>Ga0315910_10000003_pt1 | contig 1167230 bp, 1149 predicted proteins | sample EdamamesoilMG_FD_204470 | JGI IMG/M metagenome (GOLD analysis project Ga0315910, IMG submission 204470) | Garden soil microbial communities collected in Santa Monica, California, United States - Edamame soil | ecosystem: Environmental > Terrestrial > Soil > Garden | place: USA: California...
TTTGGCTTCAGGTAGTCAGGTCCCTCCCGCTCGGCAACGTCCATGTAGCTTTCGACCCACAGGTGGGCGTGTACGTCGACTCGCATTGGTCCTCCTTTGCTCGCCCCGGGGGGTGAGCGTTGCGGTGAAAGGGGCGCCGGCCGCAGCCGACGCCCCTGGGACTGCTGGGCTTCTCGCTTAGAAGCTGATTTTTCCCTTGAAGACGTGGACGAAGTCCGTAAGGGAGGCAGTGAGCGTGCCGCTGCCCCGGGCGTTCGCGTATTTACCGGTGCCGGTCAACCTGTAGGTCGCGTGCAGCACACCGCTTTTGACTTTGCCGTCCGTGCTTTTCAGGACGAGGGTGCCGCCGGCCAGGTGGATGACCGAGGTCGATTTCGGCGGAGCCACCAGGGACGTGATTTTCACGCCGCTGTACGATTTTTTGCCGATCGTCCCTCTCCCTTTGCCGGCGATCGACTGGCCTTTCGAGCTCGAGCCGACGACCTTCAGCGCGACGGTGAACTTCATCGACACCGTGGCCTTGGCCGTGGACGCTGCCGGCATGACGAGTGCAGCGAAGACCATGGCCACAACGGCGAGCATCGCCGCGGCCTTTCGATTGCGTTTCAACATACCTACTCCTTCCATTCGTTTTGCCTGCCTACCCGCAGTTCGGTTCCGTCCCCGACCGGTCGCCGTCGGCCGCGCCACCGTCCTCGGCCATGTAGGCCGAGACGATGTCTTGGGTCCGTCCCTGAAACTCGCCGGCGCTGCCCTCGAGGACGATGCTGCCGCGGCGCATCACGTTGACCCGGTCGGCGATGCGCAGGGCCTTGCCGATGTGCTGCTCGACGAGCAGAACCGCCATCCCGTCGTCCGCCGCCTTGCGAACCGCCTCCAGAAGGCGGTTGACGACGATCGGGGCGAGGCCGAGCGAGAGCTCGTCGATCAGCAGCACCTCGGGGCGGCGCGCCAGGGCGCGGGCCAGGGAGAGCATCTGCTGCTGACCGCCCGAGAGCAGCCCGACTTTGCGATCCCGGTGATCGTTCAGCTCCGGAAACATCTCGAACGCGTAGTCGAGATCGGAGCGGGTGACGGAGAGGTTCTCGGTCAAGGTCAGGCTCTTTACCAGGGCACGCCGCTCGGTCACCAGGGCGAGCCCCATACGGGCGCGCACATGAAGGGGGGCCTTGGTGGCCTCGCCGTTCAGCTTCACCTCGCCGGCCTGGGCCGGCAACAGGCCTGAAAGCGTCCGAACCGTCGTCGTCTTGCCGGCCCCGTTCGAGCCGAAGAGGCAGAGGACCTCGCCGGCGCGGAGCTCGAGGTCGAGGCCGCGGACGACGGCGATCTTCCCGTAGCCAGCTTCCAACCCGCGGGCCTCGAGCGCGACGGTCCCGGTGCCGGCGGCGGTGGCGGTGCTCATCTGGTCGCCCCCTCCGTCTGGATCTCGGTCTCGTGGTCGGACGGCGAGTCGTCACCGAGGTAGGCCTCGACCACGCGGGGATCCTCGGCCACCTCCTGCGGGCTGCCTTCGGCGATCTTGTTGCCGAAGTCGAGCACGACGATCCGGTCGCAGGTGCGCATCACCAGCGGCACGTCGTGCTCGACCAGGAGGATGCCGATGCCCTGCTCGGCGCTGATCCGGCGGATCGTCGCCGCGACCTCGGCCCGCTCCTCCTGATCGAGGCCGGCGGCCGGCTCGTCGAGCAGCAGAACCGAAGGCTCGGCGCAGATCGCGCGGGCGATGCCGACGAGGTGCTGGATCCCGTACGGCAAGGCCGTCGGGCGCAGGTCGAGCCACTGCTCGAGCTGGAAATCGGAGACCACCCGGTCCATCCCGGGGCTGTGTGCCTGACGACCGGGATGGACGAGATCGGATGCGTAGTGGATCGGCCGGTGACGGTCGGAGGCGACCAGCAGGTTGTCGGCGACGGAGATCTCGTTGAAGAGTTCGACGCCCTGCCAGGAGCGGCCGATGCCGGCGCGGGCGCGGCGCTCGGGGGTCCAGCGGTCGATCTGGCGCCCGTCGAGCGTCACCGCGCCGCTCTGCGCTTTCGTGAAGCCGGTGACCGCGTCGAGCAAGGTGGTCTTGCCGGCGCCGTTGGGACCGATCAACCCGACCACCTCGCCCGGGTCGACGCGTAATGAGACGTCGTTGAGCGCGACGACGGCGCCGAAGCGAACCGTGAGGCCCTCGATCACCAGGGTCGAGGGCTCGACGTTGACCGGTTCGACGACGGGCAAGCGCGCCGGCCTTGCAACGTCCGCACGCTTGGGCTTGGGCCTGGACTCGAGCCATGACGGCCGGGCCTTCGCCACCAGGCGGTTCAGCCCCTGACTGTGCTGGGCGAGCCCGGCGGCGATGCCGTCCGGGTCCTCTTTGAGCTGGAAGAGGACGGCGATGCCGGCCAGCGCCGCGACCCCGGCAGCGGGGAGGCTGAGCAGTTCCTCCCCCAGTCGCTGGAAGACGCCGCCGGCGGCGAACAGCGCCCCGATCGGCGCTCCGGCGACCCAGCCGATCCCGCCCAGCACCGCGAACTGCACGGCCGTGAAGGAGCTGATCACCGAGAATTCGCCGAACTGGACGTATTCGTGCCGGAAGGCGAGGAGAACGCCGGCCAGAGCCGCAATTCCAGCCGCGACCGCGAAAGCGTAGACCTTGGCGGCGTAGATCCCGACCCCGAGGGAGGCGGCGGCGCGCTCGTTGCTGCGCACGGCGAGCAGCCTGCGGCCCGTCCTCCCCCGTCGCAGACTGCTGACGAGCAGGGCGCAGACGACGAAGCAGCCGAGGATGAACCAGTTGTAGGTCTCGGGACTCTCGACGGGGTTGAGCGAGAGGCCGAAGAGGGTCGGCGGTTCGACTTCGATCCCGGTGAGGCCGCCGGTCAGCGTGCCGTTGTTGAAGAGCAGCGCCTGCAGCATGATCGCGAAGCCGAGCGTCGCGATCGCCAGCGAGACCCCTCGGGTCCGCAAGGCGGGCAGGGCCACGATCATGCCGAGCGGCACGGTGAGCGCGATCGAGACGAGCACCGCGAGCACGAACGGGATGTCGAGGTCGGCGTAGGTCTTGGCGGCGACCCAGGCGCCGAAGCCGGCGAGCGCGAACTGAGCCAGGGAGAGCTGGCCGGCGAAGCCGGTGACGACCACGACCGAGAGGATCAGGATCGCGATGATCATCGAGGCGGCGATCGATTCCGACCAGCCCGGACCCGCCGTGGCGATGAAGAAGGAGACGATCGCCAGGGGCGGGAGCACCACTCCGAGCCTGATGCGGCCGCTGCCGGGCAGTGGCTGGCGGGTGATCAGGTCGCCGCGAGCCGAGCGCAGGCTGCCCGACCAGACGGTGACGATGATGATGACCGCCATCGGCACCGCCGCCGGCAGGCCGGTGAGCGACTGCTGCGCGAAGCCGAAGAACTCGGCGATTTCCGGCTGGTAGCGGGCGAGCTCGGCCTGCATGACCCCGATCCCGATCGCGGCGAGGACGGTGACCGAGAGCGATACGAAGCGGCCGACCAGGGCGGCCGCGACCGCCGGGATGATCAGCAGCGTCAAGGCGACACCGTCGAGACCGGTGATCGGGGCGATCGCGATCGCGGCGCCGGCGGCGAGCATCCCGGCGACGAGGAAGTTGACCCGTTCGATCATCGTCGGCGACCAGCCGCCCATCGCGGCGACCTCGCGGTCCTCGGCGACCGCGGTGGTGGCGAGGCCGAACATCGTCTTCTTCAGCACCGCGCCGAGCACGAGCGCGATCACCAGCGCCGCCCCCAGCAGGATGATCCGGTCGGCGCCGATGATGATGTTGTCGCCCAGGTGCACGGCCGTCGTCGGCAGGATCGACGCCGGGTAGTCCATGGTCGCGTCGCCGTCCTTGGGCCAGATGATTTCGATCCCACCCTGGATCACCAGCAGCATCGCCAGCGACGAGATCAGCTTCGTCACGTTGGACGCGTTCTGCAGCCACTTGATGACGAGGTGCTGGTTGAGCAGCCCCAGCGCGGCTCCGGCGGCGAGACCCGCGGCCACCGCCACCGGCCACGGCAAGCCGTGGGTGTCACGAAGTTCGTAACAGACGAAAGCGCTGAAAGCGCCGATCGCCCCGATCGCCAGGTTCAGCGCCCCGGAGGCGCGATAGGTGATCACGACCCCGAGCGCGACCAGGGCGACGAGGGCTCCGGTGGCCGCGCCCAGCACCAGGAACTGGATGGCTACTTCCATCGTTCGACCCTCAGCTCACCGGTGAGGTGGAGGCAGCCGCCGCCGACAGGAGAGATAGCGGCGACGGCTGCGCTGCACGGTGTTTCATCACTTCACTCTGGGAAACGGTGCTCATGATTCGATCTCGAATTCCGTCTCGGGATCGAGGAACGGCGGTGCGGCGAGCTGGATCTCTCCGCCCTTGATCACCCACGCCGCGAATTCCTTGCTGAAGACGCGAAATTCCGTGAACACCGGGACGCCGGTGATCGCCGGTTTCGTGAAGTCGACCGGCGCCGCCTCGGGGGGCGCGAACGACAGTTCGTCGAACGCCTTTTTCATGCTCTCTTTGGTCGGGTTCTTCTGTCCTTTGATCACGTCGGCGGTCACGTGCATCGCCCGCCAGGCGACCAGGCCTTCGGTCCCGAGGTGTTCCACGTCGTCCGCTTCGGTCTCGGCCAGGTACTGGGCGATGCCTTCGTTCGAGGTCTCGGTCAGCGGAACCGTCGGCGAGGTGATGTAGAGCCCGTTCAGCTGTTCGCCGAACTCCTCGACTTCGTCCTCGGAGAGGGCCGAGGTGGTGATCACGGTGTCTTCCGGGGTGACGCCCAGATTGATCAGTTCGTGCAGCAGACCGGGCGCCTGCTCGTCGGCCAGCAACATGATCGATTCCGATTCGGCTCCCTGCGACGCGTACTGCGCCAGGTCCGTAGCGTCGCTGGGCACGGTGACGAAGCGCTCGACTTCGACGCCGTACTTGGAGCAGATTTCTTCGATCGTCGGCAGGATCGTCTCCAGCGCCGGGACTTCCTGGATCACGATCGCCAGCGATTTGACGCCGAGGGCGTGGTGCGTCGCGCAGCGCGACGCCATTCGGGTCAGTCCGCTGTAGAACGGGAACGAGGTCGGCGCCGCCAGCTCGGTCGGGCCGGTCGAGAGGTTCCCGACCGAGATGATTCCGTCGCCCTGGACGATCGGCTCGTAGGACTGGGCGGCGACGCCGCCGGCGCCGACCATCGCGATCGCGCCGCTGTTGACGATCTCGCGGCCGCAGTCGGCGCCTTTGCTCTGGTTGCCTTCGTCGTTGCAGGTGACGAGCTCGATCGGGCGGCCCGCTTCGCAGTTGTGGTTGATCGCCTTGGCCGCCGCTTCGACGCCTTCGCCGATCTCGTTCAGCGGGTTCGTCCCGCCGAGCGAGGTGATGTTGGCGACCACGACGGGCTTGCCCGGGCACGGGGTGGCGGGCGTTTCCGCCACCGAGGAGCCGCCGGTGTCCTCGCTCGAGGAACCACACCCCGCGACCATCGAGGCGGTCAGGCCGAACAGGATCGCGAGCGCGATCGAGGGCACCGCCAACCGCTGCCGTTGCTTACCGTGACTAACGCTCATCTCTCTCTCCTGTTGGTTCAATTTCCCTTTTGAACCCTGCGCTCGGAACCCGTACTCGAAACTGCCGCCGCTCACTGTCGAACCACGTCCTCGGCCTCCTCGCCGCGCCCACCCGGCGCTTTGCCATCGGGAGCGGTCGGGGGCGGTGGGTAACCGTCCCGCCGCATCGTCTCCTCGTATGCGGCAATCGCCGCGAGCAGCTCCTGTTCGCCCGCCGCGTAGGCGGCCAGCGACTCCGCGAGGCGCTCGGCGTCCTGCATCGCGAGGTTGGCGCCGAAGCCCGGAGCGAGGTGGATCGCGTCGCCGATCAGCGTCACCGGGCTCGCCGGCCACGGCGGCTGCTTCGGGATCATCCCGATCCGATGCGCGTAGGTGAGCTCGGGCCACGCCTCGTTGACCACCGAGCGCACGGTCGGCGCCAGGTCGGTTGCCAGTTTGCGCGCCACTTGCCAGACCGCCTCGGGCGAGCGGTCGTCGGTGACCGCGTCGGCGGAAGCCGGCACCGCCCACATCAGATAGTCCTCGGCCTCGCTGACGGCCGGTGAATCGAGGGCCGGCAGCAGGCGATCGCGGGCCGCAACCGGCGCCTCCTCGAACAAGAGCGGGCCGAGCGCCATCCGCATCGCGCCGTCGACCTGGACGGTGGCCGAGCTGCGGGGGCCGATCATCTCCATCAACGCCGGGTCGACCGCGCGCAGCGGCGTCGCCCCCATCAGCATCCGTTTCCCGGTGTCGATCACCGGTGCCTGCGGCACGTACTGACGACGGACCGGCGAACCGACACCTTCAGCGCCGACCAGCACGTCTGCCGAGTCGGTGCGACCGTCGGCGAATCGGGCGGTGACGGTTCCGTCGCCCTCCAGCTCGTAACCGACGAGCTCGGCCCCGAACCGCACCGAGTCCTCGAGGCCGTGCAACAGGATGGCGCGCAAAACCGGCCGGCTCGCCTGGCGCCCCGGTCGAACCCCACCGGCGCTTCCGTCGGACGACCGCGAACCCACGACCGCCAGTTCGCCGTCGACCTCGGCGATCTGGAGCGCCTGCTCGCGCGGACCGCCCATCGTCGCCTCCGCCATGGCCGCGTGGTCGGCCGGCAGGTTGGCCTGCAACGCCGAGCGACCGCGCTCGTCCATGTGGATGGCGATGCCCTGCAGGCGGCCGAGCGGGCCGTCGTCCTTCTCGTAGACGACGACGTCGATTCCGGCGCCGGACAGGCCCTGCGCGAGCGTCAGTCCGCCGACTCCGGCACCGACCACGATCACGCGCAACTCAGGCAAATCTTCCCTCTCTCATCCCTGGCAGCGAACCCTCTTCACCGCTTTTCATCGCTGATGAATTTAGGCTAACACAGATTCGTCAAGACTTCAACGACCGATGGAGAAAGGGCCGGCTGGTAGAAGTCGTCGATGCCCACCTGGGCCTGGATCCTCCTAGCTCTGCTGGCCATCGGCTTCGGCGTCAGGCTGCTCCAGGGCGGCAAAGGGCCGGAGGCGACCGAGAGGCTGGAGCAGGCGCTCGCGATCCTGCTGATCGTGGCCGTGATCGTCGGCCTCCTGCTCGCCTTCGTGCTTGCGGACTGGCAGTGAGCCCCGCCTTCGACCTCAGCGCCGGCGAGGCCCGACGCCTCGCGGTCGCGGCCCAGGGCTTCGGCCGCCCGCGGCCGAGCGGGCGGGTCGACGCACGGCACCTGCGGCGGGCGATCGACGACGTCGGACTGCTGCAGCTCGACTCGGTCAACGTCTTCTGTCGCTCCCACTACATGCCGGTCTTCTCGCGGCTCGGCCCGTACCCACGGCAGGCCCTCGACCGGCTCGCCTGGCACGAGAACGGAAGCGAGGAGTCCAGGCGATCGGGACAACGGGATCTGATCGAGTACTGGGGCCACGAGGCCTCGTTGCTGCCGGTCGAGCTGCAGCCGCTGCTGCGTTGGCGGATGGCGCGCGCCGACGCGCTGGCCTGGAAAGGGGTGGCGCGGGTGGCGGTGGAGCAGCCCGAGCTGCTCGCTTTCGTGCTGAAGACGGTGCGCGAGCGCGGGCCGCTGCGAGCGTCGGACCTGGCGGCGAAGGGTCGCCGGCGGGAGCCGGGAGAGATGTGGAACTGGAGCGAAGAGAAGACGGCGCTCGAGTACCTGTTCTTCGCGGGGCGGGTGTGCGCGGCGCGACGGGTCAATTTCGAGCGGCTCTACGACCTGCCGGAGCGGGTGCTGCCACGTGAGGTCCTCGGGGCGCCGACGCCGTCGCAGGAGGAAGCGCAGCGCCAGCTCGTCCTGATCGCGGCAAAGCGGCTGGGGGTGGCGAGCGAGGCCGACCTCGGCGACTACTTCCGCCTGCCACGCGCCGAGTCGAAAGCCCGCGTCGCCGAGCTGGTCGAGGACGGCGGCTTGACTGCGGTGCGGGTCGAGGGCTGGCGCCCACCCGCCTACATCCCGGCCGAGCGACCCGCCGGCCTGCGCCGCGCCGCGCGGGCGCGGGCGCTCCTCACCCCGTTCGACTCGCTCGTCTGGGCGCGCGAGCGCGCCGAGCGGATCTTCGGCTTCCGCTACCGGATCGAGATCTACGTCCCCGCCCCGAAGCGGGTCTACGGCTACTACGTCCTCCCCTTCCTGCTCGGCGACCGGTTGGTCGCCCGGGTCGATCTGAAGAGCGACCGCCAGGCCGGCGTACTGCGCGTGCGCGGGGCCTTCGCCGAGCCCGGCGCCGACACGGCCCTCGTCGCCAAGGAGCTGGCCGAGGAACTGCGGCTGCTCAGCGAGTGGCTCGGCCTCGGCGGCGTCTCGGTGGCGCGAAAAGGCGACCTCGCGGCGGCCTTGCGGCGCGAGGTCCGCTGAGTCTCAGTCGGTGCGCCGGCGCAGGGTCAGGGCGCCGAGACCCAGCGCCGCGACCGTCGTCCCGACGACGACCAGCACGTCGGCCGCGAACGCCGTGTCGAGCGCCTTCGGGCTGGTCGCCTTGGCGAGCGCTTCGAAGGCGTAGGTCAGAGGCAAGAGCCAGGAGACCGCCTCGAGGAAGCCGGCCATCTGGTCCCTGGCGACGAAGAGGCCGCAGAGGATCAGCTGCGGGAAGATCAGCGCCGGCATGAACTGGACCGCCTGGAACTCGGTCTGGGCGAAGGCGCTGACGAAGAGCCCGAGCGCCATGCCGAGCAGCGCGTTGCCGATCGCGAGCAGGCCGACCAGCCAGGCACCGTGCGCGGCATGTAGGTCGAGGACGGCGAAGCCGAGGGTGACGACGACCGTCGCCTGCAGGGCGGCGAGGATGCCGAAGGCGATGCCGTAGCCGGCGAGGATGTCGGCCTTGCCGAGCGGCAGCGTCATCAGCCGCTCCAGGGTGCCGGTCGTGCGCTCGCGCAGCATCGCGATCGAGGTGACCAGGAACATGATGATGAAGGGGAAGAGACCGCAGAGCGGCGCGCCGATCTGCTGGAAGGTCTGTGGCTGCCCTTCGAAGACCCAGTAGAGGAGCAACAGCAGCACCGCCGGGACGACGAGCAGCAACGCGATCGTGCGCGGGTCGTGGCGGATCTGGCGCAGGACCCGCAGCGCCGTCGCGCCCGTCACCCGCGCGCTCATCGCCCTTCCTCCCGCTCGATCATCGCCAGGAAGGCCTTGCCGAGGTCGCTCTCGCCGGTCTCGGCTCGCAACCGATCCGGCGTCATCTGCGTGACCAGCGCCCCGTCGCGCATCAGCAGCAGCTCGTCGCACTCCCCCGCCTCGTCCATCACGTGACTGGAGACCAGCAGCGTCGTGCCGTCGCCGGCGAGACCGTGGAAGATCTCCCAGAGCTCGGCGCGCAGCACCGGGTCGAGGCCTACGGTCGGCTCGTCGAGGACCAGGACGTCGGGCTCGCCGAGCAGCGCCGAGGCGAGCGAGACCCGCGAGCGCTGACCGCCCGAGAGCGAGCCGACCACCCGGTCTCCCATCTCCCCCAGCCCGACCGCCGACGCGGTGGTGGCGACCTTCTCGAGCGTGGCCCCGACGATCGCGGCGAAGTAATGGAGGTTCTCCTCGACGGTGAGGTCGGCGTAGACGGAGGGCGCCTGGGTCACGTAGCCGACGCGGCTGCGCAGGCTTTTCGACCCGGCCTCCGCCCCGAGCACCTCGACCGTGCCGCCGGCGACCTTCTGGACCCCGACGACCGCGCGCATCAGCGTCGACTTGCCGCACCCACTCGGGCCGAGCAGGCCCGTCACCGACCCGCTCTCGATCGCGAAGGAGAGTCCGTGGAGAATCTCCCGCCCGCCGCGATCGACGACGAGGTTCCTGATCGAGATGGCGGCCGTCACGGGCTGCTAGATCGCAGCTAGCTGGCCACCAAAACCCATCGAAGGTCGAACGGCTCGAGGCTTCCGCGGGTCGTGAACTTCTTGCGAATTACAGTCGCCTCTCCGCCTCGCAGCCAGAGCACCCCAGAGTCTGATTGTCCATCGACCGGGGAGCACGACACGAGGCACCGAACACGGAGCTCGTTCTCCCCCACCGAAATGCGATCGCTGATGTCGACGATCCCTTGCGTGCGACCCGACGAACCGTCGTACCTGAGGTCGATCACCTCTTCCTCATTGACACTTACGATGAGCCGCGAGCCACTCGTCTCATACGGCGAATCGAAGTAAGCCTCACAAGTGAGGCTGCGAGGAACGGGGATCACCAAGTCGCGAAGATCGCCGATATCAACCGTCCCGCGCTCGCGGAAGGTAGCGGAGATATCAGTTATGGGTTCCGCTTTGACAAGCGTGGACGCCATCATGTTCCTTTCTCTAGAGCTATTGATAGTTGTTAGAGGTGGAATTCACCACCGAAACTCCAGTGCGTAACGGTTATTGAATTTGGCGGCAGCCCGATCTGCTCGTACAGCGCTCGGTGCATCTCATTCATGTGAGACTCGCGCTTCTCGTTAAAGAAGTCCTCGTCGTACCAAGCCACGCCCAGGAGGACGGTCCCGCCATTGCCGGGATCCCCCTCGGGCCTCTCCGTCTGCGTGTTCTGCCAATCCCAGAGCATCATCTCCTCTGGGCGATTCCTCAGCTGCTCGTCCGAGCGTCGAATTGCCGCGACACAATCATTCAAAGTGGTCTCGTCGGGACACTCAAACCGACACTGAGACATGGCAATCACCGTCTTGTCTCCGCGACGTGACGGATCGCCATCCTCTCCGATGAGTACGAGCTCCCTAATAACCCTCTTCCCCTCAGCGATCATGGTTCTAACGCCTCCTGATGATTCACGCCTCTTACGTAATCCCCAGCCTCGATCAATGCTCTCGACCTGAGGGAGAAAATCTCTCTAGTCGGATCAGTAATCCTGCCAATGCCCCCAGGCGCGACGAAGCGCACGTTGACTCCGTAGCGAACGAAGTCAGTGCGGTTGCTTCCTGAGCAGTGCAGTAGGCGGGTGTCCATTAGAAGTGCGTCGCCCGGACTGAGCTCAACTTTGGTCGCGCCTTCGATCTGATCGACCGTAGCCATAGTCGGTCTGCCCGCCCCGGCTTGAACCTCATCACTGACGACAGGCGGTCGATAGCCACGGCGATGGCTACCCGACGCAACTTCTAGGCACCCATTTGAGACAGTCGCGTGAGTGATCGCAATCCATACCGCAATCGAGCGACTCGGATCGAGTTCCAGATCGGGGTTGATCCCGTCTTGGTGCCAGGGGACCTCAAAGCGCTGATCCGACATCTTCGCAACGGCGAAAACGTTCTCGATCGCCAGATCCCCGCCCAAGATAGGCCCGAGGACAGCTTCGGCCGGGCCGCAGATGAGGTTCTCGCAGAACCAGCCATCTTCGAGATGGGGGTTGCGGACAACCCGTGCACCCCCTCGGACCAGCTGGTCCAGTCTCTGCTTCGCCTCCCCACAGCACGCTGGATCTACCCAGGTCGGCGATCGCACCCATCCGGCCACCCTCAAGCGATCTGAAACGGAGTCCTCCTGCACGGCGACAGAGACTGACGATTCACAGCGACCAAAGGCAGCGCTAGAAAGAGATTCACCGCACTTTGGGCCGCTAACCGGAATCGAAGCCATCCGTTCAGTAATCCAAGCCGACCGGACGGAATTGCGGCTTCAAGAGGGGTGGCAGACGGGATTCGAACCCGCGACCGCCGGCACCACAAGCCGGAGCTCTACCAACTGAGCTACTGCCACCTCGACGGGTCCCAATCTACCGGGAGAGGGCGGGGATCACGTCGCGGCCGATCAGCGCGACGGCGTCGAGATCGCGGTGCAGGAGGTGCTGGCCCATCAGGCGGGTGAGGCCGGCGGCCTCGAGCTGGCGGAGCTGCTCGATCGCCTCGGGCACGGTGCCGAGGATCGTGCTCTCGCGCATGCCCGCGATCAGCGCCTCGCCGTCGCCGTCCTCGCCCTGCCAGCTCGACAGGCGGGAGGCGCGCTCGCGCAGGTCGTCGGCGTCGGCGCCGACCAGCCAGCCGGTCATCATCGAGAGCGGCAACGAGGCCGGGTCGCGGCCCTCCTCCTCGCAGGCGCGGTCGAGGCGGGCGCGGATGCCGGCGACCTCCTCGGTCGTCGCCATCACGGTGTTGTACTCGTCGGCGTAGCGAGCGGCGAGGCGAAGGCTGCGGGGACCGGCGCGGCCGCCGAGGATCAGCGGCAACCGCCGCTGCACGGGCTTCGGCAGGGCATCGAGGTGTTTGGCCCGAAAGTGCTCGCCCTCGAAAGTGAACGGGCCCTCCGCCCAGTGGCCACGGACGATCTGGATCTGCTCCTCGAGCGCGTCGAGGCGCGGGCCGACCGGCGGCAGGTCGAAGCCGTAGAGCTCGTGCTCGCGCTCCCACCAGCCGGCGCCGATGCCGAGTTCGACGCGGCCGCCGGAGACGTGGTCGGCGGTCACCGCCGCCTTGGCCAGCACAGCCGGGTGGCGGAAGGTAGCCGGCGAGACCATCGTGCCCAGGCGCAGCCGCTCGGTGACGGCGCCGAGGGCGGCGATCGTGCCCCAGGCGTCGAGCGAGCCGCGCTCGCGGCGGTCGGCGACGGACAGGTAGTGGTCGGAGCGAAACAGCGTCCCCACCCCGTGCTCTTCGCAGACGCCGGCGAGCGCCAGCCAGTCCTCCCAGGTCACGTCCTCCTGGCCCTCGATCATCAAGCAGACTTCCACGCCCGCCCCTCTACCCGTTTTCGCGAACCATCCGCGCGAACGCCTCGAAGCCGGGCGTCGTGCGCCGCACCAGCTCGTCCTCGACCGCCTCCGCCTGCCCGGGCAGCGCCGAGGCACCCTCGTCGCCGAGCGCCGCGACCGCCTCGTCGATCATCTCCGGCACCGCCAGCCAGGCCTCGAGCAGGGCGAAGTCCGCCTCGGGATGGAACAGCACACCCCAGGCGTTGGCGGTGCGGAAGGCCTGGTGCTCGGTCAGCGCCGAGGAGGCGAGCGGCCGGGCGCCGTCGGGAAGGTCGAAGACGTCGCCGTGCCAGTGCAGGACGTCGGCGCCCGGCGCCAGACCGCCGAGAACCGGGTCGTCGGGGTCGCCCACCTCGACCGGGGCGAAGCCGAGCTCGACCCCCTCCCCCGCACTCACCTCGGCGCCGAGAGCCCGCGCCAGGAGCTGCGCGCCGAGGCAGATGCCGAGCACAGGCATCTCGCGCTCGACCGCGCCCGCCAGCCACTTGCGCTCGGCGGCCAGGCCGGGAAAACGCTCGACTTCGTCGACGTTCATCGGGCCGCCCATCACGACCGCGCCGGCGACCTCCGCGTGCGCCGGCAGGGCGTGCCCGGCCAGCGGCTTGACCGTGTGGACGGCGAGCCCGTCGCAGGCGTCGAGGATCCGGTGCGGCCCCTCCCAGGGGACGTGCTGGACCACGAGCAGGGCTGGACGCTCGTCCGCGCTCATCGATTCCGCAGGGTAGCCGCGCTACGGTTGCGGCGGTGAGCAAGTCGAAGCGGAAGTGCAAGCGGAAGTCGAAGCCCGCCTACCTGAAGTCGCAGGCGTGGGGAGCGACGGCGACCGGGGCCAGCGCCCGTGGCGCCAGCGCGCGCGGCGCGATGTCGATCGGCGCGCTCGCCGTCGGCGCCGCCGCGGTCGGCGGCTTCGCGATCGGCCGGCTCGCGGTCGGCCACGCCAGCTTCAAGCGGCTCCGGGTCAAAAAGCTCGAAGTCGAGGAGCTCGAGATCGGCCGCATCAGCGTCCGCGAGGGCTGGCCGGAGAAGCCCGGGTGACGCTCCCGACATCGACCACGGTGGAGCGTGGTCAAAGTCGGATACGCGTGGCGGTCGCCGCGCTGCTCGCGCTGCTCGCCTTCGCCACGACCGCCGTCACCACCGCGCAGGCCTTCGGCCCCTACCCCGGCGTCGGCGAGTGCCCGGTGTTCCCGGACCCGCCCGCCTCGCTGCCGGCCAACGCCGCCTCGCTGCCCAATCAGGCGGCCTGGAACCAGGACATCTCGAAGGCGCCGCGCGACCCGCGCTCGCGCGCCTACATCGCCTACATCGACGGCCACGGCGGCGACCGCCTGCACCCCGACTTCGGCTCGCCCAACGAATACGGCTTCCCGTACTCGATCGTCCGTCCCGGCCAGAAGAAGGTGGCGATCAACTACACCGCCTACGGCGACGAGAGCGACCGCGGGCCGTTCCCGATCCCGACCAGCGCCCCGGTCGAGGGCGGCCGCTACAGCGACGGCGATCGCCACGTGCTTACCGTCCACAAGGGCAGTTGCAAGCTCTACGAGCTCTACCGCGCCTTCTTCGTGCCGCGGCCCACGCCGCACTGGAACGCCGACTCCGGCGTCGCCTGGGACCTGCGCTCGACCGCGCTGCGGCCTGAGGGCTGGACCTCCGCCGACGCCGCCGGCCTGCCGATCTTCCCCGGCCTGGTGCGCTACGACGAAGTTGCCAGCGGCGAGCTCGACCACGCGATCCGCGTCACCTTCGAGAGCACCCGCGACGCCTACGTCCACCCCGCCGTGCACTGCGCCGGCGACACCGCCAGCGCCAGCGCACCGCCGATGGGCCTGCGCCTGCGGCTCAAGGCCGGCTACGGCCTCGGCCGACTGAGCGGCCAGGCGAAGACGATCGCGCTGGCGATGAAGCGCTACGGGCTGATCGTCGCCGACAACGGCTCCAACTGGTTCTTCAGCGGCAGCAGCGACCGCCGCTGGGACGACGAGAACCTCAACCAGCTGAAGTCGATCCCCGGCAGCGCCTTCGAGGTGGTCAAGAGCGCCGCCCGTCCGCACGTCTGTTGAAGCAGGACGTAACAAGGCCGCGCGGCACAGCGGGCTATCGTTTTGCGAGGTAGGGAACCTTGGCGCTCTCGCTTACACACAGCCGTCGCGGCCTCTTCGCGCTCGCCGTTGCGCTGGTTCTGCTGGTACTCACCGCCGGCAGGGCGGGTGCCGAGGCGCCCGCGCAAAACGACCAAGGTCCGCTCGGCATGCTCGGCCGCGCCGCCCTGCTCGCGCTCGGCTCGGCCGGCGCCGACAGCGCGATCGACCGCCTGCACGAGAGCCTCGCCCTGGAAGCCGCCCGCGAACGCGTCGCCGCGGCGGAAGCGCGCCAGCCGGAGATCGAGGCCGAACCGGTTCCCGACTACGGCGACATCGAGGACCCCTCGGAACTGCCGCCCGCCTCGGCCGGCACCAACGGCAACAAGTACGAGCGCCAGGCAAAGCAGAACGGCGGCGAGCTGTTCGCCCGCACCCCGGTCTCGGCCGACCCGGAGATGACCTCGATCCTGCTCACCGGCATCGCCCTGGCGCCGCCCAACGCCCCCGAGGCCGTGAAGGGCGTGATCAACAACGCGAACATGATCGTCGGCCGCCCCTATATATGGGGCGGCGGCCACGGCTCCTGGTACTCACACGGCTACGACTGCTCGGGCGCGGTCAGCTTCGCCCTCTTCGGCGGCGGCCTGATCCCGCGCCCGCTCACCTCCGGCGAGCTCGAGGGCTGGGGCGCCCCCGGCCCCGGGCGCTGGATCACCGTCTACGCCAACGCAACCCACACCTGGGCGACGATCGCCGGCCTGCGCTGGGACACCTCCGGCACCGAAAGCGGCACCGGCCCGCGTTGGCACATCGACACCCGGCCGACGACCGAGTTCGTCGTCAGGCACCCGCCGGGGCTCTGAGCTCGCCGGCCGGGGCAACTCCGGCCTCGACGATCACTCGAACTCGGGCAGACGCGACATCATCCGGGCGGAAAAGCCCGGGCCGGCGAGGCGGACACGACCGAGACCCAGCAGCGGCGCGCTCAGGGTTCCACGCCACAGATCGGGGGCACCCGGGCGCCGAAGGTAACGGGCGGTGCCGGCGAACGGAGCGGGCGGGTCGACCAGGGCGGTGCCACGGCGGTTGTCGAACTCGAAGCCGGTGGAGCGGGTGACGGCAAAGGTGAAGCGGGTGATGCCAACTCCTTCGGTGATCTCCTGACTCCCGGCGAAGAAACCGGCGCCGGGGAATCCCCCTCCCTCGCGCGAGCCGAACACCGCGAACTGAACCCGAGGGCGGCCTTTCGATGCCGCGACCAAGGTCGCCTCGTCCGGACCCGCCTCGGGCGCACGCGCCCGGCTCGCCGCAGCGCTCGCGAACCTGGAGTCGCATTCCCATTCCGGCTGAAGGACGAGCGTTCCCTTCACCCGGGTTGCCTCGACGCGAACGTAGCCGCGCTCGCCGCGAAAGCGCAGCGTGCCGCGGAAGAATCCTTCCGTCGTCGTCCGCGGCTCGCCCTCGCAGCGGCGATACGGCTCGTGCGTCTCCAGCGTGCGGAAGGGCTGGTAGTCGACGACGAATTCGCCAAAGCGAGCGAATTTCACCGCGATGCCCGTCGGGCTCACCTCTCCTTCGGCGAAATAGACAGCCTGCTGGCCGCGCTTCCTCACCTGCAACTGGATTTCGTCGTCATCGGCTTCGAGCTTGACGGAGAGCCCGTGGCTGGCCCGCAGTGGGATCTCGAACGTCGTTTCCCCGTCGCCATCCACGCCAAGCGCGCTCGCAGGCACCAAAGCCAGGGCGAGAACGGCAAGCAGCATCGCTATCGGCGCGCGTCCCATCGCGGCCACAATACTTCGGTCCCGCGCAGATCCGCGTCTACGCGCCCGGGGGCTGCTCGGCCGGCTGGAAGATCTCGATCGGGTTGCCCGAAGGGTCGTCGAGGAGGATCTGCCGCCCACCCGGCCCGGTGACGATCTCGTTGCGAAAGCGGACGCCAGCCTCCCGCAGCCGCTCGACCTCCGCCTCGATGTCGTCGACGACGAAGTGGATCCGGTTCCAGCCGCCCGCCTCGGGCTGGCGCCCGTCGGGCATCGGCCTGCCGGCGGAGCTACTCGGCCCGCTCAGCAGTAGCCGCAGTTGACCGCGAACGACGTCGGCGAAGGCCGGCGCGAAGCTCGTGCGCACCTCGAACCCGAACAGCTCGGTGTAGAAGTCGACCGACCGCTGCACGTCGTCGACCATGTAGCGAACGCTGACCAGCTCGTGATTGTCAGGCACTCGACTCACCTCCGTTCCACTACCCACTTGGCGTTTCTCTCATGTAGCCCCGGCTGCGATGGACCTGGCATGACTGTCGTTGGAATAGGGCTAACCGGAACCGCCAGCAAAGCGAAGTGAGCGAAGTGCCTCCACATGGGTGACTCGGGCAGAGATCGCCGCTTTCATCTGTGCTTCGAACTTGTCCCGATTCTCCGTGTCGAGCGCCGTCGCGATAGCGACCCAATGAACCCCATTTGAACCCGCGCGCACCACCTCCTCGCTGATCTCGGGCAGCACCCAATGGCCGATCTGGACGGCATCGGCGAAGACATCGAAGGTGGCGATGCTGTACTCCTCACCTACCAAAGCCCCCCAACGTCCCTCAACTTTCGCACCCTCTGGGATCTTCTGACGAAGTGAGGCAGAGTCTGGATCGATGAGGATGATCGTTGCCGGGCCATCGCCTCGGACCGAAACCCCGATGCCCTCGACTGGCCGAGCATCTGCGAAGAGTTTCGAGATCAGCTCGTCCCGGTTTTCATCAGTTAACTCGACGCGCTCGGGCTCGTAGTTCTGCAGCGGCATATTGAATCGCTGCTGCATCAGTCCGATCAAGGCCCTGGGATCGGTCGGCTGGACGCAAAACGGGCGAAGCTCGTCCAGCAGAACGCCGGGCTCGTCAGCCATCTGAAAACGCTCATAGCTCTCGGTGTCGAGGATGATGACGAGCCCGCTACTGATCGCAGCCAGGATCGACCCTGGATGCTCATCGACGTCGATTCCTATTGCTATCCCCAGTTCGAACTCTGGAAGGTAGAAATCGACGATCGCCAGCGGGGCCTGCTCCCCCGTCTTGTCCGTCGCCGCACCCCAGCGGGCAACGACATCGAATTCCTCTCCGGTTCGCTGGCGCTCGATCACCTCGCGAAAACCGGGCACGGAGTCCACATCGACGCTCAGCATCAGCGCAAAGGGAGAATGACTTGAGCCTCCGCTGGGATCGGGCAAGAGAGCGCCGGCAACGACCAGAGGGATGATCCGGTGTCGGTTCTCGACATCGCCGATATCAGCGGACCCCTCAGGCGTGTTCATCGCCAGCATAATGGCGCTTTGGCGGAATCCATCTCATTGAAGACGATCGTCGCTATCGCGATAACCGTCGCACTCGCCGCCACCGCAGGCGGCTTCATGCTCGACGCCAAGGGCTTCGGCGGCAACTTACTCGCTGAGATCGTCGGCATCTTGATGGCTGCTGTCCTAGCCGTGCTGATCATCGACCGCGCCGTCGAGCGCGACCGCGCTCGACGCTGGGATTTGGTCTCGCAGCAAACCTTGAGCACGCTTCGCTTCGTCGTCCTGCGAGCCGGCATGGATGTCTACTTGAGCCTTCCGGCGCCGCGCCCTCCGAACGCCGATCCCTACACCCTCGGTCAGCTCGGGGAAGAGGGAGGCCTAACCGACGCACTCAAGGAACTCTCCGGCGTTGTTCGCACTGCCGACGGGATCGGCGTTGATGACGAGCTTGTCATCGTGCTCAAGGGTCACCTAGAGGTCGTCCGTGGAGGCGTTCTTCCGCAGCTATTGGCCATCGGAACCCACGATCTGATCGCGCGCCTCTCCACCGTCGAGGCAGCTTTCCAAGACCTCGAGCAGACCGCTTGGCTGGAACAGAGATTTACCGGCCTGAACCAATTTCATTCTGAACTCGCCGGCTTCATAGATGCCCTGGCCGGTGTCAGTGAGCAGATCGACCTCACCAACTAAGAGTCCGATCACGCGCGGTCAACCGTCGCGGCGGGGAAGCGCCCGGACCTTCTCATCCAGCCCTCCACCGGCCACGTCCGCGTCTTCCAGGAACGAAATGTCGGGTTGGCGCTTGGTGGTCGAGAGGATCAGCGAGGCAAGCAGGCGCTCGTTGTCCTCGGGCTGCCGCTTGGCCGCCTCACCATCGGTGAAGTCAATTCCGCCACCTATACGCATCTCACCGCGCCCGTCCCGGTTTGCACGAGTCATCTCGTGGTGGATTCCGGTCTCGCTCCTCTTCACCTCAACCTTCCAGCCACGAGCTTCGGCCGCTCTGATCGCATCGGGGAGGGAGATCGTCTGTTCGAAAACCTCGAGCGAGTCCGCGTGCGCCGCCGCTTCGACCTCGAGATCGTGCAACCGCCGATTGATCCTTCGGGTCCAGCGGATCGCTCTCGATGCCAAGAAGGCGATGACTAGGACCCCGAAGGCGATCGGCAGGACGATCAGCGGGATCTCGATCGACACGCCGGCCACCGTCTCCGCCAACTTGGGAACGGCGAGAACAATCAATGCGACGACCAAGCCGCCAACGATCTCCCGGCGGCTCTCGACCAGCAGCTTCTTGCCCTTCTCGAGGAGATTCTTCAATTGCCCTTACCCTTCGTCTTAGATCGGTACTTCGAGTTCTACTGAGGATACGCAGGGACGAGCGCCGAGCTCTACCGAATTCGTGACGCCCCCGGCTGGATTCGAACCAGCGACCATCGGATTAGAAGTCCGGCGCTCTGTCCACTGAGCTACGGGGGCGGGATTGCTACTTCGGGCCTAGCGTAGAGCCGGAATGCGACGGCGGGGCGCCTGGTCGATGTTTGGTCGCCGGTCGGCACGGGGACCAGCAAGAGATCCCAAACCGAATGTGGAGGAACCGCCCATGACCGTCGTCGGAATCATCATCCTGATCATCCTCATCCTGCTCGCCATCTACCTGTTTCAGAGGGTGCGAACGCGCGCCTAGTTGGCGGCGCCGTTGGCGCAGCCGGCCGGGTCCAACTCGCCCTTGACCCGGAACACGTAGTCGGGCTGGGGGACGATGTCCGGCTCTTCGAGGACCAGTTCCACCGCCGGGCTGTTCTTCACCCAGGCGTAGACCGGAAACGAGAACTCGGCGTCCGGCAGGTCCTGGGTGCGCTTGCTCATGATCAGGTACTCGTAGTCGCCTTCGTTGATCAGACGGCGGAAGGTGCGGCAGTCTTCGGGCAGGCGGTTGGATCCGTGGTCGCCGCGCACGCCGATGTACTCGACCTCGTTCGAGGCGTCGTTGCCGTAGAAGCCGTACTGGCCGAAGATGATCTCGCTCGAGCCGATGATCCCGATCTTCGTGTCCTTCTTGCGTTGGGCGAAGGCATACGCTTTTTGCGGCCCGCCTTCGCCGAGGAAGAGGGTCGTGCGGGTGTAGTGGTGGTCGGCGTACTGGACCTGTTGGGCGCGGCCCAGCACCACCGCGAAGACCAGCACCGCGACCGCGGCGCCGGCGACGACGGCGCGGCTCATCGTCGCGCGCGAGCGGCCGATCGCCAGCCAAGCCGGCACCCAGACCAGGGCGAGGGTGATGAAGACCGTTCCGAGGAAGTAGCCGGGTGCCCAGCGTGGCGTGGTCAGCACGGTGATCGCGTAGACCGCGGTCAGGAAGAGCAGGGTCTTCCAGGCGCGCCCCTCCGGGGCGCGCAGCGGCCTGGCGATCGGCAGCAGGACCATCGCCAGCACGAGGCCCGGCGCCAGGTAACGGGTATTGGTGAAGAAGCCGGTCGGCGAGCCCTCCTGGCCGGCCGCGGTCAGCGGCGTGAACAGGTAGACCACGGCGGTGGCCAGCGCCGCTGCTGCGATCACGCGGAGGATCTTGTTGTTCGAACGCCAGACGATGTAGACGGCGGCGGAGACGGCCATGATCAGGATCAGTGGCCAGAGCGGGCCGAGCGCGTTGTCGAGCTCCGGGAAGAACCAGCGGCGGTAGATCGACGGTTCGGTCAGGTAGTGGGCGACCGAGAAGCGCGGCCGCGGGTCGAGCGGCATCTGGTCGGGCGTCGGCAGGTTGAGCGGCCCGAACTTGGTGATCGGAATCGGGTTGCCGCCGGTGTGGATCGCCGCCCGCAGGTACCAGTAGCCACCGACGATCAGCATCGGCAGGCCCATCACCCAGGTCGTCGTCCAGCGCCGCCCGCGGCCGCTGAAGATGATCACGCCGATCGTGATCGCCGCGACCGGGACGAGGAAGGTCGTCTTCACCGAGGCGGCCAGACCGGCGGCGATGCCGGCCATCACCAACGGCCCCTTGTCGAGCAGCGGCGCGTTCTCCTCCGGCGTGTCCTGGACCGCGCCGCTGGAGGGCGCGCGGCGCTGATGGCCATTGATCAGGAAGGCGGCGAAGGCGAGCAGGAAGGCGAGCCCCATGATGTCGTTGCGGGCCTCGCCGGGCTGGGTTTCGATCATCACCCCGGAGTCGAGGACGATCGCCGCCGCGACCAGGGTGACCGGACCGACCCGGTAGGGACGGCCGACGCAGTAGGCGGCGAGCAGCGCGATCGCCAGCCAGATCAGGTTCTGCAGCGGCGCCAGCCAGTCGCTGTCGAAGAGCACGATCGTCGCCGCGTTGACGAGCTCGGTGCTGGCCGGGTAGTACCAGGCGGCGAGCCGCAGCGGGTCGGTGAAGTGCAGCGGCCAGGTCGAGCCGTCCTGGGCGATCGCCGCCGAGAAGGGCATGTGGTACCAGGTGGTGTCGCCGCCGAACATGCCCTGGTCGAGGCTGAGGAACGAAGGCACCGTCCACTCGGCGACGGTGAACGAGGCGACGCCGATCGCGATCCAGAGCGCCAGCTTCTCGACCCGCGGCGCCTCGACCGAGTCCTCGCGGGGCGCCGCCATCCGCCGGCCGAGCGCGGCGCAACCGAGTCCGACGGCGACGCAGCCGACGACGATCCCGCCGAAGGTGAGGATGCCGATCGTGCCGAGGATCTCGAGGCTGAGGATCAGCAGGGCGACCGCGATCGTCGCGTCGGCGAGGCGGGCCAGGGCGCCGGAGAACTCCGGCACGACCCAGCGCCGCAGCCAGTAGCCACCGAGACCGAGGGCGGCGACGACGCCGATCAGGGCCAGGCAGCCGCCTATATATGAAGCGAAGGAGGGCGCCACGAGCGCGGGATGCTATTCGCCCGCGCGGGCGCCGAGGCGGCCGCTCAGGACGCGGCCGCCGGGATCCGGCAGGAGACCCCCGTGCCGGCCAGCCCGCAGTAGCCGTTCGGCACCTTGTGCAGGTACTGCTGGTGGTAGTCCTCGGCGTAGTAGAAGACGCCTGCGGGCTCGACCTCGGTCGTGATCGGCTCGTGCCCGGCCGCCTTCAACTGCTCGTCGTAGGCCGCGCGAGCCATCTCGGCGGTCGCCTTCTGGGCGTCGTTCGCGAAGTAGATCCCCGAGCGGTACTGGGTGCCGACGTCGTTGCCCTGGCGCATGCCCTGGGTCGGGTCGTGCTCCTCGAAGAAGACCTTGAGCAGGTCGGCGTAGCTGACCTTGGCCGGGTCGAAGGCGACCAGCACCGCCTCGGCGTGACCGGTCCGCGCCGAGCAGACCTCCTCGTAGGTGGGGTTCGGCGTCGTCCCGTTCATGTAGCCGACCGCCGTCGTGTAGACGCCGTCGAGATCCCAGAACAGGCGCTCCGCGCCCCAGAAGCAGCCGAGGGCGAAGTAGGCCGTCTCGATCCCCTCGGGGAACGGTGGCTGCAGGGGAGTGCCGAGCACCGCGTGGGTCGCGGGGACGTCGAAGGCGCGCTCGCTGCGCCCGGGCAGCGCCTCCCCCGGCGCCGGCATCGTGGTCTTCTCGGGGTTCAGCATCATCATCAGCTTTCCAAGTCTCGTCATCTGCGTTTCCTCCTGACGAAGACGTTACGCCAGCGACCTTACGAGCGGATGAACCGCGAGTCCGTCCTGGGGTGCGCTATTCGCACCCCAGGACGGACTCGGCGCCGCGCGGGGCGATACTTTCCCCGCGTGGGTTGCCTACTGGTCCTCTTCGCCTTCATCTCGCCGCGGCTGGCGCTGTTCGTGATGTTCCTCTTCACCGACCTGCTCAGCCGCGCCTACGAGAGCTGGGTGATCCCGCTGATCGGCTTCTTCCTGCTGCCCTGGACGACGCTCGCCTACGCGGCGATGTGGAGCGTCGGCAGCGACAAGGTCTCCGGCTTCGAGTGGTTCATCGTCGTGCTCGCCTTCGTGATCGACGTCGGCGCGTACATGAACCGCGATCGCGCCCGTCGCAGCGGCTGAGCCGGCGAGCGACCCGCGCTAGCGGGTGACCGGGTAGGAGATCCGCACGTGCCGCTTGGCGAGCACGATGAAGGGACGCTCGCTGACCTTGCCGTCGCGCAGCGAGGTGACCTCGACGTTGGTCAGCGGGATGAACTCGAGGTCGTCGCGGTTGAGCGAGTCGGAGAAGCGGCTCTGGTACCCGGCCGGCGGCAGGGTGACGTCGCCGACGACCAGCTGCATGTCGGTTTCGAAGGCGGCGCGTTCGACCCGCCGCTCGATCGGTTGACCGTCGGGGGGCGGCGTCCCCCGGCCTTCGCTGGGCTGCGGCGTGGCGTCGTTCATACGCCAGATGTTCGGCAGTGGAGTCCCATTTCCCAAGTGGACAAACGTCCGCGCGCCATTCGAAGCGCATTGGAAACCGGAATGTTTGACATAACGTAACGCTAGCGTTACGTTATCTGGCATCGCCCGCCCACTCGACCGCCAAGCCGACACCGCGATCGCCGACGCCACGCTCGCCCTGCTCAGCGAGCGCGGCTTCGCCGCGATGACGGTCGAGGCGATCGCCGCGCGGGCCGGAGTCGGCAAGCCGACGATCTACCGACGCTTCCCCGACAAGGCGGCCCTGGTCACCGCGGTGATCTCCCGCCAACTGCCCGAGCTCGAGGTGCCCGAGCTGGGCGACACCCACGCCGAGCTCTGGCTCGCGGTCGAGAACGGCTTCCCCGCCGACGCCGCCTCCTACCTGCGTCTGATCGGCGGCCTCGTCGCCGAGGAAGACCGCCACCCGCAGCTGATCGCCGCCTTCCGGCGCCGCATCCTGCTGCCCCGCCGCGCCACGGTCCGGACACTGATCGAGCGCGGGCAGGAACGCGGCGACATCCGCTCCGGCCTCGACCCCGAAGGCGCCGTCGACTCGCTCGCCGGCCCGCTGCTCGCCCGCGCCTTCGCCGGCGTCGACACCGGCCCGGAGTGGCGCCGCGCGGCCTTCGCAACCTGGTGGGAAGCCGTCGCCGAGACAGAGAGGGTGGAACCATGATCGAGTTCTCCGTCCAGACCGAGATCGCGCGAGCGCCGGAGGAGGTCTTCGCCTACGTCGCCGACCCGGCGAAGCTGCCGAGCTGGCAGACCAACACCGTCTCGGTGATCCAGGAGGGCGACGGACCGCTCGGCCTCGGCACCCGCCTGCGCGAGGTCCACAGCGCCCCGGGCGGCAAAGAGCTCGAGTCGCTGGTCGAGGTCTCCGAGTTCGACCCGCCCAGGGTCTTCGCCCTGCGCATGCTCGAGGGTCCGCTGCCGATCGACGGCCGGATCGTCCTCGAGCCGGTCGGCGCCGGCACGCTGATGTCCTTCTCCGGCAGCGGTCAGCCGAAGGGGCTGCTGCGCCTCGCCTCTCCCCTGCTCAGCCGCACGATCAAGCGCCAGTTCGCCGAGCATTGCGCGAACCTGAAGCGGGTCCTCGAGAGTCCCAGCCGAATCGGACTTGAGTAATCGACTGTTTATCGCCTGCGGCGCGATCGCTGCTACAGTCGCCTGCAGCGAACCGACTCCGCCGAACCGGAATACACCGGTCGTCATCTCGGTCGCAAAGGAGAAGCATGAAAAACGGGACCACGGCCACGAATAGGCACGCCTCGCTTATTGCCGAGCAGGGAGAAGCGCTACTCGAGGCTTACCAGGAGGAGGGCTTTACGACGCCGAAGGACGGCGAGGAGAAGCTCTCGAACCCCAAGCTCACGGAGCGCGTGCGCGACGTGTTGCTCGACAAAGCAATTGTCCGCCGCAAGGCGGAGGTCCAGCTGAACGCGATCGAACCCGGAGATCTCGCCGCGCTCGTGTTTCCGCTGGTTACGAACCCAACCTCGCCGGACTGGCCCGACGACGACGACGATTCCGACCAAGCGGAGATCACGAAGTTCGTATGGAGCCGCGTGTCCGGTGCCATCTCGAAGGCGGTGCAGACGGGCCGCAAGGGCAGCGTGCAACGAGCCCTCGCCGCGGACCCGAAGACGAGCAAGCTGATCGTCTGCTCAACCAAGATCGGCACCCAGCCGAAGAAAGCCGTCTACCTTTCGGACGACAAGGACATGATCCTGCTCGGACTCGCCATGCAGCGGACGACGAAGCTCAGCAGTGTCAGCGCCGACATCGCCGACGACTTCAGCTACGCGATCGAGCTCAACCCGAAGCTGAAGAAATCGCTGAACGACAAGTTGGAGACTGGCCTTAAGGCAGCGAGCGATACTGCCCGGGCGAAACTCGCACTCACCTCCGGCGAGCAGCCGAACGAGTCCTAGTTCGACCCGCAGACGCCCTACCTTAACTCCGGAACCGGGAGAGGGCGGCCGCCGCCCTCTCCCGTGAAGGAGCCCCGTTGAACGAACGCGACCTTCAACAGCTACTGAACGATCACACCCGGATGGAGCAGCGCGTCTATAACGCGCTGCGCGAGCACGGCCCGCTGACGGACCGACAACTTCGCGAGCTGCTCAGCTCGCGCGGGTCCGGCCCGAGAGACGCGCTGCAGAAGCTGCTACCGACCGGAGTGGCTCGGCACGCGGGGAAGGCGGCGACCAGGGGCAAGCCGATGCGATACGAGGCGACCCCGCTCGCGGAAATCGAGGCCACTGCCGAGCGGTTCGCCGTGCGAAAGCCCCGGCCCCGGCGCAACCGCAGGTCGGCGGGCGCACGGCTCGCAGAACTTCGGCAGATGGAGGTCGGCGACAGCCGTAAGTGGCATCCCGTTCGCGATCAGATCCTGTCCTCGATCGGCCTGCTCACTCAGGCACTCCAAATGACGTTTTGGAAATCGGTCCCACCGGATGAGCTTGCGCTGGCGCTGGAAGAGATCGAAGAGCTACACGAGGCGGCCGGCGAGATGGTGGCAGCAGGCCGCGAGCGGCTGGAGCACGAGAAATACAAATCGAAAATCGAGAAGCTTCAGGCAACCGAGGGCCGGACCGGGCCCGAGCGGGACACCGCGAATCGCCTCGCCGAGAAGCTGTCCGAAAAACTAATCCCCGGCGACGGCTAGCCAAACAACAAGGACCAGAACATCGGGGCGCCCGGATTCGAACCGGGGACCTCGGCCACCCAAAGGCCGCGCGCTACCAGGCTGCGCCACGCCCCGACCGGGCGATTGTAGTTAGCGTTGGGGCCATGGCTGACGTGCGCCCGTTCAAGGCCCTGCACTACGACCTCGCGAAAGTCGGCGGCCTCGACGCGGTCGCGGCGCCCCCTTACGACGTGATCGACGCGCCCGAGCGGGCGCGGCTGCTGGGGCGCTCGCCCCACAACGCGGTGGCGATCGACCTGCCGAAGCCGTTCGACCCGGCCGACCCGGACAGCAACCCCGACTACGACCCCTACGAGAAAGCCGCGCGGACGATCGAGGCCTGGCGCGCCGAGGGGGCGCTCGTCGACGACGCCGAGCCCGCCTACTGGGCGCTGGTCCAGGACTACACCGCGCCCGACGGCAGCCAGCACAGCCGCCACGGCATCCTCGCCCAGGTCCGGGTCGAGGACTACGAGACCGGCACCGTGCGCCCGCACGAGCGCACCCATCCGGGCCCGCTCGAGGACCGACTGCTGCTCACCCGCGCCACCCACCTCAACCTCTCGCCGATCTTCTCGCTCTCGACCGAGGACGCCTGGCCGCTGGTCGAGCCGGCGGTCCAGGGCGAGCCGTGGGGCGTCGCCACCGACGCGGACGGGACCGTCAACCGGGTCTGGCGGGTCGGCGACCCGACGATCTGCGCCGCCGTCTCCGAGCGCCTCGCCGGCGCCCAGCTCTTGATCGCCGACGGCCACCACCGCTACGAGACGGCGCGCGCCTACCGCGACGAGGTCGGCGGCGAGGGCGCTCACAACTACACGCTGATGGCGCTGACCGGGCTCGACGACCCGGGCCTGACCGTCTTCCCCACCCACCGCCTGCTCTCCGGCTTCGCCGCAGACCCGGCGCGGATGGCCGCCTTCGGCGAGGGCATGCGGGGGCTGTTCGAGAGCGAGGCCGTCGCCCGCGAGCAGATCGACCCGGCCAGCGAGGCCGGGGTCGGCGTCTTCGGGCTCTACGACTCCTTCCACAAGCAGGCCTACCGGCTCCGCCTCAAGGATGTCGCGGCACTCGACCGCCAGCTCGAGGGCAAGCCCGAGGCCTACCGGCGCCTCGACTCGGCGATCCTCGAGACGCTCGTCCTCAAGGGCCTGGCGGGGATGAGCGACCACGACATCGACGCCCGCAACGGGCTCGAATACGCGAAGAGCGTGCCCGACGCGCTCGCCCGCGTCGACTCCGGCGACTTCGACATCGCTCTGATCCAGCGCCCCGTCCCGGTCGAGCAGGTCAAGGCGGTAGCCGAAACCGACGAGAACATGCCGCCGAAGTCGACCTACTTCTTCCCCAAGGTGATGACCGGCATGGTCTTCAGCCCGGTCGGCTGAGCGAGGCCGACCCGGCCGCGGCGTAGGATCGTCCCGTGGTCAAGATCTACACCAAGAAGGGCGACGACGGCAGCACCTCGCTCTGGTACGGCGGCCGGGTGCCCAAGCACCACGGCCGCACCGAGGCCTACGGGTCGCTCGACGAGGCCTGCTCGCACCTCGGCGTCGCCCGCGCGCTCAGCGGCTCCGCGGAGCTGGCCGCCGACATCCTCCACCTGCAGGACTACCTGTTCGTCGCCGGCGCCGAGCTGGCGACCGCGCCGGAGGCCGCCGAGCGGCTCGAAGACGGGGTCAGCCGCACCACCGCGGCGATGGTCGCCGAGCTAGAGCGGCTGATCGACCGCTACATGTCCGAGGTCGAGCTGCCGCCGAAGTTCGTCATCCCCGGCGGCAACCAGCTCTCCGCCGAGCTCGACGTCGCGCGCACCGTGATCCGCCGCGCCGAGCGCCACATCTCGGCGCTGAACGTGGCCGGCGAGCTCGCCGACAAGACCGTGATCCACTTCGTCAACCGCGCCTCCGACCTGGCCTACGCGATGGCCCGCTACGCCGACGTCGACGACCCGGCTCTGTTCGAGGGCCGCGGCAAGGCCTAGGGCGATGGACCTCGGCATCGCCGGGCGCAGCTGCGTCGTCACCGGCGCCAGCCGTGGGATCGGCCGCGAGACGGCGCTGCAGCTCTGCGCCGAGGGCGCGAACGTGCTGCTGGTCGCCCGCGACGCCGAGAAGCTCGCCGCGGCGGTCGCGGACGCGGACGCCGCCGGGCCCGGCGAGGCGGCGGAGCTCGTCCTCGACGTCACCACCGACGACGCCGGCGAGCACATGCTCGCCGCCGCGAACGACCACTTCGGCCAGCTCGACGTGCTGGTCAACAACGCCGGCGTCGCCAGCTGGCGCGACCTCGACGAGGTCCCCGACGAGGACTGGCGCCACCAGTACGAGATCAACGTGATGGCGCCGTTGCGGGCGATGCGCGTCGCGCTCCCGGAAATGGCCGAGCGCGGCTGGGGCCGGGTGGTCAACGTCTGCTCGACCGCCGGCAAGCGCCCCTCCTCGGCGATGCCCGAGTACTCGGTCGCCAAGGCCGCCGAGCTCTCGCTCTCGCGCCTCTTCGCCGATCGCTACGCGAAGAGCGGCGTGCTGGTCAACGCGATCTGCCCCGGCCCGACCGAATCGGAGATGTGGATGGCCCCCGGCGGCCTGCTCGACCAGTCCCAACGGCTCGGCGGCGCCGCCACTCGCGAGCAGGCGCTCTCCGAAGCCGGCGCCAAGCGCCCGATCGGCCGCCTCGCCGAGGAGGCGGAGATCGCCAGCGCGATCGTCTTCCTCTGCTCCGAGCGCGCCTCCTACGTCAGCGGCGCCGCCTGGTCGGTCGACGGCGGCACGGTGCAAGTGATCATTTGACCGCCGACCTCGCCGCTCTGCTGCTCGACCCGGCGGAGGCCGCGGCGAGTGCAGGGCGCGGGACCTCGGCCGCGGTGCTGCTGGCGCTCTACGGGTGGCCGGATCAGCCGGGCCTGATCTTCACCGAGCGGCGCGCCGACCTGCGCCGCCACGCCGGCGAGATCTCCTTTCCCGGCGGCCGCCAGGACCCCGACGACGCCGATCTGGCGGCGACGGCGCTGCGCGAGGCGGAGGAGGAGATCGCCCTCGACCCGGCGGCGGTCGAGCTGCGCGGCGCCCTGCCGACCGTCTCGACCTTCGTCACCAACTACCGGGTCCACCCCTTCGTCGGCCTCGTCGCCGACCCGCTCGAGCTCGGCCTCGAGCCCAACCCGGCCGAGGTCGAGACCGTGCTCACCGTCTCGCTCGCGCAGCTCCGCGAGGGTTACGAGATCCGCCGCCTGACCCGGCGCGGGCTCCCCATCCACACCCCCACCTACGAGCTGGAGGGCGGTCAGCTGATCTGGGGAGCGACCGCGCGGATCCTCGGCGACTTCCTCGAGCGCCTCGGCTAGCGAGGCGCTCGAGCGCCCTACTTGCCGGGCTGCGGCACGATCCGGATGTAGGGGCGCGGCTCCTCCCAGCCATCCGGGTAGATCTCTTTCGCTTCGTCGTTGCTGACCGAGCCGGCGATGATCACGTCGTCGCCCTGCTGCCACTGCGCCGGGGTGGCCACTTTGTGGCCGGCGGTGAGCTGCAGCGAGTCGATCACGCGCAGGACCTCGTCGAAGTTGCGCCCGGTCGTCATCGGGTAGACGAGAATCAGTTTCAGTTTCTTGTCGGGCCCGATCACGAAGACGTTGCGGACGGTCTGGTTGTCGGCCGGCGTGCGGTCGCCCGGGTCGCCGGAGACGTCGGCGGGCAGCATGCCGTAGGCCTTGGAGACCGAGAAGTCGGCGTCGCTGATGATCGGGTAGTTCGGCCGCGCGCCCTGGGTCGCCTCGATGTCGTCGACCCAGTCCTCGTGTTTGTCGAGCGGGTCGACGGACAGGCCGATGATCTTCACGTTGCGGCTCTCGAAGTCCGGCTGGATCTTCGCCATGTAGCCGAGCTCGGTCGTGCAGACCGGGGTGAAGTCTTTCGGGTGGGAGAACAGGATCGCCCAGGAGTCGCCGATCCACTCGTGGAACTTGATCGGCCCCTCGGTCGTGTTGGCCTCGAAATCGGGTGCTACGTCACCAAGCTTCAGGCTCATCGAAACAGCTCCTCTACGCGTCGCTCAGTTATTACCTAAATTCCTATCCGAGTTTAGACCTTTGCTCTAGCCGGCTGGCGAGAGCACTTCCAGCGTCGCTTTCGCCATCTGATCGGACCACTGGGCGGACTCGTTCGGTTCAGCGCTGACGACCGCAACGGGGATCCGCCAGGTCCGCGCGGCGGCGCGCACGATCTCGGCGCCGGCGGCGAGCAGAGCCGGGTCGACGCTGCCGGCGGCCTCGTAGACGAAACCGCGCACGGGCGTGTCGACCAGGTGTTCCATCAGCCGCTCCAGACGGGGGCCGTGGATCGCCTCGATCGTCTCCGGCTCGCCCACGGCCGAGCCCAGCAGGTAGTGGACGACGGCGACGTCGCCGACCAGGTCGAGCAGGGTTCCAGGACGATCGGGGTCGGCCAGCGCCGCCTCGATCCCGGCGGCGTCGATCGGCGCCAGCCACTCCGGGTGGCGGCTCGTCCCCCGCACCGCCCAGCCGTCGGCGAGCAGCCGCTCGCCGAGCAGGCGGCCGCGGCATCCACAACCGACTATCAGCGCGCGGGCCACGCCGCGGGACTCTAACCCTCGAACGGCCCCCGGCCGCGCGCCCGCACCCGTTCGTCCTTGGCCACCTCGGCGTGCAGGTCGGCCTCGGTCATCTCCGGCGCGCCGCGGCGGCGGCGCATCTCGTTCTGGGCCTCGAGCATCTGGCGGATGTCGTCGATCTCGTTCTGGGCCTCGACCTCGGGCGAGCGGGTCGGTTCCCAGTGGACCAGCTCCGCCGAGGAGCCCGGGTAGAAGCGGCCGACGAGCACCAGCACGCCGACGATGAAGAGCACGATCCCGATCGTCCCCAGAACGAACAGCATCTCTTCAGGATACGGTCCAGGAGTGAGCGCGTTCGAGGAACTTGCCAGCGTCGACGGCACGATCACGCCGACCGCCGCGGCGACGATCGGGCTGAAGGACGACGGCCTCTACCGCGGCGACGGCGCCTTCGAGGTGATCCGGCTCTACGCCGGGCGCCCGTTCGCGCTCGGCGACCACGTCGACCGGCTCGGCCGCTCCGCCGCGGCGATCCAGCTGGAGTTCGACCGCGCCGCGCTGCAGACCGAGGTCGAGGCGCTGCTCGCCGCGGCGGGCCCGGTCGACGGCCAGCTGCGCCTGATCGTCACCCGCGGGGGGCGGCGGATCGCCGCCACCGAGCCGGTCCCGGCCCATGCCGACGCGGTCAGCGTGGCGACGATCCCCTACTCGACGACCGGTCTCCTCGACCGCGTCAAGTCGCTCTCCTATGGGGCCAACATGCACGCCACCCGCCTGGCCAAAGCGCAGGGCGCAGACGAGGCCGTGCTGGTTCGCGGCGACGGCGTGGTCCTCGAGCCGCCGACCTCGACCGTCTTCTGGGTCAGCGCCGAGGGGACGCTGCGAACCCCTTCGCTCGACCTGCCGATCCTCGACTCGATCACCCGCGACCGGCTCGTCGCCGCGCTCGAGGTCGAGCAGGGCGAGTTCTCCGTGGACGACCTGCGCGGCGCCTCGGAGGCGTTCCTCGCCTCGACCACCCGCGAGGTGCAGCCGATCTCGAAGGTCGACGACGTCGAGCTGCCGGCCGCGCCCGGCCCGCGCACGCTGGAGGCCCAGCGCTCCTTCGCCGCCACGCTCGAGCACGAGATGGGCGGCTGAGATGGCGCTGCTGAAGGTCTCGGTCGACGACTTCCACGTCGGGCTGGTCGAGCTCGACAGCCCGCAGACCCGCAACGCCCTCTCGCCGCAGATGAAGGCGGAGCTGATCGCCGCGCTCGAGGGACTCGACGCCGACGAGCGCGTGCGCTGCATCGTGATCGCCGGATCCGAGAAGATCTTCGCCGCCGGCGCCGACATCAGGTCGCTGGCGGAACGCGACATCGACACGCCGACCGACCCGGAGCGAAACGCCTTCTGGACGCGGCTCGGCGAGATCGAGACGCCGCTGCTCGCCGCGGTCTCGGGCTACGCGCTCGGCGCCGGCTGCGAGCTGGCGATGGCCTGCGACCTGATCGTCGCCGACGAGAAAGCGCGCTTCGGACTGCCCGAGGTGACGCTGGGGATCATCCCCGGCGGCGGCGGCACCCAGCGCCTGACCCGCGCGATCGGCAAGCACCGGGCGATGGAGTACGTGCTCACCGGTCGCCACTTCAACGCCCAGATGGCGGCCGGCTGGGGGCTCGTCAACAAGACGATCCAGAAAGGCGCCTGGCTGGTCGAGGCGATCGAGCTCGCCCGCACGGTCGCCGAGCGGGCGCCGATCGCCACCCGCCTCGGCAAGCGCGCCGTGCTCGCCGCCGACGAGGCCGGCCTGGCCGTCGGGCTCGACGTCGAGCGCGACCTCTTCGACCAGGCGATGGCCACCGAGGACCGGGTCGAGGGCATGAACGCGTTTCTCGAGAAGCGCGAGCCGGACTTCAAAGGCCGCTAGCGCCCAATCGATATGACGTTTGTAACCCTGTGGGTTACAAACGTCAGGCGGTGTGGTCGTCGCCGAGGCGGAAGATCAGCTCGTCGGCGTAGCACCAGCTCCAGTCCTCGCCGGGCTCGGCAGAGCGGATGATCGGGTGGCCGGTCGCCCGGTGGTGGCCGGTGGCGTGTTTGCCGACCGAGTTGTCGCAGCAGCCGATGTGGCCGCAGGTCTGGCACATCCTCAGGTGGACCCAGCGCATCCCCGTCGCCAGGCACTCCTCGCAACCCTCCACCTCATCGGGGAGGGCGAGGATCTGAACCGAGTCGAGATGGGTGCATTCCGTGGCCGTGCCCCCAAGATAGCGGCGCGCTCGCGCTTTTTCAGGCGGCGAAGAGCAGCGCCCAGACGACCGCCGCGAGCACCGAGACGACGATCAGGCGCGTGCCCAGGTCCCTGTTGCCCTGCTGGAGGTTGAGCAGGCCGATGATCAGCCCCGCCGGCGGCAGCACGACGGCGATTCCGAAGGGAAAGAGTTGGCTGGCGCGCTGGCCCACGCCGGCAGCCTACTTCTCTTCGCGCCGGACTAGGGAGCGATCTCGGCGGGCTCGCCGCCGGGCAGCCAGTGCGCCTCGACCGGCGGCGGGCTGTCGCGCAGGAAGCGCTCGGCGTCGAGCGCGCCCATGCAGCCGGTGCCGGCCGCGGTGACCGCCTGGCGGTAGGTGTGGTCGACGACGTCGCCGACCGCGAAGACGCCGCCGAGGTTGGTCCGGGTCGAGCCGGGCTCGACGACGATGTAGCCGTCCTCGTCGGTCTCGACCTGGTCCTTGACGATCTCCGATTTGGGGATGTGGCCGATCGCGACGAAAGCGCCGGTCGCCTCGATCTCCTCGCCCTCGCCGGTCTCGGCGTTGCGCAGCCGGATCTTCTCGAGTTTGCCGTCCTCGCCGGCGACGAACTCCTCCGGGACGAAGGGGGTCTTGAGGCTGATGTTGTCCTTCTCGCGGGCGCGCTCGAACATGATCTTCGAGGCGCGGAACTCGTCGCGGCGGTTGACGATCGTCAGGTGCTCGGCGAACTTGGAGATGAAGATCGAGTCCTCCATCGCGGAGTCGCCGCCGCCGATCACGATCACCTCGTGGCCTTTGAAGAAGGCGCCGTCGCAGACGCCGCAGGTCGAGACGCCGCGGCCGCCGAGCTCCATCTCGCCGGGGATGCCGAGCCGTTTCGGCTCCGCCCCCATCGCCAGGATCACGGTCTTGGCGCGGTGCTCCTCGTCGCCCAGGAAGACCTTCTGCACGCCGCCGTCGGAGAGCTCGACCCGGTCGACGTCGTCGGTGACGAAGCGGGTCCCGAAGCGCTCGGCCTGAGCGCGGAACTGGCTCATCATCTCCGGGCCCATGATCCCCTCGGGGTAGCCCGGATAGTTCTCGACGTCGGTCGTGTTCTGCAGCTGACCGCCCCACTGGAAGCCCTCGAAGACGAGTGGCTCGAGGTTGGCGCGGGCGGTGTAGAGCGCCGCCGTGTAGCCGGCGGGACCGCCGCCGACGATGATCACGTTCTCGACCTTCTTGCTCTCAGTCATGTCCGCCATTTCTAACGTCGTGAGTCTAATACTTTACTTTTTATAGTAGCTCTCGCCCTCGTTCTGGGCAAGCGCCGCGACCGTCGGCTCGAGGTCCGATTCGCCTGTGCCGCCGCGTTCGATCGGCAGTCCCTCGGCTTCCCAGCGGTGAACCGTCTTGCGCAGCTGGAAGAAGGCGACGATGCCGGGTGGGATCGGCATCCAGAAGGCGACCAGGCGGAAGACGAGGATCGCCGGGAAGACGGTCTCCTCGGGGATCCCGAAGAGCACGAAGGCGCCGATCATGCCGGCGTCGACGGCGCCGACGCCGCCGGGAGCGAGCGGGAAGAGGTTGGCGACCATGCCGAGGAAGAAGCCCTGGATGACGACCGCCAGCGGAACGTGCACGCCGAAGGCGTGGAAGGAGGCCCAGAGCACGCCGATGCTCGCGGCCCAGTAGCCGGCCGCGCCGAGCACCGCCAGCCCACCGCTGGAGGGATGCGCGAAGAGGCCGGCGGCGAAGCGGAACCCCTCGCCGATCGTCGCCGGCACTTTTGCGGCCGTGTGCAGGAAGGCGCGCGCTTTCTCGCCGTGCGCGAAGGGCTGCAGGCGCCGTTCGACGTCGGACGGGATCAGCGCGATCAGCAGCCCGATGACGAGCAGCACGCCGGCGACGCCGGCCGGGATGATCGTCAACTCGAGCGAGCCCTTGCCGTTGACCACCCCGGTGCGCAGCAGCACGCCGAAGAGGATCAGCGCCAGCGGGTAGAAGGCGTACTGGAGAGCGAGGAAGGCGACCATGCGCCGCCCGACGTCGCGCCGCGCCATCCCCGCCTTGCGCAGCGCCCAGTAGGTGAGCGCGATGCCACCGGCGCCGCCGGCCGAGAAGAGCCGGGTCGCGGCCAGTCCGGCGAGATTGATCTCGTAGGTCTCAGGCCAATCGAGGCGCAGCGCGTCACCGCTCACCACCGCTTTGAAGAGGGCGATGTAGGTCGCGTAGGCGAGCACGTTGAAGCCGATCGCGATGGCGATCCAGACCGGGTCGGCGTCGTCGAGCTTGCCGAGCGCGTCGCCGAGGCCGAGCAGCTTCGGGAAGAGGAAGTAGATGGCGCCCAGCAGGAGGACGACGAGGACGAGCGTCTGGACGAGGCGCCGCGTGGTCAGGAGGGGCATCTCGACCGACTCGTTGTCCGCCTCGACGGCCTTCTTGCCGTTCGCCGAGTCGTTCACTGGCACGACCGAAAGCTACCCGGTGGCGATCCTCTCCAACTGCCGCAGCGTCCCGCTGAGCCCCTCGACGAGGGGCTCAGCAATGGGTTCGCCGCGTCGCACGGCAGCGACGAGCAGCCCCCCTGCCAGGAGGTCGGTTACGTAGTGCTCGCCCAGATAGACGAGCGCGAAGCCGAGCGTCAGCGCGTAGCTCCAGCCGAGCGCGCCCTCGACCTTGCCGGCTTCCGAGAGCGAGAGCGCCGCCGAGACCGAGGTGGCGAAGTGCAGCGAGGGCATCGCCGCCCAGGGGTTGCCGCCCAGCGTCTCGTACATCTTCGGCCAGGCCGGCCCCCAGGTCTCTTCGCCGACCTCGACCATCACCCGCCGCACCTCCTCGCCGTCGGTCAGGCCCTGCTCGGCCGACCACCAGGGCGGCGCGGTCGGGACCGCGAAGTAGGTCGCGCAACCGAGGTCGAAGACGGCGGCCATCTGGCGGGCGGCGCGCGGGAAGCGCTCGTTGTGGCCGACCAGGATCACGACCAGCGCCAGGTAGGGCTCGACGAACCAGAGCCAGTGGGTCCAGGCGAGGAATTTGTCGACCCGGCCGCCGCGCGGAAAGCGCGAGAGCAGCTTCTGCAGGCGGGCGTTGGGCAGCCTGCCGGCGCCGATCGCGCGGTCGACGACGATCGGGTAGCGGCTGCGCAGACGGGCGCGCAGGCGCTCGGGGTCGTCATAAGGCAGCTCGTGGACGACCGTGAAGGCGAGCATCTGCAACGTGAACATCGCGACGTCGCGCTTCTTCGAGCGCGGCTTGAGGACGGCGAGCGCCAGCGGCGCCGAGTAGCAGGCCGCGGCGGTCACCGGCGCCGGGATACGCAGCCGGCGACGCAGCAGCGGCACCGCGACCGCGGCCCCGAGCGCAGCGTAGGCGCCGGCCCGAACCCCGAGCACCAGCGCGCGTGATTGCCGGGAGCGCCCCCTCATAGGGTGGGCGAGTATAGGTAGGCCTCCGGGACCGGGCGCCGCGGCGCCGCCGCGCGTGAATAGAATGGCCGCGCTTTGGCGCCGCACTCCCCTGCCACGGACCAGATCGACACGCTGCTTTGGGTCGGCTTCATCGCCGCGGCCATCGCGGTGATCGCGATCAACGCCGCGCTGTTCTACGCCGTGCGCAAGTACCGCGGCCAGCGCGGCAGCGAGCCGCGCCAGGTCTCCGGCGGCCGCGGCATCCAGTTCCGGGTCGGCGCCGTGCTCACCGTCTTCGCCGCGCTGATCTTCGTCGTCGGCGTGATCTTCACCGACAAGGCGCGCGAGACCCCGAGCACCGGCAGCGAAGGCCTCGCCTCCGCCAAGGAGGAGCCACTGGCGATCAAGGCGACCGGCCAGCAGTGGCTGTGGCGCTACGACTACCCGAACGGCGCCTTCTCCTACTACAAGCTCGTCGTCCCCTCCGACACCGCGGTCGAGCTCGACCTGGTGACCACGGACGTGGTCCACACCTGGAACGTGCCCGACCTCGCCGGCAAGCGCGACGCGGTCCCCGGCAAGACGACCAAGATCCTCTTCAGCACCGACGACGAGGGCAGCTACACGGGCCGCTCCGCGACCCTCTCGGGCCAGGCCTACGCGGCGATGGGCACCGAGGTCGAGGTCGTCCCGGCGGCTGAGTACGAGGACTACATCGAGCAGCTCAAAGCCGACATCGAAGAGGCCCAGGCGCGGGTCGTCGGCCAGATCGAAAGCGGGGATGTGCCGTGAGCCAGAAGCCCACTCCCGAGGTGGCGATCTCCGCCGGCTACGCCAACCGGCGCCGGCCGCGCTGGGTCGAGCTCGCGACCAGCGCCGACCACAAGGACATCGGCCGAATCCTGATCGCCAGCTCGCTCGGCTTCCTGGTCATCGCCCTGCTCGAGCTGCTGCTGATGCGCCTGCAGCTGGCGATCCCGGAGAACACCTTCCTCACCCCGGTCACCTTCAACCGGATGCTCTCCAACTACGGCGCGACCGCGGTCTTCCTGTTCGCGATCCCGCTCGCGCTCGGCCTCTTCTACTACGTGGCGCCGCTGCAGGTGGGCGCGCGCGGAACCGCGCTGCCGCGCCTCGGCCAGATCGGCATGGCCCTCTTCGTCGCCGGCGCGACCGCTCTCTACGCGGCTTTCCTCTTCACCCCGTCGGAGGCCGGCGTCAACCCGCTCTCGCCGCTCACCGAGGTCGCCTTCCTCGCCAACAACGGCGTCGACGCCTGGGCGACCGCGACCGGACTGGCAACGCTGGGCTTCGTCCTGATCGCGATCGACCTGCTGACCACGCTGCGCAAGATGCGCGCCCCCGGCATGGCCTGGCGCCGCGTCCCGGTCTTCGCCTGGGCGGCCGCGGTCGGCTCCTGGCTGGTCCTCTTCGTCGGCCCGGTCCTGCTCGCCGCGCTGACCATGCTGATGATCGACCGCAACTACGACGGGATCTTCTTCGCCGATGGCTCCGGCGGCGCGCCGCTGCTCTGGCAGCACCTCAGCTGGATCTTCTTCACCGGCTCCTACATGCTGATCCTGATCTTCGCCTTCGGCGCGATCGCCGAAATCTTCGCCACCTTCTCCGGCAAGCCGCTGTTCAACCGCGGCGTCGTGATGGGCTCGCTGGCGGCGATCGCGGTGATCGGCACGCTGGCCTGGATGCAGAACATGCTGACCGCGCCGATCGGCATCGGCTGGATGTACTTCGCGATGCTGATGTCGCTGGCGCTGATCGTGCCCTTCGGCCTGATCATGTTCAACCTGATCGCCACCCTCGTCGGCGGCGCGCTGCGCATGCGGGCACCGCTGCTCTTCGCGATCGCGGCGATCTCGATGATCTCGATCGGGCTCGCCGCGGAGATCTCGCACTCGATGGTCGCCGCCGCCTGGCACCTCAAGAACACCACCGACGCGACCGCCGCGACCCACTTCGCGCTCGTCGGTGGCGCCGTCTTCGGCGGCTTCGCGGCGCTCTACTTCTGGTTCCCGAAGATGACCGGGCGGACGATGGGCGAGAGCCTCGCGCGGATCTCCCTCTGGACGATGGTGGTCGGCATCCTGGTCGCCTTCGTGCCCCTCTTCCTCGCCGGCGGCGAGGAGGGCCAGGTGATCGACGCCTACAAGTTCTTCAGCGGCGAAGGCGTGGACGCCTACAACCTGATCGCCTCGATCGGCACCCTGATCCTCGCGATCGGGATCGTGATGACCGTCGTCAACGCGGTCCAGAGCCGCGTCGGCGGCCCCGTCGCGGGCCACGACCCGTGGGGCGGCGACACGCTCGAGTGGCTCGCGCTCTCGCCCCCGGACCCGCACAACTTCGACGTCCTGCCCGACGTCCGCAGCCCCCGCCCGATGCGTGACATCCGGCAGGCGATCGGGCAGCGCAGCGCCCGCGACGAGAGCCCGGCGCGCGAGTCCCAGCCGGTAGCCTGACCGGCATGGATTCCGGCGCGCGCACCGCGCCCAACCCGGCCGCCGCCGTTCCGCGCTCGGCCGCCTTCAACGTCCTCCGCGACTACCTGACGCTGACCAAGCCGAAGGTGCAGTCGCTGCTGCTCTTCACCACGGTGACGACGATGTACATCGCCGGCGACCCTTCGGTGGGCCTGGTCCTGCTGACCTGCCTGGGCGGCGCCCTCTCGGCCGGTGGCGCCGGCGCGATCAACCACGCGATCGACCGCGACGTCGACCGCCTGATGGCCCGCACCGCCGACCGCCCGGTCGCGGCCGGACGGATCTCGCCGCGGGCGGCGATCGCCTTCGGGGCGCTGCTCGCGACCAGCTCGTTCGTGCTGATGTCGCTGACGATCAACCCGCTGGCCGCGGCACTCTCGCTCTCCGGCTTCGTCGGCTACGTCTTCCTCTACACGCTCTGGCTGAAGCGCTCGACCTGGCAGAACATCGTCTGGGGCGGCGCCGCCGGCGCCGTGCCGCCGCTGGTCGCCTGGGCGGCGGTCACCGGCGAGCTCAGCGGCATGGCCTTCTATCTGTTCGCGATCGTCTTCTTCTGGACGCCGCCGCACTTCTGGGCGCTCTCGCTGCTGATGAAGAACGACTACGAGAAGGCGGAAATCCCGATGCTCCCGGTCGTCCGCGGCGAGGCCGAGACGCGCCGCCAGATCATGCTCTACACGGTGCTGCTCTACGCGGTCACCCAGCTGCCCTTCTGTGCCGGCGGCCTCGGCGTCGCCTACCTGGTGCCCTCGATGCTGCTCGGCGGCGTCTTCATCTACTTCTCCTACCGCCTGCTGCGCAGCGGCGAGCGCAGCTGGGCACTGCGCACCTACCTCTTCTCGCTCGCCTACCTGGCGCTGCTCTTCCTCTCCGCGGCCGTCGCCGCCAACGTCTAAGCCGCCGTCCCTGATAGAAATCCAGCCGTGGATCGCGAGACCGCACGCAAGAACATGTCGGGGGGCCTGATGCTCGGGGCCTTCGCCGCCACGATCTTCGCCCTCTCCTTCGTCGCCGCCTTCCTCTACGTCGCCCAGGGATGAGCGAGCACCGCGAGATTCCCGAGCCCGGCGAGACGATCTACACGCCGACGCCTTCCTGGGCCCCGGTCTTCTTCGCCGGCGGCGCCCTCGGCCTCGTCTGCGGCGTCTACGCCTCCGGCTTCATCTTCGCCCCGTTCGTCTACGCGATCATCGGCGCGATCTTCGCCCTGGCCGCTTTCCGCGGCCTCGTCCGCGGCTCGATCCGCGACTACTTCCGCCTGCCGCGCAAGCAGCGCGTGCGCAGCGCCGCGCTGCCGGTCGAAACGATCAGCGCCCCCCCGAAGCCCTAGCTTCGAATTACCGCCGGGCCATCCCGCCCACCCACGGGCGGGTAGGTGTGCGGGATGGCCGGGCTTGCGCTTCCGGTGCGAGTTTTGCCCGCTATGCGGCCATAAGTCGCACCGGAGTGATTCGAGACGCTTCCGGTGTGCCTTTACCGCGCATACCGCGGAAAAGGCACACCGGAACCAAAAGCGCCCCGTTTCGCCAGGTCAGAGCCCACACCTACTTGCCGCGTGGGTGTGGGCTCTGACCTGGCCACCTCGCCCTATCGCCCGTTACCCCGGCGTCATCCCCGAGGTAGCGCCCTCGGAAGTCCAGACGCGGACGATGTCGCGCATCGAGAGCACGCCGATCGCGTCGGCGCCCTCGAAGACGACCAGGTGGCGGACGTTGCGGCGCGACATCTCGGCGGCGGCGCGCTCGAGGCTCCAGTCCGGGGTGGCGGCGATCACGCGCTCGCTCATGTGGTCGCCGACCAGCTCGACGTCGGGATCCTCGCCGGCGCCGACCGAGGTCAGCAGGTCGCGCTCGGTGACGATGCCCGGCTCCGGCGACTCCGCGTCGGAGACGAGGGCGGCGCCCGTGCCCCGCTCGACCATCATCGTGGCCGCCTCGCGCAGCGTGTGCGAAGGGCCCACGGTCAGCGATACCTCCGTCATCCCGTCCCTGACCTGCATCGCGTCCTCCTTTTGCCTGCATCGAAGACTTAGTGCGAATCGCATCGAGAGTACCCCATCCGCGCGCCCCTACACGACGCTTTCGAGGTGCCCCGACATATAGACTCCGCCCCCGCTCGACCCTATGCGCCGCCGCCCGAAACTCATCAATCTGCTGCTCGCCCTCGTCGCCCTTGGTGCGACCGTGGTCGTCGCCTCCGGCTGCGGCACGACGACCGCCGATACCGACCGCGGGCGCGTCCTCTTCAAACAGAAATGCGGCACCTGCCACGCGCTCGCCCAGGCGGGCACGACCGCCACGGTCGGCCCCAACCTCGACGACGCCTTCGCCGCGGCTCGTGAGTCGGGGCAGAACGGCGACACGATCGAAGGCGTGGTCAAGGCGCAGGTCGAGCTGCCGCGGCCCAACAACGGCGACCCCGCCGTCTCGATGCCGGCCGAGATCGTCACCGGCCAGGACCTCGAGGACGTCGCCGCCTACCTCGGCTTGTGGGCCGGCGTGCCCGGCGCCGCGCCGCCGAAGGTCCCGGGCGGCCCGGGCGCCCAGGTCTTCGCCAACAACGGCTGCGGCACGTGCCACATCCTCGCCGCCGCCGGCTCGACCGGCGTGACCGGTCCCGACCTCGACGAAGTGCTCACCGCCGGCACCACGCTGGAGGAGATCGAAGAGGACGTCGTCGATCCGGAGAAAGTCATCGCCCCGGGCTACCCGTCGGGCGTGATGCCGGCGACCTTCGGCGAAATCCTTTCCGAAAAAGAACTGGAAGATCTCGTCCAGTACCTGTTTGAAAACACGCCTGCCGGTAAAGGCAAAGGCGGCGGTTGAGAGAAGCGGCCCCCGCGGTCGCTTCGGGAAGTGCCCTAGTTGCGAGAACGCCTGAGGAACCGGCTGCAGATCTCGCCGGCGCGCTACGCGCAGGTGACCGCCGTCGCGCTCGCCTCGCTGGCCCTGATCGTCCTGACCGGCGCCGCCGTGCGCCTGACCGGCTCGGGCCTGGGTTGCCCCGACTGGCCGAAATGCCACGGCGGCACCGTCCCCCCCGCCGACGTCAACGCCGTGATCGAGTACGGCAACCGGCTGCTGACCGGGTTCGTCGGGCTCGCCGTGATCGCCGCCTGCGTGCTCGCCTTCTACCGCCAGCCCTACCGACGGCACCTGGCCTGGATCGGCGGGCTGCTGCCGCTGGGGGTCGTCGGCCAGGCCGTGCTCGGCGCTCTCGTCGTCAAGTACCACCTCGCCCCCGGCCTGGTGATGTGCCACTTCATCCTCTCGATGATGCTGCTCGATGCCGCCTTCGCGCTCGCCTGGTGCTCGCGCTACGAGCCCGGCGAGCGGCGCAAGTCGACCGACTTCCGCGGTGTCTGGGCGGTGCGGGCGCTGATCCCGCTCGGCCAGCTGACGATCCTCGCCGGGACGATCGCGACCGCCTCCGGCCCCCACCCCGGCGACCACGAAGGCGAACTGGTCCACCGCTTCGATTTCTACGGCGGCGAGACGCTCGAATGGGTCGTGCAGCGCCATGCGGCGCTGGCGACGATCTACGGGCTCGCGGCGATCGGCGTCTGGTTCTACCTGCGCCGCCCAGGAGGCGACAGCAGGGCACTGAAGCCCCTCACGGTGGTCCTGGGCCTCCTGGCCCTTCAGGGCGTCGTGGGCGGCGTCCAGTGGGCTCTGGAGCTTCCCGGCTGGCTGGTCTGGGTCCACGTCGCGCTGGCCACCGGCAATTGGCTGGCAATGCTCTGGACGGTCGCCGCCGCCGGGCAGCTCGAGCCCCGGGAGGGAACGGCGCCCGCCAAGGCGCCCCCTACCGCCGCCACCGCCCCGGGCCCGGGCTAGGCCGCGCGGCCGATGCTCCCGTTCTGGCTCTCGATCGGGATCCTCAGCCTCGTGCAGGCGAGCCTCGTCGCCGCCCCCAAAGCCGCGGCCGCGCCGCTTCTGGGGCGGCTACAGAGCCGCTGGTGGGCGCTCGCCCTGCCGCTGCCGATCGCCGTCGTCGTCGGCGCGATCGCCCTCGACTCGGCCAGCGCCGACTTCCTCACCTACCTGGCCCTGGCCGCGGTGCCGCCGCTGGCGGCGCTGGCGCTGGCCGTCGTCGTGCGCGGTGGCCGCCCCGCCCTCGCCTGGCTGGTCGTCCCCCTTTTCGCGGTCGCCTGGGCCTGGAAGGGGGCGCTGGGAGGCCACACCGCCGCCCTCGTCCTATCCGCCCTGGCCTGTGTCAGCCTCGGCTGGCTGCTCGTCTGCGTGGTGCCGGGCCGCTGGATCAAGATCGGCATCTACGCGATGGCGGCGATCGACGCCTACCTGGTCGGCGCCAACCTCCTCCAGGAGCCGAACGCGACGCTCAACGCCGCTGCCCCCGTCGCCGGCCTGCCAAAGCTCCAGTTGGCCCAGTTCGGCGACGCCCTGATGGGCTTCGGCGACCTCTTCGTCGCCGCCACCCTGGGCGCCCTGCTCGCCTACGACCGCCGCCTGCAGTTGACCGGAGCCGTCCTCACCGCGCTGATCGGCATCGGTTTCGACTTCCTCTTCTTCGCCGTCGACACCCTGCCGGCAACGGTGCCGACCGCGTTAGCTCTGGCGGCGCTGGAGCTGAGCGGGCGGAACCCGGCTAGGTCTGAGAGACGATCAGTCCAGCGAGACCCGCGAACCCCGTGACCATGAGCCCGACGAGGGTGATGAACCACTGGTTCATCGTCCGCTCCAGGTGGACGAATCGTTCGTCGTTTCGCCTGAAACCATCGACCATCTGATCCTTCAGGTCGTCGAGCCGCTCATCCGTCCACTTTTCTCTCACCGGATCGATGATGGCAGGCTAGTCGGTCAGATGCGATGTGTTGTCTGCGCATCGCAAAGATTGCGCGTCAACTTTCGCGCCGCTTCCGCGCCGCCCAGCGATACCCGTAAACACATCCCGCGATCACCAGGGCCAGAAACCACAGCGCCCCGACCAGCTGGTTGGTCAGCAGCGTCAGGGCGATCACGGTCACTGCCGCGATCGCGACGATCACGACCCATTTGAAGACGGCGCCCTCGTTGATCTTCAGCGACTCCACCGCCCCGCATGTCTACTAGAGCCGGCGGAACGGCGCGGTGCTAGTCCTCCGCCCTGCCCTGGATCCAGGCCGAGGGAACCGGACCCCAGAAGCGACTGTCGTCGCTGGCGGGGCGGTTGTCGCCCAGCATGAAGTAGTGGTCCGGGAGGATCGTGATCGTGCGCGGCATGTTGCAGGCGCCGAACTGCCCGCACGGAACGGTCGACGGCTCGTTCCTCTGGATCTTGCCGTTCACGACCGGGTGGCCGTCCTCGATCGAGAGCGTGTCGCCGGGGCCGGCGACGATCCGCTTGAGGAAGAGCTGATCCGACATCGCCCTGGTCGGAGCCGGGCACGGTTCGCCTCTCCTCGGGCGAACGCCGCACTGCACCCCGCCCTCGACTCCGGCCGGGGGATGGAAGACGACGGCATCGCCGACCTCGGGGTCGGCGCCGTCGTAGGCGTCGAGGTCGACCGTGACCTCCTCTTCCGGCTCGTACGTCGGGGCCATCGATTCGCTCGGCATGACGTAGGTCTTGGTGTCGGCGCTCGAGCCACAGCCGGCCAGGGCGGACAAGAGACACAGCGCGCCGAGCGCAGCCAGAAACGCACCTCGATTTCGCACGCCGAAACCGTATAGCTGGGATGTCGCGATTGAAACCGCGATCGAAAGACTTAACTGTCAGCGCCGAGCAGACGCCGTCAGCGTGCGGAGGAGCCCGGCTCGACGACCGTGAACTGACCCATCATCCCGCGGTCCTCGTGCTCGAGCAGGTGACAGTGGAACATGAAGGGGCGCGCCGGGTCGGCGTATCCAGGGGACCCGACGAGGAGCCGCACGGTCTGATCGGGGAGGACGAGGACGGTGTCCTTCGGCCCCGAGAGCGGCGGAGGCGGCAGCTGCCCGTCGACCTCCAGGACCGAGAAGCCGACGCCGTGCACGTGGAAGTTGTGCGGAATGCCGGTCGGGTTGTGGACCTCCCAGAGCTCGCTGGTCCCGGCCTCGACGACCTCGTCGATCCTGTCCATGTCCATGGACACGCCGTTGATGGCGGTGGAGCTCGAAAGCTCGAAGCGCCGCGGCTCGCCGGTGGGCGGAGGCGGGCTCTCATCGTGCTCCAAGAGGCGCGAGGGCAGCGGCGGGAACGCGGCCAACTCCTCGGCGGCGCGGAGCTGGAGGACGTCGAAGCTGTCGTCGCCGCCGACGAACCGCGCGTTGAAGAAGTCGACGCCGTCGAGGTCGGGCTCGAAGCTGCGCAGCACGGTCCTCTCCCCGGGCTCCATGCGGACCACGATCTCCGCCCGCTCCCCGGGCGAGAGCAGCACCCGGCGCGTGCGGGCGGGCCTCTCCAGCAACCCTCCGTCGCCCGCGACGAGGTCGAAGGCGCGCCGGTCGGAGAAGCCGAAGTCGTAGATCCGGGCGGTGGAGGCGTTCAGCAGCCGCAGCCTCGTCGCCTCCGAGCGCACCTCGAGGTGCGGATCGTGCGTGCCGTTGACGAGGATCTCGTCGCCGAGGCGCCCAATCGGCGAAACCATCGCCTGGGAGAAGTCGAGCTGGCCGTCCTCGCTGAGGCGCACGTCCTGCACGATCAGCGGGATGTCGTCGACTCCGTAGCGGTTGGGAAGGCCCGGCGGCCCGGCAGGGTCGTCACCGACGATGAACATGCCGAAGAGGCCGCGGTAGACCTGGTCCTCGGTCTCGCCCATCTGGTGCGGGTGGTACCAGAGCGTGGCCGCCGGCTGGGCGATCGTCCAGCTCGGACGCCACTCCGAGCCCGGCTCGATCATCTGGTGGGGGCCGCCGTCCGCCCGGGCCGGGAGGTGCATGCCGTGCCAGTGCAGGGTGCTCGTCTCGGGCAGCGCGTTGCGGACCCGAAAGGCGACGGTGTCACCTGGTTCGGCCCGCAGCGTCGGCGCGAGGTAGGGGCCGTCGATGCCCCAGGTCTCGGCCTCGTGGCCCGCCAGCAGCTCGGTTCGGCCGGTCTGCATGCGAAGGTCGAAGACCCGCCGACCCGAGATGTCCATCCGGCCCTCGAGCAGTGGCGGAATCCGCAGCCGGTTGCGGAAGTCGAGCTCGCCGACGTTGCCGGTCGAGCCGCAGGAGAACAGACCGCAGCCGGCGAGGAGCGCAGCCGCCAGACAGGCGCCGAGCGCCGCCGCGGCGCGCCGGATCGCGGACGCCCTCACCCAGGCAACGGCGTCCGACCGGAAAGCAGGCCCGCTGCGTCGAATTCGAACGTGCCGCGGTGCGCCTTGCCGTTGGCGGTGCGAGCAATGATCGCCGGCAGGATCAGGTCGCGGAAGCGACGGCCGATCGGCCCGGCGGCCTTGCTGCTGTTCGTCCGTGCAGCCCGCTTGATGATGCCCTCCACCCGCGGCCGCCGCGCCGCCTCGAAGCTCGCCATCGCGGCCCGCGGGGTGTCCTCGTCGCGCAGCGCCCGGGCAAGCACGATGGCGTCCTCGATCGAGAGCGAGGCCCCCTGGCCGGAGCTCGGCGAGGGGGCGTGGGCGGCGTCGCCGAGCACCACCATGCGGTCGCTGTGCCAGTGCGGCAGCTTCGCGATCGTGTGCATGGGGAGCATCGGCTCCAGGCGTGGCGTCGCGCGGATCAGCTCCACGGCCGGGCCGGCGTCGTCCTCGTAGAGCTCGACCAGGCGCTCGCGCCAGGCATCCCCGCCGACCGCGCGCAGCTCGGCGGCGCCGGGCTCCTCGCGCCGGGGCACGTTCGCGAACCACCAGACTTCCCCAGCGGGCGTTCCGACGTAGCCGAAGAAGGCACGCCGCCCGAAGATCATCTCGCAGGCCCCCGGCTCGAGGTTCAGATCCAGCCCCTCGACGTAGCCGCCGGTGCCGACCAGCCCGGCATAGGTGGGGGCGGGGGCAGCCGGATCGACGATGCGGCGGATGACCGACCCCACGCCATCGCAACCGACCAGCAGATCGGCGCCGGCGGTCGATCCATCCGCGAAGCTCGCGGTGACCCCGGTGGCCGACTCGGAAGCACCGACGAACCGCTTGCCGTACAGGATCTCGATGCCCCGCGCGGCGGCCTCGTCGTTGAGCGCGCGATGCAGGTCCGCACGCTTGATCGTGTGGCTCTGCTCGCCCTCGCCGGGCGGCAACCCGGTCGGGACGGCGCCAAGTCGCTTGCCGGACCCGCTGCGCAGGACGATCGAGGGCGTCGGAAACCCGGCCGCCAGGACCGCCTTGTCCGCGCCCACCGCGGCCAGCGCGCCGAGCCCGTTCGAGGCGACCGTGAGGAAGGTCCCTTCCTGCCAGGCCGACTCCTCGCGAGCCTCGTAAACCGTCGCGGTGATACCCACCTCGGCCAGCGCCATCGCCGTGGCCGGCCCGGCCACGCCGGCTCCGATGACGAGGGCGGACTCGATCGAGCTCATTCCTCCTCCGCGGGGTCGCCGTGGAACTGCTCCCAGAGCGGTCCCCACCCGTTGTCGATTTTTTCGATGAAACCCGTGACGAAAGCCTGCTCGGCATCGAGGAGAGCGAGCCGGTAGTCCTCCTCGACCAGGAAGAGCGGATGGACGCCGCCGGCCACGGTCGAGTCGACCAGCTCGCGAATCTCCCTCGACTCCTCGTCCAGGCGAGCCCGCCGCCGCTCCAGGAGGTCGCGGACCTCGGCCGGCGGCAGGGCGGCGATCAACGAGAGTCCGGCGACGAACTCGGGATACTCGTGGTGCGGCTCGGCGATGATCTCGCGCAGCCAGTCGCGCATCTCGCGCCGCCCCTCGTCGGTCAGCGAGTAGACCGACCGCTCCGGCCGCTGACCCTCCCGGCTGGTCCCCTCCTTGGCGACGAAACCCGCCTTCTCCAGCTGCTGAACGACCATGTAGAGGGAGCCGTGGCGAAACTTGATGCTGCGGTCGTCGCCGTGCTCTCGCAGCTGCTTCCCGAGTTCGTACGGATGCATCGGGCGCTGGGAGAGATAGGAGAGGACAGCCAGGCCCAGGAGGTTGTTGACCTTGCGTTTGGAGCTCATAGTCAGTCATGACTATACAGCACTGACTATCACTACGCGCACGCCGACCGGCGCCCCTACAGGCGCTCGCGAAAACCGCTTGCCAGAGCCGAATCTAGAGGATGTAAACCGTCACGTAGACGATGATCCACATGACGTCTACGAAGTGCCAGTAGATGCCGGGGACCTCGACGCCCAGGTGATCCTCGGCCTTGGGGCCGAAGTGGCCGCGGAAGGCGCGGATCGAGGCGAAGCTGAGCAGCAGGAGGCCGACGAAGACGTGGGCGCCGTGCAGGCCGGTGAGGCAGTAGAAGATCGAGCCGAAGGCGAGGTCGCGGGCGCTGAAGCCGATGTGGACGTACTCGTTCACCTGGATGAAGAGGAAGGTGGCGCCGAGGATCCAGGTGAGGACGAGACCCAGTTTGAGGCCGGCGTGATTACCGCGGCGGATCGACTCGAGGGCGTAGTGGATCGTGAAGCTCGAGGAGACCAGGATCGCCGTGTTGATCCCGGCGACCAGCTCGGGCAGCTCGTAGGGCTCCGGCGGCCAGCTGGCCGGATCGACGACGACGCGGAGGAAGAAGTAGGAGGCGAAGAACGCCCCGAAGAGCATGACCTCGGAGACGATGAAGAGGAGGATGCCGAGGACCTGTTTGTCGATCCGCGAGCTCTCGTTGGCCTCCGGCGGGCCGTGGTGGTGATGCTCTTCGGCGTGGCCGACGCTTACGGTCGCGCTCTCCATCAGGCCTCTCCCCCCTCGGCGCTGGCGCCGCTCTCGGCGACGGCGGCGGCCACCGCGGCGGCGGGCCTGCCGACCTCGATGTGCTCGACCTGCTTGTCGGTGATCTCACGGACGCGGCCGATCAAGTCGTCCTCGAGCCAGCGCGAGCTCTCGCCGGCGAAGGTCGAGATCAGCACCTCGTCGATGCGGTAGTGCTCGATCGCGTTCTTGACCGCGCGGAAGGGATCCGGGCTCATCGGCTGGCCGGTCGCGTCGATCTCGCCGCGGTACAGCTCGGCCAGCGTCGAGGCGAGGTCGCGGACGATCTCGGCCTCGCTGACGTCGTCGCTGTTCGGGCAGACGATCGTGTAGCGGTGCGGGCTACTCGCCGCCCGTTCCTTCAGCCGGTTGACCAGGTCGGGCGCGGCGACCGTCTGGGTCGCGACGACGAGCGTGTGGATCAGGTCCCAGCGCACCGCGTCGTCCTCGATCCGAACCGGGATGTGGGTCAGCTTCGTCTCCGGTTCGACCCGCTCGCGGGCCCACTCGACCAGGTCTTTGCGGGTCAGGCCGAAGCGCGAGTCGTAAAGGCAGGAGAGCAGCACCTCGCCGGGCTGGTGGGCGCGGACGGCGTCGTCGATCGCCAGCGACGGCTCGGGGTCCATGACCTCGCCGACCGAGTCGATGCCGAACTCGGCGAGCACCGACATCGTCACCTCGACCCGGGCGCGGGCGGCCTCGCGCAGCTCGCCGGCGTCGATCAGCTGGCCGACCGAGGGCTGGTTCTGGGGCGCCGCCACGACCACGCCGGAGATCTCGTCCTGGCGCTCGCGCACGGCCTGCAGCAGCTTGCGGCCGCCGGCCACCTCGTTGAGGAAGACCAGCAGCGGGCGCTTCTCGGCGTCGGCACTCATTTGGCGCCGACCACGCTCGGCTCGCCGGCCGGGACCTCGGCCCCTTCGCCGGCCATGATCGCGTGTTTGGCGCCGGGGACGCCGAACTCGTAAGGACCGCCGACCACGCGCGGGATCTCGTCGAAGTTGAAGATCGGCGGCGGCGAGGAGACCTGCCACTCGATCGAGTTGCCGCGCCACGGGTTGGCCTCGGCCTTCGGCCCGAAGCGCCAGCTGACGACCATGTTGTAGAGGAAGACGAGCTGGGCGGCGCCGAGCATGAAGGCGAAGACGCTGATCAGCAGGTTCCACTCGCCGAACTGGGTCGCGTAGTCGGCGACGCGTCGCGGCATCCCGTCCATCCCCACCCAGTGCATCGGGATGAAGGTGCCCCAGGTGCCCAGCACGGTGCCCCAGAAGTGCACACGGCCGAGTTTCTCGTCATACATGCGCCCGGTCATCTTCGGGAACCAGTGGTAGATCCCGGCGAAGATCGTGAAGACGGAGCCGCCGAACAGCACGAAGTGGATGTGGGCGACGATGAAGTAGGTGTCCGAGACGTGGATGTCGATCGGCACCATGCCCAGCATGACCCCGCTGATGCCGCCGATCGTGAAGGTGACGATGAACGCCAACGCGAACAGCATCGCGGTCGAATACGTGTGGATCTTGCCGAAGTAGAGCGTCCCCAACCAGGAGAAGATCTTGATCCCGGTCGGCACCGCGATCAGCAGCGTGGTCAGCATCATCGGCACGCGCAGCCACGAGAACATCCCGGCGACGAACATGTGGTGTGCCCAGACCGAGTAACTGAGCACGACGATCCCGATCAGCGCCAGGGCCATCAACCGGTAGCCGAAGATCGGCTTGCGGCTGTGGATCGAGATGACCTCGCTGATGATCCCGAAGCCGGGCAACATCATGATGTAGACGGCTGGGTGCGAGTAGAACCAGAAGATGTGCTGGTAGCTGATCACGTCGCCGCCGGCGGCAAACTCGAAGAAGTTGGTGTGCAGGATGCGGTCGAAGAGGACCATGAACTGGGCGCCGGCGATGAACGGGGTGGCGGCGACGACCAGCAGCGAGGTCGAGAGGTTGGCCCAGACCAGCAGCGGCATGCGCCAGAAGGTCATCCCCGGCGCGCGCATGGTGATGATCGTGACCAGGAAGTTGAGCGCCGTGGCGATCGAGGAGGCGCCGGCGAACTGGACGCCGAGGTTGAAGAACGACTGCCCGAGCGGAGCGCCGGTCGAGAGCGGCGCGTAGCCGGTCCAGCCGGCGTCGAAGGCGCCGCCGGGGGCGAGGAAGCTGCCGATGAAGAGCAGGCCGGCGAGCGGCAGCATCCAGAAGCTGAGCGCGTTGAGGCGCGGGAAGGCCATGTCCGGGGCGCCGATCATCAGCGGCAGGACGTAGTTGGCGATGCCGGCGAAGACCGGGATCACGAAGACGAAGATCATCAGCACGGCGTGCGTCGAGAAGAGGCTGTTGTAGGTCGCCGCGTCGACGATCTGGGTGCCCGGCTGGGCGAGCTCGGCGCGGATCAGCATCGCCATCAGGCCGCCGATGAAGAAGAAGAAGAAGGTGGTGACGATGTACTGGATGCCGATCACCTTGTGATCGGTGTTGAAGCGGAAGTAGTCCTTCCAGCTCTTGGCGCCGTGCTGGGAGTGGTCGTCGGGGATCGTCGGCGCGCCGGCGGCCCAGCGCAGCCAGTAGTCGAAGCAGCCGAAGCCGGCGAGGAAGCCGAGCGGCGCCAGGGTCAGCGGCACGACCACGTGCGGGTAGCCGGTCTGTTCGGTCTGGTAGAGCGGCAGGTCGGAGATCGCCCGCAGGGCGATCACGAGACCGAAGCCGAAGGCGGCAGCGGCGATCGCGCCGAGCGCGCCTCGGATCCAGCCGGGTTGCTTGATCGCGGCGACCATCAGATCGTCACCATTATGCCCCGCCCGTCCCCAGCGGGATCGGGTCGGTCTCGGTGTCCTGCTTGATCGACTCGAGGAAGTCCGGCGGGATCGGCTGGCTCAGTTCGCCCACCCATTTCTTGAAGTCGGCGGGGGTTTCGACGACGACTTTGGCGCGCATCGTCGCGTGGCCGAAGCCGCAGAGCTCGGTGCAGACGAGCTGGTAGGTACCGACCTTGTCCGGCGTGACGATCGCGGTCGTCGTGATCCCCGGGACGTTGTCTTTCTTGATCCGCCACTCGGGCACCCAGAACGAGTGGATCACGTCGAGGGCGTGCATCTTGAAGTGGATCTGCTGGTTGACCGGGACGTGCAGTTCGCCGTCGGACCAGACCTTGCCGTTCTCCGGGTAGCCGAAGCTCCAGGCGTACTGCTGGGAGAAGACGTCGACGATCATCGGGTCCTTGACGGGCTCTTCGATGTCGTCGAGCACCTTCCAGCTGTAGCCGCCGGCGAAGAGGACGATGATCGTCGGGATGATCGTCCAGGCGACCTCGAGTTTGGTGTTGCCGTGGATCGGCTCGCCGTCGGACTCGTCGCCTGGCTTGGCTTTGAATTTCCAAAGCGCGTAGAAGAGCATCACCATCACCAGCGCGAAGACGAACGAGGAGAGGACGATCATCACGTTGAGCAGATCGTCGATCTTCGGCGCCGCCGTCGAGCCCTGTTGACCGTCCCAGTCGATCGAGACCATCACCGCCGAAAGCGCCGCCCCGAGGGCGACGGTGGCGACCAGCATCTTCACTATCGGCAGGCGTCCGTACATTGAAGCGGCGGGGATTCTATTGAAGCTGCGGCGGGACGCTTTGCCGCTCAGGTGACAGCCGTCACCAACTACGCGGGGCGGGGCAGTGAGTCGAGCTCCCCGACCGCCGCGGCGAGCACTCCACGGGCGACGCCCTCCCAGCTCCAGAGCCGTCCGACGGTCTCGACCAGCGCCTCGCGGGCTGCCTGGCGGCGCTCGTCCGGGAGCGCCAACCAGGCCGCCAACCGCTCGGCGATCGCCTCGACCGCGCCCTCGGCGACCGGGAAGGAAGTCAGTGCGCCGACGTCCGGCGGCAGCGCCGCGGCGAGCTCGCGGGAGACCTCGAGCATCCCCGAGTGCCCGGCCGAGACCGGCAGGGCCCCGCAGGCCGCAGCCTCGACCGCGACCATCCCGAAGGCCTCGGGGAAGGTGCTCGGCATCACCATCGCCTCGGCCCGCGGCAGGAAGGCGGCGACCTGGTCGTGCTCGAGCCGCCCGACCAGCTCGACCGAGCCGGAGGCCGCCCGGGCGGCCTCGAGGTAGCCGGGCGGGGGATCGGCGAGGAAGGCGGAGAGGATCGGCAGCGGCGCCTCCTCGCCGCCCTCCAGGGCGCGCCCGAGCCGGGCAACCTCGCGGGCGTCGTCGAGCTCGCCGCGCTCGAGCGCGGCGAGCAGCCGGCGCAGCCCGTCCTCGTACTCGCCGTAGCCGGCGATCTCCAGGCGGGCGCCCGGATGGGCCGCCCTGACCAGCGGCCAGGCGGCGATCAGCAGGTCGACCCCCTTGGAGACGATCAACTTGCCGACGTAGGCGACCAGCGGCTCGCGCTCGGCTCCGGGGCGGAACTCCTCGACGTCGACGCCGGGCGGGCCGAGTCGCGTCTTCTCCTGGAGGTCGGACAGAGCTGGCAGCGCCGCCCAGAGCGATTCGCCGGTGTGGGCCGAGCCGACGAGGACGCCGGCAGCGGCGCGCATCCCTTCTTCGGCGTAGGGAAGAAAGCGCGGGTGCGGTTTGACCGTGTACTCGAGCGCCGAGCCGTGGATCTTGGCCGCAAACCGGGAGATGCCGGCGCGGGCGAGGATCGGCGGTCCCATCACCAAGTGGTTGGCGAGGGCGACTTCGATCCCACCGACCGACTCGGCGACCGCGCGCACGGCGGCGACGTTGGCCTCGAGATAGTCGTCGAGCTCAGCCTCGCTCAGTTCCGGGAACGCCTTCACCTCGAAGCCCTCGTAAGGGTCCTTGACGTAGACGGGCAGCAGGCCACCGATATCGGGGTTGTGGATCTGCACCCCCTCGAGCTCGACCTCGCGGTCCTGGCAGAGCAAGTGCACCTCGTGACCCAGCCGCGCCAGGGCAGGAGCGAGATTGGCGTTGTAGATGTTGCTGCCGGTGCCGCGCAGCATGTAGCCGTGAAAGAGGAGAACACGCATGTGGGCCGCCCAAGCTATTAGTCTTCGCGGCGATGAACGCCCGCCAGCTCTTCAGGATGCGCGCCCCGGCCTCCGGCCGCGAGGCGATCTCGACCGTCGAGCCCGGCCAGATCTACGTCGACCGCGAGACCGGCGAGGAGATGGAGCCGGTGGCAGAGATCCTGCCGCTCGCCCCCTCGGCCTCCTCCCTCCCCCGCGAGCCGGCCAACCTGCGCGCCTGCCGCCGCTGCGATCAACTCATCGGACTCGATGTGTCTGATTGCCCTTATTGCGGGCTCCGTCAGTCGGCTCTTTAAGGAGACGGTCTTGCCAGGAGGCGGCGGTAGACCCTCCTCGCTCGCCTGACTGGCTCATCGCCAGCAGCCGCTCCGAGATTCACTGCGCGCCAGCGGCGCAAAACGTTCGGAGGACCTACCGACGCCTCCGCACGAACCCGGGCTCAAAGATCCAGCTGGTCAACTCTCAAAAAGGCCAAACAGCGACTGCGGGCAAGGTTGATCCAGCGCCGTGGGCCGGACAGCAGATGCACTTCGAGCGTCGCCGAAGAGCTCCCACTGACGAGCGTCGGGTACTCCTCCGAACGTTTTGCGCCGCTAGCCCGACAGCCACCGCGGCCAGCCAAAAGCGATCCCGCTAGTCAGGCGAGTGAGGAGGGGTGCCCGACGCTCGTCACGGCCAGTGCTTCGGAGCTACGGCTTCTTGACCAGCGTCGCCGTGTAGAGCAGGCGAGCGTTGGAGTAGTAGCAGCCGTAGGTCTTGGTCTTGCCGACGCCCTGCTGGGGGTGGCCGCCCTGGATGTCTTCCTTGGAGGCGCAGTGTTCGGGCAGGCGGCTGCCGCGCCAGGTGTTGTCGGCGGAGACGTTGAAGGCGAACATCGGCGCCCAGGTGGGGATCGTCAGCGCGACGATCTGGCCTTTGAGGACGCTGAGCGGGTGTTCGAGGGCGAAGATCGGAGTGGTGCCGAAGTAGGAGTTGAGGATCTTCAGCGGGCTCTGGCGCACGAGCGTGTATTTCGGCGGCTTGGAGCCTTCGACCGGGCGCAGGATGCCGATCCGCGCCATCGAGGGCTCGCCGAGGAATTCGTTGAAGAAGCCGACCTCGTCGGTGGTCGTCGCCGATTCGACTTTGGACGGCTTGGCGAGAGTGATCGACCAGGCGACGATCTTGCCGTCGAAGGGCACCTCGTAGGGTTTCGAGACGCCGCCGGCGATCGCCTGGAACCCGGTCACGTGGCCCTCGACCCGGCAGGGCGTGATCTCGACGTTGTTGACGATTTTGCCCGGGCAGGAGGCTGGCGGCGTTTCGGCGGTCTGGCCGAGCACGAGCATGCGCAGGGGCGCCGAGTCGGCGGTGCCGACGGCGACGGTGGCCACCAGCGCGGCAAGCGCGCAGGCGGCGGCCAGCAGCGTCCAGGCGCGGCCAGAGCGGGTTTTCTTCTCTGCGAAGGGCATCGACCTAATGCAACACGGGGCCGAAACCCCAGTTGCGCCGGGGATTCTGCCGTCAGCATCGGAGGAATGCGTCGGGGCGAGGGCGTTTGCACGATCCCGGCCAAGCCGCTCGGCTAGGGTTCGCCACCGGATGGAGGCCGCTAACCGCGCAGACGATTTCATCCCGGCCGGTCTCGCTTCGCTCGGAGTGGAAGCGGACGAGATCGAGTTGGCCGTGATCGGTGCCGCCCACGCGATGTTCTGGCCGGCGATCCTCGACCTCTTCGCCCTCGACGTCGACGGGGTCGTGCCCGAACCGCGCCCCGACCTCTCGCAAGCGCCACCGCGATGACTCTGCTCGACCGCTCGCTGCGCGACCAGGCGGCCGCGATCGCCGCCGGCGAGGCCGACGCCGGCGAGCTGCTGGACGCGACCCTGGAGCGGATCGGCGAGCGCAACCCGGAGCTGAACGCGGTCGTCGAGACCTTCCCGGAGCGCTCGCGGGAGATGCTGGCCGCGGCTCCACAGGGGCCGTTGCACGGCGTCCCGGTCGTGATCAAGGACGAGTGGCCGCTGCCCTGGCGGGCACAGCGCTTCGGCGCCGCCGAGATGCTCGCCCCGAGCGCACCCGGCGAGTCCGGCCCCTACCGGGCGCTGCGCGACGCCGGCGCGACGATCGTCGGCATCGGCAACATGCACGAGCTCGGCTCGGGCAGCACCGGCAACGTCTCCTTCTACGGTCCGGCGCACAACCCGTGGGACCTCGAGCGCTGCCCGGGCGGCTCCTCGAGCGGCCCCGCCGCCGCGGTCGCCGCCCGGCTGGTCGCCGGCGCGGTCGGCGCCGACGGCGTCGGCTCGATCCGCTACCCGGCCGCCTACTGCGGGTTGACCGGGCTGAAGCCGACCTTCGGGCGCTCGGCCATGGACGGCCACCACATGGCCGCGTACTCGACGACGATCGTCTCCGGGCCGCTCTGCCTCGACGCCGCCGACTGCCGCCTGCTCGGCTCGGTCCTGTGCGGCGAAGAGCTGGCGGCGGGCGAGGCCGGCGGGGTCCGGATCGGCGTGATCCGCGACCCCGTCTCCGAAGACGTCGAACCGGCCGTGCGCGAGGCCTGCGCGCAGGCGATCGAGACGCTCCGCGAGGCGACCGGCGGCGAGATCGTCGAGATCGAGCTGGCCGACCTCGAGGCCTCCGCCCTCGCCGCCGTCCTGATCGCCAACACCGAGGGCATGAACGGGCTGACGCCGGAGCGTCTCAACCACCTGGACCCGGAGCTGAGCCCGCTCGGCCGCGGCCTGCTCAAGTACCGGATGCTGCTCCCCGCGGCTGCCTCGACAAAGGCGGCGCAGGTGCGGGCGCTGATGCGCCAGCGGGTCGCCGCGGTCTTCGAGCGGGTCGACGTGATCGCCTGGCCGACGGTGCCGGCGGTGGCGCCGCCGCTGGAGGCGCCGCTGGTCGAGCTGCCCTCCGGCACGCTGACCGCCGACCTGGCCAACGTGCGCAGCGGCGCCCTCGCCAACCTCACCGGCATCCCGGCGATCAGCGTTCCGGTCGGCCTCTCCGACGGCCTGCCGATCGGGTTGCAGCTGCAGGCTGCCTGGGGGCGCGACGAGCTGCTGCTCGACGCCGCCGAGGCGCTGGAGCGCGGCAACGACCGCCAGGCGGTGGAGGCTCTGCCGCCGCCGGCCCAGGCCGCCGACGCGGCGGGGGCCTGAGCCGTGCCGGCGATCGTCGCCGAGGGACTGGAGCGCGCCTTCGGCGACGTGCTCGCCGTGCAGGGCATCGACCTCGCGGTCGAGGAGGGCGAAATCTTCGGCTTCCTCGGCCCCAACGGGGCCGGCAAGACGACCACGGTGAGAATGCTGACGACGCTGCTGCTGCCGACCGGCGGACGGGCCAGCGTCGCCGGCCACGACGTCGCCGCGGAAGCGCGCGCGGTGCGGGCCTCGATCGGCGTCGCCCTGCAGGAAGCCGCGCTCGACCCGCTGATGACCGGACGCGAGCTGATCCGCCTGCAGGCGACCCTGCAGGGGCTGCCGGGCGCCCAGGGCCGCCAGCGCGCCGACGACCTGCTCGAGCGGGTCGGGCTGAGCGGCGCCGCGGAGCGCCGCGTCGGCACCTACTCGGGCGGCATGCAGCGCCGCCTCGACCTCGCCGCGGCGCTCGTCCACGAACCGCGCGTGCTCTTCCTCGACGAGCCGACCACCGGCCTCGATCCGGTCAGCCGCAAGACGATCTGGGAAGAGGTGCGAGACCTGAACGACGACGGCACCACGGTCTTCCTGACCACCCAGTACCTCGAGGAGGCCGACCAGCTCGCCGACGACGTCGGGATCATCGACAGCGGCAAGATCGTCGCCGAAGGCACGCCCCAGAAGCTCAAAGCCGAAATCGGCAACCCCCACATCCAGCTGCAGCTCGCCGAGGGCTCGATCGTCGAAGCGGAGCCGATCCTCGCGCCGATCGGCAGGCTGCTGCCGCCCAAGGACGGGAAAACGGTCCTGGTCGAGGTCGAGAACGGCGCCGCCGACATTCCCCGCGTCGTCCGCAGCCTCGACGAGGCCGGGATCGCCGTCGAGTCCCTGGAGCTGGTCAACCCGACGCTCGACGACGTGTTCGTCGCCAAGACCGGCTACCACCTCGAGCAGGAGGGCGAGGAAAAGGCCGAGCAGGAGGCGCTGGAGACGTGAGCGGCGCGCGGACCAACCTGCGGGTCGTGCGCGCCCTGGGCATGCGCTCGATCCGCCAGACCTTCCGCCGCCCGCAGTTCATCTCGCCGATCATCGTCTTCCCCACGCTGCTGCTGGCGGTCCAGACCGGCGGGGCCTCGGCGGCTTTGGAACTGCCCGGCTTTCCGGAAGTGCAGAGCTTCCTCCAGTTCATGCTCGCCGGGGCGATGATGCAGTCGATGATGCTGGCCGGCAACAGCGGCGGCATCGCCCTCGCGATCGACATCGAGATGGGCTTCGTCGACCGCCTCTTCTCCTCGCCGATCCCGCGTTTCGCGGTCGTGCTCGGCCGGCTCGCCGGCACCGCCGCGCTCGGTCTCTTCGCGGCGATCTGGTTCTTCGCGATCGGGCTGATCTTCGGCGCCGAGATCGAGGGCGGCGTGCCCGGGGCGCTGCTCTCCACCGCCCTGATCACCGCGGCGGCCCTCGCGGTCGGCGGGATCGGCGCCGCGATCGCCCTGCGCACCGGCAGCGCCAGCGTCGTCCAGGGGCTCTTCCCGCTGGTCCTCGTCCTGCTCTTCCTCTCCACCGCCTACTTCCCCGACGAACTGATGATCGAGCCCGCCAAGACGATCGCCGAGTACAACCCGCTGAGCTTCATCGTCGAGGGGGTGCGCGAGCCGATCATCGCCGGCATCGACGCCGGCGACACCCTCGCGGCGCTGGCCGCGATCCTCGGGATCGTCCTCGTCGGCCTGCTGCTCAGCGTCTCCGCCCTGCGCCACCGGCTGAGGGTCGGCTGATGGAAGCCGCGGCGGCGCTGCCCACCTGGCGGATCAACCTGGCGACGATCGGCGCGCTGGTCAGCCGCTCGAAAAACGAGCTGTTGCGGGTGCCCGGCGCGGCGATCCCCGGCGTGCTCGCGCCGACCGTCTTCTTCCTCGGCAGCCTCGGCGTCTTCGGCGCCCTGGTCCAGCTGAACGGCTTCACGACCGACAGCTACGCGGCCTTCGTCGTCCCGGTCAGCATGCTGCAGGGCGCCGGCTTCACCGGCGCGGCGGCCGGGGTCAACCTCGCCAGGGACATCGAAGCGGGCTGGCTCGACCGGCTGCTCGTCTCCCCCGCCCCGCGCTGGGTGCTGCTCGCCGGCACGGTGATCTCGGCCGCGGTGCGCTCGCTGATCCCGGCAACCGTCGTGCTGGCGATCGCGCTGGCCCTCGGCGCCGGCTGGCCGGGCCTCGACGGCCTGCTGATCGCCTACCTGATGGTCGTGGGGATCGCCGGGATCGGCGCCTGCTGGGGAACCACCCTGGCCCTGCGGGCGAAGAGCCAGTCGGCGGCGCCGCTGATGCAGGCGGGGATGACGGCGCTGACCCTGCTCACCACCGCGTTCGTGCCGCTCGCCCTGCTGCCGCCCTGGCTGCACACGGTCGCCGAGATCAACCCGGCGACGGAGATGCTCGAAGCGGCCCGCCAGGGCTTCGTCGGCGGCGTCAGCTGGGCGGACACCTGGCCCGGCCTGGTCGCGATGGCGGGCATGCTGGTCGTGCTCGGCGGGCTGGCGCTGCGCGAGATGCGCCGCACCGCCGTATGAGCGGGGACCCGCGAGCGGCCGCGAGCGCCGAGGCCGAGCGGGTCCTGCGCCAGAACTGGCACGAGGGGGAGCACGCCGGGCGCAGCTATTCCTACACCGAGCCGAGCCCAGGCCGCTACCCGTGGCAGTGGTACTGGGACTCCTGCTTCGCGGCGATCGTCTGGCGCCGCTTCGACCCGGCCCGGGCGCGGGCCGAGCTGGAGAGCCTCCTGGAGGCGCAGCGGCCCAACGGCTTCGTCGGTCACACGATCTTCTGGCGCGAGCCGGTCACCTTCCCCCGCCTCGCCTTCTACAACGTCGCCACCCGCAGCGGCTTCCTGCAGACCGAGACGATCCAGCCGCCGCTGTTGGCCTGGGCCTGGCGGATCGCCGTCGGCGACCCGGGCAAGGAACCGCGGATCGGCGCGCAGATGGATTGGCTCGCCGAAAACCGCGACCTCGAGGGCGACGGGCTGCTCTGGATCCTGCAACCGGACGAGTCCGGGCTCGACGCCTCGCCGAAGTTCGAAGAGATCTGGGGCTGGCGGGCCAACGGGCGGATCGGCTTCCCGCTGCTGGTGCGGCGGAACCGCCGGCTCGGCTTCGACGCGAAGCGGATCCGGGCGCGCGGCCGGCCGCTGCTCTGCGAAACGCTGGTCAACACGATGTGGTCGCTCTCCCTGCAGGCGCTCGGCCGCCCCTCGGCGACGCCGGCGCTGGTCGAGCGTCTCTGGGACGAGCGGCGCGGCCTCTTCGTCGACGAGGCGCAGCCCGGGGCGATCCGACCCAAGGCGGTCACCTGGGCCTCGCTGGCGCCGCTCGGCCTGCCCGACCTGCCCGAGGCGATCGGGCGGCGGCTGGTCGAGGAGCACGTGCTGAACCCGAGCGAGTTCCTCACTCCGGTGGCGCCGCCGTCGGTCGCCGCCTGCGAGCCGAGCTACGAACCCGACGGCGGCCACGGCCCGATCCGCCGCTACTGGCGCGGCCCGACCTGGGTCAACTCGGCCTGGATGGTCTGGCTGGGAATGCGCCGGCTCGGCTATCTCGAGGAGGCGGAGCGCCTCGCCGAGGGCGTGCTCGCCGCGGCGGCCCGCGAAGGGCTCAGGGAGTACTACGACCCGCGCACGGGCAAGGGACTGGGCGCCGTGGACTTCGCCTGGTCAACCCTGGTGGCCGAGCTCGCCGATCCTGATCCAGCGTTCAAATAGGTGGCTGGCAAGGACGCAGGGAGCGAAGTGTGCTCCGCACATGAGCGACCGAGGACGCCGCCAGGCGCCTATTTGTAGCGGTAGGTGATGCGACCGCGGTCGAGGTCGTAAGGCGAGAGCTCGATCTTGACGCGGTCGCCGGGAAGGATGCGGATGTAGTGGCGGCGCATCTTTCCCGAGATGTGGCCGAGCACGTCGTGGCCGTTGTCCAGTTTGACCCGGAACATCGTGTTGGGGAGAGCCTCGGTGATCTCCCCCTCCATTTCGATCTTTTCCTCTTTGGCCATGCGGCGGAGAAGGCTACCTCACGCGGGGATTTTGCCGCTTCAGGCGTTCTCTTCGGACCAGGTCAGCCAGTTTCGGGCGTGCTCGACCGCGCCCGCCCGGTCGCTCACCTCGGCCGCGAACTGGGCCGCCTCGAGCTCGGCCATCGCCTCGCCCAGCCGCGGCCCCGGATCGATGCCAAGTTCCGCGGCCAGCTCGTCGCCACGCAGCAGGGGCGCCGGCGGGCCGTCGCGGCGCCAGTCGAGCGCAGCCGCGATCATCTCGCGGGCCAGGGCGAGGTGGGCTTCGACCATCTGCGGGCTGGCCAGCGGACCGGCGCCGCGGGCGGAGAGGCGGTCGGCGACGGTCAGCAGGGTGACGTCGACCCCGACGGGATCGGTCGCGCGCAGGTACTCGTGGACGCGGCGGGGGGGCAGCGGCGCCTCGGGAATCATGAAGCCGAGCCGCAGGTGGTGGAGCGCCAGCCCCTGCAGATGCTGGGTGAGCCGTCGGCTGGCGCGAAATCGCGCGCCCATCATGGCGCCGATCACTTCGGCGCCGATCACGTCGTGGCCGCGGAAGCCGACGAAGCCGTCGCGCTCGGCCCGGGTCTGGGGCTTGGCGATGTCGTGGAACAGCGCCCCGAAGCGCAGTGCCGTGCGGCGGTCCATCTCGTCGGCGAGCGGCTCGTCCAGCAGCGCCGCGACCTCGGCGGCGCGCTCCCCGGCGAAGCGCCCGAGATCCGCCTCGACCTCGAGCGTGTGCTCGAGCACGGCGATCGTGTGGCCGTGCACGTCGAGGTGGTGGTTGGGGCCCTGTCCGACCCCCCGCAGCCCCTCGACCTCGGGCAGCACGACCGCGGTCAGCCCGAGCTCGTCGAGCAGCTCGAGGCCGCGAAGCGGATCGGGGCCGCCGAGCAGCTGCCGCAGCTCGGCCAGCTGGCGCTCGCCGGCGGGCTCGGCCGCGCGACCAGCCGCGGCGCGGGCGAGCGAGACGGCGGTCGGATCGAGCTCGAGCCCGAGCTCGGCGGCGAGGCGGGCGGCGCGCAGGAGGCGCAGCGGGTCCTCGTCGAAGCTGCGCTCGCCGACGGCGCGCAGCAGCTGGCGGTCGAGGTCGGCGAGGCCGCCGTGCAGGTCGATCAGCTCGCCCAGGTCGGCGAGCGGGACCGCCATCGCACCGATCGTGAAGTCGCGCTCGGCGAGGTCGGCCTCGATGCTGTCACCGCGCAACCGCGTCACGTCGACCTGCCAGCCCCGCGAGTGCGAGGTGACCCGCCAGGTCCCGAACTCGGCCGAGAGCTCGAAGGCGTGCTCGCCGAGCCCCTCGCCGATCGCCTTCGCGAGCGCGCGGGGGTCGCCGGCCACGGCGAGGTCGACGTCGTCGATCTCGCGGCCGAGCGCCGCGTCGCGGACCGCGCCGCCGGCGATCCAGACCCCTTCGGCGTCGCCGAGCGCCTCGCGCACCGCGACGACCAGCGGCGCCGCGGCAATCCGCTCGACGGGGTTGGCGGGCTGGTCGCTCATTTGGCGACTAACTCGACACCGGCCGCCGCGGCACGCGCGCGGAGATCGCGCAGGTGACCTCGTAGTTGATCGTCTCGAGGCGCCGGGCCACCTCCTCGGCGCGGATCTCCTCCTCGCCCTGGGCGCCGATCAGCACCGCCTCCGCGCCCGGCTCGACGTCCGTCTCGGCGCCGAGATCGATCGTCAGGTTGTCCATCGAGACCGTGCCGACCAGCGGGTAGCGGCGGCCTCCGACCAGCACCTCCGCGTTGTTGGTCAGGGCGCGGCGGACGCCGTCGCCGTAGCCGAGCGGGATCACGCCGACCGAGGTGTCCTCCGAAGCCGTCCAGCGACGTCCGTAACCGGCGCTGGCGCCGGCCGGAAAGCGCTTCACGTCTGCGACGTAGGAGCGCAGCGAGAGCGCCGGGCGCAGGCCGCGCTCGGCTGGGTCGCCCTGGAAGGGGTCGAGCCCGTACACGGCGACGCCGCAGCGGACCATGTCGAAGTGGCTGCGCCGCTCGCGGTAGACCGCGGCGCTGTTGGCGGCGTGGGCGATCGCCGCCGGGAACTCGGCCTTGACCGCGGCCGCGACCGGCTCGAAGCGACGCAGCTGCTCGGCGAAGAACTCGGACTCCGGTTCGTCGGCGGTGGCGAAGTGGGTCCAGACCCCAGCCAGCTCGAGATCGGGGTCGGCGTCGCAGGCGCGCGCCATCGCGAGCACCTCCTCGGGATCGGGATTGCCGAGTCGGCCCATGCCGCTGTCGAGCTTGACGTGCACCCGCGCCGGCCGACCGCGTGCACGGGCGCGCTCGGCGACCAGCCTGCAAAACGGCTCGCGCCAGACAGCCAGCTCGGAGTCGGCGGAGAGGGCGATGTCGACCTCCTCGGCGGTCAACGCGCCCATCGTCAGCAGGGGAATGTGCTGGTAGCGGCGGGCGATCTGCTCGGCCTCGCTCGCGGTGGCGACGGCCAGCCGCGTGGCGCCGCCGGCCAGGGCCGCGCCGGCGCAGGGAGCGGCGCCGTGCCCGTAGCCGTCGGCCTTTACGACCGCGCAGAGCTCGGTTCCCTCCCCCAGCTCGGCCTTCAGCCCGGCACAGTTGGCACGGATCGCGTCGAAGTCGATCCGGGCGACCGCACGCTCCATCGGCGGAGATTATTCGACCGTCGCGGCGGCGCGCAGGCCGTGCGGGATCGAGTCGATCACGTCGCTGGCGATCACCGACTCGGCGGCGCCGATCCGCCGGGCCGCGTCGACCCCGGCGCGAGCGTGGGCGAACACGGCGGCGCAGGCGGCGGCAAAGGGCTCCAGGCCACGGGCGAGCAGTGCCGCGGTGACCCCGGAGAGGACGTCGCCGGTGCCCGCCGTGGCCAGCGCCGGGGCAGAGACCGCGTTGACCGCGACCCGCACGCCGTCGGTGACGATCGTGTCGTCGCCCTTGAGCACGACGACGGCGCCGGTGACCTCGGCCGCCTCGCGGGCGGCGGCGAGCCGGTGGGCGTCGACCTCTGCCGAGTCGCGCTCGAGCAGGCGGCCGAGCTCGCCCGCGTGCGGGGTCAGCACGGTCGGGTGCTCGCGGGCGGCCAGCAGCGAGAGCTGGCCGGCGAACGCGTTGAGGCCGTCGGCGTCGAGGACCAACGGGCAAGCGATCGCGCCAACCGCCGCGCGAGCCAGCTCGATCGCGCCGGGATCGCGGCCCAGGCCGGGGCCGAAGGCCCCCGCCGCCGCCCGCTCGAAGGCGCCGAGCACGACCTTCAGGCCAGTGGGCGCCAGGCAGCCGTCGCCGCCGGGGCAGCCGATCGACATCACCTCCGGCTGACCCAGTTCGAAGCTCGGCTCGAGGTCCGCCGGGACGGCGACGGTCGCGTAGCCGGCGCCCGCCCGGATCGCCGCCGCCGAGGACATCCGCACCGCGCCGGTGAGGCCGCGGGAACCGCCGGCGATCGTCACCTGGCCGGAGCTGAACTTGGTCGAGCGCGGACCGCGGCGCGGCGCCAGATTGAGCACCCCCGGGGAGATCGTGCCGGCCGCCGGCGGTGGCGGCGCTCCATCGGGGATGCCGATCGGGACGACCCGCAGCTCGCCGGTGTGCCACTTGCCGGGCGCGACGCGGTGGCCGAGCTTGGCGGCGTGGAAGCTGACCGTGAGGTCCGCTTCGACGGCGATCTCCCCCACCTCGCCGTTTGACGCGTCGACCCCGGAGGCGATGTCGCAGGCGACCACGGGGGCACCGCAGCGGTTGATCGCCTCGATCGCGGCGGCCGCCGGGTCGCGGGGTTCGCCCGAGAACCCGGTGCCGAAGATCGCGTCGACCACCGCGCCGGAGTCGGCCAGCCAGGCGTCGAAGTCGGCCGGCGCATCGTCGGCGAAGAGCAGGGCGACGTCGACCTCGAAGCCGAGCTCCGCCAACCGCCGCGCGGCGATCTCACCATCGCCGCCGTTGTTGCCCTTGCCGCAGAGGACCCGCACGGGACCCTGCGGAGAGAGCCCCGCCACCACTTCCGCGAGCGCCGTCCCGGCCGTCCGCATCAGCTGCGCCGAGGGAACCCCCTGCTCCTCGATCGCCCAGGCGTCGACGGCACGAATCCCCGCCGCGTCGTAGAGCGGATCCAGCCACGGCTCCATGGAGCGAAGCCTAAGGGGACGGCCTGCTTCGGGACGGTTTGCGTGAGGGGTCGAGGTGTCCCGATCCTCCCCAGCGCTCCGAGCGAGGCGAGCTACTTCTCGAAGCCGACGATCAGCTTCGCGGTGGTCCGGTCACCGGACGAGCCGGTGCCGGCGCCGAGGAAGGAGACCTTGTCGAGGAAGGGCCGCAGCTCTTCGAGGTCTTCGAGGTCGTCCTCCGAGAGCATGTCACGGGCCAGGGCGAGCGCGGCGGGGCCGGCGACGAAGGCGGAGATCGGCGTGTCGCCCAGCGCGGCGACGGCTTCCTTGTATCGCGGGTCCGCGGAGAGGGTCGAGCCTTCACCGGCGCGCAGCGCCAGCGCCGAGGCGGCGAGGCCATAGGAGATCGCGATCCGGTCGCCTTCGGCGGCAACGACGATCGGCTGGCCGAGGTCGTCGCTGCGCACGGAGAAGCCGGTCGCCTTGCCCGAGAGCGCGGTCACGCCCGCGACCTGGGCTTGGCGCAGGAACAACCCGACGTTCGCGACGGTGTTGGTCGCTTCCCGTTCGCCGGTGGTCTGGATCACCAGCGCCCCGGTGAGGTTGCGCTCGGTGTTTCCCTCGACGAACAGCGCGACGTCGCCGATCGAGGCGGTGATCCGGTCGAGGTCGACACCGACCGCCTTCAGCGTCTTCTTGAACTGGTTGGGCGGCACCTCGCCGGGGATGCCGGACTCGTCGAGACTGTCGATCGCTTCGCCGAGCCGGTCGCCGACCGCCGGCGCGGCGGCCGCGGCGACGGCGCCGCCCGGCATCTCGCCGAGCAGCTCGGACACGTCGCCCGTCGACGGGCTCTCGCCGAGCGCGTTGGTCGAGAACTCGATCTCGACCTGGTCGGAGCCGGGCACGAGGCTGGCGACCGCGGTGGCCTGCCGCGGTTCGATCCCCGCCAGGTCGAGGAACTGCTGGGCGTCCGGGTCGATCGCGTCGCCTGAGGATTCGATCAGCAGGCCGATGTCGACGAAGACGTTGGCGAGACTGCCGCTCGCCGCACCCTCCATCGCGTCGCGGAACGATTCTTCGCCGGCCAGCGAGTCGCCGTGGTGGGCGGCTTCGATCACCGCGTTGAAGGTCGCTTCGTCTTCGGCGAGCACGAGCATCTCTTCGACCATGCCGACCGCCTGGCCGTCGTCTTTTTCGACCTTGTAGTCGACGTCGTCGAAGGAGGCGTCCGAGGCCGGCCCGGCCTCCGAGCTGGCGTGCTGGTCGATGAACCCTTCGGCCGCGCCCGCGTCGGTCGTCTCGATCGCGAAGGCGTAGCCATCGAAGTCCTCGCCGTCGTAGCCACGGAAGGCGAGGCCCACCTGCTCGCCGAGCCAGGGCTCGACTTCCTTCTCGAAGTCCAGGGTTTCGCCCGAGTCGAGTGCCGACTCTTCGATCTCTTCGACGATCCGGCCGCCGACGTCGTCGATGCCGGCGACGCTCTTCGCCAGGCTCTCGACGTCTTCGCTCAGCTCCCCTTCGGGGCGAACGGTGGCTTCGATGAAGAGCGGCGTGCCCGCCGGCGCCAGGTTGGCGACGTCGGGGCCCGAGTCGCCGCTGCCGCAGCCCCCGAGAGCCGCGACCGCAGCGACGGCCGAAGCGAGAAACAGGACGAGACGTACCCTCATGCGGCGGCGCACGCTAGCAAGCCCATTCGATCGATTTACTCGACCGTTACCGTCTTGGCCAAATTGCGGGGCTGGTCGACGTTCAGGCCACGCGCGCGGGCGATGTCGTAGGCGAGCAGCTGCAGCGGCAGGATCGCGACGATCGGCTGCAGGATCCAGTCGGTGCGGGCGACCTCGATCGTCTCGTCGGCAACTTCGGCGACCCGCTCGTCGCCGGCCGTGGCGATCGCGATCGTCTGCGCGCCGCGGGCGCGCACCTCCTCGACGTTGGAGAGCACCTTCTCCAGCACCGGACTCTCGGTGGCGACGCTGACCACCGGGGTCGACTCGTCGAGCAGCGCGATCGGGCCGTGCTTCATCTCCCCCGCCGCGTAGGCGTCGGTGGGCACGTAGCTGACCTCCTTCAGCTTCAGCGCCCCCTCGAGGCAGACCGGCAGCCCGATGTGGCGACCGAGGTAGAGGAAGAAGTCCTGCGAGCTGTGCGCGGCGGAGATCGCCTTGACCGCCTCCTCGCTCGCCTCCAGCGTCTCGTCGATCTTGATCGGCAGCGCCTTCAGCTCGGCGACCAGCTCGGCGATCCGCTCCGCCGGCAGCGTCCCGCGCAGCTCGGCGATCCGCAGCCCCAACAGGTACATGGCCGCCACCTGGGCGACGAAGGTCTTGGTCGCGGCGACGCTGACCTCGAGGCCGGCGCGGATGTAGAGGACGGCGTCGGCGTCGCGGGTCGCCTGGCTGCCCATGATGTTGGTGATCGCCAGCACCGTCGCGCCGGCCTCGCGGGCGAGGCGCATCGCCGCCAGCGTGTCGGCGGTCTCGCCCGACTGAGTCATCCCGATCACCAGGTCGCCGGGTCCGATCACCGGGTTGCGGTAGCGGTACTCGGAGGCGATGTCCATCTCGACCGGCACCCGCGCCCACTCCTCGATCGCGTAGCGACCGACCAGACCGGCGTGATAGGAGGTCCCGCAGGCGACGATCACGATTCGGCCGACGCCGCGCAGGAACTCGTCGGAGAGGTCGACGTCGGAGAGGTCGACCCCCTCGTCGCCGGGCAGGCGGTCGGCGACCGTCTCGGCGACCGCGTCGGCCTGTTCGTGGATCTCCTTCAGCATGAAGGTCTCGTAGCCCCCCTTCTCGGCCGCGTCGGCGTCCCAGGTCACCTCTTCGGGGGCGCGCTCGACCGGGCTGCCGTCGGCATCGGTGATCCTCACCTCGCCGGCTTCGATCTCGATGATCTCGCCGTTCTCGATCAACAGCGCGGTGCGCGTGTCGGCGAGGAAGGCGGGGATCGCCGAGGCGAGGAAGGTCTCGCCGTCGCCGATCCCGGCGACCAGCGGGCACTCCTTGCGAGCGCCGACCAGGCGGTGCGGCTCGTCGGCGTGCATCGCGACGAAGGCGTAGTGGCCGCGCAGCTCCGCGTAGGCGGCGCGCACCGCGGCGGCGAGGTCGCCGTCGTAGTGGCGGGCGATCAGGTGGGCGACCACCTCGGCGTCGGTCTCGGAGGTGAACTGCTCGCCCTCGGCCTGCAGCCGCTTGCGCAGACCGGCGTGGTTCTCGACGATCCCGTTGAGGACGATGTGGACCTTGCCGGAACTGTCGTCGTGGGGGTGCGCGTTCTCCTCGGTGACGCGCCCGTGGGTCGCCCAGCGGGTGTGGGCGATGCCGGTGTTCGAGGGCGGCAGCGCCCCGGCGCCGTCGTCGGCGCGGCGATCGACGGCGGCGCGCAGGTTGGCGAGGTTGCCGACCGCGTGGACGCTCTCGACCTCGCCGTCCTCGAGGACCGAGAGGCCGGCCGAGTCATAGCCGCGGTATTCGAGCTTTTCCAACCCGGAGAGCAGGAGCTCCTCGCAGGGCCGGCCGCCCACATATCCGACGATTCCACACATGAAGGCGAGAAAGGGTAGAGGGCCGCGGCCCTCAGGCCAGCTCTTCGCGGACCAGAGCGACGAGCCGCCCACAGACGGCGTCGGCCTCGTCGGCGCTGGGCGCCTCGACCATCACCCGAACCAGCGGCTCGGTACCCGACGGGCGCAGCAGCACCCGCCCACGGCCCTGCAGGGCGGCGTCCTCGCGCTCGACCGCCTCCCAGACGGCGGCGGCGTCGGCGATCGCCTCGCGGTCGGCGACCTCGACGTTGACCAGGGTCTGCGGCAGCTTCTCCATCGGCACGGCGGACTCCAGACGGCCCTCGCCGAGCTCGCGCATCGTCATCAGCGCAGCGGCGATCCCGTCGCCGGTGGCGACGAAGTCGGTGGCGATGATGTGGCCGGACTGCTCGCCGCCGAGCTGCCAGCCACGGCGCAGCATCTCGTCGATCACGTAGCGGTCGCCGACCTGGGTGACGGCGACCTCGATCCCGGCCTCGGCCATCGCGCGGTGGAAGCCGTAGTTGGTCATCACCGTGACGACGACGCCGCCGAGCCCGCCACGGGCGGCCATCCCCCGCGCCCCCAGGGCGATCAGCTCGTCGCCGTCGTGGACGCGGCCACTCCCGTCGACGGCGAGCACGCGGTCGCCGTCGCCGTCGAAGGCGAAGCCGATCTCGGCGCCGCCGGCAACCACGCGGCTGGCCAGCGTCTCCATGTGGGTCGAGCCACAGCCGGCGTTGATGTTGCGCCCGTCGGGCTCGTCGCCGATCGTCTCGACGGTCGCGCCGAGCCGTTCGAATATCGCCGGGCCTGCCCGGTGGGTGGCGCCGTTGGCGCAGTCGAGGACGACGTGGCGGCCGCTGAGGTCGAGCGGGAAGGATGCCTGCAGCTCGCGCAGGTAGTCGTCGAGCCCGCCGTTCAGCTCGCGCACCGAACCGGCCCGCACGGTCGCCGGCGGAGGCTCCTCCATCAACGCCTCGATGCGCGCCTCGAGCTCGTCGCCGAGCTTGGTCGCGTTGGCGCTGAAGAACTTGATCCCGTTGTCCTGGAAGGGGTTGTGCGAGGCGGAGACCACGGCGGCGAGATCGAGGCCCAGCCGCTTGACCAGGATCGCCGCCGCCGGAGTCGGCAGGACGCCGCCGAGCAGCGCATCGCCGCCCGCGGCCGCCACCCCGGCAGCCAGCGCCGCCTCGAGCATCGGCCCGGACTCGCGCGTGTCGCGGACGATCAGGACCTGCGGGCGATCGGCCCCCAGCGAGGACGTGACCGCGCGCCCCAGCGAGGTCGCCAGCTCCGCCGACAGAAACGTGCCCGCCTCGCCGCGGATGCCATCGGTGCCGAAGAGCTTTCGAGTCGCCTGGGTGGCCATAAGGACTCCTAGTTCGATGTCGGATACCCAATCCCCACCTCAGTAAGCGCTGAGGCGAGCGAAAATCAAGCCTGGCAAGGACGCAGGGAGGCCGCTGCCGCGAGCTTAGTCGACTAAGTGAGCAAAGCGGCCGACCGAGGACGCCGCCAGGCGCCGATTTAGCGCTTCGAGAACTGGGGCTTCTTGCGGGCCTTCTTGAAGCCCGCCTTGCGACGCTCCTTCACTCTAGCGTCGCGGGTGAGGAAGCCACGCCGCTTCAGATCGCCGCGCAGCTCGGGGTCGATCTCGGTCAGCGCCCGGGCGATCCCGTGGCGAACCGCGCCGGCCTGGCCGCTGATGCCGCCGCCGTGGACGCGGATGCGGACGTCGACGTTGCCCTCGTAGCCGGAGACGGTCAGCGGCTGGCGCGCCATCGTCTGGTGCAGGGGGCGGGGGAAGAACTCCTCGAGACTGCGCTTGTTGACCTCGATCTTGCCGTCGCCGGGGACGAGCGTGACGCGGGCGATCGAGCGCTTGCGCTTGCCGGTGGCGAGGAAGCGGGCGCCGCTCTCCATCTTCGCCGGCGCGCGGCTGGCGGTCTCGGCGTCGGGCTCGTCTGAGGCGGCGAGCTCGGCCTCGCGCCGCGCCCTCTCCTCCTCTTCCTCGGCCTCGAGGCGAGCCTTCTCCTCGGCGGTCAGCTCCGGTCCGTCCTGCTCGACCAGGATCGGCTCCAGGTCGGCGCCGGGAATGACGTCCTTCTTCTTCTCGGGCTCCTCCTGCTCAGACGAAGGCTCGTCGGCAGCCGCCTCGGGCTCCTCAGACGCGTCGGCCGTGGGCTCCTCTGGCGCCTCGTCCGCGGGTGGCGTCGGTGAGGGCACCTCGCCCGCAGCGTCGTCCCGCGAGGACGAGGTGTCCTCACCGTCGACAGGACCCGCGGCCGCGGCGTCTGCGCCCTCGGTCGTCTCGTCTACGGTTTTCTCGTCGTCTGCCATCAAGTCAGTTCGTCTCCATCGGTTTGGGCTGCTGCGCGGCGTGCGGGTGATCGGGGCCGGCGTAGATCTTCAGCTTGGTCAGCTGCTGGCGGGCGAGCCGGTTGCGCGGCAGCATCCCCTTGACCGCCTTGCGGATCACTTCCTCGGGCTTGCGCTCGAGCATCTCCGCCAGGGTCCGCGACTTGATCCCGCCCGGGTAGCCGCTGTGGCGCCAGTAGGTCTTCTGCGCCAGCTTGTCGCCGGTCACGTGGATCTTCTCGGCGTTGACGACGACGATGAAGTCGCCGGTGTCGACGTGCGGGGTGTAGTCGGGCTTGCGCTTGCCGCGCAGAGCGTCGGCGATCTGGGTCGCCAGGCGCCCGAGGGTCTTGCCCTCGGCATCGACGACGTACCAGTCTCGCTGGCGGTTCTCGGCGTTGGCTACGTAGGTCTTCATCAGAGGTCTTATCGCGCAAAAACCGCGCGGACGCACCGACGCGGCCGGGGGATGATAGCCATCTCGGCGCCTGATGGTCTCCTATACTGCCGCGCCAGCAAATGCCGAATCCCGACTGGCGTCAGATCGGGAGCGGAGGACCCGCAGGGACCGAGGCAGGTCTCAGGGGCGAATCGGCCGAAACACAGCCGTAGCGCGTCTCTTTCAGCGCGAGCCCGACAGCTAACTCCGCAGGCGAACGAAAGAGAGGTTGGCGGTGCGCAGCAGCGGGAACGGCCGGCGTGGATTTGCAGGCTCAATCGGGATTCTGGCGGCGGTCGCACTGCTCGGCGCCTTCGCTGGATCGGCGCTCGCCGGAACCGGAGGAGCCCCGACCCCGAGCGGCAGCCCTCCCCCTCCCGGCAGCGCCCCCGGCGCCCCTTCGGCCGCGCCCAGCGCCGGCACCGTCTCCTTGGTCGCCGCGGAGGCCGCGCCGCGCAAGTCCTTCTACTTCGGCTACCGCTACCCGCGGCTGAGCTTCACGATCGCCAGCAACCAGCCGCAGAACGACCTGCGGATCGACGTCGTCAACTCGGCCGGTGAAGCGGTGAAGACCTTCTACCGCGAGGACGTCGCGCCGAACGTCGCCTCGCGGATTCGCTGGGACGGCACGACCAACGAAGGCAAGCCGGCCCGCAACGGCAAGTACAGCTTCCGCGTCGCCTCTCAGACCCCGGCCGCCCCGGCAGCCCGCAAGGCGACCTCGACGGCCACGCTCGGCCTCGCCTTCACGCTCTACGGCTACACCTTCCCGATCCTCGGGGCGCACGACTACGGCGGCGCCGCGGGTCGCTTCGGAGCGTCGCGCTCGGGCCACACCCACCAGGGCCAGGATGTGATGGCCGCCTGCGGCACCCCGCTGGTCGCCGCCCGCGGCGGTGTCGTCCAGTACGCCCGCTGGGACGACAATGCCGGCAACTACATCGTGATCGACGGCAAGGGCACCCCCAGCGACTTCGCCTACATGCACCTGGCCGAAGCGACGCCACTCAAAGAAGGTGAACTCGTGCGCACCGGTCAGCCGATCGGGGTCGTCGGCGACACCGGCGACGCCAGCGGCTGTCACCTGCACTTCGAGATCTGGGGCGCGCCTGGCTGGTACGAGGGCGGCTCCCCCTTCGACCCGCTCGCCGAACTGACGAAGTGGGACCGGTACTCCTAATCCCGCATCGGCCGGGCTAGTCCTCGTCGGCCGCGGGCGACGCGTCCGGCGGGGATTCGAAACAGGTGAGCGAGAAGGTGACGTTGAAGCCCCCCTCCTCGTCCTCCGCGAGGCGCTGCGCTGCGCGTGCGCCGATCTCGCCCCCCGCCTCCAACGTCGCCATCAGCAACTCCGTCAGCTCCGTCCAGCCCTGCTCGTCCAGCACGGTCGGCGTCCAGGTGAAATGGCGATCCGCACGGCTGTCGAAGGTCGCCGCCTCGACCGCCTCCGAGAAGCGCTCGAAGAGCGTCTGGAAGACCATGCCGCTCATCCCAGCCCGAACCGATTCGGGCAGCTGCCGCGCCGCCTCGTCGCCGAGCAGCGGCCGGGTCGTCCCCCGGTAGAAGTGCTGGGTGGAGCCGCGCACCGGCGACGTCTTCACCACTTCGGCGCATTCGAGTTTCTCGAGCTTGCGAAAGTGGTAGGCAACGTCTGAGAGCGAGTGTCCCGACTCGCGGGAGAACTCGACCGGACTGATCGAGCGGTGGCTGAGGGCCGCGAGGATCTGCACCCGGATCGGGTGGGCGAGCGCCAACCCGATGCGTGGATCCATCAGCTGAGACGTCTTTGGTCGGCCGTTCGCTGCCATTGGTTCTCCCAAGCACTTAATAAGTCCGATCTAGTACTCAGCAACCTTAGTGCCTTTTCGATGGTCTGACGCACCTTTTTACGGCCAGTCTGTCAACCGGTCGAAACCTCTCCATCAAAAAGCCGGTCCCCTTCATCGATGTGCGACTGCTGCATGCGGTCGATAACTAAGCCAACAGGGGGGTGAGGCAGTGAGAGTCGACGCGCAGGCGACCGTGGTCCCGGCGACGTCCGTCACCAAGGCGGGCTAGGGAACGGCAAGTACCCCGGGGGCCGGCCAGGGCGAGTTGAGGACGGTCCCCGGGGAGTTGTTGTTGGAAGAACTTCCAGCTCCAACTGGGGGAATTTCCGCCCTTCGCTTTGATCCAAATAAATACTCAACACGTATTTAGGTATGAGAAGCGAACATCAGCGTACCGTCCCCCACAGTTAAGGAGCCAACCGATGAGCAACCAAGTACAACCCGAAGCGATCGACCAGAGGCTGGTCAAGGCGATAGCCCACCCCCTCCGGGTTCGCATCCTCGAGATCCTCAGCGATCGGGTCTCGAGCCCCAATCGCCTCTCGGAAACACTCGAGATCGGCCTCAGCGACGTCGCGTACCACACCCGAGCGCTCGACAAATGCGGTTGCCTGCATCTCGTCGACACCGCGCAGCGGCGCGGCGCGACCGAGCACTTCTACAAGGCCACGCCGGACTCGTTCCTCGGCAATCCGGCCTGGCGGGGAGTGCCCAGCGCGATCCTGCCCGGCGTCTCCGGCGCGACTCTGCAGACGTTCATCGACAAGGCCTCGGCGGCGATGCAGGCGGGCACCCTGGACGCACGGGCGGACACGGTCTTCCGCTGGCTGCCGCTGCTGCTCGACCAGCTCGGCTGGGAGGAAGCCGTGGCGATCCTGGAAGAGACGACCGAACGCGTTCTCGCCGCGCACCTGCGCAGCCAGGACCGGCTCAGCGGCAACGGCGCCGACGAGCCGATCTCAGCGGTGATCGGCCTCGCCGCCTTCGAGACCGGGGGCTCCCGGCAGGTCTAGTTCGAGCAGGAGGCGCCCGGGGGCTCCGCTTCGCGGCCCGAGCCCGTGGAGAGCCGGGTGCTCCTCTTCACTCCCACTCGATCGTCGCGGGGGGCTTCGAGGAGATGTCGAGCGCGACCCTGTTGACGTCGCGGATCTCGTTGATGATCCGGTTCGAGACCCGCTCGAGCAGGTCGTAGGGGAGCCGCGCCCAGTCGGCGGTCATCGCGTCGTCGGAGGTGACGGCACGAATCACGATCGGGTAGGCGTAGGTTCGGCCGTCGCCCTGTACGCCGACCGAGCGCACCACCGGAAGCACGCAGAAGGACTGCCAGAGCTGCCGGTAGAGCTCCGCCGCGCGGATCTCCTCCTGGAGGATCGCGTCGGCCGCGCGGAGGATGTCGAGGCGCTCTTTGTTGACCTCGCCGCCGACGATCCTGATCCCCAGGCCGGGACCGGGGAACGGCTGGCGCCAGACCATCCGCTCGGGCAGCCCGAGCTCGGCCCCGACCGCTCGCACCTCGTCCTTGAACAGCATGCGCAGCGGCTCGACCAGCTCGAACTCGAGATCGTCGGGAAGGCCGCCGACGTTGTGGTGCGACTTGATCGTCGCCGCGTGGTCGGAGCCGCCGGACTCGATCACGTCGGAGTAGAGCGTGCCCTGAACCAGGAAGGAGACGTCGTCGAGCTTCGCCGCCTCGTCCTCGAAGACGCGGATGAACTCGGCGCCGATGATCTTGCGCTTGGTCTCCGGGTCGTCGACGCCGGCGAGTTTGGCGAGGAAGCGCTCCTCGGCTTCGACGTGGACCAGCGGGATCTCGAACTCACTGAACGTCTCGACCACTTGCTCGGCCTCGTTCAGTCGCATCAGGCCGTGGTCGACGAAGACGCAGGTGAGGCGGTCGCCGACCGCCCTGTGGACGAGCATCGCGGCGACCGAGGAGTCGACGCCGCCGGAGAGCCCGCAGATCACCTTGCCCTCCCCCACCTGGGCCTGGATCTTCGCCACCTGTTCGGCGATCACCGACTCCGGCGACCACTGCTGCTCGCAACCGGCGACGTCGCGCAGGAAGCGGGTGAGGATCTCGGTCCCGTAAGGCGTGTGCACTACCTCGGGGTGGAACTGGATCCCGTAGAGACCCCGGTCGGGCAGCTCGCAGGCAGCCACCGGCGAGCTCGGGCTGGAGGCCAACGGGACGAACCCCTCGGGGGCCTCGAAGACCGCGTCGCGGTGGCTCATCCAGCAGCTCTGCTCCTCCGGCAGCCCGCCGAGCAGCCGGCCGCCGCCGTCGGTGAGGACGAGATCGGTGCGACCGAACTCGCCGGACTCGGCCGACTCGACCCGGCCGCCGAGCGCCAGGACCATCGCCTGCATCCCGTAACAGATGCCCAGCATCGGGATCTCGAGGTCGAGCAGCTGGGTCGGGAACGGCGGCGCGCCGGGCTCGTAGACCGAGGCCGGACCGCCCGAGAGGACGAGCGCCTTCGGCGCCCGCTCGCGGATCTTCTCGACCGAGACGGTCGAGGGCAGGAGCTCCGCGAAGACGCCGCATTCGCGGATCCGCCGGGCGATCAGCTGCGAGTACTGGCCCCCGAAATCGAGCACCAGCACCTCCTCGACCGCCCTCACGTCATCCGCGGGCAGCTCCTCGCCCGGTTCGACGCCAGAATCATCGATAGGTAAATCCTCGTTGGCTCGGGCGGCAGCTACCGGCAGCTCGGTCATCGGGGTTCAGTCGTCACTTACCGCAACCCCCGCGGAAACCGCGGCACGGCCGTTGGAGCCCATCCCGACGGACTGCTCGTTCTGGAGCTTCTTGCCCTCGCTCATCAGCGCCGGCGCGACCATCACCTCGGCCCGCTGGAAGGAGCGGATGTCCTCGTAGCCGGTCGTGGCCATCGAGGTTTTCAGCGCCCCCATCAGGTTGAAGGTGCCGTCGTTCTCCTGGGCCGGGCCGAGCAGGATCTCCTCCATCGTCCCGTCCTGCTTGGTGGAGACGCGGGTGCCGCGCGGCAGCGAGGGGTGGAACGTGGCCATCCCCCAGTGGAAGCCCCGTCCGGGGGCCTCTTTGGCGCGGGCCAGTGGCGAGCCGACCATCACCGCGTCGGCGCCGCAGGCGATCGCCTTGGAGACGTCGCCGCCGGTGCGCATGCCGCCGTCGGCGATCACGTTGACGTACTCGCCGGTCTCCAGCATGTGCTGGGCTCGGGCAGCCGCGACGTCGGCGATCGCCGTCGCCTGCGGAACGCCGATCCCGAGCACGCCGCGGGTCGTGCAGGCCGCACCGGGTCCGACGCCGACCAGGACGCCGACCGCGCCGGTCCGCATCAGGTGCAGGCCGGTCGAGTAGGAGGCACAGCCGCCGACCACGGTCGGGACCGGCACTTCGGCGATGAACTCCTTGAGGTTCAACGGCTCGACCGTGGTCGAGACGTGTTCGGCCGAGATCACCGTGCCCTGGATCACCAGGACGTCCAGCCCGGCCTCGACCGCGGCCTCGAAGTGGTCGCGGACTTTCTGCGGCGTCAGCGAACCGCAGACGACAGCGCCGCGGGCCTTGATTTCGGCGACCCGCTGGGAGATCAACTCCTCCTTGACGGGCTCGGCGTAGATCTCCTGCATCATCCGCGTCGCCAGGTGCTTGGGCGCCGCGGCGATCGCCTCGAGTTTCTCCTCGGCGTTCTCGAAGCGGCTCCAGATCCCCTCCAGGTTGAGCACTCCGAGGCCGCCCAGCTCGTTGGTCAGCACTGCCGTCTCGGGGCTGACCACACCGTCCATGGCGGAGGCGAGCAGCGGGATGTCGAAGCGATATGGACCGAGGGTCCAGGTGATGTCGATGTCGTCGGGATCGCGGGTGCGACGCGACGGGACGATGGCGATGTCGTCGAATCCGTATGCGCGCCGCCCCTTCTTGCCGCGACCGATTTCGATTTCCAAGTTAGTCCTCCAGGGCTGGCGTTGAGAAGCCAGCCTACACTTCCGCGGGGACCTCCAAATCGTGGACCGCGACCTCGCCGAGCAGGCGCTCGACCTGATTTCGGTCGACGGTGCCGGCGCCGAAGTGCTGGGTCGACTCGGCGCCGCAGGCGACCCCGTAGGCGAGGCAGTCCTCGGCGGAGCGGCCGTCGTAGCGGGCGGCCACGTAGCCGGCCAGGAAAGCGTCGCCGGAGCCGACCGTGGAGACCGGCTCCAGCGGCTCGGTGTGGACCTCGAGCAGGCGCCGCTCGGCGCCCTCGCCGACCGCGGCGACACAGCCTTCCGGGCGCGTGATCGCGGCCTCGCGAGCGCCCAGGCGGACCAGCTCGGCGAGTCCCGCGGCGAGATCGGAGCCGTCGGAGAACTCCTGGCCGACCAACTCCTCGGCCTCGCGCTCGTTCGGGGTCACCATCGAGGCGCCGGCGCGAACGCCGGCCAGCATCGCCTCACCCTCGGCGTCGAGGACGACGGCGACACCGCGGCGAGCGAGGTCGTCGATCAAACGCGCGTAGAGGTCGTCACCGGCACCGGGGGGCAGCGAGCCGGCGAGCACGCAGATCTTTGCGCCACTGGACAGATAGCCGATCCGCTCGAACAGCCTCTTGACCTCCTCGGCGCTGACCGCCGGACCGCGCTCGTTGATCTCGGTCTGGTCGCCGGAGGTGGGATCGATGACCGCGAGGTTGATACGGGTCTCGGCGGCGATCCGGGTGAAGTCGGTCAGCACCGACTCCTCGCGCAGCTGTTCGAGCACGCGGGTGCCGGTCGGTCCGCCGACGAAGCCGGCGGCGATCACCGGGCGGCCGAGCAGGCTGAGCGCGCGGGCGACGTTGATCCCCTTGCCGCCCGCGACGGTGCGGCTCTCCACCGCCCGGTGGCGGCGGGCGAGGCGGAAGTTCGGCACCGCGACCGTCCGGTCGATCGCCGCGTTGAGGGTCACCGTGAGGATCACTTCGCGTCCACCATGGTCCGTGCTCCTTAAGGCTCCTTAAGTCGTTCGGCGGGACAGCCGGCGGTAGAGCGCCACCCCTCCCATCAGTATCACGAACACACCGATCGCGATAGGAATCGGATTGTTACCGACGAAGTCGCGGGCGCGGTCGAAAGCGCTCGCCTCGGCGATCGCCCGGGAGGCCTTCAACGGCACCGTGCCGGCCGCCATTCCGTCGACGAAGACGGTCGCCTTGCCGAGCACAGCGCCGCGCCGGATCGGGCCCTCCACCTCCTCCGGCGCGAGGACCCTCAGGTCGATCTCCTGCCCCCTGCGCAGGCCGACCTCGATGCCCCTGGCGGCGCGCAGGGGCAGGGCGCCGCCGCTGTAGCGGATCTCCGGTTCGGCGAGCTGCTCGCCGGCGCGGACCGGCTGCTCGCGCCGGTACCGGGAGAAGCCGTATTCGAGCAGGGCCAGGTTGTCGGAGTAGCGGGTTTCGTCGGTCGGGGCGGCGATCGCCACCGAGATCAAGTCGATCCCCTTCTTGCGGCCGGAGCCGACCAGCACGTACCCGGCGCCCCAGGTGTGGCCGGTCTTGACGCCGGTGACCCACGGCTCCATCAGCAGCAGTTCGTTGATCGTGTCGATCCGCCGCGGCGGCCTCGTGCTCTTCAGCAGGACGCTGCGCGTGTCGGAGATCTTCGCGAAGGCGGGGATCGCCAACAGCTTGCGGCTCAGCGTCAGCAGGTCGCGGGCGCTCGAGTAGTTGCGCTTGTCGTCGAGCCCGATCGGGTTGGCGTAGTGGGTGTCGGAGAGGCCGAGGGCTGCCGCGTAGCGGTTCATCTCGGCGACGAAGCGCTTGTCGCTGCCGGCGGCGGCGACCGCCAGGGTGTGGGCGGCGTCGTTGCCGCTGCGCAGGATCAGGCCGTAGATCAGGTCGCGCACGCTGATCCGTTCGCCGGTTTCCATTTCCAGCAACGACTCGCCGTATTCGGCGTCGTAGGGCGCCGCCCTGACGATCTTGCCGAGCGGCATCTCCTTCATCGCCACGTAGGCGGTCATCAGCTTGGTCGTGCTGGCGATCGGCAGCCTGCGCGAGGCGGCCTGCGAGAGCAGCATTTCGCCGTCGCGACCGTCGATCACCCCCCAGGCCTTCGCTTCGATGCCGAGCTTTTCGGCCGGGGTCTTCGGCTTCGGCTTCTTCCCACCGTCCTGCTTCTGCTTGCCACTCTGCTTCTGCTCGGCGGCCACGGGGGGCTGCGCGGCGAGCGCGGGGGCGGCGCAGGACACGCAGAGCGCGACCAGCGCGAGCGCGACGCCAATCGGGCGCCACCTCATCGAAGTTTGAGGATTTCGCCTGCGATCAGCCCAAGCGGATCCGTTTCCGGATTCAGCGCCTTCAGCTCCTGGACCGTGACGCCGTTCTTGTAGGCGATCCGGGAGAGCGTGTCGCCGGGCTTTACTTCGTAGGTCTTCGCCGTGGTGCGCGGGGGCTTTTCCTGCTGTTTGGCGTGGTGCTGCTTGCCCCCGTTCTTGCCCGAGTCCTCGTCGACCCCGCTGGAGACGACCAGGAAGACGGCCGCGACCGCCGCCGCCAGGGCGAGGACGGCGACTATGCGGGCGATGGCGCTCGTGCGTTTTTCCATGGGACTGGCGGGGCGATCGGGTGGAGCGCGTGATCGTAGTCGCGAGAGGCGTCCTCAGGCGGTCGAAATGTCCCAGACGGTCGCCCGCAACCGCTCGGCCGCGGCGGCCGGGTCGGGATCGCCGGCGATCCCCCGCGAAGCGGCGACGAGGCCGGACGCGGGACCGGCCGAGAAGGCCGCCCCGAGCAGCTCCGGCTGGCCGCCCTGGGCCCCGACGCCGGGGATCAGGAAGATCGCCCGCGGCATCAGCGCGCGCATGCGACCGATGTGCTCGGGCTCGGTGGCGCCGACCACGGCACCCATCCCGCTCAGTCCGCACTCGCCGAGCAGGCGGTCGGAGAGGCCGTCGACCAGGCCGGCGAGGCGCTCGTGCAGGGGCACGTCCGGCGCCGGCAGGTCCTGGACGTCGGCCGCGCCCGGGTTGCTGGTGCGGACGAGGGCGAAGACCCCGGCCCCGGCCTCGGCGGCAGCGGCGAGCAACGGCTCCAGCGCGTCGTGCCCGAGCAGCGGGTTGGCGGTGAACGCGTCGGCGCCGAGGCCCGGCACCGGCCCCCACGGCGTCGGCGTCTCGCCGACCAGGGCCTGGGCGTAGGCGGCGGCGGTGACCGGCACGTCGCCGCGCTTGCCGTCGGCGATCACCAGCAGGCCCGCCTCCTGGGCGACCTCGACAACATCGCTGAGCGCCGCCCAGCCGGGGGCGCCGAGCCGCTCGAAGCAGGCGAGCTGCGGCTTGACCGCGACGCAGGCGCCGCCGGCGCGCTCGATCAGGCCGCGGCAGTGCTCGACCACAGCGCCGGCAGCGAGCTCGGCGGCTCCCTCACCGGATGCGGCCGTCGGCCCCGACCCGGCCAGCTTGGCGGGGTCGGGGTCGAGACCGAGGCAGATCTGGCTGCGGCGCTCGCTGACGAGCGCCGCAAGCCGATCCGCGAAAGGCGCCGAAATCAGCCGCCCTTGACTTTGGTCTTCAGGGCCGAGCCGGCGGAGAAGCGGGGAACCTTGCCGCCCGGGATGGTGATCCGCTCGCCGGTGCGCGGGTTGACGCCCTGACGGGGGCCGCGCTCGGCGACATGGAATTTGCCGAAGCCGGTGAAGCTGACCTCGTCACCGCTGCTCAGCGCGGCGGTAATTGCGTCAAGAACAGCGTCGACGGCATCGCCGGCAGCTTTCTTGCTGCCGAGCCGGTCGTCGCCGGCAAGTTGGTCCAGAAACTCAGCCTTGGTCACGTCGAAAATCCTCCTCGGGGTTGAAGATCGGCGCAATCTAACAGTGGCCTCGGGCGTAAACGCCACGCACGCCGCGCGGGGGGCGGAAAACGCGGCTCAGGAGCCGCTGATCGAGAGCTCGCCGATCAGCAGCGGCGGCGTGCTCACCGAGCCCCCGAAGGGCACCCAGCGGGCTTCCGAGCCGGCGGCGCGCACCCCGGTGAGCAAGCCGAGCAGGTCGCCGGCGATCGTGAACTCGCGGATCGGCTCGGCCAGCTCGCCGGCGCTGATCGCGCGGCCCGAGGCGCCCACTGAGAAGACCCCCGTGACCGGGTTGACGCCCGAGTGCAGGCCGGCGACGTCGGTCACGTAGACGCCCTCGCCGGCCTCTGCCAACAGCCCGGTCAGCGACAGCTCGCCCGGCGCGACGACCAGGTTGGAGACCGCGACCGAGGGCTGCGAGCGGTAACCGGCCCGCGCCGCCGAGCCGGTCGAGGCGACTCCCTCGCGGTTGGCGGTGTAGGTGTCGTAGAGGTAGGCGCGCAGGTGGCCTCCCTCGATCAGTGCGGTGCGCCGGCGCGGCACCCCCTCGCCGTCGAACGGTCCGGAGGCGGCTCCCTCGGGATCGCGTCCGTCGTCGTGGAGGACCAGGGCCGGGCTGGCCAGCTGCTCGCCGAGCCGGCCGGCGAAAGGCGAACGGCCGCGCTGCACGGCGTTGGCGCCGAGCGCGCCGCCGATCAGGCCGGCGAAGCTGGCGGCGACGGTCGGGTCGAGGACGACCGGACAGGAGCGCGAGGCGGGCTTGGAGGCGCCGATCATCGCCAGGGCGCGATCGGCCCCCTCGGCGCCGATCGCTTCGGCATCGAGGTCCTCCGGGCCACGGGCGAGGCCGAAGCCGAGCCCGGTCTCGCGGCCTCCCTCCCCCTCGGCCAGCGCCTGCAGGTACGCGAAACAGCTCGAGGACTCGTACTCCCCGGCGGTCCCGGCCGAGGAGGCGATCGAGACCTGCTCGGCGGAGTCGGCGTAGACGGCCTGCTCGACGCCGGCGACGCGCGGGTCGGCGGCCAGCGCGGTGCGCTCGACCGCGAGCGCGATCTCGGCGACCCGGTCGGCGTCGTAGGCGGCGATGCTGGGGTCGCTGAGACCGGCGAGCGCCTCGACCTCCGAGGGCGCCGGAGGAGCGGCGAACTCGTCCTCGTCGGCGACCTCGGCCGCGGCGGCGGCGCGGGCGGCGATCGCCTCGACTCCCGCCTCGGAGAGGTCGGTGCCGTAGGCGTAGCCCACCCGCTGGCCGATCCAGGCGCGCACGCCGACCCCGGTCCGGGTCGCCGCCGTGAGGCTCTCGACCTCGCCGCCGTGGACGCGCACCTCACGACCGCTGTCGCGGACCGCGTAGGCCTCCGCCTCGCCCGCCCCGGCCGCCTGAGCCGCCTCGACGGCGCGCCGCGCGGTGCTCGACAGCTCGCTCACAGCTCCGTGCCGCCAACCGTCATCGCGCCGACGCGGACGTGGCCCTGGCCGGTGCCGACCGGGGCCCGCTGGCCGCCCTTGCCGCAGATCCCGGTCTTCATGAAGAAGTCGTCGCCGACCGCGTCGATCGCCGCCAGCGCCTCCAGGCAGTTGCCGATCAGGGTCGCGCCCCGGCACGGCCGGGTCACCTTGCCGCCCTCGATCAGGTAGCCCTCGGAGACGCCGAAGACGAAGTCGCCGGTCGCCGGGTCGACCTGACCGCCGCCGAAGGAGACGGCGTAGAACCCCTTCCCGACCTCGGCGATGATCTCCTCCGGCGTGGCGTCGCCGGGGGCGATGTAGGTGTTGGTCATGCGCGGCAGCGGCAGGTGGCGGAAGCTCTCGCGGCGGCCGTTGCCGGTCGACGGCACGCCGTCGCGCTCGGCGGTCACGTGGTCGTAGAGGTAGGCGGTCAGCCGCCCGTCCTCGATCACCTGCGTCTTCTGGGTGGGCACCCCCTCGTCGTCGATCGCGTCGCTGCCCCACTCGTTGGGCAGACGGCCGTCGTCATAAGCGTTCAGCAGCGGCTGGGCGACCTGCTCGCCGAGCTTGCCGACGTAGACGCTGGCGCCCTTCTGGATGTGGTCGGCCTCGAGCCCGTGGCCGGTCATCTCGTGGAAGAGGACGCCGCCGAAGCCGCCGCCGACGACGACCGGCATCGAGGCCGAGGGCGCCGGGCCGGCGTCGAGCAGGGTCAGCGCCTTGGACGCGGCCTGCTCGGCGATCAGCGCCGGGTCGTCTTCGAGCAGCTCGAAGCCGCGGTGGGCGCCGAGCGTCTCGGCGCCGGTCTCGACCGTGCCGTTGCGGCGGGCGACCGCCTGGGCGCCGATCCGGGTGCGGGTGCGGTCGTCGCCGGTGAGCAGGCCGTCCGAGTTGGCGACGCTCACGAGGCGGCGGGCCTCGGCGTAGGAAGCGGTGAACTGGGCGACCTCGGCGCCCTGCGCGCGGGCGCGCTCGTCGAGCTCGCGCAGCAGCCCGGCCTTGCGCGAGGGGGCGACGTCCTCGGGCCGGTGCTCGATCGGCACCGGGGCGACCGCGCGCGCCTCGAGGGCGCGCGGCTCGCGCCGCGCGCCACGCAGCGCCGAGGCGGCTTCGTCGGCGGCGCGCTCGAGGTCGGCGGGGTCGAGCCCGTCGACGTGGGCGAAGTAGGTCGTGTTGCCCTCGATCACGCGCACCCCAGCGCCCTCCTCGGCGCCGGACTGGACCGACTCGATCCGCGACTCGTCGATCGACATGCTCAGCCCGTAGCGGCGTTCGGCGAAGACCTCGGCGAAGCGGCCGCCGTTGGCGAGCGCCCGGGCGAGCACGCGCTCGCAGACCGCCGGATCGATCAGCTCGCTCACTTCTTCGCCCGCCTTCCGGCCACCTCGATCAGGCGCCCCGCCGCGACGAACAGCTCGGCCCCGGCGTCGCTGTGGCCGGTCTCGACGCTGCGGCCGTTCGCGTAGTAGAGGCGGGCGAAGGGGCGCCGCGAGATGCGGCGGCGGCGCACGTAGGCGGCCGCCTCGTCGGCGTAGCCGGAGACGCGGTCGAGGAGGATGCGATGCGGCTTCGGGGGCATCAGCCCTCGTCCTCCGTGGGTTGTCCCCCGCCCGCGGGGGACAAGTCGCCCTTCGCCAGCTCGCGCAGGGTCGAGCGCATGTCGAAGAGCATCAGCGAAGCGAGTGCGAAGCGCTCGGTGACGGCGATCGCGATCAGGCCCTCGTGGCGCAGCGCGAAGACCTCGCCCTGCTCGGTCGCGACGTGGACCTGCTCGACCGCTTCCCCTTCCGCCCTGTCGGCAGCGACGAGCAGCGCGATCGCGTCCTCGCCCCAGCGCTCCGACTCGCCGACCGCGGCGAGGACCGTGCCGTCGGCGCCGAGGATCGCCGCGCCGCGAAGATCCGGCGACATCTCGGTCAGGAAGGCCAGCGCCGCGTCCGCGGAGCCGCCCAGGGCGACCTCGGTAGCGGCAGCGTCGGGCATGTGGGCGAAGATACCGACCGTGACCCTCGCCCGAGCATCCTGGATCACCGTCGTCGTCGTCTGCGCGATCGCCGCGGTCCTATTCGCCGTCAGCGGCTACACCGGCTACACGATCACCCTGATCGCGGTCGGCCTCGCCGCCGCGGTCAACCTGCTGCCCCCGGCCTAACTGCGGAAAGAGGAGCCGGGATCGCTCCCGGCCCCTCCCGCTCACCGCATTGCGCGGCGAGGCGCTCAATCGACACTGGCCCTAAGAGTCGTACTGATAGCCGCCTGGAGCGGTGACGTCAGATGCGCCCGTGTAGGCGCCGGTGCTGTTTGTCCCCACTTTCAGCGGACAGGCACCGGTCGACGTTGTGACGTCGTTCATGATCCCGGTCGCTGTCGCTTTGACTCTCACTGAGGTGCCGGTCGGGTTCGAGTAGCCGACCGCACTGGCAACCGACTGTTCCGGAACGTCCACTAGACATTTCGCTATGAACGGAATGTTCACTTCGATCTGGATGCCTTTTGTTTCCGCTTCCAGGCAACCGAACAGCCTGACTGTGGCCATGCCGGCTCCGTCTGTCGCAGCCCTGAATTCAAAACGACAGAGCGCGCTCGACGGTTTCACCGTCGCGTTCGCGAAACCAAACGCTTTGCATTTTTTGTAGCTCGGGTAGACCACCTGGCTTTGAGCCTGGTTCGATTCAACGAACCCTTCGAACCCGATTTCTTCGCATTCGACTTTGCTGCCTTCGACGGTGAAAACGTGGTTTTCGACCAAGCTGGTGGACAGCGTGCTACCCGCTTTGAATTCGGCTGTGAAATAGGCCCCCGACGCCGGTGAGGCGCCGATAAGCGCCGCCGAGGCCATCGCCGAGACAGCGAGCAGCCCGAGCATCTTGATGTTCCTCATTGCTTCCTCCCGTTGAGCCCCGGCGCGCTTCCCGCACCGGGCGTCTCTCAAGGAGTAGAGGAAGCGAGGAAAATGATCAAGGATATTTGGGTATTCGTGGAACGGGGCTCATCCCGACCTGTAAGGCCCGTCGGTGCCGCCGTCGGACTGCCGGAATGACGTCTCCGGCTCGACGTGGATCAGTACCTCGGCCTGGGGGATCTCGGCCTCGATCGAGGCCCGCATCGCGTGGGCCAGCTCATGGGCGCGCTCGAGACTGGTGCCGGCCCGGTACTGGACGTGGAAGTCGATGTGGCGGCGGTTGCCCGCCCGGCGCGCGCGCAGCTTGTGGTACCCGGCCACCTCCTCCGTACGGGCGCCGGCGATCGCCTCCTCGATCCGGTCCATCTCGGAGTCGGGAAGCGCCTCGTCGATCAGGACCGCGGTGGAGCGACGGATGATCCTGATCCCCGCGACGACGATCGCCGCCGCGACGACGAGGGCGGTGATCGCGTCGAAGGCGGCGTCGCCGGTCAGCTCGACCAGCAGCAGACCGACCAGCACCCCCGCCGAAGTCAGCGCGTCGGTGCGCAGGTGGGCGGCGTCGCCCTCGAGGGTGGCCGATTCGTGCGCCCTGGCCTGGCGATAGAGCACGGTCGAGACGCCGAGGTTGGCGACGACGGAGAAGGCCATCACCGCGATGCCGATGCCGAGCGAGTCGACGACCGCGCCGACGACCAGTCGGTGGGTCGCCTCGTAGACGATGATCCCGGCGCCGACCAGGATCAGCATGCCCTCGATCGTCGCGGCGACGTTCTCGACCTTCTCGTGGCCGTATGGGTGCTCGGCGTCGGCCGGCTCGTCCGCCTTGCGGACCGAGACGAAGGCGACCACGGAGGCGACCAGGTCGATCAGCGAGTGGATCGCCTCGGTGATGATCGCGATCGAGCCGGTGATCGCACCGGCGGCGAGCTTGAGCGCGATCAGCAGCGAGTTGGAGGCGATCGAGAGGCCCGCGGCACCGCTTTTCGTGCGGATCATGGGAGCCCCCTACCCGACGGCGGCGAGGTGAGCCGCAAGCAGCCGCGCGGCCCGGCCGCGGTGGCTGATCGCGTTCTTCTCGGCGGCGGAGAGCTCCGAGTAAGTGCGCTCGTCGGCCGGGCCGGTGTCGTCGGGGACGAAGGCGGGGTCATAGCCGAAGCCGCCCTCGCCCCGACCCTCGCGCAAGAGGACGCCTTCGCACTGGCCTTCGAAGAGGTGCTCGGTCCCGTCGGCGTCGATCAACGCCAGCACGCAGACGTAGGCGGCGCGGCGGTTACCGCCGGCTGCATCGACTTCGCGCAGCAGCTTGGCCAGGTTGGTCTCGTCACTGACCCCGATCCCGGCGTAGCGGGCCGAGTAGATGCCCGGCGCCCCGCCGAGGTCCTCGGCCTCGATCCCGGAGTCGTCGGCGAGCACCGCGCCGCCGGTCAGCGCGTGCACGGCCCGCGCCTTGATCAGCGCGTTGGCCGCGAAGCTGTCGCCATCCTCGGGCGGCATCTCGATCCCTTCAGGCAGCGGCTGCAGGTCGAGGTCGGGCAGCAGTTCGTTCATCTCCGCCACCTTGTGGCGGTTGCCGGTGGCGAGGACCAGGCTCAAGCGACCCGCTCCTGCACCTCCCGCAAGCGGGAGATCCCGGCCTCGGCCAGCGCCAGCAGCTCGTCGAGCGAGGCGCGCGAGAGCGGCGTGCGCTCGGCCGTCGCCTGCACCTCGACGAGGCCCCCGTCGCCGGTCATCACGACGTTGGCGTCCACCTCGGCGGTCGAGTCCTCGGAGTAGTCGAGGTCGCAGAGGGCGCGACCGTCGACCATGCCGACGCTGACCGCGGCGATCGAACCGGTCAGCGGCATCGTCTCGATCTGTTTGCGGTCCAAGAGTCCCTGAAACGCCTGGCGCAGAGCTACGTAGCCACCGGTTATCGAGGCGCAGCGCGTGCCGCCGTCGGCTTCGAGCACGTCGCAGTCGACGTAGACGCTGCGTTCGCCGAGCGCTTTGAAGTCGACGACGACGCGGAGCGAGCGGCCGATCAGGCGCTGGATCTCGACCCCCCGCCCGTCCTGCTTGCCCTTCGAGATGTCGCGCTGCTTGCGATCCCCGGTCGAGGCCGGCAGCATCGCGTACTCGGCGGTGACCCAACCTTTGCCGCGACCCTGCATCCAGCGCGGCACCGAGTCGCTGACCGAGGCGGTGCAGATCACCCGCGTTTTGCCGATCGAGATCAGGCACGACCCGTCCGCGCTGGCGACGAAGCCGGGGTCGACCGTCACCGGCCGGAGGTCGGCGGGCGCGCGGTCGTAGCTGCGGGAGGCTGGCATGCGCGCGAGTCTTTCACGTGGGAGGCGGATGTCGATTTCCTCTCGCTATCCGAGAGGAAATCGACACGAGACCTATTTGAACGCGACCTTGTCGACAGCCTCCTTGATCTTGTTGACGATCACGTCGGCCAGCTCGGTCCCCTGCTTGCCGTTGAACCCTTTCATCGCCGCGACCATGCCGACCATCAATAGGGAGACGAGCAGGATCAGGCCGACGTACTCGACCGTCCCCTGCCCGGACTCGCCGGCCAGCCTCTGGATCCACCGAACCCGCCGGGCGATCGCCGCGTGCAGGTATCCCAACAACTCGTAGAGCATCGCTTCCTCCCTCTCGATTGAGGAAGGGATGCTCGGGAGACGGAGCGCACCGAACAAGACGCGCGGATCACAACACTGGGGCGAAGCAGCTACTTCTCGGTGAAGACCTTCGGCGCGTGCTCGCCCAGCCAGCGCCTCGCCTCGCCGGCGCCGCTCGGCAACTCGTCGAGATCGCGTTCGGCGAGGCGGGCGACGTTGCGCAGCGTCGCCTCGCCGATCTGGGAGACGTGCTCGACCGCCTGCTCGCGGCGCTTGGCGAGAAGCAGGGCCGCGTCGGGCGCGTCTCCGAAGGCCTCCTTCTTCTCCTCCTCGCTCAGCGGCGGCGGCTCGACGAAGGGCAGCGGCTCGATCGTCGGCACGTCACGGCGCGGCTCGGAGCGGTTGAAGGCGACGTCGAGCAGCGGCGCGGCGGCGTCGCGGTGGGTCAGCGCCGGACCGAGCTCGAAGCGCTCGCGCAGGGTGCGCAGCACCGAGGTGGTGTGGAAGGTGTCGCTGACCACGGTGCCGCGCTCCGTATACGGAGAGATCACGATCGCCGGCACGCGCACCCCGAAGCGGTCGAAGGCGAAGCCCTGCTCGCCCGGCGAGTCGTCCGGGATCGGCGCCGCCGGCGGCGGCACGTGGTCGTAGCAGCCGCCGTGCTCGTCGAAGAGGACCAGCAGCGCCGTCGACTCCCACCGCGGCGAGTTGCGGACCGCCTCGTAGATCCGCGCGAGCAGCAGCTCGCCGGCGCGGATGTCGGTAGGCGGGTGATAGTCGTCGAGCTCGCCGAACATCATGTTCGGCTCGACCCAGGAGTAGGCGGGCAGGGTGCCGGCGGCCGCGTCGGCGAAGAACCGCTCGCGGTCGACGGCGTGCTCGCGCCACATCTTGAGGTGGCGCAGACCGGCGACGTTGATCGCGCAGTCGGCGACGACCTGGCTGCGGTCGAAGTAGACGTGCCAGGGCAGGCCACGGTCGGCGAACAGCTCGAACAGGTTGGGCATCTCCTGGGCCCAGGCGTAGTTGAGGATCGCCTCGTTGTCGAGCTTTCCGAGGCTGGTGGCGCCGTGGTAGAAGGAGCGGTTGGGGAACGTGCAGGTCGGCGCCTCGCAGAACCAGCGGGTGAAGACGGCGTACTCCTGCGCCAGCGTGTTGATCACCGGCGCCGTGCGCGGGGTGAAGACGCGGCCGACCGTCGCCATCTCCTCGGCGCTCGGCTCGCGCTCCTTCTCCCACTTGAAGTTGCCGTAGAAGTCGAGCGCGAACCCGTCCATCGTCGGCACCCGCGGCTCGGCCGGGGCGTTGAAAGGCGCCTCCATGAAGTCCGGGAACAGCGGGTAGGCGGCGCGCCCCATGTTCGACGCCGGCTCATAGGCACCGAAGAGCTGCGCGTTGACGTTGCCGAAGCCCTCGCCCGGGTCGGGCAGCGGGTCGTGCGGCCGCGCATCCGGGGTGACGCGCACCTCGCCGCCGGGGTAGGGCAGGACGACCTCGCGGCCGCGCAGGCCGTCGGCCGCCTCGATGTGGGGCAGGTGGCCGAGCAACGAGTCGAACGACCGGTTCTCGAACATGACCACGACCCAGTGCTCGATCCGCTCCATCGGGCGGCGATCCTAATCTCGCCGGGCGGCGGCATTTGCGGCGCGCGCGGTCTGCCGCGGATACCCTGCGCGGGGTGCGCGTCCTGGTCGTCACCAACTTCGTGCCCGACGACGGCGCGCCGCAGCGCGGCCGCTGGGTGCGCGACCAGATCGACGAGGTGTGCAAGCGCGGAATCGAGGTTGACGTGTTCAGCTTCCCGCCCGGCCGCAAGGAGTACGCGCCGGCGACCCGGCGGCTGCGCGGCCTATTGCGCCGCGAGCGCTTCGACCTGGTCCACGCCCACTACGGCCTCGCCGCCTGGTGCGCGAAGCTGGCTGGAGCGAGGCCGCTGATCGTCACCTTCCACGGCACCGACGTCCGCCACCACCTGGTCGGGCCGATGTCGCGCCGTCTCGCCTGGCGCGTCGACCTGGTCGGCGCCGTCTCGCGGGCGCTGTTCGAGGACGAGGACGGCCGTTCCGGCCTGCCGGACGTGCCGGGCTCGGCCGTCCTCCCCTGCGGCCCCGACCTCAGCCGCTTCGGGCCGGCGCCGCGGGCGGAGGCGCGCCGCTCGCTGGGCCTCGACCCCGACGGCCGCTACCTCTTCTTTCCCGCCAACCCGAACCGGCCCGAGAAGCGCCACGACCGCGCCGCCGAGCTCGCCGAGGCCTGCGACGCCGAGCTGCTCAGCGGCGGCTCGATCGAGCCGGGGCAGATGCCGCTCTGGCTCAACGCGGCCAACGCCGTGCTCGTCACCTCCGACTACGAGGGCTTCGGGATGGCGGCGGTCGAGGCGCTGGCTTGCGACGTGCCCGTCCTCTCCACCCCGGTCGGGATCGCGCCCTACGCGCTCGCCGGAATCGACGGCTGCCTCTGCGCCCCGTTCGAGACGGCGACCTGGGCGACGATCGCGCGCCGCTCGCTCGAGGCCGCCGACCCCCGCGTCGGCGGCGCCGCGCGCGCCGCGACGCTCTCCGCCGAGCGCATGGCCGAGCGCCTGATCGTTGCCTACCACGACGTTGCCGGCACCCCGGTATTAGATTGATCCTGCATGAGCACCGAAAGCGGCAGACCGGGCGGGGAAAGTCTTAGCGCTCGGATCGATGAGGCGGAGCGCAAGCTCCTCGCCGCTGCCGAGGTCGCGGGCAAGGCCGAGCGCCGCGCCAACGCCGAGATCGAGGCGCTGGAAGCCGACCTCGAGCGGGTCCGGACCAAGGCGGAGCGCGAGCGCGAGCAGCTGCTCCTCGAGCACGAGGAAGCGCTGCAGGCCGAGCGCGAGGCGAAGGAGCAGGCGATCGCCGCGGCGGAGGAGCGGCTCAACGAGATCGAGGCGCAGGCCGGTGTGGCCGAGGAGCGGATCGCGGCGGCAGAGCAGCGCGCCGCCGCCGCCGAGGGCGCCGTGGCGGACGAGCGGGCGCGGGCGCGCGACGGCGCCGCCGCCTGGCTGCGCGAGCAGCTGGAGACGATCCGCCGAGAGGCTGAGGGCCGATAGCGCCGCCGACCCGGGAGTACGACGTCGCCGTCGTCGGCGGCGGCGCAGCAGGGCTCTGGACGGCCCTCCGCGCGGCCGAGCTCGGCGGCTCGGTCTGCCTCGTCTCGCGCACGCCGCTCTCGCAGAGCGCCAGTTTCTGGGCGCAGGGCGGACTGGCTGCGGCCCTGGAACCAGGCGACTCCCCGGCCGCGCACGCCGCCGACACGATCGCCGCCGGGCGCGGCCTCTGCAGCCCCGCGGCGGTGAAAGCGCTGACCGAGGAGGCGCCGGCCGCGGTCAGGGATCTACAGGCCCGCGGCGTCGTCTTCGACCTCGACCACGAGGGCCGGCTGGCGCTCGGGCTCGAGGGGGGCCACACGGCGCGGCGGATCGTCCACTCGGGTGGCAGCCAGACCGGCCACGAGATCACCTCGAAGCTGGCCGCGATGGTCGCGAGCGAGGATCGGATCGACGTGCTCGAGCGCACATCGGCGCTCGCCCTCTGGAGCGACGGCGAGCGCTGCCACGGGGTGATCGCCGACTCGGGGCCGATCGGCGCGCCGGCGACGGTGCTGGCGACCGGCGGTGCCGCCGCGCTCTGGCGCCGCACGACCAACCCGCGCGGCGCGATCGGCGCCGGCCCCGTCTTCGCCGCGGCCGCGGGCGCCGACCTCGCCGACCTCGAGTTCTGCCAGTTCCACCCGACCGCGATCTCGCTGCCCGGCACCGGGTTCGACGGCGTGCTGATCACCGAGGCGATCCGCGGCGAGGGCGCGACGCTGCTCGACGCCTGCGGCGAGCGCTTCACCGATGAGCTCGCCCCGCGCGACGCGGTCACCGCGGCGATCCTGCAGCGGATGCGTGCCGAGGAGTCGGCCGACGTGAAGCTCGACCTGCGCGGGATCGACGCCGCCCGCTTTCCCAACGTCTTCGCGACCCTGGCCGAGGCCGGGATCGACCCGCACACCGAACCCGTCCCGGTCGCCCCGGCGGCGCACTACTTCATGGGCGGCGTCGCGGTCGACATCGACGGGCGCTCCTCGCTGCCCGGCCTCTACGCGGTCGGCGAGTGCTCCTGCACGGGCCTGCACGGCGCCAACCGACTGGCCTCCAACTCGCTCAGCGAGTGCTTCGTCTTCGGCGGCCGCGCCGCCGCGGCGGCGCTCGGCGAGAGCGCCTCGGGCGCCCGGCCGGAGCCGCCGGAGTGGCGCTTCGACCCCCCCACCGGCGAGACCCGCGACGCGGTCTGGCGCTACGCCGGGCCAACCCGCGTCCCCGACGACCTGGCGCGACTGATCCGCAACCCCTACCCGCTGGCCAAGGCGATCGCCAGCGCGGCCCTGGCTCGTCGCGAGTCGCGCGGCGGCCACCTGCGCACCGACTGTCCAGACACCGACCCGGCCCTCGACGGGGTCCACCTCGTGCTCGGCCCCGACGGCGAGGTCCGCGAGGAGACCTGGGAGTAGCTTCCCCCCATGCTGTTGGGAGTCGACGTCGGCGGCACCTTCACCGACGCGGTGCTGCTCGACGACGGCGCGATCCACACCGCCAAGGTGCCGAGCACCCCGGGAGACGAGTCAGCCGGAGTGATGGCCGCGGTCGAGGCGGTGCTGAGCGGGGCCGGCGCCGCGGCCGGTGAAGTCGAGGTGTTCGCGCACGGGATGACGGTAGGCACCAACGCGCTGCTGGAGGAACGGGGCGCCCGCACCGCGCTGATCGCCACGCGCGGCTTCGCCGACCTGCTCGAGATCGGCCGCCAGGACCGGCCGGACCTCTACCGCCTCTGCGCGCCGAAGCCGGCGTCGCTGGTCGAGCCGGAGCTGCGCTTCGAGGCCGACGAGCGGATCGGCCCGCAGGGGAAGGTCACGCCGCTCGCCGAGGGCGAGCCCGAGCGTCTCACCGCCCTGCTCGAGCGCAGCGGCGCCGAGTCGGTCGCGATCTGCCTGCTCTTCTCCCACCTCGACTCCGCGCATGAGCGGCGGCTCGCCGAGCACCTGCGAGCGCGTCTGCCGGAGCTGCACGTCTCCGCCTCGCACGAGGTGCTGCCCCGCTTCCGCGAGTTCGAGCGCTGTTCGACCACGGCGATCGACGCCTACCTCAGCCCGCTGCTCGGCCGCTACCTCGGCCGGCTCGGCGAGGCGAGCGCGGCCGCCGGCCTGCCCGAACCGCTGGTGATGCAGTCCTCGGGCGGCGTCGCGCCGGCCGAGGAGGCCGCGCGCGCCGGCGCCTGGAGCGTGCTCTCCGGCCCGGCCGGCGGCGCGGTCGGCGCCGGACTGCTGGCCCGCGCCAGCGGCGACGGCAACGCCCTCGGCTTCGACATGGGCGGCACCTCCTGCGACGTCTGCGTGGTCGAGGACGGCGCCGTGCGGCGCACCGACTCGCGGCAGATCGACGGCCGCCCGATCCAGCTGCCGATGGTCGACGTCCACACCGTCGGCGCCGGCGGCGGCTCGATCGGCTGGCGCGATGCGGGCGGAGCGCTGCGCGTCGGCCCGCGCTCGGCCGGCGCCCGCCCGGGGCCCGCCTGTTACGGACACGGCGGCGAGGAGCCGACCGTGACCGACGCCAACCTGGTGCTCGGCCACCTCGCCGCCGACTCGCGGCTCGCCGGCGGCGTGGCGCTCGACGCCGAGGCGGCCGCGGCGGCGATCGACCGGCTCGGCGCCGAGCTCGGCCTCGACCGGCTCGAGACCGCCGCGGGGATCGTCCGCGTCGCCAACCAGGAGATGGTGCGGGCGTTGCGGGTCGTCACGGTCGAGCGGGGCGTCGACCCGCGCGGCTTCGCGCTGCTGCCCTTCGGCGGCGCCGGGCCGATGCACGCGGCGGCGATCGCCGCCGAGATGGAGATCGAGAAGATCCTCTGCCCGCGCGCCGGCGGCGTGCTCTCGGCCTTCGGCCTCTGCGCCTCGGAGCGGCGCCGCGACACGGTGCGGACCGTGATGCTCGCCGGCGATTCGCTCGGTGCCGAGCGAATCGCCGCGACGGTGGCGGAGATGATCGCCGCGACCGGAGCCGGCCTCGAGGACGCTCGGCCCGAGCTGGTCTACGAGATGCGCTATGCCGGCCAGGCGTTCGAGCTCTCGGTACCCGGCGACGCCGAACCCGACCCGACGGACCTGATCGAGCGCTTCGAGCGGGCGCACGAGCAGCGCTACGGCCACCGCGACCCCGACGGCGAGGTCGTGCTCGTCGACGTCCGCTTGGCGATGGTCGTGTCGGGCGTGCACGTCGCCCCGCGAGCGGCGGACGCCGGTGGGCCGGAGGAGACGTCCCGTCCCGTCCTCGTCGACGGCGAGTGGCTGGAGACGCCGGTGCTGCGTGGCGAGCCCACCGCCGGGACGAGCGCCGAAGGCCCGGTCGTCTTCGAGCTCCCCGAGGCGACCCTGGTGCTCCCGCCGGGCTGGTCGGCGAGCGTGGACGAGCACGGCACGATCGTCGCGGTGACGGCGTGAGCGCGCTCGACCCGATCACGCTGCAGGTCCTGGTCGGCGGACTGCGCGCGGCCTGCGACGAGATGGGCGCGGTGCTGATCCGCTCCGCCTACTCGGCCAACATCAAGGAGCGCCACGACTGCTCGACCGCGCTGTTCGACGCGCGCGGAGAGCTGGTGATGCAGGCCGAGCACATCCCGGTCCACCTCGGCTCGATGCCCGACGCGGTCGCCGCGGTGCTCGACGAGGACCACGAGCCGGGCGTCGCCTGGATCCTCAACGACCCCTACCGCGGCGGCACCCACCTGCCCGACATCACCTTGATCTCGCCGATCTTCCTGGCCGGCGGGCTGATCGGCTTCGCCGCCAGCCGCGCCCATCACGCCGACGTCGGCGGGCCGACGCCGGGCAGCATGCCGGCCTTCTCGAAGACGCTCGCCGACGAGGGAGTGGTGATCCCGCCGACCCGCGCCGACGCCGCCACGCTCGACGCTCTGGCCGCGCAGATGCGGGCGCCGCGCCAGCGCCTCGCCGACCTGCGCGCCCAGGCGGCGGCCAACCGGCTCGGCGAGCTGCGCCTCGGCGAGCTGGCCGAGCGTCACGGCCGCGAGCTGCTGCTGGCCGGGATGGAGGAGATCCTCGCCTACGGCGAGCGCCGCACCCGCGCCGCCCTGGCGGCGCTCCCCGACGGCGTCTACCGCGCCGAGGAGGTGCTCGAGGACGACACCGACGGGATCGAGCGGGACATCACCCTGAAGGTCGCGGCGACGATCGACGGCGAGCGCCTGCGCCTCGACTTCACCGGCACCGACCCGCAGGTCGCGGGCAACCTCAACTGCCCGCTCTCGGTGACCAGGTCGGCCGCGTTCTTCGCGGTGCGCGTGCTCACCGACCCCGACGCGCCGCCCTCGGCCGGCGCCCACCGCCCGATCGAGGTGCTGGCGCCACCTGGCTGCCTGCTCAACGCCGAGCACCCGGCCGCCGTGGCCGCCGGCAACGTCGAGACCTCGAGCCGGGTCGCCGACCTGGTCGTCGCCGCGCTCTCGGGCGCCCGGCCGGCGCCCGCCCAGGGCCAGGGGACGATGAACAACCTGACCCTCGCCAACCGGGAGTTCACCTATTACGAGACCCTCGGCGGCGGCCAGGGCGCCTGTCCGGACGCCGACGGGCCGAGCGCGATCCACGTCGCGATGTCGAACACGCTGAACACTCCGACCGAGGCGCTCGAGACCGAGTTCCCCCTTCGTGTGACGAAGCTCTCACTTCGTCGCGGCAGCGGTGGCGGTGGCGAACGTAGCGGCGGCGAGGGGATCGTGCGGGAGCTCGAAGCGCTGGCGCCGATGCGCTTCACCCTGATCACCGAGCGCCGCCGGCACGCCCCGAAAGGCAGCAACGGAGCCGAAAACGGCGCGACCGGGGCGAACTTCCTAAACGACGAGCAGCTCGCCGGCAAGGCCGACGGCGAGCTCGAGCCCGGCGATCGACTGCGGATCGAAACCCCTGGAGGCGGCGGTCGGAATTGACGGTTTTTTTATTTGGCGATTCGACCAAGCTCGTCTAGAATGCGCGACCCCGGGCGGGCTAATGGCCGCAAACGTGGCTGGTTTCTGCGCCCACTCACACCTCACTTCGACCTACGCAGGTACTGATTTCAAATGCCGATCGCTTTCAAGGAATGGGCAGTAACGGTTCGCGCGCTCGCCGAGGGCGAGCAGCTCCTCACGCTCCGCAAGGGCGGTATCCGCGAGGAGAACAAGCACTTCGAACTCGAGCACGAGCGCTTCTTCCTCTACCCCACCTTCGACCACCAGCGCAACGACCTGGTGCGCGAATCCCACCACCCGGAGCTGCGCCGCGCGCTCGAGGAGGGTGTCTGGCCCGACGAGGAGCCGCCGCCGAAGGCGCTGATCCAGGACGGCGGCATCCCCCAGCCCGACCGGGTTCGCCTGCGCGCCTGGGCCGAGGTCACCGATCACGTCACGATTCACGACCGTCGCACCCTTGACAGCCTCTCGCCGTACTACATCTGGACCCCCGACTACGCCGAAAAGCGGCTCAACTGGAAGCGGCGTCACCCGCTCCACATCCTGCTGCTGCGGGTCCACCGGATCCCGCGTCCGGTCACGGTTCGGGTCCGCGACGAGTACCACGGCTGCCGCTCCTGGGTCGAGATCGACCGCGATCTGCCCTTCGAGGGCACGCCGGTGATGGCCGACGACGAGTTCGACCGCGCTCGCGACGAGATCCGCTCCGTCTGCGAGGCAGCGGAACCTGTGCTCGTCTGACCGGCGCATCTCTGCGTCCTCGGTCGCTTGTGTGCAGAGCACACGGCGCTCCCTGCGTCCTTGGCCTGCTTGGTCAGCCGAACACAGCGGCTAGTCTCGAAATATGAGTTGGATCGAGACTGAGTCGCTGTCGTTTACGGCGCGGCACGATTCCGACGACTCGGCGTTCGCCGAGCGCACGCTGGACCGGATGGAGGGACTGCGGTTGCGGCTCGAAGACCGCTTTCCGCAGGTCCCCGACGAAGTCACGGTGGTGATCCACACCAACCCGGCCTGGCTGACCCTGGCGCACCCGTTCCTGCCGGCCGCCCGCTGGTCGGCGGCGCCGGCCGGTCGCCGCTACCTGGCCGGCTGGCCGATGGCGACCGAGCTGCACGTGCTCAACGACTCCCACCTCGAAAGGCGCGCCGCCGGCGACGACTCCCTGGAGGCGCTGCGCGGCACCGCCGAGCGGCTCTACGCCCAGCTGGTCGTCGCCGCCAACAACTCCGCCCTGCCGCCTCCCTGGACCCCGCGGCGCTTCGTCCGCTACCTGCGCTGGACCTGGCTGATCGAGGGCGGGGCGCAGTACTTCTCCCGTCAGGTCGGCCTCTACCGCGCCGCGGTGATCCGCCGCCTGCGCGAGAGCGCCCGCCCCTCCTTCCCGCCCTCGCCGCGCGACGCGGTGATCCTCGGCGGCACGATCTTCGACCTGCTCGAGAACGAGCGCGGCCCGGAGGCCTGCGAGCGGCTGGTCGACGGCCTGCTCCCCGGCGGCACGGTGCCGACCCTCGAAGACGCCTTCGACGCCCGCTTCCGCGACATCGAGGAGGCCTGGCGCGACTACCTGCGCGGCATGGTCCGCCCGACCGGCGTCAGCTGACGTCGTCTTCGAGCGGCGTTCCCGCGATCAGCGCCTCGGCCTCCTCGAGCCGGTGCGCGTGGACCATCACCTTCTGCGCGCCGCCGTAGACGGGCACGCCGCCGAAACCGTGCCGGGCGCCTTCGAACATGCCGGCGGACTGGACGATGCTCGGGATGCCGGCGCTCTCGAGCAGACCGCGAATCATCTCCGCCTCCATCTCGTTGCGGACGAGCGCCGCCTCGACGAGTTCGACGTTCCCGACGAAGCGCGGGTCGTCCATCGCTAGGTCGCCTGGTAGAGGAGCCAGACGACGATCACGGCGGCGAGGAAGGCGGCGGCGACCCAGAGGGCCAGCCGCGCCGGCGAGGTTTCGGTGCCGCCGGGTCGCGAGAGGCGCGATTCCTCCGCCACCTCTTGGCGAAACTCGTCCTCGCTCTCGATCATCGTCTCGTCGAGCAGGCCGCGGGCTTTCTGGGCGACGTCGGAGTCGACCATCACGTCGTGAGGACCGGACGCGGCGAACTCGGGCGCGTCGAAGCCACGGGTGCGCTTGAGCACGCTGGGAATACCCCCCTCGAGCAGCAGGCCTTGAATCATTTCGGCCTCGGCCTGGTTGCGGGCGAAGGCGACCTTGACGAGCTTGCCGCCGCCACCCCCTCCTCCACCACCACCGCCGCCCCCGTGGGAGCCACCGCCGCCGCCACCGTGGGCGCCGCGCTGGTGGGAACCGCGCTTATGAGACGTCGAGCTCGACATCGGCGATCTTCAAGTCCTCCAGCAGGTAGGCCTTCACGTCCGGTGCATCCTCCTCCGCGAGGGAGACGATGACATAGATCTGTTCGGGCCAGGCGACCGCCTGGTTGACGTCGGTCTGCGAGGGATAGGCGGCGCTCTTGGTGTGCGAGTGGTAGATCGCCAGCAGCTCGCCGCCACCGTCCTCGATCGACTTCAGCGCGTTGTACTGCTCCTGGGGGTCCATCTCGTAGCGCAACGGGCTGGCCGCCGAGTTGGCTACGCGGATCACCGTCGTCGCCTCGCCGTCGGAGCCGCCGATCATCCCGCAGCACTCGTTGGGCAGATCCTCGCGCGCGTGCGCGATCAGCTCGTCGATCAGTTGCCGGGAGATCTTCACGCGGCGAGGCTAGCGGACCCGCCCTTGCACAGGTCGCTGCGTGGATACGAGGTCGTTACGAGCTTCGCAAGGCGAGCCGCGCCAGAGCGATGCGAGTCGGCAACGACGGAGGCAGTTCGTCGATGTCGACCCTCATCCCGGCCAGCGTCAGGCGGTTGCCGGGCTGCGCGACCAGGCCGAAGCTCTGGGTGTTTCCTTCGAAGCGGACCTGCGCCCGGCCGCCACGACCAAAGGAGCGCTCCGGATCGCCATACGGATCGAAGGCGAGGGCTGCCAGGTGTGACCTGGGCCCCGATACAACCGTCGCGCCGACCACCAGCCTGCCGCTCTTCTGCAGCGCGAAAGAGCTCGCGAACGCCCTTGGGCCGATCGCCGCCAACGCCCGGCCGCGAACTCCGTAGGACCGATCGAGAGCCCCGTCGGCCCGCAACCGCAGAGCCAGGATCTTCTCACCGACGTTTGCGCCGGCAGAGCCGAGTGATTCACGGGTGAGCGTGCCGACCAAGGCCACCTCTTCATCTCGACACACGCCAACCTCGTTGACCAGGGCGAGGCCATCGGAGTCCGGGAGGCCGTCCAAGGCAACCGTCCCCGCCGCCCCGAAGGAGACATCGACGTCGCCCGTCGGTGAGAGCTTGGTCAGCATGGACGGGCGCAACGCACCGCGAAGCACGAAGATCGAGCCAGACGGACCGCGGACCAGATCGAGTACGCCGTCGGAGTCGTTCGTCGGCAGCTCGACCCGCCCACCGGCGAACGACTGATCCACCGATCCATCCGCGTGCAGGCGCACGACGTAGGGCTCGGCGGGAGCCTGGAGGACCTTGCTGGCCCAGCGCCCGGGGATCGTGACCGCAACGAGGATCCTGCCGTGCCCGCCCAGCGCAAGCGCGTCGCCGTGGAAGCTGACAGCGCTGAGGCCGGTGTCCGCGGCGCCAGCCTCGCCGAAGCTTCGATCCCAACGCCCGCTCGGGAGCAGTCGCCCGACTCGCGGCTCGCGCTTTCCTTCGCCGACCATCTCGTTGAAGAGCACGAGGACCTTGCCGTCGGACTGAACGACGAAGTCGACGAGTTCCTGCTCCTCGGTGAACGCAGGCGTCTCGAAGCTGCGATCGCGAGACCCGTCGGCGCGCAGGCGCACGATGACCGCTCTTCCCCCCCAGGCTTCCACCTTGCCCACGAGCAGTCGGGACTCTCCGTAGGCAACGACCCTGCTCGCCTCGCCTTTCAGCAGCTCCTTCCCCGTGGAATCGAACGCCGCGGCAGCAGGTCGCGCGCCGGCGGAGGCGGCGAGCCCCGCCAACAGCACCAGGCACGCGAGCATGCACGCCCTGCCCTTGAGATGAGCACTTGGGTTCATCGCGCTGATTTCAACCCGATCGAGTCGAAGAGTTGCGCGGCGCGCGCGGCGCCGCGACCGGCTACCACCAGACGGTGGCGTCGATGTCGCCCAGTTCCTCGATCGATTTGGTGTAGACGCCGGAGGAGAGGTACTTCCAGCCGTCGTCGGGGATCAGGAAGACGACGTTGCCGGACTCGAGCTCGCCACCGATGCGGGCGGCGATCGCGGCGATCGCGCCGGCCGAGACGCCGGCAAAGACGCCCTCCTCGTCGAGCAGCTTCTTGGTCCAGACGATCGCGTCGCGATTGGAGACCATGATCTTGCGGTCGAGGATCGAGAGGTCGATGATCGGCGGGATGAAGCCGTCGTCGAGCGAGCGCAGACCCTGGACCAGCTCGCCCTGCATCGGCTCGGCGGCGACGATCAGCGTCTCCGGGTTGGCCTCCTTGAGCCGCCGGCCGTTGCCCATCAGGGTGCCGCCGGTGCCGAGGCCGCCGACGAACGCGGTCACCTCGTCGAGCTCTTCGAGGATCTCGACCGCGGTGCCGTTGTAGTGGGCCAGCGGGTTGTTCTCGTTGCCGTACTGGTAGGGCATGTAGTAGCCCGGCTGCTCGGCCATCTCCAGCGCCACCTCGACCGCGCCGTTGGAGCCCTTGGCGCCCTCGGAGTAGACGATCTCGGCGCCGTACATCGTCAGCAGCTGGGTGCGCTCCTCGGTGACGTTGTCGGGCATCACCACCTTCAGCGGGTAGCCCTTGCGCCGGCAGATCATCGCCAGCGCGATGCCGGTGTTGCCCGAGGTCGGTTCGAGGATCGTCTGCCCCGGTTCGATCGCCCCTTCGGCCTCGGCGGCCTCGATCATCGAGCGGGCGACGCGGTCCTTGACCGAGCCGGTCGGGTTGTGGCCCTCGAGCTTCGCGTAGATCCGCACGTCGGGCTTCGGCGAGAGGCGCGGGAGCTCGACCAGCGGCGTGTTGCCGATCGACTCGACGACGTTGCCGAAACGGCCCCCGCAGGGTCTGTTGAGAAGTTGGTCGTGAGCCATTGCCGTCCCCGTTACTTCAGAAAGTGTAGCGAGGCTCAGCCATTGCGTTTAATGGTTTGGAGAGCCAACCTTCCCACTCGTTGATCGTGCGAGAGGTGTATGTTCGCTTCGGTCCAGCTACATCTCCGTTACACCCGATCGAAAGGCAGGATCGATGAGCAAGACCCGGCTGAGCGCCCTCTTCGCGCTCCTCCTCGTAGCAGTCGTCGCGCTGGCCGCAGCGGGATGCGGTTCCGACGACGACACCACCAGCGGCGGCGCCGAAACGGCGAGCGGGGGAGGCAATCCGCTGAGCGTCGGCTCAGACATCCCCTATCCCCCGTTCGAGCAGGGAAAACCGGGGGAATACACCGGCTTCGACATCGAGCTGATGGAAGCGATCGGCGAAAAGATCGGGCGCACTCCCGAATTCACGGACACCTCGTTTGAAACGATCTTCCGTGACGTCGCCCAGGGCAAGTTCGAAGCCGTGATCTCAGCCGCGACGATCACGGCGGAACGCGAAAAGACGGTCGCCTTCTCCGATCCGTACTACCTCTCCGAACAGGCCATCCTGGTCGAGGAAGGCAGTGACATAACCGGGCTCTCCGACCTCGCCGGCAAGACCGTCGGTGCTCAGCAGGGGACGACCGGCCTCGAACTCGGCAAGGAAAAAGCCAACGCGAGCGAACTCCGCCCCTACCCGGAAGGGCCCGACGCGGTCAACGCGCTCAAAGCGGGAACCGTCGAAGCGGTGATCATCGACGCCCCGGTCGCGCAGAACGCCGTCGAAGAAGCGGGAGGCGTCGAAATCGCCGAAAAAGTCCCGACCGAAGAAGAGTATGGAATCGCCCTCGCCAAGAAAAACACCGCGCTGCTTGGCGAAATCAACCAAGGCCTGAAAGAAGTGATCGAAGACGGCACGTACACGACCATCTACGAAAAGTGGTTCAAGCTCGAACCGCCGAAAGAGATCGTCGGCTAGCGCAGTCTTGGAGGCAATAAGCGGGTAGACGAAGGGGCGCCAGCGATGGCGCCCCTTCAGTTTGCCTCCCGACCCCGGGGGAACATCAGGAGACAGCGATGAACGAATTCTTCAACCAGTACTTCGACTTCACCGTCATGGGCGACCACTTCGGCGAAGTACTCGACGGCTTCTGGAAAAACCTCCTGGTCTTCGTAATCGCCGGCATGCTCGCCTTGGCCTGGGGCCTCGTCTTGGCACTGCTGCGTCAGCTGCCCGGTAAGAAGTTCATGCCCGTGCGCGGCCTCACGATCGCGTACATCGATGTCTTCCGGGCGATCCCGATCCTGATCATCATCCTGCTGATCTCCGGTGGGCTTCCGTATCTCGAGTTCATCCCGAAAGAGATCCGGATTCCACAATGGTTCGGCCAACCCGACCCCTACTGGTACGGGGTCCTGGCGCTGACGATCGTCTACGGCGCCTACATGGCTGAGGTCTACCGGGCCGGCATCGAAGCGGTGCCACGCGGCCAGATCGAGGCAGCCAGGTCACTGGGAATGAGCCATGCGCAGGCGATGCGGCACGTGGTCGTGCCCCAAGCCGTGACGAAGATCCCGGCCCCGATGCTGAACGAATTGATCTCGCTGCTCAAGGACACGACGCTGGTCGGCGTGATTGCGCTCGGCGAGTCGGTTCTGATCGGACGCGAAATCCAGGCCGAAACCTTCAACGCCTCGGCCTACATCCTGGCCGGTTTCTTCTTCCTGCTCATCTGCCTGCCGCTCGCCCGCCTGGTCGACTACCTGATCAAACGCAACCAAGGCAAGGTTGCCCGCGGCTCCCACATCGCGGTCTGACCATGGCGGAACCGATGCTCAGCCTGAAAGGCGTCCACAAGCGCTACGGCGACCTAGAGGTCCTGCGCGGAGTCGACCTCGACGTCGGCAAAGGCGAGGTCGTCTGCATCCTCGGACCCAGCGGCTCGGGAAAGAGCACGCTACTGCGCTGCGTCAACCTGCTCGAGCCTCCCGAGCAGGGAGCGATCTTTCTCGAGGGCAAAGACATCTGCAAAGGCCCGGGGTCAGGGACCGGCGAGCAGAGCTGGAACCTCGACTTCGTCCGCCAACACGTCGGCATGGTCTTCCAGCAGTTCAACCTCTTCCCTCACAAGAGCGCCCTGGAGAACGTCACCCTTGCCCCGCGCCGCGTGCTCGGCAAGTCACGCGAGGAGTCGGAGGCGAAAGCGAAGGCACTGCTCGAACGCGTCGGCCTCGGCGACCGACTGGATCAGTACCCCGAACGTCTCTCCGGCGGTCAGCAGCAACGCGTCGCGATCGCGCGGGCGCTGGCCATGGACCCGCACGTGATGCTCTTCGACGAGGTGACCAGCGCGCTCGACCCCGAGCTGGTCAAGGAGGTGCTCGACGTGCTGCGCGAGCTCGCCGGCGAAGGGATGACGATGCTCGTCGTCACCCACGAGCTCGGCTTCGCCCGCGAGGTCGGCGACAAGGTCGTCTTCATGGACGGCGGCGTGATCGTCGAGGAAGGACCGCCGGCGCAGGTGCTCGACAGCCCGCGCGAGGCGCGGACGCAGAAATTCCTCGGGCTCGTCCTGGACCGCTGAGGGCTACGCGGCGCCGCCGGCCATCGCCGGCAGGATCACGACCGTGTCGCCGTCTTTGACGGCGGTCTCGAGGCCGTCCAGCACCCGCACGTCCTCGTCGTTGAGGTAGACGTTGACGTAGCGGTTGAGCTCGCCGTCCTCGCCGAACAGCTGGGCCGAGGTGTCGGGGTGGTCGGAGGTCAGGGTGCGCAGCACCTCGCCGACGTTGCCGCCGGCGGCCTCGACCTCGGACTGACCGCCCGTTTTCGGGCGCAGCACCGGTGGGATTCGAACGGTCGCCATGAAGTCGTGATCCTATCTAGGCCGCGAAAACCAAGCAGATCGGGGGACGCAGGGAGCGAAGCGTGCTCTGCACGTGAGCGATCGAGGACCCCGAGATGCGCCGGTTTGCAGCGGCCTAGCGGTCGCCGCCGGCGCCGGCGCAGAAGAGGTCGTAGTCGGGGAACTTGCCCATCTCCGACTCCGGGATCTCCTCGGCGTGCTCGCCGCAGATCGGGCACTCGGGGTCGCGGCGCACCTTCAGCTCGGTGAAGCTGGTGCCGAGCGCCTCGTAGAGGAGCAGGCGGCCGACCAGCGGATCGCCGGCGCCGAGGATCAGCTTGATCACCTCGTTGGCCTGCAGGGTGCCCATCGTCCCGGCCATCACCCCGAGCACCCCGTTGGCGGAGCAGCTCGGCGCCAGCTCGGCCGGCGGCGGCGTCGGGTACAGGCAGCGGTAGCAGGGCCCCTCGTAGGGGACGAAGGTCGAGATCTGCCCGTCGAAGCCGAGGATCGAGGCGGAGACGACCGGCTTGCGCAGCCGCACCGAGGCGTCGTTCAGCAGGTAGCGGGTGGGGAAGTTGTCGGCCCCGTCGACGACGATGTCGTACTCGCCGATGACCTCGAGGATGTTGCTGGCGTCGAGCCGGCCGTTGTGCTCGACCACCGTGACGTCGGGGTTCAGCGCTTCGATGAAGATGCGCGCCGACTCGGTCTTCGGCATCCCAATCCGCTCGGTGTTGTGGATCACCTGGCGCTGCAGGTTGGAGGCGTCGACGACGTCGTCGTCGACCAGGCCGATCGTGCCGACCCCGGCTGCGGCCAGGTAGAGCGCCGTCGGCGCGCCGAGGCCGCCGGCGCCGAGCAGCAGCACCTTGGCGTTCAGCAGCTTGACCTGGCCGTCGACCCCGACCTCGGGCAGCAGGGTGTGACGCGAGTAGCGCTCGCGCTGCTCGGCAGTCATCCCGGAGGCAGCGATCACCGGCAGCCCCTGCTCCTGCCAGAGCAGGATCCCGCCCGCCATCGAAGCGACGTTCTCGTAGCCCATCGCTTCAAGCTGCGCGGCGGCGATCGCCGAGCGGTTGCCGGAGCGGCAGTAGAGGATCGTGCGCGCCGACTTGTCGGGCGCGGCGCCGGCGATCTCGTCGGCGAGCAGCCCCGGCGGCACGAGCTTGCCGCCCTCGAGGTGGGCCTCCTGGTACTCGTGGGGCTCGCGGGTGTCGATCAGGACGACGTCGCCGCCCTCGATCTCCGCCTGCGCCTCGAACGGTTCGAGCTCCTCGATCTGCTGCACTGCGCCAGTCGCCATTGAGTCAAATCCCCTAATTCGGATCAGCTTTACTTCAAAAAGTATAGCGAGGCTTGGCAGTGAGAGTTAGGCTGGCCGGCATGCCCGACTCGTTGGTCATCGATCCGCGCTTTCGCGGCTTCGACAAGGTGGCGCAGGGCGGCTACACCTCGGGGCTGCTCGCCCGTCGCCTCGGCGGACCGGCGCGGGTAAAGCTGCGTGGGCCGGTGCCGATGGGGGAGCCGCTGTTGGTCGAGGCGGACGGCGAACGGATCCAGCTCCGCGGGGAGTCAGGAGTGCTCGCGGAAGCGGAGCAGGCGGAGCTGGCCCTGGAGGTGCCGGAGCAGGTCTCGCCGGAGCGCGCCGCGGCGGTCGCCTCCGCCTATCCCGGCCACCATGCCCACCCCTATCCCGAGTGCTTCTGTTGCGGTCCGGCCCGTGAGCCCGACGACGGGCTGCGGATCTTCCCGGCACCACTCGCGGAGGGGTCCGACCTGCTCGCCGCCCTCTGGGAACCGGGGGACGGTCTCGGCGAGGACGGCCTGCTGCCTCCGGAGATCATCTGGGCGGCGTTCGACTGCCCGCAGCTCTGGGCCCTGATGCTGAGCTCGCCCCCCGACTCGACCGACCACGTCGTCACCGCGTCGCTGGAGACCGAGATCCGCCGGCCGGTTCCGGCGGCGGGGCGTTACGCGATCGCATCCTGGCCGATGGGGGTCGAGGGGCGGCGCCACTATGCCGGCGGCGCCCTGTTCGACGCCGCGGGAGAGCTCCTCGCCGTCTCCCGTCAGACCGCCGTCACCGCACCGGCGGGGGTGCCGCTCGGCCGCTCCTGGCAGTAGGCGGCGACGAAAAACGGGCCGCACCAGGCGGCCCGCTTATCGGCGATTGCTTCTTCCTCCTGGCTAGCCAAGGCTGGGGCGCATCTGGCGCAGCCGTTTGACCCGCTCCTCGATCGGAGGGTGGGTCGAGAACAGACCGGCGATGCCACCGCCCTTGAAGGGCTTGACGATGTAGAGCGGCTCGGCCGCCTGGTTGACCTGCATCGGCATCGCTTCCGCCCCCTGCTCGAGACGCAGCAGCGCGCTCGCCAGCGACTCCGGGTTGCCGCAGATCTCGGCACCGCCGGCGTCGGCCGCGTACTCGCGCTGGCGCGAGATCGAGAGCTGGATGATCGACGCCGCGATCGGTGCCAGGATGACCATCGCCAGCGAGGCGACGATGCTGAGCGGCGACTCGTCCTCGCCACCGAACCACATGAACATGTAGGCGAGGTAGGTGATCGCCGCGCCGATCGCCGAGGCGACCGACTGGATCAGGATGTCGCGGTGCTGGATGTGCGCGAGCTCGTGTGCGAGCACGCCGCGCAGCTCGTCCTCGGAGAGGAGTTTGGTGATCCCGCGGGTGACCGCCACGGCGGAGTGCTGCGGGTTGCGGCCGGTCGCGAAGGCGTTCGGCTGGTCCTGGGGAATCATGTAGAGGCGTGGCATCGGCAGCCCGGCGCGGGTCGTCAGTTCGCGGACGATCTGGTAGAGCCGCGGCGCTTCGGACTCGTCGATCGGCTGCGCCCGGCTCATTTTCAGCGCCAGTTTGTCGCTGAAGAAGTAGGAGCCGAGGTTGATCAGCAGCGCGATGACGAGGAAGATCGCCGCCGTGCTCGGCCCGCCGATCAGCGCGCCGATCAGAACCAGCAGGCCGGATAGCGAGGCCAGCAGGATCGTCGTGCGCAGCGTCGCGCTGAAACTCGACTGCTTGGTGGTCTTCATCGCGTGGTGTCGCTCCTAGGTAGGCCCGATTCGACGGGCGGTGGTTGGCGAGTATCGCGAGAAGCAGGGCATTTGGCCATAGGGGGCAACCCCCATAGCGCGCGGTCCAGCACCCAGGCGCATCTAGGCTTGGGGCGATGGCGCTGATCGCGATCGTGGTGCTCTGCCTGGCCATCGCCGTGCTGGTGGCGGTCCTGCTGCGCGAACGGCGGCGGCTGCGGCCGCTCGGCAAGCTGCTCGAGGACATGGAGAAGGTCGACCTGAGCCGGCCCGGCCTGGCCCTGCCGAGCTCGATCGACGGGATCGGCGAGACCGAGGAGGTCGAGCGGCTCGAGCTCGCCTTCCTGCGGATGATGCGGCGCCTGGAGGCCGAGCGCCGGCGGGCCGGCTCGGCGGCGCTGCGCGCCCAGGAGGAGGAGCGCGCCCGCGTCGCCCGCGACCTGCACGACGAGGTCAACCAGTCGCTGACCGGGCTGCTGCTGCGGCTCGAGGCGGCGCGCGAGGCGGCGCCGCCGCAGCTCGAGGCGGAGCTGGAGGAGACCAAGGCGCTCGCCAACCAGGCGATGCGCGAGCTGCTCTCGCTGGCCCGCCAGCTGCGCCCGACGGCGCTCGACGACCTCGGGCTGACCGCCGCCGTCGCCGGCCAGGTCGAGCAGCTCGCCCGCGGCGAGATCGCCGCCGAGTTCGAGGCCGACGGCGAGTTCTCCGACCTCGACGACGACGCCCAGCTGGTCGTCTACCGCGTCGCCCAGGAGGCGCTCTCCAACGCCGCCCGCCACAGCGGCGCCGGCAGCGTCGAGGTGCGCCTGCGTCGCGCCGAGCGGGGCGGCGTCGAGCTCGAGGTCGCCGACGACGGCCGCGGCTTCGCCTTCGACGAGGCCGAGCGCGGCCTCGGGATCGCGGGCATGCGCGAGCGGGCGCTCCTGATCGGCGGCGAGCTGACGATCGAGTCGCGACCCCAGCACGGCACGACGGTGCGGCTCTCCGTCCCGGGAGAATCCGGCCGGTGAGGGTCCTGATCGCCGACGACCACGGCATCGTCCGCTCCGGGCTGCGGCTGCTGCTCGAGCGCCAGGAGGACATCGAGGTGATCGGCGAGGCGGCCGACGGCGCCGAGGCCCGCGAGCTGGCGGTGCGCGAACGGCCGGACCTGGCGATCCTCGACGTGAAAATGCCGAAGCTGACCGGGCTGCAGGCGACCCGCGAGATCAAGCAGCAGGCGCCCGAGGTCTCGGTCCTGATCCTCTCGATGCACGACGACGAGCGCTACCTCTTCGAGGCGCTGAAAGCGGGCGCCTCCGGCTACGTGCTGAAGGCGCAGGCGGACACCGACCTGCTGGCGGCGATTCGCGCGGTCGAGCGGGGCGAGCCGTTCCTCACCCCGGAGGCGCAGCGAACGCTGATCAAGGACGTGCTCGAGCGCGGCTCCAGCGGCGAGGAGGAGCTGACCCCGCGCGAGGAGGAGATCGTCAAGCTGGTCGCCGAGGCGCACACGACCAAGCAGATCGCCGAGATCCTCCACCTCTCCGAGAAGACGGTCGAGAACCACCGCGCCAACGCGATGCGCAAGCTCGGCATGCGCGACCGGGTCGAGCTGGTCCGCTACGCGATCCGCCGCGGCCTGATCGAGCCGTGACGTCATCCGGCAGCAAGTGACGAACGGCATAACCGAGTGCTTCGGTAGGATTTAGAGCCGATGCTGTTCTCGACCAAAGCCGAGTACGGAGTTCGCCTGATGGTCGAGCTGGGCCGCCAGCCCGGCTCCCAGCCGATCTCGCTGAACACAGTCGCCGAAGCCGAGCGGCTGCCGCTCTCCTACCTGGAGCACCTGGTGGCGAAACTGCGCAAGGCCGGCCTGGTCACATCGACTCGCGGCGCCCACGGCGGCTACACGCTGGCCAAACCGGCGGACCAGATCACGATGGACTCGGTGGTCGAGGCGCTGGAAGGGCAGATCGCCCCGATGGAGTGCTTCCACGAGACGCCCGAGGGCAAAGTCCTCTGCTCGCACGAGGACGACGGCGACCGCACCTGCGCGACCAAGCTGCTCTGGACGCGCGTGCAGGGCGGCGTCACCAAGGCCCTCGCCGGCACGACGCTGGCCGAGCTGGTCGAGTTCTCCGCCCCGCGGGGACGCAGCGAGGCCGCGGTCGTCAGCGCCGCCTAACCCCCCTTACAAACCTAGAAACGGAGTCACATTGGCTGAGCTGGAGATTCGAAACCTGCACGTGAGCGTCGAGGACAAGCAGATCCTCAAGGGTCTCGACCTCGACGTCGAGAAGGGCAAGGTCCACGCCCTGATGGGTCCCAACGGCTCCGGCAAGTCGACGCTCGCCAACACGATCATGGGCCACCCGGCGCTCGAGGTGACCGAGGGCACGATCACCTTCAAGGGCGAGGACATCACCGAGGCCGACCCGGACGTGCGCTCGCAGGCGGGCCTGTTCATGGCCTTCCAGTACCCGGTGGCGATCCCCGGCGTGTCGGTCAGCAAGTACCTGCGGATGGTGATCAACTCCCACCGCGAGGCGCGCGGCGAAGACCAGATCAAGATCAAAGACTTCGCCAAGACCGCGCAGGAGGCGATGGCGCTGGCGAACATCCCCAAAGACTTCTCCAGCCGCTACCTCAACGACGGCTTCTCCGGCGGCGAGAAGAAGCGCATGGAGCTGCTGCAGCTGGCGCTGCTGCGCCCGGAGATCGCCGTGCTCGACGAGACCGACTCCGGGCTCGACATCGACGCCCTGCGGGTCGTCGCCGAAGGGGTCAACAAGTTCGCCGGACCGGAGATGGGCGTCCTGATCATCACCCATTACCAGCGCATCCTGCACATGGTCAAACCCGACGTCGTCCACGTCCTCTTCGACGGCCGCATCGTCAAGGAAGGCGGCCCGGAGCTGGTCGGCGTGCTCGAGGAGAAGGGCTACGGCTGGATCGCCGAGGAGGTCGGGGCAGGCGCGTCCGCCTAGCCCCGCACGGGAGATGGAGCCGGTGAGCACCGAGAGCGCCTCCCCGGCTGCCGCCTTCCCGATCGAGAAGGTCCGGGCGGCCTTTCCGGCCCTGGAGCGCGAGATCGGCGACCAGCCGGTCGCCTACCTGGACAGCGGCGCCAGCGCCCAGCGGGTGCTGGCCTCGATCCAGTCGGTCGACCGTTACGAGCGCCGCCACCACTCCAACGTCCACCGCGGCAGTCACACGCTCTCCGCCGAGGCGACCGAGGCCTACGAGGGGGCGCGGGCGACGGTCGCCGACCACGTCGGCGCCGCCGACCGGCGCGAGATCGTCTTCGTCCGCAACGCGACCGAGGCGATCAACCTGGTCGCGCGCGCCTGGGGCGACGCCAACGTCTCCGCCGGCGACCGGATCGTGCTCACCGAGATGGAGCACCACTCCAACATCGTGCCCTGGCAGCAGCTGGCCGAGCGCACCGGGGCCGAGATCGAGTGGGCGCCGGTCGACGAGGAGGGCAGGCTGGAGATGGGCGCGCTCGGCGCGCTGCTCGAGCGCGGTCCCAAGCTCGTCGCCGTGACCCACGTCTCCAACGTGCTTGGCACCGAGAACCCGGTCGCCGAGATCGCCCGGCTCGCCCACGACGCCGGCGCCAAGGTCCTCGTCGACGGCGCCCAGGCGGCGCCGAAGCTGCCGCTGGACATGGCCGAGCTCGGCGCCGACTTCTACGCGATCACCGGCCACAAGCTCTACGCGCCGACCGGCATCGGGGCGCTCTGGACGCGCCTCGAGCTGCTGCGCGAGATGCCGCCGTTCCTCGGCGGCGGCTCGATGATCCGCAAGGTCGGCCGCGAGGGCACCACCTACGCCGACCCCCCCGCCCGCTTCGAGGCGGGCACGCCGGCGATCGCCCAGGCGATCGGCATGGCCTCGGCGCTGCGCTGGCTCGATGCGCTCGGCATGGAGGCGGTGCGCGAGCACGAGCTGCAGATCGCCGACTACGCCCTGGCGCGGCTCACAGAGATGCCCGGACTGAAGGTCTTCGGCCCGCCGCGCGGCCCCGACCGGCTCGGCCCGGTCTCCTTCGAGATCGACGGGATCCACGCCCACGACGTCTCCGAGATCCTCGACCGCCACGGCGTCGCGGTCAGGGCCGGCCACCACTGCGCGCAGATCCTCATGGACCGGCTCGGCGTCGCCGCCACCGCGCGGGCCAGCTTCGGCGTCTACACGACGCCGGAGGAGATCGACCGCCTCGTCGACGGGCTCGAAGACGCCCGGCGCGTGTTCGGCCTTCGCTAGCCTCGGACGACCATGGACGAGCTCTACCGCGACCAGATCCTCGAGCACTACAAGCGCCCGCACAACTTCGGCGCGCTCGAGCGCCCCGACCTCGAGTTCGAGGACACCAACCCGTTCTGCGGTGACGAGCAGCACGTGACGATCCGCCTCGACGGGGACGACCGCGTCGCCGAGATCGCCTTCGAGGGCAAAGGCTGCGCGATCTCGACCGCGGCGACCTCGCTGCTGACCGACGAGCTGGTCGGCAAATCGCGCGAGGAGCTGCTGCGGCTGCCCAAGGAGTTCGTGCTCGAGCTGCTCGGGATCGATATCTCCGCGACGCGGATGAAGTGCGCGATGCTCGGCCTCAAGGTGGTCAAGAGCGCCAGCCTCGGCCAGCCCGCCGAATGGGAGGACGAGGGCGAGGCCGGCGACCCCAGCGAAGCGGTCGCCGACCTCGGCTGACTACGGCGCTTCCGCCAGCGTCTGCTCGCTCGGCTGCATCACCGCGAAGACGGCACCGGAGGGGTCGGCGACGATCGCGAAGCGGCCGACCGGCATGTCGATCGGGCCCATGCGGACGTCTCCCCCGCCCGACTTGATCGTCTCGATCGCACCGTCGGCGTCCTCGACGGTGAAGTAGACGAGCCAGTGCGGCGGCACCTCGGCCGGCAGCTGGAACGCGTCCATGTCGATCATCCCGCCGACCGGCGCCTCGCCCACCGTCCACACGGTGTAGGTGCCGGCGCCCTCCATCGCTTCCTCCTGGGCGCCCCAGCCGAAGACAGTGCCGTAGAACTTCTTGGCGGCGCCGGTGTCGCGGGTGCCGAGCTCGTTCCAGCCAAAGGCGCCGTACTCGTTGACCAGCTCCGCCCCGGCAAAGCTGCCCGGCTGCCAGAGGCCGAATACCGCCCCGGTCGGGTCGGCGAAGACGGCCATGTGGCCCATGCCGATGTCCATCGGCTCGACGATCGTGGTGCCACCGTTCTCGGTGACCGCGGCGCCGGTCGCGGCGGCGTCGGTGACGGAGACGTAGGTCGCCCAGGCGGGGTGCTGGCCCTCCTGCATCAGCGGGTACACGCCGGCGACGTCCTTGCCGCCCTTTTTCGCCCGCCGGTAGCCGCCCATTTCCGCCGAGTTCGGCAACTCGGGGATCTCCCAGCCGAACAGGGGCCCGTAGAACTTCTCGGCCGCCTCGATGTCCGGGGTCGCCAGGTCGACCCAGCAGGGCGTTCCGGGGGTGTAGCTCGTCCGCTCGCTCATCTCCGTTCCTCTCCTCGGGGGGTTTCGTCGATCCTCTCACTTCGCGCCCGGCGCCCCGGTGAAGCCGTCGTTACGCGGGCGTGGGGTCGAGCGGGCCCGCCCGCTAAAATCCGACTGTAGAAGTAGGATTAAGTCTCAACCCGCACTAGCTACCGTCGGGGAGCAACCCACCCTCTTGACCGAAACCGCAGGAACGACGATCGCCGTGTGCCCAGCCGCCGAGCTCCCGCCCGGGGAGATGCGCCTGGTCGAGCACGAGGGCATGAAGATCGGCGTCTTCAACTGCGACGGCACGCTGTACGCGATCGAGGACCGCTGCTCCCACGACGACGGGCCGCTCGCCGAGGGCGAATTCGACCCGGCCGCGTGCACGGTCGAGTGCCCCCGTCACGGCTCGCTCTTCGACCTGACCACCGGCAGACCGAAGACGCTCCCCGCATTTCAGCCGGTGCAGACGTTCCCGATAGCCATCGAGGACGACACCATCACCCTGGAGGTCTGACATGGCAACGCCCGAGGCTGTTGCAGAGAAGAAAGAGCTTGCCGGCATCAACGCCGACTACAAGGAGAAGTTCGGGTTCAACGACCCGGAGAGCGGCTACGCCTACAAAGCGCCGAAGGGGCTGACCCGCGAGATCGTCGAAACGATCTCCGACTACAAGGACGAGCCGCAGTGGATGCGCGACTTCCGGCTCAAGTCGCTCGAACACTTCGAACAGCGCCCGACCCCGAAATGGGGCGGCGACCTCGACCAGATCGACTTCGACGACATCCACTACTTCGTGCGCGCCTCGGAGAAGAACAGCCGCGACTGGAGCGAGGTCCCGGACGACATCAAAAACACCTTCGACCGCCTCGGCATCCCGGAGGCGGAGCGCAAATTCCTCGCCGGCGTCGGCGCCCAGTACGAGTCCGAGGTCGTCTACCACCAGGTCAACGAGAAGCTCGAGGCCCAGGGCGTGATCTTCACCGACATGGACACGGCGCTGCGCGAGCACGAGGACCTCGTCCGCGAGCACTGGGCGACGGTGATCCCGCCCAACGACAACAAACTGGCGGCGCTCAACTCGGCCGTCTGGTCGGGCGGCTCGTTCGTCTACGTGCCCGCCGGGGTCAAGGTCGAGATGCCGCTGCAGGCCTACTTCCGGATCAACACCGAGAACATGGGCCAGTTCGAGCGCACCCTGATCATCACCGAGGAGGGCGCCGACGTCCACTACATCGAGGGCTGCACGGCGCCGGTCTACTCGAGCGACTCGCTGCACTCCGCGGTGGTCGAGATCGTCGCCAAGAAGAGCTCCCGGGTCCGCTACACGACCGTCCAGAACTGGTCGCAGAACGTCTTCAACCTCGTCACCAAGCGCGCCGTCGCGCACGAGGCGGCGACGATGGAGTGGGTCGACTGCAACCTCGGCTCGAAACTGACGATGAAGTACCCGTCGATCTACCTGCTCGGCCCCGAAGCCCACGGCGAGATCCTCTCGATCGCCTTCGCCGGCAACGGCCAGCACCAGGACGCCGGCGGCAAGATCATCCACGCGGCGCCGAAGACCTCGTCCTCGATCTTCTCCAAGTCGATCTCCAAGGATGGCGGCCGCTCGACCTACCGCGGCCTGCTCGAGGTCGCCGACGGGGCGACCGAGACGCGCTCGAAGGTCGTCTGCGACGCGCTGCTGCTCGACGAAGACTCGCGCTCGGACACCTACCCGACGATCCGCATCGACGAGAACGACGCCGACGTCGGTCACGAGGCGACCGTCTCGAAAATCGGCGACGAGCAGCTCTTCTACCTGCAGAGCCGCGGGCTCAGCGAGGAGGAGGCCTCGAAGATGATCGTCAACGGGTTCATCGAGCCGGTCACCAAGGAGCTGCCGATGGAGTACGCGGTCGAGCTGAACCGACTGATCGAGCTGCAGATGGAGGGCTCCATTGGCTGAGCTGGCGACCGCACCCGCATGGCTCGAGGAGAGGCGCCAAAAGGGCGCCTCTCTGACGGAGAGCCTTCCCCTCCCCGACCAGAAGGCGAAGGGGTGGGAATTCACCGACCTCTCCGGGCTCGACATCGGCGCCTACGAGGACGCCGAGGCGGCGGTCGAGGTCAGCGGCGCCGAGGGCGCGACCGTGGTCTCGCTCGCCGAGGCCGTCAACAGCCACGCCGAGCTGGTCGAGCAGCACCTCGGCTCGCTCGTTCCCGTCGAGGACCCCTTTGTCGCCCGCAACGAGGCGAGCTGGAGCGACGGCGTGCTCGTGCACGTGCCCGCCGGCGTCGCGGTCAGTGAGCCGATCCGGATCGAGGTGCCGCTCGAGGCCGCGGGCTCGGCGGTCAGCTGGCGCACCCTGGTCGTGCTCGAGGAGGGCGCCGAAGCGGAGGTCTGGGAGCACTGGTCCTCCGGCGGCGACGACGTCGACGCGATGTTGAACTCGGTGGTCGAGCTGAGCGTCGGCCAGGCGGCGACGCTGCGCTACGTCAACACCCAGGACATTTCCGAGCAGGCCTGGATCTTCGCCACCCAGCGCGCCCAGGTCGAGCGGGACGGCCGCCTGGACTGGGCGGCCCTCGGCTTCGGCTCGGCGCGCGGCAAGGTGCGCATGGAGACGAAGCTCGCCGGGCCCGGCTCCGAGGCGCGGGTGACCGGCGGCTACGCCGGCGGCCCCGGCCAGCACCTCGACTACGACACCACCCAGGAGCACGCGGCGCCGAACACGAATTCCGACCTCGCCTTCCGCGGCGTCCTCGCCGCCGGCGCGACCGCGGTCTGGCGCGGGATGATCAAGGTCGACCCCGGCGCCCAGCAGACCGACGCCTTCCAGGAGAGCCGCAACCTGCTGCTCTCCACCGAAGCCCACGCCGACGCGATCCCCGGCCTGGAGATCCTCGCCGACGACGTGCGCTGCACGCACGCGGCGGCGATCGCCCAGATCGACAAGGACCAGCTCTTCTACCTGACCTCGCGCGGCCTCGACCCGGCCGCGGCGAAGTCGCTGATCATCGAAGGGTTCCTCGAGTCCCTGGTCGAACGGCTGGCCGAGGGCCCGGTGCGCGAGGCGATCTCGGAGGCGCTCGAGAAGCGCCTCGCCGAGATCCTCTAAGCGCCGCGCGGGGCGTGGACGAACTCGAGCTTCAGCCCATCGGGGTCGTGGACGAAGACGGCGTAGTAGCCGGGGCTGTACTCGTACTCGCGCGGCTCGCCCTCCAGCTCGAGGCCGTGCGCGCGGGCGACCGCGGCGATCTCGTCGACCTGCTCGCGGCTGGTGGCGACCAATGCCAGGTGATGCAGACCGAGCGCGTAGCGCTCGTGCGCGCCCTCGGCCCGACGCTCGCGCAGGCCGACCGCGCCCGGCGCTCCGTGCGCCCGCATCAGGTAGACGATCCGCTCGCCACGCTCGCCGACGATCTCGGCGCTGCGCACGAGGCCCAACGGCTCCAGCAGCGCCCGGTAGACCGGCAGGCTGCGCTCCAGCGAGGAGACGACCAGGTCGACGTGGTCGATCGCGTCCATCGCCACTAGCGCAGGTGCTCGCAGTCTGAGAGGCGGTCGATCCGCTCTCGTTCGACGTCGTCGCGGCCGGGACCGCAGCGGATCAGGTCGGAGCTGCCGTTGAGGTCGATGATCTGCTCATCGCCGCCGCCGCCGAAGATGCGGTCGGGCGGGTCGCGGCGACTGCGCCGAGGATAGAAGCCCCGGTAGGTCAGGTCGTCGTCGCCGGGGCCGCCGACGATCGTGTCCCTGCCAGGGCCGAAGCTGACCGAGTCCGAACCCTCGCCGGCTATCACCAGGTCGTCGCCCCGACCGTCCTGGATCTGCCATTCGCTGCCGGGGCTGCCGAAGATCACGTCGTCGCCGGCTTCCCCGAAGAGGCGGATCATCCGGTAGAGGCCGTTGCCGCTCATACCCGTTAGGCGACGCGCGTCTACCTTGTCGTCGCCATCCCCGCCGTGGACCCCGACGCGGCTGGGGATGTCGGTCAGCACCAGGTCGTAGTCGGGCCTCGGTCCGTCCGCCCGCACGTCGAGGTTGAGCGCGACGCGCTCGCCCGGCAGCGTGCGAACGCGGATCGAGTCCGGGCCATCCGTGCCAGCGACCTCGATGCTCCCGGTTTCGAGCGCGAACTCGATCTCAGAACCGAAGCGCTCCGGCGTGGCACCGGGGCCGAAGCGGCCCTTGTCCTGGTAGATGTCGACGCCTTCGTGCTCGGTGCGGCGGACGACGATCCGGTCGATGTTGTGGACGGTCGCGGTCGGTCCGATGCAGCGCGGGCCGCGGTAGCCGGTCCGAATCGTCACGCCGTCACGACGGAAGCTGATTTCTTCGCCGACCACGACCAGGCGGTTGCCGCGGGCGCCCGGCGGGCCGGCCTCGACGTATTCGCAGCGTTCGTCGAAGAAGCCCTCCGCGGAGGGAATCGCGGCGGTCAACGCGCACGCCGCGACCAGTGCCGTCGTGGCGAGGGCGATCCAGCGTGGTCCGCTCACTCGTCTTCTCCCCTGTGCCGCTTCTCCAAGATCACCGACCTGAGGATCCCACCGATCACGATCGCGATCGGGACCAGGTAGAAGACCCAGAGGTAATGGCCGACGTGCGCAAGCGGGAGCGTCACCCGTTGGAGACTGACAGCAGATAGAGCCCGAAGCAGGTGAAGGCGACCATCACGGCCAGCATCCAGTACTGCGAGCGGGCCGCCTGCCTGTAGTCGGACCAGTAGGCGACAGCGCGGTCGTGGGCGAGCACGAGGCCGAGCACGTGGCCGACGATCAGGGCGCCGACCTGGACGTACCAGATCGCGTTGGCGGTGAGCAGGGTGAAGTCGATGCCGTTGTCGGCGGTGCCGAAGAGGTCGGTGGTCGCGGTGCCGAGCGGGTCGGAGAGCAGGTAGCCGAACTGGGCCTGCTCCTGGAAGACGAAGAGGCTGAAGTAGTGGGCGACGAGGTAGGCGAGGGCGATCGGGATCAGGGTGTGGGCGAAGCCGACCCGCAGCTTGGCCAGCGACGGCGCCCCCCTGACGGTGCGCATGCCGCGCACGCCGAGCATATAGACGGCGGCGACGCCGGCGAAGCAGAGCAGGATGAAGATCGTGTCGGTGACGCGGATCGAGGTGTTGGGGCTGAAGCCGGCGTCGAGGAACCAGCCGAAGACGGTTTCGATCGCGTCCTTGAAGGCGCCCTCGGAGGCGCCGTCGAAGCTGGTCGTCGCGATCGAGGCGATCACGACGGCGGCGGAGCCGGGCAGCGTCGCCCAACTCGTCGCCGCCGAGAGCATGCGCCGGCGGCCCAGCCGCCCGTCCTCGACCCCGAAGGCGCCGAGCCGGGAGAACATGCCGAAGTAGACCGAGAAGACCTCGCCGGTCTCGCACCATTTCTGGACCCCGAAGACGGCCATCATCGCCAGCGTGTAAGCGCTGTAGACGAGCGCCGCGACACCTGCCGCGTGCGGGTCGAGGCCGACGGCGACCCCGCCGCTGGAGCCGTAGACGATCTCCAGCCAGACGACCGCGATCAGGCCGAACGCGGCCGGCCAGCGGCCAAGCCGCTCGGGATAGGCGAGGTGCGCGGGGCGCTGTCCGGCGAGCAGGGTGAAGGCGCCGCCGGCGACGCGGCCGACGGCCCGCCACGGGTTGAAGGGCCGGAAGATGTCGCCGAAGATCGCCGAGAAGAACGGGAAGCCCAGCCAGCAGGTGACGAAGAAGAAGGTCAGCGCGAAGTTGCGATCCGGCGCCTCGGTGCCGCGCAGGCCGGCGTAGACCGCGACCCCGAAGAGGAAGACGCCGACCAGGCCGCAGACGACCTGGACCGGCATCGAGACGACGGCACGGGAGAACCGTGCTCCGAGCGGGCGCCAGTGCTCGCGCTCGAAGCGGGGGGTCCGCCAGGCTGCCGCCAGCGCGAAGAAGGAGACGATCAGGACGATCGACGCCCCCCACGCGAACAGCCAGGCAGGGACCGGCAGGTCCTGCCTGGATGCCAGCGCGTGCGCCAGCGGCAGCCAGCTCACGGGTTGACCCGCAGTTCGGCGATCTGAACGCCCTTGCCCTCGAGCTCGGCCTCGAAGATGCCTTCGATTTCAGCCGGGAAGTCGAATTCGACCGTCCCGCCGCCTTTCGGGATCTCCTTCATCAGGTCGTAGCCGTGCACGTGGATCTCTTCCGCTTCGTCGCCTTCGACCTTGAAGCGGATCTGTTCGCCGGCGTTGAATTCGAGCTCGGCGATGCCGCCGACCGGTTCGCCGTCCTCGACGACGACCGTGACGATTTCGGCAGCGGCGGACGATTCGTCGCCGGACGCGTTACCCGAACCGCCGCCTTCCAGTTCGGCGCAGGCGAGCTTGCCGGGGGTCTGCTGCACGCCGCCGCCGTTTTCCCCGGGCATGCCGCCGGAGCCCTGATTGTGACCCGGACCTTCCTCGCTGTGATCGACGCCTTCGTGGATGAGCAGCGAAGCGAACCGTTCGTGGCCGGCCGAGGCGCTGGCGTCGTGGTCACGGCCGTCGGCGAAGTGCAGGACGACCGAGCCGGCCTCGCCCTCCGGCACTTCCCGATCGGCGGTGACTTCGGCGTTGCCGCTGCCGTCGTCGTTGGCGGTGAACGAGAGGTGGATCTCGTTCGGCGGCTCGTCGCCACCCTGCGGGTCGAACTTGAAGTGCGGCCCGCCGGGGTCGCTGGCCCCGCAGCTTTCGGTGTGCAGGTGGGCCGTGTACTCGGCGTTCGGCGCCAGCCCGTCGAGGCTGATCGCGACCGTGGTTTCGCCGTCCGAGCGCGTCAGGTCGGCTTCGCCGCTGATGTTGTCGTAGATCGCGGGAGTTTCCGGCAGTGGCTTGAAGGTGCCGGCGACGGTCTCCTCGCCGTCGTCGCTGCCGCAGGCGGCGAGTCCGGCGGTCAGTGCAAGCGCCGCGATCAGCAGGGCAAAGGTCTTCGTCAGGTGCTTCAAGGTGCATCTCCTCTCGATCGTGTCGAGTTACCCCCACGCTGGGGAGCAAGTCGACAGTCCTTGGATCAGGTCGAGAGCGAGGCGGGTGGGGCGCGCCCGGAGAGCGCCAGCGCGAGCAGCAGGCCGCCGCTGGCCGCGCGCGTCGGCGGCCAGGCGGGCGAGGCCGACCGGGCGGCGGCTGTGCGGCGCCGGCGAGCGGCGATCCGCTCGGAGAGGCGCACGATCGCGTCGGCACCCGGGTAGCGGCCGAACAGCAGGAAGGCCAGCAGCACCAGGAGCGGAACCGCGGGCAGCAGGAAGGCGCCAAGCTCGATCACGGCGACCCAGGATAACGTCAGCGCCCTTGCGCCCCGGACGCGACAACATCGCCGCCCCCGACCTGCCCGAGGGGCTTGCCTGGATCGGCACCGAGCCGGAGTCGATGCCGGTGCTGACCGCGGGCGGTCCGGCGATCGTCCACTTCCTCGACTTCGCCCAGCTGAACAGCGTGCGCACGCTGCCCTACCTGAACGAGTGGGCGCGCCGCTACCGCGAGGCGGGCCTCAGCGTGATCGGCGTGCAGGCGCCGCGCTTCCCGTTCGGCTCCGACGGCGAAGCGGTCGCCGCCGGCCTGGCCGCGCTGGGGGTCGAGTTCCCGGTCGCGATCGACGCCGAGCGCGAGCTCTGGCAGTCGTACGGGTGCGAGGGGTGGCCGAGCCTCTTCCTCTGGAGCCTCGGCGGAGCGCTCTCCTGGGTCCACTTCGGCGAGGGCGAATACTTCGCCACCGAGCAGGCGATCCAGGGCGAGCTGCGCGAGATCGACGCGCTGCGCGAGCTGCCCGAGCCGATGGCGCCGCTGCGCCCGACCGACGCCCCCGGCGCGCGGGTGATCGCGCCGAGCGCCGAGGTCTTCCCCAGCGAGTCCTGGGAGCGGGCCTGGACGGCCGGCGAGGACGGCGAGGTGCTCGCCCTCGACTACCAGGCCGGCGGGGTCTTCGTCACCATCGAGGGAGAGGGTCGGATCGAGGCCGAGATCGACGGCGAGTGGGGCGCGCCGCTTCGCGCCGGCCCGGCTCCCGGCCTGTTGACGATCGCCGAGCACCCTCGCCACGAGGCGCACAGCCTCGTCCTCCGCCCCAGCCCCGGCCTGCGCATCTGGTCGATCAGCTTCGCGGCCGGCGCCCCGTAGATCGAGCCGTCACTTCGCCCCCTATAGCGGGCCCAAGTGCCGGATCGATGGGTGTGCGAGGCTGAGGCGACAACCGACCGAGGAGGAAACGATGATCAGCAAGCTCGATTTCGTCGGCGTCCCGTCCACCGACGCCGACCGCACGCGCGCGTTCTACGTCGAGACGCTGGGGCTGAAGCCGGACCCGAAGTCCGACTACGAGTTCTGGGTCGGCGAGACCTGCTTCGGGATCTGGGAGCCGGCGAAAATGGGCATGGAGTTCTCGCCCTCGAAAAACGCCCACCCGGCGCTGCACGTCGACGACGTCGCCGCCGCTCGCGAGGAGCTCGAGGCCAAGGGCGTCGTCTTCAACGGCGACACCTTCGACACCGGCGTCTGCCACATGGCGCTGTTCTGCGACCCGGACGGCAACGACCTGATGCTGCACCACCGCTACGCGGATTGAGGGCGCTATAGCGCCCAAAAGACACGGATCGCGCTAAGCGCGCGCCGCGAGGTCCTCGCGGATCTCCTTGGGGAGCATGAAGCGCACGTCCTCGTGGACGGTGCGCAGCTCCGAGACGTCCTCGGCGCCGCGCTCGCGGAAGAAGGAGACGAGGCTCTCGACCAGCTCCTCGGGGGCGCTGGCGCCGGAGGTGATGCCGACCGTCTCGACACCCTCGAGCCAGGCCTCCTCGACCTGGAAGTGGTTGTCGATCAGGTGCGAGGCGGCGCCGTGTTCGCGGGCGACCTCGACCAGGCGGTTGGAGTTGGAGGAGTTGGTCGAGCCGATCACGAGGACCAGGTCGCACTCGCGGGCGAGCTGCTTGACGGCGATCTGGCGGTTGGTCGTCGCGTAACAGATGTCGTCGGACTTGGAGCTGACGATCGAGGGGAACTTGGCGCGCAGGGCGGCGATCACTTCCGCGGTCTCGTCGACCGAGAGCGTCGTCTGGGTGATGAAGGCGACTTTCTCGGGATCCGGGACCTCGAGCGTCTCGACCTCGTCGGCGGTTTCGATCAGGATGATGCTGTCGGGCGCCTCGCCGGTCGTCCCTTCGACCTCCTCGTGGCCCTCGTGGCCGATCATCACGATCGTGTAGCCCTGGGCGGCGAAGCGGCGGGCGGAGACGTGGACCTTGGTGACCAGCGGGCAGGTCGCGTCGATCGTCTGCAGGCCGCGGCTGGCCGCGTTCTCGTGCACCGAGGGGGCGACCCCGTGGGCGGAGAAGACGACGATCGCACCCTCGGGCACCTCGGTCTCCTCCTCGACGAAGATCGCGCCGCGCTTGGCGAGCTCCTCGACCACGTGCTTGTTGTGGACGATCTCCTTGCGCACGTAGACGGGGGCGCCGTGCAGCTCAAGGGCGCGCTCGACCGTCTGTACGGCGCGGTCGACGCCGGCGCAGTATCCGCGCGGGGCGGCGAGCAAAACCCGCTTGGGAGCGGCGGTGGCGGCTGCAGGCATGCTCCCCAGAGTAGCGATGGGCTGGCCCCGAACGCCGGGCGAAGCTAGCCTTGCTGGATGGCAACCGAGGGAAGGCACCTGGACCGGCTGACCGCCGTGGACGCCTCGTTTCTGACCAACGAGAGCTCTTCCAGCCACATGCACGTCGGCGCGATCCTGATCTTCGAGGGTCCGCCGCCCAAGTACGTCGACCTGGTCGAGCACGTGCGCGGCCGGCTCTCGCTGGTGCCGCGCTTCCGCCAGAAGCTCGTCGTGCCGCCCCTGGAGGCGGGCCGGCCGCTCTGGGCCGACGACGTCAACTTCAACCTGACCTACCACATCCGCCACACCGCGCTGCCCGAGCCGGGCGGCGAGGCGCAGCTGAAACGGCTCGCCGGGCGGGTCTTCTCGCAGCAGCTCGACCGCTCCAAGCCGCTCTGGGAGCTCTGGCTCGCGCAGGGGCTGGAGCGCGACCGTTTCGCGATCCTGACCAAGACCCACCACGCGATGGTCGACGGGATCTCCGGCGTCGACATCGGCACCGTGCTCTTCGACCTCGAGCCGGTCCCCGAGCCGGCCGAGGTGACCGACGACTGGGTGCCGCAGAGCGAGCCGGGGACGCGCGAGCTGGTCGCGCGCGGGGTCAGCGACTTCGCCGCGGTGCCGGTCAAGTTCGCCGAGCGAGCGGCCGCGGCGGTGCGCAAACCGGAGAACGCGGCGCGCAAGGCGGTCGAGGCGCTCGAGGGGCTGAGCGAGATCGTCAGCGCCTTCGCCGACCCCGCTCCCGATGTGCCGCTGAACCAACCGATCGGGCCGCACCGGCGCTACGTCTGGGCGCGCTCGGAGCTGGCGACCTTCAAGGGGATCAAGGACGCGCTCGGCGGCACCGTCAACGACGTCGTGCTGGCCGTCGTCACCGGCGCGGTGCGCGACTGGCTGCACAGCCGCAGCATCCGCACCGAGGGGCTCGAGCTGCGCGCCCTGGTGCCGGTCTCGATCCGCAGCGAGGACGAGCGCGGCAACCTCGGCAACCGGATCGCGCTGATGCGCGGGCCGCTGCCGGTCTACGTCGAGGACCCGGTGCGGCGGCTGCGCACGATCAGCCAGGCGATGGAGGGGCTGAAGCGCTCCAAACAGGCGCTCGGCGCAGAAGTGATCTCGCGCTTCAACGACTTCGCGCCGCCGACGCTGCTCGCCCAGGCCTCGCGGATCAACTTCTCGACCCGCCTCTTCAACATGATCGTGACCAACGTGCCGGGGCCGCAGCTGCCCCTCTACGTGCTGGGGCGCGAACTGGAGGAGGTCTTCCCGGTCGCCTTCCTGCCCCAGAACCACGCGCTCGCGGTGGCGATCATGAGCTACAACGGCAAGGTCGGGTTCGGCCTGCTCGCCGACTACGACTCGATGGAGGACATCGAAACGCTGGCAGCGGGCCTCAACGAGTCGCTGGCCGAGCTCGAGGCCGCCGCCAGCGAAGCGACCGCGGCCGCCTGAACCGCTTCCGACTTTGAGGCCCCTATAGCGGCCACAAACTCGGAAGCGCGTTGGCACCTCCCTACCCTTAAGGGATGCTCTTCCTAGTACTGCTCTTCATCGTCGTCCCGATCCTGGAGCTCTACGTGATCATCCAGGTGGGCGGGGCGATCGGCGTCTGGCCGACCCTGGCGCTGCTGCTCGCCGACGCGATCCTCGGCTCGATGCTGCTCAAACACCAGGGCCGCGGCGCCTGGCGGCGCTTCAACGAGGCGCTGGCCCAGGGTCGCTTCCCCGGCCGCGAGGTGGTCGACGGCCTGCTGATCGTGATCGGCGGCACCCTGCTGCTAGCCCCCGGCTTCATCACCGACATCTTCGGCCTGATCCTGCTGGTCCCGCCGACCCGGGCGATCGTCCGCGGCGTCCTCAAGCGCTTCCCGATCGGCCGCATCGCGGTGATCGGCAACGCGGCCGGCGGCGCCTTCGGCGCAGGCGGCCCGTTCGGCCGCGCCGGTGGGCCGGGCCCCCGAAGACCGAGCCCCCACTACGACTACGACGTGACCGCCGAGGAGGTGCCGCCCAACGGCAACGGCAGCGAGCGTCAGCTGCCGCGTGTCGACGAGGAGTGACGGCGCTTCGGCTTGGCCTTGCGCACGCACCTCACCTTGCCGTTCACGCGCTTCTTTTGGAAGCCTTTCCGGCAACGTCGCGGCGTCGGCTTGGGGGGTGACGATGATTGTGCGGCGGACCGGACGAGCGGGTTCGGCGTGAGCAACAGCGGCAGGGGCTCCGGCGCGATGTCGGCGTCGATCCCGGTCGTCGTGGTGCCGGCCGTCAGCCAAAGCGGTTCCGCTTCGTCCCATCTGGCCGCGTGATCCCAAAACTGGGCCGTCCATTTGGCGCTGAACGGCCAGAATTCGACCACGTACTCGCCGCTGTACAGCCCCTGGATCGCGTACGACCCGTCGGGCTCCGCGAACGCGCAGCGAAGTTCTTCTTCCTGTTCGGTGCTCCAGGCGCATATTTCGACCCCCGGGAGCGGCTGCTGGTCGTCAGCGCGCCGCACCGTCCCCTCCACTCGCGCCGAGGGCAGGAGGTCCGCGTCGACCCCGGTCAGAACGTCGCCCAGATCGACGGATATGAGATCCGCTTCCGAATACCTTTCCTGGTGGTCGTTGAACTGCGGGAGCAGCCTTTCCTCGGGAAGGAACTCGAGCACGTACTCGTCTGGCCGCAGGCCCGTGATCGCGTAGGCCCCACTCGCGTCGGTCCAATCGCAATGGACCTGCACAGTCACCTCGCCCCAGACACAGACCCTGACGTCCTCCACCGGGTCTTCGCTGCCCGCTTCCAGGGCGACTCCTTCGATCCGGCCATAGGCGACCATTTCGGCGTCGACGCCCGTGACCGGATCCGTGCCGACCAGCACTTTCTGGTCGTACCACGAGGTCTTGTAGTCGAGCGGTTCGCCGTCGAACTTGACCGTGTAGTCGTTGGGGTTGAGCGCGATCGTGTACTCGCCATCGGCATCGGTCGTCGCGCAGCCGCCCAGCTGTCCGTCTTCGGGATTCGCGCAAACCTCGAGACCCTCGATCGGGGCTTTGGTCGCAGCGGCGACCACGGTCCCGGAGATCGAGCCGGCCGCCGCGGCCACAGCCGGCAGCACCGCGCACAGGCAGAGCGCCAGCGAAAACACCAGCGCAGCCCCCGCGGCACCCCCGATTGAAATTCGTTGAGGACTCAACGTTCCGCCAGTGTAGCGGGCGGTTGAGTCTGAAGTGCGCCTAGAACCCCAGCGCGAACTTGGCGTCGTCGGTCATCATTTCCGGCGACCAGGCGGGGTCGAAGACCATCTTGGGGTGGACGGCGCTGACGCCGGGGAGGTCGCCGACGAACTCCTTCATCTGTTCGGAGACCTGGGGGCCGATCGGGCAGGCCGGGGTGGTCAGGGTGAAGGTGACGTAGACCTCTTCGCCCTCGATGTTGACGTCGTAGACGAGGCCGAGGGAGACGAAGTCGAGGCCGAGCTCGGGGTCGATTACCTCCTCGAGAGCCTCGTAGACGTCCTCGTCGGTGAGGACTTCGGCCTGGGCATCGGCGGGGGTGGCGGACACGGTGTCAATCTGCTCGTCTGGCATCAGACAATGGTAGCCGGGTGGCTAGATCCGCCCGGGCGGCAGCGGCTCCGGCGGCTGGCCGGCGGCCGGCTGAGCCAGCTCCAGCTGGAACCAGCCGACGTCGCGCCACTCGCCCAGCTTCCAGCCGACCTCGCGCATCGTGCCTACCTGGGCGAAGCCGAGGCTCTCGTGCAGGGCGACGCTCGCCTCGTTGGGCAGGGTGATCCCCGCGTAGGCCATGCGGAAGCGCTGTCCGCGCAGGCGCTCGAAGAGGGCCGTGTAGAGGGCGCCGCCGATCCCCTCGCCGACATGGCCGGCGGCGACGTAGACGGAGACGTCGACCGACCACCGGTAGGCGGGCCGCTCGCGGTGCGGGCAGGCGTAGGCGTAGCCGACCACCTCTCCCCCGCGTTCGGCGACCAGCCAGGGGTGCGTCGCGGAGATGCGCTCGATCCGGGCCGCCATCTCGGCCGCGTCGGGCGCCCGCTCCTCGAAGGAGATCGGGCCGGCCTCGACGTGGGGCGCGTAGATCGCCGCGCAGGCGGCGGCGTCCCGCTCGGGTTCGGCGTCGCGGATGGTCACCGGGCTCGTCAAGTGCCGGGACAATAGGCTGCCGGGACGATGGGCGACTCAGGGGGAATCAAGCGGCGGTCGATCGGCATCGTCTTCGCCGACGGCGGGCTGCTCGCGCTGACCTCCAGCGTGCCGCCCAACGGCCGCGGACACGGCGACGAGGAGGTCGTCGCGGTGCTCTGCGATCCCGACGCCGGACCGGTCGAGTTCGAGGAGACGCTGCTCTCCACCGAGTACGGCGAGGACGGCGTACAGCGCCGCGCGACCCTGGAGCTGTGGTCGAACGCCGAGGACGGTCACCCACTGCGCGGCGCCGGGACCCTGATCAGCTCGGTGCGGGTGCGCCGCGAAGGCCTCGACGCCGAGATCGCCTTCTTCCGCTGGTCGGTGGAGGGACGCGAGGGCCTCGGCCACTACGAGGTCGCCCGCGGCGATGGCTGAGATCCGCGCCGTCATCTCCGACTTCGGCGGGGTGCTGACGACGCCCCTGCTGACCTCGTTCCTCTCCCTGCAGGACGAGATCGGCGTCTCCCCCGAACACTTCGGGACGGCGCTGCGCACGGTCACCGAGGAGCGCGGCTCGAACCCGCTCTTCGAGCTGGAGCGCGGCGAGATCAGCGAGGACGAGTTCCTCGGTCTGCTCGACGAAGGGCTGGCGCCACTGCTCGACCACGAACCCCACCTGCACCGCTTCCGCGAGCTGTTCATCGGCACGCTGGAACCGAACCAGCCGATGATCGAGCTGATGCGCGAGCTGCAGGCGAGCGGGCTGCGGATGGCGATGCTGACCAACAACGTCAAGGAGTGGGAGCCCCACTGGCGGCCGATGCTGCCGGTCGACGAGATCTTCGAGACGGTGGTCGACTCGGCCTTCGTCGGCTGCCGCAAGCCGGAACCGCGGATCTACGAGATCACTCTGGAGCGGCTCGGCCTCGCCGCCGAGCAGTGCGTCTTCGTCGACGACCTGCTGCCGAACATCGAGGGCGCCCGCGAGCTCGGCTTCACCGCCGTCCACTTCCAGGACACCGAGCAGGCGAGCGCCGAGATCCGCGCCGCGCTCGCCCTGCCGAGCGCCGGCTAGTCGCGCCAGCGGCGCGCGAAGGGCAGGCGCCAGGCGTTCGGCGCGATCAGCGCGCCGATCTCGGTCGGTCCCCACGAGCCGGGCGCGTACGGTTTGACCGGCGGCGGATCCTCGAGCAGCGGCGTCGAGATCTCCCAGAGGCGCTCGATGTCGCGGGCGGTCGTGAACAGCGTGCGGTCGCCGCTCATCGCGTCGCGGATCAGCCGCTCGTAGGCCTCGAGGGTCTCGCCGCGGTAGTCGGTTTCGTCGAGCGAGAACTGCATGCTCGCCTTGTCGAGGACCATGCCCATCCCCGGCTTCTTGCCGTAGAAGGAGAGCGAGACGCGCGAGGACTCGTCGAGGTCGAAGGTGAGGTGGTCGGGGCCGTAGCGGCCGACACGCGAGTGCGCCGGGAACATGCTCTGCGGCGGCTCGCGGAAGGCGATCGAGATGATCCGGGCGCTGTCCCCCATGCGCTTGCCGGTGCGCAGGTAGAACTTGACGCCGCTCCAGCGCCAGTTGTCGATCTCGTTGCGCAGGGCGACGAAGGTCTCGGTGCTCGACTCGGGATCGACGCCGGCCTCGGAGGCGTAGCCCTCGTACTGGCCGCGCACGACCCAGTCGGGGTCGAGCGGACGCAGGCTGCGGAAGACCTTGTTCTTCTCCTCGGTGATCGCCTCCGGTTCCAGCGCGGTCGGCGGCTCCATCGCGACGAAGGCGAGGATCTGCATCAGGTGGGTGACGACCATGTCGCGGTAGGCGCCGGTCTTCTCGTAGAACCCGGCGCGCCCGCCGACGCCGAGCGTCTCCGGGACGTCGATCTGGATGTGGTCGATGTGGTCGCGGTTCCAGATCGGCTCGAAGAGGCCGTTGGCGAAGCGCAGGGCGAGGATGTTCTGCGCCGCCTCCTTGCCGAGGAAGTGGTCGATGCGGAAGATCTGCTCCTCGCGCAGCACCGAGTGGACCTGGTCGTTGAGTGCCTGCGCGCTGGCCAGGTCGGTCCCGAACGGCTTCTCCATGATCACCCGTGAGCGCCCGGTCAGACTGCACTCGCCGAGCAGCGAGACGACTTCCGCGGCGGCGGCCGGCGGCACGCTGAGGTAGTGCAGGAGGCGCACGCCGTCGCCGAGATCGCGCTCCGCCTCGGCCGCCACCTCGGAAAGGCCGGCGCGGGCCCGGTCGAGCGGCACGTAGGTGAGACGGGAGGAGAACTCGTCCCAGAGGCGCTCGTCGTAGGCGTGGCGGGCGAACTGGCCGCAGGCGCTGCCGGCGAGGTAGCGAAACTCCTCGTCGGAGAGATCCTCGAGCGAGATGCCGACCAGCCTGAACTCGGGCATCAGGCCCGCCTGGAAGAGGCGCAACAGACCGGGCAGCAGCTTGCGGCGGGCGAGGTCGCCGGTCGCGCCGAAGAGCAGGATGACGTGCGGCGGCAGCGGCGGCGCGACGTTCCCGACCGCCTCTACCGGGTCCGCGTGGGCCCCACTGGCGGGAACGGCTGAGTCGGCTCGGTCCAAGGCGGAAATGTAGCCCAGAGGAGCCGAAAACCAAGCAGTTCGGTGGACGCAGGGAGTGAGGTGAGGGGAGCGCACTAATGGTGCGTGACCCGATCCGAGCGACCGAGGGCGCCGAAATGCGCCGGTTTGCAGGCTCCGACTAGTTGTCGGAGCCGGCGCGGTCCCAGATGTACAGCTCTACCGCCTCGACGGCGAGCTGCATCAGGCGGGGGGCGCCGAGCAGGCTGAGGACGAGCTCGAGCGCGTCTTCCTCGGTGACGCCGGCGTCGACCGCCTCCTCGCCGCGGAAGCCGGCGGCGAGCTTGAGGGCCTCGCGGCGGTTCTCGCCGAGCGAGCCGAACGCCCCCATCAGGAAGTCGCGGTTGGGCACCGGGTGGCCGACCTCGAGCGAGCCGTGCCAGGCGGCGAGCATCGAGAGATCGTGCTCGTCGAGCTCGGAGATCGCCTTCGCGTAGTGGACTTCGAGCTCGGACTCCGGAATCTCGTCGACCCAGGCGCGCACGGCCTCGCCGAGCAGCTGGCGACGGGCCTCGCGGCCGACCGAGTCGGAGATGGCGCGGATCGCGTCGGCTGGGTCTACGAAGCAGAGCGACATTGGCTGGAGCGCAATCTAGAGGCGGCGGTAGACGGCAAAACGGCGGCCCTGGGGCCGCAGTTTGCGGGTTAGGAGGGCTGGCGAAACTCGCGTCTGCACGCCGCCACCGTCCATAGGCTGGGTGAGTGCCTCTGAAGCTGATCCACGGACCGCCCAACTCGGGCAAGCGCGGACTGATCCGGGAGGGATTTTCGGCGGCCCTGGACCGCGACCCGGTACTGGTCGTGCCGACCGTCGATGACGTCTTCTCCTTCGAGCGCGAGCTCTGTCACGGCCGCGCCGCCCTGGGCGGCGCGGCGATGACCTTCGGCGCTCTGTTTCGGACCGTGGCGACGGCGGCGGGGGCGCCGCCGGGCGGCGAGCTCTCCCCCGCCCAGCGGCTGCGCGCGATCGCGATCGCGGTCGAGCAGCGCGCCGGCCGGCTCGGGCCGCTGCGCCGCTCCGCCACCCGCCCGGGCTTCGCCCGCGCCTTCGAGCGCCTGCTCGACGAGCTGCAGGGCGCCGGCGTCGAGCCGACGGCGGTCGAGGCCAGCGCGGCGACGCTGGAGGGGTCCGCCTACCTGAGCGACATCGCCGCCCTCTACAGCGGCTACGCGGAGGCGCGCGAGGCGAGTGGCCGGGTCGACGCGCACGGGATCGCCCGCGAGGCGATCGCGCTGCTGCGCGACGACCCGCGCTTCTGGGACGGGCGGCCGCTCTTCCTCTACGGCTTCGACGACCTGACCGCGAACCAGCTGGCCCTGGTCGAGGCGCTGGCCGAGGGCGCCGAGGTGACGGTCGCGCTGCCCTTCGAAGCCGGCAACACGGCACTCGGCGCGCGCGCCACCCTGCTCGTCCAGCTGCGCGACCGGATCGGCGCGGCGGAGGAGATCGCCACCGAGGCCGACCCGGCCCACACCGACAACGCCCTGCTCTTCCACCTCGCCCACGAGTTCGGCGCGGCCGTTCCCGAGCCGCAGCCCGCTGGCGAGGGGCTGGCGCTGCTGCGCTCCGCCGGCACCCGCAGCGAGGCCGAGGCGATCGCGCTGGAGGTCTCGCGGCTGGTCCACGGCGGCGCCGACCCGGCCGAGATCGCGATCGCCCTGCGCGACCCGGGCCGGCGCGGGCCTGAGATCGCCGCGGCGCTCGAGGCCAACGGCGTCGCCACCGCGCTCGAGGCGGAGGTGCCGGTGGCCGGAACGGCGGTCGGCGGCGCCCTGATCGCGCTGCTCGAGGCCGAGTTCGGCGGCGGCCGCGCGGCCGACCTGCTGCGCTACCTGCGCGGCCCTTCGGGCTTCTCGCCGGGCCGGGTCGACTGGCTGGAGCGGGCGCTGCGCCGCGGCCGGGTCGAGGACGCCGAGACGGCGCTGGCGCGCTGGCGCGGCGAGGACGGCGAGGACCCGCGCGACCTGGTGCGGCTGCGCGAGGCGGCGGCGCGCTCCCGCGCCGCGCTCGCCGACGAGGTGGGGGCGATCGCCGCGACGATGTCCTCGCGACCGCTGCGCGGCGAGCGGGACGGGCCGGAGCTCGGCGCTCACGACGGGCTCGAGCTGCGCGCCGCCGGGGCGGTCGCGGCGGCGCTCGGCGAGCTGGCCGAGCTGGGACCGATGGCGCCGCGCGCCGAGGAGCTGGCGGCGACGATCGCCGGACTCCAGTTCCGCGTCTGGTCGGGGCCGGTCGAGGGCAGGGTGCGGATCGCCAGCCCCTACCGGCTACGCGCCGGCCGCTTCGACCACGTCTTCGTCGGCTCCCTGCAAGACGGCGAGTTCCCGCGCCGCGACCGCGGCGGCGACCCCTTCCTCTCCGAAGCCCAGCGCGACATGCTCGGGCTCGACCCGCGACAGGACAGCGAGGCGGAGGAGCGCTACCTCTTCGGGGTCTGCCTGGCGCTGCCGCGCCGGCGGCTCTGGCTCTCCTATCGCGACAGCGACGAGAGCGGCGGCGCCGAGGCGCGCTCGCCGCTGCTCGACGAGGTCCGCTCGCTGCTGGCGCCAGCCCCCGACGGGGCGCTTCCGGACGAGGTCGAGGAAGGGTTGACGCGCAGCCGCGACCTCGCCCAGGTCGTGACGCCGCTGGCCGAGGCGCCCTCGCCGGACGAGCTGGCGCGGGCGCTGGCGCTGCACGGTCCTGCGGCCGACGCCGGCGCGCTGCTTGGCGCCGTCGGAGTCGAGGGCGAGCTGGCCGCGACGCTCGCCGAGCGGATCGCCGCGGCGCGCCGGGCCGAGGCCGCGGCGCGGGCCCCGGGCCCGCTCGCCAACCCGGCGGCGATCGCGGCGCTCGCCGCCGTGCCCGCCTACGGCGGCACCACGCTGGAGCAGTTCGACGTCTGCTCCTACCGCTGGTTCGCCGGACACGAGCTCGACCCGCAGCCGCTCGAGCCTCCGCCGGACCCGCTGGTCCAGGGCGGGCTGATGCACGCCGTCCTCGACCGGCTCTACCGCGAACGGCCGGGAGACGACGCGTTGCCTCGCCCGGCGTCGCTGCCGACCTGGATCGCCCGCGGCCGCGAGCTGCTGGCCGCCGTCGTCGCCGAGCGCGAACTCGGCGACCACCCGGCCGAGCGGGCGATGGCGCGGCGGGTCGAACGGCTGCTCGAACGCTTCCTCGCCGAGGAGGCCGGGCGCGAGACCGGCGGCTTCGAGCCGTGGCTGCTCGAGGCCGGCTTCGGCGAACACGAGGACAGCGAGCGACCGGCGCTGCGGCTCGGCGACTGGGGCCTGCACGGCGCGATCGACCGGGTCGACCGCGCCGCCGACGGGCGCGCCGTGGTGATCGACTACAAGCTCTCCGCCTCGGTGACGGCGCGGGAGAAGTTCGAGGCCGAGGCGAAGCTGCAGCTGCCGCTCTACCTGCTCGCGGTCGCCGAGCACTGGGGAGCGGAGCCGATCGGCGGCCTCTACCACCCGCTGCGCGGCACCTCCTCGCGACGCCCGCGCGGGGCGATCCGCGCCGACGCCGCCGGCGAGCTCGGCTACGACCTCTACAAGGGCGATGTCGTCGACGAGGAGGAGTTCGAGCGGCTGCTCGACGACTCGCGGCGGCGGGGCGAGGAGATCGTGGCCAGGATGCGCGCCGGCGACATCCGCCGCGACCCCGGACCGAAGGAAGGTCGCTACCACGACGTCTGCCCGGCGTTCTGCACCTTCGCGCCGATCTGCCGGCGCGACCGCGCCCCGCAGTACCCCGAGGACGAAGGGGTCGAGGAGCGATGAGCGAGCGCGTGCCCACGCCGGAGCAGGCGGCGGCGATCGAGGTCGGCGGCCGCGACGTGCTGCTCGAGGCCGGCGCCGGGACCGGCAAGACCGGCGTGATGGTCGACCGCTACTGCCGGCTCGTCTGCGACGAGGCTGTCGCCCCCGACGCGATCCTCGCCTTCACCTTCACCGAGAAGGCGGCGACGGAGCTGCGCCAGCGGATCCGCGCCGAGCTCGGGCGCCGGGCCGAGGCGGGCTCCGACCGCGCCGCCCGGCTGCTCGGCAGCATCGGCGGCGCCTGGATCACGACCATCCACGGCTTCTGCAACCGGGTCCTCGCCGCCCACCCGGTCGCCGCCGGGATCGACCCCGGCTTCCGCGTCCTCGACGCCCCGGAGGCGAGCCGCGCCGCCCGCGAGGCCTTCGACGACGCCCTCGCCGAGTTCCTGCGCGAGGGCGAGCCGGCCCGCGAGGAGACGGTGGCGGCGTTCGACGTCGAAGGGCTACGGGGGATCGTCGCCGGCGTCCACGACGAGCTGCGCAGCCGCGGCGAGGGCGAGCCGCGCCTGCCCGAGCCGCCGGCGAGCGACCCGATCGAGGCGATCGCGCGGACGATCGAAGCGGCCGGCGAGGCGATCGAGGAGCTGCGCGAGGGCGACCCCAAACGCGAGCTGCTCGAAGCGGCCCTGGAGCGACTCTCCGAGCCCGGCCCGCCGCCGACCCTGGAGGAGCTGCTGGCGCTGCGCACCGACAGCAGGGCGCGCGCGGTCGGTCCCTACCGCGAGGCGATCGAGGCGGCGATCTCGCGCACCGCCGAGGCCGGCGAGGGAGGCGAGGTCTACCGGCACGTCGCCGAGCTGCTGGACCTCTTCGCGGCCGACTTCCAGCGCGCCAAGGAACGGCGCGAGGGGATCGACTTCGAGGACCTGCAGATCCTCGCCGCGCGGCTGCTCGAGCGGGCCGAGATCGGCGAGGCCTACCGCGGCCGCTTCCGCCACCTGCTGGTCGACGAGTTCCAGGACACCAACCGGCTGCAGTTGCGGCTGATCGAGGCGCTGCGCGGGCCGCGCAGCGAGCTGGTCGTGGTCGGCGACGAGCTGCAGTCGATCTACGGCTTCCGCCACGCCGACCTCGACGTCTTCCGCCGCCAGCGCGAGCGGATCGCGGAGCGCGCCGACGCCGAGCTGATGGCGCTGAGCGGCAACTTCCGCTCGCGGCCCGAGCTGATCGCCGCCTTCAACCACTTCGGGGCCGCGCTGCTCGGGGCGAGCTACCGGCCACTGCGGGTCGGCGCCGCTCCCGCCGACGAGCCGGCGGTGAACGCCAAGCCGCGGGTCGAGCTGCTGCTGACCGCGCGCGACGGCTGGGACGAGGAGGGGATCGAACTCGAACCGGCGATCGACGGCCGTACCCCGCTCAACTGCCTGGCCGAGGCCCGCGCCGTCGCCGCCCGCCTGCGCGAGCTGGCCGACGCCGGCGTGCCGCGCGCCGAGATGGTCGTGCTGCTGCGCGCCTTCACCCATCTCGACGCTTACGAGGACTCGCTGGAGCGGGCCGGCCTGCGGCCCTACGTGGTCGGCGGGCGCGGTTACTGGTCCCAGCAGCAGGTCGCCGACGTCTGCGCGCTGCTGGCGACGCTGGCCAACCCGCTCGACGACCAGGCGCTGTTCGGCAGCCTCGCCTCGCCCGCCTGCGGCCTCGCCCCGGACACGCTCTGGCTACTGCGCCGGGCGGCCGGCAAGCGCCGCCACGTCTGGGGGGCGGTCCAGGCGGCGGCGGGCGTGCGCGAGGACGAGCTGGCCGAGCCCGAGCGGCTCGCCGAGATCCCCGCTGCGGAGCTGGCATTGCTGGGCGAGTTCGTGGCGCGAATCGAAGCGATGCGCGAGCGTGGATCGCGGTTCACGCTGGCGGGGCTGGTCGAGGCCGCGGTGACGGAGACGGGGTACGACCTGGCCGTGCTGATGCGGCCGGCCGGCGAGGCCCGCTACGCCAACGTGCGCAAGCTGACCCGGCTCGCCGCCGAGTTCGAGGCACGCGAGGGACGTGACCTGCGCGGCCTGCTCGACTTCCTCGCCGCCCGCGCCGAGAGCGAGGCCGAGGCCCAGGCGGCGACCGCGGCGGAGGGCCACGACGGGGTGCGGATCATGACCGTGCACAACGCCAAGGGCCTCGAGTTCGGCGTCGTCGCCGTGCCCGACCTCTCGCGCAGCCTGCTGGCCGGCGCGCGGCCGCCGGCGGTGATCGTCGGGTCCGGCGAGAAGCCGCGGGTCGGCATGCAGTGGCGCCGGCTCGGCGCCGGCTCGATCAACCTGTTCGGCTACGCGGAGCTACTCGAAGAGGGCCGCGAGCGCGACTCCGAGGAGGGGCTGCGGCTCTTCCACGTCGCCGCCACCCGCGCCCGCGAGCACCTGATCCTCAGCGGCGTGGTCAAACCGGAGGCCGGTGGCGAGCCGAAGCCGAGCACGCCGATCGTCGAGCGCCTGATCGCGGCGCTGGGGGTCGCGCGCGACGTCGACGCGACCGTCACCGTCGCCGCGGCAGAGCCACGGCCCGGCCTGGAGGCGAGCTTCGGCGCTGCCGAGGTCGCCGTGCGCGCCAACCTACCCTCGCCCGAGCGCGCCGCCGAGCTGACCGCGATGCGCCGCGACGCCGCCGGCGAGCGCCCGCTCGGCGAGGGACCGCCGCCGCTGGTCGAACGCCACCCGCCGGTCGTCCCCGGCCGCCCGCTCTCCTACACCGCGATCGCCGCCTACGAGGAGTGCGGCTACCGCTTCTACATGGAGCGCGTGCTCGGCCTCCCGTCGCGAGTCCGCGATTCTTCCCGCCCAGCGGGAGAAAGCACGGACTCGACCTACGGGGACGACGCGATCACGCCGTCGGCGCGCGAGGAGCGAAGCGCCCGCGGGGCGACGGTGCACGCGCTGCTCGAGTGGAGCCACGCCAACGGCTGGACCGAGCCGAGCGGCGAGCTGGCCGAACGCCACGCCGCGGCGGCAGGGCTGGCGCTCGACGCCGGCGGCGCCGAGGATCTGCTCGCCCCGGTCAGGACCTGGCTCGGCTCGGAGCTGCTGAGCGAGGTCGCGGGCGCGAGCAGGGTGCGTGCCGAGGTGCCGATCCTGCTCGGCGTCGGCGACACCGTGTTGCGCGGCTCGCTCGACCTGCTGGTCGAGCGCGACGGCGCCCCGCCCCTGGTCGTCGACTACAAGACCGACCGCCTCGCCGGCACCGACCCGGCCGAGAAGGCGCGCGACTACGAGGTCCAGCGGGCGATCTACGCGCTGGCGGCGGCTCGCGCGCTGGCGGCCGACTCGGTCGAGGTCGCCTACGTCTTCCTCGAGCGCGCCGAGCAGCCGGCGGTCAGCCTGCTCGGCGTGGCGGAGATGGACGCAGGCCGCAAGCGCCTCGAGGCGGCGATCGCCCGCATCGCCGCCGGCGAGTTCCCCGTCGCTCCCGAGCCGGAGCGCAGCTGGTCCCTGTGCCGCGGTTGTCCCGCGCTCGGCCGACTCTGCTCCGGACCCTCCGAGGCCGAGTAGCTCAGGCGCTCGGCTCGGCCGAGGAGTCCAACCTGGCAGCGAGGTCGTCGAGCCGCAGCTCTTTCAAACCCTCGCCAACCGCGTCGAGCTCGGCGGCGCAGTAGTTGACCAGCTCGCGGCCCTCGCGGCAGAGCTCGAGGGTCTCGCGCAGGCCGGCCTGGCCGGAGTCGAGCCGGTCGATGATCGCCTCCAACCGCTCCACCGCCACCTCGTAGCTTTCCGGCTTCTCGCTCAACTCTCTCCCTCGATCTCGGCCTTCACGCGGCCATCCGCGAACCGCAGTCTTACCTGAGCCGCGGCGACAGCGCCGGCGGCGCTCGTCACCGGCTCGCCCTCGGCGGTCTCGGCCAGCGCGTAGCCGCGCTCCAGGGTGCGCTCGGGATCGTGGGCGCGCAGAGCGACCGCGGCTTTGCGCAGGGCGTCGCGACGGCGGCGCAGGGCCCGCTCGGCGGCGCTCTCGATCCCTTCGGCACGGCGCCGGTCGGCGCCGGCGGCGGCGATCGCGCGCTCGATGCCGCGCCGCCGGGCGCGGTCGAGGACGACGCCGGCGATCCGCCGCTGGAAGCCGCCGCGTTCGGCGAGCCCCCGCTCCGAAGCGGCGCGGATCTCGCGGATCTTCTGGTTGAGCGCGCTGCGCTCGCGCTGCAGCGCCCGCGCCGGGCCGCGCGCCAAGGCACCGAGGTGGCGGGCACGGGCGCCGATCGCACCCTCGGCACCGCGACGCAGCGCGACCGCCATGCGGCGCAGGCCGCTACGGGCGGCGGCGCAGTCGAGCGGCACGGCGGCCTCGGCGGCGTGGGTCGGGGTCGAGCAGGCGACCGCGGCGACGTCGTCGATCAGGGTCGAGTCGCGCTCGTGGCCGACCGCGCTGACCACCGGGACGCGCAGCATCGCCACCGTGCGACAGAGGGTCTCGTCGCAGAACGCCCAGAGGTCGGCGAGGCTGCCGCCGCCGCGGGTGACCACGATCGCTTCGATCTCCGGGCGCGAGGCGAGGTCCTGGATCGCCGCCGTGATCGCGGGCGCGGCGCGGCGGTCCTGAACGGGCGCGAACGCCCAGACCACCGTGCCGGCCCAGCCGCGCCGGGCGAGTCCGGCGAGGAGGTCGCGCCGGGCGGCGCCGGTTTCGGCGGTGACCACGCCGACGGTCTTCGGCAGCAGCGGCCGGCGCAGCTGCTTCTGCAGCTCGAAGAGGCCCTCGCCCTCGAGCTGCTTGCGCAGCGCCGCGAGGCGGGCGAGCAGGTCGCCCTCCCCGGCCAGCCGCAGGTGGGTCGCGCGGAAGCTGAAGCTGGGCGAAGCCTGGCTTCCGCCGCGGTAGTAGTCGGGGCCGCCGGCGATCACGAGTTCCACGCCGTCCCGCAAAGCGCCGTCCGGCAACTTCGCCTTTTCGAAATCGTCGAGCCACATCGTGCAGGGGACAGCTCCCTCTCGGTCTCTGAGCTCGAAAAAGAGCTGTTTCTTGCTGCGACCGACACCGGTCACCTCGCCCATCAACTGGACGCGAGCCCGCTTCTTCAGCTCTTCTTCCAGTTTGCGTGCGTATCGACCGACTGGAAATGGCCCGGGGAGATCCATAACCCTCAGGCTAGGTCCTGACGCGGCTGGACAGGCTCAGGAAGTTTGCTTCCAGCGCTTGGCCCAGGTGCGAATCTCGCGGATCGCCGGGCCGAGGTCGTCGCCGACCGCGGTCAGCGAGTACGTGACCCGCACCGGAGTGCCCGCTTCCACCTCGCGCTGCACCAGCCCCTCTTCCTCGAGCTCGCGCAGTCGCTGGGAGAGCAGGCGGTCGGAGAGGCCCGGCACGACCTTGCGCAGCTCGCCGAAGCGCATCGGCCGCTCGGTCAGCGCGCAGACGATCGCCCCCGTCCAGCGCTTGCCGATCAGCTCGATCGCGGCGTGGAAATGCGGGCAGACCGCGCCGGCGGGCTGACCGATCTGGGCCTGGCTCGATGCGAGGGGTTCCACGGCAATCGAGCTTACTGAACGTAAGTGGTCGGCTTCGCGGCTCTTCAGAGCGTGCAGGGGCCCGTGCCGACCGAGTCGCGCGTGTGGCGCAGCGCGGTGGCGACGATCTCCGCCGGGATCGCGAAGCCGCCGGGGGTTCCCTCGGTGGTCGCGGCGAAGACGATGCCGACGACGTCGCCGTCGGCGTCGACCACGGGCCCGCCCGAGTTGCCGCTGCGCACCTGCCCGCCGAGGGCGAGGATCTCGCGCTCGACCGGGCCGCGGCCGTAGGAGTCCTCGCCGATCGTCGTCCGGGTCTCGCCGATACGGGCCGGCGCCAGCGCGTAGGGCCCGTTCTCCGGGTAGCCCAGGACCGCGGCACGGCCCCCCTCGTGGCTCTCGGCGGCGATCTGCAGGGTTGGCATTTCGGCGCCGACCTGCAGCAGCGCCAGGTCGTTCGCCGGCGAGTAGTAGATCGCGGTCGCGTCCAGCTCGACGCCCTGCTGGGTGGTCACGGTGGTGTCGTCGGCGCCGGCGACCACGTGGGCGTTGGTCGCGATCACCCCCGGCGCGACCGCCCAGCCCGAGCCCTCGATCCCGAGGCCACAGGCGGTGCTGAGCACGCGGACCACCGACTCGCCGGCGGCGAGCACGTCGGGGTCGGAGGCGACCGAGTCGTCCGGAGGCCTGTTCGGGGTCGCCGGCCCGGAGATCGCCGGCGCCGGGTCGACCCGGTCGAGCGCGTTCAGCACCGGGCCGGACGGCGGCAGCACGTCGTTGAGGCTGCTGAGGATCACCGATCCCTGCAGGTCGCCGCGCAGCTGCGTGGTCGCGGGGGCGTGCAGGGCGACGGCGCCAAACACCCAGACGAGGCCCAGCGCGACCGCGGCGATCAGCGCCGCGCCCCCGGCGCCGTCGGCGAGGTGGAGCGCGTGGTGGCGGATCAGCTTGTCGCGCAGTCCCAGGGCGAGGCTCTCCACGGCGACCGCCATCAGCGCGCCGACCAGCAACGCCCCGAGCGCGGCGCAGAGCGGCGCGTAGGGCGACTCGGCGCCGTCGGAGAGGACCAGCGGGGCCAGGCGGCTGCCGGCGAAGGCGCCGGCGCCGAAGCCGACCAGGGTCAGCGCCCCGACGATCAGCCCCTGCCGGTAGCCCCACAGCGCGAGGGCGATGGTGAAGGCGACGATCGCCCAGTCGAGCACGGTCATAGATGAATAGAAGCACGCCGGGGACCGCTCTATTACCTTTCCACCGGTGAGTAATCTGCCACCCGAGGTGGAGCGTCGGCGCCGCCTCCTCACGCGCACCCTCCCGCTGGCTCTGATCGCACTGGTCGCCTTCATCGTCGGCGCCGCGATGGGCACGCCCGGCTCGCCCCCCAAGGAGGCCGCCGGCCGCTTCGCGGACGCCTGGGCGGCGGGCAAGTTCGCCGGCATGTACAAGGAGCTCAACGACGCCTCGCGGGCGAAGTGGAGCGTCCAGGAGTTCACCACCGCCTACCGCGACGCCGAACAGGTCTCGACGATGCGCTCGCTCGAGCCGGGCGCCCCGCAGGAGCCTCAGAAGCAGGAAGGGACGACCGTGGTGCCGTTGCCGCTGACGATCTCGATGGTCGCCTTCGGGGACCTCGAAGACGAGCTGATCCTCCCCTGGGAGGACGGCGGCTTCGCCTGGAACCCGAGCCTGGTCTTCCCGGGGCTGAAAGAAGGCGAGCACCTCGACAGCCAGATCGAGCTGGCGCCGCGGGCGCCGATCCTCGCCGGCGACGGCACGCCGCTGGCCGAGGGCCCCGCCGACGAACGCGAGCACCCGCTGGGCAGCTCCGCGGTCGACGTCACCGGCGAAATCGGCGAAGCCTCCGAAGAAGACGCCGAGCGACTCGCCAAGCACGGCTTCACCCCCGAGACGCCGGTCGGGATCAGCGGCCTCGAGCGCGCCTTCAACGTCAGGCTCGCCGGCAAGCCCGGCGGCTCGCTGCTCGCGGTCGACGGTGCCGGCACCTCGATCCGCGTGATCACCCAGGCCGAACCGACGCCGGGCGCGCCGGTGAAGACGACGATCGACCCGGAGCTGCAGGAAGCCGCGGTCAACGCGCTGGCCGGCCGCTTCGGCGGCGTCGCCGTGCTCGACACCCGCAACGGCGACGTCCGCGCGCTGGCCGGTCAGGCCTTCTCGGCTCCGCAGCCGCCGGGCTCGACCTTCAAGGTCGTGACCACGACCGCCGCCCTGCAGGACAAGATCGTCGACCTCGAAGACGAATTCGAAATCAGCGACGGGATCAACGTCGGCGGCCGCTTCATCTACAACGCCAACGGCGAGTTCTGCGGCGGGACCTTCGCCCACGCCTTCGCCGAGTCCTGCAACGCGGTCTTCGCGCCGCTCGGGCCGAAGATCGGCAGCGACGACCTCGTCGCGACCGCGGAGCGCTACGGCTTCAACGAACCGCCGAGCCTCTACGCGGAGAAGTATCTGCGCGAAGCGGATCCGCCGCAGCCGAGCATCCCCGCCGAGATCCCGACCGAAATCGAGCTCGGCGTCTCGGCGATCGGCCAGGGGCTGGTGCTGGCGACGCCGCTGGAGATGGCCAGCGTCGCGCAGACCGTCGCCAACGACGGCGTGCGCATGCCGACCTCGATCGTCAACAACGAGAAGCTGCGCCCCGAGGCCGAGCCGGTGCGGGTGATGTCGAAGCAGATCGCCGACGAACTGACCGAACTGATGGTCGGCGTGGTGGTCGAAGGCACCGGCGCCGCCGGGGCGATCGTCGAGGCCCAGGTCGCCGGCAAGACCGGCACCGCCGAGCTCGGCCCGAAAGAGGGCCAGGAGGAAGAGGAGAACCCGGTCCAGATCAAGGACGCCTGGTTCACCGCCTTCGCGCCGGCGGAGAAGCCGAAGCTGGCGGTCGGCGTGCTGCTGATCGAAGCGGAAGCAGCGGGCGGTGAAGTCGCCGCGCCGATCGCGGCGGAAGTCCTCTCCGCCGGACTCTGAGCGCGCCCCGACCTAGAGGTCGAGGGTGACGGTGGCGTTCTCCCCGTCGCTGGGGATGTGCAGCGTCAGCGGCCGGTTGTCGGAGGCCTCGGGGGGCAGCAGGAAGATCGCCACCGAGCCCTCGATCGGGCCGAGGTCGGGGGTCGAGTCGAGGACCGGGATCTGTTCCTGCGATTCGACCGGACCGTCGAAGGGCAGCGCGTAGAGGCTTTCGCTGGGCAGCACGTCGAAGCGCTCGCCCTCGGCGTCGGTGATCCAGACGGTCGAGGGCAGGGTCTGCTCCTCTTCGCTTTCGTTCTGGACTTCGAAGAAGACGCCGAAGTAGGCGTAGCTCTCCGGCGGCGGGTCCTGGCCGACCAGGTAGGCCGAGTCCTCGTTGTCGTTGATGTTGAGGAAGCGCGAGAAGGTGACGTTGAACGAGAGCTCGCCGAGCTCCACCGGCTCGCCCTCGACCACGTCCTTCTCGTGGCTCTCGTAGCCGCAGGCGCTGACGCCCACGACGAGCAGGCCGAGCGCCAGGGCGGCGAGAAGCGGCAGGACGAATCTGCGGTACAGGGACATCGGCGCGGAAGTCTATTGAGGCGGCCGGATCAGGGGATGCCGGTCGCGTGACGGTTTCCCCCGGCGACGGCGATCCGCTCTACGTCGGCCTTTTCGGCCTCGAGCAGGTCGCGCAGCCGGCGCAGCGCCTGGCGCCAGCGCCGCTCCTGCCAGACCGAACCCGCCGAGAGCAGCTCGACGCCGCGATCGACGTGCTTAGGTTCGGTCCAGTGCGAGAAACGCACGCGCGTGAGCGAGCCGGCCCCACTGGTCAGTTCCCAGACCGTGTGGTTGGGGATCCGGTTGCTGCGGCCCCCCAGACCCTGCTCGACGATCCGGAACGGCTCCTCGAGCTCGACGATCGTGGTGTCCTCCCAAGGCGAGCGCAGCGGCGCGTCGACCCGGAAGCGGGCGCCGGCGCCGACGCCGGTCGAGTCGATCCGGGTGAGGCGGAAGTCGGTGAGGAAGTGGTCGGTGAACGAGGGCCGGGCGGAGAGGTCGGCGAGCAGCGCGAAGGCGCGCTCGCGCGGCACGTCGACTTCGATCTCGGCGCTGATCGGACCCATCGCGGCGCGATTCTAGACATCCGTCCGACGCCGCCACCGGAAGAGGAAGTTTGAGTGACGGGAGCGGGTCGGCGGGTTAGGATCGAAGCGACTCTGGGAAGGAGGGTCGGGATTCTCGACAGCATCAGCAGTGGCCCGCTCGACAGCGGCCCGCTGGACACCAGTTACCCCACCGGTTCGATGCCCGGCTGCGGCACGTACTTCTGCCTCGGCTGCGGCGCCCACGTCGCGCTGCGGGAGACCGAGGAGCTGCCCGAGTGCGCGAGCTGCGGCAGCGTCCGCTTCCGCCGCGACTCGATCTTCGCCGGCCGCCAGGAGCACGGCGCGCCAACCGCCGAGTTCGCGGTGCTCGACCACCACGCGCCGCCGTACTGGCTCGAGGAGGCGCGGCAGTCGCTCGCCCGCCCGGGCGCCCACCTCGCCTGGCGCGACGACGACGAGCGGATCCAGACCTTCGCGATCGAGCGCGCCTGGACCCGGATCGGCCGCAGCGAGACCGCCGACGTCTGCCTCGACGATCCGACCGTCTCGCGCCGGCACGCGATGATCGTCGTCAAGCCGGGCCGCGGCCTGCGCGTGCTCGACGACCGCAGCCTCAACGGCATCTTCGTCAACGGCAGGCCGGTCGAACTGCGCGCCCTCGCCGACGGCGACGAGCTGGCGGTCGGCCGCTTCCGGCTCTACCTGCTGCTGCGCTAGCCCTGACGTTTGCAACCCACAGGGTTACAAACGTCATACGGACCGTTTCCAGCCACCGGCGTCCCTAGGATCACGGCCGTGAACGCCGTGCCGAGTCCGGTCGACCCCCCCAGCGGCCCGCAGGGCCCCCGCTCGGGCCCGCAAGGGGTCCCGTCGATCTCGGCCGCCGCCGACCGCGCCCGCGCCGAGCTGCACCAGGAGATCGAGCGCGTCCGCCTCGGCGTCGAAGAGATGCTCGCCGAGCAGAACGAGCCGGTGAACTCGGACCTGCAGCGCGAGCTCCAGGACCTGCGCGAGGACACCCGCCTCTACGTCAAGAAGCGGCTGCGCAAGAGCGAGAAGAAGCTCGAGCGCTCGGTCGAGAAGATCGACGAGCGCACCAAGCGCCTCGAGAAGCGGATCGACCAGGTCGAGGCCGATCGCGAAGCCGCCGAGTTCCGCATCCACTCAGACACCGAGCGCATGCTCGACGGGCTGCTCGCCGAGGTCCGCGCCATCGCGGACCTGCTGACCCAGGGCGACGGGGATAGAAAAGCTCGCTGACAGCCGCCGCGCCGCGGCTCTCGGTGCAATCGCAGCGCTGGCCCTGGGGCTTACCTGGCTGGTCGCCGCCTCGCAGGCAAGCGGGCCAGACGCCGCCGCGGCGGCGAAGCCCTGCGTTCCCTCGCTGACCAAGCCGTTCAACTCGCCGGCCTACGCCGACACGCCCTGGCCGACCGAGCACGCCGATGTCTGGCGGACGCACGCGGCGCCGACCGGGCTGCCCGCCGACCTCGACCGCTACGGGCTGGCGACGAGAAGCGCGCGCCTGCCGTTGGAGCCAGCCTGGGGCTACGTCGGCAAGCGCGGCAAGATCTACGTGGTCGGCGGCTCGCCCTACCTGCTCAACATGTTCACGGAACTGATGCTGGGCGCGCCGAAGCGCCGGATCCCGCTGCTGACCGAGCGCAGCCTCGCCGCCTCGAAGAAGACCACGCCGTACGTCGTGCAGATCGACGCGAAGGCGATGACCGTCGACAAGGTGCTGCATCTCGCTAAAGGCAGGAAGAGCGGGTTCGTCAACTACACCGGCGGCATGCTCGTGCACTCGAACGGCTTCCTCTACGCCGTTGCCCAGGGCGTGCTCTACAAGATCGATCCGCGCCGATTCGAGGTCAAGAACTTCGTGTCCCTCCCGGCCGCCCCGGCCGCAGGCGGCGGGCCGAACCTGATGACGACCTACAACGGGATCGCCGCGGCCGCCAACGGTGACCTGTTCCTGAAGGGCTGGGCGACCTCGGGCGGCGAAGGCGAAGAACCGCCCGGGATGCTGGTCCGGGTCGACCCGGACACCCTCGCGATCGCGCCCGAACCTCCGGTGCCCGTGAACGGGATCTCCTCGGCGCGCATGGCCGTCGTCAACAGCGGCGGGACCGAATACCTCTACCTGCCGGGCCCGAAGAAGTCGGTCCGCTTCAAGGTCGACGGGTCGAGCTTCGAGCTCGACGAAAGCTGGACCTCGGCCTACCTAGGCAAAGGCGACACCCAGGCCAGCTCCGACCTCTTCATGGGCAACGGCGTGCTCTTCGCCAACAACACCAGCCCGACCGCCAAGACCTCGTCGCGGATCTTCGCGAAGGGGGTCGCCGACGGCGCCGAACTGCACGAATACCGGCCCTTCAGGCACCCACGCGAGGTGGGCTGGAACTTCTTCATGATGGTCGGAGACCCCTACCGGTCCGGGATCGCCGCCGTCGGCGACCAGGCGAGCGGCCGCGTCTCGGGCTACCGCGCCTGCGGTGGTGGGGTCTCGGCAAGGAAGCTGTGGGAAACCGACGAGATCGAGTCGTCGGCCGGGATGGCCGTCAACTACCGGGCCGGCCAGCTCTACACCGACGACCGCGTCTGCCCGCAACAGCGCCGCTGCCGCCTCTACCTGGTCGTCCTCGATCTCCGCACGGGCGAAGAACTGGCCAGAGTCAGGGTCGCCGGAACCAAGCCGACGATGGGCCAGATCTTCATCGGCCGCGGCGCGGTCTACTACATCGCGACGCAGACCGGCACGCCGCACGGCTACATCACCCGCGTCACCGCCCAGCCGCGCTGACGCCGACTACCCCCGCGAGTCCGCACTTATGCACCCATACGGTGCTCTAGAGCAGACTCGCGAACCCTTGGCCATTCATCTCCCAGGCACACGAGCACCTCGACCCCGAACACGGTGTGAGGGAGGGGCCGGGTGGTCCCGGGGCGTCTTGTACTTTTTCGCGACTAAGCCGCCACGGCCAGCCGCAAGCGACCCACGAAAAAGTTAAGCGGAGGGACCACCCCGGCCCCTCCCCCTCGCCAGCCTCACTCGGTCGAGATGCTCGGGTCCGCCTGGACCTTCTGCGGGATCACCATCAGGAAGTTGCTGGTCGCGTCGGCGGTCAGCTCGAGCATGCGCTCGGCCTCCTCGTCCTGTCCCGTCGCGCGCAGTTCGGTCGCGTAGTGGCCGAGCAGGTCGTCGAGGTCGATCAGCCCCTCGGCGTCGAGGTCCTTGAGTTCGACTTTGGCGCCCTCGCCGAGGCGGCGCTGGATCGCGTCGCGGTCGATGCCGAAGGCGTTGTGGCGGACGTAGACGCGGCCGCCGGTCATCCCGGCGCAGGCCCAGGGGCCTAGGTCGCCGAGCACGACGGCGCGGCCCGAGGTCATGTACTCGAAGGCGAACCCCTTGGCGTTGGCGCGGTCGACCAGGCAGCCGCGGCTGTCGTCGATCTCGTGCTCGGGCTCTCCGCCGAGGACCACGTCGGCCCCCGAGAGGCGGATGCAGAAGCGCGAGTCGGCCGAGCCCTGCACGTAGAGGCGGCCGCGCTGGGCGCCGTAGGCGAAGGACTTGCCGACCGAGCCGTTCAGCCGCTTGCCGCGCGCCCCCTTGCCCTTGAGGATCGCGATCGAGCCGCCCAGCATCGTCTTGCCGACGCCGTCCTGGGCGCCGCCCTCGATCCGAATCGAGACGCCGTAGGCGTTGAAGGCGCCGAGCCCCTGGCCGGCGACCGAGCCGCCGTTGAACTCGAGATCGGCGAGCACCTCGTCGCTCGACTCCGGCCCGTCGCCGAAGATCCGCGAACGGGCGATCGCGCCGGCCAGCTCGGTGCCCAGTACGCGGTCGTTGGCGTCGGTCGCGCGCGGGAACTGGCTGCGCACCGTCTGCCCGGAGCAGATTTCCGGCGCCAGGGCGCCGATCTGGGCCGACGCCTCCTTGGCCTCCATGCGGATCGGCCGGGCGACCACGAGACCGGCCTCGGCGCGCGCCTCGACCTCCTCGGCGACCGGCAGGTCGAGCGGCTCGAGGTCGAGGTACTCCTCCAGCGGCGTGATCAGCGGCGCCAGGTCGATGCTGTCCTTGGCGGCGACCTGGTGCAGCAGGTCGTAGCGGCCGACCAGGTCCTGGGCGCGTTCGTAGCCCAGCGAGGCGACCACCTGCTTGACCTCCTCGCCCATCGAGGAGAAGAAGCGCGCGCAGCTCTCAGCCGCGCGGTCGACCTCCTGGGGCGTGAACTTCTTCAGCCCGTGCTCCTGGGCTTCCTCGGTGGTCTCGATCTGGGTGGCGATGCCGACGTGGCAGGTGTCGAGCTGGCAGCCGCGGCAGATCGTGCAGCCGAGGCTGACCATCGCCAGGGTGCCGAAGCCGACCCGGTTGGCGCCGAGACAGTGCAATTTGACGATGTCGTGGCCGGTCCGGTAGCCGCCGTCGGCCCAGATCTCGACCCGGTTGCGCAGCCCGGCCTCCATCAGCGCCTGGTGCACCGCGCGGGTGCCGATGTCGCTCGGCAGGCCGACGTGGCGCAGGGCGTGCTGGCGGGCCGCGCCGGTCCCCCCCTCGAAGCCCGAGAGGGTGATGATGTCGGCGCCCGCCTTGGCGATGCCGAGGCCGATCGTGCCGATGTTCGGCACCACCGGGACCTTGACCGAGACGCGCACGTCCGGGTTGACGGTCTTCAGCTCGTCGATCAGCTCGGCGAGGTCCTCGATCGAGTAGAGGTCGTGGTTGTTGGAGGGCGAGATCAGGTCGGTGCCGGGCGCCGCGTTACGGGCGGCGGCGACCTTGGCCGAGACCTTCTTGCCGGGCAGGTGGCCACCCTCGCCTGGCTTGGCGCCCTGGCCGATCTTGATCTCGGCGACGTAGGAGGAGTTGAGCATCTCCGCCGAGACGCCGAAGCGTCCCGAGGCGACCTGCTGGCCGCGCCACTTGCGGTACTGCCCGTACATGTCGCGGATCTCGCCACCCTCGCCGTTCATGCAGAGAATGTTGGTCTCTTTGGCCGCGTCGGCGTAGGCGCGGAAGGCCGGCTCGGACTGCGAGCCGAAGCTCATCGAGGAGATCACGATCGGGTAGTCGTGGTGGCCGACGCCGGCGTCGACGCCGGCCGGGTCGACCGGGGCGCGGTCGCCTTTCAGGGCCATGATGTGGCGCATCGAGATCGGGTTCTGCCGCTCCAGCTCCAGGACTTTCTCGGAGTACTCCTCGTAGGTGCCGGTCCCGTTGGCGGTCGCGATCGCCGCCTTGTAGACCTTCGGGTAGAAGCGGAAGGTCTTCGCCGGTTTGGCGGTCTCGTCCTCGCCCGAGAGCGCCCGGGCGCGCTCGTTGGCGTCCTCGTCGAGGTCGGCGAAGCCGGTGCCGCCCTTGCTCGAGGCGGCGAACGCCTTGGTCTGGAAGATCTCGGCGAGCTCCGGCTTGATCCCGATCGAGGAGAACTGGCGCGCGTAGCCGCGCACCTCGTGGATGCCGATCGTCGAGATCACTTTCTCGATCCCTTTGCGCAGCGCCGCGCAGAGGTTGGAGACGTCGTTCTCGTAATCCTCGACGCAGATCACCTCGACCATCGTGTAGGGGCAGACGCCGTTGGCGCCGAGGCCGAGGGCGAGCATCACGTCGTGGACGTTGCGAACCGCGGCGGAGCGCAGCACCAGGCCGCAGCGGCGGCGCAGGTTCTCTTCGCCGCGCTCGACCTTGAACTGCTTCAGCGCCTGGTCGACCGAGGAGGTGGCGAGGTGCGGATCGAGGTAGCGGCGCTCGCCGTCGTAGACGGTGCGGTCGGTGAGGATCAGCAGCTCGGCGCCGTTGCGCACCTTCTTCACCGCTTCCTGCTTGATCCGCTCGATCGCGCCCTTGGTCGTCTCCGACTCGAGCAGCGAGATGTCGACCGCGGCGGCGCGGCCGCGGAACTCCTCCCAGAGGTCCTCGAGCAGGTAGGTGTGGTGGTCGCGGGCGATCTTGCGGTAGGTCTTGTCGGAGAGCGGCGCCAGGCCGTGGTGGCCGCCGAGCAGCACCGGGAACTCGGTTTCGACCGTGCCGGTGTCCTCGCCGGCGGAGTCGAGCGAGGGCCGGCGCCCGAACAGGGCGCGGGTCGAGAAGTGCTCGAGCTCGCGTTCGCGGTCGAGCGCCGGGTTGGTGACGACGGCGACCGTCTCCTTGAAGTAGTCGGCGAGGTTCTGGCGCTCCGGCGAGAGCGCCGCGAGCGGCCCGTCGTAGCCCAGCGAGCCGACCGGCTCGGCCCCGTTGGAAGCCATCTGCTGGACCAGTTTGACGTCGTCGCGCTGCCAGCCGAAACCGGCCAGCACGCGGTCTTCGACCTTGACCGGCTCCTCGGGCCCGGCTTCGGAGTAGCCGGGGACGTCGTCGCCCTCGAGCGGTCCGCCGGTCTCCAGGGCGCGGTCGTAGCCGGCGGCGGCGTCGACGCCGTTGCGCTTCAACCAACGGTCGCGGACGATCCGCAGCATCTCGTCGTGCGGGTGCAGGCTCGACTCGCGGGCGCCCGCGTCGATGCCGACCAGCACCTTCTCGCCGGGGGCGAGCGGCTTCGGCTCGGAGACCATCTCGTGGACCGAGACGACGCCGGGCTCGGAGCTGAAGATGAAGTCGGTTTCGGTCTCGACCTGCCAGAGCGGGCGCAGGCCCATCGCGTCGGCCGAGAAGACGCACTCGTCGGCGTGGCGCGCGATCAGCGCGACGGGACCCTGCGCGAACGGGCCCATCGCCTGGTGCAGGTACATGTAGAAGCTGTGCAGGTCCTCGGGGAGGGCCTTGATCTCCTCGACGATCGGCGGCACCAGCATCTCCATCGCCTCGGCCAGACTGAGGTCCTCGCGGCTGACCATCGTGTCGATCGTGCGGTTCAGGTCCTGGGAGTCCGAGGCGCCGGGCCGGATCGGCACGGCCAGCATCTTCGCCTCCTGGCGCAGCTGTTCGATCGTGTTGATCTCGCCGTTGTGGCCGATCGCCGAGAACGGCTGGACCCGCTTGAACGACGGCCAGGTGTTGGTCGAGTAGCGGTTGTGCCCGAGCGCGGCGACGGTCTCGAAACGCGGGTCGCGCAGGTCGGGGTAGTAGGCGCCGAGCACCTCGGGGGCGCCCATCACCTTGTAGACGCAGGTCGTCGCCGAGAACGAGGGGACGTGCACGTCGAGCGTCTGCTCGAGCTCGTTCATCAGCTCGAAGAGGATCGGGTCGCGGCGGGCGGCGTCCGGGACGAGGCCGGCGAGCTGCCAGAAGATCGGCTCCTCCTCGCGCGCGGTCGGGCCGAGCGCCGGCGAGTTCACCGCGCCTTCGCGCTCGGCGAGGATCCGGAAGCCGCCCTGGTTGAGCAGCTCGCGGGCATCGTGCTGGACCTTCTCGAGATCCTGGGAGCGCTCGACGAAGACATGGGCGACCGCGAAGGCGTCGTCGAGGGTCAGCGACGGGTCGTGGCCGCCGCTGCGCACCTCCTCGGCCCAGATCTTGCGCGGGATGTCCAGCATCAGTCCACAGCCGTCACCCTCGCCGTCGACGTTGCCGGCGCGGTGGAGCATCTTCTGCAGCGCCGGCAGGGCCAGCTCGATCGGCTCGTGGCTCGGCGTCGCGTCCTTGCGCACGGACGCGTAGATCCCGCAGGCGTCGTTGTCTTCGACGCTGGGCGGCGAGACGAGGGGCTTGTAGGGGCGCTCAGGCGAGTAACGCTCGACGTCAGCGCCGTGGCGTGACTGGGACTTCGGCATGTGACCTCCCGGTTTCCGCGCCTTCTTCGAGCGGGCGCGCGACGGGTTGACGGGCCGGAGAATTATAGGCGGGTCAAGCCGACACTCAGGAAATGTTTGGGTTTTGTGCCGGTTTGCGGGGAAAAGAGGGCTCAGCCCCAGGACATCGGCTGGTAGTTGCCGCTCGGATCGACCCCGATCAGCATCGCCGTGACCTTCGCGTCGGAGCGGTTGTGGATCGCGCGAGTGACCGCCGGCTCGAACGCGGCGAGCGTGCCCGCGGGCGCCGCGACCTCCTCGCCGTCCACCACGAAAACGGCCTCGCCCTCGAGGATCACGTAGAGCTCGTCCTGGCCGCTGGCGGTCTCGTCGTGCTCGGGGATCTGCCCACCCGGTCCGATCTCGACCAGGTTGTAGCCGAAGCTCTCGGTGCCGAGCGCCTTGCGGGCGAGCAGCCAGGTCGACTCCCCGGACCCCTCCATGCGCTCGAGATCGTCGCGGTGCTTGATCGAGTACCCCTTTTCCATCTAGGGTCGACACTATCGCCACCAACGACTCAGAGCCAGCCCTGCGCGAGACGATCGACCGCTACAACGCGGCCTGGAACGCCCACGACCTCGACGCGATCATGGCGATGCACGCGCCCGACATGGTCTTCGAGAACCACACCGCCGGCGAGAGCGCGAGCGGCGAGGCGGCGCGCGAGCACATCGGCTCGATCTTCGCGACCTGGCCCGACATCGCCTTCACGACCCGCCGCCTCTACGTCCGCGAGGGCCTGGTCGTCCAGGAATGGACCGCGGCGGCGACGCACACGCAGACGATGCGCCGCGGCGACCACGTCGCCGAGCCGACCGGGCGCCGGATCGAGTGGGACGGGATCGACTCGATCCCCTTCGAGGACGGCCTCGTCAAACGCAAGGACGTCTGGTCCGACAGCGTTTCGATCCTGCGCCAGGTCGGTCTGCTCGACTGAAGTGTCGAGTTACGCACCCCTACGGTGCATAACTCGACAGAGCTAGAAGCTCCAGTCCGGTTCGGAGGCGTTCTTGACCAGCGTCTTCGCTTTGCCGCCCGTGAACGGACGGGTGACGACGGTGTGCTTGTTGCCTGGGTCGAAGCCGCCTTCGAAGCCGAGCACGGTCTTGCCGTCGGCGGAGAGAGCGGTGCCGACGAAGCCCGACTCGTCCGCCGGGCCGATCGGCCTCTGGGCGCCGGTCACGGCGTTGACGCCGACGGCGTAGCTGGTGTCCTGACCCTGGAACTCGGTGAGCAGGCGTTTGCCGTTGCCGGACCAGGCGGTCGGAAAGAGGCCCTGCAGCAGCGGATCGACCACCGTGTGGGTGAGGCGTTTGACGCCTTTGCCGTTTTGGTTCATCAGGTAGATCTCGTTCTTCGGCCCGTACTTGCGCTTGTTCGCGTCGAGCTGCTTGACGAAGGCGATCTTCCCGGTCGGCCCCCAGAGCGGATCGAGCGAACGGTGGTCCTTGGTCAGGGCGACCGCTTTCCCCCCGGCTGCCGAGACCCGGTAGACGTCGCTGCGCGGCGGGTACTTTTCGCTGTTCGACTTCGCGTAGACCACCTGTTTGCCTTCGGGGTCGAAGCTGAAGCCGCTGAAGTAGCCGCTCGCCAGCACCTTCTGGGTGCCCGTCGCGATCGTGATCAGGACCAGCTTGCGCACGCCGAGTTCACCGCCGCGCAGTGCCAGGACCTGTTCCCCGTCGGGCGAGAACTCGAGGTAGAAGGGTTCGCGCCAGCCGACCATCAACGTCTTCGCCGGCCCGCCGGCGACAGGCGCCAGCTTAAGCTCGGTGCCGTGGCCGGGGCCTTCGTGGAAGTAGGCGACCGAGGCTCCGTCGGGCGCCATGTGGGGACTGTTGCCGGGGCCGATCTTGCGGATGCCGCTGCCGTCGTCGTTGGCGACGTAGACGGCCCGGTTGAGCTGCCCGCGCACGAAGGTGAGCGAGGCCTGGGCGGCGGCCGGGAGGGCCACCAGAACGACGGTGGCGAGGAGGACGGCGAGCATGGGGAACTTCCGCGGGGTCGGCATGGCGCGATCCTACGCCCGCCCCGCGACGGACCGGACGAATCTCCCAGTCCTATGCCGGACCGACGATCGCCGCGGCGACGAGGCCGCCGCTGACGCCGAGGAAGGAGACGACCGCCAGCGCCCGGTAGGAGGCGCGCTTCTCGACCGCCGGATCGAAGGCCAGCGGGACGAAGAGAAAGGGGTTGACGAAGGTGCCGAAGACGAGCGCGGCGGCGATCGCGGTCGGCAGGTCGGGGACCGCCAGCCCTACCCCGATCAGGATCAGGCCCATCATCACGTAGTCGAGGTGGACCTGGCGGATCCGGTGCGGGGCCACGACGCCGATCCGCTTCAGCCACTCGGGCCGATCCTCGCGCACGACCATCGCCCAGCCGAGCAGACCGCCGAGCGCGAGCTCGACCAGCCCCACCTGCACCACCCAGTCCATGCGGCGAGCCTAAAGCTCAGGCACGTCGGCACCAAGCGGCTCGAACGGGAGCCGCCTCACCTCCGCCCAACCGGCACAGCGCTCCTCCAGCGCTGCGGCGACGTTGCCGGCCTCCTGCCAGGTCGTCCAGACGAGCACGGTCGGCCCCGCGCCGGAGATCGTCGCCCCCAGGGCGCCCAGCTCCGTCGCCGAGTCGACGATCTCCATCGAGCGGGGATAGAGCTCGCGGCGGCGCGGTTGGTGAATCCGGTCGGCGACCCCGCGCGAGACGAGGTCGAGGTCGGCGCTCTGCAGCCCGAGCACCAACAGCGCCGCGGCGGAGACGTTGGCGACAGCGTCGGCGAGCGGCACCTCGGCCGGGATCGCCTCGCGGGCCAGCCGGGTCGAGACCTCCTCGGGCGGGATCACGACGACCCCCTCGAGACCGCCGGGCGGGTCGAAGCGCGAGGCCAGCGGGGCGCCGTCGGGGCCGGGACCGCAGACGACGAAGCCGCCGTAGATCGCCGCGGCGACGTTGTCCGGATGTCCCTCGATCTCGCTCGCGCGGATCAGCAGCTCCTCGCGCGAGAGCGCCAGCTCGAAGAGGTGGTCGGCGGCAACAAGCCCGGCGACGATCGCGGCGGCGCTGGAGCCGAGCCCCCGCGCCAGCGGGATCTCGCTCCGCAGCCGGAAGGCGATCCCGTCCGCCGGCCGCAGGCTCTCGAAGGCGCGGACGATCAGGTTGTCCCGCCCGGTCGAAACCTCGAGCCCGCCCGGGTCGAACGAGAACTCCCCCGTCTCCTCCACCTCCAGCTCGAGGTGCAGCGAGACCGCCGCGGCCATCGCGTCGTAACCGGGACCGAGGTTGGCCGAGGAGGCGGGAACGCGAACGAGTCGGCGGCGCGCGGTCACCGGCTCGCCTCAGTCGAAGACAGCGCGCTCGACGGCGCTGAGCTCGTTCTCGCAGTTGATCACCGCGGGGGCTTTGCCGAAAGCGGTGTCGGGGTCCTTGAGGCCGTGGCCGGTGAGCACGCAGACGACCGACTCGGGCGGCGCGGCGCCCTCGACGACGGGCAGGCCGTGGGCGAGCAGGCCGGCGACCGAGGCAGCCGAGGCGGGCTCGCAGAAGACCCCTTCGTTGTCGGCCAGCCAGCGGTAGGCGTCGAGGATCTGTTCGTCGGAGACGGCAGCGACGCGGCCGCGCGAGGCGGTGAAGGCGGCCATCGCCTCCTCCCAACGGGCCGGGTTGCCGATCCGGATCGCCGAGGCGACCGTCTCCGGCTTGGCGACCGGGGCGCCGCTGACCAGCGGTGCCGCGCCCTCAGCCTGGAAGCCGTAGAGAATCGGCGGCGAGCCGGTGTCCTCGCCCAGCTCGGTGAAGCCGCGCCAGTAGGCGGTGACGTTGCCGGCGTTGCCGACCGGGATCGCCAGGGCGCCGGGCATCTCCCCCAGCTCCTCGACGATCTCGAAGGCACCGGTCTTCTGCCCTTCGATCCGGTGCGGGTTGACCGAGTTGACCAGCTCGACCGGGTGCTTCTGGGCAATCTCGCGGACGATCGTCAGCGCGTCGTCGAAGTTGCCCTGCAGGGCGACCACGCGGGCGCCGTAGATCAGCGCCTGGGCGAGCTTGCCGATCGCGATCTTGCCCTCGGGCACGATCACCGCGCCGCGCAGGCCCGCCCGCGCCGCGTAAGCGGCGGCGCTGGCGGCGGTGTTGCCGGTCGAGGCGCAGATCACCGCCTCCGCCCCCCGGCCCTTGGCGCGCGAGACGGCGACCGTCATGCCGCGGTCCTTGAACGAGCCGGTCGGGTTGGCGCCCTCGAACTTGAGGTAGGCGCGGGCGCCGATCCGCTCGGAGAGACGGGTCGCCTCGATCAGCGGCGTCGAGCCCTCGTTCAGGGTCACGACCGGGTCGCCGGGCTCGAGCGAGAGCCGGTCCCGGTAGCGGTCGATCAGACCCGCCGCCAACCTAGAACTCCTCCTCGATCACGTGGATCGAGCGAGCCGGCGCGCGCAGGTCGCCGAGCTCGCCGAGCGCCTCGACGGCCGCGGAGAAGCGCGACTCGAGGCACTCGTGGACGACCATCACCAGGCGGGCGTCGTCGCCGATCCCGCGCTGGACGACGCTCTTCACCGAGACCTCGTGGTCGCCCAGCACCGCCGCCACGCGGGCGAGCACGCCCGGGCGGTCGGCGACCTCGAGGTAGAGATAGAACGAGGAGGTGACGTCGGCGACGATCGGCAGCTCGGCGCGGGTCTCGTGCACGGGCGCGTCGCCGGCGAGGATCGAGACGACGTCGCCGAGCACGGCCGAGGCGGTCTGCAGGCCGCCCGCTCCCGGCCCCGACATCGTCACCTCGGTGATCGCGGGAGCCTCGACCATCACCGCGTTGAAGGGGCCCTCGATCGGCGCCAGCGGGTGGCCGCGGTAGAGGAAGCAGGGGAAGACGCGGACGCTGATCCCGCCGTCCCGCCGCTCGGCGACGCCGAGCAGCTTCAGCGAGAGGCCGAGCTCCTTGGCGTAGGCGAGGTCGTCGGGCTGGATCGCCTCGATCCCCTCGTAGGAGACCTCGGAGAGGGTGACCGGCGTGTGGAAGGCGAGCCGGGCGAGGATCGCCATCTTCGCCGCCGCGTCGGCGCCGCTGACGTCGTCGGAGGGGTCGGACTCGGCGTAGCCGAGCGCCTGCGCCTGGGCGAGGACCTCGTCGTAGCCGGCGCCGGTCGCGGCCATCTCGCTGAGGATGAAGTTGGTCGTGCCGTTGACGATCCCGAAGACCTTGGAGATCTCGGTGACGCCGAAGCTCTCCTGGATCGTGCGCACGATCGGGATCACCGCCGCGACCGCCGCCTCGAAGCGCAGCTGCACGCCCTGCTCGCGGGCGATCGCGAAGAGCTCGTCGCCGTGCTGGGCGAGCAGTTGCTTGTTCGCGGTGACCACCGGGCGGCCGGCGCGCAGCGCGTCGACCACGAAATCGCGGGCTACGTCGGTGCCGCCCATCAGCTCGACGATCAGGTCCGAGCGGCCGAGGATCTCGCCGAAGTCGCCTTCGCTGCGGGTCAGCACCCCGGAGATCTCCGGGCGGCGCCCGGTGGCTGCCTCGACCGCGTCGGCGCGCTCGGCGAGCAGCTCGGCGAACGCCCCGCCGACGGTGCCGTGGCCCAACAGCCCGATGCGAACCGGTTTGGGACCGCCCTCACGCTCAGACATCGCGGACGGTGAGGTCGTCGTAGGTCTCGCGGCGGACCACCAGGCGCGCCTCGCCGTCGCGGCAGAAGACGACCGGCGGTCGGGTGACGCCGTTGTAGTTGTTGGCCATCGCGTGACCGTAGGCGCCGGTCGCCGGCGTCACCAGGACGTCGCCGACGGCCGGCTCGGCGAGCATCGCGTCGCGCACGATCACGTCGCCGGACTCGCAGTGCATGCCGGCGATCGTGACCAGCGTGTCCGGCTCGGCGCCGGCGCGGTCGGCGACCAGCGCCTCGTAGCGGGATCCGTAGAGCATCGGCCGCAGGTTGTCGGACATGCCGCCGTCGACGGCGACGTAGGTGCGCACACCGGGGATCTCCTTGACGGTGCCGAGCCGGTAGGCGGTGATCCCGCCGTTGGCGACGAGCGAGCGGCCGGGCTCGACCAGGATCCGCACGTCCGGCCCGAAGACCTCGGCGACGCCGCGCACCTTGACGTCTACGTAGGCGTCGATCGAGGGCGGCTCGTCCTCGCCGGTGTAGGCGACGCCGAGGCCGCCGCCGACGTTGACCACCTCGCACCACTCGCCGGCGAGACCGCCGAGCGCCTGGATCGCCAGCTTGTAGGGCTCGAGCTCGAAGATCTGCGAGCCGATGTGGGCGTGCAGGCCGACCAGCTCGAGCTTGTCGGAGGCGAGCACGCGCTCGATCGCCCGCGCCGCCAGCCCGTCCTCGAGGCCGAAGCCGAACTTCGAGTCGAGCTGGCCGGTGGTGATGTAGTCGTGAGTCGAGGGCTTGATCCCCGGCGTGACGCGGATCAGCACCTTCTGTGGCGCGTCGAGCAGGCGCTCGCAGCGCTCGATCTCGTCGAAGGAGTCGAGGATCAGGTGACGGATGCCGGCGCGCGCCGCGAAGAGAATCTCCTCGTCGGTCTTGTTGTTGCCGTGCATGTGGATGCGGTCGGGGTCGAAGCCGGCGCGCAGTGCCGTATGCAGCTCCCCGCCGGAGGCGACGTCGGCGGAGAGGCCCTCCTCGGCGAAGAGGCGGTAGGCGGCGGTGCAGGGGAAGGACTTGCTGGCGAAGAGAACCTCGAACCGGCCGCCGTGGCGCTCGAAGGCCTCGCGGTAGGCGCGAGCGCGGGCGCGGATGTCGTCCTCGGCGTAGATGTACGCGGGGGTGCCGAACTCGGCCGCGAGGTCGACCACGTCGCAGCCGGCGACCTCGAGATGACCGCGCTCGTTGACCCGGCTCCCCGCTGGGTAGACCGCCGAACCTTCGATCGGGTCACCGCTGACCACGGACCCCGCCTGTTCTCGCTCCGTCATCGACGGGCATTCTGACGGTTGGGAGCCGGTCTGGGCTGGAAGCCCGCTCAGCGTTTCGGGTCGAGCAGGCCGCCGACCGCTCCGGCGGCACCGTCGACCACTTTGCCGACGGTCGATTCGGGCCCGGCGACGCCGTTGACCACGTCTTCGGCGACTTCGGTGACACCGGTGCTGCCGAGCGCACCGCCGAGCGCGGTTTCGTCGACTTTGTTCACGGTTTCGTTGACCGTGCTGGTGACGTTCTGCGAGGGCGAGGAGGCCGTGCCGGCGCCGCCTCCGGTCGAGCCTCCCGACCCCCCTCCGGACGGCGAGGAGGGCGTCGCGGTCGGCGAGCCCTGCGCCGCCGGCGCGTTGCCCGGCGAGCCACCCTGTTCGCCACCGCCACCGCCGCCGGTGGATTCACCGCCGGTCGCGCCGGGCTGGACACTGTCCCGGCTGCCGTCGAGCTCGGCGCCGCCGGCGCCGTTCGCGCGGCCGGCGGCTCCTTTGCCCGCGGCAGCGGCCGCGGCGCCCGTCGCCCCTGCGGCATCAGCCGGGCCAGCGGCGGTCGGGCCGGCCGGCTGCGCGGTGGAGACCGCGGGCTCGTCGCTGTCGGCAAAACCGGCGATCGGCCAGTCGGTGAAGACCTGGGCTGAAACGAGCAGGACGAACGCCGCGATGGCGATGGCGATCAGCGTTGCGCCCGACATCGCGCCCACCAGATAGGTGTGCGCCTGGCGAACCATTTCCCTTATTGCTAAAGGTAACCCATCGGGTCCGTCACCTGGCCGTATATACGCACCTCGAAGTGGAGATGCGCACCGGTCGAGTAACCGGTGTTGCCGACGTAGCCGATGATCTCGCCCTGGCCGACCGACTCGCCGGCCGAGACCGCGAACGCGGACTGGTGGGCGTAACAGGTGGAGAGGCCACCGCCGTGATCGATGCAGGTGAAGTTCCCGTAGCCGCCGCTTTCGGCCTCCGACTGCTGGAGGATCACCGTTCCCGAAGCTGCGGCACGGATCGGCGTTCCTTCCGGCACGCCGATGTCGACGCCGGGGTGGTCCTCGTAGCCGGCGCCGATGTCGCGGCCCCCGAAGCCGGAGGTGATCGGCCCGCTGACCGGCCAGATCAGGCCACCGCTACCTGGCTGGATCGGGCCGGCCGGCAGCGGCGCCGAGCCCGTCTGGGCGAGCATCGCGGCGAGCTCGGCCTGGATCGAGGCGACCGAGCCCTCGAGCTTCTCCTCGTGGTCGCCGATCCGGGCCAAGGCGGCGACGCGATCGGCTCGGGCGGCGTGCAGTTCGGCTTGGCGGCCCTGCAGCTGGCCGCGGGCGTCGGCCAGGGACTGCTCTTCGGCGGCGATCTCGTCGCGGGCCGATTCGATCGTCAGCTTCGACTCGCGCAGTTCGGTGACCAGCGCCTTGACTTCGTTGCGCAGATCCTCGACCCGGGTGACGATCGCCTCGTCCATGCGGCGGATGCGGTCGAGATATTCGGCGCTGGTCGCGAGGTCGTCGATGTCGCCGGCGCCGACGATCACGCTGAGCATGTCGGGGCTGCCCATCTCGTAGATCGCCACGATCCGTTCGCGCAACGCCGCCAGCGCCCGGCGCAGGCGCAGCCGCACCTCCTCGAGCCGCTCGACCGCGCCGTCGAGCCTCGCCACCGCTCCGTCCAGTTCGGCCTGCTTGGCGGCGAGTCGCGTTTCCGCCTCCGCCTCGCGGTTGCGGATCGCCGCGACCTCGGCGGTCAGGCGGTCGATCTCGCGACCGTTCTCGGCGATCGTCGTGGTCAGCACGCCCTCGCGTTCCCGCACCTGATCGAGCCTGGACTGCGTCGCGTCGAGCTTTTCCTGCAGGTCCTCGGCGCCCGCAGGGGCGGAGAGCAGCATGGCGGAGACCGCCGCGACGGCGACCGACACAGCCATCGCGACAGGGCGATTCCTGAGCATCGGCCCGAGGCTAGCCAAGCGTCAATTTCGGCTCGCCGGGCTACCTGAGACTGCAATCCCGCTTGCGATCGCTCCTAGCCGGGGGCGTTCTCGACCCGCAGCAGACCTTCTTCGGCCTCCTCCTCCATCTGCAGGGTCGTGTGCTCGATCTCGAACCTCTCGGCCAGGGCGAACTCGAGGCGGCGGCGGATCAGGTCGCGGTCGGCGCCGACGGCGACGACGACGTGGGCGGCGATCGCGCCGAACCCGGCGGTCACGGTCCAGACGTGCAGGTCGTGCACGGAGCGGACGCCCTGCTCGGCGCAGATCACGGCCCCGACCGCGTCGACGTCGAGGTTGGCGGGCGCCGCCTCCATGAGCACGTCGAGCGGCTCCTTGATCAGGCGCCACGAGGAGGCGAGGACGAGCGTCGCGATCAGCAGGCCGACGATCGGGTCGACGACCGGCGAGCCGCCGAGCAACACCCAGGCGCCGGCGATCAGCACGCCGATCGAGCCGAGCGCGTCGGCGGCCGAGTGGCGCAGCGCCCCCTCGAGGTTGATGTCCTCGCGCTGGCCGCGAGCCAGCACCAGGGTGGCGGCGAGGTTGCCGGCGAGGCCGAGGGCGCCGAGGGCGAGCACGCCCCAGCCGTCGATCTCCGGCGGGTCGGAGAAGCGCCCGATCGCGGCGACCGCGATCACGACGCTGACGACGACGAGGGTGATCCCGTTGACCAGCGCGGCGAGCACCTCTGAGCGCTGGTAGCCGAAGGTGCGCCGTCCGGCCGCGGGCAGCGACGCCAGCCGGGCCGCGAACAGGGCGAGCGCGATCGAGCCGACGTCGGAGAGCAGGTGACCGGCATCGGCGAGCACCGCCAGCGAGCCGGTGAGGATGCCGCCGACGAGCTCGGCGAGGAGCAGGACGGCGTTGATCGCCAGCGCGCCCCACAGCCGCCGGCGGCTGTCGGCGCGCCGCGCCTCGAGCGCGTGCGCGCCGTATCCGTGAGCGTGCCCGGCGTGATCGTGCGAGTGCACGCCCCGAGCTTAGGCGCTACGCCGGAACCGGCTCCTTGGCGGGCTCGGCCATCGCCGCGGCCGCAACCTCGGCGCCGTACTGGAAGCGCTCGGCGTACTCGCGCGCCTGCATCCGCGAGATGACCATGCGCTGGATCTCCGCCGTGCCCTCGAACAGCTGGTAGATCTTGGCGTCGCGGAACCACTTCTCCAGCGGGCACTCGACGTTCCACGCGTAGGGCCCGACGAGGTCCATCAGGGTCGTCGTCGCCCACATCGTCACGTCGCCGGCCTTGAGCTTCGACATCGAGCCCTGGCCACCGGTCATCGGCACGCCGTTGCGGCCCATCCAGCCGGCCCGCTGGACGAGCAGGCGGGCGGCCTCGATCTCGGTGGCGACGTCGGCGAGGGTCTGCTGGATGCGCTGCGTCTGCAGCAGCGGCACGCCGCCTTCGGACTGACCGTCGAGGTACTCGAGGGTCCACTCGTAGGAGGCCTGGGCGATCCCCAGCGCCGAGGCGCCGACGATCGGCCGGGTGATCTCGAAGGTCGCCAGCGCGTCGGCCGAGCGCGACTTCTGACCGGAGCGGGCCCGCTCGAGCTTCTTCGCCAGCTTCTCCTCGCCGCCGAGCAGGTTCTCGACCGGGATCCGGCAGTCCTCGAGCACGACCTCGGCGGTGTGCGAGGCGCGGATGCCGAGCTTCGTCTCCTTCTTGCCCTGGCTCAGCCCCGGCGTGCCCTTGCCGACGACGAAGGATGCCTGGCCGCGGGTGCCGAGCTCGGGGTCGACGGTCGCGACGACGACGTGGACGTCGGCGATGCCGCCGTTGGTGATGAAGACCTTGGTGCCGTTGAGGACCCACTCGTCGCCGTCGCGCACGGCGGTGGTCTTCAGGCTCTTCACGTCGGAGCCGGCCTGCGGCTCGGTGACCGCGTAGGCGCCGAGCTTGATCTCCTCGCCGACGCCGAAGCACTCGGGAACCCACTGGGCGATCTGCTCGGGCGTGCCGGAGGCGGCGATTCCGGCGGCGGCGAGGCCGGAGCCGTTGATCGCCAGCGCCGTGCCGGCGCAGCCCCAGTGCATCTCTTCGGCCGAGATCAGGGTCATCTGGCCCTCGTCGTCGGCGGCGGAACGCTGCAGCGACTCGATCCCGTTGAGGCCCTGACGGCGCGCCTCCTTGACCACCTCCCAGGGCGTGCTCTCCTCTTCGTCGTGTTTGCGCGCGACGGGGCGAATCACGTCACGGGCGAAGGCACGGCACTTCTCTTTGAACTCGCGCTGCTCGTCGTTAAGTCCGAAATTCATCGTGTTCTTCCTCCACCGCCGTTGATTGACTGGTCAGTCAGCCAGTCCCCACACTCTAGCGCGCACGACCCGGCAAGCCCATCTCGACAGGGCCCCGTGTAGCGTTGGCGCGGTGAGCCCGGAGCGCCCGATCAATGCCGACGTGCCGGCTCCGGAGGCGCCCGAGGAGGAGAAGCCGAAAGCGCCCAAGCCGAAGGCGAAGCCCGAGATCAGGAAGCCGGCGCCGTCAGCGAAGCCGCCGCCCGAGGCACCCAAGCCGACCAAGCCTGCCAAGCAACCGAAGCCGCTGGCGCCGAAGCTGCTCGCCGGCTTGGTCGCTGTGGCAATCGTCTTCATCGTCGCCGCCGTGATCGGCGGCACCGGCGGCGGCAAGAACGACGCCGAAAGCGACTCGGCGACGCCGACGCCGCAGCTCACCGAGTCGACCGGCCTCGGCTTCCCGCTCGTCGCCACCGGCAACACGACCAGGGTCGGCGGGGCCGATCCGGCGAGCAACGCCGCGGCGGTGGCCTTGGCCACCTTCCCGTCCACCACCGCCGCCCAGCGCCCCGCAGCGGTAACGCTGGTCGGCGAAGAAGACTGGGCCGCGGCGATCGCCGCGGCCGTTCTGATGGCGCCGCCGGTACGGGCGCCGATCCTCTTCTCGGCCTCCGGCGACATGCCCGAGGCCAGCGCCGAAGCGATGGCCACGCTCGCACCCGAGGGCAGCGGCGCGACCGACGGCGCCGCGACCTTCGTGGTCGGAGGGGTCGCCGGCGGCACCGGCAAGGTCACCGACGTGCCCTCGCGGGGCGCCGCGGCCGCCGCGGCGGCGATCGCCGAGCTGCGCGACCGACTCGACAGCGGTCCCCCCAAGCACATCGTCATCGCCCCCGAAGACGCGCCGGAGTTCGCGATGCCGGCCGCCGCCTGGGCCGCCCGCTCCGGCGACCCGGTGCTGTTCGCCGCCGGCGACGACCTGCCGGCGCCGACCGCCGACTACCTGGAGAAGCACACCGAGCTGCCGATCTACGTCCTCGGCCCGCCCTCGGCGCTCTCCGCGGAGATCGTCCGCGAAGCCGACGCGATCGGCGGCGAGGTCGCCAGGGTCGCCGGCGAGGACCCGGTCGCCAACGCGATCGCCTTCGCGCGCTACTCCGACGACGGGTTCGGCTGGAACATCAACGATCCGGGCCACGGCTTCGTCCTCGCCCGCGACGACTCGCCGCTCGAAGCCGCCGCCGCGGTGCCGCTCTCGGCCTCGGGAACCTGGGGTCCGTTGCTGCTCACCGACAGCGCCGATACGCTGCCGAGCGAGCTGCGCGACTACTTTCTCGACGTGAAGCCCGGCTACACCGACAACCCGACCCGCGCCTTCTACAACCACGTGTGGGTGATCGGCGACCAGGAGGCAATCGACTTGAACCAGCAGGCGGAAGTGAACGAGCTGGCCGAGCTGGCCAAGATCGGCGGCGCGCAGTGAGCGAGGCCGAGAATCCCGAGCTGCTCGCCCAGGGCGGCGAGGTCAGCGCGGAGGACATCCGCGCGCTGGCCGGCGCCTCCACCCCCCACTTCGCGCTGCAGGTGCGCAACCGGATCCGCCGCCTGATCGAGCCGCTGCCCGCCGACCACCCGGCCCGGCTCGAAGGCGAACGCAAGATCGCCCGCCTCGAGGAGCTCGCCGAGCACAGCGGCGACCCGCGCGGGACGCTCGGCATCAGCCACTGAGATGAAGTACCTGGCCCCCGGCGTCTGGCGGCTGAAGGAGTTCCCCGCTCCCAGCATCAACGTCTATCTGGCCGAGGACGTCCTGATCGACGCCGGCCGCCGCTGGGACAGGCGACGGATCTTCGCCGAGCTCGAGGGCCGCGAGATCTCGATGGTCGCCCTGACCCACGTCCACCCCGATCACCAGGGCGTGGCAAAAGACGTCCGCGAGGCGCGCGGCGTACCGCTCGCCTGCCACGCCGACGACGTCGAAGCGATGGAAGGCAAGCGGCCGATGCAGGAAGCGGACGCGAGCAACCCGATCAACCAGGTGATCCGCAGGATCTGGCAGGGCCCACCCTGCGAGGTCGACCGCGTGCTCGAGGAAGGCGACGAGGTCGCCGGCTTCCGGGTCGTCCACGCCCCGGGCCACGCGCGCGGCGAGGTGATCTTCTTCCGCGAGCACGACCGCGTGGCGATCTGCGGCGACGTGATCCGCAACATGAGCTACGCGACCGCGCTGCCCGGGATCAAGGAGCCGCCGAAGATCTTCACCTACGACCCAGCCGAGAACCGCCGTTCGATCCGCAAGCTGGCCGATCTGAACCCGTCGCTGATCCTGCCCGGCCACGGCCCGGCGGTGACCGACATCGCCGCCTTCGAGCGCTTCGTTTCCTCTCTGCCGGGTTAGGGAGGGGGAGTCGGGGTAATCCCGACCCAGCCCCCAACTGGAAGGGAGTCCAGGATGAAGCAGCTCGGAAAGGCTCGTCCCTCGCCGGCGATGGTCGTCGCGATCGTCGCCCTCGTCGCCGCTCTGGCCGGCACGGCCTACGCGGCCGGGCAGATCAACGGCGGCGCGATCATGAAGCAGTCGATCGGCGGCGGCAAGCTGAAGAAAAAGACCCTGACCGGGTTCCAGATCAACACCAACAAGCTCGGCGTCGTGCCCTCCGCGAAGCGCGCCGCGCACACCTACTGGGCCGTGGTCAACAACCCGGCCGGGGCGACCAACGCGACCCTCGCCCGGGCAAGCGACGCCGGCATCTCGGCGGTCGAGGCCGGCGGCACGGTGAACGTGCTCTTCCCGGCCAACGTCTCGGGCTGCGCCAACGTCGCCGGCCGCAACAACGCCGGCACCTCGGTGCCGAACTCGGGCTACGCCCAGACCAACAGCAACCCGGCGAACGCCAACGCCCTCGAAGTCCACACCCGTGACAAAGGTGGCGCCAACGAGGACGCCGACTTCCACCTGATCGTCGTCTGTCCGTAGCTCAGGGGACGAATCGGGCGGCGCTCATGTCGACCCGCTCGCCGCGAAAAGGGACGCCCTCAGCGACCAACAGCCGTCGCTGACGGGCGCCCTTGGCGAGCGAGCCGTCGGCGCGCACGACCCGCCACCAGGGCAGGTCGGGATCGTCGGCTGCGAAGAGGACGGTGCCGGCGAAGCGCGGCGCGCCGGGTGAGACGTCGCCGTAGGTGCTGACGGTGCCGCTGGGAATCCGTTGCACGCGCTCGAGCACTTCGAGCTCGCGGGTTCCCGGCTCGCCGGTCAGCTGGCCCCCGGCCCGAAGGCGTCGATGATCCGGTTCTGGAACTCGCTCAGCTCTTCGGGTGAGATGAAGTAGGTCGGCGGGGTGAGGAAGAGCCCGTCGGCGCGCTCCGCGGTCGCCTCGACCCGGGCGCGGACCTTGTCCAGTGGCCCGGCGGCGCAGTAGGTCTCGACCATCTCGTCGCTGATCGCGGCGGGCACCCCGGCGAGGTCGCCACGGCGGAAGGCGTCGCCGGCGGCGGCGGCGTTGTCGGCGAAGCCGTGCAGCTCCCAGAGCGGCATGTAGGTCTTCACGGTCGCGTAGAAGGAGATCGTGCGGCGGGCCATCTCGATCGCCCGCCCCTCGTCGTCGTCGATCGCGCAGCAGACAGTCGGCAGGTAGTCGAAGTCGGAGCGCTCGCGGCCGGAGCGGGCGAGCCCGGTTTCGAAGGCGTCGACGACGACCTCGTCGATCCAGCGCAGGCTCTGGATCGGGTGCCCGATCAGCCCGTCGGCGACGTCGCCGGCCATCCGCGCCATCCCCGCCTGCACGGCGGCGGTGTAGATCGGCACCGCCTCGCGCGCCGCCGGGTGCGGGCGCACCCAGCCCTTGATGTCGATGTCGTAGTAGCTGCCCTCGTAGCGGATCGGCTCGCCGGCACTGGCCTGGCGCATGATCAGCCGGGTCGCCTCGATCGCCTCGCGCAGGTGCGGCGCCGGTTTGCCGTACTCGGCGTTGTGCCAGGTCTCGTTGAGCCGTTTGACCCCCGCGCCCATGCCGAGACGGAAGCGGCCGCCGGACATCTCGTCGATGTCGAGCGCGCTGACCGCGTTGATGAAGGGGCTGCGGGTGAAGGCCCAGACGATCCCGGTGGCGACGTCGATCCGCTCCGTCTTCGCCGCCAGGAAGGCGGCCTGCGTGACCGCGCTGCGGAACAGCTCGGGCGCCCAGACGCACTCGACCCCGGCGGCCTCGGCGCGCAGCGTCTCGGCCTCGAGGTCGGCGACCGAGGTGCCGATCGCGGCGACCGAGATGCGCTCCAGGGCGCTCAAAGGACCGCGTCCGCGACCCGTTCGCGGTGCCACTTGGCGTCGCCGAAGAGGGCGGCGTTGGCGCGACCGCGCTTGAGGAAGAAGTGCAGGTCGTGCTCCCAGGTGAAGCCGATGCCGCCGTGCACCTGGATCGAGGCGTCGGGCACGCGCCAGCCGGCGTCGGAGGCGTAGGCCTTGGCCATCGAGGCGGCCAGCGGCAGCGACTCGGGCTCGGCGTCCGCCGCCCAGGCGGCGCCGTAGACCGCCGAGCGCGAGTTCTCGGTCTCCAGCAGCATCTGCGCGCAGCGGTGCGAGACCGCCTGGTAGGCGCCGATCGGGCGGCCGAACTGCTGGCGGTCCTTGGCGTAGGCGACGGCCATCTCCATGGTCCGCTGGGCGACCCCGGTCGACTCGGCCGCCAGCGCCACGCAGACGCGGTGGAAGACGGGGAAGTAATCGGCGCCGTCGCCGGGCAGGGTGTCCGCGGCGGCGACCCGGACGCCGTCGAAGCGCACCGAGGAGAGGCGGCGGGTGACGTCGATCGAGACCTCGGGGACGACGGTCACGCCCTCGGCGCCGGCCTCGACGATGTGGCGCCTGCTGTCGCTGGTCGCGACGAGGAAGAAGTCGGCCCCGGCGGCGTCCATGACCAGCGTCTTCGTGCCGTCGAGGACGACGCCGTCGCCCTCCTCCCTCGCCTCCATCGTGAACTCGCCGATCCTCGCCGCGGAGCCGGCGTCCCAGAGAGCCGGCACGCCGCGCCTCTCCCCGGCGGCCAGCGGACGCAGGTAGCGGTCGCGCTGGTCGTCGGAGCCGCCAAGGCTGAGCGCCAGCCCGACGACCGTGTTGGAGAGCAACGGCGAAGGAGCGAGCGCGTAGCCCATCTCCTCGAAGAGGACCGCCAACTCGACGATGCCCAGCCCCTGGCCGCCCCACTCCTCGGGCAGGGCCAGGCCGGGCCAGCCGAGCTCGGCCATCTCGGCCCAGCCGGCGGGATCGGTGCCGTCGTCGCTGGCCGCCAGCTCGCGGATCCGCTCCGATTTGAAGCGCGCGGCGAGGAAGTCGTGGGCGGTCGCCTTGATCGCCTGCTGCTCGTCGGTGAGGTCGAAATACAAGTTCGCTCCTAGCTCCTAGCGCAGCCGAGGCAGGCCGAGCACACGCTCGGCGATGATGTTCTTGAGGATGTCGGTGGTGCCGCCCTCGATCGAGTTGGCGCGCGAACGCAGGAAGCCGTACTGCCAGGCGCCCGAGGCGATCGCCTGCTCGGAGCCGCGCCCGAGCGGCGCGTAGGCCCCCTCGATCTCGAGCGCCAGCTCGGTCAGGCCCTGGTTGATGTCGGCCCACTGCCACTTGCCGAGCGATCCCTCGGGTCCGGGGATGCCGGACTGCATCGTCTTGGTCAGACCCCGGTAGGCGTTGAGGCGCATCGTCTCGGCCTCGATGAAGAGCTGGGCGATCCGCTGGCGGTAGTAGGCGTCGTCGGCCGCGCTGCCGCCGTTGCTGCGCACCTCCCTGGCCAGCTTGGCGAGCCGCCCGAGGCTGTTCTGGATCTGCGAGATCGCGCCGAAGGCGAGGCCGGCGCGCTCGTTCATCAGGGTCGTGATCGCCACGCCCCAGCCGTTGCCGACGCCGCCGACGACGTTCTCCTCGGGGATCCGCGCCTCGTTGATGAAGACCTCGTTGAACTCTCCCTCGCCGGTGATCTGGACCAGCGGTTTGGCCTCCACCCCGTCCTGCTCCATGTCCATCAGGAAGTAGGTGAGCCCCTGGTGCTTGGGCGCGTCGGGGTCGGTGCGGGCGACCAGCATGCACCACTTCGCGTACTGGGCGAAGGTGGTCCAGACCTTCTGCCCGGTGACCACCCACTCGTCGCCGTCCTTGACGGCGCGCGTCTTCAGCGAGGCGAGGTCGGAGCCCGACTCGGGCTCCGAGAAGCCCTGGCACCAGATCTCCTCGCCGGTCAGGATCGGCTCCAGGTAGCGCTGCTTCTGCTCGTCGGTGCCGTGGGCGATCACGACCGGGCCGCCCATCGCCAGGCCCAGCACGTTGGCGGGGCTCGGCGCTTCCTGGCGGGCGGACTCGCCGACGAAGATCGCCTGCTCGATCATCGTCGCGCCGCGGCCGCCGTACTCCTTCGGCCAGGAGATCCCGGCCCACCCCGCCGCGTGCAGCTTCAGCTGCCACTCGCGGCGGAAGGCCATCACCTCGTCGAGGCCGCCTTCCGGCTCCGGGCCGGGATTGTTCTCCTGCAGCCAGGTGCGAACCTCGTCGCGGAACTCCTCCTCCGATGGCGAGAGCGTCAGGTCCATCGATCGGTGAGCATATATGTCGCCTGGCCAGACAGCCAGCCTGGCCGCCTGCGCGCGGCAGCTAGAGCTGGCTGCAGAGTTTGAAGCCGTATTCGCGGGCCAGTTTCTGGTATTCCGCGAACGGCGATTGCGGTCCGGCGAGTTCCGAGTTCGGTTTCGCTTCGACGCCTTTCGCCGCCGCTTCCAGGGCATCGATCATTTCTTCGGCCTGCTGCTCTTCGCCGCTCGGCGGGCTCAGGTCTTCGAATTCTTCGATCGCCGTGTAGAGAGGTGGGACCGCCGCTTTCAGGTTGACTTCCGGCGTTTTCGGCTGGGGTTTGCCCTGTTTCTGGGCTTCTTCCCCGAGTTTCGTCGCCGCTTCTTCGTAGCGCTGCGGGACTTTTTCGCAGATCGCGTCGCCCTGTTTGATGTAGGCCGCTTTGGTCAACGGCCCGCCGTCGCCGTCTTCGGACGTGCCGTCCCCGTCTTCGGACGTGCCGTCTTCGGATTCGGTGCTTTCGGTGCTTTCGCCGTCACCCGTGCTGCCGTCCGTTTCGGCGGCACTCGTCGCGCCGCCGGAACCGCTCTTATCGTCGCCTCCTCCGCACCCGTATCCGTAGGCGACCGTGATCGCGAGCAGCACCACGAGCCCGATGAGGCTGACCTTGAGCGGTTTCATCTTCCCTTCCCCTGTCCAGTAGAACTTGACTAGTCGGGGAATCTACAGGCGGACGGACGCAAGTCAACCCGGCGCCGGGGGAATTTAAGTACCCGATACCCAGGGAAAAACGGGCTCCCGACGCACGTCGGGAGCCCGCGGACCGACCTATTCTTCGCCGCAGACCTTGAAGCCGTAGGCCTCCGCCAGCTGGCTCGGCTCTTTCAAGGCGTTAGCTTCGAAAACGACGCTCGGATCGTCTTCGACTTCGGCGGTCGCCTCTTCCAACGAGGTGATGATCGCTTCGACTTGCTCCTCGTCGCCCTCCGGGGCCCCGAGCGCCGCAAGTTCTTCCACCTGCTGGTTGAGGCTCGGGACGAGCACGTCGGAGATCGCTTCCTCGAGCTCCTCTTTGGTCGCTTTTTCGAGATCGAAGTCGTTCTCTTCGGCGAACTCTTCGGCTTCTTCTTCGCTTCGCTCGGTGGCTTCGGAGCAGATCTCGTCGCCCTGTTCGATGAACTCGGCCTTGCTCAGCACCACCACCGTCTCATCGCCCCCGCCGCTGCTGTCGTCGTCGCCACTGCCGCAACCGGCGGCGATCGCGGCGATCAGGATCGCGGTCAGTGCGCTGGCCAGAATTCCCTTGCTCAAGTTGTCTCCTCGTTCGTCGGTCGTTAGCTGCGAGCCGCCGCAAACTACCGGCGTCGCAAGATGGTCCCGCCCACCAGGTCTCGACACGTTTTGATGACAGCGTGATAGGAACCCGGCAATGAGCTCTAACCAGGGGTACGAAAGTCCGGGGATCGCGGGAAGCGGGGCAATCGCCACCGGCCTCGCCGCCGTCTCGACCACCACCGCAGACACGATTCTGCTCGCCCGCAGCGAGGCCTCCGCCTGGCGCGCCGAGGAGAAAGTCGTCGCCGCCTGCGCGAAGATCGAGGGCGCCGAGCCGTCGCGGCTGCGGGTCACCACCGATCCCGCCGACCTCAGCGAGTGCGACGTCGTCGTCGAGGCCGTGGTCGAGGAGGTCGGGCCCAAGGGCGAGGTGCTCGCCGCCGTCGCCGCGGCCTGCCCCAACGCCGACCTGGCCACCACCACCTCTTCGCTGGGGATCGACGAGATTGCCGCCGCGGCCGGGACCGACCGGCTCTACGGGCTGCACGTCTTCAATCCCGTGCCCCGGATGCAGCTGGTCGAGGTCTGCGTGCCGAACGGCGACGAGGCCGTCCGCGAGCGCGCCCTCGCCTGGTGCGCGGCGCTCGGCAAGACCGCGGTCGAGGTCCCCGACCAGGCCGGCTTCGTGGTCAACCGGCTGCTCTTCCCCTACCTCTTCGAAGCGGTGCGGCTGATCGAGCGGACCGGCATGGAGGCCGGCGAGGTCGACACCTGCATGAAGCTCGGCGCCGGCCACCCGATGGGCCCGCTCGCCCTGCTCGACTTCGTCGGGCTCGACGTCTCCAAAGCGATCGGCGACGCCCTCTACGCCGACAACGGCGAGGCCGCCAGCCAGCCGCCGGGGATGCTCGTCGAGATGGTCGGCGAAGGGAAGCTGGGCCGCAAGAGCGGGTCAGGCTTTTACACGTACGACTGAGCTACTCGGCTCGGGCCTTCTTCCTCTTTCCCGAGATGTCCCAGATCACGTCGGCCTCGGAAATTCCCTGACGGCGGGCGACGGCCTCGATCTCGTCCCAGGGTAGCTCGGCCTCGGGCAGCTCGTCCCAGCGGGCGAGGTCGAGGGCCTCGATCGAGCCGCGAAGTGCCGGGCCGAGATGCTCCTCGGAGCGCAGCAGCGCCCTCAGGACCTCGAGCTGCTTGTCGGTCAGACGTACAACCCACATGCGGTACCTCCAACTGTCGGGGCGGGTCGCGGGTTGCCCGGAAAAGCTAGGACGAGGAACGGACGGAACCGCTGATCCGAACCGCCTCGATGCGGTTCTCGCGGACCGCCTCGACCCGGATCGTGTAGCCGTTGGCGACGATCGAGTCGCCGCGCTTGGGCAGGCGGCCCAACTCGCCGAAGACGTAGCCGCCCACCGAGTTGTAGGCGTCGGTGTCGACCGGCAGCTGGATCCCGGCGTCCTCGAGGTCGCCGAGCGAGACGTGGCCGCGCACGAACCAGTCGCCGTTGGTGAGCTGGCGAAGCGCGGCGGCGCGCGGGTCGGTCTCGTCCTCGATCTCGCCTACGACCTCCTCGAGGATGTCCTCGACGGTGACGATCCCGACCGTGCGGCCGTACTCGTCGACGACGACCGAGAGCGAGGTGCGCTGCGCCTGCAGGTCGTGCAGCAGGTCGTCGAGCGGGCGCGTCTCGGGGACGATCAGGGCGTCGCGGATCAGCACCTCGATCGAGGCCTCCGGCCCGTCGCTCATGTAGAGGCGGGCGAGGCTGTTGTTGTGGACGATCCCCTTGACCCGGTCGGGGTTGTCGTCCTCGATCACGACCAGGCGGGTGTGGCCCGAGGTGACGCAGCGGCGCAGCGCCGCCTCGACCGTCTCGGCGGCGTCGACCGTGACCACCGCCGGGATCGGCGTCATCACCTCCCGAGCCTCCTGCTCGTGCAGGTGGAAGACCCCGGCCAGGTGGCCGGCCTCGCCGGGATCGAGCCGGCCGCGCTGGGCGCCGCGCGAGATCAGCAGGCGCAGCTCCTCCGGCGAGGTCTCCTCGGCGATGCTGTCGGGGTCGACGCGGAAGAAGACGCGGACGATCCAGTTGGCCGGGCCGTTGGTGGCGACGATCAGCGGGTGCAGGGCGGAGCGGAAGAACTTCAGCGGCCCGGCGACGCGCAGCAGGGTCGTCTCGGCACGGGCGATCGCCAGCATCTTCGGCGACTGCTCGCCGAGGATCACGTGCAGGAAGGTGACGATCGTGAAGGCCAGCGCGACGGAGATCGCGATCGCCACCGCGTGGCCGAAGAAGTTCCCGAACAGCGGCTCGAGCAGCTCGGCGAGGGCCGGCTCGCCGAGGAAGCCGATGCCAAGGGAGGCGAGCGTGATGCCGACCTGACAGGTGGCGACGTACTGGTCGACGTGATCGATCTGCTCGAGCGCCAGCCGAGCCCGGCCGACGCCCTCGTCGCGCATCTGCTCGAGCTTGGTGCGGCGCGAGCGCACGATCGCGAACTCGGCCGCGACGAAGAAGCCGTTGACCGCAACCAACAGCAGAAGAAGGACGAGCAGGACGACGCTCATCGCTTATGCGGCCCTGGTACTTCGGGCTGGGACGTCGTCAGCCATTCGGCGAACGCAATATAGCTGGCCGCTCCCGCGGCCTTTTGTGAGATGGGATATTGAGCGGACGATGCGCGTCGCGACGCTCAGCGAGATGCTCGAAGAGGTTGTGCGCCTGGGCGAGGCCACCGGCATGGAAGAGCACGCGCGCGAGATGCGCGGCGAGCTCGAGGGCCGCCTGGCGACCGTGCGGGCCGCCGTCGCCGGCGCGCCGAACCCGCGGGTGATCGCGCTCGAGCGGCTCGACCCGCCTCGCGTAGCCGGCTTCTGGATTCCCGAGATGATCTCGATCGCCGGGGGCGAGGACGTCGCCGGCGACCCCGGGATCAACCCCGCCGAGGTCGGCTGGGGCGAGCTGGAGAGCCTCGGCGCCGAGGTCGTCGTGGTCATGCTCGACGGCTCGCTGGAGGACGCCCGCGCCCAGGCGATGGAGCACTGGGAGCGGATCGCCGCGCTCGGCGCCGGCCGCGTATTCGCCGTCGATACCGCGACCGCCTTCGCCGAGCCCGGCCCGCGCCTGGTCGACGGCGTCGAGCTGCTCGGCCACCTGCTCCACCCCGACCTGATGGACCCACCGGGGAACACCGCCTTCGCGGCGCTGCGCGCGCCCTAGGGCTGTCGAGTTATGCACGCTATGGCTGCACAACTCGACATCAGGCGACGGCGATCCCGCCGAGGAAGGCGGCGACACCGACCGCGACCATCACGGCGTACTCGGCGACCTTGTGGTTGGCGCCGAGCATGCCGCGGGCGCCGGCGATGATCGTCGCCCCGCAGATCAAGCCGCCGACCAGGCCGCCGAGATGGCCGCCGGCGCTGATCCCGCTGACGGTGAAACTGAGCACGAGATTGATCACGATCAGGAACCCGAGCTCACTGGCGAGCGAGCTGAGGCCGCGCTCGCGGGCCAGCAGGAAGCCGGCTCCGAAGAGGCCGAAGACAGCCCCCGAGGCGCCGACGGTGAGCGAGTTCGGGTCCATCAGCAATGCCCCGAACGAACCCGCGAGCAGAGAGGCGAAGTAGAGGACCACGAAGCGCGACGTCCCCAGAGCCGGCTCCAGAAGGCGGCCCAGCATGAAGAGCAGGAACATGTTGAAGCCGATGTGGATCAGGTTCGCGTGCAGGAACCCGCTCGTGACCATCCGATACCACTCGCCTTCGGCCACCGACGGGCCGAAGAGGCCCAGATCGACGCTGACACTGTTGATCCTGGCGTCGAAGCCGCCGGCCCCGGCGCTGATCTCGACCAGATACATCACCACGTTGATCGCGATCAGCACGTAGGTCGCCGGCGCGCTCATGAAGCCCGACTGTGGCGCCCCACTGGGGTTGCGCACGACTTTCGTCCGCTGCTGAGCGCACTCCGGGCAGCGCATCCCGACCGGCGTCGGCGTCATGCAGTCGGGGCAGATCGGCCGGCCGCAGGAGGAGCAGGAGACGCCCGTCTCGCGGTCGGGGTGGCGGTAACAGGTCTCGGCCATCGGACCGGGGAGCCTACAATCGGCGCCGATGGAGGTCGCCAGTCCCGCCCGTCTCTACGCCTGCGTGGTCGGTGTTTTCCTCTTCGTGCTCGGCATCGGGGGCTTCTTCGGGGCGTTCCACCTCGACGCCTGGCGCAACCTCCTCTACGCCGCGACCGGCACCGTCGGCCTGCTCGCCGCCAGCTACGCGGCGCGACCCTTCGCGCTCGCCGCCGGGCTGCTCTACACGGTGCTGGCGATCTGGGGGTTCGCGCTCGGCTCCGGCGAGGAGATCCTCGGCCTGCTCCCGACCAGCGCAGCGGACAGCTGGCTGCGGCTCGCGATCGGGCTGCTCGGGCTCGCCGCCGCGGCCGGCACGCCGCGACGGCTAGAAGCGCGCGCGGACGCCGCTGGAGAGGGCGCGTAGGCCGCTCTCGCTCTTCTGTTTGCTGCGCCGGCGCAGCTCGAGCACGACCAGCGCCCCGGTGGCGATCCCGCCGGCGCTCACCGCGACCACCGGGCGCACCCAGTTGCGCGGGTCGCGCAGCGCCCGCAACTCGCTCTCGGAGAGCTCCTCCGCCCAGGCCGAGAGCTCCTCGGCTGCCGTCTGGGTGATCGCCGCGAAGGTGTCCTCGATCCGCCCGGAGAGGCGCTCGGGCGGCTCGATCGGCCGCAGCGCGTCGGCCAGCAGCTTCTCCACGTCCCAGTTGTCGCGCAGGCTGTCACTCGGCTCGCTCATCGCTCATCTCCTCCTGCAGCTGCTTGATCGCGCGATGGATCAGGACCTTGGTGGCGCCGTCGGAGCGCCCCAGCGCACGCGCGATCTCGCGGTTGTCCATGCCGAGCGCGAAGCGCATGATCAGAGCCTCGCGCCGGTCCTCGGAGAGGTGGTCGAGGTTGGCCATCACCTGGCGCAGCTCCTCGCGCCCCTCGGCGATCGCCTCGGTGTCGTGCTGCGTGGCGATCGGGTCGACGTTTTCCAGCGGCGTCTGCGGCCGTCGCGAGCGGTCGCGGTAGTAGTTCGAGGCGAGGTTGTGGGCGATCCGGATCAGCCACGGCCGCAGCGGCCGCCCGTCGGACTCGCGCCGCGCCCGGTCGAAGTGGCGGTAGGCCTGCAGGAACGCCTGCTCGGTCAGATCCTCGGCGTCGTGGTGGTTGCCCACCCGGTAGTAGGCGTAGGAGTAGACGTCGCGCAGGTGAGCCCGATAGAAGTCCTCGAAGGCGCGGTCCAGCTCCGCCTTCGCCGCCGGAGGCATCTGGGCGGGCTCGACGTTCTCCTCGGGGCCGCTCACCGGCCAAGACTAGTTCGCGGACACTCACGCCGCCCTCCTCGCCCGCTCGACCTGGCGCAGCCCGGCCACCCAGGCGTCGGCGTCGATCTCGCCGCGGATCAGTTCGGTGAGGCCGGCGAGCGCCTCGGCGGGGACGCCGGAGGCGGCGACCGTTTCGGCCAGCAGGGGCGTCGTGTCGAGACCCTCCGAGGCCTGGCCGATCTTCGCCGGGATCTCGGCCGCCGGTGTGCCGGAGCCGAGCAGCTCTCCGGCGCGGCGGTTGCGGCCGGTCGGAGCCATCATCGTCGCGGTCAGGTCGCCGACCCCGGCCAGGCCGGAGAAGGTCTCCAGGGCGGCGCCGCGGGCGAGCGCGTACTCGATGCACTCGCTCCAGATCTCGGCCACGGCGATTCCGGCGGCGTTGAGGCCGTGGCCCTCGGCCGCGGCGGCGGCCAGCGCGGCGGCGTTCTTCGCGGCCCCCGCCATCTCGACGCCGGTGACGTCGCCGGAGCGCTCGCAGACGAGGCCGGCGCGGTCGAAGACCTCGCCGAGCTGGTCGCGCAGGTCGCCGTCGGCGGAGCCGAGCACCAGCGCCGCCGAACCGGAGACCGACTCGCGGGCGTGGGCCGGCCCGCCGAGGCAGGCGATCGCCCGCGCGCGAACCCGTTCGCCGACGTACTCGGCCGGCAGCTGGCCCTGCGGGGCGACCAGCCCCTTGGTGAGCAGCAGGATCGAGGAGCGCCCCCCCACCCGGTCGGCGATCGCGCCGACCGCCTGCGGCAACGACTTGGAGGGGATCGCCAGGCAGATCAGGTCGAGTCCGTCGAGCTCGATCTCGGAGGCCTGGCGGACGTCGATCGTCTCCGGCAGCGGCACGCCGGGCAGGTAGCGGCGGTTCTCGCCCGCCTCGATCAGCTCGGCGACGCTCTCGGCCGTGCGGGTGCCGAGCTGCACCTCGAGGCCACCGCGGGCGAGCAGTACCGCGACCGCGGTCCCCCAGCTGCCGGCGCCGATCACGGCGGCACGGCGCATCGGCGGCAGCCCGCCGAGGTCTTCCCACTGCAGCAGCACGTTGGGCCAGATCCGCGCGGTCACCGTTTCCGCCAGAGCCGGCGAGGGCTCCTCGGCGCGCGGGAAGGTCATCGCCTTGCCGAGCCGGACCTTGATCTTGCGCGGCCGGATCCGCCAGCCGCGGCGCACGTCTTCGGTGCCGAGCACAGCGGTCGGGATCACCGGCGCGCCGGTCTGTAGAGCGAGGCGCCCGACCCCGCGCTTGGGATGGCCGAGCGTGCCGCGCCGGATCCGCGTGCCCTCGGGGAAGATGCAGACCGCGCCGCCGCGTTCGACGATCTGGCGCGCCGTCTCCATCGCCTCCTCGTCGGACTCGCCACGGCGGATCGGGAAGGCGCCGAGCCTCGAGAGGATCCAGGCGCGCCAGCGCGGCTCGAACAGCTCGACCTTGGCGACGTAGTTCATCGGCCGTCGCCAGGGCAGACAGCCGCCGATCGCGAAGGGGTCGAGGAAGCTGCGGTGGTTGGCGGCGACGATCATCCCGCCCTTCAGGCGGGCGTACTCGCGCCCGGTGCGGGCGTAACGAAAGTAGACGAGGAAGAACGGCGTCAGGAAGATCCTGGCCACGACGTAGAGGGGCCAGTTGACGCTGTGCTTGCGCGTGTACTCGTGGTAGGGGGCCAGACGCTCGGCGGTCACGCAGAGCGCTACACAGGAAGAGCTCGGCGGTTACCCGGCGGTGCGCGGATTCGTCACGGGGCGCAGATTCGGCTCGACCTCACCGCGCAGGTGCTCGAAGTCCGGCGGCAGCGAGAGCTTCTCGCCGAGATGCTCGAGCGGCTCGTCGACGGTGAAGCCGGGGCCGAGCGTGGCGATCTCGAAGAGCACACCGGACGGCTCGCGGAAGTAGATCGACTTGAAGTAGAAGCGGTCGATCTCCGGGGTCGGCTGGGCGCCGCCGGCGATCGCCCGCTCGCGCCACTGCATGTGCTCCTCGGGGGTCGACGCCCAGGCGACGTGGTGGACGCTGCCCGCACCCTGCAGCCCGCGCTCGGGCGGCGGCTCGTCGTAGACGTAGAGGCCGCCGCGGCGCTCGCCGCGCGCCTCCCAGGTGTTGCCGTCGGCGCGCTCGAACTCGAGTGCCTCGAGCAGGCCACTGCTCGCCTCCGGCGCCGCCGAGTAGGCGCGCACCGCGTGGAAGCCCTGCAGCGCCAGCTCGGCCGGGATCTCCGGATGCTCGGCGACCAGCGGCGGGTCCTCGACGCTGACCACGGCCAGCTCGTGGTCGAGGCCCTCGGGATCGGAGAAGTGCAGGCTCTCGCCCTCGCGGCGCGACTCGACGCCGTTCGCCCCGAGGCGCTCGGCCCAGAAGTCGAGTGAGTCGGTGGAGGCGACCCGCCAGACGACCCGGTGGACCATGCCGGCGCCGGCCCGCCCCGGAGCCGCGCCCGGGTACTCGAAGAAGGTCAGGTCGGAACCCGGGTCGCCGCCCTCGTCGGCGAAGAAGAGGTGGTAGACGGTCGGGTTGTCCTGGTTGACCGTTTTCTTGACCAGCCTCAGCCCCAGCACGCCGGCGTAGAAATCGACGTTGCGCTGGGCGTTCTCGGTGATCGCCGTGATGTGGTGAATGCCGTCGAGCTTCATTGCTCACGTATAGCATCCCGAACGATGAGTCGCGCCCGCAAACGCACCGTCAAAGCGCTCATCGTGCTCGGCTCGGTGCTCGCCTTCCTCAGCGTCTTCTCGATCTGGATCGAGCGGCAGGCGCTCAACACCGACGACTGGGTCCACACCAGCGGCAAGCTGCTGCAGAACGAAAAGGTCCGCGCCGCCCTCGCCGACTACCTGGTCGACCAGCTCTACGAAAACGTCAACGTAAAGAAAGAAGTCGAGGGCATCCTCGATGACTTCTTATCGGCGGACACCGAGGGCATCGCCGGCCCTGCCGCCAGCGGCCTGCGTCAGTTCGCCGGCGACGGCGCCGAACGCGTACTGGAAACCTCGACCGCGCAGACGCTCTGGGAAGACGCCAACCGCACCGCGCACGAGCAGCTGCTCGCGGTTCTCGAAGACAACAAAGAGGCTGTCTCGACCGAAGAAGGCAACGTCAGCCTCAACGTGGGCAGCCTCGTCACCAACCTTGCCAACGAGGTCGGGATCGGCGCGACCCTGGCTGAAAAACTGCCGCCGGACGCCGGTCAGATCCAGATCCTCAAGTCGGACGAGCTGAAGACCGCCCAGAACGTCGCGGTCGCGATCAAAGGCCTCGCCCTGATCCTCTCGATCCTCACCCTGCTGACCTTCGCGCTGGCGATCTACCTCTACAAGGAAAGTCGCTGGGTCGCGATCCTCTTCTGCGGGATCGGTCTAATCGCCGCCGGCTTCGCGGTGATCGTCGCCCGCCAGATCGCCGGGGGCATCGTCGTCGACCAGCTGGTCACCGACGAGAGCGTCAAGCCGGCAGCCGAAGCGACCTGGTCGATCGCCACCTCGCTGATGACCAGCATCGCGACCACGGTGATCGTCGTCGGCGTGCTCTTCGGGCTGGCCGGCTGGCTGGGCTCGCCGACCCGTTCGGCGCGGGGGACCCGCAAGGTGATCGCGCCGGCCCTGCGCGACTACATGCCCTACGTCTACACCGGCCTGGCGATCGTCGTCTGCGTCTACTTCCTCTCCTCCTCGATCCAGGGCCTGCGCACCTTCCTGACCACGTTGGTGATCGCCGGCATGGCCGCCTTCGGGATCCACGAGCTGCGCAAGCAGACCGCCGAGGAGTTCCCCGACGCCAAGTTCAGCGACACCTTCGGGGCCTCGCGCGACAAGGTCGTCGGCGCGGTCAAGGGCGCCAACCTCGGCGAGCGCGCCTCGAAACTGGGCGAGAGCGCCTCGAAGCTGCGCCTGCCCGAGGTTCGCCGCGACGAGAGCGGCGAGGCGCCCACCGCCGCGCTCGACAGCGAGGACGCCCGCCTGCAGCGCCTCGAACGGCTCGGCGATCTGCACGGCAAGGGCGTGCTCAGCGACGAGGAGTTCGCCGCCGAGAAGGCGCGGATCCTCGGCGGCGAGTAACGCGACGCGACGACGTTTGTAACCCAGGGGGTTACAAACGTCGTAGAGAGTGGCGTGGCAGGCCGGCGAGGCGCGACCAGTGCCCACCGCAGCGCAGCGTCAGAGCGCGGATCGGGGAGTCGATCGGCAGCTCGGCGGCGATCTCGGCGTGCAGCGCCGCGAGACGCCCGGCAGCCTCGACCTCGGCTCTGCTGATCCCGCGGATCCCGGGCTCCGGCTCGTCAAGCTCGGTCGGCTGCTCGAAGGGCGGCAGCCACACGGTTGGCGCACTTCGCTGGGTCATCGCATCCACAGAATTGCCCGTTTACGCGATCTACTAACTAATAAGTAGTTAAGTGGACGAATAGTGTACGAGCCGCCCAGACGGGGGTGCGGTCTCCGCCCCGGCGGGTCAATCTGTCTCGCCGCGGTCCTTCCCTTCCGCCGACGCCACGTTCGCAGGCATCTCGAACAGCAACGAGGTCGCCATCGCCGCGATCTCCTCGATCTCTTCCCCACAGCGCTCGGCGGCCGCGAGGCGTTCGGCGCTCTTGGTCTGAATCTCGAGACGCCGCTCGTACCCCTCGGCCTCGAGTGCGTTCAGTTCGGCGAAGCCCTCGGCGTCGACCCGCATCGGGTGGCGGAGCAGACAACGGTCGAGGCGCTGGTCGAAGGTCCCGGAGTCCACCGCCAGGGCGACGTCGGTGACGTGCAGCTGCAGGACGTACCGAGTCAACGCCTCGCGGCGATCCTGGCTCAGCTCGGCCCACTCCTCGTCGCCGACGAACGGTCGCCGCATCGCTCGGTAGAAGCGCTCGGTCGAGCCGCGCACCGGCCGGCTGTCGACTTCCTCGACCATCCCGAGCTCTTTCAGCTTTTTGATGTGGTAACTGACGTGCCCGACGTCGGTCAAACCGAAGGCGTGCATAAGCTGGGTGGCGCTGGCGGGCCGTTCGGCCAGCGCGACGAAGACCTTCACGCGCACGGGGTGAGCCAGCACCGCCGCGAGGGTGCTCTCAAGCGATTGGCGTTCTTTGATCGCTCCCATTCCCTCCTCCTCTCCAAACCCCTTGATAGGTGGGAAAGCGTAGAGCACGGGCGTCTTGCTGTCCTCCGCTTTTTGCCGTAATCGCGCCGACTGGTGGAACCGGTTTCATCGGTCGGCGAGGTCGGCCCATGGTCGGGCTACCCAAATGGGAACAAGGGAGGGGGTGAGCAGGGGTGAAGATGACCACCGGGATAGAGCTGATTCCGAGCAGGGCGATCACGAAGGCCGTTTAGGCGAGGATCGCCGAGCGCCGAGAGGGGAAGCGAGGCCGCTTCCCCTCTCGGGCGCGCTCGGGCGCCGGCCTCAGAGCCCCCCTCCGGGTTCGAACCGGAAACCTCCCGATTACAAATCGGGTGCTCTCCCAGGTTGAGCTAGGGGGGCGGGTTGGCGAATATAGGTGGGTGGAAGCTACGTTCAGGTTCCTGAACCCGAGTGAGGGTAGCGTGCTGACCGGGGCCATCGAAGCGGCCTACGGGCAGAGCTATGACGTCCGCTGGGTCTACGACGAGGCCGAGGTGGCGGCGCGCCTGGCCGACGGACGCTACGTCTCCTGCGTCGCCGAGGGACCCGGCGGGGAGCTGCTCTGTCACGAGGGGATGAGCATGCGCGCGGCCGGCGACGCGGTCGCCCACAGCGGCCAGGCCGTGACCCTGCCGATCGCACGCGGCCAGCACATCTTCACCCGCACCAAGAGCTTCCTGATGGACTGGGCGCGGGGAGAGGGGCTGGCGGGGATGTTCAGCGAGGCGACCGCCGCCCACCCCTACAGCCAGCGGGCCAACGTCGCGCTTGGCGCCCACGAGACCGGTTTCCTGCTCGGCTGGATCCCCGCCACCGTCGACAACGACGCGGCCGGCGAGGCACCGCCGCGACGCCAGTCGGCCGCGCTCTTCTACACGAAGCTGAACGACGGCCACGAGCGCGAGGTCTACGCGCCGCCGCGCCACCGCGAGATCATCGCCCAGACGCTCGATCTCTGTGAGCTGCGCGGCGAGCTGACCGCGCCTCCGGCCGGCTTCCAGCTGGCCGAGCGGACCCGGTTCCACGTCGAGGTCGACGACGACCACAACCTCGCGTTGATCACCGTCGTCGTGCCGGGCGCGGACCTCGCCGAGGTCCTGCGCGCCGAGCGCCACCACCTCTTCCACAGCCGCAACCTCGACGCCGTCTACTTCGACCTGCCGCTGGAGACGCCGGCGACGGCGCTGGTCGCCGGCGACCTCGAGCGGTTGGGGATCTCCTACGCCGGGGTCTTCCCCAACCACCGCACCGACGGCGACGTGCTGCGCCTGCAGTCCCTGCACCGGGTCCGAGTCAAGGCCGACGACGTTGCCGTCGCCTCGGACCACGGGCGGGAGCTGCTCGACTACGTGCTGGCGGACCTGCCGGCCGAGAAGACCGCCTAGCTCAGACGGCGACCTCGCGGGAGGCGAGGTGGCTGCCGACCTTGCGCTTGACCCGCTGCAGGGCGTTGTCGACCGTCTTGGTGTCGCACTCGAGCCGCTCGGCGATCGCCTCGTAGGAGTGGCCGTCGAGGTAGAGCGAGAGGACACGGCTCTCGAGGTCGGAGAGCACGCCGGAGACACCGGAGAGACAGGAGACGAGGCTCTCCAACTCTTCGCTGGCGATCACCTGGTTGACCGGGTCGTGGACGCTGGGCCCGGGCAGGATCTCGTCCAGGGTGGTGTCCGAGTCGCCGGCCGCCGCCGGAGTCTGGCTGAACGAGACGTACTGGTTGAGCGGCGTGTGCTTGTTGCGGGTCGCGGTCTTCACCGCGGTGATGATCTGACGGGTGATGCAGAGCTCGGCGAAGTTGCGGAAGCTCGACTCGCGATCGGTGCGGTAGTCGCGGATCGCCTTGTAGAGGCCGAGCAGCCCCTCCTGGATCAGGTCGTCGGACTCGCCGCCGAGCAGGAAGTAGGAGGAGGCCTTGAGCCGGACGAAACCGCGGTAGCGCTTGACGATCATGTCGTAAGCGTCAGGGCGGCCGTCCTTCGCGAGGGCGACCAGGTAGTGGTCATCAAGCTCAGCTTGAGCGTTAGCCTGATGAGGGGTAGGGGTAGTTAGAGCCACAATCCTTCTCCTTGCTGAAGGGTCGTGACGCCGCTTACCTCCCCAGGGGCGCCGTCTATACGGGTTCACCTCACACTCAAGCTGAGGTTCACCCTTGTTGCGCGGCATGTTTACCGCTCGGCGGAGTTCTGTCAACCCCCAATTTGCAAATTTGCAAATGCGGTTGCATCTGCAGGAGCGGCGCCCGCAGCGCCCCGTCGGGCTCAGGAGCGCTGGCGCAGGGCCTCGAAGAGCAGCGCGGTGGCCGCCGCGGAGACGTTCAGCGAGTCGATCCGGCCGCGCTGGGGCAGGGCGAGCAGACCGTCGCAGGAGGCGGCGACCCGGGGGCGCAGGCCCTTGCCCTCGCCGCCGAGCACGAGCACGGTCGGGCCCTTCAGATCGACCGACCACGGTGCATCCGTTGCACCCGCGTCGGCGCCCCAGATCCAGAATCCGGCCGCCTTGGCGTCGGCCAGCCAGTCGGCGAGGTTGCGCACGTGGGCGATCTGCAGGTGCTCCACCGCCCCGGCCGACGCCTTGCAGGCGGCGGCGGTGACGGCGGCCGCGCGCCGCTCGGGGACGATCACGCCGGCCGCGCCGGCGACCTCCGCCGAGCGACAGACGGCGCCGAGGTTGCGCGGGTCCTGAACCTGGTCGAGCGCGACGATCAGCGCGTCCTCGACCCTCAACAGGGCGCCCGGGTCGCCGTACGGGTACGGATCGACCTCGGCTACGACGCCCTGGTGGTCGGACGACCCGCAGAGCCGCTCCAACTCCTCGCCCGGGGTCTCCGGCGCCCGCCAGACGCGGTGGACACGCCGCCTCCCCCGCTCGGCCTCGGCGACGGGTTGGCGCCCGTAGATGATCTGGCTCGCCATCTAGGAGCGGCTCACGAGCCGCGGCCCCTCGGCCGAATCCCGCACTTCCCAGCCCAGCTCGGCAAGTTGGTCGCGAATCTCATCTGCGCGCCCAAAGTCCTTCTGCTCCCGAGCGGCCTCCCGTTCGAGCATTAACTCCTGAGCCGCAGCGTCTGCGCCATCTTCATCAAGCGCAAGCGACCCCAGTCCGAGCACATCGAGCATCCAGTGAACCGCCTCAGCCGCTCCAGGGATTTCCTCCCGATTCCCTTCGCCGACAAGCTCGAAGACCTCGGCCATAGCTCGTGGGGTATTGAAGTCATCCGCCAGAGCCTCCCGGAATGCCTCCGTGCGAGAGGACGGGGGGACCCCGGAGGAACCTCCACTACTTTGTGACGGAGGGGTTCCCCCGTCCTCTCCCCCACTGAGACCTTCCACCGGATGCTCCCTGAAGAAGTTCCTGAACCTCTCGACCTGAGCGACGGCTTGCTGCATCTGCTCGGGCCCGAACGCAAGCGGCTGGCGATAGTGCCCTGAGATCAAGTACGTGATCACTGCGTCGCGCCCGTAGCGATCGAGTGCCTCGGATAACTGGAAGATGTTGCCCTCGGATTTGGACATCTTCTCGGTACCTGCCTCGACCATCCCGTTGTGCATCCAAACCTTGGCGAACGGCCGCCCCGCCCCCTCGGACTGGGCGATCTCGTTCTCGTGGTGGGGGAAGACGAGATCCGAGCCGCCGCCGTGGATCGCGAAGGACGCGCCCAGCTCCTGCTCGGCCATCACCGAGCACTCGATGTGCCAGGCCGGCCGACCCCGCCCCCACGGCGAGTCCCAGCTCGTGTCCTCGCCCTCCTTGTGGGCCTTCCAGAGGGCGAAGTCGAGCCGCTCCTCCTTGAGCGAGGCGGAGCCCGCCTCCTCGCCCTGGTCCATGTCCTCGGGCCGGCGGTTGGAGAGCTTGCCGTAGCCGTCGAAGCTGCGCACGCGGTAGTAGACGTCGCCGCCCGACTCGTAGGCGTGCCCGGCCTCGACCAGGTCGGCGATCAGGGCAACGATCCCGCCGATCGTCTCGGTGGCCAGCGGCTCGGCGTCGGGACGCCCGATCCCGAGCCTGTCCGTGTCCTCGAAGTAGGCCCGGGTCATCCGCGCCGCGAACTCGGCCGACGGCTCGCCGGCCGCACCGGCGGCGGTGTAGATCTTGTCGTTGACGTCGGTGACGTTGACGACAAGCCGGGTCCGGTAGCCCTCCGAACGCAGGAAGCGGGCGAACAGCGAGAAGATCACGTACGGCCTGGCGTTGCCGATGTGGATGCGGCTGTAGACGGTCGGGCCGCAGGCGTAGATGCCGACCTCCCCGGCCGGGTCGAGCGCCCGCGGCTCACCGCTGAGCGTGTCCCTGATCCTCACCTCGCGCATCGCAGGCGGAGGTTAGAAGATGACCGACCGGCCTAGAAGGTCCGGTAGCCGGCGGTCGATGCCGCCGACTCTTTGCGCAGCCAGGTGGGCGCGGCCTCGTCGGCGGCCGCCTGGGCCTCGCGCTTCGCCTTCTTGGCGCTGGCCTTGATCTCGTCCTCGCTGGCCTCACGGGCGCGCTCCTCGCGCTTCTGGGCCTGCACGCGAATCCGGTCCGACTCCTGCCGCAGTTGCTCCTCGGCGCGGGCGCGAGCCGACTCCTCGGCCTCGCGCTCGACCTTCTCGACCAGTTTGCGGACGCTGTCCTCGGCCTCGCGGCGCACCTCCACGGTGCCCTCCATCACGCGCTGCTCGATCTCGGTCTCCAGCCGCACCGCGACGGCCTGCGACTCCTCGGCCGCCGTTTCGGCGTCGGCGGCGCGCTGCTCGGCGGCGGCGACGCGGCGGTCGGCCTCGGCTTCGATCTGCTCGCGGGCCTCGGCGACGCGGCGCTCGACCTCGTTCTCGAGCTTGGCGAGCGCCTGCCGGGCCTCGGACTCGGCCCGCTCGCGGGCTTCGGTGGCCCCGGCGACGATCGTTCCGCGCTCCGCCTGGGAGCGCTGCTGCAGATCCTCGAAGGCCTTCTCGGCACGATCGCGGCCCAGCTCGGCGGCGGCGACCCGGGCTTCGGCAGCCTCACGTCCTTTGCGCTCGCTGGCGATCCGCTCGCGGGCCTCGGCGGAGATCCCCCGCAGGGTCTCCATCGCCCGCTCCTTGAGCTCGGCGCGGACCTTCTCGCTGCGCCGCTCGGCGGCGTCGACGCGCTGCTCGGAGACGCGCACCCACTCCAGCGCCTGGCGGGCGACCCCGTGCATCGTCTCCGTCGCCTCGCCGACCACCCGAAGCTGCCTGGCTGGATCGCTCATGCCAAGGCAAACTACTACGGCCGGCGGAGGCCAGACCAGCCACGCGGCGGGGCCGGCGACCGCAATTTGCGACAGTGCCGGCTCAGCCGGAGTCGCGGGCGGAGAGTTCGCGCTTCAGCACCTTGCCGGTGGCGTTGCGCGGCAGCTCGTCGAGGAACTCGATCTCGCGCGGCACCTTGTAGCCGGCGAGGTTCTGCTTGACGTGGGCGCCGAGCTGCTCGGAGGAGACCTCGACCCCCTCGCGCAGGACCACGAAGGCCTTGAGGCGCTGCCCGTACTCGTCGTCCTCGACGCCGATCACGGCGACCTCGACGACGTGCTCGTGGTCGGCGAGCAGGTCCTCGACCTCGCGGGGGAAGACGTTCTCGCCGCCGGAGACGATCATCTCGTCGTCGCGGCCGTCGATGAAGAGGCGCCCGCCGGAGTCGATGTGGCCGACGTCGCCACTGGAGAGCAGGCCGTCGATCGCCTCCTTGCCGCCGCCGCCGGTGTAGCCCTCGAAGGACATTTCGTTGCCGACGAAGATGCGCCCGACCGAGCCCTGCGGAACCTCCACCCCGTGCTCGTCGTAGAGGCGGATCTCGGTACCGCGCGGCGGCTTGCCGGCGGTCCCGGGGGCGGCGCGCAGATCCTCCGGCGTGGCGATCGTCGCGTAGGCGACCTCGGTCGAGCCGTAGAGGTTGTAGACGGAGTCGCCGAAGCGGTCCATCCACTCGATCGCCAGCTCGCCCGGCAGGGCAGAGCCGGAGAGCGCCGTGATCCGCAGCGAGGAGAGGTCGTAGGAGCGCAGCGTCTCCTCCGGCAGGGCGAGGATCCGCTGCACCATCACCGGCACGGCGGCGAGCACGTCGGCGCGGTTGCGCTGCACGGCGACCAGCGTCTGCTCGGGGTCGAAGCGCCGGCGCAGCACCATCGTCGAGGCGGTCGGCAGGCTCATCACGAAGTGGAAGAAGCCCCAGGAGTGAAAGAGCGGCGCCGCGATCACCATCGTCGAGCGGCTGCGGTAGGGGATCTTGTCGATCAGCGAGGCGATCGTGAAGAGCCCGTCGGGACTGGAGCGCTGGGCACCCTTGGGCGTGCCGGTGGTGCCGGAGGTGAGGATCACGAAGCGCGGCTTGTCGGGCGGCGGCTTGCGATCGGAGTCCTCGCCGGAGGCGATCAGCCGCTCGAGCGTGAGCGCGCCGCCCGGGCCGCCCTCGTCGGTCCAGCCGACCACGCGCGTGACCGAGTCCTCGACGCCCGCCAGCAGCTCGCTGAACTCCTCGTCGTAGACGAGCGCTTTCGGCCCCTCGCGGCGGGTCACCTCGACCAGCTGCGGGCCGGCGAACATCGTGTTCAGGTAGAGCGCGCTGGCGCCGATCTTGGCCGCGGCGAGCGTCGCCTCGATGAAGCCGCGGTGGTTGCGGCACATGATCCCGATCCCGTCGCCGTGGCCGATCCCCATCTCCGCGAAGGAGTGGGCGAGCGCGTTGGTGCGGCGGTGCAGGCGCTCCCAACTGAGCGCGCCGCGTTCGTCGATGATCGCGATCTCGTGCGGGTGTTTGATCGCCGCCGTGGCGACGCCGGTCGCCGGCGAGGCCCCCCAGCGTAGGAAGGTGCCGGCGACGCGGGCCGTCTTGTCGGGCCGCGAGGGGGCGAGGACGCCCGCCTGGCGCAGCACGCGGCCCTCGAAGATCAGGTCGGAGAGCGACCCCTTCAGTCCCCCGGCTTGAGCGCTAGAACTCGTCATCGATCCGTGAAGACTATTCGCTCTGCACCATCGCGACCGCGATGCAGGCGATTCCCTCGCCGCGCCCGATCCAGCCCATCCCCTCGTTGGTGGTCGCCTTGACGCTGACCCGCGCCGAGGTCGCGTCGGCGAGCACGCGCTCCATCTCGGGTCGGTAAGGGCCGAGGCGCGGCTGCTCGCAGATCACCGTCGCGTCGACGTTGACGATCGCGCCCGCGATCGTGCCGACCGCGGTGCGCAGCAGGTCGATCGAGTCGGCGTCGCGCCAGCGCTCCTCGGACGGCGGGAACATCGCGCCGATGTCGCCGCCCCCGCCGGCGCCGAGGATCGCGTCGATCACGGCGTGGGTGAGGACGTCGGCGTCGGAGTGGCCGTCGAGACCGAGCTCGTGCTCGATCTCGACCCCGCCGAGGACGAGCCGGCGGCCGGCGGCGAAGCGGTGGCTGTCGTAGCCGATCCCGATCACCGGCCCATCCTCCCGCTACCCGACCCGGCTGCCAAGCGGCGCGAGCCGGCGCTGGCGGCCTTCGAAGACGCAGATCTCGCCGACGCCGAGCGACTCGAGGAACTCCAGCGCCCGGTCGTATTCGAAGCCGACCTGCTCGGGGATGTGGGCGTCGGAGGAGAGCGCGAAGGGCGCGCCGGCCTCGACGCAGAGCTCGGCGAACTGGCGCGAGGGGTAGAGCTCGCCGACCGGCTTGCGCAGGCCGGCCGTCGAGAGCTCGACCGCGATCCCGCTCTCGGCGATCGCCTCGATCGCCGGCTCGTAGAAGCGGCGCAGGTCGCCCTCGGGGAGCGGTCGCCGGTCGCGGCCCCAGACCTTGACCAAATCGGGGTGGGCGAGGATGTCGAAGAGGCCGGAGCGGGCGCAGGCGGCGAGCATCTCGAAGTAGCGGCGCCAGATCTCCTCGGCGTCGTCGCCGCCGTCCCAGACGTCGAAGCCGTCGTGGTCGACAGCGGCGTCGCCCTCGCCGATGAAGTGGACCGAACCGACCACGTAGTCGAACTCGCGCGCCTCGAGCAGCGCCGCGGTCCGCTCCTCGGCGCCGGGGATGTAGTCGCACTCGACGCCGGCGCGCAACGGCGAGTCGCGCAGGAACTCGCAGTAGGCGTCGATGTCGTCGCGGGCGTTCTCGACCCAGAGCGGGTGGCGCCAGAGGTCGAGCGCCTGGCGGAAGCGGTAGACGTGCTCGGAGCAGCCGAGCTCCTCGATCCCGGCGGCGGCGGCCGCGGCGAGGTAGCGCTCGACGTTCTCAGCGGTGAAGTAGCGCTCCGCCGGTGTGTCGTCCTCGTCGGGGCGCAGGTGCAGGTGGTAGTCGGTCAGCATCAGGGACGAGCCTAGCCAAGCGGCGGCGCGGATACTCTGGCCGCGTGATCCACCTGCGGATCGTTGCCCCGTCCGACCGCTCCGAGCACGTCCTCGACCTGCTCGAGGGCTCCGCCTCGACCTCGAACCTGGTCTTCCTCGGCGGCGCCGCGCGCAAGCCTGAAGGCGACGTGATCCTCTGCGACGTCGCCCGCGAGGACGCCAGCGTGCTGATCGACGATCTGCGCGAGCTCGAGATCCCCGAGCGCGGCTCGATCGCGATCGAACAGATCGACTCGCACCTCTCCGAGGGCGCCGAACGGGCCGTGCGGGCCGCCCGTGGCGCACCGTCGGACGCGGTCGTCTGGGAGGAAGTCGAAGCGCGCACCTCGGAGAGCACCGAGCTGGGCGGGCACTTCCTGATCTTCATGGTGCTCTCCTGCCTGATCGCGGCGATCGGGATCTACCTCGAATCGCCGATCCTGATCATCGGCGGCATGGTCGTCGGGCCCGAGTTCGGTCCCCTGGCAGGCCTCTGCGTGGCGATCGTCGACCGCCGCCGCGACGTCGCCCTGCGCTCGCTGACCGCGCTCGCGCTCGGCTTCCCGCTGGCGATCGGCGCCGCCTGCCTGTTCACCCTCGGCGCCGAGGCGACCGGCCTGCTCGACGAGGGCTTCGAGAGCTCCGAGCACATCCTCACCGACTTCATCTCCCATCCGGACACCTTCTCCTTCATCGTCGCCGCGCTCGCCGGCGCCGCCGGCGTGCTCTCGCTGACCTCGGCCAAGTCGGGGGCGCTGATCGGCGTGCTGATCTCGGTGACGACGATCCTCGCCGCCGCCAACATCGGCATCTCGCTGGCGCTCGGCGACTGGGCCGAGTGGCGCGGCTCGATCGCCCAGCTGGCCGTCAACCTCGCGGCGATCGTGCTCGCCGGCGTCGGCACCCTGCAGATACAGCGCACCCTCTACCGCCGCCGCAAGCGCGCCCACCGCGGCGAATAGACTCGCCCGCGATGCGGCGCCAGCTCTTCTTCCTGCTGCTCGCCCTCGCCGGCGGAACCGCCATCGCCCTGCTCGCCGGGGCGGTCAACTTCGGCGTCGCGCTCAGCATCGGCACGCTCTGCTTCGCCGCGACCCTGGTCTTCCTGATCCTCAGCGAATGAACTCGCCGTAACCGGACTTCGCCACCGTATGCGGTGGTCAAATCCGGTTACGACCGCGAGAGCAGCAGCTCGGCGAGCTTCAGATCCTGGGGCGTAGTGACCTTGAGGTTGGGACCCGTGACCTCGTGCAAGAGCACCGTCCCCCCCGCGGCCTCGACCAGCATCGCCTCGTCCGTCGCCGCGTCGCGCGTCGCCTCGTCTATTTCCAGCGCCTCGCGCAGCGCCTGCGTCCGAAAAACCTGCGGCGTCTGCGCGGCCCAGAGCGTGCTCCGATCGACGGTCTTCTCGACGAGCCGGCAGTTGAGCACGCTATGCGTGTCGGATTGCCGGATCGATGAACTGGCCCGCTTGACCGTGTCGGTCACGGGGGCGGCGGCGATCACCGCGGCCGCGTCGGGCACGGCTTCCAAGTCCGCGACCAAGGCGTCGACCAGCTCCGGCGTCACCAGCGGGCGCGCCGCGTCGTGGATGGCCACGAGCTCCGTCTCGACCTCCGCCAAAGCATTCGAGACCGACCGCGCCCGCGTATCCCCACCCGCGACCACGGCAAGTCCCTCCCGGGCCAGGACCCCCGCCGACCCAGTCGAGCCGTCTCCCGGACCTACCTGCCGTGCGTCCGGGAGGCGGCTCGACGCGTCCCCCTCGGACCCCTCCGCCAGCTCCGGCGGCACGGCAACGACGATCGAGGCCCCGCACCCCGCGAAGGCGTCCAAGGACCACTCGATCATCGGCCTTCCTGCCAATGGCACGAAGGCCTTCGGGCCGCCGGCTCCGAGACGCTCCCCGGAGCCGGCGGCCGCGATGACCGCGGTTAGCACTGCGGAAGGGCTACGCCGTGGCGGCGAAGCGCTCCTCCAGCAGCCCGTCCAGGTATTCCTCCGCGCCCTCCTCGTCCTTGTCGAGCGCGTACATGAACTCCGACGCGAGGATCTTCTTCGCGCGCGTGTACATCTGCTTCTCGCCGGTGGAGAGGCCCTTCTCCATCTCGCGGATGGCGAGGTTGCGGACGACCTCGGCCAGCTCGAACACGTCGCCGGTCTTGATCTTCTCGCGGTTGTACTTGAAACGCCGGTTCCAGTTCTTCGGCATCTCCGAGACGTCGTCGGTGAGGACTTCTGTGACCTTCTTGATTTCTTCCTCGTCGATAACGCGACGCAGTCCGGCCACACCTGCGTTCTCGCAGGGGACCATGACCGTCAATTCGTTGTGCAGGATCTTGATGGTCAGGTACTCGCGCTCGCTGCCCATCAGCTCCCGCGTCTCTTTCTTCATCACCAGGCCAGCCCCGTGATGGGGATAGACGACCTTGTCGCCCTCCTCGAAGTCACAGACGTACACGACGTCTTCTTCGAAGACCTCCTCGATCGTGGCCTCGTCTAGCTCGGAAATCGGTGGCTCCTTTCGTATTGCGACGGCGCCTCTCGCCGTCAACTCTGTAAGTACCGGTCGGCCAGGTCGACCTCCTGAAGCCGGCGCAGGCCCTCGCGGATGTCCTTGGCCCGCTGCGGCCCGACTCCGTCGACGGCGGCGAGGTCGGCGTCGGAGGTCGCCAGGACCTCCTCCAACCCGCCCAGCTCGTGGGTGATCTTCTGGACGACAAGCTTGGGGATCCGCGGCACCCGGCCGAGCACGCGGTAGCCGCGCGGCGCGACCGGGAAGTCGAGCGTGTTGAGCTTGCGGTCGTAGCCGAGCAGCTCGGCGAGGCGACCGAAGTCGAGCACGTCCTGGTGGGGCATGCGGCCGAGCGCGTGCAGCACGGCGGAGAGGCTCTCCTCGGTGTCCTCGACCGCGTAGTCGCGGATCAGCGCGGTCTTGTCGGCGGCGACGCCGACCATCGTCTCCTCGAGCTGCATCTCGATCAGCCGGCCCTCGGTGCCGAGCTCGACGATGTAGCGCTCGACCTCGACCGCCATGCGGGTGACGAGCTCGGCGCGCTGCAGGACGGCAAGCGCGTCGTGCAGGACGCCGCCGCCCTCGAACTCGAGCACGGTCAGCCGGGCCGAGACCTGGTCGAGGCGCTCGCGGTACTTCTCGAGCGTCGCCAGCCCCTGGTTGGCTTTGGCCAGCACCGCGGGGATCTCCTGCAGGATGTACTTGGTGCCCTCGACGTAGAGCGAGACGACGTCGCGGCGCTGGGAGATCGCGATCACCAACGCGTCGGTCTGTTTGGAGACGCGCTCGGCGGTGCGGTGCCGGGTCCCGGTCTCCGAGCTGAGGATCGTCGGGTCCGGCATCAGCTGGACGTTGGCCCAGGCGATCTTGGTCGCTTCCTGGTTGAGCACGATCGCGCCGTCCATCTTTGCCACCTGGTAGAGCATCGCCGGCGTGTAGTCGACGTCGAGCTTGATCCCGCCCGAGAGCATGTGGGAGATCTCGTCGAGGTCGGCGACGACGATCAGGCCACCGGTCCGCGAGTGGACGATGTTGTCGATTCCCTCACGCAGGGAACCGCCTGGCGCTACGACATCGAGGGCTCTAAGTAGACGGGGATCTTGACGTTCAGAAAGCTCTTGAAGCGCATCCCCGGACAGTGAAGGCATCGCCCTTAAGGATGGCAAAAAGCGCTCTGGAATGCGGTGCGGCCATATCCTAGTGGAAAGGTATGGATTGCCTTTGTCAAGTGGGCGGCGCTGACCCCGCCTAGAGGTGAAAGCGCCGGTGGTGCTGGTGGTGGCGCAGCTGCTCGGCTGGCGGATCGCCCGCCACGGCCGGGTCCGGGCCGGGAGGAGCGGGATCGCGAACGAAAGCCCAGGTGAGCGCGGCGCCGGCGGCGCAGAGCGCGGCGACCACCCAGGTCGAGCCGGCGATCGCGTCGGCGAAGGACTCGCCGTCGCCGAGCAGCGCGTGGAAGACGGCGCCGCTGGCGGCCAGGGCGACCGCGCCGGCGACCAGCCGGTTCATCGCCAGCACGCCGGCGGCGATCCCGACCTTCTCCGCCGGCATCGCCGCCATCGCCGCGGTCGACATCGGCGCGTAGACGAAGCCGAGCGCGACCCCGAACAGGAGGTAGCCGACCAGCAGCGTCGCGTATGAGCTGGAGGCGTCGACCTGGGTCAGCACCAGCATCCCGAGCGTGCCCAGCACCATTCCCACGGTCATCAGCCGGCGGGCCCCGAAGCGCGCGATCAGGCGGCCGGAGAAGGGTGAGATGAAGATCATCGGCGCCGTGATCGGCAGGATCATCAAGCCGCTCTCGACCGCCGAGTGCCCGCGCGCGTCCTGCAGGTACTGGGGCTGGAAGAACATCACCGCCCAGTAGGAGCCGACCAGCGCGAAGGCCGCGGCGGTGGCGCCGAAGTAAGGGCCGTTGCGGAACAGCGTCAGCTCGACCAGCGGCTCGCGCGCGCGGCGCTCGACGAAGACGAAGGCGAGTAGCGCCAGAACGCCGGCGAGGCCGACGCCGAGCGCCGGTCCGGCTCCCCAGGCGTCGCTCTCGACCAGCGCGAGCACGACCGCGAAGAGGCCGACGCTGAGCAGGGCGAGCCCGCTCCAGTCGATCTTCGTGCCCGAGCCGGGGTCGGTCGACTCCGGCGCGTTGATCGTCATGATCGCGATGCCGAGCGCCGCGATCGGCACGTTGATCCAGAAGATCGCCCGCCAGTCGACTTCGATCAGCGCGCCGCCGGCGAGCGGCCCGATCGCCAGCGCCACCGCCGAGACCCCGGCCCAGATGCCGAGCGCGCTCGCCTGCTCGGCGCGGCCCGGGAAGACGTTGCAGATCACCGCCAGCGAGAGCGTCAGCATCGGCGCGGCGCCGATCCCCTGCACGACCCGGCCGCCGATCAGCATCTCCGGGCTGCTGGCCAGCCCGGAGAGCACCGAGCCGGCGGCGAAGACCACCATGCCGACCAGGAAGGCGCGCTTGCGGCCGAACATGTCGCCGAGCCGTCCGGCGGTGATCACGAGGATCGCGATCGTCAGCAGGTAGCCGTTCATCACCCACTGCAGCGCCTCCGCGGAGGCGTCGAGCTCCTTGCGGATCACCGGCAGCGCCAGCGCCACCACGGTCGAGTCGAGCATCAGGATGAAGAGCCCGGCACAGGCGCCCGCGAGGGTCCACCACTTGCGATTCACGCGCGCAGACTACGCGGGGCCGCGGCGTCTCAGTGGGTGGCGACGAGGTCGCGCTCGGGGTCGATGCCCCAACGGTCGCCCACCGCGACCAGCTCCCGGCTGAGCGTCCAGCGGTCCGGCTGCTCGGCCCCCTCGTACTCGGGGTTGGCTCCCTTGAGGACCATCGAGCCGGTGTTGTCGCCGATCGCGCGGATCGCCGAGCGCTCGGCCTCGCCGATCCGCTGCTCGGCCGGCAGCGCGGCCAGCTCGGCGCGCTTGTCCTCGATCCGCCGCGCGTCCTCGCCGACCTCCTGGATCAGGGTCGGGGCGACGCTCTCGACCGCGGGGTGGGCGAGGTTCCACTGGCAGGCGAGCTGGATCGTGGTCAGGCCGGCCTGCTCGGCGAAGGGGCGCAGCCGTTCCAACTTCTCGAGGCCGGCCTCGATCCAGCCGGCCGGGCGGAAGGAGCGGTGGTCGGTCCGGCCCAGCTCCATGCCGGCGTGCAGATCGCCCCAGAAGAGCCCGCCGTAGTCGACCACCCTGGTCAGGACCTTGACGCCGTGGCGCTCGGCGGCGTCGAGGCAGAGCTCGCCGGGCCACGGCTCGAGTGGGTTGAGGATCACCATCGCCCAGTCGATCCGGTCGCCGAAGCGCTCCAGGCAGGAGATCAGGTCGAGCGTGAAGCCGTTCGCCGGCCCGGGGGCGACGCCGATCCGGCTCGCCAGGCCGGCCTCGCGCAGCGCCGCCATCCCGTCCCAGACGGCCTCCGAGGAGTAGCCGGTGCGGTCGGGGTTGTGGAGCAGCAGGAGGTCGAAGCTGTCGGCGCCGACCCGCTCGAGGCTGGCCTCGGTCGCCATCCGCAGGTAGCTGGCGTACTGGTCGGGGCCGCGCAGAGCCGGGTCGGTGAAGCGTGGGAAGCCCTTCGGGCCGTTGCGCTCGCCCGCGTAGAAGTCGTGGCCGATCGCGCCGACGAGGCTGTAGCTCTCGCGCGGAACGCCCTCCAGCGCAATCCCGAGGACCCGATCGGCCTCGCCCTGGCCGTAGGCGTCGGCGGTCAGCACGGTCTCGATCCCGTTGCCGGGGCGCAGCAGTGCGACCAGGCGCTGTTCGTCGATCGCCTCGCCGAAGTGCAGGAAGCGACCCCCGCTCCAGGTGCCGATCGCGCTGCGCCCGGGCTCGCCGCTCATCGGCAGGCGCGGGTCAGGACTCGGGGTGATCGCCGGCCGGCTCGTCGCCGCCGTCGGACCCGTGCTCGCCGTCGTCGCCCTGCTTGGCGCCGACCCCGACCTTCTCGGGCTCGGGCTTCTGCTGCGGCTTCTCGATCGGCTTCTTCGGCTTGATGATTTCCAGGCGCAGCGGTTTGTCTTCCTCGTCGCCGGAGGCGTCGCGGGTGACCATCACGGTCGAGCCGGGCTCCATCTCGCCCTGGCGCAGGACTTCGTCGGCCAGCGGGTCCTCGATGTAGCGCTGGATCGCGCGGCGCAGCGGACGGGCGCCCATCGACGGGTCCCAGCCTTTGTCGACCAGAACGTCCTTGGCCTCGTCGGTCAGCTCCAGCTGCAGTTCGTGCTCTGCCACCTGGACGCGGACGCGGTTGATCATCAGGTCGATGATCTCCTTGACCTCCTCCTTGGCGAGCTTGTGGAAGACGATCACCTCGTCGATCCGGTTGAGGAACTCGGGCCGGAAGACTTTTTTGAGGTCGCCCATGATCCGGTTCTTCATGTCGTCGTAGGACATGCCGGTCTCGTCGGAGACGGTGAACCCGATCGAGGTGTTCTTGGAGATCTCCGAGGCGCCGATGTTCGAGGTCATGATCACGATCGCGTTGCGGAAGTCCACGGTGCGACCCTGGGCGTCGGTGAGGCGCCCGTCCTCGAGGATCTGCAGGAGGATGTTGAAGACGTCCGGGTGCGCCTTCTCGATCTCGTCGAGCAGCAGCACCGAGTAGGGCTTGCGGCGCACGGCCTCGGTCAGCTGACCGCCCTCGTCGTAGCCGATGTATCCGGGAGGAGAGCCGACCAGGCGACTGACGGCGTGCTTCTCCATGTACTCGGACATGTCGATCCGGATCATCGCCTCCTCGTCGCCGAACAGGAAGTCGGCGAGCGTGCGGGCGAGCTCGGTCTTGCCGACCCCGGAGGGGCCGAGGAAGATGAACGAGCCGGCCGGGCGCTTCGGATCCTTGATCCCGGCGCGCGAGCGGCGGATCGCCTTCGAGACGGCGGTGATCGCGACCTCCTGGCCGATCACGCGCTTGTGGAGTTCCTCCTCCATGCGAATCAGCTTCTTGGTCTCGGCCTCGGTCAGTTTGAAGACCGGGATGCCGGTCCACATCGAGACGATGTCGGCGATCTCCTCCTCGCCGACGACCGGGCGTTCGCCGTTCTCGCCCTCCGCCCACTCGTCTTCGAGCTGGCGCTTCTTGGTCGTCAGCTGGCGCTCGGTGTCGCGCAGGTTGGCGGCTTTTTCGAACTCCTGGGCCTCGATCGCGGCCTCCTTGTCGCGCCGCGTGGTCTCGATCTCCTCCTCGAGGTCGCGGTAGACCGGTGGCGTGCTCATGCTCTTGATGCGCATCCGCGAGCCGGCCTCGTCGATCAGGTCGATCGCCTTGTCGGGCAGGAAGCGGTCGGAGATGTAGCGGTCGGCGAGCTCGGCGGCGGCGGCCAGGGCTTCGTCGTTGATCGTCACCTTGTGGTGCTGTTCGTAGCGCTCGCGCAGGCCCTCGAGGATGCGGACCGTGTCCTCCGGGGAGGGCTGGTCGACGCGGATCTGGGCGAAGCGGCGCTCCAGCGCCGAGTCGCGCTCCAGGTACTTGCGGTACTCGTCGAGCGTGGTCGCGCCGATCGTCTGCAGCTCGCCGCGGGCCAGGGCCGGCTTGAGGATCGAGGCGGCGTCGATCGCGCCCTCGGCGGCGCCGGCGCCGACCAGGTTGTGGAGCTCGTCGATGAAGAGGATGATGTCGCCGCGCTGGGTGATCTCTTTCATCACCTTCTTGAGGCGCTCCTCGAACTCGCCGCGGTACTTCGAGCCGGCGACCAGGGCCGCCAGGTCGAGCGTGTAGATCTGTTTGTTCTTGAGCAGCTCGGGGACTTCGCCCTTGTTGATGCGGGCGGCCAGCCCCTCGACCACGGCGGTCTTGCCGACGCCGGGCTCGCCCAGCAGCACCGGGTTGTTCTTGGTGCGGCGGGAGAGGATCTGCATGATCCGCTCGATCTCGGTCTCGCGGCCGATCACCGGGTCGAGCTTGCCCTCCTCGGCGAGGCGGGTCAGGTTGCGACCGAACTGGTCGAGCAGTTTCGAAGATTTCTTGCCCTCGCCCTGACCGCCACCGCCACCGCTGCCCTGGCGACGGCCACCGGGGCCGGAGAGCATGCGGATGACCTCGTTGCGGATCTTGTCCGAGTCGGCGTCGAAGTCGAGCAGGATGCGGGCGGCGACGCCCTCGTTCTCGCGCACGAGGCCGAGCAGGATGTGCTCGGTGCCGATGTAGTTGTGGCCGAGCGAGAGCGCCTCGCGTAGAGCGAGCTCGAGCACCTTCTTGGCGCGCGGCGTGAACGGGATCTGACCGGAGGTGACCTCCTCGCCGGAGCCGACGATGCGGACCACCTGCGAGCGGACCCTTTCGACGGTGATGTCGAGCGACTCGAGGACGCGGGCGGCCAGGCCCTCCTCCTCACGCAGCAGCCCGAGCAGGATGTGCTCGGTGCCGATGTAGTTGTGCTTGAGCGTCCGGGCCTCCTCCTGCGCTAGGACGACGACCTGACGAGCTCTCTCGGTGAATCGCTCGAACAAATGAAACCTCTTCTTGGTCGAACCCGGGTGGCCCGAGTTACTACCGGCCAGACACCCATCGATATCGGAAGGCGCCCTTGTTGTCCTTAACTCTACCGAGAGCGCCAGTCCGGCCCGCTGCGCCGCTCGCCCGCTAAGAGCGGGAATTAGGCGTGAACTCGGCACAGATCGGCGCGTCGGCGGCAAAAAGGCGACGCGAATCGGCCCGTTTGGGCGAAAACCACCGCGGATAGGATCGCGGCCGTGGCCACTTCCCCGATCGCCGCGTTCGCCGAGAGCCACGGCCTGACCTACGCCGAGAGCGCCGATCTGCCCCAGCAGGGCAGCACCCTGACCCAGGAGAGCGGCAAGGTCGAGGGCTGCGCCACGGGCACGCTGCCGGGTGGGATCGAGGGCACGCTGGCGCGCTTCACCTACGTCCACAAGTGGACCGACTCCGACAACCACACCCACGAAGAAGACCGCCCGTTCACGCTGGTCGTCACCGCGATCCCGGAGAGCATCGGCTTCGCTCCCTACCTCGGCTTCTGCGGCCCGGAGAGCAAGCTCGACGAGGACGCCGGCGGCACCGACATGGCGCCGATCGAGATGGAGCACGTCGAGGCGCTGAAGGGCGCGGCGGCGCGGGCCTACGAGGGGATCTCCGAACGCTGGCTCGCCCAGCTGCTCTCGCCGGCGCTGGTCGAATGGCTGGGGCGCTGCGACGCCGACTTCGGCTTCGAACTGGCCAGCGGCGTGCTCTGTGCCGGCCGCAACGGCTACCTCTCCGAGCCGCGCCAGATCGAGGCGCTCTGCACCGACGTCGCCCACCTGGCGACGGCGATCCGCGAAGAGTCGCTGGAGGAGGTCGAGAGCGGCGGCGAGGCGGAAGCGGCCCGCGACCCGCACTACCTCGATCCCGAGGCGGAGGCGAGCCTGCGGGCGGTGCCGGTCGACTCGCCGGCTGACGCGGGCGCCGCCCAGGGGCACTTTGCCGCCCACCTGCGCGGCTCGGCCGCGACCTGGTTGCGGGCGCTGCGCTCGGGAGTGCTCTGGACGCTGCTGCTCAACGTCCCGGCGATCGCCATCCCCCTGGTCATGCTCGACAACGAGCTCTACCTGCCGCTGGCCCTGCTCGAGGCGGCGTTCGTCCTGCTGATCGCGACCTTCTCGTTCCGCCGGCGGGTCCGCGACGGCGCTGTGAAGCTCTCCGCCGAGGCCTTCTACCGGGCCTACGCCGCCGACCGTGGGCTGACCCTCGAGGAACCGCTGCGCTTCGTCGCCACCCACGCCGAAGCGAAGCTCGCCTTCAAACCCGACCGCGTCTTCAGCGGCGTGCTGCCCGGCGGGCTCGACGGCGCCCTGGCGCTGCTCGGCGACGGCTCCAAGCGCTCGCACCGGATCGCCGCGATCGCCGGTCCGAAGGGGCCGGTCGCCGAAGCGGAACTGCAGGCCGAGGCCCCCGGCCTCTCCGCCGAGGCGCTCGACGGCTACGCCGAGCGGCTCAGCGCCGAGGTGCGCGAAGACATCGCCACGCGGCCGGCCTGAGTCACCGGCAGTCGAGCGAGGGCCGCTCCGCACACCTCCACGGGCGGGTAGGTGTGCGGAGCGGCCCCCTTGAGCTTCCCCTGTGCCTTTGCCGCGAATAGCGCGGCAAAGGCACAGGGGAAGGTGTAGCCGTCGTTCCGGTGCGACTTATGCCCGCATAGCGACCAAAACTCGCACCGGAGCAAGCCCGCACACCTACCTGCCAATTGGGAGGTGTGCGGGCTGGCTCCCCGCGGAGCTAGGACTTCATCGCCGGAAAGAGCAGGGCCTCGCGGATGCTCTTGGCGCCGGTGAGCATCATCACCAGACGGTCGATGCCGAGGCCGACGCCGCCGGTCGGCGGCATGCCCTGTTCGAGCGCCTCGACGAAGACCTCGTCGAAGGGCTGGGCCTCGTCGTCGCCACGGGCGATCTCGGCGGCCTGCTGTTCGAAGCGGCGGCGCTGCTCGTCGGGGTCGTTGAGCTCGCTGAAGGAGTTGGCGATCTCGACCCCGCCGACGAAGGCCTCCCAGCGCTCGACCACGCCCGGCTCGGAGCGGTGCGCCTTGGCGAAGGGCGAGAGCTCGGCCGGGTAGTCGAAGAGGAAGGTCGGCTGGATCAGGCCCGGCTCGACGTCGCGCGAGAGCAGCCCGTCGACCAGCTTGCCCCAGCCGGCGCTGGGGTCGACCTCGCCGCCGATCGCCGCGGCCAGCGCCTCGCGCTCGGGGTGCTCGGCGATGTCGATCCCGGAGCGCTCGAGGATCGCCTCGCGCAGGGTGATGCGGCGCCACGGGGGCGTGAAGTCGATCTCGACCTCACCACGGGCGACCACCGTTGTGCCCAGCACGCGCTCGGCGACCTCGGCGACGAGCAGCTCGAGGTCGTGCGCGGTCTTCTCGTAGTCGGCATAGGCCTCGTACCACTCGAGCATCGTGAACTCGGGGTTGTGCTTGTGGGAGACGCCCTCGTTGCGGAAGTCCTTGCCGAGCTCGTAGACGCGGTCGATGCCGCCGACGACGAGCCGCTTGAGGTAGAGCTCGGTGGCGATCCGCAGGTAGAAGTCGCGGTCGAGCTGGTTGTGGTGGGTGACGAAGGGCCGCGCCAGGGCGCCGCCGTAGAGCGGCTGCAGGACAGGCGTCTCGACCTCGACGAAGCCGTGGTCGTCGAGCCAGCGGCGGATCTCGGTGATCGTGCGGGCGCGCGTACGGAAGGTGCGGCGGCTGTCCTCGTTGGCGATCAGGTCGAGCTCGCGGCGGCGGAGGCGGGTCTCGGTGTCCTCGAGGCCGTGGAACTTGTCGGGCGGAGGACGCAGGCTCTTGGCGAGCAGCCGCCAGTGATCGATCGCCAGCGAGAGCTCGCCGCCGCGGCGGGTCGCCATCGCCGTGCCCTCGACGCCGACGATGTCCCCGAGGTCGAGGTCGACCAGCAGCCCGTAGGCCTCGGCGCCGATCAGGTCCTCGCGGGCGTGCAGCTGGATCTGGCCGCTGCCGTCGCGCAGGTCGAGGAAGCAGGCCTTGCCGTGGCCGCGGCGGGCGACGATCCGGCCGGCGACGCGGTGGCGCGACTCGGTCTCGATCCCCGGCGCCAGGCCGGCGTGCGCGGCCCGCACCTCGGCGACGTCCTCGCGGCGGGAGAACTCGTGCGGAAAGGGCTCTACCCCCGCGTCCCTGATCCGCGCCAGCTTCTCCCGGCGGTCGCGGAGAACGTCCGAGAGCTCGTCGCTCAAGCCTTCTCGATTTTGGTGATTTTCAGTTTTTTCTTCGGGCCGCGCGGGACCTCGACGGTGACCACGTCGTTGCGCTTCTTCCCGACCAGGGCCTTGCCGATCGGCGACTCGTTGGAGAGTTTGTGCTCGAGCGGGTTGGCCTCGGTGGAGCCGACGATCTGGAATTTCTGCGAGTCGCCGGTTTTCTGGTCTTTGACGTGGACGATCGAGCCGAACCCGACCTCGTCGGTGCTGAGCGCCTTCTCGTCGATCACGGTTGCGCGGCGCAGGCGCTCTTCGAGCTGGGCGATGCGTCCCTCGAGCAGCGCCTGTTCGTTCTTGGCGTCGTCGTATTCGGCGTTCTCGGAGATGTCGCCGAATTCGCGCGCCTCCTTGATCCGAGCAGCCACCTCGCGACGTTTCGTGGTCGAGAGGTGCTCGATCTCTTCCTTGAGTTTCTCGAGACCCTCGGGGGTTATTACCGCCTGGCGACTCACTGGCACGACCTCGCTTTTGGGATTGGGGGGAGGTCCGCGCAGGTCCCCCCCGGACCGAAAAAAACGGCCCCGATGCGGCGCCTTAGCGGCCACACCTGGGCACGGAGTCGCGGGATTATAGCGAGGGCCGAAACGCGGCTAGGCCGCGCTCACGAGGCCGCCGGGCTGCGAAAAGCCGGCGATCAGCTCCCGCGCGCGGGCCAGGTCCGCCCTACGGTGGAGTTCGTCGACCAGCTGCGGCGAGACGCCGAGGCGCTCGGTGTACCAGGGGTAGAACTTGCGCAGGTAGCGCTCGGCGCGCTCGCTGCCCAGGTGGACCTCGGCCTGGTCGACGACCCAGAGCAGCTCGGCGACGATCTCCTCGCGCGAGGGCGGCTCGCTGCGGCGGCCGGTCAGTTCCTCGAAGACCCAGGGGTTGCCGAGCGAGCCGCGCGCGATCATCACCGCGTCGGCGCCCGACTCGGCGTAGGCGGTGCGGGCGGCGGCGGCGCTGCTCAGCCCGCCGGAGACGATCACCGGCACGTCGACCCGTTCGACCAGCTCGCGGGTGAGCGCGTAGTCGGGCGCGCCCTTGTGGCCCTTGGTCGCCGCCCTCGGGTGGAACCCGATCGCCGCCACCCCACCCTCCTCGGCGAGCCGCACGGCCAGCTCGAAGCCGGATCGGTCGCCGCCCTCGATCCCCGAGCGCAGCTTCACCGTGACCGGCAGGCCACTGCCCTCGATCGCCCCGCGGACCAGGCCGAGCGCCAGCTCGGGGTCGCGCAGCAGCTGGGCGCCGGCGCCGGTGCGGCGCACCTTCGGGACCGGGCAGCCCATGTTGATGTCGATCAGGTCGGCACCCGCTCCGGCGGCGATCTCGGCGCCCGAGCGCATCACCTCGGCGTCGTGGCCGAAGAGCTGGATCGAGACCGGATGCTCGTCGGGGTGGATCCGCATCAGGTCGCGCAGGGTGCGCTCGTTGCGGTAGTGCAGGGCGAAGCTGGAGACCATCTCCGAGACCGCGAGGCCGGCCCCGTGGCGTTTGGCCTGCAACCGCACGAACCAGTTGCCGATCCCGGCGAGCGGTGCGAGCAGCACCCGGTTGGAGATCGGCACGCCGCCGATCTCGAACGGGTCGGTCAGCTCAGGCCGAGTTGCGTTCATGGATGAGACGCAGACCCTTCAAGGTCAAGAGGTCGTCGACCTCGTCGATCGTCTCGGTGAAGGGGACGACGCTCGAGGCGTAACCGCCGGTGGCGAGCAGGTGCGGGTTCGGCAGTTCCTCTTCGATCCGCCGCACGATGCCGTCGATCAACCCGGCGAAGCCGAAGATGAACCCCGAGTGGATCGCCGCCCGGGTCGAGCGGCCGATCGCTTCCTGCGGTTCTTCCAGGTCGATGCGGGTGATCCGCGCCGCCCGGTCGATCAGGGCGCTGAGCGAGGGCGCGAGGCCGGGACCGATCGCGCCGCCGAGGTACTCGCCGTCGGCGGAGACCGCGTCGATGTTGATGCCGGTGCCGAAGTCCACCGAGACGCAGGCCTCGCCGAAGCGCTCGTAGGCGGCGATCGCGTTGACCAGTCGGTCGGCGCCGACCTCGAGCGGGTTCTCGATGCGAATCGGCATGCCGGTCTTCACCCCGGGACCGATCGTCAGGCACTCGGCCTCGAGGTAGCGCTCGCTGAGCCGTTGGAACTGGCTCCCGAGCGGCGGCACCACCGAGGAGACACAGACCGAGTCGACGTCGCCGAAGGACATCTCGCAGAGCGAGAAGAGGCCGGCGATCCGCTCCGCCAGCTCGTCGCCGGTGGCGCCGGAGCGCGTCTGCATGCGCCAGTGCTCGATCAGCTCCTCGCCTTCGAAGACGCCTAGATGGGTCTGGGTGTTGCCGATGTCGACGGCGAGCAGCACGCGGCGATTATGACCGTCGTAAAACTGGCCAGGTAGCCAATTGCTCCCGGTTGTGCATAAGATCGTGTCGCATGAGCACCCGACTCTTCGTGATCCCGGCGTCGCATCCCAGCATCACGGCCGAGCTGATGCTCGCCCACAAGGGGATCGACTACAAGCGCACCGACCTGCTGCCGGTGATCTCCAAGGGCGTGCTGCGCGCCACCGGCTTCCCCGGCATCACCGTGCCCGCCCTGAAGATCGAAGGCAGCAAGGTTCAGGGTTCGCGTCAGATCGCCCGCGAGCTCGAGCGGCTGCGCCCCGAGCCGTCCCTGTTCCCGAGCGATCCCGAGCAACGGGGCGCGGTCGAAGATGCCGAGCGCTTCGGCGACGAACGGCTTCAGCACCCGATCCGCCAGATCCTCTGGTGGGCGATCAAGCGCGACAAGGAGCCGCTGCGCAGCTACTCCGAGGGCGCCAAGATCGGCATGCCGATCGGCCTGGCGATGAAGACCGCGGCGCCGATCGTCGCCCTCTCTGCGCGCTTCAACGAAGCCGACGACGAGCACGCACGCAAGGCCCTAGCGGAGCTGCCGGCCTTGCTGGACCGCGTCGACGAGCTGATCGGCGCCGGCACGATCAACGGCGAGCGGCTGAACGCCGCCGACTTCCAGATCGCGACCAGCGTCGGCCTGGCCCTGACCATGGACGACCTGCGCCCGGCGATCGAGAACCGGCCGGCCGCAGCGCTCGCCCAGCGCGTCGTGCCGAACTACCCCGGTCACACCCCGCCGATCCTGCCGGCCGCCTGGTTGGCGCCGCTGCGCGGCGAGCCGACGGCCGCTTAGTGCCCAGCTGACGCCCCTCGGTTGGAGGGGCTGGTGTGGAGAGATTGGGTGTCTCTCTACTTTCGCTGGGATTTTCGCCGCTAAGCCACCGTCTCTCGACGAGTCAGCCGGCGAAAATCAGGACGCCGCTCAACGAGAGACACCCAATCCCTCCCAATCAAGCCTCCGCCTCGATTCTTAGATTCAGAGGGCCCCAAGGTTCCGCAAGGCTGCTTAGGAGCGGGGACTGGGATTCGTTGGGGAGGGGCGGGTGCCCCTCCGAACGTTTTGCGCCTCTTGCCCGAAAGGCAACGCGGCCAGCCGCAGGCGATCCAGCAAGCAGGCGAGTGAGGAGGGGCACCCGCCCCTCCCACGCAACCCCCGAACCCGTTAGAGCGAACCGCGGCGCTCGGCCCGCTGCTCGTCGGCGGGCAGCGCCGCCAGGGCGTCGGCGAGGCGGGTGCCGTCCGGAAGCGTCAGCTCGGGATCGAGCTCGAGCAGCGGCGCGAGCACGAAGCGGCGGGTGGTGACCTCGCGGTGGGGCAGGGTCAGCCGGCCGGTGACGAGCTCGAGGTCGCCGAGCAGCAGCAGGTCGACGTCGAGCGGTCGCGGGCTGTGACGGGGCAGGTCGAAGGCGCGGCCGCGCTCGGCCTCGACCGCCTTGCAGACGTCGAGCAGCGCCTCCGGCTCGAGCTCGGTGCGGATCCGCGCGGCCGCGTTCAAGAAGTCGGGCTGGTCGAGGATCTCTCCGACCGGCTCGGTCACGTAGAGCGAGGAGACGGCCTCGACCCCGACGCCGTGGGCGCCGAGCAGATCGATCGCCGCCCGCAGGTGGGCGGCCGAGTCGCCGACGTTGGAGCCGAGCCCGAGGTAGCCGACGCGCGGCTCGGTCAACTCAGCCCTCGGCGGACTCGGAGTCCTCTTCGCCGCCGCGCTCCTGGGTGACCTCGACCGCGACCTCCTGGATCGCCAGCGGCAGCGGCGGCTCCGGCTTGGCCGCGCGTACCCGCACCGACTCGCAGCCGTAGCGCTCCATCAACCGCTCGCCGATCACCTGGGCCAGCCGCTCGAGGGTGCGGTAGCTGCGCTCGGTCGCCGCCAGGGCGACGATGTCGCAGACCTGCGCGTAGTCGACGGTGTCCTCGAGCCGGTCGGTGAGAACCGCATCGCAGTCGGGAACGTCGAAGGAGATGTCGAATTCGAGCCGCTGCCCGACCTCCTGCTCGGCGTCGGAGACGCCGTGGTGGGTGTAGATCGAGAGCCCGCGCAGCTCCACCTCCGCGCTGGAGTCGATCCCGTTGCCGTGGTCGTTCCCCTCCATGCCCGGCAACCTATCCGAGGATGGCCTCGGTCACCTTCAGCGCCTGGGTGACCTCGGCGACGTCGTGGACGCGCAGCACGTCGGCGCCCTCGGCGGCGGCGAGCACGCTGGAGGCGATCGTGCCGCCGAGTCGCTCACCCGCCGGGGAGCCGTCGAGACGACCGATGAAGCTCTTGCGCGAGGTGCCGACGACCAGCGGCCGGCCGAGCTCGCGCAGCTCGCCGAGCCGGCGCAGCAGCTCGAGGTTGTGCTCGGCCGTCTTGCCGAATCCGATGCCGGGGTCGAGCCAGATCCGCTGCTCGGCGATACCGGCGGCGACGGCGCCTTCGAGGCGCGCGAGCAGAAAGGCCTTGACCTCGTCGACCACGTCCTCGTAGGTCGGAGCGTCCTGCATCGTGCGCGGCTCGCCGAGCATGTGCATCAGCACCACCGTCGCTTCGTGCTCGGCGCAGAGCGCCGCCATCGCGGGATCGCCGCGCAACGCCGTGACGTCGTTGACGATCGTCGCCCCGGCGTCGATCGCGGCGGCGGCCACCGACGCCTTGGAGGTGTCGACCGAGATCCGCTCCCCGGATAGACCTTCGATCACCGGCAGAACCCGGCGCAGCTCCTCGAACGCATCGACCGGCTGGGCGCCGGGTCGGGTCGACTCGCCGCCAATGTCCAAAATCTCGGCTCCGGCCTCGAGCAACTCTCGCCCGTGCGCAATCGCCAGCTCCGGATCGAGGAACTGCCCCCCATCCGAGAACGAATCGGGGGTGACATTGACCACGCCCATCAGGGACACGGGGTGTCTCTCGAACGGGCGGATACTCAAAATGCCGGGCTTTTTAGCCCGGCATTTGTCCGGGCGAGAGACACCCCGTGTCCCTCAGCTGGCGTCGCCACCGGCAAAACCCGGTCTTGGCCGCGGATTGGGGCGAGCTCCCTCGCGAGCCGCCTTTTCCGGCTCGGGGGCGGTCTCGCTCGGCTCGGCCGGCGGCTCGTCGTCGTCGGCGAACACCTCGGCCTCGGACTTGCCTTCGAGCAGCGCGACGAACTGGTCGGCGTCGATCGTCTCCCGCTCGAGCAGCAGTTTCGAGATCCGGTCGAGCTCCTCGTGGTTGTCGCTGAGGATCTTGCGCGCCGTCTGGTGGGCGCTCTCGACGATGCGGCGAATCTCGTCGTCGATCTCGCGGGCGATCTCGTCGGAGTAGTCGGGCTCGGAGGAGAACTCGCGGCCGAGGAACGGCTGGCCGCGATCGTGGCCGAAGACGCGGGGGCCGAGGCGCTCGGACATGCCGAAGCGCATCACCATCTGCTTCGCCGTCTCGGTGACCTTTTCGAGGTCGTTGGAAGCACCGGTGGTGATCTCGCCGAAGACGATCTCCTCGGCGGCCCGCCCGCCCAGGGTCATCGCCATCGTGTCGGTCAGCTCGGCGCGGGTGGTGAGGAACTTGTCCTCGCTCGGCAGGCTGATCGTGTAGCCCAGTGCCTGGCCGCGGCTGATGATCGAGATCTTGTGGACCGGGTCGGTGTTCTCGAGCAGGTGACCGACGATCGCGTGGCCCATCTCGTGGTAGGCGGTGACCAGGCGCTCCTTCTCGCTCATCACCCGGGTCTTCTTCTCGGGGCCGGCGATCACGCGCATGATCCCCTCCTCGAGCTCCTTCATCGTGATCTCGCGGCTGCCCGAGCGGGCGGTCAGCAGCGCCGCCTCGTTGATCAGGTTGGCGAGGTCGGCGCCGGTGAAGCCCGGCGTCTGGCCGGCCAGCGTGTCGAGGTCGATCTCGCGGCCCAGCGGCTTGCCGCGGGTGTGGACCTCGAGGATCCGCTTACGGCCCTTGCGGTCGGGCCGATCGACGACGACCTGGCGGTCGAAGCGGCCGGGCCGCAGCAGCGCCGGGTCGAGGATGTCCGGGCGGTTGGTGGCGGCGATCAAGATGATGTTGTCCTTCATCTCGAAGCCGTCCATCTCGACCAGCAGCTGGTTCAGCGTCTGCTCGCGCTCGTCGTGACCGCCGCCCATGCCGGCGCCACGGTGGCGGCCGACGGCGTCGATCTCGTCCATGAAGATGATGCAGGGCGAGTTCTGCTTGGCCTGCTCGAAGAGGTCGCGGACGCGGCTGGCGCCGACGCCGACGAACATCTCGACGAAGTCCGAGCCCGAGATCGAGAAGAAGGGCACGCCGGCCTCGCCGGCGACGGCGCGGGCGAGCAGCGTCTTACCGGTGCCGGGCGGGCCGTAGAGCAGCACGCCCTTGGGGATGCGCGCCCCCAGCGCCTGGAATTTCTTCGGGTTCTCGAGGAATTCTTTGATCTCCCCGAGCTCCTGGACCGCCTCGTCGACGCCGGCGACGTCGCGGAAGGTGATTTTCGGCGCGTCCACGGACATCCGCTTCGCTTTCGATTTGCCGAAGTTCATCACCCGCGAGCCGCCCCCCTGCATCTGGTTCATCAGGAAGATCCAGAAGCCGAGGAAGAGCACGAACGGGAGGATGTAGGTGAGCAGCGAGAGCAGCCCGGAACCGCCCGAGTCCTTCACCTTCGTTTCCACTTCGTTGGCGACCAGCGTGTCGAGCAGGGCCTGCTCGGTGTCGAGCGGGTAGCCGGTCGAGAAGCTTTCGCCGTTGGTCTTCTTTACGTCGAGCGAGTTGTCCTTGGTGTTGACCGTGACTTCCTCGATCTGACCCTTGGCGATCAGCCCCGTTTTGGGCGCGATCAGCTCGTTGTAGGGCGGCGCGGGAGGTCCCGAGTCCTGGGTGATCACGCGCTGCGCGACGAACGCCAGGATGACGACGAGCAGGATCGGAAAAGCCGCGCTTTTGAAAAAACGCCTCAAGGGTAAAAATCAGCGTACCAGGGCGGTTTTTCCGCTACTCGGCGAGCGCCGCGACGTAGTCGAGGTTGCGGTAGCGCTGCGCGTGGTCGAGCCCGTAGCCGATCGCGAACCGGTTCGGTATCTCGAAGCCGACGTAACGCGGCGAGAGGTCGACGCGCAGCCGCTCGGGCTTGGTGAGCAGCGCGCAGACCTCGAGCGAAGCGGGGTTGCGAGCGCGCAGGTTGCGCATCAGGTAATGCAGGGTGAGGCCCGAGTCGATGATGTCCTCGACGATCAGCACGTGGCGGCCCTCGATCGGCGCGTCGAGGTCCTTGAGGATCCTGACCACGCCCGAGGAGTCGGTCTGCGAGCCGTAGCTGGAGACGGCCATGAAGTCGATCTCGCAGGGCACGTCGATGTGGCGCATCAGGTCGGCGAGGAAGAGCACGGCGCCCTTCAGAACCCCGACCATGACCAGCTCGCGGCCGGCGTAGTCGCGGCTCACCTCCTCCCCGAGTTGCGCGACCCGCGCCTGGAGATCGTCCTTGGCGACGAGGATCTCGCCGATTGCGCGGTCGTCCACGCGCGGCAGTCTAGATATCGCCGAGTTCGGCGCGCAGCACGCCGGCCTCGACGACCGCGCGAACCCCGCCGCCGAGGTCGAGCCGGGCCGTGCCGGTCGGCCGCAGCGCCGCGACCTGCTCGGCGAAGCGCGCCGCGCCGGCGACCGGACGCCCGGCGACGCCGTCGGCGAGACGCTGCAGGACCAGGCGGCGCAGCGCCGGCGGCAGCTCGCCGAAGCGCGCGAGCGAGATCGTCCCGCCACCGCCGGTCAGCTCGGCGTCGACGAGCGCGTCGAGCACCTCCGCCTCGTCGCGCAGGAGCGCCGCGGTGCGCAACACGTTGGCGGCGGCGGCCGGGTGGATCGCCTCCAGCTCCGGCAGCAGGCCGTGGCGGACGCGGTTGCGGGCGAAGGCCGGGTCGGCGTTCGAGGGGTCCTCGCGCCAGGCGAGGCCGCGCCGCCCGCAGTAGGCGGTCGTCTCGGCCCGGGTCGAGCCGAGCAGCGGCCTCGCCAGGCGACCGTCGCGGGGGCGCATGCCGAGCAGCGCCCGGCGGCTCGGCGAGGAGGCCAGCCGGTAGAGAATCGTCTCCACCTGGTCGTCAGCCGTGTGACCGGTGACGATCGTCGCCCCCTGTGCCTCGGCCAGCCGCGCCGCAGCCGCGTAGCGGGCGTCGCGGGCCCAGGCCTGCAGGTTGCCGGCGCCCTCGGAGCGCTGCGGACGCTCCACCTCGAGCCCCACCCCGAGCCGCTCGCAGAGCTCGACGCAGAACGACTCGTCGCCGCCGGCGCTCTCGCGCAGCCCGTAGTTGACGTGCAGGGCGGTGACGCTCTCGGCGTCGCGGGCGCGGACGGCGAGGTCGAGCATGCAGACCGAGTCGCGCCCGCCCGAGAGCATCGCCACGACCGGCTGCGGAGGCGCGATCAGCCCCCCGGCCACGACCCGCTCGAGCAGTCCGTCGGCGTCCACGCGCTGAGTCTAGGAGCGACGGTCAGCCGGCGCCGCGGACGACGAAGAGCTCGGTCGGCACCGGAAAGCCCTTCAGCGAGACCTGGCCGATCGGCTCGTACTCGAGGTGGTCGCGGGCGGCGATCGCTTCGACCACCCGGTCGGTGACCAGGACCTCGCCGGCCAGCGCCCGGTTGACGACCCGGTGGGCGAGATTGACCTGGCTGCCGAAGTAGTCGCCGTCGCGGTAGACCGCGTCGCCGCAGTGAATCCCGACCCGCGGCTGCGGGCGGCGCGAGAAACGGCTGAGGAAGTCGACCGCCCACTCGGTCAGCGAGGCCGCGTCGGGCGAGACGACCATCGCCTCGTCGCCGATCGTCTTGACGATCGTCGCGTCGCGCGGCAGCGTCGCCTCGACCTGCTCGACGAAGTTCTCGACCACGTCGAGCGCCTCGATGTCGCCCTCCTCCTCGGTGTAGCGGGTGAAGCCGGTGAGGTCGATGAAGCAGAGCGTCACGTTGATCTGGCCGAGCGCGATCTCCGCCGTGTCGAGCCCGGGTTCGGACTCCATGTGGCCGACCACGTCCTGCTCGATGAAGAAGCGCAGGTAGCGGTTGTGGAGGTACTCGGTCAGCGGCGCCGCCAGGGGCAGGATGTCGGCGGCGAGGTCGCCCATCTCCGCCGCCATCTCGAGCTCGGGAACGCCGTCGCGGATCAGCGGTTCGTGGACGTAGAGGTGGAAGAGGCGCACCTCCGCGTCGGCGATCCGCCGCATCGACTGGGCGTAGACGCGGACCAACTGCAGGAAGGCGACCAGCGGCAGACCGGCGGCGAGCACGCGCGCGCAGTGACGCATCGCCATCGCGTCCTCTTGGGTGAGGTGGTTCTGGCGGCCCTTCGGGGTGCCGAGGATGGCGAGGATTCGTTCGATCAGCTCGGCCTCGAGCCCGGTCTCCTCGGCGATCGTCGTCACCGAGACCTCCCCCTCGCCCTCCGAGAAGAGCTCCTCGGCGAAGGCGAAGGCGAGTCGTCCCTCGCGTCCCGCGCTCTTCAGGTCCTCCAGCGAGTAGCCGCGCTCGCGCATCCGCGCGACGACGCGGGCCTGGGCCGCAGCGGTCGCGGTCCAGCGGCCACGCCGCACCGGCACGATCCGCTCGGCGGCCCAGCGCTTCAGGGTCGAGGCCGGCACCCCCGAGCGCCGCGCCGCCTCGCTGAGGGATATCCGCTCGTCCGCCATCGCGCCCTGAGGCTAGTCGGCCGACCGGGTGGAGCCCGCAGCCGGTTAAATACCTCAAAGTTTTTTGACTAAAAGGGAGGAGTACCTGTGAAACAACTACGAGTCCTCAGCGCGTCCCTCGCAGCGGCGCTCTGCCTGCTGGCGTTCGCCGGGGCAGGTTCGGCCGCGGCCGAACAGTTCCACTTCTCGGCCGCAAGTGCAGCCGTCGTGGGCCAGCAGATCAGCGGCTTCAACAAAATCTCGTTGACAGGGCAGAGCATCGAATGCGAAAACGCGGCCCAGGAGGGCACCGGTCCGGCGGGCAAAACAAGCGAATCGCTGACGGTCACCCCCACATTTGGCTTCTGCAAAGCCTTCGGATTCATCTCGCCCGCGATCAGCACGAATGGGTGCTCGTTCACATACGACGCCAACACAGTCTCCGGCAAAGGCAGCTTCGACATCAAAGGCTGCAGCGCAGGAGGGATAACCGTCCAGGTCAACGTCCAGTTCATCGCCAAATGCCGTGTCGTCTTCAAAGAACAGGAAGGCATCAACAACGTGACCTACACGAGCCACCTTCCCAAAGACGCGCTCACAGTCCAGCTGGAAAGCAACAACCTGCACGCCGAAGTAACCGAATCGGTAGGCCTGTGCCCGCTGACCAAAGGCACACACGCCAACGCCACCTACACGGGGACGATGGAATTCGTCGCCGACAAAGGCGGCACCGAAATCTGGTGGGAATGAGGTCCTGACAAAAGCGAGCGGGGCGCCAAAAGCCGCCCCGCTCGCACTGCCTACTGGTTTCTGGACTCTGCGCTAGGAGGGAATCTCCGACTCCTCGTGCAGCTGCAGGACCTCCATGCCGTCCTCGCCGGTGCGGATCCGAATCGCCTCCTCGACCGGCAGCACGAAGATCTTGCCGTCGCCGACCTCACCCGTGCGGGCGTGTTTGAGGATCGTTTCGACGACAACGCCTTTGTCTTTGTCCTCGACGACGACCTCCAGCTTGATCTTCGGCCGGACGTTGACGGTGAGGGTCGAGCCGCGGTAGCGCTCGACGATGCCCTTCTGGCGACCGGAGCCCTTGGCCTCGAGGATCGACAGGGACGGGAATCCCTTGTCGAGCAACTCGGCCCGGATCGGCTCGAACGCCTCGTGGCGAATGAACGCCTCTATCTTTTTCATGCGTCCAGCTCCTCCTAGGACTCGGTCGTGGTCATCGGGTTGACGGCCGCTGCCGGAGCCGGGGTCGACGAGGCCGGCAGTCCGCTACCGAACTGCAGTCCCGTCGAGTACTCGGGCTGCGGGATGAACTGCTCCGGGTACCCATACATCCCGTGCTCGGAGATGTCGAGGCCGGCGTCCTCTTCCTCCGCCGTCACACGGATGCCGATCGTGTGCTTGAGCAACGCGAAGACCGCGTAGGAGACGACGAACACGCACCCGAACGCCACACCCACGCCGAGCGCCTGGGCGCCGAGCTGGTGGAGCGAGCCGCTGTACCAGAGGCCCGGGTCACCGACTTCGTTGAATTCCGCCAGGCGGGGCGAGGTGAAGATCCCGCATGACAGGGTGCCCCAGATACCCGCGAGGCCATGGGCCGAGGTCGCACCGACGGGGTCGTCGATGATCTTCTCGATCGCGATCACGCCGAGCACGACGATCACGCCGGCGATCGCGCCGATGATCGGCGCCGCCCAGTACTCGACGTAGCCCGACGGAGCGGTGATCGCAACCAGACCCGCGATCGCGCCGTTGCCGGCCATGCCGATGTCGATCGTTTTCGAGAGCAGGTACATGACCGCGACCGCCGCGATCACGCCCGCCGCGGCGGCGAGGTTGGTGACCACGACCACTTCGGCGAAACGGCCGCCGATCGCGCCGAGGGTCGAGCCGGGGTTGAACCCGAACCAACCGAGCCAGAGGATCAGGACGCCGAGGCCGACCAGCGGCATCGAGTGTCCGGGGATCGCCCGCGGTTTCCCGTCTTTCGTGTACTTGCCGATCCGCGGGCCGAGCAGCAGCAGCGCCGCGAAGGCACCGGTCGCGCCGATCAGGTGGACCACCGTGGAGCCGGCGAAGTCCTGCATGCCGATGTTCACCTGCAGCCAGCCGCCGCCGAAGATCCAGTGGCTCAGCACCGGGTAGAGCACGGCGCTGAAGATGACCGCGTAGATGATGTAGGCGCTGAACTTGATCCGCTCCAGGGTCGCTCCCCAGACGATCGCCAGCGAGACGGCGCAGAACACGAACTGGAAGAACATGAACGCGGCCGGGCTGATGTTGTACGTGGCGACGAACGGGATGCTTTCGCCCGCCTGTTCGATCGACGAGCCGATGTTCAGGAAGAACCCGTGGTCACCGATCAGCTCGCCGGTCCCGCCGAAGGCGAAGGCGAACCCGACCGCCCAGTAACAGAGCGACGCGATCGAGAAGTTGACCAGGATCTTGGCGACCCCGGCACCGGCGTTCTTGGCCCTGGAGAAACCGACCTCCAAGAGCAGGAAGCCCGCCTGCATGAACATCACGAGGCAGGCCGCGACGATGACCCACATCGCGTTGATGCTGGCCTCCGGCGTGTCCAATATCGGCGTTGCTTCGGCGCCGAGGGCGAACCCCGGCAGCACCAGCGAGGCGATCACGGCCGCCGGGCCGGCGATCAAGAGCCTCTTTTTCATTGATTTCCTCCTTGCCCGCCGGAGTCCAGACTGCGGCGGTCGCGGGTTTGGCGATTCCACCGAGGACCGTAAGTTCGGCCGGGAGCGATGTATTTAGACGGCTGGAGGAAATCCCGTCAGCGGGGTTGTCCCGATTGGATTTCCAGGCACCGGACCGCCTGCCAAGCGCGCCGAGCACAAATCCGACTTTGAGGATCGGATTGCTTTAGGGTGCCCTAACCACAAGGCATTTAGGGAGCCCTTAGTAGGCTCCCCTAACTCAGGAGGCATCCGATTCGATGAAGCTCAGAGCAAACCTGGCGGTGGTTCTCGCGCTGGCACTCGCCGCGTTCGCAGCGGGCTGCGGCGACAGCGACAGCGAGACCACGGCCGCCGCTGAGGCGGGCGCGGCCGACCTGGCCCCGGTCAAGACCTACCTCACCGACCACGCGGCGGATCTCGAAGAGCAGGTCGGCCTGCTCAAGGAGAACGCCGACGAGTACTACGAGCTGGCGAAATCGGTGAACTTCGACTACGAGCGGCTGCTCGCCGAGCACGGCGACGAAGTCGCCGAGATCCTCGGCGACTCCAAGGACGTCTTCGTCGTCGCCAACCCGGCCTACGAGCAGATGGAGGGAATCGTCGCCGGCGTGCCGCGGCTGGCCCACTACGACGTCGACATCGACGCCGGCTCCGACGCCTCGACCCCGGAAGACGCCGTCTCCTTCACCCTCACCACCCCGGGCGGCAAGGAACTGAAACAGCCGGGCAACCTCTTCTTCCTGACCGAGACCGCGCTCTACGGGACCAACCCGGACCTGCTCGCCAAGGGCGTCGAAGGCGACGTCGACGGCAGCGGCAAGGTCGAGTTCGGCGAGGGCCTGCCGGATGCTGACATCTACAAGGCGACGCTCGACGAATTCGACAAACAGGCGAAGGAACTCAACGAAGACGCGCAGGAGTTCGAACCGACGCCGTCGGACGCGCTGACCTCGATCGTGATCATGACCCCGACGATGAGCGAGTACTTCGAAGCGTGGAAAAACTCGCGCTTCATCGCCGGCGAAGGCGCCTCCGAACTCGGCTTCGTCGCCACCTCGCGACTCTCGGACATCGCCGACATCCTCGGCGGGATCCTCGTCACCTACGACGGCATGGAGCCGGAGATCGCGACGGCGAACGAGCAGCAGGCCGCCCAGACCAAGAAAGAGCTGGAAAGCCTCGTCGCCTTTGCCGCCGACCTGCGCGACCGCGAGGCCGACGGCGAGCAGTTCACCGCCAAGCAGGCCGACGCGCTCGGCGCCCAGGCGCAGTCCCAGGCCGAGGCGATCGCCGGCCAGGTGACCCAGGCGGCGAAGGAACTCGACGTCGAACTGCAGGAAGGCTAGAACGAGGGGGCGGTCCAGACGACGGCACGACTGAACCGCCGCATTGGCGTCCGGGCCACCGCCGCGATCTTCTTCGCGGCGGTGGCCCTCGCCGTCTTCGCGGCACCCTCGGGTGCCGCGACGGCGCCGCCCTGGCAGGCGGCCCGCGAAATCGACGCCGGCCTCTCCGAGGCGCAGACGAAGATCATCCTCGGGGAAAGCGCCGGCAAAGAGGTCCTGCGCATCGAGAGCGAGCTCGCCGGGCCGCTGCGCGCCGGGCTCGCGGCCGACGCGCCGGCTGAGCTGCGCGAGATCGAAGCCGGGCTGCGCGCCGCCAAGCGCGCCGCCGCCGCACGCGACGAAGTCCGACTGGGCGCCGCCCGCGGAACGGTCCTGGCGGCACTGCGACGGGGTGCGATGGCGGTCGCGATCGCCGCCGCCGAGCGCGGCGAACCGGCGCAGGCGCGCAGCTGGCTGCAGATCCGCGACTTCCGCAAGACGACCCGCTTCACCCGCCCCGGGGTCGACGGCACCACTGCTCTCGAAGAGCTGGCAGACAAGGAAGTCACCCCGCACGAAGCCGCCCTGCAGGTCAAGAAGGACCTGCTCGACACCTTCCAGGCGCGGCTGCTGACCAACCTCGACGAAGCGCAGCAGGCAGCCGAACGCGACTTCGACGGCCGCTTCGCCGAAACCGCTGCGATCGTCTTCGGCTACTGGCGGGCGATCGCGCCCGAGTACGCCGAGCAGCGCGGCGCGGCCGAGCGCGACCGGACCCAGCACGACTTCGAGCGCCTCGCCGCCGCCGGCGCCAGCGCCGACGAGGCCGGCTTCGAGGCGGCACGCGAACGGGTCGAAGGCGACCTCGAGGGCTTCACCGCGGCGCCGCTGACCCCGGACGAGCAGATCAACCGGGCAAGCCAGCTGGAACGGTTCGAAGAGCTGGTCCCGAAAGAGTTCGACAAGGGCACCAGCGACGGCAAGGTGACGATCCCCTTCGAGGTCCAGGAGGCGGTCGCCTTCATGGACGGCGTCGAAGCCGCCTTCTCCGACCTCGAGCCGTTCCTGCTCAAGATCGACCCGGCCGCGGTCGAGCGGATCAAGGCAGCGCACGCGGAGATGCGCGCCGACGTCGACAACGCCCAGCAGGGCAAATCGGTAGCCGCGCAGGAGGACCTCGAGGCCGTCCAGGAACGCGCCAGCGCCGAAGTCGAACGGATCTCCCCCGACGAGTGGAGCGAAGGCGGCGACGAAGCCGACTACGAACTCGTCGACATCTCGCTCGACCAGCTCGAAGCCGCTGTCGGTGCCGGCCGCTACCAGGAGGCCGAGCAGGCCCGCCTCGCCGCCTACGGCTTCTTCGAGTTCGGGCCGGAGCTGAAGCTGCGCGCCTTCGACACCCAGCTGGCGCTCGAAATAGAGGGGTTGATCTGGTACGGCGCCGACGGCGACAAGGGGCTCGCCAACCTGATCGCCGACAACGCCCCGCTCCGCGAGATCGAAGAAACCAGGCTCGACCTCGACGAAAAGCTCGCCGACGCGCGGGCGATCACCGGCGACGGCGCCAGCGCGATCACGGCGATCACCAACTCCGCCCTGATCGTCTTCCGCGAGGGGCTCGAGGCGATCCTGATCCTGGCCGCGATCACCGCCAGCATGGTCGGCCCGCGGGCGCCGCTGCGCCAGCCGATCAAACGCGGCGCGCTGCTCGCGATCCCGGCCAGCTTCCTGATGTTCCTGCTGGCGATCCTGCTGCTCGACTCGCTCTCCAAATACGGCGAGAAACTGGAGGCCGCGGTCGGCGTGGTCGCGATCGGGGTGCTCTTGCTGGTGATGAACTGGTTCTTCCACAAGGTCTACTGGACCGAGTGGATCAAGGGCCACCGCGACCGCGGCAAGGTCCTCACCGGCGCGGCCGTGGCAGGCGCCGCCGGCGCGGCGACCGTCGCCGGCCTCTACACGCTCGGCTTCACCAGCGTCTTCCGCGAGGGCTTCGAGACGGTGCTCTTCCTACAGGCGCTGCAGCTCAGCTCCGGCACCGGCGTCGTCCTCGCCGGCGTCTCGCTCGGCCTGGTCCTGACCGGGATCGTCGGCGCGATCACCTTCACGCTCGAGCGCAAGCTGCCCTACAAGAAGATGCTGATCGCCACCGGCGTCCTGATCGCCCTGGTGCTCGTCGTCCTGGTCGGCAACACGGCGCGCACGATGCAGGGCGTGGGCTGGCTCTCGATCCACCCGATCGACGTCGAAATCCCCCTCTGGATGGGTACGTGGCTCGGCATCTACCCGACCGTCGAGACGCTCGGCGCGCAGCTGCTCGCCTTCGTCTTCGTGATCGGCAGCTACTTCGCCGCCGAGTGGATGCGCAAGCGCGAACTGCGCAAGACGATCGCCGCCTACGAGGCCTCGCTGGCGGCCGAGGACAACGGCGCCCCCGCCGAGCCGGCCGCCGTCACCATCAACGGGAACGGCAACGGCAACGGCTCCAACGGCCATGCCGGGGTAGTGTCGGCCGACGATGCCAGCCCGACTCCGCCCAGTAGCGTCGGTCGCAGCTGAGGCGATCCTGGTCGGCGACCCCGGCCGTTCGCTGATGCTGGCGCAGGAGCTGCTCGAGGCTCCGAAGATGAGCAACCACGCCCGCGGGCTGTGGGGCTACTGGGGGAAGACTCCGGCCGGCCGCGAGCTGACCGTGCAGGCCACCGGGATGGGCGGCCCGAGCGCGGCGATCGTGCTCGCCGACCTCGCCGAGCTGGGCGTGCGGCGAGCGGTGCGGATCGGCAGCGCCACCGGCCTCGACCCCGAGCTCGCGCTCGGCCAGCTCGTCGTCGCCACCGAGGCGCACCCCTGGACGGGGCCCGGCAGACCCGAGGGGTCTGCGGTGCTTCCGGACCCGGCGCTGGCCGAGGCGCTTTCGCGCCAGCTCGGGATCGACGCCCGGCCCGGATCGGTCGCCAGCCTCGACACCCTCCACGCCGAGCTCGAGCCGGCGGCGAGCTCGGCGCTCGGCACCGACGTCGCCGACATGCAGACGGCGGCGCTGTTCGCGCGCGGCGCGGCACTCGACCTCGCGGTCGCGGCGGTCCTGGTGGTCAGCGAGACCAGCTCCGGCGAGCAGCTCGGCGACGCAGGGCTGGAGGCGGCGGCAAAACGGGCGGGACACGCCGCCGCGGCTGTGATCTGACCCTCAAGTCGAGGGTTAGTCTTTGACTTTTTTCGCCTCTTTTTTGCTCGCTTTGCCGTCCTGTTTGGCGAGCTGACGGCGGAGCGCGCCGATCTCGCGGCTGAGGTCGTCGATCTGCTCCTCGACGTCCTCGAGGCGCTGCGAGAACGAGCGCAGGCGGCGCTCGAGCCGTTCCAGATCGGTCGCCGAGGAGAGGTTGAGCGCGCTCATCGCGGCCTGCTGGGCCTCGATCGCCTTCTCGCGCGCTCCGAAGGCGGCGGAGATCGCGTTGTGCAGCGTCGGGTTGTCGATCAGCGCCTGGGCGAGCTCCCCGATCGCCTGCTCAGAACGCGCGCGAAGGCCGTCTTGCTCTAATTTCTGACTTTCCTGATCATGAAACTCATCCATTGAACCGCGTGCCTCCCCCTTCGCATTCCATTCACGTCAGCTTAACTAGCGCATCCGGCTCGGCTGAAACGCTGGCCGCCGCATGCATGAGGCGGTTGCTGATTAAGGGCGTATTGGGGGGCGGCCACGGTCGTTGCGGACCCCCGGGCAAGTGGGTAGCGTTCCCTCTGTCTGTTGCTTGTGGTGGGGACCGTCGCACCGCGACATCCGCGACGACGGGCATGGGCAGCTAGGCACTGGGATGAGAACCAAGATCGCACTGATCGTCGCGCTTGCCAGCCTGCTGGCGGCATCTTCGCTGGGCGCCGCCCTCGCCGGAGCCGACTCGCTGACCGAAGGCACGTCGCTCGTCCCGCCCGCGACCGACCCGGCGGTTCCGTCACTGGCGCCGCCGGCCTGCGCCAACGGGGTCGACGACGACGAAGACGGCCTGGTCGACCTCGAAGACAAAGACTGCCTCTCGCCGGCCGACACCGACGAGGCGCCGGAAGCGAGCGCCCCGAGCCCGGAGGCGGGCGCGCCCGCCGTCCCCGCGACCCCGCTGCCGAGCGAAGGGAAGAAGGACCCGGGCAAGGTCGAGCAAGGCACCTCGCTCGACGCCGGTGACGCCCCGGACGTGCGCGGCGGCGTCCATCACAACGAGAACCTCGGCGACTCCAGCGGCGGCGGTGGCTCCGACGGCGGCGTCCGCGCCCCCGGCGCGACCGGCGGCGGCGACCAGCCGCTCGACGGCGACGGCGACGGCGGCGCGCAGTTCTCGGCCGGCGGCGCACCGACCCTCGGCAACCCGACGACGACGATCGCGCCCTTCGGCCCCGCCCCGATCGGCGTCCCGAACTTCATCATCGACTCCTTCGAGATCCCGCCCTTCCTGCTGCCGATCTACCAGGCCTGCGGCACCGAATACGGGATCCCCTGGGAGGTGCTCGCCTCGATCAACAAAATCGAGACCGGCTTCGGCACCAACCTCAACGTCTCCACCGCCGGCGCGGTCGGCTGGATGCAGTTCCTGCCCTCCAGCTGGGAGGCCTTCGGCGTCGACGCCAACGGCGACGGGCGCAAAGACCCCTACAACCCGGTCGACGCGATCTGCGCCGCGGCCAACTACCTGGAGATCGCCGGCGGCCGGAAAGACCTCTACGACGCGATCTTCGCCTACAACCACGCCGACTGGTACGTGCAGGAGGTGCTGCTCTACGCGCGGGCCTACGGCCGCCTGCCCTCCGACCTGGTCGGCTCGCTGACCGGGCTGACCGAGGGCGCCCACTTCCCGATCGCCGCCGACGCCCGTTACGCCGACGACATCTCGGCGCGGACCGCGCTGAAGAGCGCCGGGACGGACGAGTACGAGTCCTACGGCGACGCCGCCGAAGTGATCTCCTCCTCCCCGACCCCGCGCGGGATCAACATCTTCGCCGCGGCCGACTCGCCGGTCGTCGCCGTCAACGACGGCGTGATCCGCAAGATGGGCCACTCCGAGCAGCTCGGCAACTTCGTCGTCCTCGAAGACGCCTACGGCAACCGCTACACCTACGCGGCGCTCGGCGAGCTGGTCCGCGACGAGCGCCGCGTCGTGATGCCGAGCGGCGAGGAGAAGCGCCTGCCGGTCGAAAGCGAGAACCTGCGGCCGCGGCTGCACGCGCTGCCCGGACGGGTGGAGAGCGACGGCGCTCCGCAAGCGGACGGCTCGCTCTCCCCCGAAGAGGAGATCGCAAGCGGCGAGAACGGCGCGGCTGCCGAGGACGCGGCCCCGCAGCAGGACGAGACCGAAGAAGCCGTCAGCGAGGAGGTCCGCAAGAGCAACGGAAGCCTCGAGGTCGGGTCGAAGGTGATCGCCGGCACCGTGCTCTCCCACGTCGCCGCGTCCGACGACGGAACCGACCCGCACATCAACTTCTCGATCCGACCGGCCGGCAAAGGCGCGCCGCGGATCGACCCGAAACCGATCCTCGACGGCTGGAAGCTGCTCGAGGCGACGGCGATCTACCGGGCCAAGGGCAAGAACCCATTCACCGCCCGGCTCAGCGGCGCCGGGGTGCTGCTGCTCTCCAAGGAGGCGCTGATCAAGCGGGTCCTCGCCGACGACGGTCTGACGATCTACGAGTGCGGCGCCGAAGACATCGCCTCGGGCCAGATCGACCGCCGCGTCCTGGCGATGCTCGAGTACCTGCGGGCGAAGGGCTTCGAGCTCGGGGTCACCTCGCTGAAGTGCGGCCACGGCATCTTCACCACCTCCGGCAACGTCTCCGAGCACTCGACCGGCGACGCGGTCGACATCGCGACGATCAACGGCCAGCCAGTGCTCGGCAACCAGGGGCCGGGGACGCCGACCAACGAGCTGATCGCCGAGATCCTGCGCCTGCAGGGCACGATGCACCCGCACCAGGTGATCTCGCTCGAAGACTTCCCCGGAGAAACCAGCTTCGCCGCCGGCGACCACGCCGACCACGTCCACGTCGGCTACCACGCGATCGGCGACAATCCGCTCGAATCGCGCTTCTCACCGCTGCTCAAACCGGAGCAGTGGCAGCGCCTGATCGAGCGCCTCGGCCAGATCGAAAACCCCGAGGTGCCGATCAAGCCCTCGGCCTTCTCGCTCCCCGACGACGAGCCCGACGCGGCCGCCGGCGGCGGCGCGAGCTCCGGCGACTGACCGATCGACCCGGGAGGATCCCGGCCTGTCCAAGCTATTCGGATTCGCGCAGTTCGACTTCGCCGGTCCGCTGACCCTGGCCGACGGCCGTTACCTGGCCCGCGACCCGCAGGCGGGTGGCGCCGAGAGCGTGCTGGTCGTGCGGACCGTCGGCGCCCCGCGCCCGCCGGGAAAACGGCGACGGCGTGCCAAGGAGACCGACCCGGAAAGCGGCGCGGAGCCGCTGCCCCTCTCCCGGGCCACCGCGATCCGCGCCTTCGCGCCCTTCGATTCGGCCGAGGAGGCGGCTCGCTGGCTCGACGAAGCGACCGAGGCGGAGGACACCGCCGACGTGCTGGTCGCCGACGGGATCGCGCTGCTCAACCGCGCTCTGCACGCCCAGGCGGTCAGCGCCGCCGACCCGCACGGCCACGAGCTGACCGCCGAGCGCGCGGTCGCCGTGCGGATCGGCTACGGCAGCGGCGAGGAGACCGCCGACGGCCTCTACACCGCGGCGCGCGAGGTCGACGTCTGGGCCAGCGGCGCTTCCCGGCGCCGGCGGCGCCAGGAAGACCTGCGACCCCAGGAACGGGTCGCCGCGGTGCTCGGCGGTCGCGAGCAGCTCGACGCCTGCGAGACCCTGCTGCTGCGCGCCCGCGCCGACCTCGACGCCGGCCGCACGCGCGAGGCCGCGCTGCAGCTCCGCGTCGGCCTCGAGGCGCTGCTCGCCGAGCTGAAGAGCGCGGTCGTCGACCCCGGCCACGAGGCCGACTTCACCGCCCTGCACGAGCGTCGCCACGAGGCGGGCGAAGCCGCCAACCAGGCGCTGAGCGGCGAACTCAGCCGCGAACGCGCCGACGCCGTCGGCGAGCTGCTCGAGCTCTGCGAGCGCGTCCTGCGCCGCCGCCGCGTCCTGCGCGGCTAGAGGACCAGGCGCCGGGAGACGACCGCGTCCTCCAGCGAGGCGGCGATGTGGTGGGCCTCGTCGAGGGCGACGCCCTCGATCGAGGGGATGCCGATCACGGTGAGGCCGGCGGCGACCGCGGCGGCGACGCCGGTCGGCGAGTCCTCGAGGGCGACGACCGCAGGACCCGCCTCGACGCCGAGGCGACGGCAGGCCTCGAGGTAGGGGTCGGGCGCGGGCTTGGGGGCGGCGACTTCGTGGGCGCTGAGGATCACGTCGAAGTGGTCGACGAAGCCTGCGATCTCCAGCGAGCGGCGCACGAAGACCAGTGGCGAGTTGGAGACGAGACCGATCGGCGTGCCACGCCGCTTGAGCGCGTGCAGCAGCTCGCGGGCGCCGAGCATCGCCTCGACCCCGTGCTCGAGCTCGGCGACGACCAGCTCGTTCAGCTCCTCGATCAGGGCCTCGGCACGGCCCGGCTCGCCGAGCCGCCGCTCGAGCACGCGGCCGGCGATCTCGGCCGAGGTGCCGACCAGCTCGAGCTTGTCGGCGGGAGTGAACTCGGTATCGCGGCGGTCGAAGAGATCCTGCTCGGCGCGGGTCCAGACCGACTCGGTGTCGAGCAGCAGGCCGTCGTTGTCGAAGACGACGGCGTCGGGCAGCGCGCCGCTCACGAGTCCAGCGCCTCGAGCAGGCCGGCGAGCTCCTCGTCGACCTCGCCGGCGAGCCTGACCGCCGCGTCGCCGTCGTAGGGGGTCGCGCCCTGAGTGACGATCGCCAGCCGGCCACCGCGCTCGAGGGTGAGCTGCGGCAACCCGGCCACCGGGTGGACGACCAGCGAGGAGCCGACGCAGATCATCAGCTCGGCCCGCTCGGAGAGGTCTTGGGCGCGGACCATCACGCTCTCCGGCAACAGCTCGCCGAAGAGAACGACGTCGGGTTTGACGGCGCCGCCACACTCCGAACAGATCGCCACGCCCTCGCCGTCGAACAGCGCTTCCACCCGTTCCAGCTCGAAGCTGGTCGCGCAGCGGCGGCAGGTCGAGGTCTCGATCGTGCCGTGCACCTCGATCACGTTGCGCGAGCCGGCGGCACGGTGCAGGCGGTCGATGTTCTGGGTGATCACGCCCTCCACGAGGCCGCGCCGCTCGAGCTCGGCCAGCGCCTCGTGGGCGCCGTTGGGCCGTTTGCCGCCGAGCGTCTGGAAGCGTGGCCGGTAATAGGACCAGAAGCGCGCCGGGTCGCGCTCGAAGACGTCGATGTGGGCGACCTCCATCGGGTCGACGTTCTCCCACAGCCCGGTCCCGGGGGTGCGGAAGTCGGGGATCCCGGAAGGCACCGAGACCCCCGCCCCCGTCAGTACGACGGTGCAGCTCGACTCGCGGAGCAGGTCCGCGAGCCGCTGCGCCTCGGCGCTTGCCGCGGCTACTTGCCGCTCCACTTCGGGCTGCGCTTGCCGAGGAAGGCGGCGATGCCCTCCTTGGCGTCCTCGCTGCCGAAGGCGGCGGCGAAGCCGCCCTTCTCGGCCTCGATGCCGGCGTCGAGGTCCCCCTCGTGGGAGACGTCCTTGATCAGGCCGACCGCGACCGGCGCCTGCGCGGCCAGCTTGCGGCCCCACATCAGCGCCGTCTCGAACAGCTCGTGGTCGGGGACGACGCGGTTGACGAGGCCGAGTTCGAGCGCCTCCTCGGAGAGCACCGCGTCGCCGACCAGGTTCATCTCCAGCGCCTTGTTGGGACCGACCAGGCGCGGCAGCCGCTGGGTGCCGCCGAAGCCGGGGATGATCCCCAGCTTGATCTCCGGCTGGCCGAAGACGGCCGCCTCGGCGGCGATCCGCACGTCGCAGGCCATCGCCACCTCGCAGCCGCCGCCGAAGGCGAGTGAGTTGACCGCCGCGATCGTCACCACGTCGGCGGTGCCGAACTCGCGCAGCAGGGCGTGGGCGCCGTCGAGCAGCTCGGCACCGGCGCTCTCGTCCATCTGCGTGAAGGCCTTGATGTCGGCGCCGGCCGAGAAGACGACCGGGACCGAGGAGGCGATCACCATCGCCCGCACCGCCTCGTCGTCCTTGACCCGCTCCCAGACGCTGCCGAGGTCCTGGATCACCTGCGGGGAGATCGCGTTCATCGGCAGATTGGCGAGCCAGGCGACGGCGACGTCGCCGCGCGTCTCCAGCTTCACGGTCTCGGCCTGCTCGCCCTCGTCGGGCTGCGGGTAGGGGTAGAAGCCCTGGCCGCTGGCGAGGCCGAGGCGGCCCTGCGCGACCAGCCGCTTCAGGGTCACCGGCGGAGTGAAGCGCTCGCCGTATTTCTCCTCGAGCCGCTCGATCGTCTCCAGCGCCTTGTCGAGACCCTCGACGTCGGCTTTCCAGAACGGCGGCAGGAGGCCGCGGCGCGGGTCGAGGCCGGCGCCGGTCATCATCCCGAGGTCGATGTCGCGGACCGAGGCGATCCCCTCCTCGACCAGCAGGCAGGACTCGATCAAGGCGCGGCTGGTGAACATCGCGACCAGCTCCTCGCCGTCGGGCGCGGCGTCGCCGGGGATCGTCTGCTCGCCGTCCACGAAGAACCCCTCGCCGCCGCTCTTGGCGCCGAGCTTGCCGTCGGCAACCAGGCCCTGCAGTCCCTTGTGGACGTAGAAGTGCTCGCCGTAGGACTCGTTCAGGTGCTCGGCGACGTGCAGCACGGTGTCGAGGCCGAGCAGGTCGGTGAGGAAGAACGGGCCCATCGGCGCCAGCTTGGCGCCGGCGATCGCCTCGTCGATCGCCTTCAGCGAGAGGCCGCCCTCCTCCTGGGCGCGCCAGATCTCCCCCATCGTCGCCATCAGCACGCGGTTGACGACGAAGCCGGGGACCTCGCCGCAGACGATCGGCTGCTTCTTGATCGCCTGGGCGAAGTTGTAGGCGGCGGTGGCGGTCTCCTGCGAAGTGTCCCCGCCGACGATCACCTCGACCAGCGGCATCACCGAGGCCGGGTAGAAGAAGTGGAAGCCGACGACCTTGTCGGCGCGCAGCGTGGTCTCGCCCATCTCGGTGATCGAGAGCGAGGAGGTGTTCGAGGCGAGGATCGCGTGGCCGGGCGTGGCGGCGTCGATCTCGCGGAAGACGGCCTGCTTGATCGCGATCTTCTCCGGCACCGCCTCGATCACGAAGTCGACGTCGCCGAACTGCTCGTAGGTGGTCGTCCCCGTGATGTTCGACATCACCTCGGCGAGCCGCGCATCGGCCTGCTCCTGGGTGATCCGCTCCTTCTTCACCTGGCTGCCGAGCTGCCCCTCGGTGACAGCGCGGGCCTTCTCGAGCGCGGCGTCGACGAACTTCTGGTCGATGTCCTTGACGACGACGGGGATGTCGGCGGCGGCGACCGCCTGGGCGATCTCGCCGCCCATGGTGCCTCCGCCGACGACGGCGGCCTTCGATACGAACATTGCGGGTGATCCTCCCGGGCTTTGGCTTGGCTGTGCGGCCAGGAGGCTATCCGGTCGGGCGCGCCGGGCCGTGACCGGTAGCGTCGCCCCGATGAGCGCCGACGCCACGATCCGCCGCCGCCTGCTCGACTTCGAGATCGACCTCGGCCGGCGCACCTGCGACGAGGTTCGCGAGGAGGACTGGGGACTCGGCTTCCTCACTCCCAGCCTGCCCCAGGTCTGGGACGCGAGCTTCCTGGTCGTCGAGCGATCCGGGCTGGCGGTCGAGGAGCTGGTCCGGCTCGGCGACCGGGTACTCGGCGAGGCCGGCTTCGCGCATCGCACGCTGATCCTCGCCGACGAAGCCGAGGGGGCCCGGCTGCAGCCCGGTTTCGAAGCGCTGCCCGGCTGGGAAGTCGAGCGCGTCCTCTACATGACCTGGCGGGGCGACAGCGGTCGCGAGCCCGCGGCGAGCGCTACCGAGCTGCCGCTTGCCGCGGCACTGCCGTTGCGCCGTGAGCTGGTCCGCGAGTCGATGCCGCCGGGGATCGAGCTGCTCGAGCAGACCGTCGACCAGCTGCTCGAGGACAACCGGCGGACCGTCGCCGTCGCCGGCGACCGCTGGTTCCTCGCTCCGGCCGAAGAACCAGCCTCCGCCTGTTGCCTGCTGGCCGGGCAGGGCATCGCCCAGATCGAGGACGTCGGCACCCTCGAACGGGCGCGCGAGCGGGGCCTCGCCCAGGCGGTCGTCCTTGCCGCCCTGGCCGAGGCCCGCGCACTGGCGCCCGAGCTGATCTTCATCGCCGCCGACGCCGCCGACTGGCCGCAGCTGATCTACGCCAAGCTCGGCTTCGAGACCGTCGGCGTGCTCCACACGTTGCGCCGCCAGCCCTGACCTGGCTTAGACAGCCTGCGGTTTCCGCTCATCGGCCTTCCCGCTGGGCCCCGCTTCCTCCTCCGGCTTGAACCTCTGGTAGGCAAAGGCGCCGGCCAACAGCAGTAGGCCCAGGGCGACGAAGGAGAGCGCTCGCGCCAGCTCTTCGAGCTCGGCGAGGTCATAGGTCCAGACCTTGGCCATCGCCAGTATCAACAGCGCCAGGCCGCCGAGGCGAGCTTTCGGGGCCTTTCGCACCATGCCCCAGGCGACCGCGCCGAACCCAGTTGCTGCCCAGAACGCGGAGAGCCAGGCCTGGCCGATGCCCCGAGCTTCGCCGTTGTCGTTCGCGCCGATCAGGTCGATGATCGAAACCGAACCGAGATAGACGAACCCGGCGGCACCGAGAAAACCCGCCACGGTCCCCGCCTTCGGCTCGATCTCGCGACCCCAGTACCAGCAGCCGAGCGCCGCGCCGGCACAGCAGGCGATCGCCACCAGCGAGCTGCCGAGGTCGTCGACCCCTTCGGCGATCGCGGCGGGCGGAGCCTCGACCACCAGCATGTGCACGACCGCCAAGCCTAGGAACCCGAACGCCCCGAGCAGCAGCCGTTGCGCGTCGGAGAGCGCCGGCGCGGACCCACGATCCACGCGCGTCGCCATGTAGGCCAGAGCCGCGGCGATCGCCGACCAGACGGCGACCAGGGTGGGACCGTCGAAGGCGTTGGCGAGCGCGATGCTGGCGAGCGCGATTCCGCCCGCGGTCAGAAGCGAGCCGATTTCGCGGTGGACCCCGAAACGGATGGCGGCGGCGCCGAGCAGCAGATGCGCGGCGGCGAAGCCGAAGATCCAGGCGTTCAGGGCGAGCGCCGAATCGTCGCCGATGACGATGCAGCCGGCGCCGACCACGAACACGCTGCTGCAGAGCAGCAGCAGCCAGGAGGAAACCGGCAGCTTCTCTTCGCCCCGGGCGCGCAGCTCGTAGCCGAAGGCCGCCGCGGCGTAGAGGATCCAGAACCCGACCAGAACCGCGAGGACGAGCAGAACGGGTTCGCTGGGAGTCGCGTACCCATCGAAGGAGATGAACCCGCTGCCGAAGATCCAGGCGATCAGCTGGGGCGCCGAGACGGCGAAGGCCCCGAGCGCCAGCCAGTTCCAGCGTTGCCAGAGGAGAACGCCGACGCTGGCGGCCAAAGCCAGGGCGACGAAGGCGATCGAACCTCCTTCGCTCGCCGTGCCGACCAGTATCGGCGCGGCCAGGGCGCCGAGTATCCCGACGCTGCCGACGAGCATCGAGGACCAGCGCACCGCGATCGCCACCGCGATGACACCGATCAGCGCCCCCGCCTCGAGCCCGATCACCGGTGAGATCAGGTCGTAGGTCTGGGTGGCGACGACGGTCGTCGCGTAGAGACCCGGGATCGCGACGGCGACCGCCACGCGGGCCGCCTCCAGGTGCCCCTTCCTTTCGTGCAGCCAGACACCGAGGCCGAGCAGCGACAGTGAGCCGAGCCCGGCCAACAGGGCGCGGATCTCCTCCGTGAACCAGCTGCTGTCGACGGCACTGCGCATGAAGAAGACAACGCCGAGCAGGACCGCGAGACCGCCGATCCAGGCGATCGCACGCCCAAACAGCCGCTCGAACTCGATCCTCGAAGTTGGCTCCCAAAACGGGGGCGGTGGCCCCTGCGCTCGATCCTTCGGAGCCTGCGGCTCCCCTTCCCGGTCCAATCTCATCTCGTCGTTCATCAGGCTCCCCTTCCGATGCGTGTGGGCTTTTACGGTCCTTACTGACCGCCGGTCAGCAACCGTAACAGGTTTGTCGACCGACGGTCAATAAGGGCGATAGAATGTGTGTCCGATGAGCGACGCCTCCTACCGACGCCTGGACGTGGACGAGCGGCGACGCCAGCTGATCGAGCGCGGCGCAGAGCTCTTCACCAGCCATCCATACGACGAGCTCTCGATGAGCAAGATCGCCGCCGAAGCGGGGATCTCAAAGGCGCTGCTCTACCACTACTTCCCCAGCAAGCGGGCCTTTTTCGAGGAGACGCTGAGCGCCTGGGCCGAGCAACTCCGCGAGCGCACCGAGCCGGACCCCGACCTGCCGCCAATCGAGCAGTTGCAGGGCAGCCTCGACGCCTTCCTCGCGATGATCGAGGAGAACGAGGTCGCATACCGCAGCCTGATGGACAGCGCCACGGGGGTGCCGGAGATCCGCGACCTGGTCGACCAGGTGCGGCGCAGCACCGTGCAGCGGATCCTCGAGAGTCTCTACCCGGACGGAGCGCCGCCGAAGGCACGCACGGCGGTCAGCGGCTGGCTCTGGTTCATGGACGGCGCCTGCCTCGACTGGATCGAGCATCACGACGTCGGGCGTGGTGAGTTGCGCGACCTGCTGCTCGGCGTTCTGATGGGCGCCCTCGTCGCCGCCGACGCACTGCCGGACCTCGCTCAAGCTGCATAGCCGCGCTGCCGATACCTGCAGTTCATGCGCAGGGGCATCGCGTTACTCCTCGCCGCGACGATCGCGGCCACGCTCTCCATCGGCTCGAGCTCGGCACTCGCCGAGGTCCCGGCTGCGACGCTGACCCCGGGCGGTCGCGCGATCGCGCCCGAGTCCGCACCGGACTCGGTCAAGGCGATGATCGCCGCCGCCAACCGGATCCGCCACAGGCCCTACCGCTGGGGCGGCGGGCACCGCGGCTGGAACTCGGTCGGCTACGACTGCTCGGGCTCGGTCAGCTACGTGCTGCACGCCGCCGGGCTGCTCGACTACCCGCTGGACTCGACCGGGTTCATGCGTTGGGGCGGCGGCGGTGGCGGCAGCTGGGTGCGGATCTACGCCAACCGCGGGCACGTCTTCGCGGTGATCGCCGGGCTGCGCTGGGACACCTCCTACAGCGACGACGGCGACCGCAGCGGGCCCGGCTGGAGCGAAGAGATGCGCGAGACGCGCGGCTTCCGGCTGCGCCACCCGCTGGGCCTGCTGAGCGCCGTCCCCGACGCCTGAGCCCTGCCTGACCACGCAGGGCCGCCGACAGATGGGACAAGCGCGGCCCGGCAACGCTGTACGGCCGTACAAACCCACCTCAAACGCCTTCGCGTTAGGCTTTTTTGACTCTTCAGTAGGGAGATTCGGAGCCAAAAAACGATCGCGCCCGGAAACCGGGCGCGCCGCCAAGCGAGGGACAGACCAAGCGATGACTCGTATCCGCCAGCAGAACGTGACCGCAGCGCAGTGGAGCTCCAACGGAGAGGCCCTCGGCGCGCTCGACCTGACCCTGCCCGAGAACGACGCGTTCGGCGCCAACGTCTTCGACGTCGAGGTGCAGAAGGAGCGGCTTCCCGGCGACGTCTTCGAGAAGCTGCAGGCGACGCTGAAGGGCGGCGAACCGCTCGACCCCAGCCTCGCCGACGCCGTCGCCAAGGCGATGATGGAGTGGGCGCTGGAGAACGGCGCCACCCACTACACGCACATGTTCCAGCCGCTGACCGGCTCGACCGCGGAGAAGCACGACTCCTTCTTCGAGCCCGCCGGCGACGGCAAGCTGCTCGCCGGCTTCTCCGGCAAGGAGCTGATCCAGGGCGAGCCCGACGCCTCCTCGTTCCCGACCGGCGGCGTGCGCGCGACCTTCGAGGCGCGCGGCTACACCGCCTGGGACCCGACCAGCCCCGCCTTCATCCTCGAGAACCCGAACGGGACGCTGCTCTGCATCCCCACCGCGTTCGCGTCCTGGACCGGTGAGGCGCTCGACGCGAAGATCCCGTTGCTGCGCTCGATGGACGCGCTCTCGACCGCCGCGGTCAAGGCGCTGCGCCTGCTCGGCGACGAGAGGACCCAGCGGGTCTTCACCACGGTCGGGCCCGAGCAGGAGTACTTCCTGATCGACGAGCAGTACTTCTACGAGCGTCCCGACCTGATCAGCACCGGCCGCACCCTGTTCGGCGCCAAGCCGCCGAAGGGCCACGAGCTCGACGACCACTACTTCGGCTCGATCCCGGAGCGGGTGCTCGCCTTCATGATGGAGTCGGAACTGGAAATGCGCAAGCTCGGCATCCCGGTCAAGACCCGCCACAACGAGGTCGCGCCGGCGCAGTACGAGATCGCGCCGATCTTCGAGAACTCGAACGTCGGTTCCGACCACCAGCAGCTGCTGATGCAGACGCTGGAGAACGTCGCCCGCCGCTACGGCCTCGTCTGCCTGCTGCACGAGAAGCCGTTCGCCGGCGTCAACGGCTCGGGCAAGCACAACAACTGGTCGATGGGCACGGACACCGGCTCGAACCTGCTGAACCCGGGCGATACCCCAGAGGACAACATCCACTTCCTGTTCTTCTGCGCCGCGGTGATCCAGGCGGTGAACAAGCACCAGGGGCTGCTGCGCGCCTCGGTCGCCAACATCGGGCAGGACCACCGGCTCGGGGCCAACGAGGCGCCGCCGGCGATCATCTCGATCTTCCTCGGCGCCGAACTCGAAAAGGTCTTCGAGGCGATCGCCAGCGGCGAGGGCGACCCGAACACGCCGGCCTCGTTCCTCGACCTGGGGACGACGGTGCTGCCGCCGCTGCCGCTCGACGGCGGCGATCGCAACCGCACCTCGCCGTTCGCCTTCACCGGCAACAAATTCGAGTTCCGGGCGCTCGGGTCGAGCATGTCGCTCGCCTTCCCGAACACGGTGCTCAACACGATCGCCGCGGAGGCGATCGACGACCTCGCCGGCAAGCTGGAGGCGAAGCTCTCCGGCGGGGCAGGCATGCCGGAGGCGGTGATGGAGATCGTCAAGGACTCCTACCTCGACAACAAGGCGGTCTGCTTCAGCGGCGACAACTACTCCGAGGAGTGGCACGCCGAGGCCGAGCAGCGCGGTCTGAAGAACCTCAAGACCACGCCGGACGCGCTGCCCGAGGTGATCGCGGCGGACACCGTTTCGGCTTTCGCCACCTACAACGTGCTCAGCGAGCGCGAGCTGCACTCGCGCTTCGACGTCTGGGTCGAGCAGTACGCGATCCGCGCCAACATCGAGGCCGAGACCGCCTTCTCGATGGCCCAGACGATGATCCTGCCCGCCGGCCTGCGCCACCTGGCGCTGATCGCCGAGGCGGGCGTCTCCAGCCTCGAGGGCGAGGTCCGCGAGCTGGTCGACGAGCTGGTCGCCGCGCTCGGCGAGCTCAAGTCGGCCAACGAGTACCCCGACGGCCTCGAGGGTCTCGACGCGGCGATCTACGCACGCGACAGCCAGCTGGCCGCGATGTCCAAGGTCCGCGAGGCCGCCGACAAGCTGGAGAAGGTCGTCACCGACGACCTCTGGCCGCTGCCCAAGTACGAGGAGATGCTCTTCATCAAGTAGCGCGCGCCGAGTCCGTCGTAGGTGGTCTATAGGACCACTTAGGACGGACTCGGCAACCCCGCGCCGCCGTTGCGCGGGTTGAGGTCGGCGAGCAGCTCGAGCAGTTGCGGCTGCGGGGCGTCCTCGTCGATCAGCACCGCGCTGCCGGGCCAGGCGTAGCGCAGGTAGCGGTCGTAGGCCTCGCGCGAGCCGAGCTCGGGCTCGTAGATCCAGGAGCCGGTGTTCCAGTAGCGCGTGGTCGAGTCTTCGGCGGAGCGCACGTCGGCGAGCGGCTGGTGGGTGTGGGCGAAGACGATCTTCTCGGCCTCGCCGTCCCAGCCGAGGTTGGCGACGACCTGGGCGAAGGCCTCGAGCGCGTGCTCGGAGGCGTCGCTGCGCGAGATCACCGTCGGCTCGGGGTAGAGCGGCTGTGACCAGGCGGGGCCGGCGAGGGGCTGCTCGCGGGCCTGGCGGGCGGCCTCCTCGCGGATCACTTCCTCGAAGTGCCGCTCGCTGGGCAGCGACCGTCCGGCACCGCGGCGGGCGCGCAGCTGCTCCTCCAGCCGCTTGGCCCCGCGCAGCGGGGCGCTCAGCGCGTTGGCGACGCGGCCGGCGCGCTGAGCGGCGCGGAAGACGTTCTGCTGGGCGTGGGTTCCGTGCGGCATCTGCGCCGCGGTATAGAGCCACTCGGTGAGCAGCGTCGTCACCGACTCGTAGTCCTCGATGCAGGTCGGCTCCTCCGGCCCCCCGGCGGCGATCGCCCAGAGCGTGCGGGTCAGCAGCCGGTCGGCGCGCGAGCCGCTCAGCCGCGCGTGCGGGTCCAGGTAGTGGCCGTGCGTGCAGAGCACGTCGGCGAAGCGGTAGGTCGGGTAGGCGATCTCGATCTCGACGCCGGGCAGCTTGCGTTCCAGGAATGCCTGGAAGAAACGCGGACCGGCGCCGGCGTCCTGCGGCGCGGTCCCGTGAGCCAGCCGCGCCTCGAGCCGGTCCTCCTCGTCGCGGTGGACGAGGTGGTGGTCGTGGTTGCCGGCGAGGAAGACGAGGCGCTTGCCCGGCATCTTGGTCGCGATCAGCGCCAGCAGACCCTCGGAGGCGTCGACCGCCTCGTCGACCGAGCCGAACAGGAAGTCGAAGAGGTCGCCGAGAAAGATCAGCTCGTCGATCCCCTCCAGCTGCGGGGCCAGCCGCTCGAGGGCGAACTCCTCGCGGAGGATGTCGCGGCCGGTCCAGGCGCCGAAGTGGGTGTCGGAGATGACCAGGGCCCGCATCAGCGGCGGATCTGCTTGCGGATCTTCAGCTTGCGGACGGCGCTGACCGGATTGGTGCGGGCGACGGTGAAGGTCGCGCTCACCCTCACTTCCGCGATGCCTTTGTTCTTCAACTGGGCGCGAACTCGCCGGCCCGGGAGACCCTCGAGCGGCTTCAGGTAGACCCGCCAACGCAAGGCGCCGCCCCGTTTCGGGTGCGGCACGCTGTCGGCGATCACCTTGCAGCGCAGCCCGGGAGCGCTGACCGCGAGCTTCCCCCAGTCCGGAACCCAGACGTCGAGCCGAACGGTGCCCGCTTTGACGTCGTGCTTGGCCTTGCCGAACCGCAACGGGCGTTCGGGCAGCAGCAACGGCGGCGGGGACGGCCTCGCGTCGACCGCGATCCCGAGCAGGTTCGACTGGTCGGAGCGGAGAAACCCGGCGGGGTCGCTGGGAATCCAGGTGCGATTCGGTTCGCTGCCGTCGAGCGCCGCTCGGCCGACGCTCGCCAGCGCCCGCGAGGGGTGGTCGATCCAGTAGAGGTGGGCCGAGTCGGTGCTGATGCCTTCGACGTCACCGACGGTCGGAATAAAGCTCTGGTCGAGCTCGGAGCCGTCGAGACTGGCGCGGGCAATCGATCCGTGGGCGCCCCAATAGACGTACTGGCCGCGCACCGCCAAGCCGCAACCCCCGAACGGGCCGTAGCCGGGGAAGAGGCTCTGGTCGAGCTCGGAGCCGTCGAGACGGACGCGACCGATTCGCCCCGGCTCGGCCCAGTAGAGATAGCCGCCCGCGACGGCGACGTCGCACGGCCTCGAGACGCCGGAAACGAAGGCGGGATTCACTTCGGATCCGTCGAGCCTGGCGCGCCCGATCGTGCCGTTGTAGTAGTTGCCCCAGTAGACATGGGTCTGGTCGACGGTCAGCCCGCAGGGGCGCAACAGGTTGGGGACGATCGTCGTCGGCGCCGCCGGCCCGTCGAGGTTGACCCGCCCGATGCCGCGTTCGCCTGCCCAGACGAGATACGCGTCGTTGACGGCGACGCCGCAGGTCGTCCCGGTCGACCCCGGGGTGGGAAGGTCGGCGAGGTAGTTCGAAGTCGCCCCGCTGCCGTCGAGGTTCGCGGCCCCCACGGTCGCAACCGGCGCGTTGATCTTGCCGTCGAAGACTCCCCAGTAGAGCGCGGCGGCAGCGTTCCCCGCGACCCCGGTGCAGAGGATGAGCATCGCCAGGGCCAGCGAGATGACGGTCCGCCTCAGCAAGGCGGTGAGGTTACCCGGGATCTGATCAGGACCGCGAGAGGACCCGCATGCCCAGCCCGCCCTTGGGCGAGAGAGTCGGCATCTGGCGGACCGTCATGGTGCGGCCCGGGAGGGCGGCGAGGCGGAGGCGCTGCAGCAGCATCGTGGTGACCAGCTTCACCTCGATCTGGCCGAAGCGCTTGCCGATGCAGATCCGCTGGCCGCCGCCGAAGGGGACGTAGGCGCCGCGCGGCAGCGCCGCCTTGCGCTCGCGGGTGAAGCGCTCGGGGATGAACGCCTCGGGGTCGGGGAAGACCTCGGGCAGCCGGTGGCTGGCCCACGAGCAGTAGTTGACGTAGGCGCCGCGCGGGACCGTGTAGCCACCCCACTCGAACTCGCGGACGGCGCGGCGCGGGCCGATCCAGGCGGGCGGGTAGAGCCGTAGGACCTCGTCGACGACCGTGTCGAGGTAGGGCATCTCGCGCTCGAGCTGGTCGATCGTCGGCGGCGCGCCGCCGAGCACCTCGTCCTGCTCCGCGCAGAGGCGGGCGAGCACCTCCGGGTGGCGGGCGAGCTCGTGGAGCATGAAGGTGACGGTCGAGGTCGAGGTATCGTGGCCGGCGAACATCAGGGTCATCACCTGGTCGCGGATCTCGCGGTCGGTGAACGCCTCGCCGTGTTCGCCGCGCACGCCGACCAGCAGACTGAGGATGTCCATGCGGTCGGGGTCCGGGTCGGCGCGGCGGCGCGCGACCTCGCCGAAGACGATCTCGTCGAGCACCTCGCGCGAGGCGAGCAGCTTGCGCCAGGGCGAACCGGGCCCGCGCAGCAGGCGCAGCGGGTAGTCGATCCCGTAGAAGCCGAGCGCCCGCTCGAAGTGCTCGGCCGCGGCGGCGCCCTTGCCGGCCTCGTCGGGGTCGAGCCCGAGCAGCGCCCGCATCGCGATCCGCATCGCCAGGTTGCGCATCCAGTCGTAGATGTCGACCACGCCGCCGACCGGCAGCGAGGCGATCGCCACCTCGGCCTCGGCGGTCATCGCCGCGGTCGCGGCGGAGACCTGTTCGCGATGGAAGGCGGGCATCATGATCGCCCGGGCGCGGTCGTGGAACTCGTCGTCGATCGTCAGCAGGCCGTCGCCGAGCAACGGGATCAGGTCACCGAAGCTCGACTCGCGCCAGTGGAAGTTCTCGGGATGGCCGACGGTGATGAACTGGTTGGCCTCGGGGCCGAGCATGAAGACGACGCGCGAGTGCAGCAGCCGCATGCTGAAGATCGGCCCGTGCTCTTCGTAGGCGCCGAGCAGCAGCGGCAGCGGGTCGTGGGCGATCTGGTGGGTGCGGGCGAGGCTGAAGTCGCCGGGCCCGGGCGGGAACTCGCTGCTCCTCCCCCGCCACTCGGCGACCACGTCTTCGGCAACCCGGCGCACCGGGTTGGGAGACATCTGTTGGGGCCGTTTGACCGGCGCCGAGGTATCGACCGTGGCCATGCCGCGATCATAACTGGCTGCGCAGCCAGTTTTTGCGCTCGATGTCTTTTCCACCTCGAGAGGTGGAAAAAGCGTCGCGCGACGAATCAGTCTGCGGCGTTGGCGGCGAGCTGTCCGCAGGCGGCGTCGATGTCGCGGCCGCGGGTGAGGCGCACGGTGGCGGCAAGTCGGTGCTCGGCGAGGATCGCCCGGAAGCGCTCGATCCGCTCCGGCGAGGAGCCGTCGTAGGAGCCGGTCGGGTTGTAGGGGATCAGGTTGACCTTGTAGACCCGGGGGTCGAGCAGGGCGGTCAGCTCGCGGGCGTGCTCGGGCAGGTCGTTGACGCCGTCGAGCATCACGTACTCGACGAAGACCTTGCGGCGGCGCGCCGCGCGGTAGCGCTCGCAGGCGGCCAGCACCTCGACCAGCGGGTAGCGGTCGTTGACCGGCATCAGCTGCGAGCGCAGGCCGTCGTTGGGGGCGTGCAGCGAGAGCGCCAGGGCGATCGGCAGCTCGCACTCGGCGAGGCGGTCGATCCCCGGCACCCAGCCGACGGTCGAGATCGCCGTGCGCCGGTGGGTGACGCCGACGTCGGGCAGCCGTTCGCAGGCGGCGAGCACGTTGTCGATGTTCATCGTCGGCTCGCCCATGCCCATGAAGACGACGTGGTCGATCGCTTCGCCGCGGCGGAAGTGGAGCGCCTGGTCGAGGATCTCGTCGGCCGAGAGGTTGCGGCCGAACTTCATCTGGCCGGTGGCGCAGAAGGTGCAGGTCAGCGGGCAGCCCGACTGCGAGGAGAGGCAGACCGAGCGACGCCCGTCGCGGTAGCGCATCAGCACCGCCTCGATCGGGCGGCCGTCGGCGGTGTGGAAGAGCGTCTTGACGGTGCCGTCGTCGGAGCGCGCCTCGGCCTCGACGCCGAGGGTCGAGAGCGGCACCGCCTGCGCAAGCCGCTCGCGCAGGGCCGCCGGCAGGTTGGTCATCTCCTCGTAGCCAACCGCCCCGCGGGCGACCCACTCCCACACCTGGGCGGCGCGGTAGGCGGGCTCGCCGGCGTCGGCGAGGGTCTTGTCGAGCAGCGCGCGGTCCACCCGGCGAGTTTACGAACCGTGGATCTTCTCGCCGCGCTCGAGCATGGCGACGAATTTGCGCAGCCGCCGCTCGCGGGTCTCCGGCTTCTTGGCCTCGCCAAGCCGGTAGAGGATCGCGTAGCGGTTCTGGCTGTCGAGCTCAGCGAAGAAACCGGCCGCGGCCGGGTTGGCGTCGAGCTCGCGTTGCAGGTCGTCCGGAACCCGGGCGGTCCGCTGACCCTCGTAGGCCGCCTCCCAGCGGCCGTCGGCTTTTGCGGCCGCGATCTCGGCCATCCCGGCCGGGCGAACCCTGCCGGCGGCGATCAGCGCTTCCGCTTTTTCGCGGTTGATCTTCGACCAGCGCCCGCGCGGGCGGCGCGGCGTGAAGCGCTGCAGGAAGTGGGTCTCGTCGAGGGCGCGGCGCTGGCCGTCGATCCAGCCGAAACAGAGGCCCAGGTCGACCGCCTCGGCGTAGGTGACGCTGGGCTCGGCGGCGCCCACCTTGGCGATCTGCAGCCAGATCCCCGGCGACTCGGCGTGCCGGTCGCCGAGCCAGGCCTCGAGCTCGGCGGCGACCGGGAACAGCATCACCGGCAGGTCGTCGGGCGCCGCCATCGTGCGCCGCCGCCTAGAGCCCGGCGGCGTCGGCCAACAGGTCGACCTGGGCGGGATCGCTGGAGCTCGGGAAGAAGATCAGCTCGTCGCAACCGGCCTCCGCGAAGGCGGCGAGCTCGGCCTTGACCGTCTCCGCGTCCTTGGCGGCCGAGTCGGCCATGAAGTTGGCGGCGTCCTCGCCGAGCCAGGCGTAGTAGTCGCCCAGCGCGGCCCTTGCGTTCTCCTCGGCATCGTCGCCGAGCGAGAAGTAGGCGAGCCCGGCCAGCCGCGGCTCGCCGTCGCGACCCGCCGCCGCCCACTCGGCCCTGACCTTCCCGGCCATCTCGGCGAACATCTCCGCGGGCACGCGGCCGGCGATCCAGCCGTCGCCGTGGCGAGCGGCGCGGGCGAACGAGGCGTCGACACCACCCCCAACCAACAGGGTCGGCGGGGTTGGCACCGACGGACCGACGGTGTCGCCCTCCCAAAGCTCCGCGATCCGCTCCAGCATCGCCTCCAGCGCCTTGCCGCGGTGACCGGTCACCGCGGCGACGTCGTAGTCGTCGCCGCGGGCGCCGAGGCCGATGCCGAGCGTCAGGCGTCCGCCGGAGAGCGCCTGCAGGCTGAGCGTCTGCTTGGCGAGCGCGGCGGCGTTGGCGCGCAGCGGACCGAGCAGCACGGCGGTGATCAGCCCGATCCGCTCGGTCACCGCGGCCGCGGCGGAGAGGGCGACGAGCGGCTCGTAGTTGGAGTAGGCAAGCCGGTCGATCGTGCCGAGGCCGCTGAAGCCGCACGCCTCGGCGCGCCGGGCCCACTCGACCAGCTCGGCGCCGCTGGTGCCGGGAACGGCATTGGGAAGTCCTATCGCCACGTCCATCGCGTCTTAATTCTGCCGGGCCGACTACCCCGGCAGCTCCGCTTCGAGCCGCGCGAGCGCCTCGCGCGCGTAGTCGAAGACCTTCGGGTCGCCGCTCAGCCGGTAGCGCGAGTTCGCCCCCATGATCACCGCGTAGAGCTCGAAGGCGAAGCGCGGCGGCTGGGCGACGCCGGCGATCGCCGCCTGGCGCTCGAGCTCGGCCAGCCAGGTGTCGAGCGCCGCGGCGATCGCGTCGCGAACAGGCCCGGGCCGATCGTCGTACTCGGCCGAGGTCGAGGCCCAGAAGCAGCCGCCGGAGTGGGTGCCGAGGTAGTCGAGGTAGCGCTCGCCCATCGCCCGCAGCCGCGGAGCGCCGTCGGGCGCGGCGAGGGCGGGCTCGATCACGTCGGCGCGAAAGCGCGCCGCGGCGGCCTCGACCGTCGCCAGCTGCAGCTCCTGCTTGGAACCGAAGTGGGCGAAGAGGCCGCTCTTGCTCATCTGCAGCTCGGTGGCGAGGCGTCCGATCGTCAGCCCCTCGAGCCCCTCGGCGGCGGCCAGGTCGACGGCCCGGTCGAGGATCGCGGCCCGGGTCTGTTCTCCCTTGGTCGCGCGGGCGGCAGTTGCACTCATCGTCCGAAGGATATAGAAATCGGGAGCTGGAAAAGCACGAACGTTCGTACAACTTTCTGCGGAGGGAGAAATCGTGAGCAGCTATGACGTGAAGAAGATCGACGAGATGGAGGCCGTCTACCTGGGCGCTTTCAAACGGGCGAGGGCCGAGCTCGGCGTCGAGTCGTTCGGGATGCAGGTGATCGACCTGCCGGCCAACTTCGACGGCTATCCCGAGCACGACCACAGCGACGACGGGCAGGAGGAGGTCTTCCTGGCGATGCGCGGCTCGGCCGAGATCGAGATCGACGGGACCCGCTTCCCGCTCGACGACAACCACCTCGCCCGGGTGGCGCCGCAGGCCAGGCGCAAGGTATGGCCCGGTGACGAGGGCATCCGCCTGGTCGTGCTCGGCGGCGTTCCCGGCCAGCTCTACACGGCGCCCGACGTCAGCAAACTCGGCGAGCCCGACCCGATGGCGACCAGCTAGGACCGGCGGGCAGTTAGGCTGCCCGCGTGCTCAGACGTATCTCGTCCGCGGCAGCGCTGCTGATCCTCGCAGCGCTGCTCGTCGCCCCGACCGGGGCGGCGGCCGCCGGCACGACGACGGATCGCGAGGGCGACGCGATCGTCGTCGTCTCCGGCGACGTCACCGTTCCCCGCGACGAAACCGTCGAGGGCGTCTTCGTCGTCTCGGGCGACGTGACGATCCTCGGCCAGGTCAGCGGCGACGTCGTCGTGTTGAGCGGCGACGTCCTGCTCGCCGGCACGGTCGACGGCAACCTCTACACGGCCAGCGGCACCGCCCGCCTGACCCGCTCGGCGGAAGTCGGCGGCGACGTCCGCTACGCCGACGAGCGCCCGCTGGTCTCGCTCGACGCGCGCGTCCACGGCGAGGTCGAGGAGATAGAGCGACCCAACCTCGGCGAGTTCTTCGGGATCGGCTGGTTCCTGATCTGGCTCGCGGTGAGCATCTCCGCCGCCCTGCTCGGCGTGCTGCTGATCCTGATCGGGCCGCGCGCCGCCGACGCGATCGACGCCCGCTCGCGCGAACGGGTCGGCCCGACGATCGCGATCGGGATCGCGATCGCGATCGCCCTGCCCGTCGCGATCGCGATCGCCGGGGTCACGCTGGTCGGGTTGCCGCTGGCGCTGGTGCTGCTGCTCGCGCTGCTGCCGCTCGGCGCGATCGCCTACACCGCCACCGCCTGGGTGCTCGGCCGGCGGGTGCTCGGGCCGCCGCGCCACCGCGTCCTCTCATTCCTGGTCGGCCTGGCGATCCTGCGGGCCCTGGCGCTGGTCCCGATCCTCAGCCTGTTCGTCGGGCTGGTGGCGGTGATCCTCGGCTTCGGCCTGATCGGTGCCGCGATCGGCGCCGCGCGCGGCGGCGACGAGGATCCGGCGGGTGGCGAGCACGTGCGTCCGGGTGCCGATCACTAGCGCGCGGTAGATGCGGCCGCGCAGCCGCGGAAAGGCGGCCCGGGTCTCGGCGCGCAGGCGGGTACGGCCCGGACCCAGCTCGTCGAGGCGGAAGATCAACGCGTAGTCGGAGAAGCGGTGGCTGCCGGCGAGCCCGAGTTCGCGACCCGGCTCACAGGTGGCGACGTGGAAGCCCGGCAGCGCCGAGCCGACGGCGAGCGGCCGCGGGCCACCGGCGGCAGTGTCCGCGCAACCGAGCAGACGGGCGAAGGACGGTGCCGCGCCGGCGGACACGGTGCCCTCGACCGTGCGCAGCAGCGCCTCCCACGACGCCCCGGTCCCGGCGGCGATCTCGACCGCGTGCTCGTCGACGTAGGGCAGGCGCTCGGCGGCGGCGTCCATATGGCGATGCTAGGCGGCGGCGGATCCCGGATCGGTGCCGTTTGTCACGGAAACTGCGGCTCTGGGACCTGCGGCTGCCGCCTCGCCTCTGGCTAGCTTTGACGGGTGAGCCCGACCGCGACCCTGTTCGACGCCGACGCCGCCTCCTACACCGGCACGGTCGAGGTGCTCGGGGTGATCTTCCGGGCCGACGACGACGGCTACGCGGTGCTCGAGGTACAGGAGGCCGGCGGCGGCGAGGGCTTCGCCCTGGTCGGCCCCGTCGCCCACCTCGGCGAGGGCGACCGCGCCGAAGTAAGCGGCGAGTGGCAGACCCACGCGCGCTACGGTCGCCAGCTGCGCGCCCAAGGCGCGCTGCCGCTCGACCCCGCCGACCGCGAGGGCCAGGTCGCCTACCTGACCTCGCTGCGCCACATCGGCCAGAAACGGGCCGAACGGCTGGTCGACGAGCACGGCGAGGGCGTGCTGGCGACGATCGCCGCCAACCCGCAGGCGGTCTTCGCCGCGCTGCGCGGGATCAGCGCCGACCAGGCCGCCGCGGCGACCGAGTCCTGGCACGCGAGCCGCGCCGTGCGCGACCTGCACGTGCAGCTGGCGCCGCACGGGCTGGCCCACCTGGCGGCGCCGATCCACGCCCGCTACGGCGAGCGCTCGATGACCGTGCTGCACGAGGACCCCTACCGGCTGACCGAGGTGCCGGGGGTCGGCTTCGCCCGCGCCGACAAGATCGCCATGGCCGCCGACGTGCCCCCCGAGTCGAACCGCCGCGCCCAGGCCGCCGCTGCCTTCGCGCTCGTCGAGGCCGAGCAGCAGGGCAATAGCTTCCTCCCCCTCGATGAGCTGACCCGCCAGACCGCCCGGCTGATCGGGCTGCCTCCCGACCCCGACGTGCTCGCCGACTCGCCCGGGGTCGTGGTCGAGGAGCAGCGCGCCTACCGGGAGCCGACGCTGGCCAGCGAGCTCGCCGTGGCGGAGACGCTGCGCCGGCGGGCGGACTCGCCCGCCCACCTCTCCCACGACCCCGGCGAAGAGCCGCACGGGCAGCTGACCGACGAGCAGTGGGCCGCCGTGCGGGGTGCCTTCGAGGCGCGGATCTCGGTGCTCACCGGCGGCCCCGGCGTCGGCAAGACGGAGTGCACGAAGGGGATCGTCGCCGAGGCCGAAGCGGCGCACGCGACGCTCGCCCTCTGTGCGCCGACCGGGCGCGCGGCGCGGCGCATGGAGGATGCGACCGGCCACGAGGCGAAGACGATCCACCGGCTGCTCGAGTGGATGCCGGGCCGTGAGCCAACCTTCCGGCCGGGCCACCCGCTGCCGGTCGACCTGGTGATCGTCGACGAGTCCTCGATGCTCAACCTGCGCCTGATCGAGGTGCTGCTCGACGGCCTCGCCGAGTCGACCCACGTCGTCTTCGTCGGCGACGCCGACCAGCTGCCGCCGATCGGTGCCGGCAAACCGTTCGACGACCTGATCGAGTCCGGCGTCGCGCCGACCGTGCGGCTCAGCCAGATCTTCCGCCAGGCGGCGCGCTCGATGATCACCACCGCCGCCCACGCGATCAACCGGGGCGGCTCACCCCTGCTCGAGCCCGGCCCCGAGCAGGACCACGACTTCTTCTTCATCGAACGCCCCAGCGCCGAGCGGGCCCTGGAGACCGTCGTCGAGGTCGTCGCCGAGCGAGCGCCGGCCGGCTTCGGGGTCGACCCGATCCGCGACGTCCAGGTGCTGGCGCCGATGTACAAGGGGCCGGTCGGGATCGACGCCCTCAACGAGCGCCTGCAGGCGCGGCTCAACCCGGACGGCAGGGCGGCGCTCGGCGAGCGCTTCCGGACCGGCGACCGGCTGATCCAGACGCGCAACTCGCACGAGCTCGGCCTGATGAACGGCTCGATCGTCTTCCTGCGCGCCGACCATCCCGACGACGAGACGATCGTCGTCGACACCGACGACGGCGGCTCGCTGGTCATCCCCTACGGCGAGACGGCCACCCTGCGCCTCGCCTACGCGATCTCGGTCCACAAGGCGCAGGGCTGCGAGGTCCCGGTGGTCGTCGCGGTCTGCCACCGCTCGCACTCGCGGATGCTCACCCGCCCGCTGCTCTACACGGCGATCACCCGTGCCCGCAACAGCTGCGTGTTGGTCGGCGACCGTCCGGCGCTCGAGTCGGCGGTGCGGCGCGACGACGGCGGCAGTCGCTACTCGGGCCTCGCGGAGCGCCTCGAAGGCTGAGCGGTCAACTTTCGTCCGTGCCTGAGGATTGGTGTCGCCAGGCATGGGTATACTCAAAATTGAGGATGCATATACCCCTCAGGTCCTCTCTCCCCGCAAGTCCCCTTGGCATGCGTGGCGGCGGCCGTCTCCCCCTCGTCGGCCGCCGCCGTGCCAAGGGGTGACAACGCAAGCGAGACCAACTCGTTCGCGGGGTGTGACACCCTGGCGGCCAGGTGGCGGCCAGGCAGACCGATCGGACAGGTGAAGAGGGAGAAGCGCCGGCCCACGAGCGCCCGCGCCTGCCGCTGATCGAGATCGGCATCACGCTCGGCGGCATCGCCTTGCTGGCCGCCCTCGTCCTGCTGATCCCCGACCTGCGCGACACCGCCAGCGCCGCGATCAGCGGCGACCACGAGAAGGTCCAGGAAGAGATCGACGGCCTCGGGATCTGGGGACCGCTGCTGATCCTCGCCCTCGCCCTGATCCACGCGGTCGTCTTCTACCCGTCCGAGATCGTCGACGCGGCCGCCGGCTACGCCTACGGCTTCCTGCCGGCGCTGGCGCTGCTGATGGTCGGCTGGACGCTCTCCGGCCTGGTCTGCTGGGTGATCGGCCGCTCGGTCGCCAGGCCGCTGCTCGACCGCTGGCTCGGCGAGGAGCGCTTCGAGCGGATCGAGGCACGGATCGAGCGCGGCGGCGTGACCCTGCTGCTGGCGATGCGGCTGATCCCGATCCTGCCGTTCAGCATCGTCTCCTACGCCGCCGGTGCCGCTCGCGTGCCGCTCTGGCGCTTCACCTGGACGACCGCGGTCGGGTTCCTGCCGATCACCGCGATCGCCACCTACTTCGGCACCCAGCTCGAGGGACTCTCGCTGACCGATCCGCTGATCCTCGCCAGCGCCGCGGCGTTGCTCGGGCTGCTCGCCGCCGGCCACTTCGCGATGCGCCACCAGTCGCGGCGCTCGGCCGACTGAGGCTCAGCCGGCGGGGACGACGACGAAGCGGAAGGTCGCCGGGGTGGCGTCGGTGTTGCCGGCCTCATCGCGGGCCTTGACGCGCAAGGCGTGCTTGCCGGGCCCGAAGCCCTTGACCAGCTTCTTGCCGCACTCGCGGTAGGGGGCGGCGTCGACCTTGCAGCGGAACAGCTTGCCGCCCTCGCTGGAGCGGAAGCGGAAGCGCAGCCGTGCCCGCCCGTCGCTGAGGACCCGCTTGGGGGGGCGCTTGACGATCCGCGTGTTCGGCCGCTTGGTGTCGACCTTGAAGCCCGTGGGCGCGCTGGCGCCGACCCGGCCCGAGAGGTCGGTCGCGTTGACGAGCACGGTGTGCCTGCCGTCGCCGAGAGCCTGCGGCCAGGTGAAGGGCGAGGTGCAGGGCAGGGCGACGCCGTCGACCGAGCAGACGAAGCTGGCCGGCCGATTGGCCGTGAACTCGATCGTCGGGCGGCGGACCCGGCTCAGCTTCGCCGGCGCCTTGGTCAGCGTGACCGTCGGCGAGAGGGCGAGCGCGTCGACCGCGGCCCTGGCGTCGACGAGGCCCGCGCCCACCGCGTCGGACCCGAAGGCGCCGACCGGGCGCGCGGTCGAGGTCAGGGCGGTGCGGACCTGGGCCGGCGTCGCCCCGGGGTTGGCCTGCAGCGCCAGGGCGGCGACCGCGGCGGCGTGCGGCGCCGCGGCGGAGGTGCCGAAGAAGCGGAACGAGCCGGGCGAGAAGAAGGTGGTGCGGACGCCGTCGCTGGCGGCGAGGTCGGGCTTGGCGATCAGCTTCGGGATCGCCAGCGGCGCCGCCGGCGCGGTGCCGAGGACCGGTCCGAAGTAGTGGGTCAGCGGTCCGCGCGAGGAGAACGCCTCCGGAGCGGTGGTGGTGATCTGGTTGACGGCGGCGACGCCGATCGCGCCGGCGGCGGCGGCGTGGCCGAAGATCGACGGACCGATCGTGTCTCCTTCGGAGGCCGCGAGCTGTTCGGGAGTCGCCTCGGCGTCGCCGAACTGGATGAACTTGAGCAGCGGTTCGGCGGTCCCGGTGGCGCGCTCGATCACGAGCCTCACTTTCTGTGCGGGGCCTTCGTTCTCCCAGCTCAGGAACTCGAAGGGCTGCTGCGACGCGGTCGTGTTTTTCACGGTCGCGGTCTCCAGGATCGTGCCGCCTTCGTCGATCAGGTAGGCGTTGAGGTCGGTCGTCACGCCGCCGCGCGGTTCGGCCCACTGCAGGTCGACCACGAACTCGTCGCCGGGGCCGACGGTCGACGTGTAGCCGCGGTCGACGCCACCTGCGCTCGGGTCGAAATCCGTGCATTCGGCCCCGGTCACGTCACCCGGGCAGATGCCCGGGTTCCTGAATTTGGCTTCGTAGGAAGAGATGTCCTTGCCGCCGACGAGCTGGTTGGAGTTGCCGGCAGCGGAGAGGTAGACGACCCCGGCGGCGCTGACTTCGTCGACCGCGACGGCCACCGGGCCATCCTGGAAGAACGGCTCGGCGAAGTAGGCGACGTCGTCGACGATCACCCTGGCGCCGCTCGCGGCCAGCGCCTTGATGTTGGCGGCAAACGCGGCTTCGCCGGTGAAGGCGGTGGCGAAGTCGATCGCGGCCCCGGGGGCGAGATCGTGGACGATCTGCGCCATCGCCCGGCCCTCGTCGGTGCCGGTCGCGAACGCGTCGTTGAGCAGGCCGACCGGCGTGGTCGAGCCACACGGGCTGCCGGGACCCGGCAGGTCGCCGCTGGCGACGTCGTTGGCGGCGTGGGTGGCGGCGCTGGCGCGGCGGTCGAAGGAGTCGGAGAGGATGCCGACCTTGACGCCGGTTCCGTCGACGCCGAGGTTGGCGCGGGCGAGGTTGGCGAACAGGTGGGTGTCCCCCTCGGACCTGACCAGGCCACCGCAGTCGGTGCCGAGCGTCAGTGGCGTCACCACCTCGGTGACGCCGGCCACCCGGGCCAGCGCCGCGATCGCGGCGAGGTCGGCGGGCTTGACCGCGATCGTGACCGTCTGGTAGCGACGGCTCGCGTGCACGATCTCCGCGGCGGCGGCGCGCAGCTCTTCGAGCGCCGCCACCGCCCCTTCGTCGAAGCGGACTTCGACGATCACGCGGTTGCCGTCGCGCAGCAGGCTTCCCGGGCCACCGGGCGGAAGCCCGAGCGCCTCCGCCTGCTCGGCTCGCGGCGCCGAGCGCAGGGCCGGGGTCGCCAGCTCGGTCAGGCGCGGCGACAACTCGGCGTCGGGCGTCGGGACCGCCGCCGCGCTCTGGGTAAAGAGGAGGAAGGCAGCCAGGCAGGAGAGGGAGAGGCCGGCGCGTCCGGCCCGGAAAACCGCTGCGGAGTTCATCTCCATGCAGTATCGACCGGCCGTGGCATGACTTGACGGATATCTTGGCGATTCGGCCGCCCGACGCAAATTTGCGGCGCCGCGGCGGGTGATCCTGCTACGGTGCCCCCTGTTAGGGCCGGATGAATGACCGGCAAAGTTCGTGTCTAGCGCTCGCGTCGTTGCTTCACCGCATCCTCCGCGTTCGCAGCACATTATGTGGAGGCAATGCATGCCTACTGGAACTGTCAAGTGGTTCAGCGACGACAAGGGCTACGGGTTCATCACTCCCGACGACGGCTCGAAGGACGTCTTCGTTCATCACAGCGCCATCCTGGGTGAGGGCTTCAAGTCCCTGACCGAGGGCGCCAAAGTGAGCTACGAGTCCGAAGAAGGCCCCAAGGGCCCGGCCGCCGCGAGCGTCCAGCAGACTTCTTAGTCAGCACCGCGCTTCAAGCCAGTCGCGAAGCCCGCCGCCAGGCGGGCTTCGTCTTGCTGGGACCCAAAGCGCCCGGTTCCCTACTCTCCCCCCTTCGCCAATGAGTGCAACTCGAGACAACCTCAGGAACATCGCGATCATCGCCCACGTCGACCACGGGAAGACGACGCTGGTCGACGCGATGCTGTGGCAGACCGGGACCTTCCGCAAGGGCCAGGACGTCGCCGAGCGGGTGATGGACTCGATGGACCTCGAGCGCGAGAAGGGGATCACGATCCTCGCCAAGAACACGGCGGTCAACCGAGACGGGATCAAGTTCAACATCGTCGACACCCCCGGCCACGCCGACTTCGGCGGCGAGGTCGAGCGGGCGCTGACGATGGTCGACGGAGCCCTGCTTCTGGTCGACGCCTCCGAGGGCCCGCTGCCGCAGACCCGCTTCGTGCTGCGCAAGGCGCTCGAGCGCAAGCTGCCGATCATCCTCGTCGTCAACAAGGTCGACCGCCCCGACGCCCGCATCGCCGAGGTCGTCGAGGAGGTCTACGAGCTCTTCATCGATCTCGACGCCGACTCCGACCAGATCGACTTCCCGATCGTCTACACCAACGCCAAAGCCGGTTGGGCGTCACTCGAGGAGGGGGCCGAGGGAACCGACTTGGCGCCGCTGCTCGACCTGATGCTGGAGCGCATCCCCGCCCCCGAGTACGACCCGGAGGCGCCGCTGCAGGCCCACGTCACCAACCTCGACGCCTCGCCCTACGTCGGCCGTCTGGCGATCTGCCGCGTCCACCAGGGGTCGATCCGCTCCGGCCAGCAGATCGCCTGGTGCAAGGCCGACGGCACGATCGCCCGCGCCGGCGTCTCCGAGCTCTACGTCACCGAGGGGCTCGAGCGCGTCTCCGCTGATGAGGCCGGACCCGGCGAAATCATCGCCGTCGCCGGCATGGAAGAGGTGACGATCGGCGAGACCCTCGCCGACCCCGAGGACCCGCGCCCGCTGCCGGTGATCGAGGTCGACGAGCCGTCGCTCTCGATCGTGATGGGAATAAACACTTCGCCGCTGGCCGGCAAAGAGGGCAGCAAACTGACCGCCCGCCAGATCCGCGACCGGCTCGACGCCGAGCTGGTCGGCAACGTCTCGATCCGCGTCAAGGACACCGATCGTCCCGATGCCTGGGAGGTGCAGGGTCGCGGCGAGCTGCAACTCGTCGTGCTGCTGGAGATCATGCGACGCGAGGGCTTCGAGCTGACCGCCGGCCAGCCGCAGGTCGTCGTCCGCGAGATCGAAGGCGAGACCCACGAGCCGGTCGAGCGGCTGGCGATCGACGTGCCCGAGGAGCACGTCGGCGCCGTCACCCAGATGCTCGCCGGCCGCAAGGGCCGCATGGAGCAGATGGTCAACCACTCGACCGGCTGGGTGCGGATGGACTACCTGGTCCCCGCCCGCGGCCTAATCGGGTTCCGCACCGAGTTCCTCACCGAGACCCGCGGCACCGGCATCCTGCATCACGTCTTCGACCGTTGGGAGCCCTGGGCGGGCGAGCTGCGCACCCGCCAAACCGGCTCGCTGGTCGCCGACCGGCGCGGCAACACCGCCGGCTACTCGCTGATGAGCCTGCAGGACCGCGGCACCCTCTTCGTCGGCTCCGGCGAGGAGGTCTACGAGGGCATGATCATCGGCGAGAACGCCCGCTCCGACGACCTCGACGTCAACCCGACCAAGGCCAAACAGCAGACCAACATGCGCGCCGCCAGCGCCGACGTGCTGGTCCGCCTGGCGCCGCCGACCCGGCTCAGCCTGGAAGCCTCGCTGGAGTTCCTGCGCGAGGACGAGTGCGTCGAAGTTACCCCGGAGTCGGTGCGGCTGCGCAAGGTAGAGCTCGACAAAATCCTCCGCCTCAAGGCGTCAAAGCGCGGCGCCGCCGCGCCCCGCTAGCCGCTCCCGCCGGCTAGGCTGCCGCCCGTGGCGAAATGGGGCGTATTAGCGGTCCTCGGGGCCGCCCAGTTCCTGATGGTCCTCGACCAGGCGGTGATGAACGTCGCGATCTCCCAGCTGGTCGCCGACTTCGACACGACGGTGACGACGATCCAGGCCGTGATCGCCTTCTACGCGCTGGTGATGGCGGCGCTGATGATGACCGGCGGCAAGGTCGGCGACCTGCTCGGCCGCAGGCGCGTGTTCGTGATCGGCCTCTGCATCTACGGCGCCGGCTCGGCGCTGACCGCGGTCTCTTGGAACGTACCGAGCCTGGTGCTCGGCTGGTCGGTGCTGGAGGGGATCGGCGCGGCGCTGGTGATGCCGGCGATGTTCGCCCTGGTCGCCGGCAACTTCCGCGGCGGCGAGCGGGCGGTCGCCTACGGGGTGCTCGGCGGCGTCGCCGGCGCCGGGATCGCGGTCGGCCCGATCCTCGGCGGCTGGGCGACCACCGAGCTGAGCTGGCGGATCGTCTTCGCCGGCGAGGTCGTGGTCGCGATCGGGATCCTGCTGGGCAGCCGCCTGATCGTCGAGCCGCAGCGCGACGGCAAGACCAGGGAGCTCGACTGGGTCGGTGGGGTGCTCTCCGCGCTCGGGCTCGGGCTCGTCGTGCTCGGCGTTCTCGAGGCCAGCAGCTGGGGCTGGCTCCATCCGCGCAACTCGCCGCTGGAGCCGTTCGGGTTCTCGCTGACCCCGTTCGTGATCGCCGTCGGCGCCGCCGTCCTCGGTCTCTTCGCGCACTGGCAGCGTCGCCGCGAAGCCGCCGGGCGCGACCCGTTGATCCACCTCGACCTGCTGCGCCTGCCGCAACTGCGCGGCGGCGTCGTCATGCTGCTCGCCCAGAACCTGATCCTGATGGGGATCTTCTTCACCGTGCCGCTGTTCCTGCAGATCGTGCAGGGCCTCGACGCGCTCGAAACCGGGGTGCGGATGCTGCCCGCCTCGGTCGGGCTCTTCCTCAGCGCCGTCGCCGGTTCGGCGCTGGCGCGGCGCTTCTCGGCCAAGCTCCTGGTGCGGCTGGGCCTGGCGACCGTCTTCCTCGCCTCGCTGCTGCTGCTCGACACGGTCGACGCCGAACTCGACAACGCCTCCTTCCTGATCGCGATGGGCGTGCTCGGGGTCGGCATGGGACTGATCGTCTCCCAGCTCGGCAACGTCGTGCAGTCGGCGGTCGGAGACAGCGAGCGCAGCGAGGCCGGCGGCCTGCAGACGACGGCCCAGCAGCTCGGCTCCTCGCTCGGCACGGCCTTGCTCGGGGCGATCGTGATCAGCGGCCTGATCGCCGCCTTCTCCGCCAACATCGCCGACAACCCGCGAATCTCCGCCGAGGTCCGCAACCAGGCCGAGGTGCGCCTCGCCTCCGGAGTCAGCTTCGTCTCCGCGGAGCAGGTGGAAAGCGAGGCCAAGAGCCTGGGCATCGACGCCCCGACGGTCACGGAGCTGGTCGACGAGTACGAAGACGCCCAGCTGCAGGCGCTGAAGACCGCCTTCCTCTGCGCCGCCCTGCTCGCGCTCGGCTCGCTGTTCGCCGCCCGCAAGCTGCCCACCGAGCCGTTCGGCGAGCCGGCCTCCGCCGGGCCGCCGGCGGCGACCGCCTGAGCCGAAGCTCAGAGGTCGAGCGCCTCGATCTGCCCGGCCTCGATCGCCGCGACCAACGCCTCGTGGTCGCGCAGGTTCTGCTCGGCGTAGCTCTCCGAGAAGGCCGCGATCGCGCGGTCGAAGCTGTCGCCGCCGCCGAGGTAGGCCGCGATCGCGACCCGGTCGCCGGAGCGAGCGTGGGCGCGGGCCAGGGTGCGACCGCAGATCTCGGCGTAGACGTCGAAGCCGCTCGGCGTCAGGCTCTCGATCTCCGCCGAGCGCTTCCAGTCCCAGAGCTGGCGCACGTAGAAGTCGTGGTTTTTGCCGTCGAGGCCGACGGCCGAGCACCAGCCCAGGAAGATGTCGCTGGCCGCCTGCATCAGGCGCTGACCCTCGACGACCCGGCGACCGTGGTTGCGGTAGCGGCTGGCGCCGGCGTAGGGCTCGAGCACCGAGGCCTCGGCCTCCTTGGCCTGCAGGAAGAGCGGGTCGGAGTCGTCGGCCCCGGTCAGCAGGACCACCCAGGCGCGCGTGCCGACGCTGCCGACGCCGACCACCTTGCGGGCGATCTGATGGAACTCGTAGCCGTCGAGCAGGACCCGGCGGTCGGCCGGGAGCGTGTCCCGGTATGCCTCGAGCACCCCCTGCAGGATCTCGCCGACGTCGCGGTCACCCACCGCTTCGGCCAGCTCCTGGCCGGGCACCAGGAGCGGCGGTTCGCTGCGGAAGCGGAGCTCGCCGTCGACCGTCTCGGTGAGCTTCTCCAGCGCTCGCAGGCTGTCCTTGGCGCGCGCCTTGGCGACGCCCTTTCGCACCCGTTTCAAGTCGCTCGGATCCTCGCCCCGGACCTCGGCGAGGGCCGCCTCGACGTCGAGCCGCGAGTACCAGACCTCGAGGTTGCCCATCGCCGCGAACTCGCGCATCGCCTCGCGGTAGCTCGCCACGACGCGGGCGACCAGCGCCTCGCGCTGTTTGCGCTTCTGGCCGCCTTCGCGGGCGGCGATCGCGAAGCTGGCCGCGAGCCGCTTGACGTCCCACTCCCAGGGGCCGGGCAACGACTCGTCGAAGTCGTTGAGGTCGAAGACCAGACGACGGTCGGGCGCGGCGAAGGCGCCGAAGTTGGAGAGGTGCGCGTCGCCGCAGGCCTGCACGCGCAGGCCCGACGTCGGCGTGGCGGCGAGGTCGGCGGCCATCACCGCCGCGGCGCCCCGGTAGAAGGCGAACGGGGAGGCGGCCATGCGGCCGTAGCGGATCGGCACCAGGTCCTGGAGACGGCTCTCGGCCTGGCGCTCGAGGATCGCCACCGGGTCGGCGCGGTTCTCGGTCGGCCGCCACTCGCCGTGGGCGGAACGACGGGCGCCGGAGCGCGCCGCCCGTCCCGCCGCTGCGCTTTCGATCGAGTCCATGCCGCCACCGTATAGCGGCGGCGGCACGGATCGAAGAGCTAGACGGTCGCCGCGGCCTGCTCGGACTGCGAGTCGCGAGCCGCGTCGGCGGCCTTGGCCTCGGCCTCCGGGGTCGGCTCGCCGACTTCGCGCGGCAGCAGGACTTCTTTGGCGATCACGAGGCGCTGAATCTGGCTGGTGCCCTCGTAGAGCTGCATGATCTTCGCGTCGCGCATCAGTTTCTCCACCGGGTACTCCTTGATGAAGCCGTAGCCGCCGTAGACCTGCACGGCGTCGACGGTGATCTCCATCGCCGAGTCGGCGGCGAAGCGCTTGGCCATCGAAGAGACCTTGCTGTTGCGGATGCCCTGGTCGAGCAGGACGGCCGAGTTCCAGACCAGCAGGCGGGCCGCCTCGACCTTGGTCGCCATGTCGGCGATCATGAACTGGATCGCCTGGTGCATCGCGATCGGCACGCCGAACTGGACCCGTTCTTTCGAGTAGTCGGTGGCGTACTCGAGGGCGGCGCGGCCGATGCCGACGGCCATCGCCGAGACGCCGGGACGGGTCCGGTCGAGGGTCATCATCGCCAGCTTGAAGCCCTTGTTTTCCTCGCCGAGCAGGTTCTCGGCCGGGATCTCGACTTCGTCGAAGGAGATGGTCGCGGTGTTGGAGGCCCGCTGGCCCATCTTGTCCTCCTTCTTGTCGACGCTGACCCCGGGGAGGTCGGCGTCGACGACGAAGGCGCTGATCCCGCGGTGACCGCCCTCGGGGTCGGTCTTGGCGTAGACGGTGAAATAGTCGGCGTAGGTGCCGTTGGTGATGAAGCACTTCGAGCCGCTGATGACGTACTTGTCGCCCTTCTTCACGGCCTTCGTTTTCATCCCGCTGACGTCGGAGCCGGCGTCCGGCTCGGTCAGGCAGAAGGAGGCCAGCTTCGGGCTTTCGGTGAGCATCCCGAGGTACTTCTTTTTGGTCTCCTCGGAGCCGCCCAGCGAGATCGGCGCGGAAGCGAGGCCGTTGGCCATCAGCGAAGTGCCGATGCCCGAGCAGCCCCAACCCATCTCCTCCTCGATCAGGCAACCGGAGAGGTAGTCGAGGCCCGGACCGCCGTAGGCCTCGGCGACGTGGGTGTTCATCAACCCGACCTCCCAGGCCTTGTTGATGACCTCCTGCGGCCAGCCGCCGTCCTTGTCGAGCTCCCAGGCGACGCTGCGCATCTCTTTCTCAGCGAAGTTGTGGGCCAGCTCGCGCAGGTCCTTCTGTTCGTCGGTCAGGGTGAAGTCAACCACCGGTCGGAGCTCCTTCTGGTCGGTGCTTTAAGTCTGTTCTCAGACGCCACTCGGGGAGGCGCCGCCCTTTGATTGACTGGTCAGTCAACCAATAAGAACAGGTTAGCGGATGGACCCCCTCCTTTGGGGGGACCTTCGGGACGGTTACTCTTTGCCGCATGGACGCCCTAGTAATCGCCTCGGCCACCGACAAAGGCCTGATCCTCATCCTCATCGCCCTGATCCTCGGCCCGCTGCTGGGATTCCTCCTGCGCGCGGTCAACGGCGACGGCTGGGAGCGGATCGGCAAAGGGCCGCTGGCGATTCAGGAAAGGCGTTCGGCGAAAGAAGACTCTGATCCACGGATGATCGAAACCGAAGTGCGGGAACTCGAAAATCTCGTAGGATCGGAGCGTGAGCACCACTCCTGACGAGAACCTCTACGAGGTCGAGCAGCTGCTGGTCCAGCCGGGGACCTACTTCAACCCGCAGACCGAGGTGGTCGTGGTCGTCGACGACTCGGCCTCGATCGACCAGGAGGTTTTCAACATGGAGGCCTACGAGGGCGCCGACTGGGTGCGCATCTCCGACGAGGTGCCGATCGACGAAGACGACCGCGATCGCGTGCTCGAGTCCTTCCAGACGCATTACCACCCGGGCTCCGGCGGCTCGCTCTCCGAGACCGCGCTCGAACAGGGCGACGAGGAGCTCGACGAGGACGAGGACGGCCAGGACCCCGGCCGCGAGGACTGAGTTGGCCCTGAAAGAGGGCGACAAAGCGCCCGCCTTCACCCTGCCCGACCAGAACGGCGAGGAGGTCAAGCTCTCCGATTTCAAGGGCGAGACGGTCGTCCTCTACTTCTACCCCCGCGCCGACACGCCCGGCTGCACCACCCAGGCCTGCGGGATCCGCGACCGCTCCGACGAGTACGCGGCCGCCGGCGCCAAGGTGATCGGGGTCTCGCCCGACGAGCCGGAGAAGCTCGAGAAGTTCGACGACAAGCACGGGCTCGGCTTCACCCTGCTCGGCGACGTCGACCACAAGGTCGCCGACGCCTACGGCGCCTGGGGCGAGAAGTCGATGTACGGCAAGAAGTACATGGGCATGCTGCGCTCGACCTACATCATCGACGCGAAGGGCAGGATCGCCCGCGTCTTCCCCAAGGTCCAGCCCAAAAAGCACGACGCGCTCGTCCTCAAGGCGCTCGCCGAGCTGAACGACTGACGCCCCCGTTCGGCGCGTCCCATCGTTCCGGTGTGACTTTCCCGCGCTATTAGCGGTAAAGGCACAACGGAAGGCACCAGATCGATTCCGCTGCGACTTATGACCGCATAGCGACCAAAACTCGCACCGGAACGCGGCCAAGGGGCCAGCCCGCACACCTACCTGCCATATGGAGGTGTGCGGGCTGGCCCTCGCGCTCAGGCGCTGACGATCACCACGACCAGGAAGGCCGTGTAGAGCGCGAACCAGCCGACCACGGCGGGGAGCTTGAAGGCACCGGCGCGGTGCAGGCTGACGTAGGCGAGCAGGCCGCCGGCGACACCGAGGCAGATCGAGAGCACGCCGTTGGAGTTGAGCTCCCAGTCGGTGAAGAGCAGGCCGATCCCGACCGGGATCGTCGACTGGAAGACCATCGCGCCGCTGATGTTGCCGAGCGCCAGCGCGTCCTTGTTCTCGCGCACCCAGAAGAAGCTGTTGACCTTCTCGGGCAGCTCGGTCGCCAGCGGGGCGAGGATCAGCGCCAGGACCAGCGCCTCGACGCCGAGCTCGTCGGCGATGTGGAGGAGCTCCTCGACGAAGAGATGGGCGCCGCCGACCATCGCCCCGAGGCCGACCAGGACCTGCAGGATGCAGAGTCCCAGCGCCGGGTCCTTGCGCCGCTCCGAGCGCGGGTCGAAGATCAGCGGGTTGAGCGTCTCCTCTTCCTGGACCTCACCGCTGGAGCGCAGGGTGCGGGCGACATAGAGGACGTAGGCGCCGAGGAAGAGCAGCCCGAAGGCGAGCCGCACCCCGCTCGGCGGACCCCAGGCGAGGACCCCGGCCAGCGAGAAGAAGGCGAGGAAGAAGAGCAGGTCCCGCTCCAGGGTCGGTCCGTGCGTGTCGAGGTGCAGGCCGGTGCGGCGGCGCGCCCGGTAGACGTAGGCGAAGAGTCCGACCAGGCCCATCGCCAGCGTGCCGAGCAGGAACGGCGCGCCGACGATCGCGCCGATCGCGACGTCTTCGGAGCCCTCGGTGGCGGTGACCAGGGCGACGATCGCGATCAGCGTCTCCGGCATCGCCGTGCCGACCGCGGCGAGGATGCTGCCGACCGCCCCCTCCCCCAGGTTGAGTCGGTGGCCGATCCACTCGATCGCGTTGGTGAACAGCAGCGCCCCGGCGAGGACGACGGCGAAGCTGACTAGGAGGAGGACGTATTCCACGCGGCCCAGGCTATGCGAAGTAGAAGGCGAGCCCGAAGACGAAGTAGACCGCGAGCAGCTGCACGCCCTCGAACCAGGTCGACTCGCCGTCCTGGGTGACGTGGTTGGCGATCAGGATCGCGATCAGGATCGCCCCCAGCTCGAAGCCGTTGAAGACCAGGGCCAGCGGATAGGGGCCGAGGAAGAACGAGGCGATTACCAGCACCGGCGCGACGAAGAGCGCGATCTGAGCGCTCGAGCCGATCGCGATGTTGACCGCCAGGTCCATCTTGTTTTTCATCGCCACGAGCACGGCGACCCAGTGCTCGGCGGCGTTGCCGACGATCGCCACGACGATCACCCCGACAAAGAACTCGGAGAGGCCGATCGACTCCGAGGCCTCGCTGATCGAGCCGACCAGGACCTCCGACATCAGGCCGACCATCAGCCCGGCGATCGCCAGGGCGATGATCGAGGTCCGGGTCGACCAGCCCCAGGTGTCCTCCTCCTCGTACTCGGGGTTGAAGAGGTCCCGGTGGGTCTTCAGCGAGAAGAAGAGGCCAAGCACGTAGGTGCCGATCAGGACGATCGCCACGGCCAGCGAGAGGTGCTCGACGGTGGGGCCGTAGTTGACCGCCTCGGCGCCGGGAGCCGGCAGGCCCTGCCCCTCGACCAGCTCGAAGATCGCCGGCATCAGCAGCGCCGCCGCGGCCAGCATCAGCATCGTGCTCTGCACGCTGGCGCCGGTGGCGCTGAAGGTCTGCTTCTCGCGGCCGATCCCGCCGGCGAGCATCGCCGCGCCGAGGACGAGCAGGATGTTGCCGAGGATCGAGCCGACGATCGAGGCCTTGACCACCTCCTGCAAGCCCTGGCCGAGGGCGAAGAGGGCGATGATCAGCTCCGGCGCGTTGCCGAAGGTGACGTTGAGCAGACCGCCGATGCCGGGGCCCGAGCGGGCCGCCAGCTCCTCGGTGGCGCGTCCCATCAGCGCGGCGGTGGGGATGATCCCCAGCGCCGAGGCGGCGAAGACGATCGTCGCCTCGGCGTGGGTCAGCTCCAGCACGACCGCGATCGGGATCAGCGGTACGAGCAGGTACGGCCAGCCGTGGGCCGAGCGCAGGAACGAGGCGTCGAGCCGGGGCCGCGACGAGGGGGTACCGGGCTCGCTCAAGAGGACCCGAGCAAGCTGGCGCAGCCCTGCAGGTCACTCGCCGTCTTGGCTTCCTCCAAGCATTCGAGGTACTCCTGGGAGAATTCGGTGTCCGGGATGTCGCCGGTGTCGAGGTCGCCCAGCGGGCCATCGCCGGAGCCGAGGCCTTCGAGCAGGCCGCCGAGACCGCCGCTGCTGCCCGCTTCGAGCAGTTCCAGCGGGTCGATGCCGAGCTCTTCGAACAGCCCTTCCAAAGGCTCCGCGCTGGCCGGGCCCGAGATCGTCTGGCTCTCGTTGACCTCGCCGAGCGAGAGCGCCAGGTCGACTTCGACCTTCTCGCCGCTGCCGTCGTCCGGTTCGATCGTGACCGCCGCGTCGACTTTGCGGATGATGTCGTCGTCGCCGACGTAGATCGCGATCTGGGCTTTCTTCAGAGCTTTGGAGACTTCGCCCTTCATCGCTTCGAGTTCCTCGATCGGCAGTGGCCCCGCGGCTTCGAGCTGCGCGGCGCAGGCCGGGTCGTCGGTGAGCGCGATGATCGCGTCGATCGCCCCCCTGGCGTTCAGTTCGCCGCTGACCTTGGTCGTCGACGTGCCCTCGACGTCGACGCTGCCGTCGTCGGTCAGGCCTTCGACGACCGTGCTCAGATCGATTCCCGAGACGGCTTCCTGGCAGGCGGTCGGGTCGGCGGCTTCCGATTCGCCCCCCGCCTGGGCCTGTTCGAAGCCCGACTTGACGATCCCGAAGGTGGTCGGGTCGACTTCGTACTCGGTGCCCTTGTAGTCGATGAAGGCGCGGTTGGAGAGCAACGTCACCCCGGCCTGGAAATCGACCGGCTCGCCGTCGAGATCGCCTTTCGCGGTCGCGTCGAGGTCGAGTTCCGGCAGCCCTCCGGCGGCGCCGGCTTCGAACGGACCCGAGAGGTTGACGGTCAGATTTCCGCCGTCCTTGCCGACGGACCTGATCCCCAGGGCGAGGTCGATCGTGCCGCTGCTCACCCCTTCCAGGGTGGCGCTTTCGACGACCTGCTGTGGGTCCTCGTCGCTGCTGCCACCGCAGGCGGTGAGTGCCACTGCCAGGGCAACGACGGTCGCCAGCAGCACGGAGATGCGAAAACGGCTCAAGGGATCGGGCTCCTCATGATCGGGGGTCGGATCGAGCCCATCGTAGCCTCAGCCGCTGTCGCCGGTCCGCGATTCCTCGATCGGCGGCGGACGATCGTCGGAGCTCAGGTTGGCGGCCAGCGGGAAGAGCAGGGCGCCGAGGAAGATCAGGATCACCCCCGCCGCGACCAGCCATTTGGCCTTGAAGAGGTGCCCGGCGATGCCGATCGCGAACCCGGCCAGCATCATCGCGATGTAGGGACCGGGCCGCTGCGAGAGCAGGGCGGCGTGCGGCGACAGTGGGTCGAACACTGCGCCGGATTATCATCGCCGCCATGACCTATGGGTCTGTGGCAGAGGTGAAGGACGCGCTGGCGGAGGTCGGGTACCTGGCCGACGAGCCTGCTGCGCTCGTCTCTTTTCTCGCTCAGCGACTCGGCAAGCCGGTCCTGGTCGAGGGTCCCGCCGGGGTCGGGAAGACCGAGCTGGCGAAGGCGCTCTCGCGGGCGAGCGGCCGCGAGCTGGTGCGCCTGCAGTGCTACGAGGGCCTCGACGAGGCGAAGGCGATGTACGAGTGGAACTACCGCAAGCAGCTGCTGCGGATCCAGGCCGGCGGCGCCCAGGGCGGCTGGGACGAGGTCCAGGACGACATCTTCGGCGAGGAGTTCCTGCTCACCCGGCCGCTGATGCAGGCGATCGCCAGCCCCGAGCCGGTCGTGCTGCTGATCGACGAGATCGACAAGACCGACCAGGAGTTCGAGGCGATGCTGCTCGAGCTGCTCTCCGACTTCCAGATCACGATCCCCGAGCTGGGCCAGGTCGCGGCGACGACGATGCCGATCGTCGTGCTCACCTCCAACGACTCGCGCGAGCTGACCGAGGCGCTGAAGCGCCGCTGCCTCTACCTCTGGCTCGACTACCCGGGCCTCGAGCGGGAGATGGAGATCGTCCGCCTGCACGCGCCGGAGCTGAGCGAGACCCTGGCGCGGCGCCTGGTCGAGGTGATCCAGATGGTCCGCGCGCTCGACCTCAAGAAGCCCCCCTCGATCGCCGAGTCGATCGACTGGGCGCGCACGCTGCTGCTGATGGGCGCCGAGGACATCGATCGCGAGACCTTCGTCCAGTCGATGTCGATCCTGGTCAAGCACCGCACCGACATCGACCTCGTCGCCGAGCGGGTCGGGATGAAACTGCCCGAGGCACCCGGCCGGACCGGGTGAGTCCGATGTCGGCCTCGCCCTACGGGCCGAAGGCCGACCCGGGACCGCCCGGGCTCGCCGCGAAGCTGCTCGGCTTCTGCGAAGAGCTGCGCGGCGAGGGTGTCGCTGTCGGCACCTCGGAGATCCTCGACGCGTTCGCCGCGCTCGAGCACGTCCCCTGGACCTCGCAGGCCGACTTCCGCGAGGCGCTGGCGACGACGATCGCCAAGTCCCAGGACGACCGCCGCGTCTTCGAGCTGCTCTTCGACCGCTACTTCTTCCGCGCCGCCGAGGCCGAGGCGGTGGCGAGGAAGGTCAACGAGCAGGGCGAGGGCGAGGGTGCGGCCGGCAGCGAGCGACTCGACATGGACGAGCTGCGCGAGCAGATCCGCGAGGCGATGCTGGCCGGCGACGAAGACCAGCTGCGCGACCTGGCGCGGCTGGCGATCGCCGCCTTCGGCCGCGGCGAGGGCTCCGGCGTGGTCGGGGTCGACGTGCAGCGGATCCGCCGTACGCTCGGGCTCACCGCCGGCAACCAGCCGCCGAGCGAGGACGGCGAGGAGCTGCCGCCGATCGACCGCGCCCAGCTCAACCAGTTCGAGCGCCACCTGCGCCGCGAGCTCGAGCGCGACCTGATCGAGCGCACCGAGACCCTGCCCCCCTCCCGGCCCCTGGCCGAGCTCGACCGCGCCCTGCCGACCAGCCCAACCCAGGACCTCGCCGCCGTGCACCGCGCGGTCTCGCAGATGAAGCGCCGGCTGGCGACGCTCGGCCACGAGCAGCGCGGTCGCAACAAGGGGCGACACGTCGACGTGCGGCGGACGATGCGGGCCTCACTGGAGACCGGCGGCGTGCCGCTGCGGCTCAAATACCGGCCGAAGCGGCCGCGCCGGCCGGAGATCTACGTGCTCTGCGACGTCTCGACCTCGGTCACCTCGGCGAGCGTCTTCTTCCTCTCCGTCCTGCACGCCCTGCACGACTCGTTCCGCAAACTGCGCAGCTTCGTCTTCATCGAGCGGATCTCGGAGGTGACCGACGTCTTCGAGCACGAGCGCGACTTCGCCGTCGTCGCCCAGAAGATCTCCAGCGAGGGTGGCGTCGCCGACGTCTCCGGCTACACCGACTACGGCCGCGTCTGGCTCGAGTTCCTCACCGAGATCTCCGAAGACCTCGACCCGCGCTCGACCGTGATCGTGCTCGGCGACGCGCGCACCAACGGGCGCGAGCCGCACGCCGAGGTCTTCGCCCAGATCGCCGAGCGCGCCGGCCGACTGTTCTGGCTCAACCCCGAGCCGCGGCTCTACTGGAACTACGGCGACTCGGTGATGGCCGCCTACGAGCGCCACTGCGACGGCGCCTTCGAGTGCTGGACCACCCGCCATCTCGAGAACTTCGTCAACGTGGTGGCCGGCGGCGTTCCCGCCGAGCGTGACTGAGCACGAGTCTGCGATTGGACACGCATAGCGTGCATAACCGCAGAGTCGCGAACTACCGGGCAGCCCAGGCGTCGGGCACGGCGACGCGCTCGGCGACCACGTCGGGCATCTGCCCGGCGGCGAGATCGGCGAGGGTGACGTTCTCGAGCACGTTGCGGATGCTGGCGCGGACGGCGATCCAGACCTCCTGGAGGTGCTCGGAGTTGCCGCGGTATTCGATCGCCTCGGGGGGCGTCGACTGGACGTGGGCGATCGGGCCCTCGACGGCGCGGACGATGTCGGCGATCGTCACCTCGTCGGCCGGCTTGGCCAGCCAGTAGCCGCCCTTGGCGCCGCGGCGGGCGCGCACGATGCCGCTGTGCTTCAGCTCGAGCAGGATGTGCTCGAGGAACTGCAGCGGGATGTCCTGGGCGTCGGCGAGCTTCTCGCCCTTGACGGGCCCCTCGTCGGCGGCCGCCAGCTCTGCGGCTGCCCGCACGGCGTAGTCGGCCTTGGCTGAAACACGCATACGCCTAGTAAAGCAATCAGCCGGTTACGTCCGGCGTCAAATCGTCGCTGCGGTCCGCGCCTTGCTCCAGTGCTTCCGCCGCTTCGCGATTGCGGCGGCGCTCGTTCCACCAGCGCGGGAACCAGATCAACAGTCCGAGGCCGATCCCGGCGACGGCGGCGGCGATCGGCCAGACGACCGGATCGCCCTTCTGCACAGTGACGAAGCCGGACGCGATCAGCACGACGCCGAGCGCGGTGCGCAGGAAGTTGGTGGGCGCCCGTTTTGCGTAGTGGGAGCCGACGACCACGCCCGGAATCGAGCCGAGCAGGATGTTGCCGGCGAGCACGAAATCGACGTTGCCGCCGACCCAGTGGGCGATGCCCGCCGCCCAGAGCAGGATCGCCGCGTGGAAGACGTCGGTGCCGACGACTTTGACCGGGGTGAGCCGGAAGACGGCGATCAGCAGGATCGCGATCACCGTGCCCGAGCCGGCCGAGGTGATCCCGATCACGAAGCCGGTGGTCGCGCCGATCGTCACGGCGGCGATCTTGTGGCGGCGCTGCAGGACGAAGTCCTCGCGCTCTTCGACCAGCTTGCTGAGGATCAGCGCCCGCGCCAGGGTGATGATCCCGACCATCAGCAGGGTGCCGCCGAGCAGCGCGTAGACGATCGAGTCGAGCTCCTCTTCCCCGACCCTGTCCTGCAGGATCGAGATCGCCCAGACGCCGATCACCGCGGCCGGGACGCTGCCTGCCGCCATCCAGTAGGCGAGCGGCTTGTTGACCGTGCCCATTTTCAGGTGGCGCCAGCCGCCGACCGTCTTGGTCACCGCCGCGTAGAAGATGTCGGTGCCGATCGCGGTCACCGGCTTGATCCCGAACAGCAGGATCAGGAGCGGCGTCATCAGCGTGCCGCCGCCCATGCCGGTCATGCCGACCATCGCTCCGATGCCGAAGCCAAAAATGACTATTGCCGGGTCCATGCTCCCTTTTCCGCACGAACTGCTTCTCGACTTTCCCGACAACTTTGGTCGGGTGTGCGGGTTGCGGCAGGATACCAGCGATGAACGTCTCGATTGGGGGCCTCGCCCACTCCTACGGCGAGCTGCGCACGATCGAGCGGCTCGATCTGAGCGTCGAGGCGCACGGCGTCGTCGGCTTGGTCGGACCCTCGGGCTGCGGTAAGTCGACCCTGCTCGAGCTGATCTGCGGCCTGCTCGAGCCGAGCGAGGGAACGGTCTCGGTCGGCCCCGCGGCGACGGCGCCCGGACGGCTCGCCGAGTGCGCCTACATGCCCCAGCGCGACCAGCTGCTGCCCTGGTACTCGGCGATCGACAACGCCGCGATCGCCCTGCGCAACCGCGGCGTCGGTCGCGAGCAGGCGCGGGCCGAGGCGGCGACGCTGTTCGAGCGCTTCGGCCTGGTCGGGTTCGAGCGCACACCGCCGCAGGAGCTCTCCGGCGGGATGCGCCAACGGGTCGCCTTCCTGCGCACGCTCGTCTCCGGCAAGCCGGTGCTCGCCCTCGACGAGCCGTTCGCGGCGCTCGACGCGATCACCCGGGCGGAGATGCAGGAGTGGCTGGCGGGGGCGCTGCGCAGCGACCCGCGCACCGTCGTGCTCGTCACCCACGACGTCGAGGAGGCGCTCTACCTCGCCGACCGGGTGGCGGTGCTCTCCGCCCGCCCCGCCCGGATCGTCGCCGAGCTGCGCGCGCCCGACCCGCGCGCCGCCGACCGCGACGCCGCGATCACCGACCCCGCCTTCGTCGCCGCTCGCGAAGAGGCGCTGCGGGCTCTGCACGGGGGATCGCGGTGAAACGCTGGCTCTACCCGGCGCTGCTCCTCGCCGCCCTGCTGGGCATCTGGCAGCTCGCCGCCAGCAGCGGCTTCCTGGCCGACGTCCTCGGGGTCGAGGAGTTCCTCGTGCCCTCGCCGGCGGAAATCGCCAGCTCGCTCTGGGACAACCGCTCCGTCCTGCTCGACAACGCCTGGGTCACCCTGCAGGAGATCGGGCTCGGGCTCGCCTGCTCGATCGTGGTCGGTCTGCTCTTCGCCGTGGCGATGAACCTCTCCGAGGCCGTGCGGCTGGCCACCTACCCGCTGGTGATCGCCTCGCAGGCGATCCCGATCATCGTGATCGCGCCGATCCTGATCATCTGGTTCGGCTTCGGCCTGGCGCCGAAGGTCGTCGTGATCGCGCTGATCTGCTTCTTCCCGATCACGGTCGCCACCCTCGACGGGCTGCGCTCGGTCGATCCCGCCGCGATCAAGCTGATGCGCACGCTCTACGCCTCGCGCCGGCAGATCTTCTGGCGCGTCGAAGCGCCGACGGCGCTGCCCTCGTTCTTCAGCGGCGCCAAGATCGCCGCCGCGGTGGCGCCGATCGGAGCGGTGTTCGCCGAGTGGGTCGCCTCCAACGAAGGGCTCGGACGCCTGATCCTCGACTACAACGCCAATTACCGGGTGGACGACATGTTCGCCGCGACGCTCGTCCTGGCGGCGATCGCGATCGGTTTCTTCGCCTTGCTGGCGCTCGCGGAGCGCCGCGTCGTCACTTGGCGATAGAACACAGGGAATGAAGCCCCCCCGCCTCGCCGCGCTCGCGGTCGCCATCCTCGCCCTCTGCCTCGCCATCGCCGCCTGCGGCGAGAAGTCCGAGGACGAAAGCGGAGCGACGCAGTCGCTCTCGCTGGCGCTCGACTTCTACCCCAACCCCGACCACGCCGGGATCTACATGGCCGAGAAGCTCGGCTACTTCGAGGAAGCCGGGCTCGACGTCGCGATCGAGACGCCGGCCGATCCCTCGCTGCCGGTCAAACAGGTCGCCGCCGGGCGCACCGACCTGGCGATCTCCTACGAGCCGGAGGTGATCCTCGCCCGGGAAAGCGGCCTCGACGTCGTCGCCGTCGGCGCGATCGTCAACCAGCCGCTGACCTCGATGATCTGGCTGGCGAAATCCGGGGTCAAAGGGGTCCCCGACCTGAAAGGCAAGACCGTCGCCTACGCCGGCATCCCCTACCAGGAGGCGTTCCTGAAGACGATCCTGGCGCGCGCCGGGATGACCACCAATGACGTGAAAGCCGTCAACGTCGGCTTCAACCTGCTGCCGGCGCTGGTCGGCGGCAGCGCCGAGGCGATGCTCGGCGGCTTCCGCAACGTCGAGGGCGTCGACCTGCGCGAACGCGGCCTCAAACCGGTCGTCACCCCGGTCGACCAGCTCGGCGTGCCCACCTACGACGAGCTCGTCCTCGTCGCCAGCCGCGCGGCGCTGGAAGCCGACCCGGAGAAGTACCGCCTCTTCATCGCCGCGCTCGAGCGCGGCACGGACGCCGCCGTGGCCCAGCCCGGTGCGGCGACCAAAGCGATCCTCGAGGCCAACGACGCGCTGGAGCCGAAACTCACCCGTGCCGAGGTCGAAGCGACGCTGCCGCTGCTCGGCGCCCGGGTCGCGGGCGAGCCCTACGGCTACATGGACCCGGCGGCCTGGAACGAGTTCGCCGGCTGGATGCGCGACAACGGCCTGATCGACTCGCTGCCGACCGCCGCCCAGCTGCTCACGAACGACTACCTGCCCGGCGAAATTCCCGAGTAGCCGAGGGCGCCCTCGGCGAGCAGCCGGCTGACCTCGGCCTCCGGCATGGCGGCGTGGAAGAGGTGGCCCTGGGCGTAGTCGCAGCCCAGCCGGCGCAGCTCGGCGAGCTGGACCTCGTTCTCGACCCCCTCGGCGATCACCTCGAGCGAGAGCGCCCGGGCCATGCCGATGATCGCCTCGACGATCGCGGTGCGCTCCTGTTCGATGCCGAGCGCGTCGACGAAGGAGCGGTCGATCTTCAGAGCGTGGAACGGGTAGCGGTTGAGGTAGGCCAACGAGGAGTAGCCGGTGCCGAAGTCGTCGAGGACGAGCCGCACGCCGATCTCGTTGAGCGCTTCCAGCGAGGAGATCGCCGAAGCCGACTCCTCGACCAGGACGCTCTCGGTGATCTCGAGGCGCAGGTGGACCGGGTCGATGCCGGTGCGGGCGATGATCTCGGCGACCGTGCCGGGCAGGTCGCGGTGGGCGACCTGGCGGGCGGAGAGGTTGACGGCGACGTCGAAGGGGCGCGCGTCGGGACGCTGGTCGTGCCACTCGACCGCCTGGCGGCAGGCACGCTCCTGGACCCAGCGGCCGAGCGGCTCGATCAGGCCGCTGTCCTCGGCGATCGAGACGAACTCGGCCGGGTCGAGCAGGCCGCGCTCGGGGTGGCGCCAGCGAACCAGCGCCTCGAGACCGCTGATCTCGCCGGTGCGCAGGCTGATCACCGGCTGGTAGTGGAGCGCCAGCTCGTCGCGGTCGAGGGCGTGGCGCAGCTCGCGTTCGACCTCCAGGCGCCGCATCGCCCCGGCGCGCATCTCGGCGTCGAAGAGCACGCAGCGGGCGCGGCCGCCCTCCTTGGCCCGGTACATCGCCGCGTCGGCGTCGCGGATCAGGAGCTCGGCGTTGATCGCCCGCTCGGTGCTGCGCGCGACCGCGACCCCGATGCTGGAGCTGACGAAGTGCTCGACCCCGTCGATCGAGAAGGGCTGGGTGAAGGCCGAGGAGACGCGGTCGGCGATCGCCAACGCCTCGGCTTCGTCGGCCAGGCGGTCGATCAGGATCCCGAACTCGTCGCCGCCGAAGCGGGCGACGATGTCGCCGGGTCGCAGGTGGCCGCGCAGGCGGGGCGCGACGGCGCGCAGCAGCGCGTCGCCGGCGTGGTGGCCGAGGCTGTCGTTGATCAGCTTGAAGTGATCGAGGTCGAGGAAGAGGATCCCGACCGGCGAGCCGGAGCCCTCGGCGCGGCGCAGCGCGTCGCCGAGCGCCTCGACGAAGGAGAGGCGGTTGGGCAGCCCGGTCAGCGAGTCGTGCAGGACCCGGTGGCGCAGGGCCTGGTCGGCGGCGTGGCGCTCGAAGGCGTCGGCGAGCACGTTGGCGGCGCCCTGTACGAAGGGGACGTCCTTGGCGCTGAAGCGGCCCGGCTCGGTGGCGTGCACGTCGAGCACGCCGTAAGGGCGATCCTTGCCGTCGATCATCACGGCGAGGCTGCTGGCGGCGCCGAAGACGCGCAGGATCGGCGGCATCGTGAAGCGCTCCTCGCTCGACCAGTCGCGGACGATCGCCGGTTTGCCGGTGTCTAGCGCGGCGCCGGCGTGCGAATCGCGGGCGGCGGAGACGCGGCGGCTGGCGCCGACGACCTCGTCCTCGAGCCCGGCGCGCAGGTGCAGGCGGCGGCCGTCGCGGCCGACCTCCCAGATGCAGGCGCTGTGGATGCCGTCGACTTCGGCGATCAGCTCGGCGGCGGCTTGCATCAGGTGCTCGGGGTCGACGTCCTTGAGCGCCCGCTCGCCGAGCTTGGCGACCACGGCCTGCTGGGCGAACGCCCGCTGCAGCTCGGCGTCGGCGCGCTTGCGCTCGCTGATGTCGTAGAGGACCCCGTGCCAGACCGGCACGCCTTCGTCGTCGTCCTCGAGCACCGCCTCGTCGAGCATCCAGACGACCTCGCCGTCGCGCGTGCACATCCGGTACTCGGTCGGCGTGGTGGTGCGGTCGCCGGTCGATTCCTGTTTTTCCAGCTCGAGCGCGCGGTCGCGGTCCTCGGGGTGCAGCAGCCGCGACCACAGGCCCGGGTCGCGCTTGAACTCCTCCGCGGTGTAGCCGAGGATTTCCTCGACCTGGGGGCTCACGTAGCGCCACTTGCCCATCTCACCGAGCTCGGCGGCGTAGACGATCACCGGCAGACGCTCGACCAGGCGCCGGTAGTCGTCGCCTCGCGCCGCGATCTGATCGAGAAACTCGTCGACCTCGTGCTCGGGCCAGTTTCTATCCCCGGGTTCCCGCATGTGGGTCTCTATCGACACCCAGGCGTCAGGCTTGACCCCTGCCTGGCCAGGCACGAAGTCGTGCATCCGCAGGCGGCGAATCAGGTCATCGCGGGCGGCGCGGGAAATGGAGGACTTCAAGTGCTGCCTTCCCCCCTGCCCTCTATTGGGGAGGGGCCACCGGCCCGGAAGCGTTTCCGCTGTTTGCGGACTCAGCCGAAGATCAGCTCGAGCACGCCGCGCAGGATCAGCAACCCGCCGAGCACGAAGGCGAGGTGGATCCCGGCCCGACGCCCGTTGCGGCTCAGCCAGGCGCGGAAGCGGGCGACGCGGTCCTGGGTCTTCTCCGGCGCGAACGCGTAGCCGAGCAGCGGTATCTCGATCAGGGTCAGCTGAACCAGGCAGAAGCCGATGACCAGCAGCACCGTCGGGACGGCGCCAGGGTCGTAGTCGGCGATGCGGTCGAGCGCGGCCAGGTAGGAGACCCCCGGCAGCGTCAGGGCGGCGCCGACCGCGAAGGTGACCCGTGGATCGCCCTTGCCGAGCATTCGGTCCGGCCAGGACGGCTTCACCTCGCCGCTGGCGAGCTTGGCTTCCTTCTCTTCCTTGTGTCGCTGGCGCCGTTCGCGCAGACGCGCGTCGCGATCGCTGTGCAGGACGTAGCCGATCACCAGGAGCAGCAGCCCGAGGACGATGTCCTGCCACGGACCGAGGGTCCGCTGCGAGGTGTCGACGGCGGCGGTGTTGTGCAGCGAGAAGACGATCAGCAGGCCGAGCGTGATGCTGGTCATGTAGGCACCGAGCAGGTAGCCGACCATCAGCCGCTTCGGGTTCGGCAGCAGCATCATTATCGTCACCGCCGCCAGCAGGGTCGGCGTGAACATCGCCATCAGCGCGAGCAGTAGGAAACTCCCCCAGTCCACGCCGGCATTCTCCTGCAACAATCGGCGCCGTGAAGCAGCGGGTCAGCCTGATCACCCTCGGCGTCGACGATCTGGCCCGCTCGCGCGCCTTCTACGAGGCGCTCGGCTGGCAGACCGGTGCCGGCGCCGAGGACGACGTCGTCTTCTTCCAGACCGGCGAGATGGTCGTCGCGCTCTGGGACCGCGCCCGCCTCGCCGAGGACAGCTGCGTCGCCGACGCGCCCGGCTGGGGCGGGATCACGCTGGCGCTCAACTTCGGCTCGCCGGCCGAGGTCGACGCCGTGATCGAGGAGGCCCGGGCCGCCGGCGCGACGATCGGTCGCGAGCCCGCCGAGACCTTCTGGGGCGGCTACAGCGCCGTCTTCCTCGACCCCGACGGGCACCCCTGGGAGATCGCCCACAACCCGCACTGGCAGGTCACCGAGGACGGCGGCGTGCGGCTCGGCTGAGCAGCGGCGGGCCCGACTGGCCAGCTGGCCAGGAGAGATCGATGTGACGCCGATCCGTGTAGCCTCCGCGTGCAATTTCACGCGAAAGGAATAGGGAGCGATGGGACTACTGGACGGTAAAGCGGCGATCGTGACCGGTTCGGCACGCGGCATCGGCCGGGCGACCGCCGAGCTGATGGTCGCCGAGGGCGCCAAGGTGCTGATCAACGACCTCGACGCCGACGTCGCCGAGCAGACCGCCGGCGAGATCGACGGCGAAACCGCGGTTCACGCGGGCGATCTGACCGCGCCCGACGGGGCCGACAAGCTCGTCGCCGCCGCGGTCGACGCCTTCGGCGCCGTCGACATCGTCGTCAACAACGCCGGCTACACCTGGGACGGCGTCGCCCACAAGATGAGCGACGAGCAGTTCCAGGCGATGCTCGACATCCACACGATCGCCCCCTTCCGGGTCGCCCGGGCGCTGGCTCCGCACTGGCGCGAGGCCGCCAAAGCCGAGCGCGGCGAAGACAAAGAGGTCTTCCGCAAGCTGATCAACATCTCCTCGACCTCGGGGACGATGGGCAACGCCGGCCAGGTCAACTACTCGGCGGCCAAGATGGGCGTCGTCGGACTGACCAAAACCCTCGCCAAGGAGTGGGGCCAGTTCAAGATCAACGTCAACGCGGTCGCCTTCGGCTTCGTCGACACGCGCCTGACCGCCGCCAAAGAGGAGGGTGGCGAGATGACCTCCCCGACCGGCGAGAAGATCGAGCTCGGCATCCCCGAGCAGATGCGGGCGATGGCCTCGGCGATCATCCCGATCGGTCGTCCGGCCCAGCCGAGCGAGGCCGCCGGCCCGGTGCTGTTCCTCGCCTCGCCGCTGGCCAACTACATGCACGGCCAGGTCCTCAACGTGACCGGCGGCATGTTCGGCGGGATGTACACCTGAGATGACTCCGGCGGCGCAGGCCAGACGCACTCCCCGTTACCTCGACGTAGGGGACAAGATCTGGCCTGCGACCCGCCGCGTGATGGGGATCCACACCTTCCTCTACCGCCACACCGGCGGCAGGATCGGCCAGTCGTTCCCGGGCGTGCGCGGCAAGATGCTGCTGCTCGACCACGTCGGCGCGAAGAGCGGCACCCTGCGCACCTCGCCGCTGCTCTACGTCGACGACGGCCCCGACGTCGTCATCGTCGCCTCCAAAGGCGGCTTCCCCAAGCACCCCGCCTGGTACCACAACCTGATGGCCAACCCCGACACGACCGTTCAGGTCGGCAACGAGCGCCGGCCCGTGCACGCCCGCGTCGCCGCCCCCGAGGAGCGCGACCGCCTCTGGGCGATGGCGGTCGAGTCCTGGCCCGGCTACGAGAGCTACGCCGCCCGCAGCAAAGGCCGCGAGATCCCCCTGGTGGTCCTCGAGCCGCGTACCGCCTGAGCGGCTCCTTCGCGAGTCCGCACTTATGTGCCCATAGCGCACATTAGGACGGACTCGCGGAGCTAGCGGCGCTCCTCGGCGGGCATGCCGCCGGACTCGGTGGCAATCGACTGCGGCGGCCAGGGGCCGGCCCAGTTGTCGCGGGCGCCGTCGATCGTGATCGTCGTGCCGGAGACGAAGTCGCCGGCGGGCGAGGCGAGGTAGGCGACCATCCAGGCGATCTCCTCCGGCTTGCCGGCGCGGCCGATCGGGATCGAGCGCTCGAGGTTCTCGACCACCACCTGCGGATACTTGGTCAGCAGCGTCTCGGTGGCGAACTGGCCGGCGGCGAGGGCGCAGGTCCTGATCCCGAAGCGCGCCCACTCGGTCGCCAGCGTCCGCATCATGTTCTCGACCGCGGCGCGGGCGGCGCCGGAGTGGACCATCCCCGGCATCCCGTTGTGGGGCGAGAGGGTGACGCTGAGCACCTTGCCGCCGCCCTGTGGGATGAAGGCCTTGGTCGCCGCCGCGTGGGTCATCAGCCAGGTGCCGTTGACGTTGAGGTCGATCACGGTGCGGAAGCCTTTAGGCGTGATCGCCTCGGCGGGACTGAGGAACTGGCCGCCGGCGTTGTTGACCAGCACGTCGAGGCGGGCGTGGCGCTCGAGCAGGCCGTCGAAGAAACGGTCGACCGGCTCCTCCTCGCGGATGTCGAGCACCTCGTGCTCGAAGGACCCCGGCAGGCCGGCGGCGAGCTCGGCCGTCTCGGCGAGCGGCTCGGCGCGGCGCCCGCAGCCGACCACGGTGGCGCCGAGGCGGGCCAGCTCGAGGGCCATCTCGCGGCCGAGGCCGCTGCCGGCGCCGGAGACGACGAGCACCTGCCCCTCCAGCAACCCCTCCCTAAAGACCTGCGAATGCGAGGTTTCACCCATCGGGCGCAAGCCTATACGCGAGTTGTTCTGCTTAATCTGCCAGCGATGAAGGTAAGCGTCGAGCCGCAGCCGCTGCACGAGCCGCTCGCCGGGGGCACCCCCGGCGCGAAGGTCGCCGTCGAACCGCTGGTCGCCGGCCACGTCGACTTTCCCCGCAAGACGATGGTCAACCCCGGCGGCCGCTTCCTCACCTTGAAGCTGCTGCGCGCCCTGCTCAGCGGCAAGCCGCCCAACGTGGTGCCGGTCCCGGCCTTTTTGATCCGCCACCCGAGCGCCGGCGCGATCCTCGTCGACACCGGCCTGCACCCCTCGATCGCGACCGACGGCAAGGAGAACTTCGGCGGCGTCTCCAACCGCTTCGGCAAGCCGATGCTGGAGCCCGGCGAAGACGTGCCGGCGCAGCTGCGCGAGCGCGGCCTGCACCCGAACGAGATCCCGATCGTGATCATGACCCACCTGCACATCGACCACACCTCGGCGATCTCGGAGTTCCCCAACTCGACCTTCGTCGTCTCCGAGCCGGAGTGGATCGAGGCGACCAGCGGCTCGCAGGGCATGCTCAAGGGCTACCGCCGCCAGCACGTCGACTTCGCCTTCGACTACCGCACGGTCTCCTTCGACCGCGCCAACGTCGACTCCTACGCCAGCTTCGGGCGCACCTTCGACCTGTTCGGCGACGGCTCGGTGCGACTCGCCTTCACCCCCGGCCACAGCGCCGGCCACATGTCGATCGTGCTGCGGCTCGCCGAGCGCGACTTCGTGATCGGCGGCGACGCGATGTACCTGCTCGGTCAGCTGCTCGGCGAGGTGGCACTGCCGCCGCGGCCCGAAGACGCCCACAACTTCCGCCGCTCGCTGCAGGAGCTGAAACTGTTCCACTCGCAGTTCCCGGACGTGGTGATCACGCCCGGGCACGATCCGGACTTCTATGCCCGGATCGACGCGCGCTACGAGTAGCCAGTTCGCCGTACATCCGCTTGACCTCGGCGAACACTTCTGTCGCGACCTCCTGCTGGCGCTCGCGGCTCGCCGGCGCCTCGACCGGGAAGCTCAGCGGCTCGCCGAACTGCACGGTCACCTTGGGGAAGCGGCCGCGCTTCCAGCCGCGCGCTCGCTCGGAGCCGTAGATCGCCACCGGGACGATCGGCGCGCCGGATTCCAGGGCCAGCCGCCCGATCCCCGGTTTGGCCTCGCCCAGCTCACCGGAGCGCGAGCGGCCGCCCTCGGCGTAGACGAGCAGCATCTCCCCTTGGTCGATCAGCTCGAAGGCGGTCTTGAAGGCCTCTTCGTCGCGGTGGCCGCGGCGCACCGGGAAGACGCCGCCGTGCTTGAAGATGAAGGTCAGCACCGGTGGTCCGAAGAGCTGGGATTTGGCCATGAAGCGAACCTTGCGGCGCAGGTAGACGCCGGCGAAGAAGTGATCGAGCTGGCTGAAGTGGTTGGGGGCGAGGACGAGCGCGCCCTGCTTCGGGACGTTCTCCCGGCCGATCGCCTTGACGCGGTAGATCAACAGCGTCGGCAGGGTGAGGACGACCCGCGCGATCGAGTAGATCCAGACCGAGCCCTTGCGCGCCGACTCGTGGAATTGCGTGAAGTACTCCGCCGGGCGTGGGTCCTTGTAGACCTGTGGCTTCATCTCAGCCATGCGAGAAGAACAACCCTCGCATTTCGGGGCGGTTACGGGGAGCGCAACCCGCCGTTTGGCGGACGCCGGACGTCAAGCGCTGGGATCCGCCCAACCACGCGAGCGCTCGACGGCGCGCGCCCAGTCGGCCAAGAGGCGCTCGCGCTCGGCGGCGTCCATCCGCGGCTCGTAGCGAGCCGCCTCGCGCCACATCTCGCCGACCTGCTCGCGGGTCCAGGCGCCGGCCGAGATCCCGGCCAGGTAGGCGGCGCCGAGCGCGGTCGTCTCGGCGATCTCCGGGACGACGACCGGGACGCCGAGGACGTCGGCCTGGAACTGCATCAGCCAGGCGTTGGCGACGGCGCCGCCGTCGGCTTTCAGCTCCCCCAGGCGCTTGCCGCTGGCGGCCTCCTGGGCGCGCACCGCGTCGACCGTCTGGTAGGCGATCGCCTCGAGCGCGGCGCGCGCCAGGTGGGCGCGCCCGCTGCCCCGGGTCAGGCCGACGATCGTGCCGCGCGCGTAGGGGTCCCAGTGCGGCGAGCCGAGACCGGTCAGGGCCGGCACGAAGTAGACCCCGTCGTTGCCGTCGAGCGAGGCCGCCAGGGCCTCGGTCTCGGCTGCCTCGGCGACGATCCCGAGCCCGTCGCGCAGCCACTGCACGGCGGCCCCGGTGACGAAGATCGAGGCCTCCAGCGCGTAGGCGACCTCCTCGCCCAGGCCCCAGGCGACCGTGCTGAGCAGCCCCTCCGGAGGGTCGGCCGCCTCGGCGCCGGTGTTGAGCAGCACGAAGCTGCCGGTGCCGTAGGTGTTCTTGGCGTCCCCCGGCGCCTGACAGGCCTGCCCGAACAGCGCCGCCTGCTGATCCCCGGCGACGCCGCAGACCGGCACCTCGCCGCCGAACTCGGCGGTCGTGCCGAAGAGCGATGCCGACGGGGCCGGCTCGGGCAGGCGAGCGGGGTCGATGCCGAGCAGAGCGCAGATCTCCGCGTCCCACCCGAGCCGGCGGATGTCGAAGAGCATCGTCCGCGAGGCGTTGGAGTAGTCGGTGACGTGGCGCCCGGTCAGCTTGAACAGGAGCCAGGAGTCGATCGTGCCGAAGACCGCCCGCTCGGCGCCCTCGGCGTTGCGCAGCAGCCACTCGATCTTGGTCGCCGAGAAGTAGGGGTCGATGCGCAGCCCGGTGCGCTCGCGCACCAGCGGCTCGTGGCCGGCGGCGCGCAGCTCGCCGCAGCGCTCGGCCGTGCGGCGGTCCTGCCAGACCAGGGCACGGTGGACCGGCTCGCCGCTCGCCGGGTCCCAGGCGACGACGGTCTCGCGCTGGTTGGTGATCCCGATGCCCTCGAGCTGGGCGCCCTCGATCCCCGCCACGGCGAGCGCCTCGCCGGCCACCCGCCGGGTCACTTCCCAGATCTCGTTGGCGTCGTGCTCGACCCAGCCGGGTCGCGGGAAGTGCTGCTCGAACTCCGAGTAGGCGCGGCCGGCGAGCCGGCCCGCGCCGTCGAAGACGAGGCAGGTGGTGCCGGTCGTGCCCTGGTCGATCGCGAGGATCACGCGCTTCTGCCCCTCTTCCCCATCCGAGATACATACACCCGGGCGAAGTCGCGCAGCTGCCTGCCGCGGTGGAGGAAGCCGGCGAGGCTGCGCCCGGTGGCGCGGTGCTCGAGCTCGAGCTCGTACTCGCGCAGCCGGTAGCCGCCGCGGACCGCGTCGACGGTCATCCCGATCTCCATCCCGAAGCCGGCGGCGAAGGGCAGCGTCGCCCGCAGCGCCTCGACCCGCAGCACCCGCTGGCCGGAGATCGGCGCCGTCGTCTCGGCGCCGCAGAGCCGCCGGATCGCCCAGCGGGCGAAGCCCAGCGCGACCCCGAAGCCGCCGCCGACCCGGCGCGAGAAGGCCGCGACCGCGAGGTCGCACTCGCCCGCCCGCACCGCCTCGACCAGCGGCGCCAGACGCGCCGCCGAGTCGCCGAGGTCGCCGTCGCAGAGCAGCACCAGGCCGGGGACCGGCGCGGCGCTCAGCGCCGCCTCCGCCGCGGCGCCGACGTTGGCGCCCTTGCCATGCGGACGGCCGCGGCTGACCACCTGGGCCCCGGCCGCCATCGCCCGCTCGGCGGTGCCGTCCGTGGAGGCGTCGTCGGCGACCCAGATCGCCGCCGCCGGGAAGGCGCCGCGCAGCGCGGCCACGGTCGCGGCGATCCGCTCGGCCTCGTCGCGGGCGGCGACCACCACCGCCAGCCCGCCCTCCGCGCTCGTCGTTTCCAGTCCCATCCGGCGGATATTGTCTCCAGCCATGGCAGACATCGAGGCGCACATCACTGGCAACGTGTGGAAAATCGAGGTTGGGGTTGGGGACACGGTCGCCGACGGCGACACCGTCGTGATCCTCGAGTCGATGAAGATGGAGATCCCGGTCGAGGCCGAAGACGATGGCGTCGTCAAGGAGATCCGCTGCGAGGAGGGCCAAGCGGTGAGCGAAGGCGACGTCCTCGTAGTCCTGGAGTAGAGCCGTGGACGAGCAGCTTGCGGGCGGCAAGCTCCTGCTCGATCGGCCCGCCGAGGCGGTCGCCCGCCTGCGCATCTCCAACCCCGAGCGGCGCAACGCGCTCGACCATGAGATCCTCGACGCGCTCGCCGAGGTCCTGCCGCAGCTCGACCGCGGGATCGAGACCCGCTGCGTGATGATCACCGGCGCGCCGCCGGTCTTCTCCGCCGGCTACGACATCGCGGCGATCTCCGACGACACCTTCGAGCGCGACGCCGAGGCGCTCGTCGCCCACCCCTTCCACGCCGCGATGGAGGCGATCTCCCACCACCCCTGGCCGACCGTGGCGGCGATCAACGGGCACTGCCTCGGCGGCGGCCTCGAGCTGGCGATCACCTGTGACCTGCGGATCTGCGCCGCCGGCGCGATGCTCGGCATGCCGCCGGCGAAACTGGGGCTGATCTACGGGCATACCGGGCTGCGCAAGTTCCTCGACACGGTCGGGCTGGCGCGGACCAAGGAGCTGTTCCTGACCGGACGCAACCTCGACGCCGTGCGGGCCGAGCAGATCGGCCTGGTCAACGAAGTCGTCAGCGACGACCGACTCGGCCACGAGGCGGTCCAACTGGCGGCGGCGATCGCCGCCAACGCGCCGCTCTCGATGCGCGGCAACAAGAGCGCGATCGACCTGCTGAACGCGGCGCCGGTGCTCAGCGACCAGCAGGAGGCGGGCCTGGTCGCCCTGCGCGAGTCGTGCTTCTCCTCGCAGGACTTCCGCGAGGGCATCCGCGCCTTCGCCGAGAAGCGCAAGCCCGAGTGGACCGGCCGGTGAGCGCCGACGCGCGCGCCGCGCTGGCCGCCTCGGACCCGCGCATGGCGGCGCTGATCGAGCGGATCGGCGAGATCGACCTGGAGACGCGGCTGCGGCGGCGCAGCGAGGAGGCCCCGCCCGATGCCTACGGGGCGCTGCTGCGGGCGATCGTCGGCCAGCAGCTCTCGACCAAAGCGGCGCGGACCATCTACCTGCGCGTGCTCGACGTCTTCGGCGGCAAGACGCCGTCGCCCGAGCAGCTGCTCGAGGCCGAGGAAGCGGACCTGCGCGGCGCCGGCCTCTCCGGCCGCAAGGTCGAGTACCTGCGCGACCTCGCCGCCCATGTGATCAGCGGCGAGCTGGAGCTGGACCGGCTCGACGAGCTCAGCGACGAGCGGGCGATCGAGGAGATCGTCGCCGTGCGCGGGCTCGGCCAGTGGACCGCGGAGATGTTCCTGCTCTTCCACCTCGAACGGCCCGACGTGCTCTCCGGCGGCGACCTGGGAATCCGCAAAGCGATCCAGATCGAGTACGAGCTCGAGGAGATGCCCAGCCCCGAGGAGGCGGTCGCGCTGAGCGAGCGCTGGAGTCCCCACCGCAGCCTCGCCTCGCTCTACCTGTGGGAGAGCCTGGCCGCCGTACCCGATTGAGCTGCCGAGCGGTCAGGCGCGCACGGCTCGTCCCAAGTTCAATTCCGACCTGTCCACCGCCGACACTTCCCTGATGCGCATACGTTTCTGGATAGGTCTCTCGGCGGTACTGCTGATCGCCGCCGGCGCCGCGGCGGCGGCGCTGATCGTCCACGCCGACGACGACGCCGACTTCCACCAGATGCAGCGGGAAGAGGCGATCCGGGCGGCGCACCAGGCGGAGGCGGTGGCGGTGCTCTCGGTCGGCCAGCTCGACAGCGCGGCGGCCTTCATCCAGACCGAGGACGACCTCAGCGAGCACGAGTTCGACGTGATCGGCAAGTCGCTGCTCGGCCAGGGCGTGCTGACCGGCACGGCGTACGTTCCCCGCGTTACAGCGGACGAACGCGCCGCCTACGAACGCCGGCACGGGTTCGAGATCGTCGAACGGACGCCGGGTAGCCTCAGCCGGCGGCGGGCGGTCGACCGGCCCGTCTACTACCCGGTCACCTACGTAGCCGCGGACGCCGACACCGCGCCCGCCCTCGGCTACGACCTCGGCTCGGACTTCGAGCGCGCTCCCTCGATGCTGCGCGCGGGATTGACCGACAAGCCGGCCGCCACGCCGGCGATCCAGCTGGTCCTCGGGGGCCACGGGATCAACGTCTTCCGCGCCGTCTACCGCGACGGCGCACCCACCTCCACGCCGGCCGAGCGGCGCCGCGCCCTGGTCGGCTTCGTCGCCGGCAGCTTCAAGACCACCGACCTGGCCCAGTCGGCGATCTCGGCGCTCGGCGAGGACTCCGAAGTGCAGCTGAAGGTCGGTGACGAAACCGCCATCGGCTCGGATGGGGAACTCGACGACGCGGCCAGCGCGCCGATCCGAATCGCCGACCGCACCTGGGTGCTGGTCGCCCGCGACCCCGACCGCCCCGACGTCAGCCTGCCGTTGCTGCTCGCCGTCGTCGGCATCTCGCTGGCCGCCCTGCTCGGCGCGCTGATCTTCGCCTGGAGCCGCAAAGAACGGATCGAGGAGCTGCAGCGCGAGGCCAGCGAAGACCCGCTGACCGGGCTGAAGAACCGGCGGCGCTTCGACGAAGACCTGCGCACGGCGATGGCGCGCAGCCGCCGCGAGCGCACCACGGGAGCGCTGCTGATGCTCGACCTCGACCACTTCAAGCTCGTCAACGACACCTACGGGCACCCGGCCGGCGACCGCCTGATCGTCGAGATCGCCGAGGTGCTGAGGCACCGCACCCGCGAGAGCGACTCGCTGGGCCGTCTCGGCGGCGACGAGTTCGCCGTCGTGCTGCCGCGCTGCAGCCGCGAGGAGGCGATCCTCACCGCCGAAGCGATCGCGCGGGAGATCCGCGAGCACGTGCCGGCCGACGGCGAACCGGTAACCGCCTGCGTCGGCGTGGCGATGTTCGGCGAAGACGCCCGCATCGGTGCCGCCTCGGTCGCCTCGCGAGCGGACGCGGCGATGTACGCGGCCAAGGACGACGGTCGCGACGGGGTGCGGATCTTCGACCCGCAGGCGGTCCGCGAGGACCAGCTGGGCTAACGCCCGAACGGCAGGTCGGCGCGCAGGGCGAGCACGCGGCCGACCGAGTCCTCGAAGGCGGCGCGATCGAGCGCGCGGGCGCGCAGCTTCGCGACCAGCGCCCGCCAGGCGCTTTCCGCCTGGCCGAGGTCGTTGAAGAGCAGCAGGTCGGTGCCGGCACGAGCCGCCGCGAGCCCCGCCTTGGCAGGGCCGCCGAAGTCTTGGACGGCGACCGTGCCGAGCGCGTCGGTCACCGAGACGCCGTCGAAACCGAGCCGGCCGCGCAGCTCGCCGGTGGCGATCGGGCGGGCGAAGGCGGCGGGGACCGCGGAGAACGCCGGGTAGATCGCCGTGCTCAGCATCACCAGGTCGCCGCCGGCCGCTGCGAAAGCCCGGAACGGCGCCTCGTCGACCGCCCGCAGCGTCGCCACCGGCAGGTCGATCGTCTCCACCGCGAAGTCGGTGTTTTCGCCGCCGGCACCGAAGCCCGGAAAGTGCTTGGCGGTCGCCGCGACGCCGCCCGCTTCGAGCCCTTCGGCGAACGGCACGCCGGTCGCAACGACCTTCGCCGCGCTCGCGCCGAAAGCCCGTTCGGTGGCCGCGATCGTGCCGCCGGGCCGGCCGACGTCGAGCACCGGCGCGAGGTCGACGTTGACGCCAAGCTCGCGCAGGTTGCGCGCGGTCAGACGGCCCTGGCGGCGGCTGTAGGCGGCGCCCCGCTCGCTCATCTCCCGGGCTGAGGCGTTGGGCGCGCCGCCGACCCGCTTCACCAAGCCGCCCTCCTGGTCGACCATGATCAGCAGCGGGTCGCGTAGCTTGCGCGGGCGCGGGATCGCCTGCAGCCGTGCGATCAGCCGGCGCCCGGCCGCACGACTGGGAAAGCTGGATTCGAAGAGGACGACGCCGGCGATCCTGCCCTGGCCGATCGCCGTCCGCAGGCGCGGCGAGACACCCGTCCCGGCGAGCCCGGCGACGATCCGCTCGCCGGCCAGCTGGCCCGCCGGAAGCGTGCTGGCGACCTCGATCTCCGGCGCGCGCTCAGACGCGTCACCGGGCGCCCCGCCGTCGCCGAGCGCGACACCGATCGCAAACGCGACGGCGGCAATGCCGGCAAGAGCACCCAGGGTGAGTCGGCGCCGACGCGCCTTCGTCCGGTCCATAGTGCGATGCTACGCGGGAATGTCGTCGCTGATCACCCCCGCCGAAGCCCTCGCTTACGGCGCCCTCACCGACCACTCCGAGATCGAAGGCCTGGTCGAACGTGCCTGGGAGGTGCGCCGGGAGAACTTCGGCGACTCCACCGACATGTGCTCGCTGGTCAACGCCAAGTCCGGCGGCTGCGCGGAGGACTGCGGCTTCTGCGCCCAGTCGCGCTACGCCGAGGCGGACACGCCGATGCACGCGATGATGGAGCCCGAGCAGATCCTCGAACACGCCGAAGCGGCGGAGGCGGCCGGCGCGCACCGCTTCTGCATGGTCACCCAGGGCCAGGGCCTCTCCAAAAAGGACTTCGCCAAAATCCTCGCCGGCGCCGAACTGGTCGCCGAGAAGACCAACCTGAAGCGCTGCGCCTCGATCGGCCACATGTCCGCCAAGCGCGCCAAGGCGCTCAAGGACGCCGGCGTCCAGCGCGTACACCACAACGTCGAGTCGGCCCGCTCCTACTACCCCGAGGTCTCTACGACGGTTCGCTACGAGGGCCGCCTGCGCACGATCCAGGCGGTCAAGGAGGCGGGTCTGGAGACCTGCGTGGGCGGCATCCTCAACCTCGGCGAGACCCCCGAGCAGCGGGTCGAGATGGCCTTCGAGCTCTCCGAGATCAACCCCACCTCGGTGCCGATCAACCTGCTGATCCCCAAGGAGGGGACCAAGTTCGGCGACCGCGAAGTGATGGACCCGTGGGAGGTCGTGCAGTGGATCGCGATCTTCCGCCTGGTCATCCCCGGCGCCCTCTTCCGCCTCTGCGGCGGCCGGGTCGAGAACCTCGGCTCGATGCACAAGCTGGCCGTAAAGGCCGGGCTGAACGGGGTGATGATGGGCAACTTCCTGACCACCCTCGGCGCCGAACCGGCCGAGGACCGGGCGATGTTCGAGGAGCTCGGGTTGAACGTCGCCCGCCAGCCCGACAACGGCGCCAACCCGCGCCCGGACAACCGCTCCGGCTGGCTCGACGGCGAGAGCCCGAAGACGCCGATCGACGACCTGATCGACCACCAGGACGAGGCCAACATGTGGGACCCCTCGACCCAGCTGCGCGTCGTCAAGAAGGGCAAGCGAGTGCCCTCCTACCCGACGCCGTGACCGACGTCGCGGAGCGGCTCGCCGAGCTCCGCGAGCGGGGGCTTTACCGGCGCCTGCGCCTGGTCGAGGGGCCGCAGGGCCCGCAGGTGACGCTCGATGGCCGCTCGGTGCTGCTGCTCTGCTCCAACAACTACCTCGGCCTGGCCGACGACCCGCGCGTGCGCGAGGCCGCAGCCGAGGCGGCGCTGCGCTTGGGCGCGGGCGCCGGCGGGTCGCGGCTGATCTCCGGGAACATGGAGGCCCACCGGGCACTCGAGGCGCGCCTGGCCGAGTTCGGCGGCAGCGAGGCGGCGCTGCTGTTCGGCTCGGGCTACCTGGCCAACGGCGGCGCGATCGCGGCGCTCGCCGGCCGCGGCGAGGTCGTCTTCTCCGACGAGCTGAACCACGCCAGCATCGTCGACGGCTGCCGGATGGCGCGGGCGGAGACCTTCGTCTACCGCCACGCCGACCTCGACCACCTCGAGTGGGGTCTGCGCGAGGCGGGCGGGCGCGCCGCGCTGATCGTCACCGACGGAGTCTTCTCGATGGACGGCGACCTGGCGCCGCTGCCCGAGCTGCTGGCGCTCGCCCGTCGCCACGGCGCTCGCCTGATGGTCGACGACGCCCACGCGATCGGCGCGATCGGCCCCGGTGGGCGCGGCACCGTCGCCGCCGCCGGGCTGAGCGGCGAGGTCGACCTCGTGGTCGGCACGCTCGGCAAGGCGCTCGGCGCCTACGGCGCCTTTGTCTGCGCCGACGCGGAGACGACCGACTTCCTGCTCAACACGGCACGCCCGTTCATCTTCTCCACCGCCCCTCCGCCGCCGGCGATCGGCGCCGCCGCGGCGGCCCTGGAGATCCTCCTCGCCGAGCCCGAGCGGGTCGAGCGGCTGCAGGCCAACGCCGCCGTCCTGCGCACCGCCCTCGCCGAGGAGGGGCTGGAGCCGACGGCCTCGCGCAGCCAGATCGTCCCGGTCGAGATCGGCGAGGCGGAGCCGACGATGGCGCTCTGCGAGCTGCTGCTCGAGCGCGGCGTGTTCGCCCAGGGGATCCGGCCGCCGACCGTCCCGGCGGGCTCCTGCCGGCTGCGCTTCACGGCGATGTCGACCCACAGCGCCGAGCAGCTGCGCCAGGCCGCGCGCGCGGCGGGCGACGCCGCCCGCGAGATCGGTCTGCTCGCCGTCGCCGCCTGAGTGAGCGCGTGACCGGCCTCTTCGTCACCGGGACCGGCACCGAGGTCGGCAAGACCGTGGTCGCCGCCGTCGCCGCCCGCACGCTCGCCTCACGGGGCCACGCGGTCGCCGTCTTCAAGCCCTGCGTGACCGGCCTCGACGAGGACGGCGAGAGCGACCACGCATTGCTGCGCCGGGCCGCCGGGTCGCAGCAGAGCGACGAGCAGATCGCCCCCTACCGCTACGGGCCACCCGCCTCCCCGCACCTGGCGGCGGAGCTGGTCGGCGAGCAGATCGATCCGGAGCGGCTGCGCGCCGCCGCCCGGGCCGCGGCCAACGCTGCCGACGCACTCGTCTGCGAGGGGGTCGGCGGCCTGCTCGTGCCGCTCGCCCCCGGCTACCTGGTCCGCGACCTCGCCGCCGAGCTCGGCTACCCGGCGGCGATCGCCGCCGGGCCCGGGCTGGGCACGATCAACCACACGCTGCTGACGGTCGAGGCGGCCCGCGCCGCCGGCCTCGACGTCGTCGCCGTCGTGCTGACGCCCTGGCCGGCGGAGCCGAGCGAGATCGAGCGCTCCAACCGGGCGACGATCGCCGCGCTGGCCGGAGTCGAGGTCCTCACCCTGCCGCGGCTCGACCTCGGCGCCCCGGACACCTGGCCGGAGCTGAGCCTCACTCGCTGACGATCACGTCGAGGTTCGAGCCGTTCAACTCGACCTCGAAGCCGGCGGCCGCCGCGACCTCGGCCGCGCCGGTGGGATCGGCGGGCGCTTTCCTGGCCCGCAACAGGGCGCGGGAGACGTCGCCGCGCACCGCCTTGGCCATGTGCGAGACGACCTTGCGCTTGCCGCCGCTCTCGGTGAAGGCGCGCACGCCCAACAAGGTCGAGTGGCGTGGCTTCCAGGCCGCCGCGTAGGCGCCCGAGCGCATGTCTACGACCAGATCGCCGTCCTCGTCGGGCATCGCCTCGGCGAGCGCCGGGCGCCAAAAGGCGGCTGGCGCGCCGATCCGGGGAAGCCGCGCTTTCGCGGAGAAGCGGTAGTAGGGGATCCGGTCCCCGGGGCGGACGACCCCCCAGAGGGCGCTGGCGATCAGGACCCGCCGCCGCGCGGCGGCCGGCAAGCCCGGCAGACCGAGGCGGTCGTAGAGGACGCCGGTGTAGACCTCGGCCGCCGGCGCCGCCGGCGAGCTGCGCAGGGTCGCGCCGACCTCGACCTCGTCCGCCTGACCGGCCGAGACTCCGAGCTTCTCGGCCGCGCTTTTGCGGGGCGCTGCGGCGAGGCGCTCGAGCGCGTCGAGCAGCGCCGCGCGCTTGGCGCCTAGTTGCGCGGCGAAGACGAGCGAGTCGAGGTCCAGCGAGGCGCCCTTGACGGGCGCCGCCTTGCCCTCGGAGGGCGGCAACAGGATGAGCATCGCGCGGCAGCCTACGAGACGCTTCTAGGAGACGCTCTCCCCCGCCGGCCGCAGGCGCTCGAGCCGCTCCTCGGCGGCGACGGCCGACCCACCGGGGTTGACGTTGGCCTCGGCCGCCTCGACCGTCATCTCGGTCGCGCCGCGCGTGTCGCGGATCGCGAGAGCGGCGATCAGGGCGCCGGCCGCGGCGAACGCCGCCGAGACCAGCATCGCCGAGCTGAACCCGTAGACGAAGGCTTCCTTGCCGGCGAGCGCGACCTGGTGCACCTGCGCCGGGTCGAGCCCCGGCACCTGCGCGACGACCCCGCTGCCGAGCTGTTCGGAGACCGAGTCCCGCTGCGCGGGCGAGACGCCGCTGCCGCTGAGCAGATCGCCGAGCCGCGAGCTGACCAGGCTCTGGAAGACCGCGCCGGTCACGGCGATGCCGAGGGCGCCGCCGACCATCCGGAACATCGAGAGCACGCCCGAGGCGATCCCGGCTTTCTGCACCGGCACGGCGTTCATCGCGGCGCTGGTCATCGGCGACATCGTCAGCGCCGCGCCGATGCCGAAGAGCATGAACCCGGGCAGCAGTTCGAGGAAGCTCGAGTCGACCCCGATCCCGCTGAAGCTGAGCAGGCCGGCCGCGGTGATCAGCATGCCGGCGACGATCAGCCAGCGGGCGCCGAAACGGTCCGCGAGGCGGCCGGCCACCGGGGCGACGCAGACGACCATCAGGGTCGAGGGAAGGAACCTGATCCCCGCTTCCAGCGGTGAGTACTCGAGGATGTCCTGCATGTAGAGGGCGAGGAAGAAGAAGACGCCCATCATCGCGAAGGTGATCACCATCGCGACCACGATCGCGCCGACGAAGGTGCGGTTGGCGAACAGGTCGAGCTGCACCATCGGCGCCTTGACCCGGCTCTCGACGTAGACGAAGAGCGGCAGGGAGAGCGCGGCGATCGCAAAGAGGGCGAGGATCGCGCTCGAGTCCCAACCCCAGCTGTTGCCGTCGACGAGGGCGAGCACCAGGGCGGTGAGTCCGGCGGTCAGCACCGCGACACCCGCGTAGTCGACCTCCTTGCCGACCGAGGTGTCGCGCGACTCGCGCACCGCGAAGATCGAGACCAGCACGGCGACGATCGCCACCGGGATGTTGAGGTAGAAGATCGCCCGCCAGCTGACGTGCTCGGTGAGGAAACCGCCGACCACCGGGCCGGCCGCCAGCGCCAGCGCCGAGACGCCCGCCCAAGTGCCGATCGCCCGGCCGCGCTCGTGCGCCGCGAAGGCGTCGGTGATGATCGAGAGCGTCCCCGGCATCATCAGCGCCGCCCCGGCGCCCTGGCCGATCCGGCTGATCACCAGCGCGGTCGCGTCGGGAGCGAGGCCGGCGGTCGCCGAGGAGAGGGCGAAGATCCCGATCCCGACGAGGAACATCCGCCGCCGGCCGAAGATGTCGCCGAGCCGGCCGCCGGTGACCAGCAGCACGGCGATCGAGACCGTGTAGCCGTTGACCGTCCACTCCAGCCCGGAGATCGAGGCGTCGAGGTCCCGCTGGATCGACGGCAGGGCGACGTTGACCACGGTGCTGTCGAGCATCAGCATGAAGTAGGCGAAGCACATCGCGGCGAGCGTCCACCACTTGCGGTTTCCGTCGGTGATCAGGTGGGCGTAGCGGGTCAAGCCGAGTCGCCTCCTTTGCTCAGGTGTTCGAAGGTCTTGGCGATGTCGGGCCGATCCATCAGCGAGTCGACCGCCGCGTCGAGCCTGCGCCGCTGGGCGGCGCTGAGGGTCGTCGCGAAGGCCTCAATCCCGGTCTGGCGCACGGCGGCCAGGGTCTCGACCAGGTCCTTGCCCTTGGCCGTGATCCCGACCCGGCGGGCCCGCCGGTCGTCGGGGTCCTCGATCCGCGTCGCCAGGTCCTTCTTGACCAGCCCATCCACGGCCCGGCTGATCGAGGGCACCGAGATGCCCAGCACCTCGGCCAGATCGCCGACCTGCCAGTCATAGGTGTCGCCGCCGAGGCCGCCGAGCTTGAGCAGCAGCTTGCACTGGGTCATCGTCAGCCCGGATTCCTCGATCACGCGCAACTGGTCGCCGCGGTCGTAGAGGAAGAGGTGACGCATCAACGCGGTCAACCGCGCCGCCGTCGCCTGCTCCTCGGGACTCGCGACGCTTGGCCTCTCTGCGAGCTTCTTCAGGTCGGTCGCATTCACGCCAACGATACTTGCACTCCTGCAACTATTTCGCAAGAGCAATAGTTGCTTACGTGACCACAATCACGTAGCGCCCGGGAGTAGGCTGCGTTGCCGCATGGCTGCTGATCCCGCGCGCCTCGACCACGACCACCTCTGGCACCCCTTCACCCAGCAGCAGGGCTGGAGCGAAGAGCAGCCGCTGGTGATCGAGAGTGGCGAAGGCCCCTATCTGATCGACGTCGACGGCCGCCGCTACCTCGACGGCAACGCCTCGCTGTGGTGCAACGTGCACGGGCACCGCCACCCGACGATCGACGCCGCGATCAGCGAGCAGCTCGGCCGGATCGCCCACTCGACGATGCTCGGCCTCTCCCACCCCCTCGCCGCCGAGCTGGCGGCGCGGCTGGTGGCGATCGCGCCGCCCGGGCTCTCGCGCGTCTTCTACTCGGACTCCGGGTCGACGGCGGCCGAGATCGCCCTGAAGATGGCCTTCCAGTACCAGCAGCAACGCGGCGAGAGCGGCCGGCGCACCTTCGTGCGCCTGCGCGACGCCTACCACGGCGACACGATCGGCTCGGTCTCGGTCGGCGGCATCGACCTCTTCCACGCCACCTACCGGCCGCTGCTCTTCGAGACCCACGCGGCCGAGCCCGGCGACGCCGCCGACATGGAGCGGGTGCTCGCCGACCACGCCGACGAGGTCGCGGCGGTGATCGTCGAGCCGCTGGTCCAGGGCGCGGCCGGGATGATCATGCACCCGCGCGGCTACCTGCGCGCGGTCCGCGAGCTCTGCGACCACCACGGCGTGCTGCTGATCTGCGACGAGGTGGCGACCGGCTTCGGCCGCACCGGGACGATGTTCGCCTGCGAGCAGGAGGGCGTCGCGCCGGACTTGCTCTGCCTCGCCAAGGGAATCACCGCCGGCTACCTGCCGCTGGCGGCGACGCTGACCGCCGAGGCGGTCTACGACGGCTTCCTCGGCGCCCCCGAGGAGCAGCGGACCTTCTTTCACGGCCACACCTACACCGGCAACCCGCTGGCCTGCGCGGCGGCGCTCGCCAGCCTCGACGTCTTCGAGTCCGAGCGCACCCTGGAGCGGCTGCAACCGAAGATCGCCCTGCTCGAGGAGCTGCTCGGCGAGATCGCGGCGATGGACGAGGTGACCGAGATCCGCCAGCGCGGTTTCATGGTCGCGATCGACCTCGAGGACCACGACGTGGCGCTGCGCATGGGTCACCGGGTGACCAACGAGGCGCGCGAGCGCGGCGCGATCATCCGCCCGCTCGGCAACTCGATCATCATCGTCCCGCCGCTCTCGATCTCCGCCGCGGAGCTGCGCGAGCTGATGCGGATCTGCGCCGACTCGATCGGCGCAGCCGTCGCCTCGGCACCCGCTCCCGCCGTTTAGCGCCACACTTCTGTGATGGCTTGGCCCGGGCGCCGTAGTAGTGGCGTGAACCAAACGCTGGTCGCCACCGCCGAGGACGCGCCGCGCGAGGCAGACGTCGCTTTCGACGCCCTCTATCGCGAGAGCCGCGACGACGTCTACGCCTACGTCGCCAGCCTGCTGCGCGACGCCCCCGCCGCCGAGGAAGTGACCGCGACCGCCTTCGAGCGCGCCTACCGCAAGCGGGGACGCTTCGACCCGCGCCGCGGCGAGCGCCGCGCCTGGCTGTTCGGGATCGCCCGCAACGCGGCACTCGACGAGCTGCGCCGCCGCGGCCGCCAGGCCGAGCTGGCCGCCGAGCCCGAGGACCTCGGCCAGGTGCCGACCCACGAGAGCGCCGAGGACGCAGAGCGCCGTCTCGCGCTCGCCGCCGGCCTCGCCCAACTCGCCCCGCACGAGCGCGAGCTGATCGCGCTCAAGTTCTTCGCCGGCCTCGCCAACGCCGAGATCGCCGCCGTGATCGGCGTCTCCGAGTCGAACGCCGGCACGAAGCTGCACCGAGCCGTGACCAAGCTGAGGGAGGCCTGCGATGGAGCCCTATAGAGACGACGAGCTGAGCACCGCTCTGGCCGCGCTGCGGCCAACCCCGCGGCCGTCCTTCGCCGCCGAGCTCGACGCGCGGGTCGCCGCCGGCTTCCCGCGCCAGTCGTCGCTGGGCAACTCCTTCGCGCCGGCGCTCGACCGCCTGCGCGCGCTGAAGCCTCGCCAGATCCTGCTGCCGGTGGGCGCCACGGCGCTGACGGCGCTCCTGATCGCGACCGTCGTCATCTCGCAGAACGGACAGAGCGACGAGCAGATCGGCCTGCGCTCGCCTTCGGAGGTCCACGGCGCCGCTGCACCAAGCGCCGCCGACTCCGCAGGACGCGGCGGCGCTCACCCCGAACCGAGCGGGGCCGGGTCGGCCGAACCGGTCTACGAGGCCGAATCCCCGGAAGCCGAAGAAGTCATCGAAGAGAGCGTGCACGCCGGCGCGGCCAAGGAGGCGTCCCCCGACAGCATCCTGCGGAGCTCCTCCAGCTCGGCCGAGGCCGGCTACGCCGCAGGCACCACCAAGCGCGCCGTCGAACGCTCCTCCGAGCTGACCCTCGGCACCGAGCCCGAGAACGTCGGCAAGGCCTCGGGCGAGGTCTTCGACGTCGTCCACACCTACCGCGGCATCGTGCTGCGCTCGCGGACCAGCGACGGCAGCGCCGGCGCCGCCTCAGCCGAGTTCGAGCTGCTGATCCCCAGCGCCAAGCTCGGCGACGCGATGGCCGCCTTCTCGGAGATCGCCGAAGTGCGCTCGCGCCACGAGGCCACCACCGACATCACCGCGCCGACCGTCGGCGCCGCCGAGCACCTCGAGGACTCGAGGGCGCGGATCGACAGCCTGCTCGCCCAGCTCGCCGCGGCCGAAACCGAGAGCGAGCGCGAGGCCGTGGAAGCCGAGCTGCGCGGCGAGCGCAACCGCGCGGCGGCGCTCAGCTCGCAGCTGCAGAGCCTCGAGCGACGCGCCAACCTCTCGCGGGTCTCGCTGCGGATCGAGAGTGACGAGGCCGGCACGCCGCCAAGCGCCGGCAGCTCCTGGGGCATCGGCGACGCCCTCCACGACGCCGGCCAGATCCTCGCCGTCGCCGCCGCCGTCACCCTGGTCGGCGTCGCGATCCTCGCGCCGTTTGCGCTGATCGCCCTGCTCGCCTGGCTCGCCCACCGCGCCTGGGTTCGCCGCGGCCGCCGCCAAGCCCTCACCTAGCTCCCGACACCCCGATATAGGGTGGGCCGATGAGCGAGCGCCATCGAGGCCCGGCGGAGAAGCCGAACTTCGGGCCGCCATCGACGCCGCGGCCGGCAGCCGGAATCGTCCTCCTGCGCCGCGGCGGCAAGCACTCCGAACGGGCGCTCGAGGTGCTGATGCTGAAGCGCACCGAGGAGGCGCGCTTCATGCCGGGCCTCTGGGTCTTCCCCGGTGGCTCGGTGGATCCGACCGACGGCGAGGGCGAGGGCGGCCACCGCGCCTGCGCGATGCGCGAGCTCGCCGAGGAGGCCTCGATCGAGCTGCCGGCGGGCGAGGAGCTGGTGCTCTTCTCCCGTTGGGTCACGCCAGAGGTGATCTCGACCCGCTTCGACGCCTGGTTCTTCCTCGCCCTCGCCCCGGCGCACACACCGCCGCAGCCGGACGGGGTCGAGATCGTCGAGGCCGCCTGGGTCAAACCGGCCGAGGCACTGGAGGCAAACACGGCCGGCGGGCTGCCGCTCGCCTTCCCGACGATCCACCAGCTGCGCTGGCTGGCGCCCTTCCGGACCTCCGAAGAAGCGCTGTCGCACTACCGCGGGCGCACGGTCGACTCGGTGCTGCCGAAGATCGTCGAGGACCGCGATGGCGGCGAGGGCTGGCGTCCGGTCCTGCCCGGCGAGCCCGGTTACGACGACTAGCCGGAGGCCGGCGCGGGCGCGTCCGGGAACGGCTCCAGGCCGGCGTGCCACGGGCCCGGCGGGTAGGTGTGGATACCGCTCTCGTCCATCTCGCCCTGCAGCCGCTTGAACAGTTCGCCGGCGTTCTTCAGCGCGGTCTTCAGTTCCGCCTCGCTGCGCTCGCCGAGCCGCCAGAGGAACCAGAGCTGGCGATCGTTGATCCCGAAGTCGATCTCGCCGGTCATCGTCGTCACCCAGGCGAGGAAGCCCGGGCCGAAGAGCTCGCGCAGCGCCACCGGGTCGTACTCCTTCGGCACCGTCGCCCAGAAGCGCTTGTTGAAGTCGAGCGACTCGAACTCGACCTTGCGGGAGAACTTCTGGGTGACCGCCTCGTGCCCCTCGATCGACTCGACATTGAAGGCCGGGACCACCTGCGCGAGGTCCGGCATGTGGGCCTTGGCGAGAATCGCGGTCGGCAGCACCGCCTTGTTGAAGAGGCTGCCGACTTCCTTTTCGTCGGCGTCGCAGCTCGAGCCCCAGAACCCCTCGACCAACTGGCCGGTGAGCCGGTTGACGCCGCCGACGCAGAGCGCGACCGGCCCGTCTTTCGGGTTGATCCCGCCGACCTCCTCGTAGGTGAGCCCGTTGCGCTCGCCGTAGCGGCGCACGATCTCGGTCCACTCCTGCGCTTCCTGCTTGGCGCCCATCGCGCGATCCTAAGCGACCCGCATGGCGTCCAGACGCCTGTGCGACGCCTGCGATCGGCGGTAGCATGGGCCACAAGACCGCCCGAAAACAGGAGTCCCAATGCTCATCGCTCTCATCGTCGTCGTCGCGATCATCCTCATCGCAGTCTTCTACTTCATCGCGAAGCGCAACTCGTTCATCTCTTCGCGCAACCGCGTCGACGAGTCGTGGAGCGGGATCGACGTCCAGCTCAAACGGCGCCACGACCTCGTCCCCAACCTGGTCGAGACGGTCAAAGGCTACGCCGCGCACGAGAGCGAGGTCTTCGAGAAAGCGACCAAAGCGCGCGCCGAGGCGATGTCCGCGCACAGCGTCGCCGACACCTCGAAAGCCGAGTCCGCCCTCTCAGGCGCGCTCACCGACCTGCGCGCCGTCGCCGAGAACTACCCGACCCTGCGGGCGACCGAGAACTTCCAGCAGCTCAGCCGCAACCTCTCCGAGCTCGAGGACGAGATCCAGGCCTCGCGCCGGATCTACAACTCCAACGTCCAGTCCTACAACACGGACATCGAACAGTTCCCGGGCTCGATCGTCGCCAACGCCGGCAACTTCGAGAAACGGGAGTTCTTCGAGATCGAGGACGCTTCGGAGCGCGAGCCGGTGTCGGTCAGCTTCGACAAATAGGGTCGCCTAAACTGGCTGCATGACCAGCGACACCAAAGAGGCGACCCTCTGGATCTGCGACAGCTGTGGGTTCATCTATGACCCCGCGGTAGGCGATCCCGACGGCGGCATCCCCCCCGGAACCGCGTTCGAGGACATCCCGTCCAACTGGTTCTGTCCCGTCTGCGGCGCTCGCACCTCGGACTTCCGCCCGCTCGAGCCGGGCGAAGCCTGACCCGAAGGGTTCGCGTAATTCAGGCGTTTCGGACGGCCGCACCGGCCGGCGGAATTGCCTGCCCCAATACTGAGCCACTAATGTTTGGCTGATGAGCCAGTTCGATTACGACTGGGTGGTCGTCGGGTCCGGATTCGGGGGCTCCGTCTCGGCCCTGCGCCTCGCCGAGAAGGGCTACTCGGTCGGCGTGCTCGAGTGCGGCAAACGCTTCGAGGACAAAGACTTCCCGAAGTCGACCTGGGACCTGCGCCGCTACTTCTGGGCGCCGCGGGTCGGCTTCAAGGGGATCTTCCGGCTCAGCACCTTCAAAGACGTCTCCGTGGTCAGCGGCTGCGGCGTCGGCGGCGGCAGCCTCGGCTACGCCAACACGCTCTACGTCCCCCCCGGCGACTTCTTCCGCGACCCCCAGTGGGGTGACATCGACGACTGGGAGGCGATCCTCGCCCCCCATTACGCAGAAGCGCAGCGGATGCTCGGCGTCGTCGTCCACGACAACGACGACCCGGCCGACCAGCTGCTGCGCGAGTTCGGCGAGCAGCTCGGCGTCGGCGACACCTACCAGAAGACCCCGGTCGGGATCTTCTTCGGCGAGGACCCCGGCAAGACCGTCCCCGACCCCTACTTCGACGGCGAGGGGCCGGACCGGACCGGCTGCATGCAGTGCGGCCGCTGCATGGTCGGCTGCCCGCACGGCGCCAAGAACACGCTGGTCAAGAACTACCTCTGGCTGGCCGAACGCCGCGGCGTGACCGTCACCCCCGAACGCACCGTGACCGAGATCCGCCCGCTCGGCGCCGCCGACGGCAGCGACGGCTACGCGATCGCCAGCGAGCGCTCCGGCCTGCTCTCCGGCCGTGGCAGGCGCACCCTGCGCGCCCGCGGCGTGATCGTCGCCGCCGGTCCGCTCGGCACCAACAAGCTGCTGCAGCGCTGCCGCCTCGGCGGCGCCCTGCCCAACATCTCCGACCGGCTCGGCGAGCTGGTCCGCACCAACAGCGAGATGGTCCTGGCGGTGACCGTGCCGGAGGACTACCCCGAGGACCTGACCAGGCGGGTGGCGATCACCTCGAGCATCTACCCCGACCCGCACACCCACATCGAGACCGTCACCTACGGCAAGGACGGCGACTCGATGCACCTGCTCTACACGCTGCTGGTCGGCGACGGCACGCGGGTGACGCGGCCGTTCAAGCTGCTGGCGCAGATCGTCCGCCACCCGAAGCGCTTCGCGAAGACGCTCTGGCCGAAGCACTGGTCGCGGCGCACGATCATCGTCCTGGTCATGCAGACGCTCGACAACGCGATCTCGCTGAAACCGAAGCTCAACAAGCGCACCGGCGCGGTGCGGCTGCAGACCGAGCAGGACCCCGAGCGGCCGATGCCGACCTTCATCCCGGTCGCCAACGAGGCGGCCGAATGGCTGGCCGAGCGCACCGGCGGGATCGCCCAGAGCTCGACCATGGAGGCGCTGATGAACGTGCCGACCACCGCCCACATCCTCGGCGGGGCGGTGATCGGCCACGGTCCCGAGGACGGCGTCGTCGACGCCGACCAGCGCGTCTTCGGCTACGAGAACCTGCTGGTCTGCGACGGCGCCGCGATCCCAGCGAACGTCGGCGTCAATCCCAGCCTCACCATCACCGCGCTCGCCGAGCACGCGATGAGCGCGATCCCGGCCAAGGGCGAGGCGGAGCCGCGCCGGCCGCAGCCGGCGCAGCCCACCCCGATCAACTAAGCGGCGAAGCGCTCCGCCACGTAGTCCCAGTTGACGACGTTCCAGAACGCGTCGAGGTATTCGGGACGCTTGTTCTGGTACTTCAGGTAGTAGGCGTGCTCCCAGACGTCGGCGCCGAGCAGCGGCGTCTGGCCGTCGGAGATCGGCGAGTCCTGGTTGGCGGTTTTGGTCACCGCGACGCTGCCGTCGGCGTTCTTGACCAGCCACGCCCAGCCGGAGCCGAACTGGCCGATGCCGGCGTTTTTGAACTCCTCCTTGAAGGCGTCGAAGGAGCCGAAGGCGCTGTTGATCGCCTCGGCCAGCTCGCCGCTCGGCTCGCCGCCACCGTCGGGGCTCATCATCTGCCAGAAGAGCGAGTGGTTGTAGTGGCCGCCGGCGTTGTTGCGGACCGGGCCCTGCTTGTCGGCGGGCAGGTCGCCGAGGCTCTTGAGTACGTCCTCGACGTCGCTGTCGGCCCACTGCGTACCCTCGAGGGCGCCGTTGGCTTTGTCGACGTAGGCCTGGTGGTGTTTGTCGTGGTGGACGCGCATCGTCGCCTCGTCGATGTGCGGCTCGAGCGCGTCGTAGGCGTACGGAAGATCGGGTACCGAGAATGCCATCGAAAGGTCTCCTTGCTGGGTTGGAAGTTCCCCAGGGAGCCTAACTATTCGGCGTCGTCCTCCCCGGCGCCGTTGCCGACGGGGACGTTTTCGGCGGGATCGCGCTCGCCGGCGCGCGGGACCACGTCCGGATCGCCGCCGGTCCATTCGTTGAAGCGGTACCAGGCCGGCTTGGCCTCGCGCTCGGCGGTGAGCAGGCCAGCCGAGCGACAGAACGAGCAGGTGCCGCCCTCGTCGCTCCACGTGTACCACCAGACGCCGCCGAGCCGCCAGCGCAGCCGGTTGGCGGAGATCATCGCGAAGGAGCGCGAGAGCTGGCTGGCCTGGCCGTAGAGCCCGCGCTCCCAGCGAGTCGGGCCCGGCGCCGACCCCCAGCCCAGCTCGGTCAGGTAGATCGGCGTCGCCGCGTCGTGGTGGATGCGCATGATCCGCCGCAGGTTGCGCAGCTGCGTCCCCATCGCCCGCGTGTCGGCGACGTAGGGGTGCAGTCCGACCCCGTCGAAGAAGCGCTTCACGTTGCGGGCCCGGTAGATCCGCTGCAGGAAGTCGCCGGAGTGCACGTTGGGCGGGACCTGCAGCGGCCGTCCGAAGAAGCCGCCGATGATCACCTCGGCGCCGGGGTCGGCCCGGTGGATCGCCCGGCCCGAGATCCGGATCAGGGTGGCGAACTTAGCCGGGTCGGGATCGTTGGCGAAGCTGACGATGTTCTCCTCGTTCCAGATCTCCCAGCGTTCGATCGGCAGGAACGGCAGCGCCGGGTGTTCGTACCAGAAGTCCCCTTCGGGCCCGTAGCGTTCGACGATGGCGCGCAGGAAGCGGGCCCAGCCGGTTCGCTGCCGGGGGGTCGCGACGGGCAGGTCGGCGTGTTCGTCGGCCGCCCATTCGGGGCTGCCCCAGAGGAACGGCATCACCCGGATACCCGCCTCGGCGGCCACCTCGACTTCGCGGTCGTAGCTGTCCCAGTGCGCCTCGGAGAGCAGCGGGCTGTCCGGCTGCACGGCGACCCAGTAGAACGGCAGCCGCATGCTGGTGATCCCGGCTTCGCGCATCAGCAGCATGTCCGACGCCTTCGCCGAGCTCTGCGGCGAGATGCCGACGAAGCCGCGCGGCAGGTCCGCCCTCGCCACCGCCGGCAGCGCCACGGCGATCAGGACGAGCAGAAGGACGAGCTTGCGGGCCATTGCCCTTGCAGGAACCGTCACGCGAGGCAAAGTAGCGGCCAGGCGCTCAGAAGGGGCAGCCCCTCCACGCCCGGCCTCTGGGATAATCGCCGCTCTCGGGGCGTGGCGCAGCCTGGTAGCGCGCACCGTTCGGGTCGGTGAGGTCCCCGGTTCAAATCCGGGCGCCCCGATGTAGACCTCAAGCAACGCTCAGTCGGTGGCCGCGTCCAGATCCTCGAGGTCGGCGAGGTCACGGGTTCGGCCAGCGGCCCGCTTCATCGCCTTCAAGTCCTCACGGGAGCAGACCCACACCTTCGCTCCGAGGATCTCGGCCTCGACGGCCCGCGATCGCAGCTCTCCAAAGCTCGGCACGCCGTCGAGGCCTTGAACGATGTCGAGTCGTCCGAGGTCGGTCTCGATTGCAACCTGGTCGCCACCGACCACTGCGGCGGCAATCGAAGACGAGCTGCCGAGCAGCGTCTCGCCCTGCTGTACGTGACCTCCTGCCGCCACCGCGACGTCGGCGACTCGCCTGACGTTGTCGGAGTCCGTGGCGACGACTACGTCGACGTCCTTGGTACCTCGGACGACCCCCCAGGCGTTCAGAGCCAGTCCGCCCACCACCACAAACTCGGCGCCCGCCTCACTCAAGCGCCTCAGCAGCTCGTCGAAGGCCGGTTCGCTCAACTCTTCAGCGCGGCCCCGGTGAAGCGCATCAGCTTATGACTGAGCGCGATTCCCTCTGCGAGGTTCACGCTGAGCGACCGACTTGCATCGTCGCGCAGGCGCCGGACCCGCAGAGCCTCTGCGTCCGCCGCGACCGTTCCTCTGCTGGCCTGTTCGCGCTGCTCCACGACACGGATGCTATCGGCAGACGTTCGCATTGTAAGGTGGGCACATGGCTCAGCAACAGGGCTCAGGCGCTGTCGCACTCGGCAACGAAGAGGCCGTGCGGGCGTGGGACACCGTCCTCTACGAACGCTGGAAGAGCAACCGCGCGGTGTTCGTGGGGGCGCTGGACGGGCTCACCGACGCGCTCTTCGGCCGCTACCCCCCGCCGCCGGGCGGGCGCTGCATCGACGTCGGCTGCGGGTTCGGAGAGACGACGCAGCAGTTGGCCGGACTCGTCGGCCCCGAGGGCTTCGTGCTCGGCACCGACTCCTCGCCGCGCTTCATCGAGGACGCCCGACAGGAGGCGGCCGAGGCGGGCGTGGAGAACGTCGAGTTCGAGGTCTCCGACGCGCAGACGGCGCGCTGGGATCCGACCTTCGACTACGCCTTCTCACGCATGGGGACCCAGTTCTTCGCCGCCCCGGTCCCGGCGATGCGGGCGATCCGCGGCGCCCTCAAACCAGGTGGTGTGCTGCGCAAGGTCTGCTGGCGCCGCAAAGACGAGAATCCGCTCTGGGCGGAGCCGGAGGAGGTCGTGCTGCGCTTCCTCTCGCGCCCCGAGGAGTACGACGCCGACACCTGCGGCCCGGGGCCGTTCTCGCTCGGCAACCCCGAGACGACCACCGGCATCCTCGAGGCCGCCGGCTTCGTCGACGTCGAGCTGGATCGCTACGACTTCGACTACTTCGTGGGGAAGGACATGGACGAGGCGATCGAGTGCATGCTGGCGCTCGGGCCCGGTGCCGAGCTGATCCGCCTCAACGGCGAGCACGGCGAGAGCCTGCGGGCGGAGATCGCCGCCGCCCTGGCCGAGCGCTACGCCTCCCGGCAACAGCCGGACGGCTCGATCCTCGCTCGCGCCTCGGTCTGGATCGTCGCGGCGACGAACCCGGCCTAGCTACTGGACTTCGGCGATCGCCCGCTCGATTTCGCCGAGGCCGGCCCCGTCCTGGAGCGTGATCGTGCCGTTCGGGCCGGTGACGATCGCCGCCTGCCCGGTGCGGATGCCGAGGCCGCGGCCGAGCTCCTCGTAGGCGGCAAGGCGGCGGGAGATCGGCCCGTCGGCCTGGCCCTGTTCTTCCAGCGTCTGCTCCCATTCGGTCTGGTCCATCTCCTCGACGCCGGCGGCGATCGAGTCGAGGAAGTCCTGGTTGACACCGAAGTGGTTGGCTTCGCCCTGGTTGCGGAAGAAGAGGTAGGTGTACTGCCAGCCGTAGTTCTGCTCGGCGGCCGCCTCGGCGCCGTAGAAGCCGAGCTGCTGGACGTTCTCGCTGTTCGAGTAGTGGCGGTAGAGCAGCTGCACGTCGCCGGGCCGCGCGTAGTCTTCGGCGAGGGTCGGGATCGTGCCGAGGAAGTCCTCGCGACAGCTGGCGCACTGCAGGTCGTTGAAGATCTGGATCGTGACCGGGGCGTTGGAGGAGCCGAGCCGGTCGCCTTCCTGCGGAACGCCGCCGAAGTAACGGCTGGCGTCGGAGACGCCGGAGACGTGGACGACGTCGTCGCCCGGCTCCAGGGTCGCCATTTCCACCACCAGGTAGCCGAGGCCGAAGAGGAAGATGGCGAGTAGCGCGACCACCCAGAGGCGCCCGCGCCTCGGCATCGCTTTGACGGTGGCTTCCGACATCCGGCTCCATTATCGCGAGCCGGGAGCGCGCGCATGCCGCAACGTCCGCAAAAAGCGGTTGACACGTCCGCGTCGGGGGATAAACATGAGCTACCCACTTTCAACGACTCGGGAGGTCTACATGGCCAATCACCTGACGCCCAGCGAGCTCGCGGACCAGCTGCACATGGACCAGCAGGAGGTGATCGGGCGATGCGTGGCGATGGGCGTCCCGATCTTCCACGGCCGCATCGACAGGACCCTGTTCGAATGCTCGTTGCGTAGCCTCGGCGCAAGCAAAGCGCTGCAAGCCGACTCCGAGACGCGCCACTGATCTAGACTCCCCCCGAATGGAGGGGAGGGGTACCAATTCCAGAACGCTCGCGGACCTGCTTCAGCGAGCGGCCGACATCTACGGCGACCAGCCCGCCGTCCGCTTCAAGGAGGGCGATCAGTGGGTCAGCCGCAGCTTCACCGAGGTCGTGGAGATCGTCCGGCCGCTGGCCCTCGGCCTGACTGAGCTCGGCGTCGAGAAAGGCGACCGGGTCTCGATCCTCGGCAACACGCGGCCCGAGTGGACCTACTTCGACTTCGCCGCGCTGGGCATCGGCGCGACGGTGGTGCCGATCTACCAGACCAACTCGCCCGAGGAGTGCCGCTACGTCCTCGACAACTCCGACGCCAAGGTCGTGATCGTCGAGGACGCCGAACAGCTGGCCAAGGTCCAGGAGGTGCGCTCGGCGCTGCCCAAGCTCGAGCACATCGTGCTGATGACCGGCACCGACCCGGCGGCGCTCTCGATGGCCGACCTCTCGGCCAAAGGCGAGGCGGTCGACCAGGCCCGCTGGGAGCAGCGCTACAGCGCGGTCACCCCACAGGACATCTGCACCTTCATCTACACCTCGGGCACGACCGGGCCGCCGAAGGGCTGCGTGATCAGCCACGGCAACTACCGGGCGATGCTCGACATGGTCAACTCGACCAGCGTCATCGAACCCGAAGACGTCACCTATCTCTACCTGCCCCTCGCCCACTCCTTCGCGCTGCTGATCCAGCTCGGCAGCTTCGACCTCGGCTCGACGATCGCCTACTGGGAGCGCGACCCGCTGAAGATCCTGCCCAACATGGCGGAACTGAAACCGACCTATTTCCCGTCGGTGCCGCGGATCTTCGAGAAGATCTACACCGCCGCGACCAGCGGCATGGAAAAAGCCGGCGGGCTCAAAAAGGCGATCTTCGACTGGTCGATCAACGTCGGCGCGAAGATGCGCGAAGTCGAACGCAGCGGCCGCAGGCCCGGCTTCCTGCTGCAGCGCAAATACAAGTTCGCCGACGAGAAAGTCCTCTCGAAAATCCGCGCCCTGTTCGGCGGCAACCTGCGCCTCGCGGTCTCCGGCGCGGCGCCGATCAACCCGGAGATCCTGCGCTTCTTCGACGCCGCCGGGGTGCTGATCCTCGAGGGCTGGGGGATGACCGAGACCTCGACCGCGGCGACGATCGCGACCCCCGACGACTTCAAGATCGGCACGATCGGCAAACCGTTCCCGGGTTGCGAAGTGCGGATCGCCGAGGACGGCGAGATCCTCGTCAAGGGCCCCAACGTCTTCCAGGGGTACCACAAGAACGAGGAGGCGACCAACGAGACGATCGTCGACGGCTGGCTGCACACCGGCGACCTCGGCGAGATCGACTCCGACGGCTTCATCAAGATCACCGGCCGCAAAAAGGACATCATCATCACCGCCGGCGGCAAGAACATCACCCCGGCCAACCTCGAGGCGGAAATCAAGCAGCACCCGCTGGTCTCCCAATGCGTCGTCGTCGGCGACCGCCGCCCCTACCTGGTCGCCCTGGTCACCCTGGATCCCGAAGAGGCGGCCACCTACGCGACCGAGCAGGGGCTCCCCGACGACCTGGCCCAGCTCGCCGCCAACCCCGACGTGCACGCCTCGATCATGGCCCACGTCGAGGAGATCAACAAGAACTTCGCCCGGGTCGAGCAGGTCAAGAAGATCGCCATCCTCCCCCACGACCTCTCGCAGGAGACCGGCGAGCTGACCCCGACCCTGAAGGTCAAGCGCGCCGTCGTCACCGACAAGCACGAGAGCGAGATCGAGCAGCTCTACGCCGCCTAGCGGGTCAGTAGCGGGCGACTAGGGCGGCGATCCGGTCCTGCTGGAGGTGGGCGAGGCTGAGGTTGCCGACGCTGCCCATCAGGATCGAGAAGGCCATCACCCGGCCGCTGGCGTTGAAGCAGTAGCCGGAGAGGTTGCTGACCCCGGTCAGGGTGCCGGTCTTGACCCGGCAGCGGCGGTTGGCCGCGTTGTTCATGCGGTCGTCGACGGTGCCCTCGGCGCCGCTCAGCGCCAGGTCCTGGATGAACTCGTCGCCGACCTCCTGCTTGCGCATGCCGAGCAGCAGGTCGATCACCTCGCGCGGCGAGGCACGGTTGCCGCGGGTCAGCCCGGAGCCGTCGACGGCGTGCAGCTGCGAGCCGAGCGAGGCGGCGAAGTTCTCGACCACCGCCGCCCCTGCCGCGGTCGTGCCTGCCTGGCCGACCTCGGCGCCGAGCAGCTTGATCAGCATCTCGGCGAAGAAGTTGATCGAGTAGATGTTGGTCACGTCGACCAGCTTGCCCAGCGGCGGCGAGGAGACGACCGCGACCCGCTGGCCGTTGACCGGCGTCGGTCGCAGGGCCACGGCCGCCGGCATCGTGATGCCGCCGCCGCGCAGCGAGCGGGACAGCTTGCTCGCCGCCAGCTTCGCCGGGTCAGCGGAGAAACCGCTCGAGCTGCTGCTGCCGCTGAAGCCCGAGTTGAAGGCGAGGCCGGAGAGCGGGCCGATGTAGGAGCTGGTCGCGTAGCCGGAGTCGGCGACCCCGCGCAGGCGGTCGAAGATCGAGTCGTCGGCGTAGAGCCGGCCGGTCACCGCCTTGATCCCGGCGAGGCGGATCTGCGGCTGCAGCGCGAACAGGTTGGTGCCGAGCCCGCCCAGGTAGCCGTTGTAGAAGCCCGGCGTGCCGAGCGCCGGATCGCCGCCGCCCTGCAGGTAGAGGCTGCCGTGCAGGACGCCGCGCGAGTCGATCGGCCCGTCGCGGAAGACCTTGGTGTCGATCCGATAGTCCGGGCCGAGCTTGGCGAGCGCCGTCGCGGTGGTGAACATCTTCATGTTCGAGGCCAGCGGCAGCGTGCGGCCGGCGCTGCTCGCACAGGCGACACGGCCGCTTTCGGCATCGACCACGAGCAGGCCGCTGGCGCCGCCGCCACCGGACTTGAGCAGACTCTTCATGCGGTCGCAGGCAGGGCTCGCCTGGGCGCCGCCGGCGATCAGAAGCGCCACGGCGCAGGCCGCCGCAAGCAGGATCGAGACCCTTTTCATCGTCCCTAGGAACACCTGAGCGGGTCAAGGTAGCGGGCCCGGCGGTCTGGTCGGCCGGCCAGGATGGGATAATCCTCGTCGGCATGGGGAAAGTCGTCGATATCGAGTCCAAGCCGAGGCGCCGCACGCGCTCGCGGAAAAAGCCGTCGAAGACGGCGCTGGTGCTCGGCGGAGGCGGCTTCACCGGCGGGGTCTACGAGATCGGCGCCCTGCGCGCGCTCGACCTGCTGGCGATCAACAGCACGGTCAACAATTTCGACGTCTACGTCGGGACCAGCGCCGGCTCGTTCGTCGCCTCGATGCTCGCCAACGGCGTCACGCCGGAGGAGATGATGCAGGTGCTGAACGCCCGCGTCCCCTCCGAGCTCGAGGATCTCGACCTCGACAGGGTGCTGAAGCCCAACTACCTCGGCTTCCTGCAGAAGGCCGCGGCGCTGCCGCTGCGCAGCTTCGAGCTGGTCCGCACGCTCGCCCGACTCGGAGAGATCTCGGCGATCGACATCGGCGTCGGCCTCGCCGAGGCGCTGCCCACCGGCCTCTACTCGGGCTCGGGTCTGGCCGACTACGTCGCCGAGGTGCTCGGCGACGGCGGGCGGGTCAACGACTTCCGCCTGCTCGACCGCGAGCTCTACCTGACCGCGACCGACCTCGACACCTGCGAGCGGATCGTCTTCGGCGAAGACGGCTGGCAGGACGTGCCGATCTCCAAGGCGGTGCAGTGCTCGACGACCCTGCCGATTGTTTACAAGCCGGTCGACCTGAAGGGGCGCCAGGTGGTCGACGGCGGCATCCGCTCGACCACCAACGTCGACATCGCGGTCGAGAAGGGCGCCAAATTCATCATCGTCGTCAACCCGCTGGTGCCCTACGTGAACGACTTCCAGAAGACGATTCCGACGCTCTCGGGCAAGCGTGTGCGGCGGGTCTCCGACATGGGGCTGCCGGCGATCGCCAACCAGACCTTCCGGCTGATCGCCCACCAGCGCCTGCACCAGGCGGTCGAGCACTGGCAGGAGCGCTATCCGGGCGTCGACATCATCCTGCTCGAGCCCGAGCCGACCGACGAGCTGATGTTCGGCACGCCGATCATGGACTACCGCCGCCGCCTCGAGATCGGCCGCCACGGCTTCGAATCGGTCACCGCGACCCTTGCCAAGGACTATGACCGCTTCGAGGAGATCGCCGGTCGCCACGGCCTCGAAATATCCGGCGCCCGCGTGCGCCGCGTCGTCGAGCGCGCCGCCGAAGAAGAGCCCGAGCAGGTCTCCGCCTGGAAACGCGTCCTAGAGCAGACGACGTCGGTCCTGCTGCGCCAAAGCGGCGAGGCCTCCTAATCGCTGTATGACGTTTGTAACCCTGTGGGTTACAAACGTCAATCCTTGACCAGCGCCAGCAGGCCGGCTTCGTCGAGCACCTCGGTGCCGAATTTCTCCGCTTTGGCGAGCTTCGAGCCGGGGCTCTCGCCGGCGACGACGTAGTCGGTTTTCTTCGAGACCGAGTTGGTCACCTTGCCGCCGGCGCCCTTGACCAGGGCGGCTGCCTCCTCGCGGGTCAGCTCGGGCAGGGTGCCGGTGAGGACCACGGTCTTGCCTTCCAGCGGGCCGCCGGCGGCGCGCCGTTCGGACTCGTCGGCCTCGAGGCGCAGCCCTTTCTCGCGCAGCTTCTCGACCAGCGCCCAGGTCGGCTCGTCGGCCAGCGACTCGGCGATCTGCACGGCCATGATCGGCCCGACCCCCTCGACCTCCTCGATCGCCTCGGGGTCGGCGGTGTGCAGGGCGTCGATCGAACCGAAGTGGTCGGCCAGCGCCTCGGCCGTGACGTAGCCGACGCCGGGCAGTCCGAGCGCGTAGAGCACGCGCTTGAACGGCCGCTGACGCGACGTGTCGATCGCCGCGACCAGGTTGCGGGCCGAGGTCTCGGCGAAGCGGTCGAGCTCGACCAGCCGCTCCTCGCTGAGGTCGTAGATGTCGGCGACGTCGCCGATCACGCCCTCCTGGAGGAAGGTCAGGGCCTGCTTCTCGCCCAGCCCGTCGATGTCCATCGCGCCCTTGCTGACGAAGTGCTTGACGTGCTGGAAGGACTGACCCGGACAGCCGGAGCGGTTGGGGCAGATCGTGAAGACCGAGTCCTCGTGCTTGACCGTCTCGGTCTTGCAGGCGGGGCATTTGCGCGGCGGTTTCGGTTTGCGCGCGCGCGGGTTCTCGCGCGGCAGTTTCGGCGAGACGACCTGCGGGATCACGTCGCCCGCCCGCATCACCACGACCTCGTCGCCCTCGCGGACGTCCTTGCGGGCGAGGTCCTCCTCGTTGTGGAGCGTCGCCGTGGTCACCGTGACCCCGCCGACGTGGACCGGCTCGAGCATCGCGAAGGGGACCAGGTGGCCGGTGCGACCGACGTTCCAGACGACCTTGTGCATCGTCGTCGTCGCCGTCGTCGGCGGGAACTTCCAGGCGATCGCCCAGCGCGGCTCGCGCCCGACCACGCCGAGCTCGCGCCAGAGCGCCTTCTCGTCGACCTTGACGACGACGCCGTCGATCTCGTAGTCGAGCTGCTCGCGCCGCTCCTCCCACCAGTGGCAGCGCTCGACGACGCCCTCGACGCCCTCGTGGTGGTCGGTGTCGGGGTTGACCTTGAAGCCGTTGTCGTTCAGCCATTCGACCTCGTCCATGTGGGTGGCGAGCTCGACCCCGCGGACCGCGCCGATCCCGTAGATCCAGGTCGAGAGCGGCCGTTCGGCGGCCAGCGCCGGATCGAGCTGGCGGATCGAGCCGGCGGCCGAGTTGCGCGGGTTGGCGAAGGTCGGTTCCTCGGCTTCGGCACGGCGTTCGTTCAGCGCTTTGAAGGCGGCGATCGGCAGGTATGCCTCGCCGCGGACTTCGATCAGCTCCGGAGCGCCCTTGAGGCGCAACGGCACGGAGCCGATCGTGCGCAGGTTCTGGGTGACGTCCTCGCCGACCCGGCCGTCGCCGCGGGTGGCGCCGCGGACCAGGACGCCGTCCTCGTAGGTCAGCGTGATCGCCAGGCCGTCGATCTTCGGCTCGGTCGTGTAGCTGAACTGGGCGGCGGTGATGTCGAGCCGCTTCAGGTAGTTGGCCAGCCGGTTCTCCCAGGCGCGCAGCTCCTCCTCGTTGCGGGCGTTGCCGAGCGAGAGCATCGCCTCGTGGTGCTCGACCGGGTCGAAGCGCTCCAGCGGCGCGGCGCCGACCCGCTGGGTCGGCGAGTCGGGGGTGCGCAGCTCGGGGTGCTCGGCCTCGATCGCGCGCAGCTCGTCGAGCAGTCCGTCGTAGACGTCGTCGCCGACCTCGGGTTCGTCGAGGACGTAGTAGAGGCGGTTGTGGCGGTCGAGCTCGGCCCGCAGCTCCGCCGCCCGCTGCGTCGCGTCGCCGCTCACGCCGTCGCGGTGCCGCTTGCCGCCAGCATCTCCTCGAAGCCCCAACCCCGCAGGGTGTCGAGGCCGCCGTGGTCGGTGAGGTCGAAGTGGATCGGCGTGACCGCGATCCTGCCCTGCGCGACGGCGTTCAGGTCGGTCCCCTCGATCTCCTCGTGACCCGGCTGCCAGCCGTAGATCTCGTAGCGCTTGTGGCCGGCCTCGGTCTCCTCGACCAGCTTCAGCTCGTCGTTGTAGATCCGTTTGCCGAGCTTGGTCACCTCGATCCCGCGCGGCTCGCCGGCGGGCAGGTTGACGTTGACCAGCGTTGCCTCGGGCATCTCGACCTCCCGCAGGCGGGCGACCAGTTTGGCCGTGAAGGCGGCGGCGACGGCGAAGTCGAAGCGGCCGCTGACATAGCCCATGCCACCCCCCGAGGACTGCTGGGAGAGGGCGATCGCCGGGATCCCGAGCACGATCCCCTCGAGAGCCGCGGCGACGGTGCCGGAGTAGGTGATGTCGTCGCCGAGGTTGGCGCCGTGGTTGATCCCGGAGACGATCAGGTCGGGGCGGCCGCCGAGCAGGCCGACCTCGGCGAAACGCACGCAGTCGACCGGCGTCCCGTCGACCGCGAAGCCGACGTCGCCGTCGTCGAACTGGACCTCCTCGACGGTCAGCGGCGAGCGCGTGGTGATGCTGCGCGCGGTCGCGCTGCGGTTGGCGTTCGGGGCGATCACGTCGACGGTGACGTCGTGGAGCTCACGCAGGGCGCGCCGCGCCGACTGAAGCCCGCGGGCCCCGATCCCGTCGTCGTTGGTGAGAAGGATGCGCATCGGCCCCCGATTCTAGGAGGGTGCAGCGACACCCGGTCTGCGGCTGGCGAGCGCCGGGCGGGGTGTCGCTGCACCCTCCCGGGTGTCGGGAGATACTGCCCCGGATGCCCACGCTGCGGCTCGACATCGAATACGACGGCTCCGGCTTCCGCGGCTGGGCCAGGCAGCCGGGCCTGCGCACCGTCCAGGGGGAGCTGGAGACCGCGTTGGCGACGATCCTGCGCGAGCCGGTCGAACTGACCGTCGCCGGACGCACCGACACCGGGGTCCACGCACGCGGGCAGGTGGCCAGCTTCATAACCGCCGCCGAGCCACCAGCCGACCTCGCCCGCAGCCTCAACGGCCTCGGCCCCGACGACATCGGCGTCACCGCCGCCGCGGTCGTCGCCGACGGCTTCGACGCCCGCCGCGACGCCCGCTCGCGGACCTACCGCTACCGCCTGCTCGCCAGGCGCGCGCCGAATCCGTTCGAGCAGGGCCGCGCCCTCTGGTGGCCGCACCGGGTCGACCGCGAGGCGCTCGACGCCTGCGCCGCGGCGCTCGTCGGCAACCACGACTTCACCGCCTTCACCCCCACCCAGACCGACCACGTCCGCTTCGATCGCGACGTGCTCGCCGCCGCTTGGACAGACGACGGCGACGTGCTCGAATTCGAGATCACCGCCGACGCCTTCATGCGCAACATGGTCCGTGCCTTGGTCGGCACGCAGCTCGAAGTCGCCTCATCGCGCCGCACGGTCGAGAACTTCAGCAAACTCCTCAAAGGCGCCCCTCGCTCAGCCGGAGGAGACACCGCCCCACCCCACGGGCTCTACCTCGAGTCAGTCGCCTACGAGTGAGCTAGACGAGCTCGAGGTAGACCATCTCGGTGGAGTCGCTCCGCCGAGGGCCCAGCTTGACGATGCGGGTGTAGCCGCCGGGGCGCGTCGAGTAGCGCGGCGCCACCTCGTCGAACAGCTTGTGGACGATGAACTTGTCGTTGTGGAGGCTGGCGAGCGCCTGACGGCGGGCGTGCAGGTCGCCCCGTTTGGCGAGCGTGATCAGCTGCTCGACCTCGGGTTTGACCGCCTTCGCCTTGGCCTGGCTCGTTTCGATCCGCTCGTGCTCGATCAGCTGCTTGGAGAGGTTCGTGAGCAGCGCCTCGCGGTGGGCCGACGAGCGGCTCAGCTTGTTCCGCTTCTTGCGATGGCGCATCGGACTATCCCCTCGCTCCCGTGACCTAGTCCTGCTGGAGGTCCAGGCCGCGGGCGTGCAGGGTCTCGATCACTTCCTCGATCGACTTCTGACCGAAGTTGGGGATCGCGTTCAGTTCCGCGCGCGACTTGCGAACCAGGTCGCCGACGGTCTGGACGCCGGCGCGCTTCAGGCAGTTGTAGGAGCGCACGCCCAGTTCGAGCTCCTCGATCAGGATCTCGTCGAGGCCGTTGTTGCTGGCCACACCGTCGCCGCCCGAAGAGGAGAGCGAGTCGGCCAGCGGGGTCGGGATCGGTTCACGCGCGGTCAGTTCCTCGACCCGCTCGGCGTCGGTGAAGATCGCCAGGCTCTTGATCAGGATCTCGGAGGCCTCGCGCAGCGCCGCGGCGGGCTCGATCGAGCCGTCGGTCTCGAGGTCGAGCTCGAGCTTGTCGAAGTCGGTGCGCTGACCAACGCGGGCGGCCGACACGGCGTAGGAGGCGCGACGGATCGGCGAGAAGATCGAGTCGATCGGGATCACGCCGATCGGCTGCTCGTCCGACTTGTTCTCGTCGGCCGGCGAGTAGCCGCGGCCGCGGCCGATCGTCAGGTAGACCTCGAGTTTCGTTTTCTTCTCGAGCGTCGCGATCGGCGCGTCGGGGTTGAGGATCTCGACGCCGGAGGGCAGGTCGATGTCCTTCGCCTTGACCTCGCCGGGGCCGGTGGCGACCAGCGGTGCCTCGACCTCGTCGGCGTCGGTGTGCATGCGGACGACCAGGTCCTTGAGGTTGAGGATGATGTCGGTGACGTCCTCCTTGACACCGGGCACGGTGGAGAACTCGTGCGCTACGCCCTCGATCCGGACGCTGGTGATCGCGGCGCCGCCCAGCGAGGAGAGCAGGACGCGCCGGAGGCTGTTGCCGAACGTGTAGCCGAAGCCCTTGTCGAGCGGCTCGATCGTGAACGTGCCGCGACGGTCGTCGACTTTCTCGGAGATGATGCGGGGGACCTGGAAATCAGTGGTCATGAGTTCCTTGCGTATGCGTGTTCAGAAATTGCGGGTTCCGGACTACTTGGAGTACAGCTCGACGATCAGCTGCTCCTGAACCGGCGCCGAGATCTCGGAGCGCTCGGGGTAGCGCAGGACCTTGGCGGTGAGGGCGTCGTGGTCGGCCTGCAGCCAGGCCGGAACCGTCGAGACGAGTTCCGTCGCGCGCCGGATCGTGTCCGTCGCGGAGGAGCCCGGCTTGATCGAGATGATGTCCTCGGGACGCACCTGGTAGGACGGGATGTCGACGCGGCGGCCGTTGACCATCCAGTGGCCGTGGCTGATCAGCTGGCGGGCCTGGCGCCGCGAGGCGGCGAAGCCGAGCCGGACGAGCACGTTGTCGAAGCGCGACTCGAGCAGCCGCAGCAGGTTCTCGCCGGTGACGCCGTCCTGGCGCGAAGCCTTGTCGTAGTAGGCGCGGAACTGTTTCTCGAGCACCTGGTAGTAGCGGCGCGTCTTCTGCTTCTCGCGCAGCTGCACGCGGTACTCGGACTGGCGCAGGCGACCGCGGCCGTGCTCGCCGGGCGGGTAGGAGCGACGCTCGACGCCGCACTTGTCGGTGAAGCAGCGCTCGCCCTTGAGGAAGAGCTTCTGGCCCTCGCGACGGCACTGTTTGCACTGCGGGGCGGTGTCGCGAGCCACTAGACGCGCCTCCGCTTCTTCGGCCGGCAGCCGTTGTGGGCCTGCGGGGAGACGTCCTTGACGGTGGTCACGTCCAACCCGGCGGCCTGCAGCGAGCGAATCGCCGTCTCACGTCCCGAGCCGGCACCCTTGGCGAAGACCTCGACCCGCTCCAGCCCGTGTTCCATGCCCTTCTTGGCGGCCGCGTCGGCGGTCACCTGGGCGGCGAACGGGGTCGACTTGCGCGAGCCTTTGAACCCGGCCGAGCCGGCCGACTCCCAGGCGATCACGTTGCCGTCGGTGTCGGTCAGCGTGACGATCGTGTTGTTGAAAGAAGTCTTGATGTGCGCCTGTCCGTAGGTGACGTTCTTTTTGACGCGACGGCGCGCGCGTCCCTTGGCGGGTTTTTTCTCAGCCATCCTCTTCCCCTATGCCTTGCGCTTGCCGGCGATGCTCAGCCGCCGCGGGCCCTTGCGGCCGCGCGCGTTGGTCTTGGTGCGCTGCCCGCGGACAGGCAGGCCGCGGCGGTGACGCAGGCCGCGGTAGGAGCCGATCTCCATCAGGCGTTTGACGTTCTGCGAGCGCTCGCGGCGCAGGTCGCCCTCGACCTCGCGGTTCTCGACCGCCTCGCGCAGTTTGATGACCTCGTCCTCGGTCAGGTCCTTGGCCTGGGTCCCGGGGTCGATCTTCGTCTCGGCGAGGATCTGCTGGGCGGTCGAGTGGCCGATCCCGAAGATGTAGGTGAGCCCGATCTCGATCCGTTTGTTGACCGGGATGTTGACGCCGGCGATACGTGCCATGACCTAGCCCTGCCTCTGCTTGTGGCGCGGGTTTTGGCAGATCACGAGAACCGCCCCATTGCGGCGGATGATCTTGCACTTCTCGCACATCGGCTTTACGGAAGCTCGAACCTTCATTGCTCCGGTCTCTGATCGAAAACAGGATTCCCGCTCGCCCCATGAATCGGACAGCAGGCACAGACAACCGGCCCATTGGGCCGACGGAGAAAGATAGCAGGGGGCGGCCCGCGGGCGTCGCTGCCTACGCCTCGACGAGCGCGAGCGTGAAGCCGTCGTAACCCTTCGAGCCGACCGTCTGGATCGTCGTCGCGGCGACGCGTGGCTCCGCGGCGATCATCTCGTGGAGTCGGCGCTGCGCCTTGGTGGCCGGATCGGGGTCGTCGGCGTCGGCCAGCGAGCCGTCGCGGACGACGTTGTCGGCGACGATCAGGCCACCGGGGCGGGTGCGATCGAGTGCCCAGGAGAAGTAGTGGGGGGTGTTCACCTTGTCGGCGTCGATGAAGGTGAGATCGATCGGCCCGAAGCCCTCCTCCTCCAGCGCGGGCAGCGCCTCGAGCGCCGGCCCGACCCGCACCTCGACCCGCTCGCCGAGCCCGGCGCGCTCGATGCTGGCGGCGGCGACCCGCGCGAACTCCGGCTTGAACTCGAGCGAGACGAGGCGGCCGTCGGCCGGCAGCGCCCGGGCGAGCTGAATCGTGCTGTAGCCGCCGAGCGTGCCGAACTCGAGGATCGTGCGGGCGCCGATCGAGCGGGCCAGCAGGTTGAGCAGCCTGCCCTGCGGCGGCGAGACCGCGATCGCCGGCAGGTCGGCCGCGGTGGCGTCGTCGAGGGCCGCGCCCAGCGCCTCGTCGTCGCCGGCGATCGTGGCGGCGATGAAGGCGTCGACGGCCGAGAAGGTCCGCTGGTCCATCAACCTCGATCTTGACGGAAGCGGCGCAGCCGCAACGAGTTGGCGACGACCGAGACGCTAGAGAACGCCATCGCCGCGCCGGCGATCACCGGATTGAGCAGCCCGGCCGCGGCCAGCGGCAGCGCCGCGACGTTGTAGCCGAAGGCCCAGGCGAGGTTCTGCTTGATCGTCCGCAGCGTCGCCCGTGAGAGCCGGATCGCCTCGGCAGCGCCGCGCGGGTCGCCCGAGACGAGGGTCAGGTCGGAGGCCTCGATCGCGACGTCGGTGCCGGTCCCGATCGCCAGACCGAGGTCGGCGAGCGCCAGCGAGGGAGCGTCGTTGACGCCGTCGCCGACCATCGCGACAACGCGGCCTTCGCCTTGCAGGCGGCGGATCACGTCGGCCTTGCCGTCGGGCAGGACTTCGGCGACGACCCGCTCGATCCCGACCTCGGCGGCGACCGCGCGCGCGGTCGCCTCGTTGTCGCCGGTCAACAGCAGCGGCTCGATGGCCAGGGCCCGCAACGACGCGACCGCCTCGGCGGAGCTCGGCTTGACGCTGTCGGCGACGACGGCGAGGGCCCGCACGGCGCCGTCCCAGGCGACCAACACGGCCGTGGCGCCGCGCGACTCGGCCGCCTGGCGGGCGGCGGTCAGGTCGGCGGGGACCGCGAGGCCCCACTCGGCGACCAGCGCGGCGCGCCCGACCTGGACTCCGTGGCCATCGACCACCCCCTCGACCCCGAGCCCCTCGCGGTTGACGAACTCCTCGGCCCGCGGCAGCTCGCCGATCTCGGCCCGCGCCGCGGCGGCGATCGCACGCCCGATCGGATGCTCGGAAGCATCCTCCAAAGCCCCCGCCAGCCGCAGAGCCTCGCGGCGCGCCTCGCCCTCCATATGACTTTTGTCGCCCTCTGGGCTACAAACGTCAGCCACTACGTCGACCAGCTCCATCTGGCCCGTGGTGACCGTGCCGGTCTTGTCGAGCACGACGGTGTCGACGCGGCGGGTCGACTCGAGGACCTCCGGACCCTTGATCAGCAGGCCGAGCTGGGCGCCCCGGCCAGTGCCGACCAGGAGCGCCGTCGGCGTGGCCAAGCCGAGCGCGCAGGGGCAGGCGATGATCAGCACCGCGACCGCAGCGGTGAAGGCGAAGGAGGCGCTCTCGCCGGCGCCGAGCCAGAAGCCGAGCGTCGCCACCGAGAGAGCGATCACCGCCGGCACGAAGACGGCGGAGATGCGGTCGGCGAGCCGCTGCGCCGGCGCCTTGCCGGTCTGGGCCTCGCTGACCAGGCGGGCGATCTGGGCTAGCGCGGTGTCGGCGCCGACCTTGGTGGCGCGCACGACGAGGCGCCCGCCGGCGTTCACGGTCGCGCCAGCGACCTCCTCGCCTGGGCCTACCTCGACCGGGACCGACTCGCCGGTCAAGAGCGAGCGGTCGATCGCCGAGCGCCCCTCCTCGACGACGCCGTCGGTAGCGACCTTCTCGCCGGGGCGGACGACGAAGCGGCCGCCGACGGCGAGCTGCTCGACCGCGATCCGGCGCTCCTCGCCGCCGGCGTCGAGGACCGAGACCTCCTTGGCCCCCATCTCGAGCAGCGCCCGCAGCGCAGCGCCGGCGCTGCGCTTGGCGCGCGCCTCGAAGTAGCGCCCGGCGAGGATGAAGGTCGTCACCACCGCGGCGGTCTCGAGGTAGATCTCGCTGTCGCCGCCGCTGCCGTCGGGCAACAGCTTGAACTCCATGGTCATCCCGGTCATGCCCGCGTCGCCGATGAACAGCGCGTACAGCGACCAACCCCAGGCGGCGAGCACGCCGACCGAGACCAGCGTGTCCATCGTCGCCGCGCCGTGACGCAGGTTGGCGAGGGCGGCGCGGTGAAACGGCCACGCTCCCCAGAGGACGACCGGCGTGGCCAGCTGCAGCGCCAGCCACTGCCAGTTGTCGAACTGCAGCGCCGGGATCATCGAGAGCAGCAGGACCGGCAGGCTGAGGATCGCGCTGAAGGTGAGCCGCTGGCGCAGCGAGGCCGTCTCGTCGCCTTCCCCCCGCTCTTCGGCGCCCGCGTCGGCCTCCGGCAAGGCGGCCTCGTAGCCAGCCGCGGCGACAGCGTCGACGAGCTGCTCCGGGGCCACGGCCGCCGGGTCGTAGGAGACGGCCGCGACCTCGGTCGCATAGTTGACCGTGGCCTCGACCCCGTCGAGCTCGTTCAGCTTGCGCTCGACCCGGTTGGCGCAGGAGGAGCAGGTCATGCCGGTGATCGGCAGCTCGACCGCGGTAGGCATCAGCGCACCTCCTCGGTGAAGGCGACGGTCTGCAGCTCGCCGCGCACCACGAACTGGAGGAAGAGGCGGTAGCTGCCGGCGGTCGGGAAGGTGGCCTCGAACTCGACCGAGCCGTCGGCGCCCGCGTCGCCGGTCGGGTGGACGTGCAGGAAGGCGAGGTCGCCCTCGCGCAGCGCGACCAGGTGGCCGCCGGCGCCGAGATAGGGCTGCAACGCGGCGGGGTCCCCGTTGCCGGTCACGTGGAACCCGAGCTCCGCCGGCTCGCCGGCGTGCGTCGCTCCCGAGCGCAGCTCGACCTCGTAGCCACCGGGCTGGCTGGGCGCCACGCTCGTCGGCCGCGGCAGCGGCCCTAGGTCAGCGTTGCCGTCGACCCGCAGGTCGTCGGCCAGCGTGGTCGGCTCCCCAGCCTTGGAGAAGTCGGCGAAGACCCGGTACGTGCCGGCTTGCGCGAGCCGCAGCGGCACGGCCCAGGTGCCGTCGGCCGCCATCTCGGGGTGCAGGTGCTGGAAGCCGGTGAGGTCGCGCCGGACGACGATCACGTGCATCCGCTTCGTGTGGGCCAGGTCGAAGTCCGTCACCGCCCGGCCGGTCTCGTCGAGGATCTGGAAGCGCAGCTGCCCGTCAACCCCACGAGCGAACTCCGGATCGGCGACCACGAGACGAAGCCCGTGCTCGGCGACGCCGAGCCCGCGCACCGGATCGACGCCCGCGGCATGACCGCCAACGTCCGCGTGCCCGCCCTCCTCCATGTGGCCGTCGCCCTGCTCGGCGCTCGCGCCCGGCGCGGCGACGTCGAGCAGGCTGCCGGCGGCGAAGCTCGCCGCGAACAGCAAGGCCAAGCCGGCGGCGAAGGCGAGTAGGCGGGGTGCGGTTCCCATCGTGGAAGTACGCTAGCATATACCCATGGGGGGTATCTGTATCCCGCCTCCATCCGCAACCGAGAACGAGGAGAAACCCGATGCCAGCAGCCGAGAAAACCCCCACCCGCGGCTACACCGCCTCCAAGGAGCAGCTGCAGAAGCGGCTGCGCCGGATCGAGGGCCAGGTGCGCGGCATCGAGGGGATGGTCGAGGACGACCGCTACTGCATCGACGTGCTCACCCAGATCTCCGCCGTGCAGGCCGCGCTGGACAAGGTCGCGCTGGGGCTGCTCGACGAGCACGCGCGTCACTGCGTGATGGGAGTCGAGGGCGAGCTGCGCGACGAGCGCACCGAGGAGCTGATGGGCGCAGTCGGCCGGCTGATGAGGCGGGGCTAGAGATGCTGAACCGGCTCTCCTTCAGCGCCACGGTGCACTGTTTGACCGGCTGCGCGATCGGCGAGGTGCTCGGCATGGTGCTGGCCACCTGGTGGGGCTGGCACGACGCCGCCTCGATCGCCCTCGCCGTGGCGCTCGCCTTCTTCTTCGGCTACCTGCTGACCAGCCTGCCGCTGCTGCGCTCCGGGATGGGCGTGCGCGAGGTCGCGCCGCTGGCCTTCGCCTCGGACACGGCCTCGATCGCGACGATGGAGGTCGTCGACAACGTGATCATCCTGCTCGTCCCGGGTGCGATGGCCGCCGGGCTCGGCGATCCGCTGTTCTGGGGCAGCCTGGCGGCCGCCCTGCTGATCGCCGGCGCCGTCGCCTGGCCGCTGAACGGCTGGCTGATCGCCCGCGGCAAAGGCCACGCCGTAATCCACGGCGCCCACTGATGCCGTAACCGGTTTTCGCGGGGTGACAGCCCCCCGAAATCCGGTTACGAGGTCTAGCGCCCCAGCCGTTGGGTCAGCGTCACGACCTGCTGGAAGGTCGGCCGGTTCTGGAACGGGAAGGGCCCGAGTTCGATGCCCCCGGTCACCGTCGGTCGGTTCTGGTCGAAGCAGGACGGCTGCGGACTGGCCGCGCACTTGCCGTTGCCACCGCCGTAGAGCTGCGCCGCGTTCACCTTCAGCGCCGCGCTCAGGGTGCGCTGCAGCAGCGCGCGGCACTTCTTCTTCGAGCCGCCGCCGCAGTACTTGCGGCTGAACGCGCCGCGCGGCTTCTTCGCGAAGATGTTGCGCAGGTCCTTGGAGACGTAACCCCACCAGCCGTCGTAGAAGGCCGGCGCGTCGGGTGAGCCGCCGACGGAGTCGCCGATCTGCAGCATGCCGGCGAGCCGTTCGTAGGCCTTGTTGCCGAGCGCCGGCTGGAACTGGGCTTCGACCAGCTTCGGCCACCAGGCGTCCATCAGCTGGATCGCCGGCGTTTCCTCATCAACGCCATCGCGGTTGAGATCGCGCCGGTGGGCGCCCGCCTTGTTCCAGGCGCGCAGGGTCGCCACCGCGCTCTTCAGGTTCGCCGACTTCGGCGTGCCGAGGCCCTCGAGCAGGACCGGCAACAGCCGGTAGCCGCGCAGGTCCTGGGTCGCCGCTTCGTCCATCGCCGAGACGAGCTGGGCGATCGTCATCTTCTTCTTGCCCTTGGTCGCCGCCTTGACCTTGTCGGCGATCATCTGCGAGCGCTGCAACGGGCCGTAGCCATAGTTGTCGTCGGCCGCCGCCCATTCGGGCGCCTGCTTGTTGTTCCAGGAGACGAGGTAATCCGGGTTCGTCTGCTGCGGGTGCTTCTTGAACGGCAGGTAGGCCGCCAACTGGGTTGACGGGTTGAAGCCCTTCCAGTCGTACTCGCCCGTGCCGAACACCGGGAAGTCGGGCGAGGTGCCCTTGGCCCGCTGCGGGTAGGCGCCGGAGAGCGCGTAGGCGATGTCCTGGGAGTCGACGTAGGCCCAGTTGAAGGTGAAGTTGATGTTCGAGACGGCCTGTTTGAAGCCGGCCACCCCGGTCACCAGGCCGGGTTCGTTCAGCTGCCCGAAGCCGATCACCGAGTCGGCCTCGTGGAAGTAGGTGCTGCGCTGCTTCACGTAGGCGACCTTCTTCCCCTTCACCTTGGCGCGCGCGAAGACGATCCCGTGCACGGTCCGGTAAGCGACCAGGGTCTGGGAGCCAGCCGGGGTCGAGTCGATCGCGTTCGGCGTCCAGCTCTCGGTCTTTTCGAGCTTTTCCATCGCCAGGCACTTGCCGCGGTAGCGGTAGTGGAAGTTGTCCTTGCAGAGGACCTCGGCGAAGGTGTCGACGTTGTCGGAGCCGGCGCTGGTCGCGCTCCACGCGTAGTCGCGGCCGTGGCCGAGCTGGACGTAGAGGTTGACGCCGGCGAACGAGGCGCCGCGGGCGTCGATCCCCGGCCCGTGCAGGTCCTCCTCCATGAGGATCTGCGGGACGAAGTAGCCGACCTGCGGACCCATCACCGCGATCGGGTGGCCGGTGGCGGATTTCTTCGCCGAGACGAGCTCCCAGTTGGAGGCGTGTCCGGCCGACTGGATCGCTTTCTGCAGACGGGCGCCGAGGCTTTCCGGGTTCCCGGCGGCGCTCGCCGACGCGCTCGCAGTGGTCGGCGTGAAGCGGACCGTGTTCTTGTCCGGCAGCGCCAGGCCCTTGGAAGAGAAGGCGCTGCGGATCTCGTAGGGGAACTTCTTCGCGATCGTGGTCGGCGCCTCCGGGTCGTTCTTGGCGCGGAAGCCGAGCCAGGCCTTGCGCCCGGCTTTCTTCCCCATCCGTTCGACGAAGGCCTGCATGGTCAGCGCCGAGTTCAGCTCGTTGCCGCCGCCCTTGCCGAAGATCCCGCCGACCAGCGAGGCGATCGCGATCACGTCGGTGACCTTCCACGGTTCCATCGGCTTGCCGAGCAGCGTGTACTCGCCGGGGGCCAGTGCAGGGTTGATCTTGGCCGCGGCGACGTAGGCGTTGATGCCTTCCACGTAGGCGGCGACGTCGGCCGCCGCCTGCGCGCCGGCAGCGCCGTAGAGCTGCGGCATCTGGGTCGCCTGTTTTTCCAGGTCCGCTTCGGTGTACGGGGCGAAGCTCCACTGGCCGGCGTCGGCCTCGGCGTTGGAGCCGCCGAGGAAGGAGGCCAGTTCGGCGCGGCCGGTGTGGCGCAGGACGTCCATCAGGAAGAGGCGATCGGCGGCGCCCGCGTAGCCGGCGCCGAACATCGTGTCGGCGCGGGTGTCGCCGTAGATGTGCGGCACGCCGTAGGCGGAGTCGCGCTGGATCGTCACCCCCGGCCGCGGTTCGATCGTCGATTCGACCTGCCCGGCCGGGACGCCGAAGGTGGCGTCCTTGAAGAAGTTGGGGACCTGGTCGTCGGTCAGCGTCGGGCTGGCGTAGAGCAGGTTTTCGTAGAGCGGCTGCTGGTCGGCGAAGTGCGGCGGCAGCGGTTTGGAGGGCGCTTTGGATTTGATGATGTCGACCGTGGTGCCGAGCCCGTTCTCGCCGGGAGGCAACACGTTTCGGAAACCGCCGGCGTCGTTGGTGCCATACGGCTGCGGCGCCGCCGCGACAAGTTGAGCGGAGCTGGCAACGACCAGCAGCGACAGGATCAAAGGCAGCGCAAAAAGCTTGCCGACTCGACTTTGCAAGACCTCTCCTTTTCCCTAAGCGGCGCCCCCACCGCTTGCGAAGACACTAGCCGATCCGGCTGGCCGGCTAGCTAGGGGCGGGCTTTCGAGGAGCAGGGCGTGAGGGGTCGAGGTGTCCCTCTACCTTCGCTGGGATTTCGCCCGCGACTCAGCGGCCGTCCGAGATTGCCTTTGTGAGGCGAAATCAGGACGCCGCTCGTACGAGGGACACCTCGACCCCTCCCCTCCGGCGCCCTGAAGATCCGTCGAGCTGAACAGCCTGAATTCTGAGAGTTCGAGATTCGCGAGTCCGTAGTTATGCACGCATAAGGTGCGTCAGGGCAGACTCGCGAATTAGTCTTCGTGCCAGGGGGTGAGGATGCGCGGGCCGTCGGGGGTGACGGCGACCGTGAACTCGAAGTGGGCGGCGAGCGAGTCGTCCTCGGAGAAGACCGACCAGCCGTCGTCGCCCATGCGCACCAGCGGGCCACGGGCGTTGACCATCGGCTCGATCGCCAGCACCATGCCCTCCTCCAACTCCGGGCCCTTGCCGGGCTCGCCGAAGTTGGGGACCTGCGGCTCCTCGTGCATGTCGCGGCCGACCCCGTGGCCGACCAGGGTGCGGATCACCGAGAGGCCCTCGGCCTCGACCGCGCCCTGGATCGCCGCGGAGACGTCGCCGAGGTGGTTGCCGGGGTGCATCTGCTCGACCCCGGCGAACAGCGAGGCCTTGGTCACGTCGAGCAGGTTGCGAGCCTCGCGGTCGATCGGGCCGATCGGGATCGTGATCGCCGCGTCGGAGACCCAGCCGTCCTTGATCACGCCGACGTCGATCGAGAGGATGTCGCCGCGCTTGCACTCGTACGGCCCGGGGATCCCGTGGACCACCATCGAGTTGGGCGAGGCGCAGATCGAGCCCGGGAAGCCCCGGTAGCCCTTGAAGGCGGGCACCGCGTCCTGCGAGCGGATGAACTTCTCGGCGGCGGCGTCGAGCTCCTCCGTGGTGACCCCGGCGCGCGCCTTGGCGGCGAGCATCTTCAGGCAGCGGACGAGGATCTCGCCCGAGGCGGCCATCAGCTCGACCTGCTCAGGCGTCTTGCGGATGATCATCCGGTACAAGGCTAGACCGCCTCGTCTTGCTCCAGGCGCATCGTGGCGAGCGTGCGGCGAATCTCCTCGGCGACCTCGTCCGGGTCGCGCTCGCCCTCGAGCCGGCGCAGGACGCTGCGCTGGTCGTAGTAGTCGACCAGCGGCTCGGTCTTGTCGTGGTACTGGGCGAGGCGGTTGCGGATCGTCTCCGGGTTGTCGTCGTCGCGGGTGATCAGCTCGCTGCCGTCGATGTCGCAGACGCCCTCCTGCTTGGGCGGGTTGAACTCGACGTGGAAGACGTGGCCGTTCTCGACGCAGGTGCGGCGGCCGCCGAGCCGGCGCACGACCTCGTCGTCGGAGACGTCGATCAGCAGCACCGCGTTGACCGCGCGGCCGAGCTCGCCGAGCTTGGCGTCGAGCGCCTCGGCCTGGGGCGTGGTGCGCGGGAAGCCGTCGAGCAGGAAGCCGTCGCGCGCCTCCTCGGAGTCGAGCGCCTCGGCGATCACGCCTACGATCACCTCGTCGGGCACCAGGTCGCCGCGGTCCATGTACTCCTTGGCGGTGCGGCCGAGCTCGGTCTCGTCGCGCACGGCGGCCCGCAGGATGTCCCCGGTCGCGTAGTAGGGCAGGCGCAGGTCTTCCTGAAGTCGCTCGCCCTGGGTGCCCTTTCCCGACCCGGGTGGGCCGAGCAGGACTAGGTTCAGCTCCGGCATCTAAGGGAGCTTATTTGAGGAAGCCCTCGTAGTTCCGCATCATCAGCTGCGCCTCGAGCTGCTTGACCGTGTCGAGAGCCACGCCGACGACGATCAGGATCGAGGTGCCGCCGAAGTAGAAGGTCGCCGACGTCTGGCTGAACAGGATCGTCGGCAGCGCCGCCACCGCCCCCAGGTAGAGCGCGCCGGGGAAGGTCAGGCGGGAGAGGATGCGGTCGAGGTACTCGGCGGTCGGCCGCCCGGGACGCACCCCGGGAATGAAGCCGCCGTATTTCTTCAGGTTGTCGGCCTGGTCGACCGGGTTGAAGGTGACCGCCGTGTAGAAGTAGGTGAAGATGATGATGAAGAAGACCTCGCCGGCCACGTAGGCCCAGGTGTTAGGTCCGAAGAAGGCGGCGAAGTCGAGCGCGGCCGGGGTGTTGATCAGCTGCCCGATCGTCGGCGGGAAGGCCATGATCGAGGCCGCGAAGATGACCGGGATGACGCCGGCCATGTTGACCCGCAGCGGCAGGTAGGTCGAGCCGCCGGAGGTCATTTTGCGCCCGACCACGCGTTTGGCGTACTGGACGGGGATGCGGCGCTGGCCCTCCTGGACGAAGACGATCGCGACGATCACGGCAAGCGCGACGAACGGCATCATCACGATGAAGACCTGATCCGGGCTGTTCCACCATTTCTGGATCCCGTTGGGCAGACCGGAGACGATCGAGGCGAAGATCATCAGCGAGATGCCGTTGCCGATCCCGCGCTGGGTGATCAGCTCGCCCATCCACATCAGCAGGGTGCAGCCCGCGGTCAGCGCGATCACGATCAGGAAGACCTTCGGGAAGGTGAGCGCACCGACGACGCTGGTGCCCGCTTCTTCGCCGAAGGAGCGGAACAGGAAGACGTAGCCCAGCGACTGCATGAACGCGAGGCCGACGGTGAGGTAGCGCGTGTACTGGGTGATCTTCTGCTGGCCGACCTCACCCTCTTTCTGCAAGCGCTCCAGCGAAGGGACGACGACGGTCAGCAGCTGCAGGATGATCGACGCGGTGATGTAGGGCATGATCCCCAGCGCGAAGAGCGAAAGGCGCGAGAGACTGCCGCCCGAGAACGTGTTGAGGAAGCTGAGGATCCCGGAGCCGCTGAAGTTCTCGGAGATTTCCTTGACGGCGTCGGCGTCGACGCCCGGAGCCGGGATGTAGGCGCCAAGCCGGTACAGCGCGAGGATCGCCGCGGTGAAGGCGATCTTCTTGCGAATGTCGGCAACGCTGAACGCGTTGAGAATAGTTCTGAGCATTACGGCTCCAGAGTGTGACAGGAACCGCCGGCCGCCTCGATCTTCTCTTTGGCGGCACTGCTGAATGCGTGCGCGTGCACGTCCAGTTTCTTCGCGATCTCGCCGCGGGCGAGGATCTTGACGGGGACAGAGCGCTTGGCCAGCCCCTTCTCCTTGAGCGTCGCCGGGGTGACTTCGGCGCCGGCGTCGAAACGCGCCTCGAGGTCGGAGAGGTTGACCGGCTGCGTCTTGGTGCGGAAGTTCTCGAAGGGCATCGACTGCTTTTTGTGCGGGCCGCGGAGCTTTCGCATCCGCATGTGGATCGGGTTCTGCCCACCTTCGTAGTTGGCCTTCTGCTTGGCTCCGGCGCGCGAGCCGGCGCCCTTGTGGCCGCGGCCGGAGGTCTTGCCCAGGCCGCTGCCCTCGCCGCGGCCAAGCCGCTTGCGCGGCCGTTTCGAGCCCGGCTTCGGCTTCAGGTTGTGGAGACCGATCTCCTCTGAGCGCGGCGTCTCGGCCATTAGGAGACCTCCACCAGGTGGGAGACGACCTTCAGCTGGCCCTGCAGCTGCGGCGAGTCCTTGCGCTCCACGGATTTACCGATCCGCCCAAGCCCCAGCGCCTTCAAAGTCGCTTTCTGCTTCGGGTCGGTCCCGTTGGCCGACCGGACCTGCGAAATCTTCACCCCGCTCACGACGAGCTCTCCTCACCATCTCCCGCGGGAGCGGCAGCCTCAGCGTCCGCGGCCTCAGCCGGAGCCTCGGCGTCTGCCGCGGGGGCCTCTGCGGCGGGTGGCGCGGATGAGGACTCCTCGCCCGCAGCGTCGTCCCGCGAGGACGAGGAGTCCTCATCGGTGACAGGACCCGCCGCCAGATGCTCCCCGTCAGCCGTCGAAGTCCCGTTCTGGAGCCCCAGAACCTGGGACACCGTCAGCCCGCGAAGCTCCGCAACCTCCTCCGGCCGGCGCAGACGGACGAGCCCGTCCATCGTCGCCTTGACTAGGTTGATCGGGTTCTGCGTGCCGATGCTCTTGGTGAGCACGTCGCGGACGCCACCGAGCTCGAGCACCGCGCGGACGCCGCCGCCGGCGATCACGCCGGTACCGGGGCTGGCCGGGCGCAGAACCACGTGCCCGGCGCCGAAGCGGCCGATGATCCGGTGGGTGATGGTCTGCCCGTATTTGGGCACGCGAATCAAGTTCTTGCGGGCGTCCTCGACGCCCTTCTGGATCGCCAGCGGGACCTCGCGGGCCTTGCCGTAGCCGATCCCGACGACGCCCTCCTCGTCGCCGACGGCGACAAGCGCCGTGAAGGAGAAGCGCCGGCCGCCCTTGACCACCTTGGCGACGCGGTTGATCTCGATCACGCGCTCCTGCAGGTCGAGCCCGCGGGGGCTGACCGTCTCTACGTTCTTTGCGTCCATGCCCTTCATAAGCAGCGGCCCACCGTAGCGGAACTAGAAGGCCAACCCTCCCTCGCGCGCGCCTTCGGCCAATGCCTTGACCCTTCCGTGGTACTGGTAGCCGCCGCGATCGAAGACGCAGGTCTCGACGCCGGCGGCCTTGCCGCGCTCGGCCAGCAGTTCGCCGGCCTTCTTCGCCTGCTCGGAGGCGGTGAGCTTGCGCAGCTCGGGCTCGATCCAGTTGACGGCGGCGATCGTGTGACCCTTGCTGTCGTCGATCAGCTGGGCGAAGACGCCGCGGTTGGAGCGGTAGACGGAGAGGCGCGGACGCTCGGCCGTGCCGGTCACGCGGGCGCGGACACGACGGCGGCGGCGCAGGCGGCGCTGGTCCCTGGTGAGAACGGTCATGCGCGCTTACCCACCTTGCGCAGCACCTGCTCGCCTTTGTAGCGGATGCCCTTGCCCTTGTAGGGCTCCGGCTTGCGGCGCTTGCGGATGTCCGCGGCGACCTGGCCGACGAGCTGCTTGTCGATGCCCTTGACGACCACTTCGGTCGGCTGCGGGACTTCGAACTCGATCCCCTCCGGCGCCTCGATCGCGACCGGGTGCGAGTAGCCGAGCGCGAGCTCGAGGTTCTTGCCTTTGAGCGCGGCGCGGTAGCCGACGCCCTGGATTTCCAAACGCTTCTCGAAGCCGTCGGTGACGCCCTCGACCATGTTGGCGATCAGGCTGCGGGTGAGCCCGTGCAAAGCGCGGTGCTCGCCGCGATCGGTCGGCCGCGCGACGGTGACGACGCCGTCGGCCTGCTCGACCGTCATGTCCCGTGAGAGCGACTGCGTGAGCGCGCCCTTGGGGCCCTTGACGGCGACGCTGCCAGGGGCGATCTCGACCGTGACGGCCTCAGGGACGGGGACGGGCTTTCTTCCGATTCGGCTCATTGGTTCACCAGACGTAGGCGACGACCTCGCCGCCGACGCCCTTGGCGCGGGCTTCGTGGCCGGTCATCACACCGCGGGAGGTGCTGACGATTGCAGTTCCCGTGCCACCGAAGACGCGCGGCACGTTTTTGTGATCGACGTAGCGACGCCGTCCGGGCCTGGAGACCCTTTCGATCCCGAGGATCACGGGATTGCGGTCCTCGGTGTACTTGAGGCGCACGCTGATCGCCTCGCCAACCGCGGCGGGCTTCTTGTGGAAGTCGGTGATGTAGCCCTGCTCCTTGAGGATCCGCGACATCTCCATCTTCAGGCCGGAGGCGGGGATGTCCACCTCGTCGTGCCCCGCGCGGATGGCGTTGCGGATACGGGTCAGGTAATCGGCGATCGGGTCGGTCTGCATCTCGTTACCAGCTCGACTTGGTCATTCCGGGGATGTACCCCTCGTGGGCGGCCTCGCGCAGGCAGATCCGGCAGAGGCCGAACTTGCGGTAGTAGGCGCGCGGACGACCGCAGCGCCGGCAGCGGTTGTAGCTGCGCGACTTGAACTTGGGCTTACGGCCCTGACGGACCTTCTGGGAAGTCTTAGCCATCCTCTGAACTCTCCTCGTCGCCACCCTCGGCGGCCTGATCGTTTCCGCCCTCGGCGGCATCCTCGCCCTCACCCGCGTCCTCGTCGCTCTCGGGCTTGGCGTAGGCGTCGGGGTTCTCTTCTTTCAGCTGCTCCAGCGCCGCCTGCTCGACCTCGGCCTTGAGCCGGGCCTCCTCCTTGCGCTGCTCCTCTTCTTCCTCGGCTTTGCGCGCTTCGCGCTCCTCCTGGCCGGGACGACCCTCCTGGGCGAAGGGCATGCCCAGAGCGAGCAGCAGCTCGAAGGCCTCGACGTCGGTCCTCGCGGTGGTCGTGATCGTCACGTCCAGGCCGCGCACGACGTCGACCGAGTCGTAGTCGATTTCCGGGAAGATCAGCTGCTCTTTGACGCCCATCGAGTAGTTGCCGCGGCCGTCGAAGGAGCGCGGGTTGAGGCCGCGGAAGTCACGGATGCGCGGCACCGCGATCGAGGTCAGGCGGTCGAGGAACTCCCACATGCGGGCGCGGCGCAGCGTCACCGAGACGCCGACCGGCATGCCCTCGCGCAGCTTGAAGGAGGCGACCGACTTGCGGGCGCGGCGCACGTTCGGGTACTGGCCGGCGATCGTGGCCAGCTGGTTCTGCGCGGCTTCGAAGGATTTCTTGTCCTGTTTCTCCGTGCCGAGGCCCATGTTGAGCGTGACCTTCAGCAGGCGCGGCGCGTCCATCGGCGTCGAGTAGCCGAACTTCCGGATCAGCTCCGGCAGGATCTCCTGCTCGTATTTGTCGCGCAGGCGCGGCGGCGGAGCCGCCTGTGAGGTCGTTGCCACGGCAGCCTCCATCAGTCGACCGCTCCCCCGGTGCGCTTCGAGTAGCGCACGCGCTTGCCACCGTCGTCGACGCGCACGCCGACCCGCGTCGGTTTGTTGTCTTTGGGGTCGAGCAGCATCACGTTGGAGACGTCGATCGGACCCTCCTTCTCGATGATGCCGCCGGCCTGGGCGTTTTTGAGGTCGCCCTGCGAGCGCGGCCGTTCGTGGCGCTTGATCATGTTCAGGCCCTCGACGTAGACGCGGCGACGTTTCGGATCGGTGCGCACGACGCGCCCGGTCTTGCCGGCGTCCTTGCCACTGCGCAGGATCACCTGGTCGTCGGTCTTGATCCGCATCGACTTCATCAGAGGACCTCGGGCGCCAGCGAGATGATTTTCATGAAGTTGCGATCGCGCAGTTCGCGCGCCACCGGGCCGAAGATGCGGGTCCCGCGCGGGTTGTTGTTCGCCGGGTCGATCAGCACAGCGGCGTTCTCGTCGAAGGAGATGTAGGTGCCGTCGGGGCGGCTGAGCGGCTTGCGGGTGCGGACGACTACCGCCTGCACGACCTCGCCCTTGCGGACGCCGCCCTGCGGGCTCGCCGATTTCACCGTCGCCGTGATCACGTCGCCGACGCTGGCGTAGCGGCGATGCGACCCGCCCTTGACGCGGATGCAGAGGATCTCGCGGGCGCCGGAGTTGTCGGCGACCTTCAGTCTCGACTCTTGCTGGATCACTTTGCCTTCTCCAGGATCCCGACCAGGCGCCAACGCTTGGTCTTCGACAGCGGCCGGGTCTCGACCACCTGCACCACGTCGCCCTCGCCCGCCTCGTTGCGCTCGTCGTGCGCGTGCAGCTTGCGCGAGCGACGCACCACCTTCTCGTAAGTCGGGTGCCGGCGGGCGATGTCGATCCGAACCGTGATCGATTTGTCGCCTTTGCTGGAGACGACGATGCCCTGGCGGACCTTGGCGGCGTTGGAGTCGCGCTCGGCGACCGGGGTGCCGGTGCCCGAACCGTCGCGCTTGGCTTTCGCCGCGGCGCGTTCCTTGCGCCTTTCGGCTGCCTTGTGAGCACGATGCTCGGCCCGCTTCGCGGCCCGCTCCTCGGGGCTCTGCTGCGGCCCGGCCTCGTGCGGTCGCCGCGAGCGCTCGAGCCGACGCCGCTCCTTCCAGGGAAGATCGTCCTCCGGGTTCGGCTCCGCCGGCGCCTCTTCGACAGCCGGTGCCTCCTCTTCCGCAGCGGGAGCGTCGTCAGACGAATCCTCGGAAGCCTCCTCAGCCGGAGCGTCTGCCTCGGCGGCGGGGGCCTCCTCGACCGACTCCTCGGCCTGGGGCTCCTCCTGCGGCGTCTCCTCCACCGGAGTCTCCTCGGTCGTCTCGTCTTTTTTCGTCTCGTCGTCGCTCATATCCGCTTCGTCTCTTTCTCTACATCGATGCCGCGCGCCCGTGCCACGGTCAGCAGCCGCGCTACGTCGCGCTTGGCGGCCCCCAGACGGGAGGTGTTCTCGAGCTCGCCGGTGGCGTGGCGGAAGCGCAGGTTGAACGCCTCCTGCTTCGCGTCGATCAGCTTCGCGACCAGCTCGTCGTCTTTCAGGTTATGCACCTCGGCAGCCTTCATCAGTCTTCGGCTCCCTCGCGCTTGACGAATTTCGTCCGCACCGGAAGCTTGTGGCCGGCGAGGCGGAGCGCTTCGCGGGCCAGCTCCTCGGGCACGCCGGCGAGCTCGAACATCACCTTGCCGGGCTTGACCACGGCGACCCAACCCTCCGGGTTGCCCTTGCCCGAGCCCATCCGCGTCTCGGCGGGCTTCTTGGTGTAGGGCTTGTCCGGGAAGACGTTGATCCAGACCTTGCCGCCACGTTTGATCTTGCGGGTCATCGCCACACGGGCGGCCTCGATCTGGCGGTTGGTGATCCAGCCGCGGTCCATCGACTTCAGCCCGTACTCGCCGAAGGCGACGGTGCTGCCGCCCTTGGTGTTGCCGCGCATGCGGCCGCGGAACTGTTTGCGGTGCTTGACCCGCTTCGGCATCAACATCAGCGACCACCTCCGCCGCGCTGGCCACCGCGTCCGCCACGGTCGCCGCCACGTCCACCGCGATCTCCGCCGGGGCCGCGTCCGCCACGGTCGCCGCCGGGCCCGCGCCCGCCACGATCGCGGCCGCCCCGGTCCCGACCGCCGCCGCCCTGCGGCGGCTCGCCGTCGGTGGAGGCGAGGTCCGAACGGAAGCCCTCGGGCATCACCTCACCCTTGTTGATCCAGCATTTGACGCCGATCCTGCCGGTCGTCGTGCGGGCCTCGAAGAAGCCGTAGTCGATGTCGGCGCGCAGCGTGTGCAGCGGCACGCGACCGTCGGAGTAGCTTTCGGTCCGCGCCATCTCAGCGCCGCCGAGGCGCCCGGAGACCTGGACCTTGACGCCCTTGGCGCCGGAGCGCATCGCCGAGGTCAGCGCGCGTTTCATCGCCCGCCGGAAGGCGACGCGGTTCTGCAGCTGCTCGGCGATCGACTGGGCGACCAGCTTGGCGTCGAGCTCGGGGCGCTTGACCTCGCGGATGTTCACTTTCACCGGGCTGCCGGTCAGCTTGTGGAGCTCCTTGCGCAGGGCGTCGACTTCGCTGCCCGACTTGCCGATCACGATGCCCGGACGGGCGGTGTGGATGTCGACGGCGACCTCGCCGCGGCGCTCGATCGTGATGTTCGAGAGGCCCGCGTGGGACAGCTTGTTGACGATGTGATCGCGGATCTGCAGGTCTTCCTGGAGCACGTCGGCGAAGTTTTTCTCCTCGTACCAGGTCGACTTCCAGTCGTGGATGTAGCCGACGCGGAAACCCTCGGGGTGGATCTTCTGTCCCATGGCCTAGTCCTCCACCGGGGTCAGAGCCACGGCGATGTGGCTGGTTCGCTTGTGAATCGGGGTCGCTCGGCCCTGCGCGCGCGGCCGGTAGCGCTTCAGGGTCGGACCCTCGTCGACCGTGATCGAGGTGATCTTCATCTCATCCCCGATCAGGTCGTGGTTGTTCTCCGCGTTGGCCGCGGCGGAGTCGATCAGCTTGTGGATGTCCTGGGCGGCGCCGCGCGGGGAGAACTGCAGCAGCGCGCGGGCCTTTTCGATGTGCAGGCCGCGCACCTGGTCGGCGACCAGGCGGGCCTTGCGCGGCGCGATCCGCACGTAGCGGGCGCTGGCGCGCACGACCGGCGGCGCCACTGGAGCTTTTTTGGCGCGGGTCGGCGCGGCTTTTTTGGCCGGCGCTTTTTTCTCTTTGGCGCCTTTGTCGGCTTTCGCGGTCTCTTTTTTCGCGGCCGGTTTTTTGGCGGCTTTTTTCGCGGTCTCTTTTTTCGCCGGCGCTTTTTTGGCCTCGGCTTTTTTCTCCGCTTTTTTGGCGGGCGCTTTTTTCGCCGGTTTTTTCTCGGCTTTGGCCTCGGCTTTTTTGGCCGGAGCTTTTTTGGCTTTTTTCTCGTCGTCGGCCATCGCTAGTCGCCCTTGCCGGTTCCGGAGTGCGAGCGGAAGGTCCTGGTCGGCGCGAACTCGCCGAGCTTGTGCCCCACCATCGACTCGGAGATGAAGACGGGAACGTGTTTTTTGCCGTCGTGGACGGCGATCGTGTGCCCGACCATCTCCGGGAAGATCGTCGAAGTCCGCGACCAGGTTTTCAGCATCTGTTTTTTGCCGGCCTCGTTCAGGGCGTTGACCCGCCCCATCAGTCGCTCTTCGACCCACGGGCCCTTTTTCGTCGAACGCCCCATCAGCGGCCACCCTTCTTCTTGCCGCGGCGCCGGCCGCGCACGATGTAGCGATCGGACTGCTTGCCCTTCTTACGGGTCCGGTAGCCGAGCGTCGGCTTGCCCCACGGCGTCACCGGGTGCCCACCGGGGGTGTGGTGGGCCTCGCCGCCGCCGTGCGGGTGGTCGACGGGGTTCATCGCCACGCCGCGGCTCTGCGGCCGCTTACCCTTGTGGCGGCTGCGACCGGCCTTGCCGACCTTGAGGTTCTGGTGCTCGGCGTTGGAGAGGGTGCCGATCGAGGCGCGGCACTCGGCGCGGACCATGCGCATCTCCGAAGAGGGCAGCCGCAGGGTGACCATCTCACCCTCCTTGGCGACCAGCTGGATCGAGGTGCCGGCGGCGCGGCCGAGCTTGCCGCCCTGGCCGGGGATCAGCTCGACGTTGTGGACGATCGTGCCGGTCGGCATCTGGCCGAGCGCCATCGCGTGGCCGGGTTTGATGTCGGCCTCGGGCCCGGACTTGACCTCGTCGCCGACCGCCAGGGTCGAGGGGGCGAGGATGTAGTCCTTGTGACCGTCCGCGTAGTGCAGCAGGGCGATGTAGCAGCTGCGGTTGGGGTCGTACTCGATCGTCGCGACCTTGGCGGGCACGCCGTCCTTGAGCCGCTTGAAGTCGATCCTGCGGTAGCGCCGCTTGGCGCCGCCACCGCGGTGGCGGGCGGTGACGCGACCGTTGGCGTTGCGGCCACCGGATTTTTTCAGGCCCTCGGTGAGCTTCTTTTCCGGCTCCGAGGCAGTCAGCTGCTCGCGCAGCGGGTAGGTGGCGAAGCGGCGCCCGGGGCTGGTCGGTTTGGTCTTGCGATTCGGCATCTTCGATCTCCTAGGCGGTCTGTCCGCCCTCGAACAGCTCGATCCGCTCGCCGGGGGCGAGCTGGACGACCGCCTTCTTCCAGGAACGGGTGCGGCCTTTGGTGAGGCCGCGGCGCTTCGGCTTGGAGCGGACCTTGGCGGTCCGCACCTGCGCGACCTCGACCCCGAAGACCTCGTGGACCGCCTGGGCGATCTGGGTCTTGTGGGCGCGGTCGTCGACGCGGAAGGTGTACTTGCCCTCGGCGATCAGGGCGTAGCTCTTCTCCGAGATCACCGGGCGGATCAGGATCGTGCGCGCGTCCATCAGCCGAGCCTCTCCTTGAGGGCCTCGACCGCGGTCTCGGAGACGACCAGCGAAGCGGCGCCGATCACGTCGGCGACACCGGTGGCGCCGACCTCGAGCACGTGGACCCGCTCGATGTTGCGGAAGCTCTTCATCGCCCCGACCTCCTCGGCCGTGAGCACGATCAGGGTCGGGGTCTTCGCGGCCCATTTGGCCAACGCCGCCGCGGCGTTCTTGGTCGAGGGGGTCTCGAAGGTCGCGGCGTCGAGCACGGCGACGGAGCCACGCTCGGCGTGCACCGAGAGGGCCGAGCGCAGCGCCCGGCGGCGGGCTTTGCGGTTGACCTTGACCGTGTAGTGGCGCGGCTTCGGGCCGAAGGTGACACCGCCGCCGTAACGGCTGGAGACGCCGAGGGCGCCGACGCGAGCGCGGCCGGTGCCCTTCTGCCGCCAGGCCTTGGCGGTCGTGAAGGCGACCTCGCCGCGGGTCAGGGTCGAAGCGGTGCCGCGGCGCCGCGAAGCGAGGTCGGCGCGAGCCGCCTCGTGAACCAGCGACTGGTGGAAGGGCTCGCCGAAGATCTCTTTCGGCAGGTCCGCTTTGGTCGTCTTCCCGAGCACGGCCGCTTTAGACATCGGTCCTCACCTCGACGATCGAGTTCTTCGCGCCGGGAACCGAACCCTTGATCAGCAGCAGGTTGCGCTCGGCGTCGACGTCGGCGATTTCCAGCCCCTTCTGGGTGCGGCGCTTGTTGCCCATCTGACCGGGCATGCGCATGCCTTTGAAGACGCGGGCGGGGAAGGCGCTGGCGCCGATCGAGCCGGGCGCGCGGACGTTGTGCGAGCCGTGGCTGACCGGGCCGCGGCTGAAGTTGTGGCGCTTGATGCCGCCCTGGAAGCCCTTGCCGATCGAGATCCCGGCGACCTTGACCTTCTGGCCGGCCTCGAACCCCTCGACGGTCACGTCGTCGCCTATCTTGATCGGGTCATCCTCTCCCGCGCCGAGATCCTCGTCGCGGAACTCGACCAGGTGGCGCATCGGCGGCGCGCCCGCCTTCTTCAGGTGCCCTTCCTCGGGCCGGGTGAGCCTGCCCTGCTTGACCTCGCCGAAGGCGAGCTGCACAGCGGCGTAACCGTCGCGCTCGGGCTCGCGGACCGCGGTCACCTTGCAGGGACCGGCTTCGATCACGGTCACGGGCACGACCGTTCCGTCCTCGCGGAAGACCTGCGTCATGCCGAGCTTCTTGCCGAGGATCGCAGCCATCGTCCTAGAGCTTGATCTCGATGTCGACGCCGGCCGGCAGCGAGTCGAGGCGCTGCAGCGAGTCGACGGTTTTCGGCGACGGCTGGAGGATGTCGATCAGCCGCTTGTGCGTGCGGATCTCGAAGTGCTCGCGCGAGTCCTTGTCCTTGAACGGCGAACGGATCACGCAGTAGACGTTTTTCTCGGTCGGCAACGGGACCGGACCGGAGACGCTGGCGCCGGTGCGCTCGGCGGTCTCGACGATCTCGCGGGCAGCGCGATCGATGGCGTCGTGGTCGTACGCCTTGAGCCTGATTCGAATTTTCTGTGCTGCTATCGCTGCCACTTTGTCTGCTGTCTCTCGTCTTCTTCTCGTCTGTTTGGGGGCGCTCTTAGGGCGCAAGAAGGGCGGGGCCCCTTTAGGTGGGGCGCCGCCCCGGTCGTATGTCCTTGCAGTTGTCTCGCCGCCCGGCGGGCGGCGACCGGGGCGGACCGAAGCCCGCCCCCGAGGGTGTCGCTACTCGATTACCTCAGCGACGACCCCCGAGCCGACGGTGCGGCCACCCTCGCGGATGGCGAACCGCAGACCCTGATCCATGGCGATCGGCTGGATCAGCTCGATCGTCATCTCGACGTTGTCTCCCGGCATCACCATCTCGGTCCCCTCGGGGAGGTTGGCGATCCCGGTCACGTCGGTGGTCCGGAAGTAGAACTGCGGCCGGTACCCGGAGAAGAACGGGGTGTGGCGGCCACCCTCCTCCTTCTTCAGGCAGTAGACCTCGGCCTTGAACTTCGTGTGCGGCGTGATCGAGCCGGGCTTGCAGAGAACCTGGCCGCGCTCGATCTCCTCGCGCTTGGTACCGCGCAGGAGCGCGCCGATGTTGTCGCCGGCCTGACCCTCGTCGAGGATCTTGCGGAACATCTCGACGCCGGTGACGGTGGTTTTGGTGGTGTCCTTGATGCCGACGATCTCGACCTCGTCGCCGGTGTTGACGATCCCCTGCTCGACGCGGCCGGTGGCGACGGTGCCGCGGCCGGTGATCGAGAAGATGTCCTCGATCGGCATCAGGAAGGGCTTGTCGAGCTCGCGGACCGGCTCCGGGATGTAGGAGTCGAGCGCCGCGGCCAGCTCGAAGACGGCTTTCTGGGCCTCCTCGTCGCCTTCCAGCGCCTTCAGGGCCGAGCCCTTGATGATCGGGGTCTCGTCGCCCGGGAAGTCGTATTCGTTGAGCAGGTCCTTGACCTCCTCTTCGACGAGCTCGATCAGTTCGTCGTCATCGACCATGTCGGTTTTGTTGAGGAAGACGACCACGTGCGGGACGTTGACCTGACGGGCGAGCAGGATGTGCTCGCGGGTCTGCGGCATGACGCCGTCGGCGGCCGAGACGACCAGGATCGCGCCGTCCATCTGCGCGGCACCGGTGATCATGTTCTTCACGTAGTCGGCGTGGCCGGGGCAGTCGACGTGGGCGTAGTGCCGGTTCTCGGTCTGGTACTCGACGTGCGAGGTCGCGATCGTGATCCCGCGCTCCTTCTCCTCGGGAGCGTTGTCGATCTCCTCGAAGCTCTGAGCCTCGGCGCCGCCCACGGTGGAGAGGGTTTTGGTGATCGCGGCCGTCAGGGTCGTCTTCCCGTGGTCGATGTGACCAATCGTTCCGACGTTCACATGCGGCTTATCGCGCTCAAATTTCTCCTTGGACATTCTCTCCGTTTCGCCTTTCGAAGTTGTTGTTCTGTCTGGTCTAAGTGTTTGTCTGTGGGCGGTTGCCCGGCAGGGAGTTCTGCCCTGCCTGCGGGCGAACCTGGGAAATATAGCCAGGTTCCGTCATCGGTCGCGGTTGGGTCTAGGAGGCTGAACCGTCTCCCCCGCCCGAGCGGTGCTCGACGATCTCTTCAGCGATGTTGCCGGGCACCTCCTCGTAGCGCTCGAACTGCATCGTGTAGTTGGCTCGACCCTGGGTCGAAGAGCGCAGATCGGTGGCGTAGCCGAACATCTCACCGAGCGGCACGAAGGCCTGGACGGCGAGCGCGTTGCCACGCTGGTCCTGGCCCTGCACCTTGCCGCGGCGGCGGCTGAGATCGCCGATCACGTCGCCGAGGAAGTCCTCGGGGGTGACGACCTCGACCGACATCACGGGCTCGAGCAGGACCGGGTTGGCCTTGCGGGCCCCCTCCTGGATCGCCATCGAGCCGGCGATCTTGAAGGCCATCTCCGAGGAGTCGACGTCGTGGAAGGAGCCGTCGACGAGTTCGACTTTGACGTCGACCATCGGGTAACCGGCCTTGACGCCGTTTTCGAGCGCCTCCTCCATGCCCTGCTCGGCGGGGCCGATGTATTCGCCGGGGATGACGCCGCCCTTGATTTTGTTCTCGAAGACGAAGCCCTCGCCGGGAGCCGGCTCGAGGTTGATGACGACGTGGCCGAACTGACCGCGACCGCCGGTCTGGCGGACGAAGCGCGCCTCGACCTTCTGGACGGCCTTGCGAATCGTCTCGCGGTAGGCGACCTGGGGCTTGCCGACGTTGGCCTCGACTTTGAACTCGCGCAGCATCCGGTCGACGATCACCTCGAGGTGGAGCTCGCCCATCCCGTGGATCAGGGTCTGGCCGGTTTCCTCGTCGGATTCGATCCGGAAGGTCGGATCCTCCTCGCCGAGCCGCTGCAGGGCGTTGCCCATCTTCTCCTGGTCGGCTTTCGTTTTCGGCTCGATCGCGACGGCGATCACGGTCTCGGGGAATTCGATCGACTCGAGCGCGATCGGCGCGTCGGGCGCGGCGAGGGTGTCGCCGGTCCCGGTGTCCTTGAGGCCGACGCCGGCGCAGATGTCGCCCGAGTAGACCTCCTCGATCTCCTCGCGGCTGTTCGCGTGCATCATCAGCAGGCGGCCGATGCGCTCGGTCCTGCCGGTTTTCACGTTCAGGACCCGGCCGCCTTTCTCGAGCTTGCCCGAGTAGACGCGGAAGTAGGTGAGCTTGCCGACGTAGGGGTCGGTCATGACCTTGAAGGCAAGCGCGGCAAAGGGGCCGTTGTCGTCGGCCGGGCGCTCGCCCTCGCTGTCCTCGGACTGGCCCTTGCCGGCGGCGATCACGCCGGTGACCGGCGGCACCTCGAGCGGCGAGGGCAGCAGCGAGACGATCGAGTCGAGCAGCGGCTGCACGCCCTTGTTCTTGAACGAGGTGCCACAGAGGACCGGGGTGACCTCGGTCGAGAGGCAGGCGGCGTGAAGCGAGGCGATCAGCTTCTCTTCGGAGATCTCTTCCTCGCCGAGGAAGGCTTCCATCAGCTCTTCGTCGTGGTCGGCGCAGGCTTCGATCAGCTGGGTGCGGTATTCCTCGGCCTGGTCCTGCAGCTCGGCGGGGATGTCGACTTCGTCGTAGGCGGCGCCGAGCTCGTCGGTCCAGATCAGGCCTTTCATCTTCACCAGATCGACGACGCCCTGGAAGCCCTCCTCGGCGCCGATCGGCAGCTGGATCGGCAGCGCCTTGGCGCCGAGCCGGTCCTTCATCGTCTGCACGCAGAAGAAGAAGTCGGCGCCGGTGCGGTCCATCTTGTTGATGTAGGCGAAGCGCGGCACTCCGTACTTGTCGGCCTGACGCCAGACCGTCTCGGACTGGGGCTCGACGCCGGCGACCGCGTCGAAGACGGCGATCGCGCCGTCGAGCACGCGCAGCGAGCGCTCGACCTCGACCGTGAAGTCGACGTGGCCGGGGGTGTCGATGATGTTGATGCGGTGGCCGTTCCACTCGCAGGCGGTCGCGGCCGAGGTGATCGTGATCCCTCGCTCCTGCTCCTGCTCCATCCAGTCCATGACCGCGGCGCCCTCGTGGACCTCGCCCATTTTGTGGGTGCGGCCGGTGTAGTAGAGGATGCGCTCGGTGGTCGTCGTCTTACCGGCGTCGATGTGCGCCATGATCCCGATGTTGCGGGTCTTCTCTAGGGGAAAGCTGCGTGCCATGGTTCCTAAGCTGAGTGGTTGTCTCGAAGGTTGTTCTCGGTGAAACGCCGATCCGGCTCGGCACGGGACCGGCGCAACCCGGATCTGCGCAAAAAAAGGGCCCCTGCGGGCCCGGCGAAGCGTGCTGCGAAGAAGCGAACTGCGAAAAGACTGCCTGAGCGACGGGCGATGATAGCAGCGGGGCGGTGGACCCGACGGGTCGATTCCGCGGCCAACCGAGCGCTCGAGCGCGCCCACCCTCCGCTGCGGCTGGCCGGCAGGCAAACGCTCCACGCCACGCGCGCCGTGAGCGCCTGGGCCGGCCCGCGGCTGCGCCCCCCGACGGCCGCCTTCTTCCGCGCCCTGGCGATCGCCGACGCCGCGCTGCGCCGAGCCGCCGTCGGCGCGGCTCGCGCCGCCACCGCCGCCAGCGCCGTCGTGACCCCGCGGCGGGCGATCGCGGCGACGATCGTCGCCGCCGGCATCGGCCTCGCGATCTCCCAATTCCTCGACTACCGCGGGGTCGAGATCGGCCAACCCGGCTACACCGGCCTCGGCGGCGTCGCCGAGCCGCCCACCCGCGGTGTAGAGGTCGCCGGCGAAGCCCACGCGTACCTGCTGCTGCCGCTGGGCATCCTCGCCGCCGCGCTCGGCCTCGCCTGCGGGCGCCGCGAGCGACCCGGCCTGAGCCTCGCGGTGCTTGCGATCGGGCTGCTCTCGGTGGCGACGATCGTGCTCGTCGACCGCCCCGCCGGCCTCGACGAGGGGTCGCTGGCGGACCGCTTCGCCGGTGCCTCGGCGGTCCTCGATGACGGCTTTTATGCAGAGCTCGCAGCAGCCGGGGGGCTGGTCATTGCCGGACTGCTCTACTATGCGCGGCCGTGCCGAATACGAATCAGCTCGTCAGGAAGGGCCGCAAGCGCCCGAAGAAGAAGACCACGACGCCCGGACTCAAGTCGGGCCAGGGTCGCAAGAAGCGCGTAGCCGCGCCGCAGCGCCGTGGCGTCTGCACCCGCGTGGCAACGGTGACGCCGAAGAAGCCGAACTCGGCGCTGCGCAAGATCGCCCGTGTGCGGCTGACCAATGGCATGGAGGTCACCACCTACATCCCCGGTGAGGGACACAACCTCCAGGAGCACTCCGTGGTGCTGATCAGGGGTGGTCGCGTCAAGGATCTGCCGGGAGTCCGCTACAAGGTCGTGCGCGGCACGCTCGACGCCGCCGGCGTCTCCGACCGCAAGCAGGCCCGCTCCCGCTACGGCGTCAAGGCTTCCTGATGCCGCGCCGCTCCGCCGCCACGATCCGCCCCGTCGAGCCCGACGCCCGGTACCGCAACCGGCTCGTCCAGCAGATCGTCAACAAGGTCATGACCGACGGCAAGAAGTCGCTTGCCGAGCGGATCGTCTACGACAGCCTCGCGATCGTCGGCGAGCGCAGCGGCGAGGATCCGGTCGAGACCCTGGAGGCGGCGATCAAACAACTTACGCCGGTGCTGGAGGTTCGCTCGCGCCGCGTCGGCGGTGCGACCTACCAGGTCCCCGTCGAGGTCCCGGCCCGTCGCGCCCGCACCCTCGCGGTCCGCTGGCTGGTCCAGTTCGCCCGCGCCCGCCGCGAGTACTCGATGGCCGAGCGCCTCGCCAGCGAGATCCTCGACGCCACCCAGCAGCAGGGCAGCGCCTGGAAGCGGAAGGACGACATCTACCGCATGGCGCAAGCGAACAAAGCCTTCGCCCACTACCGCTGGTAGACGCGGTGGGGACGCGCCTGGCGGCGTCCTCGGTCGTTCGATTCGGGTCACGCACAGAGTGCGCTCCCCTCATCTCTCCTCCCTGCGTCCTGGCCAGCCACGTCCCCACCGCGTCTAGGCCGACGCGCCGGGTTCATAGAGTTCAGGAATGAAGGGGAAGCCGATCCTCGCGGTCGACGTCGACGGGGTGATCTCCCTGTTCGGCTTCGACGACCCGCCCGAACAGAGCAGCTTCGAGCTGGTCGACGGGATGATGCACTGCATCTCGCTGCGCGCCGGCGCGCGCCTGCAGCGACTCGCCTCCTACTACGACCTCGTCTGGGCAACGGGCTGGGAGGAGAAAGCGAACTTCTACCTGCCCAACCTGCTCGGCCTGCCGGAGCTCCCCCACCTCACCTTCGACGGCGCCGCCCGCTTCGGCTCGGCCCACTGGAAGCTCGGCCCGCTCGACGAGTACGGCCGCGGCCGGCCCCTGGCCTGGATCGACGACAACTTCGACTCGAGCTGTTACACCTGGGCCCAGGAGCGCGACCAGCCGACCTTGCTCGTGCCGACCGAACCGGCGCTCGGACTCGGCGAGGTCGAAACCGAGGCGCTCGAGGGCTGGGCGCTGGGACTCGAGCGCGAAAGCTCCGCCGGCTGATCTCTACACTGGCGCCATGACCGGGTTCTGGCCGATCTTCTTCCTCGCCGTGGTCCTCAAGGTCCCCGTCCTGGGCGCGATCTGGCTGGTTTGGTGGGCGGCCAAGGAACCCGAGCCCGAGCCCGCCGAGGACTCCGATGGCGGCCTGGGACGGCGCCGGCCGCGGCCGAAGCTGCCGCGGGGTCCGCGCCGGGGCCCACACGGGGGCGGCACCGCGATGCCGCTGCCGCCGTGCCCGCCGGGCGGGCGCACGCGGGTGGTCAGGCCCGCTGGACAACCTGCTTTCGCTCGCGCTGGATCTCGCGCAGATAAGGATGGAAATCGACCTGGATCGTGTGACGCTTAGAGGCGACGTAGCGCTTCCGCATCCGCCGTTCGGTCTCCACGATCGTTTTCCTCATCTCCGCCGCCGCGGGCAGCACGCAGCGGCCCTGCAGCAGGTCGCCGACCCACTCCGACTGCGCCTCGGCCAGCGGCATGATCGCGCCGAGCGGCTGGATGAAGCCGATGAAGAAGAGCCCGGGGTGCTCCGGGGAGACGACCCGGCGGTAGAGCGAGAGCCGGTTCTCGGGTGCCACGACGACCTTCGGGTCGAAGAACGGGAAGGTGATCTTGTAGCCGGTGCAGTAGACGACGAGGTCGATCTCCTCTTCGCTGCCATCGCCGAAGCGGACCGTGCGACCGCCGGTGAAGCGGTCGATGTTGGGCTTCACGGTGATGTCGCCGTGACCGAGCCGTGAGAGCAGCTCGGCGGAGACCGTCGGGTGGGCCTCGAGCAGCTTGTGGTCGGGCTTCGGCAACCCGTAGGCGGTCATGTCGCCGGCGGTCAGGCCGAGCATGCGCCCGATGAAGAAGCGCTGGACCGGCAGCGGCAGCCGGGTCATCAGCGGCGACGCCGCTTCGTCGGTCGGTTTGCCGTTCAGGTACTTGGGCATCACGTAGGCGCCGCGGCGCATCGCCAGGAAGGTCTTCTCGGCGAGCCGCGAGCCCTCGACCGCGATGTCCGTGGCCGAGTTGCCGATCCCAAGCACGAGGACCCGCTTGCCGCGCAGCGTCTCCGGCTCGCGGTAGTGGTGGACGTGCATCTGCTCGCCCTCGAACTCGTCGGCGCCCGGGAAGGGCGGTTCGGGCCAGCGCGGATCCCAGTGGTGGCCGTTGGCGACCATCACGGCCCGGTAGCGACGCGTCTCGCGCTTGCCGCCTGCGTCCTCGACCGTCACGTCCCACTCGCCGTCCACCGGCTCGACCGCGACGACCTCGGTCCGGAAAGCGATCTTCTCGCGGAACCCGAAGTGGTCGACGTAGGAGTCGAAGTAGGCGGCGATCTGAAAGTGGTTCGGGTAGTCCGGGTAGCTGTCCGGCATCGGGTAGGTCCGGTAGGCCATCAGCCCGCGCGAGGTGTTGATGTGCAGCGAGCGGTAGGCGGACGACATCCCGTTGTCGTTTTCGAAGCGCCAGTTGCCGCCGACCCCGGAGCCCTTCTCGAAGCAGTCGAAAGGGATCCCGCGCGCGTTCAGGACCTGGCAGGAGGCGATCCCGGAGCTGCCGGCGCCGATCACGCAAACCTTGTCCGCGGTGGGCATGGGACTGAATCTATAGGACTGGCTGCCTGGCCAGGACGCCACCCCAAGGGGTGAGCGGGCCCACCCCGCGGGGCGGTCGGTTCCACCCTGGGGCCCGTAGTTGCGCGCGGCGATCGGGCCGAAGCTGGACCCATCGGATCACAAACCCAACGAAAGGAACCTCCGATGACCAGCAAGACCCGTTCATTCCGTCCCAGCCCCGCCATGATCATCGCCTGCGTGGCGCTGTTCGCGGCCCTCTCCGGCAGCGCCCTCGCCGTCGGCATCGGCAAGAACACCGTCCGCTCGCCGCAGATCGTCGACGGCACGGTCCGCACCGTGGACGTCCGCGACAACGCGGTCAACGCGGCGAAGATCGCCCCGGACGCCGTCAGCGGCGAGGAGCTCGCCGAAAACTCGGTCGCTTCTCCCGAGGTGGTCGACGAGTCGCTCACCAACCAGGACCTCGGCGCCGCCTCGGTCACCTCCTCGGAGGTCGCCGACCAGTCGCTGAGCAGCGACGACCTGGGCGCCAACTCGGTCGGCTCGTCCGAGCTCCAGACCGGCGCGGTTCGCGCCACGGAGCTGGGGGCGATCGTCCAGTTCTCCGAAAGCGAGACGATCAAAGCGGGTGCCAACGCCACCGTCACGGTGAGCTGCCCCGCGGGCACGACCGTGATCAGCGGCGGGGCGTTCTCCTCGCTCTACTCGATCCACGTGTCCGGTTCGTTCCGCAGCGGCAACGGCTGGCGGGTCGACGCGCACAGCAACAGCGGCAGCGACGGCAGCGTCACCGCCTACGCCTACTGCCTCTCCGGCGGCAGCAGCAACTAGCTCCCGCCGCAACAGCGACGCCTCACGAGAGAGGCCGGGACCCAGGTCCCGGCCTTTCTCGATGAGGAACACAATCCAAGGGAGAAATCACAATCTCAGGCAGTAGTCCTTTACCCATTACTACTTAGCGCAAACCCAGCGAGCGTAGAACCCCTCTATCTCCGCGCAGGCGGACCGACATCCGAGGAGATCAGAGGAGACGTCGAGAGGGGTCCGGGACCCCCTCGAAGCGTCTTGTACTTTTTCGCGGTACCGCCCCCGGGCGCCAGCCCGGAGACGATCCACGAAAAAGTTAAGCGAAGAGGGGTACCGGACCCCTCCCCACTCGCCCTATTTGGTCTCCTCGGAGGTCGACTCGATCTCCTGCGCGAGCTCCTCGAGCTCCTCCGCGAAGGAGAGGCCGAAGCCCTCGACCGGCGTCTCGACACCGTCGACGCCGAGCTCCGCGGCCAGCTCGTCTTCTTCGAGCAGGTCCTCGTCGCTGGGCGGTTCGATCGCGACAGCGGGCTCGATCGCCACCGTGCGGTAGTGCTTGAGACCGGTCGCGGCGGGGATCAGCTTGCCGATGATCACGTTCTCCTTGAGGCCGACCAGGCGATCCCGTTTGCCCTCGAGGGCAGCGTCGGTGAGCACCTTGGTCGTCTCCTGGAAGGAAGCCGCGGAGAGGAAGGACTCGGTTGCCAGCGAGGCCTTGGTGATCCCGAGGATGACCTCCTCGCCTTTGGCCGGCGTACCGCCCTCTTCCTTGGTCTTCTTGTTGAGCCGTTTGAGGCTGCCGCGATCCTCGAGCTGGCCGGGCAGCAGGCTGGTCGAGCCCTTCGACTCGATCCGCACCTTCTTCAGCATCTGCCGTGCGATCAGCTCGATGTGCTTGTCGTTGATGTCGACGCCCTGGGCCCGGTAGACGTTCTGGACCTCGGCCACCAGGTAGAGCTCGACGTCGGTGCGACCGCGGATCGCGAGCAGGTCCGCCGGGTAGAGCGAGCCCTCGTTGAGCTGCTGACCCGCCTCGACTTTGTCGCCGTCGGCGACGTGCAGCCGGCTGCGCAGCGGGAAGCTGTAGGCGTGCTCCTCGCCGCTGGACTCGGTGACGATCACTTTCAGCGCTTTGTCGGTCTCTTCGATCGACACCTTGCCGGCGACCTCGGCCATCTGCGCCAGGCCCTTCGGTTTACGCGCCTCGAAAAGCTCGACGATGCGCGGCAGACCCTGGGTGATGTCCTGGCCGGCGACGCCTCCCGTGTGGAAGGTCCGCATGGTCAGCTGGGTCCCCGGCTCGCCGATCGACTGGGCGGCGATGATGCCCACCGCGTCGCCGATGTTGACCATGAACCCGGTCGCCGGAGCGACGCCGTAGCAGGCACGGCACACGCCGGACTCGGCCTCGCACTTGAGCGCGGAGCGGACCGGCACCTTGGCCTCTTCGTCCTCGAAGGCCTCGGCGATCGCCTCGACGTCGGTGAGGGCGATCTCCTGGTTGCGCTTGAGCAGCTCGCGACCGCGTTTGGTCTCGAGCTTCTTGGCCGCCAGACGACCGATCAGGTTGTCGTTGAGCGAGCCGTCGTCCTTGCGCAGGGCCATCTCGATGTGGTCTTTGGTTTTGCAGTCCTCCTCGCGGACGATCACGTCCTGGGCGACGTCGACCAGACGCCGGGTCAGGTAACCCGAGTCGGCCGTGCGCAGCGCCGTGTCGGCGAGGCCCTTTCGGGCACCGTGCGTCGAGATGAAGTACTCGAGGACCGAGAGCCCCTCCATGAAGTTGGCCTTGATCGGCCGCTCGATGATCTCCCCTTTCGGGTTGGCCATCAGACCGCGCATCCCGGCCAACTGACGGATCTGTTTGAACGATCCGCGAGCGCCCGAGTTGGCCATCATGAAGATCGGGTTCAACTCGTCGAGGTTGTCCTCCATCGCCTGGGCGACCTCGTCGGTGGCCCGGTTCCAGTGCGCCGTGACCGCCTCGTGGCGCTCCTCGGCGGTGATGTAGCCGTCGTCGTACTGGCCGACGATCGCTTCGGTCTCCTTCTCGTAGCGCTCGAGGATTTCGGTCTTCTCGGGCGGCGAGACAACGTTGTTCTTCGAGACCGTGATGCCGGCCTGGCTGGCGTAATGGAAGCCGAGGTCCTTGAAGGCGTCCAGCACCTGCGAGACCGGCGGCGCGCCGTAGGCCTCGACCAGGTCGGAGACCATCTGGTTGATGTCCTTCTTCTTCAGCGAGTGGTTGACGAACTCGTACTGCTCGGGATCGAAGTCGTCTTCCAGAGCGTCCGCGAGGGCGCGCTCGATCTTTTCGTTGAAGATGATCCGCCCGACCGTGGTCAGGAAGTGCTCCTTGCCGGCCCGCCGGAACTCGGCCTGATCGTGCAGTTTGCAGCCGCCGTTCTCGTAGACGAGCTCGGCCTCCTGCGCGGAGCGGAACACCTTGACGTTAGGTCCGGAGCCGTTCGTGCCCTTGCCGGCCTTGAGCTCCTCGTCGGCCTTCGCCAGCTCCTCCTCGTCGGGCCCGTAGGTCAGGTAGTAGATGCCGAGCACCATGTCCTGGGTCGGGGTCGCCAGCGGCGCCCCGTGGGCGGGCGAGAGGATGTTGTTGGCGGAGAGCATCAGGATCCGCGCCTCGGCCTGAGCCTCGGCGGAGAGCGGCACGTGGACCGCCATCTGGTCGCCGTCGAAGTCCGCGTTGAACGCGTGGCAGACCAGCGGATGCACCTGGATCGCCTTGCCCTCGACCAGCACCGGCTCGAAGGCCTGGATGCCGAGTCGGTGCAGGGTCGGCGCGCGGTTGAGCAGCACCGGGTGCTTGTGGATGACTTCCTCGAGCACGTCCCAGACCTCGGGAATCATCGACTCGACCATCTTCTTCGCCGCCTTGATGTTCTGGACGGCTTTGCGCTCGACCAGCTGAGCCATGATGAACGGCTTGAACAGCTCGAGCGCCATGAGCTTCGGCAGGCCGCACTGGTGGAGGCGCAGGTTCGGCCCGGAGACGATCACCGAGCGGCCGGAGTAGTCGACCCGCTTGCCCAGCAGGTTCTGGCGGAAGCGGCCCTGCTTTCCCTTGAGCATGTCCGAGAGCGACTTCAGGGGACGGTTGCCGGGCCCGGTGACCGGGCGACCGCGACGGCCGTTGTCGAACAGCGCGTCGACCGCCTCCTGGAGCATCCGCTTCTCGTTGTTGACGATGATCTCGGGTGCGCCGAGGTCGAGCAGCCTTTTCAACCGGTTGTTGCGGTTGATCACGCGCCTGTAGAGGTCGTTGAGGTCGGAGGTCGCGAAGCGGCCACCGTCGAGCTGGACCATCGGGCGCAGCTCCGGCGGGATCACCGGTACGGCGTCGAGGATCATCCAGTCGGGCTTGTTCTCCGAGTGCAGGAAGGCGGAGGCGACTTTCAGCCGCTTGACCGCGCGAGCCTGTTTCTGACCTTTGGAGCTGTTGATGATCTGCTCGAGTTCCTCGCAGTCGGCCTCGAGATCGACCTGCTCGAGCAGGTCGCGGACCGCCTCGGCGCCCATGCCGCCGCGGAAGTACTCGCCCCAGCCGAACGGGGAGCCGAACCTGTCCTTGAGCTCGCGGAAGACCGTCTCGTCGTTGACGACGTCCTTCGGCTTCATCTCGGTGAAGATCTTCCAGACTTCGCCCATCCGCTCGACCGCCTCTTCGAGGTAGGCCTCGGTGTCGGCGATCTCCGCGTCGAACTGTTTGCGCAGTTCTTTGATCATTTTCGCGCGGTCGTCGTCTTTCAGCTTGCGCAGCTGCGCCGCGGTCAGTTTCAGCGAGTCGGCCCAGATGTGGTCCTCGTCGTCGAACTTGTCCTGGCTGCCGTCCTCGAGGTACTTGATCCGGCGCTCGAGCGACTCGTTCAGCTCCTGGGTCCTTTTCTGTCGTTCCGCCTCGTAGGAGTCGGTGACTTTTTTGACCTCTTTCTCGAGCTTGCCGATGTCCTTGTCGCGAGCCTCCTCATCGACCCAGGTGACCATCGAGGCGGCGAAGTAGAGAACCTTCTCCAGCTCTTTGGGAGCCATGTCGATCAGGTAGCCGATCCGGCTCGGCACGCCCTTGAAGAACCAGATGTGCGAGACCGGCGAGGCCAGGTCGACGTGCCCCATCCGCTCGCGGCGGACCTTGGAGCGGGTCACCTCGACGCCGCAGCGCTCGCAGACGATGCCCTTGTAGCGGACACGCTTGTACTTACCGCAGTAGCACTCCCAGTCCTTGGTCGGACCGAAGATGCGCTCGCAGAAGAGCCCGTCTTTCTCGGGCTTCAGCGTCCGGTAGTTGATCGTCTCGGGCTTGGTTACCTCGCCCCAACTCCAGGAGCGGATTTTCTTCGAGGACGCGAGCCCGATCTCGATCGCGTCGAAATTGTTGATGTCGATCATCAGTCCTCCACCTCTGCCGGCGCGGCCTCTTTGGCCTCTCCGGCATCACCATCAGTTCCAGCCTCGCCCTCGGAGACGATCTGCTCCTCTTGCTCGTCCGCGGCTCCGTTCGAGGAGTCGGCGCGCACGCCGGTCAGATCCATCCCCAGCTCCTCGGCCGCTTTGAGCAGGTCGTCCTCCTCGTCGGAGATTTCGACGTCCGAGCCCTCGGAGACGACGTTGGCGTCCAAGGAGAGGCTCTGGATCTCCTTCAAAAGCACTTTGAAGGACTCCGGAATCGAGGGCTCGGGGATGTTCTCGCCCTTGACGATCGCCTCGTAGGCCTTGACCCGCCCGACCGTGTCGTCGGACTTGACCGTGAGCATCTCCTGCAGCGTGTAGGCGGCGCCGTAGGCCTCGAGGGCCCAGACCTCCATCTCGCCGAAGCGCTGACCGCCGAACTGCGCCTTGCCGCCCAGCGGCTGCTGGGTGACGAGCGAGTAGGGGCCGGTCGAACGCGCGTGGATCTTGTCGTCGACCAGGTGCAGGAGCTTGAGGATGTACATGTAGCCGACCGTGACCTTGCCCTCATACGGCTCGCCGGTGCGGCCGTTGTAGAGCTGCGCGGTACCGGACGCTTTGGCGCCGGCGCGGGCCCCGGAGTCGATGCCGAGGTCGATGCCGCGGTCGGCGTTCTCCTTCGACCACTCGACCAGTGCGTTGTCGACGTCCTCGACGGAGGCGCCGTCGAAGACCTGGGTCGCCACGTAGACGCGACCGTCGCCATCGTCGGAGTGAGCCTGCTTGTAGGCGTCGGAGCCGTCGTCGTACCAGCCGTTCGCCGCGACCCACCCGAGGTGGGTCTCGAGGATCTGGCCGATGTTCATCCGGCTGGGCACGCCGAGCGGGTTGAGGATGACGTCGACGGGGGTGCCGTCGGCCAGGTGGGGCATGTCCTCCTCGGGCACGATCTTCGAGATCACACCCTTGTTCCCGTGGCGACCGGCGAGCTTGTCGCCCTCGGCGATCTTGCGCTTGATCGCGACGTAGACGCGGACCAGGTCGTTGACGCCCGGGGGCAGGTCGTCGCCGTCGTCGCGGCTGAAGGTCAGCACGTCGATGACAACGCCGCCGGCGCCGTGCGGGACTTTCAGCGAGGTGTCGCGGACCTCGCGCGCCTTCTCCTTGAAGATCGCGCGGATCAGCTTCTCCTCGGCGGTCAGCTCGGTCTCGCCCTTCGGCGTGACCTTGCCGACCAGCAGGTCGCCGGCGTCGACCTCGGCGCCGACCCGGACGATCCCGCGCTCGTCGAGATTGCGCAGGCTCTCCTCGGAGCGGTTGGGGATGTCGCGGGTGATCTCCTCGTCGCCGAGCTTGGTCGTGCGGGCGTCGATCTCGTACTCCTCGATGTGGATCGAGGTGAGTTCGTCTTCCTTGACCAGGCGCTCGGAGAGGATGATCGCGTCCTCGAAGTTGTAGCCCTCCCAGGACATGAAGGCGACCAGGCAGTTCTTGCCGAGCGCGATCTCACCGCCACCGGTGGAGGAGCCGTCGGCGAGCACGTCGCCCTCCTTCACCTTCTGACCGGTCTTGACGATCGGCCGCTGGTGGATGATCGTGCCCTGGTTCGAGCGCGTGAACTTGAGCAGGGGGTACTCGTCCTTGCCGTCGGCGTGCGAGACGACGATGCGGTCGGCGTCGACGTGGGCGATCTCCCCCGCGTGCTTGGCCAGGACGACGTCGCCGCTGTCCATCGCGGCGCGGCGCTCCATGCCGGTGCCGATCAACGGCGGGTCCGGTTTGAGCAGCGGCACCGCCTGGCGCTGCATGTTGGAGCCCATCAGGGCGCGGTTGGCGTCGTCGTGCTCGAGGAACGGGATCAGCGAGGTCGCCACCGACCAGATCTGGGACGGCGAAACGTCCATCAGGTCGACTTCCTTGGGGGCAGCCGTCGCGTACTCCTGCTCGCCGGCGCGGACCAGGACCTGGGGACCTTTCAGTTTGCCCGTCTTGGGGTCGAACTCGGAGTTCGCCTGGGCGATCACCTTGTCCTCCTCCTGGGTGGCGTCGTAGTGCACGATCTCTTTGCTGACCACGCCGTCTTCGACCAGCCTGTACGGGGTCGTGACGAAACCGTGCTCGGAGACCTCCGCGTAGGAGGCGAGCGAGCCGATCAGGCCGATGTTCGGACCCTCCGGGGTCTCGATCGGGCACATCCGGCCGTAGTGGGTCGGGTGCACGTCGCGGACCTCGATCGGGGCACGCTCACGGGTCAGGCCGCCGGCGCCGAGAGCCGAGAGGCGGCGGCGGTGGGTCAGCCCGTCGAGACTGTTGGTCTGGCTCATGAACTGCGACAGCTGCGAGGAGCCGAAGAACTCCTTCATCGCCGCCACGACCGGGCGGATGTTGATGATCGTCTGCGGGGTGATCGCGTCGGAGTCCTCGGTGGTGAGGCGCTCGCGGACCACGCGCTCCATCCGGTAGAGGCCGATGCGGAAGGCCTCCTGGATCAGCTCGCCGACGGTACGCAGACGGCGGTTGCCGAAGTGCTCGTACTCGTCGAGGTGCTCGTAGACCGGCTCGCGGGGATAGGTGATCGCCTCCGCGGCGTAGTCTTTGATCGGGTTCTCCTCGTCGACCTCCTCGGGGATGCCGAGCAGCTTGGGGAGCAGGACGAGCTCCTTGACGAGGGCGATGATGTCGTCGTGGGTCAGCACCCGGGTCTCGAGGTCGATGTCGAGATCGAGACGGGCGTTGAGCTTGTAGCGACCGACGCGGGTGAGGTCGTAGCGCTTCGGGTCGAAGAAGAGCTGCTCGAGCAGGCCTTTGGCGGCGTCAACTGAAGGCGGCTCGCCCGGCCGCTGCTTTTTGAACAGCTCGATCAGGGCGCCCTCTTCGGTCCGGGTCGCCTCGGTGTCGGCCTCGATCGTGTGGCGGATGTAGATCGAGTTGTCGAACATGTCCAGCAGCTGCTGGTCCTCGACGTAGCCCATCGCGCGCAGCAGCACCGTGACCGGCAGTTTGCGCTTGCGGTCGATGCGGACGAAGACTTTGCCTTTTTTGTCGACTTCGAGCTCCAGCCAGGAGCCGCGGGCCGGCATCAGGTTGGCGATGAAGACCTGCTTTTCGGGGTCCTTCGGCGCCATCACGTAGGCGCCCGGCGAGCGCACGAGCTGCGTGACGACGACGCGCTCGGTGCCGTTGATGATGAAGGTGCCGCGATCGGTCATCCACGGGAAGTCGCCCATGAAGACGGCCTGCTCGCGGATCTCACCGGTCTCCTTGTTCTGGAAGGCGACGGTCGCGGTCAGCGGCCGCGAGTACGTCATGTCCTTCTCGCGACACTCGTCGATCGAGTGCGGCGGCTCCTCGAACTTGAACTCGCCGAAGACGATCTGCAGATTCCCCGTGTAGTCCTCGATCGGGGATATGTCGTTGATCGTCTCTCGCAGCCCACCGCTCTCGGGATCCGTCAGTTCCTCGAAGGAACGGCGCTGGATATCGATCAGATGTGGGACTTCGAGGGGGTTCTCTAGGCGGGAAAAGCTCCTACGGGTTACGGGGGCAGCGTTGGAACGTGCCAAAGTCGGCGACTCCTCGGGCGGTCAGAGGGACGTAGATAAAGCGCAAATATGGGCAGGGGAACTCAAAAGGCGCGCGACCGCGAAAAATAACACACAACGGCTCGCGGCCGCGAGCCTGGCTCTGTGAGCGGGATCCCCGCCGGCGGTACGGCGGCTCTACTTGAGCTCGACCGTCGCGCCGGCCTCCTCGAGCTCGGCCTTGAGCTTCTCGGCCTCGTCGCGCTCGACGCCCTCTTTGATCGGGCCGGGAGCGCCGTCGACGAGAGCCTTGGCCTCTTTCAGGCCGAGCCCGGTCGCGCCGCGGACGACCTTGATCACGGGGACTTTCTGTCCACCGACGTCGGTCAGGACGACGTCGACGGTCGAGGACTCTTCGCCACCGCCGTCAGCGTCGCCGCCGCCGCCAGCGGCAGCCGGCGCGGCGGCCGCAACCGCGGTCGCGGAGACACCGAACTCCTCCTCGAGCGCTTTGATCCGCTCGGAGAGCTCCAGGACGGAGATGCTTTTCAGCTCCTCGATCCAGTCCTCGGTCGAAATCTTGGTTGCTGCCATTGGTTGCTACCCCTCTTCCTCGTTTGAATCTTCTGAAGTCGTGTCATCTGCCGCCTCGGCCTCAGGAGCCTCCTCTGCTGCTGGCTCCTCTGCCGGGCTGTCGCCTTCCTCGGACTCCTCGGCGGGAGCCTCTCCCTCGGCTTCACCCGCGGGTGGCGTCGATGGGGACTCCTCGCCCGCAGCGTCGTCCCGCGAGGACGAGGAGTCCCCATCGTCGACAGGACCCGCGGTTGCAGCCTCCGGAGCCTCGCCGCTGACGAGGCCTTTCTCGGCGATCTGCCCGAGCTGCAGGGCCAGACCTTGGATCATCGAGCCGAGGCCGCGGACGAGGCCGGTCAGGGGGCTGGCGACGACGCCGGCCAGCTGGCCGTTGAGAACGTCGCGCGAAGGCAGTTTGGCGATCGATTTGAAGGCCGCCTCGTCGAGGGCAGTTTCGCCCATGAAGCCGCCCTTGTAGGTGAGCACCTCGTGCTCTTTGTTGAAGCCGGTGATTGCCTTGGCGGCCGCCGCCGTGTCGCCGCGCACGAAGGTGAGCGCGGTCGGACCCTCGAGCAGCTCGGCGAGGCGGTCCTCGCCGGCTTTCTCGGCCGAGAGTTTGGTCAGGCGGTTCTTGACGACGCGGAAGCTGGCGTCGGCCTCACGGAGTTTGGCGCGCAGCTCGGCAGCTTGGGAAACGCTGATACCGCGGTAGTCGACGGCAAAGATCGCCTCAGATGCCTCGATCTGGGCGGCGACCTCTTCGATGGTTGCGGACTTTTCTTCGCGGTTCATTGCCTTACCTGCACCGGACTTACGGGGTTCCCGCCGGTGGTCTCGGGTGAGCGGCGACGCAGTTTAGGCGCTCGCCGGCTCCTCTGCGGTCTCCCCCGCGCCGACGGCCGCCAACTCGCGGTCCGCCGACTTGGCGGTGTCGACCCGGATGCCCGGGCCCATCGTGCTCGCGAGCGTGCAGGAGACGATGTATTTGCCCTTTGCCGAAGCGGGCTTGGCGCGGACGATCTCGTCGAGCACCGCGGTGTAGTTGTCGAGCAGCTTGTCCTCGTCGAAGCTCGCCTTGCCGATCGCCATGTGAACGATCGCCTGGCGGTCGGTGCGGTATTCGACTTTGCCGGCCTTGGCCTCACTGACGGCCTTTTCGACGTCGTCGGTGACGGTGCCGACTTTCGGGTTCGGCATCTTGCCCTGCGGGCCGAGCACGCGGCCGAGCTGGCCGACCGCCGGCATCATGTCCGGAGTCGCGATCGCGACGTCGAAGTCGGTCCAGCCCTCCTGGACTTTCTCGGCCAGGTCCTGGCCACCGACGAAGTCGGCGCCGGCGGCCTCCGCGTCACGGGCCTGCTGGCCCTGCGCGAAGACGGCGACCTTGACGTCCTTGCCCAATCCGTGGGGGAGCGCCAGCGTTCCGCGCAGCTGCTCGTCGGCGTGACGGACGTTGACGCCGAGCAGCAGATGAACCTCGACGGTCTCGTCGAACTTGGCACTCGCGGTCTCCTTGATCAGGGCGATCGCCTCGGCGGCCGGGTAGGCGCGATCGCGGTCGACCTTGCCGTACTGCTCGCGGTATCGCTTGCCGTGGGCCACGGAATCTCCTATTTGACGTCGACGCCCATCGAGCGGGCGGTGCCGGCGATGATCTTCGAGGCGGCGTCGATGTCGTTGGCGTTGAGGTCGGGCATCTTGCGTTCGGCGATCTCGCGGATCTGGTCCGGGGTGATCGTCCCGACTTTGTTGACGTGCGGCTCGCCCGAGCCCTTCGGGATCTTGATCGCTTCCTTGATCAGGACGGCGGCCGGCGGCGTCTTGGTGATGAAGGTGAAGGAGCGGTCCTCGTAGACCGTGATCTCGACCGGGATGATCGTCCCGCCTTCGCCCTGGGTCTGCGCGTTGAACGCTTTGCAAAAGTCCATGATGTTGACGCCGTGCTGACCCAGCGCGGGGCCGACCGGCGGTGCCGGGTTGGCGTTGCCCGCCTGGATCTGCAGCTTGATGAGGGTGAGGACTTTTTTGGCCATCAGGGGTTGAGCAGCGTAGCGGTCTTCGCGACCTAGATCTTCTTGACCTGGTCGTAGCCGACCTCGACGGGGGTCTCACGACCGAAGATCGAGACCAGAACCTTGAGTTTGGCGGCGTCCTCGTTGATCTCGGCGATCTCGCCGGAGAAGTCGGAGAGGGGACCTGAGATGACTTTGACCGATTCGCCGATCGAGAACTGGGCCTGGGTGCGCGGGCGCTCGGCGGTCTCGCGATGCAGCAGGCGGTCGACCTCCGGTTTGGAGAGTGGCACGGGCTTGTTGCGCGCGCCGACGAAGCCGGTCACGCCGGGGGTGTTCTTGACCAGCCCCCAGGCGTCGTCGGTCATCTCCATGTTGACCAGCACGTAGCCAGGCATGGTGCGTTTCTCGGACTGAACTTTCTGGCCGTCCTTCATCTCCGAGACCTGCTCGGTGGGGACGACGACCTGGCGCACGTTGCGGTTCTGACTCATCGTCTGAACGCGGTGCTCGAGGTTGTGCTTGACCTTGTTCTCGTGTCCGGAATAGGTGTTGATCACGTACCAGCGATACAAATCGGAAGCCTTTGTTCGGGGATCCCGCGACTACAGGATCTGCTTGATGAGGTAACTGAAAAGAGCATCGAGGGCGCCCAGGTAGGCGGCGGCAATGGCGACGAAGAGGATGGTGACCGCGGTCGCCTGGATCAGCGTGTCGCGATCCGGCCACTGAACTTTCTTCAGCTCGGCCCAGCAGGAAAGCAGGAAACCGATCACGCCGCCGCGCTGCGCGCGTTCGGCCTTGGCCTGCTTCTGCTTCTTCTCCAGCTGCTGGGCCTCGCGGCGCTTCTGCTCGGCGCTCTGTCGCTTCGCCGCTTCTTTCTGCGCCTTCGCTTCGGCGCGACGGTCGGCGCGCGAGGGCTTCGGCGCGTCGGGAGTTTCGATCAGCTCCTCGGGAGCGCCGGCGGCGATGCCGCGCTCCGCCGCCTCGAACTCGGCGACGTCACCGGAAACCGGGACCTGCGTGTCGTGCTGGGCGCGAGCCGTCCTCTCGGGCCCGCCGTCGGAGCGTTTGCGCTCTTCAGCTTCCCGAGCCCGCCGCTCGGCCTTTCGCTGTGCGCGGGTCTTGGCCATCGGTAATTACCGCGTCTCCTTGTGAGCGGTGTGGTGGCCACACCAGCGGCAGAACTTGCGCAGCTCGACGCGGTCCGGCGAATTTCGCCTGGACTTGTTGGTCTGGTAATTGCGTCGCTTGCAGTCTTCGCAAGCCAAGGTCACCGCGATGCGGACATCTCCGCGAGCCATTGTCTCCTCGTTCCTACTATGCCGTTACAAAGAAAAACCCCGGGGCCCGGGGCGCGAGGCTGAGGCAAGGATAGCGGTCTGGTGCCGGCTGGGTTTACTTGAAGCGCAGTACGCGTGCGGTCCGCACAGAACCGCCCGCTTCCTGCACCGTCTGCGCGACGACCCGGGTCTTCAAGGAGACGATGCCGTCGAAGAGATCGCTCTGCGAACCGAGCGGCACGACGACGACCCGCTCCTCGCCGCCGTCGATCGAGTAGGCGACCTCGGCGGGTTCGCCGGGAGCATCGATCGCCAGGGTGCCGACGCAGATCGCGCCGGCGGAGCCCGAGCACTTCACCTTGACCAGAGCGCCGGGGCCCGCGACCCGTGCGACCTTGCTCGTGAACTGGAGGCTGGTCCCCTCGGGGGTGGCGGCGGAGGTAGCGGCCGCGGCGGACTTGCCGACGGCCGAAGCGGAAGAGATCGCCGGGGAGGCACTCGCGCCGGGAGCGGGGAAGGCGAGCAGGAGGACGGCGAGAGCGAGCGCCAGACTGAAGATCGGGCGGCAGCGCATCTGGTCGGCGGCGAAATCCATGGGGAAATGGGACCACAAATGTTCGACAGTTTCTCTAGACCATGCGTCCGTCGGACCCCTGCAGGGCTAAAGTCGCTCGGGAGGCCGCGCACAGAGCCAAGAATCCGCCCCTGGGCGGACCATTGTCGGACCCCCGGCAGGGCTACAGACCGAGGGTTTTGGCGATGATCGTGCGCTGGATCTCCGACGTGCCGCCGTAGATCGTCGAGACCATCGCGGCGCGCACGAGCCGCTCCATGTCGTACTCCGAGGAGTAGCCGTAGCCGCCCATCAGCTGCATGCCCTCGATCGTCGTCCGTTTGGCGACCTCGGTGACGAAGAGCTTCACCATCGAGGCCTGCTGCGGAAGCATCCTGTCGGGGTCCTCGTCGGTCAGGGTGGCGACCCAACGGGTCATCAGCCGCGCCGCCTCGAGATCGGTGGCGAGGTCGGCGAGTCGGTGCTGGAGCGCCTGGAAGGAGCCGATCGGGCGGCCGAACTGGCGCCGCTCCTTGACGTAGAGGAGGGCGTCGTCGAAAGCGCGCTGGGCGATCCCGAGCATCGTCGCGGCGAGGATCAGCCGCTCGACGTTGAGTCCGGCCATCAGCTGGGTCCAGGCCTGGTCGACCTCGCCGAGAACGGCGTCGGCGGGAACCGCGCAGTCGGTGAAGTAGAGGTGGTTGGTCTCGCTGCCGCCCATCGTCTCGATCGGGACGACCTCCATCCCCTCGGCGCCCTGCGGGACCCAGAGCATGGTCATCCCGGCGTGCTTGTCCTCGCTGCGGGTGGTCCGCGCGACGACCAGGACGTGGTCGGCGATGTGGGCGTTGGAGCAGAAGACCTTCTGGCCATCGAGCACGAAGCCGCCGTCGACCGCCTCGGCCTTGGTGGTCAGCGCGCCGACGTCCGAGCCCGCCTCCGGCTCGGTCATCGCGATCGCCTCGACCGCGCCGCCGGCGATCCCGCCGAGGATCTCCCGCTTCTGCTCCTCGGTGCCGAAGCGCTGGGTGGCGCCGGCGACGATCAGCGTCGTCGCGTAGCCGCCGATCGGGGCCAGGCCGCGCGAGGTCTCCTCCATGAACAGACAGGCGTCGAGCATCGAGCCGCCCGACCCCCCGTACTCCTCCGGGATCGTGACCCCGAGCCAACCGAGCTCGGCCATCTGCTCGTAGATCGTGAAGTTGTGCCGCTCGACATAGCCTTCGGTGAGCCGCTCGCGCTGGTCCTGCGTGCCGCACTCGCGGTCGCAGAAGTTCCGGATCGCGTCGACGAAGTCGACCTGCTCGTCGGTCAGGGAGAAGTCCACGCCGGGAGCCTATATACCGACGGCGTTTCTTGGCTGCTCAGCCAGGCGCAAAGAAGGCGGCGACCGTGAGTGCGGTGATGTTGCCGACGAACCCGACCGTGATCGCCACGACGACCGTAAGGCTGGTTTGCGCCATACGGTCTCCAGCCGGCTCACCGCCGTCTCGACTCGTTCGAGCCTGACATCCATCCGGTCGAGCCGCCTGTCCATCTGATCCAAGCGCCTGTCCACGAGCTTGAACTGCTCGTCGACCAGCCGGAAGCCATCCTCGACCCGGGCGTGCAGCAGATCCACCTTTTCGCTCAGGGCGGTCCATACGGTCGCCGGTCCAGCTATGTCGCATCGCCTCCATGATGCCACCGTGACAGACAGAACGTTGCGTGTGGCGGCGATCAGGCCCACGCGAAAGCCCGGAACGAGACTCGAACTCGTGACCCCTTCCTTACCATGGAAGTGCTCTACCAACTGAGCTATCCGGGCGGGCTGGCTCCATCGGAGCCAAACTCGCTGAGTGGCGATCTTAGCGAGGCGGACCGTAGCGAGGGTCAAGAACAACCCCGACGAGCAGCGTTACGAGATCGAGGTCGACGACGAGATCGCCGGCTTCGCCCAGTACCGCGAACGCCCGGGCCTGCTCGCCCTCGTCCACACTGAGATCGACGAGCGCTTCGAGGGTCAGGGCCTGGCGAGTGAGCTGGTCTCCACCGTTCTCGACGACGCGCGGCAACGCGGGCTCGCGGTGCTGCCGTTCTGTCCCTTCGTCAAGGAGTACATCCAACGCCACTCCGAGTACGTCGACCTCGTACCGGAGGGCAAGCGCGCCCAGTTCGGCCTCTGAGCGGGGCCCGACTCAGTTGTCGAGAACGACCGGCGTGGACGGTGGCGCGCCGGTCTTCAGCAGGGTCGCCAGGTAGATCACAACCTGAACCGAGCCGCGGTTGGCGGCGCGGTGGATGTCGGAAGGCTGCTCGACCATCCACTGACCGGCACGCACCTTCGCGGTCTGCCCGGCCTGGATCGTGCGCACCACGCGGGGACTCTGATCGGACTCGCCTTCGCGGATGACAGCCGAGCCCCGTTCGACCGTGTAAGTGAGGACGCCCGACTCGATCCGCGCGATCTGCGTGCCCTCGTGGCGGTGCGGGGCGAGCTTTGCGCCCGGGTTGACGACGACGCGGCTGAGCACCATCGTGCGCTGCGGCGCACCCTGCACGTTGCTCGTCTGGGCCAGCGCGCTGCGCACGACTTCGGGCGCGACCACCGTGTCCGCGAAAGCGCCGGGCAGGACCAGGGCCAAGCCTGCGGCGCAGGCGAGCGCGGGAGCGATCAGCGGACGGCGGCGGAGGGCGGCGATCACAGGCTGAGCTTTACAGGCGGCGCACCCGGAACCGGAAGAGCGCCGGGCTGGGGTCGCGGTTGCCGGCGGAGTCGATCGCGAAGACGCGGAACGCGTGCGCGCCGCGGCCGGCCGCGTAGGCCTTCGGTGAAGCACACGGACGGTACGGCCTGCGGTCGAGCTTGCAGCGGAAGCTCGACCCGCGCTCGTTCGAACCGAAGCGGAAGACGACGCGACGCGGGCCGTGGGCGGTCAGCAGCTTCGCCGGACCGAAGGTGATCCTGGTCCGCGGCGCGATCCGATCGGCGGGCGGTGGTTCCGGCGGGGGTGGCGGTGGCGGCAGTTCGGTGACGGTGCGGAAGTTGTTTTTCGCCGCTTCGCGCACGCTCTCGCAGTTGATCGGGACGGGATCGTTGAACTGGGGGCGGAAGTCGATCAACGCGCTGTCCGTGCCTTCGCCGCAGTCGATCGCAGTGTCGTCGTCGCCCGAGTTGGCGAGGACCGAGTCGTCACCGGCCGCCGCGAAGTAGGAGTCCGGCCCGCCGTGGCCGAGCAGCTGATTGCGACCGAAATCGCCGGCGAAAGCGTCGGCCTGATTCGACCCCTCGAGGTCCTCGACGCTCAGCAGCGAGTCAAAGGCGCCGCCGGCGCAGGCAGGCAGTCCGCCTGCCCCGACTTCGCCGGCTCGGCCCAAGGCCAGGTCGGCAGCGACCCCGACCGCGTTGAGCCGTGCCCAGGAGGAGTTGTCGCGGCCCGCCCCACCGGCGATCGACTCTTCGTCGCAGATCGAGACCGAGAGGAAGAGGTCGTTGCCGGTGCCGCCGAGCAGCTCGTCCGCGCCGCCGTTGTGGAGCAACGCGTCATCGCCGCCGAGGGCGGTGCTGGTGTCGGCGCCGTCGTCGGGCCCGTCGACGAGCACGTCCTCGCTGAGCTCACCGCCCGTCAGCTCGTCGTCGCCGTTGCCGCCGAGGATCACGACGCTGGCCGTGCTGGGGAAGCCGCCGGCGTTGAGTTCGTCGTCGCCGCCCATGCCGGCGAGCAGCAGCGAGTCGAGGCCGGCGGCGGGCAGCGGGCAGGTCGCGGCCGTCGCGTCGACGGTGCAGCCCGACGCCGCGCTTGGGCTCTCGTCGAACACCGCGCCGGCGAGAGAGAAGGCGACGGAACTCGCCGAGTAGGTCGCGGTGACGTCGTCGCCGGCGCCGCTGCCGACCAAGTAGAGCTGGGCCGGGCCGAACCCCGGGGCCATGATCCCGACGCTGACCTCAGCCGGATCGCGCGGGGTCACGGCGCCGCCGGGGCTTTCGCTGTCGCCGTCCGCGCCGCCGACGATGTTGTCGGCGCCGCCCCCGCCGAGAATCACGTCCGCCCCGCCGCCGCCGTAGATCGTCTCGTCGGCGTCGGTTCCGACGATGTAGTCGGAGAACGGCGTGCCGATCACGACCTCGAACTGGCCGGCTTCGACTTCGTCGACGCCGCCGCCGTGCGCGGCGATGCCGTCGTCGGCGTTTTCGCCACCAGCGCCGAGGTCGAGGTAGACACCGCGCTCGCCTCCCGGCCCCGGCAGGCCCGGCACGGTGGAGAAGTCGGGGTAGGGCTTCTCGGCCGAACCGTTGGGGAATCCAGGGGTCACCCCGGTCGCGTAGCTCAGCGTGTCGGTGCCACCGCCGCTGTCGAAGATGCGGTCGATCGTGCCGTCGCCGCGCACCTGGTCGTTGTCACCCCCGCCGTCGATCGAGTCGGCGCCGAAGCCGCCGGAGAGGCGGTCGTCGCCGGGCCCGCCGCTCAGCAGGTCATCGCCGATGCCGCCGAACAGCCGGTCGTTGCCCGCGCCGCCGTTGAGCGTGTCGTTGCCGCGCTCGCCGAAGACGACGTCGTCGCCGGGGCCGCCGTCGAAGGTCTGGCTGCCGACGCCGAGATGGCACTCGCTCGGACAGGAGGCGCTGTCGGCGAGCGGCGCGGCGACGATCGTGTCGTCGCCGGCTCCGGCGTGCACGACCGCGACCGACGCCGGCACCACGATCGTGTCGTCGCAGCCGGTGCCGCGGATCGTGTCGCCTTCCCTGATCGGCGTTGCCGCGCAACTCCCCCCGGCGGGCGGAGCCGACGTGGCGGCCGTGCCGGCCGGCAGTGCGAGGCCGAGAAGGAGGAGTGCCGGCAGCAAGGCCGGCCTGCGAAGCGGGCGTCCCATCTCTTGTAGCTTGATGGCCCGATGCGCGACTCACAACCGAAGCGTGCCCTGCTGGCGCTCTGCGCCGCGGCGGCAACCCTCGCTCTGCTGATCGCCGGCTGCGGCGGCTCCGACGATGACCCCTCGCGCCCTGCTCCGCCGGCCGCCGAGTTCCCCTCGGCGAAAGGCAAGACGATCGAACAGGTGCTGGCCGAGTCGGGGGCGAAGCCGACGAACCTCGTGATCGCACCGGCGGCTGCGGTCTTCGACGTGGGCGTGAACCGCTTCCCGTTCGGCGTCTTCACCGTCGCCAACGAACAGGTCGACGACGCCGACGTCGCCGTCTACTTCGCCAAGGACAAAAACAGCCCGGTCCAGGGCCCGCTCCCCGCCCAGGTCGGCTCGCTGGAGACCAAGCCCGCCTACCGCGCCAAGGGCACCGAAGGACCGGGAGAGGCGACGACCGTCTACGTGGTTCCGAAGGTGAACTTCGACCGCGCCGGCCCGTGGCTGGCGATCGCCATGCTGAAGGGGCCAAACGGCCTGGAAGCCTCGCGTGTTCCGAGCATCACCGTCGGCCAGTTCCCGGCCGTGCCGGACCTCGGCGAGAAGGCGCCGGTGATCCACACGCCGACCGCCGACGACGTCGGCGGCGATCTGAGCAAGATCGACACCCGGATCCCACCCGACCAGATGCACGAGGTCGACTTCGCCGACGTGGTCGGCCGCAAGCCGGTCGTGCTCGTCTTCGCCACGCCGGCGCTCTGCGAAAGCCGGGTCTGCGGCCCGGTGGTCGACGTCGCCCAGCAGGTCGCCGACGAGTACGAGGGCGAAGTCGATTTCGTCCACATGGAGGTCTACAACGACAACGACCGCGCCAAGGGGGTCCGCCCGCAGCTGCGCGCCTACGGGCTGGAAACCGAGCCGTGGACCTTCCTGATCGACGCCAACGGCGTGGTCCGCGACCGCATCGAGGGCGCCTACGGCGTGTCCGAACTGGAAGAAGCGGTGCAGACGATTCTGCCTGGCTGAACAGCCAAGGCTCCGCTACTCTTGCCGGGGCGCGGGGTTAGGGACCTCGCATGGGGTCCTTCGGGAGGCAGGGTCGACGCAAATCCGACGCTGCAAGGAGACATATGAAGCACTGGTTGGCAGTCCCTGCTCTCGTTCTCGGGCTGAGCCTTGCCCTGACCGGCCTCGCGGCGCCCGCGCTGGCCGCCAAAGGCGGCGGTCAGGGGAAGCAGAAGACGAAGGTCTTCGAAGCCTGCAAGCACGGCTGTAAGTACCGGACGATTCAGAAGGCGGTCAACGCCGCCGGCTCCTTCAAGGCGAAGAAGAAGAACGCCAAGGTGAAGGCGATCGTCGCGGTCAGGCCGGGCAAGTACGTCGAGGGAGTCGTGCTCGACGGAACCCTGAAGAAGAAGAGCTTCGACGGGCTGACGATCGAAGGCACGAAGAAGAGCCGCAAGAAGACCGTGCTCGAGGGCAAGAACGCCAAGGGCGAACTGGGCGCGGCCCAGAACGGCATCGAGGCGATCGACGTCGACGGCCTGGTGATCCGCAACATGTGGGCGCGCAACTACCAGTCCAACGGGTTCTTCGTCCACGCCGACGCGACCAGCGGGCAGAGCTGCGACGACTACGTGATGGACAACCTGTTGGCCTCGGCCAACCGCTCCTACGGGCTCTTCGCCAAGGGCTGCATGGGCGGCAAGATGATCAACTCGGCCGGCTACCACCACGGCGACTCGGCCTTCTACGTCGGCGAAACGCCCTGCGACTCGAAGAGCTGGACCAACCACGGCGTGACGCCGCCGCCGAAGCCCTGCCAGAAGAAGCCGAAGTGGACCCTGCTGAAGAACGACAAGAGCTACGAAAACGTGCTCGGCTACTCGGGGACCAACTCCAAGTACGTGAAGATCGTCGAGTCGGCCTTCTGGAACAACGGCGCCGGGATCGTCCCGAACACGCTCGACAGCGAGGGCTTCGAGCCGAACGGTTGGAACGTGTTCGAACGCAACGACGTGTTCTGGAACAACTACAACTACTTCCTCGCCGCGGCGGCCTTCCACACGGTCTCCGGTGGGCTCGGCAAAGTCGGCGGGGCGACCGTCAACTACCCGACCGGCGTGGGCATCGTGCTCTACGGCGGCGACCACAACGTCGTCCGCCACAACGAAGTCTTCGGCAACTACAAGTGGGGCATCGCCTCCTTCTCGGGCCCCGGCGAACTGTTCGTCGCCAACGAGAACGACGACGCCAAGAACCTCAACAACCAGATCGTCGAAAACGTGCTCGGCCGCGGCGGTGCCGACCCGAACGGCGAATACGACATCTGGAACGACGCCAGCGGCGGCGGCAACTGCTGGTCGGGCAACAGCTCGAACTCGACGTTCGCGCCCGGCAACGGCAAAGAACCGCTGAGCAAGATCTACCCGCCCTGCCCACAGCCGGAAGTGCTCAACGACCTGGCCAAGAGCCTCAACATCACCGCCGGCCTGCAGATCAACCTGGCCAACGAAAGCGACCCGTCGACGATCCTCGGCTACGCCGGCTCGACGCCGCCGCAGAACCAGCAGTGCACCTGGGTGCGGCGCGTCGCCGGCCACCCGGCGTTCGAAAACTACAAGCCGGTCGAGGTCACGGCGGCGCCTGGAGAACTGACGTGCAAATGATCAAAGCCAGCAGGTCGGTGGCCCTCGGCCTGCTGGCCGGCTGCGTCCTCGCGGTCGCCCTGCTCGGGGCGACCGCGACGGCCAAGCCGGCACCGAAGCCGAAGGAAGTTACGGTCAACGACTTCTTCTTCGGGCCGACCTCCGTGACGATCAAGGCGGGCGGCTCGGTGAAATGGCTCTGGTCGTCGCTCAACGCGTACCCGCACGACGTGCACCTGAAGTCGGGGCCGAAGGGGCTGAAGAAGAAGGCCACCTACTCGACCAAGACGTCGGCGGTCGCCGGCGCCCGCTTCCAGAAGACGTTCCCGACGCCGGGCACCTACAAGTACATCTGCACGATCCACCCGACGGAAATGAAGATGACCGTCACCGTGAAGAAATAGGCGCCGGCGATGGGGCCTGACGGGATCGACCGCCGCGGCTTCCTGGCCCTGACCGGCGGCGCGCTGATCTGCACGATCGCCGGCCAGGAAGTCTCCACCGACGAAGGTCAGATCGACGTCGAGGGACTCTCGAACCGGGTCGAGGTCCCGCCCAAGGTCGCGGCGACGGACTGGCGCGACGACCCCGGCGTGCGCCAGCTCGCCTCGCTGGGGCCCGGGGGCCAGACCCGCGAGTACTGGATCGCCGCCGAGCCGGTGCGCTGGAACATCGTCCCCACCCACCGCGACCAGATGACCGCGCAGAAGGTGAAGCAGGGGAAGACCAGCTTCAGCGCCTACGGCTACCGCGCCTACACGGCCGGGTTCAAAAAACCGCTCGGTGAGGCGACCGTGCCGGGGCCGCTGATCGACGCGGAAGTCGGCGACACGGTGGTCGTCCACTTCCGCAACAAGCTGAAGGCGCCGGTGACGATGCACCCGCACGGGATCTTCTACGCCAACGAGATGGACGGCGCCTACAAGGGCAAGTGGACCGACCCCGGCGGCTTCGTCCAGTCGAACCGCACCTTCACCTACGTTTGGGAGGCCCAGGAAGGGACCGAAGGGACCTGGCTCTACCACGACCACGGGCCGATGGACCCGTTGCCGACCTTCAAGGGCCTGTTCGGGCCGCTTGTGATCCGGCCGCGCGGCGAAGCTCGCCCCGACCGCGAGTTCTTCCTCGGCTTCCACACCTGGGACCCCTCGATCACCGGCCTGAAGGGGACCTACTACTGCGTCAACGGCAAGGCCTACGCCGGCAACACGCCGACCCTGGAAGCGAACGTCGGCCAGCGCGTCGCCTTCCACGTCTACGGCGTCGACAACTTCTTCCACACCTTCCACCTGCACGGGCACCGCTGGAAAGAAGCCGACGGCCGGATCGCCGACAACAAAACCTTCGGGCCGGCCGACTCGTTCCGGGTCGAGTTCGTCGAGGACAATCCCGGCCGCTGGTTCTACCACTGCCACGTCTTCCAGCACCTGCACCAGGGGATGAACGGGTGGTACCTCGTCTCCTAGCGCTGCTCGCCTGCGCGCTGACCCTGCTGATCACCTCGGTCGCCTCGGCGGCCAACACGCGGGTCTCGATCGCCAACTACGCCTGGTCGAAGCCGCAGGTGCAGATCGACCTGAACGAGAAGGTGACCTGGGACTGGCTCGGGCCCGACCTCGCCCACTCGGTGACCAGCATCTCCCCCAACGACCTGCAGTGGGACTCCGACCCGGGCACGGACGCGCCCTCACACCGGGCCGGCGACTCCTACACGCTGCAGTTCAACCAGCCCGGCACTTACCTCTTCCAGTGCAAACTGCACGCCTCGGTGCGCGGTGAGGTGATCGTCTCCTCGACCCCGGGAAATCCCGACTCCGACCCGGGCCCGCAGCCGCCGCTGAACGTCGACGTCAAACCGCCGACGCTGGGTTCGATCGTGCTGAAGAGCCAGCGCACCAGGAGCACGAAGGGCATCGCCCTGAGCGCCCAGATCAGCGATCGCGGGATGCTCGACGCCGAGTACTACCGGCTCAACTGGAGAGGCCGGCGCGTCTACAACGGCTACAAGACCTGGCGCACCTTCATCGGCGTCAACCACGTCAAGCTGGGTGCCCGCTGGGAGCACTTCCGAGCCAAGCCGGGACGCTACGAGGTCGTGCTGCGGGCGACCGACACGGCGAACAACGTCTCCAAGCCGGTCAAGAAGCGCTTCGAGATCGTCGGCTAGCGCTCAGGAGCGGCGGCGTTTTTTGGTCCGTTTGGTGGTTTTCGGGGCCGACCGCTTCTTGCGAGCCGGCTTGGCGGCTTCCTGCAGCGTCCGTTCGCTGGCCTTCTCGGTCGCCTCGGCCATCGTGATCTGGAAGATCGCGACGAGCGCCTCGGAGGCGAGCGGCCGCAGCCGCTCCAGCGCCTCAAGCACCTTCGGCCAATCCTCCTCGGGCCGGCCGGCGCGGTCGAACGGCTCCCAGATCTCGCCGACGAAGAGGTCGACGTAGGCGCGGGCGGCGCCTTCGGCGTGCCCGCGCAGCTTGTCGCCGGCGGCCATCCCGGCCTCGGGGCCGACGCCGAACTCCATCAGGGCGACGCTGGCGCGGTGCAGGCGGGGGCTGATCATCTCGACCTTGTCGTCGGGCAGCAGCCGCAGGATGCCGAGCTGTTCGCCGTGGCGGATCAGCTTCGGGTCGATCTCCTTGACGCCCCAGCCTTCTGCCAGCTCGCTCAGCGAGAAGATTTCCGGGGTCTCGTCCTCGAAGGGCGCCCGCACGGCGCGGGCGAAGTCGACCATCTCCTGCGAGGAGCCGCCGGTGCTCTCCAGCACCCGCCGGATCGCCTCGAGGTTGAGGCCCTCGGCCTGCATTTCGCGGGTCAGCTCGATCCGCGCGACGTGCTCCTCGTTGTAGTAGCCGGTGCGACCGTTGACTTCCGGCGGCGGCAGCAGGCCGCGCGTCTGGTGGGCGCGGATGTTGCGGACGGTCATTCCCGTCCGCCGCGCCAGCTCGCCGATCGTCATCTTGCCGTCGGGGGCTTTGTTCCCCTTCTTCTGCCTGCTCATCGGCCCATCGTAAGCGGCAGGCGCTGCCCGTTCATCTTCGCCCCGGCGTCCGAGCACAAAAATGCGATCGCCTCGGCGATGTGCTCGGCCGGCGTGAAGGTCGGGAACGCCTCGCCCGGGCTCTCGGCGCGCATGCGCGGGGTCAGGATCGCATCGACGACGATGACGTTGGCGGTGGCGCCACCGGGCTCGAAGCCGTCGGCGAAAGCGAGCGTCCAGGCCTCGGCCGCCGCCTTCGCCGAGGCGTAGGCGGCGTTGGTGTTGGTGGGAGCCTGCGCCTGCACGGAGGAGACGAGCACGAAGCGGCCCTGCGCGCTGGCCTCGATCTGGTCGTGGAAGGCACGGGTGGCGTGCTGGACGGTGCGGATCAACAGATCGTGGAGCAGCTCCCAGTCCTCGAGCGGAGCCTCGTGCAGGGGCTCGCCGCCGCGCCAGCCGCCGACCAGGTGGATCAGCCCGTCGACCCGGTCAAAACGCTCGACCAGAGCCGCGCACCACTCGCGCGCCTGCCCCTCGTCGAGCAGGTCGACGGCGCGCCCGTCCCAGCGCCCGGCCGGCAGGCCGAGCTCGGCGCCCAGCTGGTCGAGCTCCTCCTGGTCCCGGCCGGCTCCGGCGACAGTCGCCCCGGCCGCGGCGAGCCGTGCCGCAACCAGCGGCCCGAGCCCACCGCCGACGCCGGCGATGGCGATTACGCGACCGTCGAGGGAGTCGGCGCTGCTCACGGAGTGCAGGATTGCACCACAGCCCGGCCGGCGGCGCCGACGGCGGGCTAGCTCAGCGCCGGCACCCGGGCGCGGGTCCCGAGGGTGACGCGGGCGCCCGCCGCCGGGCGGACGGTGATGTTGCGACGCTGGGCAACCTCGACGTCCTCGCCGGCGGCGCGCAGCTCGCAGGTGCCAAGCAGGGCGCGCAGGACCACCTGCATCTCCAGCATCGCGAAGCTGGCGCCGAGGCAACGGCGGCGACCGCCGCCAAAGGGGATCCAGGTGTAGGTGCCCGGTTTCTCGTCGAGGAACCGCTCGGGACGGAAGGCGTAGGGATCGGGGTAGATGTCCGGGTCGTGGTGGATCAGATAGCCGTTGGCGACCAGGCTGCAACCGACCGGGTACTCCCAACCGCCGACCTCGACCGGCTCAGCGACCAGCCGCGGCGCCACGTTGGGGAGCACGGGGCGGGCCCGCAGCGTCTCCCGGATCGTCGCGGTCACGTAGGCCTCCTCGCCGGCGTCGATCTCCTCGACCAGGCGCTGCAGGACCCGCGGCTCGTGGACGAGCCGGGAGAGGGTCCAGGCGAGCGAGGAGGCGGTGGTCTCGTGGCCGGCGACGAGCAGGGTGAGCAGCTCGTCGCGGATCTCCTGCTCGCTCATCGGCGAGCCGTCCTCGTGGCGCGCCTCGAGCAGCATCGAGAGCACGTCGTCGCGGTCGGCGCCCTCGGCCCGGCGCTCGGCGATCAGCGCGAAGAGGATCTCGTCGACTTCGGCCTGCATGCGCACGAAGCGCGCGAACGGGCCGACCCGTTCGGCGGCGCGGGCGACGAGGCTGTCGGGCTTCGGCGGCATCAGGCTGATCGGTCGGTCGCCGAAGGCGAGCATCTCCTGCAATCGCGACCTCAGGGTCTCGAAGCGGGTGCCGGGCTCGAGGCCGAAGACCGCGCGCAGGATCACCTTCAGGGTGAGGTCCTGCATCCGCGGGTGCATCTCCACCGGGGCCCCCTTGGGCAGTGCCGCGACCTCCTCGGCGGTCACCTCCTCGAGCAGCCCGGTGAGCCGCTCCATGCGCTCGCCGTGGAAGGCCGGCAGCATCAGTTTGCGCTGCGCCATGTGGGCGGCTTCGTCGAGCAGGATCACCGAGTTGCTGCCGACCACCGGCTCGAGCACGCGGGCGCCCTCCCCCGGCCGCAGCACGTCGGGCGCCGCGGTGAAGATCTGCTTGACCTCGGCCGGGTCGGTGATCATCACGAACGGCGGCGAGAACGGCAGCTGGATCGTGAACCGTTTGCCGTAGCGCTCGCGGCAGCGCTCGAGGAAGGCCAGCGGTCGCGTCCAGAAGCCGACCATCTGCATGGCGGCGGGAAGCTGCGGGCCTGGCGGTAGATCGGAACGTGACCTCATGACGCCTCCTCGTCAGACATCAGCGTACCCATAGTCATATGCGGGCGACTGAGACCAGCGCCGTGAGATCCCTCACACAGAGAAGCTCAAGAGCACGGGTGGCATGACATCCGCTAATCGCTTGCGGCATTCACCACACCAGAGCGAGGTCAATGTCGCAAGCGCAGCCCGACTCATCGGACCCGGGGCCCCTAGTCAGGCGGTCCAGTCGGCGCGAAGCTCAATAAGATTGTGGCCTGCATCGCCCTGGGGGAGTGCCAGAGCGGTCAAATGGACGTGACTGTAAATCACGCGGCTATGCCTACAGAGGTTCGAATCCTCTCTCCCCCACTAGAGTCAGCCGCCGCCTGACTCCTGCGCCCCCGCCAAATGGGCCGCCATCTGTTCGTTGAAGGCGGTGAGGGCGGAGAGGGGCCGCATGAAGACGGTCAGGTCGGCGACCTTGCCGTCCTCGTCGAGCTTGATGAAGTCGATGCCTTCCAGCTCGCGGTCGCTGACCCTCGCTTTGAAGCGCAGCACCAGGGTGTCGCCCTCGGAGAGGTCGTCGGTGTAGTGGAAGCCCTCCAGCGTCGCCTCGACGAAGGTGAGCACCCGACTGACCATCTCGCGGCCCTCGAAGCCGCGGAAGAGGACCGGGCTGTGCAGGACGACGTCCTCGCGCAGCGTCTCGCTGAGCAGCTCGAGGTCCTTCGATTCGGCGGCGACTCGGAAAGGGTGGCGTTCAGTCATGGGCGCACTCTACTCGCCATCGATCGGTGCACAACTGGAATACTCGCGGCATGCCCAGCGACACCTTCTGGTCCCGCTTCTCGAACTCGCTCGGCGCCAGGGGGCTGCGCTGGACCGGCAAGCTGAACGTGCCCGTCTACAAGCTGACCGGCGGGCGGGTCGCCGGGAGGGTCGGCAAGGCGCCGCTGCTGCTGCTCACCACCACCGGGCGCAAGTCGGGCGAGCCTCGCACGGCGCCGGTCGTCTACCTCGCCGACGGCGAGCGGCTGGTCCTGATCGACACCAACGCCGGCAACGAGAGGCTGCCCGCCTGGTCGCTCAACCTGACCGCCAACCCGGCCGCCGAGGTCCAGGTCGGCCGCAAGCGCCAGCAGGTCCGGGCCCGCGTCGCCGAGGGCGAGGAGCGGGCCGCCCTCTGGGACCGCCACATCGAGCAGTTCGCCGGCTTCGATTACTACGTGACGCTGCTCGAGCGCACGCCGTCGGTCTGGGTCCTCGAGCCGCGCTGAGCTAAGAGGCTTCGCGAAGCATCTGCGCCTCGGGAAGGCGCTTCAGCTTTTTCAGCGTGTTGTTCTCGATCTGGCGGATCCGCTCGCGGGTGACGCCGAAGGTGCGGCCGACTTCCTCGAGGGTCAGCGGCTCGGTGCCGGAGAGACCGTAGCGAAGTTCGATCACCTGGCGCTCGCGCTCGGGCAGCGCGTCGAGCGCCCGCCGCACGCCTTCCTTCTGCAGGTGCTCGCTGGCTTCCTCGAAGGGCTCCAGGACGGCGTCGTCGGCGACGAAATCGCCGAGCTCCGATTCGTCCTCGTCGCCAACCGGTTTCTCCAGCGAGACCGGCAGCTGGGCGACGCGGAGGATGTCGCGCACGTCGCCGACCGGCCAGCGCAGCTCCTCGGCGATCTCCGCCGGCTCGGGCTCGCGACCGAGCTTCTGGACCAGCTGGCGTTCGACGTGGGCGACGCGGTTCAGCTTCTCGACCATGTGCACGGGGATGCGGATCGTCCGCGCCTTGTCGGCGATCGCCCGCGTCACCGCCTGGCGGATCCACCAAGTCGCGTAGGTGGAGAACTTGTAGCCACGCCGGTAGTCGAACTTCTCGACCGCGCGGATCAGCCCCAGCGAGCCCTCCTGGATCAGGTCGAGGAAGCTCAGGCCGCGGCCCAAATACCCTTTCGCGATCGAGACGACGAGGCGCAGGTTGGCCTCGACCATCTGCCGCTTGGCGAGCATGTCGCCGCGCTCGATCCGTTTGGCCAGTTCGACCTCCTGGGCGGCGGTCAACAGGTCGACCTGCCCGATCGAGCGCAGGTAGAGGCGCAGCGAGTCGAGGCTGGGCTCGACGGTGAGGTCGAGCTCTTCCTTCTTCGACTGTCCGTTGGCCCCGGTCTCGCGCTGCTCCTTGTAGGCGCTGACGCCGTCCTCGGCGATCACGTCGACTCCGTGCTCGACCAGGTGGGCGTGGAGCTGGGAAACCTGCTCCTTGGTGATCTCCACCTCCTCGAGTGTCGAGGCGATCTGCTCGAACGTGAGGTAGCCGCGCTCGCGTCCCAGCGCGATCAGACCGCGCAGCTCCTCGATCTCCCCGATCGGGCTGTCGACCGAATCGGACTCGACCACCTCGGTCGAGGACTCCATGGGCTCGATCACTTCCTCCACAGCATCCCTCTCCCCAATTCCCTGGGCGCAACCCCTCGCTGCGACCGGGATGAAGTATAGGCGGATGGAACGGGTCGCCGGTCTGCCGGGTCCGCTCGTGTCCTAACCTTCAGTGGTCGATGGCCAGCCAGCCCGCCACCCCCCCAGCCGCGCCAGACGTCCAAGCTTCCTTGCCGGCGACGCAGGTCAGCCTCTCGCGAGTCGGCGTCACGGGGGTCGAGAAGGTGATCCGGGTCGAGGCCGACGGCGGCGAGAACCTCTTCTACGCCGAGTTCGAGTGCTTCGTCGACCTAAACCCCCAGCAGGCCGGCGTCCACATGTCGCGCTTCGAGGAGATCGTCGGCGAGGCGATCGACGCAGTGGTGCTCGGCGAGGCGTTCCGCGCCGAGGTGCTGGCCGCCCACGTCGCCCAGCGGGTGCGCGAGCGCCAGGGCGGGCTGCGCGCCGAGGTCTCGGTCAAGGCGCACTACCCGGAGACGACGCAGACGCCGAAGAGCGGAATCAGCACCCAGGAGATCTACGTCCTCTTCGGCACCGCGGTCGACTCCGAGCGCGGCACCCGCACCCTGACCGGTGTCCAGGCCCAGGGCATGACCGCCTGCCCCTGCGCGCAGGAGATGGTTGCCGGGCTGGCTCGCGAACGGCTCACCGAGGAGGGCTTCGGCTCCGAGGAGGTCGAGCGGATCGTCGACGTCGTCCCGATCGCGACCCACAACCAGCGCGGCATCGGCACGCTCCACGTCGGCTGTCCCGAGGGCGGCCCGGCCTGGATCGACGCCCCGGAGCTGCTGCGCATCGTCGAGAGCTCGATGAGCTCCGAGATCTACGAGCTGATGAAGCGGCCCGACGAGATGTCTGTCGTCGTCAAGGCGCACGAACAGCCGCGCTTCGTCGAGGACTGCGTGCGCGAGATGGTCCGGCAGGTCGTCGAGGACTACCCCGACCTGCCCGAGGAGACCTTCGTGATGGCCCGCCAGGAGAACCTCGAGACGATCCACCGCCACAACGTCGTCGCCGAGCGCTACGGCACGCTCGGCGAGCTACGCGCCGAGCTGGCCAGCGGCCAGCACCAGGCCCGCCACCAGACGATGCGCGAGTGGCTCGAAGCGCCTTCTAGCTGAGGGCCTAGCGTGGAGGGACTGGGTGTCTCTCTACTTTCGCTGGGATTTTCGCCGCTAAGTCCCCAGCTCTCGCTGAGTTAGCCGGCGAAAATCAGGACGCCGCTCAACGAGCGACACCCAGTCCCTCACAATCGGTCCCTCACCTCGATTCGCCAGCGGGGATCGGGCTTGTTGGAGAGGGTCGGGCGCCCTCCGAACGTATTGCGCCTCTTGCCCGAAAGGCAACGCGGCCAGCCGCACGCGATCCAGCAAGCAGGCGAGTGAGGAGGGCACCCGACCCTCTCCTACGCCTCCCGAACCCCCGCGCGTTCGCGCTGCTGGGCCTCGATCCGCCGCCGCAGGCCGAAGAAGTAGTCGGCGCCGCTGAGCACGGTGACGACCAGTGCCGCGTAGACCAGCAGGTCGACGCCGAGCGGGGCCGGGTTGGCGATGATCAGGGCGAAGATCGCGGCGATCTGCAGGACGGTCTTCAGCTTGCCGAGCCAGCTGGCGGCGATCACGAGGCCGCGCTCGGCGGCGATCGTGCGCAGGATCGTGACCGCGATCTCGCGGGCGATGATCACCATCGCGACCCACGCTTCGAGGCGGCCGAGCGAGACCAGCGAGACCAGGGCGCCGATGATCAGCAGCTTGTCGGCGAGCGGGTCCATCAGCTTGCCGAAGGTGGTGATCGAGCCGCGCGAGCGCGCGAAGTAGCCGTCGAGGCCGTCGGTGGCGGCGGCGAGGGCGAAGACAACGGCGGCGAGGGTGTCGCCGTTCGGCGTCTCGCCGAGCAGGGCGACGACCACCACCGGCACCGCCAGGATGCGCAGCAGGGTCAGCGCATTAGGCAGGTTGAGCGGGAACATGGCTCCCTCAGTTTGACTGCTGAGCGGCCCGTTCGGCGTCGCGCTTGGCGAAGTATTCCTCGCCCTCGATGCTGACGTGGGGGAGGATCCGGTCGAGCCAGCGCGGCAGCCACCACGCTTTCTTGCCGAGCAGGACCATCACCGCAGGGACCAGCAGACAGCGCACCAAGGTCGAGTCGATCGCGATCGCCACCGCCAGGCCGATCCCGAACTCCTTGACCACCGGGTCTTCGACCAGGACGAAGCTGGTGAAGACGCAGACCATGATCGCCGCCGCCGAGGTGATCACGCGGCCGGTGTTGGCGAGACCCTGGACGACGGCGGCGCGCGCGTCGCCGGTTTCCTCGAAGTGTTCCTTCATCTGGGTCAGCAGGAACACCTCGTAGTCCATCGAGAGCCCGAAGAGGATCGCGAACATCAGCAGCGGCACGAAGCTGACGATCGGGATCGCGTGGTCGAGCCCGATCAGCTCGACCCCCCAGCCGAGTTGGAAGACCGCGGTGACGACACCGTAGGCGGCGGCGACCGAGAGCAGGTTCATCGCCGCTGCCTTGATCGGCACCAGGATCGAGCGGAAGGCGACCATCAGGACGATGAAGCTGAGCGCGACGACGATCGCGATCATCAGCGGCAGTTTGTCGGCGATCTTGGTCGCGAGGTCGATGTAGCCGGCGGTCTGACCGCCGACGTAGGAGTGCGCCTTGGTCCCTTCGAGGGCCGCGGGGATGACTTCGTTGCGGAGGTTTTCGACCAGGTCGACGGTCTCGTCCTTCCACGGCTCCGATTTCGAGATCACCGTGAAGACCGCGACCTTGCCCGCTTTGTCGAGCGTCGGTTCGGAGACCGCGGCGACGTCGCCCGCGCCACTGATCGCCTGCTCCAGCTTCGGCAGCACTTTCTGGGCTTCTTCCGGCGAGCTGAACTGGGAGGCGATCAGCAGCGGCCCGTAGGTGCCGGGACCGAAGCCTTCGTCCATCCCTTCGAAGGCCTCGCGCGAGGTCGAGTCCTTGGGCAGGGCGCTGATGTCGTTCTGCCCGAGATCCAGCTGCAGCAGAGGAATCGCGAGGACCAGGAGGATCAGCAGCGAGGCGACCGCGGCGGTCCAGGGCTTTTCGGAGACGGCGTCGGCCCAGCGCAGCCAGCCGTGCGGCTTCTTGTCGTCGGGGTGGGTCTTGCCGAAGTGGACGCGCAGGCTGTTGATCCGCGGGCCGAGAGCCCCCAACATCGCCGGCAGCAGCGTCGCCGCGGCGCAGACGGCGACGACTACCGCGATCGCGGCGGTGAAGCCGAGCGTCGAGACCAGCGGGATGCCGGCGAAGGCGAGCGAGCAGAGGGCGATGATCACGGTGAAGCCGGCGAAGACGACGGCGCCGCCGGCGGTGGCGACGGCGCGGGCGATCGACTCCCTCAGCTCCATCCCTTCTTTGAGCTGGATTTTGTGCCTGGTGACGATGAAGAGCGCGTAGTCGATGCCGACGCCGAGGCCGATCATCGTCGCCAGGGTCGCGGCGACGCCAGGGATCTGGATCGTGTGCTCGAGCAGCTTGATGATCGAGAGCGCGCAGGCCAGGCCGACGATCGCCGAGACGATCGGCAGCATCATCGCCGTCGCCGTGCCGAAGGCGAAGAGGAGGATGATCACCGCGGCGACGAGGCCGACGACCTCGGCGAACTCGGTCTCGGGTTTGGAGAGCTGCTGCCCGACGTAGGCGCCGATCGAGGTGTTGACGCCGACCCTGCGCGCCGGCTCGGCGGCGTCGAGGATCTCTTCGGATTCTTCTTCGTTGATTTCGCCCGGTCCGACCCCTAGGACCACCGGGATGTAAGCGATCCGCTGGTCTTTGCTGATCGTCCTCGAGCCTTCGACGAGCGGGCTTTTCGCCGAGTTGACGTCCGGCAACGCTTCCAGCTTCTTCGCCGATTCTTCGATCGCGGCGGCGTACTTGGGTTCGGTCAGTTTCTTGCCGGCCGGGGCGACGAAGACGAGCGGGTTGGAGCCGTAGGCCTGTTCGGGCAGGTTCTCTTCGAGCAGTTCGGTCGCGATCGTCGAGCCGGTCCCGGGCAGCGTCAGGTTTTCGCTGGTCTTCGAGCCGGCGGCCGAGGAGATCGCGACGAGGGCGACGGCGAGCACGATCCAGGTCCCGATCACAGGCCAGTGGTGGCGCGAGCAGAACCGACCGATCGCGTAGAGGGGGCCGGTCATCGGATCGATTATCTATTACGGAGCGGGCGTCGCGCCAGTCTCGAACGGCGTCGGCACCCATTCGAGGGGGATCGCGCCGAGCGCGCGGCGCAGGAGGACCAGGTGCTGAGCCTGGTTGGCGACCGTCGAGGCGAGCAGCGCGCCCGGCCCCGACGCGGAGAGGCGGCCGATCGCGCCGAGCTCGTCCTCGATCGTCTCGCTCTCGACTTCGTAGAGGAAGCGCAGGGACTGGGATTCGGTGCGCAGCGGGTCCGACTCGATCTCCTCGGGTTCGGCTTCTTCGGCGCCGCCGAGCCTCTGCAGGGCCTCGAGGAGCCCGTCGACGTGTTCCTGTTCCTGCTGGCGAAACTGCGCGGCCAGGGTTCGGGCCCCGCCACGCAGGTGCGGCAGCGCGAGGTCGTAGGCGTCGATCACGGCGAGCTGGCGGGCGAGGACTTCGTTGAGGACCTCGACGTCCGCTTCGGTTTCCAGCGCCGCGGTGTCGGAGCCGTCGCCCCCGTCGTCGCCGCCGCAAGCGGCGAGGGTCAGGGTCAGCGCGGACAGCACCGCCAGGAGAAGCGTGATTCGGTTAGCGAGGATGAACAGGCGGCGAACCCTATGAACTCGGTGCGCGGAAAGTCACTCGAACTGCTGGCCGAGCAGGTGCACGCCTGCCGGCGCTGCCCGCGGCTGGTCGAGTGGCGCGAGACGTGCGCCGCGCAGCCGCCCAAGCGCTACCGCGGCGAGGCCTACTGGGCGCGGCCGCTCAGCGGCTTCGGTGACCCGGGGGCGCGGCTTGCGATCGTCGGGCTCGCCCCCGCCGCGCACGGCGCCAACCGGACCGGGCGGATGTTCACCGGCGACCGCTCCGGCGAGTGGCTCTACGCGGCACTGCACCGCGCCGGCTACGCCAACCGCGCAGAGTCCCGGCACCGCGGGGACGGGCTGCGGCTGAGCGGTGCCTACGTGACCGCGGTCGTGCGCTGCGCGCCGCCGGCGAACAAGCCGACGACCGAGGAGCGCGACCGCTGCCTCCCCTACCTCGAGCGCGAGCTCGAGCTGCTCGGCGAGTGCCGCGCGATCGTCGCTCTCGGGGCGTTCGGCTGGGACGGGGTGCTGCGCGCCGCGCGGGCGCTCGGCGCCGAGGTGCCCAGTCCGCGGCCGCGCTTCGGACACGGCGCCGAAGCCGACCTCGGTCGCTGGCGACTGCTCGGCTGTTACCACCCGAGCCAGCAGAACACCTTCACCGGCCGGCTGACCGTGCCGATGATCGATGCCGCGTTCGCGCGGGCTCGGGAGCTGGCCGGCTAGGAGCTACTCCTGCTTGGCCTTGCGGCTCCGCTGGGTCCCGACGGTCTCGAACCCCATCAGCCCGACGGCGACGGGGATGCCGTCCTCGCCGCTCTCGGCGCGCCGCTCGGCAGAGCGGGCCTGGATCGCGAGAACCAGCTCCAACATCTCCTCGAGGCCACCGTTCAGTTCGCTCCAGCCCTCCTCGTCGAGGATCATCGGCGTCCAGCTCAGGTGTCTCTCTCGGCGGTCGAAGACCCCCGCGTCCAGCGATTCCGCAACGTCCCGGATCAGGTCCTTCAACAGGGTTACGGAGAGGCTCGGTTTGATCGATGCCGGCAGCCGCCTCCACTCCTCGTCGCTGAGAAAGGCCCGAGCCGTGGCTCGGTAGTAGTGCTCGACGGCGCCGCGGCGCTGCGCGGTATCGACCAGCTCGACGCACTCGCAGTCCTTCAGCACTTTCACGTGATAGCTGACGTGGCCGACCGACTGGCCGACCTCCTGGGCGATTTCGTTGGGGCTGGCAACCCGTTCGTTGAGGATCGCCAGGGCCTGCGCCCGCACCGGGTGGCCCAACGCCTTCACGAGCCGCTGGTCGACGAGCTCCCGTTCAGCTGCGTTCGACTCCTTGTCGCCGGTTGACACTTTGCTCGCCATCGCTGACCTCCGATCGGTTCCCAATCACTCTGGCTTCTTGAATTTACTCGAAATATGCCGAAATAGCAGGCCATTTTCGGAAATCTCCTCCACCAACGGAACCGTTTAGATAAGTAGATTTGTCTTCAGCAATGGCTCCCAAAACGGTGAGTCCCAGAACGCATCTGGTAGGGATAAGAGGGGTGGAGATGATCCTGTGTGAAGAAGTACCTACGGTTCCCGTGCCACTGATCCACAAGCAGGGATAGGAACGAGATGCAGCGTCCTCGCATCAAGCGCACGACCGAGTCGATCGGATCGCCCGATGGCGACGTCTTCCTGCTTCGGCCCAGCGCCGGCAGCGACATCAAGATCGAGAAGCCGGACGAGAACGACCGACGGCTGCTCGCCGCGCTCGACGGAGAGCACACGCTGGACCAGCTGAACGAGGAGTTCGGGGAGGAGCTCGTCGGTGACACGATCTCGAAGCTGCAGGAGCTCGAGGTCGTCGAGGACGCGGCCGACGACGACCTCCTCGCCGCAGGAGAGTTGGCTCGCTTCGACCGCCAGCTCCGCTACTTCAGCGACATCGGCGGCAGCGGACCGACGCCCTCCGAGTGCCAGCGACGCCTGCGCGAGGCCAAGGTCGCGGTGCTTGGCGTCGGCGGCCTCGGCGGCTGGTCGGCCTACGCGCTCGCCTGCTGCGGGATCGGCGAGATGTGGCTGATCGACGGCGACCGGGTGGAGGTCAGCAACCTCAACCGCCAGATCCTCTACAGCGAGGCCGACCTCGGCCTGCTCAAGGTCGAGGCGGCGGCGCGGCGGCTGCGCGCCTTCAACTCGTCGATGCGGGTGACCGCGACGGCACGGCGCCTGGAGAGCCAGGTCGAGATCGCCGACTTCATCGACGGGGCGGACGTCGTGATCGACGCCGCCGACTGGCCCGCCCACGACATCGAGCGCTGGTGCAACTCGGCCTGCTTCGAGGCCGGCATCCCCTACATCACGATGAGCCACTTCCCGCCGATCGCGCGGGTCGGCCCGCTCTACGTGCCGGGTGAGACCGGCTGCTTCGCCTGTCAGGAGACCGCCTACAGGCGCGAATACCCGCTCTTCGACGTCGCCGTCGAGCAGCGCCGCGCACAGCCCTCGCCGGCGGCGACGCTGGGCCCGGCCTGCGGGCTGATCGGCGGCCAGGTGGGGATGGAGATCATCCACCTGCTGACCGGGCTGAGCCGGCCCTCGACCCAGGGCGTCGCCCACATCTACGATCTGCGCACGATGGAGGTCAAGCGCGAGGACGTCGTGCCCGAGCCCGACTGCCCGGTCTGCGCCCACCTGCAGCCCTCCGAGCGAGTAACGGAGACAGCCGGCGGGTAGGTTTGTGGCGACCGATGAGGCTCGCCACCCCACTCGCGATCGTCGCCGTCGCCGCCTTGATCAGCGGCTGTGGCGGCTCCTCCGACGACGGCACCGAGACCGGCGCGACGGCGGCACCGCCGGCGACCCGGTCCGCCCCGGCCGGGGCGAGCGCGAAGAGCTGCTCGCCCCACTCCGCCGAGATCAGCGGGTTGCGCGCCACCGGCCTCGACTGCGGGCCGGCACGGCAGGTGATGGAGGACTGGCAGCGGAGCGGTCAGTGCGAGGCGCCCGCCAACGCGTCCCGATCCTCCTGCCTGCTCGGTCCCTACCGCTGTCTGGCCACCGCGACCGATCGCGGCCTGACGGTCAGCTGCGCGCGCTCGGGCCAGTCGATCGCCTTCACGGTCAAACGCGGCTGACGCCTACCCCCCGGCCGGGTCGTCGAGGTGGTCGGCCGGGTCGTAGAAGAGCGCCAGCCAGAGCAGCGGCGCCCAGTTCGGGACGAGGAAGGCAAGCGGGATCGAGACGACGAAGACCGCGATGATGAAGGTGCTGCGAACGCGGTTTTCGCGCCGCGTAGCCGCGTCGCCGGTGGTCAGCCCGGCCCGGTGGGCGTCGTCCATCATCCACCAGCCGATCAACACGCAGGCCGCGAGGTTGATCGCGTAGACGATCACCGAGGCGGTCTCGCCGCCGTACTCGCCCAGCACCTCGCTGCTGAAGGGGATCAGGACGATGAAGCCCAGGTAGAGGATGTTGAGCCAGAGCAGGCGACCGTTGAAGGCCTTCACTTCGCCGAAGAAGCCGTGGTGGACCAGCCAGAAGCGCCCGATCACCGCAAAGCTGATGGCGTAGGCGAGGAAGGCGTCGCGCTGGTCCCAGATCGCCTCGGCGACTTCGTCCCTGGGCACGTCCGCGCCGATGCTGAGGTTGAGGACGAGCAGCGTGATCGCGATCGCGAACACCCCGTCGCTGAAAGCGACGATGCGCGAGAACTCGATCTCGTTGCCGTCGCGGCGGCGCGGTCCCAGCTCTCGGCTCACGCCGTCCATCATCGAGATCGGCCGCGACGGAACCGTGGGCCAATCCTCTTAGAATGGTCCGAGCCCGCCGGCGTAGCTCAGTTGGTAGAGCACTTCATTCGTAATGAAGGGGTCACCGGTTCAAGTCCGGTCGTCGGCTCTAGGTCCGCCAGCCGCTGGCCGATCGCCTCGGCGTAGACGCCGTGCAGGGTGTTGCGAGGGGTCGGGATCTCGACGCCGTAGGCCTCGCGCATCGCCAGGGCGAGGGTGCGCTTGAAGGTCGGGCCGTGCCAGGCGTGCGCTTCGGGCGCGCGGCCGACGTGCAGGTGGACGAGCTCGTGGAGCAGGGTCTCGAGCACGTCGCCCGGTCCGATCTCGGGGTAGGCGGTGACGGAGAGGCGATGCTCGGTCGGAACGGCGAAGCCGAGCCGGTTGGGGCGGCGGCGGGTGCGTCGCACGCGCAGCTCCGGGCGGCGCTCCGCGAGCGGGCCGGCGGCGAAGACGTCGAGGCGGCGCAGCCGCTCCAGCTCCCGGTCGAGCGGGATGCCGGCGACGAGGTAGTAGCTGGCGGCCCGCACGGACGCGTAAGTTTGCCGCATGCTTGCCGCGCTCGGCTGGGGCTGTCTCGCCGCCTCCTCCTTGGTGCTGGGCGCGCTGCTCGCCTTCGCCCGCGATTGGAGCGCCCGCCAGGTCGGCGGCGTGCTCGCCTTCGGCGCCGGGGCGTTGATCAGCGCGGTCAGCTTCGAGCTCTGGGAGGAGGGCTCCGCTGTCGGCGGGCTCGGCTGGACGGCGCTGGGGCTGGCGCTCGGCGCACTCACCTACTTCGTCTGCGACTCGTTGCTGGAGCGCGAACCGAAGGGCGGCTCGGCGGACGAGGGAGGCGACACCGGCACGGCGCTGGCGCTGGGCGCCTTCCTCGACGGCATCCCCGAGCAGCTGGTCCTCGGCATCGGCCTGGCGGGCGGGAGCGGGGTCAGCGTCGGATTGCTGGTCGCGATCTTCGCCTCCAACCTGCCCGAGGCGATCGGCTCGGCGAGCGACATGGTCGAGCGGGGCGACTCGCGGGCGAAGGTGCTGCGCATCTGGCTGGCCGTGGCGCTCGCCTGCGCGCTCGCCACGGTGCTCGGCCACCTGGTCGCCGACGTCGCCTCGGGCGGGTTGCGCGCCACCGTCAACGGCTTCGCCGCGGGGGCGCTGCTGGTGATGCTGATCGACTCGATGATCCCGGCCGCCTCGCGCGACGCCGGCCGGCCCGCCGGCCTGCTCACCGTGATCGGCTTCGCCGTCGCCGCGGTGCTCTCCTCGGTGTCCTGATCCGGGCCGCGGACCGCGCTCAGCGCTGGCAGCGCTGGCACCAGTAGGTGGTGCGATTCGCGTCGCCCTGGCCGCGGGCCGAGACCGGTCCGCCGCAGACCGGACAGGGCCCGCGACGGCGGTAGATCGCGAAGCTCTTGCGGCCGCTGGCGACGGCGTCGCCCATCTCCTTGCGGGCGGCGAGCAGGACCGCGCGCAGCTCCTCGTCGGAGAGCCAGCCGACCAGCCGCCACGGGTCGACGCGCGCGGCAAAGCAGGCCTCGCTCTTGAAGATGTTGCCGATGCCCGCGACCGTCCGCTGGTCGAGCAGGGCGTCGCCGAGTGGGCGCGTGGGATCGCGGCGCAGGGCCGTGATCGCGGCCCGCGGATCGAAGTCGGCGGCGAGTATGTCCGGGCCGAGGTTGGCGAGCTGGGGGTCGCGGCGCAGCTGGGTGCTCGTCAGCAGCCGCAGGGTCGGCCCGCCGAACTGGACCGCCTCCTGGTCGCGGCCGGCCAGCACCGCCCAGGCGGCGGAGCGCGGCCGCCGCCAGATCCCGCCGCGGGGGTAGACGTGCCAGCCGCCGCTCATCCCCAGATGGCTGTGCAGGACGAGCTCGCCGAAGTGGAGCAGCAGGTGCTTGCCGCGGGCCTCGGCGGCCTCGAGCTGGCGACCGTCGAGGCGCTCCACGCCGGCCGCGCGGCCGCGCGGGTTGGGCGCGCCGACCGCCAGCTCCTGTCCGGCGAGCGCCGCCTCGATGCGTTGGGCCAAACGCAGGATCGTGTCGCCCTCTGCCACCCTTCAGATGATGAAGGTCGATTCCCTCGCGCGGGCAACCGCGTTGGAGCTCGCCGCCGCCCGGCTCGCGGTCGGCACCGGGACCTTCTTCGCCACCCGCCCCGCGCTCGGCGCGCTCGGCTTCGGGAACACGGATGCCTCCGGTCACGCTTTGGCAAAGGTGCTCGGCGCCCGCGACCTCGCACTCGGCGCGGTGACCGTGGTCAGCCGCGACGATCGGCGGGCGCTGCGCGCAACGACCCTGGCCGCCGCCGCGCTGGACGCCGGCGACGCGGTCGCCTTCGCGCTCGCGGCGCGGGATCCGGCGACCCGGCGCGCCGGCGTCGGCGGTGTGCTCGCCGCCGGAGCCGCGGCGGCGGCCGGCTTCTGGGCAGCGCGGCGGCTCGGCTAGCGCGCGATCCGTGCTTTGTGGGCGCTATAGCGCCCCTAAACCCCGTTCAGGCTGACGCCGTTGCCGGACTCGCCGTACTCGTGCGACTCGATCACGCGGTCGATCAACCCGTAGGAGACGGCGTCCTCGGGGAGGAAGAATTTGTCCCGTTCCATGTCGTCCTTGATCTGCTCCTTGGACTGCCCGGTGTGGTTGGAGTAGATGCCGTCGAGGCGGTCGCGCAGCGAGAGGATCTCTTTGGCGTGGATCTCGATGTCGGATGACTGGCCTTCGAAACCACCGCTGGGCTGGTGGATCAGGATGCGGCTGTTGGGCAGCGCCATGCGCTTGCCTTTGGCGCCGCCGGTGAGGATCAGCGAGCCGGCCGACATCGCGATCCCGTAACAGATCGTCTGCACGTCGGGCTTGATGAACTGCATCGTGTCGTAGATCGCCAGGCCCGCGTAGGCGTTGCCGCCGGGCGAGTTGATGTAGAGGCTGACGTCCTTCTCGGGATCGTCGGACTCGAGGTGCAGGAGCTGGGCGATGATCAGGTTGGCGAGATCGTCGGTGACCTGCTCGCCCAGGAAGATGATCCGCTGGGCCAGCAGACGGCTGTAGATGTCGAAGGAGCGCTCGCCGCGAGCGGTCTGCTCTACGACCATCGGTACCAGTGGCAATTGGGCCTCCCTGTCTCGGACTAGTTCAAGCTTGGACCCCTGACCCTACCCAGGTCGGGGCGTCGGCCTCGGCCCCTCAGGACCCCTCGGCATTGAACTTGTAGCCGACGCCGCGCACGGTGAGGACCAGCTCGGGCCGCTGCGGGTCGCGCTCGACCTTCTGGCGCAGGTTCGAGATGTGCACGTCACAGGCGCGCTCGTCGCCGTCGAACTCGGTCTGCCAGAGCTCCTCCATGATCTGGGCGCGGGCGAAGACCTCGCCGGGACGGCCAACCAGGAGGCGCAACAGCTGGAACTCCGAGCGGGTCAGGTTGACCGGCAGGCCGCGCACCGTGGCGACGTGGCGGACCAGGTCGATCGAGACCGGCCCGGACTCGATCTTCACCGCCTGGGCGAGCGGCGAGCGGTCCAGTTCGCGGCGGCGCAGCTGGGCGCGCACGCGGCCGAGCAGCTCGCGCACCGAGAACGGCTTGGTGACATAGTCGTCGGCGCCGACCTCGAGCCCGACGACCTTGTCGACCTCGGCGTCCTTGGCGGTCAGCACGATGATCGGCACGGCGCTGCGCGAGCGCACGTCGCGGCAGATGTCGAGGCCGCTCGGGCCCGGCATCATGATGTCGAGGATCAGCAGGTCGTAGGGGATGCCGTTGTCGAGCAGCTGACTGGCCTCGTCGCCGTCGGCGGCGGCGGTCACCTCGAACCCCTCCTGGGCAAGCGCGTAGCCGACCGAGTCGCGGACCGACGGCTCGTCGTCGGCGATCAGGATGCGTCCGGTGCTCATCGTCGCGCTCCGCTCATGCGACCGGGGTCGGGCTGGGTTGGGCGACGGGCAGGCGCACCCAGAAGGTGCTGCCCTCGCCGAGGACCGAGTCGGCGCCGATCTGGCCGCCCATCACGTCGACCATGCGGCGGGCGATCGCCAGGCCGAGGCCGAATCCCTCCTGCTTACGGGACTCGCTGCGCCGGTAGAAGCGCTCGAAGACGCGCTCGATCTCCTCCGCCGGGATCCCGGTGCCGGTGTCGATTACCTCCAAGATGACCTCTGAGTCGCCTTCATGCCGGCCGCGAACGGTAACGGTGCCGGGCGGCGGCGTGTTCTTGAAGGCGTTGGTCAGCAAGCCAAGCATCACCTGGCGCAGCAGCGTCGGGTCGCCGGTGGCCGCCAGCTCGTCCTCGACCTCGACGACCAGGTCGACGTGCGGCGGCGGGAAGACAGCCGCGACCACGTCGCGGATCGCGGCCGGCACGTCGACGACCTCGCTCTCGGCGACGCCGCGCGACTCGACCCGGGCGAGGGTGAGCAGCGACTGGGTCAGCCGGTTCATCCGCTCGGCGTCGTCGGCGAGCCGGGAGAGGAAGTGGTCGCGGTCGAGCGGGTCGTTTTTGGCGCCGCCCTGCAGAACCTCGATCGCGCCGGAGATGCCGGCCAGCGGGTTGCGCAGCTCGTGTGCGGCGTTGGAGACGAAGTCCGCTTCGGCGAGCTCGCGGCGCAGCTCGTCGGTGCGGTCGCGGAGGACCGCGAGCACGGCGCGCTCGTCGGGCAGCGAGCGGGCGGTCATCGCGTAGGCGTGGTCGCCGATGCGCAGCGCCGGGTGGGCGGCGAAGCCGACCTCCGAGGCGCGGTGCAGCTGCGGCAGGACGACGTCCGGCGGCCGCCCGTTGGCATCGAGCAGACGCGAGGCGGCTTTGTTGGAGAAGCGGATCGGGCCTTCGAAGTCGACCACCATGACCACGTCGGTGAGCCCGTCGAAGATCGCCGCGAGCTTGTTGCGGTCGGCGGTGAGCACGCCGAAGCTCTCCTTCAGCGAGGCGCGCATCGAGTCGAGCGCGCGGGCGAGGTCGCCGATCTCGTCGGGCCCGGAGACGCTCAGCGGCGCGTCGAAGGAGCCGCCGGCCATCTCTTTCGCCGCCCGCGCCAGGCGCACCACCCGGTGGGAGATCGCGACCGCGATCAGGAAACCGGCGAGCACACCGATCGTCACCGCGGCGACCAACGCCTGGACGTTGTCGCCGAACAGGTAGACCGCGGCGGCGGTGATCAGGCTGACCGCGGCGAACGCGCCGGTGAGCCAGAGCCGCATCCCGATACGGGGCGCGCCCGCCCGGTACCTGGTGATCGGCTCGTTAGAGCTACTCATGAAGGTTTACTAACACAATCCAAGGATCACCGCGAGCGGCCGGCCCGGTGGGCGCCCGTCTTCATGGGAGAATCGGGGGGTGAGGACCCTCGTCTTCATCCCAGCCTGGAACGAGCAGGCCTCGATCCGCGAGGTGATCGGCGACGTGCGCAAGTCCCTGCCCGACGCCGACATCCTCGTCGTCGACGACGGCTCGACCGACGCGACCACCGCGACGGCGCGCGGAAGCGGCGTCCTCGTCGCCACCCTGCCCTTCAACCAGGGCCTCGGCGCCGCTCTGCAGACCGGCTACCTGCACGCCCTGCGCGAGGGCTACGACTTCTGCGCGCACCTCGACGCCGACGGCCAGCATCCGGCGCAGGAGGTTTCGCGACTGCTCGACGAGGTGATCGCCGACCGCGCCGACCTGGTGATCGGCTCGCGCTACAGCGACCCCGACGCCGAGGCCGCGGCCGACGACTACCGGCCGACCCTCTCGCGGCGGATCGGGATCGGCGTCTTCCGCTTCTTCCTGACCCTGGCGACGCGCCAGCGCTTCACCGACACGACCAGCGGCATGCGCGCGGCGAATCGGCGGGTGATGGCGCTGTTCAGCGAGCACTACTCGCCGGACTTCGCCGAGATCGAGTCGCTGCAGCTGGCGGTGCGCCAGGGGCTGCGGGTCGAGGAGGTGCCCGTGCGGATGCTGGAGCGGACCGGCGGTTCCTCCTTCCTGACCCCGCTGCGCTCCGCCTTCTTCATCTTCAAGGGCTTCGTCGTCCTGCTCGTCGGCCAGTTCCGGCCCAAACAGGCGGAGCCGGAGCGATGAGCGCCCTGCTCGCCGCCACCGACTCGACCACCGTCCACCTGACGGCGCAGACCCGCATCCTGGCGGCGGTCCTGGCGATCGCCTTCATGCTGCTGATCCTCGACCTGATCCGCCGCGGCCGCCTGCAGGAGCGCTACAGCGTGATCTGGTTCGTCGCCGGCCTGGGCATGCTCGCCGGCGCCGCCTTCCCCGGCCTGCTCGAGCTGGTAGCCGACGCGATGGGCGTGCGCGACACCAACGTCGCGCTGTTCTCGATCGTGCTCTTCTTCCTGCTCGGGCTGGCGCTCAACTTCAGCGTGATCATGTCCCGTCAGGCCGCTCAGATAACCCGCCTGGCGCAGGAGCGAGCGCTCGAGAAGGCGCGCGAGCAGGCGACCAATGGTTCCCGACGAGACTCAGACGCCGTTAGGCAAGGACGCAGGGAGTCCGAATAGCAGCGCTATTCGGACGACTGAGGACGCCGCATAACGGCGTCTGAGGCCGTCAGGCGCTCGAGTCGGAAGAAGAGGGCCTCCAGGGCCAGCTCCTCGGAGACGTTGAGGTCGAGGCTGCGGCGGGCCTCCTGGACGAGCGTGGCGCCGGCCCGCGCGCGTCCCGGGTCGAGCCCGGCGGCCTGCGAGCGCAGCACGTCGAGCCGGTCGCGGTTGAAGACGACCTGCTCGGCACCGCTGGCGAAGGCGGCGAGATCGCGCAGCCAGAGCGCGCAGAGCTCGAGCCCGAGGTCGAGGATCTCGGTGCGGCGTCGGCGCCCGGCGCGTTTTGACTCGTCGCCGATGTCGCGGGCGGTGCGCTTCACGCCCGACTTCGCCTCCTCCTCGAGGACCGCTTTGGTCTCCTCTTCGACGTCGGCACCGGCCGCCTCGGCCTCGCCGAGCAGCTTGCGCCATGGACCGGCGCCGACCTCGCCGGCGAGCGCCGCGGCGACGCAGCGCTCGGCCTCGGCGCGGATCTCGCGACCGCGCTCGGAGAGCAGCAGCCTGCCGCGCTCGAGGTCGCCGGCGGCGAGGTGCGCGGCCGCCTCCGAGCCCGGGCCCAGCTCGGCTTCCAGGACCTCGGCCGGAAGCGGCGCGAAGTCGACCGGCTGACAGCGCGAGGCGATCGTCTCCAGCAGCGCCTCGGGCTCGGAGCTGAGCAGGATCAGGTGGACGAACTCGGGCGGCTCCTCGAGCGTCTTCAGCAGCGCGTTCTGGCTCTCGTCGCGCATCGCCTCGGCGGCCTCGACCACGAAGACGCGCCTGGCGCCTTCGAACGGGCGGTAGGCGGAGGCGCGGATCACCCGCTCGCGCACCTCGTCGACCAGGTGCTGGGCGCCGCGCGGGGCAAGCCAGACGAGGTCGGGGTGCGGCGAGGGGTCGAGCAGGGCGCGCCGGCGCGCGTCCTCGGGGTCGGCGGCGCCGGTGGCGAGGATCTCGGCGGCGAGGGCGCGCGCGGCGGCGCGCTTGCCGGAGCCGCGCGGGCCGCGGAAGAGATAGGCGTGCGAGGGGCCGGAGGCGAGCGCCGCGGTCAGCGTCACCCGCGCGCGCGCCTGGTGTTCGGTGGCCTCAAGCAGCGCGGTGGGCACCGACTGCCTCCATGACGCGTGCGTGGACCTCCTCGACGCTGCCGGTGGCGTCGATCCTCACGACCCGGTCGGAGGCGATCGCCGCGATCTCTCCGTATGCCTCGGCGACGGCGCGCTGCAGGTCGACGCCCTCGGCCTCGAAGCGGTCCTCGCCGTCGGCGCGGCCGAGGCCGACCTCGGGATCGACCTCGAGCAACAGCGTCAGGTCGGGCCAGAGGCCGTCGGTGGCGGTGTCGCAGAGACCGATCACCTCGCCCACGCCCAACCCCCTCGCCGCCCCCTGATAAGCGACGCTGGAGTCCGAGAAGCGGTCGGAGACGACGTCGTGGCCGGCCTCCAGGGCGGGCCGGATCACCCGCTCGGTGAGATCGGCGCGGGCGGCCAGGAAGAGCAGCAGCTCGGCCAGCGGGTCGAGCTCCAGCGCCGGGTCGGCCAGCAGGGTGCGGATCCGCTCGGCGGCGTCGGTCCCCCCCGGCTCGCGGATCGCCACGGTCTCGGCGCCGAGCGCCTCGACGAGCAGCTTCGCCTGGGTGCTCTTGCCTGAGCCGTCGATGCCCTCGAGCGAGATGAACATCAAATGACGGCCCCAGCTCGCCGCCATGCGGCGTCCTCCGTCGCCCGAATAGCGCTGCTATTCAGGCTCCCTGCGTCCTTGCCTGGCGACGCCTGGGTCACGTCATTTAGCCGTAGCTTTGGCCCGTTTCCGTTTGCGGGTCGCCGTGCTCGATTTGTCTTTCTCGGGCAGCGGCTTCTTGTCCATCTCCGCTTTCGCGGCTTTAGCGGCTTCGCGTTCGGCGCGCCGTTTCTTCATCTCCTGCATCGACTCGCAGTCGTCGTTGAGGCAGAGGTTCCAGGGGCGACCGCGGAACGGGACGACTTTGAGGCGCGGCGTCTGGTCGCAGATCGAGCAGCGGTCTTCGAGTTTGAAGACGTCGCCGCGCTGGGGCAGCGGGAAGGTCTGGTCGCAGGAGCTCGGATCGTCGAGCACCCAGCCGCTGCAGCCGACGAACCGTTTGCCGGATTTTTTCGCCCGGATGATCCGCAGCATGTGCGGCGAGCCGTCCTCCTTCTTGCGGCCGGCTTCTTCGCAGACCTTGCAGGGCCCGAGGATGCGGTCCTCGTCCATGCCTTTCCAGATGACTTTGGCGAGGTCCTCGCGGCTCTCGTCGATTTCGCTCCAGGTCTTGTGCAGCAGGTCGCGGCTCTCGCCGACGACAGCGCCCTTGGTCATCTCACCGGCGGCGATCCGGTCCATCTCGGCCTCCAGCGTCGCCGTCATCTCCGGCGTCGCCATCGCCGGGACGTAGTTCTTGAACGCTTCGTAGAGGGCGATCCCGGTCTCCGATGGCACCGGCGGGTTGCCGTAGACGTAGCCGCGGTCGAAGAGCTTCTGGATGATGTCGGCGCGGGTGGCTTTGGTGCCGAGGCCGCGCTCCTCCATCATCTCGATCAGTTTCGCCTGCGAGATCCGGCTCGGCGGCTGGGTCTCCTTGTCGACGATCCAGGGCTCGCCGTCGAGCGCCAGTTCCTGGCCCTCCTGCAGCGCCGGGATCTCCTCGTCGGCCGAGCGGGCGTAGGTGTAGATGCCGGCGTAGCCGGGGTCGACGACGACCGAGCCGCGCACGAAGTAGGTCTCCGAGCCGGCCTCGATGTCGGCGCGGATCGACTCGGTGATCATCGGCGGGCTGAAGGTGGCGAGGAAGCGGCGCACGACCAGTTCGTAGACGCGTTTCTTGGAGCCCTCGAGCGCGCCGGGGTGGATCGCCTGGGTCGGGTAGATCGGCGGGTGGTCGGTGGTCTCTTTTTTGCCGCGCGTCGGCGTCAGCTCGCCGTCGAGCAGGCCCGAGGCGGCCGAGAACTCCTTGATCCGGACCAACGAGGAGACCAGCTCGCGGACCGGCAACGAGGACGGGTAGACGGTGTTGTCGGTGCGCGGGTAGGAGATGAAGCCATCCATGTAGAGGTCCTCGGCGATCCGCATCGCGCTGGCGGGGGTGATGCCGAGGCGGCTGGAGGCGTCGGTGCTGAAGGCGGTGGTGTTGTAGGGGGTCGGCGGTTTGCGCGTGTTCTTGCGCGCGGTCACCGACTTGACGACGCCGGGGGCCTTGGTGCCGGCGAGCGCCGCGTCGGCCTCGGCTTTCTCCCAGAATTTGTCGACGCTGTGGTGCGTCTCGAAGGTGCCGTCGGGGTGCTCGAACTTGGCGAACAGCTCCCAGAACGGTTTGGCGACGTGGGCGCGGCGCTCCATCTCGCGCTCGACGATCAGGCCCAGGGTCGGGCTCTGCACGCGACCCACCGAGAGGAAGTTGGAGCCGAAGCGGCGGCTGGCCAGCGAGACCGCGCGGGTCAGCGTCGCGCCCCAGAGCAGGTCGATGTCCTGGCGGGCCGCGCCGGCGTTGGCCAGCGGGTAGGAGAGCGTGTCGATCTCGCCGAAGGCGCGCTCGATCTCTTCCTTGGTCAGCGCCGAGTAGCGGGCCCGCTGCACCTTCAGCGTGCCGGCCTCGGTTTCCTCGCGGCTGCCCAGCTCGGGGTTGGCGTCGAGCATCTCCTCGAGCGCCTCGAGCCCGATCAGCTCGCCCTCGCGGTCGAAGTCGGTGGCGATCACCAGCTCGTCCGCCTCTTTGGCGAGCTTCTTGATCGCTTTGACGACGTTTTTGTCGGTCGGCTCCTTGATCAGCTTCGCGTCGATCAGGTCGTGCAGGTCGGTCTTCTGCCAGTTCGAGTAGCCCTCGGGGAAGGCGGGACCGAGCACGTGGCCCTTCAGCCCGACGGTCATGTGCTCGCCGTCGGCGTCGCTCCACATGTAATAGGGGACTTTGAACGTTTTGTCGCTCGTCGGCCCACCCTGGGACGCGCCGAGGATCTCGGCGATCTTTTTCGCGCTGCTGTTCTTCTCGGTGACGATCAACCTCATGGGGCGGCGAGGGTAGCAGGGGCGCTCGGCCGCCTTTTCTGCGGCACCTCCCGGGTGATCCGCCGCCTGCACCCGGCCGATCCCCTTAGGATCGGCCCCCTGATGAAGTGCTTGGTCACCGGCGGCGCGGGGTTCATCGGCTCGAATCTGGTCGACGGACTGCTCGCGCGCGGAGACGAGGTGACGGTCGTCGACGACCTCTCCACCGGGCGGCTGGTCAACCTCGAGCCGGCGCTTGCGGCGGACGCCGAGCTGGTCGAGCTCGACATCCGCGACGGCGCGGCGCTGGCAGCGCTGGCGGCCGAGCGCGACGCCGAGACGATCTTCCACCTGGCCGCGCAGATCGACGTGCGCAAGTCGCTGGAGGACCCGGCCTTCGACGCCGCGGTCAACGTCGGCGGCACCGCCAACGTGCTCGAGGCGGCGCGCGCGGCCGACAGCGAGCGGGTCGTCTTCGTCTCCACCGGCGGCGCGATCTACGGCGAGGGCGAGGGACAGCGGCTGCCGCTCGACGAGAGCGCCGCGATCGCCCCGATGTCTGCCTACGGCCAGAGCAAGTACGCGGCCGAGGGCTACCTGGCCCTGTTCGAGCGCCTTTACGGGGTCTCGTCGATGGCACTGCGGCTCGGCAACGTCTTCGGACCGCGCCAAGACCCGCTCGGCGAGGCCGGCGTCGTCGCGATCTTCTGCGGGCTGCTGCGCTCGGGTGGGCGGCCGACGGTCTACGGCGACGGCACCCAGACCCGCGACTACATATATGTGGGCGACGTCGTCGCGGCGGCCCTGGCGGCAGCGGAGTCGCGCGCCAGCGGGTCGGTCAACATCGGCACCGGCGTCGAGGCCAGCGTCCTGGAGCTGGTCGAGATCCTCGGCCGGCTCGGGGGGGTCGAGAACTTCGAGCCCGAGTTCGCGCCGCCGCGGCCGGGCGAGGTGCAGCGGATCTCGCTCGACGCCGGCCTCGCCGAGCGCGAACTCGGCTGGCGCCCGCAGACCAGCCTCGAGGACGGACTGCGGCTGACGCTGGACGCCCTCTAACCCCGGATCACTAACCTTCAGCAGATGCCCGCCCAGGCCTACGCCGGCAAGGAGTGCGTCTGCCAGTTCCGCAAAGGGATCTGCGACCAGACCTGCGTGCGGGACATGCTGGAGACGCCGTTCTACATCGCCTGTTTGAAGCTCAGCGGCCGTCGCTGCCTGGTCGTCGGCGGCGGCGACATCGGGCTCGAGAAGGTCGAGGGCCTGCTCGCCTGCGACGGCGACGTCACCCTGATCGCGCCGACCGCCCACCCGGAGCTGGAAGCGTTGGCGGCGGAGGGCTCGATCGCCTGGGAGCGGCGCCCCTACGGCGGCGCCGAGGACCTCGAGGGCGTCTTCATGGTGATCGCCGCGACCGACGACAGCGAGGTCAACATCGGCGTCTTCGACGACGCCGAGAAGCGCGCGATGCTGGTCAACATCGTCGACGTGCCACCGCTCTGCAACTTCATCCTGCCGGCGATCGTGCGCACCGGCCCGTTGGCGATCGCGATCTCCACCGCGGGCGCCTCACCGGCCCTGGCCAAGCGAATGAAGCGGGAGATCTCCGAGCTGTTCGGCGAGGAGTACGCGCGCCTGGCGGTGATGCTCAACGACGCTCGCGGCTGGGCCAAGGGCACGCTGCCGACCTACAACGACCGCAAGGAGTTCTTCGAGGGGATCGTCAACGGCGACCCCGACCCGATCGTGCTGATCCGCGCCGGCGAAGAGACCGCCGTGCTGGCGATCATCGAGTCCGCCAAAGAGCGGGCGACCGCGGCGCTCGCCACCTGAGCGGGCGTCCTTACGACGTTTGTAGCCCAGAGGGTTACAAACGTTAGGCGGTTCCGCAGGCGCTGGCGCGCAGGCGCTCGAGGGTCTCGCGCAGCTCGTCCGCCTGGCTCTCGCTGAGGTTGGCGACGAAGGCAGTGTGGAGCTCGGTCGCGACCACCGGCCGCATCTCCTCGAGCAGCTCGGCGCCGGCCGGCAAGATGGTCGCGTAGCTGACCCGGCGATCGGTCTCGCAGAAGGTGCGCTCGAGCAGGCCGGCTTTGATCAGGCGGTCGACCAGCTTGGTGAGGCCGCCGCGCGTGATCACCAGCGCTTCCGCCAGCTCGCCCATCTTGAGCCGCTGCTCGGGAGCGTCGGAGATCGTCGCGAGCACCTCGAACCAGGCGAGCGGCGGCAGCCCGGCCGCCGTCAGCGCCTCCTGCATGCGGCCGGTGATCGCCGCGTGAGTCCGCGTCAGGGCCAGCCAGGCCTCGCGGTGCGGGCTGCCCCCGCAGCTCTCCTGGGCGGGCGCTGCGGCTGCGGTGGCGAGCTCAGACATACGCGGATCATCGCACAAGAAGGTTGATCTGACAATAGTTGACACAGCAAGCATTCTTGCTAGGATTGTTTCTGCGGCAACCATTTCTTAGACAATCTTCTCTCCGAAAGGCACAGATGAGCACCGAGACCATCAACCAGCAGATTCCGGCGGGGACCTGGACCGTCGATCCGGTCCACTCGACGATCCGCTTCGGGATCACCCACAGCGGGATCGCCACCTTCCGCAGCGGCTTCGGCGAGTACGCGGCGACCCTCAGCGGCGGCGAGCGGCCGCAGCTCAGGGGCGCCGTCGAGGTGGCCAGCATCGAGGTCGAGGAGGAGCAGTTCAAGGGCCACCTGATGAGCCCCGAGTTCTTCGACGTCGAGCGCCACCCGCAGCTCAAGTTCACCTCCGGCGAGCTCGCGGTCGCCGACGACGGCGAGGTTCGACTCAGCGGCGAGCTCGAGATCCGCGGCGAGACCCGCGAGGTCAGCGCGGTCGGCCGTTTCGCCCGCGTGCCGGCCTACCTCGACGGCCGCGAGCGACTCGGCCTCTCGGTCGCGGTCGGCGTCGACCGCCGCGACTTCGGCCTCGACTGGAACGCCGACCTGCCGAGCGGCGGCCAGGCGCTCGAGTACGAGGTCTCGATCGAGGTCGAGCTGCAGTTCGTCCCGGAGGCCGAGTAGCGATGCGGGTCCTGGGCATATCCGGAAGCCTGCGCCGGGACTCGCTCAACAGCGCCCTGCTGCGGGCGGCCGCCGAGCGGCTGCCCGCCGGGGCGGAGCTGGTCGAGTTCGAGCGGCTGCGGGAGATCCCGCCCTACGACAGCGACCTCGAAGCCGAGGGCGTGCCCCCCGTCGTCGAGGAGCTGCGCGAGGCGGTGCGCTCCGCCGACGCGGTCCTGATCGCCACCCCGGAGTACAACCACTCGCTGCCGGGCCAGCTGAAGAACGCGCTCGACTGGGTCTCGCGGCCGGCCGGCGAGAGCGCCCTGCGCGGCGTGCCGGCGGCGGCGATCGGCGCCTCGACCGGGATGTTCGGCGCCGTCTGGGCGCAGGCCGAGGCGCGCAAAGTGCTCGGCGCCCTGGGCGGGCGTGTGATCGAGACCGACCTCCCGATCGCCCGTGCCGCCGAGCGGTACGCCGACGGCCGGCTCGACCTCAGTCCCGAGCAGTCCGAGCGGCTCGGGGAGCTGCTCGCCGAGCTGGTCTCCGAAGTCGAGGAGCTGGCGCTCGCCGCCTAATGTCGTTTTGTTCGGAGGGGCCGAACAAGACGACAGGCCTAGCTCAGGCCGCTGAAGACCGAGGCGATCAGCGGGGCCTTTTCGTTGGCGCGTTTGCGCGCGTTGGCGACCGCCTTCGCCTTGGTGCTGCCGATGCCGGAGATGTAGACGCCGTTCTTCTTCTTCACGGTCGCGCCCCAGCCGTTGGAGACCCAGACCGCCGACTTGCAGTGTTTGTCGCCGCAGTCGTTTTTGGCCGCCTGCTTGGCGACGGCGGCGGTCGGCTTGCCGACCGAGAGACCGATCGCGCCGGTTTCGGGATCGATCGCGATCGATCCCCAGTAGGCCTGCGCGGCCGCGGGAACGGCGAGCAGCAGGGCGAGAGCGGCCAGCAGGACGGTGAGGCGCCGGGCGGACGAGAGCATTGGATCCCTTCAGGCTTGGGGCAGGGCGAAGAAGGCTACCGCCGAAAAATGCGCCACCGCGGCGGCGATCACGAAGAGGTGGAAGACCTCGTGGTAGCCGAAGATCGCCGGGTTGGGGTTGGGGCGTTGGGTCGCGTAGACCACGGCCCCGGCGGTGTAGAGCAGGCCGCCGGCGACGACGAGCAGCGAGCCGCCGACGCCGAGCGAGGACCAGAGCGCCGGGAAGGCGACCACGGCGACCCAGCCGAGCGATAGGTAGATCAGCGCCGAGGCCCACTTCGGGTGGTCGATCCAGACCGTCTCGACGATCGCGCCGGCGATCGCGCCGATCCAGACGACGATCAGGATCGCCGTGGCGAGGGCGCCGTTGAGAACCAGCAGCGCGAACGGCGTGTAGGTGCCGGCGATCAGGAAGAAGATCATCGAGTGATCCAGGCGGCGCATCCACATGCGCACGTCGGGCCGGCTCCAGTTGACCCCGTGGTAGAGCGCGCTGGTGCCGAACAGGGCCGAGAGGCTGATCGCGTAGATCGCGACCGCGAGGGTCGCCTTCGGCGTCTTGGCGACGAGGATCAGGACGACGCCGAGGACCAGCGAGGCGAAGAAGGCCCATTTGTGCGAGCTGCCGCGCAGCTTCGGCTTGACCGCGGCGATCGCCTCGGCGGTCGCCTCCTTCGCGGCGGCGGCCTTCTCGCCCACCAGCTCGGCGCCCTTACGCAGCTCGTCGACCATCCTCCCTCAGAGTACCGGCAGTTGCTTTTGCCGAGTTAGCGGAGTTGTCAAAATGTGAGAGACGGGCAGCACGGTTCAGAGCACCTTATTTGCGCTTTTCGAATCTTTTTCCGTCTGCTCTGTCGACGATCCTCCTCTGTTACCCCTGAAAGTCGCTGCGAGAGGAGAAGTTCGATGTCCAAGACCGCCACCGCCAGTCCCAAAAACGGTCTGCAGGGCCTCTCAATAGAGCGGCGGTTTTCGACTGCCGGCGTGCATCCTTTCGACCAGATCGAGTGGGAGATCCGCGACGCGGTGATCGGCAATCCGGAAAGCCCGGCCTTCGAGCAGCGCGAGGTCGAGTTCCCGAAGAGCTGGTCCCAGAACGCGACCAACATCGTCGCCCAGAAGTACTTCCGCGGGCAGCTCGGCAGCCCCGAGCGCGAGAGCTCGGTCAAACAGATGATCGGGCGGGTCGCCGGGACGATCTCCAACTGGGGTCGCGAAGGCGGCTACTTCGCCTCCGAGGAGGACGCCGACGCCTTCGAGATGGAGCTCACCTCGATCCTGCTCAACCAGAAGGCGGCCTTCAACTCGCCGGTCTGGTTCAACGTCGGCTTCGAGGAGAAGCCGCAGTGCTCGGCCTGCTTCATCCTCAGCGTCGAGGACACGATGGAGTCGATCCTCGACTGGAACACCAAAGAGGGCAAGATCTTCCGCGGCGGCTCGGGGTCGGGGATCAACCTCTCGAACATCCGCGGTTCGATGGAGCAGCTGCAGAAGGGCGGCACCGCCAGCGGGCCGGTCTCCTTCATGCGCGGCGCCGACGCCTGGGCCGGCACGATCAAGTCCGGCGGCAAGACGCGGCGCGCGGCGAAGATGGTCGTGCTCGACGTCGACCACCCGGACATCGAGCACTTCATCTGGTGCAAGGCCGACGAGGAGAAGAAGGCGGCCGCGCTGCGCGACGCCGGTTTCGACATGTCGATCGACGGCGAGGGCTTCACCTCGATCCAGTACCAGAACGCCAACAACTCGGTGCGGGTCAGCGACGAGTTCATGGAGGCGGTCGAGGCCGGCGAGGACTGGGAGCTGAAGGCGCGCACCGACGGATCGACCACGAAAACGCTGGACGCGCGCGAGCTGATGAACCAGATCGCCGACGCCGCCTGGCGCTGCGCCGACCCGGGCATCCAGTACGACACGATCATCAACCGCTGGCACACCTGCCCGGAGTCCGGCCGGATCAACGCCTCCAACCCGTGCAGCGAGTACATGCACGTCGACGACTCGGCCTGCAACCTGGCCTCGCTCAACCTGATGAAGTTCCGCCGCGAGGACGGCAGCTTCGACACGGAGGAGTTCGAGCACGCCGTCGACGTCGTCTTCCTCGCCCAGGAGATCGTCGTCGGGTTCTCCTCGTACCCGACCGAGGAGATCACCACGAACGCCTACGCGTTCCGCCAGCTCGGCCTCGGCTACGCCAACCTCGGTGCCCTGCTGATGTCCGACGGCCTGCCCTACGACTCCGCCACCGGGCGCAACGTCGCCGCCGCGATCACCTCGCTGATGACCGGCCGCGCCTACCGCCAGTCGGCGCTGATCGCCGCCGGCGCGACCGGGCCCTACGACGAGTACGAGCGCAACCGCGAGGCGCACAACGGGGTCATGCGGATGCACCGCGACGCCGCCTACGACGTCGACGCGACCGGGATCAAGGGTGAGCTGCTCGAGGCCGGGCAGCGGGCCTGGGACGAGGCGGTCGAGCTCGGCGAGGAGCACGGCTACCGCAACGCGCAGGCGACGGTGCTGGCCCCGACCGGGACGATCAGCTTCCTGATGGACTGCGACACGACCGGGATCGAGCCCGACTTCTCGCTGGTCAAGTTCAAGGAGCTGGTCGGCGGCGGCTCGATGACGATCGTCAACAAGTCGGTGCCGCTGGCGCTCGAGACGCTCGGCTACTCGGAAGCGGAGATCGACCAGATCGACGCCCACATCGCCGAGAAGAACACGATCGTCGGCGCCCCCGGGCTGAAGGAGGAGCACCTCGAGGTCTTCGACGTCGCGGTCGGTGAGCGGGCGATCTCGCACACCGGCCACATCGACATGATGGCCGCGACCCAGCCGTTCATCTCCGGGGCGATCTCGAAGACGGTCAACCTGCCGCAGTCGGCCAGCGTCGAGGACATCGCCGACGCCTACACGCGCGGCTGGAAGGGCGGCCTCAAGGCGCTCGCCATCTACCGCGACGGCTCGAAGACCGCGCAGGCGCTGCGCACCGACGCCCAGGAGGAGAAGGAGGCCGAGGCGGAGGTCGCGATGGCCGAGCCGGTCCGCAAGCGGATGCCGCGCGAGCGCGAATCGATCACCCACAAGTTCTCGATCGCCGGCCACGAGGGCTACATCACCGCCGGCAAGTACGAGGACGGCTCGGTCGGCGAGATCTTCCTCACCGACATCGGCAAGGAGGGCTCGACGATGCGCGGGCTGATGAACGCCTTCGCCACCTCGATCTCGCTCGGCCTGCAGTACGGCGTGCCGCTCGAAGACTTCGTGCGCAAGTTCAGCTACATGCGCTTCGAGCCGGAGGGCATGACCGGCAATCCGGAGATCCCCTTCGCCAAATCGCTGCCCGACTACATCATGCGCTGGGTGGCCAGTCGATTCATCGAGGACACCGAGACGCTCGAGGAACTCGGGATCATGACCTCCGAGGTACGGGCCAAGAAGGACGCGGAGATCTCGCAGCTGAGCATCGGCTTGAGCAGCGACACGGCCGGGCCGGCCAACGGCGGCACCGCGGCGAAAGGCGAGTCGGTCCCGGCGGCCGCGGCCTTCACCGAAACCCCGCCGGTCGTCCCGGCGAAGATGCAGGGCCTCGACCTCGGCCCGGCCTGCGAGCAGTGCGGCGGCATGATGCAGCGGACGGGCAGTTGCTACACGTGCTCCTCCTGCGGGAACAACACCGGCTGCGGCTGAGGCGCTAGGGCACACTTCGCAGGAGCGCACCCGCGGCTGCGCGTCGTGCAGAGCACTGCCGCTTTGCCGCGTGCGCCCTCCTGCTTGGCCCTACCGCCTCAGGGCGTTTAGGAGAGGACGACCTCGGCGTCGTGCCGAGGGGTCTCGGTGATCGCGCGGCGGAAGGGGCGCTCGGACTCCGGGCGGGCGGGGGCGATCTGCCAGCGCTTGACCAGCTCGCGCAGGACCACGGTCATCTCGAACTGGGCGAAGGCGGCGCCGAGGCAGCGGCGCACGCCGCCGCCGAAGGGGATCCAGGTGTAGGTGCCGGGCGGGCTCTCGAGGAAGCGCTCGGGGAGGAAGCGGTCCGGTTCGGGGTAGATCTCGGGGTTGCGGTGCACGAGGTGGATGCTGGGAGTGATGTTGGCGCCGGCGGGGATCTCGTAGCCACCGATCTCGACCGGCTCGGTCAGCCGGCGGATCACCAGCACGACCACCGGGCGCAGCCGCAGCGTCTCCTGGATCACGGCGGTCAGGTAGGCGTCCTGCCCGTCGAGAACCTCGCCGCGCAGCCGCTCCAGCTTGTCCGGGTGGCGGACGAGGCGCTCGACCGCCCAGGCGAGCGCGGTCGCCGTCGTCTCGTGGCCGGCAACGAGCAGGGTCAGCAGCTCGTCGCGGATCTCCCGATCGCTCATCGGGCTGCCGTCCTCGTGGCGGGCGGCGACCAGCATCGAGAGCACGTCGTCGCGCGCCTCCAAGTCCTCGGCGCTGCGCCGCGCGGCGATCTCGGCTCGGATCAGCGCGTCGACGCGGTCGATGCGGCGGCGGAACGGCGGCAGGTTCCTGGCCCGGCCGGGGCCGGCGAGCACGACCGGCAGGAGCAGGCGCGGGTCGGTGGTCAGGTCGAGGAAGTCGCGCAGCGCCGTTCGCAGCTCCTCCAACCGCTCGCCCCCGTGGACGCCGAAGACCGTCTCGAGGATGATCTCCAGCGTGATCGCCTGCATCCGCGGGCGCAGCTTGTACGGGGTGCTCTGCGGCCAGCCGTCGATCTCGCGAGCGGCGATCTCGGTCATCTTCGCCTCGTAGCCCTGCATCCGCTCGCCGTGGAAGGGCGGCAGCAGCAACCGGCGCTGGCTGATGTGGGCCTGCTCGTCGAGGACGAGCACCGAGTTGTCGCCGAGGAAGTGGCGGAGGATTTCATTTCCCTCGCCGGCGTGGAAGACCTTCGGGTCGCCCGTGAAGACCTGTTTGACCTGGGCCGGGTCGGAAACGATCACCCAGGTCCCTTCGTGGGCGATCTGGATCGTGAACATCTCGCCGAAGCGCGAGCGGCACTGCTCCAGCATCCACTGCGCTTTGCGCGACCAGATCGCGGTCTGCAGCGTGCGGCCCATGCGGGGGCCGGGCGGGAGCCGACGGACGACGCCGCGCGGTGAAGTGCTTACTGGCGGCGCCTCTTTGACCGTGGCCTCCATGGTTCCAGAGGCCACGGTATCCCTAAGGCTGCACGAAAATGTGTGACGTTCGTCGCTTGGGTGGCTCTCCACGCGCTCGCGACATTGACCCCGCCCTGGTGAGGTCAATGTCGCGAGCGGTTCTATCGGGCTGGAACCGAGATCCTCACGAGCACGCGATGACCGCAGAGAACCTGGGCGGAACGGTCCTCGAAGCGATGCAGGCGAAGCGCGTGCAGGGAGCCGCACTCGACCCGGGGGATCGAGCCGAGGTCGGCCTCGGTGGCCGTTGCCACGCTCTGCTTGAGCGCCGCCGTGGACACGAGGCCGGGGACGAGAGTGACCAGGCCCACACCGGCGAACCATCTCCTCCCCTTGGTCATGGATCGCCAAGGGTCGGCAGCCGACTTCTCTCCCCCACGCCCGCTACACCGCGTTTCGCGTACCCTGACGCAGCCGTGGACGTACCGCGCCTGCCGTCAAACGTCGAGTTCCAGTTCGTGCGCCTCGCCTGCGGGCTGCCGCCGCGCCTGCAGAAAGCGCTGTTCGGCAAGCCGCCGAGCATCGACGGGCAGGTGCTCGCCACCGACGTGCACGTGCTGATCGAGCTGGCGCGCCGCTCCGGCACCCGCTCCTACACCAACAGCCTGCCCCCCGAGCAGGCCCGGGCTTTCAACCGGCTGGGGGCGAAAGCGATGACGCCGCGCCGGACGATCCCGATGGGCCGGGTCGAGGAGATGACGATCCCGAGTGGCGCCGGCGCGTTGGGCGCGCGTTTCTACGTCCCGCCGAACCTGCCGGGCGGCACTCCCCCACCGCTCCTCGTCTTCTACCACGGCGGCGGCTGGGTGATCGGCAGCCTCGACACCCACGACTGGGTCTGCCGCTTCCTCGCCGCGGTGGCCGGGGTCGCGGTTCTCTCGGTCGACTACCGGCTGGCGCCCGAGCACCCCTTCCCGGCCGCGATCGAAGACGCCTGGGACGCCTTCGCCTGGGCGGCTGCCAACGCCGAGGCGCTCGGTATCGACCCGGCGCGGATCGCCGTCGGCGGCGACAGCGCCGGCGGCAACATGGCCGCGGTGGTCTCGCTGCGGGGGCGCGCCGAAGCTGGCCCCGAGCCGGCGATGCAGCTGTTGATCTACCCGGTCACCGACTCCGCCGACGACCCGCGCTCGCGGGAGCTGTTCGCCGACGGCTTCATGCTGACCAAGGCGGACATGGACCTCTTCGAGGGCCACTACCTGCCGCCGGGCAGCGACGCCGACGACCCGCGGGTCTCCGTCTTCAAGGCTCCCGACCTCTCCGGGCTGCCGCCCGCCTACGTCGCCACCGCCGGCTTCGACCCGCTGCGCGACGAGGGCGAGGCCTACGCGCTGCGCATGCGCGAGGCGGGCGTGAGCGTCGCCCTGCGCCGCTATCCCGGCCTGGTTCACGGCTTCGCCAACCACGCCTCGGTCAGCCGCTCCTCGCGGGCGGCAATGTTCCAGCTGGCGGGCGCGCTGCGCATGGGCCTCGCCACCGGCACCGCCTGAGGCGGCGCTACTCGTACTGCAGCGACTCGAGCACGTCGAGCCGCGAAGCGCGGCGGGCCGGCGCGATCGCGGCGATCACGCCGAGGATCGCGGCGAAGACCAGCAGCCCGATCAGCTGGCCGATCGGAAAGGAGAGCGTGAAGCCTTCGTCCTTCAGTGGCTGTGCGATCAGGACGGCGAAGATGATCCCGAGGACCATCCCGAGGATCGCTCCGATCAGCGCCGTGATCACCGCCTCGTAGCGGATCAGCGTGCGCACCTGGCGGCGCGACATGCCGATCGCGCGCAGCATCCCCAGCTCGCGGGTGCGCTCGTGGATCGAGAGCGCCAGCGTGTTGGCGATCCCGAAGATCGAGATCACGATCGCCAGCCCGAGCAGCGCGTAGATCAGGGTGAGCAGCTGGTTGACCTGGTCTTCCTGGTTCTTCTTCAGTTCCTGCTGGTTGACCACCTCGGCGGTCGGGAACGACGTCTCCATCAGCCCTTCGAGCTGCTCCTGGACCTGGTCGGGATCGGCGCCCTCGGCGGTCTTGACGAAGTCGATCGTGTCCTGGGTCTGTTCGAAGTCGCGGGCCAGCACGTCCTGGGTGGCGATCACAGCACCGATCAGCCCGATCTTGGTGTCGTAGGTGCCGGCCACTTCGAAGCTCGGCTTGTGGCCGTCCTGGCTGAGCAGCTGGAAGCTGTCGCCGACCTCGAGGCCGTGCGATTCGGCGAACGACTCCTTGACCAGCGCCTGGTCGTCGCGCAGGTCGCGCAGCAGCTCCTGCCCACCCTGCTTCCATTCGAGCTCGAAGACCGGGCCGGCGTCGCGCGAGAGGCCGTTGACTTTCGGCTTCGCGCCGCTGCCGAGGAGCTTCGCTTCGGTGGTACGCATAGTCGCCACCAGCTCGACTCCCGGCACCTGTTTGGCGGCGTCGGCGGCCGCCGGCGGGATCGGCGAGAAGCCGTTGCTGTTCTGGATCACCAGGTCGCCCTGGAAGGTGTCGTCGACCGCCTCGGCGATCGAGCCCTTGAGGCCGGCGGCGAAGATCGTCACGAAGGCGACCAGGGCGAGGCCGATCATCAGCGCCGCCGCGGTGATCGCGGTGCGGCCGGGGTTGCGCTGGGCGTTCTCGCGAGCGAGCCGGCCGCTGAGGCGGCGCAGCCGCTCGAGCGGCCAGCCGGCGAGGGCGGCCAGTGGCCGCACCAGGGTCGGGCTGAACAGCGAGATCGCGATCACGAAGAGCACCGCGCCGGCGCCCATCAGCCCGGCCGCGGCGTCGCCGTCGGCACCGCCGAACAGGCCGATCAGCAGCATCGCGAACCCGACCGCGCCGAGCAGGCCGGCGAGCGCGAGGTTGAGCAGGCGCCGGCGGCGGCTGGTCGGCAGGGCCTCGGAGTGCAGCGCCGCGATCGGCGGGATCCTGGTCGAGCGCAGCGCCGGGATCAGCGAAGAGATCAGGGTGATCCCGATCCCGACGAGCAGCGAGACGACGACGGTGCGGCTCTCGAGCACCAGGCCGGTGGTCGGCAGGTTGGCGCCGATCGCTTCGAACAGCGCTTTCAGCAGCACCGCGATCACGAAGCCGCCGGCGATTCCGAGCAGCGAGCCGAGCAGCCCGATCGCCAGCGATTCGGAGATCACCGAGCGGAGGATCTGCCCGCGCGAGGCACCGAGCGTGCGCAGCATGCCGAATTCGGCGATCCGCTGGGCGACCGTGATCGAGAAGGTGTTGAAGATCAGGAAGGCGCCGACGAAGAGCGCGACGAAGGCGAAGACGAGCAGCATCGTCTGCAGGAAGCCGAGGTTTTCGCGGATTTCGCTGGAGGAGCGTTCGGCGCTTTCTTCGCCGGTCTCGACCCGCACCGAGCCGGGCATCTCCTTGGCGATCCGCTCCTTGAGGGCTTCCGGCTGAACGCCATCCTCGGCAGCGACGGAGATCTGGTCGAACTCGCCGACCTTGTCGGTGATCCGCTGCGCCTCGGGCAGGGTCAGCTGGGCGATGCTGGCGCCGCCGATCGAGGCGTTGCCGAGCCGGGTGATGCCGACCAGCGTGTAGTCCTTGGCGGGAATCCGGCCGACGATCTGGATCGTGTCGCCGATCCCGATCCCGGCTTCGTTGGCGGCGCTTTCGTCGAGCGAGGCCTCGGTGGGACCGCGCGGCGGGTGACCGTCGACGTAGTTGAGCGACTCGAGGCTGCCGGGCAGGGTCGAGGAGATGAACTTGGGCGAGAATTTCGCCCCGATTTCCTCGCCCTTTTCGTCGAAGAACCCGCCCGGCGTGAAAATCGCGCCGGAAGCGAGGCGCACGCCCGGAGTCTTCTCGATCCGCGGCAACAGGTCGGCGCTGATCGTCGGCACTTCGCCGCTCTGCTGTTTGACCAGGTTCTTCGAGCTGACCACGACGCTCGTCCCCTTCAGCGACTCGCCGAAGATCTGGTCGAAGGCGGCGAAGATCGTGTCGGTGAGGACGTAGGAGCCGGCCATGAAGGCGACCCCGATGACGACCGCGAAGGTCGTCGTGAGCGCGCGCACCTTGCGAGCCCAGAGGCTCTTGAGGGCGAGGCTAGTCAATCGTCTTCATCAGCTCGATCACGTCGCCGGCGTCGCCGGGTGCGGCGTCGTGCACCAGCTTGCCGTCGCTGAGCGTGATCAGGCGGTCGGCGTGGGCGGCGGCGACGGGGTCGTGGGTGACCATCACGACGGTCTGATCGAACTCGTCGACCGCCTGGCGGAGCAGCGCGAGCACGTCCTGGCTCGCCTTCGAGTCGAGGTTGCCGGTCGGCTCGTCGGCGAAGACGACGGCCGGTTTGGAGAGCAGCGCCCGGGCGACCGCGACCCGCTGCTGCTGGCCGCCGGAGAGCTCGGAGGGCAGATGGGTGCGGCGGTCGGCGAGGCCGACCGTCTCGACCAGACGCTCGAGCCACTCGGGGTCGGGCTTGCGCCCGGCGATCGAGAGCGGCAGCAGCATGTTCTCCTCGGCGGTGAGCACCGGCAGCAGGTTGAAGAACTGGAAGACGAAGCCGAGCTTGTCGCGGCGCAACTTGGTCAGCGCGCCGTCGTCGAGCGAGGTGATCTCGACGCCGTCGAGCTCGACCGTGCCGCCGGTCGGCTTGTCGAGGCCGGCGAGGATGTGCATCAGGGTCGACTTGCCGGACCCGGAGGGCCCCATGATCGCCGTGAACCGACCACGGTCGAAGCCCGTGCTGACCCCCGCCAGGGCGTCCACCGCGGCGTCCCCTTCGCCGTAGCGGCGGGTCAGGTCGGTGGCGAGAACAACCTGTCCGTTCGCACTCACTGCCGACACCGTATCGAGACGAGTGAATAGCCTCCGTGCGATGGCTCTCATAGACGACTTCGATGGACTTCTGATCGACCTCGACGGGGTCGTCTGGGTCGGGCGCGAGCCGATCCCCGGCTCGGCCGAGGCCCTGGCGAGCATGCAGAGGGCCGGCGTGGAGCTCGTCTTCGTCACCAACAACCCCGCCCGCCACCCGGCCAGATACGCGGAACGGCTGACCGGAATGGGGGTCGAGATCGGCCCTGCGCGGGTCGTCACGGCGGGCATGGTCACGGCCCGGTTGGCGGGCGAGGCGGCCAACGGCGGCGGCGCCTTCGTGATCGGCGAAGACGCCTTGAAGGAGATGGTCGAGGCGGCCGGCGCGACCGTGCTGGCAGGCGAAGACGCAGAGGAGGCCGCGGTCGTGGTCGTCTCCGGACACCGCGGCTTCGACTACGCGGAGCTCCTGACCGCGAAGCGGGCGCTGGACGGCGGCGCGGCGCTGTTCGCGACCAGCCACGACCCGACGATGCCGATGCCGGGCGGCGAGTGGCCCGGCACCGGCTCGGTCCTGGCCGCGGTGGAGACCGCTTCCGGGCGGGTCGCCGAGATCGGCGGCAAGCCCGAGCGCCACCTCTTCGAGATGGCGCTGGAGGCGATCGGCGACGCCGAGCGGGTGGCGATGGTCGGCGACCGGATCTCCTCGGACATCGCCGGCGGGCGTGACGCCGGGCTCGAGACGATCCTCGTGCTCAGCGGGACGACCGACCGCACCCAGGCGGATGCGGCCGACCCGGCTCCCGACCACGTGGTCGAGAACCTCGCCGCGCTGCTGGGGTGAGCGCCGACACAGGGGCGCTGACCCCGCGACAGCTCGGCCGCAGCTTCGCGGCGCTCTTCATAGTCACCTTCTGCGGCCTGATCGCGGTCGGCGCGGTGCTGCCGGTGCTGCCGCGCTACGTGCACGGGCCACTCGGCTTCGGCGACGTCGCGGTCGGCGTGGTGATCGGCGCCTACGCGATCACCGGCCTGCTGCTGCGTCCCTTCGCGGGGCGGCTCGCCGACCGGCGCGGGCGCAAGCCGACCGTCCTGGTCGGCACCCTGACCCTCGCCGCCAGCGGGCTGCTCTTCCTGCCCAACCTCGGGCTCGCCGGGCTGATCGTCGCCCGCCTCGTCACCGGCGCCGGCGAGGGCGCGCTCTACACCGCCGGGTCGACCTGGATCGTCGACATCTCGCCGGCGGCGCGGCGCGGTCGCATCCTCGGCCTCTACGGGCTCGCCGTGTGGGGAGCGCTCAGCGTCGGCCCGCTCGCCGGCGAGCTGCTGCTCGACGCCGGCGGCTACACCGCCGTCTGGCTCTTCGCCGCGGCGATGCCGCTGCTCGGCGCCCTGATCGCCACCCGGGTCCCCGACCCCTTCGTGCCCCAGTCCCACGTCGAGCCCCATCCCCTGATCGCCCCTGAGGCGATCGGCCCCGGCCTCGCGATCGCGCTCGCCTCGGTCGGCTACGCCGCGATCGCGGCCTTCGTCGTCCTCCACCTCGAAGCCCGCGACGTCGCCCACGGCGTCGTCGTCTTCGGCGCCTTCGCGGCGATGATCGTCCTCACCCGCCTGGTCGCCGGGGACCTGCCCGACCGCGTCGGCGCGGCGCGGGTGGCGATCGTGGCGACGCTGGTCGAGGCCGCCGGCCTGCTGACGATCGCGTTCTCCCACAGCCTCCCGGTCGCCCTGATCGGCGGCTGCGCGATGGGCGGCGCCTTCTCGCTGCTCAACCCCTCGCTGATGCTGATCGCGCTCGGCCGGGTGTCCGAGAACGCCCGCGGCGCGGCGATGGGCACCTACACCGCCTTCTTCGACGCCGGGGTCGGGCTCGGCGCGCCGCTGGCGGGGCTGGCGGCGGCGCTGACCGACTACGAGGGCGCGTTCGTCTTCGCCGCCGCGGTCGCGATCGCCTCGGCCCTGCTCAGCCTCACGCGGCTACGCGGCGCTCATTAGTGAGAGGCGGCCTCTCGGCGTTCGTCGATCAGGAGCGTCTGCACGGCTCGGCCGATCCGGCCGCGGCGATCGCTGAGCACCGACTCGGCGGTGCCGATCCCGTTCGGCTGGGGCAGGGTGACCGCGTCGACGGCGACCCACTCCCCCTCCGGCATCCGCTCCAGGTGAACGGTGAGGTCGACGTTGATGAAGACGAACCTGCGGAAGTCGAGCACGGCGCTGATCCCGTTGCCGACGTCGGCGGCGATCAGGGTGCGCTGCAAGGGCGTCGGCTCCTCGCCGGGCAGGAGCGGGTCGCGCATGCGCAGCCAGGCCGTCGCCGGCCCGGGCTCGAGGAAGCCGCCGGAGGCGAAGCGCAGCTCCATCGCCGAGTGGTAGCCGAGCTCGTGGCCGGTCGGGAAGAAGGCGAGCTCCTCCTCCTGCTCCGGGAAGGGCGGCGCCGGCGCGGGCGACGCGAGCTCCGCCGGAACGTCGAGGTCGGCGATCCGCAGCCGCCAGCCCCGGGCCCGCATCAGCACCTCGCCGTCGACGCTCAGCTCGGCGCCGAACATCTGCACTTTCCTCCCCGGCCTGAGGATCTCGGCACTGACTTCGAGCGGCGCGATCGGGACCGAGCGGAGGATCTCGAAGGTGACGCGCCCGACCTCGAACCCCTCGCCGCCGGGCAACGCTTCGATCGCGCGGCCGAGCAGGGCCGAGGGCGGCCCGGCGTGCTGGGCGCCCGCGTCCCAGGGTCCACGGGTCAGCTCGGTGGCGGCGATGCGCCCGCCTTCGGGCTCGTAGAAGGAGTTCGGCACGCCGCCATCCTAGGCCCCTCCTCCGCAGCGAGGGGCAAGGCTCAGCAGCGGTGACTGCCGAAGTCCTGGGTCCAGACGTGGGCGCCGGCGTTGCCTTCGAGGTTGCCGACCCGCAGGCCGATGCCGATGTCGGCGAAGTCGCCGAGGATGTTGGCGCGGTGACCGGGGGAGCGCATCCAGGCGCTGAAGACGTTGCGCACCGAGCCCAGCGAGCCGGTGCCCCAGGCGATGTTCTCACCGCTGGCTGAGCAGCCGTTCCCGAGGTAGCCGAAGCGCTCCATCCAGTAGGTGAACGCGCGTCCGCAGGCTTCGTGGTCGAACTGGTCGCAGCGCAGGATGTCCGCCGACTTCTGGCGGGCGGCGCGGTCGAGCACCGCCACGGCGGTGAGCCGCGCCTTGCCCTTGCGCTCGCGGGCGTAGTCGACCATGCAGCGCATCGCCTTCACCTGCAGCCCTATCGGGGCGGCCGGACTCGTCTGGTTGGGGCAGACCGACGCCGGCGCGATCAGGCCGGGCGCGGCCGACGCCGTAGGAACCGCGAGCAGGCCGGCGGCGCTCAGCGCGACGAGCAGGCCGAGAGTTCGGAGACGGAGCATCTGCCCAGCTTAGGTACCCGACGTCACGGTCCCGTAACGAATAGGGCGTACTCTGGACACAGAGACGAAAGGAGAAATCACAGATGACGGCAAAGGTCCAGAAGTCCGAGCAGGAGTGGCGCGAGCAGCTCACCCCGGAGCAGTACGAGGTGACGCGCAGGGCGGGAACCGAGCGTCCTTTCACCGGCCCCCACCTCGACGAGAAGCGCGACGGCATGTTCCGCTGCGTCGGCTGCGGCACCGAGCTGTTCTCCTCCGACACCAAGTTCGACTCGGGCACCGGCTGGCCCAGCTTCACCGACCCGGCCAACCTCGAGAACGTCGAGCTGCGCTTCGACGATAGCCATGGGATGCGCCGCACCGAGGTCGTCTGCAAGACCTGCGACGCCCACCTCGGCCACGTCTTCGACGACGGTCCCGGCGCGAGCGGCCAGCGCTACTGCATCAACGGCTGCGCGCTGACCTTCGACGAGAAGTAAGGGAGCGCCGCCCTAGCCGGGCGGCGCCGCCATCAGCTCGATCCGGTGCCCGCCGGGTGCGAGCACGCGGGCGCGCGCTGCGCCCCAGTGCTCGCGGGCCGATTCGGTCGCGAAGCCGTGCGCGGCGAGCGCCGCCAGCGTCGCCTCGAAGTCGGGGACGACGACCGCGAGGTGGCCGCGAGGCGGTGCGACGGGGCTGGCGTCGGGCATCAGGTGAACTTGCGTCCCGTCCCGTTCGAGCCAGGTGAACTCGGCCAGGGTCGGTGGCGGCTCGACCCGCTCGAAGCCGAGCAGCTCGAAGAGCTCGACGGCGCGCTCGACCTCCTGCGGAGCGATCTCGATCCCGACGTGGTGGAGCACCCCAGAAAAGTTACAGAGATGGCACCCATACGTAACGTTTTGTCCGCTACGGTGCAATCATGGAGGCGATGAGGCAGAGTTGGACCGACGACCGACTTGACGACTTCCGCGGGGAAGTGAACCGCCGCTTCGACGAAGTCGATCAGCGACTCGGGGAAACGAACAAACGCATCGACGACGGCTTCGCACGCGTCAACGACAGGCTCGACAGCCTGCAACGGGTGCTGTTTCAAGCGGCCGTCGCGCTGAGCGTTGGGCTGCTCGGAGCGTTGGCGGCACTGGTCGTCGTACTCGCCCAGCACTAGAACGCCAGCGAGACCAGGGCCGCAGCGACCACTATGGCGGTCGACCAGGTGACCGCCTCGGCGACGATCTGGTTGTCGAGGCCGTAGGCGTGCGAGACGACCATCGAGTTGATCCCGGACGGCATCGCCGACATCAGCCGGTAGGCGGGCGGCAGGTCGATCAGCGGCGCCGCCAGCAGCATCAGCAGCGCCGGCACGACCGCCAGGCGGATCGCCAGAACGAGCATGACCGGACGGGTCAGCGGCGGCGGCAGCGGCAGCTCGCCGTGCAGGGCGCCCTCGGCGAGGGTCGCGCCGATCGCGAAGAAGCCGATCGGCAGGATCACGACGACGAGCGCCTGGGAGAGGTCGACGGCGATGTCGGGCGCCACCGCCTTGGGCGCCAGCAGGCCGGCGATCGCGGCGTAGAGCGGTGGGTTGCGGGTGAAGAAGGCGAGCACGCGCTGGCGCGGCGTTTCGCCGGCCTTGGTGCCGAAGGCGGCGCCGACGGCGAAGGCACCGAGCAGCAGCGAGGGGCCGGTGACGAGGACGTCGTAGAGGACCGCGTCGGAGAGCTCGCCACGCCCCAACAGCGCCACGGTCAGCGGGTAGCCGAGGTAGCCGGTGTTGACGCTGAGCACGACGCAGAGGACCGCACCCACCTGGTAGCGCGGCAGCTTCAGCACGCGGCTGGCGACCCAGTAGGCGATGCCCGTGGCAACCACCACCGCGACCAGGGCGAGGCCGAGTCCGAGGCCGTGGTCGAGATCGATGTCGGCCGCGGCGAGGTTGAAGAAGATCACCGGCGGCAGCAGCACGTAGAGCAGCACCAGGAGCGCCCTGCGGGCGGCGTTGGCGGCGCCCTCGGGCCAGCGGCGCTCAGCCCAGATCCCCACGCCGGTGGCGAGGAAGATCGCGCCGGCGGTCAGCAGGACGCCGATTGTCTACTCCTTTCGGCCTGGATCTAGAAGAGCGAGGCGCCCGCGCGTTCGGCGAACTCGACCAACGGCTGGGGGATGACGCCGAAGAAGATAGTCGCAGCCGCGGCCACCAGAGCCGGGCCGACCAGGTAGATGCGGCGGCCGGCCTCGGGATCGATCGGATCGGCCTCCGGCGAAGCGCCGGCGATCACCGGGGTCGCGGCGGGCTCGCCCTCGGGACGCATCCACATCGCCGCGACGACGCGCAGGTAGTAGGCGAGCGAGATCATCGTGCCGACCGCGATGAAGACGGCGAGCCAGGTGTAGTCGGCTTCGACCAGCGCCTCGATCAGGTAGAGCTTGCCGATGAAGCCCGCGGTCGCCGGCAGCCCGGCCAGCGCCAGCATCGCGATCGTCAGCGGCCAGGCCAGCAGCGGCCGCTCGGCGCCGAGGCCGCGCACGCCGCGGATGTCGTCTCCGAACGGCGTTTCGCGCTCGCGGGCGATGATCACCGCGAAGGCGGCGAGGTTCATGAACGCGTAGGCGGCGAGGTAGAAGACAAGCGCGTTGACGCCCGACTCGGAGGCGACGACGATGCCGCCGAGCATGTAGCCGGCCTGGGCGACCCCGGAGTAGCCGAGCATCCGCTTCAGCGAGTCCTGGCCGAGCGCGCCGACGTTGCCGACGACGATCGAGACCGCGGCGAGGACGGCGAGCGCCGGCTGCCACTGGTCGACCTGCGGGCCGAGGGCGACGTCGAAGAAACGCAGGAAGACCGCGAACGCGGCGGCCTTGGTCGCCACCGCCATGAAGCTCGTGATCGGCGTCGGCGCGCCCTCGTAGACGTCCGGCGTCCACTGGTGGAAGGGCGCGATCGAGGTCTTGAAGGCGAGCCCGACCGCGCACATCCCGATCCCGACCAGGATCAGCGGGTCGTCGATCAGGCCGCCGTGAGCGGTCCCGGCGGCGATCCCGAGGAAGTCGGTCGAGCCGCTACCGCCATACAGGAAGGCCATCCCGTAGAGCAGCGTCGCCGAGCCGAGCGAGCCGACGATCAGGTACTTGAGCCCGGACTCGAGCGAGCCCTCGCGGCGCAGGTTGGCGGCGCAGAGGACGTAGAGGGGGATCGAGAGCGTCTCGATCGCGACGAAGAAGCTGACCAGGTTCTGGGCCTCGGCGAGCAGCACCATGCCGAGCACCGAGCCGAGCAAGAGCGCGTGGTACTCCCCCGACCCGGTTTCCTCGGCCGCGGGCTCCCGGGTCGAGAGCACGACGCAGAAGGCGGCGGTGAGGATCGCGATCAGCGAGATCGTGATCGCCAGGTCGTCGATCCGCAGGGCCCCGGCGACCAGTTCCTTGGACTCGCCCCACTGCCAGATCAAGAGGCCGGCCGCGGCCGCCAGGGTGAGCAGCGTCAGCGCCGGCGCCCAGCGCTTCACCGGCTTGAAGACGGCCGAGAGCAGGACGACGCAGAGGCCGACGGTCAGGGCGATGATCGGCGAGATGCCGGCGTAGTCGATGGTCGGCTCGTTGAAGTTCATCGCTTCGCCAGCTCCGCTTCGGGGGCGTCGCCACCGGTGACGTTGGCGACGGTCTGCTGCACGGTCGGCGCGGTGCGGTGGAGGATCAGCTGCGGGTAGAGGGCGAGGCCGAGGATGCAGAGCACCAGCGGCGCCAGGACGACCGCATCGCGCAACCCGATCTCGCGCGAGGCGATCCCGTCGGGCAGACGGTTGTGCATCGCGTGCTGGTAGAGGCGCAGCGCGTAGTAGGCCGACATCGCCACGCCGGTGATCGCTATGCAGGCGAAGACGACCTTCTCCTGGAAGAGCCCGTTGAGGATGTAGAACTCGCCGATGAAGTTGGCCGACCCGGGCATCGCCAGGGTCGCCAGGGCGACGATCAGGAAGAGCGCGGCGAGGACCGGGGCGCGCAGCGCCATGCCGCCCATCTCGCGGATGTCCTCGGTGCCGGTGCGCTCGACCAGGATCGCGACGATGATGAAGATCGGCGCGACCACGAGCCCGTGGTTGACCATCTGCAGGATCGCCCCGTCGGCGCCGTCGGCGCGCAGGGCGAAGATGCCGGCGGTGATGAAGCCGAGCTGGGCCACCGAGGAGTAACCGGCGATCAGCCGCACGTTGGTCTGGGTGAAGGCCATCACCGAGCCGTAGAGGATCGAGGCGAGGGCGATCACCAGGATCACCTCCTGGAACTCGACGGTGGCGTCGGGGAAGATCGGCAGGACGACGCGCAGGAAACCGTAGGCGCCGACCTTGGCGAGCACGCCGGAGAAGACGACCAGGACCGGCAGCGGCGCCGCCCGGTAGGCGTCGGGCATCCAGCCGTGCAGCAGGAAGGCAGGCATCTTGACCAGGAAGGCGGCGGCGAAGAACCAGAAGATCCAGCGCTGGCTGTCGACGTCGAGACCCTGCTGCTGGATCGCCGCGATCGAGAAGGTGAGGTGGCCGCCGTCGGCCGAGATGATCGCCGCGGCGATCGCCCCGACCAGCATCAGCAGCGAGCCGATCAGGGTGTAGATCATCATCTTCAGCGTCGCCGCCGAGGCGCTCGGGCCGCCCTCGCGATCGCTCCCCCAGGCGCCGAAGAGGAAGTAGAACGGGACCAGCATGAAGTCGAAGAAGAGGACGAAGAGCAGCAGGTCCTGGGCCAGGAACGAGCCCAGCGTCGCCGTCTCGGCGAGCAGCATCAGCAGGTAGAAGAGCTGCGGGCGCTCCCACTCGCGGAAGGCGGCGAAGGCGGTGCCGCCGACCCAGAGCAGCGCGGTCAGCACGACCAGGAAGAGGTTGAGGCCGTCGATCCCGAGGCTGTAGTCGACGCCGAGTCCCGAGATCCAGGGCGTGTCGACCGAGTGCTGCAGGCCGGAGCTGCCGGAGTCGAAGTCGAAGACCATGACCACGGCGATCGTCAGCGTCACCACCGCGCCCAGCGTCGCCCACCAGCCAACCGCCCGCTTGGGCAGGAAGAGGCCGACGAGGCCGAACGCGAGCGGTGCCCAGAGCAGTGCGTTGATCATGAGCTGGAGACCAGGAAGTAGAGGGCGAGACCGGCGAACCCGGCGACGAGCAGCAGCGCGTAGCTGCGCACGAAGCCGTTTTGGACCGCCTTGACGACGCCGCCGGCGCCACGCACGGTCCCCTCGGTGCCGGTGACGATGCCGTCGACGACGACGCGCTCGAAGACCCGGTTGGCGAAGCGGCCGACCGCCAGCGCCGGGCGCACGATCAGGAAGTCGATCAGCTCGTCGAAGTACCACTTCTTGACGAACAGCGTGTAGGCCGGGCGCAGGCGCTCGATCAGCTTTGCCGTCGTGTCCGGCCTGCGGACGTAGATCAGGTAGGCGATGTAGATGCCGACGATCGAGATCACGCCCCCGATCGTCAGCCCGATGTAGTCGGTCTCCAGGCTCGGGTGGATGTGGGCGAGCGGCGAGTTCTCGAAGACCGGGTCGAGCCACTTCGTCAGCACGTCGTCGACGCCGGGGACCTGAATCAAGCCACCAACGAGCGCCAGGAACGAGAGCACGCCCATCGCCGCCTTCATCGGCCAGGACTGCTCGGCGATGTGGTGTTCGGAGCCGGGGAAGCCGACGTCGGTGTCCTCGGCCTCGCCGGTGGCCGGGTTGGTCGGCGGCTCGTGGGCGACGTGGCCGGTGTCGATCAGCTCTTGGGCCTCCTTGCAGGGCGTGCCGGGCAGCACCCGGAAGACCAGCCGGAAGGTGTAGATCGCGGTGATCAGGGCGCCGACGTAGCCGAGCACGGTGAAGATCAGGTACATGCCGCCGCGCGCCTCGGCGTAGGCGAGGATCTCGTCCTTGGAGAAGAAGCCCGAGGTGAGCGGGAAGGCGGCCAGCGCCAGCGCCCCGCAGAGGAAGGCGATCGAGGTGAACCGCATCGCCTTGCCGAAGCCGGACATCTTGTCGATGTTCTGGTTGTTCGCCATCGCGGCGATGATCGAGCCGGCGGCCATGAACAGCAGCGCCTTGAAGAAGGCGTGCGTCATCAGGTGGAAGAGGCCGGCGCTGTAGGCGCCGATCGAGACGCCCATGATCATGTAGCCGATCTGGCTCATCGTCGAGTAGGCGATCGCGCGCTTCAGGTCGGTCATCACCAGGGCGATCGTGCCGGCGACCAGCAGCGTCGCCAGGCCGACGAAGGCGGCGATGTCGGCGGCGGTCGGGGCGAGCTCGAAGAAGGGGTGGGTGCGGGCGATCAGGTAGACGCCGGCGGTGACCATCGTCGCCGCGTGGATCAGCGAGGAGACCGGGGTCGGGCCCTCCATCGCGTCCGGCAGCCAGGTGTGAAAGGGCAGCTGCGCCGACTTGGCGAAGGCGCCGACGAGCAGCAGTAGGCAGATCGCCGTGATCGTCCACTCGTTGGTGGTGAAGACCTCGGGCGCCTTCTCGAAGGCGGGGCCGTAGTCGAAGGTGCCGAGTTCCTTGAAGATCAGGAAGGCGGCGAGGGTGAGGCCGATGTCGCCGACGACGTTGATCACGAACGCCTTCATGCCGGCGCGGGTCGCGGTCGTGCGCCGGTACCAGAAGCTGATCAGCGCGTAGGAGGCGAAGCCGACGAAAGCCCAGCCGACGATCAGCAGGACGAAGTTGCCGGCGAGGACGAGCAGCAGCATCGAGAAGACGAAGAAGTTGAGGTAGCTGAAGAAGCGGTGGTACCCCTCGTCCGACTGCATGTAGCCGTAGGAGTAGAGGTGGATCAGGGTCGAGACGCCGGTGACGACGAGGACCATGAAGATCGAGAGCGGGTCGACGTAGATGCCGAGTTTGATGTCGAGCCCGGCGACGCTCGCGTAGTCCCAGAGCGAGGAAGCGTGATGGCGTGCCTCGGGGTCTTCGCCGAGCAGGGCGAGCAGGGCGCCGATCCCGCAAGCGAAGGCGAGCGCGATCGCCAGCGTGCCGATCACGCCGGCGGTCTTGGCCGGGATCGCCTTGAAGCTCAGCCCGATCACGATCGAGCCGAGCAGCGGGAAGAGCAGGACCAGCCAGGCCCAGGTCGTCGCGCTCATCCGCGCAGCTCCCTGAGGTCATCGACGTTGAGCGGCAGCTTGCGGCGGAAGATCGCGACGATCAGACCGAGCCCGATCACGACCTCGCAGGCGGCGACGACCATCACGACGATCGCGAAGACCTGACCCTCCTGGTTGCCGACCATGCGGCTGAAGGCGACCAGCGCGAGGTTGCCGGCGTTGAGCATCAGCTCGAGGCAGAGCAGGATCACCATCGGGCTCCTGCGCACCAAAATTCCAACGGTTCCGGTGGTGAAGAGCAGCGCAGAGAGCACGATGTACCACTCGATGGTCATAGGGACGGAGACACCCCCTCTGAACGCTTCGCTGAGTGTTCCGAGGGGGTGTCTCCGTCCCTCTTACGTCCAGCGAGGACAACGGCGCCGATCGCGGCCAGCAACAGCAGGATCGAGGAGGCCTCGAAGGGGAGGAGAAACTTCTCTAGGAGCAGGGTTCCGATGGCTTCCGGGTTTCCGAAGCCGGGTTCAACATCAGTCCCCTCGGTGCCGAGGGCGAGGAGGGCGGAGGAGAGGATGGCTATGGAGAGCTCGACGAAGAGCGCGATGGCCAGGGCCGGGGCGAGGAAGCGCTGGCCGGGGATCGGCTCCCAGGCGGACTCCCCCCCGCCACCGACATAAGCGACGACGAAGACGTAGAGGACCATCACCGCGCCGGCGTAGACGACCACCTGGGCGGCGGCGACGAAGGCCGAGCTGAGCAGCAGGAAGAGCGCCGCCAACGAGAACAGGTGGACGATCAGCGCCAGCACGCTGTAGAAGGGGTTGCGCATCGCGACGACGCCGATCGCGCCGCCGAGCGCCCCGATCGCCGAGACGAAGAAGAGGACCTCTTCCACCGCTATTCGCCCTCGCTTTTGAGGGGCGTGCGCTCGATCGGCTCGGCGAGCAGCATCTCCTTGGTGAAGATCAGGTCGCCGCGGTCGTAGTCGGCCATCTCGTAGTCGTGGCCCATCGTGATCGCGTCGAAGGGACAGGCGATCTCGCAGTAGCCGCAGAAGATGCAGCGGCTGAGGTTGATCTCGTAGACGGCGGCGTAGCGCTCGCCCGAGGAGACGCGCTCGCCGGGGATGTTCTCCGCCGCGACGACGCGGATGCAGTCGGCGGGGCAAGCGGCGGCGCAGAGCGAGCAGCCGACGCATTTCTCCAGCCCGGTGTCCTCGAACTTGTGGAGTTTGTGGCGGCCGCGGAAGCGCGGGTAGACCGGCGTCTTCTCCTCCGGATACTCGATCGTCATCGGGCCCTCGATCAGGCGCGACATCGTCGTCTTCAGCCCGCGCAGGGTCTCGCCGAAGGCGCGGTAGGCGCCGCCGATCCCGCCCGGCTCGGGGCCGCGCTGCACCTCGACCACCTCGATCGAGTCGAGGTAGGCGGCCGACTTGGGGTCGAAGTCGCTCACGCGGTCGCCCCTATCGACTTGCTCTCGCATAGCGAGAGGAACTCGACACGCCTCACGTGACCACCACCAGGACCGCGGTGACGAGGACGTTCAGCGTCGCCAGCGGCAGGAGGATCTTCCAGCCGAGGGTCATCAGCTGGTCGTAGCGCAGGCGCGGCAGCGTCGCCCGCACCCAGATGAAGACGAGGACCAGCCCGATCATCTTGACCAGCATCCAGATCGGGTCGAGGAAGCTCGGGCCGGGACCCATCCAGCCGCCGAGGAACATCGCCGCGGCGATTCCGGAGACGACCAGGATCTCCATGTATTCGACCAGCAGGAAGGAGCCGAACCGCATGCCGCCGTACTCGGTCATGAACCCCTGGACCAGCTCGGCGTCGGCCTCGGGCATGTCGAACGGGGTGCGGTTGGTCTCGGCGAAGCCGGCCAGCATGAAGATCAGGAAGCCGACGAACTGGGGGACGATGTACCAGACCTGGCCCTGCGCGTGGACCGCGTCGACCAGCGAGAGCGAGCCGGCCATCATCACCACACCGAGCAGCGCCAGCCCCATCGAGACCTCGTAGGAGATCAGCTGCGCCGCCGAGCGCATCGCGCCGAGCAGGCTGTATTTGGAGCCCGAGGACCAGCCGCCCAGAACGAGGCCATAAAAAGCGATCGACCCAACGGCGAAGAAGTAGAGGATCCCGATCGGGACGTCGATCCCGTAGAGACCGACGCCGTCCTGGACGTCGCCCCAGGGGATGATCGCCAGCGCCAGGACGCCGGAGAGCACCGGCAGCAGCGGCCCGAGGACGAACAGGGTCGAGACCGCGTTGGCGGGCCGGAAGGACTCCTTGGAGATCAGCTTGCCGACGTCGGCAAGCGGCTGCAGCAGCCCGAACGGGCCGACCCGGTTGGGGCCGTAGCGGTGCTGGAAGCGGCCGATCAGTTTGCGCTCGACCACGGTGAGGATCGGCAGGATGCCGAAGATCACGGCGAAGATCACTATCGACTTGACGATCATGATCCAGGTCGCTTCCGCGAACCCGACCTCGGCGAAGGGCAGCATCAGGCGCCGACCTTCTCGATCGTGACGCTGACCGGTCCGCCATTGAGCAGGCCGTTTGCGTTGCCCTCGGCAGTGCCCTCGGCAAGGAACACGACGCCCTCGGAGACTCGCTCCTTGACGAGCACATGAGCCTCGACGCTCGACCCGTTCTGCGCGACGCGAACCTGGTCGCCACTCTGCACGCCCAAGCTCTCGGCGTCTGCTGGCGACATCTCGACCCGCTGCCGCGGGGTCAGGAACTTCAGCGGCGGGTTCAACTCCGTGATCGGCCCAGCCCAGAGGTCTCGGTAGGTGCCGAGCGCGAACACCGCGCCCGGCGTCGGTGCCCCCTCCGAACGTTTTGCGCCAGAGGAGGGCTCGCTCCCGGGCGCCAGCTGTTCGTCTCCACTTCGACGATGGGCGAGTGAGGAGGGGGTACCGGCGTCGGGCGCCTTGCTTGCCCCCTCGGTTTCCTGCCACCGAATGCCCTTGCCGCCAATGTTGGACTCGCTGATCGAAGCGTAGAAGGGAACCGCCTCGGTCAGGGCTACGAAGGCCAGTGGCTGCGAGTAGGGAAGCTCGATGTCGAGGGCGGCGCCCAGCTCGGCCAGGACCAGGATGTTCGGGCGGATGTCGCCGGGGCGGGAGGCGGACGGGCGGACGCGTTGGAGGCGGCCGTCCATGTGGGTCACCGTGCCGTCTTTCTCGGCGTGGGTCTCCAGGGGGAGGACGACGTTGGCCTTGGCGGTCGTCGCGTTCTCGTGCATCGAGAAGGAGACGACGAAGTCGGCGGCGGTCAGCGCCTCCTCCCAGGCGGGGGTGTCGGGGAAGTCGCGCAGCGGGTCGACGCCGAAGAGGACCAACCCGCTCAACTCGCCGGAGATCAGCGCCAGGCGGATCTCCTCGGTCGAGCGGCCCTCGGTGTCGACAGCCGAAAGGCCGGGCCCGGCGTCGGGCAGGCAACCGGCCTCGCGCAGGCCGCGGGCGTTGGAGACGTCGGGGATTTCGAGCAGCCCGGCGCCCTCGGTGGCGGCGATCCCACAGGCCTCGGCCAGCTGATGCAGCGCCGAGGCGGCGAGATCGCCCTCGCGGCCGATCCGCCCGCCCCAGAGGACGACGACCTTCTCGGCGCCGCGCAGGCTCTCGGCCAGCGGGGTGGCGACGTTGTCGGCGCCGCCGACCGCGGCGGCGAGCTCGCGCAGGAAGTGGGTCGCCTCGCCGGGCGCGTAGCGGGCGATCGCCTCGGCGCCGCCGTCGAGCGTCGTCGGCCGCTCGGTCGCGACGACCAGGCGGGCCCCGTTGCGGCGGATCGCCTTGCGCACGCGCAGGTCGAGGATCGGAGCGCTGTGCATCGGCTCGGTTCCGGCGACCAGGATCACGTCGGCCCCGTCGATGTCGCGCACCTTGGCGCTCAGCGCCGCCTCGGCGAGGGCCAAGGTCCACTCGCGGGAGAGGCCGCGCGACTGGCGCGAGTCGACGTCGGCGGAGTCGAGCCCCTCGCGCAGCAGCTTCTGCACGAGCAGCCCCTCCTCGTTGGAGGCGTCGCCGACGATCGCCGCGACCTTGCCGCGGGCGCCGCCAAGCCCCTTGGCCGCCGTCGCGATCGCCGTCTCCCAGTCGGTCGGGCCGCCTTTCAGGCGCGGCTCGGCGATCCGCTCGGGGGCGTCGAACATCTCGAAGCCGTAACGCCCACGGTCGCAGAGCCAACCGTCGTCGACCTCGGCGTTGTCGCGGCCGAGCACGCGCTTCACGCGCTCGTCGCGGACCGTGAAGCTGACGTTGCACTGGCCCGGGCAGAGCGTGCAGACCGAGCCGCCCTGCTCGATGTCCCAGGGCCGGGCGCGGAAACGGTACGTGTAGTTGGTCAGCGCGCCGACCGGGCAGAGCTCGGTGATGTTGCCGTGGAAGGGCGCCACGTAGGGCCGGTCGTCGAAGGTGCCGACGAAGGTGCGGTCGCCGCGCTCGAGCAGCTGCAGCTGCGAGTCCTCGGAGACCTCCTGGCTGAAGCGCACGCAGCGGTAGCAGAGGATGCAGCGCTCGCGGTCGATCGCGACCAGCGGCGAGAGTTCGATCGGCTTCTGGAAGTGGCGCTTTTCGTCGATCACCCGCGATTTGCCCGGGCCCCAGCCCTGCGTGATGTCCTGCAGCGGGCACTCACCGCCCTTGTCGCAGACGGGGCAGTCGAGCGGGTGGTTGACGAGCAGGAACTCGACCACGGCGCTCTGCGCGTGTTTGACCTGCTCGGTGCGGGTGTGGACGACCATCCCGTCGCGCACTGGGGTCGAGCAGGAGGTCTGCAGTTTCGGAATCCCCTCGATCTCGACCAGACACATCCGGCAGGCGCCGACCGGGTCGCCGAGCTTCGGCTCGTAACAGAAGACCGGGATCTCGACGTCGCCCTTGCGGGCGGCGTCGTGGAGCATCTCGCCCTCGGTCGCGGCGATCTCGCGACCGTCGACCGTGATCGTCACCTGGCGCGGCTCGCTCACGTCGCCGCTCCCAGGGTCAGCGGCGATCCCTCGACCGCCGCGTAGGGCGCGTTCGCCTCCGCGATCACCTGCTCGAACTCGTCGCGGAACTTGTTGACCATCGCCGAGACCGGCATCGCCATCGAGTCGCCGAGCACGCAGAGGCAGTGGCCCATGATGTTCTGCTGGACCGAGCTGATGATGTCGAGGTCCATCGGCGTCGCCTCGCCGCGCACCACCCGCTCGAGCATCTTCACCGTCCAGTTGGTGCCCTCGCGGCAGGGGGTGCACTTGCCGCAGGACTCGTGGTGGTAGAAGCGCGCCGTGCGCAGGGCCATGTGCGGGATCGAGACGCGGTCGTCGGCGACGATGATCGAGCCCGAGCCGAGCATCGAGCCGGCCTCGGCCATCGCCTCGAAGCTGTAGGGCAGGTCGAGCTCGGCCGGGGTGAGGACCGGCGAGGAGGAGCCGCCCGGGTAGAAGGCCTTGACCTCGTGGCCCTCGGCGGGGCCGCCGGCGAGGCCGTAGATCAGGTCGCGGGTGGGGATGCCCAGCTCGACCTCGTAGTTGCCGGGACGGCGCACACCGCCGGAAATCGAGACGACCTTGGTGCCGGGCGACTGCTCGGTGCCGAACCCCTTGAACCACTCGGCGCCGTTGGCGACGATGCGCGGCACGTTGGAGAGGGTCTCGACGTTGTTGATCAGCGTCGGCCCGCCGTAGAGGCCCTGCACGGCCGGGAACGGCGGCTTCAGGCGCGGATTGCCGCGCTTACCCTCGAGCGCGTCGAGCAGCGCCGTCTCCTCGCCGCAGATGTAGGCGCCGGCGCCGCGGTGGACGACCAGCTCGAGATCGCGGTGGGTGCCGAGGATGTCGGTCCCCAGGTAGCCCGCCTCGTACGCTTCGGCGACCGCGGCGTCGAGGATGTCGGCCTGCTCGGCGTACTCGCCGCGGATGAAGATGAAGGCGTGGCCGGCGTCGGCGGCGAGCGCCGCGATCGCGATCCCCTCGATCAGCTGGTGCGGGTTGCGCTGCATCAGCTCACGGTCCTTGAAGGCGCCGGGCTCGGACTCGTCGGCGTTGCAGCAGAGGTACTTGGCCATCTCGCCGCGCGGCAGGAAGGAGGCCTTTTTGCCCATCGAGAAACCGGCGCCGCCGCGGCCCCGCAGGCCCGAGTCTTCGAGCTCCTTGAGCACCTCGTCCTGCTCCATCTGGCGGTAGGCCTTTTCTTGGGTGGCGTAGCCGCCGACCAGGCGCTTGTAGCCGTCGAGCGTGCGCAGCGCCGGGTCCTCGGCGTGCTCGAGCAGGACGCGGGTCTCCAGCGCGTGCGCCATCAGGAGCCGCCCTCCGGGAGGTCGGCGGCAAGCGGCCGCTTGGCCAGCGCCTTCTCCGGCAGCACCTCTTCGCCGGCGAGCAGCTGCTCGATCGCCGTCGCCGCCTCGTTGGGCTCCAGCGGCCCGTAGTAGCGCTGGTCGATCGAGACCATCGGGGCGATGTCGCAGGCGCCCAGGCACTCGAAGCCGGTGATGTGGGCGTCCGCGCCCTCGCCGGCCGCGACGAAGGCGTCGAGCAGCTCGTCGCCGCCGCGCATCCAGCAGCTGATGTTGGTGCAGACCTCGATCCGGTGGGTGCCGACCGGATCGGTGTGCAGCAGGTCGTAGAAGCTCGCCACCGACTCCAGCTCTGCCGGCGTGAAACGCATCACCGCGGCCGCCTGGCGGATCCCCTCCGGGGTGCACCAGCCGTAGCGCTCCTGGACCGCCCAGAGCGCCGGGATCGAGGCCGAGCGGCGGTCGGGGTAGCGGGCCATCAGCTCCTCGATCCGCTCGCGCAGCTCGTCCGGACAGTCGACCTCGTGCAGCTCGGGGATCTCCTGCTCGGCGCGCGGCGGCACGCGTCCCTCGGTGACCGCCTGGTCGACCGGCAGGTTGGGGTTGAAGATGCCGGGACCGTCGACCGGGCTCATCGGTCCACTCCACCGAGAATCGGGTCGAGCATGCCGAGGCTGCAGATCATGTCGGCCACGTAGGTGTCGACCGCCATGTCGCGGAAGGCCTGCAGGTTGACGAAGGAGGGGTCGCGGAAGTGGACCCGCGCCGGCTTCGAGGAGCCGTCGGCGAGCACGTAGCAGCCGAGCTCGCCGCGCGGGCTCTCGATCGCGTTGTAGACCTCGCCGGCCTCGACCCGGAAGCCCTCGGTGACGAGCTTGAAGTGGTGGATCAGCGACTCCATCGAGGTCGAGAGCTCCGAGCGCGGCGGCAGCACGTACTTGCGATCCTCGGCGATGAACGGGCCGTCGGGGAGCTTGTCCAGGCACTGGGCGACGATCCGGCTCGACTCGACCATCTCGGCGACCCGCACCCGGTAGCGGTCGTAGTTGTCGCCGACCGTGCCGACCGGGATCTTGAAGTCCATCTCCGGGTAGGCGAGGTAGTCGGTCGCCTTGCGCAGGTCCCAGGGCTCGCCGGCGGCGCGCAGCAGCGGGCCGCTGACACCGAGCTCGAGCAGCCGCTCGCGGGAGACGGCGCCGACGCCTTTGGTGCGCTGCAGGAAGACCTCGTTGCGGTCGAGCAGCGCTTCGTACTGGCCGACCCGGACCGGCATGTCTTCGGCGAAGGAGCGGCACTTCTGCTCGAAGCCGAGCGGGATGTCCTCGATCACACCGCCGACCTGGAAGTAGCGCGTGTGCATGCGCTGTCCGGTCGCCATTTCGAACAGGTCGAGGATGCGGTCGCGCTCGCGGAAGCAGTACCAGAGCATCGAGATCGCGCCGAGGTCGAGCGCGGTCGTGCCCAGCCAGACGAGGTGCGAATGGATCCGGTTGAGCTCGAGGAAGAGCGTGCGCAGGTACTTGGCGCGGGGCGGGATCTCCAGCCCGACCAGCTGCTCGACGGCGCCGCAGTAGGCCTGCATCTGGAAGAAGTAGGAGACGTAGTCCATCCGCTCGACGAAGGGGATGACCTTCCAATAGCTCTTGTCCTCGCAGGACTTTTCGATCCCGGTGTGGACGTAGCCGATCACCGGCTTGCACTCGCGCACGATCTCGCCTTCGAGGTCGACGACCAGGCGCAGCACGCCGTGCGTCGCCGGGTGGTGCGGGCCGATGTTGACGGTCATGATCTCCGTCATCCGGTCCTCGGTGAGCAACGGCGTCTCAGCCATAGTTGCGCTCGTTGTAGGTGAAGGTGACCGGCTCGCCGCCGACCGGGAAGTCGCGGCGCTGCGGCCAGCCGACGTAGTCCTCGGGCAGCAGGATGCGGGTCAGGTCCGGGTGGCCGCGGAACTCGATGCCGAAGAAGTCGAATGCTTCCCGCTCCTGGAAGTCGGCGGTCGGGAAGAGCTCGACGCAGGAGTCGATCGCCGGCAGGCCGCCGTCGCCCGGGTCGGCGAGCATCGCTTTGACCCGCAGCCGCTCGACCCGGTCGCGGTTGAGCAGCTCGTAGTGGACGCCGAAGCGGGGCTCGGCCGGCAGGTAGTCGGCGACGTGCAGGCTGGAGAGGAAGGTGTAGCGCTGGCCCGGCTCGTCGCGCAGCCAGGCGAGCACCGCCAGCAGCTGCGCGGGGTCGACGATCAGCGCCGCCTGTTCGCGGTCGAAGGAGGTGGCGAGGACGGCCCCGGGACGGTCGCGCTCGATTTCACCCCGGATCAGCTCCAGTCCGGGGGCGTCAGGCAAGGGTCAGCTCCCTGGCGGCTTCGTAGGCGGCCGCCGCCTCGGGGCTGGGCGTCGACGCGGGGCCGCCGCGCGCCCACTCCTCCGTGCCGGCGGCGTTGTAGCGCTGGCGCCAGCCCTGGTCGGGGCTGCCCATGATCTTCCGCTGCAGCTTGTTGAACCCGTACATGACCGCCTCCGGACGCGGCGGGCAGCCGGGGATGTGCATGTCGATCGGCATGAACTTGTCGGCGCCCTGGACGACGGCGTAGTTGGCGAACATGCCGCCGGAGGAGGAGCAGGCGCCCATCGAGATCGCCCACTTCGGCTCCAGCATCTGGTCGTAGAGGCGGCGGACGACCGGCGCCATCTTGATCGAGACCCGGCCCGAGAGGATGATCAGGTCCGCCTGGCGGGGCGAGGCGCGCAGCGCCTCGGCGCCGAAGCGGGCGAGGTCGTAGCGGGCGGTGACGATCGAGATCGGCGCCTCGATCGCGCAGCAGGCGAGTCCGAAGGTGAGCGGGAAGATCGAGTTGGCCCGCGCCAGGTTGATCATTTTCTCGAAGGTCGTGGTGACGACTTTCTCTTCCACGTAGCGCTCGAGGTCCTCGCCCTCGAGGTCGCCGCGCAGCATGTCGCGGGCGCTGGCCTGACGGGCCTCGAAGCTGCGGCGCTCTACCTCCAATCCAGCGCACCCTTTCGCCACACGTAGACGAAGGCGACGAGCAGCAGGACGACGAAGGTGACGAGCTCGCCGAGCACGAGCAGGCTGTCGGCGCTCTTCATGATCACCCCGACCGGATAGAGGAAGACGACCTCGATGTCGAAGAGGATGAAGAGCATCGCCAACAGGTAGAAGCTGACGCCGAATTTGATCCCCTTCATCGCCTCGACCGGGATCCCGGACTCGTAGGGCTCGCCCTGGCGGCGGCTGGCGGCGGTCGGCACGCGCGGCTTCTTCGGGCCGACCAGGTGGTTGACGACCATGAACACGCTCGCCACGGCGAGGCCGAGGAAGGCGAAGACGAGAATCGGGAGGTAGGTCTTGAGCACTGGGGGGTCGGTTCTCGGGCAAAAACACCCGGCGTCCATCACCGGGGTTGGGCACCCGTAGACGCTGTTATACACCCAGCTTGTGACACATTGCTACATAGTGATATTTCGCATCAGTAAGCCGAATCCCGACCGTCTGAGGAGGATTTAACCGTGGTCGGGATTCACATCGCCGTCGGCTTCTCGGTGATCGCCCTCAATCTCGCTGCCGGCGCCGTCGGCGGCATCGCCTGGTTCCGCGACCGGCCCTCGGTCCCGTTCTGGTACCTGCTGCGGATCGCGCAGGTCTCCGTCTTCATCCAGGCGCTGCTCGGCGGCCTGCTCGTCGTCACCAACCACGAGCCCCCCGACGGCCTCCACTACCTCTACGGGATCCTGCCGCTGGTGGTCTCCTTCATCGCCGAGGGCGCCCGCGCCGGCGCCGCCCAGCGCGAGCTCGGTGAGATCGACTTCGAATCGCTCGACGCCGCGACCCAGGAATCGACGGCGCTGGCGATCGTGCGCCGCGAGATGGGGATCATGGCCGTCAGCTGCGGCGTGATCTTCTTCCTCGCCCTGCGCGCCGCATTTACGAGCGGCCTCTAATCGATGCGGCAGTTCGCCCGCTTATGGCGGGTCAATTGCCGGCCCGGTCGGTGTCGAGCCGGCAATCCGACCCCTATAACGTGCTCAATTGCCGGCTCGGCGGTCGATCCCGATCTGGACGAGCGCGACGATCAGGAAGAGGGTGCCGGTGGCGATGTGGAAGATCGCGTCGGCGCTGTTGTTCGGGAAGGTGAAGACCCAGGCGGGCTGCTCGTCGAAGAAAGCCCAGATCCCCGTCGCGTAGAGCGCGAAGGCGGCGTAGAGCGCGTAGAAGAGCGCCCAGTTGGGCCGCAGCGCAAAGACGAAGGCCGGGCCGAAGAGCAGCAGCCCGGCGAGCGCGTGATAGCCGTTGAAGTCGACGCCGAGCACCCGCTCGGTCGGCGCGTCGTCGCCGAGGTGGAAGCTCGGTTCGGCGATGAACCCGGCCAGCGCCCAGAGCAGCTGGATCGCGGCGAGGATCACGATCCCCCACTGCGCGAACGTCCACTCCTGTCTGGGTACTGCCGCCGCCTCCATGCGGAACAGGAGGTTAGTGGACGCTTATGCTGACTCCATGCTCGACCACGTCGGCATCGAGGTCAGCGACTACCCGCGCAGCAAGGCGTTCTACGAGGCCGCCCTGGAGCCGCTCGGGATCGAACTGCTGATGGAGTTCGGCGAGGCGGCGGCCGGGTTCGGCAGCGAGACCGAGCACGGCCCGAAGCCCTATTTCTGGCTCCAGGCGCGCGGCCGCCCGGTGGTGAGCGGCGCCCACCTCGCCTTCGCCGCCGCCGACCGCGAGACGGTCGACGCCTTCCACGCCGCGGCGCTCGCCGCCGGCGGCACCGACAACGGCGGACCAGGTCCACGGCCGATCTACCACCCGCGCTACTACGGCGCCTTCGTGCTCGATCCCGACGGCAACAACGTCGAGGCCGTCTGCCACACGGCTTGAGGCGAGGGATCGTCGCTGCCTGTGAGACCAATATGATGCGCGCCGCGTGCGTCCGGTACTGCTCATAGCGATGGTCGTCGCCGCCGCCCTCGGGCTCGCGGCGTGTGGTTTCGGCGAAGAGGGGATCTCGGTCTCCAAGGACGACCCCAACCACGAGGGGGCGGTTCTGTTCGCCAGCCACTGCTCCGGCTGCCACACCTTGAGCGCCGCCGGCACCCAGGGCAGCGGCAACCGCGGCGAGCGGACCCAGGGCCCGAACCTCGACCAGCGCACCGAGACCTACGAGGACGCCCTCTACGCGATCGAGAACGGTGGCTTCTCCGGCGCGATCATGCCGCAGAACATCGTCGTCGGCGAGGAGGCCGAAGCGATCGCCAAGTTCGTCGCCGAGTACGCCGGCGGCGAAGCAGACGAACCGCCGCGGCCCGGCCAGCAGTCCCCCTAAACAGCGCCTGCCCATGCTCGACCTGAAGCTGATTCGCTCCGAACCCGAGCGGGTCAAGACGGCCCTGGACCGGCGTGGCGCGGCCGACCAGGTCGACGTTCTGCTGGCCCTCGACGTCCGCCGGCGCGAGCTGCTGCCCGAGGTGGAGAACGCGCAGGCCGAGCGCAAGACGCTCTCCAAGCAGATCGGCGAGGCCAAACAGGCCGGCGAGGACGCGGAGGACCTGATGGCCAGGGTGGCCGGGCTGAAGGATCAGATCGAGGCCGGCAAGGCCGAGCTGGAAAAGGTCGACGCCGAGCTCGGCGAGCTGGCCCGCTCGCTGCCGAACCTGCCCGACCCCGACGCCCCCGACGGGATGACCGAGGAGGACGCGGTCGTCGTCCGCGAAGTCGGCGAGCCGCCGCGCTTCGAGTTCGAGCCGCGCGACCACCTCGAGCTCGGCACCGAGCTGGGCCTGATCGACATGGAGGCCGGGGCGCGCCTCTCCGGCTCCCGCTTCGCCTACCTGAAAGGCGATTTGGTGATGCTGGAGCTGGCCCTGGTCCGCTTCGCCCTCGAGCTGGTCCGCGCCGAGGGACACGAGCCGGTGGTCCCGCCGGTGCTGGTCCGCGAAGAGGCGCTGGAGGGAACCGGGTTCCTGCCCGGCGACCGCGACCAGATCTACGAGATCCCCAAGGACGAGCTCTTCCTGACCGGCACCTCCGAGGTCGCGCTTGCCGGCCTGCACGCCGGCGAGATCCTCGACGCCGCCTCGCTGCCGCTGCGCTACAGCGGCTTCTCGACCTGTTTCCGGCGCGAGGCCGGCGCCGCCGGCCGCGACACCCGCGGCATCTTCCGCGTCCACCAGTTCGACAAGGTCGAGATGTTCTCGTTCGTCGAGCCCGCCGAGTCGGCGGCGGAGCACGAACGGCTGCTGGCGATCGAGGAGCGGATCCTCAGCGAGCTCGAGATCCCCTACCGGGTGGTCAACGTCGCCGCCGGCGACCTCGGCGCGCCGGCCGCCAAGAAGTACGACTGCGAGGCCTGGATCCCCAGCCAGGAGCGCTACCGCGAGCTCACCTCCTGCTCGAACACGACCGACTACCAGGCTCGCCGCATGGGCTGTCGCTACCGCCCGGCCGAGGGCGAGGCGCCGCTCGCCGTCCACACCCTGAACGGGACCGCGGTGGCCGTGGGACGCACGATCATCGCCCTGATGGAGAACCGTCAAGAACGCGACGGGGGATTCACGCTACCCAATTCTTTGCATCGATTCGGCTCCCCTGAAAGAATTTCGCCCCGATGAGCGTGGAGTGCCCCCTATGAATTCCACCGTGCGCGAGGCCAAGCGAGTAGTTCTCTGCGACGACCACGAGATCGTCCGCGAGGCAATCAAGGCCCGGATGGTCAACTCGAGCATCGTCGAGATAGTCGGCGAGGCCGGCAACGGCCGCGACGTGGTCGACGTCGTCAAAGAACTCGAGCCCGACGTGCTGATCATCGACGTCGAGTTGCCCAAGCGGGACGGGATCGAGGCGACCAAGGAGGTCCTGCGGGTACGGCCGCGGACCAAAGTCATCATCTTCACCGCCCACGCCCAGCCCGACCTGCTGGCGCTGGCGTTGCGGGCCGGCGCCTCGGGCTACGTGCTCAAGTCGGCCCCGGCCGAGGACATCGCCCGCGCCGTCAAAGCGGTGACCGGCGGCGGCACCTTCCTCGGTGGCGACTTCGCCGGCGGCAAGCCCTCCGAGGTCGAGAAACTGCTCGACCTCTCACCGCGCGAGCGCCAGATACTCGAGCTGCTGGCCGAGGGCCTGCGGGTCAAAGAGATCGCCGAGCGCCTGGCCCTGAGCCCGGCGACCGTCCACACCCACGTCCGCAACGCGATCGCCAAGCTCGAGGTCGACACCCGCACCGAGGCCGTGGCGCTCGCCGTCCGCTTCAGCTACCTGGGCGCCGGCGGCGGGGCGATCTAGCCGCGCCGCCGTTCAGACGCGGTCGACATCGTCGCGCTTGGCGGCGAACAGGTTGCCGTCGGCGACGCCGAACAGCGCCTGGCTGTCGACCCCGTCCTCGGGATAGATCGCGAACCCGGTAGCCGCCGAGAGCGGCCGCGACTCGTCGCTGCCGAAGCCGCGGTTGGCCACCCGGAGGCGGACTCGCGCCGCCACTTCCTCCGCCTCGGCGGCGTCGGCCTCCTCGACGATCACCGCGAACTCGTCGCCGCCCTGGCGGAAGACCGCGTCCTCGCCGCGAACCTCGTCGCGCAGCGCCCGCCCGACCTCGGCCAGCAGCCGGTCGCCCTCGAGGTGGCCGTGACGCTCGTTCACCTCCTTGAACCCGTCGAGGTCGAGCAGGAGCAGGGCGAAGCGCCGCCCGTGACGGCCGTGCCGGGCGATCTCTTCGCCGAGCCGCTCGTGCAGGCAGCGGTAGTTGCCGACGCCGGTCAGCTCGTCGCGCCGGGCGAGCTCCCAGAGCGCCTCGTGGCTCGCCCGCAGACGGCGGCCGAGGATCACGACCCCGACCGCGATCACGATCAGGCAGGCCGCCTCGGCGAGTGCCAGGATCAACGTCTGCCGATCGGAGAACGAGCCGAGCAGCAGCGGCAGGATCAGCCCGACGACGATCGTCGCGAGGCCGGCGATCAACAGCCCCGGACCGATCGGAGTGCCTGCCGAGTGGTTGTCTGGACTCTCTCTGCTCGTCATTGATTTTCGGTAGAGGGGGCCAGGATACCCAGCGGGCATGCAGCTTGAACCGGCCCGTCTCCCGCCCGGACTACGATGCGCCCGGTGCGCTACCCGGTAGAACAGTTCAGCCCCGAGGAGCGAGCGGTGCTCGCTCCTCACTTCACCAATCTGGACCGGCCGGTCTTCGCCCTCGTCAACCTCCCGGAAACCGTGAAAGGGGCGCTTTTCGCCCGTTACTCGCGGTATTCGGGGACGGTCAGGCGGCTCTACCTGGAGGAGTTCGCCGCGGACGCCCCCGCCGGTGGGCGGCCCTTCGACGACGAGGAGGGCGCCCGCGCCGCGCAGCTCTACGAGCGCGTCTTCGTCGGCTACGGCGACGACTCGATCGCCCAGGTCGGCGGCGCCCACGTCGCCTGCGAGTGGGTCTCCAACATCCTCACCAAGCTGCTGCAGCGTGGCCGCCTGGCCGCCTACCTGGAGCAGTCGACGCGCTACATCCCGTACGACAAGCCGCTGCCCGACGGCGGCTACCGCTTCTACTCCGACGAGCGGCTCGGCGCCGAGTTCAGCGCCGCGATGGACGAGCTGTTCGGGATCTACTCGCGCTCGCTGACCGAGGTCGAGAGCTGGGCCGCGACGCGCTGGCCGCGCGGCGACGGCGAACCCGAGGGACCGTGGCAGCGCTCGATCCGCGCCAAGGCGCTCGACCTGCTGCGCGGCCTGCTGCCTGCGGCGACGCTCAGCCACGTCGGCATCTACGCCTCCGGCCAGGCCTACGAGCAGTTGATCATGCGGCTGATGGCCTCGCCGCTGCCGGAGGCGCGCGAGTACGGCGGGATGATCCTCGCCGAGCTCCAGCAGGTGATGCCGAGCTTCGTCTCGCGGGTCGAGCGTCCCGACCGCGGCGGTGAGTGGATCTCCTTCCTCGAACAGCGCCGCGAGCGGACCGAGAGCTGGGTGGCGCGACTGGGCCTGGACCGGCGCGGCGAGGCCGACGCCGTCCCCTCGGTCGAGCTGATCCACGTCGACGGCAGCGAAGAGGACCTGCTCGCCGCCTGCCTGTTCGAGGCCGCGACGGCGTCCGAGACCGAGATCCTCGCCCGCATCGACGTGCTCGACCGCGAGGAGCGGGCCGCGCTGCTCGGCGCGATGGTCGGCGAGCGCTCCAACCGCCGCCACCGCCCCGGCCGTGGCTTCGAGGCGCTGCGCTACCGCTTCGAGATCGTCTCCGACTACGGCGCCTTCCGCGACCTGCAGCGCCACCGGATGCTGACCTGCCAGTGGCAGCGGCTCGGTCCGGACCTCGGCGCCGGGATCCCCGAGGAGGTCGTCGAGGCCGGCGTCGGTGGCGAGTTCGAGCGGGCGCTGGAGATCTCGCGCGGCGAGTACGAGCGGCTCGTCGCCGCCGGTGAGCCCGAGCTCGCCTCCTACGCGCTCAGCCTCGCCTTCCGGATCCGCTACACGCTCGACCTCAACGCCCGCGAGGCGATGCACCTGATCGAGCTGCGCTCCGGTCGCGAGGGTCACCCTGCCTATCGCGCGGTCGCGCACGCGATGCACGAACGGATCGCCGCCGTCCACCCCGGCGTCGCCGACGCGATGAGCCACGTCGACACGTCCGCCGAGCCCCGTCTCGAGCGGATCATGAGCGAGATCCGCACGCACCGCAAGCAGGTCGCTGCGGGACGGGACGGGTAGGACTCCGCTTAACTTTTTCGAGCAGCGCCTGGCGGCTGGCCGAGCAGGAAAGCGCCGAAAAAGTACAAGACGCTCCGCCCTACCCGTCCCGTCCTACGACCGGCGCTTTCGCTTCTTGGGAGGTTCTCCGTCAGGAGGGACCTCTTCCGACTCGACGTCGATTGCCTCGGCGTCCGGGGGGCCCATTTCGGCGGCGGCTTTCTCGCCGGGCGTCGGCCACGGCACGGCTTCGCCGGCCGCCCAGGCGGGCGGGCGACCGCCGGGCACTCTGCCGATCAACAGCAGGCCGAAGTAGATGAACCAGAGCAGCGTGAACTGCACGAGCAGGAGCAGCGCGGCGACGCCCAGCGCCATCCCCAGCGACCCCCAGAAGCGCGACAGCAGGCCCACCCGCATCGCCCACAGGCAGCTGTAGAAGAGCGCGGCGGCGAGCCCGATCCGGCCGCCGAGCCCGAAGCCGGTGGCGAGGTCGCGGGTCGACGCTTCGCTGAGGGCGTTGCTGGCTTCGTCGTCGGCGACCTTGGTCGCGACGCAGTCGGCCTGCGGGCTGGCGCCCTCGTCGAATTCTTCGGCGAACTCCTCTCTCCCCTTGTCGTCGAGGTCTTCGTCGCACTGCTCGGTGGCTTCCTTGGCGGTCAGGGTCGACTTCGCCTGGCCGGCGGTGAACTGGTCCGCGGCTTCGTTGGTCGCGGTCGCGTTGAGCACCGCCGACACGGAGAAGAAGAGCGGCGCGGCGATCACCAGCCAGACCAGATTGACGCGCATCCGGTCGGTGCGCGATCTGGCGGCGCGGAAGAGGAAGTAGAGAGGCGCGGTCAGAAAGACGAAGCCGACCGCCTGCAGGATCGCCGAGAGCGTCACGTCGGAGCTGTGCTCGTGGGCCGAGCGCAGCAGTTCGGCGTCGCCTTCGCCGCTGACGCCGCCGATCACGAAGGCGGAGGCGATCAGTAGGACGACGCCGAGGAACGTCGCTGCCCCGACCGGCATGAACCAGCGGGACTCCCACTCGAGGGTCTCTGCTCGGGTCTTGGCCACGCGCGTACGCTATCGCCCGTGAGCGATCCACAGCGCACCCCTGTCGTCCCCCTGGAGGCAGGCGCCGGGCCGGAGAACCCACCGTGCCCCGCCTGCGGGGAGCCGCTCTTCGGCTGGCTCGCGGCCCAACCGGGACTCGCCGGGCCGGTGCGCCGCTGCGAGAGCTGCGGCCTGGGAGTGGTCGGCGACGGGGCGAGCCCCGAGGAGGCGCTGCGCGAGCTCGACCGGCTCGGCGGCGTCGAGGCAACCCGGATCGCCAATCGCGACAGCTTCGCCAGCTCGCTCGGCAGCGCCGGCTGGGCCGGCCTCGTGCCCCGCGCGCGCTATCTGTTCACGGTCGAGGCGGTGCGCCGTCTCGTCGCCCACCGCGACCAGGTGGTCGTCGCCAGCAGGTGGGTCCCCGGGGCGAGCATCGCCTCCACCTGGCAGACGCTGCTGAACAGCGTCACCTTCGGCCACAACGTCGCGGCAGCGGCGCTCGGCAGCCGCGCCGCGGTTCCGGCCGACAAACCCTGGAAGCGGCGCATCGACGCGCTGGCCAGCGTCGTCCTGGCGATCCCGGCGATGCTGATCGCGCTCCCCATCGAGCTCGCCGGCGGCCTCTTCAAACGCGGCTCGGAGCTGCGCCTGCGCCTGCAGGTCCTCTAGGGCGCCTGGGCCGCCGGCCAAGCGATTCAAGGACGCAGGGAGCGCCGTGTGCTCCGCACACAAGCGACCGAGGACGCCGAAGCGCGCCGGCCCGGCGGTTCAGGAAAGGCCTTCGCGCGCCTCGCGCACGAGGGTGACGGCCTCGGGGAAGAGCACGCGGATCGCGTCGCGGACCTGCATCGCCTGTTCGTCGGCGTTGCCGGTCAGCTCGATCCGGCCGATCGAGGCGACGGTCATCTCGACCGCCAGCTTGATCGCGTTGTCGGCCCAGGCGACGCGCTGGGAAGACTGCATCTGCTCCGAGAGCTCCTCCATGCGCTGGCGGAATTCCTCGGGGTCGCCAAAGAGGTTGAAAGGACTGCCCTCCATCCCCTCCATCAAAGCAAAGTCGTTTGCTCGGCGGAACTGAGGTTTTTCGTTCCGCGCGACACGCGTGCGTGGCCGACGCCTAGCTTCGGAGCGACCAGTGGGACACCGGGGGGACGAAGGTTGAAGAAAAGGCTGGCTGGGTGGGGAGAGCAACGCGGTGGCGCCAGCGTCGAGCACGTGGGATTGGTGGCGCTCATTGCCCTCGTCGTAGTCGCCGCCGTGGCCGCTGTGGTTGCCGGCGGTGAGATCAAGGCGGGGCGGGATCTCGCCGCAACGCTAAGCAAGCGGCTTGCCTGTGGCCCCCGTCTGCCGGACGCGTGCCGCCATCACGCCTTGGTTCCCGCCTATGGCTGGCCGCTTGCGCGGCTGGCGCGGGCGATGGCGCCGGCGCCGCCGGCGCGACCGGGGACGTCGGGGCTCCCCCTCGTCCCGGTCGACTTCCGCTACTGCCGGCGTGAGAGCTGCGCCGTGTATGCGGGGCAGCACGTGACCGCGTCGAACCGGCGCGTCACCCTCTTCACGACGATCGACGACCGCCGCGACTCGGACGGCTGGGTGGAGCTGAGCTACTGGGCCTACCGCCCCACGCTCGGCTGGGAACGCGTCGTCCGCCGGGCCGACGATGGCGTCGTGGCCGCTGCGGCGGGTACCGCGGTGCTCGAGCGCGACGATCCCGCTCTCGTCCCGCTCGAGACCCTGCCGGGCCGCAACCACTACGGGTTCCCCGCCGCCGAGCGCCCACCTTGGCAGTGGAACGTCTCCGGCCGCTACCCCGGCTGGTCCAGCTGAGCTTGTCGAGTTCCTCTCGGTATGCGAGAGGAACTCGACACGGCGATACTTGCTCGATGCCACAGCCGCTGATCGAGTTCCCAGCCGACGATCCGCAGCGCGCGCTGCGCTTCTGGAGTGGCGTGCTCGGAGTGGAGCTGGCCCCGCGCGAGGAGGCGATGGGGCGCGGCTGGGAAGTCGACGCCGACGGTCTCCGGCTCGGTGTCCACGAGCGCGGCACCGGGCCGGGCGACACCGGCTCCCTCCCCTACTTCACGGTCGAGGACATGGAGGGGGCGCTGGAGCGGGTCAAGTCTCACGGCGGATCGGTGATCCACCCCGGCGAGCGCTGGTCTGTCTGCCGCGACTCCGAGGGCAGCCCCTTCGCCTTGGCCGTGGCGAGCTAGTCGCCATATAAGCGACTAGCTCGGCATTAGACCGGGGCCCGCGCCTCGGCCTCGCGTTCGTCCTCTTCTTCATCGGCCCGTTCGTCCTGCGCTTGCTTGATCAGCCCGCGCCAGTCCGTGGTGCGGAAGACGAGCAGGATCGCGGCGAAGCCGAGGAAGACCGACCAGGCCGCCATCGCGATCTGGGTGCCGACCGAGAAGGAGAGCACCGCGGCGCGCGAGGGACCGGACAGGGTGGCGACGAGCAGCGCCTGCTGGGCGCCGGCCCCGCCGGGGGTGAAGGGGACGATGTTGGCGATCGCCTGCACGCTCATCACCAGCATCACGTTGCCGACCGAGCCGCCGATCCCGAAGGCCTCGAGGAAGAACCAGAAGGCGGCGAAGCGGCAGAGCCAGCCGACCCCCTGCCAGGCGAAGACCTCGCGCATGTAGCGGCGCGGCTCGGCGAGGATGATCACGCCCTGCCTGACCCGGGCCCAGAAGCGGCGCACGTGGTGGGCGAGGTAGTAGATCCCCACAACCGCGGCGATCAGCAGGACGCCGACGGTGATCGCGAGGATCTGCGGGTTCTCGGCCCAGAAGGAGATCTCGAAGGCCGGCAGGTCGGGGATCCGCGGCAGCGGCGGCAGCAGCCCCTGGGTGATCGCGTAGAGCAGGACGAGCACGCCGACGCTGGTGTCGAAGATCGTCTGCACGAGGAAGGACGAGGTGACCGCCGGGTAGGAGGATTCGGGGATCTGGCGTTTGACCAGGAAGACCTTGGTCACGTCGCCGGCGTGCGCGGGCACGATCGCGTTGATCCCGGCGCCGGCCAGGTAGGCGGCGGAGAGCGGCAGGAAGGGGATCTTCTGCTGCGGGTAGGCGGCGCGCAGGACGTTGCGCCAGGCCCAGGCACGCGCCAGCTGCATCGCGAGCAGGAGGAGCAGGGCGATCCCGAACGACGTCCAGTGGATTTCCGAGAGGTTGCGGAAGAATTCCGCGGCCCGGTCGAAGAAGAATTCGAAGCTCGACTGGAGATCGGCGGCTGGCATCGCAGCTACACTAGCCCGCTCGTGCCGGACACCGACACGCACACTCTGCCCCCGCAGGCCACCCCGCATCCGACCGACGAGGCGATGTGCGCGCGCGCTCGCGAGCGCTACACGGCCGACCGCAAAAGCCGCTTCAGGCGCCGCCGCAAGCGCCACGCGCAGATGCCCAACCTGATCATCGTCGGCGGGCTGAAGTGCGGCACGACCAGCATCCACCACTACCTCGGCCTGCACCCGGAAATCCAGATGTCGAAGCCGAAGGAGCTCAACTTCTTCGTCGCCGAGATGAACTGGGACCTCGGGCTGGACTGGTACGCGAGCCGCTTCGACGACCGCTTCAAGGTGCGCGGCGAGTCATCGCCTCACTACACCAACCTGCCCCGCTTCGAGGGCGTCCCGGAGCGGATCCGCGAGCACTGTCCCGACGCGCGCCTGCTCTACATGGTGCGCGACCCGATCAAGCGGATCCTCTCCCACTGGGTCCACGCCACCGGCGCCGGCTACGAGACGCGCGAGCTGATCCCGACCCTCTCGCGACCCGACACCCAGTACATCAACCGCTCCAAGTACTGGATGCAGCTGCAGCCCTACCTGGAGCTCTTCGAGCGCGAGCAGATCGAGATCATCACCCAGGAGGAGCTGCAGTCCGAACGCGAGGCGACGATGCGCAAGGCCTTCGCCTTCGCCGGCGTCGACGAGAACTTCGTCTCCGAGCAGTTCGACCGCGAGTGGGAGAAGTCGAGCGCCAAGCACGACGACAAATACCAGTTCATGGAGAAGCTGATCAAGCTGCCGGGGTTCCGCTCCTTCGACCGCAACTTCGACCGCCTGCCGGAGTCGATGCGCTGGGTCGTCGAGAAGGTCGTCCACAACCCCGACAAGCCCCCGGCCGAGAAGCCGCAGCTTCCCGACGACCTCTTCGAGACGATCCGCGGCCGCTTCGGCGATGACGTCGCCGCCCTGCAGAAGTTCGCCGGCCGCGAGTTCGCCGGCTGGCACGACTACAGCTAGCGCCGATGCGTCGCCTCCTTCCTGACCCGGGGGAGACGACCGTCGAGGAGCAGCTCGACGGCTACCGGCCCTGGGAGGAACCCCACGCCGAGCGGCCGCTGGTCGCGATGAACTTCGTCTCGACCGTCGACGGCAGGGCGACGATCGGCGGCGTCTCCGGACCGATCGGCTCGCAGACCGACACGAAGATGCTCTCCCGTCTGCGCACCCGCTTCGACGCAGTGATGATCGGGGCGGGAACGATGCGGGCAGAGCGCTACGGCCGGATCGTCAACGACCCCGAGCGTCGCGAGGAGCGCGAACGGCTGGGGCTGCCTGCCGACCCGCTGATGGTGATCGTCAGCGGCCGCCTCGACCTGCCCTGGGACGCGCCGCTGTTCACCGCCGGCGGCGGCCGGGTGCTGGTTTTCACCGCCGCCGACGAGGAGCCGCCCGAGACCGCCACCCCGGTCCGCGTCGTCCGCCACGAGGGCGGCGTCGACGTCGCCGCGGCACTCGCCCAGCTACGCGTCGAGGAGGACGTGAGGGCGCTGATCTGCGAGGGGGGGCCGCGCCTGCACTCGACGCTGCACGCGAGCGGCCTGGTCGACGAGCTCTTCCTCACCGTGGCGCCGAAGCTGACCGGTGCCGGCCCCTCGATCCTCGAGGGCGAGCTGCCCGGCCCCGCCGGGCTGGAGCTCGCCTGGCTGCTGGAGGAGGACGGCGAGCTCTTCGCCCGCTACCGACGTACCTGATCAGGACGCCCGCGATCCTCTAGCGTTGGCCGGGCCAATCGACGAGGGGGAGGACGGCGGTGGACTTCAAGCCCAGCCCAGAGGTCGCAGAGCTGCGCGAGCGCGTGCTCGACTTCATGGACGAGCACGTCTACCCGCAGGAGCGGGAGATCATGGAGGCGATGGACGAGGAGGTCGGCCCGGGGGTGCCCTACTCCGCCAACCTCGTCGCGGTGCGCGAGAAGGCCAAGGCCGAGGGCCTCTGGAACCTCTTCATGCCCGACGAGCGCTACGGACCCGGGCTCGCCAACTGGGAGTACGGGCTGCTCTGCGAGGAGATGGGGCGCAGCCCGGTGGCGGCGGCGATGGCCTTCAACTGCTCGGCGCCGGACACCGGCAACATGGAGATCCTCGCCGAGCACGGCACCGACGAGCAAAAGGAGCGCTGGCTCGAGCCGCTGCTCGACGGCCGGATCCGCTCCTGCTTCTCGATGACCGAGCCCGAGGTGTCGGGCTCGGACCCGACGTTGCTGCAGGCGCGCGCGGTGCTCGACGGCGACGAGTGGGTGATCGACGGCCACAAGTGGTTCACCAGCGGCGCGGTCGGCGCCGACCTGGCGATCGCGATGGTCGTCACCGACCCCGACGCTCCCCCCTACTCGCGCGCCTCGATGATCTGCGTGCCGACCGACAACCCCGGCTTCAACCTGGTGCGGCCGATCCAGGTGATGGGCCACAGCGCCGGGCCGGGCCACTGCGAGATCCGCTACGAGAGCTGCCGCGTGCCGGCGGCGAACCTGCTCGGCGAGCGCGGCGCCGGCTTCGCGATCGCCCAGGACCGGCTCGGACCCGGTCGCATCCACCACTGCATGCGCGCGATCGGCACCGCCGAGCGCGCCCACGAGATGATGTGCCGGCGCGCCAACGAGCGCGTCGCCTTCGGCGGCCCGCTGGCCGACAAGCAGTTCGTCCAGGAGGCGATCGCCAGCTCGCGGATGGAGATCGACCAGGCGCGGCTGCTGACCCTCTACGCCGCCTGGAAGATGGACACCGAGGGCAAGCGCGCCGCCCGCCAGGCGATCTCGGCGATCAAGATCGTCGCCGCCAACATGGTCATGGACGTGCTCGACCGGGCGATCCAGGTCCACGGCAGCCTCGGCATGACCGACGACACCCCGCTGGCGGCGCTCTGGCGCTTCAGCCGCATGCTGCGCCTCGCCGACGGTCCCGACGAGGTCCACAAGATGGTCCTCGCCCGCCGCGAGCTCAACCGTTGGGCCAAGCGCGACGAAGCGGCGCGCGCCGGGGAGCTGGAGCCCCGGCACGCGCCGCGCATGGTCTGACGAGCCTCTAGAAGAAGAGGATCGTGAACGCCTCGCCCTCGAGACCGGGGTTGCCGGGGTCGAAGGTGCTGGCGGAGAGCTGCGTCCCCGCCGGGCAGGGACCGACAGCACCGAGCTGCACGTGGACGACCTCGTCGTCGTCGAGGTCGTCGTAGCGCGCCGTCGCCACCGCGCCACGCGGCTCGAACGGCAAGCCGCTGAAGCAGACGATCCCGGCCGACGGGCTGTCGACGTTCGCGCTGGTGATGTTCAGGCTCGGCTTCGTGCCGATCACGTTGTCGCCGAGGACTTCGGCGAAGCCGCGCGGCGAGAACTCGCTCGCCGGCTTGCCGCCGAGGTTGTTGGCGTTCGGAACCGTGCCGAGGGTGTCCTCCTTGACCTTGTCGCCGGTCACGGCGTCGTTGGCGATCTTCGACGTCGAGATCGCGTTGTTCTTGATCTTCCCGGTCGTCACGGCTTCCTTTTTGATCTTGCCGGTGAGGATCGCGTTGGCCTTGATTTCGTTGCTGCCGATCTTGGTTGCAGCGAAGGCGGTTGCCCCGCCGAGCACCAGGAACACAGCAAGCGACGACATCACGTTCGCGTACGTGAGCCGATTGCGGATCTTCTTCACGAGAGGCTTCTCCCTTGAGTGTTGGACGACTGACGGCCGCGGACGATCTCAGCAGGATCGGACGGCTGTCAAGCGAGATCGACGGAAAACCCCGCCCTGTGCATAAACATTCGCTGAGCAGGCATTTTCTACCCGTTGAGCTTTGCTAGCCGGCGATCACGTGCCCGAAGAACCGGCAGCCGCCGCCGGCGAAGGTGTCATCACGGTAGGCGAGCGTCACCGAGGTGACCCTGCCGTTCTCGAAGACCGCCTCGAAGGTGCCGCCGCCGAGCTGCTCTTTGCTGATTTCGAAGGTGGAGAAGCTCGCCTGGCCGTTGCCGGCGACGTTGGAGGTTTCGGTCACCAGCGCGGAGCGGGCCGCCCCTTTGACGCCCGAGGTGTTGGTCGCCGTGATCACCGGTTTGCCGGCCGGACAGGTCCCGGTGAACTTGACGCCGCCGAAGTCGAACAGGGTCAGCGCGCTGCCGTCGTCGGTCATCTCGTTGTGGAAGGCGAGGAACGACTGGCCGTTGACCGAGTTGGCGCTCGGCACGGTGGCGAGCGAGGACTCCTTGACCTTGGCGCCCGTGACCGCGTTCTTCCTGATCTTGCCGGTGGCGACCGCTTCCTTCTTGATCTTGCCGGTGGTCACCGCGTTGGCCTTCAGCTGGTTGGTGCCGATCTTGGTCGCGGCGAACGCGGTGGCGCCGCCGAGGACGAGGAACACCGCGATCGACGACATCACGTTTGCGTAGGTGATCCGACTGCGGATCGTCTTCATGAGGCCCTCCTTGGTCGTGTTTGGCCGGTTCTGCCCGCTCCTTCCGGAGACTGCCAGGCCCTGGCGCGAACTCGACGAAGTTCCTAGCGGGCCTCGACCTCCTCGGCCGCGGCCGCGAGCTGCTCGACCAAGCGGGCGAAGTACTCGACCCCGTCGTCGACCTTGCCGTAGCCGCCGGCGGTGTAGCGAGCGTAGACGCCCTCGAGGATGATCGCCAGCTTCCAGTAGCCGAGCGCGACGAAGAAGTCGAGATCGGAGACGTCGCGGCCGGAACGCTCGGCGTAGCGGGCGATCAGCTCCGTGCGGGTCGGAAAGCCGCGCGCCAGGTTCGCCGGTTGCCCGAGGGCGATCGGCGCCTCGCCGCGCTCGGGCCAGTAGACGACCAGCAGGCCGACGTCGGCGAGCGGGTCGCCGAGCGTGCAGAGCTCCCAGTCGACGACCGCCGCGACCTCGCCGCCGGAGGTGAGGATCATGTTGTCCAGCCGGTAGTCGCCGTGGACCAGGGTCGCCGGGCCCTGCTCGGGGATCCGCGCGCCGAGCCGCTCGTGCACGCGGTCGACGGCGGCCAGCTCGCGCGTCTTCGATTTCTCCCACTGTCCCTGCCAGCGGTGCAGCTGGCGGGCGACGTAGTCCTGCTTGCGGCCGAGGTCGCCAAGCCCGACCGCGTCGGGATCGACGGCGTGGATCGCCACCAGCGTGTCGGCGACGCGCTCGCCGATCGCCCGCCGGTCGGCCTCGTCCGGGAACACCTCGGCCTCGCCGAGGCCGCGCAACACCGGGCCCTCGACGAACTCCATCACGTAGAAGGGCGCGCCGTTCACCTCCTCGTCCTCGCAGAGCCCGACCACCGGCGCGACCGGCACCTCGGTCGGTCCGAGCGCCGCGACGACGCGGTGCTCGCGGGACATGTCGTGCGCGGAGCCGAGCCGGCTGCCCAGCGGCGGGCGGCGCAGCGCCCAGCGGCGCCCGGTGGCATCGGTGACGCGATAAGTCAGGTTCGAGTGCCCGCCGGCGATCCGCTCGTAGCGCAGCGGCGGCTCGACATCGTCGACGTTGGCGGCGAACCACGCCTCCATTGCAACCGCGTTTACGCCCTCGGGAACCGTCGTGGAGTCGGCCCCCCGGCCTGTAGCCTCGTCCCCCATCGCCGCTCAAGCATATTCACGACAGGCGCGGCGCTTGAGCCCGTCGCTCGCCAACCGGCTGCGGATCGGCTTTGCGATCGGCTTTGCCGTGCTCACCGCGATGGCGGTGATCGGCGTCGGCCGCTTCATCCAGCAGCGCCAGGACTTCGAGGACGCGATCGCCCGCTCCTACCAGGTGGAGATGGCCGCCCGGGTCCAGATCGCCGAAGGCCTGGACACGCCGCTGGCCAGGGCGACGGTCTCCTCGCAGATCAAACGGCGCTCCGAACTGCAGGACGACATCTCCGACGACACGCGGGACACCGCGATCCTCGTCGCCGCCGGGCTGATCGCCGGCCTGACCGGCGCGCTCCTCCTCTTCAGCGGCCTGATCGCCTCGCTGCGCCGGCCCCTGGAGGACCTGGTCGATGCCGCCGGGAGGCTCGCCGGCGGCGACCTCGGCACCCGGGTCGAGGTCGGCGGGCTCTCGGAGACGGCCACCCTCGGCGCCGCCTTCAACGAGATGGCCGGCCAGCTCGAGAAGGACGCCGCCGAGCGCGAGCAGCTGGACCGGCTCAAAGACGAGTTCGTGCTCACCGCCTCGCACGAGCTGCGCAGCCCGTTGACCTCGGTGCAGGGGTTCGCCGAGCTGCTGATGCTCGAACGCGACAACCTGACCGGCAAGCAGCTCGAGACGGTCGAGATCATCCTCGACAACTGCCGCCACCTGAGCCGCCTGCTCAACGACCTGCTCGACCTGGCCCGCTCGGACGCCGGCCGCCTCGCCCTGCGTCGCGAACCCACCGAGCTGGCGCCGCTGATCGACGACGCAGTGCGGACGATGCGGGCGCAGACGGAGAGCGCCAACCAGACCCTGACCGAGCGGCTCGACCCACATCTGCCGTCGGTCTACGTGGAGCCCGACCGCGTCCGGCAAATATTGATAAATCTGCTTACTAATGCTCACGAGTACTCCCCAGAACGGGCGTCTGTCGTCGTGTCGGCCCGGGTAGTCGGGCCCGAGGTGGAGATCGCGGTGACCGACAACGGACCGGGGATTCCCGAGAGCCAGTTGGAGCGCATCTTCGAGCGCTTCACCCGCGGCGACGCGGGCCTGACCCAGCGCGTCGGCGGCACCGGACTGGGCCTGGCGATCTCGAAATCGCTGGTCGAGCTGCACGGCGGCACGATCGAAGCGGTCTCGACCGTCGGCCAAGGCTCGAGCTTCCGCTTCCGGCTGCCGGTCGCCGACCCGGCCGCGGCGGCGCCAAGACCGAGCCCAACGGCGGCGGAGCAGAGCTGATGGCGAAGGTCCTCGTCGCCGACGACTCGGAGACCATCCTGCTGCTGATGCAGAGGCGGCTGGAGATGGCCGGCCACGAGGTGGAGACCGCCACGGACGGTCAGGAGGTGACCGACCTGTTCCAGCGGGGCGGCGCCAACGGCCAGCCCGACGTGCTCCTGCTCGACGCGATGATGCCGCGCAAGTCCGGCATCGACGCCCTGCGCGAGCTGCGCGCCGCGGGAATCGAGACGCCGGCGCTGATCGTCAGCGCCCACCAGGACCCGGGCGACGCGGACGCCGCCACCGACGTCGAGATCAGCGGCTACATCACCAAGCCGATCGACTTCGACCGCCTGCTCGAGACGATCGCCGCGCTGACCGCGCAGTAACGGGGGAGGCCCCAGGAGGGTTCGGCGCCCCTCCTCACTCGCCTGACTGGCTGAATCGCTTCAGGCTGGCCGCGGTGGCTTCCGCGCCAGCGGCGCAAAACGTTCGGAGGGGCACCGAACCCTCCACACGACACCCTTACTCCCCGATCAGGGGAGTGATGGGTCGCAGCCGCCCTCATTCGAGTAGCTGTCCCTGGCGGAACCTTGGAGCCCTTGGATCTAAAGAACCGAGGCGGGGGTCAGGATTTGGCGATCTCGAGGCGGATCTCTTTGCCTTTGAGCTTGGTGCCGTCGAGGAACTCGACGGCCCGCTCGGCCTGATCCGGGGCGACCTCGACGAACGAGAAGCGGTGCAGGACGCGCACGTCGTGGACCGCCTCGTCGGGCAGCACGGCGCCCTCGCGCAGCGCCCAGCGCAGGTCCTCCTCGGCGATGCCGCTGCGCTCGCCGCGGTTGACGAAGAGCTTCACGGTGTCGCGCTTGGGCACGTCCTCGCCGTCGCCGTTCTCGGCGACGGCACCGTTGCCGGCAACCTCGGCGGGCTCGGCCTTCTCGACCTCGCGGCGGCGCTCGGAGCGCTCGCGGCGGCGCGGGCGCGGCGCGTGCTCGAGCCGCTCCTCCGGCGTTTCCCACTCGCCGATCGTCGCCTTCACGTCGCGCTCGATGCGGGCGATCTCGTCGCGCTGGTCGGGTGTGACGAAGGTGATCGCGCGCCCGGTCCGCCCGACCCGGCCGGTGCGGCCGATCCGGTGGACGTAGGTCTCCGAGGAGTTCGGCACGTCGTAGTTGATCACGTGGGTGACGTGCTCGACGTCGAGCCCGCGGGCGGCGATGTCGGTCGCCACCAGGAGCTTCACGCGGTGGTCCTTGAAGGCGATCATCACGCCGTCGCGGACACCCTGGCTGAGGTCGCCGTGCAGCGCCTTCACGTCGAGGCCCTTGTCCTTCAGCGATTTCTCGAGCTTCGAGGCGCCGATCTTGGTGCGGGTGAAGATGATCGCCTGCTCGGGTTCTTCGACCTTCAGCAGATCGACGAGGCGGCTGGCCTTCTCCTTCGCGGGGACCTCGACGAAAGCCTGGGAGATCTTGTCGACGGTCAGCTGTTTCGGCGTGATTTTGATCGTCACCGGGTCGTACATGTAGCCCTCGGCGAGCTGCTTGATCGGCGGCGGCATCGTCGCCGAGAAGAGCGCCGTCTGGCGGCCGCTCGGACACATCCGCAGGATCTTCTCGACGTCCTCGATGAAGCCGAGGTCGAGCATCTCGTCGGCCTCGTCGAGGACCACGTAGCGGGCCGCGGTGAGGACCAGCGAGCGCCGCGACATCAGGTCCATCATCCGGCCGACCGTGGCGACGACGACGTGGGCGCCGGAGCGCAGCTGCGACTGCTGGGAGCGGATCGGGGCGCCGCCGAAGACGGCGACGATCTCGATGTCGAGGTGCTCGGCGAAGGTGCGCAGCGCCTGCGTCACCTGGATGCAGAGCTCGCGGGTGGGCGTCAGGACGATCGCCTGCACCTCGTCGTTCTCGGGGTCGAGGTACTGCAGCAGCGGCAGGCCGAAGGCGGCGGTCTTGCCGGTCCCGGTCTGCGCCTGGCCGATCACGTCGTGGCCGGCGAGCAGCTCGGGGATCGCCTGCTCCTGGATCGGCGTCGGCTCCTCGAAGCCGAGCTCGTCCAGAGCCTGCTGGATGTCGGGCGAGAGGCCCAGGTCTTTGAAAGCGGTCATAGAGAGGGGTCGAGCAGGAGCTTGCCGGTGCTGCGACGGGAAATCAGGTCCTGGTGGGCCCGCGCCGCGTCGGAAAGGGGGTAGACGCCGCCGATCCTAACGTCGAGATCTCCGACCGCGACGGCACCGAGCAGCTCGGCGATCATAGGCGCAACCAGGTCGCGACGCGCCAGCAGGTGCATCAGCCAGAACCCGATCACCGACTTCGAGCCGCGCAACAGCGCCGCCGTCGAGACCTCGCGCTGCTCGCGCGAGGCGATCCCGAAGACGACCATCCGGCCCAGCGGGGCGAGCACGCCCAGCTCCTCGTCGAAGGCCTCGCCGCCGCTCATGTGCAGGACGGCGTCGACCCGCTTGCCGTCGTTGGCGGCGCGGATCGCAGCGCCGAGCTCGGCGCCGCGCGAGTCGACGCAGGCGTCGGCGCCGAGCTCGGCGACCAGCGCCCGCTTCTCCTCGCTGGAGGCAAGTCCGATCACCTTCGCGCCCGCCCGCTTGGCGAGCTGGACGGCGAGCAGGCCGGTGCCGCCGGCGGCGGCCTCGACGACGATCGTCTCGCCGGGCTCGATCCGCGCGCAGCGACCGACCAGCGCCATCGCGGTCAACCCCTGCAGTAAGGCCGCCGCGCCGGCGTCGTCGTCGACCTCGTCGGGAAGCGGAATCAGGCTCGCCTCGGGGACGGCGACCTTCTGGGCGTAGCCACCGCTGCCAAGCAGGGCGACGACGCGGCGCCCGTCGGCGGTGCGACCGCTGATCTCGGTGCCGGGGACCAACGGCAGCTCCTGTTTGGCCAGGTAGTCGTTGCGCGAGGCGTGGGTGTCGGCGAAGTTGACCCCGGAGCGGGCGATCTCGACGATCACCTCGCCCTCAGCGGCCGTCGGGTCCGGCAGCTCGACGTACTCGAGCACCTCCGGCCCGCCGAACTCCTCTATGCGGATCGCCTGCATCGCGCGGTGAGTGTCGCAGGGGAGCCGTTAGGCTGCCGTGCCGATGGCGCTCACGGTAGTCGGCTCGATCGCGTTCGACGCAGTCAAGACCCCGTTCGGGGAGCGCGAGCGCATGCTCGGCGGCGCCGCGGTCCACTTCTCGCTGGCGGCCAGCTTCTTCACCGAGGTGCGGCCGGTCGGCCCGGTCGGCGACGACTTCGGCAGCGCCGAGTTCGCGGTCCTGGAGGCGCGCGGGATCCTCACCGACGACATCGAGCGGGTCGCCGGCGGGCAGTCGTTCTTCTGGCGCGGCCGCTACGAGTTCGACCTCAACGTCGCCCACACCGAGGACACCCAGCTGGGTGTCTTCGCCGAGTTCGAGCCGAAGCTCTCGGAGAGCTCGCGCGCCGCCGACACGCTCTTCCTCGCCAACATCCAGCCGGACCTGCAGCGCCAGGTGCGCTCGCAATGCACGGCCAGCTTCAGCGGTCTGGACTCGATGAACCTCTGGATCGAGACCGCGCGCGACTCGCTGCTCGCCGCGATCGCCGAGGTCGACTGCCTGGTCGTCAACGACGCCGAGATCCGCCAGCTGACCGGCGAGTCGAACCTCGCCCGCGCCGCCCGCGCGGTCATGGACCTGGGCCCGCGCGCGGTCGTCGCCAAGCAAGGGGAGTACGGCGCCGCGCTGTTCACCGAAGGCGGGTTCTTCGCGCTGCCCGGCTTCCCGCTCGAGGACGTGCGCGACCCCACCGGGGCGGGCGACAGCTTCGCCGGCGGCTTCTTCGGCTACCTCGACGGGCTCGAGGGGGAGGCGACCGAGGCGGACCTGCGGCGGGCGATGGGCTACGGCACCGTGCTCGCCTCCTTCAACGTCGAGGAGTTCGGCACCGAGCGCGTCTCGCGACTCACTCGCGAGGAGATCGACGAGCGCTTCGAGACGCTGCGGCGGATGACCCAGTTCGACGCGCTGCCCGCCTGACGGCGCACCCCAGGCCAAACGCCGCGAGGCGACACAGGTCGGCAACAGCCCGCGGTATACAAGCTGCGATACTGGGCCTTCCGAGAGACGCACCCCCGAAGGAGGGCGATGGCCACCGAGCAGCAAATCCAGGACGCGAACGCCCCCACCGGCTCGGGTGCGGAGTCGCTGACCGTCACCGACAACCGCACCGGCAAGACCTACGAGCTGCCGATCGAAGACGGCACGATCCGCGGCATCGACCTGCGGCAGATCAAGGTCGACGAGGACGAATTCGGGTTGATGTCGTTCGACCCGGCCTTCACCAATACCGCCTCCTGTCGTTCCTCGGTCACCTACATCGACGGTGACGCCGGGATCCTCGAACACCGCGGCTACTCGATCGAGCAGCTCTGCGAGAAGTCGACCTTCCTCGAGGTCGCCTACCTGCTGATCTTCGGCGAGCTGCCGACCGGTCCGCAGCTCGACCGCTGGACCTTCGACATCACCCACCACACCTACGTCCACGAGGACCTCAAGCAGTTCTTCAAGGGCTTCCGCTACGACGCGCACCCGATGGGGATGCTGCTCGCGGGCGTCGGCGCCCTCTCGACCTTCTACCCGGACGCGAAGCAGATCGACGACCCCGAAGAGCGCTACATGTCGGCGGTGCGGCTGATCGCCAAGGTGCCGACCCTGGCTGCCTTCTCCTACCGGCACAACATGGGCTTCCCCTACATCTACCCGGACAACGAGCTGAACTACGCCGAGAACTTCCTCTCGATGATGTTCAAGAAAGCCGAGGACCGGCACATCCCGAAGAAGGCGCTCTCGCGCGCGCTGGACGTGCTCTTCATCCTCCACGCCGACCACGAACAGAACTGCTCGACCAGCGCGGTGCGCGGCGTCGGCTCCTCTGACGTCGACCCCTACTCCGCCGTCGCCGCGGGGGTCGCGGCGCTCTACGGGCCGCTGCACGGCGGCGCCAACGAGGCCGTGCTGAAAATGCTGCGCGAAATCGACTCGGTCGAGAACATCCCCGGCTTCCTCGAGAAGGTGAAAGCGCGCGAAGCGAAACTGATGGGCTTCGGGCACCGCGTCTACAAAAACTACGACCCACGGGCGCGGATCATCCAGCAGCACATGGACGAGGTCTTCGCCGCCACCGAGTACAACCCGCTGGTCGAGATCGCGCGTGAGCTGGAGAAACGCGCGCTCGACGACGAGTACTTCACCTCGCGCAAGCTCTACCCGAACGTCGACTTCTACTCGGGGATCATCTACGAGGCGATGGCGATCCCGACGAACATGTTCACCGTCCTCTTCTCGATCCCGCGCACCGCCGGCTGGGTCGCCCAGTGGATGGAGATGCACGAAGACCCGGCGACCAAAATCGCCCGACCGCGGCAGATCTACACCGGCGCGCGCGAGCTCGAGTACGTGCAGATCGACGAGCGCAGCGGCCCCGACAAAATCGTCGGGCCGCCGGCACGCCGGCCGAAACGCCCGCGCCGCGGCGCGTAATCCGCGCGTCGGGCTTCCGCTGTTCCTTTTCCTCGAATAGCGCGGTAAAGGCACAGCGGAAAGCACTCTAAGCTGGCCGCGTGGCTCGTCCCGCCTGGAAGCTGACCGTCCGCCACGGCCCCGAGGTCTCGCACGAGACCTACGACGACCTCGGCGAAGCCGTAGCCGCGATGCGCGAGCGCGCTTTGGCGATCCGCGCGGAGGGGCCGGCGAAGCGGGTGCGCTCGCTGCGCGACTTCGAGCCCGCCGATCAGGTCCACGCGCGCCTGGAGATCAGCGGCCGCGGCCTGCTGCGCAAGCCGGCGGCCGGGGTCGACGTGCGCGGCGACGGGACCTTCGTGCCCTACCGCGGCGGAGTCGGCCGCGAGGAGCTCTACCCGACCCACCACGAGACGCCGTTCGACCTCGTGCGCGAGACTTTGGAGGGCGGCGAACGATGAGCGACCAGACCACCGACATCCCGAAGGGCAGCTACGCGGCCGGCGAGCGGGTGAAGATCCCGGCCGGCGCCGAACCGCCGTTCACCGTCTTCATCAACGGCGTCGAGCAGAACGAGGGCAGCGACTACCACGTCGAGGGGGCCGAGATCGCCTTCACCAGGCCGATCGTCAAGGAGAAGATCGGCACCGGCCGCTGGCTGGCGATGTACCTGGGCCTGTTCGGCACCTACCGCAAGGACGAGACGATCGACCTCCAGTTCAACCGCAACGGCAAGGTCGAGTTGATCCCCGACCTCGAAGTGATCCCCTACCCGGACGCGCGATGAACCTCGGCTTCGCCCTGCTCTCCGACTACAGCGAGGCCGTCAACGGCAAGCTCTACCTGACCGGCGGCGGCTGGAACGTCCTGCGCCTGCCCGAGTTGCCCCACGAGTGGTCCTTCCACATCGGCCTCGGCATCGACGTCGCCTGGCACGAGACCAACGACCCGCACGAGCTGATCGTCACCGTCCAGGACCCCGACGGCGGCGAGCTCGGCGAGGGCCTGACCGCCAACTTCGAGACCGGCCGCCCGCCCGGCATGCCGCAGGGCCAGGAGCAGCGCCTGGTGATGTCGATCGGCGCCACCGTCACCTTCGCCACCCCCGGCCCCCACGCCGCCGTCGTCCAGGTCAACGGCGAGGAGCTCGGCCGCGCCCGCTTCTACCTGATGGAAGGCGGCGAGGGCGAGATCGTCTAGCGCCTAGTTGAAGACGTAGAGCAGCAGGAAGGCGATCAGCGCGTAGCTGGCTCCGGCCGCCTGGATGCCGCGGTCGCCGGCGACGATCTGGGCCATCGAGCGGTCGTCGGAGCGGTCGTAGATCAGGTAGAGGTAGCGGAAGATTCCGTAGACCACGGGCGGGATCGTCAGCATCATCTGGCTGCCGATCAGCGGCGAGTTGACGGTGTAGATCGCGTAGCTGATCACCGTGCCGGTGGTGACCAGGGAGACCATCTGGTCGAGGAAGGGCAACGAGTAGTGCTCCAGAACCGGCCTGGTCGAGGTCCCCTCGTGCAGCTCGGAGACCGCCTCCTGGCGGCGCTTGGTGAAGCCGAGGAAGGCGGCGAGCATGCCGGTGCAGAGGATCAGCCACTCCGAGGCGTGGGCGTCGACGGCGCTGGCGCCGGCGGCAACGCGGAGGATGAAGAGACCCGCGAGGGTCATCACGTCGATGATCACGATCTGCTTGAGGCCGAGGCTGTAGGCCACTTGGGCGACGCCGTAGCCGACCACCATCAGGCCGACCTCCCAGTTGACCGCGGCGAAGGCGACCGCGATCGCGATCGCCGCGAGGATCGGCGCGATCGCCTTGGCAGCTCCCTCGGAGAGCTCGCCTGCGGCGAGCGGGCGGAAACGCTTCTTCGGGTGCTTGCGATCGAGCTCGACGTCGATCAGGTCGTTGACGAAGTAGCCGGCGCTGGAGATCAGGCAGAACGAGGCGAAGGTGACGACCGAGAGCAGGACGTCGTGGGGCTGGTTGAACTTGCCAGAGAAGAGCAGCCCGGCGAAGACGAAGACGTTTTTGATCCACTCCTTCGGCCGGCCGGTCTTGATTGCCGCGCGCAGCGGCGAGCGCCGCGGCACGACCGGCTCTTCGGCGGCAGGTGACGGGCCTTCGGCGGGCACGGTCGGCTGTTCGGAGGTGATCGGCTCCATCGCGGGCGGACGCGACAGCGTAGCGCCGGAGGCCGTCAAACCCCCGTCGGCAGCCGGATCGTGAAACGCGCCCCCCGGCCGGGGAGGTTCTCGACCGACGCCTGGCCGCCCATCGCCTCGGTCAGCTCGCGCACGATCGCCAGGCCCAGGCCCGCGCCCTCGCCGATGCCACCCGACCGCGAGCGCAGGTGGAAGCGCTCGAACGCGTGGTCGATCTCGGCCTCGGGGATGCCCGGACCGCGGTCGCTGACCCGCAGCTCCCCTGGACCCGAGGAGATCGTCACCTCGCCGCCACGGGGGCTGACCCGGATCGCGTTGTCGAGCAGGTTGGAGACCACCTGCAGGGCGCGGCCGTGATCGGCCACAGCCGCGGCCGGACCGGGGTCGACCCGCACCTCGATCCCCGCCTCGCGGGCGCGGGGGCGCAACCGTTCCTCTGCCTCGCGGGCGACGACCGCCAGGTCGACCGGCTCGCTGCGCACCTCCAGCACCCCCTGTCGCAACCGGGCCAAAGCGAGCAGGTCGCCGACCAGCCGCTCCAGCCGCGCCGCCTCGCGGCCGACCACGACGGCGGCGTCACCGGGATCGATCGTGCCGTCTTCGATCCCCTCGGCGTAACCGCGAATCGAGGTCAGGGGGGTGCGCAGGTCGTGCGACACGGAAAGCAGGATCGCGCGCTCGGCGTCGCGCGCCAGGGCCAGCTGCTCGGACATCCCGTTGAAGGCGGCGGCCAGCTCGTCGAGCTCCTCGGTGCCCTCCTCCGGCACCGGCTCGGGGTGACGTCCCGCGGCCAGCTCGCCGGCGGCCGCACCGAGCCGGCGCAGCGGCTGGGTCAGGCGGCGGGCGAGCAACGCGGCGACCGCAGCCGCCAGCAGCGCCGCGGCGCCGCTGGCGATCAGCAAGGCCGAGAGGTAGCGACTGAAGTCGTCGCCGCTGACCACGTCGGGCCGGGTGACGAGCACCACGGCGGCGCCAACTCGACGGGCAGCGTAGATCTGCGAGCGGCCGTCGATCTCGGCCGTGCCGTCGGCGCTGCCGGACTCGCGCAACGCGGCGACGGCGGAGGCCGGCAACCGCGCGGCCGCCTCGCGGAGGCTGAGCACGCTGACCGGCGGCGGACCTCCGTCGGGCGGCGAGCCCACCCCGGGCCTGCCGGGAGGCGCCTGGACCGGGCGTGGAAGCAGTTCCGCCTGGCTGGCGAACGCGTCGGCCTGCGCCTCGACGTCGGTCTGGATCGTTTCGCGGACCGCGTCCCTGGTCAGGACCACGCCGAGCGCCAGCGAAGCGCCGACGGCGACCAACACGGCGCCGAGGATCGCGACGAACAAGCGGGAGCGCAGGGAACGCATCAGGGCGAGACCTTGTAGCCGGCGCCGCGCACCGTCTCGATCAAGTCCGGGCGGCCGAGCTTGGCGCGTAGCTGGGCGACGTGGACGTCGACGGTGCGGGTCCCACCGGCGAACTCGCCTTCCCAGACCAGCTCCATCAGCCGGTCGCGGCTGAGCACGACGCCAGGGTGGGCGAGCAGCGCCGCCAGCAGGTCGAACTCGCGCGCCGTCAGCTCGACCGGGGCGCCGGCGACGCGCACCGTGCGGGCGTCGCGGTCGAGCTCGACCTCGCCGACGGCAAGCGCGCCACCGGCGACGCCCCCCGGCCCAGCCGCGGTGCGGCGCAGAATCGCCTTCACCCGGGCGACCAGCTCGCGCGGCGAGAACGGCTTGGTCACGTAGTCGTCGGCACCCGCTTCCAGCCCGGCGACCCGGTCGATCTCGTCGTCGCGGGCGCTGAGCATCAGGATCGGCACCGTGGTGCGGGCGCGCAACCGCCGGCAGACCTCGAAGCCGTCGATCCCAGGGAGACCGATGTCGAGTACGACCAACCGCACCGGGTGGCGGGCGAGCTCCTCGAGCGCCTGCTCGCCGCTGCGCGCCCAGATCGGCTCGAACCCGTCGCGGCGCAAGTAGGCGCGCACCAGGTCGGCGATCGCCTGCTCGTCCTCGACGAGGAGAACAGCTCCGTTCATGCGCCTAGCCTCTCAGTCACGGCCGCCGCCAAACGCGCGCGGGACGGCTCCCCTGCCGCCCCACGCGATCGCTTGGCCTCTACTCGAACGAGCCCTGCGGAGCGCCCGGGGGCGGCCCCATCTTGCCGGGAGCACCCTTCGGCAGGTCGCCTTTCTTCGGCATCACCGCGACCAGCTCGGCGACTCCGCCCTTCGGGCCGGAGACAGTCACCTGCTGGCCCTCGGCAAGATCCTCGATCTCCGTCTCGGAGCCCGGCTTGCCGAGCACCTTGGTGTCCTCGTCGACGGCAATCGTCACCTCGCTGCCGTCGTTCTCGGTGACAGTGATCGAGTCGGCCGTGACGGAGCTGACCTTGCCCTGGTCGATCCTGATCACCTTGTCCTCGCCGGACTTGGTCTGGACGTGGAGTTCGCCGTAGGTGAGGCCTTTGAACGGCATCCCGCCCGGGGGCGGCCCGATCGGTTTGCCGGCTTTGCCGGTCTGGCCCTGGCCGCTGCTGCCGTCTCCCTGGGCGACGGCGACACCGCCGACCACGAGCGCCCCGGCGATGGCGAGCATCGCCACCGCCGAGAGATGCTTTCGAGCTGCTTTCAACATCGGAACCTCCTGGTTTGGCTTCGACTGATACAGCGATCGTCGTAGCCACGGGTTCGAGCCCGATCAGGCGGATGTAAGGGGTTCGTAAGGCCTCAGGAGGCGAGGTTGGAGGCGACGATGGCAATCGCGAGGGCCCCGACGAACCAGAACATGTTGCGGTTCATAGCGTCGAGTCTGCGATCGATGCGGCTGCTCATCTCGTCGAAACGGGCGTTCATCTCATCGAATCGAGCGTTCATTTCTGCTCGCAGGGCCTGCATCTCGCCACGGAGGCCCCGCATATCCGTGTCGAGCCGGTCGAAGCCGCGGTCGACCTTCGCGTTGAGGTCGTCGAGGCGCTCGTCGGTCCACTTCTCCCGCATCGTCTGCATGATCGCACCGTAATGAGTTGTCTGCATCCGAACAAGACGCGGGTGTGCCAATTGGGCGCCAACTTGGTGCCGGAAATGTGTCGGCGACTACGGGTCGAGCAGGACGCCGGGGTTGAGCATCCCCGCCGGATCGAGCTCGGCCTTCGCCGCGCGCAACGCCGCGGCAAAGGGCGCGGGGCGCTGGCGGTCGTACCAGGGACGGTGATCGCGACCGACCGCGTGGTGGTGGGTGATCGTGCCGCCGCCGGCGATCAGCGCCTCGGAGACGGCCGCCTTGATCTCGTCCCACTGCTCGACCTCACCGCCGCGGATCGCCGGCGCGAGCACGGTGAAGTAAGGGGCTGCGCCGTCGGGGTAGACGTGGGTGAAGCGGCAGCTGACCCGCGGCGCGCCGGGGCCGTCGGGCGCCACCCCCGACACCTCGGCGACCGCAGCCCGCGTGGTCTCCACCACGCTCGCGTGGAACTCCTCCAGCCGGTCCCAGGTGATCGCGGTCTCGAAGGTCTCCGAGAGCACCCCGCAGGCGACGAAGGTGTCGCGCAGGTAGGGCGCCAGCAGAAAGGCGCCGCGCCAGGCGCCGACCGCGTCCTCCCCCTCGCCGCCGCTCGTCTGGCTCCGCACCTCGCCCGGCGCGCCGCCGTGCGAGCGGACGATCTCGATCGCCGCCGCCATCGGCGCGTCGACCGGCTGGCTGGCGGACTCGAAGCCGAGGATCAGCAGATCGGCCGCGCCGCTGCCGGCGCCGGTCAGCTCCGCCTCGGCCGCGTCGAGCAGACGGCAGTTGGCCGGATACAAGCCCGACTGGGAGATCTCGCGCACCGCGCGCGCAGCCGTCAGGAAGTCACCGAACTCGACCCCGGCCGAGACCTTGAATGCCGGCCGGGGCCGCACCCGCACCCAGGCCTCGGAGATCGCCCCGAGGATGCCCTCGGAGCCGACCAGCATCCGGTCCGGCGAGGGACCGGCGCCGGAGCCCGGCAGCCGCCGGCTCTCCCAGGTGCCCCGCGGGGTGATCGCCCGCACCGACTCGACCAGGTCGTCGACGTGGGTCTCGAGGGTGGCGAAGTGACCGCCGGCGCGGGTGGCGATCCAGCCGCCCAAGGTCGCGTACTCGAAGGACTGGGGAAAGTGCCTCAGGGTGAGGCCGTGCTCGCGCAGCTGCTCTTCGAGGCGCGGGCCGGTGGCGCCCGCCTGGATCCGCGCGGCCAGCGAGACCGGGTCGACCTCGAGCACGCGGTCGAGTCGGCGCAGGTCCATGGTCACGACCGGCCACTCGCCGAGACGCGGCTCGACCCCGCCGCAGACGCTGGTGCCGCCACCGAACGGGATCACGGCGGCGCCCTCGGCCTCCGCCCAGCTGAACACGGTCTCGATCTCCGACTCGTCGCGCGGGAAGGCGACCAGGTCCGGCGGGTTCTCGAACTGGCCCCGGAAGCCGCGGACGACGTCGCGGTAGGCCTTGCCGAGCGCGTGCGAGATGCGCTCGTAGCGCTCGTCGCTGAACAGGTCGCCGAACGCGATCGGCCGCTTCAGCCGCGGTTCGCGCAGCTCGACGCGCTCCAGCGCCACCGGCTGCTCGACCTCGCCGCCGAGGCCGAAGCGCTCGCGAATACCTTCCGCCGCCTCGCGCAACTGCGTCGCCGTCGGCGTCTGGTCCTCGTATCCCCACCCCCAGTGCTTGAGCCTGCGCTCAGCCATGCGGGCAACGCTACACGCGAACTACCAGTGCACGCCTTTCATCAAGTGCGCGAAAGCGACCGCCTCCGTGCTCGGCGCCTTGTCGCGGGCCTCGCTCTCTTTCCCTTTCGCGGCCTGCGAGTCGGGGAAGAGCTTGTAGGCGGTGTTGAGGATCGAGTCGCTGGCCTTCGGCGCGACCGCGTAGAGCAGCTCGCCGAAGTTGCCGAGTTTGGTCGCCACCTTCTTCGGCTTGTTGACCATCGCCTTGGCGATCATCTCGGCGGCCTCCTCGGGGGTGATCGCCGGGAACATGTCGTACATCCGCGTCGGCGCGATCATCGGCGTGCGCACCAGCGGCATGTTGATCGTCGTCAGGTGGACTTTGTCGTCTTTGACCTCGGAGGCGATCACGCGGCTGAACGCATCGAGCGCCGCCTTCGAGGCGACGTAGGCCGAAAAGCGCGGCGGGTTGGTCTGGGTCCCGATCGAGCTGATGTTGATGATCTGCCCCGACTTGCGGGCGCGCATCGCCGGCAGCAGCGAGAGGATCAGCCGCAGCGCGCCGAGGTAGTTGAGCTGGATCGTGCGCTCGTAGTCGTGGAAGCGGTCGTAGGAGAGCGCCACCGAGCGGCGGATCGAGCGGCCGGCGTTGTTGACCAGGATGTCGACGTGGCCGTGGTAGGTGAGCACCTCGTCGGCCATCCGTTCGATGTCCTCGATGTCGGACATGTCGCAGCGGTGGATGTGGGCGGTGCCGCCGGCGGCGACGATCTCGGCTTTGGTCTCCTCGAGCTTCTCGACGTTGCGGGCGATCAGCAGCACGGTGGCGCCGGCGTCGGCGACCTTGACCGCGGTCGCCTTGCCGATCCCAGAGGAGGCCCCGGTGATCAGGACGATCTTGCCGCGCACCGCGCCCGAGAGCGAGCGGTCCTTGAACAGGTCCGGATCGAGGTTGCGCTCCCAGTAGTCCCAGACCCGGCTGGCGTAGCTCTCCAGCGGCGGCACTTCGATCCCGGTCCCCTCCAGCAGGCGCTGCGTCTCGGTCGAGTCGAACCGGGTCGGGTAGTCGATGTAGTTGAGCGTCTCGGCCGGCAGCCCGAGCTGGCCGATGCCGACCTTCACCACCCGCTTGGCGGGCGGCAGGTACTTGAGCACGCCCCGCACCGCGCTGGTCGCCGGCTCGGTCACGTCGGTGTCGAGGCGGAACGCCATCTGCGGCGCGTCGGCGGCCCGCGCGAAGGCGTTGATCACCTGCCCGGCGGTGCGCGGGTTGGGGTCGGTGAGGTGGAAGGCGCGCCCGTCGAGGTCGGGCTGGTGGGCGATGTGGTCGATCGCCGAGGCGACGAAGTCGACCGGGACGATGTTGATCTCGCCGCCTTCGATGCCCACGGTCGGCAACCAGGAGGGCAGCACCCGGCGCGCCCGCTGCAGCGCCTTGAAGAAGTAGTAGGGCCCGTCGACCTTGTCGATCTCGCCGGTGCGCGAGTCGCCGACGACGATCCCCGGCCGGTAGACCCGCCAGGGACGCGCCGATTCGCGGACCAGCCGCTCGGACTCGTGCTTGGTGCGGAAGTAGGGGTTGTTGTCGAGCTTTTCCGCCTCCTCGAACATGTCCTCGCGCCACTCGCCGCGGTAGAGGCCGGCGGCGGCGATCGAGCTGACCTGGTGGAAGCAGCCGGCCTCGATCGTGCCGGCGAGCTCGAGCGCGTGCCTGGTCCCCTCGACGTTGGCGATCTCCTGCGTTTCCGCGTCGGCGGTGATGTCGTAGATCGCCGCCAGGTGGAAGAAGTGGTCGACCTTGCCGCGCATCTCCAGCAGGTCCTCCTCGGAGACCGCCAGGCCGGCCTGGGTGAGGTCGCCGGAGATCGGCACGATGCGGGCGCCGTCGGCCCCCCAACCGGTGCGCAGCTCCTCGAGCCGGCCGCGCGAGCCGGCCCGCACGAGCGCGTAGATCGTGCCCTCGCGCTGCAGCAGCCGCTCGACCAGGTGACGGCCGATGAATCCAGTCGCGCCGGTGACGAAGTAGCTCATCGGGTACCAGCGTATCTCTACTCAGAAGCCCAGATGCGCACCAGGCTTCCCGCACGCCTGGTTTCATAGACTCAGACTTGTATGCAAGAGACGGCCACCGTGCAGATTTCGATGCCCGAGATGGGCGAGTCGGTGACCGAGGGCATCGTTCTCGAGTGGCACGTCGCCGAGGGGGACTTCGTTTCCGCGGGCGACACCGTGGTCGAGGTCTCCACCGACAAGGTGGACGCCGAGGTCCCGGCGCCGGCCGACGGGGTCATTACCAAGCTGCTCGTCTCGGTTGACGACGAGGTGCCGGTCGGGGCTCCGTTGGCTGAGATGGAGCCCGGCGACGAGGGTTCAGAGGCTGCAACCGCGGGGCCTGCCGGGGACGGGGAGCCCTCGCCCTCGCAACAGCGGGGAGGCTCGGTTGAGGGCTCCCCGTCCCCGGCACCCACGGGTGGAGCGTCTGAAGACGGCGCGGGTTCCAGCGCCGGAAACGGGAGCGCCGACGTCAAGGCGACGCCCGTGGCGCGGAGGGTGGCGGAGGCCACCGGGGTCGACCTCGCTTCGGTGAGCGGGAGTGGCCCAGGGTCGAAGGTCACCAAGGAGGACGTTCTTGCTGCTGGCGATGGCAAGGGCAACGGGACCGCTGTCGCCGCTGTGGCTGGTGAGGGCAAGCAGTTGCGGGGGCCCGCCGCGATGCTGGCCAAAGCGATGGACGAGAGCCGGGCGGTGCCGACGGCGACCTCGTTCCGCACGATCGCGGTCGACACGCTGGACGCCAAGCGCAAGGCGATCAACGCCGTGCTCAAGGAGCGCGGCCTCAAGGTCTCCTTCACCCACCTGGTCGCCTGGGCGATCGTCGAGGCCTGCAAGCAGTTCCCGGTCATGGTCCGCACCTTCGAGGAGCGCGACGGCAAACCGTTCGCGGTCGAAGGCAACCCGGTCAACCTCGGGATCGCCGTCGACGTCGAGCGCAAGGACGGCTCGCACAGCCTGATGGTGCCCGCGATCAAGGGCTCCGACGGCCTCGACTTCGCCGGCTTCCACAGCTACTACGAAGACCTGATCGCGAAGACCCGCGAGAACAAGCTGACCGCCGACGACTTCCTCGGCACCAACATCTCGCTGACCAACCCGGGCGGGATCGGCACGATGGCCTCGGTGCCGCGGCTGCTCAGCGGCCAGAGCTCGATCATCGCCACCGGCTCGATCGCCTACCCGCCGGAGTGGCTGCACGCCTCGCCGGAAAGGCTCAAGCAACTCGGCGTCTCGAAGGTGATGACGCTGACCTCGACCTACGACCACCGCGTCATCCAGGGCGCCGAGTCGGGCGCCTTCCTGCGCCGCGTCGAGCAGCTCCTGCAGGGTGAGGACGGCTTCTACGAGGCGGTCGCCGCCGACCTCGGGATCGAGGCCGCCGGCATCACCAACGCCCACCCCGCGTCCGCCTCGGCGCCGCCGCTCAGCGCCGCCCCGCCGAGCGCCGAACCGTCGAGCGCACCCGGCGAGGTCGACGAGGAGCTGCTGCAGGCGGTGCAGGCGGCGACCTCGATCCTCAAGGCCTACCGCACCCACGGCCACCTTGCCGCCCAGCTCGACCCGCTCGGCTCCGAGCCGAAAGGCGACCCCGCCCTGCAGCCCGAGAACGTCAATCTGACCCCGGAGCTGATGGCGCGGATCCCGGCCCACATCCTGCGCATCGGCGTGCCGGGCGAAACCCTGCTGGAGGCGCTGCCGCGGATGCGCACCGCCTACTGCGGCACGATCGGCTACCAGTTCGAGCACCTCTCCTCCCACCAGCAGCGGATCTGGCTGCGCGAGATGATCGAGACCGGCGCCCACCGCCAGCCGCTCCTCGACGAGGAGAAGCACCGCCTGCTGCACCGCCTGATCGACGTCTTCCAGTTCGAGCGCTTCCTCGAGAAGGCCTACCTCGGCCAGAAGATGTTCTCGATCGAGGGGCTCGACGTGGTCGTGCCGATGCTCGACGAGATCGTCACCCTGGCCGGCCGCGCCGGCGCCGAGGAGGTCGTCTTCGGGATGGCCCACCGCGGCCGCCTCAGCGTGCTCGCCCACAACCTCGGCCGCTCGGTCGAGTCGATCCTGGCCGAGTTCGAGGGCGGCAAGCAGCTCGCCGCGGTAAAGGCGGTCGCCGCGATCCCGCACGGCGGCACCGGCGACGTCAAGTACCACTACGGCCACCGCGGCGTCTACGAGACCGCGCAGGGCGAGAAGGTCTCGGTCCGGCTCTACCCCAACCCGAGCCACCTCGAGTTCGTCGACCCGGTGGTCACCGGCGGCACCCGCTTCCTGCAGTCGGAGATCGACGGCGCCGAGTTGAAGCTGAACCACAAGCGGGCCGTCCCGGTGCTGCTGCACGGCGACGCCGCCTTCCCGGCCCAGGGCGTCGTCGCCGAGACGCTCAACCTGCAGGCCCTGAAGGGCTACAGCACCGGCGGCACCGTCCACATCGTCCAGAACAACCAGGTCGGCTTCACCACCGACCCCGAGGAGGCCCGCTCGACCCCCTACGCCGCCGACATGGCCAAGGGATTCAACGTGCCGATCGTCCACGTCAACGCCGACGACGTCGAGGCCTGTACAGCCGCGGTGCGGTTGGCGATGGCCTACCGCGAGCGCTGGGGCCGGGACATCGTCATCGACGTGATCGGCTACCGCCGCTTCGGTCACAACGAGACCGACGAGCCGGCCTACACCCAGCCGGCGATGGCGGCCACGATCAAGGCCCACAAGCCGGTCTCCGAGCTCTACGCGGAGCAGCTGATCGCCGAGGGCGCGGTCAGCGCCGAGCAGGTCAGCGCCGAGTCCGAGCAGCGCAAAGAGGAGATGGCCGCGGCCCTGAAAGCCCTGCGGGAGAAGATGGAGGCGGGCGAGTACGAGGACCCGACGGTGACCGGCGCGACCTCGAGCACCGGTGAAGTGCTCGACCGCAGCGCCAGCCCGCCGGTCGACACCTGCGTGCCCGCCGAGGAGCTGCGCGCCCTCAACGCGGCGCTGCTCGAGACCCCCGACGGCTTCAACGTCCACCGCAAGCTGCGCCGCCCGCTCGACAAGCGGGTCGACGCGCTCGAGCAGGGCGGTATCGACTTCGGCCAGGCCGAGGCGCTGGCCTTCGGCTCGCTGCTCGGCGAGGGCGTCCACATCCGTCTCACCGGCCAGGACACCGAGCGCGGCACCTTCTCTCACCGCCACCTCGTCCTGCACGACGAGAACACCGGCCTCGAGTACACGCCGATGCAGAACCTGCCGGGCGCGAAGGCGCCTTTCGAGCTGCACAACAGCCCGCTCTCGGAGATCGCCTGCCTCGGCTTCGAGTACGGCTACTCGGCGGCGACGCCGAACGCGCTGGTCCTCTGGGAGGCGCAGTTCGGCGACTTCTCGAACGCCGCCCAGGTGATCGTCGACAGCTTCATCGTCTCCGGCGAGGCGAAGTGGGGCCAGACCAGCCGCCTGACGATGCTGCTGCCGCACGGCTACGAGGGCTCCGGACCGGAGCACTCGAGCGCCCGCATCGAGCGCTTCCTGGCCCTCGGCGCCGAGGGCAACATCCGCATCGCCAACCCGACCACCGCCGCCCAGTACTTCCACCTGCTGCGCCGCCAGGCGCTGGTCCGCAAGCCGCGTCCGCTGGTCGTCTTCACGCCGAAGGGGCTGCTGCGCCTCGACCGCGCGACCTCCCGCCTCGAGGACCTGACCGACGGCGCCCTGCAATCGATCATCGACGACCCGAGCGCCACCGAGCGCCGCGAGAAGGTCGAGCGCCTGGTGCTCTGCACCGGCAAGGTCTACTACGACATCGACGCCGCCGAGCGCCGCGCCGGCGCCGAGAACGTCGCGATCGCCCGGGTCGAGCTGCTCTACCCGTTCGCCAAGGAACAGCTGCAGGAAGTGATCGGGCGCTACCCGAACCTGAAGGAGATCGCCTGGGTCCAGGAGGAGCCGCGCAACATGGGCGCCTGGAAGGTGATGTCGCGCCGCATGCCCGAGGTCCTGCCCGAGGGGGTCGAGCTCACCTACATCGGCCGTCCCGGCCGGGCCAGTCCCGGCGAGGGCTACTCCGGCGCCCACGCGCTCGAGCAGGAGCGCATCGTCCTCACCGCCCTCACCCCCGGGACCTGACGCCGGTGGCGACCCGCCCCTTCGAGAAGCCCGTTCCGGGCAAGCTGTTCGTCTGGGTGAAGCGGCTCTCCTGGGTCGAGCTGGCGATCTTCGCCGGCCTGCTGCTCTTCTGGCTGGTGCCGGGATTCGACACCGAGACGATGCTGTTCGGGTGGGCGCACGGGCTCGGCTTCATCGCCCTGTGCATCGTCATCTGGATCGCCGCCGTGCGCCACGAGGCTCCCTACACCCTGCTGGCCGCGACCCTCACCCCGGTCGGACCGGTCGGCAGCGTGATCGGGATCGAACTGATCGAGCGCAAGGGGTGGGGCGTCGCGACCCCCGACGGCCGGGGGGTAGATCGGGTGCACAGTGCATCGGATCGTTCCTAAAGCCCACCATTGCGCTTGACCGCGCGCTGACCACGCGGTATAGCTAATTCCGACTGTTCCACTGGGCAGTCCCGTCCAGGGGAACGGCAATAGGCGTCGGCATCCCTCCCTGGCTACCGACGCGCTGGTGCAGTGAGGGTCGCGCGGACCCCCCTGCCTCCCGCGACCCCGCTGCGCCCTTACCTATCTGAGGTTGCGCAGCACCGTCTGCAGGATGCCGCCGTTCTGGAAGTAGGTGATCTCGTTGGGGGTGTCGAGCCGCACCGTGGCGACGAACTCGACGCTCGAGCCGTCGTCGGCCGTCGCGGTCACGGTCACGGCTTTCGCGTTGCCCTCTTCGAGGTCGCCGAAGTCGAAGCTCTCATCACCGCTTAGGCCGAGGCTCTCGGCGCTCTCCCCATCGGCGAACTGCAGCGGCAGCACTCCCATCCCGATCAGGTTGGAGCGGTGGATGCGCTCGAAGCTCTCGGCGATCACCGCGCGCACCCCGAGCAGTTTGGTGCCCTTCGCCGCCCAGTCGCGCGAGGATCCGGACCCGTACTCCTTGCCGGCGAGCACGACCAGCGGCACGCCTTCGGCGGCGTACCGCATCGCCGCCTCGTAGATCGAGGTCTCCTCGCCGTCGGGGAAGTGGCGGGTGTAGCCGCCGGCTTTGTCGACCAGCTGGTTACGCAACCGGATGTTCGCGAAGGTGCCGCGGATCATCACCTCGTGGTTGCCGCGGCGGGCGCCGTAGGAGTTGAAGTCGGCGACCTCCACCCCCTGCTCGAGCAGCCAGCGACCGGCCGGGCCGTCGCGTTTGATCGCTCCGGCGGGTGAGATGTGGTCGGTCGTGATCGAGTCGCCGAGCAGCGCCAGGGCGCGAGCGCCGGCGATCGGCTCGACCCCCGGCGGGTCGGCCGGCATCCGTTCGAAGAAGCTCGGCTGACGCACGTAGGTCGAGTCCGGCCAGGTGTAGCGATCGCCCGAAGGAACCTCGACCGCGTTCCATTCCTCGTCGCCGGAGAAGACGCTCGCGTAGTTGTCGGCGAACATGTCGGAAGCGACCGAGGCGCCGACGACCTCCTTGATCTCCTCGGCGCCCGGCCAGACGTCGCGCAGGTAGACCGGCTCGCCGTCGCTGCCCTCGCCGAGCGGCTCTGAGGCGAGGTCGATGTCCATCCGGCCGGCCAGCGCGTAGGCGACGACCAGCGGCGGGCTGGCCAGGTAGTTGGCCTTCACGTCCTGGTTGATCCGGCCCTCGAAGTTGCGGTTGCCGGAGAGCACCGAGCAGACCGCCAGGTCCTTCTCGGCGATCGCCGCCGAGATCTCCTCGGCGAGCGGCCCCGAGTTGCCGATGCAGGTCGTGCAGCCGTAGCCGACCAGGTTGAACTGCAGGGCGTCGAGGTACTCGGTCAGCCCGGCGCGCTCGAGGTAGTCGGTGACCACGGTCGAGCCCGGCGCCAGCGAGGTCTTCACCCACGGCTTGCGGGCGAGGCCGCGCTCGACCGCGTTGCGGGCGAGCAGGCCGGCGCCGACCATCACGCTCGGGTTGGAGGTGTTGGTGCAGCTGGTGATCGCCGCGATCACGACGTGGCCGTGGTCGAGCTCGAACTCGCTGCCGTCCTCGGCCAGGGTGACCGTGATCGCGTCGTCGGTCAGTCGCTTTTCGGCCGCCGCCACCGAGGCGCCGGTGACCGCCGGGCGCGGTTTGCCGCGCTCGTCGTCGTGCTCCTCGGCCGGCGCGTCGGAGGCGGGGAAGGACTCGGCGATCGCCTCGTCGACGCCATTGCCCATTTCCTCGGCGGCCTCGGGATCAAACTCGCACATCGCCTCGAGGAAGGCCTCCTTGGCGACCGAGAGCGGCACCCGGTCCTGCGGCCGCTTGGGGCCGGCGATGCTCGGCACGACCGCGCCGAGGTCGAGCTCCAGCAGGTCGGAGAAGACCGGGTCCTCGGACCCCTCGTCGAAGAACATGCCCTGCTCGCGCGCGTAGGCGTCGACCAGCTCGATCGTCTCGGTCGGGCGGCCGGTCAGGTCGAGGTAACGAAGCGTCTCGGCGTCGACCGGGAAGATCGCGCAGGTCGAGCCGAACTCCGGCGACATGTTGCCGAGCGTGGCGCGGTCGGCGAGGCCGAGCGTCGCCAGGCCGGGGCCGAAGAACTCGACGAACTTGGAGACGACGCCGCGCTCGCGCAGCATCTCGGTCGCGGTCAGCACCAGGTCGGTCGCCGTCGCCCCCTCCGGCAGCGTGCCCGAGAGCTTGAAGCCGACGACCTGCGGCAGCAGCATCGAGATCGGCTGGCCCAGCATCGCCGCCTCGGCCTCGATCCCGCCGACCCCCCAGCCGAGCACGCCGAGGCCGTTGACCATCGTCGTGTGCGAGTCGGTGCCGACCAGCGTGTCCGGGTAGGCCTGCAGGACGCCGCCGTTCTCGCGGCTGTAGACGACCTGGGCGAGGTGCTCGAGGTTGACCTGGTGGCAGATCCCGGTCGCCGGCGGCACGACGCGGAAGTTGTCGAAGGACTGCTGGCCCCATTTGAGGAACGAGTAGCGCTCGAGGTTGCGTTTGAAGTCGTGGGCGGCGTTGACCGCGAAGGCGCGCTCGTTGCCGAAGGCGTCGACCTGCACGGAGTGGTCGATCACGAGGTCGACGTCGACCAGCGGGTTGATCGCCGCCGGGTCGCCGCCGATCTCCTCCATCGCGTCGCGCATCGCCGCCAGATCGACGACGGCGGGCACGCCGGTGAAGTCCTGCATCAGCACGCGGGCGGGCTGGAAGGGGATCTCGACGCTCGGCGCGGCGGCCGCATCCCAACCGGCGATCGCCTCGACGTCGGCGGCGCTGACCGAGACGCCGTCCTCGAGCCGCAGCACGTTCTCGAGCAGGACCTTGATCGAGTACGGCAGGCGGGCGACGTCGAAACGCTGCTGCAGGGCATCGAGGCGGAAGACCTCATACTCGCGCCCGCTCACCTCGAGGGTCGAACGGGCGCCAAACGAATCACTGCTCATCTACGTGTTCCTTCCAAGTCGTTGGTCTCTCTACCTCTTGTCCGCCTGCCCTGCCGCGACGTTTGCCGCTGCCTTCTGCCCAGCGTCCCCGCTGGCGATCTTCACCGCGATGCCCGGGCTGGCCAGCGCGAAGTGAGCCAGCACCCGCTGCTGGATCGGCGCCACCGTGACCTCCACCCGGTTCTTCTCGATCGCTCCCACGACCGCGTCGGCCACCTGCTTGGGCGAGCCGGTGCCGAGCCCGGGGATCGGGTCGGCGCCTGAATCGGCGTACATGCCCGCTTCGCGGATCGTCCCCGGGGAGACGAGCGAGACGCCGATGCCGAGCGGATCGAGATCCGCCCGCAGGCCGAGCGCGAAGCCGCGCAGGCCGAACTTGGTCGCGTTGTAGACCGAAGAGAGCGGGGTCGCCGACTTGCCCGAGAGCGAGGAGATGAAGACCATGTGGCCGGCGCCACGCTCGAGCATCCCGGGCTCGAGCGCGCGGGCCAGGTGCATCGGCGCCTCGAGGTTGACGCGCAGCGCGCCGTTCAGCTCCTCGGAGCTGAAGTCGGGGAGGCGGCCGGTCGCCGGCAACCCGGCGTTGGCGATCAGCACGTCGACGGGGCCCGCCTCGGCGGCCAGCCGCTCGGCGGCGCCGGGCTCGGCCAGGTCGGCCGGAAGGACGCGGTGGCCGTCGCCGGGCAGCTCGGCGGCGAGCGCCTCGAGCGCCTCGGCCTTGCGGCCGCTGAGCAGCATTGTCGCGCCGCGCTGCGTGAGCGCCTGGGAGATCGCCCGGCCGAGGCCCCCGGTGGCGCCGGTGAGAAGTGCGGTTCGGCCGGAAAGTTCCATCCCAGAAGGCAAGCTACCAGCCGTGCCGCCGACAGGATTGTGGGATGACCCAGCGAATCTTGACCAAATGTTTGCGTTTCGTGAGCAGAGCGCCGGGCGATCGTCTACACTGCCGCCAGTCCGAAAGACCGGAACGCCGAATCCCGGATGCCACAAGGGCAAATGGGAGCGGGGGAACCACGTTTTCGGGGCTAACTCACCGCTTTAGGTGGGGGCGCGAGCTTCCTTCAGCGCCAGCCCGACAGCTAACCCCGTAGGCCGACGAAGGAGATCGGTTTGCGTCACAACTTCAGGCTCAAGGCAGGGATTGCGTCTATCGCCGTCCTCTCGGCCCTCGCCGTGCTCGCGCCCGGCAGCGCCTCTGCCAGGTGCACCGGCGGTGGCCTCTCGCCCGCCGAAATCGACGTCTGCACCCCGACCGCGAAAGCGAAACTGCTCGACAACGGCATCCTGATCCCGCCGAAGAGCGCCCCGCCGCGCGTCAAGGCGGTAATCGCCGCGGCCAACAAGATCACCCGCAAGCCCTACATCTACGGCGGCGGCCACGCCCGCTGGTGGGACAAAGGCTACGACTGCTCCGGCGCGGTCAGCTACGCCCTGCGCGGTGGCAAATTCCTCGAAAGCCCGCTGCCTTCCGGCCCGATGGAAAAGTTCGGCCTCCCTGGCGAAGGTCGCTGGATCACCACCTACGCCAACCCCGGCCACGCCTACGCGGTGATCGCCGGCGTCCGCTGGGACACCTCCGGCGACACCGGCGGCGAAACGGGCCCGCGCTGGCACGAGGACCTGCGCGACAACGTCGGCTTCATCGCCCGTCATCCGGCCGGCTATTAGGTAGGTCGGAGGAGGGCTCGCCGACCCTCTCCCTCTAGCTGGCTGGCGAGGGGCGTCAGCCCGACGGCCCAGAAGCATTCGCGGTATTGACGACACCTGGGCGCGGTCAATGTCGCGAGCACCGATCGCGTTTCCGACTTTCGCCCCAGCCTGACGTGGTCAATATCGGACACGCGATTCGCCGTGGCAGTTCCTGCTCCGGGAATCGACGGCGCTGGTTGGGAGAGGGTCGGTGGTCCTCCGAACGTTTTGCGCCCTCGCCCGATAGGGCCCGCATCGAAGCCACCGGCGATCCCGCGAGCAGGCGAGTGAGGAGGACCGCCGACACCGGCCCCCTCCAACCCGTCCAAATTCGCGTACTCCACTTTGTCCAATCAAGGGAAACCGCGTTGTCCTTCCAATCTCAGCCGCCTGGGATAACGTCGAACGCGTTACCGCTTCGACGCCTGACATCCGCCTAGCCGGCCTCACCAAGCGATACGGCGAGGTAGTGGCCGTCGCGGGTATCGACCTGGAGATCGAGCGCGGCGAGTTCTTCACCATGCTCGGACCGTCGGGGTCCGGAAAGACCACGACGCTGCGGATGATCGCCGGCTTCGAGGATCCCAGCGCGGGCACGATCGAGCTGGCCGGCGAGGACGTCGGCCGGGTGCCGCCCTACGAGCGCGCGGTCAACACCGTCTTCCAGGACTACGCGCTGTTCCCACACATGACGGTCAACGAGAACGTCGCCTACGGGATGCGGGTGGCGAAGGTCGGCAAGGCCGAGCGAACCAAGCGCGCCGACGAGGCCCTGGAGATGGTGCGGCTGCCGGGCTACGGCGGGCGCAAGCCGGGCGAGCTCTCCGGCGGGCAGCGCCAGCGGGTCGCGCTGGCGCGGGCGATCGTCAACCGGCCCAAGGTGCTGCTGCTCGACGAGCCGCTCGGCGCCCTCGACCTGAAGCTGCGCGAGCAGATGCAGGTGGAGCTGAAGGGCATCCAGGGCGAGGTCGGGATCACCTTCGTGTACGTCACCCACGACCAGGACGAGGCGCTGACGATGAGCGACCGGATCGCCGTCTTCAACGACGGGCGGATCGAGCAGGTGAGCGGTCCGGTCGAGCTCTACGAGCACCCGGCCAACGAGTTCGTCGCCGGCTTCGTCGGGGTCTCCAACGTGATCGAGCGCGGTGGCGAGCGGCTGACGATCCGGCCCGAGAAGATCAGTCTGCTGGACGTCGGCGAGCCCGCCGGCGGGCTGCACAGCGAGCAGGGCAAGATCGTCGAGGTCGGCTACGCGGGCATGGTCACCCGCTACACGGTCGCGCTCGAGGCCGGCGGCACGCTGCAGCTGGTCAGGCAGAACGTCGACAGCGCGTCCCCGGACGCGAACGCGGTGCAGGGGAAGACAGTGCTGGTCGGGTGGCGGCCGGAACACGCGGCCACCGTCGGCGGCAAGTCAACGAAAGAGGAGGTAGCACCATGAGAAGGCACGCTCATCCGGCAAGAGCGGCGTGGCTCGTCCTTGCCGGTCTCGTCGTCTTCATGCTCGTGCTCGCCGGTTGTGGCGGCGGCGACGATGACAGCGACTCGACCGGCGGTGGTGGTGGCGAAGCGCTGCAGCAGCTCGGCAAAGGCGAGGGCCAGGTCAACCTGATCTCCTGGGCCGGCTACGTCGAACCGGGCTGGTCGAAACCGTTCGAACAGAAAACCGGCTGCAAAGTCAACAACAAGGTGGCCGGCACCTCCGACGAAATGGTCAAGTTGATGGAATCCGGCCAGTACGACGGCGTCTCGGCCTCCGGCAACGCGACCGCCCGGCTGGTTGCGGCCGACGAGGTCTCGCCGGTCAACGTCGACCTCGTGCCCAACTACGAAACGGTCTTCGCGGACCTCAAGGACCAGCCGTACAACACGTTCGACGGCGAACCGTACGGAATCCCGCACGGGCGCGGCGCCAACCTGTTGATGTGGAACGACGACGACGTCTCGCCGCCGCCGACCTCCTGGGACGTGATCCTCGATCCCAAACTGGCGGCCCAACACAGCGGCAAGATCAGCGTCTACGACGACCCGATCTACATCGCCGACGCGGCCGTCTACCTGAAGACGCACGAACCGGATCTGGAAATCGAAAATCCCTACCAGCTGAACGACGAACAGTTCGAAGCGGCGGTCAACCTGCTGAAGGAACAGGCGCCGAACGTCGGCGAATACTGGTCGGAAGCGGAAAAACAGATCTCCGCCTTCGCCAACGGGGATGCCCAGGTGGGCACCACCTGGCAGTACCAGTACTTCGCCCTGCTGGAAGAAGAAGAGCCGGTGGCGGCGAGCCCGGCGAGCCAGGGCTTCCTCCCCAAAGAGGGGGCGACGGGCTGGTCGGACACCTGGATGATCAGCAACAAGGCCAAGCATCCCAACTGCATGTACGAGTGGATGAACTGGATCATCGAACCGAAAGTGAACGCCGAAGTGGCGGAATGGTTCGGTGAGGCGCCGGCCCAGAGCCTTGCCTGCGACGAAACCGAAAACCCCGATTTCTGCGCCGACTACCACGCCGACAACCCGGCGTTCTGGAAACGGGTCTACTACTGGGAAACCCCCCTTGCGGACTGCGGCGACGGCTCCGGTGACTGCAAGGACTACAACGAGTGGATCAAAGCCTGGACCGCGATCAAAGGCTGACGCGGAGCCCTAGGTAATGGCTGTCGAAGCAGCCGCTCCGAGGAGGTCGGCGGGCCGCAGGCTCGCCGGCCTCTTCTACGGGCGCCCCCGCCTGCAGGTGGGGACGCTCCTCGCCGGCCCGGTCGGCTGGCTGGTGATCGGGTACATCGGCTCGCTGATCGTCCTCCTGGTCACCGCCTTCTGGTCGGTCGACGCGCTCAGCGGCGAGGTGGTCCAGGAATTCAGCCTCGAGAATTTCGAAGCGCTCTGGAACGAACCGGTCTACCGCGACATCGTCGGCCGCACGGTCGGCGTCGCCGCGGCGGTCACCGTCACCGACGCCCTGCTCGCCTTCCCGATCGCCTTCTACATGGCGAAGATCGCCAGCAACCGGGGCAAAGCGATCCTCGTCGTCGCGATCCTGCTGCCGCTCTGGTCGAGCTACCTGGTCAAGGTGCTCGCCTGGCGCACGATGCTCTCCGACGGCGGGATCATCAACTGGGCGCTCGAGCCGTTCGGCCTGAACGGTCCCGGCTACGGGATCGTCGCCGTCTGGCTGGTGATGAGCTACCTCTGGCTGCCGTACATGATCCTGCCGATCTACGCCGGGCTGGAGCGGATCCCGGACTCGCTGATCAGCGCCTCCGAGGATCTCGGCGCGCACCCGTTCACGACCTTCCGGCGGGTGATCCTGCCGCTCGCCTTCCCGGCCGTGGTCGCCGGCTCGATCTTCACCTTCTCGCTCACCCTCGGCGACTACATCACGCCGCGCCTGGTCTCCAGCGACCAGTTCATCGGCAACGTGATCTTCAACAGCATCGTCAACGACCAACCGTTCGCCGCCGCCCTCGCGCTCGTCCCGATCGTGGTGATGATCGCCTACCTGCTGGTCGCCCGGAAGCTGGGCGCCTTCGAGCACGTCTGATGCGACTGTCCAGACAGGCCACCTGGGTGCTGCGCGCGGGGGTCGGGCTCGGCCTCGCCTTCATCTACATCCCGCTGATCGTCGTCGGCATCTACGCCTTCAACTCCAGCGGCACGACCCAGAAGTGGCCGCCGCCGGGGCTCACCCTGGACTGGTTCCCGAAGGCGCTCGAAAGCGAAAGCGCCCGCGAAGCGTTCCTCACCTCGATCGAGGTCGGCCTGATCGCGACCGCGATCGCGATGGTGCTCGGCACGCTCGCCTCGCTGGCCGTCGCCAAACACCGCTTCTTCGGCCGCGAGACGATCTCGTTCCTGGTCATCCTGCCGATCGCCCTGCCCGGGATCGTCACCGGCGTCGCCCTCTCCAACACCTTCACGCAGGTGCTCGGGATCGACCTCAGCCTGTTCACGATCGTCGTCGCCCACGCCACCTTCTGCATCGTCGTCGTCTACAACAACGTGATCGCGCGGCTGCGGCGCAGCTCCGCCTCGATCGAGGAAGCATCGGCGGACCTCGGCGCCGACACCTGGCAGACCTTCCGCTTCGTCACCCTGCCGGCGATGAAAACGGCGCTGGTCGCCGGCGGCCTGCTCGCCTTCGCGCTCTCCTTCGACGAGATCATCGTCACCACGTTCACGATCGGCGCGGGCGAACAGACGCTGCCGATCTGGATCTACACCAACCTCTTCCGCCCCAAAGAGCTGCCGATCGTCAACGTCGTCGCGCTGCTGGTGATCCTGATCTCGATCATCCCGGTGTACCTCGCCCACCGCCTCTCCAGCGAGGCCGGCGTGTCCGCCGGCGCCAAAGGCGGCGCGGCGCGCGACGCCGCCGAGGCAACCGCCGTCCCCTGATCCCAAGACCTATGACGTTTGTAACCCAGAGGGTTACAAACGTCATAGGGTGGCCGCGTGGACATCGTCTTGGCGCTGGCGGCGGCGCTCTTCTTTGCGTTCGGCACGGTGCTGCAGCAGAAGGCCGGGCTGGAAAAGCCGGCCGAGAGCGAAGGCGCGGGGCTGCTGGTTCAGATGGCCAAACGGCCCGTCTGGCTGGCCGGGATCGCCGCCGACGCGATCGGGTTCGTCTGCCAGGCGGTGGCGCTCGCGGTCGGGCGACTGGCGGTCGTGCAGCCGCTGCTCGTCTCGACCGTCGTCTTCGCGCTGCCGCTCGGCGCCCGCTTCACCGGGCAACGGGTGCGGCGGATAGACGTGATCGCGGCGCTGGTCGTGGTCGCGGCGCTGGTCGCCTTCCTCGAGATCGCCGACCCCTCCGGCGGCAGCGACGACGCGCCGCTGGGCGAGTGGCTGATCACGATCGGCCTCTGCGCGGCGATCTGCGTGCCGGTCTTCCTCTTCCGCAAGCACGGCTCGCCGGCACGGCGGGCGGCGGCGCTGGGCACGGCGACCGGGATCCTCTTCGCGCTCTCCGCCGCCTTCACCAAGGTCGTCGCCGACCAGTTCGAGGAAGGCGTCTTCGAGATCTTCGTCAACTGGCACCTCTACGCACTCGTCGTCGTCGGCTACGCCTCGATGACCTTCAACCAGCTGGCGCTCAACACCGGCGCTCTCGCCCCGGCGGTTGCGACCAGCCTCGCCTTCGACCCGATCACCAGCGTCGTTCTCGGCGTCACCCTGCTCGACGAGACCCTGCACACCTCGCCGCTGGGGATCGTCGGCACCGTGATCGCCCTCGCCGCCGCCCTGGCGGGGATGGCGATCCTCGCCCGCTCGCAGTCGCAGTCGCAGGCTCCAACTCCGGCCGGAACCTCGCCCGCGGCCGCCTAAGCGGGCTCTAGGATCAGGCCCGGATGAGCTCAGAGCCAGAGCAAGACCCGACCGCGGACGGCGGAGAGCCCACCGAGTTCCAGGAGCAGATCCGGGCCAACCGCCTCGAGAAGCTGGAGAAGCTGCGCGAGCGCGGGATCGAGCCCTATCCGGTGCGCTTCGACCGCGACTCGACCGCCGCCGAGATCCGCGCCGAGTTCGGCGAGCTCGCCGCCGGCGCCGACACCGGCAAGGTCGTGCGGATCGCCGGCCGCGTGCTCGCCGAGCGCCGCCACGGCGCGCTCGACTTCGCCGACCTACAGGACGAGAGCGGCCAGATCCAGCTGATGGCGACCCGCGACGCGGTCGGCTCCGACGAGATGCACGAGTTCTCCGACCTAGACCTCGGCGACTGGATCGGGGTCGAGGGCACGGTGATCGTCTCCAACCACGGCGAGCTGACCGTGCGGGTCGCCAAGTTCGAGCTGCTCTCGAAGAGCCTGCGGGCGCTGCCCGACGTGCGCCGCGGGGTCGCCGACCCCGAGACCCGCTACCGCCAGCGCTACCTCGACCTGACCCTCGACGAGCCCTCGCGGCGGATCTTCCGGATCCGCTCCTCGGTGATCGCCACCACCCGGCGCGTGCTGACCGAAAAAGGGTTCACCGAGGTCGAGACTCCAGTCCTGCTCGGCCAGGCGGGCGGCGCCGCGGCGAAACCGTTCATCACCCACCACAACGCGCTGAACATCGACATGACCCTGCGGATCGCGCTCGAGCTGCCGCTCAAGCGGCTGATCGTCGGCGGCATGAACCGGGTCTTCGAGATCGGCCGGGTCTTCCGCAACGAGGGGCTCGACACGCGCCACAACCCCGAGTTCACGCTGCTCGAGGCCTACCAGGCGTTCGGCGACTACCACGACATGATGGACCTGACCGAGGCGATCATCGCCACCGCCTGCGAGGAGGCGATCGGCACCACCGTGGTCCAGATCAACGGCCAGGACGTCGACCTGAAGCCGCCCTGGCGGCGGGCGACGATGGCCGAGCTGATCAAGGAGAACGCCGGTGTGGACATGCACCCCTCGATGCCGGTCGAGGAGGCGCGCAAGATCGCCGACGAGCGCGGCGTCCAGTACCTCGACGTCTGGGGCTCGGGGAAAATCATCAGCGAGGTCTACGACGACAGCTCCGAGTCGCGGCTGATCGAGCCGACCTTCGTGATGGACCACCCGCGCGAAGTCTCGCCGCTGGCCCGCGCCCACCGCGAAGACCCCGAACTGACCGAGCGCTTCGAGCTGGTCGTCGCCGGCCGCGAGCTCGCCAACGCCTACAGCGAGCTCAACGACCCGGTCGATCAGGCCGAACGCTTCCAGACCGAGGCCGACCTGCAGGCCGGCGGCGACGAGGAGGGCGAACCGGTCGACGACGACTACGTGAAGGCGCTCGAGTACGGGCTGCCGCCGACCGGCGGGCTCGGGATCGGCATGGACCGGCTGGTGATGCTGATCTCGGGCGCCGAGGCGATTCGCGACGTGATCCTCTTCCCCACCCTCCGCCCCGAAGGCTCAGACGCTGCGGACGACTCCGGGGCAGCAGCCTCCGCCAGTGCTCCCTCAGCCACCGACTTCGCAGCCCCGGCATCGGCCGATGGGGACGACGTCGGCGCGTCCTCTGAAATCACTCAGCGCGTCAGCGCGATTTCAGAGGGCGTGCCGACGTCGTCTACGCTCAACCGCCGCCGCAGCCTGCGACCGTTGGCCTGGCTGAGCGTGCTCGTGGCGATCTTCTCCCTCCTCCCGACGGCGACCTCGCTGCGCTTCGATCTCGGCCACTTCGGCTTCGTCGAGGGTGGCGGGCGTTCCGCCGGGCTGATCGCCTCGGTCGCGATCGGGCTCGGCATCCTCGCCGTGGCGCGCGGACTCAGCCGCGGCAAGCGCCGTGCCTGGGCGATCGCCGTGATCCTCTTCGCCGCCGCCGCGGTCGTCCACCTGATCCACGGTCCCGACCCGATCTCGGTGCTGCTCTCGGCCGCCATGTTCGCTGCGCTGATCTGGTTCCGCCAGGACTTCCGCGCCCAGGGCGACCCGGGCTCGCTGCTGCAGGCCGCGCTCTTCGTTCCGGCCTACCTGCTCTTCGTCTTCCTCTTCACCACGATCACCCTGTTCGCCGAGCGCGCCCACGTCAGCCCCGGCCTGACCCTCTGGGGCAACGTCGAGACCGCCTACAAGGGAATGATCGGGCTCGACGGGCCCTACGCCTACGGGCGCGAAGTGTTCGGCGACTTCTTCGAAATCACCCTGATCATGCTCGGCGTGATCGGGCTGCTCGTTTTCCTCTTCCTGCTGCTGCGCACCTTCGTGCAGGCCGAGCCGCCGAGCGCCGAGCGCCGCCGCAAGGCCGAGGAGATCGTCCGCCGCTGGGGCGACGACACGCTCGACTACTTCGCCCTGCGCCGCGACAAGAGCTACTTCTTCTCCAGCGACGGCCGCTCGCTGATCGCCTACCTCTACGTGCGCGGCACGGCGATGGTCGCCGCCGACCCGATCGGGCCGCCCGACGACAGCGCGGGCACGGTCGACGAGTTCCTCGCCTTCTGCGCCGAGCGCGGCTGGCGGGTCGCCTTCTTCGCCGTCCGCGAGGCCGACGCCGACCTCTACAGGCAGCGCGGCATGCACCCGATCTACCTCGGCGACGAGGCGATCGTCCACCCCGACCGGTTCAGCCTCGAGGGCGGCGAGATGAAGGCCGCGCGCAGCGCCGTCAAGCACATCTCCAAGAGTCACGAGTTCGAGCTGATCGCCGAGACCGAGGCCGGCGAGGAGGTGATCGAAGAGCTCAACGAGATCAGCGCCGAGTGGCGCGACGGCTCGCCCGAGCGCGGTTTCACGATGGAGCTCGGCGAGGACGTCGAGGGCACCAATCCCGACTTCGTGATCGCGATCGCCAGAGAGAAGAGCGGCCGGGTCGCCGGCTTCCTGCGCTTCGTGCCGGTCTACGGCTCCGAACCCGGCTACTCGCTCGACCTGATGCGCCGCCGCCCCGACTCCGCCAACGGCCTCACCGAGTTCCTGATCGCCGAGGCGGCGCTGGCGCTCGGCTCGCGCGGCTTCAAGCGGCTCTCGCTCAACTTCGCCGCCTGGGGACGGCTGCTCGACAGCGCCGAGGACGCCGGCCTGGGCGGCCGCCTGCAGCGGCTGATGGCGAAGGGCCTCAACCCGTTCTTCCAGATCCAGAGCCTGCGCGACTTCAACCAGAAGTTCGACCCCGAGTGGGTGCCGCGCTCGATCGTGATCGACGACGTCTCCGACCTGCCGCGGGTGGCGATGCTCTACGCCAGCGTCGAGGGCTTCCTCGACGTGCCGGTGCTCAGCCGGGTGCTGGAGCCGCCGCTTCGCCAGCGGGTGGACGCGGCTGCTGCGGAGCCAGCGCCAGCCGCGGCCGCGGCTGGCGACGACGCTCCTGCTTAGCCATCAGCTGCACCGAGATCAGCAGCAGGATGTCGATCGCGACCCCGAACACGCCGCCGAACTGGGACTCGACGAAGACGAAGACCCGGGTGACGAAGATCGAGACCAGCAGCGCCCAGGTGAGCCAGCGATAGGCGTCGAGCCGGTCGCCGCGGACCATCCGCACGAGGCCGACGACGACGAAGGCGGTCGAGACGCCGGCCGAGCAGAGCGTCGCCCAGTTGAGGAAGTTGAGGTGGCCGAACGAGTCCTCCTCGAAGCCGGCGCGGGCGGCCTCGCCGGCGAACCCGAAGGCGAGGATCAGGGCGAGGATCGCGAGCAGCGAGGCGAGCGCCCAGGCGACGAAGACGCCGATCACCAGGCCGTGGAACCAGCGCTGCTCGCTCCAGCGCTGATAGCGGGCGGCGACGCCGTCGGAGAAGCGCCGGTACCAGGGCGGGTTCGGGTTGGGCGTCGTGTCGATGCCCTCGGCGAGCCGGGTCAGCGGCTCGCGCAGCGGGTGGGTCGCCGGGACCCCGGCGAGCAGGGCCAGCGCCTGGTCGCGGTATTCGACTTTGAACGGCCCCTGGGTCGCCTCGCCGATCAGCTCGATCGCGTTGCGCACCCGCTCGGCTTCGTTCAGGCCGCGGTGGTTGCGGAAGGCCCGCGAGCCGAGGTAGAGGGCGATGAAGATCAGGTAGATCAGCCCCGCCGCCGGTTTGAAGAAGTAGTTGTTGTCGGCGGTGATGAACTTGCCGAGCTCGTCGATGAAGAAGCCGAAGCCGACGCCGGCGACGAGGGCCGCGACCTGGCGGGCGCGGCGGCCGAGCAGGCTGAGCAGGATCGCCAGGGCGGCGACCATGAAGAGGCCGCCCCAGAGCAGGTGGGCGATGTGCAGGCCGTGGCCGCCGAGCTGCGGGTAGTGGGTCAGCCAGAGCTGCGTGCGGATGCAGAGCTCGGTGGTGATCGCGGCGACGAAGAAGGTGAGGTGGAGCGTCCCCAGGTTGGCGTTGCGCGGCGCCCGCTGCAGCAGGTGGACGTTCACGCTCAGGCTTTCTCCGGAGCCGCCTCCGTCCCTGCCCGATCGAGGACTTCGCGCATCTTCTCGCCGCTGTGCCTGCGGGCGTAGAAGAAGTAGACGGTGAGGCCGATCGCCGCCCAGACCGCGAGCCGGATCCAGGTGTCTCCCGGCAGCGTCGCCATCAGCGCCAGCGAGGAGACGATCGCCGTGCCGGCGACCAGCGGCAGCGCCGGGACGCGGAACGGGCGCTCGAGATCAGGGTGGGTGTAGCGCAGCCGCAGCACGCCGGCCGAGACGATGATGAAGGCCAGCAGGGTGCCGATCGAGATCAGTTCGCCGAGCACCGAGAGCGGCACCAGGCCGGCGACCGTGCCGCCGGCGATCGCGCAGAGCAGGATCGAGAAGCCCGGCGTCTTGTTCTTCTCGCCGACCCTGCCGAAGACCGGCGGCAGCATCCCGTCCTCGGACATCCGCATGAAGATCCGCGTCTGCCCGTAGAGGGTGACGAGCACGGTCGAGGCGAGGCCGACGACCGCGGCGACGTCGGTCAGCTTGAGCAGCCAGTCGAGGTCCCTGCCGCCGGCCTGCAGGGCGACCGAGATCGGGTCGGCGACGCCGAGCTTCGTGTAGTTGACCATGCCGGTGAGCACGAAACCGACGGCGACGTAGATCGTGCTGGCGATGATCACCGTGCCGATCAGGCCGATCGGCACGGTGCGGCGCGGGTTGCGCGACTCGGCGGCGGCGGTCGAGACCGCGTCGAAGCCGATGTAGGCGAAGAAGACGATGCCGGCGCCGCGCAGCACTCCGCTCCAGCCGAAGTCGCCGAAGCCCCCCTCGGAAGCGGGCAGGAACGGCCTCAGGTTGTCGTCGGCGACGTAGAAGACGCCGACCGCGACGACCAGGACGAGGATGCTGAGCTTGAGCAGCACCATCGAGTTGTTGGCGAAGGCGGACTCCTTGGTGCCGAACCAGAGCGCCGCCGAGGTGAGCAGCATCACCCCCACCGCCGGCAGGTTGACGATCCCCGGGTCCTCGCCGAACGGCGCGGCGGCGAGGTCGTGCGGGATGTGGATGCCGATCGAGTCCATCAGGTCGACGAAGTAGCCCGACCAGCCGACCGCCACGGTCGAGGCGGCGAACAGGTACTCGAGCAGCAGGTCCCAGCCGATGAACCAACCGATGAACGAGCCGAAGGCGGCGAAGGCGTAGGAGTAGGTGCTGCCTGCCGCGGGGATCATCGAGGCGAGCTCGGCGTAACAGATCGCGACCAGGCCGGCGACGATTCCGGCGATCACGAAGGAGATCAGCACCGCCGGGCCGGCGTAGTGGGCGGCGGCCTCGCCGGTGACGACGAAGATGCCGGCGCCGACGACGCTGGCGACGCCGAGCAGGGTGAGGCTGAAGGCGCCGAGCGCGTTGGCGTCGAGCCGCTCGCGGTCGTTGGCGGCGGTGCTGAGGATCGCGTCGAGGTTGCCCCGCTCCGTGCCCTTGCCGCTCATCCGCCGAGATCCTGCCAGACAGCCCCGGCGCCACTTAGGGTGGCGGCCGTGGATCGGATCGGCCAGACGACGCTCGCCGGCCTCGGCGCGGCCTTGCTCTGCAACTACTGGGTGCTCGAAGACGCGCTGGCCAAGCGCACCGACCTCGACGGCGCCTGGATCAGCGACCTCGCCGCCCGCACCCAGACCTTCGGCTGGCGCTTCGCGGTGCTGCAGATCCTCTCCGGCCTGGCGATCGCCGGCTTCGCCTGGCTGCTGCTCGAGCCGCTCGGCGGCCGCTCGCCGCTGCTGCGTCGCGGCGTCCTCGCCCTGCTCGCCGCCGGCGCCCTCGTCGCCGTCACCGGCGCCGCCCCGCTGAGCTGCGCCGAAGGCCTGGAAGCGGGTTGCGAGCTCGCCTACGACCCGCTCGACCTGATCCACTCGACCGCGACCTTCGGCGAAGTCGTCGCCACCACCCTCGCCTTCGCCTGGATCGGGTTCGGCCTGCGCGGACTCCCCCGGCGGGTGACGCTGGTGATCGGCGCAGCCTGGCTGGCGCTGGCGGCGCTCAGCGGACTCGGCTACCTCCTCGCCGACCTCGACTCGGTCAAGGGCCTCCTGCAGCGCCTCGACCAGGTCGTCTTCGGCGCCTGGCTGGTCCTGCTCGGCGTCTGGGCCAACGAGTCTGCTCCAGCCCGCGAATAGCGCGACCTACGGCAGACTCGCGCTCAGCCGCCGATCGGCATGCGCGGGTTGGCGCCCCAGAAGATCAGCGTGCCGAGCATGCCGAGGATGTGCACGGCGACGATGTTGAAGACCATCGACTTCGCGGTCGCGGTCCCCACCCCGACCGGCCCGCCAGAGGCGGTGTAGCCGTAGTAGCAGCCGACCAGCACGATCACCGTCGCCATCACCATGCCCTTGATCAGGCTGAACATCAGGTCGGTCGGGTCCTGGAACATCCAGAAGATCAGTTCGTAGCCGCCGGCCGAGACGTCGCCGACCTGCTTGACCACGGCCAGGAAGCTGGCCGAGTACATGACGCCGATCCCGACCAGGTAGATGAACGGCAGCGCGATCCAGGCGGCGAGCAGCCGGGTCGCGCAGAGGAAGGTGACCGGCGGCACGCCCATCACTTCCAGCGCGTCGATCTCGTCGGAGATCCGCATCGCGCCGATCTCGGCGACGATCCCGGTGCCGACCTTGGCGGAGAGGATGTAGCCGAAGGCGTAGGGCAGCGCCTCGCGCAGGTCGCAGTAGGCGGAGAAGAGGCCGGCGTAGGACGGCACCCCCTGGGCGCGGAAGAAGTAGGCCCCCTGGATCCCGCACTGCAGCCCGAGGATGAAGACGAAGGCCCAGATGATCAGCGCCGAGCCGAAGATCAGGATGCCGGCCTGGCGGATCGCCTCGCCGAAGAAGCGCAGCGCTTTGCCCGAGTAGACCTCGCCCGCCACGCGGACGCCGAAACGGCCGATCTCCCCGAAGGAGTCGAGCCAGCCGCGCGGCATTGCCAGCCAACCGTTCACCGGATCGTCTGCAGCTCCGGGTTGGTGGCGAGCAGGATCGCGGTGAAGACGTAGCTGAAGGCGAAGACGCCGACCAGTGAGATCACCACCGCCTGGTTGACGGCGCGGCCGACGCCGGCGGCGCCGCCCGAGGCGGTCATCCCCTTGTAGCAGCAGACCACCGAGATGATCGCGCCGAACATCGTGCACATCAGGACCGAGCCCCACAGGTCGGTGACCGAGGCGTTGGAGAAGAGGGTCGCGAAGAAGCCGCCGAGCGTCTGGTTGTAGAGCAGCTCGGCGGCGATCCCGGCGGTCAGGCCGAAGACGATCGCGAAGATGTCGAGCAGTGCCGTCACCGCCATCAAGGCGAGGAAGCGCGGCACGACCAGGTTCTTGATCGGGTCGACGCCGAGCACCTGCAGGGCGTCGAGCTCCTCGCGGATCTTGCGGGCGCCGAGGTCGGCGGTGATCGCGGTGCCGGCGACGCCGCCGACGACGACCGCGGTGACGACCGGACCGATCCAGCGGATCGCGGTGAGCACGAAGAAACCGCCGAGCCGGTCGAGCGCGCCGAACACCTGCAGCGGGCCGGCCGCCTGCAGGCCGGGGGCGCCGAGGCAGAGGGCGAAAGTCGAGATCAGCAGCGGGAACCAGCAGAGCTTCAAGGCAAAGTGGAACTGCTCGACCAGCTCTCCGCCGTAGGGGTAGGGCGGGCGCAGCGCCGACCAGATCGTCCGCGCGGTGAGGATCATCATGCTGCCCGTCTGGGCGAACACGCCCGACGCCGCTCCGACTCCGGCCTGCACCGATGCGCGTGCCGCCTGCGCTCGCTCCCCAACGATGGTCTGCGCTCCAGCCTCCATGCTCGCCGCCTCCCAACGGCACCCCGATGCTAGACCCGCCCCTCGCCAGCTGGTAGCGATTCACACAGGCCCAACCCAGCGTTAAGGTCAACTCAATCTCCGCCGGCGCGTACGACACCGAGGCCAAGCTCGGCGGCCGATTTCTCGCCAGCGGGACAAGGGAGCTCCAGGGGTCCACGCCTACGATCTCTCGATGCTCCAAACCCGCCGCGCGATCGACGAGACCGTTCCGTCGCCGACCGCGGCGCAGACCACGATGATCGAGGCCCTGATCGCCGGCCGCGGGCTCGCCCGCGTCGCCGAGATCGCCGCCGAGCTGGCCGGGGCGGAGGTGGGGATCTTCGTCCCCCGGCCGGGCAGCGACGGCTCCTCCGGCAGCGCCGCCGAACGCTACGTCGCGGCGCTCGTCGCCGGCGCTGACCCCGAGCGCCCCGCTGCGGTGACCGAAGTCGTCCCGATCGTCTCCCAGGGCGAGATCCAGGGCGCCGTGCTGATGTTCGGCGAGGGCCGCGACGGCGCCTTCGACTACCTGACCGCCGCCGCTGTCGCCTCGCTGACCGGCGTGGCGATGCTGAACGCGCGTGAGGACGCGGCCCGAGACGACGCCGGCAACCTGCTCGCCGACCTGCTGGCCGGAGAGGCGGTGCGACCCAGCGACGTCGTGCGCCGGGCGCAGGCGCGCGGCTGCGACTTGACCGCCGGCGTCTCGGCGCTCTGCCTGGATCCCGGCGGCCCGTCCGCCGAGCTGGTCGCGAAGATCGCCGCCGAGCGCCCCGACGCGCTGACCGGGGTGGAGGACGGCAGGGTCTTCGTCCTGCTCCCCGGCTCGACCGAGCAGGCCCGCGAGCTCTGCGAACGGCTCGGCGAGCACGGCGTCGTCGCCCTCTCCTCGCGCTACCGGGAAGCCGGCGACGCGCGGCTCGCGCTCGAGGAGGCCGAGCTGCTGCTGACGATGGCCAAGGCGGGCGGTCTCGACCGCGCCGACACCCCGGCCTGGGACTCGATTCGGATCCTTTTCCGCACCTTCATCGCCGATCCCGACGAGCTCGCTCGCTTCAGCGAGGAGAAGGTCGGCGAGCTGATCCGCCACGACGAGCAGCGCGGCTCGGAACTGCAGACGACCTTCTGGGCCTTCCAGGAGTCCAACTGCAACATGAACCTGACCGCGAAGGCGACCTACACCCACCGCCACACGGTCAGCAACCGCCTGAGCCGAATCGAGGAGCTGACCGGCCTCGACCCGAGCCAGAGCTACGAGCGCGAACTGCTCAGCATGGCGCTCAAGGCCCACTACGTGATCGCGATGTCGCGCCCGCGGGTTAAATAATCAGCGCGATCGTTCCATCTGGCGATAGCCTGTCCGTCGTGCTGCGGGGGTGGGACCCGGCAGCCAGGGAAACGGGGAAGCTCGCAAAGGGGGAGCAGTGAGAAAGCTGGTCGTGATCTCGTTCGTCGGCTGCGTCGCGGCGGTCGCCGCGTTGGGTTTGAGCGCGTGCGGCAACTCGTCGGAGGACTCCGACGGAGGCGGCACTCTGCGCGTCACCTACAACGCGTTCCCGGACTATCTCGACCCGGCGTTGTCCTACACGCTGGAAGGTTGGACGGCGATGTACGCGACCTACATCCCGCTGCTCACCTACGCCCACTCCGAAGGCGAGGCGGGGAGCGAGGTGATCCCTGGCCTCGCCAAGGCGCTGCCGAAGGTGACCGAGGACGGCAAGACCTACACGCTGTTCCTCCGCGACGGCCTCGAATACTCCGACCGCACGCCGGTTCGCGCCTCTGACTTCAAGCACGTGGTAGAACGGGCCTTCGAACTCAGCTCCCCCGCTTCCACCTTCTACACCGACATCGTCGGCGCCGAACGGTTCGCCGAAACCAAACGCGGCGGCATCGCCGGAATCCAGACCGACGACCGCAGCGGCAAGATCGTGATCCGCCTCGACGAGCCGCGCAGCACCTTCAACAACGAGCTGGCGATGATGTTCCTGGCGCCGCTGCCGTCGGACACGCCGTCCGAAGACCTCTCGGCCGCGCCGCCGCCGGCGACCGGGCCCTACGTGATCACCGACTCGCGGCCCGGCCGCGGCTGGGAGTACAAGCGCAACCCGGTGTGGGCGGCGAACAACGCCGCGCTGCTGCCGCAGCTGCCGAGCGGGCACGTCGACGCGATCGACGTCGACGTCGTGCGCAACGCCAACTCGCAGGTCGACGACGTCGAACGCGGCGAGTACCACTGGATGCAGAACCCACCTCCGTCGGGGCGGATCGCCGACGTCAGGGACGAGTACGAAGGCAGCCAGTTCCGCACCTCCTCGCAGATCAACGTCTTCTACTTCTGGATGAACACGAAGCAGCCGCCGTTCGACGACGTGCGGGTCCGCCGGGCGGTCAACTACGCGGTCGACGCGGAGGCGCTGGAACGGATCTACGCCGGCCAGATGGACGGCATGCAGCAGGTCCTGCCAGAGGGGATGCCGGGCCACGAGGACCTCGAGCTCTATCCCCACGACCCCGCCAAAGCCAAGCAGCTGATCGCGGCCGCCAACGCCGAAGATCGCGAGATCACCGTCTGGGCGATCGACGTCAGCCCCAACAGGGAAGCGGGCGAATACTACGACGGGGTGCTGCGCGAACTCGGCTTCGACACCACGTTGAAGATCGTCAACGCCGACAACTACTTCACGCTGATCGGCAACCTGACCACCCCTAACCTCGACACCGGCTGGGCCAGCTGGCTGGAGGACTACCCGCACCCCCACGACTTCTTCGCGCCGCAGCTCACCACCGCGGGCATCCAGCCCAGCAACAACACCAACTGGGCGAAATACGACGACCAGTCGGTGTACGGGCGGGTCGAGATGCTCAGCCACCTGCCGCTCGGGCCGGGACCGGAAGAAGCGTACGCGGCCCTCGACGAACAGGTCATGGAAGACGCGCCCTGGGCTCCCTACGGCAGCCTGCTGCTCTCGACCTTCGTCTCCGACGACGTCGATTTCGACGAGCTCGTGATCAGCCCGATCTTCGGCGCCGACCTGACCAGCTTCGAGCTCGAGTAAGCCCGCTCAGTTGGAGCAGCGCCGGCAGAGCCCGCGCAGGACGACGTCGTGCTCGGAGATCTCGAACGGCACCTTGCCGGCGACGCGCTCGATCGCGCGCTCCAGGGAGGCATCCTCGAAGGTCGCCATCCGCCCGCAGCAGCGGCAGATCGCGTGATGATGATGGTGGCCGCTGGGCTCGACCCGCTCGTAGGCGGCCGTCCCGCGGGTCACCTCGATCCGCTGCACGAGGCCGAGCTCCTCGAGCTGGTCGAGCGCCCGGTAGACGCTCGCCCGGCCGACCGGCGGCTCGCGCCGGCGCAGCTCGTCGTCGAGCTCCAGCGCGGTCACCGCGCAGTCGTGGCCGGCGAGCGCTTCGACCACCGCCGTGCGGGCGCCGCCGCGGCGCAGGCCCGCGCCCTGCAGAGTCTGCAGAGCGTGCTCGGCCCAGCTGCTCTCGACCGCCGAGGACATCAGCTGATCGTAGCCACCGGGCGCGGGTCGCCGGACGGGCGCAGCACCCACAGCCGGCCCCAGAGCTCGGCGAGCAGGTAGGCGGCGAGGATCGCCAGGGCGATCGAGGCTCCGGCGGCCGTGCCGAGGTAGTAGGAGGCGTAGAGCCCGGCGATGCCGGCGAGGATCGCGATCGCCGCCGAGAGCAGGATCATCGGCACGATCCGGTCGGTCAGCCGACGCGCGGCGGCGGCGGGCCCAACCAGGACGGCGACGACGAGCAGGTTGCCGAGCCCCTGCACGGCGACGACGACCACGGCGCCGAGCAGGATCAGGAGCAGCGCTTCGACCGTGCCCGGGGAGACCCCCAGCGCGGGCGCAGAGCCGCGGTCGAAGCCGGTGGCGAGCAGGCGGGAGTGGAGCAGCCAGAGCGCCGCCGGCACGAGCAAGGCGAGTGCGAGGGCGGCGAACAGGTCGCCGTCGGTCGTGCCGAGGATGTCGCCGAAGAGGAGCGCCTCGACGCCCGGGGGCGAGTCCGGCGAGAGTGCGAGCAGCACGCCGAGGCCGAACATCGTCGTGACGACGACCGCGACGGCGACGTCGCGGCTCGTCCCCGGCGCCCGCGCGGCGAGGGCGATCGCCAGTGCCGCGAGTACGACGGCCGGCGAGGCGCCGAGCAGCAGCGGGACGCCGGTCAGGGCAGCGATCACGAGGCCGGGGAAGAGCGCGTGGGCGAGCGACTCGGCGGCGTAGGAGAACTCGTAGAGGACGATCCAACAGCCGAGCGCGCCGCCGGCCAGGCCGACCATGGCGATCTCGGCGAGCGCCCGCTGCATGAAGGCTTCTTGGAGCGGCTCGAGCATCTCAGTGGTGATGGTGGTGGGGCGGCAGGATCGCCTTCGCCGCGGTGCCGGGGATCTCGACGATCGCCCCCCCGTAGGTCGCTTCCAGGGTCTCGCGGTCGAGCACCTGTTCCCCGGGCCCGACGGCGATCTGGCGGCGGTTGAGGCAGAGGACCGAGTCGCAGCGACGCGCCTGCTCGAGGTCGTGGGTGGCGATCAGGATCCCCCTCCCCTCGGCGGCCAGCTCGGCGATCAGCTCTTCGAGCGCCTTGGCGCTGACGTTGTCGAGGCCCGAGAACGGCTCGTCGAGCAGCAGCACGCCGGCGTCCTGGACCAGCGCCCGGGCGACCAGGACGCGCTGGCGCTGCCCGCCGGAGAGCTCACCGAAGGTGTCCTCGGCGCGCTGGTCGAGGCCGACCCGCCCGAGCGCGGCGAGCGCGCGGCGGCGGTCGGCGCGGCCCGGGCGCCGCCACCAGGGCAGGCCGCTCAGCGCGCCCATCGTCGCCACGTCGAGCGCGGAGACCGGGTAGTCGAGGCGCGAGCGCTCGGTCTGCGGCACCGAGCCGCAGCGAGAGTGGACGGCGAGGGTGCCGGCCAGCGGCTTCAGCTCGCCGAGCACGGCGCGCATCAGGGTCGTCTTGCCACCGCCGTTGGGGCCGAGCAGCGCCATCCGCTCGCCGGCGCCCAAGACGAAGCCGACCCCGGAGATCGCCGCCGGACCTCCGTAACCGACGGCGAGGCCGTCGGCCTCGATCAGGGGCTGACCAGACACCGGTCCCGTCCATCGGTCAGGCCGCGCACGATCGCGTCGGCGTTGGCGGCCTCCATCCCCAGGTAGGTGGCGCCGTCGGAGTCCTGCGGCCCGAGCGTGTCGCCGTAGAGCGTGTAGTCCGCCGAGGCGCCGGTCTGGGCGGCGATCGCCTCGGCGACCTTTGGGCTCAGCGAGCTCTCCGGGAAGACGGCGGCGACGCCCTCGGCCTCGATCGTCCGGGCGAGCTCGCTGAGGTCCTTGGCGGAGGCCTGTGCCTGGGTCGTCTGCGAGGGGATCACCGCGCCGATCACCTCGAGGCCGTAGCGGGCGGCGAAGTAGCCGAAGGCGTCGTGGTCGGTGACCAGCTTGCGCTCGTCCGCAGGCACCGAGTCGATGCAGCTGGCGATCCCCGCGTCGAGCGCCCGCAGCCTGGCCAGGTAGGCGTCGGCGTTGCGCTCGAACTCCGCCCTGGCGGCGGGCTCGGCGACGATCAGGCGGCGCTCGATCTCGCTGACGGCGGCCTCGGCGTTGCGCGGGTCGTGCCACCAGTGGGGGTCGTACTCGGAGGCCTCCTCGCCGCTCGACTCGCCGGGCAGGCGCTCGGGCACGGCGGCGCCGAGGTCGACGACCCGGGCATCGCTGCCGCTCTCGGAGACGACCTCGTCCATCCAGCCGTCGAGGTCGTCGCCGCTGACGAAGACCAGCTCGGCGCCGGCCGTCGCCTCGACGTCGCTGGGTCGCGGCTCGTACTCGTGCGGGTCGGTGTTGGGCTGGAGGATCTGGTGGACCGAGACCGCATCGCCGCCGACCTCGCGCACCCAGTCGCCGATCTGGGTCGTCGTCACGACCACGTCGACCTGGCCGTCGCCGCTGTCGGGCCCGCCGCCGGAGCAGCCGGCGCCGAGCAGCGCCAGGGCGAGCAGCGCCGCCGCCGCGAGGGCGGGGCGCGGAACCCGCGCCAGGCCGCGGCCGAGCGCGACCAGCGCGAAGACCGCGCCGGCAACGCAGGCGATCGTCGCCCCCGGGGGGGCGTCGGTTTCGACCGAGAGCCAGAGCCCGACCGTCCCCTCCAGCGCGACCAGGGCGACGCTGGCCAGCTGCCAGCTCGCCATCCGCCGGGTGAACATCCGGGCGGTGGCGGCCGGCACGACGAAGAGGGCGGCGACGAGCAGCGCCCCGACCACGGTCAGCGCCGCAACGCTGGCAAGCGCGATCAGGACGAGCAGGGCGGCGTCGAACCCGCGGGCCCGCCAGGCGGTCGCCTCTTCGGCGTCGAACCCCTGCGCGAGCCAGTGCTGCCCGATCAGCAGGCTGGCCAGCGCGGTCGCGGCGGCGGCGAAGGCGGCCAGGGCGATGTCGCCGTCGTCGACCAGCAGCAGGCTGCCGAAGAGCAGCGTCTCGACGTTGGCGCCGGAGCCGAAGACGTCGCTGGCGAGGATCACGCCGGCGGCCAGACAGGCGACGAGGACGAGGGCGACGACGCTGTCGCGACCCCGGTCGCGACCACGGCCGAGGGCCGCGTTGCCGGCGGTGAAGGCGAGCGCCGCGCCGAAGGCGCCGAGCGGCGCGCCGAAGCCGAGGCCGTCGGCGAGCACCAGGCCGGGGAAGGCGGCGGTGCCGACCGCGTGCGAGAAGAAGGCGAGCCCGCGCAGCACGATCCAGCTGCCCAGCAGCCCGGCGGGGATCGCCAGGAGCAGGATCTCGATCAGGCCGCGCTGGACGAAGGGAAGCTGAAAGGGCTCGAGCACGCTGGCTGGAGCATAATGAGAATGAATCTGGTTTGCATCAGCGGCCGGACGGACAGGGGGTGTTCGGGGAGCCGGGGTCTGACCATCCCCCAGGCTCCGGCCCCCCATCCCCCTGCACGGCGCCCTGGCGTACGCCGCACGAACGAGCATCCAGCGTCACGCAGAACGCGGCAAGCGCTCATGCGAAGAGGTTTCTATCTATTGGGCGCCGGCAGGTTGACCTCGGTGAGGATCACGTCGATCGCGGCGGGCGCTCCGAGCGCCGGAGCGAGGGCGAGGTAGGAGAGCACCGGCGCCGCGGTCGGCAAGTGCGCGCCGCGGCCGGTGGCGACGAAGTGGTGGATCAATCCCCACATCGCCCCGACCGACGCTTCCGCGGCGAACTCGCTCGGCCGCTGCGCCGGCGGGGCATTCCGCCGCAGCCTCACCGCCAGCTTGGCGATCATCTCGCTGCGCCACTGGATCGTCCCGGGGCCCGGCGAGAAAACCTCGAGGAAGGCGAGGCTGGCGAAGTTGGGGTCGCCCGCGAGGTGCTGGCAGAGGCTGGTGATCATGCGGTGGACGCCGCCCGCCCAGTCGTCGGCGGTGCGGTAGAACGGCGTCGCTGCCGACAAGGTGCGCCCGCTGAGCATCTCGAGCGTCGCCAGGAAGCAGTCGGCCACGCCGTCGAAGTGGGCGTCGAAGCTGCGCCTGGACACACCCGCGGCGGCGCGTATCCGCGGCACCGTCAGCGTCGCGTATCCCTCTTTGCTCGCCAGCATCGCGGTCGCCGCCAGGATCAGCGTGCGCTCGTCCCCCGGCGGCACCTGGACGGCGCTGATCGGTGGCGGCGGCGCCCCCGTGGCCTCGGGACTGGGCAAGCGAACGGCTTCCTCGTCGCAGAAGGAGAGAGCCCACTCGATCAGCTCGTCCCGGTCGAGTGCCAGCTGCTCCGGGTGCCCGGAGAGCAGCCGCGCCCGCGCCAGCCGGGCGCTGCCGGCGACGATGCCTTTCACCACCAGGGGCTGCAACCGGGGCCTGCCCTCGGCGGAGGTGAGGGTCTTCGCCATCAGCGCCTCGAAGAGTCGGTTCGTGTGCAGCATCCGATCGACCGCGACGGCACCGGCCGCGAAGACCTCGACCATCGCCAAGCGCGCCTCCGCGGGGCTGTCGACGATCTGGCCGGCGAAGGCGAGGAACCCGCGTCGCAGCCGCTCGGACCACTCCTCCTCGCCCTCGGTGGCGGCGAGGATCCCGCGGACCGACCGGTTGACGATGAAGTCGTAGGTGGCGAGGAAACACTCCTCCTTGCTGTCGAAGTGTTTGTAGAAGTCCCGCTTCGAGACGCCGGCGTGAGTGCTCAGCGTCGCGACGGCGACGGCGTCGTAGCCGCGCTCGGCGACGAGCTCGACCATCGCCTTCTGCAACCGGCCGCGCTGGTGCTCGGCAACGTCCTTGGACGAACGGCCCGGGCCGGGCTTCAACTTCGGGTAGCGAGCGCTGCGCGATCGCGCGCCTCGTGATGAGCTGGTTCTGCCGGCCGGGCCGGCACCCGCGCGTCCGCGCGAGTCGTTGCTGCCCAATGGACTGGCTCTCCTAACCTTGGGGGAACAGGTTTGGCGCTGGCGTTCCTAAACAGGAACTAGCTAGTACCAACCGCCGAAGCCCGCCTAAGTTGCGGATCGGCGCTAGTAGCAAGCCAGGCGAAGGTCCCGCTGCACTCGACCCGGCACCCCGCAACCGCCGCCGTTGCCGACCTGGTGCACCGACCACTTGCCGCGCCGCAGATGAACCGTCGCCACGTCCGGCTGTACGAATTTCTGCTTCCCGCTCGGACCGATGAAGACAGCCGCCCAGTGCGAGTCGGCAGTGGAGACGCGCACGTAGATCCGGCACGAGCCCGGCGGGTAGGTGCCGCAGTCCGGCCCCCGCCCCTCCAGGTTCAGAGCCTCGAGGATCCCAGCGCGCTCGACCCTGTTCGGCGCTCGGTCCGCCACCGCCACGCTCGCGACGATCAGCGAAACAGCCACGACAATCCCCACCACGATCTCCCGCCTGATCATGCACGCAGGCTACAACGCCTAAGCGCTCATAACTCTTCCATCGAGTCGAGCACCGCGTCGATCGCGACCAGGCCCGCCACCACCAGTCCCGCCGCGATGAACAGCCCGATCAGCAGTCCGAAGACGAAACGCGTCACAGAGACTCCTCCTCCCCAGTCGAGGACGCCTCCGACCCTCGCAGCCTCCGGAGATCTTTGCGATAGACAAACAAAAGCACTGCCCCGCTAAATACACAGACGCCGGCCGACCAGAACCTACCGTTACTCAGAGCGTACGCAATCGCGATCAGCAAAGCGGCAACCAGAACCAGTACTCCTATGACTTGCAGTCTCACTAGGTCCCAATTTCTCGCAGCTGATCCTGCACACTCAGACGATCGTCCAATGCACTCTTTGGTGACTGCCGCGTTTCAAAAGCGCCCAAGACAACACCGACTCGCTCCTCAAGCCGGCTCCTAGGCAAGATGGACCGCTCCGGTACCTATTCGCCCTTTGCTGTTCTTTTAGGCAGTCTGGCTCTAGCGAAGTAGCGTCGTCCTGTTAGCACCACGAGGACAATGAACGTGACCTGCGCAACCAGGTAGCAGATCCAGATGACATCCCCAACTATGCTGACGATCAGACTATGACCTCCGGCGCTTTTCTGCCAGTTAGCCGTTACTCCAATCAGAAACAGGAGCACAAGAGAAGCAATTCCGAATCGCCATAAGCCCACGCCATAACCACCCGGCCGGGACGAACCATCTCCAGCACCTTCGTCTTCGTCCCACCCAATCAGCCTGCGAGCGACCGAGTGGATCGACAGTCTGACCTTGAAGTAGTAGTCCAACATACGGCTATCTCCCCACGCTGGCCTCTGTCGCGTTCGCGTTATCCACGCATATCGAATTGACGAGGGCGCTACAAGACATAGGGCAACAGTAGCGCCAGCGATGAGGAGCAACTCAGCACCGGTGGCCAGTGAGTTACCAACTTGGTACAGAGAACCGAGGGTGATTACCACCCAAGCAATTCGACTACCCCGTATTAGAAGGATAATCAGCCCCCCTCCTACCGCCGCCGGGAGTAAATCGCGGGGTTGGGGATCGCCGACAATTTGCACCACGATTTGCACGACCAGCACAACAAGCGCAATCGCGAGCCATCGCGGGAAACGAGTAATTGAAGTCATGAGATGTCCACTGGGACGTGTGGGCATAAGTGGAGAATTGCCTACAGGGAACCTTCCACGCACCCCCCACCTGCAGCACCGGCCGAAACGAGAGTACCAAAAAGTGGATCCTCTGCTCGCTGCAGCGAGGTAGCATTCCATGCGGCTAAGGCTCCTAGTCCGCAGCCAATTACACGTTGACCGACCGCGCCAGTTGCAGCTCCGTAGATCGAGCGAAGGTGCTGCCTGACACCCTGTTCGGTCGGGGAGCCATGTATGAGGTAGTCGACCGTAGTGGTTGCCACTTTAGTCAGGAACTTTATCAGCGAATCTTTGTGACCACCGCTAGGCCATCCACTCGTGCATGCAATTGCCTTACATTGCCTCGTTCTGACAACTGCTTCGCGAACGCCTCGAGCGACATTTCGATGTCGGGCCTCGCGCCTTTTCATTGCTTTGCAGCGGCTTACGAAGCTCGCGTTGCCCACGCATTTTTGGCCCGTCAGGTCGAAGTTGTTGACCGGATCGGCACTTGCGTACTCGTACGGGTTGGCAGAGCCTCCGAATATCGGATCGGGAGACAAGAATCGACCCAAGGCCGGCACGTAGCTCCGCACGCCCATCTGGATCACCCCAGACGCGAGTTCCGTCCGCCGCTGCGCTCCCCCTACCCAGCCAAAGCGCGGCGTGCTGCCCTGTTTGGGGTTGCCGTACTCGTCGAACTCGAAGGTTGAGAGCAACGCGGTCGCCGTCGGGCTAGGGCTGGCCGTGGCAACCACGTCGCCGTGCAGGTTCGTGAGCTGGATCCTCGTGCCGGCACTGCTGTCCTGAATGGCGATCAGCTCACCCGCGATGCCGGTGATGTTGCGCGACCATTTCGTGGCCAGTTCCGTCCAGGCAGGCGCGTCCCCGGCACCCGCGTAGTGGAAAACTTCCGTCCCTTCGAAGCCGCCGCCCTGAACACGCTGGCGCTGGCGCAAAGACGAATCCAGCTGGAAGGTGTTGGTCACGCCGTTCTGGGACTGGCTCGCCACCATGTCGGTGGCGAAGTAGCTGGTGGTGAGCGCTTTGCCGCCGGCGTAGACGGCGGGCAGGCTGGTGGTGCGGCCGAAGTCGTCGTAGACGATCCCTTCGCCGGTCAGGCGGTCGGCCGCGTCGTAGCTGTAGTTCTGGGTGGTGCCGCCTGATTCGGCGCAGATCCCGCCGAGGCCGGGAGAGCGGGTCGTCATCGAGGTGCGATTGGAGTTCGAGTCAAAGGTGTAAGCGCGGGTCGTGCAGGAGCCCCCTTTGGGCGTGTCCTTGGCGACGGTCAGGCGCCCGGCGTTGTCGTAGGTGTAGAGCTGGGAGGAGAGGGTGCTCGTCTGGCTGAGGATCTGGCCGTCGATCGAACGTTCGGCACCGAATTCGAGCCAGGTGCAGCTCACCCCGCAGCTCGAGGTCTTCGTGTAGGAGAGCTGGGTCGGGGCCCCGGTCTGGTCGTAGGTCGTTTTGGCCGTGATGCCGTTCGGCAGGACGCGTTTGACCAGGCTGCCGTCGGAGTCGTAGGTCGCCGTGAAGGTGCCGGCGGCTGAGTCGACGAGTTTGGTCAAGAGGCCCCTGTTGGCGTCGTAGGTGAACGTCTGCGTGCCTTTGCCGTCGCTGGTAGTCGCCGGGCGACCGAGCAGGTCGTAGGTGACCGTCGATTTGTTGCCGTCGGCGTCTTCGTAGCCGGTCGGGCGACCGAGCGTGTCATAGGTCGTGGTCGTCGCCTGGTCATCGAAGGAGCTGGCGAGCGCCCACTTCTGCACCCGGTTGTTGTCGGGATCGGTGACCCAGAGTGCGCCTTTGGCATCGGCGACTATCCCGGTCGGCGAGCGGAACGCGAACTGGCCCGCGCCGCTTCCCTGGCTGCCGACCTTGGTCACGTATTCGCCGGCTTCGTTGAAGAGCTGGACGCGGTAGTTCCATTCATCGGTCACCCAAACGTTGCCGCCGCGGACCTCGAGGCCGTCGGGGTGTTTGAACTGGCCGTTGCCGGTGCCGTTGGAGCCGAACTGTTTGACGAACGTGCCGGCTTCGTCGAAGACGGCGACGCGGTCATAGAGCCAGTCGGTCACCCAGATCTTGCCGTCGGGGCCGATCGCGACCCGGGTCGGTTCGCCCAGCTGGCCTGGTCCCGAGCCTTCGCTGCTGATCGTTTTGAGGTAGGCGGGGTTGCTGTTGAACACCTGGATTCGCCCGTTGGCGGTGTCGGCGACGTAGACCCTGTCGTTGGCGTCGACCGCGATGCCTTCGGGCCCTTTGAACTGGCCGTTGCCGGAGCCGTAGGAGCCGGTCTTGGCGAGGTATTCGCCTTTGTCGTTGAACTTCTGGATGCGGTTGTTGTTGGCGTCGGCGACCCAGACGTTGCCGTTGGGGTCGACCGCGATGCCGGCAGGGCGTTTGAACTGGCCGTTACCGGAACCGGTCGAGCCGAACTGCATCAGGAATTCGCCTTTGTCGTTGAACTTCTGGATGCGGTTGTTGTTCATGTCAGCGACCCAGAGGTTGCCGGCGGCGTCGACCGCGACGTCGCCGGGGTGGCTGAACTGGCCATTGGCGGAACCGGAAGAGCCGAAGGCCGAGGTGTAGGTCGGCGTGCCCGCTTCGCAGGCGGCCTCGCAGACGAAGCGCTGGGTGCTCGGCATCCCGGTCGACGAGCTGTAGAGGGTCTCGGTCTTCGGCACCGCGGCCCCGCCGCCGGTGATCTTCTGGGTGAGCGGGCGCCCGGCGGCGTCGTAGGTGAGCACCGTCGTACGCAGTTTGGTGCCGGCGTCGAGCGCCGCCTGGCCAGGCGCTTCGCGGATCTCGGTCGGCTGGGCGAAGGCGTTGTAGGAGGTGAACTTCTTGACGACGATTTCCGGCTGCCCGGCGGTGCCGGGTTGGGCTGCTGGCGTCACCTTGCAGGGCAGCCCCGACCAGACGGCGCTCTGACAGTCGGAGGGCGCATGCCCGTCGGCGCTGTAGTAGACCGTCTTGGTGGTTCCCGCGCCGCCGCCGCCGGTGTTCGAGGGCTGGCGCTGCTCGACGGGCAGGCCGGTTTCGGAGTCATAGACCGTGACGGTGCGGATGTTCAGGCCGCTCGGGTCGACGATCGTTTCGACCGGCTTTCGCAGGGTCCAGTCGTATTTGGTTTCGGTGACCCGCTGGTCGAGGTCAGTTTCCTGACCGGCGACGCTGGCGCCGGTCGTGACCCGGGTCGGCAGATGGGGCTGCGGAGCTTTCGTCACGCCTCCTTCGAAGCCAGCGTCGTATTCGACGACGGTGTGAAGCCGCGCCTGGACGCTCGCGCCGGAAGCGAGCCGAACTTCATGAAGCGGCCCCCATTCCTGCTGCATCTCGGTGCCGTCAGCGCTGTATTGGCGGTGCGTGTCGAGCTCTTTGGAGCGGGCGATCTTTTCGGCTTCCGAGCCCCCGCTGGTGAGCGCGCGGACGCGGTTTTCGGGCGTCAGCTCGCGCACGACGTTGCCGAACTCGTCGGTTTCCGTGGTCGCGATCGAGTTGCTCAAGGTGCCGGCGCCCGGCCCCGTCACCGTGTTCACCGTGAACCCGTCGGGGTCCATGTAGTAGACGGTCGCCTTCGCGTAGCTGCTCGGCGGGTTCGAGGGGACTTCGTCAGGCCGAAAGATCGCGGTCGCCTCGACCGGGCTGTCCTGCTGGCCCCAGGTGGCGACGGTCGCGTCGCTCAGGTTGGGGGCGCCGCCGCCGCTGAGCGGCACGCCGTAGACGATCGTCGTCTGCGCGACCGACGGGCTGGCAACGAGACTCGGACGTTTGACCGCGACCAGCCGACCACCGTCTTCCTCGCCGTCGAGCGTCCCGTATTCGAGCGTCACGGGCTCGAGACCGGCCGGCGTGATCGTTTTCAGCCGCCCGCCGCTGTCGTAGGCATAGGTCTCTTTGAGGGCCGGGGAGACCCGCGGATCCCAAGCCGCAATCAAGCGGCCGCTGGAGTCGTATTCGTAGCGGGCGACCTCCCAGGGACCGCCCTGACCGGGGGCGTGGTAGCTGATCGAGGAGAGGCGATCGCCGACCCACGCCTCGAGGCCCAGTTCGGCGGGGGTCTTGTAGGTGAAGGTGAGGCCGCGGCAGCCAGCTTTGGTCGTCGCGTCCGAGACCGTCGTGCAGCTCACCCCCGGTGGAGAGGGGGCGATCACCGTGGTGAGCCGCCGGTTGTCGTTGACGAACTGGTAGTCCATCCGCGTTTTGTTGCCGGCGCCGCCGAGCTGGGTGACCGACACGGGCAGATACTCGGCCGGCGCGCCCGCGCTGTTTTCGAAGGTCGTGCGGTTGCCGTCGGGGTCGGTGAGGACGAACTTGCTCGACCCTTCCGTGCTGAGCTTCCAGCCGGTCATTTCGGGTGGCGTTTCGTAGCTTTCGCCGACCTTTTCGAAGGCGATCTCATAGCCTTCGAGGTCGGTCAGGAGGGCGTAGTCGAACGAGTAGTTTTCGCCTTCGATCGTTTCGCTGAAGGTGGCCGTCTTCACGCTCCGCCAGGCGGCGCCCCCGGCTTCTTCCACCGGCGCCGTCGGCTTCCATCCCTGACCGAGCACGCCGGCGTCCGCGACTGCGCCCGGCGCGCGCGAGTTGTGGGTTCGCGTGAATTCGAGCGCGGTGCCAAAGCCCGGCATCGCCACGTCGGTGCGGGTGACGCTGAGGTTCCCGGTCAGCAGGTCGAGGGTGCCCGGGCCGACCTGGGCAGTCGCGTCCTTGGGCCCGCCGAGGAACCGGTCGACGAGGGCTTCGACCGGGTCACTTACCCCTTCGACGCTCGGCGAGCCGGCAAACAGCGCCCTCACCTGGATCGATCCACCTTTGCCCTGCAGGGCGGTCGAGGCGTGTGCGGCGTCGAAGTAGAGCGCCGGGCTGGAGGTGGCACCCGAAGTCGAGACCGGCCAGGAGACCGCTTTGCCGTCGGCGTCCTTGACCAGTTCGCCGGGAATCGTTTTGAAGACGCCGGATTTGCCCTCGCGAAACTGCCAGGTGATGCCGGTCACGCCGGCTTCGCTCCATTTGGCCTGGAGCCGGAGGCGCTTGGCGGTGCGGGTGCCTTCGGAGGGCGAGACGACTTTGCTGGTCGCGGGGGCTTTGTTCCAATAGTTGACGATCAGCTTCGGCCGCGTTTCCGTCGGCGTCGCCGAGCTCGAGTTCAGGTGGACGAAGCGGTAGCTGCCTGCCTCTTCGGTCTGTTTGACGATCACGCCGTAGTTGGGGGTCTGGCCACCGACCCAGTCGGCGACCAGGTCCGACAGCGCCGGCGAGTTGAAGTTCCACGGGCCCGGCGCCGAGCCGCCGGGGCGTTCGGAGGTTTTGATTTCGGCCTTGACCGAGCCGAAATCTCCTCCGGGGGTGGTCCAATTCGAGAATCTTTTGTAGCGGGCCCAGTTGATGTCGGTATCCCAGTTCTGGGTCAGCTGGCGGACCTCTAGACCGGACGTGTTTTCCGCCGTGTAGGGGTTGTAGAGAGCCAGGGTCGCGTCGTAGACGGAAGCGCCAGCGGGCAGCGAGGAGAGGTCGAACTTGGTGTAGGCGCGGGTCCGGTCGGTGCCGTTCGGGTCATAGCCGACTCCGAGAGTGGACCAATTCGAACCCGAGTAGACGGTGCCATTGGGGAGCGGGCTGCTGTGAATCGAGAAGTCGTAGCCCGTCAGCGTCGACAGCGTCATGGTCGGGTCGATCGTCACCGGCCAGACCCGCTGGGGATCTTCCAGCCACTTGCGGTCGGCCTCGACCACCAGGCGCCAGGTCCCGTCGTCGCCCTTGGACAGCGAGTAGGACACCGCGTCGTTGTCGGCGGCCTCGGGCGCACCGGCGCTGTCCGCGATGGTCGGCGGCGGCAGGACCGCGAAGGCGGCGCCTTCCTCGTCGGCGAAGACAACCGAGCCGTCGTCGCCGACCTCCGGCGCGAGCCCCTCGGATGCGTCCAGCTCGAACGCGAAGCTCGACTGCGAGGAGGGGCCCTGCAGCTCGATCTCCTCCTTGACGCCCGAGGTGGTGCTGGTCAGCTCAAACGCCACCCCCTCGCGAGCGAGCCCATAGGTCGCCTTGCTGCCTTCGAGCTCGCCGAGCGGGGCGCTGGCGCCGAGGAGCTTGTAGGAGACCCACTGCTCGCCGTCGGCGAGACGGACGGCTTCCTCTCCCATCGCGTCGGGGAGGCGAAGGTCAAAGCTGCTGGGGCCGTTGGTGAAGCCGGCCTCCCCAGGGACTTCCCGAAGGCCGGTCTGGATTGCCTTCCAATCGCCATCGGCCGCCCGATAGTTGACCGGCGCCTGGAAGATCTCGAGCGCGCGGCTGCCGTTCGCCAGCTCGTAGGTTCGCGAGGTCGCGGTGCGCGCGGCGGGGAGCTCCTCTGCGCTCTCGGGAATCAGAGCAGCGCTCAGCAGCTCCGCCCGCGGCGCCTCGCTGGCGACGTCTGAGGAAGGGTCTGCGGCGAGCGCCAAGCCGGTGCCTACCAACAGCAGAAGTGCAAGCGCCACCACCAAGAACTTTGCCGTCGGACCCGAGGCCGACCGCTGCAGACACCCATCATCACCGCGCCGAACCCCGTCGCTACGAGACACCTAGCTCCCCCTACCTTGGTTGTCTTAAGAACGGCGGGTGGCCTCCACAGTCACCCGCTCATACCTCAGTACCGAATAGGACCAATTCGGTACGGATTCGAACTTCTATCGCACCTCAGATGTGAATTGTGTTTAGGTCACCGAGAAACCTCAAATAGTTTGCAGTCACAGTGTTGACGCGCTGCACCGAGATACACCGGTGGGGCCGTTTTTCTCCAAGTCGTCATCCCAACTTGTCCGTCTCGAGCTCGATACCCAACAGCTGCACGGCCCATGGTCTTTCCAGAGAGATGCGATAGCGATGCTCCAGCGAACCGCGGACCGGGGTGGTCCCCACCAGCTCGAGAGCCCCGCAGTCCGCCAATCCCCGGACGTGGTACGCAAGATTGGTCAGTGGGTGCTCGAAATACCTGGCCAGCTGGTTCGGGCTTGCCGTCCCTACTTCGCTCACCCGCACGAGAACCTTGCGACGCATCTCATGGTTGAGCGCGCGCAGCAGGACAATGTCCTCCTCGCTTAGATCGACCGCGGCCATATCTTCTCCGCACTCATCTTCATACCGGTCGACGCGTCACTGGTCGGCTCGGCCGGCGTCTCCGCTATCGCGTGCAGAACCGTCGTGCAGGCTTCCGCTACAAGCCGGTTTCTGTCCGTGAGGTGACGCAGCTCCGCCATCTCATGCGCCAGGCCCGATGTGTCTCCCTCGACGATGGCACGCATTCGCTCCATCACAGCGAGCCAGAGATCTCGATCTCCCTGCAGCTTTCCCTCGTCCCCCATCTCGCGCAGACAGGCCAGAACATGAAGCTCGTCCGCGTACTCGCGGGCAAGACGCTCGGCATCGTCCAGGTTCCCCTCGTTGAAGGCGATCTCGATGTCGCCAAGGCTGTCCAGACGGGCCATGAGCTGCGCGTCAAGTGCGTCTCGCTGCGCGGGTGGGATCGTGGGTTTCAAGGATCGCTAGGCGAAGAAGTAGAGGGGCTGTTCGCATCCTGGGCTGACGAGCACGCCGGCCACCCTCAGGATCCCCTCGGCGACCAACACCTCCGCGTGGTAAGTGACGCACGATCGTGGGCAATCGGTACTGCCTATATGGAGGTGAAGATCGCTCGATGACATGGGCTCACCCACCTCTTCGATCGCCTTCACGATGGCCAGTCGCCTGGGGTGGTTGGCGCGAGAGGTGTCGCCATCGGTGGCCTCAAGGGGAGTCGGTTTCATAGCTTCGACAACCGACACCGACCGCCACGGCTCGTCGATGCTGTGTTCCCTTAACGGCCGCTTCGCTCGCTACGTACTGACATGAGAGGTGAGACTATGCGGTCGGAGTCGGTTGACTAGTCCACCGTTCCACAGCACACGAGGGCCGTCAAACAGAATTTGCGGCCTACTCAGGATTTGCTAAAGGTGGAACGGGTGCCTTGCGTGCCCGCCCAAATCCCAACTTAGCGACCACGATTGGCTTCGTCTCCACATCTGAGCCAGCATTGCGATTCACCGAATCCTCGGCGATTCGCTGTACCTCATTGATAGCGCGAGCCTGAACGTCGGCGATCGCCCCCCGTGCCTCGGCGTCCACATTGAAACGCTGCCAGTAGAGGCAAACACGGGGGTCGTCCTTCATCTTCCCCGCCCAAAGCGCCGAAAGGGTCTCGGCGAACATGAACTGGACAATCAGTCCGGCAGTCACCTGTCGCTGCTGAGGCGTCATGGCGGCGACTTCCTCATCGCTGAAGTTCGGCATTTCCAAGGCCCGGTAGTAGTGCTCGTCGGCATTCCTGACCTTGACGGTTTTCACAAGTTCGATGCTGCCCGCTTCGTGCAATTCCTTGACGTGGTAGCTCACCGTTCCCAACGGCTCGTCCATGATCGCCGCTACCTGCTGCACGCTGTAGACGCCTTCATTGAGGATGGTCAAAGCCTCGAGGCGAATCCGGTGTCCGAGCGCATAACTAACTAGCTCCTCGATCGACTTCCGGCGCTGGCGCGATGCAGCTACCGTCACTGCCCGGCCTCCCCTTTGCTTGATCTATCTCCCATATTCAATGCGGCTGACGATTATTGATCTCCCCATATAGGGAGATTGCCCGATACTCAGAATGTAGCTGATACTCGATTCCTTCTTAGTATTTCACTCCTCCCCGGCAGCTGGGACCGGGCGATGTCAGGGAGGGGGTGAAACGCAATGGCAATCAGCAAAGTGGCGCCTGTCTGGTGCGGCAGTCTCGCGATCATGAAGAACGGCTAGCCAATCCAACCGGGGGCCGATCTCAGCCTGCGTTGCTGTAAGCATCGGGGTCGGCCCCCTCATAGCTAATGATCAATCAGCACCCTTTGAGACATTAACATGATTTGTAAAACTTTACATGGCGCCTTTCTGACCCAGGCTCGACCATGCCCCGGTGGGGGACCTCGGCAAGAACCTTCTCGCGGCTCGCAAGCGCCTGGGGCTGACCCAGGAGGAAGTCTCCAACAGGAGCGGAGTCCAGGCTGGCGAGATCAGTCGCATCGAGCGTGGCGAGCGCGATCCGCGTGTCTCAACGCTCAAGAAACTCGCCGACGCGGTCGAAATGCCGCCCGGTCGCCTGCTGGACTGAGCCGCCTGCTTTCGGGATAACGTCTTGCCATGAGAAAGCTCGTCAACGCGCTGGAATGGCTCCGCGAAAAGGCCGAAGACCTGTACGTCGTCCTAAATCCGGACGGCACCAGCGGGAAGCCGCCACGCAAAGACCGGCGCAACGGCCTTTAGTCGCGTTAATGGCACGGAAGGGTCCGACTTCGGTCCAGCACCTCGTTGCCTCGGCCGATGAGCACGACACGCTTGATGCAAGCCTGGCCTGGCTGGACCGTCGATGCGTAGCCGAAGTTGGGCCGCAGGCCGGCTTTGCGTGCCGTGGGCGCGGAGACGGTGCGTACCTGCAGTCGCCGCCAGACCTCGTCGACCCGGTCTCCCTGTCGGGTGGCGACCAGCAACCTGACACGCGCGGCGTCTCGACGAGTGAACAGGAACAGAATCGTCTGGCGCTTGGGGCCACCGCCAAGGGACCCCTGGATCCCGGGCATCCAGGCGGCGGGTGGAACTTTCAGGCCGCAGGTCGCGCTCTCTGCGGCGGGCAGACCGTCTTTCGCGTCGACTTCCGTACCCCAGCAGTTCATCCCCCGCCTGCCGAAAAGCCAGACACGCCACACGGTACCGTCGATCCTGCCGCCCGCCGCCCGGGCGGCGAAGGACGGGATCGGCCCATCCCCATCCGCTCGAGCGCGCGGTGCAGGAGACTCCGCGCTCGGCCGGGCGTGGAACGCGGCGCTCGTCGAGGCTGAGCTCCCCATGTCTCCCTGAGGCCAGAGAACGAGCCCCAAGACGAGGGCGGCGGCAAGGGCAAGGGGGACCCAAACGACCCCCTTTCCCTTCTTTCTGCGCTCGTCCATGTGCCCGGTCACCCTAGGTCGCGCACTTCTGCTGCGCCATCACGGAGAGCGAGTGCTCGTCGTCCCGGGCGTACCCGGTGTACCGGTAGTACCGTTCGTAGCCGACCTGATACTCCCTGCCAGGTTCGCATTTGAAGCTGAACTGGAAGTCCATGTGTCGCTGACATGGGTAGTTGCGAGGACAGTAGGGTTCGATTTTCGGCGGGCCGAAATTCGGGGTTACACCGGCGCCCTCGAACTTGCCGGTGAAGGGCTTGAAGCCGTCCACCTTGCGCTCGATCTTGAGGTTCGGCGGAATCCTCGACACTTCGTGATACCACGGCCAGGTGATCCTGGGGCAGTCGTAGCGAATCCGGGCGTTGAACTGCCCGCGCACCTTCGACCACACCTTGATCCTCATCACGCAGCCCAACTTGTAGTAGTCGGAGTCGTAGGGCTTTTCCCCGCTGAGGTCGAAGCTGTTGACCGGGTCGGCGTTGACGTAATCGTATGCATTTGCCGACCCTCCGCTGACGGGATCCACAGAGAGGAAGCGGCCGAGCGACGGAACGTAGCTGCGGACCCCCATCTGGACGATGCCCGTCGGGAACTCGGTTTTTCTTCCCTTCGAGCCGAGCCAGCCGTACTGCGGCGTCGGTTTCTGTTTGGGGTTTCCGAACTCGTCGTACTCGAACGTGCTGGCCGGTTTCGTCGCGGTGGGACTCAGGGTCGCCGTCGCGGCCAGGTCGCCGTGCATGTTGGCCAGCTGGAGAAGCGTTTCCGAGCTGCTGTCCTGGATCGCGGCGAGTCCTCCGCCGATTCCGGAGATGTTTCGGGTCCATTTTGCGCCGAACTGAGTCCAGGCGGGCGTGTCCGTGGCGCCGGCGTAGTGGAACACTTCGACGCCTTCCAGTCCGCCTCCCTGGGTCCGCTGTCGCTGGCGAAGCATCGCGTCGAGCTGGAACGTGTTGGTGACCCCGTCCTGCGTCTGGAGCGCCACCATGTCGGTCGAGAAGTATTCGGTGGTGAGCGTTTTCCCGCCCGCGTACGAGGCCGGCAGGGTGGTCGTGCGCCCGAAATCGTCGTAGACGATGCTTTCGTCGATCAGCCGATCGGCACCGTCGTATTCGTATTTCTTGGTGGTGCCGCCGGATTCCGCACAGGCGCCGCCGCCGCCCGGTTCGCGGGTCACCATCCCGGTGCGGTTCGAGTTCTTGCCGGCGCTTCCTTCGAACTGGTAGATGCGGGTCGTGCAGGAACCGCCGACCGGAGCGTTCCAGTCCTTGGTCTGGATCAGACGCCCGGCCTTGTCGTAGCTGTATTGCTGGCGGGAGGACAGGCTGCTCTGCGCGAGAGTCTGACCGTAGATCGAGCGTTCGGCGCCGAAGTCGAGCCAGACGCATTTTTCAGAGCAGCTGGTGACCTTGTTGTAGGTGAGGTCGGTCCGCACCCCGGCCTCGTCATAGGTCGATTCGGCCAGCAGGCCATTGGGGAGCCCTTCGGCGATGACGTTGCCGTCCGCGTCGTAGCTGGCCGTGAAGGTGCCGGCCGCGGAGTCTTCGAGTTTCGTGAGCAGCCCGGAGTTCGCGTCGTAGCTCATCGTCTGCGTCCCCTTGCCGTCGTTGGTCGTCGAAGGACGGCTGAGCAGGTCGTAGGTCGTCGTCGATTTGTTGCCGTCGGCGTCTTCGTAGGACGTGACGCGGCCGAGGGCGTCGTAGACGGCCTTCGTCGCCTGCGAGTCGAAGCTCGCGGAGCTCGCCCACTTCTGAACCCGGTTGTTGTTCGCGTCCGAGACCCAGATGTTCCCTTTGCCGTCGAGAGCGATCCCGGACGGCATGCTGAACTGCCCCGGGCCGGAGCCTTCGGTGCCACCCAGCTGACCTAGGTAGTCGCCGTTTTCGTTGAGCTTCTGCACGCGCGCGTTGAACGCATCGACCACCCAGACGTTGCCGTCGGCGTCGACGTCGATCGCCATCGGCGCCCAGAGCTGGCCGTTGCCCGATCCCACGGTGGCGGCGAAGCGAACGAATTCACCCGCTTCGTTGAAGACGCTGGCGCGGGACATCCACAGGTCGGTCACCCACACGTTGCCGTTGGGGGCGATGTCTATCCCGTTTGGCACGAGGAACTGGCCGGCACCTTCTCCGGAGGAGCCGACGACCTGGAGGAATTCGCCTTTGCTGTTGAACTTCTGGACGCGACCGTTGCTCGCGTCCGCCACCCAGACGTTCCCTTTTTCGTCGATGGCGATCGACTGGGGGGAGTAGAGCTGGCCGTTGCCGGAACCTTTGGTTCCGTATTGGGCGAGATATTCGCCTTTTTCGTTGAACTTCTGGATGCGGTTGTTGTTCGTGTCGGCAACCCAGATGTTCCCGCTCGCGTCTATCGCGAGGTCGTTGGGAAAGTTGAACTGGCCGTTGCCGGAACCCGCCGAGCCGAACTTGCTGACGTATTCGCCTTTTTCGTTGAACTTCTGGATGCGGTTGTTTTCACCATCCGCGACCCAGATGTTCCCCGCGGTGTCGATCGCGCTCCCGGCCGGATATTTGAACTGGCCGTTGCCGCTGCCCGAGGAACCGAAGGACGATTTGTAGGAGTTGCATTCGGTCTCGCAGACGAAGCGCCGGGTGGTCGGCAACCCGGTCGTCGGGCTGTACTGGGCTTCGGTCTTCGGTACCGCGGTCCCCCCGCCCGACCGCTTGACGGTCAGCGTGCGGCCGGCGGCGTCGTAGGTCGTGACCGCGGTGCGCCGTGGCGTCCCCGCTTCGAGGGCCGTCACGCCCGGCGCTTCCCAGGTTTCGGTCGGCTGGCCGAGCTGGTTGTAGGCGGCGATCTTCGTCACCTTGACCTGCGGCTGTCCCGGCGTTCCCGGCTGGGCGGCCGGCTCGATCATGCAGATCAGCCCCGCGTATTCGGGTCTGCCCGAGCACGGGCCCGGCCACCCCCCGTCCCAGTAGGTCGTTTTCGTCGTGCCCGCTCCACCGCCACCGGTGTTCGACGGTTGGCGCTGTTCGATCGGCAGACCGGAGGACGAGTCGTACACGGTGATCGAGCGAAGGTTCAATCCGGAGGGATCGACGATCTTCTCGGTCACTTTGCGCAGCGTCCAGTTGTATTTGGTTTCCGTGACCCGCTGATCGGCGTCGACCGCTTTTCCTTCGATGCTGGCCCCGGTCGTAACCGTCGTCGGCAGGTGCGGCGCCGGGACGCCCGAGACCGGCGTGTAGCCCTGGTCGTACTGGATGACGGTGTGCAGGCGCGCCTGTTTCAGCTGCCCCGCTTCCGCGCCCGATTCGATCCGGACCTGGTGCATCGGCCCGAGTTCGTCTTGCATCTCGGTTCCGTCGCTGCTGTAGGTGCGTTTGGTCGAGAGCTTTTTGGCGAGTTCTTCTTTTTCGGCCTGCGTTGCTTTGGCGAGCGCTCGCAGACGATTCTGTGGACTCAGCTCGCGCACGACGTTGCCGTAGCCGTCCGTTTCCGAGGTCGATATGGACGCGGCTTCCGTGCCGGCGCCCGCCGGCGTCGCGACGTTGACCGCGAAGCCCTCCGGATCCATGTAGTAGACCGTCGCCCGCGTGTAGCTCGAGGGCGGCGAGGAGCCGGGCACCTGGTCGGGAGGGAAGACCGCGGTCGCGTCCACCGGGACGTCGGTCTGCGCCCATTTGGCCACGTCGGTCGGCCCCATCGCGTGCGGGGCGCCGGCGCCGCTCAGCGGCACGCCGTAGGCGATCGTCGTCTGCGCGACCGGCGTCCCTTCGACGAGGCTGTCGCGTTTGACGGCCTTCAGAGCGCCGGTGGGCGTTTCCCCTTCGATCGAGCCGTATTCCATCGTCCACGGTTTCAGGCCCGGGGGCGTCAGCGTCTGCAGCCGCCCGCCGTATTTGCCTTCGGTGCCGCCGGTGTAGGTGTAGGTCTCTTTCAGAGGGGGCGAGATCCGTGGGTCCCACTGGGCGATCAGGTTGCCGTTCGAGTCGTATTCGTAGCGGGACACGGTCCAGGAGCCGCCCAGGCCCGGCGCGTGGTAGGTGATCGAGAGCAGGCGTTCGGCGAACTGCGTCGGCACGCCCGGGGGGGAGCCAGCCGGTGGCACGCCGTAGTTGAAGACGAGCGATTTGCACCAAGCGGTGCTCGTCGCGTTCGCGGCGGTGCATTCGACGATCCCCGGCGCCGTCGGCGCGATCACCATGCTCAGACGCCGCTTGCCCGAGCCCATGAAGTTCCAGACCATCTTGGTCTTGTTGCCCGAGCCGCCGGCGGTGGTGATCAGCGAAGGCACATATTCGGTCGCGCTGCCGGTGACGGGGGTGAAGGTGGTCTGGTTGTTGTCGGGGTCGGTGAGGACGAAATTGCCCGAGGCTTTGGTCAGCTGCCAGCCGGGCATCTCGGGCGGCGCGATGTAGCTGCTCCCTTCGATTTCAAAGGGGGCTCCATAGCCCTCCGGCGTCGTCAGGACGACATAGGGGCCTTCGCCGGCGACTTCGTAGTCGGTGAGTTTTTGCCATTCCGATCCCCCCGCCGCTTCGACAGGGACGACCGGCTCCCAGCTCCAGCCCAGGACGCCCGGACCTTTCGCTTTTTCGGCGGGAAGCGCCGCTTCTTCTTGCGGACTCATCGGATCCGCCTTGCGCGAGTTGCTGGTCCGACCGAACTCGAGGTTGGAGTTGAAGCCCGGAATCGAGACGTCGGTCCTGCGCACGGTGAGGTTGCCGGTGAGCAGGTCGACCGAGCCCGGTCCCACCTGCGCCGTCGCGTCTTTGCCGCTGCCGAACTTGCGGTCGACCGTCGCGTGGACGAGCGGCGTGAAGCCGCCTACGCCCGGTTCGGCCCCGATCAGAACCGCTCGCACTTCGAGCGCGCCGCCGGCGGAGGCGAGCGTCGAGCTCGCGTGGGCGGCATCGAAGAAGTAGACCGGGCTCTCCTGGGCGCCTTCGGTCGCGGCTTCTTCCCACGACGTCAGCTGTTTCCCGCTGGCGGTGGTGATCAGCGAGACCGGGATGTCGACGAAGCGGTCGGCCGCTTTTTCACGCCACTGGAATTTGATCCCGGTGACGCCGCTGACCCCCGGCCACGCGGCCCTCAGCTTGAGGCGCTTGGCGGTACGGGCGCCCTCGTCCGGCGCGGTCACTTTGGCCGCGGCGGGCGCCGCGACGCCGTACTGGACGACGAGTTTGGGTCGCAGGGCCGCTTCGGCGTTGCTGGAGGCCCAGTACACCTTGCGGTGAACGCATTTGCCGGGTTCCGCTTTGCAGGTGGAGGTTTTTTCCTCGGATTCCTGCTTGAGCAGCACACCGTTGTTGGCGAGCCCCCCGCTGTACCACTTCCAGACGAGATCCGCGAGCGGCGCCGAAGTGAAGTTCCACCAGCCTTTGGCCGAGCCCCGTTCGGAGGTTTTGACGACCGCTTTGCCTTCGGTGTTGATGTCGCCCCCAGCCGTGCCCCAGGGGATGTACGCAAAGATCGTTTCCAGGTTGGCCCAGTTGGGGTAATAGCCCCATTCGGTGGTGACTCGCCTCGTTTCCACGGCGGCCGTGTTCAGTGCTTCTTCGGGCGAGTAGAGGCCGACGATGGCGTCGTAGATCGCGACGTTGCTGGGCAGCGAGGCGAGGTTGAACCTGAGCAGCGTGCGCCAGATGTCTTCGTTGCTTTCTTTGAAGGAAGCCTGGAGGCCTTCTTCGGCGAAGAACCCACAACGTCCCCAGGTGCCGAGCTTCTCGATTTCGCAGTCCCCGTAGGTCTGCAGCGGCAGCGTTATGGAGGGGTCGATCGTCACCGGGTAAGCCCGCGCGGGGTCACCGAGCCAGGCCGGGTCGGCGGCGACGGTCAACCGCCAGCTGCCGTCCCCGGCGTTCTCGAGGTCGTAGGAGACGGCGTCGGGAGCGCCCCCGCCGGCGGCGTCCGCGATCGTCGGCGGCGGCAGCAGGGCGAAGAGGTCGCCGCCCTTGCCCTTGAAGCGGATCGAGCCGTCCTCGGCGATGCTGGGATGCAAGCCCTGCGAGATCGTCAGCTCGAACGCGAAGCTCGACGGCGCCTGGGCGTTGTCGAGGCGAATGTCCTCCTTGACCCCGCTCGGGGTGCTGGTCAGTTCGAAGGCGACCGCGCCGCCCGCCGCCTGGTAGGTCGCGTCGCTTCCTTCGACGTCGGCGAGCGCCGCGCTCGGACCCAGCAGACGGTAAGAGACCCACCGATCGTCCTTGGCGAGGCGAACGGGCTCGTCCCCCATGACCTCGGGAAGCTGCAGGTCGAAGCTGTTGGCGCCGTTGACGAGACCGGCGGGTGCGTCGTGGAGCTTGGTGTCGATCGCCTTCCACTTGCCGTCCTGGTCGCGGTAGTTGACCGGCGTCTGGAAGATCTCCGCCGCGCGCTCCCCGTTCGGCAGCTCGTAGGTGCGCGAGGTGGCGGTGCGCTTGCCGGGGATCTCCTCGGCGTTCTTCGGGATCGGCGGCGCACTCAGCTTCTCGACCTTGCGAGCAGGCGCCCGGGACTTGCCGGCATCGCTCTCCGCGGCGGCGATCGCCACCCCGACGGTCACGAGCAGCAGGAGCATGAGGGTCACCAACGTGCTCGCCCGGCGACTCTCCCGGCCGCGCGTCGTCCTCCCGTTTCCAGACATCGATGCTCCCCTCGCTGACGAGATTTGCTTTGGACGACCCGACCCCCGGGCGTCGGGGGAAGAAATATCCTCAGCGGCTCCGAGCGGTCAACACCGTTCTCGGTGCTTTCTCGCCGCAGGGCGAATCGCACAGTGCTTTTAAGTACTACTACCGGCCACCGGGGGGCCGAACTCGCTCCCGCACCATGCGATCCCCTCGATCAACGAGGACGGGGGAAGGTCGAGACCGGCCGCGAGTTTCAGGACTGTGTCGAGCGCCGGCATCCTCGCTCCCCGCTCCAGCTCCCCGACCACATTCCGGTGCAGCGATGCGCGGGTTCCCAGCTCTTCCTGCGAGATCCCCAGGTCCATCCGGTGGCGGTAGAGGTTCTCGCTGAAGCGCCGTCTGAGGAAAGTGCTCATCGGTCAGCCCATCCTGCGTGATGTCGCTCGGGGCTGCTAGTCCAAAGGCGCTGACCACCTGAGGACCGCGTATAGAGCCAAATTTTGCGGCAACCCCGGCGAGCCTTTTGAGTACGGGCCAATACTCAAGAAATTACGTTCACCGCGGCCGTCCGCATATCATCAAATGCTTGACGGCCGAGTTTCCGAAAGCCCAACCCGTTCCGGACCTCGTCGACCCAGGCCTGATCAAGGCGCTCGCCCATCCAACGCGCGGGCATATCCTCAGCATCCTCACCTTCGACGGGCCGAGCAGCCCCTCGAAGATCTCGAAGCGCCTCGACGGCGTCGGCCTCAAGCTGACCTGCCACCACATCAAGGTGCTGCAGGACCTCGGTTGCGTCGAGCTGGCCGAGACCGTGCCGCACGGAGGCAGGACAGAGCGCATCTATCGCGCGACCAAACGCTTCCACATCGGCGCGGCCAAGTGGGCAAAAGTCGAGGAGCTGTCCCGCCAGCCGATAACCGTCGGCATCTTGCGGATGATCTCCGAAGAGCTGAACAGCTCGCTCGCCACGGGCAAGTTCGACGAGCGCCTCGACAACCACCTGAGCCGGATCCCGATCGGGGTGGACGACCAGGGCTGGAACGAAATCGTCCTGATCCTCCTACGGACGATGGAAGAAGTCATCGGCGTCGGCGAGCGCTGTGCCGAACGGGTAGCCGAGGACCAGCTGACGCAGATCCGCGTCGTGATCATGCAATTCCTCCGCGCCGAGATCGAAGACGACGCGTAAGAGTCGTCGATCGGCTTCAGGGGCCCGGCCTCTTCGTCTCGCGCCGCAAGTATGCGTCGAGGCGATCGCGCGCCCACTTCAGCTCGCCGTCGAGGATGTGGGTGTACCGCCGCAGCGTGATCGGCGATGCAAGGGCTGGATCCCCGCTCCTGGAAACAACAACGTCCTGATGGTGCTCCAGGTCAGGACGGCGACGGCTGGCGTGCCTTCCGCCGCATTCGCACGAAAGACGGCCGGTACAGCGTCGGGTATCGGTTCAGCCGCACGATCCACGCCACCACCTACATCGTGCGAGCGCAGGTTCGCAGCAACAAGGACCTCCCGTACCTGCCAGGAAATTCACGCTGGGCGTATCTACGGGTTCTGCCGTGATGCTCAGCACCAGCACGGCGCGCTACCGCGGGAAGCGCCGTGCTGGTTGGAGCACTTGATCCGATCCCACGACGAACAGCCCGTAGCGAGGTAGAGACCCAAGCCAATCACTCGTCATGAACCCCGCCGTTTTGATTCGTCCGCTTCGGGTCGCTTCGAAGTTCCATCACACCCATGATCACGCCGATTCCGCCGATCACAAGCAGGACCCACGGTCCGACAGCGTCGGTGGCGAGCAAGATCCCCAAAATGATGATGATGAGGACCAGCGCCAACAGCCAAATCGCTCGTGGCCGACTCCGTATATAGCCGGACCTATTCATTCTGACGCAATCATGACAGTAGACCTAGCAGGCGCCCGTTAAAGAGCCGGTGCTGGTTGAAACGCCAAGAATGCTCACGACGGTACCCAAGCCTTTAGTTAGAAAAAGCCCCAAGCCATTACACCGCCGTACCAGCCGGGTAGCGAAGCGGCTCGCGACCGGGGCTCCTCTGGCGAGAAGCACACAACGCGCCCGACAGGATTCGAACCTGTGACCTTCGGTTTCGTAGACCGACGCTCTATCCGGCTGAGCTACGGGCGCGTGCCCGGCGGATCGCGGCATCGGGTGGATGCGCGAACGCGGGAGGCGGGATTCTAGGGGCTCGGGGGGTCTGGGCGCAGATCCGGGACCGGGTGGCCGATCCGTCGCGCCTGCGGGCTAGTTGTCTTTGAGGCGGACGTGCCAGTTGACCGTCGCGGTCGCGACGCGGGTGCCGGAGCCGTCGGTCAGCTCGATCTCGCAGGGGAACTCGACCCGGCCCTCGGCGTCGAGGGTGGCGAGCGCGTCAGCGGCGTCGACACCGAGCTTGGCGTGCGCCTCGATCGGGCCTTCGGCGATCTTTTCGTAGTTGATGTCCGCGGAGCGGGCGAGCGGGGTGACGTCGCCCATGCGGATCGCGAAGGCGCCGACGAAGGCCGCCCCCGAGGCGGTCTCGGCGAGGGTGAAGAGGGCGCCGGCGTGCTGGCTGCCGACGTGGTTGAGCAGCTCCGGGCGGCGGGGCAGGACGACGGTCGCCTCACCGGCCGACATCTCGGTGATCTCCAGGCCGAGGTGGCCGGCGAAGGGCACGGCCATCGTCATCCCCTGCGCGATCGCGTCGAAATCCACGTTTGGCATCCCCGGCACTCCCACCATCGGGGCAGATGACCCGGCGCCGGAGCTCAGCGACCCTCGAACGTGGCGTGGCCGGGCCCGCCGTGCTCGAGAAAGGTCTTGACCGCGTTGCGCAGGTCCTCGGTCGCGAACAGGTCGGCCGCCTCGCTGCGCACCGCCTCGTCGGCGGCGGGCAGGCCGCCTTCGCGGAAGCGGCGCAGGATGTGCTTGGTCATCGCGTGCGCTTTGGTCGGCCCGGCCGCCAGCTCGGCGGCGAGCGCGCGGGTGCGCTGCTCGAACTCGTCCTCCGGGTAGATCCGGTTGACCACGCCCCAGCTCGCCATCTGCTCCGCCCCGAACAGCTCGCCGGTCATCACGAACTCCCGCGCCCGGCCGCTGCCGGCGCGCTCGGCGAGCCGCTGCGTCCCGCCCATCGACGGCGTCAGCCCGACCACTTTCTCGACCAGGCCGAACTTCGCCGCCGGGGTGGCGACGATCAGGTCGCAGGCGAGCGCCAGCTCGAAGGCCGCGGTCAGGGTGAGCGCGTGGGCGGCGAAGACGATCGGCGCCGGCAGCCGCTCGAGCGTGTCGATCAGGCCGAGCAGCTCGTCCCAGAGGGCGCTGCCCTGCTCGGGGGTCAGCCCCTCGAAGACGTGCACGTCGACCCCGCCCGAGACCGCCCTGCCCTCGGCGCGGATCAGCAGCGCCCGCGGCGGCTCGGCGGCGACCTCGGCGACCGCCGCCTCGAGGGCGTCGATCATCGCCTGGTCGAAGAGGTTCAGCGGCGGGCTGTCGAGGGTGATGACGGCGAGGCCGTCCTCCCGCTCCAGGCCCAGCGGCGAGCTGTCAGGGGACACGGTGCACCTCGAACAGATTAGTGCCGAGGTGCTGGTCGGGGAGGGCCGCGGTGATCGCGACCAGATCGCCGCTCTGGGCGACTCCGTGGTGGGCGGCGAGTCCGGCGCAGTCGCTGAGCAGCCCGCGCACGTCGGCGTCGTGGTCGCTGAGCACGGCGGTGACGCCGAACAGCGAGCTGAGCCGGCGCACCGTCTCGGTGCGCGGCGAGATCGCCAGGACAGGAACGTTGGGCCGGTGGGCGGAGATCAGCCGGGCGGTGCGCCCGCTGGTCGTCGGCACGACGATCGCCGTCAGACCGAGCCGGTAGACCGCGCCGACGGCGCCCTGGGCGACCGAGTCGGCTACGTCCTGGGTCTCCTGGTCGGTGCGGCCGAACAGCCACTCGGCGTAGGGCAGGTCCGGCTCGGTCGCGCGGGCGATCCGGTCCATCACCCGCACCGCCTCGATCGGATGCTGGCCGACCGCGGTCTCCTCGGAGAGCATGATCGCGTCGGTGCCGTCGTAGATCGCGTTGGCGACGTCGGTCACCTCGGCGCGGGTCGGACGGCGCGCGGTGACCATCGAGGCCAGCATCTGCGTCGCCGTGATCGAGGGCTTGGAGAGCCTGCCGGCGGTCCGGATCAGGCGCTTCTGCAGCGCCGGGACCTCGGCCAGCGGCACTTCGATCCCGAGGTCGCCGCGCGCGACCATGATCCCAGCGGTCGCCGCCTCGGCGATCTCCTCGATGTTCTCCGCCGCCTTCGGCCGCTCGATCTTGGCGATCAGCGGGATGTCGGAGCCGAGCTGGTCGAGCCGCTCGCGCACCGGGACGAGATCGGCAGCCGAGGAGACGAAGGAGACGGCGAGCAGGTCGACCCCGTGCTTGGCGGCGAACTCGGTCCAGCCGAGGTCGCCGTCGGTGGCCGCCGGCAGGGCGGCGCCGTCGGGGATGTTCATGCCCTTGTGGGAGGAGAGCGTCCCGCCGACCTCGACCTCGCAAGCGACGCCGTCGGACTCGGGGTCGCGGACGCGCAGCCGGATCGCGCCGTCGGCCAGGTAGACGACCTGGTTCTCGCGCAGCTCGGTCACTCCCGGCCAGGAGATCGGGATCCGCTCGCGGTCGCCCTCGGCCTGACTGTGGGCCAGGGTCACGTGCATGCCGGTCTCCAGCTCGGCGAAGTCGTCGCGCAGCTCGCCGATCCGCAGCTTCGGCCCCGGCAGGTCGCCGAGCACCGCGACCTCGCGGCCGACGACCACCGAGGCGCGGCGGATCGCCTCGATCACCTCGGCCTGTTTGTCTGTGCCGGCGTGGGAGAAGTTGAGCCGGAAGACGTCGGTCCCCGCGGCGATCATCTGCTCGAGCACCCCTGGATCCCAGCTCGCCGGGCCGACCGTGGCGACGATCTTCGTCCGCCGGTCCATGTGGGCCGGGCCTTTCGCTATCGGGATCCCGTTCACCCGATTGAAGATAGAGGTCAACTCCTCGGTGCTCCGTAAATGAGTTGTGAGTCCAAGCGATAACCCCCGTTTGGAGGGACGAGCCGGACCTGGCCGTCGTCCTATTCTTGATCGATCCGGTAAAGAATAGGGACGGCCGGCGGCGGAAGCGCGCGCGCTGAAGCGGAGAGGGAGGGATTCGAACCCTCGAGAGAGCTTGCGCCCCCTACTCGCTTAGCAGGCGAGTGCCTTCAGCCACTCGGCCACCTCTCCGGGCACTGCGGTCTCGATTGTAGGAATTAACCGGGGATCGCGGGGATAGGCTGGTCCGGGTGTCCGTTCCGCCCACCCAGTCCCACGACCGCTACGAGCGGATCTTCGCCGAGATCGAGGCGCCGTTCGCCTTCGTCGACCTCGACGCGATGTGGGCGAACGCGGACGCGATGCTGGAGCGGGCCGGCGGCAAGCCGATCCGGGTCGCGACCAAGTCGATCCGCTGCCGGGCGCTGACCGAGCAGATCCTGCGCCGCGACCAGGGCTTCGCCGGGCTGATGACCTACACCCTGCCCGAGACCCTGTGGCTCGCCGAGCAGGGGTTCGAGAACCTGCTGCTCGCCTACCCGACGGCCGACCTCGAGGCGCTCGGCGAGCTCTCGCTGCGCTCCGCCGCCCACCCGCAGGGAGCGCCGCTGGTGATGGTCGACTGCGCCGAGCACCTCGACGCGATCGAGTCGGTGCTGGGCGCAGGGGCACCGCCGGTGCGCGTCTGCATCGACCTCGACGCCGGCTGGTGGGCGCTGGGCGGGCGGATCAAGATCGGCCCGAAGCGCTCGCCCGTGCACACGGTCGAGCAGGCGGTCGCGCTGGCCCGCGAGATCGAGCGCCGACCGCAGATCGAACTCGACGGGCTGATGGCCTACGAGGGCCAGATCGCCGGGGTCGGCGACCGGCCGCCGGGCCGGCGCCTGCGCGGCGCGATGATCCGCACCATGCAGCGCCGCTCGTCGGCCGAGCTGGCCGAGCGCCGCGGCGCGGTGGTCGCCGCGCTGAGCGAGTTCGTCGAGCTGGAAGTCGTCAACGGCGGCGGCACCGGCAGCCTCGAGCTGACCGCGGCGGAGGCCGCCGTGACCGAGCTGACCGCCGGCTCGGGCTTCTACGCCCCCGCCCTCTTCGACCACTACTCCCGCTTCACCCTCACCCCGGCCGCCGGCTTCGCGCTGCCGATCGTGCGCAAGCCCTCGCCGAAGGTGGCGACCGCGCTCGGCGGCGGCTACCTCGCCTCCGGCGGTGGCGACGCGGGCCGACTGCCGGCCCCCTGGCTGCCCGCCGGCCTCACCCTCGACCCCGAGGAGGGCGCCGGCGAGGTGCAGACGCCGCTGCTCGGCGACGCCGCTGCGGGCCTGGCGATCGGCGACCGCGCCTACCTGCGCCACGCCAAGGCCGGTGAGCTCTGCGAGCGCTTCGACGTCCTCCACCTCGTCCAGGGCGAGGAGATCGTCGACACCGTGCCGACGTACAGGGGCGAAGGCAAAACGTTCCTCTAACCGAGAGCCAGCGCACGTTCGACGTTTGTAACCCAGAGGGTTACAAACGTCAGGGGGTCTTGGCCAGGGTTAGGGGCCGAGGACGCGTTCGGCGTACTGGTTGGTGAAGACGTGGCCGGGGTCGAGCTCCTCGCGGGCGGCCTGGAACTCGGCCCAGGCCGGGTAGCGGGGCTCCAGGGTCGCGGCGGTCTGGAAATGGCGCTTGCCCCAGTGGGGACGGCCGCCGTAGGAGTCCATGATCTCCTCGACCGCCTCGAAGTAGGGCCGCCACTCCATGCCGCGGTACTGGTGGACGGCGATGTAGGCGGTGTCGCGCTCGTGCGAAGGGCTCAGCGAGGCGTCATCGCCGGCCGCCACGCGCATCTCGATCGGGAAGAAGACCGGGTAGCGGTTCAAGCGCACCCACTCGATCACCCGCCGCGCCGCCTCGGGACCGTGCTCGCGGGGGACGCCGTACTCCATCTCGGTGAAGCGGACGCGCCGATCGTTGGCGAAGACCCGGTCGCTGCGGTCGGTCGTGCGACTGCCCGAGGCGACGCGGGCGGCGAAGCGCGAGAGCGCCGGGATCCGCTCCGGGAAACGCTTGCCCGCCGCCGAGAGCGCCTCCAACGCCCAGTTCTCGATCACGACGTCGTTGAGCTGGGTGGCGAGGCGCCCGCGCGGGCGCGGCGGCTCGTCGACCCGGTTTCGCTCCAGGACCAGGGCCGAGTCGGCGTAGGGAAAGGTGAACAGCTCGAAGTGATCGTTGGCGTCCGCACGCTCCTGGAACGCGTCGAGCACTGCCTCGCGCGGCTCCGGCGTGTCGACGCGGCGCAGCGTGAAGGCAGGGACGCAGCGCAGGGTCACGGCGGAGATCGCGCCGAGCGCCCCGACCCCGACCCGCGCCGCACGCAGCAGCTCCGGGGTGGCGCTGTCGAGCTGGCGGGTGTCGCCGTCGGCCATCACCATCTCGATCGCCTCGATCTGGGCGGAGATATTGCGCAGCCGCGCGCCGGTCCCGTGGGTTCCGGTCGAGATCGCCCCGGCGACGGTCTGGCTGTCGATGTCGCCGAGGTTCTCCATCGCCAGCCCGAGCCGGGCGAGCTGCTCGTTCAGGTCGGCCAGCACGGTGCCGGCGCCGACCCTGACCAGGCCGGTGGCGGGGTCTGCCTCCAAGACTCCGGACAGCGCCTCGACACGGATCATCGTCGCCTCGGTCATCGCCGCTTCGGTAAACGAGTGGCCGGAGCCGGCGACGCTGACCCGCCGCCCCGCCGCCGCCGCGCCGGCGACCGCGTCGGCCAGCTCCTCGCGACTCCCAGGCCGGCGGATCTCGGTCGGGTGGCAGACCTGGTCCCCCGCCCAGTTGACCCACGCTCCCGCCACCGTTCAGCCCTCCGCCGGCCGCGCGGCCGGCGCCGACGGCAGCGCCCGCAGCGCGTAGAAGACGGTGAGCATGAGCAGCACGGCGATCGTCGCGCTGGGCACGACGTCGCCGGTCAGCGTGGCGGCGACCCCGCCGCCGACGCCGCCGATCACCTGACCGGAGGCCCAGGCCATGTTCGACAGCCCGGCCGCGAAACCCTGATGCAGGCCGCTCGACTCGGCGACGTCGGAGAGCAGCGTCAGCGCCGGCGCGAAGCAGAGCCCGGCGCCGAGCGAGGTGACGATCAGGCCGGTGAGCATGACCCCGAGCACCTGCGCCACAGCGATCGTCAGCATCGCGAACACGCAGATCGAGAGCCCGGCCACGTACGGCGTCCGTCGCCCGACCCGGTCGGAGAGGCGTCCGGCGATCGGCGCCAGGATCGCCTCCAGGCCAGCCCCGGCGATGAACCCCGCCGCGATCACGCCGTGACTGCCGCCGAGGTCGTCGATCCGCAGCGGCACCAACACCTCGATCGCGCCGAACATCGTCGAGGGGACGGCGACGAAGAGGACGGCGTTGAGCACCGGCCGACTGCTGATCCTCTCCCAGACCTCGCGCAGGTCCTGGCGTTCGGGCGGGCGCGCCTCGGGCGTTCCCGCGGCCACATAGGCGAGCAGCAGCGAGATCGCCAGGACCGAGCCGAACACCGGCGCAGTCCCGATCGACCCGGCCAGCGCTCCCAGCGCCGGACCGAGCAGGGCGCCGGCGACCGCGGTGCCGAGCGCGGTGCCGATCACCGAGCCGCGCTTCTCGTCGGGCGCGGTCGTGATCAGCCAGGTCAGCGCGCCCGACCAGACCAGCGCCCCGGCGACGCCCTGGATGAAACGGGCGACGTCGAGCAGGACGATCTGCTCAGCGAGGCCGAAGGCGAGGCTGGAGACGCCGAGCATCGAGAGGCCGGCGATCACCGTCTTGCGCGGGCCGACCTGGCTGGCGATCAAGCCGGCGGGCAGCGAAGCCAGCAACGTGCCGGCCGCGTAGGAGGCGGAGAGGATGCCGGCCTGGGCGTCGCTGAGGCCGAGGTCGTCGGCGTACTCGGGCAAGAGCGGCGCGATCGCCGAGAAGAAAACGACGTCGAGGAAGATCATCGTCGAGGCGAGTACCAGCAGCTTGCGCATCGGCCAATCCAATCAGTACGAGGGACTCTGAGCGGGACGGCCTCCCTTTAGCATTCGCCCGTCTCCCCTGGAGGGGTGGCAGAGCGGTTGAATGCGCCGGTCTTGAAAACCGGTGGGCGTCGTAAGGCGCCTCGTGGGTTCGAATCCCACCCCCTCCGCTCCCTCTGGCAGGAAACCCCACTCCAGAGCCGAACGAGCCCGGTATGGAAAGGGTCGCCAGACGAGCTGGCCGCGAGGAGCGCTGGCGCCAGCGCGCCGAGCGGGCCCGCGACGCCTTCGGGCTGGTGCTGGCGCTCGTGCTGCTCACCTACGTGCTCAGCTCACTGCTCGGCAATCGCGGCTGGCCGGCGGTGCTGATCAGCGTCTCGATCGCGGCCACCTCGATCGTCGCGCTGGTCAGCTCGCACTCGAAGCGGCGCATGGTGCGATTGGCGATCCTGATCTCGGCGCTCTCGGTCCTCTCGACGGTGATCGCGGCGATCACCGACACCCACCTCTGGCTCAACATCGCCGCGGGCATCCAGATCCTGCTGCTCGCGGTGGCGATGATGGCGGTGCTGCGGCGGGTGATCACGACCGCCGAAGTCGGCTCGCGCACGATCCTCGGCGCGCTCAGCGTCTACGCCGTGCTCGGCCTGCTCTTCACCTACCTCTACGGAACTATCGACCGGCTGCAGAGCACGCCGTTCTTCGAAGGCCACCCCAATCCCGACGGCAGCGACTTCATCTTCTTCAGCTACACGACGCTGACCACGACCGGCTACGGCAACCTGGTCCCCAACGGTCAGCCGGGCGAGATGCTCGCCGGGATCGAGATGATGCTCGGCGAGATCTTCCTCGTCACCCTCGTCGCCGGGCTGGTCAGCCTCTGGCGACCCGGCGAAGGCCTGAAGGAGCGTTTGGCCCGCAAAGGCAAGAGCGTTCCCGGCGAGCCGCCGCCGCCCGAGTCAGCGGGCTAGCGCCGCCTCCATCTCGGCCAGCTTCGACTCGATCCCGGCCGAGATCCCGTCGCAGATCTGGTGCACGCCCGGATCGGTGATCCGGTAGAGCGAGCTGGTGCCCTGCTTGCGGCGGGAGACGAAGCCCTCGCCATGCAGTGCCGCGAGGTGCTTGGAGACGTTCTGCTGGGAGCCGCCGACGGCGCTGGCGATCTCCCCCACCGAGACCTCGTCCTCGCGGCGCAGCAGGTCGAGGATGCGCAGTCGGGTCGGGTCGGAGAGGGCGCGGAAGCGGCGCGCAATCAGCTCGGCTGCATCGGGGGGTAGCGGCGTCGTTCTCACTGTGTTATCGTACCATCTACAACTGTTAAGTTGTTCAGTTGTTGACTTGTAGATTTGTGAAGGAGGAGGACTCCGATGTCGGACAGGTTAGGACTCGTAGGCAGACTGGGCCGCCTCTCGGCCACCCACCGTGGCTGGGTCTTCCTGATTTGGGCGATCGTCGCCGTCGGCCTCGGGGCGCTGGCGCCGCGGGTCGAGACGGCGCTCTCCGGCGCCGGCTGGCAGGCCGAAGGCTCGGAGTCGGTCGCGGTGCGCGAGCAGGTCGACCGCGCCTTCGGCGGCGTCGGCGCCTACGCGCTGCAGGTCGTGGTCCACTCCGAGCGCGCGAGCGCCGGTGAGCCGGCCTTCGAGGCGACCCTCGCCCGGGTCGAAGGCGTGCTCGCCGCCGACCCGGCGGTGGCCCGCGTGATCCCACCGCAGCCGGGAACGGGCCTCGCCGCCGACGGGCGCACCGCGATCGTCACCGGCACGGCCGCCGCGGGTCCGAACGAGATGGTCGCGGCCGCCGGCGACCTCGAGCCCGCCGTCGGAGACGCCGCCGCGCCCGGGCTCGAGGCGAACCTGACCGGCGCCGCCGGGATGTGGTCGGGCTTCAACGAAGCCAACCGCGAGGCGATGCTGAAGTCGGAGCTGATCTCCTGGCCGGTCACCTTGGCGATCCTCGTCCTCGCCTTCGGCTCGCTGGTCGCCGCCGGGTTGCCGCTGATGCTGACGATCGTCGGGCTCGTCGCCTCCGCCGGCGTCCTCTACCTCGGCACCCTGATCTCGCCGATCTCGATCTGGGCGATGAACTTCGCGCTGATGTTCGCCCTCGCGCTGGGGATCGACTACGCGCTGTTCGTGGTGATGCGCTTTCGCAGCGCCTTGCGCCACCCCGGCGCCGATCCCATCGTCGCGGCCGCCGCGACGATGGACACCGCCGGCAAGGCGGTGCTGTTCTCGGGTCTGACCGTGTTGGTCTCGCTCTCGGCCGTGATGCTGGTGCCGAGCCCCGCCTTCCGCTCCGTCTCGCTGGGGATCATGATCGCCGTCCTCTTCGTGATGGCCGCGGCGCTGACCCTGCTGCCGGCGGTGTTGGCCAAGCTCGGCCCGCGGGTCGACAGGTTCGCCCTCCCCTGGGCTCGCGCGGACGGTCGGCGCTCGGCCCGCCTCGCCGCCTGGGGCGAGCGCCTCTGGCGCCGGCCGCTGCTCTTCGGAAGCGTCGGCCTCGCCCTCCTGCTGGTCGCGTCGCTGCCCGCGCTGGGGCTGAAGACCGGGATGCCCTCGATCACGGTGGTGCCCAGGGACGACCCGGCGCGGATCGGCCAGGAACAGATCGGAGCGGCCTTCGGCCCCGGCGCTCCCGGCACGCTGCAGGTGACCGCGCCGGCGGCAGGGTCCGAGCGGACGGCTGCCCTGCTGGCGACCGACCCCGCGGTCGCTTCGGTGGCACCGGCCGTCGTCGGATCCGGCGGTCGGGCCCTGATCCAGGCGGTGCCCTCCGCCGCCCCCTCGACCCCGCAACTGGGCCGGCTGGTGGACCGCCTGCGCGCCGAGCTCCCGCCGGGGGCGCTGGTCGGCGGCCCGGCGGTCGAGAACCTCGACCTCGAGCGGGCGCTGGCGGCAAAGACCCCGCTGGCGGTCGCCGTCATCCTGTTGCTCGGCTTCACCCTCATGCTGGTCGCCTTTCAGGCTCCGCTGGTGGCGGCGATCGGCGTGCTCGCCAACCTGCTCGCAATCGGTGCCGCCTTCGGGATCGCCAAGCTGATCTTCCAGGACGGGCACCTCAGCGGCCTGCTCGGCTTCGAATCGCAGGGCTTCCTCAACGCCTGGGGTCCGATCTTCTTCTTCGCGATGATCTTCGCGATCGCGATGGACTACACCGTCTTCCTGCTCTCCTCGGCGCGCGAGCACTGGGAGGAGACCGGCGACGCCAGGGCGGCGATGGTTGGCGGACTGGCCGACTCGGGCCGGGTGATCCTCGCCGCCGGCGCCGTGATGGTCGCCGTGTTCTTCACCTTTGCCCTCTCCGGCCCGCTGCCGCCGAAGGAAATGGGAGTGATCCTCGGGATCTCGGTCCTGCTCGACACCTTCGTCGTGCGGCTACTGCTGCTGCCGGTCTTCCTGCGCCTCGCCGGCGACGCCGCCTGGTACCTGCCGCCGTGGCTGCGCCGGGCCCTGCCGGACATCCGCTTCGGGCACGGCGAGGGCGCCGATCCGGTGTCGGCGGTGAGCGCGGCCGCCCGTTCGGCTGCCTAGGTCCGCCTAGTCGGCGAGCTCGACGCGCTCGATCGTCTGCGGCTCGACCGGCTTGTCACCGGCGCCGGTCGGCGTCGACTCGATCGCGTCGACCACGTCCATGCCCTCGACGACCGTGCCGAACACGGTGTGCTTCCCGTCCAGCCAGGGCGCCGCCCCGGTGGTGACGATGAAGAACTGCGAGCCGTTGGTGTTGGGCCCCGCGTTGGCCATCGCCAGCGCGCCGCGCACGACCTTGTGGTCGTTGAACTCGTCCTCGAAGGTGTAGCCGGGACCGCCCCGGCCGCTGCCCTCGGGGCAGCCACCCTGGATCATGAAGTCCGGGATCACCCGGTGGAAGATCAGCCCGTCGTAGAACCCGTCCGCGGCCAGCTTGCGGAAGTTCTCGACGGTTTTCGGCGCGTCCTCGTCGTGGAACTCGAGCACGATCGCCCCGGCGTTGGTGTGAAGGGTGGCTTTCGACATGGGCGTGAACCCTAGCGGCCGCTGACATCGACCGTTATCGGGCGCGAGGAGCCGGACGCGTAGGGCCAGCCCTCCTCGGCCAGCGCCGTGGCCCGCAGGCGGACGCGGGCGGCGCCGCTGACGTAGCGGAAGCGGTAGCGCGCTCGGAAGCGGCCACCGTGGTCAGAGCGGGTGACCAGGACCGGGCGCCAGCGCCCGGTCGCCTCCTCGCGGTACTCGATCGCGACCAGCTTGCCGCGGCGCGGGACGCTCGCCCCGGCGGCGCGCACCAGGCCGCTGAGCCGCAGGACCTCGCCGGTGCGGAGCTCGGCGCGGGAGGCGCGCAGCGAGACGCCGGCCCGCACCCGCAGCTCCAGCGGGCGGCGGCGGGCGGGCTCGAGCCCGGCGTCGCCGGCGAAGCTGACCGTGACCCGGCGCGACGGCCCGGCGGGAAGGCGCAACTCGAAACCACCACGCTCACCGGAGCGGCCTCCGCTCACCACGGTCGGCGCCAGGGCGCCCCGCGAGGGCCGGGCGACGACGCGCAGCTCCCGGCCGGAGATGCCGCCGCCGCCGATACGGACGAGCCGGCCCTCGACCGCGGCCGGCGCCCCGAACGGGACGGTCAGCGTCTGGCCGCGCCCGGCGGGGCCGCGCAGCGCCGCGAACAGGCGCGCCTTTCCGCGCGCCGCCGGCGCCGGCACCTCGATCGCCATCCGGGTTCCGTCGGTGCGCAGCGCGCTCGAGGCAGCGTTCCCCGCGGCGTCGAGCGCGTCGGCGCGAAACAGGTAGGTGCCGGGCGCGAGCTCGGGCGTCGGCGCCAGCAGGCTCGCCGTGCTGGGCGCCTCGCCCTCCGCAAGCCTGGTCGGCAACTCGATCCAGCGCCGCGAATCGGCAGCTCGGTAGAGGATCGTGCCGGAGTGCGGCCCGGAGTGAACGTCCGCGACCTCGGCCTGAAGCCGAGCCGGGACGGTGGTGTCCTCGCCGGGAGCGAAATTGACGCTGGGAGGCACGTCGTCGAAGCGCAGCGGCACCGTCACGGCGGAGGCCGGTGACTCGTTGCCCGCCTCGTCGCGGAGCCAGAGCGCCAGCGAGTAGCTACCGGCCGCCGGAACGGCAAGCGGGTCGAGCGAGTCGCGGTGGCGACCGGCGGCGAAGCGGGTGCCGCTGTCGAAGCCCGCCGGGCCGGTCAGCCGCCAGGACGCGCCGGCGATCGGGCTCGCGGCGCCTTGGTCCGGGTTGCTCCAGCCGAGTGCGAACTCGCCGGCACGGCGCCAGCCCTGCGCGCCGACGAGCGCAGCGGCGCGCGGCTGCGCAGGGGAGTTGTTGTCGATCAGGACGGTGCGCGACGGCGCACAGGCGCTGTTGTCGGCGAAGTCGGTGACGCAGTGACGGAGCGCGTGCGGGCCGTCGCTGAAGCTCGTCGTGGCGATGGACTGCAGCGCCGAGACGCCGGTCAGGCAGGGCCGCATCCGGGTCGCCCGCCACTCACCGCCGATCGACGCCTTCTCGCACGGGTACTCGGTGAGCGCGACGCGGGCGCCGTCGAGGGTGGTCTCGCCGAAGCGGACCCCGGAACCCGAGTCATCGCCGGCGACGGCGACGAACTGGGAGCCGCGCTTCCAGCCGGGATCGGTCAAAGGGCCTTCGAGGCGCGCCCAGCCGGGCGCGCCCCCGTCTTCGACCGTGATCGTCAGGGCCCGCAGCGCCGACCACGAAGTTCCCGCCAATGAACAGGAACTGCCCTCCCCGCGGGCACAGAGCAGCCTGTCTTCGAACGCCGCCACGCCGTGCGGAAAGCCGGCGACGAACTCGCCCGGCGAGAGATCCGTCGCCGCGGCGGAGAGGAAGGGTTCGAAGCCCCCACCCCAGTTGACGCCGCCGAGCCGCTGCTCGAAGCCGTCGTGCAGGGCATGCCACCAGGTGCCTCGCACCTGCGTGATCCCCGTCCCCGCCGGTGCGCTCCAGCGCCAGCGCGCGAAGCGGGTGCCGCTGATGGTGTCCTGACCGTCCCGGGTCACGCTCTTCAGGTGGACGCCGTCGAAGGGATCGGAACCCGCCGGCGGCACGCAGTAGCCGTCGGGGCGGAACTTGGTGCCGCCGCTGGTGTCGGCCCACTCGGCGTCGGCACCGACGCGCCAGCCGCACTGGGCAACCGTGTACTTGCCGGCTCGCGCCTCGGCTGCGAGGACCAGCAACAGCGCCACCGCCAGCCCGATCCCCATCGCCACGATCCGGCCCAACCCGCCGCGCGTCCCCGACATACGACCTCCCTCGCTCGCCTGCGTACGACGGCGTCAAGGGCAACCGGGGCGCGAACTCTCCCCTCCCACGGCCGCGCGGCCGGCCCGCCGGCTTTGCGAGAATGCGGCCATGTCTCTTCCCACCCCAGAGCAGATCACCGAGAAGCTGCGCGCCGTCATCGACCCCGAGCTGCGCAAGAACATCGTCGAGCTGGGCATGGTCCGCTCGATCGACGTCCAGGAGGGAGGCCGGATCGAGGTCATCGTCTCGCTGACCACCGCCGGCTGTCCGATCCGCTCCCACTTCGAACAGGCGGTCGCCCAGCAGGTCTCCGAGCTGGAGGGCGTGACCAGCGTCGGCGTCGGCTTCGACGTCCTCTCCGACGAGGAGAAAGCGAACCTGCAGCAGACCCTCGGCCGCGGCAAGCTGCCGCAGGGCGCGCTGGCCAAGGTCAAAAACGTGATCTGCGTCTCCTCAGGCAAGGGCGGCGTCGGCAAGTCGACGATGACCGCCAACCTGGCCGCGGCGCTGACCGCCGAAGGCCACCCAGCCGGGGCGCTCGACTGCGACGTCTACGGCTACTCGATCCCGCGCATGCTCGGGGTCAACGAGAAACCGGAAGTGAACGGCGAGCGCAAGATCCTGCCGCCGGTCTCGGCCGGGGGCGTCAAGGTGATGTCGATCGGCTTCTTCGTCGAGGAGAACTCGGCCGTCGTCTGGCGCGGACCGATGCTCCACAAGGCGATCCAGCAGTTCCTCGAGGACGTCGCCTGGGACGAGCTCGAGTACCTGCTGCTCGACCTGCCGCCGGGGACCGGCGACGTCTCGATGACGCTCGCCCAGCTGCTGCCGCAGGCGAAGTTCGTGGTCGTCACCACGCCGCAGCCGGCCGCCCAGTCGGTCGCCCGCCGCGGCGCCGAGATGGCCGGGAAATTCGACCTCGAGATCCTCGGCGTGATCGAGAACATGTCCGGCTTCACGACCCCCGACGGCGAGCGCTTCACGATCTTCGGCGAGGGCGGCGGCCAGATCCTCGCCGACGAACTCGACGTGCCGCTGCTCGGCAAGGTGCCGCTCTCCGAGCCGCTGCGCGAGCACGCCGACTCGGGCGATCCGCTGGTCACCGCCGAACCGGACTCGCCCGCCGCGCAGGCGATCCGCCAGGCGGCCAGGGGAATCATCGCCTCGACCCCGCAGGAGCTGCCGGTGCTGCAGTCGACGCCGAGCCCCGCGGAAGCGCCGCCGGTGAGCGGTACGCCGCTGCCCGTCGTCCAGGGCTAGCTACCGAATCCGAACCCCAGCGCAACTCCCTCAAGGGGGTTGTGTTAGCTTTTCCAAACAATTGCCTAATCCCTGGCACACGTCGGGGAGCGGGGGACCCAGGTTTTCGGGGCGAGCCCACCCTTAGGTGGGGGCGCAGGCTCCTTCAGCGCTAGCCCGTCAGCTAACTCCGCCGGCCCACGAAGGAGGACAACGGATGACGCTCGCGCGACGGGCGGCCACCTCGGTCGTCTTATGCAGTGCAATAGCAGTGCTAGCGGTGGCGCCGGCCACGGCACAGGCGGCTATCGGCGGCCTCTCCCCACACACGGTGAAGAGCGCCGAGACGAGTGAGCCGGCAACGTCGACCAGCCCTGCGCCGGCGGGCAAGGCGGCGCTCGTCAACGGCCGGGCGGTCGCGCCGATCGACGCCCCGCCCGCGGTCAGGAAGGTGATCGCCGCGGCGAACAAGATCCGCACCAAGCCCTACATCTACGGCGGCGGCCACGCCCGTTGGTGGGACAGCGGCTACGACTGCTCGGGCGCGGTCAGCTTCGCGCTCAAGGGCGGCAACTTCCTCAGCAGCCCACTGCCCTCAGGGCCGATGGCGAGCTGGGGCGCGGCCGGCCGCGGTCGCTGGATCACCGTCTACTCGAACGCCGGCCACGCCTACGCGGTGATCGCCGGCTTGCGCTGGGACACCGCCGGCAACAGCGGCTCCAGCGGCCCGCGCTGGAGCACCAGCCTCGCCGCCGGAGCCAGCGGCCCCTTCGTCGCGCGGCACCCCGTCGGCTACTAGCCGGCGGGGGCCATCGCGCGGGCGATCACGACCCGCTGGATCTCGTTGGTGCCCTCGTAGATCTGGGTGATCTTGGCGTCGCGCATCATCCGCTCGACCGGGTACTCGTTGACGTAGCCGTAGCCACCCAGCACCTGGATCGCCTCGACCGTGACCTTCATCGCGTTGTCGGAGGCGATCAGCTTCGCCATCGAGGTCCACTTGCCGAGGTCGGCCGGCCGCTGCGGGCGGTCGGCCAGCGAGCAGGCCTTGTAGAGCAGCTCGCGCGCCGCCGCCGTGCCAGCCTCCATGTCGGCGAGCTTGAACTGGATCGCCTGCAGCTGGTTGATCGGCTTGCCGAAGGCGATCCGCTCCGAGGCGTACTGGTTGGCGAAGTCGGTCGCGCCCTGGGCGATCCCGACCGCCTGCGCGGCGGCGCCGAGCCGGGTCCGTTCGAGCGTGCCGAGCGCGACGCTGAGCCCGCGCCCCTCCTCGCCGATCAGGTTCTCCTGCGGGACGCGCACGTCGGTGAAGCTCGGCGAGCCGGTCGGCGACCCCTTGATCCCGAGCTTGTGCTCGAGCTGGCCGGGGTCGAAGCCCTGGCGCTCTTTCTCGACGACGAAGGCACTGATCCGGCGGTTCTCGCGGTCGGTCATCGCGAAAACGACGTAGAAGTCGGCGACCCCGGCGTTGGTGATCCAGCTCTTCTGGCCGTTGATTACCCACTCGTCGCCGTCGCGGACCGCGTTGGTCCGCATCGCGGCGGGGTCCGAGCCCGCCTCCGGCTCGGAAAGGGCGAAGGCCGGCGACCACTCACCGCTGGCGCAGCGAGGCAGGAAGCGCTCTTTCTGCTCGTCGGAGCCGAATAGCTGGATCGGCAGGGTGCCGAGCTCCTGGATCATCAGGATCAGGGCGCTGGAGGCACACGCCTTGGCGATCTCCTCGACCCCGATCTGCAGCATCAGCGTGCCGGTACCGGTGCCTCCATACTGCTCGTCGAAGGGCAGGCCGAGGATGTCCTGCTCGGCGAGCAGCTTGCGAACGTCCCACGGGTACTCGGCGGTGCGGTCGATCTCGCCGGCCCGCGGGGCGATCTTCTCGACCGCGATCTGGCGAATCGTCTCGCGGAAGTCGAGCATCTCCTCGGGGATCGAGTAGAGCCCCTCCCCTACCTCGACACCGCTCATCGGCCACTCCCTTCGTTGCGTTGGTCCAGTTCGGAGATGATCTGCCGTCGCTCGGCCGGCGTGTAGCTGCTCCACTCGGCGATCTCGTCCAGCGTGCGACGGCAGCCTTCACAGTAACCACTCTCCTCGTCGATCACGCAGATGTCGTTACAGGGCGACTCGATCGCTTCCGGCGCCGCGTACTCGGCCATGTAGCGCAGGCCGGCGATTGCCCGCGAGCCGTACCAGGAGGTCATCTCGCCGTCGATCAGCGAGACCTCGGCCCCGGGCAGGGCCGCTGCCACCTCGGCCACGTGGTGCTCCTTGAAGTGGAATGGCTCGCTGCTCAGCAGCACGCGATCGACCCCGACGAACCTGGCGAGCTCGACCTCCGGGTAGCGCTCCGTGCACTGTGCTGGTTGGGTGGTCCAGTTGAAGAGGGAGAGCATGCGCGAGACGTAGGTCGCGGGGGCGACGGTCATCCAGGGCTCCCGCCAGATCAGGTAGAGCACCCGGCGAGGTGGATAGGCCGCGGCGGTCGCCTCGGCGTAAGCCCGCTCGAACTCCTCGCAGAGCCGCTCGGCCTCGGCCTCGCGGCCGAAGATGCCGCCCATCTCGCGGTAGAGGTCGAGGTTGTCGCGCGGACCCTGTGGGTGGGTGACGACGACATTGGGGACGAACTCGGCCAGCGCCTCGGCGTCCTCGCGGCGGTTCTCGTCGACGTTGACGATCGCGTGCGTCGGTTCGAGCGCCCGCACCTCCTCCAGCTTCACGTCCTTCGTCCCCCCCACCTTCGGGATCTCCCGCACCGTCTCCCAAGGGTGGATGCAGAAGCCGGTGCGGCCGACCAGCTGGCGCTCGAGCCCGAGGTCGCAGAGCAGCTCGGTGACGCTGGGGACCAGCGAGACGATGCGCACCGAGTCAGAAAACGGGCGTCTCCGTGTAGGTCCCGAAGACCTCTTGCATGGCGGCGATCATCTCACCCTCGGTCACCTGCACGCGGGCAGCCTCGATGATCGGCGGCATCATGTTGCCCTCGCCCGCCGCCACCCGCTTGAGCTCGACCAGGGCCAGCTCGACCGCGGCCGAGTCGCGCCCCGCCCTGGTCCCCTCGAGTCGGCGGACCTGCTTGGCTTCGAGCGCCGGGTCGATCTTCAGGATCGGCGTCTGGGCTTCGTCGTCTTCGGTGAAGTCGTTGACCCCGACGACGATCCGCCGCCGCTCGTCCAGCTCGCGCTGGTAGGTGAAGGAGGCGTCGGCGATCTCGCGTTGGGGGAAGTTGCGGCGGATCGCCTCGACCATGCCGCCGAGCTCGTCGATGCGGGCGAAGTAGCGGTAGGCCGCCTCCTCCATCTCGTCGGTCAGCTTCTCGACGAACCACGAGCCGCCGAGCGGGTCGGCGGTGTTGGTGACGCCGATCTCGCTGGCGATGATCTGCTGCGTGCGCAGGGCGACCCGGACCGCCTCCTCGGTCGGCAGCGCCAGCGCCTCGTCGTAGGAGTTGGTGTGCAGCGACTGGGTGCCGCCGAGCACGGCCGCCAGCGCCTCCGTGCTGGTCCGGACGATGTTGTTGAGCGGCTGCTGCGCGGTCAGCGAGACCCCCGCGGTCTGCGCGTGGAAGCGCAGCCTCATCGACTCCTCCTTGCGGGCGCCGTAGGTGTCGCGCAGCTCGCGCGCCCAGATCCGGCGGGCGGCGCGGAACTTGGCGATCTCCTCGAAGAAGTCGATGTGGGAGTTGAAGAAGAAGGAAAGGCGGGGAGCGAAGTCGTCGACGTCGAGGCCGCGCTCGATCGCCCGCTCGACGTAGGTGAAGCCGTCTTTGAGGGTGAAGGCGAGCTCCTGCTGGGCGGTCGAACCGGCCTCGCGGATGTGGTAGCCGGAAATCGAGACCGGGTGCCAGCGCGGCATGTTCTCGGTGCACCATTCGATCATGTCGGTGACCAGGCGCAGAGCCGGGTCGATCGGGAAGCACCACTCTTTCTGGGCGATGTACTCCTTGAGGATGTCGGTCTGGATCGTGCCGCCGAGCCGCTCCGGCGGCACTCCCTGGCTCTCTCCGACGAGCACGTAGAAGGCGAGCAGGATCGCCGCCGGCGCGTTGATCGTCATCGACGTGGTGACACCGCCCAGCGGGATGCCGGCGAAGAGCTGCTCCATGTCGGCGAGCGTGTCGACGGCGACGCCCTCGCGGCCAACCTCCCCGAGGCTGCGGGTGTGATCGGAGTCGAAGCCCATCAGGGTCGGCATGTCGAAGGCGACGGAGAGCCCCGTCTGCCCGTGGTCGAGCAGGTAGTGGAAGCGCTCGTTGGTCTCTTCGACCGTGCCGAAGCCGGCGAACTGCCGCATCGTCCAGAGCCGCCCCCGGTACATCGAGGGATACGGGCCGCGGGTGAAGGGATACGCGCCGGGGTAGCCGACGCGATCCTCGGCGCCGGAGACCTGGTCGGCCTGCGTGTAGAGCGGCTCGATCCCGTGCCCCGAGATAGTCGAGAACTCGACGTCGCGCTCGGGGGTGGCCGCGTAGGCCCGGCGCCACTCCTCGGCGCTGACCGGCACTCGCTTCGGGTCCCCCGACACGCGGCTCACAAATAGGAGGAATACCACGTATCTCTCCCAAAGCAAATCGCGAGTCCGCCCTGGGGGTCGCTATTCGCCCCTCCGGGCGGACTCGCGATCAGGCCGCGTCGAAGTCGCCGGCGCCGTCGCGGAGGACGCGCAGCGTCTGGAAGATCGAGACGAGGTGCTGCTCGTCGAGCGGCGCGGTGGCGAAGTCGGCCTCGTGCAGTGCCGTGGTCGCCGCCTCGGCCGCCTCATGCCCCTTCGGGAGGATCTCGGCGAGCACCGTGCGGCCGTCGGTCTCGTGGGGGACGCGGCGGACCAGGCCGACCTTCTCGAGGCCGTCGATCGTGTTGGTGACGCTGGTCCGGTGGACCTGCAGGCGCTCGCCGATCTTGCCGAGCGGCAGCGCCCCGCGGCGGCTGAAGTGCAGCAGCATCAGCACCTCGTAGCGCGCGAAGGTCAGCTCGAAGGGCTCGAGCAGCTCGTTCAGTCGCGCCATCAGGATCTGGTGGACGCGCATGATCGAGGTGACCGCGACCATCTCGGTCGCCGCCTCCTCGCTCCAGCGCTCACGCCAGTGGCGGCGGGCCTCCTCGATCGGGTCGAAGGGGAGCGGTGGCGCGGTCACGACGGGGCAGTGTGACAGCGCCGCCCGTCAGCGGGCGCCGAGCAGCTTGATCGCGGTCAGCGCCGCGACCTGGCGGAGCACGACCGGGCCCATCGCTCGGAACAGCTCGCGTTCGCGCTTGGCCATCCGCCCCACCGGCTCGATCTCGCGCGGTTCGACGCTGGAGACCGAGGCCGTTTCGGTGACCGGCCCGGCCGGGGCCGTTTCGACCGCGCTGAGGCAGCCGAGGATCCCTTCGGCGATCAGCTGGGCGCGGTAGTCGGCGCCCTCTTCGCTCGGGTGCAGGTTGTCCGGCTGCAGCATCTGTGGCTGCGTGTTGGCCACGGTCGCCCAGTCGGGAGTCTGGGTGCCCGGCCGCGAGGCGGCGAATTCGTGCACGACGCGGTTCTTGCCGCGGTTGTTGAAGCCTTCGACGGTGTAGCCGTGGATCGTCGGCACGACCATGCAGCGGTTGCCGACGGTCGCCGCCACCTTGGCCAGGTTTTCCTCGAGGATCTGGGGATATTGCGGGTTGTCGTTGGTACCGCCGTCGAAGACGATCACCGACATCGACGGTTCGTAGCTTTCTTCGAAGAGGTCGAGGATTTCGTAGGTGTTGGAGCCGCCGACGGCGTTGACGGTCAGTTCGATCCCGGGCAGGTACTTGTCGAAGTGCAGCGAGGTCGATTCCTCGAGGCTGTCGCCGACGACCAGCACCTTTGGCGCCGCGACGGCCGAGGGGACCGTGACGGCCAGGGCCGCCAACGCGATCGCGACCCCTGCCGCGGCATGCCTGCGCGCTTTCCGCATCACCCAACTTCTACATTACGGAGATGATCGAGGCCCGATCCGCGCTGGCCCGGTACGCCACTGCCGGCCTCCTGACCGCCGCCGGGGCGCTGATCATCGCCCTCCCCGGCTGCGGTGGCGACAGCCCCGCCCAGGCGGGCGACCCGACGATCTCGACCCCCACCGCGAAGGCGCCGGCCAAGGCCGCGCCGGCGACGACCAACCCGCGCTGCCGGAAACAGGTCGGCGGGTTCCTCGAAGCGATGGACGACCTGCGCGAACGCTTGGTCAACGGGCTCAGCTACGAAGAGTACGTCGTCGAGATCGACGCGATCCGGGCGAGCTACGACGAGGTCCCGGTCAAGCAGCTCTCGGTCGACTGCCTCGTCGGCTCGGGCTCGCCCGGAGAGAAGGCCTTCACCAGATACATCGACGCCGCGAACTCATGGGGCGACTGCATCGGCGAAGAAGGCTGCGACGCGCCAACCGTGGAACCGGTGCTGCAGAAGCAGTGGAAGGTCGCCGCCCACTTCCTCGACGAAGCCAACCGGGGGCCCGGGGGCAGCTCCAGCAGCTGACGTCAGGCCTGCGGGGCGGCGCCGTTGTCGGCCGGCAGCCCGATCAGCGCCAGATGGCGGGGCACGTAGAAGGCGGCGACCTGATCGAGGGTGAGCACGCCGCCGGGCCGGTACCAGTGCCAGACGCTGTTGTAGAGGCCGAGCACGGCGCGGCTGAGCAGCTGCGGATCGGCCTCGGGCAGGACCCCCTGCGCCATGCCGCGGGTCAGGTGCGTCGCCCAGAGCACCTCGAAGTCGCGGATGCGGGCGCGGGCGACCTGGCGCGCCTCCTCCTCGCGGGGCGAGGAGCGGCGCTCGCCGACCCGCCCCTGCTCGGCGACGAGCACGCGGCGGCGCTGCACCCCGAGCTCGTCGAGGTCGAAGGCGGCGTAGAGGACCTTGGCGACGCCCTCGGCGAACTCCTCCTCGGCGGTGATCCGTTCGAAATCGGCGCGGATCGCCTCGGTCGCCTCGGCCATGATCACGTACAGGCAGTGCAGCTTCGACTCGAAGTAGTGGTACAGCGCCGTCGAGCCGACGCCGACCGCGCTGGCCACGTCCGCCCACTTGGTGTCCTCGTAGCCGCGGTGACCGAAGTACTCGGTCGCCACGTTGACGATCTCCGCCCGCTTGTTGCGCGACGAGGGCCGAGGTTGCCCTCCGGCTCCGCCCACCTCTCTCGACTCCGACACCAAGTCACCCCTGACCGACTGGTCGTTTCTCCCGCTGAACGGTCTCGGACTGTATAGGTGCGGGTATAGCAAGGGCCGCCCGGAGGCGGCCCTTGCCTGGTGCTTGGGAACGAGCGCGGGAATTACCGCCGAGTGGGACAAAGCCCGGCTCCCTGACGCTCGCCGGTGCCCGGGGTGGATTCCGCCGGACGCCCGAACCAGTGCGGCGCCTAGCGGCCCTGCACCTCCAGAGTCCCCTTAAGCATGTGACTCAAAATTAGGACCACCTCCTTTCTCTGGTCTGCCGATTGAAGCAGACCGGGAGGTCGGGCCCTAGAGCGGGATGTTGCCGTGCTTGCGCTTCGGTTGGTCGACGCGCTTGCTCTGCAGCATGCGCAGGGCGCGGATCAGCTTCGGACGCGTCTGCCGCGGCTCGATCACGTCGTCGATGTAGCCGCGCTCCGCCGCCGAGTAGGGGTTGGCGAAGTGGGCTTTGTAGTCGTCGATCAGTTTCTGGCGGCGCTCGTCCGGGGTCGGCGAGTTGCCGATGTCTTTGCGGTAGATGATGTTGACGGCGCCCTCGGGGCCCATCACCGCGACCTCGGCGGTCGGCCAGGCGACGTTGTAGTCGGCCAGCATGTGCTTGGAGTTCATCACGTCGTAGGCGCCGCCGTAGGCCTTGCGGGTGACGACGGTGAGCTTCGGCACGGTCGCCTCGGTGAAGGCGTAGAGCAGCTTGGCGCCATGGCGGATGATCCCGTTCCACTCCTGGTCGGTGCCGGGCAGGAAGCCGGGCACGTCGGTGAAGGTCAGGATCGGCACGTTGTAGCAGTCGCAGGTGCGCACGAAGCGGGCCGCCTTCTCGGAGGCCTCGATGTCGAGCACGCCGGCGAGGAAGGCGGGCTGGTTGCCGACGATGCCGACGGGATAGCCGTCGAGCCGCGAGAAGCCGCAGACGATGTTCTTGGCGAAGTGTTCGTGGACCTCGAAGAACTCCTCGTCGTCGACGATGCGGGCGATCACGTCGCGCATGTCGTAGGGCTTGGACGGGTCGTCGGGGACGAGCGTGTCCAGCTCGGGGTCTTCGCGCTCGGGGTCGTCGGAGGGCTCGAAGCGGGGCGGCGCCTCGAGGTTGTTCGAGGGCAGGAAGCTGAGCAGGTAGCGGCAGTCCTCCAGGCAGGCTTCCTCGTCCTCGGAGGCGAAGTGGGCGACGCCCGACTTCGAGTTATGGCTCATCGCGCCGCCGAGCTCCTCGAACTCGACTTCCTCGCCGGTCACCGTTTTGATCACTTCCGGGCCGGTGATGAACATGTGCGAGGTCTCCTTGACCATGAAGATGAAGTCGGTCATCGCCGGCGAGTAGACGGCCCCGCCCGCGCACGGCCCCATGATCAGGCTGATCTGCGGGATCACGCCGGAGCACTGCACGTTGCGCACGAAGACGTCGCCGTAGGCGCCGAGGCTGACGACGCCCTCCTGGATGCGCGCGCCGCCGGAGTCGTTGATGCCGATCACCGGCGCGCCGACCTGGGCGGCGAGGTCCATGACCTTGCACATCTTCTCGGCCATCACCTCGCCGAGGCTGCCGCCGAAGACCGTGAAGTCCTGCGAGAAGACGAAAACGGTCCTCCCCTCGATCGTGCCGTGGCCGGTCACGACCGCGTCGCCCCAGGGCCGGTTCTTCTGCATCTCGAAGTCGTAGGTGCGGTGGCGCACGAAGGTGTCGAGCTCCTCGAAGGAACCGGGGTCGAGCAGCTTCTCGACCCGCTCGCGGGCGGTCATCTTGCCCTTCGCGTGCTGCTTCTCGACCGCCGCCTCGGAGGCCGAGTGGATCGCCGCCTCGCGCAGCTCGCGCAGGTAGGCCAGCTTCTCCTCGTGGGTGATCGGGTTCTTCTCTCGCATCAGGCAGGGGCTCCGGAGGTCGGGGCCGCGGGATTCTATTTGGGGCGGCGAGCCGGTGCCCTCCGACGGCCCCGAACGTGCGGAGGGCCCGCTCTCGCGGGCCCTCCCAGGCACATCTTCGTGTCGCTTCCGCGAGCTTTTTAGAGTTCCGCGCAGACCGCGAAGACGGTCAGCGACCAGTTGCCCGCCACCGCGTCGGCTTCGACGTCGCGGGCGAAGCCCTCCCAGCCGCTGCGGACCGAGCCGTTGAAGTACGGCTGGGTGCCGGTGACGGCGACGTCTTTGAGCGTGCCGTTGACCCGCACGCCGCCGCCGATCGCCTGCTTGCCGGTCGGGCAGTTGGCGATCGTCGTCTTTTCCGGCGATTCGTTGGTCGCGGTTTCTGCGCTGACGTAGGAGACGTTCTTGACCAGCGGCCCGTAGAGAGACGACGAGACCTTGGCCGGGGTCACCGATTCGGGGGCGAGCTGCCCGGTGCCGACGGCTTTCTTCTTGATTTTGCCTTCGGTGACCGATTCCTTGCCCAGCTTCGGGTTGGTCACGGCGAGGTTCTTGAGCTTGCCGGCGACGATCGTGCCGTTGGCGATCTTCGAGGAGGTCACGCCGAGGTTCTTCAGTTTCGGGTTGGTGACTGCTTCGTTGGCGATGTTGACGGCCTTGACCTGGCCGGTGCCCAGTTTCGTGGCCGCGACAGCGGTGGCGCTGAGTGCGACGAACAGGGCGATGCAGGACAAGACGTTGGCAACCGTGAGGTGCCGTTTCAGGGAGTTCACTCTCCGGACTCGCTTTCTGGGGCGACTGCCGTCGCCCACGCTGGGGATGGACTCAGGTTCACGATCTGTGGTTCAGCTGAAGGGTCGGCGCTGCGGTTCGGCCAGGCGGTCGAGAACCGCCTCGAGGTCGGCCTCGGCAAGGCCGCTCTGCTCGGTGGCACGAATCTGGACGCGGGTTCCGAAGCCTTTCTCGGCCATCGTCACCTCGAGCCCCTCCACGGTGGCGATCAACTCCGCCAGCTCGGGTTCGGACTTCATCAGCGTCCTCGAAACCTCGATCATTGCTGGCGGCTTCCACCGCGACGAGGCGCTTCCTGCCCAGCGAGCCCCGTTGAAACGGACCGTTCAGCAGGGCGAGGGGAGAGTTAGGGGCGCATCCGACATTGACCCCATTCAGGTGTGGTCAATGTCGGATGCGCGCAATCGAAACGCTTGGAGGTTGGTTGCCCACCAGCACGGGATCGTGGCGCGGGGACAACTACTGGCGCTTGGTTTCAGCGCGGCTGCGATTCAGCATCGAATCGCCTGCGGGCGGTTGCATCCCGTCGCGCGCGGAATCTACGCGGTGGGCTGGCCGTATCTGGACCGGCGCCGGCGCTGGGCCACGGCCGTATTGGCAGCGGCGAGCGGTGACCGCGCGGCGCGCTTCCCCACCCAGCCCTACCTCGGCAACGGCGCCGCGCTCAGCCATCACAGCGCTGCGGCGCTGTGGCAGATCGGCGAGGAGCATCGCGGCCAGATCGACCTCGCCGTCTGGCGTCACCGGAGCGTGCGGCGCCCGGGCCTACGAGTCCGAGGACGGCCATCACTCGCCTCTTCGGAGATCGTGATCCACGACGGCCTTCCAGTCACCAGCCCCACCCAGACCCTCATCGACCTCGCGACCGAGCTCGGGGCGGTTGCCATCGAGCGCGCCGTCAACGACACCGACAAGCGCGACCTGATCGACCCCGAGGCGCTCCGCCTGGTCCTCGACGACCATGCCGGCGAGCCCGGCGTCCGCCCGCTGCGCCGGATCCTCGACCGCCTGACCTTCCGCCTCTCCGACTCGGACCTCGAGATCTACTTCCGCCCGATCGCCGTTTCCGCCGGCCTTCCCTCCCCGCTCAGCAAACACCGTGTCAACGGCTTCGAGGTCGACTTCTTCTGGCCGAATCTCGGCCTGGTGGTCGAGACCGACGGCCTGCGCTACCACCGCACGCCATCAGCCCAGGCCCGCGACGCGCGCCGCGACCGCGCCCATGTGCTCGCCGGCATGACGCCGTTGCGCTTCACGCACTACGAGATCCGGTACGAAGGCCGCCGCGTTCGCTCCGAACTCAGCCGAGCCTCGGCGCTGCTCCAGAAGCGCATCCGACATTGACCACACCTGAAGTGGGTCAATGTCGGATGCACTCCGCTCAGCCTTAGAAGAAGGCGCCGCCCTTGTATTCGCCGAAAACCTCGCGCATCGCGCCGCAGACCTCGCCGATCGAGGCGTCGGCGGCGAGCGCGGATCGGATCGGGTGCAGGAGGTTGCCGTCGCCGCGGGCGACGTCCCTGAGCGCCTCCAGCTTGGCCTCGACGCCGGCCTGGTCGCGCGACTCCTTGAAGGCCTTCAGCCGGGCGAGCTGCCGCTGCTCGGCCTCGGGGTCGACCTTGAGGATGTCGACGTCGTCGACCTGGTCGGTGACGAACTTGTTGACGCCGACGATCACGTCCTGGCCGCTGCGGTAGCGCTCGTGGTAGCTCAGCGCCGACTCCTCGATCTCGCGCTGCATGAACTCCAGCGCCTCGACCGAGCCGCCCAGCTCTTCGACCTTCTCCATCAGCTCCCAGGAGCGCAGCTCGATCTCGTCGGTCAGCGACTCGACGAAGTAGGAGCCGGCGAAGGGGTCGACGGTGTCGGCCACTCCGGACTCGTAGGCGAGCACCTGCTGGGTGCGCAGGGCGATCCGGGCCGAGCGCTCGGTGGGCAGCGCCAAGGCCTCGTCGAAGCCGTTGGTGTGCAGCGACTGGGTGCCGCCGGCGACCGCGGCGAAGCCCTGCAGGGCGACCCGGATGATGTTGACCTCGGGCTGCTGGGCCTGCAGCGTGACGCCACCGGTCTGCGTGTGGAAGCGGATCTGCATCGATTTCGGGTTCTCCGCCCCGAACCGCTCCTTGACGATCTTCGCCCACATCCGCCGCACGGCGCGGAACTTGGCGACCTCCTGGAAGACGTTGTTGTGGCCGTTGAAGAAGAAGGCGAGGCGCGGGGCGAACTCGTCGATCTTGAGGCCGCGCTCGAGCGCGGCCTCGACGTAGGCGATCGCGTTGGAGAGCGTGAAGGCGACCTCCTGCACTGCCGAACAGCCCTTCTCGCGGATGTGGTACCCGGAGATCGAGATCGTGTTCCATTTCGGCACGTTCTGGTGGCAGTACTCGAAGAGGTCGGTGGTCAACCGCATCGTCGGCTCGGGCGGGTAGATGTAGTTGCCGCGCGCCATGTACTCCTTCAGCACGTCGTTCTGGACGGTGCCGCGCAGCTTCTCTGAGGGCACGCCCTGTTCCTCGCCGACCAGCTCGTAGAGCAGCAGCAGCACCGAGGCCGGGGCGTTGATCGTCATCGAGGTCGAGACGCCGTCGAGCGGAATCTGGTCGAAGCAGATCCGCATGTCCTCGATCGTGTCGATCGGCACCCCGGTGCGGCCGACCTCGCCGTGACAGAGCGGGTCGTCGGAGTCGCGGCCGAGCTGGGTCGGCAGGTCGAAGGCCATCGAGAGCCCGGTCGAGCCATGCTCGATCAGGTAGCGGTAGCGCTCGTTGGTGTCCTCCGGCGAGGCGAAGCCGGCGTACTGGCGCATCGTCCAGAGCCGGTCCCGGTACATGCCCTCGTGGATGCCGCGCGTGAACGGCGGCTCGCCGGGCCGGCCGAGCCGCTCCTCGAGGTCGGGAGCGACGTCCTCGGGCCCGTAGAGCGCCTCGATCTCGATCCCGGAGTCGGTGAAGACGCGCTCGTCGTCGGGGCCGACGAGCGGCGCGATCGTGCGGTGCGTCTCGGCGGCTTCGGAGCTGTCGGGGCTGGCCATCGCCGCAGAGGATATTGAGGGCCGCTCCGCCGGGAGTTGCCGGCCGCTCGCAGGCTCGCGGAGCGCCGAGCTTTTAGGCCGATCAGGGGGTTGGAGCTTGCATCACCAAGCGGTGAAGAATAGTCTGTTCACCAGGCGATGAAGAATTGGCTTCGCCGCAAACGACTTTTGCCGTTGGGACGGCGAAAACGGAGGAGATACATGACTTACGCAACCCATCTACGGATGGCTGGGGGGCGGGGGCTGCTGAAAGGCCTCGCCGCGCTCTCTGCCCTGGTCATCGCTGGCCTCGCGCTGGCTTCGAGCGCCAACGCCGCCGACACGGCCCTCGCTGTGACGGTGAACGGCACGGGGCAGGGCACGTCCGGCGCCCCGGTGCCGACGATCGCCACCCTGAACACGACGATCGCCAACGACGGCGCATCGCCGACCCCGATCCCGGTCGCGCAGACGGCTACGATCACCCAGACGTTCCCGGCCGAGTTCAAGAACGAGCTCGCCAGCTTCGGCTCCTGCCCGCAGGCCAACTTCGACGCCGCCGGCACCCCTCCCGGAGGAGCCGAGGATCCGACGGTCTCCTGTCCGGCGAACTCGCTGGTCGGCAACGGCTCGACCAGGACCGTCGCCCAGAACATGTCCGGCACCTTCATCGGCGAGTCCGAAAGAGTGGTGATCGTCAAGAACGCGACCACCGGGGGGCTCTCGCTCTGGGTCGCCTACAAAGTGGGCGTAACCCAGTTCTCGAAGATCCTGCCGGGCACGATCGGCACCAACAGCTCCGGCCAGACGACGATCACCTGGGACCCGACCCCGGTCGAGGCGACGGTTCCGCTCGTCGTCAAAATCGCCGAGTTCAACACCGCCTACAACGCCAACCAGAGCACTCTCGTCTCGCCTGAGCCGTTCTCGAACACGGGCTGCTCCAGCGGCACCTGGGCGTTCTCGTCCGCGGTCACGTTCGTCGGCGGCTCGCCCGGAGGCCAGACGGCCACCGCGAACGTCGACTGCAAAAACCTGAAGCCCCCGGTCGAAGGGATCGCCTCGATCGCCGTCGGCAAGGCGACGGTGTCCGTGCAGGGCAAAGGCGAGTTCACGGTGGCCTGCACCATCGCGGGGGCCTGCAAAGGCACCTATGCGATGCGGGCGACCTGGCCGAAGACGGACAACAAGTTCGTGATCGCCAAGGGCGACTACTCGGCGGCCGCGGGCCAGACCGCCAAAGTCACGTTCAAGCTCACCGCCAAGGGCAAGAAGCTCCTGGAAAGCAAGAAGAACGGGACGCTGAAGACCGGTCTGAAACTGACCTCGACCGAAGGCAAACCGACCAGCCGCAAGTTCACGCTCAAGTCCTAGTCAGGACCGGGCCAACGACACCACACGCGGGAAAGGGCGGCCTCCGGGCCGCCCTTTTTCTTGCACCGGAACCTTGGCTGGCCAGCCGGGTTGTTATTGGCACCAGCCGAGATTAGGCTGGAAGCAATCGACTTTGCCGCGAGTCGCTTATCGGGACCGTAGGGGGCGGCAAAAAATCGGAGGGAACCATATGACTGATGCATCCCAGCCACGCTTGGTTAGGGGAAAGGCGCTGTCCGCCGGGATTCTGGCGACGGCGCTTCTCGCGCTGCTGGCACTCGCTCCCGTCGCTTCGGCGGCGACCAACCCGGTAGCGAGCGGCAGCACCACGCTGACGATCAACGGTGGGTTCAAGAACTACCTGAAGACGTTCGGCATCTCGATCCAGAAGATCTCGCCGGCCAAGCTGAAGGGTGCAAAGGCGACCCTGACCGTCACCGGCGGCAAACTCGACCCGACCACCGGGCTTGGCGAAGTCAGCCTCGGCGGCGGCCTCAAGTTCAAGGCCGGCAAAAAGACCGCTCCGGTCAAGGGCCTGGTTCTGAACACCAGCAAGAAATCGCTGACCGGCAAGGTCGCCGGCAAGCAGATGAAGTTCGGCACGGTCGCCGGCTTCTCGTTCGCCCGCAACGGCTTCGGCGTCAACCTGACGGTGAAAAAGCTGAAGCTCACCGGTTCCGCCGCAAGCGCCCTGAACAAGAAGCTCGGCTACGCCAAAGGCAAGCCGAAGCCGTTCATCGCCAACAAGCTGATGGCGAAGGCCAACAGTGAAACGCAGCCGAGCACGGTTGCGGTCGTGCCGACCGGCAACGCGTCGCTGGCCCTGAGCCCCGCGGCAGCCGAAAAACTGTCCAAAGTCGGGCCGGAAAACCCACCCGCCTCTGGCAATCACCCGTTCAAAGTGTCGCTGGCGCCGGTGTCACCGACGTCTCAGGCCGGACTGAATCTGACCTTCCCGATCGGCCCGGAAGGCACGATCGGTCCTGCCGGAACCGCCGGAACCCTGAAGACGCTCGGTGGTCTGACGCTGACCCAGGATCTGGAAGCAGTGGGTGCCGGCGTCACGACCCTGACGATGGGCAACATCTGGATCGACTTGGCCACCAAACAGGCGTCGGTCGAAGTCTCGATCACCAACCCTAAAACCGCGGCTGCCAACCTTGGCAACCTGGGTCGGGCCTCGATCGCCGACTTCGTGGTCGGTGGGATCGCGGTCGACCCCGCGACCCGGACCGTGACCGTCAGCAACGCCTCGGCGACGCTGCAGGCGGTGACCGCGGAGACGCTGAACTCGGTGTTCATCAAACCCATCGAAGAAAAAACGATGGCCAAAGACGACGTGCAGTTCGCTGCCGGCGATCCGCTCGGCACGTTCTCCTTCACGGCAGTCGGCGAGTAGCCAGACGCCAACGAGGATCTGGAAAGGGCGGCCTCCGGGCCGCCCTTTTCTTTGCCCGCGTTCAGGCATACGACGTTTGTAGCCCTCTGGGCTACAAACGTCAGTCGTTGAGAAGGCCGTCAGTCGGAGCTGCCGACGAGGCGCTCGACGCCGGTGCGCTCGATCGTCTCGCGCAGGCCCTCGAGCAGAGCGATCTTCGGTTCCCAGCCGAGCAGGTCGCGGGCGCGACCGATGTCGGGGCGGCGCTGCTGCGGGTCGTCGGTCGGCAGCGCCTCGTAGACGATCTCCGAGCGCGACTCGGTCACCTCGATCACGTTCTTGGCGAGCTCCAGCAGCGTGAACTCATCCGGGTTGCCGATGTTGACCGGCACGTGCACGTCGGACTCGGCGAGTGCGACGATGCCGCGGATCAGGTCGTCGACGTAACAGAAGCTGCGCGTCTGGCTGCCGTCACCAAACACGGTCAGCGGCCGGTCCTGCAGCGCCTGGCGCAGGAAGGTCGGGATCGCGCGGCCGTCGTGCGGCCGCATGCGCGGTCCGTAGGTGTTGAAGATGCGGACGATCGCGGTGTCGACGCCCTGCTGGCGGTGGTAGGCCATGGTCAGCGCCTCGGCGTAGCGCTTGGCCTCGTCGTAGACGCCGCGCGGACCGATCGGGTTGACGTGGCCCCAGTAGTCCTCCTGCTGGGGGTGGACCTGGGGGTCGCCGTAGACCTCGCTGGTCGAGGCGATCAGGAAGCGGGCGCGCTTGAACTTGGCGACGCCGAGCATGTGATGGGTGCCGTGCGAGCCGACCTTGAGCGTGTGCAGCGGCAGCCGCAGATAGTCGATCGGGCTGGCCGGCGAGGCCAGGTGGTAGACGAAGTCGACGTCCTCGGAGATGTCGACGAACTCGGTGATGTCGACGTTGCGGAACTCGAAGGCGTCGTCGCGGATGTGCGCGATGTTCTCCAGCGAGCCGGTCTCGAGGTTGTCGATGCAGATCACCCGGTGCCCCTTGCCGAGCAGGTGCTCGCAGAGGTGGGACCCGAGGAAGCCGGCGCCGCCGGTAACTACGCAGGTGCTCATCGCGCCCGATGCTACTGGGATACCCGGGGGCATGTCTCGTCCCCAGATCGATGCAAATTGCGCCCATTTCGTCGCGAATCCCGCCTGGAACGGGGGAGAAATCACGCACAGGCACCGCTTTACGTGACATGTTTTGGTGCAGCCGTGGTGTAGCGGCAGGGGGAAGTTGAGCAGTGAGCCAGGGGCAGGGGGATGGAGGCGCCGCGTTGGCGCCGACCAGCGAGGCGGCGCGCAAGCGCGCTGCCGTCGAGACCTACTCGCGCCACGAGGCGGCGCTGCGCCGCACCGCGCGGCGCTACTCGCTCTGCGCCGACGACGCCGACGACGCGCTGCAGCGCGGGCTCGAGATCCTGCTGCGCAAAGCGCCCTCGACCGACCCGCGCGAACTGATCCGCTGGACCCAGACGGTGGTCAAGCACGAGGCGCTCGCCGTGCGCCGCGAGCGCGAGCGGATCCTCAGTGGGCCCGCCGCCGCGTCGGCGCAGGACGCCGTCGACTGGGTGGCGCTGATCCCCGCCGAGGGCGCCGGCCCGGCCGAACGGGCCGAGCGCCGCGAGGTCGTTGCCCGCACCCGCGAGGCGCTGCAAGCGCTGAAGCCACAGGAGCTGCGCGCGCTGACCCTGCTCGCCGAGGGCTACTCCTACCGGGAGATCGGCGAGATAACCGGGTTCTCCAACACGAAAATCAACCGCTGCCTAGCTGAGGGCAGGGAGCGGTTTCGCAAGCTGCTCGCGCGCAACGCCGATGGACGCCGCTGCGCGGAGATGGGCCCGCGGCTCTCGGCCTTCTGCGACGGCGAGGCTGGCGCCGAGGAACAGGCGCAGATACGCGAGCACCTGCGCGCCTGCGCCCACTGCCGGGCGACCCTGCGCGCCTACCGGGCGGCGCCCGCCGCCGCTGCAGCGCTCGCCCCGGCGCTGCCCCTCGACCGTTCGCTGTTCGACCGCGCCCACGACGCCGCTGCCGCCCTGGCCAGCCGCTTCGGCGGTGGCGGGACGACCGACTCGGCGCTCTCACAGGTGGCCGCCAGCGGCGGCACGCGCGGCGTCGGGATGGCGGCGCTGGCAAAGGTGCTGGCGGTCTGCGCCGGCACGGTCGGCGGCGCCGCGGCCTGCGCCGCCACCGGGGTCGTGCCGACGCCGCTCGCCTTCGACTCCGGCCGCGAGGAGCCGCGAATCGAGCGCCAGGTCGAGGAAAGCGCGCGCAGCGACTCGGGGGCCGGCGTCGAATACGAAACCGAAGCGCCGGTGGCCGAAGCGCCGACCGCCACTGAACAGACCCCGGAGAAGGAGGCGGACCCCGAGCCTGAACCGCAGGCCGTGACCCCGGAGACCTCCAGCGGCGCGGTCGAATACGCGTCGCCACCGGCACCGGCCGCTCCGCCGCCCAGCGCCACGACCAGCTCGAGCGCCGGCAGCGCCTCGGGGGAGTTCGGTCCGTGAAGCGGGCCACCCGCGGGGTTTGCCTGCTGCTCGGCAGCGTGGCCGCTCTGCTGACGGCCGGCGCGAGCGGCGCCGCGGCGCTCGACGACGCCACGCGCGAGCAGCTGCGCAACCTGCGGGTCGAAGACGTGCAGACCGAACTCGCCGGCTGGCATCCCGACAACGACTTCTCGCTGTTCTGGAAGCTCGACGTCCCCGAAACGCTCGCCAGACAGGTGCGGATCGACCTCTATTACCGCGTGCTCGACCTGGCCGGAGTCGAGTTGGTCCCCCGCACGCCCGCCACGACCCCCAGCTCGGTGAGGCATTTCTCCATCGACCCTCCGGGCGACCTGCCCCTACAGCCCGGCCGCTACGTCGCCGAGGTCTGGTTCGAGGCGGACGGCAGCGAGGGTCGGCGCGCCCAAAGCGCTGTCGAGTTCGACGATCGGCGGCCGGCGACGGCGATCCCGTTCGCCGGTCCGGAGTGGGTCCGGGGCGACGCCGAACCAGTGCTGCGGATCGCGCACCCGGCCGGTCCGCAGCCACTCTCGGGCATCCGCGGCTACGCGGTCTCGATCCGCCGCGACGCACCGGGTCCACCCTGCGCGGAACCGGACAGGTGTAGCGAGGCGGAGACCGACCTCGACGGCGGTGCCGGCGACGACACGCTGGCGCTGGGCCCGCTCGCCGAGGGCTCGCACTTCGTCAGCGTCGTCGCCGTCTCGGGCGCCGGGCTGCGCTCGCCGACGGCCGAAAGTCTCGAGATCAAAGTCGACGCCACGCCGCCGGAGCTCACCTTGGGCGGTGCCGACGGCTCATGGTCAAACCAGCCCGTCCGCGTCGTCGCCCGGGCGACGGACGCGCTCTCCGGGATGGCGGTGGCGGGGGCCGGCGGACCCCGCACCACGATCGCGGTCGACGGTGGCACCCCGACCGTCGTGCAAGGGGATGAAGCGGCGGCGATCGTCGCCGGTGACGGCGTGCACACGGTCACCGCGAGCGCCCGCGACGCCGCCGGCAACGTGCGCGGCGAAGGCGACGGGTCGGCGGCGCCGAGCGCGCCGGTGCGGATCGACGAAGCCCCGCCGACCGTCTCCTTCGCGCGCGCCGGCGACCCCGCCGCGCCGGAGCTGATCGAGGCCTCGGTGAACGACGGGCTCTCCGGTCCCGCCCCGTCTCGGGGTGCGATCGCGGTCCGGCCGGCCGGCTCCGGCCAGGCCTTCGAGCCGCTACGGACGACGGTCTCGGCAGGTCGCCTCAGCGCCCAATGGGATTCCGACTCCTACCCGCGCGGCGAGTATGAGTTCCGCGCCACCGGCTACGACGCCGCCGGCAACCCGACCAGCACGACGCTGCGCGCGAGCGGCGCCAGGATGCTGCTGACCAACCCGGTCAAGGCGGAGGCCGCGCTCCGCTTCGGCTTTGGCGGCCGCCAGCTCGTCTGGCACCGCTGCGTGCGCGCCGGCGAGGGGCGGCGTTGCCGGCGCGAGGTGATCAAGTCCTTCGAGCGGCGCCCGGCGACGCGGGTGATCCCGTACGGCCGTGGCCTGCAGGTCGGTGGACGCCTGGTCGCTGCCTCCGGGGCGCCGCTGCCTGGCTTCACCGTTGACCTGGTCGAGACCTTCGCGGCAGGCGCGACGACCCAGACGCGCACCACCCAGGTCACCACCGACGCCGCCGGCGTCTTCCTGGCCCACCTCGCCCCCGGCCCCAGCCGCCGGGTCGAGGCCCGCTTCGGCGGCGGCCGCCTGCTCACCCGCAGCACCAGCCGTCAGCTGCGGCTGGGCGTGCAAACCGCCGTCCGCCTGCGCGCCTCGACGGCGCGCGCCGCGATCGGCGGAGCAGCGGTCGTGTTCAGCGGCAGCGTCGAGCGCCTCGGCGCCGCGATCCCCTCCTACGGGCGACCGGTACAGCTGCAGTTCCGCCTGCCCGGGATGCCCTGGACCGAGTTCCGCACCGTGCAGACCGACGCCGAGGGCCGCTTCCACTACCCCTACTCGTTCAGCGACGACGACAGCCGCGGCGTCCGCTTCCTCTTCCGCGCCTACGCCCCGCCCCAGCCCGGCTGGCCCTACGAGCCGGCGGTCTCGCGGCCCGTGACTGTGACCGGAAGCTAACGCCGGGGCTGCAGCTAGGAGTGCCCAGAACCAAGCGGGGCGACGACGAAAAAGAGCCCGCATGCTGGTTGCATGCGGGCTCTTTGAGGTGGCGCATCCGCGCCGGTTATGGGCGCTCCTAGCGCAGCGCGGAAACCAGGTCCTGGGCGCGGGAGGTCTGCTCGTCGATCGCGGCGCGGACACGGCGCTCGACGTCGGCGCGGTTGCGCTTCAGCGTGGTCTCGACCGAACGCTGACGGCGGCGGGCCTCACGCTCGACTTTGTTGCGGGTCTTGCGGGCCTCGCTGGTCGCCTTGCGGCGCACGGAGGTGCCGCGGCGCTCGGTCTTCTTCAGCGATTTGCGCAGCTGGGTGCGGTAAGCCTTGATCTGCTTCTCGGCGCTGCTGCGGTCGGTCCACGGCTCGACCAGCTCGGACACGCGGTCGCTGACGCTGAGGACGACGCCGACCGGGAGGTCGACCGCGGTCTCGGCGGCGACCTGGACCTGGTTCTTCTCGGCTACCGGTTTCGGAGCCGCTTTTTTTGCGGTTTTTTTCGCTTTCGGGGCTTTTTTGGTCTGCGTTGCCATTAAGTGTCGAAAATCCCTTCGGTGTCTCGTTTGGCTGCCTCGGGCGTTCCCGAGAGTAGCGAACATACGTTCCACGAACACACGTTCCTAAACACTTTTCGCCGCCCGGTTACACGCCACCTGCCGCAAATAGCGGCTTTTTTTGGCCGCTTTCTAGGCTGACTGGGCAGCAAGCACGGTCGCCAGGCCCGTCTCGCCGCTGGCCGCGGCGATCGGGTAGCGAGCCTCGAGATCGAGCGCCGCCTCTTCGAGGGAGAGATCGCCGAAGGCGACGGCGCCCCCCGCCTCGCGCACGAACAGCTGCGTCGCGGCCGCGTCGACGGAGCGGCAGCCGCGCAGGCTCAGCATCGCGTCGAAACGGCCGCAGCCGACGTAGGCGGCGGTGATCGCGATCGAGCCGACCACGCGTAGCCGATAGGCCTTGCCCTCGAGCGCGCGCAACGGCGCCTGCGCCCACCTGGGCTCGGCCGACTCGAGGCCGACGAGCTCCAACCGCTCGCCCTCGGCGGCGACCCGCGCGGGCCGCTCGCCGAGCGTCGCGCCCTCGCCGCGGCGGGCGACGAACTCCTCGCCGGCGCCGAAGTCGTGGACGAAGCCGAACTCGACGTCGGCCATCGAACGACCCGAGGCCACGGCGATACTGAGGCTGTGGGAGGGGATCGTGCGACGCGCGTTGAGCGAGCCGTCGATCGGGTCGATCACCACGCGCGTCTCACTTCCGGAGCCGAAGGCGACCTCGCCGCGCTCCTCGGAGACGGCCACGAAGGAGGCGCCTTCGGCGGCGAGCCGGTCGAGCTCGGCGAAGACCACGTCCTCGCATTCGCGGTCGATCACCAGGGTGTGGTCGCCGCCCTCCCCGACCCCCTCGTAGACGGTGCGTTCCTCGCTGCTCGCCGTCGCCGCGAACAGCTCGCGCTGAGCGGCGACGATGCGGCGACAGATTCCCAGCCAGTCTGCGGCAAAAACGTCCATCGGCCGGACTCTACGTGGCGCTAGCTTTGGGGGATGCGCGAGCAACGACCAGCGGTGGAGGCGACGGCGAGCGAGCGTGTCGCCGCCCACGGCGACGGACCGCTCCTGATCGTCGGCGGCGCCGGCACCGGCAAGACCGAGCTGCTCGCCCGCCGGCTCGCCAACCTGGCCGCGACCGAGGGGCCCGAGCGGGTGCTGATGATCGGCTCGACCCGGGCGACCGCGCGGCGCCTGCGCGAACGCTCCGAGGCACTGCTGCGCGGGCCCTTCGAGGAGCTCTGGATCGGCAGCTGGGACACGCTCGGCGAGCGGCTGCTGCGCGAGCACTCCGAGGCGGCCGGCCTCGATCCCTTCTTCGACGTGCTCGGCCCGGCCGAGCGGCTGGCGATGCTGCTCGACCGGCTCGACCAACTGCCGCTGCGTCGCCACGAGATCCGCGGCAACCCGGCCGGGCTGCTGGCCCGGCTGCTGGCCCGAATCGACGCGCTGAAGGCCGACGCGGTCGGACCGACCTCGCTGGAGCGGCGTGCCCGCGAGGTCGAGGCCGGGGCGCGCAGCGAGGCCGAGCGGGAGGCGGCCCGGCGCGACCTCGAGTTCGCCGAGTTCTTCACCGCCCACGACCGCATCCTCGCCGACGCCGGCAGCCTCGACCGCGGCGACGTCTTCCTCGCCCTCGAGTGCCTGCTGGTCGAGCGGCCCGACGTGCGCGCCGAGATCGGCGCGCGCTTCCGCCACCTGATGGTCGACGAGCTCGAGGAGGCGACGGTGGCGCAGCGCACGCTGTTGCGCTCGCTGGCCGCCGACAACCCCAACCAGGTCTTCGCGCTCGAGGACGAGGGGGACGCCGAGCTGTGGTTCCGCGACCTGCACCCCGACGGCGAGGTGGTCGTGCTCGAGCACCGCTTCCGCGAGCCCGAGCTGTGCTTCTGGAGCTGCGGCAGCGAGCGCGCCCAGGCGCAGGCGGTGGCCCGCGCGGCCGAGCAGCTGCTCGGCGCCGGCACCGCGGCCGAGCAGATCTGCGTGCTCTTCGCCGACCCGGCGACGCAGGGCGGCGCCGTGGCGGCGGCGATGGAGGAGCGCGGCATCCCCTTCCACCTGACCGGCGCGACGGCGCTCTTCCAGCGGCCCGAGGTGCGCGACGCGATCGCCTGGCTGCGCGTGCTCGCCGACCCCGACGATTCCGCGGCGGCGGCGCGGGCGCTGACCCGGCCGCCGATCGAGCTGCGCTCCGGCGACCTGGCGCGGCTGACGACGATCGCCCGGCGCCGCAAGACCGACATGGTCGCCGGCTGCGAAGCGGCGCTCGACAGCCCCCAGTTCCAGCCCGAGGCGCGCGAGCGCGTGCAGGCCTTCCTGAAGCTCTACAACACCGCCTCGGCGGTACTCGAGGAGCGCCGCGCCGACGTCTTCGTGCGGCGTCTGATCGAGGCGGTCGGGCTGCGCCGCCAGCGACTCTTCGCCGCCCAGCCGGAGGTCGCCGAGCGGCTGCTCGGGCTCTCCCAGCTGGCCGAGCTGGCGACCGCCTGGGCGCGCCGCGAGCCGCACGGCTCGACCCGCGGCTTCGTCGCCTACCTGAGCGCCGTCGCCGAGGCCGGCGTCGAGCCGAGCGAGGCCGAGGAGCCGCGCTCGCCGGGCTCGGTGCAGGGGATGGCGGTCGAGGCGGTCAAGGGGATCGGCTTCGACCACGTCTTCGTGCTCGGCCTCGAGGCGGAGGCCGACTGGACGCGGATCGGCTGGCCGGCGCGCGAGCAGCTGGTGCTCTCGCGGCTGCGCCGCGGCGAGGACGGCGAGGCGCGCCCTTCGCGCTACTACGAGCGCGCGCTCGCCGCCGCCGACGGCGAGGAGGAGCAGCACGAGGAGGAGCTGTTCGGGCCCGCCGAGGGACTGCACGCGACCTACCGGACGATGCGCGAGCAGGTGCTCGAGGCGTCCTGGCGGGCCGGTCGCGAGCTCTCCGAGCCGCGCTTGGACACGGCGGTCGACGTCAACCGGGCGATCGCGCGCTACCTCGAGCTGCTCAAGCTGGCGGCGCTGGCGCAGCGCCCCGGAGACGAGCAGACGGCCGAGGCGGTCGAGGCGGTCAACGGGTTGCTGCGCCAGGTCGCGACGCCCGAGCAGCAGGCCGAGCTGGACGCCTCCTCGCTCGACTCCTACCTGCTCGGCTCCGAGCACGAGCGCGGCCGGCGCCTGGAGCTGATCGCCGCCCGCGAGGAGCCCTCGCTGGAGGCCTTCCTGCCACGCCGCGGCGACGGCCGGCTCAGCCTCTCGGCCTCCGATCTCAGCCTCTACCTGACCTGCCCGCTGAAGTACAAGTTCGCGCGCGTCTTCGGCATCCCCCAGGAACCGACGATCAACCAGCGCTTCGGCATCCTCATCCACAACGTGCTCGAGCGCTTCCACAAGGAGCCACCCGAGAGCGACGAGGAAGGGCTGCGCCAGCTGAACAACCTGTTCGAGACCGGTTGGCGGCGCACCGGCTTCGGCTCGACCGACGACGAGCTGCAGTTCCGCGACCGCGCCCGCGAGGCGCTGCGCCTCTACTGGGAAAACGAGCGGGTCGCCGAGGGCGAACCGGTCTGGCTGGAGCGCAAGTTCGACTTCAAGGTCGGCGAGCACCACGTGCGCGGCCGGGTCGACCGGGTCGACCGCCTGCCCGACGGCGACTACGAGCTGATCGACTACAAGACCGGCGAGCGCCGCACCGAGGCCGAGCTGGAGAACGACCTGCAGCTCGCGCTGTACCGGATCGCCGCGCGCGAGGCCTGGGACGTCGAGGCCAGCACCGGCAGCTACTACTACGTGCTCGATGCCGACAAGGTCGCCGCGCCGACCAAGCCCGACGACGCCGAGCGGGTCGAGCGCACCGTGCTGCAAGTAGGCGAGGGGATCCTCAGCCAGGACTTCGAGCCGCGTCCCTCGCCGGCCGTGTGCGGCTGGTGCGACTACCGCCTGATCTGCCCGGCTGCAGAGGGCTAGCCGAGCGGCGTCAGCCGTTACTGGTTATTGCCGCGCTGGCGGAGGAAGCGCTGGAACTCGCGGGCGATCGTGTCGGCGGAGGGCAGGTCCTCGCCCTCGGCGGTCAGCAGGTCGACCTGTTCGGCCTCGATCCGCGAGACCAGCTCCTCGATCTCGGGGTTGGCGGCGACGGCGCGGCCGATCTGCTCCTCGTAGTCGAGCGTCTCCTCTTCCAACGCGGAGGCGTCGACGGCGATCCCGGTCAGGCCCTCGAGGCGGCGCAGCAGGGCCAGCGCCGCCTTCGGGTTGGGCACGGCAGCGACGTAGTGGGGAACCGCCGCCCACAGCGAGGCCGACTCGATCCCCGCCTGGTGGCAGAGGTCGTGGACGACGCCGGTGATCCCGGTCGGGCCCTCGTAGTTGGAGCGCTCGAGCTCGAGCTCGTCGACCAGGGCCTGGCTCGACGCGAGGCCGGTGATCGGCACCGGCAGCGTGTGGGAGACCTCGGCGATCAGCGCGCCGAGCGTGATCACCATCTCGATGCCGAGCGTGTCGGCCGCCGTGGCGATCGTCTCGCCGAAGGTGCGCCAGCGCAGGTTCGGCTCGGTGCCGTCGAGCAGGACGAGGTCGCGGTCGGCGGTCGCGACGCGGGCGGCGAGCAAGTTGTTCTCCGGCCACTCGATCCGCCGGGTGCGGCCTTCTTCGAGCGTGATCGTCGGCCGCGTCGACTGGAAGTCGAAGTAGTTCTCGGGATCGATCCGGGCGAGCGGCTCGGCATCGAGCGAGGTGGCGATCGCGGTCAGCGCGGTCGACGCCGAGGCCGCGGCGTCATTCCAACCGCGGAAGGCGCAGACCAACACGGGAGAACGCAGATGCGGCAGGTCCCCTTCCCACGTAAGTGAATCCACGCTTTGAGCGTAGACCATGCGCCTTTCGGCCTGGCAGGGCTGCCGAGGGGATCAGGTGGCGGCGCGCGCGCGGCGCACCAGCTGAGCGGCGATGAAGAGTGCCAGCGCGGCGAAGGAGAGCTGCAGCACGCGTTCGGAGACCTCGTTGGAGAGCGCCACCCCGATCAGCACGCCGATCGGCGAGAGCACGCCGATCACGATCGCCTCGCGGACCCGCACGTTGCCGTAGCCGTTCTGGCGGATCGCGCCGACCAGGGCGACGATCACGATCATCAGCAGCGAGGTCGACTCGGCCTCGACCTGGCTGAGCCCGATGAAGATCGTCAGCGCCGGGACGAAGAGCACGCCGCCGCCGACGCCGACCAGTCCACCGGCGCAGCCGCCGGCGACGCAGATCAGGATCGCGATCAGCTCGTTCATCCGACGATCAGCTCGATCGCGATCGCGACCAGCAGGATCGCGAAGAGGTAGGAGACCGCCTGCTGGGAGATGCGTTGCTGGATCGCCGTGCCGATCACCACGCCGACCGCGGCGGGGATGGTCAGCAGTAGGCCGGTGGCGAGGTGGACGTTGCCGTAGATGCCGCCCTGGGCGAGCGTGCCGAAGATGCCGATCACGACGATCGCGGCGAGGCTGGTGCCGGTCGCGAGCCGCTCCCCGTAGGCGAACCAGAAGATCAGCAGGGGCACGATCACGGTGCCGCCGCCCACCCCGAAGAGACCGCTGAAGATCCCCGCCACGGTGCCGATCGCGGCCAGCTTCAGCAGTTCCTCACGGCTCATCGGGTTTGCCACGCTCGAGATCCGGCGATACTAGTTGCCGTGTCTCGCGAATCTGAGACGGGGGTCGGTGCCTGGGCCGCCCTGCTGGAGCCGCTCCGCGGCAACCCGGCCCGGACGGCGATCCTCACCGACGTCGACGGCACCCTGGCGCCGATCGTCGAGCGCGCCGAGGAAGCGGCGGTGCCGGCGGGCGCGCGGGAGGTGCTGGTCGCGCTGGCCGCGCGCTACGGCCTGGTCGGCTGCGTCTCCGGGCGCCGGGCGGCGGACGCGCGCCAGCTGGTCGGCCTCGAGCAGATCGCCTACGCCGGCAACCACGGGCTCGAGCTGCTCTTGCCGGGCGAGAGCGAGCCACAGCTCGACCCGTCGCTGGACGGGCGCGAGCGCCAGGCGGCGGAGTTCCTCGACGAGGTCGACGGGCGGCTGGCGGAAACCGGTCTGCGAACCGAGGACAAGGGACCGATCCAGGCGCTGCACTGGCGCGGCGCCGACGACGAGCACAGCGCCGAAAGCCGCGCCCACGAGATCGCCGTCGAGGCCGGCCACGCCGGGCTGGAACCGCGCTGGGGCCGCAAGGTGCTGGAGCTGCGCCCGGTCGGCGGCGGTGGCAAGGACGCCGCGGTCGCCTCGCTGCTCGCCAGCGAGGCGCTCGAGCGCGCTGTCTACGCCGGCGACGACCGCACCGACCTCGACGCTTTCGCGCGCCTGGCGGAGCTGCGCGAGGAGGGCGAGCTGAGCACCGCGGTGCGGGTCGGCGTGCTCTCGCCGGAGGGGCCGATGGAGCTGGCCGAAGAGGCCGACGTCGCCGTCGCCGGTCCGGAGGAGTGGCTGGCGATCCTGCAGTGGCTGGCAGAGTAGGCCGGTGCCCTACACCGACCTGCTGCGCGTGACCGTCTTCGTGACCGGCGCCGAGGCGACCGTGCTCGGCGCGATCACCGCGCTCGGCGCCAGCCGCGAGGGCGACGACACCACCGTCCTCGTCGCCGCCGCCTGGTGGCTGATCGCGCTGGCGATCGGCTTCTATCTCGGCCGGCCGGCGCGCGCCGCCGAGGACATGCGCGACCCGCTGGCGCGGGCCAAGACGGCGACCTCGCTGCCGTCCGAGACGCCGGCGCGGATCGCGATCGGCCGCCTCTGGCCGATCATCCTCACCGCCTTCGTCGCCGGCGGCCTCGGCCTCTTCTTCCCCGGCGTCGCGGTGATCGGCGCCGGCTACGCGCTGATCGTCTCGCTCGCCTGGCACACCCGCGAGGCCGCCGTGCTGGCGATCGAGCAGCGCGACGGCGTCAAGTTCTACGTCGTGCCGACCAGCGCCCTGCGCCCAGTCGAGCTAGTGCGGACCCCCGGCCTGCGCAGCGACCGCCTCGGCGGCTTCGCCTGATTCAGCGATCCGTGTGTTTTGGGCGCCCTGGCGCACACAACCCATGAATCGTTAAAGCAGCTTCTTGAACTCGGCCCAGCCCCGGGTGTTGGCGACGTCGGCCTTGGTCAGCCAGGCGCGGCGGGCGGTGGCGACGGCGTAGGCCATGTTGTCCAGCGTGTCGACGCCGTGGGCGTCGGTGTTGAGGACGATCGTCACGCCGGCGTCGACGGCGAGGCGGGCGTGGCGGTCGGAGAGGTCGCGGCGGTTGGGGTTGCCGTTGATCTCGATCATCGTGCCGGTCCGCGCCGCCGCCTCGGCGACCGCCTCGACGTCGATCCCGTAGGGCTCGCGGCGGCCGATCAGGCGGCCGGTGAGATGGCCGATGCAGTCGACGTTGGGGTTCTCGATCGCGACGAGGACGCGCTCGGTCATCTCCTCGGCGGAGATCGAGAAAGAAGTGTGGACGCTGGCCACGACCCAGTCGAGCGCTTCGACCAGGTCGTCGGGATAGTCGAGGGCGCCATCGAGGCCGATGTTGATCTCCGAGCCGGCGAGCAGACGGAAGCCGCGCTTGCCTTTGTCTTCGTTCCAGGCCTTGACCTCCTCGATCCGCTCCCAGAGCCGCTCGTCGGTGACGTGGTCGCCGAAGCCGTGGCTGGCCGAGTGGTCGGTGATCGCGAAGTACTTGTAGTCGCGATCCCGCGCGGCGGAGGCCATCTCGTCGAGGCTGTTGCGCCCGTCGGAGAGGGTGGTGTGGGAGTGCAGGTCCCCCCTCACGTCGCCGAGCTCGATCAGCTCGGGCAGCTTGCCTTCGCGCGCCGCCTTCAGCTCGCCGCGGCCCTCGCGCAGCTCCGGCTCGATGTAGTCATAGCCGAGCCGCTCGTAGACGCCCTCCTCGCTCTCGCAGAGGGTGACCTCGCCGCTCTCGGTCTCGGTGATCCCGTGCTCGGAGACCGAGAGGCCGCGCGCCACCGCCTCTTCGCGCAGCGCCACGTTGTGGGCCTTGGAGCCGGTGAAGTGCTGGAGCAGGTTGCCGAAGGCGGCCGGCGCGACGATCCGCAGATCGACCGAGACGCCGTTGTGGGTCTGGGCCCGCACGCCGTTGGGGCCCGGGTTCCCGGCGGCGGCGATCAGCGGGTGCTCGGCGAGGTGCTCGGCGAGCGCGGCCGGCTCGTCGGCGGTGGCGATGATGTCGATGTCCTTGCAGGTCTCGCCCCAGCGCCGCGCCGAGCCGGCGACCTCGACCCGGTTGGCGGCCGGGTGCCCGCGCAGCGCCGCGGCCAGCTCCTCGGCGATCGGCTTGACCTTGGAGAGCAACAGGCGCCCGGTCGCCTCGCCGGGGTCGCCGAGCCGCTCGAGCGCGGCGAGCACGTTTTCCTCGGCCTTCGGGCCGAGCCCTTTGAGGCCACGGATCTGTTCGCCCTCGGCGGCTTTCTGCAGGTCCTCGAGCGTGGCGATGTCGAGGTCGTCGTAGAGCCGCCGCGCGGTTTTCGCCCCCAGGCCGGGGACGCGGGTGACCTCGATCAGGGTGGGCGGAAACTTCGCCTTCAGCTTCACCGCGGCGGGGATCTCGCCGGTCTCCAGCAGCGCGTCGATCTTTTCCGCCAGCGTCTTGCCGACGCCGGGGATCTCCGTCGCCCTCCCCTGCGCGGCCAGCTCGGCGACCGAGACGGGGCTCTCGCGGATCGCCGTGGCGGCGGTGCTGTAGGCGAGCACGCGGTATTTGACGGCGCCGTCGAGCTCGTAGAGCACCCCCAGCTCGTCGAGGGCGGCGGCGATCTCTGCGTTGGTCACCGGCAGAACTTAGCCTGCTTGAACGTGGGGCTTGAACAGGGCGCTATACTTTTTGAAGTATTGAGCCAAGAACCTCGACTCGGGAGACAGGGATTCCAGTGACCGGAAAGCTGACCGACGTAACCGACGCAACCTTCAAAGCCGACGTGATCGACGCCGAGGGACCCGTGCTGGTCGACTTCTGGGCTCCCTGGTGCGGTCCCTGCCGCGTCGTCCACCCCGTCCTCGAGGAGATCGACGGCGAGCGCGACGACCTCAAGATCGTCTCGATCAACGTCGACGAGAACCAGCAGACGGCGGAACAGTACGGCGTCCTCTCGATCCCGACGATGATCCTCTTCAAAGAGGGCGCGATCGCGAAGAAAATCGTCGGCGCGATGCCCAAGCGTCGCCTCGAGGCCGAGCTGGAGCCGGCGCTCGCCTGAGGGCGGCGCCGCTCTCCGACTCTCATGCCTTTCGTAGAGGTCCACTGGTTCGAGGGCCGCACCGACGAGCAGAAGGCGGCGATCGCCAAGCGGATCGAAGCGGCCCTGATCGAGGAGGCCGGCGTCGCCCCCGATCACTGCTGGATCAAGTTCTCGGACTCCTCGAAAACCGACTTCATCATCGGCGAGTCGGAGTAGCCCGACGCGCTAGAACAGTTCCGTTTCCTTGATCCCTTCCCCGATCCACGGGGAGAGGGTGCGCGCGAACGTTGCGGTGAGGTGGGTTTTGTCGCGGTAGACGAGCGCGTTGCCGATCACCGCCCGGCAGAGGTCGCCGGGGCAGATCTCGTCGGTGATGTCGATCAGGTGGGCATAGGGCGAGCGCTGCGCGGCCCTGACGTCGAATTCGAGGTTCCAGTCGTGGACGCGCTCGAAGGCGCACTTGTCGAGGTTCTGCAGGTCCTCGGAGACGCAGCTGGGAACATCGCTCGAGGAGGCCGGGGTGTCGCGGATCACGATCGTCTGCAGGCCGGCGCGGTGGATCCGCTCGAGCGTCTTCAGGTAGCCCTCTTCGAGCGCTTCCGAGGCCTCGCGACCGCTCAGCGTCTCGCCGTCCTCGCTGTAGGGGGTGTAGGCGGTGTCGCCGCTCATCACGACCATCGCGCGGCTGCCGCTTTCTTCGATCCGTTCCATCGTCTTCTCGCGCCAGGCGTCGCACTGCGAGTACTCGCGTTCTTCGATCATGCTGAGGATCCGCACTTCTCCGGGCGTGCATTCCGCCTTCGTCAGGGCGATCAGGCGCCAGTGGTTTTCGTTCGCCAGCCGCTCCAGCGGCGAGAAGTACTGCATCGCGTGCGAGTCGCCGAAGAGGATCAGCGTCTTCTTGCCCTCGGGGTCGCCGTAGAGGCACTTGTTCGAGTTGGTGCCGGCGATCCCGATCAGACAGCCGTCGTAGAAAGCCCGCGAGCGGTCGTCGCGGGCGTGCAGCGGGTTCGGCCGCACCGCGTCGGCCTTCTCCTGCGGGAGAACCTCTTCGGACAGCGCCGCCGCGCCTTTGACCTGCGCGATCGGCGCGGTCTCGAGCGTCGGCTGGTCGGATTCGAGCAGCAGCGCCCCACCCACCGCCAGCGCCATGCAGGCGGCGCCGAGCGCGAAGGCCCGCGCGGGGAACCGCACCAGGACCTTGGAGCGGCGGAACGGCTCCTCGATCACGTGGTGGGTGATCGCGGTCGGGATCCAGGAGACGGCGACGACGGCCAGCCCGGCGGCGACCGAGAGCGGGCCCCAGAGCGCCGCGGCGAAGACCAGAAACGGCCAGTGCCAGAGATACCACGAGTAGGAGATGCGCCCGACGTAGCGGGCCGGCGCGGTCGAGAGCAGCCGTCCGGCCGAGAGCCCGGAACCCGCGGCGCCGGCCGCCCCGGCGAAGATCAGCGCCGCGGCGCCCAGCGTCGGCACCAGCGCCGCGGCGCCCGGGAACGGCGTGCTCGCGTCGTAGGCGAAGGAGGCGTAGACGATCGCCGCCAGCCCGATCCAGCCGATCGACACGGCGAGCCGGCGCGGCAGGCTGACGACGCCGATCAGGGCGATCAGACCGCCGAGGGCGAGCTCCCAGGCACGGCCGAAGGTCGAGAAGTAGGCGGCGCCGGGCTGATCGGCGGTGTAGAGGATGCCGAAGATCAGCGAGGCGACGAAGATCAGCGACAGGGTCGTCCAGATCGCCGGACGGGCGTCCCGCCCGCCGCGCCGCCAGAGCCAGGTGACGCCGAGCAGCAGCGACGGCCAGACGAAGTAGAACTGCTCCTCGATCGCCAGCGACCAGAGGTGCAGGACGGGGCTCGGTTCGATGTCCTGGGCGAAGTAGTCGACCGACTGGGCGGCGAAGTGCCAGTTGGCGACGTAGAAGGCGGAGCTGATGATGTCGCCCGCGACTTCGACCGCGCGCAGCGGCGAGAGGATGATCAGGCTGAGGATCGAGACGGTGACGAGCAGCGTCGCCGAGAGCGGCAGCAGGCGTTTGATCCGCCGGGCGTAGAAGCGGCGGATCGAGATCGTGCCGCTGCGACCGAGCTCGTTGACGAGCAGGCGGGTGATCAGGAAGCCCGAGATCACGAAGAAGACGTCGACGCCGACGTAGCCACCGGCCAGGAACGGCACGCCGGCGTGACAGAGCAGCACGGTCACGATCGCGATCGCGCGCATCCCCTCGATGTCGGGGCGGAAGCCGCTCGTGGGAGCGTTGGGGCCGCTGTTGTTGACCGAACTCATCTGGAAAGGGTACGCGCGACTAGGGGGAGATGATGCCGGGAATCGTTCCCTGGGCCTGGGCTTCGGCGACGTCGGCGAGCCAGACGAGCGTCCTTTCCAGGACTTCTGGCTGCGAGCGCTCGGCGTGGTGACCGCCCAACACCTCCCACAGATATACGCGCTTGAACTTCGCCGCGAACGCTTCGCTCTGGGAGACCGGGACGACCAGGTCGTCGATTCCGTGCACGACCAGGAGCGGCTCCTTGGCCGGGCGGCGCAGCGGCGAGAGGCGGTAGCGGGCCGGCAGGTCGAGCCGGACCTCGTCGAAGTACTCCGGCCCGTACTGCTGGAGCGGCCATTCCCAGCTGACCAGGTTGGTGACCGGCGCCTTCGCCGCGGCCCCCCCGACCAAACCGTCGCCGGAGAGCAGCGCCGCGAGCGTGCCACCGGCCGAGGAGCCGTAGGCGTAGACCATGCCGGCGCCGACCTTTTCGCGCAGGCGCTTGGCTTCGGCGCGCACCGCCAGCACGGCGGCCGGCATGTCGCCGAGCGGGTAGGCCACGTAGTGCGGGACGAAGCCCGCTTTGAGCGCCGCTTCGCGGGTCTGGGCTTCGAATTCGGTGTCCTCGAAGAGGAAGGAGCCGCCGTGGATCAGCATCAGGTGCGGCTTCGGCCCGGCCTGCACGCCCGGGCCGAGTTCCACCGGCGGGTAGTCGGCGGCTTTCGGCCGCGCCGCGCTGGCCGGGGTGGCGGTGATGGCGAAGAGCAGGACGGCGAGTGCGGCCACGAGGGCGCGCTGGATGGACCGGGCGGGGGCGATACCCGAGTAACCCCGTTGCCGCACGGTTGTCGCGGGCTGCACCGCGGCGATCAGCATCGCTCGACGCTGATCGCCAGATCCATGCCGTCGATCGCCACCGAGGCGCCGTCGGCGACGGCGTAGGAGACGGAGGTCGCCAGCACCTCGCCGGCGAGGTAGCCCTCGTGCTCGCGGGCGGCGGCGAGCAGGCCCTCGTCGCCGCCGAGGCCGAGAGCGATCCGGTCGGTGATCTCCAGGCCGGCGTCTTTGCGGGCGATCTGGACCGCGTGGACGATCTCGCGGGCGAGGCCCTCGCGGCGCAACTCGTCGTCGAGCTCGAGCTCGAGCGCGACCGCGTGGCCGGCCTCGGCCTCGACCTCGTAGCCCTGGAGCGGCTGCAGGGCGAGGGTGACGTCCTCGGGCACGAGCTCGTGCTCGTCGCCCTCGACGTTGATCCCGACGCCGGCGCCCTTGGCCAGCGCGTCGGCGACGTGGGCGGGGTTGAGCGCCTCGATCGCCGCCGCGACCTGCGGCATCCGCTTGCCGAAGCGCGGGCCGAGCGAGCGGTAGTTGGGCTTCAGCGAGTAGGTGACCAGCTCCGACTGGTCGGAGACGAAGTCGAGCTCCTTGACGTTGAGCTCGGCGGTGACGATGGCGGCGCGCGCTTCGATCGCGGCGCGCTCGGTCTCGCTGGCGACGATCACCGCGCGGCGCAGCGGCTGGCGCACCTTCGCCTTCGCCTGCGCGCGCGCCGCCCGGCCCAGCTCGACGGTCAGCCGGACCGCCTCCATCCCGGTCTCCAGCTCGGGGTCGGCGAGCGCCGCGTCGGCAACGGGGAAGTCGCGCAGATGGACCGAGTCCGGCAGCTCGCCGGTCTCGCCGACCGCACCGCCGGCGAGGTTGCGGTGGATCTCGTCGGCGAGGAAGGGCGTGAACGGGGCGAGCAGCGCGGCGGTCTCCAGCAGGCAGTGGCGCAGGGTCGCGAAGGCGGCCCGGTCGCCGTCCCAGAAGCGCCGCCGCGAAAGCCGCACGTACCAGTTGGAGAGCTCCTCGACGTACTCGGCGATCGCCTTGCCGGCGGCGGTGCAGTCGAAGGCATCGAGTCGCTCGCGCACGGTCGCGGTGGTCGCCTGCAGACGCGAGAGCGCCCAGCGGTCGAGGTCGTTGGCCGGCTCGGGGGCGACGCGGAAGTCGTCCGGTCCGAGCCCCTCGGCGTTCGCGTAGAGGACCCAGAAGGAGTAGGTGTTCCAGAGGGTCAGCAGGAACTGCCGCACCGACTCGCCGACCGTCTCGACCGAGAAGCGGTAGCCGGACCAGGGCTGCTGTGCGGTCAGGTAGTACCAGCGGAAGGCGTCGGCGCCGTGCGCGGCGAGCACGTCCCAGGGGTCGACGACGTTGCCGCGGCTCTTCGACATCTTGAACCCGTCGGGGTCCTGGATGTGGCCGAGGCAGACGCAGTTGCGGTAGCTCGACTCGCCGAACAGCAGGGTCGACTCGGCGAGCAGCGTGTAGAACCAGCCGCGCGTCTGGTCGATCGCCTCGCAGATGTAGTCGGCCGGGAAGCGCTCCTCGAACTCCGCCTCGTTCTCGAACGGGTAGTGGAACTGCGCGAACGGCATCGCGCCGCTGTCGTACCAGGTGTCGATCACCGAGTCGACCCGCCGCATCTCGCCGCCGCACTTCCCGCAAGGGAAGGTCACCTCGTCTATGTAAGGGCGGTGCAGGTCGTCGGGGACGGCGCCGCCGGAGCGCTCGGCGAGCTCGGCGACCGAGCCGACGCACTCGACCGCGCCGCACTCGCGGTCGGCGCAGCGCCAGACCGGCAGCGGCGTGCCCCAGTAGCGGTCGCGGCTGAGCGCCCAGTCGACGTTGTTCTCCAGCCACTTGCCGAAGCGGCCGTCCTTGATGTGCTCGGGGTGCCAGCCGATCGTCTCGTTGTTGGCGAGCAGCTCGTCGCGGGCCTGCGAGGTGGCGATGTACCAGCTCGACTTGGCGTAGTAGAGCAGCGGCGTGCCGCAGCGCCAGCAGTGCGGGTAGGCGTGCTCGTAGACCTGCTCGCGGAAGAGGCGGCCGCGGCTCTCGAGGTCGGCGATCAGCGCCCGGGTGACGTCGGGGTCCTTGACGAACTGGCCGGCGAAGCCGGTGACGCGCTCGTCGAAGCGCCCGTCGAGGCCGACCGGGTTGTAGAGGGTCTGCTGGCGGGTCGGGTCGAAGATCCCCGCCGCGGCGGCGACCGCGTAGTCGTCCTCGCCGAAGGCGGGGGCGATGTGGACCAAGCCGGTGCCGTCCTCGGTGGTGACGAACTCGCCGGCGAGCACGCGGAAGGCGTTCGCGGGGCCGCCGCCCTGCAGCTCGAAGACGGGGCCGGCGTAGCGGCGGCCGACCAGCTCGGCGCCCGGGAAGCGGGCGAGGATCTCGACGCCCTCGCCGAGCACCTTCTCGACCAGCGGCTCGGCGACGATCACCGTCTCGCCGTCGAGCGCGGCGCGCACGTAGGTGACCTCGGGCGCGAGCGCGACGGCGACGTTGCCCGGGAGGGTCCACGGCGTCGTCGTCCAGACCAGCAGCGACTCACCGGTCTCGGCCCCGTCGTCGTCGAGCAGCGGGAAGCGCACGTATATGGAGGGGTCCTCGACGTCCTGGTAGCCCTGCGCGACCTCGTGCGAGGAGAGCGCGGTGCCGCAGCGCGGGCAGTAGGGAGAGACGCGGTGTCCCTCGTAGAGGCGGTCCTCGTCCCAGAGCTTCTTCAGCGACCACCAGACCGACTCGATGTAGTCGTCCTCGAGCGTCACGTAGGGGTCGTCGAGGTCGATCCAGAAGCCGATCCGCTCGGTCAGCCGGTTCCACTCCTCGACGTACTCGAAGACCGACTCGCGGCAGCGGCGGTTGAACTCGGCGATGCCGAGCTCCTCGATCTCCTGCTTGGAGGAGATCCCGAGCTGCTTTTCGACCTCGAGCTCGACCGGCAGGCCGTGGCAGTCCCAGCCCGCCTTGCGCGGCACCCGGTACCCGCACATCGTGCGGTAGCGCGGGTAGACGTCCTTGAAGACGCGCGCCAGCACGTGGTGGGAGCCGGGCCGACCGTTGGCGGTCGGCGGTCCCTCGTAGAAGCTCCAGACCTCGGCGTCCTCGCGGTTGGCGAGCGAGCGCGCGAAGACGTCGCCCTCGCGCCAGCGCTCGAGCACGCGCTCCTCGAGGGCGGGAAATGACTGCTTCGGGTCTACGGGGTCGAATCCGGGCACGAGTCCCGGATTCTAGGAGCGGGCGGCCGCCGGCCGCTGTCGCTCACCAGACCAGGATGAAGTCGCCCGGATCCTCTGGATTGGCGTAGGCGGGCAGGACCAGTCCCTGCTCCATGCGGTTGGCGGTGAAGACCGGCATCACTTCGCGGCGGGTCGCCTCGCGGCGCCCGACGCCCGGGATGTCGAGGTCGAGGGTCAGCTTCATCAGCGGCAGCTCGTTGACCGTCGCGTGGCTGCCGGCGTCGAGGACCGTCGCCGTGCCCCTGATCCCGTTCTGGAAGATCCAGTCGTTGTGGGCGGCCTTCTTCTGGTTGTGGCGGGCGTACCAGACCAGCCCCATCGCGACGAGGAACCAGATCGCGCCGGTCGAGCCGATGATCAGCGCCACCTCGGCGTCGGCGCCGAGCGCCAGCGGCACCAGGCACATCGCCAGGCCGGCGACCCCGAAGAAGCCGATCAGCCAGATCCCGGTGCGGTTGATCTGCATCGCCGCCTCCTACTCCCCGCACTCCCGCGCGATCCGCGCGGCGACGTGGGCGGTGGCGTCGCAGAGCGCCGCGAGCTGGTCGGGGCCCGGCGCGTCCTCCTCGATGCTGCCGAGCAGGGCGCCGTAGGCGAGCTCGAAGGAGAAGTCGGCGGGCGGCTCGTTGGCGAGCCAGTCGACCAGCGCCGGCGAGAAGAGCTGGCGCATCCAGTTGGCGTCCTGGTAGGGGCTGGTGCTGATCGTGAAGCGGTCGTTGAGCTTCTCGCTCTCGGTCCAGAGCTTCGAGTGGCGGGCCTCGAAGCCGTAGAACTCGTCGTCGCGGGTGCTGCGGCCCTGCCGGATGCAGAACAAGCGCGGCACGAACGGGGTCGAGCTGAGCACGCGGGTGAGCGCGACGGTGAAGCGGAAGGTCTTGTTGCGCTTGTAGGCGAGCTGGCCGACGATGCCGTCGAGCTCGGCGGAGATACGGCCGCGGGCGGCCGGCGCGAGCTGGCCGCCGACGGTCGACTCGACCAGCAGCGGCGTCAGCTGGCCGATCCCGACCGCGGGGACGAGCTCGAGTCCGCGCTCGGCGGCGAAAGCGGAGTAGGTCGCCTCGAGGTCGGCCACGGCGGCAGCCTACTGTGGGTTCCCCTGTGCCTTTGCCGCGCTATTCGCGGCAAAGGCACAGGGGAACTACCTCGTCACGGATTTGTGACGAGCCTCGGTAGGCTGCCCGCCATGCCTAGATACGACCTGAACGGAAAAGTTGCCCTCGTCACCGGTGCCGCGCGCGGGATCGGCTACGAGACCGCCCGCCAGATGCACATGCGCGGCGCCTCGGTGGCCGTGCTCGACCTCGACCTCGACCAGGCGAGCGACGCCGCCGAGCGGATCGGCGAGCGCGCGATCGGGCTCGCCGCCGACGTCACCGACCACGGCGCGATGCAGACGTCGGTGGCCGCGATCGTCGAGCGCTTCGGCGGCCTCGACGTGGCGATGGCCAACGCCGGCATCGCCCAGCGGCAGGTCGCCACGGTGCGCGGGATCGGCACCGAGGAGTGGGAGCGCGTCTTCGAGGTCGACCTGCTGGGCGTCTGGCGCACCGTGCGCGCGACGCTGCCGCAGGTCGTCGAGCGCCAAGGTCACATCGTCGTCGTCGGCTCCGCCTACTCGTTCATGAACGGTGTCTTCAACAGCCCCTACGCGGTCGCCAAGGCCGGCGTCGAGTCGCTCGGCCGCGCCCTGCGCGCGGAGCTGACGCCGCTCGGCGCCAGCGCCAGCGTCGCCTACTTCGGCTGGGTCGATACCAAGCTCGTCCAGGACGCCTTCGACCAGAAGAACTCCCACCACGTCCGCAAACTCAGCCCCGAGTGGCTGCTAAAACGGATCACGCCCGACGAGGCCGGCGCCGCCGTAGTGCGCGGGATCGAGGAACGCGCCCCGCGCATCTTCGCCCCCAAGTGGTGGCGCTACGTCTCCGCCGGCCGCGGCATCATCAACCCGCTGCTCGACCGCCGCTTCGACCGCGACAAGCAGATGTTCGAGACCGTGCGCACGATCGAGGCCGAGGCCGACGCCCAGGGCGCCGCCGCGGTTGCCGCGGTCAGGCGCTAGAAGTCACGCGCGAAGGCCTCCTCGAAAGCTTTGGCCGCCGGTGAAAGAGGTGGAGCCCCGAGCGCTAGCGGTGAGACGACCGCCTGATCGGCGTTGACGGCTTTCAACACGCCGACCCCTGCAAGGCGCGCTATTCCGCTGGTGAAGGTCACGAATGCCGTGCTGGTGGTGACCCACCGGGGATCGAGAGGGAAGTAGATGGTTCGATCGCCGCGCCTCAGATAGATATGAGGATCATTCGCAAGGTCTCCGGACAGCTCGAAGCCTGCTCGCTGCTTCTCTGAGCCGGTCATGTTCTTGGTTCGAAAGTTCTCCTCGAAAGAGACCCTTGCTCCGGCCGCATCCTCGCCCAACTCATCGAGTGCGCTCAGGTCGATCGCCTGTGCCGCCCAGGATTTGAGAACCTCTTCCAAGGCGAGAGTGATCTGGGCCAGCCCAAAGCCCTGATCGCGGAGGGTCGTCAGCCCGAGGAGCCTCTCCACTTCGTCGTCGCTCAAAATCCCCCTCGAGGCGGGGTCGAGGATAACTCTCGGCACGTTGATGTACTCGAGCGTGGACAGTTCCTCCTGCCACGTCTTGCCTACGGCCAGTTGACGCGCGATCCGCTCCTCGTGGTGACTCTTCATCTGCCGCAGGCCATCTGAGGTGAACCGCTCGATGTCTGCGTCGATCTCCTCATGATGATTGGGGCAAAGAAGAATCAAGTTTCCGTACCTGTTTCGAGCTTCGCTCGGAATCGACTCTCCTCCCCTTGGGCCGCTTTCGCTAGAGGCCACAATGTGGGCCATGGCTCCGCGGAGACGCGGATCGCCATCGCCCCAGATCAGCTCCCGGCCACACTCGGGGAACGAGCAGATCGCGTAGGCACGCGTCCAGAGCTGGATCACGTCCGCTTTTGGGACGTCCTTGCGCCTAGCCGCCGTCATTCGGCCCGCGTCAACCGCTCGAGCAGGATCAAGACGGACTCGTAGGGCTCGCCGGTGGCGCGCTCCATGCCGATCTCGCAGGTGCGGTTGCTGGAGAGGTGGGCGTCGAAGTGGCGGCCGGCGAGCTCGCCGGCCTGGGGCGCGGTGGCGGCGGCGGTGAGCTCGGGGTGGGTGAGGCCGCGGTCGCCGGCGAAGCCGCAGCAGGTCGCCGACGGGGCCACGTAGACGTCGTCGGCGAGGGCGCCGGCGAGGGCGCCGAGCTTGCGGGTCAGGCCCATGCGGCGAGTCGCGCAGGTCGGGTGCACGGTGGCGCTGCCGACCTTCTCGCCGACCTCGAGCCAGGGCAGCAGGCGATCGTGCGCCCAGGCGACCGAGTCGACGATCTCGAGGGCGGCGAGGCGCGCGGCGTTGTCCTCGTCGAGCACGCCCTCCCCCGGTTCGGCGACGGCGTTGGTGCAGGAGGCGGCGTCGATCACGATCGGCAGCGCGCCCTCGCCGCTCCAGCGCCAGAGCCGCTCGACCATCTCGTTGGCCTTGGTGCGGTGCGCCTCGCCGAACCCCTTCGAGCTCCAGGGCAGCCCGCAGCAGCTGCCGGCGAGGTCCTCCGGGATCCAGACCGGCAGGCCGGCGCGGGCGGAGACCTCGACCAGCGCCTCGGCGGGCGAGCCGGCGAAGATCCGGTTGGTGCAGGAGGGGACGTAGACCGCGGCGGCGCCGGTGTGGATCGTCGCCGGCAGCTTGCTCGAGGCCGCGCCGGGCAGGCCGCGGCCGCGCTTGGTCCCGCGCGCCAGCGGGCCGCCGACCCGCAGCCCCAGCCGCGTCGCGCCTTCGACCAGGTTCCAGCGCCGCGCTTTCGCCATCTCCAGCCGTTCGGCTCCCGGCGGGTGGCCCTCCTGGCGCAGCTGCTTGACCAGTGCGCCGGTGTCGATCCCGACCGGGCAAGCGATCTGGCAGGAGCCGTCCGCCGCGCAGGTGTCCAGCGCGTCGTACTCGTACTCCTTCTCCAGCGCCTGCCAGACCGGCGAGCCTTCCGGCTGGCGGGCCATCTCGCGGCGCAGCACGATCCGCTGGCGCGGCGTCGTGGTCAGGTTGCGGCTCGGGCAGACCGGCTCGCAGAAGCCGCACTCCACGCACGAGGTCGCCGACTCCTCGATCGGCGGCGTCGTCTTCAGGTTGCGCAGATGGGCGTCGGGGTCGCGGTTGAGGACGACGCCGGGCGAAAGCACGCCGTCGGGGTCGGCGAGCTTCTTGACCCGCCACATCAGCTCAGTCGCCTTCGCCCCCCACTCGCGCTCTACATAAGGGGCCATGTTCACGCCGGTGCCGTGCTCGGCCTTCAGCGAGCCGTCGTACTTGCCGACGATCAGCTCGACCAGCTTGCCCATGAAGGCCTCGTAGCGGTCGAGGTCCTCCTGCTTGGCGAAGTCCGGGGTCAGCATGAAGTGCAGGTTCCCGGCCGAGGCGTGGCCGGCCACGCCGGGCAGGAAGCCGTGCTCGCCGAGCAGCGCCTGCAGGTCACGGGCGCCTTCGGCGATCCGCTCCGGCGGCACGCAGACGTCCTCGACGATCAGCGCCGTGCCGGGCAGCCGCACCTTGCCGATCAGGCCGTGCAGGCCCTCACGGACGCGCCAGGCGAGCTCGATCTCGTCGGCCTCGCGGGTGAACTCGATCGGCTTGATCGTCTCGTGGTCGGCGAGGATCGCCTCGGCGCCGGCGACCTGCTCGGCCAGCTCGGCCTCCTCGGCGCCGCCGAACTCGACCAGCAGCACGGCCGACTCGGGCGGCAGCTCTTTCCACTCCTCGGAGACGCCGACCATGTTCCAGGCGGCGGTGATCAGCGCCGGAGCGACCATCAGCTCGACCGCGGTGGCGCCGGAGTCGACCAGCTCGCGGACCGGCGCGATCGCCGCGTCGATGCTGGGGAAGTGGACCCAGGCGGTCGTCGTCACCGCCGGCACCGGCACGGTCTCGAAGACCGCCTCGGCGACGAAGGCGAGCGTGCCCTCCGAGCCGACCAGCAGGCGGCGGAAGATCTCCAGCGGCTCGTCGGCGTCTAGGAAGGCGCAGAGCCGGTACCCGGTGGTGTTCTTGATCGCGAACTTGCGGCGGATGCGGGCGGCCAGCTCCTCGTCGGCGCGGATCTCGTCGCGGATCGCTTCCAGGCCGGCGACCAGGTCGGGCTCGGCGGCGGCGAAGCGCTCGGCGGCGTCCGGGGCGGCGGTGTCGATCGTCGTCCCCGAGGGCAACACGAAGGTCAGCTCGCGCACGGTCGAGTAGGAGTCCTTGGTCACGCCGCAGCGCATCCCGCCCGAGTTGTTGGCGACGACGCCGCCGACGGTGGCGACGTCGGTGCTGGCCGGATCGGGGCCGAGCTTTACCCCGTGCGGGGCGAGCACACGGTTGGCGTGGCCGAGGATCGTGCCCGGCTTGACCCGCGCGCGGGCGCCGTCGTCCTCGACCGCGACGCCGCCGAAGTGGCGTCGCACGTCGACCAGGATGCCGTCGCTCTGGCCCTGGCCGTTGAGGCTGGTGCCGCCGGCGCGGAAGGTGACCGGGATCTCCTTCTCACGGCCGTAGGCGAGCACCTCGGCGACGTCCTCGGCGTCGCGAGCCATCACCACGGCGCGCGGGAAGAGTCGGTAGGGGCTGGCGTCGGAGGCGTAGGCGATCAAGTCCGTGGGCCTGGTGAGCAGCCGGTCGGCACCGAGCAGCGCCTCGAGCTCGCCGCGCAGAGGCTGGGCGACGCCCCCGGCGAGCTCGTCGGGAGCTCGATCTGGTGCGGTCGCAACGCCCTCCGTCACTTGTCCCCCCTCCGCGGTGGAAAAGACACGGATCGTCGTTCGAGCATAGTTAGAACAGCGACATGCCGGGGGCGACCGGAACTTCGACCAGCTCCGGCGCCGAGGAGGCGAGCGCGGTCGAGAGCGCCGCGCTGACGCCGTCGCGGTCGTTGACCCGGTGGGCTTTGACGCCGTAGCCCTCGGCGACCGAGGCGACATCGAGCGCCGGCAGGTCGAGGCCAGGCGCGCCGCTCACCTGCTCGACCTCGGCGAACCACTTGAGGATCGCGTACTCGGCGTTGCGCACGACCAGGAAGGTGACCGGGGCCTTGTAGGCGACGGCGCTCCAGAAGGCGGTGATCGCGTACTGGGCCGAGCCCTCGCCGAGCACGCAGACGACCGGACGGCTCGGCTCGGCGAGCTGCACGCCGACCGAGGCGGCGAGGCCGAAGCCGAGGCCGCCGCCGGCGCTGAAGTAGTAGCTGCCGGGCCGCGAGAGGCGCAGCTGGTTGCGCAGCGCCAGGGTGCTGGAGGGGGACTCGAGCACGACGATCGCGTCCTCGGGCAGGACCTCGGCCAGCGCCGTGTGCACGGTCGAGGCGTTGAGCGGATCGGTGGCGGGGATTTCGCCGGGCCCCGGGTTCGGCTCCGGCACCGGCCGACTCGACTCCGGCACGGCCTCCAGCAACGCCGCCAGGGTGAGCTCGACGTCGGCGACGATCGCGTCGCCCATCGGCGCCCGCACCGCCTCGTCCGGGTCGCTGGTGATCGCGACCAGCTTGGCCCCCTCGGGGAGCAGCGGACCGGGGATATGCGGGTAGTAGGGGAAGACGGAGGAGCCGACGACGACGATCAGGTCGTGGCCCTCGAGCGTCTGTCCGACCGGGCCGATCGCCGGCGGCAGCACGCCGCGGAAGTTCGGGTGGTTCTCGGGGAAGCCGAGCCGCACGCCGCCGGTCGCCGGCGAGGCCCAGACCGGCAGGCGCTGGCGCTCGGCCAGGGCGATCGCGTGATCCCAGGCGCCGCTGGTGTCGACGTCGGGTCCGGCGACGAGGACCGGGTTGGCGGCGGCGTCTAGCGCCGCCGCGAGGGCGCGCACCGCCTCCGGGTCGCCGCTGGCGCGGCCGGTCACCTTGCGCTCGATCGCGGCGCGCGCGTCGGTCTCGTCGACCTCGGCGTCCCAGTCGTCCATCGGGATCGAGACGAAGACCGGGCCGCGCGGCGAGAGCCCGGCGAGGTGGGCGCCGTGGGCGAGCGCCAGCGGCACGTCCTCGGCGCGCGGCGGCTCGAAGGACCACTTGACCAGCGGGTGCGGCATCCGCGTCGCGTCGCGGTTGGTGAGGTTCGCCTGCAGGGTGATCTGCGCGCGCGCCTGCTGCCCGGCGGTGACGAGCAGCGGCGAGTGGTTGGCCTGGGCGTTGAAGATCGCCCCCATCGCGTTGCCGACCCCCGGCGCGGTGTGCAGGTTGACCACCGTGGTCTTGCCGGAAGCCTGGGCGAAGCCGTCCGCCATGCCGACCACGACCGCCTCCTGCAGGCCGAGCACGTAGTCGAAGTCGGCCGGGTAATCGGCCAGCATCGGCAGCTCGGTCGAGCCCGGGTTGCCGAACATCGTCGTCATCCCGTGGGCGCGGAAGAGGTCGAAGGTTGCATCTCTTACTGTCGTCATCGCGCCCACCCTATCCGCACGGATGAGAAAGGTTGAGCGGCCGCCCGCGCCTTAATGCGCGGGCAAGACTGGGACGCGCGCTGCGGATTCAAGGCCCGGCGGGGGCGCTGTCGATACGGGGAGGGTGAGAAGGCTCCTGCCAACCGCATGCGTCCTCGCGCTCTGCCTGGTGGCCGGCGCGAGCGCCGCCGAACCGCCGCCGAGCCAGACCAGGCTCGCCTACGGCACCGGAGCGATCGTGCCGATCCCCGCCTCGATCCCGCACGAAGAGGGCGACATGGTCGACAAGCGGATCATTCCCGACCTGCGCTGGATCGCCCAGCGCTACCCGATCTACGTCACCGACGGCTACTCCGGTCCGCTCCCGAACGGCGGCTGGTCCGGCTGTCACGGCTGTCACGTGCGCGGCTCCGACCACTACAACGGCCTCGCCGTCGACATCGTCCCGCTGGTGCCGAGCTCCACCTGCGACGTCAAATGGAACGCGATCACCCGCCTCGCCCGCTGGACCGAGCCGGTCCAGAACAAACCGGTCCTGCCGTTCCGCTGGGTCGGCTACGACGGCGACGCCGGCCACGGCTGCGGCCACCACCTCCACCTCTCCTGGAACCACGCCGTCGTCAAACAGTACGAGCTGGCCGAATGGGTCGAAGTCTTCTCGCCGCCCGGCGGCGAAACCGGGCGCAAGCCGCGCAGCCCGAAGGTTCCGAGGACGCCGAAAGCGCCGCGCGGGCCCTCCGGCGGCATCTCCCTCGCCGCCACCGGCGGCCTCTCGCCCCGCGGCGACTGAGTCCTTCGCAGGGCCGGGCGCTCGACCCGCCTAGGATGCGGGGCTGTGCGCGTGCGGAGCTTGATCGCGGCGGCCGGCTTGGCCGCGCTACTGGCGACGGGATGCGGGGGCCGCGAGGATCCCTCGACGCCGGTCGCCTGCAAGGAAGGGAGCGAGGCCTACGTGCGCGCCCTCGCCAAGGCGCCCGAAGCGGTCGAGCTGGCCGGCGGGACGCCGATCGAGGACTGCCTGGTCGAGAACCAGAGCGGCGGCGACCTGGCCACGGTCGGCGAAGCGATGGTCGGCGCCGCCACCAGCCTGAACGCCGAGGCGCGCGAGGACCCGGGTGGCCAGGCGACGCTCGAGCTCGGCTACCTGGTCGGCGCGGCCGAACGCGGCGCCGAGCAGACCGAAGGCATCCACTCCGACCTGATCCGCCGCCTCGTCGTCGCCGCCCGCTACGCGCCCAAGGGCGATCCGCTCTCCCCCGCCTTCCTCGCCGTCTACGAGGAAGGCTTCGACGCCGGCCGCGCGGGCGGCTGGCAGGTCGACTCCTGAGTCAGCTGCCGAGCTAGGGCTTCTTCACGTAGAGCAGCCGCCCGTCGGCGAGCCGGTAGACCTGGCCAACGGGCTCGCCGCGTCCGGCGGCTTTCGGTCCCCCGGCCGGACTCGGCAGGACCGTCCCGCCGCGCGCGGCGCTCTCGCGCTCGGCCGTGTCGGTGGTCGACTTCAGGGTGAGGCCGATCCCGGCGATCAGGAAGGCGACGGCGAGGATCATGCCGATGTCGAAGAGGTTGACGAGGCCGTCGAGCGGGTCGCCGGCGTTCTCGTCGATCTGACCGTGGCGGCCGAGGCCGACGCGGCGGCTCACGCGTCCACCCCGCCGGGGACCAGGTCGGGACGCGGCGGCGCGGCGCCGGCCTCCGCGCCCTGCTCGAGCTCGGCCAGATCCTCCGTGTACATGCGCGTGCGCGCCAGAGTCAGCGCGAAGGCGACGGTGCCGACGAGGATGCCGACGACGGTCGCGCCGAAGGCGTCGCGGAGGTTCTCGGCGAGCGCGCTGACGTCGCCGTCGCCAAGCGCCGCCAGTCCGGGCGCCAGCGGGATCAAGGTGCCCATCAGCCCGATCGCCGGGCCGGCGCGGACCAGCAGGCGAGTGCGGTCGAGGCGGCGCTGCACCGCCAGCTCGTAGCGGGCCAGCGCGTGCTCGTTGGCACGGGCGCGATCGCCCGCCGGGTTCGCCAGCTCGACGACGGCGGTGGCGGCGAGCGAGCCGGGGGCGCCGTAGGCGTAGCCGCGCGCGTGCTCGGGATCGACGATCGCCCGTTCGGTCAGCTCGCGCAGGCTGACGTCGCGCGAGCGCACTCGCCGGCGCCAGTACTCGGCGACGAAGCGGCCGCACTCCAGGGCGCAGAGCAGCAGCGCGACGATCGCCGCGATCAGCACCGGCACCTGCAGCGCCGTGGCGATCTGGGCGAGCGCGTCGCCGAGGTCGATCGCGGCGCTCACAGAATCGCCTCCCGGTGGCGGCGCTCCCAGCCGGCGCCGCCGCAGCCGAGCAGCAGCGCGGCGGCGCCGATTCCGATCGCGACCCACACACCGTCTTCATCGGAGGGGGCGGCGCCGCGCAGCCCCGGAGCGCCGAAGGCGAGCGGCCCGAGACCGTCGCCGATCAAGGTGCCGTGGATCTGCTCGCCCGAGGACGCCGACGCGGCGCTGCCACCGCCGCCGCCCTTCCCGACGCCGCTGCTGCCGGCACCCGAGCCGCCGCCCTCGTCCGAGCTGCCCTCGCCGCCGTCGCCGGAGACGCTCGTCACCCCTGCCTCCGCCGCGAGCGGCTCGGCGGTCTCCGCGCCGCTCGGCTGCACGGCGTTCTCACCGCGCCGCGAGCTGCTGTGGTCCCGCGCTCCCCTCCCGTCGCCGAGCAGCCGGGCGCCGCCCGCCGTCTTGCCCCTGCTCTGCGGCTTGGGCCGGCTGAACAGCGGCGCGCCGTCGCCGCCGCCCCCGGCCAGCACCCCGCTGCTCGACGCGGCGGCGTCGTCGTCCGGCCTGACCGAGCGCGGCGCCGCCGGGATCGGCCAGGCCTGGCCGGCGAAGGCGGGTGCCGCGTAGGCGGTCATCCAGACTCCGTTGAGGTCCTGGCTGCGCTTCCAGCGGATGTGGCCGTCGGGGTCCTGCAGCGATTCCATGTAGTCGAGCGGCTCTTCGCTCGGTCCGCCGGACCCGGTCAGCCAGCTTTCCGGGTTCTGCCCGACCGCCCAGACCGCCTGCACCGCCCAGGCCGTCGAGGCGACGTTCGACTCCGGTTCGCCCGGGAACGCCGGGAGGCCGCCGTCGGGGTTCTGGGCGTCGCGCAGGTAGGCGACGCCCCGCTGGACGACCGCGGTGCCGCCCCGCCCGGCCGCGACCAGCGCCTGGATCGCGGCGCCGGTCATGTCGACTTCGTCGGGCGAGTTGCGGTCGTTCCAGGACCAGCCGCCGTTGTCCTGCTGGGCGCCTTCGACCCACTCGGCGGCGCGGCGGATCGACGTCTCGACCGCCGTCCCGCCGACCGGCGCGAGGGCGACGATCGCGAAGATCGTGCTGTTGATCCCCGCTTTGCCGCCGGGGGCGTAGGGGAAGGACCCGTCGAGGCGCTGGCGGTCGAGGATCGCCGCGACCAGGTCGACGCCGGCGAAGTCGTGCGGCGCGGTGCCGGCCGCGTTGACCACCATCAGTTCGCGCTCGTAGGCGGTGGTGCAGACGTCCGGAGCGCAGAGTTCGTCTTCGACCCCCTGCTCGAAGTGGTCGACGAGGAAGTCGTAGACGTCTTCCCCACCGGGCCTCGCCTGGTCCTGCGGGTTGATCCCGGCCGCCGCCAGCGCCAGTGCCACCCAGGCGCTGAAGCCCTGGATCGAGTCGCTGCCGGAGCTGCCGCCGAAGCCACCGTCGGGGTTCTGGACCCCCTGCAGGTAGCGGATCGTGCTGTCCAGCCGCGCCTGGTTGGCGGGGCTGGTCGCGGCCGGCGCCGAGGCGGCGAGCAGCAGCGCCCCGGTGAGGACGGTTGCGGCGAGCAGACGCACGGCCTAGCCTGGCACCTTGACCCTGCCGAGCGCGGCGCTCGAGCTGCGACCGAGCACGTCGGTGAAGGTGATCCGCAGCTTGTAGCTCGCCCCGGCCGGCAGGCGCAGGCGAGCCGAGGTCTTCGTCTTGCCACTTGCCCTGACCACGGGCCTCCCCTTGCGACCGAGCGCCTTCGAGGCGATCGTCCACCTGGCGATCCCGACGCCGGGGTCGCTGACCCGCCAGCTGACGCCGACGATCCCGTCGGCCAGGCGGCTGCGATCGAGACCGCGCAGCGCGACCACCACCCGGTCGCCGACCGCGGGCGGGTTCTCGCCGCCGCCCCCCGACTGCTGCCCGCCACCCGGCGGGTCTTTCTTGGCTTCTTCCTCGCCCGGATCTTCGGGCTCGTTCGGCGGCGGCACCCGCACCTGGTCGTCGGCGGGCAGCGGCCCGCAGTCGGTCGCCGGCGCCGCCGGGACGCAGACGTCGAGGCGGTTGGAGCGGACGACCGTCTCTTTGCCGGCGCTCCACTCGGTCGCCTTGATCCGGTGCCAGCCGGGCTCGTCGAAGACGATGCTGGCGCTGCCGTCGGCCCCGGTGAGGACCGTGTCGGGGCTGGCGACGTCAGCCTCCTCGAAGCCCCTCGTCGTCGTCACCACCGGCGCGACCTCGGCGCCCTCGTAGGGGTCGGTGCTGCGCGTCGGCGCGGCGGGCGGGCTGCCCTCGTTGTAGCCGTCCCAGACGTCGACCTCGACCTCGAAGGGCACCCCGAGAGTCGCTTTCGCGGTCAGCGGCACGGCGGCGCCGGAGTACTCGCCCGGGTAGAGCAGCAGCCGCGGCCGGCCGCCGAAGGCGTCGTGGATCCAGAGCACCTCGTCGCCCTGGTCGAGCTGGTACTGGCAGCCGCCGACGCTGGTGAAGACGTTGTTGACGACGACCCCCCAGAACTCGCCCGCGGCGGTGCTCTGGCGTTCCGGGCCCCACTGGGTGATGAAGTAGTCCTCGAACGGCGCCGCGTACCAGTCGCCGTCGAACCCCTCGCCGAGGATGCTCATCGCGTCGACCGAGGCCGCGGTCGGGGTCGGGCCGGCGGTCGGGTTGGCGCCGTTGTTGAGACCGTTGCAGCGGCGCCCGCCGGGGGGCGCTTTGCTGTCGCCGATCGCCCGCACGTTGTGGCCGTCGGTGAGGACCGGGCCCTCGAAGAGGGTTTCGGTCTTCCCCTCGATCCGCACGTTGACCTCGGTCGGCGCCGCTTCGGCGACGGATACGGCTAGCAGTGAGAGAAGAGCGGCGAGTGAGAGCGGCGCGATTGGTGAGCGCATTGCCTAGGCCCCTTTCCGCGAGGGCGATCGACGTTTCGGGACCGGAGGGAGGTCTCCTGGCTTCCGAGCCTTCCCGTCGCGCCTTCCCGGCCTCTCGGCCAGTGGCTGCCGCTTGGCGTGCGGCGGGCGTTCGCTCGGTCACAGTGGCGGGCCCGCGTCGGATTCACACCGACTTCCCCGTCCACCGGTCCTTTGGTTGGCGGCAGTGTAGCCGAGCCCCGGACGGACGCCGGGGCTCGGCCCTGCTCCTATTCGGCGACCAGGTAGATCGTGTCGCCGACGTTGATCGTCGTGCTGCGTTTCGCCTGTTTTTCGGCGCCGCCGTCGATCGAGACGTTCCATTTTTCGGCGGGGACGGCCGGGTAGCCGTTGATCTGCGTGATCGCGCCTTCGCCCGCACCCGGCGAGTAGCCGCTCACGCAGCCGGCCGGCGTGGTCCCGGCGACGGCGGTGTCGAGCACTTTCGAGAGCGTCGTCGTGGTCGCTTCCGGAGCGACCGTCACCGAGCACACCTTCAGCGCCGCGGCGCCCGCGTCGACGATCAGCGCCAGCGAGTTCGTTTCCGTTTTGCCGGTCGCGAACTGGGTCACGCCCTTCCACTGCGGCCCGCTTTTCGGAGTCGGCGGGGTCGCGGTGAAGCCGCCCGAGCCGAGCGCCCGGACGGCGTCCTGGCTGGCGTACTGGTTGACCGTGCTGCCCGAGGTGCCGTAGCGGAACCCGCCGCCGGCGAGCTGCTGGGAGATCAGGAAGTCCAGCGGCGTCTTTTTGCCCGGAGCGGCCCCGGTGAACGAGCTGCCCTGCGGGTCGAGGCCGCACGCTTTCAGACCCTGCACGGCCCACGCGTTGGCGTCGGTGTTGACCCCGAACGCGGAGTTGAACGCCCCGCTCGAGCCGACGAAGATCGAGGCGAGGTAGCTCTTCGCGTCGACGATCGCTTCGTCGGTGTTGGCGACCCCGGCGCTGCAGAGTGCCGCCATCGCGGCTCCGGTCATGTCGGGTTCGGAGGCTTTCGCCAGCGCTGCTTCGCTGCCGGCCGCTTTTTCCCAGGTCCAGCCGCCGTCGTTGTGTTGGTTGGCGCGGACCGCGGCGATCGCGTCGTCGAGCAGCGCCTGAGGCACCCGTTGGACCCCGCCGGTGGTTTTCGCGCCGGCGAGGGCGAGCAGCGCGAAGCTGGTGCCGTTGAAGGTCGCCCCGTAGTAGCCGGGGCTTTCCGGCTGGTAGTAGGAGGCGATCTTTGCGATCAGGTTCTGGCGTTTGGAGACCCGCGCGGGGTCGATGCCGGCCGCGTAGGCGATCAGCGCCGCCTTCTCGAAGTCGGTTGCGACCGGTTCGGCGCTCGGCCAGCTCGCTTCGCCGACGAGGCCTTCGTACCAGCTGCGAGCGTCTTTGCCTTCTTTGCCGGATTTGTTGACGTCGGCCGCAGCGGTCCCGGCCGCCGCCAGCGAGGTCAGCGCCCAGTCGCCGCCGAAGCCGGCGATTTCGCCGCTTTCGGTTTGCAGCCCTTTCAGGTAGGTGACGCCTTTGCCCAGCGCCGTCGAGATCTGTTCGGCGGTTGCCGTTGCCGACGCCGCCGCGGGCGCGAGCAACGAGATGAGGGCGGCGGCGATCAACGCCAGCCGCGCGGTGGTGAGACGCATCGTTGGAGCTCCTTCTGGTTGGGGACGGCCGGCTCTCCGTCCCCACCGCCACCGAGGGCGAGGAGATTGAAGACGCACCGTCCATTCGCGAGAACAGGGGTCCTTATGTCTGCGTCAGGCGGGGAGTAGTCGGACTCGGAGCGCGCGACCCGCGGGGGCGTCGCCGTCCATACCGTTGCGCGTCAGTCCCGGATTCTCACCGGGTTCCCTCGACCGCTTGACGGGATCAACCTAATCGGCCCGGCGGCGGCAGCGAACCCGGGGTGGCCGGATCTCCGATAGGTTGCCGGCCGACATAGCCACCGGATCGGTGGACGGGGAAGCCGGTGAAAGTCCGGCGCGGGCCCGCCACTGTGACCGAGCAAAACGCCCGCCGCACGCCAAGCGGCAGCCACTGGCCTCCGGGTCGGGAAGGCGCGACGGGAATCGCTCGGAAGCCAGGAGACCTCCCTCCGATCCCTCCATCAAACCCTCGAGGAAAGGGGTCAAAGGATGAGATCAATCTCCGTCCCACGCCTGCTGTCCGCGCTCTGCGCGCTGTTCCTGCTCTCCGCCCTGCTGCCCGCCGCCGCCGCGGCGAACTCCAGCCAGGTGACGATCGACGCCGCCGTCGCGGACGCGGTCGACTACGTCCTGCCCCAGCAGGAAGCCGCCACCGGGGCGATCCCCGGGTTCGGCGGCGACTGGGCCGTTACCTCGCTGGCCGCGGCCGGCGTCGACGCCGGCAAACTCCGCGTCGCCGCCGGCGACCCGAGCCTGCAGGACTTCACGCTCTCCGAATACGCCTCCGAATTCTGGAACCCGGACCCGCCGACCGGCGCCGCCACCGACTACGAGCGGGCGATCCTGATCTCCCACGCGGCCGGCCTCGACACCGCCAGGCTGGCCGCCGGCTCGAACCTCGCGGCGCAGCTCGCCGGCCGCTGGAACCTCGGCGCCGGCAGCTTCGGCGAACCGAGCCCCTACAGCACCGCCTTCGGGATCTACGCGATGCGGACGACGCCGCTGCCGCGCTGGGCGCTCGCCCCGGCGGTCGCCTTCCTGCGCCAGCACCAGCACGACGACGGCGGCTGGACCTACGAAGCCTCGCCGACGCCCGCCGAACGCGCCGAACCGAGCGAAGAGGACATCACCGGCGCCGCGCTCGGCGCTCTCTGCATGGCGGGCGTGCCCGCCTACGATCCCGACGTCGCCGCGGCGCTCGCCTTCCTGCGCGGCCGCCTGGTCAACGCGACCGGCGGGATCGAATACCTCTGGGGCGCCCCCAACTCCGACACCAACGCCTGGGTCGTCAGCGGTCTCAACGCCTGCGGGATCGACCCGCAGTCCGCCGCCTGGACCACCGCCGCGAACAAGACGCCGGTCGACTTCCTGCTCTCCCTGCAGGTGGCGAGCGGCCCGGAAGCCGGCGGCTTCGGCTACGAAAACACCGCCGCCGCCAACCTCTACTCCACCCAGGACGCGCTGCGCGCGATCGCCGGCGGCGGCTTCACGGTGACCCCGCCGAGCTTCCGCACCCCGCCCGCGGTCGCCGCCGGGACGCCGGTGGCGCACGTGCTGGCGATCGAGCTGGCGCCCGGCAACGTGCGGGTCTGCAAGGTGACCGCCCCGGCCGGAGCGCCGCTGACGACCGTCCTGGCGGCGGCACAGGCAAGTGCCCACCCGGCCGACTGCGTCAACTCGGTGACGGTCGCCGACGGGGTGGTCACGGCGATCGACGGGTTCGCGCCGGAGGGCGCCGACCAGGCGTGGCTCGCCCGCCTCGACCGCGGCGCCGAGGCGGCGGCCGGCCAGCAGCCGGTCGGCTTCGGCGACCTGATCGCGCTGCGGATCGGCGTGGCGCCGGGCAGCGGCCAGGGGCCGGCCGGCGAGAAAGGGGGCCCGGGTCCGCGAGGAGCCAAGGGCAAGCGAGGACATCGCGGGGCGCGGGGCAGGACCGGCCGCAACGCGACGATCGCCTGCACGGCGAAGCGGCGCAAGCACGGCAAGCGGATCGTGCGCTGCACCGTGCGCCAGGCCCGGGGCAAGCAGCACCGGGCGGGCTGAGCCCGGGGAGTGGCGCGGGTCAGGCCCGGCGGTGGCAGTCGCCGCCGGGCAGGACCCGCAGCAGCCGCTCGGCGCGGCGCGCCGAGTCCGGTGGCGCGGTGATCGCGATCTCGGCGAGCACGGCGCGGGCGACCTGGTGGGCGCAGCGCGGTCGCACCGACTTGGCGTCCGGGCGGCCGGAGACGGACGCCGGGCCGACCAGCGCCATCTGGCTCTCGCCGCGGACGACGGTCCACGGCTGCCCCTCGCAGAGGCCGACGAAGCTGGCGACGCCGGCTCGCCGCGCCAGCTCGTGGCCGATCACGGCGATCTGCCAGGGGTGGGCGCGGCGGCGGGTGAGCGCGTGGTCGATCAAGAGCGCCCGGTGGTGGCTGCGCGCCGGAGTTAGGCAGAGGCCGTTGGTCAGCTGGTCGGCGAGCGCGTGCGCCTGCTCGGCGACGTCGCATTCGCCGATCCCGAAGAGCGGCAAGGCCGCCCGGTCGAGCAGCGCGCCGGGCGACTCGATCGCGGTCACCGAGAAGCTCGCCGCCAGCGCCGCCTGGGCCTGGTCGTGCTCGAGCCCGGCGCTGCAGAGCAGCCGCGCGGCCGAGCTCTCGCGGAGCATCGCGCTCATGGGGTGACCGGTCGGGGCTCCTCGCCGAGCTCGGCGCGCGCCCGCTGGGCGAGCTTGACCGTCGCTTTGCGCAACCCCTCCGGCGCCTCGATCGGCTCCTCGTAGAGGACCCGCACGGCGACCTCGCCGTCGGGAGTCTCGGCGAGCAGGTCGAGGCCGGTGCTGTCGGCGTCGAGGCAGCGCGCCGCGCTCGCCTGCGGGCAGCCGCCCAGCGCCTGCGCCATCTCCAGCAGCGCGTCGGCGTGGTCGTCGTTCAGGTGCGCGATCGCCCGCTCGGCGCCGCGACTGACTGGATCGTCCTGCTTCATCGTCTTCCTCTCCTGGGTACTGCTGTTGCCCTTGCCCGAAGTCTCATCAGCGTCGCGCGTAGCGTTCGATCACCAGCTGCTCGGAGACCGGCATCGCGATCTCCGATCGCTGCGGCGCGCGCAGCACCTTGCCGGCCAGCGCCTCGTGGTCGGCGACCAGCCAGGCGGGGATCAGCCCGACGTCCTCGGCCGCTTCCTGAGCGAGGGCGCGCACCGGCGCATCGGCGGCGATCCGGATCCAGGAGCCGTCGGCGACCGTTGCCGAGGGGATGTCGAGCTTGCGCTCGTCGACCTGGACGTGGCCGTGGACGACGAACTGGCGGGCCTGGCGCCGCGTCGCCGCGAGGCCGAGCCGGAAGACGACGTTGTCGAGCCGGCGCTCCAGCGCCTGCAGCAGCGCCTCGCCGGCGGTCGTCTCGCGGTTGCGCCGCGCTCTGTCGACAAGGCGGCGCATCTGCTTCTCGCGGATCCCGTAGGCGATCTTCAGTTTCTGGGCCTCGCGCAGCTGCTGGCCGTAGACGCTCGGCGCGCGACGCCGTGCCGCGCCGTGCTGGCCGGGCGGCTGCGGGCCGCGCCGCTCCAGCGAGGTCTTACCGCGCAGCTGGCGTTTGCCCTTGAGGTCGAGCGAGACTCCCTCGCGTCGCTCGAGCTTCTCCACCGGTCCGATGTAGCGTCCCATTAGGCCACCCTAATACATATTTCTTAGGGCTGCCTAATGAATTGATGCGAAGCGGCGGAAAACGGCCGGCGGCGCCAGGGGAATACGCTCTGGACCCCCGACGAACTTCACTGGAGGCTTCACTTTGAGCGAGCAGCTGTGGGGTGGCGAGACCACCAAGGCAGTCGACAACTTCCCCGTCTCGGGCGAGCGGGTCCCGATCCCCGTCGTCCGCTGGCTCGGCCGGATCAAGTCGGCCGCGGCCGAGGCGAACGGCGCGCTCGGCAAGCTCGACGCCGACCTGGCGGAGCGGATCGCCGACGCCGGCGCCCAGGTCGCCGAAGGGGAGCACGACGACCAGTTCCCGGTCGACGTCTTCCAGACCGGCTCCGGCACCTCCTCGAACATGAACGCCAACGAGGTGATCGCCAACCTCGCCGGCGACGGCGCCCACGCCAACGACCACGTCAACATGGGCCAGTCGTCGAACGACGTCTTCCCCTCCGCCGTGCACCTGGCGGCGCTCGACGAGGTCAGCCGCGACCTGCTGCCCGCGATGGGGACGCTGCAGGCGGCGCTGGAGGGGAAGGCGGCCGAGTTCGCCGACGTCGTCAAGGCCGGGCGCACCCACCTGATGGACGCCGTCCCGGTCACGCTCGGCCAGGAGTTCGGCGGCTACGCCGCCCAGGTCCGGCTCGGCATCCAGCGGATCGAGGGCACGCTGCGCCGCGTCGGCCAGATCCCGCTCGGCGGCACCGCCACCGGCACCGGCCTCAACACCCACCCCGAGTTCGCCGCGAAGATCCGCGAGAAGCTCGCCGCCGACACCGGCCTGGCGATCTCCGAGCCACTCGACCCGTTCGAGGCGCAGGGCAACCGCGACGCGCTGGTCGAGCTGTCCGGGGCGCTCAAGGTCTACGCGGTCTCGCTCAACAAGATCGCCAACGACCTGGCGCTGATGGGCTCCGGCCCGCGCGCCGGCCTCGCCGAGCTGCGCCTGCCGGAGCTGCAGAAGGGCTCCTCGATCATGCCGGGCAAGGTCAACCCGGTGATCCCGGAGGTCGTGATCCAGGTCGCCGCCCAGGTGATCGGCAACGACGCCGCGATCACGCTCGCCGGCTCCCAGGGCCAGTTCGAGCTCAACGTGCGCGTGCCGCTGATCGCCCGCAACCTGCTCGACTCGATCAAGCTGCTGGCCTCGGCCTCGCGCCTGCTCGAGGGCAAATGCATCACCGGCCTGGAGGCCAACGAGGAGATGACCGAGCGCCACGCCGAGGCGACGCTGGCCACGGCGACCGCGCTCAACCCCCACATCGGCTACGACCGCGCCGCCGACATCGTCAAAACCGCCGCCGACAGCGGCCGCATGCTGCGCGAGGTCGCGCTGGAGAAGGGCGTCGACGAGGAGACCCTCGACAAGGCCCTCGACCACCGCAAGATGGCCCGCCCCCACGAGTAGGGGCGGGCGCCTCCGAGTCCGTACGACGTTTGTAACCCTCTGGGTTACAAACGTCGTGGGCTCAGCGCGGGTCGTCGATCAGCAGCTCGACGTTGCGGTCGTCGGCCTGGCCTTCGCCGAGCGGCGCGCCGGACTGCAGGTCGTTGAAGGACAGCGTCCGCCCGACCGAGGCGAGGTCGTTGAGGTCCATCGAGGAGGCCGGCGTGCCCGGCGCCGGCGCTGCGGACTGGCCGACGTGGTCGAGGATCGTGCCGAAGATCGAGAGCGTGCCGTCGTGGTTGTCGAAGACCTCGAGCAGGCGGCTCTGCTGCGGCCAGTCCGCCTCGGCGGCGACCCGGATCGACCAGAAGCCGCCCGACCCACCCGGGTCGGGGAAGGCGTTGACGACGTTGTCGTGCGAGTGGCCTGCCACCCAGGCGATCGCGTTGGGGAATTCGTGCAGCAGGCCGACCAGGTCCGCCTCCAGGTGGATCGGGAAGGAGAGCCGCGGGTCGAGGTCGCAGCCGGGGTTGACGTCGTGGCCGTGCGAGTCGTTGATCGTGCACGGCGGCGCGACCTCGTCGGGGATGTCGGCGACCAGGCTCTCCGGCGCGTGGTGGCTGAACAGCACGACCAGCTGGTCGGCCGCGGTCGCCGCTTCGAGCTGACCGCGCAGCCACTGGAACTGCGGGTTGTCGACGTTCCCGTCGGAGGTCGATTTCCCGGTCGGGGTGAGGATCGTGCCGGCCTCGGCGACGGTGTCCAGAGCGACGAACCGCATCCCCGGGGCCGGGCTCCACGCGTAGTAGCCGGCGGCGCCTTTCGAGGCGCTCTCCTGGGCGGCGTCGATCAGGTCGAAGCCGTGACCGTCGGCCTGCGCGCCCGCCCGGAAGACGTCCTTGTACTGCTTCTTGGAGACGAAGCGCCGGTTCGGGTCGCCGGGCACGAGGACGGTGTTCTGCGGCTGGGTCAGGAACGTGCCGAGCAGCGTCACCGGGTTGAACAGCGCGGCCAGCAGGGCGCTGGCGTTTTCCGGGTTGGAGACCGGGCCGATCGGCTTCAGGCAGCCGGTCGCGACCTGCTCGAAGGCGCCGTTGGCGGCGGCGTTGCCCTGCACCAGCGCGTCGTGGTTGCCGAAGGCGACGTAGGAGGGAACGTCGAGCCCGGCGGCGGTGAAGGTCTGCTGGGCGCGGTCCATCAGGCCCGGGTATTTGGGCCAGGCGGCGTGCGGGCCGGCCGGTACGTCGGGGTCGTAGAACTCGGGGAACGGCCCCTCGAGGTAGTCGTCGTAGTCCTGGACGCCGGTGTATTTGGCCGCCTCGGCCGCGCCGGGGACGAAGAGGTTGGGACAGAGCGGGTGCGAGTAGGTCGCTTTGTTGACGCCGCTGTTCGGGTTCAGCGAGCCCCCTTCGAGCAGAGTGCGCACCCAGAGCGTCTCGTTCCGCTGCTGGCTGTCGGCCGAGTCGCCGGTGTCGATCGTCAGGTCCATCGCCCGGTGGGCACCGCTGCCGTCGGCGACCGGGCTGGCCGCGGCGAACTGGTTGACCTGGCGGATCATCGCGTCGCTGATCTGCGGCTCGAGCGCCTCCCAGGGACGCCAGGCGGCGCCGAAGGGGAGGTTGAGCGGGGTCGAGAGCGGGTCGATCACCTCGAGCCGCGCCGGCGACTCCTCGTCAGCGAGCTGGAAGTCGGAGAGCTGGCCGAAGTAGACGAGCGAGGTGCGGGCGCTCGCGCGTCCCACCCCGGCCGCGGCGAGGTCTTCGCGCACGGTGTAGGGCTCGCCGGGACCGAGCTGCAGGAAGCGGAACGCGCCCGCCCCAGTCGGCACCACCCGCTGGCCGACGCTGCTCTGCCCTTCGGTATCGGAGACGGCCGCGCTGGCCGCGCCAGCGCCAGCCGCCAGCGCCGCCATGGACAGCGCCGCAGCACCCAGCTTCGCAATCGAACCTCGAACCCTCATCACGCCTCCCGCTCAGCTTTTCTCACGCTAAAAACTGAGTAGAGGCTACATCACGCTGTCAAGCCCCCGTATGACGTTAGGCCTGCAGGGTTACGAAGCGCTCCTCGGTCAGCTCGTAGACGGCGAAGGCCGGGCCCTCGCGGGTGTTGCCGGAGTCCTTGACGCCGCCGTAGGGCATCTGGTCGGCGCGGAAGGTCGGCACCTCGTTGATCAGCACGCCGCCGAACTCGAGCGTGCGGGCGGCCTCCAGGCCCCTGCCGACGTCGCGGGTGAAGACACCGGCCTGCAGGCCGAACTTCGAGTCGTTGGCCATCACCAGCGCCTCGCCGAAGTCCGAGAAGGTGTCGATCGTCGCCACCGGCCCGAAGATCTCCTCGCACCAGACCTTGGCCTCTTTGGCCGGGGAGCCGAGCAGGGTCGGCGCCAGGCAGCGACCCTCGTCGACGAGCTCGCCGCCGACCAGCAGCTCGGCGCCGCCGGCGACCGCCTCGTCGACCCACTCCTTGACGCGGTCGCGATCGCCGGGCGTGATCAGCGGGCCGACGTCGGTATCGCCGTCGAGCGGATCGCCGACCACCAGCCCTTCGACGTTGGCGATCAGCCGCGCCTTGAACTCCTCGGCGACTGCCTCGTGGACGAGGATCCGCTGCACCGAGATGCAGGACTGGCCAGCGTGGGAGAAGGCGTGGAGCTTGGCTTTGTCCGCAGCCGTCTCCCAGTCGCCGTCGTCGTTGACGATCAGCGGCGCGTTGGAGCCGAGCTCGAGGTTGACCTTCTTGTGCGGGACCTTGGAGCGGATGCCCCAACCGACCGGCGCCGAGCCCGTGAAGGTGATCGCCCTGGTCAGCGGGTGCTCGACGATCGCGTTGCCGACTTGCGAGCCGGGGCCGGGGATCACCGAAAGCCAGCCGTCGGGCAGCCCCGCCTCGCAGAGGATCTCGGCCAGCTTCAGCGCCGAGATCGGCGTCTGCCCGGCGGGCTTCAGGACGATCGAGTTGCCGGCGGCGATCGCTGGGCCGAGCTTGTGGGCGACCAGGTTGAGCGGGAAGTTGAACGGGCTGATCGCCCCGACGACGCCGTAGGGGACGCGCAGCATCACGCCGAGCTTCCCCTCCCCCGCCGGGGAGGCAGCCATCGGCACCGTGCCGCCGGTCAGCTTGCGAGCCTCGGTGGCCGAGAAGGTCAGCGTGTCGACGCAGCGCTGCGCCTCCACGGTGGCGGTCTTCAGCGGCTTGCCGGCCTCGGCGGCGATCGTCAGGGCGAGGTCCTCGACCCGCTCGCCGACCAGCTCGGCGGCGCGGTCGAGCACCGCCGCGCGGCGGTGCTCGGGGAACTCGGCCGACTCGAAGGCCGTGTGGGCGGCGTCCACCGCCCTGCCGACCAGCGCCGCGTCGCCGTGGGCCACGCGGCCCACGGAGGTGCCGTCGTAGGGGCTCTCGACCTCGGCCCACTCGCCGGTGTCGAGCCACTCGCCGGCGGCGAGGAGCTTGTGATCGACCGCTTTCACCGTCTGCGAAGCCACCTACGACCTCCTCTCGAAGCTTTCGGTTCAGACTAGAGCAGGCCGCTACTCGCCCGCCGCGAATCTGTTGGACTCAGAGAATGCGCTCCCGCCTGCTCGTCATCCCGCTCGTCCTCGCCTGCGTCCTGACGCTGGCCGCCTCGGCCAACGCCGCGGTCAGCTGGGTCGTGCACGGGCGCGGCTTCGGTCACGGCGTCGGGATGAGCGCCTACGGCGCCTACGGCTACGCGCTGCACGGCAAGAGCTACAGCTTCATCCTCGGCCACTACTACACGGGCACCACGATCGCTCCGGTCGACAAACCGCGCGTCGTCCGCGTCCTGCTCGGCACCAGCTCCGGCGACGTCCAGTTCAGCGGGGCGACCAGCGCCTGCCGCACGCAGCTCGACCCGCAACGCAACTACGAGGCGCACCGCGTCGGCAACAGCGTGAAGCTGCGCAGCTCCGCCGGCAAACCGCTGGCCAACTGCGGCGCCAAACTGCGCGCCGCCGGGGCGGGCAAGATCGCGATCACGGGCTACGGCACCTACCGCGGCGCGCTCGAGGCGAGCGCGAGCGGCTCCTCGCTCAACGTCGTCAACGCGCTCGCCCTCGAGCAGTACGCCAAAGGCGTGCTGCCCAAAGAGGTGCCGCCCTCGTGGCCAGCCGAGCAGCTCAAAGCGCAGGCCGTCGCGGTCCGCTCGATCGCCCTGACCAGCGACGTCGGCGGCAGCCTCTTCGACGTCTACCCGGACACCCGCAGCCAGGTCTACGGCGGCCTCGAAGCCGAGTACCCCCAGACCAACGCCGCCGCGGCGGCGACCAAGGGGCAGGTGCTGATGTACAACGGGCAGATCGCCACGGCGTTCTACTCGGCCTGCTCGGGCGGCCACACCGAGAGCGTCGGCAACGTCTTCGGCACCCCGATCCCCTACCTCGTCGGCGTGCCCGATCCCTACGACTACTACTGCCCGCTGCACAAGTGGACGCTCAAGTTCAGCGGCCCGGAAATCAGCTCGCGGCTCGGCGCCTACCTCGACGGCCGGCTGCGCAAAGTCGTGATCACCAAGACCGGCGTCTCGCCGCGAATCATCGAAGCGAAGCTGGTCGGGACCGGCGGCGTCACCACCGTCACCGGCTCCGAGCTGGCCGGGGCGCTCGGCGGCCACGACACCTGGATGACCTTCCAGAAGGTCGTCCGCTAGGGCCCTCGGCTAGGGCAGGACCAGCTCGGCGTGGATCGGGCGGTGGTCGCTGCCCGGCATCTCCTCGACCGAGTACTCGGCGATCCCGAGCCGCGGGTCGAAGAGGACGTGGTCGATCGTCACCCCGGGCAGGTTCGACCAGGGGCCGGCCGGCCAGGTCGGCTCGAGGCCCTCGCCGGCGACGGTGCCGGCGTCGCGGTAGCCACGGTCGAGCACCTCGCGCAGCTGCGACTGGTCGACGGTGGCGTTGAAGTCGCCGGCGAGCAGCCAGGGGACGCCGTCGCCGGTCGGCGGCAGCTCGGCGAGTTCCTCTTCCCAGCCGGCGACGCCGCCGCGGCCGGGGACGACCGGGTGCACGGCGACGACGCGCAGGGTGCCGCCGCCGGGCAGCTCCATCTCGGCGCGCGGCATGCGCAGGCCGAAGTCACCGGGCTCGCCCAGGCGTCGCAACGGCTGGGTCGAGTAGAGGCTGCTGGCGCCGCGCGCGGTCGAGACGAGGTGGTGAGGGAGGGCCTCGTCGATCCCCGCCGCCTCCAGCCGGGCGAGGAACTCGGGGGTCATCTCCTGGAGGCTGAGCAGGTCCGGGCGCAACCGCTCGACCAAGGCGACCGTGGCGCGCGGGTCGGCGCCGCCGACGTGGGCGTTGATCGACAGCACGCCGATCGTCTCGCGGCCGGCCGCGTCGACCGTGCCGTCGCCGATCGCGCGCGGCAGCACCGCGGCGGCGAGGCAGAAGGTGACGGCGGCAGCGACGATCGCCGCCGCCCAGTTCTCCAGCGCCACCGCGAGCCCGGCGACGACCAGCGCGGCGACGGCGACGTAGGGGGTGAAGGCCATCAGCGCCGCGACCGGGAAGCCCGAGTCGAGCCCGAGGACCCGAACCAGCGCCCAGAGCGCGACCGGGAGGACGACGAGCCAGACCAGCCAGTTCCTCCGCGCGCTGGCGAGCACGCTCAGCAGTCCGGGTAGGGCTGGATCGGAACGCCGTGGTCGGTCTCGTGCATCCCCAGCTCGTAGGCGGCGCCACCGGCGAGCCTCAGCCGGCGGGTCGCGTGGGCGGGCAGTTCGACGGTCAGCTCGAGGTCGGCGACCGAGCAGTTGACCGTGTGGTGCTCGGGGCCCTTCGGGTCGGCGTAGACCCAGCCGACGAAGTCCTTCGCCGGGGCGGAGACACGGCCGCGCACGACGATGTCCTTGCCGGGCAGGAGGAACTCGCAGGCGTCCGGCGACTCCTCGATCCGCGCCGAGCGAATCGCGCCGAGGCCACCGAGCCGGTGGCGCTCGCCGTCGAGCATCAGCATCCCGGAGGGGATCCAGGGGCTGACTCGCGAGCCGAGCTTGACCCGCGCGGCTCCGGCGTCAAAGAAGGTCCCAGCGTCGCCCTCGAACCCGGTCCCCTCCAGCCAGACCCAGCGCTCGGCGTGCTCGGAGCCCCAGTTGTGGCCGATCATGCCCGGCCAGCCGGAGAGCTCGACCGAGACGTCGTCGATTTCGAGCCGGCCCTCGAAGCGGGCGTTGGGGTAGGGAGCGACGAACTTGGTGCGCGGCAGTGGCGCTCGGTAGAGCCAGTCGGCCGGCAGGTACTTGCACGGGTCGGAGTCGCCGTCGAAGGTCAGCGACCAGCCGGCGCTGAGCGCCTCGGTGTCGAGCGAGCCCTCGGCGCGGCCGGGGCCGATCTCGGCGTCGGCGACGCGGATCCAGGAGCCGGGCGGGGTCGAGAGCTGCGCGGCGGGCACCGTCACCTTGGTCGCCCGCGGCCCGTCGGCGTTGCGGTCGAACAGGCAGAACCAGATCGAGCCATTGGGCTCGGCGCCGGGCCGCTTGTGGACCGTGTGGCGAATCCAGACCCCGCGCCCACCCCCCGGCTCGCAGGCCTTTATGTAGAAGCTCTCGTAGTGGCCGGCCTTCGCCGCCACGCGCGGGTACCGCGCCCCCTCGTCCATCCCGAAACCTTAGACGGGCCCTGTCGACTTATGCACCCCTATGGCTGCAAAACTCGACAGGGAGCCTTGGCGATGGCCGGGCCAATCTGTACGTTTGCGGCGTGCTCGCCCCGCGCCGCCTGCTCGCAACCTTTGCCGTGCTCGCCCTCGTCACCGCCTTCGCGGCAGTCGCCAGCGCCGCTTCGCCGTCCGCCGACGATGGAGCCAGCGCCAGCGCAAGCGGCAAAACGAAAGGCAAAGCCAAAGGCTGTAAGAAAGGCTTCAAGAAGAAGACCGTCGTCAAAAAAGGCAAAAAAGTGAGGGTCTGCCGCAAGATCAAACCGCAGAAAGGCAGCGGTGGTGGTGGCACCGGCGGCGGGAGCACCGGCCTCTTCGAAGCGCCCGGCAAACAGCTCACCGGCGAGGCGGCGAAGCCGTTCCTGCAGAAATACCTCGCCAACTCGACCTTCACCGACTGCGTTCCCGGCTGGCCCGCCTGCGGCGGCTTCGAGAACCGCTACAGCCACTCGGCCGACGGGACCTTCTACCAGTGCTGGCTGCGACCGACCTCGGGTTCGGACGTGAAGAGCGTCGGCGAATACGGCTTCCAGGACGCGCGGGTCGAACCGGACGGCTCCTGGCTCTACAAGGAGCTCGTCTACTGGTACGGCCACTACTCGCTGTTCGAATGGTCGGTCTCGACCACCGGCGTGGTCAAAGGCGCCCAGCTCTCCGACTCGGGCGGCGCCCCCGAAAGCATCGGCCCGCTGCAGTACGTCGGCGGCGTCGCCAAGAACTGCTCGTACTGAGCGCCGCTCAGACCTTGATCGTGATCACGTCGCCGTCTTGGACGACGTAGTCGCGGCCCTCGACGCGCAGGAGGCCCTTGTCGCGGGCGGCGACGTAGCCGCCGCACTCGACCAGCTCCTGCCAGCCGATCGCCTCGGCTTTGACGAAGGCTTCCATGATCTCGGTGTGGATCGTGCCGGCCGCCTCCAGCGCCGTCGCGCCGCGGTGCAACGGCCGCGCCACCGCCTCCTTGTCCTCCCCGGCGGTGAAGAAGGTGATCAGCTCGAGCAGGTCGTAGGCGGCGCGGACGAGGCGGGCCAGGCCGGAGCCCTCGACCCCGTATGACTCGCGCATCTCCTCGGCTTCCTCGGGGTCGAGCTCGGCCAGCTCGCCCTCGATCCGGGCGCTGACCGCGACCACCCCGGCGCCCTGCGCAGCGGCGTGCGAGGCGACCGCTTCGGGCGCCTCGGCGTCGCCCTCGTCGACGTTGGCGACATAGAGGATCGGCTTGGTGGTCAGCGCCTGCAGGTTGCGGGCGGCGTCCGGGGCGGCATCGGGAAGCGGGATCGTGCGCGCCGGGCGGCCGGCGGCGAGCGCCTCGTGGACGGCCTGCAGCCAGCCCTGCTCGGCGATCGCCTCCTTGTCGCCGGCCTTCGCCTGCTTGCCGACCCGGCCGAGCCGGCGCTCGACCTGCTCGTAGTCGGCCAGCACCAGCTCGGTCTCGATCGTCTCGATGTCGGCGAGCGGGTCGACCCGGCCGTCGGGGTGCGGCACGCCGCCGTCCTGGTGGCAGCGGACGACGTGGCAGATCGCGTCGGTCTCGCGGATCGAGGCGAGGAACTGGTTCCCCAGCCCCTCCCCTTCCGAGGCGCCTTTGACCAGGCCGGCGATGTCGTGGAAGTCGATCGTCGCAGGCTGCAGCTCGGAGCTGCGCACGGTCTCGGCGACCGCCTCGAGCCGCTCGTCGGGCACCTGCGCGACCGCGACGTTCGGCTCGATCGTCGTGAACGGGTAGTCGCCCGTCTGCGCGCCGCCCCTGGTCAGCGCGTTGAAGAGGGTCGACTTGCCCGCGTTCGGCAGCCCGACGATCCCGACCTTCATTGTGAGCACCGAACCTGTTCTGGTTGGTAGCTCATATCGAGAGCGGCACGATCAGGCCGAGCACGATCCCGAGCAGGGCGCCGGCGAGGACGTCGGATGGGTAGTGCATGCCGAGGTAGGGGCGGCAGAGCGAGATCGCCAGGGCGAAGACGAGCGCGCCCGCGGTCGCCGGGTCGACCCGGAACATCGCCGTCGCGACCGCGAACGAGGAGAGCGCGTGGGCCGAGGGGAAGCTCAGCGAGCTGGGCGCGCCGCCGAGCGGCGGCAGCCCCTCGAGCACCGGCCGCGGCCGTTTGACCAGGAGCTTGATCCCGTAGTTGAGCACGATCGCAACCGGCCCGAGGGCCGCGCAGATCAGCCACGACTCGCGCCGCTCGGGGTCGAGCACGGCGAGCGCCAGGCCGAGCGCGACCCAGACGGCGCCGTTGTTGCCGGCCTTGCCAAGCGCCTTCGCGGCGGACTCGATCCCGGGCGAGTGCCCGTGGGTTCGCATCCAGCGCAGCAGTCTGAGGTCGAGCTTCTCCACGGCGCAGCAGGATAAGCGTCAATATCCGAGGATGCCTTCCGTACCGAATTACGTACACACGCCGGGCCACCACTGCGGCTCGACCGCGCTGCGCAACATGCTCGCCTTCCACGGGATCGCGATCGGCGAGGAGATGGCACTCGGGCTCGGCGCCGGCGCCGGCTTCTACTACCTCGCGGTCGACGGCACCTCGCCGAGCCGCTGGTTCAACGGCCGCACCGCGCGGCTCGAGGAGAGCTTTCGCGACATCACCGGCGCCGCCCTGGAGCTGCGCACCTTCGAGGACGACGGCGAGGCCTGGGAGGCCGCCCGGGCCGCGGTCGACGCCGGCGCCCCGGCGCTGCTGCTTACCGACATCTACCACCTCGACCACTACGGCAACTCGGCCCACTTCCCCGGCCACGCGGTCGTGCTCGCCGGCTACGACGAGGAGGTCGCCTACCTCTCCGACACCGCCTTCGAGGATCTGCAGGCGACCCGACTGGAGAACCTCGCCCGCGCCCGCCGCACCGACCACGCCGCCTACCCGCTCGCCGGCCACATGTTCACCGTCGCCGAAGCCGTCGACCGCGAGCGGCTGGAGGCCGCGATCCCGATCGCGATCGAGCGGGCGGCGCAGGAGATGCTCGAACCGCCCTTCGGCGAGTTCGGCGGCCTGCCCGCGGTCGACCGACTGGCCGCCGAGGTCGGCTCCTGGCCCGAGGTCGTCGACGACTGGCAGTGGTGCGCGCGCTTCGGCTACCAGGTGATCGAGCGCCGCGGCACCGGCGGCGGCTGCTTCCGGCTGATGTACGCGCAGTTCCTCGCCGAAGCCGGTCGCGCCGAGGCGCCGCTGGCCGCCGCGGCGGCCGCCCACTGGACCGAGCTGGCCGGCGCCCTTCACGCGGCCAGCGAGAGCGAGGAGCCGGTGGCGGCACTGTGGACCGACGTGGGCTGGGCCGCGGCTCGCGTCGCCGAGGCCGAGCACCGGCTCTGGGAGGCGTTGGGGGAGCCCTCCTAACCGCTTCCGCCCCGCTGTTTGGCCGCAGCCAGCCGGGGGTACCTCGGCCCCATGAGCTTTGCCGCTGCGATATTCCTGATCGCCGTCGGGGCGATCCTGCGCTACGCGACCAACCTGCACGTCGAGGGGGTCAGCGTCGACACGGTCGGCCTGATCCTGATGATCGCCGGCGCCGTCGGCCTCGTGCTGGCGCTGCTGCAGGAACTCCTCTGGTCGAGGCGGCGCCGGGGCGACGCCGCCCTGGAAGAACGCCGCGAAGTGCGCGAGCCGCCGCGCTACTGACCGCCGCTACTTGAACTGGAAGCTGGCCAGGTCCTGGCTGAAGGTCGGGTTGAAGACGACCGCGTCGAGGTCGATAGCGCTGGAGACGAAGGTGGGCAGCGTCGCCGAGCCGTAGGGGGCCCACGGGGCGGCTTCCATGACTTCGCGGTCGAGCTCGGCGTAGGCGGCTTCGACCTCCGCGTCGAGCGGCCGGGCTGCGAGCTCTTCGATCTTCGCGGTGATCGCCGGGTCGTCGAAGCGGGCCAGGTTGGTGGTGTTGGTCGGCGAGATCGCCGCGGCCGAGAACATCGGGTCGAAGAACGTGTTCGGGTGCGGGTAGTCCTGGAACCAGTTGGCCCAGCCGATGTCGAGGTCGGGGGTCGAGGCGTTGCCGATCACGGTGAAGTAGTTGTCGGCGTTGAGGATTTTCAGCTTCGCGTCGAAGCCGATTTCGTCGAGCACGCCCTCGAGGTATTCGCCCGCTTCGTTGTTGGGGCTTTCGGTGTCGGTCCAGACCGTGATGTCGAGGTCGGCGGGGTTCGCTTCGCGCAACAGCTCCTTCGCCTTGGCGGCGTCGGTCGGGTAGAGGTCGAGCTTCTCGTAGCCGGGCATCCCGGGCGGCAGGACCTGCTGGCCGCCGACCAGCTGGCCGGCGTAGATCCGTTCCAGCGCTTCCGGGTTGACCGCGTAGTTGACCGCCTGGCGCACCTGCGGATCGTCGAACGGCGCCTCGTCGGTGTTCATCCAGAAGAAGAAGGTGCTCTCGGTCGACTCGACCCGGAACTGGCTGCCCTCGAACTCTTCCTTGACCGCCGCGTAGCGGTCGGCCGGCGGCGGGTTGCCCATCCAGTCGTAGGTGCCCTGTTCGATGTCGTCGACCTGGGCCGAGGGGTTGCGGACGACCGTCACCTCGATCTTGTCCATGTGGCCGTCGGGCAGCTGCGGCATCAGCGCGCCATTCGCCGTCGTCCACTGCGGATTGCGGGCGTAGTCCCAGCCTTTGCCCGGCTTCGAGCTGACGATCTCGTAGGGCCCGGTGGCGGGCGGCGGGTCGGCGGAGAGGTCTTCGATCGGCGTGCCGGCCGGGACGAGGGCGACGAACGGCAGCGCCAGCTCGTTGGTGAAGGTGCCGCTCGGTTCGACCAGTTCGATCTCGATCTGGCCGGTCCGGTCGTCGGTCTTGATCCCCGGGATCCCGCCCTGCTTGGTTTCGGCGAACTCTTCGGCGCCGACGATGTCCATGTAATAGGGCGAGCCGCTCGAGTTGAGCTTGAAGAGCCGTTCCACCGTGTAGGGGAAGTCGGACGCCTTGACCGGGGTGCCGTCGGAGTAGCGCAGCCCTTTGCGCAGGGTGAGCGTGTAGGTGCGGCCGCCGTTGGAGATCTCCGGCATCCCCTTGGCGAGCCCCGGGATCACCTCGCTGCCGGCCTTGCCGCTCTCGTGGGCGTAGGTCAGCAGCGGGATGTAGGTGTTCCAGGTCGCCGTCCACCCTTCGCCGGTGTGCGAGAGGGCCGGGTCCATGTAGTCGGGGAAGGCCGAGAAGGTCGCTTTCAGCGTGCCGCCGTCGCGGCCGCCCGAAGACGAGCCGCCGCAGCCGGAGGCGATCGCCGCGAGGGCGAGGACGGCGAGCAGAAGCCCTGGCATCGAGATCCGGCGCTTCACGTTGCCTCCCCTGTCGGCAGACGATTGGGGGGACTTGAGGCCTGCAACGACCGCACCGCAGAGCGGAATCGGGTCGTCCGGGACGGTTTTACCGACCAGTTAAGTACTTGGGTGTTTTTGCCGAAAAGCCACTGAGCGATGAAGCCGAGCCCTCCATCGACCGAGCGGGACGACCGCATCCAGCGCATCCGGCGCACCGCCGCGATCACCCGCGCCGCGCTCGGGATCGCCGGCATCGTGCTGATCCTCGGTCAGCCATCGCTGCTCTCCCACCCCGCCCTCGGTCTCGCCGGATTCGCCGTGATCGCGCTCAGCTCCGCCGTCCAGCTGGCGCACCGAACCGCCTCGCTGCGGCTCGAGGAGGCCCTCTCGGCCAGCGCCGCGGTTCTGATCGTCGGCTTCGGCGATCAGGAGGTGACCGTGCTGAGCCTGCTCTGGCTGGTCGCGCTCGGCGCCGGGGTGATGGCCCGCGGCGGGCGGGTCGGCTGGATCGGCCGCACCGTGGTGGCTCTCGCACTGGCGATGCCGATCGTCCTCGACGGCTCGCTGAGCAGCGACTACGCCGCCTTCTGCCTCGCCGTCGTCGGGTTGCAGCTGACCAGCGGCCGGCTGACGCTCGAGCTCAACCGACTGCTCTACGAGGCCCGCTTCGACGCCGACAACGCCGAAACGCTGCTGCTCGCCGGCGACATCGCCGCCCGCGTCGCGCAGAGCGCCGAACTGTCCCCCGCCGGCATCCGGCCGCCGCTGCCGGGCCCGCGCCCGTCGATGACCGAAGCCGAGGAGGAGAGCGCCCGCATCGCCCTCGCGCGGCTGATCGCCGGCGAGGGGCTGGCGATGGCGACGCAGCCGATCGTCGACCTCGGCACCGACTCGATCCACGCCTACGAGGCGCTGGCCCGCTTCGGTCAGCGCCGCTCGGACTGCAGCCCGCTCAACTGGTTCGCCCTGGCCGACGAACTGGGCGAGCGGGTGGCGCTCGAACGCGCCTGCCTGAAGGCGACCCTCGAACTCTTCGGCGAACGACCGCGGGGCACGCGGCTCTCGGTCAACCTCTCGATCTCCAGCCTGCTCGACGAGCCGACCCTCGACCTGCTCGACAGCGCCGCCGGCCCGCGCGGCGACCTCGAGGGCCTGATCATCGAGATCACCGAGGAGACCCTGGTCAGCGACGACCGTGGCATCGGCCGCTCGATCGAAGCGCTGCGCGACCGCGGCGCCCGGCTCGCCGTCGACGACATCGGCGCCGGCTACTCCGGCCTGCGCCAGATCACCGCCGTGCTCCCCGACTACCTGAAGCTCGACCGCTCGCTGATCGCCGGCATCCACCACGACGGCGACCGCGGCGCCCTGGTCAGCGCCCTCTCCGGCTACGCCAGCCAGGTCGGCAGCCTGGTCGTCGCCGAGGGGATCGAGCAGCGTGCCGAGCTCGATCGCCTGCGCGAGATCGGCGTGCCGCTGGCCCAGGGCTTCTACCTGGGCGTGCCCGAACAGCCGTGGCCGCTGGCGCCATCCAGGACGATGCCGGTGCCCAGCGGCGCGCACCTCGTGCCGAACTGAGAAGTCAGGCCCCGTCGCGTCGCGCGGCGTAGGTGACGAACTCCGCCCGCTCCTCCTCCTTGGAGTCGAAGTCCCAGTACGTCTGCTCCACCGTCAACCCCGCCTCGTTGAGCAGCGACTCGAACTCACCGTGGTCATAGCAGTACACCGAGAACGTTCCGACCAGCCGGGTCCCGTCGTAGTAGCCGAGGATGGCGACGTCGCTCGCCCCCATGATTTCGATCGGGGTCGCCTTGATCTCCTGCCCGCAGTAGACGAAGCTCCCGGGAAAGAGGAACTCGTCTCCGAGCATTTCCTTCTCTCGCTTCAGCATGTCGCGGTAATTCCGCTCATCGATGATCAGCAAGCCCCCCGGCTTGAGGATTGAGTGCATGCCCTTCAGCGCTTTGACCATCTCTTTTGGATTGAGCAGACAGGTCAGGGAGTTCCCGAGGCAGAGCACGACGTCCTGGGAGGCTTGAGGCAGCTTCTGCTCGAAGTGTCGCCAGTCGTGTCGGTCGAACTCCAAGCTGACGCCCTTGGCTTCGGCGTGGCGGCGCGCGTGACTGATCAGCGTCCAGTCGATCTCGTTCGAGATGACCTGGAAGCCCTCCTTGAGGAGGAACACGCTCTCCGAGCCCACGCCCATGGCGGCGTCGAACACCCGTAGCTCCTCCTTTGCGATTTTCCGCGAGCCGCTCTCCCGATCGAGGTGGTCGAGGATCACTCGACCCTCGCGGTTGCCCATCCGCGCATCCGAGTCGACGAACTCGTGCCACTCGGTGGCCAGGCCCGGCTCGAAGATCGCCTCCAGCGACCAGTTGAGATCCTCCCTGTCGCTCTCGGTCAAGGCGCGCTGGCGCAGGCGGCCGCGGCCATCGAGAAGCAGTTCCTCCGCGCCCTCGAGCACGTCTTTCACATAGGCGGTCGCCTCGGCGAACCGGTTGGCGTCGTAGCGCAGGTAGAGCTGGAGTTTCATCCGGTCCGCCTGCGAGATCCGGGGTTCGAACAGAAGCGCGCAGGTACGTGGCCAAAGGCCGATGTCAGTCGTCCAGATCGTCGGGTGGTATTGCTTCTGCTTGCGCATCACCACGCCCGGATCGACCCTCAGCAACTGGACCCCGTTGTCGGCGTGCCAGCGCATGTACTTGCGGAATCCGGAGCTGTTTCGTTTCTGGTCTTTGGTCAGTTCAGCGAACGTTTTGCGCAGCACGCGCACCACGCGGCGGCCGTGGCAGGCCGTCGACAGAGGTGACCGTTTGATCGAGCTCTCCAGATGGTCCAGCAGGAACGGGTGGACGTCCCAGAACTCGCTCGGCTTGTGCGAGTCGATGCCGATGTAGGAGTCGGTGAGGGTGCTGTAGAAGAGGGCGACGATGCTCTCGACACGGTCGTAGGGCGCATTCATCTCCTCTTCGCCCATGAGCGGCTCGAAGTCCTCCCGCAAGGAGGCCAGGTGGCGATCGAGCAAGGCGCTGCCGAGGTCGAACTGGCCGGCGGAGGACGAGATGCCTCCAATCAGCTCCTCGAGGCGTGCCCGTGGATCCGGTGGTATCGACCTGTCACCGTCGGATTCCTCCACGACACCCTCCGGGCCGGAGGTGTAGCGCGCGATCTCACTGGTGATGAAGTCGGCGCTCGACTCCTGTTGCTCCCCCTGCGGAACCTCTCCCCCCTGTCCTTGTCGCTCTGGCATACCTGCAGCTAGCGAAGCTCGCCGACCATCTCGCGGAGGGCCTTCTCACTGCCGACGAGCGTCACCGCTCGAGCCAGCAGCGCGCCGTACTGCTTGGCGACGACCTCCATGTCGGGGGAGTGCTGGCTGAACTCGCGCGTCATGTAAGCGTCGATGACGCTGATCTCGCCTACCGTCTTCGCGGTTCTCGCCTGAGCCTCGGACAGGTCCTTCACGTGCTCGAGCAGGGTGGTTGCCTGCCCGGCGAGATCTCGGGCGGAGTTCGCCTGGCGGATCGCTATCGCCAGGCCGATCAGGGTCAGCGCGAAACCGATTATCGAGACGAGGAGACCGGCTAGTTCCACAGCTAGGCCTTCCCCTGATTGTGAGATAGAAACGTAGAGGTGCCCATTTCGGTATGGCAGAGTACAAGGCGGCGTTACGGACCGGCGGAGGGGGTGGACGCGGGCGGGTCGCCGCCCTAACCTCGAGAGATGGGAGTACTGCCGATCGTCCTTCTCATCCTGGCGATGAAGATCCCGATCTTCGGCTTGCTCTGGCTGGTCTGGTGGGCGGGCCGGCCGAAGGCGGCCGAGGACGGACCGGGCGAGCGCGTGCGCCACGAGTTCCGCCCGCGCCGCCCGGGGCCGGCGAGGCCGCGCGGGCCGAGGCGCCGGGATCCGCACGGCGGCGCTGCGATGCGACAGCCGGCGCCCAGACGATCACGAGCGCCATTACCTCGAAGGCTCGTTGCACCGAGCGGGAGCGACGGGACTCGAACCCGCGACCTCCGGCGTGACAGGAGCAGATTTCCCTGCAAATAGGCACTTTTACGCCTGATCTCGGAACGGGAACGTTGCTCTCGATCGGTCTCGATAAGGCGGCGTAGGTACCCACCGCGGTACCCACGACCGGAAGTCACCCGATGCAAGAGGGTGCCTTCGCCGCACTAAGCCTAGGAACGGAGTTCTAGGCCGAGGAGGTTCCGAGAATGGAGATCGATCGCCAAGAGAACGGCGCCCTGATCGTCAGAGCCCACAAGGGCGTCCCCTTCTACGAAGCGAAGTGGCGGGACGCGACGAGGCGCCAGCGCAAGCGGCGCCTTGGACGGGCCTGGCTGGCGCCGGACTCGGACGGAGGCTGGACGAAACGCCGTGGTCGCGTCCGCGACGGCTTCCTCGACGAGCGCCGCGCCTACCGGGCGATGAACGCGGTGATCGCCACCGTCGAAGCCGAACAGCAGATCGCGCCGCGCAAGCGAGATGCCCGCTTCGAGGACGCGGTCACGCTCTGGATGGAGCACCTCGAGTTCGAGAAGCGAGCCAAGCCCTCCACCCTCGATCGCCACAGATACCTGCTGGCGAAGCCGCGCCGAGACCGCGAGCACCAGCGAGGTGCCCGGATCATGCGCGAATTCGAAGGGCGCAAACTGAGGTCGATCACGACCGAAGACATCCGCCGCTTCCTCTCCCGCCTGGACCATGAGGACGTCAGCGCCCGCACCGTCAACATCCATCGCCAGATCCTGCACTCGGTCTTCGAGCACGCGCGGCGGCGGGACACCTTCGGCCTCCGCTACAACCCGGTCACCGACACCGGCAAGCGCCCCGAAGAAGGCGCCCGCCCGGTCGCAACCTTCGAGCCCGAGGAAATTCGCGGCGTCGCCGAAGCCGCCAGGTCAGGCCTCCACCGCGGCCGCGGCGGCTACAAACACTCGAAGTTCACGAGCGAAACCGATCGCGAGTGGGCCCGGATCAACGAACAGGACGCGGCCCTCTTCCTCGTCGCCGCCTTCACCGGCCTCCGCCTCGGCGAGCTCTTGGCGCTGCACTGGGCCGACGTCGACCTGGACCGCCGCATCCTCTCCGTCTCCCGCGCGATGTCCGCCGGCGAGGAGTCGAGCACCAAGTCAAGGCGAGCGCGCTCTGTTCCCCTCGCCGACCAAGCAGCATCCGAGCTTCGCCTGCTGTCAATGCGCCAGCACTTCACGAGCCGTAGCGACTACGTCTTCTGTCGGCCAGACGGTGGACCGCTCGATCGATCGGCTGTGCGCACGCGCTTCATTCGCGCACAGGAAAAGGCTGGTGTCCGGGTGCGCCGCTTCCACGATCTGCGTCACAGCTTCGGCAGCCTCGCAATCCAGCGATTCGACCTCGTCGCCGTCAAGGACATGATGGGCCACTCGAAACTGACCACGACTGAGCGCTACCTCCACTCGAAGCCAAGACCCGACGATGTGGCAAAACTGACGGGGATCTTCAAGTAGCCGCAGCGTTCTTCCACAGCGGCGCCGGCAATTTGCGATCCGCCTGGTTGCCTTACATCCCCCTCTGCCCCAGGGCGGCCATGGTGCGTGAGATCGTTTCCCATGGGCTCCGACGAGGGAAATCCAGCTGAACTGCCTGGCCCCTCCGACGACGCGCCCGACCTGCGCTTCCCCGCCCTCACGAGCCACTCGCAGGAGGTGCTGGACACGCTGGCGCGCCAGCGTGGTCGAGCCGATCACTTCTACGAAGGCGCGCTGCGAGCACTCGCAGACCGATCGAGCCCGGTCCGAGCCGAAACGGCCGCCTACTGCCTGCGCGAGCTCATCGAAGAGCTCGAGCGGGCGGCCCTTGCCCCCAAGCCCGGACCCGGTCTCGGCGAGCTGTTCGACGCCTTTCGGCCGGCATGGAAGGACGCAGTGCGCAGGTCCGAGGACGATGGCCTCGTTGACAACTGCGACCCCGCCGTATTCGCCGCCGACCAGTTTGTAGAAGCGGCCGAGGCGACCCGGGCAACTCGCAGGGATCGCGCTCAGACGACGTTCTCCGAGCTCGACCCCGTGCAGCGCCCGGATCCGCCCGACACCCACGAGGCGCAGATAAAACGGCTGCTCGACTTCCGCGACGAGTTCAATCACGTCCTCCACGGCGAAGAGCCGACCGATCCCGAGACCTTTAAAGCGAGCGTCGAATCCTTCGAGACCTTCCTCCTCGCCTGGTTTGCGCCGCGCACCTTCGAGGACTTCAGCGAGATCGACGAGCTACTTGAGGAAGGGCCTCCGGCGTGAGCGGGCGGGGCCGCAGGGAAAAGGTTGAGCTGATCCGCGCCTCCGCGGCCAACCTCGACTACTTCTTCTCCAGCCTGAAGGACGCCTCCTGGCTGCCGTTCCTGCTCGAGGAGGGCTTCTTCCAAAATCCGACCCCACCCGAAACCGGAATAACCGATGAGGGCCAAACCTGGTTTCGGTATCCGAACTGGCCGGAGTCTCAGTACTTGGCCCGGATTGCCGCGCAGGCCCCCGAGCGGGTGGTCGAAGCTATCGAGCGCATCCCCAACACCGCTAACCCGCGCGTCCACGAGGACGTCATCATCGCTGCCGCCGCCCTGCCAGGCGAGCTCGCGGCGCGAGTCGCCCAGCGCGAGCAGCGCTGGCTCGCGCAGTACGAGGGGCATCTCATGTCGTTGCCGCGTCCCGCAGGTGATCTGCTCGCCCATCTCGCGGGCGAAGCCCAGATGAGGGCGGCCTTCGCGCTCGCAGGAACGCTGCTGAAGATCGTGGTCAACCCACGCTACGAGAACCAATCCTCCCACCACCGGGCCGTCGCACTCGTGGGCGACTGGGAGTACGGGGAGATCCTCGAGTCAGCATGGCCGGCGATGATGGCGGCCGACACGGAGCGGGCCTTCAGCTTCCTCTGTCACCGGCTGTCAGAGGTGATCGAGCTCGGCTTCGTCGCCGGCTCGAGCTTCGATCCGACCTACATTTGGCGCTCCGCGATCGAGGACCACGCCCAGAACACTGGTCACAGCCTGCTCGACACGCTGATCGACACGGTCCGCGACACCGCCCTAGCCGAGGCCGAGAAGTCCCCGGAGGCCCGGGATCTCGTACTCGCCGAGCTCGGCTATCACGACGCACCGATCTTTCGCCGCCTAGCCCTCTTCGTCCTCGCCGCCTCCGGCTCGTCCCAACAGATCGCCGATGTCCTCGCCGACGAGGCGCTGTTCGTCGACGTCAACGTCTGGCATGAGTACGCGGAGTTGCTGCGCGAGCGATTTGGTGACCTCGATGCCGAGCAAAGAACGCGAATCCTGGCGTTGATCGCCGCGGGGCCAGACGATCGGCTAAAGGACTTCCAACGGGAACGCGGCGAAGACGAGGAGCGGGTTGAGGCTTACGGCCGCCATTGGCGACTCCAGCACTACGACCTCATAGCTGAGCACCTGGAAGGCGAGGCGAAAACCGAATACGACACCTTCTTCGCCGAGTTCGGCAAACCCGATCACCCGACGTTCCACTCGTACTTCACTCACTCAAGCGGCCCCACCTCCCCCTACAGCGCCGAGGAGTTGGCGGAAATGGGCCCGGCCGAAGTGATCGAGACGCTGCGAAGCTGGATCGCCGAGGATGGCCACGAAGAAGACTCCAAGGAGGGGCTCGCCCGAGTCCTCGAGGTTGCGGTCGAGAAGGATGCTGAGGGATTCGCCACGGTCGCGACCGCGTTTGCCGACCTCGAGCCCGATTACGTCCGCGCCCTACTCGGCGGCCTCGCCAAAGCCGCCCGCGAGAAGGTGATCTTTAGCTGGAAGCCCGTCCTCGACCTCTGCGAGCAAGTGGCGGCGAAGCCGGCTGCCGACACGCAGGCCGGGGGCCGGGAAGCCCCAGCGAGATGGCTGCACCGAACGATCGTCAGCTTGCTCTCCGACGGGCTCAAGAAGGGAGCGGCGGAAATCCCGCTGGAGGAGCGAGCCCGGGTTTGGCGATTGATCGATCCCCATCTCGAAGATCCTGACCCCTCGCCCGAGCGCGACGAGACCGGCGAACCCGCGACGGTGGCAATTAACTCCGTCCGCGGTGAGGCGCTCCACGCAGCCGTCAATTACGCCCTCTGGGTTGAGCGAGCGCTTAAGGTCGAAGGAACCTTCGAGGGGATCGATTCGCTGCCGGAGATCGCCGAGGCGGTCGATCGCCGGCTGGACCCGACAATCGAGCCCTCGCTGGCGATCCGCGCCGTCCTCGGCGAGTGGTTTGTGCAGTTCGTGCGGATGGATGAGGTCTGGGCGAGGACGCTGGCACCGCGGATATTCCCTCTCGGTTCCGAGAAGGCGGACTCCTTCTCCGTCGCTTGGAACGCCTACGTCGTCTTCAACCAGGCCTGGATCTCCGTCTTCGAGATCCTGCGCGAGAGCTACGCCCTGGCCGTCGAGCGTTTCGAGGTTGACGAGGAGCGCTATACGTTCAGCAACCCGCGAGAGCACCTTGGCGAGCACCTCGTGTTCCTGCGCTTCTCCGGCACGATCGACTTGGCCTCCGACGGCCTCTTCGCCCACTATTGGGATGTCGCTCCGGTCAGCGTCCGAAAGCATGTGATCCGCGACATCGGTTGGTCGCTTGAGCACGGCAATCAGCAAATCTCCGACGAGATCCGCTCGCGGATCGTCGAGACTTGGGAATGGATCGCCGGCCGGGACCCCGAGGACCGGGAGTCGCTCTCCGAGTTTGGTGCCTGGCTCGGGGCTCATCAACTCGACGAGCGCTGGCTACTTTCCCAAGGCCACCGGCTGCTCCAGCAGGACATCCCGCTCGACCCCGACCATGTCGTCTACGACGCCCTGCCGCGGATGGCGGGCAGGCATCCTCGCGAGGTCGTCGAGATCCTGCGCTTGATGCTTGCCACCGAGCCTGAACGCTGGTCGGTGCTTGGCTCGGTCGACGAGGTGCGCCAGACCCTGACGGCAGCGATCAACTCGGGTGACGGCGAGGCACGGAGCGCCGCCGTTCGGGTCCTCAACCTGCTCGGAGCTCGCGGGATGACCGAGTTTCGCGACCTAATGCCATGAGACTCCAGCGGCGGAGGCTCGGTCACCCCGGGTTGTCCTCGCCCGCACTCCCCCACTCGCCTAGTTCACCTTTACCGGGTCCGTCGTCGGGCATGATCTCTCTCACTGGCTCGATGCCAACGGCTTGGAAGGCATAGCGCCGGAACACCCGCAGATTTTCGTAGAAAATGGCCCGCTGCTTTTCGACCTCGGTCCGCTGGCCTCGAACCCAATCCCTCCACGCTTCCGTCCGATGCTCGGGCTCTGGCACGTCTTCTTCGCGCAACTGGACGCACGCGCGGAAAGCGGCAAGCGCGTTCTTGGCAAGCGAATCGAGGGCCCCCCATGGCAAATCGGTTTCGAGCCGGAGTCGAACCCGGTCGGCTCGGAGTTCAAGGTCGCGCCCCGTGGTTTCCAGTTCGGTGAGCACCCGCGTTCCTGCGTCGGTGTGAAAGTAGGACTCGGGCTGAGCTCGAAGACCGGCCCTGATCTCGTCGAGCACGTAGCTGACCCCGTGAATGTCGATCACCGCTTCATCGAAGATCTTCGCCACGGCATCGCGGTCGGCGAGCTTCTTCTCGTGGTCGAAACGCCGGTTCGCCAGCTTCCAGGTAACCCCGTTGCCGACGAGGCCGACCGCCACGGCGCCAAGCGCTATCCAGTTACCGGGTTCCACCGCGAACCACTCTAGGAGTGGCTACTGACGGCTACCACTGGCCCCGGCACATTCCAGGGCAGGTCGGACTGACACGGCCCTCAGCAACCTTGAAAAAGGGCCGCGTCGAGAAGGGTGGCCACTCGATATCACCCGGCCTCATAGCAACCGCAAACGCTTTACGGAGATAAGCGGGCTTCCACCTGAGGCTGTCCTCGCCTTGGGTACCCAGGCTGGTACCCACGCGTCCAGGGTCACGGGGCGGTACGAGAGGGCAATTCCGCTCTCCAATGAGGCACAAGGAAGCGGGAGCGACGGGACTCGAACCCGCGACCTCCGGCGTGACAGGCCGGCGCTCTAACCAACTGAGCTACGCCCCCGAGAGTGCTCGGACGGGCCAGCGGGGAGCGGCCCGGGGCGAAATCTAGCGGGTGCCAGTGGTCGGAGGGCGAGCCGGGGATTGGCGAGGCTCGATCAGGGATGGTTAAGTACTCGGCGATACTTCTTGGCTCGCCTGCCCGTCCACCTGCTCGCTCTCGTCGCCCTCGGGGTTTGGGTCGGGCCGGCGGCTGCTCAGGAGCCGGCGATCGACTGGACGATGCCCGCGCGGCTGGGACCGGACTTCGACGGCGACGGGCTGATCGACTACGCCGGCTCGGCAGAGGAGTTCGAAGGGCTGGAGAGCGACTTCGCCGTCGACCTGGCGGTGCGGGCGGACCTCTGCCGCGACGGCGTCACTTATGTCTGGCGCTCGCCGGCGGGCACGATCACGAAGCAGGGGCCGGAGGGCTGCCGGGTGCGCCAACGCTTCGAACAGGAGGGCACCTACCCGGTCGGCCTGCAGGTGCGCGACGGCGACGGGCGGGTCACCTCCTACGACCGCAATGTCGAGGTGCAGGACTGGCTGGTCGTCTCGATCGGCGACTCGGTCGCCTCCGGCGAGGGCAACCCGGACGCCGGCGGGCTGTTCGACAGGGCGGTCTGGCAGTCGGCGCGCTGCCACCGTGGCTCGGCCGCTGCGCCGGCGAAAGCGGCCCTCGCGCTCGAGGCCGGCGACCCGCACAGCTCGACCACCTTCGTCCACCTCGCCTGCTCGGGCGCCGAGATCGGGGTCGGCCTGCTGCGGCCCTACCGGGGCATCGATCCGCCCGAGGAAGGCACGCCGCTGCCGCCGCAGGTCAGGGAGCTGGAACGGATCGCCACGACGCGGCAGGTCGACGCGGTCACGGTCAGCATCGGCGCCAACGACGTCTCCTTCGGGCCGATGGTCAGCTTCTGCATCCGCGTCCCGAACTGCCTGCGGAAGCCGTTCGCCCCCGCTAACGTAGGGAACCCGATCGCCGGGCAAACGCCGACGCTCGAACAGGCGGTCGGGACCGCGCTCGGCAGGCTCCCCGACGGATACGCCGAGCTGGCCGACCGGCTCGCCGGGGTTGTCGAACCGCAGCGAACGCTGATCGTCGACTACTTCGACCCCACCCGGGACGAGGACGGGAGGTTCTGCCGGATCGGCATCCCCGACCCGCTCTTCCGCAGCTTCCAGATCGACCCCACCGAGGCCGAGTTCGCGGCCACCGGCCTGCTCGCGCCGCTCAACCGGGAGGTGGCGAAAGCGGCGGACGCCGCCGGCTGGACCGAGGTGACCGGCGTCGCCGAGGTCTCGCGCACGCACGGCTACTGCGCCGAGGATCCCTGGGTCCGCCACTTCCTCAGGTCGTTCGTCACGCAGGCCGGCGAGCACCTGTTCTCGCGCGCGGCCGGCGCCCTGCACCCGAACGAGGAGGGCCATCGCGAGACCGCCCTGCTGCTAGGCGCCGCGCTGCGGCACGCGCTCGGCCAGAGCGAGCAGCCGGTCGCCGCTACTGACGAGGTCGCGATCGACCTCGACGGCGATGGAGACGACGAGGGCGTGCCGCTGATCGTCCTGCCGATCGTCGCGCTGCTCGCCGGGCTGACCGTCTTCGTGGCGATGCGGCTGCGCGGCACCCGCCCGGACTAGGATGGCGCGCGATGAGGCTGGTCAGCTACGACGCCGGCGACGGCGCCCGCGCCGGGGTGCTCGAGGGCGACCGCGTCGTCGACGCCTGGGCGCTGCTCGGCGAGCCTCACCGGGGCGGGCTGCGCGAGCTGCTCGCCGCCGGCCGGGTCGATGCTCTGCGCGCGCGGCTCGGCGACAGCGGCGCGCCCTCCCACCCGCTCGCCGCGGTCGCGATCCTGCCGCCGATCCCCGACCCGGAGAAGATCGTCTGCATCGGCCTCAACTACGGCAAGCACGCCGCCGAGGTCGGGGCCGAGCCGCCGCCGAGCCCGACGATCTTCGCCAAGTACCCCAACGCGCTGGCCGCCGCCGGTGCCACCGTGCGGCTGCCGGCGAACAGCACCAAGGTCGACTACGAGGCCGAGGTCGCCTTCGTCGTCGGGCGGCGCGCCAAGGACGTGAGCGAGGCCGAGGCGCTCGAGTACGTCGCCGGCTACACGCTGCTCAACGACCTCTCCGCCCGCGACCTGCAGGGCGCGACCCCGCAGTGGATGCCGGGCAAGGTCTTCGACGGCGCCGCCCCCTGCGGGCCGGCGCTGGTCACCCCGGACGAGGCCGGCCCGCACGACGCGATCGCGATCCGCCTCACCCTGAACGGCGAGACGATGCAGGACGGCGCCACCGATGACCTGATCTTCAGCGTCCCGCAGCTGCTCGCCCACCTCTCGGCGCTGATGACCCTCGAGCCCGGCGACATCGTCTCCACCGGCACCCCGGAGGGCGTCGGGATGGGACGCAACCCGCGCGTCTGGCTCGCCGCGGGCGACGAGATCGCGATCGAGTCGCCGACCCTCGGCCGGCTCGAGACGCGAGTGTCGAGTTAGTCGGGATATCGCCGACTAACTCGACATCGGACCCGCTAGGGCCGCGGGCCCGGGTCGATCTCGTAGGCGACCGCCGGGAGGGAGGCGGAGAGCGGACGGCTCGCCGGCAGGGCGCGGCCGCCGGCGGAGCTCGTCGCGCCGGACGCCGACCAGCGCGGCCGGAAGGGCACGTAGGCGAGCAACGCCCGCCAGGTTTCGGTGCCGACACGGCCGTCGACCGCCATCCCCTTCTCTTCCTGGAAGGCGCGCACCGCGGCGCGGGTCTGCTTGCCGAAGATCCCGGTCACCGGCAGTTCCTGGCCGGCGGCGATCAGGTGCTCCTGCGCCCAGACGACCATGTCGCCGCGGTCGCCTTTTTTCAGCGTCGGGTGTTCGGTGCTCGGGCGGTACCCGGTGACCGGCCGCAGGGCGCTCTTGGCGCCGAGCGCCCCCCACTCGCGGCCGGCCGTCTCCTGCCAGTCCCACCAGCTCGGCGCCAGCCCGCCGTAGCTCGCGGCGAAGCGGCGGAACAGCTTCAGCTGGCCGTTGCCGGGCGCTTCGTAGGTCTGCCCGAGCGGGTAGATCGGGTGCCCCCAGATGCGGTTGTAGAGGTAGGTGTGCTCGAAGATCTCCCGCACCGAGACGCCGATCGTCTTCCAGTACATCTGCGGCTGGCTGAAGGTCGCGCCGCCGGGCCCGAAGAAGACCGAGTAGGGGTAGGACGGGTGGTAGTCGGCGTAGGGGAAGCCGGCGAGCGAGATCGGGTAGGTCTCCCCGGCGGCGGCGCGCAGCTTGCGCATGTAGAGGTCGGCGGCGGCGTACTTGCCCTCGTACTCGCCCTCGGCGTCGATCACGAAGCAGTCGGCTCCGCGAGCGATCGAGATCGCCGCGGCCCTGGCCTCGGCCGCCGGCCGGTCGCCGTAGACGAACTGCCAGGCGCAGACGTCGATCCCGCCCTGGTGGAGCGCCTGGACGAGCGAGCGGTTGAACTGCGACCAGACGTCGCCGCCGTCCGCGGACTTGACGTAGACGGTGCCGATCCCGGCCTTCTTGGCGCGCGCGACCATCGCCGGCACGCTGCCGCCCTCGGACTTCGAGACGTACCAGATCCACATCCCGTGCCGGTCGAACGGGGTGTTGGTGATGGCCGGCGCTTCTTCGACCCCGCCCGCGCCCCCGGCGCCGCCCGTCGTCGTTTCCGCCGCGACCGCCGGCGAGGCGAGCGCGAGCAGCCCGACGAGCGCCCCGAGCAGGGGCGGGGACCAGCGCCGCCGATGAGTCGATCGCAACCTCACTTCGCCTGCCAACACGATCGCTTGCCCGCCGCTGCGGCGCCGCCCGCCAGGCCGCCGCGCAAGATCGCGTGCGCGCAGCGCGACACTCCGTATGGAGGGATACGTGGCCGGTCAGGGCATCCGATGCAACCGATCGGGTACGGGCTCCGTATTGAGTGCCGATGAGGATCGCGATCGTCGGAACCGGCATCTCCGGCCTGGTGGCCGCCCACCGGCTGCACCCGGAGCACGAGATCACCGTCTACGAGGCGGAGGACCGCCTCGGCGGCCACACGCACACGGTCTCGGTCGAGGCCGCCGACGGCACCCACTGGATCGACACCGGCTTCATCGTCTTCAACGACCGCAACTACCCCAACTTCGAAGCGCTGCTCGACGAACTCGGCGTCGCCACCCAGCCCTCCCACATGGGCTTCTCGGTCTCCGACGGCCGCGGCCGCTTCGAGTACTCCGGCACGCCCTGGGGCCTCTTCGCCCGGCCCGCCCACCTGCTCAGCCCGAGCTTCCTCGGCATGCTGCGCGACTGGCGCCGCTTCAACCGCGAGGCGCGCACGCTGATCGGGATGAACGGGACCGCGCCCTCGCTCGGCGCCTGGCTCGAGCAGCGCGGCTTCTCCCGCCACTTCATCGACCGCCTGATCGTCCCCCAGGCCTCCGCCGTGTGGTCCGCCGATCCGGAGCAGATGTGGAGCTTCCCGGCCAGCTTCATGGCCGAGTTCTTCGAGAACCACGGCATGTACAGCCTGCGCGACCGCCCCGAGTGGCGGACCGTCGCCGGCGGCTCGCGCGCCTACCTGGACGCGATCGCCGCGCCATGGCGCCACCGGGTGCGGCTGGCCGCGCCCGTGCAGCGGATCGAGCGCCTGCCCGACCGCGTGCGGATCGAGGCCGACGGCTGCGCCGGCGAGGACTTCGATCAGGTCGTGATCGCAACCCACTCCGACCAGGCGCTGGGGATGCTCGCGGACGCGAGCCGCGCCGAGCACGAGGTGCTCGGCGCGATCCCCTACCAGCGCAACGAGGTCGTCCTGCACACCGACCGTTCGCTGATGCCGCGCCGCCGCGCCGTCTGGTCGAGCTGGAACTTCCACCTCGCCAAGCGGCCCGCGGGCGCCGGCGGGCCGGCGCGCGGCAGCACCGTCACCTACTGGATGAACAACCTGCAGCGGCTGCGCGCCGAGCGCGACTACTTCGTCACGCTCAACCGCGGCGAGGAGATCGATCCCGCCGCCGTGCTGCGCCGTTTCGAGTACGACCACCCCGTGTACACCCGCGAGGGCGTCGCCGCCCAGGCCCGCCACGCCGAGATCAGCGGCGTGCGCCGGACGCATTACTGCGGCGCCTACTGGGGATGGGGCTTCCACGAGGACGGCGTCCGCAGCGCGTTGCGGACCGTCGAGCGGATCGCGGGTGGGACCGCGGGGGCGGTGGCTCCTCCCCCGTACCCACCCGCGTCCGCGACCGAACCCGAGACACTGGCGGCATGACCGCCACGGCCGAGACCCCCACGACGTTTGTAACCCAGGGGGTTACAAACGTCAGGCAGTCGGCCGTGTATGAGGGCTGGGTGCGGCACCGGCGCTTCGAGCCGGTCGAGCACAGCTTTCGCTACCGGCTCTTCCTCATGTACCTGGACCTGGCCGAGCTGCCCGGCGTGCTCGATCCGTACCCAGGCTGGTCCGCCCGCCGGCCGGCGCTGGCGCGCTTCCGGCGCGCCGACTTCATGGGCGATCCGGCGCGGCCGCTGGACGCCTGCGCGCGCGACGCGGTCGAGGCCGAGACCGGCACGCGCCTGAGCGGCCCGGTGCGGCTGCTCGCCGGCCTCCGCTACCTCGGCCACTCCTTCAACCCGGTCAGCTTCTACTACTGCTTCGACCCCGCCGGCGAGCGGGTCGAGGCGGTCGTCGCCGACGTCGAGAACATCCCCTGGGGAGAGCGGCACGCCTACGTGCTTGCGCGCGGCGAACGCCGGGGTAGTGTCTTGGCGGACGAGCTCGACAAGTCCCTCCACGTCTCACCACTGATGGGCATGGACCAGACCTACGCCTTCCGCGCCTCGCAACCCGGCGAGCGTCTCGCCGTCCACATCGAGTCGCGCCCGCTCGGCGATGGCGGCAAGTCCTTCGACGCGACGCTCAGCCTGCGCCGCCGCGAGCTCTCCCGGCCGCTGCTCGCCGGCCTACTCGCCCGCTACCCGGCGATGTCGCTGCAGGTGGTGGCGAAGATCTACGCCCAGTCCGCCCGGCTCAAGCTGAAGGGCGCGCGCTACTTCCCGCACCCGCGCGGCGCCCGGCCGAAAGGGTTCGTCTCGCCGTGAGGGACGCGCTCTCGCGGACCGCGGTGGGCGCCGTGCTCGGCCGCGTCAGCGCCGGCCAGATCGAGGTCGTCGAGGGCGGCCGCACCCGCACCTTCGGCCCCGACGGCGCCGATTTGCACGCGACCGTGACGATCCACGACCCGGCCGCCTGGCGCGGGCCGCTGCGCGGCAGCGTCGGCCTCGGCGAGACCTACGTCGACGGGCTCTGGGAGACCGACGACCTCGTCTCGCTGATCCAGATCGCCGCCCGCGAGCTGCGCGAGCTCGACGGGATCCGCGGCGCCGTCGCCCGCCCGCGCGGCGCCCTGCACCGACTGCGCCGGCTCGTCCCCGAGAACACCCGCGAGGGCTCGCGCCAGAACATCTCCGCCCACTACGACCTCGGCAACGACCTCTTCGCCGCCTTCCTCGACGAGCGGATGATGTACTCCTGCGCCTACTTCCCGAGCACGGGCACCACCCTCGAGGACGCCCAGCTGGCCAAGCTCGACCGGATCTGCGAGCGCCTTCAGCTCGGCCCCGAGAACCACCTGCTGGAGATCGGCACCGGCTGGGGCGGGATGGCGATCCACGCCGCCCGGCGCAGCGGCTGCCGGGTGACGACGACGACGATCTCGCGCGCCCAGTACGAGCTCGCCGTGCAGCGGGTCCGCGACGCCGGCCTCGAGGAGCAGGTGACGGTGCTGCTCGAGGACTACCGCGACCTCGAGGGCCGCTACGACCGGCTCGTCTCCGTGGAGATGATCGAGGCGGTCGGCTGGCAGTACTTCGACGACTACTTCCGCCGCTGCGACCAGCTGCTCACCGACGACGGCGCGATGCTGCTGCAGGCGATCACGATCGGCGACCGCATCTACGAGGTCGAGAAGGCGGCGAAGAGCTTCGCCAACACCCACGTCTTCCCGGGCGGTTGCCTACCCTCCGAGGGCCTGATCGCCAACTGCCTCAACCGCGTGACCAGCATGCGCCAAGTCTGGATCGACGACATCACCGCCCACTACCCGCCGACCCTGGCCGCCTGGCGCGAGCGCTTCTTCGCCGCCTGGGAGCGGCTGCGCGGCCACGGTTACGACGAGCGCTTCCGGCGCCTCTGGGACTTCTACCTGAGCTCCTCGGAGGCGGGCTTCCGCGAGCGCCGGATCGGCGACGTGCAGGCGCTCTTCGCCAAACCGAAGTGGCGATGACGCTCGGCAGTGGGGAATCTCCCGCCGCGGGCGAGCGCGAGCCGCTGCTGCTGATCCACGGCCTCGGCGGCACCGTGCGGGTCTGGGATCCGGTCGTGCCACTGCTCGAAGCCGAGCGCGAGGTGATCGTGCTCGACATGCCCGGCTTCGGCGCCGCGCCGCCGCTGCCGGACGGGGTCGAGCCGACCGCCGCCAACCTCGCCGCCGCCCTGCACGCGCAGTGCGTGGCGCTCGGCCACGAGCGTCCGCACGTCGCCGGCAACTCGCTGGGCGCCTGGGTCGGGCTGGAAATGGGCCGCTCCGGCTGGGCCGCCTCGGTGACCGCGCTCTCGCCCGCCGGCCTCTGGCGGGCGCCGCTCGGCGAACGCAAAGGCGACACGCGTCGCTGGGCCCGGCGCCTGCGCCCGCTGGTCTCACTCGGCCTCCAGGTGCCGCCGCTGCGCCGGCGGATGCTGGCCACCTTCGCCGCCCGCCCCGAGCGCATCCCGCGTAGCGCCGGCCGCGAGCTGGTCCTCGGCTGGATCGACGCGAGCGGCTACGACGGCGCCAACCGGGCGATGCGCACCCACCTCTTCGACCCGAGCGGCTATCCGGATGACGTGCCGGTGACGATCGCCTGGGGAGAGCGAGATAATCTCGTCGCCCCCCCAAAGCCCGAGCGCCGCCCCCCGGGCGCCAGCTTCCTCGTTCTCCCCGGCGTCGGCCACACGCCGACCTGGGACGACCCGGAGCTGGTCGCCAAGACGCTGCTCGAGGGAAGCCGAACCAAGGAGATACAGCTTTGATCGTCGAGAGAACCGAAAACCCGCAGTGGCTGTCGAACGCGTACCTGGTCGCCGAACCCACGCAGGGCACCGGTGTGCTGATCGACGGCAACGACGACCTCGGCCCGCTGCTCGAGCGCGCCGAGCGCGACGGGATCGAGATCACCCACTTCCTCCTCACCCACGCCCACGTCGACCACGTCGCCGGCGTCGCCGAGGCGCGCGCCAAGCTCGGCAACCCGCCGCTGGTCGGCCACGCCGACATCGCCGGCGAGATCGACATGGAGCTCGACATCACCCTCGGAGACGGCGAGACGCTCGACACCGGCGGACTCGAGATCGAAGCGCTCTACACGCCGGGTCACGCCGCCGGTCACCTCGCCTTCCTGATCGACGGCACCGACGTGATCACCGCCGACGTCCTCTTCAAGGGCACCGTCGGCGGCACGATGGCGCCGGGCGCGAGCGGCTTCGAGGACCTCAAGGCCTCGGTGATGCGGCTGATGGAGCTGCCGCCGGAGACGCGCGTGCACCCCGGCCACAAAGAGTCGACGACGATCGGCGAGGAGCTCGCCGACAACCCGTTCGTGCGGATCTGGAAGGGAGTCGACTCGACCGGCGAGGAGCAGGTCACGGTCTGGGACCGCCCGGCGACCCTGAAGCTGTGGGCGCCCGACTACGACGGCGGCAACAAGGCGTGGGTCCTCTTCGGCGACTCCGGCGAAGACGCGATCGTCGGCGGCTCGCAGGTCGTGCGCAGCTAGCCCGTTCGGAACATGGGCGAGGCCCCGCCGGAGCGGGGCCTCGCGGGTGCTGCGGGAGAGACGGGGCGGGTTAGCGGATGACGGCCTCCATCAGGATCCAGCAGCCGCTGGCGTCGGTCGCGCCGGCGAAGGCGCCACCGCGCTGCAGGGCAGGGGTGAAGACGAGCGTGTTGTGGCCACCGGAGGAGCAGCGGACCATCGAGTTGACGTTGCCGCGCAGGGCGAGCTGCTGACCTTTCTTGACCGGGATGTTGACGTTGAACGTCTCGACCTTGTACTGGCCGCTTTCGTAGTTGGCTTCGGTCTGCCCGGTGTAGGACAGCTTCGGCCCGGTGTAGGTGACCTTGGCCTTGGTGTCGCCGAGCGTGGTCGAGGTCGTGTGTTTGACCGTGGCGATCTGCGGTCGGAAGCTGCCCGGGTCCGCGGCGATGATGCGAATCCGCTTGATCGTGCCGGTCTTCGGCGCGAACTCGCCGCCGTCGGGGCGACCGTAGGCTTCGTTCTGCACCATCGTGCAGGGGGTCAGGGTCATCGGCTCGCACTGCATGCCCGGGCTGCCGTTGGACGGCTGCACGGTCGGGTTGAGCTTGGAGCCGAACTTGACCGGCGCGGCGGCCATGCCCGTGGCCGGGGCGACCATCATCGCGACCGCGGAGATCGCGGCGAGGATGCCGATGCGACGGACGAACTTGGGGGTGATGTCTTTCTTCATTTGGGGTCTCCTGTGTGAGTGAGTGAGTTGGCGTCGTTGACTTCCGTGCACTCACTTTCGCCCGGGACGCGCGGCGCTCCCAGGGACCCCAGGGGTGAACCTCCTCACCCCTCCCGCTGCCTCGTAACCGGATTTCAGAGGGCCATAGCCCCACGAAATCCGGTTACGGCGACGAGCTACAGCTCGCGGCTGGAGACGGCGCCGGTCTGCAGCGCCCGCTCGACCAACGCGACCCGCTTCTGGTTCTGCGGCAGGTCGCCGACCTCGAGCTTCTCGAACAACGCCCGCATGTGGGTCTTGACCGCGTCGACGCTGAGGTGGAGCTGCGCGCCGATCTCCTGGTTGGTTGCCGGCGTCGCGAACTTGCCGCCGTCCTTATAAGGACGGCAGAGCTCGACCAGGACTTTGCGCTGGGCCGGCGAGATCGTCGCCGCGGCCGGCACCTCGGTGGCGATCGCGGTCGCCTCCGGCGCGTCCTCGCCCGGGCGCCGGTAGAGGACCTCGGTGCGGCCGAAGCGGATCGTGTCGCCGTCGCGCAGGTGTCGGCGCCCGTGCACGCGCTCGCCGTTGACGTAGGAGCCGTTGCGGGAGAGGCCGTCGTCGACCAGCGTGCACTCGTCGCGCACGACCTCGATCTGGGCGTGCAGGGCGGAGACCTCCTCGTCCCAGCCGAGCCGCACGTCGGCCGAGTCGCCGCGCCCGACCCAGAGCTCGGCGGCCCCCGGTTCGACCGTGACGATCGCCTGCTCGTCGGAGTCGTCGCGGAAGACGAGGAAGGGCCGGCCGACCCGTTCGGCCTCGATCTGGGCCTTCAGCTCGGGGGCGCTGGGCGCGCGGGAACCGTTCACACCCGTGATCCTAGGCGCGCGGGCGGCAGCCGCGCGGCCGTCCAGTTCGTCCAGACGAGCGCAAAAATCCCTCGTTCTTTAGCGATCTGTGCGAGTTTGGACGTATGTGCGATAGGTGATCGCCACTTTTACGTACACACTCCACCGATGGCGAACGAAATCCAGGAATTCTTCTTCGACTGGTATCCGGTCTTCGGGGTCATCTTCATGGCCGGGCTGCTGCTCGTCTTCCTCAGGCTGCTGCGCACGACGATGGGGTCGACCAAGCCGGAGACGATCAAGGCGAGCCGCACCGAGCCGGTCCTCTGGGAGGAGGTCCAGGGCGTCGACGCCGCCAAGGACGAGCTGATGGACGTCGCCGAGTGGCTGCGCGACCCGGAGCGCTTCGCCGCGCTCGGCGCCCAGCCGCCCCGCGGCGTGCTGCTCTTCGGCCCCCCCGGGACCGGCAAGACGATGCTGGCGCGCGCCGTCGCCGCCCAGGCCGGGGTCGACTTCTACGCCGCCTCGGGCTCGAGCTTCGTCGAGATGTTCGTCGGCCGCGGCGCCGCCCGCATCCGCCGCCTCTTCAAGGAAGCCCGCAAGTCCGGCCGCGCGGTGATCTTCATCGACGAGCTCGACGCCGTCGGCGGCGCCCGCTCGGGCGGCGGCGGCGACGGCGGCACCAGCGAGCGCGAGCAGGCGCTGAACCAGCTGCTGGTCGAGCTCGACGGCTTCGAGAAAGACCCGGGGACGGTGATCGTGATCGCCGCCTCCAACTACGTCGACAAGCTCGACAAAGCGCTGCTGCGCCCGGGCCGCTTCGACCGCCAGGTGCTCGTCGCCCCGCCCGACCGCCACGGCCGCGAGGCGATCCTGCGCTCGCACGCGACCGGCAAGCCACTGGCCGACGACCTCGATCTCACCGACGTCGCCCGCAAGACGACCGGGATGACCGGCGCCCAGCTCGCCAACGCGCTCAACGAGGCGGCGATCATCGCCGGTCGTGCCGGCCGCAAGGCGCTCGCCCGCGAGGACCTCGACGAGGCGCTGCTGCGCCAGTCGGTCGGCTCCCAGCAGGCCCGCCGGCTGAACTCCAAAGAGCGGCGGATCGTCGCCTACCACGAGGCCGGGCACGCGCTCTGCCGCTACCTGCTCGGCCTCGACCCGCCGGAGATCCTCTCGATCGTGCCGCGCGGCCCGGCGCTCGGCTTCGTCGGCCACTCGCCACAGGAAGACACCTACCTGAAGTCGCGCGACGAGCTGCTCGACGAGGTGGTCACGCTGCTGGGCGGCCGCGCCGCCGAGGAGGTCGTGCTCGGCGAGTCCTACTCGGGAGCCTCCGACGACCTCGCCCGCGTGCACGCCGTCTGCAAGCAGATGGTCTCCGAATTCGGCATGGGCGTCGCGATCGACAACGACGGCCCGGCGCCGATCGCGCTGCCGACCGGCGACTACGCGGTCTCCGACGCGACCCGGCGGGAGGTCGACGCCGCCGCGATGACGCTCGCCCGCGAGGCCTACCGGCGATCGCGGGCGCTGCTCGCCGCCAATCGCGAGTGCCTCGAGGACCTCGCCGCGACGGCGCTCGAGCGCGAGACGCTGACCCGCGAGGAGCTCGACGAGGTCTTCGCCGCGCACGAGCTGCACACGCTGGTCGAGCCGCGCGGCTCCGGGGCCGCCCTGGTTGCGATGGCTCGCCCGCCGCAACCGCCCGCCGAGTAGCGGGTACCATTCCTGGCTATCCAGCCAGTTTCCGCCGACACCCACTACTTCCCGCCCGGCCGCTCGATGGCCCGGCGCGTCCACGGCGCCCGCGCCGTCGGCCTGCTCTACGGCCAGCGGGCGCTGCTGATCGGCGCGCTCGAACCGCTCACCTACACCGGCACGATGCTGAGCACGAGCTCGGGCGAGTGGCCGTTCACGCGGCTGGCGCGCACGGCGAAGATCCAGGAGACGGTCTTCCTCGGCACCCGCGAGGAAGCCGACAAAGCGCTCGCCGCGGTGCACCGCCTGCACGAGCGGATCAAGGGCGAGCTGGCCGAGGCCGCCGGGGCGCACGCCGCGGGCACGCCCTACTCCGCCTTCGACCCGGAGCTGATGCTCTGGACCCTGGCGGTGATCGCCGACTCGGGCCGGGCGATGTACGAAGCGATGGTGCGTCCGCTGAGTGAAGTCGAGCGCGAGCGGCTCTGGGAGGACTACGTCCTCTTCGGCGAGCTCTTCGGCCTGCCGGCCAGCGAGGTCCCGGGCAGCTACCGAGAGTTCCGCGCCTGGTTCGACGGGAAACTCTCCTCGCCCGATCTGTACGCCACCGCGCACGCGCTCGAGATGGCGCCGCTGGTCGCCTTCGAGCAGCCGGTGCCGAAGGCCGCCCGCCTCAACCTCGCGACCCAGAACCTGATCATCAAGGGCACGCTGCCACCGCGCGTGCGGGAGATCTTCGCGATCCGCTGGAGCGCCGGTCACGAGACCGCCTTCCGCTCGATCACCGCCGCGCACCGCCGCGCCCATCCCGCCTTCCCCTACCGAGTGCGCCGCGGCCGCAACGACGTCTTCTTCGACGTCGTCACCAAAGGCGAGCACCTGCGCGGCGGCACCCGCACGCCGGACCTTCAGCCGACCGTGTGACGAAGTCCGGGTTCGCTCGTAGTCTCGGTAGATGCCCCGTCCGAGACTGCTCCTCCCCCTTTCTCTGATCGCCCTGCTGCTTCTCCCCGCCGGCGCCACGGCGGCCGAACGGACGGTCGCGGTCGGCGCCCGGGCGACGATCGAGGTGCCCAACGACAGCGCCGGGATCGGCCTCTCGGTCGGCCAGGAACGGCGCAGCCGCGCCGCCGCCCTGCGCGCGACCTCGGCGAAGCTGCGGGCGACGATCGTCGCCGTGCAGAGGATCCCGGGGGTCGGTCCCGGGGACGTGGAGACCGGCCGCATCTCGGTCCGCAGGCTGACCCGCGGCGAGCGCCCCGTCTACCGGGCCACGCAGGGGATCGGCGTCACCCTGCACGAGCCCAGCCGAGCCGGCGAGCTCGTCTCGGCGGCGTTCGCCGCCGGCGCGACCGGGGTCAGCGGCCCGCGCTTCTTCGTCGGCGACGCCGAGGCGGCCTACGCCAAGGCGCTCGCCGTCGCCTTCGACAAGGCCAAGGCGAAGGCTGCCGCGCTGGCGACCCAGGCGGGCGGCACGCTGGGACCGGCGGTGACGATCGAAGAGGACGGCGGCCCGCCGGCGAGCTTCGACGCGCCCTCGGCGGCCGAAGGCAAGGGCGTTTACGAAAGTGCGACCCCGCCGACCAAGCCCGGCCGCTCGACCGTGACCGCCTCGGTCCGGGTCGTCTTCTCGCTGCTCTGACGACCGGGAGCGGGTACGGTCGGACGACGATGGTCACGTCCGCCGACACGCCGGTCACGATCCTCGGCCGCTTCAACGGTCCACGCGACAGCGGCAACGGCGGCTACTGCGCCGGCCTCTTCGCCGCCCGGATCGAAGGGCCGGCGACGGTCTCGCTGCGCAGTCCGATCCCCCTCGACACGCCGCTGGCGGTGGACCGCGAGGGCGAGACGCTGCGCTTCCTCGACGGCGAGACGCTGGTCGCCGAGGCGAGCCCGTCGAGCCCGCTCGAGCTGACCGTCCCACCCGTCGTCTCGGTCGAGGACGCGCGAGCCGCCGCGGCGCGCTACGCGGCTCCCGACGACGGCCTGTTCAGCCGGTGCTTCGTCTGCGGCCCGGCGCGCGAGGACAGCATGGGCGTGTTCGCCGGCAGGGTCGAGGGTCGCGACCTCGTCGCCTCGACCTGGACGCCGCCTGAGTGGGCGGCCGCCCCGTCGGGCGCGGTGCGCGAGGAGATCGTCTGGGCGGCGCTCGACTGCCCGACCTACTTCGCCGTCCACCCCGACGAGATGCGGCTCAGCTTCCTGGTCCGCCAGAGCGTCGCGTTGCGCGCGCCGATCGCCGCCGGCAGCGAGCACGTGGTGATGGCCTGGCCGACCGACGCCGACGGACGCAAGCGCGGCGCCGCTGCCGCGGTCGTCTCGGCCACCGGCGAGATCCTCGCCGTCGGCGAAGCACTGCTGGTCGAAGCGCGCCAAACTTGATCGCACGCGAAGCGTCAGTGGGCGGTACTGGGCTCGAACCAGTGACCCCATCCTTGTAAGGGATGTGCTCTCCCAACTGAGCTAACCGCCCGGAACTCCAGTCAGATTAGCGCTGGCTGCGATGATTCCCGCTCCTCGATGATCTCGCTGCCCCGCAACCAGTTCATCGCGCTCGTCGTCGGCGTCTGCATCCTCAGCGCCGCGATCGGGTCGGGCCTCGCGCTGCTCGCCGAGACCGGACCGGCGGGAGCGCGCGGCGCGCAGGGACCGGCCGGGCCAGCCGGACCGCAGGGCCCGGAAGGGCCGTCGGGCGCCGCCGAGGTCGAAGGGCTCGAAGCCGAAGTCGAAGAACTGCGCGGCCAGGTCGAAGAAAGCGGCGACGTCGGCGAACTGGAAGGCCGCCTCGAAGACCTCGAAAACGAGGTCTCGGGATTGAGCGGCCTCGGCCCCGAAGAACTTTGCGAAGAATTCGGCCTCTGCTGAACCTTCCGCGCGGAAGTACCGTATTGAGGGGCAATGGAGGCAACTGCGCACCCGATGCGATGGCTGGCGGCACTCGCGCTCGCGACCGCGGCCATCGCCCTGCTGGGGCTGGCAACCGTCGGGCTGCTGGGTAGCGCCGCCGAGGCCGAGCCGAAGGCTCAGGCCAGCAAGGCGAAGATCACGATCAAGATCCGCGAATTCGCCTTCCGCCGGCCCACGGCGCTCGTGACCAGGGGCACGACGATCGTCTTCGCCAACAAGGAAAGGAGCGTCAGCCACACGGCGACCGCCAACGGCGGCTCCTTCGACACCGGCACGATCCAGCCGGGCAAGGCGGTCGCGGTCTCCTTCAGGAAAAAGGGCACCTTCCGCTTCCACTGCGAGATCCACCCTGAAATGAGGGGCAAAGTCGTCGTCCAGTAGCCTCGGCGGCGCATGGACGTCGCCATCCTCTGGCGGGCCGCCCTACTCCAGCTGGTCGCCGTAGCGGTGCTCTCGCTGGCCCTCGGCCTCGCCCTTCCGCACAGCTTCTTCGAGGACTATGGCTGGATCGCCGGACCGGCGTCGTGGCTGCTCTGCGCCACCTTCACCGCCCGGGTGCTGCGCCTGCCGCTCGGGCCGACGCTGCTCGGTGCCGTGCTCGCCGGGCTGCCGAGCCTGCTCGCCGTCGTCGCCGGCCTCCACTGGCTCGGCGCGGTCGTCGCCGTCGGCCTCTTCGCCATCTGGTGCGCGCGCCTGCCGCGCGCCGAGGCGCTCGCCGGCTGAGCCGGACGGGCGCGGGCGAGGTCTTCGACCCCGACCCGCAGGACGTGCGCGCAGCCGCCGAGCAGCAGCAGGAAGAAGGCCGGTCCGGGCGCGCCCAGCCAGACGACGAGGACGGCCAGGACGAGCAGCCCGTAAAAGGCGGTAGCCAGCACCTCGGCGAGCTTCTCGAGGCTGTCGACATAGGCGCGCAAGCGGGCCATGAGCACTAATTTCGGGGTCCTGGCGTCATTCCCTTTTGGTACTGGACAGGGAAGCTCGTTTGACACGGGGAGTCACGGGGCTAACGATGCAGGTGATGTTCCTCCCTGCGTCCGTTCGACCCGCGGCTCTCGCCTGCGCGCTCGCGCTCGGCCTGCTGGCGGCCGCCTGGAGCGCGCCCGACGCCGAGGCCGCGACGCTGCAGTCCGGCTTCACCGAATCGGTCGTCTACAGCAACCTGCTCGACCCGACCGACATCGCCTTCGCCCCCGACGGCCGCGTCTTCGTCGCCGAGAAAAGCGGCCTGATCAAGGTCTTCCCGAACCTCAGCTCGACGACCCCGACGATCGCCGCCGACCTGCGTACCCAGGTGCACAACTTCTGGGACCGCGGCCTGCTCAGCATCGCGCTCGACCCGCAGTTCCCGACCCGGCCCTACCTGTACGCGTTCTACACCAAGGACGCGGCGATCGGGGCAACCGCGCCGCGCTGGGGTCAGGTGGGCGTCTCCGCGGACGGCTGCCCGACGCCGCCGGGGGCGACCGACGAAGGCTGCGTGGTCAGCACCAGCCTGGTGAAACTGACGATCACCGGCAACACGGCGACCTCCGAACAGACGCTGATCAACGACTGGTGCCAGCAGTTCCCGAGCCACTCGGCCGGCGGCCTCGTCTTCGGGCCCGACGGGGCGCTCTACGCCTCCGGCGGTGACGGCGCCAGCTTCAACTTCACCGACTACGGTCAGGAAAACAACCCCTGCGGCGACCCGCCGGGCGCGGTCGGCAGCGACCTCTCGCCTCCGAACGCCGAGGGCGGCGCGCTGCGCTCGCAGGACTTCCTCACCCAGACCGACCCGACCGGCCTCAACGGCACCCTGATCCGGATCGACCCCGACACCGGCGTCGGCCTCCCCGGCAACCCTCTGAGCTCGAGCCTCGACGCGAACGCGCGGCGGATCGTCGCCGCCGGGATGCGCAACCCGTTCCGCTTCACCTTCCGGCCCGGCACCTCGGAAATCTACGTCGGCGACGTCGGCTGGGGCACCTGGGAGGAGATCAACAAACTGCCCAACCCGACCGACGCGACCGTCGACAACTTCGGCTGGCCCTGCTACGAGGGCGCCGCCCGCTCCTCGGCCTACGAGGGCGCCGGGCTCAACCTCTGCAAACAGCTCTACAACACGGCCGGCTCGGTCAGCTCGCCGCTCTTCGCCTACAACCACGCCGACGAAGTCATCAAAGGCGAGGAATGCCGGGAATTCAACGGCTCCTCGACCTCCGGCCTCGCCTTCTACCAGACGCAGAACGGCAACTACCCGGCCGCCTACGACGGCGCGCTCTTCTTCGCCGACTACTCGCGCAGCTGCATCTGGGTGATGTTCGAAAAAAACGGCCAGCCCGACCCCTCGACGCGGATCAGCTTCGCCAAGGAAAACGAGCCGGTGAACATCAAGATCGGGCCCGGCGGTGACCTCTTCGTGGTCGACTTCGGCGGCTCGATCAGGCGGATCAGCTACCCGGGCGGCAACCGCGCGCCGACCGCCGTGGCGCTCGCCTCGCCGCAGTACGGCCCGCTGCCGCTGACCGTCAGCTTCGACGCGACCGGCTCGAGCGACCCGGATGCGGGCGACACGCTGACCTACGCCTGGGACCTCGACGGCGACGGCCAGTACGACGACTCGAACGCGGCCAAACCGAGCTGGAAATACACCAGCGCCGCGAACGTCACGGTGCGGCTGAAAGTGACCGACAAAGGCGGGCTCCCGGCGACCGCCTCGATCGTGATCGGCGCCGGCAACGAACCGCCTGACGCGAACATCGAAACGCCGACCACGGCGCTGCACTGGGCGGTCGGCGACAAAGTCTCCTTCACCGGCAGCGGCACCGACCCACAGGACGGCGCGCTCTCCGGCGCGAACCTGTCGTGGCAGCTGATCATGCGCCACTGCGTCACGGTCGACAACTGCCACTCGCACTCGATCGAATCGTTCTCCGGCGTCAAAGGCGAATTCGTCGCGCCCGACCACGAGTACCCCTCGCACCTCGAACTGCGCCTCACCGTCACCGACAAAGGCGGGCTGAGCGACACCGAAACGCTGCGGCTCGACCCGAAAACGGTCGACCTCACCTTCAAAACGGAACCGGCCGGAGGGAGCGTCGGGGTCGGCCAGCAGAACTTCGTCACCCCGACCACCCAGACCGTGATCGTCGGCTCCAAAACCTCGGTCTCGGTGCCGACGCCGCAGTCGGTGGGCGGCAACTGGTACGGCTTCTCGTCCTGGTCGGACGGCGGCGCGCGCAGCCACGAGATCGTCGCCCCGGCCTCGCCCACGACCTACACCGCGAGCCTCAAACCGGAACCGGGCCTGGTCCTCGCCTACGGCTTCGAGGAGACCTCCGGCAGCGCCGCCACCGACTCCTCGCCGTTTGCCAACAACGGCACCCTGAACGGCGCCACCTCCAGCGCCTCGGGCAAATACGGCCGCGCGCTCAGCTTCGACGGGACCAACGACCGCGTCGACGTGCCCGACGCCGCCTCGCTGGATCTGACCAGCGGGATGACCCTGGAGGCCTGGGTCAAACCGACGGCGGTCAGCGGTTGGCGCACGGCGCTGATGAAGGAGCGTGGAGCGAACCTGGTCTACGCCCTCTACGCCTCCAACGGGGCGGTGCCGACGACCGAGAACTTCACCTCCACCGAGAACTCCTCGCCGGGCACCACCGGCCTGGCGCTGAACACCTGGACGCATCTGGCCTCGACCTACGACGGCACCACCCTGCGCCTCTACGTCAACGGCACCCAGGTCTCGGCCAAAACCCTCGGCGGGGCGATGCCGGCCACCGCCAACCCGCTGCGGATCGGCGGCAACGGCGTCTGGGGCGAGTACTTCGCCGGGCTGATCGACGAGGTGCGGGTCTATAACCGCGCGCTCAGCGTCGGGGAGATCTCGACGGATATGAACACGGCGGTCGGCAGCGGCTCCCCGGGCGACACCACCGCGCCGAGCGCGCCCGGCGGCCTGACCGCGACCGGCGGGCTGGGCAAAGTGACGCTCGCCTGGAGCGCCTCGAGCGACGACACCGCCGTGACCGGCTACGAGGTCTACCGCTCGACCACGCAGGGCTTCACCCCGGCGCTGGCCAACCGGATCGCCACCCCCGCGACGCCCGGCTACGTCGACACGACCGCGGCGGGCACCTACTACTACCGCGTCAAGGCAACCGACGCAGCCGGCAACCTCAGCTCCCCCTCAGCGGAGGCCACCGGCACCGCGACCGCCGACACCACGGCGCCCTCGGTCTCGATGACCGCGCCCTCCGCGGGCAGCGTCAGCGGCACGGTGACGCTGAAAGCAACCGCCGGCGATGACGTCGGCGTCGCCGGCGTGCAGTTCCTCGTCGACGGTGTCGCCTTCGGCTCCGAGGACACCAGCGCTCCTTATGAAGTGCAGTGGCCGAGCACCTCTGTCGCCAACGGCAGCACCCACAAACTGAGCGCCCGCGCGCGCGACGGCGCCAACAACACGACGACCTCCGGCGAGGTCTCGGTCACGGTCAACAACCCGGTGGCCAGCGGCCTGGTCCTCGCCTACGGCTTCGAGGAGACCTCCGGCAGCGCCGCCACCGACTCCTCGCCGTTTGCCAACAACGGCACCCTGAACGGCGCCACCTCCAGCGCCTCGGGCAAATACGGCCGCGCGCTCAGCTTCGACGGGACCAACGACCGCGTCGACGTGCCCGACGCCGCCTCGCTGGATCTGACCAGCGGGATGACCCTGGAGGCCTGGGTCAAACCGACGGCGGTCAGCGGTTGGCGCACGGCGCTGATGAAGGAGCGTGGAGCGAACCTGGTCTACGCCCTCTACGCCTCCAACGGGGCGGTGCCGACGACCGAGAACTTCACCTCCACCGAGAACTCCTCGCCGGGCACCACCGGCCTGGCGCTGAACACCTGGACGCATCTGGCCTCGACCTACGACGGCACCACCCTGCGCCTCTACGTCAACGGCACCCAGGTCTCGGCCAAAACCCTCGGCGGGGCGATGCCGGCCACCGCCAACCCGCTGCGGATCGGCGGCAACGGCGTCTGGGGCGAGTACTTCGCCGGGCTGATCGACGAGGTGCGGGTCTATAACCGCGCGCTCAGCGTCGGGGAGATCTCGACGGATATGAACACGGCGGTCAAACCCTAAAAAGCTTCGGGGGCAGCGGGCCGCTCGCCGGCCCGCTGCCCCACGTCCTCGCCCGCACTCTGGCCGAGACGGGGCGAGCCGGCACTAGGCCGGCGGAGCCTCGGCGTACTGCGGAGCGTTACCGCCGATCTCGTGCCAGCTGGGTTTGTAGGCGACCTGCAGGTGGAAGCTCGGCTCGAGGTCGAGCTCGCGCATCAGGCCTGCGGCGACGAAGTATTTCTCGCCCAGATCGTCGTAGATGCTCGATCCGCAGTTGCTGCAGAAGTTCCGCGGCGCGAACTCGCTCTCATAGGTCGAGACCAGATCCTCGCCCTTCGTGAACGTGAAGTTCTCTTTCGCCACGACGACCCCGGCCAGACTTCCACCGGTCCACCGCTGGCAGCGCGTGCAGTGGCAGTAGCCCAGAGCCTCGGGATCCTGGACCTCGTATTCGACGCCGCCACACAGGCAGGCGCCCTTCAGCGCATCAGACATGCCCTCTCTCCTCGTTTAGCGTTTGACGACCTCCCCAACGCTAACCGTCCGGCCGACGCAATGCAATGCCCCAACGACGACCGCCGGTCGCCGCCTATCTGCGCCCGGCGCCCCTGATGTTCTCTCGCCAGATCTGGGTGATCAGACCCGGCGTGCCGGCGGTCGTGTTCACGGCCACCGTGCGGCGCTTGAAGCGCTCGTCGCCGAGCTGGGCGAGCATCGCCGCCGCAAGGTCTGACCGAGCCGTGTACATGCCTTCGGCCGTGCCCTCGGCGAGCCGGTAATCGCTGACCTGGTCGGCCTCGAACAGCCAAGACGAACGGACCACGGTCCAATCGAGCTTGCTGGATCGGACCACGGCCTCCATGCGCGCCATGTCCTCGTAGGTCGTTCGCCCGGGCCGTCGCATGAACAGCGGTTCCAGGATCCGGCTGAACATCCACGAGTCACTGGCTAGATAGTCCGGATCGAGAGGCGCCGAGCTGACCACGACCAGGCGGCGCACCCCATGGCCCTCCATCGCCAGGACGATGTTGGCCACACCCGTCGAGTAGATGCTGATCGGCTTGCGACCGTAGGGCACCCCAAGCGCCGACAGCACCGCATCGCTTCCCGCGACCGCCTCGTCGACCGCCCGGCGATCGGCGGCGTCGGCGCCGACGACCGTCACCCGATCGCGCTCGGCAATCCGCTCAGGCCGACGAGTCACCGCGACCACCCGGTTGCCCCCAGCCACTGCCTGATCAACGATCCTGCGCCCCGTCGGGCCACTCGCACCAAAGACGACCACGCGCATCCCGCTCAAGACCCGGCCCCCCACGCAGCTTCGGCGTTGGAATCGGTCGTCGCGCCCTTGGTCCTCGAGTGTCGCACCGCAGTCCTCGTCCTGTCGCAGGTATGCCGTCAACATCTAGACGCCACCCGGCGCCAAGTTGTGACAAACGACTTGAAAGGACGGAGGTCGTTCGCACGAGACGCAGGGTCGCGATGGCGATGCGACCGAAATGGAACCAGAAATCGTGGCGAGCACTCGACCATTGCGAGTTCAGACAGGACGGCCGTGGCGGTGCCGACTCTTCCGAGGTCAGGTCTCTCTTGGCTCCGACCCCAACTCACCGATCCGTCGCGGGTCCAACTTCAGGACCGCCCAGGGAACGAACACGGCCAGCGCGCCGAGAACGACCGCGCTCACCGCGATCACCGGAATTACGCCCGCGCCGTAGAGGACACCGAGCAGGATGCCGACCGGCAATAGACCGAGGAAGCCGGAGAAGGCAACCGTCGGGATCGACGAGTAGCCGCGGTCGCTCATGACACCGCCGCCGCAGCCCACCCGACGAGCACGACCACGGCCGCGAAGAGCCCAGCGAGCGCGGTGATCCCCCCTACGTATCGTGAGAGCAAGTCGATCCGCCGGGTTCCGGCGGGGCGATCGGTCCACTCCGCCGTCCTCCGCAGCCGCAGCCAGGCCGCGGACACCCCGACCAGCTCTGCCCAGATCACCGCCGCGAGGACGAGCGTGGCGATCTCGGGCGGACCGACCTCGGTCGTGGCTACGAGCGAAATGCAGTCCATCCCTAGGGCATGATCTCAGGCGGCAGGTGCACGGTTCTTTCGTTCTGCCGCCTCGCCATGTCGCGACCGGCTTTGACAATGTCGGGAATGTGCCTACCCGCCTTGTCGGCGGCGGTCGTGATCCCCTTCGTCATCGACGCCCAGTCGGTGAACCCCTTCGAGAAGCGGTAGGCGGCCGAGCACTCGTTGACGTTGTTGATGTCGAACTGGTCGCGCAGCCACGGCCCGGGGTCGGTGCCGGGGACGACCGAGAGCAGGGAGTCGCCGACCCCGGCGGAGGTGTCCCTCACCACCGGCGCCGCCTCGTCGGGGATCAAGCAGGCCGGGAGCATCGGTCCGGTCATCAGCGAGTCACAGGGGTCGTCCTCTTCGTCGCAGGCGATGAACCCCAATACGCAAGGGCCCAGACCGGTGCGGTCGACGTTGCTCAGCGGGTTGCCGGCGCCGTAGCCGTACGGTTCGCCGGTGACCGCGGCGAGCGGGTCTTCGGTCAGGAACTGCGCGGTCGCGGGGTCGTAGAAGCGGGCGCGCAGGTACTGGAAGCCGCTGCCCGCGGCGGTGTACTGGCCGACGTACCCGAACGGGGTGCTGGCCGCCCCGGTGCTCGCTTCGAGCGTTCCGTAGGGATCGAAGCTGAACGAGGCCACCGGTTCGCCGCTCGCGTCGCTCAGCATCCGGGTGCTGCCGAGCTGGTCGTGGTGGTAGTAGGTCGGCGTTTCTTCCGAGTCGATCCGCGCGATCGGCAGGCCGCCCGGTCCGTAGACGTAGCTGGCGCCGCCTTCGGCGAGCAGCAGGGGTGGGCCGCCAGAGACGTCCCAGGTCAGGTAGCGAGTGGATTCGCCGCTGCTGTGGGAGGTCGCGAGCCGGGTGCCATCGTAGGTGAATTCTTCGCTGACGGCCGGGGCTTCGCCTTCCGCCGCCCGCTGCACCGAGGTCAGCCCCCCGGCCTGGTCGTAGGCGTAGGTGGTCGAGGGCCCGCTTTCGGGGTCGGCGACGAGACGCTCCCCCATGTCGCTGTATTCGTAGGCGACGCCGCCGCCTTCTTCGAGCTCCCCCGCCGCGGTGAAGGTGTTTGACACGGTTGGCGTTTCGACGAGGTAGCCGGCGGCGTCGTAGTCGTAGCTCCCGGCACTCGATTCGGTCAGGCGCCCGTTTTCGTCGTAGCCGAATTCCTGTTCGGCAGCGCCCGGCAGACCCGCGTTCGTGACCGCTTCGATCTGGGCGGCTTTGTCGCGCACGTATTCGATCGCCGCCAGCGGTTCGCCGCCGTCTTCGAAGCTGACGTCGCTGACCATCCCGGCCGCGTCATACCTGAACCGGTCGCGCCTGCTAGTGCCGGCGGGGAAGACGACCTCCTCGAGGTTGGAATCGGCGTCGTAGGCGAACGTGGTTTTTCCTTCGAGCCAGTCGGAGACGCTCGTCAGCCGCCCCGCTTTGTCGAACGCCCGGGTCACCGATTTGCCGTTTGGATAGGTGATCCCGGTCTGCTCGTCAGCCAGGTTGTAGTCGTATTCGACCACGTCCCCGTGACCGTCTTCCGCTTTGACCAAGCGCCCGAGGCTGTCGTAGTCGAAGACCGATTCGCCACTGCCGTCGACCATCTCGACAACGTCTCCGTCGAGGTTGTATTCGAAGCTGACGTCGGCCGTCCCCGGGCTCGAGTAGTCGATCGCGCTCACGCGATCCTCCCCGTCGTAGGCATAGGTGGTTTCACCGCCGGCCTCGTCGACGACCGTCTCCAGATTCCCGGCCAGGTCGTATTCGTAGCTGCGTTTCCGTTCCAGCGGGTCGATCTCTTCGACGACCTGGCCGAGGTCGTTGCGTACGTATGAAGTCGTCTCTTCGTTGCCGTTGGTCTGACTGACCACCTGGCCTTCGCCGTTGTATTCGGCTTCGCTCGTGTCGCCGTTCGGCTCTTCGGTTTTCACCGGCTCGTTGACGGCGTTGTAGAAGTAGGTCGTCGTGTTGCCGTTGGGATCGGTCTTTTCGTCGACGTTCCCGTTCCCGTCATATCCGTATTCGACGATGTGCCCGAGGGGATCGATGACTTTCTCGACCCTGCCCTGTGCGTCGACGTCGAACGTGGTCGTGTATTCCGCCGGTTCGGCGCCTTCCTCGTTCCCGAGCGGGCTTACGGACGCCGTCATCCGCGAGTTTTCGTCGTAGGACCAGGTCTGCTCGTCGCCCTCGGGGCTGGCTTCGGAGGTAAGGTCGCCGTTCGGGTTGTAGGCGTAGTCCCAGGTTCTTTCGAGCGGGTCGGTGAGGCTTTCGAGCTTGCCGTCTTCGCCGTATTCGAAGGAAGTCGTCTGGGTGCCGCCGCCCGGCGCGGGCCGCGAGATGCTTTCCGGGTTGCCAGCCGGGTCGCGGGAGATCGTCGTCGTCAACCCACCCGGTTCAGTAACCGTGAGCAGGTCATGGGTGCCGTTGTAGGTCCATTTCGTTTCCTCGCCCGCGGGGTTTTTCATGCTGGTGCGATCGCCCGCGGCGTTGTACCCGAAGGTCGTCGTGCGGCCGGCCGGATCCGTCTTAGCGACGAGACGGCCGCCATCGTCGTATTCGAAGGTTTCGGTTCTGGCGCTGGCGGTCCCGAAGGCGTAGGTGACGGAGTTGGGCTGATTGTTGGTCGTGAACCACTGGTCGGTGATCGTCCCCGTCGCCAGGTTGGTCACGGTGGTGTGGAAAGGCGCGTACTCGAACTCGTAGGTGCGTTCCGCCGGATCGGTCTGCGAGATCACGCGGTCGCTGGCGTCGTATTCGTTGGTCGTTTCGCCCCCGCGGCCGTCGATCATCTCGGTGATGCGGTGGTCGCCATCGTAATCGAACTGCCAACGGGGAGATTCTTCGCCCGGCATCGTGACCGTCGCCAAATGGCCCGATTCGTAGGCGTATTCGATCAGGTTGCCCATCGGGTCTTCGATGCTTTCGACCTGCCCGCCGCCGTCGTAGGTGAGCACGAGCTGGCGCCCGGAGGGATCGGTGATTTCCTCCAGCCGGCCGAGTTCGTCGTACCCGAGGCTGGTTTTGTTGCCGTTGCGATCCTCGACGCTCTGCAGCCTCCCCGTCGGGGAGAAAGTGGATTTCGCCTGACTTGCCGCGACCAGGGTGTACCCCGTTTCGGGACTCCCGGTTAGCAAATCCTGCGACCAGCTGGGCGCGGCGTAGGCGGAGCCGCCGGAACTGGTGAACGGAACCGTGCTGCCGCTCGCCTCGATCAACGTCACTTCGGTGCCGCCGCCGCCGATCAGAAGACGATCGCTGAACGAGCTCGACCAGCCGTAGCCGAAGGCCCCCGGCGAGATCGCGGCGACAGCCGCCTGGGCGCTGTAGGTCCGCGTCATTTCGAGCGGGATGCCGAGTCCCGGAATCCGCACGTCGGTTTGGCTCTCGGCGAAGTTCCCGGTGGCGCAGTCGACCGGGTCGGCGCACTGGGATCGCTGGCCGAACTCCTCGCTTTTCTCGATCGTCACGGGGTTCGCGATGATCAGTCGCTCGCTGGTTTTCTCGAGGACTTTGCCGTAGTTCTTGAACGGCGGTTCGATCGTGTTGTCGATGTCTTCGGTCTTCTGGAAGGTGCCGGTGTTGACCACGGTCCCACCTCCGCCGCTGCCATTCAGTATCGAGACTTCCCAACCGCTGTTGGAGTTGAAAGTGCCGCGGTTCTTCAGGATCGCTCCGTCGGAGAGCTCGATCTGCCCGTTCTGGTGGGTGAACGTCCCTTCGTTGACGAATTCGCGTTCTTTGATTCGCGTGATTTCGTTCACCGAGGTCTGCGAGCTGACGGTGCCCGGAAGCAAAATGGTCTCCCCAGCCCCGGACATCGTTCCTTCTTCTTCCCAGGAGAACCCTTCTCCCACTCGCACGGTGCCGCTCCCGGTCAGTAGCGCGCCGTCTTGCATGGTGAGCCCGTCGACCCTGAACGTGCCGGGGGTGCCGAACGTTCCTCCCTGGCCGATGGTCAGAGCGGTCGCGATTGCCGTGCCGCTCGCCAGGCCGAGGAACCCGTCGACGACTTCGAAGTCCGCGGCTTCCACGTCGATGCCTTCGAGTTCCATGCTGGTGGCCGATCCGCTGATCGCAACGTCGCCGACGAGGCTGCCGCCTGCCATCGGGAAGCTCCCACCTGAGAATTCCAGCTGCGCCCCGCTGTTCGCTTGCCAAAGGCTCGACGCACCCGACACGCCCCCACCCGCGAAGCCGATTTTTTCGACTTTCGCGATTACCGAGCCGTAGTTCTCGAACGGCGGCTCGATCGTGTTTTCGATGTCTTCTTCCTTCTGAAAGGTGCCCGTGTTGACCACGGTCGAAGCGCCGCTGCCGGCGAGGATCGAAGTTTCGTAGCCGCTGCTCGAGTTGAAGGTCCCGACGTTTTTGAGCACCGACCCTTCGGACAGCTCGATCTGCCCGTTCTGATGAGTGAACGTCCCTTTGTTGACGAATTCGCGTTCTTTGAAGTAGATGATTTCGTTGGCCCCGGTCATCGACGCCACCGCCCCCGGGAGGATCACGGTCGAGCCCGAGCCGGACATCGTGCTCGTCCCTTCCCAGCCCAGTTCTTCGTTGATCTCCAGCGTGCCGGGACCGGTGAGTTTCATCCCGGAGCCCATGTGGAGCTCGCCGATCGTCGAGGTGCCGGGGCCCACGTTGAGGGTTGCGGCACCGATGCTGAGTTTGATCGATTCGAGGTTGGCCCCTTCGAGGTTGATCGTCGTTTTCGATCCGCCGAAGTCGATCGCACCGCTGAAGCTGCCCCCGTTGAGAGTGAAGGTCCCGCCTTTGAACTCGAGTTTCCCGGTTTCTTTCGTTTCCCAGGCCGCGCCGGTTTTGGAGGAGCCGCCGCCGCTGAAGGCGAGCGTGTTGAATTTCGCCAGCACCGTGCCTTTGTTTTCGAAGGCCGGCGCGATCACGTTGTTGATGTTCGCGGTCTTCTGGAAGGTGCCGGTGTTGACCACTTCCGAGATCCCGGTGCCCGCGAGCATCGCGTCTTCGTAGCCGGTGTTGGAGTTGTACGTGCCAGCGTTGCGCAGGACCGCGCCTTCAGCGAGGGAGATCCGGCCGTTCGAATGCGTGAACGTGCCTTCGTTGAGGAATTCGCGCTGTTTGAGGTTGGTGGTTTCGTTGACCGAGGTCTGCGAGCCGGTGGCGCCGGGCAGCAGCACGGTCGCTCCCGAGCCCGACATCGTGCTTGCTTTCGCCCAGGAGAAGGTTTTCGAGACTTTCACCGTGGCGGCGCCGGTCAGGGTGCCGCCGGAGAGCGTCAGCGAGTCGATCGTGGTCGAGGTGAGCATGCTCAGCGTCCCTCCGGCGATCTGGAAAAGGGCGCCCGAGGCATTCGCCCCGTCGAGCTGGACGGTGCCGGTCCCCGCGATGCCGATCGCTCCTTCGAGTTTGCCCGCTTCCATCGCGAACGCCCCGCCTTTGAACTCGAGTTTCCCGGTTTCTTTCGTTTCCCAGGCCGCGCCGGTTTTGGAGGAGCCGCCGCCGCTGAAGGCGAGCGTGTTGAATTTCGCCAGCACCGTGCCTTTGTTTTCGAAGGCCGGCGCGATCACGTTGTTGATGTTCGCGGTCTTCTGGAAGGTGCCGGTGTTGACCACTTCCGAGATCCCGGTGCCCGCGAGCATCGCGTCTTCGTAGCCGGTGTTGGAGTTGTACGTGCCAGCGTTGCGCAGGACCGCGCCTTCAGCGAGGGAGATCCGGCCGTTCGAATGCGTGAACGTGCCTTCGTTGAGGAATTCGCGCTGTTTGAGGTTGGTGGTTTCGTTGACCGAGGTCTGCGAGCCGGTGGCGCCGGGCAGCAGCACGGTCGCTCCCGAGCCCGACATCGTGCTTGCTTTCGCCCAGGAGAAGGTTTTCGAGACTTTCACCGTGGCGGCGCCGGTCAGGGTGCCGCCGGATTCCATCGTCAGAGCTCCGATTTCGGACGCTTCCCCGGCATTGCTGACTTCGAGCGTCCCTGCAACTTTCAGCGTCCCTTCGCCTTGGACGACCCCGGCGGCCTGCGGGCCGGTGCTCACCCTGACCGTCTTGCCGGTCCCGATGCAGGCCACGTCGCTCGCCGTCGGCACTTTCCCGGCCGACCACCCGGTGGTCGAGTGCCAGTTGCCTTCCGCAGCCCCGGTCCAGGTCGTCGTGCATTCAGCCGCCACCGCGGACGACGCAGCCCCGCCGCTCAAGAGGAGCGCCAGCACAAAAGCCGCAAACGATCCCCGCAACGAGCCCCACACTTTTGATCGCCCCACCGGCCTCTCCCTGCACCCACTAGCCTTGACTATTCGACACTTTCGTCGCCAGTCCTATCCGACGAGCAAGAGTCCTGTCAAGAACGCTCAACGTTCGTTTCTGAGGCGTCGTGCGTCGCTTCGCCTGCTCTGAGTGAGGCTTGGGACTCAATCGCAGCCCATGTCGGCGTCGAACCGAGCATCGACCCGCTGGACGCAGACCTGTCTTCCATCACGTGCACAGACTGGTCCTCAAACCACGGTTCCGTCCCCTAACGTGCACGGCGGTGCTAGGCCCGCGGACTCCCGACAGATTGAAAGGACGAGTGCCGTCCGCAGGGTGGAGCGGATTCGCGACAGCGATGTGATCGAAATGCGACCCGCGTCGGCGCGGAACGATCAGCGCGTCGCGAGTTCGGGCTTGAGCACCCGCGTGCTGCCGTCGGCGGAGACGAGAACCACCGAGAGCCCTTCGTCAGCGGCGCGCTCGATGTCATGACCAGCCGAGGGGGTGTCGGCGTCGATGAACGCGGCGCGCTCGGGGAAAGGAGAGCGCCCCTCCAGGGCGAGCTCGATGGCTTCGTCCATCACCTTTGCGGCGGGAGAACGACTGCTGTCGGCGGTCATTGCCTTTCCCATCCTTCGATCATCTCGCGGTATCCGCGCTCGATCTCGGAGATCGCGGCGCGCATTCCTTCGCCAAGGGTACCGCCATGGAAGACCGCCCCCGGTTCCTTGCCCCCGCTTCGCGTATATCGGTGCATCTCGTTGTGGCCATGGGCGCCGTCATAGACCCGGACCGTCCTCAGCCTGTCCGCGGTTTCGAGTAGCACGACGACCGCATAGTCGAGGACGTCACTTCCCTGCGTCGTGAACTGGACGCGCAACAGAGCCCCGAGGGCGTGGTCGAGGACTCGGCGATAGTAGGCACCCATACCGGCGACGATAGACCTTGAATCGGCGAGTTGTTTTGTCTGCAAGCATGTCGCTATGGGAAAGCAGGTCTCAGCTCACGTTGCGAATCTGATCGCGAAGGGCGAAGTGCGCCCGCCGCTTGGCCCTCGCGTTCTATCGGTTCCCCTGATGTTGGGGCAGGCGGAGAAGGCCGCTTCGGAATGGGTCGCAGAGGCCCGGCGCTGAACTACAGCAGAGCTCGACGCCGCTCGGAAGTGGCGTGAACTCAACCCCTGACCCCGCCCCGCCTAACCGGGGCAGCGCTGGCCGACGGAGCGGCCTCGAACGGCCACGCCTGCCACACGTACGCCAGCCGCGCGGTGCTGGCCCAGGGGTAGCCCAGGTTCAGCGAATCGCGGGCTTAGGCCGTGGGCTACGGGCGTCATGCCCGCGCGTCAACGCTGCCCTTCGTGCCCCGCTGCTGCCCTTCCTACCAAGGGCCGTACAAGGGCCGGAGTCTTCGGAGGCTCGCCCCTTCCGTGCAAAAACCCTGGGCTACCAGGGCTTTCGGTGATGCGCCCGACGGGAGTCGAACCCGCGACCTTCGGCTTGAAAGACCGACGCTCTTTGGGCCCCCGAAAGGACCCGTTGACCACTGAGCTACGGGCGCTCGTTACAGCAGTTGGATCAATGCAGCTTGAGGATTCTAGGCCAGCTTGGGCTGGAGCGCGGCGCTCCTACCAGTTGATCTTGGCGGCTGCCCTCCGGGCGGCCCCGAGGACGTCTTCCTGTTGGGAAGCCGAGCTCGGGAGGGGGGCGAAGTAGGCCGCGGCGACGTCGCTCTGGCCGGCCGGCTGCACCAGGTACTCGTAGAGGTAGTCGCGGACCGTAAGCTCCTGGGCCTCGGTGAACCCGGCCTCCTGGTAACCGTGGAAGGCGAGCGCGTAGGTGAGCGTGCAGAGCGGGTAGTTGAGCCCGCCGACGGCCGGGTTGGCGCCGAAGACGCCGGACCAGTCGAGGTCGAGCGTGCCACCCACTTTGGGGACCTTGTAGGAGATCGCGGCGCAGTTGGCGACGGTGCCGAGGCTCGGCGCGGCGAAGTTGGCTTCGGCGCCCTTTTTCTGGCCGTTGTTCTGCATCGCCAGGATCGAGGTCGCGGCGCCTTTGGCGGCGATCGCGTCGGGCAGCGCCGCGTAGCCGATCGAGCCGTCGGTCGCGTCGACCGTTTTGACCAGCTCGGCCGCGCCGTCGCCGGCCGGCCGCACGAGCGGGGCGAGGGCCCGCTCGGGGCAGCTCTCCGGCCAGGCCGTGTTGGCGAGCGCCAGCCATTTCGCCATCCCTTCGGTCGACCCGGTGGTGCAGGCCAGACCCTTCGGGTAGAGCCGCTCGAGGTAGCTCTTGAACTGCGTCGTGATGCCGGCGGCGTCGCTGCGGACGACCCGGGTAATCGGGGATTTGCAGTTGCCTTCGGCCCCTTCGACCTTGGACCATTCCCTGGTCCGCCCCTCCATCACGGCGGCGAGCGCGGTGTTGGTGATGCCTTCCAGCTCGCAGCCGGCCGGCAGGTTGGCGACGATCGCGATCGCCGTCTGGGCGACCGGGATCACGGCCAGCTCGGCCCCGCCGGCTTTGCTCTTCACGTTGGCGATCTGAGCCGCGCTCGGCGCGTCGTCGGTGCCGATGAAAGCGTGGCCCAGTTTGATCCCGCCGTTGGTCCCGTCGGCATTCCACGAGTGCAGGCCGGCAGCCGAGCCGATCGCTTCGAAGCCGACGTCGGGACCGCCGGGACAGACCTCGCCCGCGAATTCCGGGCCCCAGACGGCCGCGTGGGCGAGCCCGAACAGAATCGAGCCGGCGGCGGTGATCGAACCACCGGTGCAGCGCGGGCCGGCGGCGGCGATCGTCAGCTCCGCCGAGACTGCGCCGGCGGCGCCGGAGGCGTTCGTCGCGGTGACCGCGCAGCGCACCGGCTTGCCCGCGTCGGCCGGAACCGTGGTGTACTCGCCCGCGGTGGCGCCGACGATGTTTTTGCCGGCCCGCTGCCAGCGGTACTCGAAGCCGGGCGCCGGGTAGCCCGACCAGGTGCCGGGGTTGCAGCTCAGGTCGGCGCCGATCGAGTCGGTGCCGACCACGCTCGGCAGGGTGAGGTTGACGGGCGGCGCCGGCGGCGGGTTTTTGATCGTCCCCGGCGAGCCCGTTTCACCACCGGCGGCGAAGGCGCCAGTGGTGCCGGCGACGCTGAGGGTGGAGATCAGCGGCGGCGGGGTTTCGGTCGGCGAGCCGACGCCGGCGGCGTTGTCGAAGCTGACGCCGGTGGTGGCGGCGCCGAAGCGAACGCCGGTGATCTTGGTGCCGGCGGCGTCGAAGAGGTTGACCTGATCGCCGCCGGATCCGAAGCCGATGCCCGAGCCCGAGTAGGTGCCGATCTTGAAGCCGGCCGGCACGCTGGAGCCGAACCAGTGGGTCTTGAAGGCGTCGGCGGTGGTGGCGGTGCCCTCGATGAAGATCGCCGACTCGCCGGGGGCGAGGCTGGTGACGCCCGAGAGGGCGAGCGCGGAGGCGAAGGCGGCGGAGTCATCGTCGACTTTCCAGGCGGAGGGGTCGACCGTGGTCGAGCCGGTGTTGGTCAGCTCCCACCAGTCGGCTTTGTAGGTGGAGTTGGAGCTGGAGGTCGAGGAGACCTCGGTGATCTTGACGTTGGGGAGGGCGGGCGGGGCAACGGTTTTCGTCGCGCCCGGCGAGCCAATCTGATCGTGGGTTTTGAAGGCGCCGTTCACGCCCTCGGCGCTGAGCGTCGAGATCGTCGGCGGCGGCGCGGTGAAGCTGCCCAGGCCGGCCGCGTTGTCGAACGAGACGTTGGTCGTCGCGCTGCCGAATTTCACCCCGGTGAGGCGGGCGCCGCCGGCGTTGAACACGTTTACCTGGTCGCCGCCGGTGCCGAGCCCGATGCCCGAGCCGCTGTAGGTGCCGATCTGGAAGCCGGCCGGCACGCTGGAGCCGAACCAGAAGGTTTTGAAGGCCGTCGCTTTGGTCGAGTCTCCTTCGACGAAGATCGCCGACTGCCCGGGCGCCAGGCTGGTCACGCCGTTGAGTGCGATCGCGCTCCCGAAGGAGTTCGAGTCGTCGTCGATTTTCCAGCCGGTCAGGTCGAGCGTCTGACCGGAGTTGTTGGTCAGCTCCCACCAGTCGGCGCCATAGGTCGGGTCGCTGCTGCCCCAGGGGGCCACCTCGGAGACGGTCACCGGCGTCGGCACCTGTGCGACGCCCGGCGAGCCAGTCTCGCCGCTGACCGTGCTCGCTCCGTTGACGCCCGCCGTGCTGAGGATCGAGACCGTCGGCAGCGGCGCCGCCGTGGCGCCCAGCGCCGCGGTGTTGTCGAACGTCCGGCCGCTGGTCGAGGAGCCGAAGGCGACCCCGGTCACCCGGGTGCCACCGGCGTTGAACACGTTTACCTGGTCGCCGCCGGTGCCGAGCCCGATGCCCGAGCCGCTGTAGGTGCCGATCTGGAAGCCGGCCGGCACGCTGCCGCCGAACCAGAAGGTTTTGAACGCGTTGGCGACACTCGCGTCGCCCTCGATGAAGATCGCCGACTGCCCGGGCGCCAGGCTGGTTACGCCGTTCAGGGCGATCGCCGAGCCGAACGAGGCGGAGTCGTCGTCCACCTTCCAGCCGGTCAGGTCGACCGTTTTCGTCCCGGTGTTGGTCAGCTCCCACCAGTCCGCCGCGTAGGGGCTGTTGCCGCTGCTCCACGGCGAGATCTCGGTGACGGCCATCGAGGTACCGGAACTGCCGCCAGAGGAGGTGACCGTAAGCGTGTACGGCGAGCTGCTTACCGGCGAGCTTCCGGAGACGGTCGTGTCCTGCACCTGGACGCTCACCTGGTACGCGCTCTTGGTCGCGGCGTTGAGCGTGGTCCCGGCCTTCAGGTAGAGCCCGCTGTTGTCGGCTTCGAAGAAGCTCGCGTCGGGTCCGGTCACCGAGTACTGGTTCGTGCCGATCCCGTCGTCGGTCACGACCACTTCGGCCATTTTCAGGCGCGTGGAGGTGTTGGTGCCCTCCGGCAGCGAGGTCGTCTGGTCGGCCAGCGTCACCGCGGTCGGCGCCTGGTTCGGCGTCGCCGACGGTTCGAAGACCCAGAGCTGCGGGTGGTCAGCATCGCCGCCGCCGCTCTCGTTGACCGTGTAGAGCACGCCGTCGTCGTCCATCGTCACGCCCTCGTGCGTCTGCTGCTGGATCGAGAGTGGGTTGCCCGCGTCTTTGACCAGGGTCAACGAGCTCTGGACGTTGCCGGAGCGGTCGACGTTGACGACTCTGCCCGATTCCTGGCTGATGATCAGCAGGTTGTCCGTCTGCGGCCCGGTCAGGGTCGAGACGTTGGCGAGCGCGTAGACGTCGGAGAGGTCGATCAGGCCGGTCAGCGCCGGGTTGAAGAGGTCGGTCGAGGCGACGACTCCCGGGCCGCCGTTGGTCGCCGTGCCCGTGATCCAGTTGATGCCGGTCTGGAAGATGCTCATCGGTTCCATCTCCTTGACGAAGATGTAGCCGCCGGTCACCGGGTCGTAGGTGAGGCCCTCGAGCCCGACGTTGCCGATCGAGGTGCCGAGCTTGACCGTGTTGGCCTCTCCCCGGGTCAGCGTCCCGCCGGCCTCGTATGCAAACCGGACCGCCTGCCGGTCGCGCTCCTCGGTCATCACGAATTCGCCGCCGCCGATGTAGGCGATGCCCTCGGTGTCGTAGAACTCGGTTCCCTGCGGGCTACTGCCTGCCGGCAGGGTCATCGTGTCGACAAGCGCACCGGCCTTGGTCACCTGCGTGACCGAGGTGCCGCCGTCGCCGACGATGAAGAGCGTGTCCGTGTCCCAGTTGTAGGCGACGCCCGAGGCCTCCTGGCCGAGCAGGTTGCCCGCCGGCGCGCTGGTGCGCGTGGGCTCCGGGAGGTCGAAGCGGCCGACCGTTTGTAGGTCGAGAGGTCGACGCCGGTCAGGGCCTGGGCCGACGCGGCAAGCGCGGTCCCGGCGATCAGCGCGAGGGCCAGGGCGACGACCCCGGCGAGAACGCCGGTGCTTACCCAATCGGACACGGTGCGATGCGAGCGAGACAAGAAGGACCCCCCGAGGCGGCTGTCGACAAATTTCCGGAAGCCTCGCCGGGAACCGGTGTCGAGGGCGTTACCGACTTGCCAACAAAGCGTGAATAATTTGTGCGATGGATCTGGGTCTCGACGGTCGTGTCGCGCTGGTGCTCGGCGCCAGCCAGGGGATCGGCCGCGGGATCGCGGCCGCACTGGCGCGTGAAGGCGCGCGGGTCGCGATCGCCAGCCGCTCGGCGGAGAAGCTCGAGCGCACGGCGGCTGAGATCGGCGCCGGCGTCGCGCCCTTCGTCGCCGACGCCGGCGACCTCGAGCGGATGGCGGTGCTGCCGAGCGAGGTCGAGGCCGCGATCGGCGGCCCGGTCGAGATCCTCGTCGCCAACACCGGCGGCCCGCCGATCGGCGGCGCCTTCGACCACGAGGTCGAGGAGTGGGAGGCCGCCTACCGCACCCTGGTCCTCTCCCCGAAGATCCTCGCCGAGGCGGTCGTGCCGGGGATGCGGGAGCGGGGCTGGGGGCGGATCGTCAACGTCGGCTCGACCTCGACCCTGGAGCCGATCCCCTTCCTCAACCTCTCCAACGCCCACCGCATGGCGGCGGTCGGCTACCTGAAGACGCTGGCGCGCGAGGTCGCCGCCGACGGGATCACGGTCAACACCGTCGCCACCGGCAAATTCGCCACCGAACGGCTCGCCATCAACATGGGCTCGCTCGAGCAGGCCGAAGAGGCGGCGAAGACCGACGTGCCCGCCGCTCGGCTCGGCACGCCCGAGGAGTACGGCGACCTGGTCGCCTTCCTCTGCTCCGAGCGCGCCGCTTACCTGACCGGCACCGTCATCCCGCTCGACGGCGGCATGCTGAGGTCCTAAGACCGGCGCCCGGCCGCACCGCCGGCTTCGCGTCGTGCAGAGCACTGCCGCTTGCCGGCGGCACGCCCCTGCTTGGTCCTAGAACCTCAGCTGCTATTGTTAACTAAATGGTTAACGATCCGTTCAAGGCCCTCGCTCATCCGGTTCGTCGCGGGATCGTCGAACGGCTCGCGACCGGACCCGCCACGGTCGGCGAAGCCACCAAGGGCTTCGAGGTCTCCAAGCCGGCGATCACGAAGCACCTCAAGGTGCTCGAAGAGTCGGGGGTCGTCAGCCGGGTAGTCGAGGGTCGGACCCACCGGCTCTCGCTCGAGCCCGGGGCGCTCGAGGACGCGGCCGAGTGGATGGATCGCCAGCGCGCCCTCTGGGGGCGCCTGTTCGACGTAGTCGACGAGTACCTGAAGGAGGACCACCGATGAACCTGCCACCGATCGTCTCCGCCGAGGAGTGGAAGGCGGCCCGCGAGGAGCTGCTGGTCGAGGAGAAGGAGATGACCCGGGCCCGCGACGCGCTGGCCGCCAAGCGCCGCCGCATGCCGCGGCTGGCCGTGACCAAGAAGTACCGCTTCGAGGGACCCGACGGCGCGGTCAACCTCGACGACCTCTTCGCCGGCCGCAGCCAGCTGATCGTCTACCGGGCTTTCTTCGAGCCCGGCGTCAAGGGCTGGCCCGACGCCGGCTGCCCGGGCTGCTCGATGGTCGCCGACCAGGTCGCCCACCCGGCCCACCTGACCGCCCGCGACACCACGCTCGTCTTCGCGTCGCGCGGAGCGCAACCCGAGCTCGAGCGGATCAAGGCACGCATGGGCTGGGAGGAGATCCCCTGGTACACGATCACCGACGACTTCGACGCCGACTTCGACGTGCCCGAATGGCACGGCACCAACGCCTTCCTGCGCGTCGACGGGGAGATCTTCCGCACCTACTTCGTCGACGGGCGCGGCGACGAAGCGATGGGCGGCACCTGGAGCTACCTCGACATCACCGCGCTCGGGCGCCAGGAGAAGTGGGAGGACTCGCCGGAGGGCTACCCGCAGACCGAGCCCTACGGCTGGTGGAAGCGCCACGACGAATACGAGGCGGCATGAGCGCCGCGCACGTCGCCGGCCTGCCGCTGGAGGAGGCGCTGCCGGCATTGGCCAGCTGCGGCGCCAGCTTGCTCGCCGCCCGCGCCTGGCTGGCGCTGCGTTTTCGCGATCGGGAGAACCGGCGATGATCGACGGGATGACCCTGCAGATCGAGCGCACCTTCGCGGCTCCCGTCGAGAAGGTCTTCGATGCCTGGACCAACGAGGAGGTGATGCGACGCTGGTTCCACGGCATGCACGACTGGGAGACCTCCCACGCCGAGGTCGACCTGCGCATCGGCGGGCCGGTCCGGGTGGTCATGCTCGATCCCGAGAAAGGCGTCGAGCACGGCGGCGGCGGCCGCTACACGGTGATCGAGCCGCCGACGCGCCTCGCCTTCACCTGGATCTGGGACGAGGACGAGCGCGAGACCCTGATCGAGATCGAGTTCGACGAAGCCGAGGCGGGCGCCACCACGGTCCGCTTTACCCACAGTGGCCTGCGCGACGAGGAATCGGCCCGTTCCCACGAAGGCGGCTGGAACAACGCCTTCGACAATTTGGGGAAGAAGGCACTGAAGTTGTAGGACCAAGCGGGGGTGCGCCGGCGGCGAAGCGGCAGTGCTCTGCACGACACGAAGCCGACGGTGCGGCCCCGCGCAGTGTGTCCTACGACTTCAGCTCGCGCATGGCGGGGTAGATGATCACGTCGCGGAGCGTCTTCGCGCCGGTCATGATCATCAGCAGGCGATCGATGCCGAGGCCGCAGCCGCTCGCCGGGGGCATCCCGTATTCGAGCGCTTTGACGAACTCTTCGTCATGGGGGTGGGGATCCTCCTCGGCGCCCGACTCCTGGCGTTCGCGCTGGCCGATGAAGCGCTCGCGCTGCTCGACCGGGTCGTTGACGTCGGTGCCGCCGCCGACGATCTCCATCCCGGCGACGATGCCGTCGAAGGCCTCGCAGACCTTGGGGTCGTCGGGGTGCACCTTGACCAGCGGCCAGATGTCGATCGGCAGCACGGTGATGTAGGTCGGCTGGATCAGCTTCGGCTCGACCAGCTTGCCCTGCAGGGTGTCGACCAGGCCGGCCCAGTCGTCGGTCTCCTCGGCGTCGTCGCCGGCGACCTCGGCCAGTTCGTCGCGGCTCGCCTCGTAGATGTCGATCCCGGCCTCGCGGAGGATCTCGTCGCGCAGCACGACCCGCGGCCAAGGCGCCGCGAAGTCGATCTCGACCCCGTCGCGCATCACCTTGGTGGTCCCCATCACCTGCTCGACCACGCTGGAGACCAGCACCTCGATGAACTCCATGACGCCGTTGTAGTCGGCCCCGCCGACGAACATCTCCAGCATCGTGAACTCGGGGTTGTGCTGGGGCGACATGCCCTCGTTGCGGAAGAACTTGCCGAACTCGTAGACGTCCTCGAAGCCGCCGACGATCGCCCGCTTCAGGTAGAGCTCGGTCGCGGTGCGCAGGAAGAGGTCGCGGTCGAGCGCGTTGTGATGGGTGACGAACGGGCGCGCCGCGGCGCCGCCGGTCAGCCGCTGCAGGACCGGCGTTTCCAGCTCGACCCAGCCGCGCTCGCTCATGTGGTTGCGGATCGCCAGGGTCAGCCTCGAGCGCTTCTTGAAGATCTCCCGCGACTCCTCGTTGGCCATCAGGTCGAGTTCGCGCTGGCGGTAGCGCAGCTCCGGATCGGAGATGCCGTGGAAGAGGTCCGGCGGGTCGAGCACCGCCTTGGCCAGCAGCGTGCACTCGCGTGCGCCGATCGCCAGCTGCCCGCGTTTGGTCACGTAGACGACCCCCTCGACCCCGACCACGTCGCCGATGTCTAGGTCTTCGATCCGCTCGAAGGCCTCCTCGCCGAGCGTGTCGCGTTTGGCGACCGCCTGGATCGAGCCGGTGATGTCGCGGACGTCGAGGAAGACGACCTTGCCGTGGCCGCGCTTGCCGGTGATCCGCCCCATCACCCGGTAGGTGAACTGCTCGTGCTCGCCCTCGCCCAGCTCCGCCGGGTCGTGGGCGGCGACGATCTCCTCAACGTGGGTGCGGTCGTAGAAGTTGTGCGGGTAGGGGTTGATCCCCGCCTCGCGCAGGCGCTCGACCTTGGCGCGGCGCTGCGCCTCGCTCGCGGCCGCGGAGCGATCGCCGGTCGTATCGGGCGCCGTCACATCGGCCCCCGAGGGAGCCTCACTCATCGCACTGCACCGGCTTCATGGAGCGAAGCCGACAGTCACCCGCTCGTCACCTTCATAGTCCTGAAGGGTAGTGGCGTCGCGCAGCAGCTCGCGCATCGCCGGGCCGTGATGGGTGTCGTGCTCCATCGCCAGCTTCCAGCCGGAGGGCGTTTCCGCGATCAGCCCGCGGATCACGCCGAGTCCGTCCTCGCCGCAATCGCCGGTGACGGCGATCCGCGGCTCGCGCTGGATCTCAGGCGAGCGCTCGAAGATCGTCTCGTCGGTGACGTAGGGAAGGTTGGCGATCACCAGGTCGACGCCCTCGAGACCGTCCGGGATTCCCCGGCCGACCGCGACGTCGAGGTCGAGCCCGAGCCGCTCGGCGTTCTCGCGGGCGGCTTCGACCGCCTCCGGCGAGAGGTCCGAGGCGGTGACCTTGAGGTCGGGGCGCTCGGAGATCAGGGCCAGAGCGATCGCGCCCGAGCCGGTGCCGACCTCGTGCACGCGGGCGCCGTCGGGCAGCCCGGCGCCGACCTCGACCAGCAGCTCGGTCTCGCGGCGCGGCCAGAGCACGCGCGAGTCGACGGCGATCTCGAGCTCGCGAAACGGGGCGCGGCCGAGGATGTAGGCCATCGGCTCGCGGTCGACCCGGCGGGCGACGCGCTCCTCGATCGCGACCATCACGGCCGGGTCGATCTCGCCGGCGCTCTCGGTCGAGAGGTTGGCGGGGTCGACACCCATCGCGTCGGCGACGAGGACTTCGGCATCGGCGCGGGCGTTCTCGACCCCGGCCGCGGCGATCCGCTCCGCCGCCGCGTCCAACACCGCACTGACGGTGCTGGGGGAAGGCCCCTCCTGACTCTGAATGTCTATCGCCGCCATTACCTTTCGTTCCCCTCGTCGTTAAATAATAGAAAGTTCTTGCGCAAGACTAACACCCATTTTGCCAGTTCTAATCGGCAAATCGTTGCTCTCAAGTGAACTGGGAGACCGCTTCGTTCGCCGTCGGGCGCCCGATGCCTCCGTAGCGGCGGACCACGATAGCGATCCAGATCGCCCCCGCCAACATCATCGTCAAGCTCTCCAGCTGCGCTGCCGTCAACCCGAGCGCCTCGCTCTCGTTGCGGCGCAGGAACTCGATCAGGAAGCGCTCGGTGCCCGCGTAGAGGAGGTAGATGGCGAACAGCACCCCTGCCCGCACCCGGTCGCGCAGCTGCCAGAGCAGCCAGGCGCAGAGCCCCATCGCCAGGGTCTCGTAGACCGGCGTCGGGTGGACCGTTTCGTTCGTCGGCACGGTGCCGTCGGGGTAAGACATCGCCCACGGCCCGTCCCACGCCTTGCCGTAGTCGCCGTCGCCGGAGAGCTGGCAGCCGCAACGGCCGATCGCGTAACCGATCGCCAGGGCCGGCGCCGCCAGGTCGAGCAGCGCGAGCCCGAGGAAGCCGCGCCACCAGGCCCAGGCGAGCACGGCGAGGGCGCCGCCGATCGCGCCGCCGTACCAGACCAACCCGCCGCCAGAGAAGAGGTTGCCGAGCAGGTCGTCCTTGACGCTGTCGTAGTTCTGGGCGATGAAATAGAGGCGCGAACCGACGACGCCGCCGACCAGCGCCGAGAAGCCCATCTCGTAGGCCCAGTCCGGCGGCTTGCCGATCTCCTTGAGCCGCTTCCAGACCAGCGCGCCCGCGGCCAGGAAGCCGAGCGCGAAGCAGAGGCCGAAGGTCTGCAGCGTTACCGGGCCGATCTCGATCTCGGGATACACGGCGGCCCCAGGCTACGGAACGAGCAGCGTCTCCAGCAGCGCCTTCTGCGCGTGCAAGCGGTTCTCCGCCTGGTCCCAGACCGCCGACGCGTCGCCGTAGAGGACGTCGGCGGTGATCTCTTCGCCGGGATGGGCCGGCAGGCAGTGGAGGACGATCGCGCCGTCCTTGGCGGCGGCGAGCAGGTCGGCGTCGAGCCGGAAGGGAGCCAGGTCGGCGCGGCGGCGCTCGGCCTCGGCCTCGTCGCCCATGCTCACCCAGACGTCCGTATATAGAGCGTCCGCACCGGCGGCGGCGGCGCGCGGGTCGGCGGTCAGCTTCGCCCCGTGGCCCTCCTCCAGCTGGTACCCGGCGGGCGCGGCGACGGCGACCTCGACGCCGGCCAGCTCGCCGAGGACCGCCAGCGAGCGGGCGACGTTGTTGCCGTCGCCGACGTAGGCGAGCCGCTGCCCGTCGAGCGCGCCGAAGCGCTCGCGCATCGTCAGCAGGTCGGCGAGCGCCTGGCAGGGGTGGTGCAGCGGGGTCAAGGCGTTGACGACCGGGACCTCGGCCGCCTCGGCCAGCTCGGCGACGACCTCGTGGGAGCCGGAGCGGATCACGATCGCGTCGACGTAGCGGGAGAGCACCCGCGCCGTGTCGCCGGCGGACTCGCCGCGCGAGAGCTGCATTTCGTCGCCGCGCAGGACGACCGGGTGGGCGCCGAGCTCGGCGACGCCGACGTCGAAGGAGATCCGCGTCCGGGTCGAGGGCTTTTCGAAGACCAGGGCGATGCTGCGGCCGGCGAGCGAGTCGGCGCCGACTCGCTCGGCGCGTCCCGCTTTCAGCTCGAGCGCGCGGTCGAGCAGCTTGCCGAGCTCGAACGCGCCCAGCTCGTCGCCGGTGAGGAAGTTGCGGGTCAAGCGGCGGATACTACGGGCCGTGGAGCTGACCGCGATCACCTGGAACCTCTTCCACGGGCGCGACTTCCCGCCCGACCGGGGGCTGCGCACCTGGCGCTCGCGGCTGTTTCGATTCGACGAGCGCAACGAGACCCACGTCCAGGTCAACCGCGACCTCAGCGCCGAGTTCGCGAAGCTGCTCGGCGACGCCAGCTGGGACGTCGCCCTGCTGCAGGAGTGCCCGCCGCGCTTCGACGCGCCGCTCTCGCGGGCCTGCGCCGCCGAGTCCCACCGGGTGCTGACCTCGCGCAACTCGCTCGGCATGGTGCGGGCGCTGCTGGCCCGCCAGAACCCCGACCTGATCGCCTCCGGCGAGGGCGGCTCCAACCTGACCCTGGTCCGCGTGCCCGGCCGGCTCGGCGGGATCGCCGCGCGTCACGAGCTGGCGATCCACGAGGGCGAGCCGGAGCGCCGCGCGATGGCCTTCACCCGCACCGCCTCGGGCGTCTGCATCGCCAACCTGCACGCGACCAACGACGTCCCGAAGCTGGCGATCGAGGACGTGCTGCGCGGCGCGCGCGCCGCCGACGAGTGGGCCGGAGGCTCGCCGCTGATCTTCGGCGGCGACCTCAACCTGCGCCCCGGCGAGGATCCGGAGATCTTCGCCCGGCTCGAGCAGGAGTTCGGCCTCGCCGCGCCGACCGGGCCGCGGGCGATCGACCACCTGCTCTGCCGCGGCCTCGAGGTGCTCGCGCCGCCGACCGCGTGGCCGCCCGAGCAACGCGAGCTGCCGCTCGACGGCCGCGCCCTGCGCCTCTCCGACCACGCGCCGGTCGAGGCGCGGTTCGCCGCTTCCGAGCCGCCGCTGCTTGGGAATTGAGATAGTCGGGGACAACGCGGGCAACCACCCCAGTCTGGAGGCAGTCGAGATGGCCGAGAAAAAAGCAGCCGGCAAAGCGAAAAAAGCGAAAGCCAAACCGAAAGCCAAAAAAGCCGCGCCGAAAAAACCGAAAGCGAAAGCGGCGAAAAAAGCCGCCCCGAAAAAAGCGAGCAGCAAAGCGACCAGCGGGCTCGACAAGAGCGTCGCCCAGTTCCGCGAGAGTCTCGAGCAGAGCGTGACGCTGAGCCGCGAGCGGCTTCATGAGGTCGTCGACGACGCGGTCAAGCGCGGCCGGATGACCCGCGGCGACGCCGAGAAGCTGCTCGGCGAACTGGTCAAGCGCGGCCGCAAACAGACCGACGCGTTGCTCGGCGAGCTGGAACGGCTGGTCAAACAGGCCCGCAAAGAGGTCGGCGGCCGCGCCGAGCCGGTCCGCAAACAGGCGACCCAGGCAGCCCGCCGAGCGCGGAAGAAACTCGGCTAGCGGCGTGGAGGCGGCCAGCGGCCAGAAGCCGGCGGCCCGCCGTCCGAAACGCGGCGAGCTGCTCGAGGTCGAGATCGAAGCGCTCGCCTTCGGCGGGCGCGGGATCGGCCGTACCGAAGGCCTCGTCGTCTTCGTCGCCGGGGCGCTGCCCGGCGACCGGGTGCGCGCCGAGGTCACAAAAGCGAAGAAGCGCTTCGCCGAGGCCCGCGCGGTCGAGCTGCTCTCGCCCGGTGCCGACCGCGTCGCCGACGTCTGCGTGCACGGCGGCGAGCCCTGCCCCGGGGCACCCTGGCAGGGTCTCGCCTACGAGAGTCAGCTCGAGCACAAGTCGGCGCAGGTCGACGACGCGCTGCGGCGGATCGGCGAGCTCGACGGCTACGAGCTCGAGCCGATCGTCCCGGCCGAGGAGCAGTGGCGCTACCGAAACAAGCTCGAATACTCCTTCGGCGACGACGGCGGCGACCCGATCCTCGGCTTCCACGCGCGCGGGCGCTGGGATCTGGTCGTCGACGTCGACGACTGCCACCTCGCCTCCGAGGCCGGCAACGCCGCCCGCAACGCCGTCCGCGAGTGGGCGCGGGTCGAGTCCGTGGCGGCCTTCGACCGCCGCGCCAAGCGCGGCGTCCTGCGCAACCTCGTCGTCCGCGAGAGCCGGCGCACGGGCCAGATCCAGACCCGCCTGGTCACCTCCGAACGGCGCTTCCCGAAACCCCCCGTCGACCTGCACACGATCGTCGCCGACGACTCCGGCGACAGCGAGGGACCGACAGGCGTGCTCGGCGAGGAGTACCTGAAGGAGGAGCTCTGCGGGCTGAAGTGGGAGATCTCCCCCGGCGCCTTCTTCCAGACCAACACCGAGATGGCCGAGCGCCTCTACGCCGTCGCCGCCGAGTACGCCGGCCTGAGCGGCAGCGAGAAGGTCTTCGACCTCTTCTGCGGGATCGGCACGATCGGCCTGACCATGGCTCCAAAGGCCGGCGAGGTCTGGGGCGTGGAGATCGTCCCCGAGGCGATCGCCGACGCCGAGCGCAACGCGAAGCTGAACGGGATCGGCAACGCCCACTTCCTCGCCGCCAACGTCCGCACCGGCGTGCGGCCGCTGCTCGTCCAGGCCGGCAAGCCCGACGTCGTCGTGATCGACCCGCCGCGGGCCGGCCTCTCGCAGAAAATGATCCGCCGCGTGATCGAGTGCGAGGCGAAGAAGGTCGTCTACGTCTCCTGCAACCCGACCACGCTCGCCCCCAACGCGGCGCAGCTGGTCGAGGCCGGCTATAGGCTCAGCCGGGTGAGGCCGGTCGACATGTTCCCCCAGACCCCGCACATCGAGTGCGTGGCGCTGTTCGAGAAGGCGGCCGCCTAATGGGCCGCGCCTTCGGGGTCGCGGCAGGGCTCGACCCGGCGGTCGCGCGGCCGCTAGCCGATCGCTGCGCGGAGCTCGGCTACGACTCGATCTGGTCCAACGACCACCCTGGCGCCAAAGGCCTCGGCACGCTCGCCGAGTTCGCCGCCGCGGCACCCGAGCTCGAGCTCGGGGTCGGGGTGATCGCGATCGACCGCACGCCGCCGGAGACGATCGCCGCCGACGTCGAGCAGTTCGGGATCGACCCGGCGAAGCTGTGGCTCGGGGTCGGCGCCGGCTTCTCGAAGAAGCCGCTGACCGCGATGCGCGCGGCTCTGCCGGAGCTGCGCGAGGCGCTGCCCGGCGTGCGCCTGGTGCTCGCCGCGATGGGGCCGAAGATGTGCGCGCTCGCCGGCGGCTCCTACGACGGCGCCTTCTTCAACTGGATGACCCCCGAGTTCGCCGCCGGCGCCCGCGTGCGGGTCGAGGCCGGGGCCAGCGAAGCGGGCCGCGAGGTCCCACCGGTGTTCGGCTACGTGCGCACCGCCGTCGGAGCGGACGCCGCCGAGCGCCTCGCCAAGGAGGAGTCCTTCTACCGCGACCTGCACAAGGGCTACCGCGACCACTTCGACCGGCTCGGCGAGCCCGAGGGCACGGTCGGCGTGGCCGCCGCCGACGGTGGCGAGGCCCAGGTCAAGCTCGCCGCCTACACCGCGCTCGACACGATCGTCGTGCGCGGTCTCGCCAGCGCCAAGGTCGAGGCGATGGGCGCCGTCGCCGAGGCCGCGGCGCCGCCGGCTTAGCGAACCAGCGAATACTTCACTAACCCTTAGCGGTCGTCTACCCTCGCCTCGTCGAGCGACGGGGGAGGCGCACGGTGGCAGAACAGAAGGGCAGCGACGACGCGAGCACCGTGCTCAGTCGCAACCGCAGTGCCACCGATCGAGTCCGCGAGGTCGCCAAGTGGCTGATCGTCGTCTTCGGTGCGATCGGCGGGGTCCTGCTGACCGGCACCCAGCTCTCCGACATCGGCGCCACCGACGGCACCGACCGGACGATGGCGATCCTCGGCATGGTCGTCGGGGTGGTGGGAGCGGGGATCGCGCTGGCCGCGACGGTCCGCGTCTTGCTGCCGATCTCGATCAGCCTCAAGGACCTCGCCGAAGGGAAGAGCGGCTCCAAGGTCAAGGACTCGGTCCGCGAATGGGCGGAGGACCTACGGGATAAGAAATGGCCGCGCACGATCGACAGCTTCGTCGAGAAAGACCCGACCCTGCTCGGCGACTACGGGCCGAAGATCGAGGACTTCCACGTCGCCTGGGAGGAGAAGTGGACTAGGCAGAAGAAGGCCCGCCAGAACTACGAGGAGACAGGCCGAACCTGGGCGCTGAAAGCCGAGCTGGAGAAAGCCGAAGCCGAGGTCGAGCGGATCGACAAGACCGGAGCTACCTTTCTCAGCTTCGCGCTCGCGACCAGGGTCCGGCAGCGGATGAAGGGGGCGGTGGTGGCGATCTTCATCGGCGGCGCGATGGTCGCCGCCGGGATCACGATGTTCTCGTTCGCGACCAACCACGACGACGCGCCGGCGTCGGGGTCCGCGGCGGGGGCGGTGCCCAAGCGGCCGAGCTGGGTGAGCGTCGAGCTCTCCCCGCACGGCGCCGAGGTCCTCACAAAGCGGGTCGGCGACGGCTGCCCGATGCCGCTGAACGCGATCGCCCTGGACGGGGAGCCCGACGCCCTAGAACTGGTCTCGATCCCGTCCGCGGACTGCGCGGCGACCCGGTTCACCCTGACCGAGGGCATGGGCGTGGTCGTCAGCCGCGAAGCGGTCGAGCTGCCACCCGGCCCCAACGGTCCTTAGGTTTCCCTAAGGGAGCACCAGCTAGGATGCGCCGCCCATCGCCTCCGAAGTCCCGATAGATCGCCCGCTGGCCCGCTACACCGGCGCCACCATCTTCCTCAGCCGCTGGCTGCAGGCGCCGCTCTACCTCGGCCTGATCGCCGCCCAGGGCGTCTACGTGTGGCGCTTCATGCAGGAGCTCTGGCACCTCGTCTCCGACGTCGGCCACCTCAGCGAGAACGACGTGATGCTGCTCGTCCTCGGCCTGGTCGACGTGGTGATGATCGCCAACCTGCTGATCATGGTGATCATCGGCGGCTATGAGACCTTCGTCTCGCGGATCAACCTGCGCAACCACCCCGACCAGCCCGAGTGGCTCTCGCACGTCAACGCCAACGTGCTCAAGGTGAAGCTGGCGATGGCGATCGTCGGCATCTCCTCGATCCACCTCCTGCAGACCTTCATCAACGCCGCCAACACCTCTTCGGACACGATGCTCTGGCAGGTCGTGATCCACCTCACCTTCGTCGCCTCGGCCGTCTCGCTCGCCCTGATCGACCGCTACCTCTCCCCCAAGAGCAGCCACGAGCACATCGCCGAACGCGCCCGCATCGAAGAGTCCGGCCCGTAGGCCGCCGATCCGTGCTTTGTGGCCCCTATAGGGCACACAATCCACGGAACGCTGATCCAATCCAGGCGCCCGTCAGTACGGCGGAAGGTCCTCGTACCACTCGCCGAGCATCTTGAAGGCGCGCCAGAAGCGCTGCTTGGCGCCCTCCTCGTCGAGCGAGGCGTCGATGTCGGGGACGTAGAGGGCGTCGACGGTGGGGGTGAAGGCCTGGATCTCGCCCTCGCGATCCTCGACCGGGCGGGATAGGGGGATCTGCAGGCCGTTGAGGATCCGCAGCGCGGGCTCGCCCATCACGACGACGATCTTCGGCTGCACGATCGCCAGCTCCTCGGCGAGGCGGGCGACGCACTCCTGGGGGGCCAGGTCGGGCTCGGGGACCGGGCACTTGACGCAGAGCGTGCCGTAGACGACCAGCGGGTCGATGCCGAGCCGCTTGAAGCTTTTCATCAGCGCGTTGCCGGAGCGACCGTAGAAGGCGACGCCCTCCTCGATCTCCGAGGTCATCGGCGCCTGCTTGAGCATGAAGACGTCGGCCTGCGGGTGGCCGGACCCGAGCACCGGCATCAGTTTGCCGCGCGGGCAGTGCTGGCACTCCTGGATCTCGCGGCTCATCTGGTTGAGCTCGCGAATCGCGCGCTCCAGGTACTTCTCGCGGATCTCGTCATCGGTGCCTCGCATCTGCCGAGACATCTTTGACGAGGCGGGCGCCGCTCCTTCGCGGCCGGCGCCCTGCATCAGCTCTTGCCTGCGGCGCGCCGTTTCTTGCGCGGTTTGCCGCCGCGCGCCGGTTTGGCGTCGGGGACGCGCCGTTTCGGCGCCTTCGGGCGGCCGGTGGTCTGCAGGAACTTCAGCGTCTGCACGTAGACGAGGTTCTTGTGCTTGCGGGTGATGTCGGCGTCGCGCATCGCCTCGAGGAACTCGGCCGGCCCCTCGAAATCGTGGATCCGCGTGCGCACGCTGCCGAGCCCCTGGGCGACGTGGCTGTCGGAGCCGGCGCCCGGGACGATCCGGTACTTGCGGGCGAAGCGCACCGCCTCCTCGTTGAACGCGGTCACCGCGACCCGCGGGTTGAAGACCTCGAGGATGTCGATCTCCTCGACGATGTCGAGCAGGTGCTCGTAGTCGGGCACCGAGTGGAAGCGGTCGAACGGGTGGGGCACGTAGACCAGGCCGCCCTGCTCGCGGATCGCGGCGATCGTCTCGGCCATCGTCATCCCCTTGGGGATCTTCTCCTCGATGAACAGGCCGATCACCTCGCCCTGTTCCTTGGTCTTCACCTCCTCGGCGACGATCACCTCGATGTCGTCCATGTCCTCGGCGATCCGCCGCGCCTCCAGCGCCCCGGAGACCTCGTTGTGGTCGGTGATCGCGATCGCGCCGAGGCCGCGGTCGCGGGCCGTCTGCAGGAGCACGTCGACCGGGGTCGCGCAGTCGCCGGAGTGGTCGGTGTGCATGTGCAGGTCGACCTCGATCAGCGGCCGCGAGGAGATCCGCTCGCGCAGCTCCGCGTCGCCCCCCTCCGGGTGGCGCCGGGCCAGCAGCCTGCGGTAGAGGGCTTCCAGCTGATCGGCGACGGCCGACCAGGCGCGGCCCTCGCCGCCCGGCTCGACCAGCTCGTAATGGGCCGGGAAGTAGCCGTCGAGCAGCTCCGCCGTGGCCGCGCTGGTCACCGTGCGGGCGTCGATCCGGCCGAAGAAGATCTCGACCAGCGGGCGCGCCACCTGGGTCGAGAGGACGCGCTCCTGGGGAGCGTGGAAGGTCGCCACGTTGAGCGCGTAGGAGTGGCGCAGAGCCGCCGAGGAGATGCTCGGCGCGAACGGCTCGTGGACATGGACGACGTCCACCGCGTCGGCTTTGAGCAGCCGCTTGACCGGGTCGCCGGTGCCGATCCGCAGCACCCGGTGGCCGCGGTCGGCGAGCTCGACCGAGACCCGTTCGACGAACTCGCTGACCCTCGGGCTGGCGCCGCGCCGGCTCGGCGCGACCTGGGCGATTGAGAGCGGAGCGTCGGCCACGATCTGGACCCAAGCATAGGAGCCCGCACTCGGGCGGGCTCCTAACTCAAGGCGTCGAACCTAGGCCTGGCTGGTGCTCGGAACGTCGGCCGGGGCCGGGGCGGCCGACTTGCCGCGCGCGTTGGCGGAGATGAACTCCTCCGTCTGCTCGCGCGCCTCGTCGTCCGGCCGCTGGCTGTGCGGCGACTTCATCAGGTAGCTGGACGGGCCGTCGAGCTGGCCGGCGATGCCGTTGTTGAGCGCCAGCTTGATCAGCCGCACGGCGTCGATCACGACGCCGGCCGAGTTCGGCGAGTCCCAGACCTCGAGCTTCAGCTCGGCGGTCAGCGGCACGTCGCCGAAGGCTTTGCCCTCGAGCCGGATGTGCGCCCACTTGCGGTCGGTCAGCCACGGCACGTAGTCCGAGGGGCCGACGTGGACGCTCTCGTCGGGCAGATCGTGGCCCATGATCGAGGTGACCGCGTTGGTCTTCGAGATCTTCTTCGAGTCGAGCCGCTCGCGCTCGAGCATGTTGTAGAAGTCCATGTTGCCGCCGACGTTGAGCTGGCTGGTCCGCTCCAGGCGCACGCCGCGGTCGTGGAAGAGGCGGGCGAGCTGGCGGTGGACGATCGTCGCCCCGACCTGGGACTTGATGTCGTCGCCGATGATCGGCAGCCCGGCCTCTTTGAAGCGCTTGTCCCAGTAGTCCTCGCGGGCGATGAAGACGGGCAGGCAGTTGACGAAACCGACCCCGGCCGCGAGCGCCTGCTCGACGTACCACTTGGTCGCCTCCTCGGAGCCGACCGGCAGGTAGCAGACGAGCACGTCGGCCTTGGTCTCTTTGAGGATCCCGACCACGTCGGCGGTTTCGCCCGGCGCTTTGGTGATCTTCTCTTTGAGGTACTTGCCGAGGCCGTCGTGGGTCATCCCGCGCTGCACGGTGACGCCGAGGTTGGGCACGTCGGCGAACTTGATCGTGTCGTTCTGGCCCGACCAGATCGCCTCGCCGAGGTCCTTGCCGACCTTCTCGGAGTCGATGTCGAAGGCGGCGACGAACTCGACGTCGCGGACGTGGTAGCCGCCGAGGTCGACGTGCATCAGGCCCGGCACTTCCTCGCTCGGGTCGGCGTCCTTGTAGTACTGGACGCCCTGGATGAAGGAGTTGGCGCAGTTGCCGACGCCGACGATCGCGACGCGGACCTTCTCGTCCGTGCGGCCGACGCCGTTCGTGCTGCCGTTTGCTCCGTTGCTCTCACTCATGAAATTGGAAATCCTCCTGGATCGCGCTGAGTGGGTGAACACACCCCGCGGCCTTGCTGGTTACAGCTACTCGGTGGCCTCTTGCTCGCCGTCACCTGGGGCGCCGGCGATGTTGTCGCCGGAAAGCTCGTTTCGCACATGCCATACACGCTGGAACGTCGTGAAGATCGTCAACGCCGCGATCACGTAGACCGCCGGCGCCAGAAGTTCGAAATCGGCGATCCCGGCGCCCTTGGCGAAGATCAATCCGATCGAGAGTATGACTACCCGCACGGGACGCGTCGCCAGGCCGACCTTGCACTCGACCCCGAGCGCCTCGGCGCGGGCGCGCGTGTAGGAGACCATCAGCGAGCCGAGCACCGCGACCACACACATCGCGGCGGCGAAATTTTCCCCCTGCGCGGCGAAGTAGCCGGCGACCGCGGCGAGCACGATCCCCTCCTCGATCCGGTCGAGGGTCGAGTCGAGGAAAGCGCCGAACAGCGTGCCCTTGCCCGACATCCGCGAGTAGCGGCCGTCGAGCGTGTCCATCACCGAGCCGAGGATGAAGGCGATCCCGGCGAGGAAGAAGAGCTCCTGGGTGACCAGCGCCGCGGCGACGAGGTTGCCGAACAGGCCGACCATCGAGATCGCGTTCGGGGTCAGCCGCGACTCGATCAGCCGTTCGCGGGCGTAGACGCGGAGCTCCTGTCCGTTGCGGCTCGCGGCGCGGCCGTTGCGCCGAGGCCCGGGTGCCCTGGGGGGCGCCGAAGGTTCCATCGAGTCGAGGCTAGCCTACGCCTCGGCCTCTTGCGGCGTTCGGGCCTTGACCCGGAAGGACCAGGCGTCGGGCCGGGCGCGGGCCAGCAGCCGCTGGGAGACCAGCGCGGCGGTGATCGCGACCATCCAGCCGAGCACCGCGTCGACCCAGTAGTGGTTGCCGGTGACGATCACGACCCAGAGCACGATCAGCGGCCAGGCGGCCCAGAAGGCGCGCGACCACCAGTGCCGGCAGACCAGCGCGCCCGTTCCGCCGATCATCACCGCGAAGGCGCAGTGCATGCTCGGGATCGCCGCGTAGGGGTTGATGAACGACTTGGCGAGGGCCGAGTTGTGGTTGACGTCGGAGAACTGGTTGATCGTGTCGACGAAGCCGTACTCGGGGTACATGCGCGGCGGCGCGGTCGGGTAGAGCGTGTAGCCGATCAGCGCCAGCCCCATCGCGACGACGAACATGTTGCGCACGAAGTTGTAGGACTCGTTGCGGAAGAGGTAGAGCCAGACCAGGAAGCCGAGCGCGATCGAGAACTGGGCGTTCAGGTAGATCTGGTTGGCGAGGTCGATCACCCACTGGGTCGGCAGGAAGAAGGCCTGCACGTCGGGTTCGAAGAGCAGGCCGAGCGACTGCTGGAAGTCGATCACCTGCTGGCCGTGGGCCATCGCCACGGAGCGCTCGCCGTCGGCGATTCCGCGCACGGCCGTGTAGGCGAGATCGACACTGACCAGGATCAGCACCTGGCGGCCGAGGTCGCCCCACCCTTTGGGCAGCTTGGCGGAGATGGCAGCAAACGCGCGCGACACGGAACAGGTCATTGTAATCCGCGCGTTAACTGGCACAAAGACGGGCGAAGCCCAGCCACCCACTGCTTTTCATCGCCCACAGGGCGAAGAAGTGCCGAGGGTCGGGTCAGTGGGCGACGAACTCGAGCACGCGCTCGACCAGCGCCGGGTCGTCGATCCATGGCCAGTGGCCGGCCCCCGCGACGATCTCCAGCTCGGCGTCCGGGAGGACCTCCGCGTAGGCGCCGGCGAAGCGGGTCGGCAGGTAGATGTCGCGATCGCCCCAGAGCACCAGCGCCGGGCAGGCGAGCCGGCCGAGGTCGGCGCCGGCGCGGGCCAGCCGCTCGGGATCGGCGTGGCGGTAGAGGGCGAGGATCGCGGCACGGGTGCCGGCGTCCCAGTGCTCCCAGACCATGTCGACGAACTCGGCCGGCATCGGCCCGCGGTCGCCACGGGCCTGGCGCATCAGCAGCGCCATCGAGGCACGCGTCGTCGTCGCGTTGAGGAACTCGCCGATCGGCCGGCGGCGCCACAGCTGCGCGACCCAGTGCCAGCGGTACCCGGGCAAGAGCGGCACCGAGTCGATCACGACCAGCCGCTCGACCAGGTCCGGGCGGCGTTGGGCGCCGATCAGCGCCAGCGCGCCCCAGTCGTGGACGACCAGCCTGCGCCGCTCGACCCCGAGCTCCTCCAGGCAGCGTTCGAGGAAGGCCGAGAGGCCGAACATCGAGTAGTCGAAGGTGGCCGGATCGGGGCGATCGGAACGGCCCCAGCCGGGCATGTCGATCGCAAGCGCGGCGCCGCCGCGCTCCAGGAACGGCTTCCAGTCCTCGCTGTGGGTCGGGTTGCCGTGGCAGTAGACCACCGGCGTCCCCTCGCCCGCCACGCGCCGGTAGAAGACCCGCACGCCGTCGAGGCGCAGCTCTCCCTCTTCCACTCCCGCCCCCACGGGGACAACCATAAGGCGCCTCGGGCCGAGCCCCAAACTAGGGTCCCGGGTCGTGTCCTGGAAACGACCGACCAAGCGCCGCGTGCGGGCGATCCGCGACCGGCTGCGCGATATGTACGGACAGCCGGTCAACGAGCCGCACGGCGACCCGATCGCCGAGCTGATCAAGACGGTGCTCTCCCAGCACACCAACGACCGCAACCGCGACCGCTCCTTCGCCGCCCTGCGCGAGAACTTCCCCTCCTGGGAGGCGGTGCGCGACGCCCCGCTCGCCGAGCTCGAAGACGCGATCCGGCCCGGCGGCCTGGCCAAGCAGAAGGCGCCGCGGATCCAGGCGATCCTCGAGCGGATCGGCGATCCCCCCGACCTCGCCTGGGTCGAGACGGCACCGCGCGAGGAGTCGCTGGGGTTTCTGCTCGCGCTGCCCGGGGTGGGGCGGAAAACCGCGGCCTGCGTCTACATATTCACCTGGGACATCCCGGAGATCCCGGTCGACGTCCACGTGCACCGGGTCGGCGGCCGACTCGGCCTCTTCCCCGCCAAGGCCTCCTTCGAGCGCGCCCACGACGAGATGCTGGCGATCGTCGACCCCGCCGACGCCTACGAGCTGCACATGAACCTGATCCGCCACGGACGCACTCTCTGCCGGCCGAAGCCGCGCTGCGGCGAGTGCGAGCTGCGGCGGATGTGCCCCTGGTACCGCGCCAACGCGTGAGCCGCCAGTAGTATGCGCGCGCTAGATGAGCAAGCGCACTTTCATCGTCTTCGGGCTGCTGGTCGTGGTCCTCGCCGTCGCCATCCCCTGGCTGGTCTTCGGCTCCAAGGGCGACGCCAAGAAGGGCGCCCAGGAAGTCCCCGCCAGTCTCGAAAGCGGCCAGGAGCTGTTCAAGATCAACTGCGGCAACTGCCACACGCTCTACGCCGCGGGCACGGACGGCAACTACGCGCCCGACCTCGACGAACTGCTCGCCCCGAACGGTCCGCCGGAAGGCGAGGGCGCCGAGGACACGATCGAAGCGACCAAGAACCGGGTCGCCGAAGCGGTCAAAAACGGGATCGACAGTGGCACCCCGGGCCGCATGCCCGGCGGCATCCTCAACGAAGAGCAGACCGAGGAAGTCGCCGAGTTCGTCGCCCGCACCGCCGGCGAGGGCTAGCCCCTCTTCAAAAGGCCCACGCGCAACTTCGCCGAGGCGCTACGGTTCCTAAATGGGGACGGCAGGGAACCGAACCCAAGGAGGAGTTGAGACTTTGATCGAGCGAACCGCAGCGACCCGCAGGGTCGTCTTCACGCTGCTCGCGGTCGCCGCGCTGGCCTGTATGGCCTGTGCCGGCATCGCCCAGGCGAAAGGCAAAGCCAAAGGCACGACCGTCAACGTGATGACCCGCAACCTCTACCTGGGCGCCGACCTGACGCCGGCGCTGGAATCGAAATCCCAGGCGGAGTTCTTCGAGGCCAACGGCGCGATCGTGCGCCAGGTCGAAGCGACCAACTTCCCGGTCCGCGCCAAGGGGCTGGCGAAGGAGATCCTCGAACACGAACCGGACCTCGTCGGCCTGCAGGAGGTCGCGCTGTGGCGCGAAGCGCCTCCCTCGGTCGGCCCGATCCTCTCCGGCAAACCGTCGGCGGAAACCGTCAAGTACGACTTCCTGGCGCTGCTGCTCGCGCAGCTGAACAAGAAAGGCACCAAGTACAAGGCGGTCGTCACTCAGAACGAGTTCGACTTCGAGGCGCCGGCGAACGCCAACGGCGTCCCCGGCGACGGGCCGACCGGCAGCCTGCTGCTCGCCAATACCGAGGTCAACGGGCGGCTGACGATGCGCGATGTGATCCTCGCCCGGGTCAGCAAAGACGTGAAGGTCTCCAACCCGCAGGGCGGCAACTTCGCCCACCCGCTGGTGGTCAAAGTCGCCGGCGGCACCGAAGTCTCGGTGACCCGCGGCTGGACCAGCGTCGACGCCAAGGTGCGCGGCAGCAAGAAGTTCCACTTCGTCAACAGCCACCTCGAGGCGTTCGACGACGAGACCCAGGTGCCGAGCATCCGCGCTCAGCAGGCGGCCGAGCTGGTCGCGCCGGGCGGTCCGGCGACGAGCAAACTGCCGGTGGTCCTGCTCGGCGACTTCAACTCGGACGTGAAGACCGAAGTGAAGCCCGGTGACGGGCAGGCCTACCGGGTGCTGACCGGGGCCGGCTTCCGCGAGCGTCGCGAGGCCAAGCCGAACACCTGCTGCCTGAGCAGCTACGACCTCAAAACCGGGTCGAAAAAAGAGTTCGACCACACCGTCGACCACGTGATGACGAACACGCCCAAGAAGATCAAGCTGATCTCCTCGACGGTGACCGGGCTGACGAAGGCGAAAAGCGGCTGGTGGGACTCCGACCACGCCGGCGTCTTCAGCTCGCTGAAGTTCCTGCGTTAGGCGCGCTGCCGACGAGGGACTCCCGGCGCGATGCCGGGAGTCCCTTCGCGGCCTGGATCAGGGGAACAGGCTGATGCTCAGCGCGCTGTTGATCCCCGCGTGGTCGGAGCTCCAGAACCCGTTTACCGGGAGCAGCCCGGTCACGTTCGATTCTTTGAGCGTGACGTGCGTGGGGTCGTCGGTCATCACGTGGTCGACCTGGTGGTCGAAGTCGGCCACACTGCCCCCGGCCCCTTCGGCGAGCAGGCTCGAGTTGAGGCAGCAGCTCAACGGTTCGTCGGTGCTGCGCTCGACGAAGCCGGCCGCCTGCAGGGTTTCGTAGGCGAGGCGGTCGGCCCCTTCCACGGTGTCGTCGTCGGAGTTGAGGTCGCCGAGCAGGACCACCGGCAGTTTGCTCGTCGCCGGACCGCCCGGCGCGACCAGCTCGGCCGCCTGCGCGGCGCGGATCAGCGGGTGGAACGCCTCGAGGTGGGTGTTGACGAAGTGGAACGGCCTGCTGCCGCGCACCGAGGCGTCGACGCTGGTCCAGCCACGCGCGATCGGCAGCGGCTGACCGAGGATCGGTACTTCGAGCAGGGTCGAGAAGTTGCCCGACTGCGCGTTCCAGGTGAGCACACCGGCACCGACGCGGGCGAGGATCACGTCGCGCATGGTGAGGCGACCGTTGATCTCCGCGTTCGGGATCCCCTGTGCGGGCACCCCGTCGCCGGGAACGCCGTTCTCGTCGGCCGGCGCCTCGAGGTCGAACTCGTTCTGGACGACCACGACTTTGTAGTTCGGGCCGAGAATGCCTTTGTTCACCTCGGCCAGTAGTTCGGCGAGGAAGTCGTAGCGGACCGTGGTCGCGCTCGGCCCCGTGATCAGCGGCAGGACGCTGGGCGGCGCGGTGCGCCAGAGCGCCACCTCCTGCAGGCCGACCAGGTCGGGTCGTTCGGAGCGGATCTCTTTGGCCAGGCCCTTGGCCCGGGTCGGGAAGTCGTTTTCGGTGACTTCACGGAGGATCTGGCCGTTGGCCGCGGTCAGCGCTTCCAGCGACGGGGCGGCGATCGCCGGGGTCAGGTCGGCGCCCAGGTAGAGGTTGCGGGTCATCGTCTCGACCCTTGTGCCGAAGAAGTTGGCCGAGGCGAAGGTCGGCAGCGCCAGCAACAGGGTCAGCGCCGCGACGATCGCCGCGACCAGCGGCAGCGGTCGGTGTAGGCGAAGCGAATTCATCTCTCTCCCTCCTCAGAAACTCTGAGTGCTTGGGTTTATTTGATCGCTGACCGTACAGAGGAAGCGGCCCGCTCGCCACGACACCGCGGTTCGCCGCGGGGAAGGACCGGGGTTTGCAATCACGCACGGATCTGCCATACTGCCACTTAGATTTCTTAGGCTTGAATAACGAAACCCCTGGAGGTACGCGCAAAAGTGGCAAAGACGATCGGTATTGACCTGGGCACGACCAACTCGTGCGTTGCGGTGATGGAGGGTGGCGAGCCGACTGTCCTGGAGAACGCCGAGGGCGGTCGTACGACCCCGTCCGTCGTCGCTTTCACCGAGGGCGGCGAGCGACTCGTCGGCACCGTGGCCAAACGGCAGGCGGTGATGAACCCCGAGAACACGATCTTCTCGATCAAGCGCTTCATGGGCCGCAAGGAGGCCGAGGTCAAAGAGGAGGAGACGATCGTCCCCTACAAGGTCGAGGCCGGCCCGAACGGCGACGTGCGCGTCGACGCGCGCGGCAAGCAGTACAGCCCGCCGGAGATCAGCGCGATGATCCTGCAGAAGCTGAAGACCGACGCCGAAGCGAAGCTCGGCGAGACGGTCGACAGCGCGGTGATCACCGTCCCCGCCTACTTCAACGACGACCAGCGCCAGGCGACCACCGACGCTGGCAAGATCGCCGGCCTCGAGGTCAAGCGGATCATCAACGAGCCGACGGCCGCCTCGCTCGCCTACGGGCTCGACAAGGAGAAAGACGACCAGACGATCCTCGTCTTCGACCTCGGCGGCGGCACCTTCGACGTCTCCGTGCTGGAAATCGGCGACGGCGTCTTCGAGGTCAAGTCGACCGCCGGCGACAACCACCTGGGCGGCGACAACTGGGACAAAGCGATCGTCGAGTGGCTGGTCGCCGAGTTCAAACGCGACCAGGGCGTCGACCTCTCGGCCGACAAGAACTCGCTGCAGCGCCTCTACGAGGCCGCCGAGAAGGCGAAGATCGAGCTCTCCTCCACCCAGGAGACGCAGATCAACCTGCCCTTCATCACCGCGGTCGAGGGTCAGCCGAAGCACCTCGACCTGAAACTCTCCCGCTCGAAGCTGAACGAGCTGACCGCCGAGCTGCTCGAGCGCATCGTCGGACCGGTCAAACGGGCGCTCGACGACGCCGACGCGACGATCGACCACGTCGTCCTGGTCGGCGGCATGACCCGCATGCCCGCCGTGCGCGACCGGGTCAAGGAGCTGACCGGCAAGGACCCCCACCAGGGGGTCAACCCCGACGAGGTGGTCGCGGTCGGCGCCGCGATCCAGGCCGGCGTGCTGGCCGGCGACGTCAAGGACGTGCTGCTGCTCGACGTCACCCCGCTGACCCTCGGGATCGAGACCAAAGGCGGCGTGATGACCAAGCTGATCGAGCGCAACACGACGATCCCGACGAAGAAGTCGGAGACGTTCTCGACCGCCGACGACAATCAGCCCTCGGTCGAGATCCACGTCCTGCAGGGCGAGCGCGAGATGGCCAGCGGCAACAAGAGCCTGGGCAAATTCCAGCTCACCGGGATCCCGCCGGCGCCGCGCGGGATGCCGCAGATCGAGGTCACCTTCGACATCGACGCCAACGGCATCATCCACGTCACGGCGAAAGACCAGGGCACGGGCAAAGAGCAGAAGATCGAGATCAAATCCGGCTCCGGTCTCTCCGACGAGGAAATCCAGAGCATGGTCGCCGACGCCGAGTCGCACGCCGAGGAGGACCGTGTGCAGCGCGAGCTGGCCGAGGCCCGCAACCTCGCCGAGAACTCGGCCTACCAGGCGGAGAAAGCGATCGAGGAGGCCGGCGACAAAGTCGACCAGGCGACGAAGGACGAGGTCGCCGAGGCGGTCAAGGCGGTCCGCGAGGTCCTGCCGGCCGGCAGCCTCGAGGAGCTGAACGCGAAGACCGAGGCGCTGAACACGGCGATGACCAAGGCGTCCGAGCAGATCTACGCGGCGGCTTCCGCCGAGCAGGGCGCTGCCGATGGCGGCGGCACCGCGACCGGGGTCACCGAGGACGAGGAAGTCGTTGATGCCGAGGTGGTCGACGAGGACGGCAAGTGATGACTGACGAGGGGCATCAGCCCGCGGCCGGCGGGGAGGAGGCCTCGCCCTCGCAACAGCGGGGAGGCTCGGTTGAGGGTCCCCCCTCGCCGCCACCCACGGGAGGGTCGTCCGTCGCGGACGGCTCAGAGGTCGAGCGCGATCTCGACGCTCTGCTGGCCGACGCTGAGCAGAAGAAAGACGAGTACCTGGAACTGGCGAAGCGGACGCAGGCGGACTTCGAGAACTTCCGCAAGCGGATGGCGGCGGAGGTGCAGGCGGCCGCGCTGCGCGGGAAGAGCGAGATGGCGCGCGAGCTGATCGAGGCGGTCGACAACCTCGAGCGGGCGCTGGAGACCGCCGGCGAGAGCACGGACGGGCTGGCCGGCGGCGTCGAGATGGTGCTGCGCGGGCTGTGCGAGGCGCTGAAGCGACACGGCATCGAGGCCGTCGACCCGAGGGGCGAGAAGTTCGACCCCAACCAGCACGAGGCGCTCTCGACGATCCCGGTCGAGGGCAGCGAGCCCGGCGTCGTCGTCGAGGTGATGCAGAAGGGCTACCGATACGAGGAGCAGCTGATCCGCCCGGCCAGGGTGGTCGTCAGCGCCTAGGAGGAAAGTGGCGGACGAGCTCTACAAGACGCTTGGGGTTGCCAAGGACGCCTCCGACGAGGAGATCAAGAAGGCGTACCGCAAGCTGGCGCGCCAGTACCACCCCGATCGCAACCCGGACGACCCGGCGGCGGAGGAGAAGTTCAAGGAGATCTCCGCCGCGCACGACGTGCTGTCCGATCCCGAGAAGCGCAAGGAGTACGACGCCGGCCCGTCCTTCGCCGGCTTCGGCGCCGGCGGCAACCCGTTCGGCGGCGGTCAGGGCGGCGGCTTCAGCGCCGACCTCGGCGACATCTTCTCGATGTTCAGCCGCGGCGGCGGCCGGCGCGGGCGGCCCGAGCCGGTGCGCGGCCGCGATCTCGAGACCGAAGTCACGCTGAGTTTCGACCAGGCCGTGCGCGGCGACCAGATCAGCGTCACCGTCGCCAAGGCCGAGCCGTGCCAGACCTGCCACGGCAGCGGCGCCAAGCCCGGAACCAGCCCGATCACCTGCCCGCGCTGCGAGGGCCGCGGCATCGACGCGCAGAGCCAGGGCTTCTTCTCGATCAGCCAGCCCTGCCCGCAGTGCGGCGGCGCCGGCCAGATCATCGAGGACCCCTGCCCGACCTGCGGCGGCTCCGGCCTCACCCAGCAGACCAAGCGCTACAAAGTCAACGTCCCCGCCGGAGTCAAGGACGGCACCCGGATCCGGCTCGCCGGCAAGGGCGAGGCGGGACCGCGCGGCGGCCCGCCCGGCGACCTCTACGTGACCACTCGCGTCACCGCCTCCCCGGTCTTCAAGCGGCTCGACGACGGCAACCTCGAGGTGGCCGTACCGATCTCGATCCCCGAGGCGCTGCGCGGCGGCACGATCGAGGTGCCGACGCTGAGCGGGACGAAGAGGATCAAGGTGGCGCCCGGCACCAAACACGGGGCGATCCAGCGGCTCCGCGGAGAGGGCCCGCCGAAGCCGAGGGGGAAGGGCAACGGCGACATCCGCTACCGGCTCGAGATCGAGGTGCCGAAAGAGCTCAGCGAGGAGCAGAGCGAGGCAGCCGAGAAGCTGGCCGAGGCGTTCAACGGTTCCGACCCGCGGGCCGAGCTGCTGCGCAAGGCGGGTGCGTCCTGATGGCCACCTACCGGCGCCGGGTCAAAGCGAGCTTCGACGAGGAGCAGGGCGTGTTCATGATCTCCGTCGCCGCCGAACTGGCCGAGATGCACCCGCAGACGCTGCGCATGTACGAGCAGCGCGGGCTGATCGCGCCGAAGCGCTCGCCGAAGAACACGCGGCTCTACTCGCAGCGCGACGTCGAGCGGCTGCGACGGATCCAGGAAATGACCGCGCAGGGACTGAACCTGGTCGGGGTCGAGACGGTGCTTGCCCTGGAAGAGCGGGTAGCCAAGTTGTCCGCCGAACTGAAGCGCGCGCAGCGCCGCGTCGAAGAACTCGAGGAGATCGAGAAGGGAGAGATGCACTGATGCAGGCCGACCGATTCACCGTCAAGTCCCAGGAAGCGGTCGCCTCGGCGCAGCAGCTGGCGACGGCGCGCCGCAACCCGGAGATCGTGCCGGCGCACCTGCTGGTCGCCCTGCTCGTCCAGGAGGACGGCCTGGTCGCCCCGATCCTGCAGAAGCTCGGCGCCGACCCGGCGGCGATCGGGACCCGCGCCCACGAGGCGGTCGACGCGCTGCCGACCCTCGGCGAGAACGGCGAGCCGCGCATGTCCTCGGCGCTGGCGCAGGTGCTGCGTGGCGCCGAGCAGGAGATGGCGAAACTCGGCGACGAGTACATCTCGACCGAGCACATCCTGCTGGCGCTGACCGAGCCGGGCTCGGGCGTCGCCGACACCCTGCCCGACCGCGGCTCGCTGGAGCGGGCGGTCGCCGAGGTGCGTGGGCCGCACAGGGTCACCTCTCCGAACCCGGAGGACTCGGTCCAGGCGCTGGAGAAATTCGGCCGCGACCTGACCGCGGACGCGCGCGCCGGCAAGCTCGACCCCGTTATCGGCCGCGACGAGGAGATCCGCCGGGTGATCCAGGTCCTCTCGCGCCGCACCAAGAACAACCCGGTGCTGATCGGCGACCCCGGCGTCGGCAAGACGGCGATCGTCGAGGGCCTCGCCCAGCGGATCGTCGACGGCGACGTGCCCGAGAGCCTGCGCGACCGGCGTGTGATCGCGCTCGACATCGGCGCGCTCCTGGCCGGGGCCAAATACCGCGGCGAGTTCGAGGAGCGACTGAAAGCCGTGCTCGCCGAGGTCCAGGAAGCGGAGGGGCAGATCGTCCTCTTCCTCGACGAGCTGCACACGATCGTCGGCGCCGGGGCCGCCGAAGGCGCGGTCGACGCCGCCAACCTGCTGAAGCCGATGCTGGCTCGCGGCGAGCTGCGTGCGGTCGGCGCGACGACGCTCGACGAGTACCGCAAGCACATCGAGAAAGACGCGGCGCTGGAGCGGCGCTTCCAGCCGGTGCTGGTCGGCGAGCCCGACATGAGCGACACGATCGCGATCCTGCGCGGCCTCAAACCGCGCTACGAACAGCACCACGGCGTGCGCATCGCCGACTCGGCCGTGGTCGCCGCCGCCACCCTCTCCGAGCGCTACATCGCCGACCGCTTCCTGCCCGACAAGGCGATCGACCTGATCGACGAGGCCGCCTCGCGGCTGAAGATCGAGATCGACTCGGTGCCGACCGAGATCGACGAGGTCGAGCGGCGGGTCCAGCAGCTGGAGATCGAGCGCGAGGCGCTGAAGAAGGAGACCGACGACGCCTCGAAGGCGCGCCTCGAGGCGCTCGAGGCCGACCTCGCCAACCTGCGCGAGGAGGCGAGCGAGCTGCGCACCCGCTGGCAGAACGAGAAGGAGCCGATCGAGGCAATCAAGGAGGCCAAGGGCCAGCTCGAGGAGGCGCGGGTCGAGGCCGAGCAGGCCGAGCGCGAGGCCGACCTCGAGCGGGCGGCGAAGCTGCGCTACGGCGACATCCCGGAGCTGGAAGCGAAGGTCGCCGAGGGGGCGGCGCGGCTGGAGGAGCTGCACGCCGGCGGCGACGTGCTGCTGGCCGACGAAGTCACCGAGGAGGACGTCGCCGAGGTGGTCGCCAAATGGACCGGGATCCCGGTCAGCCGCCTGATGGAGGGCGAGGTCGAGAAGCTGATCAAGATGGAGGAGCGCCTGCACGAGCGGGTGATCGGCCAGGACGAGGCGATCGAGGCGGTCTCCAACGCGCTGCGCCGTTCGCGGGCCGGTCTCTCGGACCCGAACCGGCCGATCGGCTCCTTCCTCTTCCTCGGCCCGACCGGGGTCGGCAAGACCGAGTTGGCCAAGGCGCTGGCCGAGTTCATGTTCGACTCCGAGCAGGCGATCGTCCGCCTCGACATGTCCGAGTACATGGAGAAGCACACCGTCGCGCGGCTGATCGGCGCGCCCCCGGGCTACGTCGGTTACGAGGAGGGCGGCCAGCTGACCGAGGCGGTGCGCCGGCGCCCCTACGCGGTGGTGCTGCTCGACGAGATCGAGAAGGCCCACCCCGACGTCTTCAACACGCTGCTGCAGATCATGGACGACGGCCGCCTCACCGACGGCCAGGGCCGCACGGTCAGCTTCACCAACACGGTCCTGATCATGACCTCCAACGTCGGCTCGGACCGGATCGTCGGCGAGCAGGTCGACGAGCGGATCCGCGAGCAGATCGAAGAGGTGCTGGCGGCGACCTTCAAGCCCGAGTTCCTCAACCGGATCGACGACACGGTGATCTTCCACCGCCTCTCGAAGGCCGACATCGGCAGCATCGTCGACCTCCAGGTCGAGCAGCTGATCGGCCGCGTGCGCGAGCGCGGCATCGAGATCGAGCTCTCCGACGACGCCCGCACCCTGCTCGGCAACCTCGGCTACGACCCCGTCTACGGCGCCCGCCCGCTGAAGCGGGTGATCCAGAAGCAGCTGGTCGACAAACTGGCGCTGAAGCTGCTCGAGGGCGAGTTCGCCGAAGGCGACGCCGTGCGCGTCGACACCGCCGACGGGATGCTCACGTTCGCACGCGCCACGGCTGCGGAGCCCGCCGCGGCCTAGCGCCGTGCGGGCCTGGTTGCAGAGTTACAAATCCGTATCAAAAGGGCCGCAGCGCTCATATATAAGGAGCGTTCTGCCGAAACTATTGAGGCCATAGGCGCTCTTTAGGTTCATGGCCTAAAAAATACTTTCCAATCCTGCCCAGGATTGGCGATCCCTTCAGTCCACAACCTCAATCCGTTCTAAGCTAAACGACTGCACCTTCCCGGCATGGCGCACGACGAAACTCCCATCAACAGCGGCGAGCGGCGACGCCGATTGCCGGTCGTCGCCGAGAGCGCCGGTCTGTGGCTCGAGGAGCATCTCGTCTGGCCGGCCGGCGACGCGCTGGGAGCCCTGCGCAAACACCTGCGCCACGGGATCGAGTGGGCCACCTGGGTCGTCCGCCGCGGAGTGATCTGGCCGCTTCAGGACCGTGGCGAGAGCGCCGGCGCGCCGGCCCGGGCGCTCGCCGCCGTCGCCGCCGTGTTGGTGGTCGCGGTCGGGGTCGCCGCGGCGATCGGCGTCACCTCGGGCAGCGACGGAGAGGCCCCGGCGAGCAGCCAGGTCGCGGTCACGACCACCACCTCCGAGCCCGCGGCCAGCGAGCAGAGCGAGCGCCCGACCCGGGAGGTCGAGCCGACCCTGGAGGGCGCGGCCCCCAACTTCGAGCCGACCGCGGAGGAGCGGAAAACGGAGACCGCCCAGGAGCCGGCGAGCGCGGCGCCGAGCGTGCCGCAGGACGTCGACGCGGCCACGGCGACGATCGGCACCAAACCGGACAGCGCGTCGAGCTCGGCGGCCTCCTCCTCGACGGCTCAGTCGGCGATCGGGGTCGACGGGCCGCCGGCCGGCCCGGAGGCGCTCGCGGTCGCGGAAGACTTTGCCGGCGCCTTCGTCCTCTACGAGACCGGCGGCGAGGAGTCGAAGGTGCGCAAAGCCTTCGCGGCGACGGCGACGCCCGAACTGGCCAAGTCGCTGCTGCGTCGCCCGCCGCGCCTGCCCGCCAACGTCGAGGTCCCCCAGGCCAAGGTGGTCAACGTCGTCGCCGGCCCCTCGCACGGCGGCGTCTACTCGGTCAGCGTCTCGCTGCTGCGGGTCGGGCTGACCAGCGAGCTGCGGCTCGACATGGAAAAGCAGAAGCAAGACTGGCTCGTCACCAACGTCCTGGGCTGACGCAGAACGATGGAACCCGCTCGCAAGATCCGCTCGCTCGTCGCCATGACCGCCGTCACGGTGGCGCTCGTCGTGCCGATCGCGGTCGCGCACGCCGCGGAGCCGGCGCCCGTCCCCGGCGCGTCGCTGGGCGCCTCGGAAGCCACGGCCCCGCCGGCCCCGCTCGAGCAGGGCACGACGATCGCGCCGCCGGCGCCGCCGCGTGACCCGTCCCCGAACGCCAACGGCGGCCTCAACGCCGGCGACGGCACCCCGGAACCGAGCCCCGACGAAGGCGAAGAAGAAGCTGCCGAAAACCCGACCGGCACGGTGCCGGCCCCCGACCCCTCGACCTTCGCGATTCCCACCCTGCCGGTCTCCAGCTGCGCCTCGACCGGCGTCCCGCCGGTGCTGATCCCGATCTACCGGCGCGCCGCCCTCGCCTACGGCCTCGGCCCGCAGGGCCCGGCGGTCCTCGCCGGGATCAACGAGATCGAGACCGGCTTCGGCCAGAACCTCGGCCCCTCCTACGCCGGCGCGGTCGGCTGGATGCAGTTCATGCCGGAAACCTGGGAGGCCTACGGCGTCGACGCCGACGACGACGGGCTCGCCGATCCCAACAACCCCGAAGACGCGATCTTCGCCGCCGCCTCCTACCTCAGCGCCTCGGGCATGCCGGAGGACACCTACGGCGCGATCTTCGCCTACAACCACGCCGACTGGTACGTCGCCGACGTGCTCGCCAACGCCGCCTGCTTCGCCCAGGAAGTCGGCGGCCCGGGGATCACCGCCTCCAGCCTCGCCCCGAAGATCCAGGTCTTCAAGTGCACCCCGGCCGATGCCTGGCGCGAGCAGGTGCCGTCGCTCTACCTGCGCGCCTTCGAGGACGCCGCGGCGCGCTACGAACTCGGCAAGCGCGGTGTCTGGGTGCTGGCTGCGATCGCCCGCCTCGAGTCCGACTTCGGCCGCGGCATGAGCAAAGCTCAGCTCGAGGAAACGGGCCCTCTCGGCCTGGACGACAGCGAGTGGGCCGAGTACGCCGTCGACGGCGACGAAGACGGCCGCATCGAGCGCAGCGACCCGGTCGACTCGGCGTCGACGCTGGCCCGCCTGATCTGGTCGCGCGGCAGCATCGAGGCCGGCGTCTTCTCCCACAACCAGGCCGAGTGGTACGTCGAGGAGGTAATCGGCCAGGCCGAAGAGATCGCCGGCAGGTGCAAGGTCCGCTACGTCGACTGGGCGCTGGCGCCGCTGGAAACCGGCTTCCTCACCCCGGGCGAGCAGTCCGTGCTGATGGGCAGCCTGGCGAGCGCCCCGCAGAGCGCCCCGCAGGCGGTCAAGGCCGTGATCGCCGCGGCCAACTCGATCACCCACACGCCCTACGTCTGGGGCGGCGGCCACGGCTCCTGGTACTCCTACGGCTACGACTGCTCCGGCTCGGTCAGCTACGCCCTGCACGGCGCCGGGCTGCTCGACACGCCGCTGGTCTCCGGCGCGCTGGCGAGCTACGGCGAACCGGGCCCGGGCAAGTGGATCACGATCTACGCCAACGCGACCCACGTCTACATGGAGGTCGCCGGCCTGCGCTTCGACACGGTCGGCAACTTCGGCGGCGAAACGGGCCCGCGCTGGCACAACGAGCCGCCGTACCCGGATGGCTTCGAAGTCCGGCATCCGACCGGGTACTGACTCCGCTGTGCCTTAACCGCGAATAGCGCGGCAAAGGAACAGCGGAAACGATGCCCCCGCGGGTATCTTGTCCTCAACCTTCGAGAGGAGTGGGAGATGCCTACGTATCTGATGCTTACGAATCTGACCGCGGAGGGCGTGCGGACGCTGAAGAACAACCCCAGCCGGGTGGCCGAGGTGAACCGGGAGGTCGAACAGCTCGGCGCCAAGGTGATCGCCCAGTACGCGACGCTCGGCCAGTACGACTTCGTGACCGTGGTCGAGGCGCCCGACGACCGCACGATGGCCAAGGTCTCGGTCGAGCTCGGCTCGCGCGGGACGATGACCTCGCAGACGCTGACCGCGATCCCGGCCGAGGAGCTGGCCGGCTCGCTCTGATCGTTCGTTGAAGGCACTGGTCATCGGGGGTGGTGGGCGCGAGCACGCGATCGTGCGGGCGCTGCGCCGCTCCGCCCACGATCCCGAGGTGATCTGCGCGCCGGGCAACGCCGGGATCGCCGCCGACGCCCACTGCCTGCCCGACATCGCCGCCGACGACATCGAGGCGCTGGTCGCCGCGGCGACCGAGCTCGGGATCGACCTCGCGGTGATCGGGCCCGAGGCGGCGCTGGTTGCCGGCGTGGTCGACGCGCTCGAGGCGGCGGGGGTACCCGCCTTCGGCCCGACCCGCGCGGCCGCCGAGCTGGAGGGCTCGAAGGCGTTCGCCAAGCAGCTGATGGCCGAGGCCGGCGTGCCGACCGCCGCCCACAGGCTGCTGCGCAGCCGCGAGGAGGCGCTCGAGCACATCGCCAACGCCTCCTTCCCCCTCGTCCTCAAGGCCGACGGACTGGCGGCCGGCAAGGGAGTGATCCTGCCCTCCAGCGAGGCCGAGGCGCGCGAGGCGATCGACCTCTTCTTCACCGAGCGGCGCTTCGGCGAGACCGTCGTCGTGCTCGAGGAGTTCCTGGAGGGCGAGGAGCTCTCGCTGCTGGCGCTCTGCGACGGCGAGAACGTCGTGCCGCTGGCGCCGGCGCAGGACTACAAGCGGATCTTCGACGGCGACCGGGGACCTAACACCGGCGGCATGGGCAGCTACTCGCCGGTCCCCGGCTTCGGGGCGGGCGAGATCGAGCAGATCGTCGAGACGGTGCACCGGCCGATCGTCGCCGCGATGGCCCGGCGCGGCACCCCCTTCCACGGCGTCCTCTACGCCGGCCTGATGATCGGCCCCGACGGGCCCAAGGTGCTCGAGTTCAACACCCGCTTCGGCGACCCGGAGACCCAGGCCGTGCTGCCGCGCATGCGCTCGGACATCGTCGACCTGTTCCGCGCCGCGCGCGAGCCGGGCGGGCTGGCCGGCGTCGCGGCCGAGTTCGACCCCGACTGGGCGGTGACCCTGGTCCTGGCTTCGGCCGGCTACCCGGAGAGCTCCTCGAAGGGCGACGTGATCTCAGGTCTGGGGGCCGCCGCCGAGCTCGCCGAGCTGACCCACGCCGGCACCGCCGAGCAGGACGGCGAGATCGTCACCGCCGGAGGACGCGTGCTCAACGTGACCGCGCTCGGCCCCGACCCAGCCGCGGCGCGCGATCGTGCGTACGATGCGGCCAGCCGGATCGCCTTCGAGGGAATGCAGATCCGCACCGACATCGCCGCCCGCGCAGTCGAGCGGGCTCCCAGCCAGTCCACCTAGAGAGGCAAGATGACCGAGATTTCCGACCCCACCCCCACCCCCCCGCCCGACCTCGCGCCTTCGCCCTCGAGCGAGGCGCTCGAGCAGATCGAGGAGATCGACGCCGAGCAGCCGCTGGTCGGGATCATCATGGGGTCCAAAAACGACATGGACAAGATGCTGCCGGCCGAGAAAGCGCTGCAGGACGCCGGCATCCTCTGCGAGGTGCGCGTGATGAGCGCCCACCGCGACCCGGAGATGGTCCGCGAGTACTGCTTGAACGCGCGGATGCGCGGGATGAAGGTGATCATCGCCGGCGCCGGCATGTCGGCCGCGCTGCCCGGCGTCGCCGCCGCGCACACGGACCTGCCGGTGATCGGCGTGCCGATCCTCGGCAAGTCGCTCGGAGGTCTCGACGCGCTGCTCTCGGCGGTGCAGATGCCGCCCGGAATCCCGGTCGCCTGCGTGGCCATCGACGGCGCCAAAAACGCCGGCATCCTCGCCGCGCGGATAATCAACGCGTGATCCCTCGCTACACCCGCCCTGAGATCGGGGCCGTCTGGACACCCCAGGCGAAGATGGAGACCTGGCTCGAGGTCGAGCTGGCCGCCACCGAGGCCTGGGCCGAGGAGGGTGTGGTGCCGCGCGAGGCGGCGGAGGCGGCGCGGGCCAATGCCGCCTTCACCGTCGAGGCCGTCGACGAGCGAGAGAAGGTGACCGACCACGACGTCGCCGCCTTCGTCGACGTGGTCGCCGCCTCGGTCGGCGAGCACGGGCGCTGGATCCACTACGGGCTGACCTCCTCCGACGTGCTCGACACGGCGCTGGCGCTGCAGTTGCGCCGCGCCGGCGAGATCGTCGTCGCCTCGGCGCGGGCCTACCGGGACGCGCTGGTCGTGCGGGCGCTCGAATACCGCGAGACGCTCTGCGTCGGCCGCACCCACGGCGTGCACGCCGAGCCGACCACCTTCGGGCTGCGCCTCGCCGGCTTCGCCTTCGAGGCCGACCGCAACGTCGCCCGGCTCGAGGGCGCCTTCGCCCACCTCGCCTACGGCAAGCTCTCCGGCGCGGTCGGCACCTACGCGTCGATCCCGCCCGCGGTCGAGGCGCGGGTGATGGAGCGGCTCGGCCTCGGCCGCGAGGACGTCGCCACCCAGGTGGTGCCGCGCGACCGCCACGCGGTGCTGACCGCGTGCATCGCGCTCGCCGGCTCCGGCCTCGAGCGCTTCGCGACCGAGATTCGCAACCTGCAGAAAACCGAGCTGCGCGAGGTCGAAGAGCCGTTCGCGGCCGGCCAGAAGGGCTCCTCGGCGATGCCCCACAAGCGCAACCCGATCCGCACCGAGCGGATCACCGGGTTGGCGCGGGTGCTGCGCGGCTATGGCCAGACCGGGTTCGAGAACGTCGCCCTCTGGCACGAGCGCGACATCTCCCACTCCGGCGCCGAGCGGGTGATCCTGCCCGACGCGACGATCCTGCTCGACTACATGCAGGACCTGGCGACGAAGGTCGCGGCCGGGATGACGATCAACGCCGAGCGCATGGCCGAGAACCTCGAGCTCACCTACGGCGCGCTGTTCAGCCAGCGCGCCCTGACCGCGCTGGTCGAGTCGGGCATGACCCGCGACGACGCGTACCGGATCGTCCAGGAGAACGCCCAGCGCGCCTGGGACACCCGCACCGACTTCCGCGAGCTGCTCGGCGCCGCGGCGCCGGACCTCGACCTCGACGCGGTCTTCGATTACAGCGCCTACCTCACTCACCTGCCCGAGATCTTCGAGCGGGTCGAAGCGCTCAGCGCGTAGGTACCAAAAAGGCTGGATTGGACCGCCGGTCCAGTCCCCTGCGGGGATTACTGGACCGCCTGTCGATTGAATCCGCGCGGCCGATTTGCCGTACCCCTCTCGCTTGTACAGCGGGCCAGTGCGAGGGCGCGAAGTATGTCCACTTGGTGGATTTTCGAGGCGAGCAGCGGGCCTAGATTCGCCAGCCCTGAACGCCCCTACCCACACACGGGAGATGCCCTAGATGCGTGCTCGTCTCAGCAAGTTGGTTCCCCTGCTCCTCTGCGTCGGCCTGCTGGTCGCGCTGATCCCGGCCGCGGCCAGCAGCGCCCCCGGGGATGAGCTGCCCGACCCGCTCGACCGCGGGTCCTACACGCCGGTCCGGCTCGATCCCTTCAAGCTGGGTCTGGCGACGCTCCAGGAACCGAACGGCTCCGGCAACGCCCCGGGAACCGGCTCCAACTCGTCGATCACGCTGCAGATCCGGGGCTCCGGGTTCGTGCCCGCCGCGAAGCCCGGAAAGTCTCCGATCATCGTGCTGGTGCACGGTAACCACGGCAGCTGCGACTCCGGCTCGGCGCCGGCCTGCACGATCTTCAAGCGCAACGACGAGGGCTACGCCTATTTGGCGGAAAACCTCGCCACCTGGGGCTACAGCGTCTTCTCGCTCGACCAGGACCAGCTGATGTCGCGCCAGGACGGCTTCGCCCGCGGCATGCACGCGCGGCGCCTGCTGATCGCGGCGCTGCTCGATGCGCTCTACAAAGCGAACGAAGGCACGCTCGCTCCCGGACCCGACGTCGAAAACGTCGCCGGACTGGTGGGCACGCTCGACTTCACCCGCATCGGGATGATGGGGCACTCCCGCGGCGGCGACGCTGTCGCCAGCTTCATCAACTACAACCGGATGCGGCCCGAAGGTCGCCGCTACCCGCTGCGCGGCGTGATCTCCCTGGCCCCGGTCGACTACGAGCGCCGGGCGCCCTACGGAACCCCGTACATGGCGATCGTCCCGACCTGCGACGGCGACGTCTCCAACCTGCAGGGCTCGCGCCTGTACGAGCGCAGCCAGTACGTCGAAGACGACCCGTACCCCAGCATCCAGTCCGCTCAGGTCGGCGGAAATCACAACTGGTACAACACGACCTGGTTCGCCGACACCACCCTCTCGAGCGGTAGCGGCGACGACGCGAACGGCACGGACGACGCCTGCAAGAGCGAAACGGTGACGAGCGGATCGCCGAACAGCATCCGCCTCAGCGGTCAGGCGGGAACCGGCCTCAGCGAAAACTACGTAATCGACAACTCCGACAAGCTCAACGAGCTGGTCAACACCCGCATCTCCGGCGATCCGGCCAGGATGGGCGACCAGGAGAAGATCGGCCTGGCGACGATGTCGGCCTTCTTCCGCCGCTACGTCGGTGGCGAGGGTGCGTTCGAACCGTATTTGACCGGCGAGCTCGCCGCGGAAGGCAAACCGCAGATTCCGCTTTCCGCCTGCCCGACCAGCCCCTCCGGAGTCAGGATCTCCTGCGCCGACCGGGTCGCCTCGAGCTACTTCGCGCCGTCGGACGAACGGCTCGACGTGATCCGTCCCGACATCGACGACCCGCTCGGGATGAGCGCCCTCGGCACGAAGCTGGTGGCCTCCGGCTTCGCCAACCCGTTCCCGAAAGGCGGCGGCGTCGCGCCGCGGCCGGACACCACCGCCAGCGGACTCGACTGGTGCAACCCGGAGCCGAAGCAGGCGATCCCCGCCGACCTCGGGGAAGGGGGCTACCCGACCTCGGTCAAACCCTGCCCGCTGCCCGGGATCACGGAAGTCGGCGGCCAGGAAGGCGTGCGCGAAAACGGCCCGGTCAACCAGTCCTACGGCCGCCAGCTCGCGGTCGCGTGGAACGGGCCGGCGAGTCTCAGCACCGAGATCCCGGCCGCGTTCAGCGACGTCAGCGGCTACGAGGTGCTCCGCCTGGCCGCAGCCGTCAACTACTTCGACGCCCGCAACCCGACCCGCTCCACCTGGGACCCACAGGTCGGCAAACAGGACTTCCAGATCGCCGTCAGCGACGGCGACGGGAAAGTGGCGACGGTCTCGGCCGGAGACCCCCGGTACGGGCTGGCGCTGCAACAGACGAGCGGCTCCAGCTCCAGCAAGGTCCACGTGATCCTCAGGGAGATCCGCGTGCCGCTCACGGACCTCGCCGAACAGGGTCTGGACCTGACCGACATCCGCAAGCTCGAGCTGCTCTTCGGTGAGGCGGGAGACCCCGCCAGCGGCTCGATCCAGCTGGCCGACATTCGCTTCCAGGAGTCGGTCGAGGGCAACGACATCCTCCTCGACAGCACCGAGCCGAACGCCGGACCGGGCGAAGGGCCGCCGCAGAGCGGTCCGGACCCGACGGTCGAAATCGAGGAATTCGACCGCGCTCCGGCCTCGATGGAGCTGCCGACCGTCACGACTCAGGCGGGCGCCAACGTGTGGACGGTCGACGACGACAAAGAGGACTGCCCGACCGCCAAGTTCAGCTCGATCCAGGACGCGGTCGACTACGCCGCTCCCTGGGACACGATCGTGATCTGCCCCGGCATCTACCAGGAGTCTTCGGTGCCGACCAGCAGCGCCCCCAGCCCCGTGCAGGAAGGTGCCAAAAACGGCCTGACGATCAAGAAGTCCCTGAAGATCGTCGGCGCCGGTGCCGACAAAGTCACGATCCGCCCGGCGCCGAGCCTGGGTGTGACCCTGGCCGGCAGCGAACCGTACCTCCGCGACGGCGGTGGCAACGTGATCACGATCTCCCGCCAGTCGATGGGCTCGAGCGAATTCAGCGAGACCTTCGTCGACATCTCGGGGGTCACGGTCGAATCGCCGAGCGCCTACGCCGAGGCGGGGATCGCGTTCTTCAACACCGCCGGGCGCGTCTCCGACAGCGTGGTCGGGCCGATCAGGTCGACCGCGACGTCGAGCGGCAACCTGACCAGCCGACCGCACGGCTGGGGCATCGTCGCGACCAACTCGCTGGTCGGCGAAGGCTCGGGCACGCTGCTGCGCCAGGTGACCGTGGCCGACAGCATCGTCACCGGCTACCAGACCGGTGGCATCCTGTTCGACGACGCGTACGGGAAAGACGCGGCGGCGACCGCCAAACAGGCCTCCGGCATCCTGCTGAAGGGAGTCGTCACCGGCACCATCGTCCAGGGACGCGGGCCGAAAGACCCGCCCACGCCCTCGGATCCGGCGCCCTTCACCTTCCCGCAGACCGGCATCCAGTACCACGCCGGCGCCGAAGGGTTCGTCGAGGACACCAAAGTGACCGGCAACCTGTTCCGCACCGCCGAACCGGGCAAATCCTTCGGCGTCCTGCTGACCGGGGCCAAGACCGACGCCTGGTACATGGAGGGGTCGCTGCTCAGCGGCAACGGCTACGGCCTGTTCAACGCCGACGTCACCAACGCGGCGGTTTCGACCAAAGCGCCGGCGCTGGCAAGCGGCAACTTCTGGGGCACCGGCGGCACGCCCGCCGAGGGCCCCAGCGTCGTCGCGACCGGCGTCGAGGGGATCTCCCCCCAGGCCGGCGAACCGCTGGCCGCCTCGGTTCTGTTCTCCCCGGTCCTGGGCGCGGCGCCCGGGATCGGTGGACCTGGCCCGATCGCCGACCTCGAGCCCGTCGGCTCGATCGTCGACCCGGGCGACGGCACCGAGGTCGAGCCCGAGACGGCGGTCGAACCGGTCGTCCTCGCCGAAGACGACTTCGGCGTCAAGTCGGTCGGCCTCACGGCCGACGGCAAAGCGGTCGCCACGACGAGCGACACGCCCTACGCGTTCAGCTGGGTGCCCAGCGCCGCGCAGGCCGGTGAGACCGTGACGCTGGAGGCGACGATCACCGACTCCTCGGGCCAGACGGTCACGTCCTCGATCGAGGTGGACGTCGCCGCGGCACCGGTGGAGCCGCCGAAAGAGGAGCCCAAACCCCCCACCCCGCCGAGCCCGGACGGCAAGTTCAAGATCACCGCGTTGAAGAAACTGCCCGCCAAAGGCACGGCGATGATCAAGGTCAAGGTTCCCGGTGCCGGCGTCCTGACCGCGAGCGGAGCGAAGGTGAAGACGGTCAGCTTCGAACCGACGACCCCGGGCTCGGAGTGGATCGTGATCGAGGCCAAGGGCAAAGCGGCCAGCGTGCTTGCCGAGACGGGCAAGGTCACGGTCGAGGTGAAGGTCACGTACACCCCGACCGGAGGCGCCCCCTTCAGCAAAACCAAGACGGTGGTGCTGAAGCTCAAGTAACCCCGGACAAACCTGGGGTCGGCGCGGCCCGCGACTCGCTCCCTCCGACGAGTCGCGGGCCGTTTGCGTACCGGGTAAGGTCTCGACGTGGTCCTCTACACCTGCGGACAGAAGAAGGTCGGGCCGGGGTTCGCCCACCCGTGCGCGAAAGCCGGCAAGGCGCTCGACGCCGCCGGCTACGAGTACGAGCTGAAGACGGTCGGCGGCTACCGGCTGATGCCCTGGACCTGGGGCAGCCGCGGCGATGACCGGGCCGAGATCAAGCGGCTGAGCGGCACCAACGAGGTGCCGATCCTGGTGCTCGACAACGGCGAGGTGATCTCCGGCTCGGGCGCGATCGCGCGCTGGGCCAAGGAGCACCCGCTCTCGCCGGACAAGGCCGGCAGCTAGACCCCTAGGTCACGGCGAGGACGATCGCCGTGGTGGAGGCGATCACGGTCCCGATCAAACCGCCGCCGACCTGCAGGAGCGTGCGCTGCAGTCCGTGGGTCTCGCCCCGCAGCTCGGCAATCTCAGTGCGCAGATGAGCGAAGCCTTCGTTCATCTCGCCGCGCAGCGCGGCTTCTCCCGCCTTCATCTCGGTGCGCAGTTGAGCGAACCCGTCGTTCGTCTCGGCACGCAACTGGGTAAAGCCGCTGTCCAACCGGCCGCTCAGGTCGTCGAGCCTCTGCTCGTTCCAGCTCTCCGTCATCACCACCATGATGACATGACTGTAGACAGAAAGTTTCGCCCGAATGACGCGCTTAACGTGAAATCTCGAGGCGCCTTGGCGCCTAGACCGCGACGGTCTGGCGCTCGCGGGCGGGACGGCGGGCGCTGACGATCACCGGGGTGCCGCCGCGCGGCGAGAGGGTGATGTTGCGGCGGCCGGTCTGCTCCGGCGCCGGGTCGGCCTTGCGCAGGTCACAGCGGGTCAGCACCTCGCGCAGCACGATCCGCATCTCGAACTCGGCGAAGGAAGCGCCGATGCAGCGGCGGATGCCACCGCCGAAGGGGACCCAGCCGTAGGTGTCCGGCGCGCTGTCGAGGAAGCGCTCGGGCCGGAAGGCGAAGGGCTCGGGGTAGAGGTCGGCGCGGGTGTGGGTGAGCCAGATCGCCGGCGTCACGTCGGTGCCGACCGGCAGGGTCAGGCCGTCGACCGAGAGCTCCCTGGTCAAGCGGCGGCCGGCCAGCGGGATCACCGGGCGCAGCCGCAGCGACTCGGAGATCGTCGCCCGCAGGTACTCGTCGCCGCCGGCCTCGAGCTCATCGCGCAGCCGGCCGAGCGCCGCCTCGTGGCGAAGCAGCAGGTCGAAGGTCCAGGCCAGCGCCGTCGCGGTCGTCTCGTGGCCGGCGAGCAGCAGGGTCATCAGCTGGTCGCGCAGCTCTTCGTCGCTCAGCGTGCCGCCGTCCTCGAACTCGGCGAGCATCAGCATCGAGAGCACGTCCTCGCGCTCCTCGAGCCCGCCGCGGGCGCGGTGCTCGCGAATCTCGGCGTAGAGCAGCTCGTCGACTTCGCGCAACTTGCCCTCGAAGCGCGCCCACGGCCCGCCGCTGCCAAAGCGCCGCGTGGCAAGGCCGATCAGCTGTTTGGCCGGCGCCGCGGTTTCCTGCAGGACGGTAGCGAGCATGCCGCGCAGCCGGTCCAGCCGCGGGCCCTCGGAGACACCGAAGACGACCCGCAGGATCACCTCCAGGGTCACGTCCTGCATGCGCGAGTGGACCGGGAACTCCCGATCCAGCGGCCAGGAGTCGATCTCGGCGGTGACGATCTCCTCGACCGTCGCTTCGTAGGAGCGCATCCGCTCGCCGTGGAAGGAGGGCAGCATCAGCCGCCGCCGCGAGAGGTGTTCGGCGCCTTCCTGGATCAGCAGCGAGCGCGAGCCGACGATCGGCTCGAGGATGATGTTGCGCCCCGGCGGCAGCCCGTTCTCGCGCTCCATATAGAGGGCCTTGATCGCGACCGGGTCGGAGATCATCACCATCGGCCGCTCGAAGCCGAGGAAACGGACGCTGAACGAGTCGCCGTACCTGCTGCGGCACTCCTGCATGAAGGGCAACGGGCGGAAGGCCCAGCGCAGCGTCTGGACCAACGAGCTGCTGCTCGGTTCGGGCGGCAGAGTCATGCTCAGAAGGATCGCACCGAAAGGCGCAAGGGTGGTCCGCTGCGCCGGCAGTTAGCATCGCCTTAATGACGACTCTCACCGATTTGAAGCTTCATTCCTCAGGCAAGGTGCGCGAGATCTACGAGTGGGAGGACGACCTGCTGATGGTCGCCTCCGACCGGATCTCGATCTACGACGTGGTGATGCCGACTCCGGTCACCGACAAGGGCAAGGTGCTGAACCGGATGTCGGTCTTCTGGTTCGGCCTGACCGAGGACATCGTCCCCAACCACTTCATCTCCGAGGACGTTCCCGAGGAGGTCGCCGAACGGGCGATGCGCGTGCGACGGCTGGAGATGTACCCGGTCGAGTGCGTGGTGCGCGGTTATCTCTCGGGCTCGGGCTGGAAGGAATACCAGCAGTCCGGCGCGGTCTGCGGGATCGAGCTGCCGGCCGGGCTGGTCGAGTCCGACAAGCTGCCGGAGCCGATCTTCACGCCGGCGACCAAGGCCGAGATCGGCGACCACGACGAGAACGTCGACTTCGACCGCGCCGCCGAGATCGTCGGCGACCGGGCGCTGATGGAAGAGCTGCGCCGGGTCTCGATCGACGTCTACCAGCGCGGCGCCGACCACGCCGCCGAGCGCGGGATCATCCTCGCCGACACCAAGTTCGAGTTCGGCCGCCACGCCGGCGCCGAGATCGTGCTCGGCGACGAGGTGCTGACCCCCGACTCCTCGCGCTTCTGGCCCGCGGACTCCTACGCGCCGGGGGCGACGCCGCCCTCCTTCGACAAGCAGTTCGTGCGCGACTGGGCGAGCGGGCAGGGTTGGGACAAATCACCGCCGGCGCCGGAGCTGCCGGCCGACGTGGTCGAGCAGACGCGCGGCAAATACGTCGAGGCCTTCGAGCGGATCACGGAGACGAGCTTCTGAAAGCGCGAGTCCTGATCCGCCCCAAGGAGGGGATCCTCGACCCCCAGGGCAAGGCGGTCGAGCGGGCGCTGCCGGCGCTCGGCTTCGAGGGCGTCGAGCACGTCCGGGTCGGGCGCATGGTCGAGCTGGAGGCGGAGGACCCCGAGCGGCTCGGGGAACTCTGCGAGAAGCTGCTCGCCAACCCGCTGATCGAGGACTACGAGATCCAGACCCTGTGATCTGGGGCGTCGTCCAGTTTCCAGGTTCCTGTGACGAGCGCGACGCGCTGCACGCCTGCACCCTGGCGAGCGGCGAGGCACGGCTGATCTGGCACGAGGACCGCGACCTCGGCGCCGTCGACGGCGTCGTCGTGCCCGGCGGCTTCTCCTACGGCGACTATCTGCGGGCGGGCGCCGTGGCGCGCTTCTCGCCGGCGATGGAGGCGGTCGCCGAGCTGGCCGCGGCCGGCGGCCCGGTGCTGGGGATCTGCAACGGCTTCCAGGTCCTCTGCGAGGCCGGCCTGCTGCCTGGCGCCCTGCTGCGCAACGAGAACCTGCGCTTCGTCTGCCGCCAGGTCGAGCTCGAAGCCCTCCGCGGGTTGTCCACCGCCGGCGGTGGACAAGGCACGGAACGTCTCTCGATCCCCGCCAAGCACGGCGAAGGGCGCTACTACGCACCGGAGGAGACGCTCGACGAGCTCGAGGCGGGCGGCCAGATCGCCTTCCGCTACGCGCCCGGCCAGAACCCGAACGGCTCGCTGCGCGACATCGCCGGCGTCACCAACGAGGCCGGCAACGTTCTGGGCCTGATGCCACACCCCGAGCACGCGGTCGACCCGCTGACCGGCTCGACCGACGGGCTGCGCGTGTTCAAGTCGCTGGAGCGGTTCTCCTCGTGACCACGGCGACGCCTAAGGCTCCATCCGACGACTCGCGTGTGCGGCTGGCGAGCGCCGGACCAAGCGGGGCCAGGACGCAGGGAGGCCGAATAGCACCGCTATTCGGCCGACCGAGGACGCCGCACCGCGCAGTGTCCGCCGCCGCCAGACGTGCGCGGGGGTCGTCGGATGGAGCCTAAATACCGCGAGCTCGGCCTCACCGACGACGAGTACGCGCTGATCGTCGAGAAGCTGGGCCGCGAGCCGAACGACGTCGAGCTGGCGATGTTCAGCCTGCTCTGGTCCGAGCACTGCGCCTACAAGCACTCGCGCAAGCTGCTGCGGCGGCTGCCGACCGAGGGCGAGCGGGTGGTGATGGGGCCGGGCGAGAACGCCGGCGCGGTCGACGTCGGCAACGGCTACGCGGTCGCCTTCAAGGTCGAGTCCCACAACCACCCGAGCGCGGTCGAACCGTTCGAGGGAGCGGCGACCGGGGTCGGCGGCATCCTCCGCGACGTCTTCGCGATCGGCGCGCGGCCGATCGCGATCCTCGACAGCCTGCGCTTCGGCGAGCTCGACTCGGCGCGCTCGCGCCACCTGCTCGACGGCGCCGTGCGCGGGATCGGCCACTACGGCAACTCGATCGGGGTGCCCAACGTCGGCGGCGAGATCTACTTCGAGGAGCCCTACGAGCACAACTGCCTGGTCAACGCGATGTGCCTCGGCCTGGCCAAGACCGAGGACATGGTCCGCGCCGCCGCCGCCGGGGTCGGCAACGCGGTCGTGCTGATGGGCGCCTCGACCGGGCGCGACGGGATCGGCGGCGCCTCGGTGCTGGCCTCGGCCGAGCTCGGCGAGGGCGACGAGGCGAAGCGCCCGACCGTGCAGATCGGCGACCCGTTCGAGGAGTCGAAGGTGCTCGAGTGCTGTCTGGAGCTGCTCGAGAAGGGGCTCCTGGTCTCGCTGCAGGACCTCGGTGCCGCGGGCCTGACCTCCTCGGCCGGCGAGATGGCCTCGGCCGGCGGTGTCGGCATCGACATCGACGTCGCCAAGGTGCCGCTCCGCGAGGCCGACATGGAGCCCTTCGAGATCATGGTCTCCGAGTCTCAGGAGCGGATGCTCGCCGTGGTCGAGCCGGCCCGGGTCGACGAGGTGCGGGCGATCTGCGAGAAGTGGCAGACCGGCTCGGCCGAGATCGGCGTCGTCACCGACAGCGGCCAGATCCGCATCCTGCGCGGCGCCGACGTCGTCGGCGAGATGCCGGTCGCGGCGTTGGTCGACGGCTGCCCGCTCTACGACCTCGCGCCGGGCGAGCCCGACGGCTGGATCTACGGCAACCGCGCGACCCTGGCGAGCGGGATCGACACCGAGGACGAGCTGCTCGCCCTGCTCGGCGCGCCGAGCATCGCCTCCAAGCGCTGGGCCTTCGAGCAGTACGACTCGGTCGTCGGCTCGCGCACGGTGCGCCGGCCGGAGTCCGCCGACGCCGCCGTCCTGCAGCTGCCGGAGTCCGGCAACGCGATCGCGGTCTCGATCGACGGCAACGGCCGCCGCGTCGCCTGCGACCCGCACGCGGGCACGATCGAGGCGGTGCTCGAGTGCGCCCAGAACCTCGCCTGCGTCGGCGCCGAGCCGCTCGGCCTGACCAACTGCCTGAACTTCGGCAATCCCGAGAAGCCGGCCACCGCCTGGCAGCTCGACCGCTCGGTCAGCGCCCTCGCCGAGGCCTGCAAGGCGCTCGGCGTGCCGGTCGTCGGCGGCAACGTCTCGCTCTACAACGAGGGGCCCGACGGGCCGATCTACCCGACTCCGGTGGTCGGCATGGTCGGCGAGCTGCCCGACCCGGCGACGGTCGCCGGCAGCGGCTTCGCCGCCGCGGGCGACGCGATCGCCCTGCTCGGCCCGTTCTCCCCGACGCTCGCCGGCTCCGAGCTGGCCAAGCAGCGCGGGGCGCTGGAGATGGGCCTGCCCGAGCCCGACCTGGCCGCGGTCGCCGAGGCCTGCGCGACGGTGCGCGACGCGGTTCGCGCCGGCGCGATCTCCTCGGCCCACGACGTCAGCGACGGTGGGCTCGCCTGCGCCCTGGCCGAGTCGGCGATCGGCGGCGGGCTCGGCTGCCGGGTCGATCTGCAACCCCTGCGCGAGCGCGGCTGCAGCCCCGAGGAGGCGCTCTTCGGCGAGGGCAGCGGCGGCTTCCTGCTGAGCGGCGAGCTAACCGTGCTGGAGAGCCTCGGCGCCGTGCCGATCGGCGAGGTTGGCGGCAGCCGGATCGAGATCGCCGCCGGCGACCGCAGCCTGATCCTCGGCGTCGCCGACGCCGAGAGCGCTTGGCGCTCGCTGCCCGCGCAGGCCGAGCGCGACGGCGCCTGAAGCCAGCGCCGCGAAGACCGCGAAGAGGTAGGAGCTGTCGGAGACGCTGAGCGCCTCCGACAGGCCGGCCGGGTCGCCGACGATCGCGACCAGGATCGCGGTGCCGAGCACGGCGCCGACCTGGCGGAAGGCGGCGTTGACCGCGCTGGCGGTGGCGAAGCGGTCGACCGGGACGTCGCGGACGGCGGCGGCGCCGAGAGTCGGGAAGGCGAGGCCGATGCCGATGCCGGTGAGGAACGAGCCCGGCAACCAGGTGCCCAGCCAGTCGGGCTCGGCACCGGCCGAGCGCAGGACCATCACGCCGGCGGCGAAGACGACCGTGCCCGGCACGATCACGGCCCGGTGGCCGAAGCGGTCGGCGAGGCGACCCGCCGGTCCGGCAACCACGGTCGACATCGCCGGACCCGGGAGAGTGGCCGCGCCGGCCGCCAACACGGTGTAGCCCCAGATCTGGGTGAGGAAGAGGACGTTGCCGAGGATCAACGAGAAGAAGGCGGCGGAGAAGAGGATCGTGCCGAGGTTGCCGAGCGCGAAGGAGCGGTGCGCAAAGAGATCCGGTTCGACGATCGGGCGTGGGTGGGTGCGGCCGCGCCAGACGACCGCGACGAGCAACAGAGCGGCGGCGGCGAAGGCGCTCAGGGTTCCGGCCGACGTCCAGCCCCAGTCGTTGCCCTCGACGATCGCCAGGGTGAGCGTGGCGAGGCCGAGCGCGAGGAGCGCCGCCCCGGGTAGATCGGGGAGCCGGCTGTCGGCGATCCGCGGGGTCGGCAGGTAGCGACGCCCGGCGAAGAGGATCGCGGCGCCGAGCGGCAGGTTGACGAGGAAGACGAGGCGCCAGTCGGAGAGCTCGACCAGGGCGCCGCCGAGCGTCGGACCGATCGCGGCGGCGGCAGCTGCCGCCGCGCCCCAGAGGCCGACCCCGGCCGAGCGGCGCTCGAGCGGGAAGCTGTCGAGCACGATCGCCAGCGAGGCCGGCGCGATCAGCGCAGCGCCCACCCCCTGGAGGACCCGGAAGGCGATCAGCATGCCCAGCGACGGAGCCACGGCGCAGAGCAGGCTGGCGGCGGTGAAGCCGGCGACGCCGAGCAGGAAGATCCGCCGGTGGCCGAAGCGGTCGGCGAGCCCGCCGGCGGGGACGAGCAGCGCGGCGATCACGACGAAGTAGCCGTCGAGCACCCAGGAGAGCAATCCGCGGCTGGCCTCCGGGAAGGAGGCCGAGATGTCCGGGAAGGCGATGTTGACGATCGTCGCGTCGAGGAAGGCGACGAAGGCGCCGGCGCAGGCGACCGCCACGGCTCCTCTATGACGCTGGTCATACATCGGTGCGGCGACTATACTATGTCCGTGGGCATAACGCGAATTGGAGACGCGGAAGTAGTCGAACCGCGCCGTCGCGACGGCCGCGAGCGGCTGCTCAACGGCGCGCGAAGACTGCTCGCCGAGAAGGGCTACGCGGGGATGGAGCTGCGCGACGTCGCCGAGGTCGGCGACGCGCCGCGCGGTTCGATCTACCACCACTTCCCCGGCGGCAAGACCCAGCTGGCGGTCGAGGCGGTCGAACGCGAGGGAGCGGAGATCCGCCTGGCGATCGAGCGCGGGATCGAGGACCGCGGCCTCGCCAAGACGCTGAAGATGTTCGGCGATGTCTTCAGCCGCCGGGTCGTGGACCACCCCGAGCGGCTCGGCTGCCCGGTCGCCGCCGCCGCGCTCGCCCGCCTTGAGGACCCGGCCCTGGCCGCCGCCGCAACCGCCGTCTTCCAGAGTTGGGAAGCGCCGATCGCCGCGGCGCTGCGCGCCGAAGGCGTCGCCCGCAAGCAGGCGGCCGCCTTCGCCGGCCTCGTCGTCTCGACGATCGAGGGGGCGTTGATCCGTGCCCGCGCGGCGGGCGACCAAGCCCCGCTCGACTCCGCGGTCGCCGGCCTCGGCCAAGCGCTGGAAGCACTGCTCGCGCCCTAGGCCGGGGGAAACTCCGGACCCTGTCGACTTAGTCGCTCAATGAGCGACCTTCGCAGGATCGACGACCCTGGGCTCGCGGCCCTCGCTTCGCGACAGCACGGCGTGGTCTCGGTCGCGCAGTTGCGGGCGGGTTCGACAAGCACGCGGTCCCCAACAGGGTGCGCGTGAGACGTCTGCACCGCTTGCACCGCGGCGTCTACGCGGTCGGGCGCCACTCCCCCAAACGAGTGGCAGCACTACATGGCTGCGGTGCTCGCCTGCAGCAGGGGTGCGGCACTGAGTCATCAGAGCGCCGCATATCTCTGGGGGTTCTTGAGGCCGAAGGGTGGCCCGGTGCACGTGACTTCGCCCAGCACCTCGGGCAAGGCCTCACGGGAAGGAATCGTGCTTCATCGATCTCCCGCTCTAACAAGAGAAGGGGAGGTGACCCGGCGCGAGCGGATTCCGGTGACGACGCCGGGGAGGACGATCGAGGATCTGAAACAGACCCTCGAGCCCTACCTGGTGCGCCGCGCCAAGCGCCAGGCGGAGTTCCTCAAGGTCGGCACCTACACCGTCGACTTCCTCTGGCCGCAGCAATTGCTCGTCGTCGAAACCGACGTCTTCGACTACCACCGGGGCCACCAGGCCTTCGAGGACGACCACGAACGCGAGCTCCACCTCAGGCGCATGGGCCACACCGTCCGCCGCTACACCGGAGCCCAGCTCGACAACTACCCGGCCGAGATAGTTGTCGAGCTGGGCGAAATCCTGGGCGAGCCCGAAGCCGCTCGGGTTTAGAAGCACCACCCCCGGGCATCACTTAAAGGCACCTCCGCAAACCTCGCTCGCGGGCCCGGGGGTGTCGTCATGGGTGAGGAGACATGACATCCCGCGCTGCGCTGAGAGGGCTCGTCTGCCTCGTGCTCGTCGCCGCGGCGGCGATCGGCATGGCGGCCTGCGGGAGCAGCTCGAACGGTTCCGGTCCCCGTGAGCTGACCTTCTTCGTCGCGATCCAACCCGGCGGGACGATCGAGGAAACCTCGAAACGGTGCTCGGAAGAGTCGAACGGCAAGTACACGATCACGCCGGAATTCCTGCCCACCGACGCCAGCCAGCAGCGCGAACAGCTGGTCCGGAGGCTGGGCGCCGAGGACCCCTCGATCGACGTCATCGGGATGGACGTGATCTGGACCGGCGAGTTCGCCAACGCCGGTTGGGTCGAAGAGTGGACCGGGCCGCTGAAGAAACAGGTCACCGAAGGCGTCTTCGACAACGTGATCGAGACCGCGTCCTTCGACGGCAAGCTCTACGCGGCGCCGTTCAACACCAACACGCAGCTGCTCTGGTACCGCAAAGACCTGGTGCCGAAGCCGCCGACGAGCTGGGACGAGATGATCGAACAGGCCGAAGGGCTGGAAGAAGCCGGCACGATCCAGGTGCAGGCCAACCGCTACGAGGGCTTCATGGTCTGGGCCAACGCGCTGATCGAGAGCGCCGGCACGCAGATCCTCTCCGGCGAGGAAGAAGTAGAGCTCGCCGAGGGGCCGACCGAAAAAGCGCTCGAGGTGATGGGCCGCCTGGCGAACTCCTCGGCGGCGCCGGCGAGCCTCTCGACCTCCGACGAGGACAGCGCCCGGCTCGGCTTCGAGGCCGGCGAATCGGCGTTCATGACCAACTACACCTTCGCCTACGCGAGCGCCCAGGAAGAAGCGCCGGAGATCGGCAAAGAGATGGGCTTCGCGCGCTTCCCGGAGGTCGTGCCCGGCACGCCGAGCAAACCGCCGCTGGGCGGCTTCAACCTCGCGGTCAGCTCCTTCTCCGACAACAAGGACGTCGCCTTCGAAGCCGCGGCCTGCCTGGCCGGCAAAGACAGTCAGCTCACCGCGGTCGAACTCGACGGCCTGCCGCCCTCGCGTGCCGACCTCTACTCCGACAAAGCCGTGCAGGAGGCGTACCCCGGCTTTGCCAACCTGGTCAAAGAGTCGATCGAGGGTTCGGGGCCGCGGCCGACGACCCCCGCCTACCAGGACGTCTCGCTGGCGGTCCAGCGCACCCTGCACCCGCCGGACAAGATCGACCCCGACGACGCCAGCTCGATCTACGACGAACTGAAGTCCAACGTCGAGGACGCGGTCGAACGGAAGGGGCTGCTGTGAGCGCGCGGACGCGGTCGGAGCGCAAACTCGCCTGGATGCTCTGCGCGCCGGCGGTGCTGGCGATGCTCGCCGTCACCGCGTACCCGATCGGCTACGCGATCGCCCTCTCGGTACAGCAGATCGACCTGCGCTTCCCGGACGAGAGCGGCTTCGTCGGGCTCGACAACTACGGCGCGGTGCTCAGCTCCGAACTGTGGTGGACCGACGTCTTCAACACCGTCTTCGTGATGGTGATCTCGGTCGCGATCGAGCTGGTGCTCGGCATGGCGATCGCGCTGGTCATGTACAAAGCGATCTTCGGGCGCGGCGTGGTCCGCACCGCCGTGCTGATCCCCTACGGGATCATCACCGTGGTCGCCGCCTTCGCCTGGCAGTTCGCCTTCGCGCCCGACACCGGCTTCGTCAACCAGCTGCCGCTGATCAGCGACGAAATGGACTGGTTCGGGGGGCGGTTCAGCTCCTTCGCGGTGATCATCATGGCCGAGGTCTGGAAGACGACGCCGTTCATGGCGCTCTTGCTGCTCGCCGGCCTGGTCACGATCGACAGTGGCCTCTACGAGGCGGCGAAGGTCGACGGGGCGAGCGCCTGGCAACGCTTCACGCGGATCACGCTGCCGCTGATGAAGCCGGCGATCCTCGTCGCGCTGCTCTTCCGCACGCTCGACGCCTTCCGCGTCTTCGACTCGATCTTCATCATGACCCGCGGCGCCCAGGACACCGAATCGGTCTCGATCCTCGGCTACAACCAGCTGATCTCGCGGCTCAACCTCGGGCTCGGCTCGGCGGTCTCGGTGCTGATCTTCATCTGCGTCTTCCTGATCGCGTTCGTCTTCGTGCGCGGTTTCGGCGCGAAGGTCCAGGAAGGGCGACCGGGAGGCTGAGATGGGACGGGGAACCCGCGACTACGCCTACTGGAGCATCGGCATCGCCCTGGTGCTGATCTTCGCGCTGATCCCGGTGATCTGGCTGATCTCGCTCTCGCTGAAGCCGCCGGACGCGATCACCGACCAGCGCTTCATCCCCTCGGAAGTCTCCTTCGACAACTACAAGAGCCTGTTCGAAGGCGGGATCGACGACAGCCCCTTCATCAAGCCGCTGATCAACTCGATCGGGATCGCTCTGATCACGACCGTGATCTCGATCGTGCTCGCCTCCTTCACCGCCTACGCGATCGCCCGGCTCGAGTTCCCCGGCAAGCGGCTGATCCTGGCCGGCGCGCTGGCGATCGCGATGTTCCCGCCGATCTCGACCGTCGGGCCGCTGTTCGACATGTGGCGCTCGCTCGGGCTCTACGACACCTGGCCGGGGCTGATCATCCCCTACCTGACCTTCTCGCTGCCGCTGGCGATCTACGTCCTCGTCGCCTTCTTCAGAGAGATCCCCTGGGACCTCGAGCAGGCTGCCCAAGTCGACGGCGCGACCCCGTTCCAGGCCTTCACCAAGGTGATCGTGCCGCTCGCCGCGCCGGGTGTGTTCACCGCCGCGATCCTCGTCTTCATCTTCGCCTGGAACGACTTCCTCTTCGCGATCTCGCTGACCAGCTCGGACGCCTCGCGCACCGTGCCGGCCGCGCTCGCCTTCTTCACCGGGGAGTCCTCGTTCACCCAGCCGACCGGCTCGATCGCCGCCGCGGCGGTCGTGGTTACGGTCCCGATCATCGTCTTCGTCCTCTTCTTCCAGCGCCGAATCGTCGCCGGGCTAACCGCCGGCGCCGTCAAGGGATAAGGAGCAACTGTCATGGCAGAGATAGTCCTCGACCACGTCACCAAGGTCTTCCCGGACGGCTACGAAGCCGTCAAGGAGATGGACCTCGAGATCGGCGACGGCGAGTTCATGATCCTGGTCGGGCCCTCGGGCTGCGGCAAGTCGACGGCGCTGCGGATGATCGCCGGGCTCGAGGACATCTCCAGCGGCGAGCTGAAGATCGGCGGCGAGACGGTCAACGAGCGCGCGCCGAAGGATCGCGACATCGCGATGGTCTTCCAGAACTACGCGCTGTACCCGCACATGACCGTGCGCGAGAACATGGGCTTCGCGCTGAAGCTCGCCGGGGTCGACAAGGACGAGATCGAGCGCAAGGTCGACGACGCGGCCGAGACCCTCGACCTCAGCCAGCACCTCGACCGCCGCCCGGCCAACCTCTCCGGCGGCCAGCGCCAGCGAGTCGCGATGGGGCGGGCGATCGTGCGCGACCCGAAAGCGTTCCTGATGGACGAGCCGCTCTCCAATCTCGACGCGAAGCTGCGCGTGCAGATGCGCACCGAGGTGGCGAAGCTGCAGTCGAAGCTGGGCACGACGACCGTCTACGTCACCCACGACCAGACCGAGGCGATGACGCTCGGCGACCGCGTCGCGGTGATGCGGGCCGGGGCGCTGCAACAGGTCGGCTCGCCGGCCGAACTCTACGACGGCCCGGTGAACCTGTTCGTCGCCGGTTTCATCGGCTCGCCGGCGATGAACTTCATGCCGGCTGAGATCTCCGCAGGGAAGGTGAGGCTGCCGTTCGGCGAGGTCGACCTCCCCGAGGGCGCCGGCGGGCGGGACGGCAAGGTGATCGCCGGCATCCGACCGGAGAACTTCGAGGACGCCGAAGTGGTCGGCGACCTGAAAGGCGAGCGCGGACTCGTCTTCGAGGCCGAGATCGACCTGGTCGAGTCGCTCGGATCCGACCTCTACGCCTACTTCCACGTGGAGCACGAGGGCGTCCAGTCCGACCAACTCGCCGACCTCGTCGAGGACCGCCTCGAGGAGACCGGCGCCGCCGGCCTGCGCGAGGGCGAGGAGCAGGTGGTCGCCCGGCTCGAGCCGACCAGCAAGGTCAGCCGCGGCGAGCGCACCGAGCTCTGGGCCGACACCGCGAACCTCCACCTCTTCGACCCCGAGAGCGGCGAGAGCCTGCGCGGGTGACCATATGACGTTTGTAACCCTGTGGGTTACAAACGTCAGTGGGCACCGGCGACCAGGCGCGACATCAGCGCGGCGGCGGCCTCGTCGTCGAGGCCCTGGGTGCGGGTCAGGTCCTGCCAGGTTCGGAAGGCGAGCGCGTGGCCGATCGCGGCGCGGGTGCGGTCGCGCGCCTTGCCGCGCACGTCCCGGCCCTTGACCAGGACGTCGGAGGCCTCGGCGAGCACGGCGCGAAAGGCGCCCATCAGCTCGTCGACGATCGGGACCAGGGGCGCGTCGCGCAGCAGCTTGTCGAGCATCCCCTCGGTGCGCCGGTAGTAGGCGTAGAGCTCGGCAAGGGCGGCGTCGAGGCGCTCCGCTGGGTCGGCGATCGCTGCCCACGCGGCCGGGTCGGGCGGCGGGTTCTGACCGCCCCAGTGGGCCGAGCAGGCGCCGAACAGCGCCCGCTCGTCGGGGAAGTGGCGGTAGACGGTCGAGCGCCGCACCCCCGCCCGCTCTGCCACCGCGCTGACCGACGTGTTGGCCGGGCCGAGGGTGCCGTGCAGGTCGACGGCGCTCTCGGTGATCCGCAGCCGCGTCTCCGCCTCCTGCTCGGCGCGGGCCTTCATCTCGTATTTGCGCTTTCGGTCAGACATGGGTGTACGACCAATATTGACAGATCCGTCAACGGGCGCTACCTTTTCGCGCGACACTAATGTCTGATCAAAGGAGATGACGATGGCAACGGTGATTGGTCCCAACGACGGCGCGGCTGGCTTCCTCGGCAGCATCGGGGTCCGTTTCATGATCGACGGCGAGGACGCGGGCGGGGATTTCTCCCTGGTCGAACACCCGCTCTCGCCGCGGGCGCTGGCCGCGCCGCTTCACCGCCACACCCGCGAGGACGAGTACAGCTTCGTGCTCGAGGGCCGCATGGGCGGGCTGCTCGGCGACGACGTGGTCGAGGCCGGTCCCGGCGACCTCGTCTTCAAGCCGCGCAACGAGTGGCACACCTTCTGGAACGCCGGCGACGAGCCCTGCCGGATCCTCGAGATCATCGCCCCGGCCGGCTTCGAGCACTTCTTCAAGGAGCTGGTGGCGATCGGCGGCGCGCTGCAAGCAGACCCTGAGGAGCTCGCGGCGCTGGCGGCGCGCTACGGCCACGAGCTGAAACCGGAGACCGTCCCGGAGCTGCTCGAGCGCTTCGACCTGCGGATCGGCGAGCCGATCGGCACGGCGCTTCAACTCGCCTGAGCGCAGCGACCAGCCTGCCGGGCCGCGGTTGACGGCGGACGCCCGGACGCCCGCCGTCAACACGCTCTTCTCTCGCTATTCGACGCCGAAGCCGATCGGTTCGAGCGTTTCGATGTTGCCCGCCTTGATACGGGCCGCGCCGACGATCACGCCGTCGGCTTTCGCACCCGTGCCGGCAAGCGGACATCCGGATCCGTCTTTGCTCTTCGTGTAGGCGAAGCCCGCAGCGCCAGTCATCTGGAAGCTGGCTTCGACTTCGTCCGGTTCGGCCGCTGTGACGTTTTTGTAGACCACCGGGCCGAGCCCGTTCTGCGCGCCGATCTGGATTTCGCAGTTGCCGCCGGCGACGACGATCTTTTCTTCGCCCGGACAGCTGATGTCGAAGCTGCCGGTGAATTCGTCTCCGGAGCCACTGCCGGGATGCAACACGAATTCACAGCCGCCGCTTTCCACGGTCGCTTCCGAACCGAACGCGGCACAGCCGTTGTACCCCGAGCTGACGCTGAGACCCCCGGTTGCTTCCGTCATCAGCCCGGCGAATCCGATGGTTTCGCATTCGGCCATCAACGCCGATTCGAAGCCGAGAATTGTCGAACCGGTGCCGCCGCCTCCGCCTGTGCCGGCCGGGCCGAACTGTTCTCCGCTGATGAACGCGGGATATTCAGCCGCGCTGAAGCTCGCTGCCTGCGCCGAACCGGCACCGACCATCAGGACGGCGAGGGCGGCCAAAAGGGCACGCCCGATCTTGCTGGTGTTCATTTCAACTCCCCTGTCGATATCAGGCGCCGAAGCGCCCCGAAACGACACCATCACCGCGCGGGGAGTCCGCGGTCAACGATTGCTTTTCGTTCCTCGAACCATCGTCCAACGGCAACACTCGGTTATTTAACGCTCAACCCCACGGCTCCGGAGCTGTTCGCGTCCATGGTCACGCCGCCGACGAAGACACCTCCGGTTTTGACACCCGTTCCCGACAGCGGACAGAAGACTCCGTCTTTCGCCTTCGTGTAGGTGAAGCCGCCTTCCCCGGCGATTTCGAAGTTCGCCTGTACCTGTGGTTTCGGCGCCGCTTCTGTGAGGTTTTCGTAGAGCACCGGCCCCAGCCCTTTCTGGGTCCCGATCAGGATTTCGCAGGTCGACCCGGTGATCACGATCGAGTTCCCCGCCGGGCAGGTGATGTCCATCGTGCCGGTGAACGAGTCGCCCGAGCCCGAGCCGGCGTGCAGGACGTATTCGCAGCCGTTGTTGGCGACGGTCGCCGGCAGGCCGAACATTTCGCAGCTGAAGACGGTGGATTCGACCGTCAGGCTCGAGCTCGCTTCGGTCAGTTCCGTGCCGAACCCGGCGGTGCCGCATTCTGTCATCAGGCCGCCTTCGAAGCCGATGATTGTCCCTTCCCCTGTTTTGGTCACCCCGGACTGTTTGCCGCCCACGGTCGCCGGATATTTTTCGGCGCTGAACGCCGCAGCTCCCGCGGCCACCGCGCCCGGCCCCAATGCCGCGAACGCGACGAGCGCCAACCCGCACAGAATCCTGCCCCTCATCTTCTCCCCCTCGTCAAATACACAGAGAAGCTTGAGTATACCCGCTCGGCGATCCACTCCCGCTGCTACCCTCCGCGGGTAGGCAGTCCGCCTGCGCGTCTCCGTTCTCAATCCAGCGAGGAAAAGCGCGCTTTTGACTCCCGATCAGCGGCTGATCGACCGCGATGGGCCGCACGACGAGTGCGGCGTCTTCGGCGTATACGCACCCGGTCACGACGTCGCCCGCCTCGCCTACTTCGGGCTCTACGCACTGCAGCACCGCGGCCAGGAGTCGGCCGGGATCGCCACCTGCGAGGGCGGCCACATCACCACCCTGCGCGACTCCGGGCTGGTCTCCCAGGTCTTCGACGAGGAGAAGCTGCGCGCGCTCGAGGGCGACATGGCGATCGGCCACGTGCGTTACTCGACCACCGGCGGCGGCTCCTGGGAGAACGCCCAGCCGATCTGGCGCGACGACGGGCGCGAGGTGGCGCTCGCCCACAACGGCAACCTGACCAACGCGGTCGAGCTGTGGGGCGAGCTGAAGGAGCGCGGCATCGACTTCCGCGGCACCTCGGACTCGGAGATCATCGCCGCGCTGCTCTCCTCGCACGGCGGCAAGATGATCGAGGACGCGGTCGCCGACGTGATGCCCCGCCTCACCGGCGCCTACTCGACCGTGGTGATGACCAAGCGCGCGATCGTCGCCTTCCGCGACCCGCACGGGATCCGGCCGCTCAGCCTCGGCCGGCTCGAGGACCGCTTCGTCGTCGCCTCGGAGAGCTGTGCCTTCGACATCATCGGTGCCGAGCTGCTGCGCGAGGTGCACCCCGGCGAAATGGTCTCGCTGACCGAGCGCGGCCTGGAGACGCGCCAGGTGGTCAAGGCCGAGCGCCGCTCCACCTGCGTCTTCGAGCACATCTACTTCTCCCGCCCCGACTCCCGGCTGGAGGGCAAGGTCCTGCAGCAGGCGCGCGGCAAGATGGGTGAGATCCTCTGGCGCGAGGCGCCGGTCGAGGCCGACCTGGTGATCGCCGTGCCGGACTCGGGAAACCCGGCCGCCGCCGGCTTCGCGCGCGCCTCCGGCCTGCCCCGCGACGACGGCCTGATCAAGAACCGCTACGTCGCGCGGACCTTCATCCAGCCCGGCCAGGAGCTGCGCAAGCACGGCCTGCGGCTGAAGTTCAACCCGCTGCCGGAGATCGTCGCCGGCCAGCGCATCGTCGTCGTCGACGACTCGATCGTGCGCGGCAACACCACCCGCCAGATCGTCGGCATGCTGCGCGACGCCGGCGCCAGCGAGGTGCACCTGCGGATCTCGGCGCCGCCGATCCGCAACCCCTGCCACTACGGCGTCGACATGTCGACCCGCGAGGAGATGATCGCCCACAACCGCTCGGTCCAGCAGATCGCCGACGAGCTCGACGCCGACTCGCTCGCCTACCTCTCGCTGGCCGGCGTCTACGAGGCGATCGGCGGCTCCCCCGACGACCACTGCGACGCCTGCTTCAGCGGCCACTACCCGCTCGGCGACCCCGAGGACGCGAACGGCAAGTTCGCCCTGGAGAGCATCGCCGTCGTCGCGGCCGACGGCTAACGCATTTCCCGGCGATCGCGCTTTTCGGAGCGGCAAGAGTCGTCAGTCGATTGAGAGGGGACAGAGTGCCTCTCGTCCCCTCTCGTTGCTCTTGCCTCGTGGAGCAGTTAGGTGCGCTCTATGACGCGGGACTATGTGTGATGTTGCCGGCGGCCGACGTGACTGTTGCTTGACCGTGGATGGCGCCAGTGCTGTTTGTGCCAATTTTTAGAGGACAGAGACCAGTTGACGTTGTCACGTCGTTCATAACCCCGGTCGCTGTAAATTTGATCTCAAAATCCATCGTCGTGGGCGTCGGTGTTTTGTTGGTGTAGCTGACAGCCCTAGAGATCTGCTGGTTTGGTATGTCGACAGTGCATCTGCTGACAAACGGAACGTTCACATCAATCTGTATGCCTTTTGTTGAATCACTGCAATTACTTAACGGGGTATTGGCGTGGCCTTGCGTTGTACCGGCTTCAAGCGTTATGTGACATGACCCCACAGTTACGGTGACCCCGCTAGTGAAACCAAACGCCTTACATTTTTTAAGGACCGGTGCGAATGTTAGAAATTCGCTCGACGTTCCAGTCGTTTCTCCGGCCATGGACGCTTCTTCGCACTCGGCGGTCGAACCTTCCACTGTAAATTTGAAGTTTTCTAGTGAAATGGTCGCGCTCAGAGCTTCTCCGCCTCCCGACGCTGTGAATGTCGCTGGCGTCGCCGACGCGGTTGAGGAGCCAACGAGCGCAACCAGGGCAAGCGCTGAAAATAGAAGCGGCCCGAGCATCTTCAGGTTCTTCATAGTTCCTTCTCCTTGTGAGGCCCAGCTGTATTGCGCCAGGCGGTCACTTAGGAATAGCGGGATCGTGACAAATGATCAAGAATACTTGAGTATCTAAGCGAGGCAGGCCGTCGACGACTCTGCCCCGCTCACTCGTCGACACCTAGACGTGCAGCCCTAGGCGCTCCATGTGATTCCCCCCGACGGGGTCACTCGCTTCACTTTGAAATAGGTTCCCGTGCTGTTTGTTCCGACTTGCAGAGGACAGGGGCCCGTGCACGTTGTTACGTCGTTCATCAGCCCAGTCGCTGTCATATTGAGGTCGACAGACATCGTCGTGCCCGTCGGTGTTGTGTTGGTGTAGCTGACTGCGCTGCTCATTGACTGATGGGGAATGTCGACAATGATTCTGGTGATGAACGGTACGTTTACATCGATTTGGATGCCTTTTGTGGCGTTTTCGCAGTTGTACAAATTGACTGTCGCCATGCCCGCGCCATCTGTCGACGATTTGAAAGTGAATTTGCAGGTGCCAGCGGTAACGGTCGCGTTGGCGAAGCCGAAGGCTTTGCATTTTTTGTAGCTAGGGGAGAGCGTCAGCGATTCGGTTGCTACCCCTTCAGTTTCTCCCGTCAAGGTTTCTTCTTCGCATTCCACTTTGCTGCCTTCGATTTCGAAGGTGGGCCCAGACAGCGTCGTGGTCGTAAAAGGCTGTCCTGCGCCGCCCATTGTGAAAAGCGACGTCGCCGACGCCGCAGTGGTGCCGGCGAATGCCGTCAGAGCCATCGCCGACACAACAAGTAATCCAAGCGTCTTGATGTTATTCATCGTTCTCTCCCTCGTGAGTTCAGAGTGAATTGGCGAGCGTCAGCTAGGCGCTCCATGTGACGTTGCCGTCGGAGGCTGTGACTGTCGACTTGCCGGTGTAGGCCCCGGTGCTGTTTGTTCCCACTTTCAGGGGGCAGGCCCCGGTTGAGACTGTCACGTCGTTCATGACTCCGGTTTTTGTAAATGTCAGTTCGACAGCCATGGTCGTGCCCGTAGGTGTTTTATTGTGGTAATGAGCTGCGCCTGTGATCGTCTGATGTGGTGTGTCAACGACGCATTTGGCGATGAAGGGAACGTTGACTTCGATCTGGATCCCTTTTGTCGCGTCCGCACAGTTTCCGAGACTGACTGTGGCGTGTTCGCCCGTTGTGGCGGCTTTGAACGTGTAACGGCAACTGCCAGTGGTTACGGTGGCGGTTGCGAAGCCGAAGGCTTTGCATTTTTTTGTAGCCGGGGTAAAAGTTTGGGTTTCGCTGGCAGCTCCAGTGGATTCGCCTTCGAAGGAAACTTCTTCGCATTCGACTTTGCTGCCTTCCACGGTGAACGCGTGATTTTCGGTCGTCTCCGTAGTCAGCCTGACCCCAGCACCGCCAAATGTGAATGTCGACGCTGACGCCGAAGAGGTGCCGACGAACGCGGTCAGGGCCGTCGCCGAGACAGCGAGCAGCCCGAGCATCCTGATGTTCCTCATGATTCCTTCTCCCTTGTGAAGCCCGGCGCGCTTTGCGCGGGGGGCGGTCGCTTAGGAATAGACGAAACCCGAGCATCGGTCAAAAACATTTGGGTATTCGAGGCCGAGGCGCTCGGCGATGCAGCTGCGTAAAGATGCGCGGGTGAGCGAGTTCCGAATCGTCGTCCTGGCCTCTGGGAGCGGAACCAACCTGCAAGCGATCCTCGACACGCTGCACGGGCGCGACGGGGTTGTGGTGGCCGGGGTCGGCTCGGACAAGCCGGGCGCGCGGGCCTTGGAGCGGGCGGTGGCAGCCGGCGTCGACACCGCGGTCTTTCCCGCCGACGCCTACGACGACCGGTTAGGGCGCGACGCGGCGATGGCCGACTGGGTCGAAGCGCACCGCGCCGACCTCGTCGTCCTCGCCGGCTACATGCAGCTGCTCAGCGAACCGTTCGTCGCCCGCTTCCGCGGCCGCGTCGTCAACATCCACCCCGCCCTGCTGCCGGCCTTCCCGGGACTCGACGCGATCGGCCAGGCGCTCGAGGCGGGGGTCGAGGAGACCGGTGTCACCGTCCACTTCGTCGACGAGGGGGTCGACACCGGGCCGGCGATCCTGCAGCGGCCCGTTCCGGTCCCCGTCGGGCGCGAGCGCCAGGTGCTCGAGGCCGCCGTCCACAACGTCGAGCACCAGCTCTACCCGGAGGCGATCCGCATGATCGCGGAGGGCCGAGTTAGGATCGACGCCGACGACCCGACGGTCGTCCGGATCGATGACTGAAGCAGCAGCCGACACCGGGAACGAGGCCACCAGCGACGGGGCCGTCCGCGTGCGCCGGGCGCTGATCTCGGTCTCCGACAAGACCGGGGTCGCGGACTTCGCCAAAAGCCTCGCCGCGCTCGGCGTCGAGATCCTCTCCACCGGCGGCACCGCCACGGCGCTGCGCGAGGCCGGGCTCGAGGTCACCGACGTCTCCGAGTTCACCGGCCAGGAAGAGATCCTCGACGGGCGCGTGAAGACGCTCCACCCGCGCCTGCACGCGGCGCTGCTGGCACGGCGCTCGGACCCGGAGCACATGGCGACGCTGGCGCGCGAGGGGATCGAGCCGATCGACGTCGTCTGCGTCAACCTCTACCCGTTCGAGCAGACGATCGCCGGTCACGACGTGCCGGCCGAGATGGCGATCGAGAACATCGACATCGGCGGGCCGACGATGATCCGCGCGGCGGCGAAGAACCACGAGGGCGTCGCCGTCGTGGTCAAGCCCGAGTCCTACGACGCGGTCTGCGCCGAGCTCGAGGAGTCCGGCGGCGAGATCTCCGCCTCGACCCGGCACTGGCTCGCCAACGAGGCCTTCGCCCAGACCGCCCGCTACGACGCGGCGATCAGCAGCTGGTTCTCGACCGAGTACGAGGACTTCCCGGAACACCTGGCGATCGCCTACGAGAAGGTGCTCGACCTCTCCTACGGAGAGAACCCGCACCAGCGCGCGGCGCTCTACTCGGAGGCCGGGGCGCGCAGCCACATCCTCTCGCGGGTCGCGAAGCTGCACGGCCGGGCGCTCTCCTTCAACAACGTGCTCGACCTCGACTCGGCGCGCGGCCTGGTCGAAGACTTCGCGGAGCCGGCCTGCGTGATCGTCAAGCACAACAACCCCTGCGGGGTGGCGATCGGCGGCGACGCCTGCGAGGCCTACCTGAAGGCGCTCGCCTGCGACCCGGTCTCCGCCTACGGCGGGGTGATCGCGTTCAACCGGCCGGTCAGCCTGGCGCTCGCCGAGGAGCTGCACAAGAACTTCGTCGAGGTCCTCTACGCGCCCGGCTTCGAGCACGGCGCGCTCGCCGTCCTCCAGCAGAAGGAGTCGATCCGGATCCTCGAGGAGGAGGAGCGCCGCCAGCCCGACCCGGCCGAACGCGACGTCAAGAAGGTGCTCGGCGGACTGCTGATCCAAGACCGCGACGGCGACCCGGAGCCGCGCGAGATCATGGAGGTGGTGACCAGGACCGAGCCGAGCGAGGAGCAGTGGAACGACATGCTCTTCGCCTGGACCGTCTGCCGCCGGGTGCGCTCCAACGCGATCGTGATCGCCAAGGGCGGCGCGACGCTCGGGATCGGCGCCGGCCAGATGAGCCGCGTCGACTCGGTCCGCCTCGCGGTCGAGAAGTGCCGCGACGCCCGCGGCGCCGACGCCGACGCCCTGCTGACCGGCTCGGCGGTCGCCTCCGACGCCTTCTTCCCCTTCGCCGACGGCCCCGAGCTGGCGATCCAGGCGGGCTCGAACTCGGTGATCCAGCCGGGCGGCTCCAAACGCGACGGCGAGGTGATCGAGGCCTGCGACGGCGGCGGCATCGCGATGGTCTTCACCAAGCACCGGCACTTCCGGCACTAGGCGCGACGCACATGCACAGCCCGACTGGAGACCCCCACTCGGCTGTGCTCGACAAGGCGGACCCCGCCTACGCGGGTCAGGCGATCTACCGCAAGAGCTTCCTGACGATCTACGACGCGATCGCCTACGGCTTCAACTACCCCGTCGTCTGGCGCTGCCGCAAAGAGCGGCTCGACGATCTCTACACCGCCAACGTCTCCGCCCGCCACCTCGACGTCGGCGTGGCCGCGGGGCGGCTGCTCGACGAGTGCCGTTTCCCCGTGGCCGATCCGGAGATCACGCTGATGGATCTCAATCCCAACTCGCTGCAGGCCGCCGCGGAGCGCCTGGCTCGCTACGCGCCCCGCACCGTCCGCGCCAACGCCCTCGAGCCCTGGCCGCTGCCGCCGGGCGGCTTCGACTCGGTCGCGCTGATGAACCTCCTGCACTGCATGCCGGGGACGATCGCCGAGAAGGCGGTGGCCCTCGACCACGCAGCCGCGGTCCTCGCGCCGGGGGGAGTGTGTTTCGGGGCGACGATCCTCGGCACGGCAGCCGCGCCCAGCCCGCTCGCCCGCTTCCTGCTCGCGGTCGGCAACCGAGACGGCGCGCTCTCGAACCTCGACGACCGCGCGGGCGATCTCGACGCCGCCCTCTCGCGCAGCTTCGACGAGCACCGGGTCTCGATCGTCGGCTGCGTCGCGCTCTTCACCGCGATCCGCTCCTAGGAGCGAGGCCCGAGACGGGCCAATCGTGGCTCGCCGAGCGACGCCAACGTCCTTTCCGCGGCGCGCGGCCGGCGGCATGATCGAGACATGAAGAACCTCAAGGCCCTCCCCCTCGTCCTGCTCTGCCTGCTCGTCCTCGCCCCGGCCGCGCAGGCGACCTGGCCCGGCGCCAACGGCGCGATCGCCTTCTCGCGGACCGCCGGCGGTACCGTGTTCAGCAAGGCCGACATCTGGATCGCGACCCCGGCGGGGAAGCAGCTGCGGCTGACCCACACCCCGCGGATCGACGAGAGCTCGCCGAGCTTCTCGCCGGACGGGCGCACGATCGCCTACGTGGCCCGCTTCCGCGAAGACGCCGACATCTGGCTGATGCGCAGCGACGGCAGCCACAGGCGGCCGCTGGTCACCGGCAGGTTCAGCGAGTTCCAACCCTCCTTCTTCCCGAGCGGCCGCAGCCTCCTGTTCACCGAGTACGACGGTGCGCGCGGCTGGACCGTCTTCTCGGTGCGGCGCGACGGCACGGGGTTGAAGCGCCTGGTCGACCGCGCCACCTTCCCGGTCGTCTCCCCCGACGGGCGCACCCTCGCCTACTCGGCGAACAACGACGGCGTCGGCGGCATCCGCCTGATGAACCTGCGCACCGGCAACGTGCGCAGACTGACCACGGGCAGCGCCCAGGGGCTCGACTTCTCGCCCGACGGCCGGCGCATCCTCTTCGGCGGCCAGCGCGACTGCGAGCCTGGCGGGACGCTGCGCTTCGCGCTGCTCGTGATCGGGCTGCACGACCGCCACTCGCGCTACCTGCACCGCAGCTGTCGCAACGAGGACGCCGGCGCCGCCTGGTCGCCGGACGGCAGGCGGATCGTCCACGTGCTCAAGTTCCAGCGCGGCCGACGGCTCGACTTCCGGCTGCGGATGATGACCGCCTCGGGCGTGCCGATCGCCGGCGCCCCCCGCCACCTGCGGGGTACGCAGGAGCTCTTCCCCGCATGGGGGCCGCTGCGCTAAGCCCGCTGGGCGTCGCGGGCCCTGATCACGTGCTCGCAGACTTCGCTCGGTGTGTCGGCGACGACCAGCAGCTCCTTGTCGCCCGGCGAGATCATCCCCTTGTCCTCGAGGCCGCTGTCGATCCACTCGAGCAGCGGCCGCCAGTGGGCGGAGTCGACGAGGATCGTCGGGAAGTGCTTGATCCGGTGGGTCTGGATCAGGGTGAGGCTCTCGAACATCTCGTCGAGCGTGCCGAAGCCGCCGGGGAAGATCACGAAAGCGCGGGCGTAGCGGACGAACATCAGCTTGCGGGCGAAGAAGTAGTGGAAGTGGAGGCTGCGGTTGGCGTAGGGGTTGGGCGCCTGCTCGTGCGGCAGCTCGATGTTGAGCCCGATCGAGAGACCGCCCGCCTCCGCGGCGCCGCGGTTGGCCGCCTCCATCAGGCCCGGGCCGCCGCCGGTGATCACGCTGAAGCCGTGCTCGACCAGGCAGGCCGCGGTCTCGCGGCAGAGCCCGTACCAGGGGTGCTCGGCGGCGATGCGGGCGGAGCCGAACACCGAGACGCCGTTCTCGACGTCGCGCAGCGCGTCGAAGCCGGCGTCGACCTCGGCTTTGATCCGCTCGAGGCGGACGTCGTCCGCGGCCTCGAGGTCGACGGGGACGCGCAGCAGGCGCTCGTCGCGCTTCGCGCCGCCGTTCGCCTGGGGCTCAGTCACGGTCCAACCATAGGACGCCGGCGTCGCGGGCCGCTTCGATCGCGTCGGCCGCCTGCTCGCAGCTCATCGCGGTGACGTCGATCGCGCAGCGCTCGAGCGCGCCGAGGTCGTCGAATTCGGCGCCGATCGCGGCGAGCGTCTCCGGCTCGAAGCGGTCTACGTTCCCTTCGCGCTCCTGGACGCGGGCGGTGCAGAGCGGCTGCGGCGCCCGCAGCACCGCGTACGCCGGCCGCAACCCGGCGGTCTCGAGAACCTCACGGACGACGCCCAGGGTCCAGCGCGGAATCACGATGCCGTCGAAGACCGTCGAGTAGCCGGCCTCCGCGTAGCGCGCCGCCGCCTCGGCAGCAACCCTCATCACCAGCTGGTTCTGCTCGGCCGAGGCCGGGTCCCAGGGCTCGATCAGGCCGGAGCGGACGAAGGAGAAGAAGTAATCGGCTTCGACGTGCACCGAGCGCTCGGAGCGCTCGGCGAGGATCCGCGCGACCGACGTCTTCCCCACCCCGGGCGAGCCGGTGAGGATCAGCGCTCCCAAAACCTCTCCGCCCTGTCTGGGGAGCTCGCGCTCGCCACCGCGCAGCCCCGCATCAGAGTCCCGTTCATCGGTCCCTGCCCGGCAAACTCGAGCCGGGCGCCGACGAGCGGATAGAGGGCGCTGCGCAAGCTTGGGGCGGCGGGGCAGCGGGCGCGCAGGTAACCGTTCGGGGCGCCGCGCGGGCCGTTCGCCCCGATCGAGATCCGCAGCCACCGCACGAAGCCGGTCGCGGTGCTCGACGCCGGGAGCCTGGCGCGCAGGACGGCGCCTGAGGAGGCGCCACTCCCCCGTCCGATCAGGAACGGCAGCGTGAAGGTGTTGGGCGCCGGCCTGGTGCCGAAGACGTGGGCCAGGAGGGCCGGGCGGCCCCGGTAGGCGCCGTTGAAGACGAGCACCCGCCCGCCCGACGGGAACGGCGCCTGGTCCGGCAGGAGGACCTGCGCTGCGAAGCGGCCTTCGCCAACCAGCGCGTCCCCGCAGACCGCCAGCGCCCTCGCGCTCGTGCTCGGCTGGATCTGCGAGCGTCGGCAGCGTGGGAAGTCGCTCGGCCGCAACCGTAGGGTGTCGCTGAGGTGCAGCTCGATCCCGCGCAGGCGCGGCACCTCGACCCCGGGCGCCGCGCCGATCCGCAGAGCCAGCTCCAGCCGCGCCGGGGCCCCGCCGGTCCGCGGCAGCGCCTGCGGCGCCGCCAGCCTCGCCTTGATTCCCACCCGCGCCCCGTCGCGCTGGATCAGCTCGGCCGCGGCGGGCGACGCCGAGAGCGCAGAGAGGCACGCGGCGGTCAACAGCAGACGGGACAGTGGGAGGCGCATCGCCAGAGAGTAGGCGGGACGGGATGCCCCCGGCGGGATTCGAACCCGCGACGCGCGGCTTAAAAGGCCGCCGCTCTAACCGACTGAGCTACAGGGGCGCGCGGCCCCATCGTAGATGCTCAGGAAAGATCCGGGATTCCCTCGTAGGCGGTCGAGGCCTCGGCGTGGGTGCGCTGGGGGATGCGGCCGGCGCGGCGGGCCGCGTGGCCGGCCTCGACGGCGCCGCGCAGGGCGGCGGCCATCGCGGTCGGGTCCTCGGCGCCGAAGATCGCGCTGGCGGCGAGCACCGCGTCGCAGCCCAGCTCCATCGCCTGGGCGGCGTCCGAGGCGGTGCCGATGCCGGCGTCGAGCACGATCGGGACCTCGGCGCGCTCGGCGATGATCGCGACGTTGTACGGGTTGCGGATGCCGGCGCCGGAGCCGATCGGCGAGCCGAGCGGCATCACCGCGGCGCAGCCGGCCTGCTCGAGGCGGCGGGCGAGGATCGGGTCGTCGTTGGTGTAGGGCAGGACGGTGAAGCCGTCGGCGACCAACTGCTCGGCGGCGTCGAGCAGCTCGACCGCGTCCGGGTAGAGGGTGCGGTCGTCGCCGATCACCTCGAGCTTGATCCAGTCAGTCTGGAAGGCCTCGCGGGCGAGCTTGGCGGTGCGCACCGCGTCGCGGGCGGTGTAGCAGCCAGCGGTGTTGGGCAGGACGAAGAGGCCGAGCCGGTCGATCACGTCGAGCACCGAGCCCTCCGCCGCCGGGTCGATGCGGCGCAGGGCGACGGTGACTATCTCGGTGCCCGCGGCGGTCAGCGCCGCCTCCATCTGCTCGAGCGAGCGGAAGCCGCCGGTGCCGGCGATCAGCCGCGAGCTCCACCGGCGACCGCCCAGCTCCCAGGTCTCGCCCTCGGCCGGCGCGCCACCCTGGATCGCCGCCAGAACCTCGACCGCCTGGCCCTCGCGCAGCCGCGTCTCCGCCCACTCGCCGTGCGGCACGACCTCGCCGTCGAGCGCGACCGCGACGCCGCGTCCGCTCTCCGGCGCCCCGGCTTCGTGCGCCGCCTCGGCCAGCGTCGCCCCCTCCGCCAGCTCGCGCACCTCCCCGTTCAGCTCGATCCTCACGCCGGCACCCCGGCGAGCTGGACGGCGATGCGCTCGGCGGTCAGCGGGGCGAGCAGGATGCCGTTGCGGAAGTGGCCGGTGGCGAGGACGAGGCCGTCGACCGCGCCGGGGCCGATCCGCGGCAGGTTGTCGGGCGTACCGGGGCGCAGGCCGGCGACGGCGCCGAGCAGCTCCATCTCGGCGACGTCGGGGAGCAGCCGATAGGCCTCGCGCAACAGCTCGTGGACCCCGCCGGCGGTGACGGTCGTGTCGAAGCCCTGCTCTTCGACCGTGGCGCCGACGATCAGGCGGCCGTCGTCGCGCGGGACCAGGTAGACGCGCTCGGAGGCGAGGATGCGCTCGCAGGGTGGCTCGCCGTCGCGGCTGCCGAGCTCGACGACCTCGCCCTTGACCGGGCGCACCGGCGGCCGGGCTCCCTCAGGTAGCCAGGGGGTCGCGCCGGACCAGGCGCCGTTGGCGAGCACCACCGCGGCGGCGCGCAGCTCCTCGCCGGCGGTGGTCCTGACGCCGGCCAGACGGTCGCCCTCCCAGACACCGTCGACCACCTCGCAACCGCAGTGCAGCTCCCCTCCCGCGGCGGCGAGGGCGGCGGCGAGGGCGCGGGTCAACGCGCGCGGGTCGATCGCCGCCTCTCCGGCGGCGAGGACACCGCCGTGGAAGGACGGCGTCAGGCCCGACTCGAGCTCGCGGCAGGCGCGCGGCGAGAGCCACTCGGCCTCGAGCTCGAGCGAACGCTGCAGGTCGTGGACGCGGCGCAGCTGCGCTGCCTCGTCGCGGTCCAGGGCGACGTGCAGGGCGCCGCACTCTGCGTAGCCGGTCGAGACGCCGGCGGCCGCCTCCAGCTCGGCGACGAACCGCGGATACAGGCGCGCCGAGGCGAGGGTCAGCTCGAGCAGCTGCGGCTCGCCGAAGGTCAGCTCGCCGACCGGGGCTAGCATCCCGGCGGCGACGTTGGTCGCCCCGGCCGGCGGCTCGGCGCGCTCGAGCACCGCCACCCGGGCGCCGCGCTGCGCTGCGCGCCAGGCGCAACTCAGGCCGATCACACCACCGCCAACGAATATCGCGTCGAAACTTCGCTTCTCGGTCACACCAATTGCCTCCGCCGGCATTACCCGGATCAGGTTCAACGGTCGGTGGCCTCGCTGCCACCCTCTCAGCCCTCGCGGGCTCCCGTGCAACCCAAAGGCTACCCGTCCCGGCAAGCGGGCAGGGCCATAATCCAGGTATGAGCCTCGCCCCGCCGGAGAGCAAAGGACCGCTGCGGCGCGAGCGCCTGCGCACCGCCCGCCTCTACTTCGTCTGCGACGCCCGCCCGCACGGCGAGGACCCGGAAGCGCTGCTGCGCGCGGCGATGGGCGGCGGCGTCGACATCGTGCAGCTGCGCGAGAAGGAGCTGAGCAGAGCCGAGATCGAGCGCTCGGCCTCGACCTACCGGCGCATCTGCGACACCTTCAGCGCGCTCTTCATCGTCAACGACGACCCGGAGCTGGCCCGCGCCTGCGACGCCGACGGCGTCCACGTCGGCAAGGCCGAGGAAGTCGTCGCCGCGCGCGAGCTGCTCGGGCCGGACGCGATCGTCGGCCTCTCGACCCACGGCGAGGCGGAAATCGACGCCGCCGACGAGCTGCCGATCGACTACTTCGCCGTCGGCCCGGTCTGGGAGACGCCGACCAAACCCGGCCGCCCGGCGGTCGGCCTCGAGCCGATCTCCTACGCCGCCGAGCACGCCGAGCACCCGTTCTTCGGAATCGGCGGCGTCGATCCCGGCAACGCCGAGCAGGTCGTCGAGGCCGGCGCCCACCGGCTCTGCGTGGTCCGGGCGATCCGCGACGCGCCCGAACCCGAAGCGGCGGCCGAGGCGCTGCGCCGCGCGCTCGCCGAGGACCCGGCGACGTGGCGGAGGGTCGCGCCCGGTGGCTGAGGGACCGCAGAAGCGCAAGCAGCGCGGCGCCGACCGGATGGCGGCCGGCTACGCCAAGGCCGAGGAGCGCAACCAGCAGGCGCGCGAAGCGCTGGAGCCGCTGGCCGAAGGCGAGCGGCCGACCGTGGTCACCGTCGCCGCGATCCTCACCGGCCTGATCACCCTCTCGATCCTGGTCGGCTACCTGGCCGGGGTCGAGGTCGACGGCAAACGCCCCGAGATCCCCCAGGTCCTCGCCCCGGCGCTGATCATGGGGGTGATGTCGTGGGGGATGTGGAAGGCGCGCTACTGGGCGGTGCTCGGCTTCCAGCTGATCCTCGTCTTCCTGATCTTCAGCGCCGTCTTCGGGCTCGCCGTGCAGGCCTCGACGGTCGGCCAGTTCGCGGCGACGACCGGGCTGCTGGCGGTCGCCGGGACCTTCTTCTACTTCATGGTCAAGGCGATGGCGCGAATCCAGATGCCACAGCGCCAGTAGTCCGATCGGGGGGCTTTCGCGGGGGACTGGTATCCCAGTGCACTCCCTTCTATAGGCTCAGTCACATGCCAGATACCTACGAGACGATCGTCATCGGGGGCGGCCCCGGTGGTTACGTCGCCGCCATCCGTTCTGCCCAGCTGGGCCGCAAAACCGCCGTCGTCGAGCGCGACAAAGCCGGCGGCCGCTGCCTCAACTACGCCTGCATCCCGGCGAAGACGATCCTGCGCTCCGCCGAGATCTACCACGAGGCGACGGAGAGCGCCAACCTCGGCGTCGTCGCCAAGGACGTCTCGATCGACTGGGCCGCGCTGCAGAAGCGCCGCGAGGACGTCTCGGCCTCGCTGACCGGCGGCGTCGAAGGCCTCTGGAAGAAAAACAAGATCGACTTCATCGAGGGCGATGCCAGCCTCACCCCGGAGGGCAACGTCAAGGTCGGCGACACGGTCTACGAGGCCGGTGCCGTCGTCCTCGCCACCGGCTCGGTGGCGCTGCCGATCCCGGGCGTCGAGTTCGGCGGCCGAATCCTCGACACCTGGGGCGCCTGGTCGCTGCCCGAGCAGCCGAAGAAGCTGGCCGTCGTCGGCGCCGGCGCGTCCGGCTCGGAGATCGCCTCCGCCTACGCGCGCATGGGCACCGAGGTGATCCTGCTCGAGATGCTCGACCAGATCCTGCCCGCCGAGGACAAGGACATCGCCAAGGTCGTCGAACGCGCCTTCAAGCGCCAGGGAATCGAGATCTCCACCGGCGCCCCGGTGGAGAACGTCGAGGCCGGCAAGAGCTCGGTCAAGTTCACCTACGGCGACAAGTCGGCCGAGGTCGACTACCTGGCGATCGCCGGCGGCCGCGGCCCCGACACCGAGGGCCTGGGCCTGAAAGAGGCCGGGATCGAGCTGGAGGAGAACGGCAAGATCAAGGTCGACGCCTACCAGCAGACCAGCAACCCGAAGGTCTACGCGATCGGCGACCTGGTCAACGCCAAGGCGCTCGCCCACAAGGCCTCCGAGGAGGGCGTCGTCGCGGTCGAGAAAGCCGCCGGCGTCGAGACCCACCCGGTCGACCAGTCGCTGATGGTCGGCGCCACCTTCTGCTCCCCCCAGGTCGCCAGCGTCGGGCTCACCGAGGCGGCCGCCAAGGAGGCCGGACACGACGTCAAGGTCGGCAAACAGAAGATTGCCGGCGAGGGCGCGGGCACCGTCTACGACGACAAAGACGGCCTCGTCAAGCTCGTCGTCGACTCCACCTACGGCGAGATCCTCGGCGCCCACATCGTCGGCAACCGGGCCTGCGACATGATCGCCGAGCTGGTCGCGGCGATGGCGCTGGAGGGCGGCTACCAGGAGCTCTCGCGGATCGTGCATCCGCACCCGACGGTCTCGGAGGCGGTCTTGGATGCCGCCCGCGCCGTCGACGGCTGGCCAATCCACGCCTAGCTTTTCGCGAGTCCGCAGAAAAGCACGCTATGCGTGCATAAGTACGGACTCGCGAGGTAGGCCTCGGCGATAATCGGCGCGTGGCCGAGCGCGCGAGCTTCTACTTCGACCTCGGGTCGCCTTACGCGTACCTGAGCGCGGAGCGGATCAGCGGGCTGTTCACCGAGGCGGAGCTCGAGCAGCCGGAGTGGCGGCCGATCCTGCTCGGCGGGCTGTTCCAGCACTTCGGCCGCGACTCCTGGGGCAACGGGGCGGGGCGCGAGGAGGGGATGGCCGAGTGCGAGCGCCGCGCCTCCGCCTACGGGCTGCCGCCGATCGTCTGGCCGGATCCCTGGCCTGGCAACATGCTGACCGCGATGCGGGTGGCGACCTTCGCCAAGCAGACCGGGCGCGCCGTCTCCTTCTCGCTCGCTGCCTTCCGCCAGCAGTTCGCGGCCGGCCGCGACCTCAGCGATCCCGACAACGTGATCATCGCCGGGGCGGCCTGCGAGCTGCATCCGAAAGCGCTGCTCAAAGCGGTGCAGACCGAGATCGTCAAGGGCGCGCTGCGCGAGGCGACCGACGAGGCGGCGGCACTGGGGGTCGAAGGGGTGCCCGCGGTGGTCGTCGGCGAGCGGGTCTTCTGGGGCGACGACCGGCTCGAGGATGCGGTGGAAGCGGCTGCCTCTGGGTAAGGTGGACGTGATGTCCGGTTCGCTGCCAGACGCCACCACCTGTTACGAGCTGTTGGCACGGATGGCGCTGATCCGGCGCTTCGAGGAGGAGGCCGGACGCCAGTACCAACGGGCCAAAGCCGGCGGCTTCCTGCACCTGGCGATCGGCGAGGAGGCGACGATCGTCGGCACCACCTCGGTGATGCGACCCGAAGACTTCCTGATCGGGACCTACCGCACGCACGGCCACGCGATCGCCCGCGGTACCGACCCCAAGCGGGTGATGGCCGAGCTGTTCGGCCGGGTCGACGGGACCAGCGGCGGCCGCGGCGGCTCGATGCACATCTTCGACGCCGAGAAACGGTTCATGGGCGGCTACGGGATCGTCGGCGGCAACCTGCCGATCGCCGCCGGCCTCGCGCTCGGCTCCCAGTACAAGGGCGAAGACGCGGTCACGGTCTGCATGTTCGGCGACGGGGCCTCCAATACCGGCAACTTCGGCGAGACGATGAACCTGGCGGCGCTCTGGACCCTGCCGGTCCTCTTCCTGGTCGAGAACAACCTCTACGGGATGGGGACCTCGGTGGAGCGGCACTCGGCCCAGACCGACCTCTCCAAGAAGGCCGAGGGCTACGGCATCCCCGGCACGCGGGTCGACGGGATGGACGTGCTCGCCGTGCGCGAGGGCGTCGCCGAGGGCCTGCGCGCGGCGCGCGAAGACGAACGGCCGACCCTGCTGGAGGCGTTCACCTACCGCTACCGCGGCCACTCCGCCGCCGATCCGGAGGTCTACCGCGAGCGCGAGGAGGTCGACGAGTGGCGCCAGAAGGACCCGATCGAGACCTTCGCGAAGCTCTGCGTCGAGCGCGGCGTGCTCGGCGAGCGCGAGGTGCGCCAGGCGCGCGAGGCCGCCGACGAGACGGTCGAGGCGGCGGTCGAGTTCGCCGACGACTCGCCCGAGCCGGCGCTCGACACGATGTACGAAAACCTCTACGCGACCACCGACCCGGGCGGCTGGTACGCGGTCGACGAGCGCAGCCCGGAGCCGCACCGCGGCGAGCACGAGGGGGAAATGCCGGCGAGCGCGCGCGAGCTGGCGGAGGCCGGCGCGGCCTACGCGGAGGTCGAGGACGAAGGGACGCGGCCCAACCCGGCGATCCAGGGCGACGCGCGCGACGGCAGCCACCACCGCCAGGTCGACGACGGCGCGCCGGTCAACGCCGATGCCGACGAGGGCACCGGCGTCGAGGCCTCGCCCGGCGAGGAGCAGGAAGACTGATGGCCGAGCTGCGGATGCGCGAGGCGCTGCGCGACGCGATGGCCGAGGAGATGCGCCGCGACGAGAGCGTCTTCGTGATCGGCGAGGACGTCGCCGTCTTCCAGGGGGCGTTCAAGGTGACCGAGGGGCTGCTCGACGAGTTCGGCGAGCGGCGCGTGCGCGACACCCCGATCTCCGAGAACACGATCGTCGGCACCGGGGTCGGCGCGGCGATGAACGGACTGCGCCCGATCGTCGAGCTGATGACCGTCAACTTCTCGCTGCTGGCGCTCGACCAGATCGTCAACCACGCCGCCGCGATCCCCTACATGTTCAACGGCCAGGCGAAGGTGCCGATGGTGATCCGGATGCCGGGCGGCGGCGGGCATCAGCTGGGACCGACCCACTCGCACAGCTTCGAGGCGCTCTACCTGCAGGTGCCGGGCCTGCTGGTCGCCTGCCCCTCGACCCCGGCCGACGCCAAGGGCCTCCTGAAGGCGGCGATCCGCGACGACAACCCGGTGGTCTTCATCGAGCACGAGAGCCTCTACGGGGTGAGGAGCGCGGTCGCCGACGGCGAGACCGAGCCGCTGCCCTTCGGCGAGGCGGCGGTGCGGCGCGAGGGCGGCGACGTGACGATCGTCGGCATCCTCAAGATGGCCCACGTCGCCGAGGAAGCGGCGGCAACGCTGGCCTCCGAGCACGGCGTCGAGGCCGAGGTGATCGACCCGCGCACGCTGCGCCCGCTCGACCTCGACTCGATCCTCGCCTCGGTGCGCAAGACCAACCGGGCCGTGATCGTCGAGGAGGGCTGGCCACACGGCGGAGTCGGCGCCAACCTCGCCACGCTGATCACCGAGCAGGCCTTCGACGACCTCGACGCGCCGGTCCAGCGGGTCACCGGGGCCGACGTCCACATGCCCTACTCGCGGCGGCTCGAGCAGGCGGCGATCCCCCACTCCGAGCACGTCGTCAAGGCGGCGCTGGCGACCCTGGAGGGCTCGCTGCGATGACCGAGATCGTCATGCCCCGGCTCTCGGACTCGATGGAGGAGGGGACGATCCTCACCTGGATGGTGCGGGTAGGGGACGAGATCGCGGTCGGCGAAGAGATCGTCGAGATCGAGACCGACAAGGCGAACATGGCCTACGAGGCCGACGTCGCGGGTACCCTCACCGAGATCCTGGCGCAGGAGGGCGAGACGTTGCCGATCGGGGCTCCGATCGCGCGGATCGGCGATACGGCTGAGGGTTCGGGCGCCTCAACCGCGGGTCCTGTCACGGCAGGGGACCCCCCACCCCCTGCGGTAGCTAAAGCTTCCTCGGGGGTGGGCCCCCCTACCGTGCCACCCGCGGGTGAGGCGCCGGAGGCGAACTCTCAGGGTTCCGGCGATGGCGAGGAAGACCGAGATGGGGAGAGGGTCAAGGCTTCTCCGGTGGCCAGGAGGCTGGCGAAGGAGCGCGGGGTCGACCTCTCTTCCATAGCTGGGTCTGGTCCCGGCGGACGCATAGTGAAGAAGGACGTGAAGCAGGCGGCGAAGGCGGGCAAAGCGGAGGCCACGGCTCCTCCCACCCCTACCCGGCAGGAGGGGGTGGGAGGAGGCGGGGCCGTCGAGTCCGCCAAGGGTGAAGTCGAGGTCGTCGAGCTGACGAAGCTGCAGCAGACGGTCGCGCGGCGGATGGCGGAGTCGAAGGGGACGGCGCCGCACTTCTACCTGCAGATCGAGATCGAGATGACGGCGGCAGTCGAGGCGCGCGGCCGGATCAAGGCGATGGCCGGCGAGGGCGAGGTCGTGCCCTCGTTCAACGACATGGTCGTCAAGGCCTGCGCGCTGGCGCTGCGCGAGCACCCCCAGGCAAACGGGGCCTACCGCGACGGGCGCTTCGAGCTCTACTCGCGGGTCAACGTCGGGGTCGCGGTGGCGGCCCAGGACGCGCTGGTCGTGCCGACCGTCTTCGACGCCGACCGCAAGGGGCTGCGCCAGATCGCCGCGGACACGCGCGCGCTCGCCGGCAAGGTGCGCGACGGCTCGATCACGCCGCCCGAGCTCTCCGGCGGCACCTTCACGGTCTCCAACCTGGGGATGTACGGGATCGCCAACTTCAGCGCCGTGATCAACTCCCCCCAGGGGGGCATCCTCGCCGTCGGCGAGATCGCCGAGCGCCCGGTCGTCCGCGACGGCGAGCTCACCACCGCCCAGATGATGGGCGCGACGCTCTCCTGCGATCACCGCATCCTCTACGGCGCTCCTGCCGCCGAGTTCCTCGCCCGGGTCAGGGCGCTGCTCGAAGAGCCGCTCAGCCTCGCCCTTTGAGGCAGACCTTTTAGAAACGTTTGTGTAGTCAGCGAACTTATGTAAAGGTGCCCGATGCTCACCCGTTCGTAGGGGTTCCGGTTGAGGAGACGGTGCTATGCGTGGCCCCGATCGCCCTCGTTGCCGGCTCTCTCGCGCTCGACCGCCCAGGCGGAAACGAGTGCGGGGGAGGAGCTCTTAAGACCCTCCCCGGGCGCCGCCTCAGCAGGTCTTGTGGGCGCCGGTGACCGCGTTCCAGGCGCTGCCCAGCGAGAAGTCCGCCGAGACCCGGAACACCCCCGGGTGCGCGGCGCGCGCAACGGTCCAGTCGCCGCGGCGCAGGATGCAGCCGCTGCCGCGCTCGATCGACCAGTAGGGAGTGAAGTTGACCCGGACCAGGAAGCGGCCGGGCCGGGCGACTTCGAGGGCGAAGCCCTGGCGGCCGACCCAGAGGGTCTCGGCGCGACCGAGGCCGAGCGGCTCGACCAGCGGCCGCGGGTCGCGGACCTCGTAGATCCGCCAGTGCTCGGTGCGGTGGCGCAGGGCCAGGTATGGCGGGTCGCGCAGGATCAGCCGCCGCTCCGCCTCCGAGGAGTAGTCGAGCGGCGCGTCCGGCAGGGCGACGAAGGAGATCGCGTTCTCGCGCAGCCAGGCGCTGTAGGTGCGGTCGGTCAGCTCGGCATCGCCGTAGAAGACGTCGTCGCGGGTGGTGTCGAGCTGGCGCAGCCAGCCGCGCGCCAGGTCGAACTTGGGCGCCAGGTAGGCGGCCTCCCAGTGGTTCGCGGTCGGCGGCACCTCGATCCGCATGCTCTGCGCGCCGTGCTCGCGCAGCCAGCGGGCCGGCGGGTGGAAGTACTCGGCGGTGGTCGACGGGTCGCCGACGCTGCGGGCGATCTGGGTGACGCTGGCGGTCACCTGCCAGTAGAGGCTGCCGACCATCGTCGCCACCAGGACGAAGGCGAAGAGCCAGCGCGGCACGACCGCGGGCGGGCGGCGCGAGAGCAGCACCGCGGCCAGCACCGGGCCGCCGAAGAGCGCGCCGAGCCGCACGGCGTTGCCGCCAAGCGCGTTCGGCACCAGCCAGATCAGGGTCGCGGCGAAGGCGTAGCCGACGATCGCCTGGCGCAGCTGTCGCTCCTCCTTCGCGACCCCCTGGGTGAGCAGCAGCGCGCCCAGGCACCAGATCGGGATCGCGACATAGGAGGAGAAGACGAAGGGGAACTCGCCCGCGCCGGGGAAGACGACGTTCGGTACGGCGACGAGCGCCAGCGCCACGCCGCCGGCGGCGACCGCGGTGCGGCTGATCCGGCCGCCGCCCGTCCAGGCGCCGGCGAGCAGCACGCCGGCGAGGAAGACGGCGGCGACCGGACTGGACAGGGCGCAGCCGGCGGCGGCGAGGATCGCCAGGCCCTTGCGGCCTATTTGCAGACAGCGCAGCGAGGCGAGTCCGAAGGCGACGCCGAGGGCGAAGGTGAGCTGACCGTCGGCGAGCAGGGTGACGACGCCTGCCGCGAACCAGATGGTCGCCCAGCGCGCCTCCGCCCCCCAGCGGTCGCGGACGATGCGGTCGAAGAGGTAGGCGGAGGCGACGACCGCGAGCATGCCGACCACCTGCGGTCCGAGCAGCGCCGCCAGCGGCGGGAAGAGCAGGCTGTAGGTGAGCGTGTAGTGGCCGCCGTACCAACTGCCGTTCCAGATCGCCAGGCCGGCTTCGTGGAAGAGCTCGGTGCGGAAGACCTGCGCCGCGAGGTCGCCGACGGGCGGGCTCCAGAGGAGCACCAACGCCGCCAGCGCGGAGCTGAGCGCGACAGCGGGAAGCCATTCTGGACGGAGAACCTTGGAGTGGTCCATTTGAGGGCTTCCAAGGATAGGGCCGCACCCTGCGAGAATTGGCGGGATGAGCGACACGGTCACGGTCGTCCACTGCGCCACCGTCCCCTACGGGCAGGCGCTCGCGGCTCAACAGCAGCTCGCGGCGCGCCGCCAGGCCGAAGAGGTCGACGACGTCCTGCTCCTGCTCGAGCACACCCCCGTCTACACGCGCGGCCGGCGCGCCACGGCGGACGAGCTGCCGATGGGCGCCGAGTGGTACGAGCGCCAGGGGATCGAAGTGCTCGACACCGACCGCGGCGGGCGGGTCACCTACCACGGCCCCGGCCAGCTGGTCGCCTACCCGATCGTCAGCCTCGCCCCCTACGGCGACGACGTCCACGAGTACGTGCGCATGCTCGAGCGGACGATGATCGGCGGGCTCGCCGAGCACGGCGTCGAGGCGGGGCTGATCGAGGGGCAGACCGGCGTCTGGGTCGGCCGCCCCGAGCCCGGCACCAACCCCGGTCCGGCCGCCGGGCCCTCGACCCTCGGCGCCCGCAAGATCGGCTCGATCGGGATCCACGTCAGCCGCGGCGTCACCACCCACGGGCTGGCGGTCAACGTCAGCAACGACCTGCAGCCGTTCGAGTGGGTGACGCCCTGCGGGATCGACGGCTGCGCCGTGACCTCGCTGAGCCGCGAGCTCGACGGCGAGCAGGACGTCGCCGCCTTCGCCGCGACCCTGACCGAGCGCTTCGCCGAGGAATTCGAGCGCACGCCGGTCACCGCCGAGCCCGCCGAGCTCGGCTTGCAGCTGCCGGCCGCTACGCTCCGGGTCCCCCGATGAGCGACGTCTCGACTCCCCCCACCGAGCGCCTCCACGTCACCCGCTCGCGCGCCAAGCCCGGCGGCACCGCGGCTGCGTCCGAGGGCACCATCCCCTTCAAGCGCGCCCGCAAGCCGCCGTGGATGAAGGTGCCGGCGCCGGGCGGCCCGAACTACCGCCGTCTCAAGCAGACGATCAAAGCCGACAACCTGCACACCGTCTGCGAGGAGGCCAACTGCCCCAACGTCGGCGAGTGCTGGGAGCGCGGCACGGCGACCTTCATGATCCTCGGCGACGTCTGCACGCGGCGCTGCGGGTTTTGCAACGTGCAGACCGGCAAGCCGAGCTGGAACGACCCGCTGGAGCCTGCCCGGGTGGCGCGTCAGGTGGCGCTGATGCGGCTGCGCCACGCGGTGATCACCTCGGTCGACCGCGACGACCTGCCGGACTACGGCGCCTCCGCCTTCGTCGGCGTGATCCGCCAGATCCGCACGCAGGCCCCCGATTGCAAGGTCGAGATCCTCACCCCGGACTTCCGCGGCCAGGAGATGCCGCTCGCCAAGGTCGTGCACGAGCGCCCCGACGTCTTCAACCACAACGTCGAGACGGTGCCGCGGCTCTACCCGATGGCGCGGCGCGGCTCGAAGTTCCTGCGCTCGGCGCGGGTCCTGAAGATGGCCAAGGAGATGGGCGGGCCCGAGGTGGTCACCAAGTCGGGGCTGATGGTCGGACTCGGCGAGAGCTTCGAGGAGATGGTCGACACCTTCGGGCAGCTGCGCGAACACAAGGTCCAGGTGCTGACCGTCGGCCAGTACCTGCGCCCGACCGAGAACCACCTGCCGGTCGTGCGCTACTGGCACCCGGACGAGTTCGCGGCGCTGGAGAAGGCGGCCTACGAGCTCGGCTTCGAGTCGGTCGCCGCCGGGCCGCTGGTCCGCTCCAGCTACCACGCCGACCAGAACCTGCCCGAGAGCCACCGGGCGGAGAGCCTGCTCGCCTAGCGCTCCGTGGTTTGTCCCCCGTATACGGGGGACAAACCACGTCAGGCGAGTTCGACCCGCTCCGGATCGGCCGGGTCGTAGAGGACCTCGATCTGGCGGCCCTGTTCGATGCGGCCGAGGCGGCCGGCCGAGAACTTGCGCTTGGTCTGGAAGGGCAAGCCGTCCTTGGGCCGCACCTCCAAGGTCAGCTCGACCATCTGGTAGCCGGCGGTCGAGCCGAGCGTGCCGGTCGCGTCGAGGATCGTCGCCTTGGCCTTCGCCTTGCCGGGCGGCAGCGGCTTCTTGCGACTGGGCGCGTCGAGGTAGGCGAGCAGCAGACCGCTGAGCCCGACCGCGACGCCGCCGCCGATCAGCCCCGCGCGGGCCGAGTCGACCGGGATCACCACGCCGGCGACGGCCATCGCCACGCCGGCGACGATCATCAGCACCCCGATCACGAACACCCGTCGAATCTACCCCAGAGTCAGGCGGGCGCGTTATGGTCGATGGACAGAGATCCCGCACTTGTCGGGACCCCCGGACGAAGGAGCGCACGCGATGGGCATGTTCAAGGACCTGAAGGATCTGAACAAGGCCGGCAAGGAAATGAAGAAGGAACGGGGCGGCAGCCTCAAGATGATGAAAGACGGCCTCGCCCAGGCCAACCAGATGGTCCAGCAGGTGCAGTCCGACCAGGCGCTGGCCGAGAAGCTCGCCAACGACGGCGTCGACGGCACCGCGACGATCATCTCGATGGTCGCCACCGGCGCGACGATCAATATGCAGCCGGAGCTCCAGTTCCAGATGTCCGTCGACGTCAACGGAAGCGTCTCCACCGTGACCCACACCCAGGTCGTCTCGCCGGCGATCATCGGGCAGCTGCAGCCCGGCGCCCAGGTGCCGGTCAAGGTCGACCCGGACGATCACTCGCAGCTGATGATCGGGCTGGCCGGGTAGGGCCGGCTGTCGCTGCGGCGGAGAGGAGGAACCAGATGACTGACGAGCTGAAGGGTCGCCACCGCAAGATGTGGGCGTCGGGGGACTACCCCTCGATGGTCGAGACCTTCCTGCTGCCGCTCGGGCCGCGGCTGGTCGAGGCGTGTGGGATCGGGCCGGGGATGCGCGTGCTCGACGTCGCCGCCGGCACCGGCAACGCCTCGATCCCGGCCGCCGAAAGTGGCGCCGAGGTGGTCGCCAGCGACCTCACCCCCGAGCTGTTCGACGCCGGCCGCGAGCGCGCCACTGCCGCGGGTGTCGAGCTCGAGTGGGCCGAGGCCGACGCCGAGAACCTGCCCTTCGAGGACGGTTCCTTCGACGTCGTGATCTCGGCGATCGGCGTGATGTTCGCTCCCTTCCACCAGGCGGCCGCCGACGAGCTCGTGCGCGTTTGCAGGCCGGGCGGCAAGATCGGCCTGCTCAGCTGGACCCCTGAGGGCATGATCGGGGGCCTCTTCAAACTGATGGGCCCGTTCGCGCCGACGCCTCCTCCCGGCGCCCAGCCGCCTCCCCTGTGGGGCAGCGAGGAGCACCTGGAGGAGCTGTTCGGCGACCGGGTCGACTTCGACACGCGGGTCCGAGAGTCACTGGAGGTGACCGCCTTCGAGCGCCCCGGCGACTTCGGCGAGCACTTCAAGCAGCGCTACGGGCCGACGATCGCCGTGCGAGCGAACGCCGAGAGCCAGGGCAAAGCGGAGGAGTTCGACGCCGCCCTGGCGGCTTTCGGCGAGGAGCGGAACCTGGGCGACGACACCGCCGCCCGCTTCGAGCTCGAGTACCTGCTGACGGTCGGCACCCGCGCGTAGCGGTTCGCCCGCCTACAATTTCAGTACTGGGGCCATAGCTCAGCTGGCAGAGCGCGGCGTTTGCAACGCCGAGGTCGCCGGTTCGATCCCGGCTGGCTCCACTCCTCCCGGGCTCGGAGAGGTCCTCCGAGTGACCGGGCGCTCAGCGGACGACGGCGCGCTTGTATTTGCGCACGGCGAGGGTGGCGAAGACGGCGGCGATGCCGATCGACCAGGCGAAGGCGCCCCAGACGTCGTTGCCGGCGGGGATGCCGAGGAAAAGCGCGCGCATCGCGTTGACGACGATCGTGAACGGATTGACTTCGGCGAAGGCCTGCAGGACGGCCGGCATCGAGTCGACCGGGACGAAGGCCGAGGAGATGAAGCTGAGCGGGAAGAGGAATATGAACCCGAGCGACTGCGCTGCCTCGGGGGAAGACGAGGCGAGGCCGATGAAGGCGAAGACCCAGGAGAAGGCGTAGCCGAAGGTCAGCAGCAAGAGCAGGCCGAGCAGGATGTCGGCAACCGGAGCGTCGAAGGAGAAGCCGGCGATCAGCCCGACGGTCAGCATCACGGCGATCGAGAGCGAGTTGGTGGCGATATCGGCGAGGGTACGGCCGGTGAGCACGGCGCTGCGCGACATCGGCAACGAGCGGAAGCGGTCGACGAGACCTTTTTTCAGATCCTCGGCAAGGCCGAGCGCCGTCGCGAAGCCGCCGAAGGACAGCGTCTGGACGAGGATGCCCGGGATCAGGAAGTCGACGTAGTCGAAGCCCGGCGTCTCGATCGCACCGCCGAGCACGTAGACGAAGAGCAGCACGAACATGATCGGCTGCACGGTGTAGGCGAGCAGCAGGTCGGGGGCGCGGACGATCCGCATCACAGCGCGCCGCGCCAGCACCAGGGTGTCGGAGAAGGAGGCGCTCGGGTTCATCGCTCCCCCTCCCTCTCGTCTTCGACGTCCTCGGCCGCGTGACCGGTCAGGGTGAGGAAAGCGTCGTCGAGGGTGGGGCGGCTCAACGAGATGTCGTCGATCCCGACCCCGGCGTCGTTGAGGCGGCGAACCGCGTCGGCGATCGCGCCCCTGCGCCGGCTGACCGGCATCCGCAGCAACCCGTCGCTCATCGCCGGCGGCTCGGCCGCGATCGGCGCGAGTGCCGCAATCGCCGCCTCCGCCTCCTCCTTCGACTCCAGGGTGACGTCGAGCCGCTCGCCGCCGACCTGATCCTTGAGCTCGTCGGAGCTGCCTTCCGCGATCACCCTGCCGTGGTCGATCACCGAGATGCTGTCGGCCAACCGGTCGGCCTCGTCGAGGTACTGGGTGGTGAGCAGCACCGTGGTGCCTTCGGCGACGTGGGCCTCGATCGTCTCCCAGAGGTCGAGCCGGCTGCGCGGGTCGAGCCCGGTGGTCGGCTCGTCGAGGAAGAGGACCGGCGGGCGGGCGACCAGCGCGGCGGCGAGGTCGAGGCGACGGCGCATCCCGCCCGAGTAGGTGCCGACGAGGCGGTCGGCAGCCTCGGTGAGGTCGAAACGCTCGAGCAGCTCGCCGGCCCGTCTGCGCGGCTCGCCCTTCGGCAGGTGGTAGAGGCGCCCGACCATCTCCAGGTTCTCGGCTCCGGTCATGTGCTCATCGACGGCCGCGTACTGGCCGGCCAGGCCGATCTGGCTGCGCAGCTCGGTCGCCTGCCTCTCAACGTCGAGCCCGGCTACGCGAGCGCTGCCGCCGTCGGCTGGAAGCAGGGTGGCGAGGATGCGGACGGCGGTCGTCTTACCGGCGCCGTTGGGGCCGAGCAGGGCGAGCACGGAGCCGGCGGGGGCGCCGAGGTCGATGCCGTCGAGCGCGCAGACGTCCTTGTAGGACTTGCGCAGCCCGGTCGCTTCGATTGCTAGGTCCTGGCCGATGGACCGAAACTTATCGAGTGGCCGACGCCGGCGGCATCGGTCAGTCGTCGAAGTCGAAGTCCTTCGGCGGGCGCTGCTCGAACCAGAGGTCGTCGTCCTCGGGCGCGTCCTCGAGGAAGTCCGGCGTGTCCTCGAGCACATCCTCGTGCGAGCCGGTTTCGGGTTCGAAGACGTTCGGCTCGGCCGCCTCCTCGGACTCGGGCTCGACGGCGGCGACCGGGTGCTCTTCTGACTCGGCCTCCTCGTACTCGTCCTCCTCGTCCTCTTCGGCGGGCGGCAAGGTGGCGTGCTCGTCGGTGATCGGCGCTTCCAGGGCGTTGTCGAGCTCCTCGGAGAGGCGCTGCTCGCTGAAGAAGTCTTCCTCGTCCTCGACCACCTCCTCGGCGGCCTCGGGGCCGGAGGCCTCGATTCCGGAGAGCGGATCGACCGGAGCGAGACGAGGCTCGGAGATACCGGCTTCGACGAGCTCCTCGTCGGAGGGGCTGGCCGGCTCGGAGCTGGACTCCAGCTCGGCGGCGACGTCGAAGAACTCGGTCGGCTGATCGACGATCGCCTCGTGCTCCATAGCCGGCTGCTCCTCGATCGAGGGCTCGCCCGGCGCCTCGGCCGGCTCCGGCTCGCGCGGCGGCGGTGCCTCCTGCAGGTCGGCGATGTTGGGGATCCGGCGGCCGCTGCCCTCGCCCGTGTCCCCCGCTCCCTCTCCGGGCGCGGTCAGGAACTCGGTCGGCGCCTCGGCGAACGGGTCGGGCTCGTCCGGGCGCGCCGGCGGCCCAAACGCCTCGTCCTCGAGCTTTTTGAGCTCGGCCTCGTCCGCGCCATGGGCGCGCTTCAGTTCCAGATGCTCTCGAATTGCGTCGTCGAGGATGCTCATTTGGCCTTCCGCCGGAAGAGGCTGCCAAAGACTATGCGGTTATCCTTGCCTCTGCGAGGAAATGGGATCAACTTCCCAGCCTCAACCTCGGGGCTATAGCTCAGCTGGCAGAGCGCCTGGATCGCACCCAGGAGGTCGGCGGTTCGAATCCGCCTAGCTCCATCGCTGGAACCCCTGCACGTCGGCGGGTTCGCTTTTTCAGGATCGCTCGAACCGGCCCCTGAAAAGCGCTCTACGACTGGCACGAGTGGCTGAAACGCGTAGATGCGCGGGGATTAGCGGCGATCATGAGCATCCGGTTCCGTCAGGTTTGCCGCGAATCCGCTCCGAGAATGCCGTGAAACAGGCGCTTAGGCAGATCGGGCATCGGCGCATCCGATTTTCACCCACCTCCCGTGTGGTCAAAGTCGGATGCGTGCGTCACTGACCCTCTGCAGCTCAGAGCAGCCTGAGTCAACCGGATGCTCTGAGCAGCGATGTCCGGGGCAACCCCAATCACCTCGCCCGCGGGGCCGGCCAGCAGCTCGCCGCGGTGCGGGTCCTCGCTGCCCGAGGAAGTCCGCATTTAGATGCGGGCGAAGAGAGGGTGGTTGACCTTCTCGGCACTCCCCGTCATTTCCAATAATGTACATTATCTAGATAATGGCGGCTATCTGAATGACTCCCAAGGTGCTCACCCGCCGCGAGCGGCAGGAGCAGACGCGCGAGCTGCTGCTCGACGCGGCGGCGCTCGTCTTCGCCCGGCGTGGCTACCACGAGGCAAGCGTCGAGGAGGTCGCCTCGGAGGCCGGCTTTTCCACCGGCGCCGTCTACTCCAACTTCTCCGGCAAGGAGGAGCTGTTCCTGGCCCTGGCCGACCGCGAGGTGGAGAAGCAGGTCGCCGGCATCCGCGCCCTCGCCGAGCGGGTCGAGGCCGGCGGCGAGGCGACCGAGGAAGCCGGGCACCAGTTTCAGGAGCTGTTGAAGCGCGACCGCGAGTGGCCGCTTCTCTTCTATGAGTTCTGGTCCTTCGGCGTGCGCAACGCCCGCATTCAGGAGGAGTTCGTCAAGCGCCGCCAGGCGGTGCAGGACGCGCTCGCCGAAACGCTCGACCGACTCGCCGCCGCGCTCGACTTCGAGCTGCGCTTCCCCGCTCCGATGCTGGCGACGGCGATCATGGCGACCCTGAACGGGCTCGCCTTCGAGCACGCCGCCGACCCCGACGCCCTCTCCGACGAGGTGCTGGGCGAGTTCGTGACGGCGATCCTCGGCTGCTCGATCGCGGTGGGCGAGCACTGATGAAAAGCCGTCGCTCCTACGGGCCGCTCCCGCCGGGGCCGCGAGCGCCGGCCGCGGTCAACATGGCCCGCCTCGTCCAGCACCCGATCGAGTCGCTGGTCGGCTGGCGCGAGCGCTACGGCGATGTCTACACCGTGCCGCTGATCGTCTTCGGCGTCGGAGTCTACGTCTGCGACCCCGAGGCGATCCGCGGGATGCTGACCGGCGACCAGTCCGACCTGCGGGCGGGCGAGGCAAACGAGCCGCTCTCGCCGGTGGTCGGCAAGAAATCCCTCCTCACCCTCGACGGCCGCGAGCACCTGCGCCAGCGCAAGCTGCTGCTGCCGCCCTTCCAGGGCTCGGCCGTCGGCAACTTCCGCGAGGTGATCCGCGAGGTCGCCGACGCCGAGATCGGGAGCTGGCGCGAGGGACAGGAGCTGGTGATGCGCGACCGGATGCGGGCGCTGACCTTCGAGGTGATCGTCCGCGCCGTCTTCGGCGTCACCGAGCGCGAGCGGATCGAGCGGTTGCGCGAGGCCCTGGTCGCGGTTCTCGACATGCAGATGGTCTTCGCCTTGCCGGGCGCCCTGCGGCGGGACCTCGGCCGCTGGAGTCCCTGGGGTCAGTTCCAGCGACGCCTCAATGCCGCCGACGCCCTGCTCTACGAGGAGATCGCCCGCCGCCGTGCCGCGCCCGATCTCGAGGTGCGCACCGATGTCCTCTCGCTGCTCCTGCGCGCCCGCGACGAGGATGGCGAGGCGATGAGCGACCTGGAGCTGCGCGACGAGCTGATGACGATGCTGCTGGCTGGCCACGAGACCACCGCCACCGGCCTCGCCTTCGCCTTCGACCTGCTGCCGCGCAACCCGCAGGTGCTCGCCCGGCTGCGCGACGAGCTGGACGGCGGGGACGACGCCTACTTGGACGCGGTCGTCACCGAGACCCTGCGTGTGCGGCCGGTGATCGACGCGGCCGAGCGGACGCTGACCCAGCCGCGGACGATCTGCGGCTGGGAGCTGCCGCCCGGCATCCGCGTCTATCCCAACATCACCGTCGTCCACCTGCGCGAGGACTTGTATCCCGAGCCCTACGCCTTCCGCCCGGAGCGCTTCATCGAGGAAGAGGCGCCGTCCTACGCCTGGCTTCCCTTCGGCGGCGGCATCCGCCGCTGCATCGGCGCCGCGCTCGCGCAGGCCGAGATGGCGGAGGTGATCCGCGCCGTCGTCACCCGCGTCGAGCTGGAGCCGATGCGGCCCGAGCCAGAACCCGTCGTCATGCGCGGGGTCACGCTCGTCCCCCGACACGGCACGCCGGTCCGGGTGAGCCGCACGACCCGGACGCCGGCAGCGTCCGGGTCAGCGCGGGCAGGCGATCAGGCAGCGACGTCGGCGTAGGCGTCGAGGATCTCCCCCCAGCCCTCGGGCGAGTCGAAGATCGCCTGCATCTGTCCGGCCTGCTCGCCGAAGGCGTCGAGGCCGCGGTGCTCCAGCTCGACGCGGGTGGCATCGCCCTCGGCGATGAAGCGCACCTCGACCTCGGTGTGGAGGGCGGGGTCATAGCGCCAGTCGGCGCCGATCTGCCAATCGAGCAGCAGCCGCGCGGGCGGCTCGTAGGCGAGCACCCTTCCCCACTCGCACTCGCTGCCGTCGACGCCGCGCTCGAACCAGCGCCCGCCGGCATGCGGTTCGAGCACCGCCGTTTCGGCCTCGGCGGTGCCGATCGACTTGCCGGCAAACGGCCACCACGAGCCGATCTGCTCGGCGAAAACCTCGAAGGCCCGCTCCGGGAACGCCTGCACGGTGATCGTCTTGCGAACGCTCAGCTCCGCTGCCTGGTTCATCGCTTCTTCTTCTCCTTCGTCGTGGGTTGCTCGGCCGCCGCCTTGAAGGCGGCGAGCGCCTGGTCCCAGAACCCGTCGAGGTGATCGCGCAACGCCGCCAACCCCTCGGGGTCGAGCTGGTAGATGCGCCGGTTGCCCTCCTGGCGATCGAAGACGAGGCCGGCGTCCTTCAGCACCCGCAGGTGCTGGGAGACAGCCGGCCGGCTGATCGGCAGCTCGGCGGCGAGTTCGCCGACCGCGCTCGGCGCGACGCCGAGGCGTTCGAAGATCTGCTGCCGCGTGGGGTCGCCGAGCGCGGTAAGTCCTGGGTAAGCCATTGCTTACCGTAAGTCTAGACTTACCAGCAAGGGAGTGTCAAGACACCGCAGCCCCGCCCTGCCGGCGACCGTGCAGCAGTCCGTACATCAGCGAGGGCAGGCACCAGTTGGTGGTCGTGACGACCGCGGCGACGAGAAGTAGCGGAACTGCGAGGGCCCAGGCCACCGCCGTCAGGCCCACCACGAAGGCGACTGCAATCGCCGCAATCCAGGGGGTCGCGAGCTGGCAGGCGAAGCGGCGCGGCGCTGGGCTCGGCGGCACGCTCGGGCCGCCGAGCAGGGGGCGCAGCGCCAAGTCGTAGAGATAGTCGAACGGGTGCTTCGGCGTGACGAAGCCGCCGACGAAGGCGGTCGCCGCCATCGCCGCCAGCAGCACCGGCGAAGCGAGGACGACGCCGAGCGCGATCCCGGCGAAGCAGAGCGCCGGAGCGAAGCGGATGCCGAGCCAGAGCGCCTTCCGTTCCTCGTCGCCGAGGGCGCCGTAGCCCTGCATGGTGAGACAACCTCGTGACCAGGCTGCGAGGCGTTCGATCATCGCTCCAACCTCCTCTTACGCGGGCGCGCCGTCGGCGAGCCGCCATTCGGGCCAGCCGCCCTCCAGCCGCCGGGCGCTGCGCCCGGAGTCGGTGAGCCGGCGAACCGCCTCGTGCGCGTAGGCGCAGAACGGGCCGCGGCAGTAGGCGACGACCTCTTGGTCAGATGGAAGCTCGGCGAGGCGGCGCTCCAGCTCCTCGAGTGGGATCGACCGGGCGCCCTCGATGTGGCCAGCGGCGAACTCCTGCTCGGGTCGCACGTCGACCACGACGACGTCGCCCTCCTTCAGCCGCCCCAGCAGCTCGGCGCGGCCGATCGTCTCGACCTCGTCGCCGAGGTACTCGCGGGCGGCACGCTCCACCTCTCCGAGGTGGGCGACCGAGGCGTCGCGCAGGGAGAGCCAGAGGCCGAGCGCGTCCTCCCCGGCGAAGGCGTAGACGACGCGGGTGCCTTCGCGGGTGCGGGTCAGCAGCCCAGCCGCGTGCAGGGCCTGCAGGTGCTGGGAGGTGTTGGCGGTCGACTGCTCGCTGGCGCGGGCCAGCTCATCGACGCTGCGCGGCGCTTGGGCGAGCAGGTCGAGCAGCTCCAGCCGGCGGGGGCTGGAGAACGCCTTGCCCATCACCGCGATCGCCTCGAACAGGGACTGCTTTGCCTCTCTGGGTGCCATGTTTTGATATTCAATAGAACTCTTGATAACTTGTCAAGGCCGAGCAGCCAATCCGACCTCTGGAGGTCCCGATGTTCTTCCGACAGCTCCTCAACGACGAAACGGCCTGCGCCTCCTACCTCCTGGGTTGCAAGAGCAAGGGCGAGCTGGCGGTGGTCGACCCGCACGTCGACTTGGTCGACACCTACGTCGAACTCGCCGAAGCGCAGGGCGCGCGGATCTCCGCCGTGCTGGAGACCCATGTGCAGGCGGACCATCTCTCGGGGATGGCGGCGCTGGTCGAGCGCACCGGCGCCACCCCCTACATGCCCGCCGGCTCGGGAGTCGACTTCGACCACACCCCTCTCGCCGACGGCGACGTCGTGCGGGTTGGCAACACCGAGATCGAGGCGATCGCCACCCCGGGCCACGCCACCGCTCACCACGCCTACCTCGTCACCGACCACGCTCGGGTGGACGATCCCTGGATGGTGCTGACCGGCGACGCGCTGCTGGTCGGCGACGCGGGGCGGCCCGACCTGCATGCGCACGGCGACCTCACCGCCGAGGAGATGGCGGGGACGCTCTACCGCTCCCTGACCGAGCGGCTGCTGACCCTCCCCGACCACCTGCTCCTCTACCCGGCCCACTACGCCGGCTCGGTCTGCGGCCGCGGCCTCTCCGGCCACCCCACCTCGACGGTCGGCTTCGAGCGCCGCCACAACACGGCGTTGCAGTTCGGCTCCGAGGATGAGTTCGTCGCGGCGCTGGTCAAAGACATCCCGCCCGCGCCCGAGCAACAGGCGGAGATCCTCGCCGCCAACCGCTCCGGCCGGCCGTTGGTCAGTAGCTGAGGGGCGCACCGATGGGGGCGGGGGGAGTACGGCTCGGGCTGCGCGAGAACGCCGCGCAGTTCTCGTTGCTGGTCGCGGTCAACGCCTTCGTCGGCGCGATGGTCGGGCTGGAGCGCTCGACGCTGCCGCTGGTCGGGCGCGATGAGTTCGGCATCGGCTCCAGCACCGCGGTCCTCTCCTTCATCGTCGCCTTCGGGCTGGTCAAGGCGCTGACCAACCTCGGCGCCGGGGCGCTGGCCGAGCGGATCGGGCGGCGCCGGCTGCTGATCGCCGGCTGGGCGGTCGCGCTGCCGGTGCCGCTGTTGATCGCGGTCGCACCCAGCTGGGGCTGGGTGGTGGCCGCCAACGTCCTGCTCGGGATGAACCAGGGCCTCGCCTGGTCGATGACGGTGGTGATGAAGATCGACCTCGTCGGTCCGAAGCGGCGCGGGCTGGCGCTCGGGTTGAACGAGGCGGCCGGCTACGGCGGCGTTGCACTGGCGGCAGGACTGAGTGGGCTGCTCGCCGCCGAGTTCGCGGCGCGCGACGTCCTCGCCGTCGCCGGAGCGATGATCGCCGTGACGGCGTTCTTGCTGTCGGTCTTCTTCGTCCGCGACACCGGAGCGCACGTCGCCCTCGAGCAGGCCCAGCACCATCCCGACGCCGACGACGCCGCGCCTCCCCTACGCGAGGCGTTCGCGCGGGCGAGCTACCGCGTGCCCGCCCTGCGCTCTGCCTCACAGGCGGGCCTCGTCAACAACCTCAACGACGGCCTCGCCTGGGGACTGGTCCCGCTCTTCCTCGCCGCCAACGGCGCCGGGGTCGCCGCGGTCGGCCTGGTCGCCGCGGTATACCCGGGCGTCTGGAGCGTCGCGCAGATCGCCACCGGCGCCTGGTCGGACACGGTCGGGCGCAAGCCGTTGATCGTCGCCGGGATGCTGGTGCAGGCGGCGGCCCTGGGAGTCCTCGCGCTCAGCGACGGGGCGATCGGCATCGCGGCGGGGGCCGCCACCCTGCTCGGCCTCGGAACGGCGCTCGTCTACCCGACGCTGATCGCCGCGATCTCCGACGCCGTCTCCCCCGTTGCCCGGGCGCCCGTCGTTGGCGTCTATCGCTTCTGGCGCGACATGGGCTATGCGGCGGGCGCCCTGATCGCCGGCGCCACGGCCGACGCGCTCGGCTACGGCGGCGCGATCGCGCTGGTGACGGGGCTCACCGCCGCCTCGGGGCTGTGGGTACTGGTGGACATGCCTGCTCGGCCCCACTTCGACCGCGGCGCTTCACCCGCGGAGGGCCACGTCAACGAGAAAAGAACGGTCGCCTGATTCGGCGGTCGCCTCACCCCGAGTTAGCCAAGAGACAGGTTTCCAACCGGCCTGCGCCAATTTCGGGCACTTCTCGCCAGGAGAAATGGGAGGCGGCTGGCAAACGCTAGTAATGACCTGCAAAACAGCCGTTTTTCACTTCTCGCTCGAAGTTCGGCGCCGTTGGATCGCACCCAGGAGGTCGGCGGTTCGAATCCCGCCTAGCTGGTCCGCTAACCGCTGCCGAGGGCGTCGACCACGATCTGGAACCGGCGCGGATCGAAGTAGTCGTGGTACTCGCTGATCAGGCCGTCCTCGAAGCGGAAGACGGCGATGTTCTCGTTCGTGTAAACGGTGCCGTCGGTCAGGACCGCGCGATTTCGGTACTCGACGCAGACAGCGTCCGAGTCGGCGGCCGGGTAGATGCCGGTGAGCTCGGATGCAAAGGACTCGAAGTTGGCGAAGAGATCGCGGAAGCCGCTGAGGATGACGTCCTTGCCCTCGATCCGGTCGGGAAATCCCTCGAGGGGATACGGCACGGTGATGGTCCCGTTCTCGTGCCAGAGCTCGCCCCAGCGGTCGATGTCCTTTTGCCCCAGGAGATCGAAGAACAGAGTGGCGGTCTTGGCGTTGGCCGGACCGTGGGTGTCTTCGAGTGCGGCCATGTATTCGCTCCTCGTGTCGAGTGGGTCGTGTGATGTATAACAGCGTTCCGTTATACAGAGCGTCATTCCGCTGACCGAAATTACCTCAGAACCCCCCGACACGAACGACGATCCCGGCAGGGATCCGGGAAGCGCCTTCGGGGGCACCGTCGGCTTCGTCGGCCTCGGGCAGATGGGCGAGCCGATGGCAGCCAATCTGGTCGCCGGCGGAGTCTCGCTCGTCGTCCACGACACCCGGCACGGGGCGGCGGTCGAGTTCGCCCGCCGCACGGGCGCGGTCGCCGCCGGAAGCGCGGCGGAGCTCGGCGCCGGCGCCGACGTGGTGATCGCGATGCTCCCCGACGGCGACGCCGTGGCGGCGGCCATGCTCGGCGGCGACTCGCAGGAAGGAGTCGCCCAAGGCCTGGCCCCGGGAAGCCTGCTCGTCGACATGAGCTCCGTCGCTCCGGCCCAAACCCGCGCCCTGGGGACGAGGCTGGCCGAGGCCCGGATCCGCATGGTCGATGCTCCCGTGTCCGGCGGTGTCGGCCGCGCCGAGGCGGGCGCCCTGGCGATCATGGCGGGTGGCGAGGCGGCGGACGTGCGCGCCTGCGCGCCGCTCTTCGACCTGCTCGGCCAGCGGACGATCCACACCGGCGGCCTCGGCACCGGCCACGCCGTCAAGGCGCTCAACAACGCCGTCTCGGCCGCCGGGCTGATCGCCGCCGGCGAGGCGCTGATCGTCGGCCAGCGGGCGGGCGTCGACCCGGCGGTGATGCTCGAGGTCCTGAACGCGTCGACCGGGCGCAACAACGCGACCGAGAACAAGATCGAGCGGTTCGTCTTCTCCCGCGCTTTCGACTCGGGCTTCGCCCTGCGGCTGATGGCCAAGGACGTCGGGATCGCCGAGGAGCTCGCCGAGGAGCTCGGTTTCGAGCCCGTGCTCCTCGGCGAGCTGGCCCGGATCGCCGGCGGCGCCGCGGAGCAGCTCGAGCCGCACGCCGACCACACGGCGATCGTGCGCTGGATGGAGCAGCAGGCGGGCGAGCCGGCGCTCGGCAGCGGGACTTGAACGACACGTCAACCAACCGAAGGAGCCTGCATGTCCGATGTCACCCCAGCGAACGGCGAGAGCGACCTCTTCTCGAAAGGGCTCGAGGTCCGCAAGGAAGTCGTGGGGGCGGAGTACGTCGAGCGCAGTCTCGCCGCCGCCAAGGAGGATGAGTTCACCGCGCCGCTCCAGCAGCTGATCACCGAGTACTGCTGGGGCGCGGTGTGGACTCGCGACGGACTCGACCGGCGCACGCGAAGCCTGCTGAACCTGGCGATGCTGACCGCCCTCAACCGACCGCACGAGCTGAAGATCCACGTCCGCGGCGCGATCAACAACGGCGCCAGCGAAGCGGAGATCCAGGAGGTCCTGCTGCAGGGGGCGATCTACTGCGGGGTGCCGGCGGCGCTCGACGCCTTCCGGGTCGCCAAGGAGGTGCTGCGCGAAATGGAGGGCTCCTGAGCGAGCTGGCCGATAGGTTCAGGTCGTGGCAAACCCAGAGCGACCCGAGGCCGACAGGCGGGGCACCGTGGCCCGGGCGATGGACCTGCTGCGCCTGGTCGCCGAGAGCGACGGGAGGGTGTCGGGCAAGGAACTCGCCGTGGCGGCCGGGCTGCCCGCCCCGAGCGTCCACCGCCTGCTCTCGCTGCTGATCGACCAGGGCATGGTCGTCCAGGACCCGGCGGCGAAGACCTACGCGCCCGGCGTCGAGTTCTCGCGTCTGGCGGCGCTGGTCCTCCACGACCGCAACATCGCCGAGATCGCTCGTCCGTTCCTGCAGCGGCTGGTCGAGGAGAGCGGCGAGGCGAGCCTGCTCGGCCAGTACCTCGGCGACGGGCGAATGACTTTCGTCGACGAGGTGCCTTCCCGCGATCCGCTCGGATACCGGATCGAGAAGCACGTTCCCGCGACGATCGCCTGGGGCGCCTCGGGACGGTCGATCCTCGCCCACCTCGACGAGGACGTGGTTGCCGCGGTCGTCCGCCGCGCCGAGCGGGCGCCCGGCACGGGCGCGTCGATGCCCTCGCTGCGGGCCATGCACGCCGACCTAGAGGCGATTCGCGAGCGCGGCTACGCGTTCACCGCGGAGGGCCACAAGATCGCCAACTCGGTCGGTATCGCCGCGGCGATCTTCGGACGCGACGGGGCGCCCTACGGCAGCCTCTGCCTGACGATCCCCGCGCTGCGCTTCAAGCCGGGCTCCGAGAAGGAGCTGGGCGAGCTGATGGTCGAGGCGTGCTCAGACCTGAGCGATTCGCTCAGCCACCTGAGCTGGGCGATCTCCGGCGCCACCGGTCGTTAGCCGGCAGCGCCGGGCGTCATTACTCAAAATTCCTTTGACATACATCCCGGTTCGCACCACCTTGGGAGTTCCCCATACAAGGAGGTCGATCAGGATGATCGGACGCAAGCCAGTCGTTTCCCTCTCGCTGCTCGCGGCGTTCTGCTTCTGCGCGCTCACGGCCCAGAGCGCGCTCGCCGTCACGGGGTGGGAAACAAACGACAACACAACAGCCTACGAATGCGAAAAAGGAGCGGCGGGGCTGGACTTCAGCGACGCGCACTGCGACACCGCGGTCAAATCCGGGACCGGGTCCTACGGCCACGTGGCAATCCCGCTCAACAGCAACCCGGTCATAACAATGACCAACCAGACGACGAAAAACAAAACAACCGAAGCGACGGACACAGTGCTGGAAACGACGAGCGGCGGGAAACCCGTCAAAGCCGTGGTGAGGGAAGTGCACGGCATCGGCTCGATCAAAAACCTCTCGCCCGAAGGAACGAAACACGAGGTCGAAGGCTCGATCACGCTGGAATACCGCACGATCGTGGTCGAAGCACCGCTGAAATGCTCGGCCAAAGAACCGGTCGAATTCACCCAGAAATTCAAAGGGGTGAAAAAGGCGAACGGGGAAATGGGCATCGAATTCACGCCGGCGGCAGGCGCGACGCTGCTGACGATCGAACTGACCGGCGGCGAATGCGAACTCGCCGGCACGAAACTGGAATTCAAAGGCTCGGCGGTGGCGACCGGCGGGGCCGGCGCGATGGCGAAAGCGAGCGGCTCGACAGGGGTGTTCTCGACCGCGAATCAGGAACTGGCTGTCGCCGGAATACCGTCCTTCCTCACCGGGACGCTGACAACCAGGCTCTCCGGCCTCGGCGACTCGATCGGCTACACAACAGTCACATAGGGCGTTTCGCCCTTTGGAGGAGGCCGGGAGCTCCCGGCCTCCTCGGCTGCACGGTCCGCTCGGCTCAGGCCCGCTGGCCGGCGAGCAGTCCGTCGATCTGACCGAGGGCTTCGGTCATGCCCTGCTCCATCCCCATCTCGAGCATCTCTTCCATGCCCTCGCGGCTGGCGAACTTGGACTCGATCGACATCGTCGTGACGCCGTCCGCCTCGGCGATCGTGACGACCGCGCTCGACGGTCCCGGCATCTCCTCGTTCGGCTTGCCCTCCTCGTCGGCGAAGCCGTCTTCGAAGCGCAGCCGGTTGGGCGGTTCGACCTCGTTGATCTGCCACCAGCCGTGGTACTTCTGGCCCTCGGGGCTGGTCATGAAGTAGGCGACCCGGGCGCCCGGGGAGAGGTCGTGCTCGACGAAGGTCGCCGGGTAGTTCGGCGGGCCCCACCAGCGCTCCAGCAGGCGCGGGTCCGACCACATCTCCCAGACCCGCTCGGCGCCGGCGTCGAACTCGGCGGTGATCTTCATGGTCAGGGCGTCGAGATCCTTGTTCACGTCGGTGACGGGCATCAGCTGTCTCCTTTATCGGCTTCGATGATCTGCTCCATCCGCCCTACCCGACCGCGCCAGAGAATCTCCAGGCGGTTGAGCGCAGCGTGGGCGCGTTTGAGAGCGCCGGTCTCGGCGCGCACGATCGACTCGCGACCGACCCGCTGCTTGCTGACCAGCTCGGCGCGCTCCAGCACGGCGACGTGCTTCTGCACCGCCGCCAGGCTGATCGGGTACTCGCGGGCCAGGGCCGAGACCGAGAGTCGCCCCCGCTGGGCGCGGCGGAAGATGTCGCGGCGGGTCGGGTCGGCCAGCGCCCCGAACAGCAGGTCGGCGGCCTTCTCGTCGTCGCGAATCGGTTCTTTACCTACAACCATTTGGTTGCAGGTTAGCAGGCGGCCCGGGGGTCCGAGAGTCCGAGAGTTCTTTGAGGATCCGGCTACCGAGACTTCGCCGCGGGGAGGATGCGGAAGGCCGCGGTCGCCGGCTTGGCCGAACGAGTGCCGGCGGCGTCGCGGGCCTCGGCGCTCAACCGGTAGCGGCCGGGGGCAAGGGCCTTGGCGCCCAGCCTGCCGGAGAAACGCAGGGAGTTGGCGCCGGCGGAACCCCGATCGCTGAAGCTGCCTTTCGCCAGGTAGCGGGTGCAGCGTTTGGCGGTGGCCGGGAGCGAAGCGGAGGGCTTGACGCAACGGCGACCCTGCCTCTCACCGGGGACGGCTCTTTCGACGCTGAACTTCACCGTCGCGGCCTCCGAGAGTCGGTAGGTGACCTTCGTACCTCCGACCGCGCTCACCGTCGGGCCGGAGCTCGCGGCGCGAAAGGCAGCCGGGGTGAGCGAGAGCGCGCTGAGGACCGGGCGGAGATTGACCGGGCCGATCGCGTCGGCGCCGCTGCAATCCTCGTCGACTCCGTTGCCAGGAGCGTCCGAGGCGCCGGGCCGGATCGCCGCATTGCCGTCGTTGCAGTCGCGGTCCAAGGTGTACCCGTCGCCGTCGCGGTCGGGGTAGCCGATCGGGCTGCTGGCAGCCGTGAGCAGCGCCTTCGAGCCGCTCGCGTTGGTTCCGGTCAGGCGGGCGCGGATCGCGTGGCCGCCGTCGGCGACGGTCAGCGTGTAGCTGCGCGCGGTCGCTCCCGCGATCGTCTCGCAGCTCGCCAGCGCTCCGTCCGCGGCGCAGCGCCGCCAGGCGTAGGCGTAGGAGTTCGGTTTCGGGTTGAACCAGCCGTCGCTCGTCGCCGGCGAGCCGGGCCCATCGGCGATCCGCAGCGTGTCGCCGACCAGGGGCGCGGAGAGGTTCGCCGGCGAGAGCGCTTCGAGCGAGGCGGAAAAGCTCTGGTTGTAGCCCGGGAAACCGCTCGGGCCGGCGACGACGGGCGAAGAGACGACGCTCGTGCGGCTGTCCGAGCCCTCGCTGTTGGAGGCGGTGACCACGAGGCGCAGGCGATTGCCGACGTCAGCGGATGCGATCAGGTAGCTCGCCTCGTTCTCACCGGGAATGTCGGCGCACGTCGTCGCTTCGAAGCTGGTGCACCTCTGCCACTGCAAGCCGATCGCGATCGGTCCGCTTCCAGTCCATTCGCCGGGCGTGCCGGAGGCGAAGGCCGCCTCCTGCAGCGAGCCCGAGATTTTCGGACACGCGGCGGTGGTGTTCGAGCCATTGGGTTTGGGGCAGGCGCTGGTCGGGACCTGTGCGGACGCCGAGGCGCAGAACGCCGAGACGAGCAGCGCAGCAGCGAGAAGCCCGACCTGGCTTGGCCGCGTGGTCATCGCGACCAGCCTACCGCGGTCGCGGATCGGCGCTGGAAGCCCGCGGCGATCAGGGCGATTGCGGCAGCTTGGCCGCGCCGCGCTTCGTGACCGGCGCCGACGGCGGCGGCACCACGGGGCCGATGTCGCCGTCGGGGGCCTCGTCGAGGTCGACGATCACCGGCGCGTGATCGCTCGGGCCTTTGCCTTTGCGCGCCTTGCGGTCGACCCAGGCGGCGCGAACCCGGCCGGCGACCGGCGCCGTGGCGAGGATCAGGTCGATCCGCATCCCCAGGTCCCGGTGGAACATCCCGGCCCGGTAGTCCCAGTAGGTGAAGACCCGCTCGTCCGGCCAGCGGTCGCGGACGACGTCGCGCAAGCCCAGCGCCTGCAGCTCGGCCAGGGCGTCCCGCTCGGGCGGCGTCACGTGGGTCTGTCCGGCGTAGGCGGCCGGGTCGAACACGTCCTCGTCGGCCGGGGCGATGTTGACGTCACCGCAGACGACCGCCGCCTCGGGCCCGGCGGCCACCGCGTCGCGCAGCGCGGCCAGCCAGGCCAGCTTGTACTCGTAGTGCTCCGAATCCGGCTCGCGGCCGTTGGGTACGTAGACCGAGTGGACGCGGACCCCGCCGCAGGTGGCCGAGAGCGCGCGGGCCTCCGGATGCGGGAAACCGGGTGCGCCGGCCAGGCCCGGGACGACCTCCTCCAAACCGACGCGAGAGAAGATCGCAACGCCGTTCCAGCTCGGCTCGCCGTGCATGGCCACCTCGTAGCCGCGGTCCGCCAGCTCCTCGCCGAGCAGGGCGAGCAGGGCGTCGTCGGCGAGCTTCGTCTCCTGCAGGCAGACGACGTCCGGGCTGCGCTCGTCCAGCCACGGCAGCAGGCGCGGCAACCGCTGCTTCGCCGAGTTCACGTTCCAGGTGGCGATCCGCATCCAGGCGACCGTACTAACTGAGCTGCGCGCCCTAGCTGCCCCGCAGCACCAGCTGGATCAGACCGACCTCGGGCGGCACCTCTTCCTCGATCCCCAGCTCCGCGAGCTTCTCCTTCGCCAGCCTCGCCACGGTCGCCGCCTCCTCGCGGTCGCCGGACGCTTCGACCAGCGGTGCCAGGGCGCGCAGGGCGAGGGCTTCGCCGAAGAAGTCGTGCCGGCCGCGGAAGCTGGCGAGGGCGCGTTCGAGCAGATCGCGCGCGTCGGCGAGGCGCTGCTGCCTCGTGGCGAGGAGGGCCTGGCCGAAGGCGAGGGGGCCCCAGAGGCCGGGGTCTTCCACGTCGCCGAGCAGCCGGGCGGCTTCCTCGAAGCGGTCGCGGGCAAGTTCGACGTCCTGGCCCGCGACGCCGACGGCGCCGGCGAGGAGGCTCGCGCGGGCGGCTCCGTCGACGTCTGCGGCGCGACGGAAGAGCACGACGGCCTGGTCGAACCGGTTCCCCGCACCCCAGGGGTCGCCCTCGCGGAGATCCAGGACCCCCAGGTGCATGACCAGAGCGGCTCGCTCGGGGTCGCCGATCTCTCCTTCGAGCGCCGACTCGTACATCGAGCGAGCGCGATCGAAATCGCCGCCGTTCTCCGCGATCCGGGCTGAGCTGGCGATCGCCCGGGTCGCCAGCTCGTTGCCCCGCGGCAAGGAGCGGTGCACCTGGTCGTAGAGTGCCGCCGCCTCGTCCTCGCGGCCGCTGGCCACGAGGACGTCTCCCATCAGCAGCGAGGCGATCGCTCTCCCGCCGTCTTCGCCATTCCGCTCGAAGGCCTCCAGCCCCTTCCGGTAGAGATGCTCGGCCTCGTCCAGCCTCGCCTGCGCCTGAGCGACGTTCCCCAGGTTGAGATAGTTGCTCGCGACGGCGCTCCGGTCGTCGATCTCCTGCGCTGCCTCGAGCGCGGCACGAAAGGCCCCCTCCGCGTCTGCGTAGTGCCCCCGGTCGCTGTACAACGCGCCCAGGTTGGCCAGCGCCGTGGCTTCGCCCTGCCTGTCGCCCGCCGCGGCGGCAACCCGCAGCGCATACTCCTGCGCCTCGACGTGGTCGCTCAGCTCGCCGCCGCCCGGCACTCCCCGCGCTCTCTGACGCAGGGTCTCGAGTGCCTTGCTTCTCAGGTGGGCGTCGACCCGCTGGTTTGCCAGCGCGTCGATCCCCTCGGCCGCCAGTCGTTCGCGGGCGAAGCGGCGCACGGGCGAGTGCATGCGGTAGTTGCGTTCTTCGGCCCTCTCGAGCAGGCCGAGCCGCAGCAGCTCGTCCAACCCTTCCTCCACCGCGGGCGAGGTGCCGAGCTCGAGCTCGAGCTCGCTCGGCGTGATCACGTCTTCCATCAGGCTGAGCAGCCCCAACAGAGCCTCCCCCTGCGGCGAGAGCGAGTCGGCCGCCGTCGCGAGGGCGCCGCGCATCGAGTTCGCGCCGAACTCGGGCTCGACGAAGGAGCGTCGCGTCGATTCGTCGCGCAGCTGCCGCAGGACCCGACGGGGGTCGGCCCCTTCGGCGATCAGCGCGCCGAGCAGCCGGATCGTCAACGGCAGGCCACCCGCGGCTTCGACCAGCTCTTCGCAGAGGCCCGGGTCGCTCAGCGCCGGCGAGTCGCCGGCGGACACGCGCAGCAGCTGGAGGGCGGTGGGCATCGGCAGGGGACCGAGCTCGAAATGGGGAATCGGCAGGCCGTCGAGATCGTCGCGCGAGACCAGGATCGCCGCCGAGCCCGGACGCGACGGCAGCAGGTCCCAGACCTGGCCCTCGTCGGCGACGTCGTCCAGGACCAGCAGCCTGCGCTCGGCACCCAGCATCGCCTTCGCCGCCTCGATGCTTTCCGCCGGATCGGCGGACGCGGGCAGCGCGCGCCCGACGTGGGCGAGGATGGCGGTGGCGAGGTCGGCGGCTTCGACCCGCCGCCCGATCTCGTTCTCGCAGCTCAGCCAGATCGGCTCGCCGTCGAAGCGATCGCCCAGCATCGAGGCGAGACGGGCGGCCAGCGACGACTTGCCCGACCCCGCCGGGCCGGTCAGCGCGATCGCGCTCCCGGGGGCCGCGAGGGCGTCGGCCGCACGTTCGAGGACCTCCGTTGCGCCGACGAGCTGCGACGGTGGCAACGACGGCCCCCCGGCTGTTGGATCCATGCTCACAGGCTAGGCGCTCAAGCGGTGGCGAATCCCGGCTCCGACCAGGGCCATTTCGGCGACGCGTACTTGCGGTAGAAGAGGAAGCGGCGGTCGATCAGGCAGACCGACTGGGTGTGCCGGTCGAAGGTCATCACCAGCGGGCTGATCTTCAGCTCCGCCTGGAACATCTCCACGCCACCCAGCGACTGGACCATCTCGGACCGGGCCGGTGGCGCGGCGATGCCGAGCTGGTCGACGGGAACGCCGCGCAGCAGCTCGTCGTCGGGCCTGTCGCAGACCGCTTCGATCGCCGCCTGCATCACCGGTCGCGAGGGCTCGGGCAGCTCGCGGAGGCCGCGCACGTAGGCGTCGGCGAACCCCTGGAAGCGGGGGTGCATGTCGGTCGCGATCCGTTCCCTGCAGCGTTCCAGGGCCGGGCCGGGGGTCAGGTAGACGCGCTTGGCCTGTCGCTCCCGGATCCCCTCCTCCTCGCAGAGCGCTTCGGCCAGCGCCTGCAGCGTGCCGACGTTGCCGTAGGCGTCGGCGACCAGCTCGCGGCGCAGCGGCTGGCTCATCGAGATGTTGAGCGCCTCGGCGCCCTTCTGCAGCACCTCTTCCAGCTCCTCGGCGGTCCAGAGCAGGTGGACGTCGACGATGCGGTGCTCGAGGTCGCCGTTGTAATAGGTGAGCAGGTGCTTCTGGGGCCAGACGCCGATCACGATCGGGTAGACCCGGTAGTCGACCAGCCCCTTGAACAGGAACGCGAACTGGCGGCGGTTGTCCTCGTCGACGTAGTGGAAGTCCTCGATCACCAGGCGCTTCTTCGATTCGCGCAGGATGCGCGCGACCCAGTTGAGATCTCCCTCGCCGCCCCCGATCGGCCTCAGCTCGCGCTTGCTCGAGCGCCTGAACTTGCTGGTGATCCTGCTTTTCAGGCTCGCCTTGACGACGAGCTTGAAGCCGAGGTCTCCCGAGGCGGTGAGGTCGGCGCCGCCCTCCACGTCCCGCGTCGACGACTCGCTGACTTCGACCTTGACGCCGAGCTCACCGAGCGCCTGCCTGAAGATCGACGCCGGCGTCGCCCCCAACTGGCACTGGACCGTGACGCACTCGTCGGCGGGCAGCACGGTCTGCCGCAGCCACGTCTTCCCCTGCTTCGAGTCGCCGTGGATCATGATCAGGCGACCCGTGGACGCCGCCGAGCGCAGGCGGTCGTCGAGGCCGCCGCGATCGACATAGGACAGCGACTTGACCTTCGGCGGTACGCCGAAGGCATCCTCTAGGGACCAGTTCGGTGCCAACCCGCGTTACTTTCGCAGATCGCTCGGGACCAGTTGAGTTTTTAATCCCTGCCTGCCGGTTACGAGGCCGGCCGCGATCTCAGCGCCGTAGCTCCGCGACCTCTTCGAGCCGTCCCAGCTTGTCGGGGTTGCGGATCGCGTAGATCCGGGCGATCCGGCCGCCCTCGATCACGAAGGTGGCTGCCGTGTTGGCTTCCCCGGTCGGGTCGATCCAAGCGGCAAGCGAGCCGTTGACCTGCAGAGTCGTGATCTCGGCGTCCGGCAGGACCGTCGCGAAGCGCGCCAGGAACGTCGCCACCTGCTCGCTGCCTTCGACCGGACGCGGAGCGGCCGGCGCCAAACCGCCCCCGTCGGCGACCGCGACGACGTCGGGGGCGAGCACATCCAGCAGGCCCTGCACGTCGCCGGCGACGAGCGCGGCGACGAACCTCTCCACGAGCTGCTGCTGCTCGCTCGAGCCGACATCCATCCGCGGCCGGCGCGCGGCCACGTGCTCGCGCGCCCGGTGGGCGATCTGCCTGACCGCCGCGGAGGACTTGTCGAGCGCCGCGGCGATCTCCTCGTAGGGCACGTCGAAGACCTCGCGCAGCACGAAGACCGCCCGTTCCGCCGGCCCGAGCGTCTCGAGCACGGTCAGCATCGCGATCGAGACGCTCTCGGCGAGCTCGACGTCCTCGGCGACGTCGGGGCCGGTCAACAGCGGCTCGGGCAACCACTCGCCAACGTAGTCCTCGCGCCGGCGGGCCACCGTGCGCATCCGGTTGAGCGCCTGGCGGGTGACCGTCCGGACCAGATACGCGCGCGGATCGCGCACCTCCACCCTTCCTTCATTGCCGATCCCGTCCCAGCGCAACCACGTCTCCTGCACGACGTCCTCGGCGTCGGCCGCGGAGCCGAGCATCTCGTAGGCGACCGTGAAGAGCAGGCCGCGGTGGGTGACGAAGGGTTCCTCGTTCATGCCGCCGAGCGTACGTCGATGCTCGGCCCGGCGACGCCGGACATCTCTGCCTTCGGGACTCGAGTGTTCCTGGCCATGAATCCTCCTTCTGCTTGCCTTCGGCATGCAGACACCGGCCGGAGGGCGGATGTGACAAAGGGGGCGCGGCGGCGCTCAGCGGCGAACGCGGTAGCGCAGGTGAGCGACGCCGGCGCCGTCGACGATCTGGACCAGCTCCAGCTCGGTGTGGTCGGTGCCGAGGTGCTCGAAGAGCGGCCGGCCCTCGCCGAACAGGACTGGGACCAGGTGGATCTGCAGCTCGTCGAGCACGCCGGCGGCCAGCGCCAGCTGGGCGACGGTCGCCCCGTGGACGAGGACGTTCCGCTCCCCGGCGGCCTCTCTCGCGCGGGCCATCGCGGTCTCGACGTCACCGACGAAGGTGACCAGCGGCCAGCGCGCTTCCTCCTCCTCGTGGCGGTCGCGGCTGAGCACGAAGATCGGCACGCCGTCGTGGTGGTCGCCGCCCCAGAAGCCCGCCGGCTCGATCGTGCCGCGCCCGGCCACCACCGCGCCGGTCGCCATCATCTCGTCGAAGACCTCGCCGTTGGCACCGGAGGGCCGTCGGGGCATTCCCGACTCGTCGCCACCGGCACCCTCGAAGGCCCACTCGTGCAGGCGCTCGCCACCATCGCCGAGGCCGTTGTCAATCGACTCGTTGGGGCCGGCGATGAACCCGTCGAGCGACATCGACATGTAGAGGACCGTCGAGGACATCCGCTCCCTCTACCTATAGAGGATGGGCCGGAGGACGTCTACCAACCCGAGCAGTAGGACTGCGGGAACTTCGTCAGCCAGGGCGGGTTGCCGGTGTTGCCGGTCTGCTGGCGGTTGGCCGGGTTGGCCCCCGACCAGCCGTCTTCGAAGCCGCTGCGGTAGACCTCGAGCAGCCAGACGCCGTTGTCGGCGCCGACCAGGTACCAGCTGAGCCCGTGGTCGCCGATCATCGCGTTCTTCGACCAGACCACGTCGCCGTGTTCGGTGTAACAGACGGTGCTTGCGTTTTCGTAGGTCGTCCAGCGGAAGGCAGCCGGATACAGCGCCTGTGAGGTCGGGTTGAATTCGTGTCCCGCTTCGGTGTAGAGCGGGCTGAAGCCCCACTTGGGCCACAGACCCGCCGAGCCGAGTTCGCCGACCTGCTGGCCGGCCGCCGCGACGGCGCTGTCGATCGGCGAGATGAAGTTGCTGTAGTTGCCGTCCTCGGACATCACCCAGCCACCCGTCGTCGAGGCGTTGCAGCTCGGGCAGTCGTTCGCTTCCGCCGCGGTGAACATGAACATGCTGGCGTTGTTGTCGCAGCCGTCGACGATGCCGAACACGTCCTCGATCAGGCCGAGCAGCGGGATGTCCTCGGTCATCTCCTGGGCGACGTCGGCGCCGATCCTCAGGCCTTCCACCAGTTCCTTCATGCCCTGCGGGTCGGACTGGAAGTCGGGCGAGTCGAAGACCGAGCTGTCGGCGGCGACGAGTGCGCCGTGCGAGGCTCCGCGCGGCAGGTAGCCGAACGGTTCGTAGTTGAAGCCGGCCAGGTTCGACCCCTCTTCGCCGCCGTCGTACATGCACATCACCGGCATCGAGACGTTGTAGATCGGTCCGCCGGTCGCGTTGACCAGGATCAGGAAGATCGAGTTGTCCGCCGAGCTGGCGCGGGCGCCCTTCTTGCGGCTGTGGCTGTAGCGCACGGTCGAGGCCGCGGCACGGTTGTGGTCGGTGATCCCGTCGCGGTTGACGTCGACGAGCAGCTCGGCCTCGACACTGACCAGGCGACCCCGGTCGGACTTCTTGCGCTTGCGCAGCGAGGCCTGGGCCTTCCGCGAGAGCACGATCCGGTAATCGACCTTGTCGCTTTTCAGCCCCAGCCGGCGCCCCTGCTGCGTCTTCTGCACCGTGCCCACGACCACCCCGGTCGACTCGAGCCTGCGCGAGACGACCAGCCGCGCGACGCCGCGGACCCGTGCCTCGACGCCCGGCTTGACGATGTCCGGGTAGCGCACCGAGAAGCGCGCCTCGAGCCTGCCCGAGTCTCCGCGCACCAGGCCGATCGGTCCGATCGCCGGCCGCTTGGAGTTCTGCTCCACGCCGTTGTAGATCGCGCGATCCTTGGCCGGCATGTGCACCGGGCCGCGCTCGGGCGCGGCTGCGGCGCCGGCGGCCAGGATCGCCGAGACCAGGGCGATCGCCGCCCCGACCGTCACGAGAAGTCTCTTCGCGCTGCGCACGCGGGCAAATTCGGCACGCACCGCACGGTTCCTCCGCAAGTCGCCGTGAAGGCGAGCGGGAAGGTCCGTTACCTACCCTCCCCCCAGACGGTCGCAACCAACGAGCGCGGGCCGCCGTGGTCGCGGTGCTCGCAGAGGTAGATGCCCTGCCAGGTGCCCAGGGCGAGCCGGCCATCGTTGACCGGCAAGGTCAGCGATGGCCCGAGCAAAGCCGCCTTGACGTGGGCGGGCATGTCGTCGTCGCCCTCGAGCGTGTGGGTCCAGTACGGGGCGCCTTCGGGGACGGCGCGGTCGAACCAGGCCTCGAAGTCGCGCCGCACCTCCGGCGAGGCGTTCTCGCTCAGCGTCAGCGAGGCCGAGGTGTGCTGGATCAGCAGGTGCAGGATCCCGACCCGCAGCCCGGCCAGCTCGGGCAGCGCCTCGAGCACCTCGGCGCTGACCAGGTGAAAGCCGCGCGGCCGCGGGGAGAGCCGGATCGTCCGCTGCAGCCACATGCGCTGACCGTAGTCGTTACGGTCGCGGCGTGAGCCCGTCGCCCTACCTCGTCCTGCAGCTCAGCGACCTCCACCTTCGCGCCGACCCGGGGGACTCGCTCGCCTCGCTGCGCGCAGCGGTCGAGGCGGTGGGGGCGCTGACCGACCGGCCCGACGCGCTGATCGTCAGCGGCGACCTCAGCGACGACGGCAGCGAGCGCAGCTACGAACAGGCGGCCGAGCTGCTGGCGGAGCTGCGGCTGCCGACCCACGTGCTCCCCGGCAACCACGACGACCGGGCGGCGATGCGCAAGGTCTTCGGGCTCGCCGGGGCTGGGGACGAGCCGATCGACTACTCCGCCGAGCTCGGGCCGCTGCGGCTCGTCGCCCTCGACAGCACCCTGCCGGGCGAAGAACGCGGTGGGCTCAGCGCCGCGACCCTGAGCTGGCTCGACGGCGAGCTCGCCCTCGAGCCGTCTCGCCCGACGCTGCTGGCGCTGCACCACCCACCGTTCGTAACCGCCCTGCCGGCCTTCGACGAGATCTGCCTCAGCGCGGTCGAGCGATCCGGACTGGCCGCCGTGCTCGAGCGCCACCCGCAGGTGCGCCGGGTCGTCTGCGGCCACATCCATCGCACGATCACCGCCGAGCTGGCCGGGCGCGCGGTCCTGGCGATCCCCAGCACTCACCGGCAGGCGCGGCTCGACTTCCGTTCCGAGGACTTCTCGCTCAGCGCCGACCCGGCCGGGTTCGCGCTCCACGCCTGGACCGGCGAGGAGCTCACCTCGCACGTGCAGCCGGTCGACCGGATCAGCGGCGCGGATCCCGCCACATGAGCCAAATCTGGGGCCCCCGGGGGAGCCGTATTACCTCGGTGACACGGAAGCCGAAGCGCGCGTAATAGTCGACGTTTCGTTCCTTCGAGGACTCCAGGTAAGCGGCGACTCCGTCGCGGTCGCAGTGGGCGAGAACCGGCTCGAGCACCCGGGTGCCGAGGCCACGGCCCTGGGCGACGGGATCGGTGCCGAGCGTCGACAGGTACCAGTGCGGCGGCTCCTCCGGGTGCTTGCGCTCGGTGCCGAGCAGGCCGCGGGCAACCAGCGGCGCCCGCGGCAGGAGGCGCGGGCTCAGCATGCAGGCGGTCAGCTCGAGGTCCTGGCGCAGCGTCGTCTTCCAGGCGCCCGGCGGCGCCCAGACCGCGGCGCTCTCGCCGCTCTCGGTCATCCAGACCTCGCCGTGGGGGAGGAAATGGCGCGCGCGCGCGGTGTGGAAGCGCTCCAGCATCCGCCGGCGCGGCGCGGCGCGAGGGCTCGACCAGGCCGCCACCGGGTCGTCGGCGAAGGCCCGCGCCAGCATCTCGCCCAGCACGGGCAGGTCGGCGGTGCGCGCGCGACGCACGCTGTCCCCGTCCGCTCCGCGGATGTGTTCGGCCCCCACCGCCACACCGACAGCTTAGACTCGCCCCCGATGCGGGGCGTGACCGCAACCATCTGCCTGGCCGCCGCCTGCACCGCGGCCGCGCTGCTCGCGCCCGCGGCCGGGGCGGCGGCGCCGGCACAGGTGAAGGTCGGCGTGGCGCGGCTGGCGCACACCCCGAGCGGTCGCTCGTCGCTGCTGATCCCGGTCAGCTACCCGATCGCAATGGCCAACCGCCACACGCGCTTCTCGGTCGGTCTCTACGACCCGAGCGGGCGGCTGCGCTTCGGATCGAGCAGCTCGCCGCTCCTCCACGCCGGCCCGCTGCGCGCCCCCGAGCGCCGCAAACGCTTCGTCTTCGTGCACCGGATCGACCTCGCGCCTCACAACGCCGCGCAGATGGTGCGCGGCAGCACCCTGCGGATCACCGCGCGCGCCCAGCTCGACGGCGATCGCGATGGCGTCTACGAGCTGCACGCAAGGGACGCGCGGACCCAGGCGGTGCCGTCCGCCGGCGGCGGCAACCGGGTCTGCTCGACGCCGGCGAAGCGCTGGATGCGGCCCGGCCGGACGATCGCGGTGACCCTGCCGATCTGCACCGACGAGGTGCGCTGGTCGATCTCCGGGCGACCCCAGGCCGGCAGCGCCCGGCTTCGCGGCCATCGCCTGCTCTACAGCCCGGGGAGGAAGTTCCGTGGCACCGCCTCGATCACGCTCGCCGCTCGGCACAGCGGCGCCGCCGCCTCGATCACGCCGGTCGCCGCGGTCGCCCCGGTCCAGATCGTCGTCAGCGGCGCCGGCAGCCCGGTCGTGCGCGCGATCGGCGACTCGGTCACCGCCGCCTTCGGCTACTACGACGACGGCTCGCAGATGAGTGTCGTGCGCCTCTTCTCCTGTCGGCCGCCGGCGAAGTTCGACGACGCCTGCTCGTCGAACTCGGCGGTGCGCAGCAACACGGTCGAAGACGTCGAATACGCCCCCGACTACGGGCTCTCCAACAACGTCTCCTGGGTCGCCCAGTGGGCGAACGAGCACGGCGTGACCGACTTCAAGAACTTCGCGGTCAGCGGCTCGCGGCCCGAGGACTGGTTCGGCAAAGGGATGTTCGCCCCGACCACCAGGGAACTCGAGGCCGAAGACCCCGATTACGTGCTGCTCACGATCGGCGCCAACCCGATCCTCACCGAAACGCTGTTCGGCATCGACAAGATGGAGTGCGCGATCTGGTCGGACATCTTCGGCAACTACCGCGAATGCGTCGAAGCGGCCTTTGCCAAAGTCAACCTCGCCGAAGACCTCAGGGGCCTCTACTCCGAGCTGGTCGAGAACACCGACGCGCAGATCATCGTCATGCAGTACCACCTCTCGGTCCCGGCGGCCGCGATCGCCTACACGGCCGTGCAGATCGCCGAGACGGCGAAACTGATGAACGCCGAAATCGCCGCCGCGGCCGCCGCGGTCAGCGGCAACCGGATCGAGGTGGTCGCGCCGCCGCACTTCGACGTCGGCATCGACATCTCCCCGGTCTACCCCGCCCAGTACAAGTGCAAGGGGGTCCTCTTCGACTCCCGGGTCGACGGGCCGAGCGTGCAGTCGACGCCCTCGCAGGTCTTCCTGCGCGGCGCCCACCCGTTCGAGTTCTGCGGCGGCCCGGTCAGCGGTCCGCCCTGGGTGATCAGCGGCGACACCGGCGTCCACCCCAGCGCCGCCGGCTACGCGCAGATGGCCTCGCAGGTCCCGGCGCCGGGATAACGCTTCCGATCTTGACGCCCCCAAGGGGGCGCGAAAGTCGGAAGCGCTACTGGCCGGCGAACATCAGCAAGGCGATCACGGTCGTCGCGTCGGTGATCTCGGCGAGCGTCCGCTCGATCTCCGCGCGCGGCAGACGCACGACCTCGATCTGCTCGTCCTCGTCCAGCTCGCCGCTCGCCGCGGAGAGCTCGGTGGCGGCGAAGATCGTCGCCACCTCGCTGAGCACCCCGGGGCTGGTGTGCACCGCCTTCAGCTCGCGCCACTGCGCGGCCGCCAGACCCACCTCCTCGGCGAGCTCGCGCTTGGCGCACTCGAGCGGGTCCTCGCCGGGCTCCAGGGTGCCGGCCGGGATCTCCAACAACCCGTCCGCCTCGACCGCCTCGCGCGGCTGGCGGACCAGGTAGACCGCCTCGTCGTCGTAGGCGAGAATCGCCACCGAGCCCGGGTGCTCGATCACCTGCCGGTCGACCTCGGTCCCGTCGACGCGCCGGTAGCGCTTCACCGAGACGTCGACCGTGTGGCCCTCGTGGACCTTCTCCGAACCGAGCAGCTCCATCGCGCCAATCTAGCCCGCGGAGAACGATTCGAGCTTCGAGCTTCCGGGTATGACCGTGTAGTCGGGGCGCCTTTCCGTGGATCTGCGAGCGATCTGCGGTGGCGCCCCGATTCAACTACTCCGACCAAAGGAGGAAGCATGGCCAGCAGGAGAGAGAGTCGCGGGGGAATCGGCGGGATCTCGCTGGGCGGGATCCTGGTGATCGTCGGCATCGTGCTGATGATCGTCTGGAGCTTCTGGGTGGGCTTGATCATCGCCCTGATCGGGCTGATCGCCTTCGGTGGCTTCGCCAAGGGGAAGTGGTACTGAGCTAGGCTGGCCGCCGATGAGGGAGCTGGTCGTAACCGAGTTCGTCACCCTCGACGGGGTGATGGAGGCGCCGGGTGGCGAGCCCAGCCACCCGCACAGCGGCTGGGTGGCTCCCTACATGTCGAACGACCCGGAGGTCGGGCCGTTCAAACTGAACGAGGTGCTCGAGGCCGAGTGCCACCTGCTCGGCCGCGTCACCTACGAAAGCTTCGCCGGCGCCTGGCCGCAGCGCGAGGGTCCGTTCGCCGAGAAGATCAACGCGATGCCGAAGTACGTGGTCAGCTCGACCCTCGGCGAGCCCGAGTGGGAGAACTCGACCGTGGTCGGCGCCGACGCGGTCCTCGCCGCCGAGGAGCTGAAGGCGGGCGAGGGCGGGCCGATCCTGGTCGCGGGCAGCCGCACGCTCGTCCAGGAGCTGCTCCGCAACGACCTGGTCGACACGCTGCGGCTGATGATCTTCCCGGTCGTGCTCGGCTCCGGCGACCGGCTCTTCCCGGACGACGACCCGCAGATGCATTCGCTGGAGCTGGCGGAGACGAACACCACCCCGAGCGGGGTGCAGGTGAACGTCTTCCGCCAGGCCAGCTAGCTCAGACCCGCTCGATCAGCGTTCCGGTCCCGAGACCGCCGCCGCAGCACATCGTCACCAGGCCGAGCGACTTGTCCGAGCGCTCGAGCTCGTGCAGCAGCGTCGTGGTCAGCCGCGCGCCGGTCGAGCCGAGCGGGTGGCCGATCGCGATCGCGCCGCCGTTGACGTTGACGCGGTCCATGTCCGGGTCGAGCTCGCGCTGCCAGGCCCCGACCACCGAGGCGAACGCCTCGTTGATCTCGACCAGGTCGATGTCGTCGATCCCCATCGAGTTGCGCTCGAGGATCTTGCGGGTCGCCGGGATCGGGCCGGTCAGCATGATCACCGGGTCGACCCCGACCGTGGTCTGGTCGGCGATCCGCGCCCGCGGACGCAGGCCGAGGGCCTCGGCCTTCTCGCGGGTCATCAGCAGCACCGCGGCGGCGCCGTCGGAGACCTGCGAGGAGTTGCCGGCGGTGATTCGGCCGTCCTCCTTGAAGGCCGGCTTCAGCGCCGCGAGCCCCTCGACGGTCGTGTCGGGGCGGATGCCCTGGTCGGTCATGTAGGTGTCGCCGTTGACCGCCATCGGCACCATCTCGCGCTCGAAGCGGCCCTCCTCGGTCGCCCGCGCCGCGCGCTGCTGGGAGCGCAGCGCGATCTCGTCGAGCTCGGAGCGGGGGATCTCCCACTGCTCGGCGATCATCTCGCCGGAGAGGCCCTGCGGGATCAGCGCGTAGCGCTCGAGCAGCTCGGGCGTGAACGGCTGGCCATGCTCGGAGATCACCTGGAAGCCGTCGGCGAAGGAGATGTGGCCCATGTGCTCGACCCCGCAACCGATCGCGACGTCGTGCACGCCGGAGGCGATCAGCGCCGCGGCGAAGTTGACCGACTGCTGGCCGGAGCCGCACTGGCGGTCGACCGTCGTCGCCGGCGTCGTCTCCGGCAGGCCGGCCTCGAGCCAGGCGTTGCGGGCGATGTTGTAGGCCTGCTCGCCGAACTGCTGGACGCAGCCGCCGATCACGTCCTCGACCTCGGCGGGGTCGATCTCGACCCGCTCGAACAGCTCACCGAAGGTCCGTGCCAGGAGCGTCGAGGGGTGGACGTCCTTGTAGTAGCCCTTCTCGGGGTGGCCGCGGCCCACCGGGGTCCGCACCGCCTCGACGATCACGACTTCCCTGCCGTTCTCCAAAAACGGGTTCATCTTTTGGTTCCTTTCGCCTCACTTACCCGCTGTAAGTACGCCACGAAGCTTGGCAGACTGGGGCCGTGCGTCTGCTCGCGATCGTCCACCAGAGCGATGCCGGGCCGGGCGTCTTCGCCGCAGCGATCGGCGCGGCCGGGGGCCAGATCGATACCTGGCTGCCGCCGCAGAGCGCCGAGCCGGCGGCGGACCCGTTCGGCTACGACGGCGTGCTCGTGCTCGGCGGCGCGGTGAACGTCGGCCAGGAGGACGCGCACCCCTGGCTGCGCGGCGAGATCGCCTTGCTCGCCGAGCTGCTCGACGCCGGCCGGCCGCTGCTCGGGCTCTGCCTCGGCGCCCAGCTGCTCGCCACCGCCGCCGGCGCACCGGCGCGGCGGGCGGCGCGCCCGGAGATCGGTTGGCTGCCGGTCGAGCTGACCGCGGACGGCGCCGCGGACCCGCTGCTGGCGCCGCTCGCGCCCGGCTTCGAGGCCTTCCAGTGGCACAGCTACGAGTTCCCGCTCCCGGCCGGCGCCGTGCCGCTGGCCCAGAGCGACGTCTGCCTACAGGCCTGCCGGCTCGGCGAGGCGTCCTGGGCGCTGCAGTTTCATCCGGAGGTGAGCGCCGCCGACGCCGCCCACTGGATCGACGACTACCGCTCCGACCCCGACGCCGTCGCGATCGGCGTCGACCCCGCGGTGCTGGGCCCCGAGACCGCCGCCAAGATCGGCGCCTTCAACGAGCTCGGCCGCGGCATCTGCCGCCGCTGGCTCAAGGCCCTGAGGTGACCAGGCGCAGGGAGCCGTCGAAGCTCTCCTGCTCGCGCAGGTGGCCGTGCTCGGCGTCCCAGGCGCCGGACTCCAGCGCGGCGGCGAGCCGGGCGACGATCTGCTCCTCGACCCCATCGTCGAGCAGCTCCCAGAGCGACTGCGCGGCGCGGACCTCGGGGTCGAGCAGCGCCTCGGGGCGATTCCAGAAGGCCTCGAAGAAGCCGTCGGCGCAATCGGCCGGGGTCGGGATCGGTTCGATCCGGGTGCGGCCGCCGAGCGCCGCGGCGACGTCCTCGACGCGCTTGAAGCGGGGCCGCTCGAGCTCGATCCCGGCGGCGAGGAAGTCGAGCTGCCAGGCGGGCAGGGCGTCGAGGTCGAAGGTGAGGACGACGACCGGGCCGCGGGCGACACGGCGCATCTCCGCCAGTCCCGCCTCCGGCGGCTCCCAGTGGTGGACGGTGATGCAGGCCATCGCCGCGTCGAAGGAGTCGTCCTCGAAGGGCAGCTGCTCGGCCCGCGCGTCGATCGCCGGGGCTGCGCCGGGCGGGCGCTGCCCGCGCATCGTCGCGCTCGGCTCGACCGCCGTGACCTCGCGGTCGGTGGGCTCGTAGGAGCCGGCGCCCGCGCCGACGTTCAGCACCGTCGCCGCGTCGCCCAGGGCAGCGTGGACGCGGGCTTCGATCAGCGGGTCGGCGCGGCGGTGACGGGCGTAGGTGACCCCGTGCCGGTCGTAGTCCACCCGCCGTGACGCCATCGGGCGAACTTAACATGGGGCGCTTGAAGCGCTGTTTGATCCTGCTCCTGCTCGCCCTCAGCCTGCTCGCGGCGGCCGCCGCGCCCGGCGCCGAGCGCGAGCGCGAACCGTTCTTCCCGCGGGCCGGCAACGTCGGCTACGACGCCACCGCCTACAACGCCCGCCTCACTTATCGGCCCGCCTACGACCACCTGGAGGCGACGGCGGAAATCGAGGCGACCGCCCGCCAACGACTGAGCCGGTTCTCGCTCGATCTCTACGGACTCGACGTCACCGCGGTCGGCGTCAACGGCCGCGAAGCGCGCTACTGGCGCGGCCGCGGCAAGCTGAAGATCGAACCGCGCGAGCCGGTCCGCCGCGGCGAAGAATTCCGGATCGTGGTCCGCTACCGCGGGGACCCCCGCACGCTGACCGACCCCGACGGCGGCCACGAGGGCTGGATCGAGACCTACGACGGCGCCCTCGGAGTGGGCGAGCCGCTCGGCACCGCGACCTGGCTGCCCTGCAACAACGTCCCCGCCGACAAGGCGAGCTTCGCGATCGCGCTCGACGTGCCGGCGCGGCTGAAGGCGGTCTCCAACGGTCGCCTGCTCGGGGTCGAAGAGCACGGCGGGCGCAGGACCTACCGCTGGCGCGAAGGCGAACCGATGAGCCCCTACCTGGCGCTGGTCGACATCGGCCGCGGCCAGCTCCGCCATGAGACGATCGCCGGCCTGCCGTCCTGGACCCTGGTCGACCCGCTGCTGGCGAAGAGGTCGTGGCCGGTGCTGTCCCAACTCGGCGAGGTGATCCGCTTCAGCGAAGGGATCTTCGGCCCCTACCCGTTCGCCACCGCCGGTTCGGCGGTCGACTACGCCCCCGGGCTCGGCTACGCGCTGGAGACCCAGAGCCGGCCGATCTACGCCTTCGTGCCCGACCGCACCACGGTCGTCCACGAGACCGCGCACCAGTGGTTCGGCAACTCGGTCGGGCTGAAGCGCTGGCCCAACATCTGGCTCAACGAGGGCTTCGCGACCTGGACCCAGTGGTACTACGCCGAGCACCACGGCGGCCGCAGCGCCCGCGCGACCTTCCGCGCTCTCTACCGCGTCCCGGCCAGCAACACGGCGCTCTGGGAACCGCCCTCCGGCCACCCCGGCACGGCGCTGAACCTGTTCGCCACCTCGACCTACGTGCGCGGGGCGATGGCCCTGGAGGCGCTGCGGATCAAGGTCGGCACCAAGCCGATGCTGCGCACCCTGCGCCGCTGGGCGAGCGAGCACTTCCAGGCCAGCGCCACGATCGAGCAGTTCATCGCCCTCGCCGAGGAAGTCACCGGCGAGGATCTCGGTCCGCTCTTCCAGCGCTGGCTCTACGAGCGCGGCAAGCCCTGACGCGAGCGGGCTAGTCGACCTGGCCCGGCGTCAGGTAGGCGCCGGAGAGACCGCCGTCGACCATGAAGGTGCTGGCGGTGACGAAGGAGGAGTCGTCGCTGGCGAGGAAGAGTGCCGCCCGGGCGATCTCCTCGGGCTCGCCGAAGCGGCCCATCGGGATGTGGACGAGCCGCTTCGCCGCCCGCTCGGGATCCTTGGCGAAGAGCTCCTTGAGCAGCGGCGTGTTGACCGGGCCCGGGCAGAGCGCGTTGACGCGCACGCCGCGGTCGGCGAACTCGACCCCGAGCTCGCGCGAGAGCGAGAGCACCGCCCCCTTCGAGGCGGTGTAGGAGATCTGCGAGACGGCGGCGCCGACCGTGGCCACGAACGAGGCGACGTTGATCACCGAGCCGCCCCCGGCCGCGAGCAGGTGCGGGATGCCGTGCTTGCAGCAGAGGAAGACGCTGCGCAGGTTGACGTCCTGGACCCGCTGCCACGCCTCGAGCTCGGTCTCGAGCACCGAGCTGTCGTCGGTCGGGTTGATCCCGGCGTTGTTCATCAGCACGTCGACGCGGCCGAACTCCTCGCCGATCCGCGCGAAGGCGGCGGTGACCTGAGCCTCGTCGGAGACGTCTGCCTCGATCGTCGTCTCGCCCTCGGCCGCGGCGACGTCTAGGTCGATCCCGACCACGCGCGCGCCCTGCGCGGCGAACAGCCGCGCCGACTCGGCGCCGATCCCGCTGGCGGTGCCGGTGACGACGCAGACCTTGCCCTCGAGTCGTGCGGACATCGCTCAGCCCTCCGTGGTCGCGTAGTAGACGTTCTTCACGTCGGTGTAGTGCTCGAGCGCGTCGGGGCCGAGCTCGCGGCCGACCCCCGACTGCTTGAAGCCGCCGAACGGGGTCGAGACCCGCACCGAGGTGTTCGAGTTGATCGAGAGCACGCCGGCTTCGACGCCGCGCGCGACCCGCAGCGCGCGAGCGCCGTCGCGGGTCCAGATCGAGCCCGAGAGGCCGTAGATCGTCTCGTTGGCGAGGTCGATCGCCTCGGCCTCGTCGGCGAACGGGACAACGCAGGCGACCGGACCGAAGATCTCCTCGCGGGCGGCGCGCTCGTCGTTGGCGACCGGCGCCAGCACGGTCGGCGCGAACCAGTAGCCGGGTCCGTCCGGAGCCGAGCCGCGGATCGCCACCGCCGCGCCGTCGGGGACGAAGGAGGCGACCGCCTCGCGCTGTCCGGCCGAGATCAGCGGGCCCATCTGGGTCCCTTCCTCGAGCGGGTCGCCGACCCGCAGAGCTTCCACGTGCGGCGCCAACGCGGCAAGGAAATCGTCCAGCACGGAGCGCTCGACCAAGATCCGCGAGCGCGCGCAGCAGTCCTGGCCGGCGTTGCCGAAGACCGCCCCGGGTGCCGCCGCGGCGGCCGCGTCGATATCCGCGTCGGCGAAGACGACGTTGGCGGACTTGCCGCCCAGCTCCAGGGTGACCCGCTTGATCGTCTGCGCCGCCCCGGCGGCGATCCCGCGGCCGACCTCGGTCGAGCCGGTGAAGGCGACCTTGGCGACGTCGGGGTGCTCGACCAGGCGGGCACCGCAGACGCTGCCCGGCCCGGCGACGACGTTCAACACGCCGTCGGGCAGGCCGGCCTCGAGCGCGATCCGCTCCAGCTCGAGCGCGCTCAGCGGGGTCAGCTCGGCCGGCTTCAAGACGATCGTGTTGCCGGCCGCCAGCGCCGGCGCGACCTTCCAGGCGGCGATCGTCAGCGGGAAGTTCCAGGGCACGATCAGGCCGACGACACCGAGCGGCTCGCGGAAGGTCATGTCGACGCCGCCGGCGACCGGGATCGTCTGGCCGAGCAGCCGCTCCGGCGCGCCGGCGTAGTAGCGGAAGGTCTCGACCACCATGCCGATCTCGCCGCGCGCGTCGCCGATCGGCTTGCCGGCGTTGCGCGCCTCGAGCACGGCGAGCTGCTCCAGCTCGGCCTCCAACGCGTCGGCGAGGCCGCGCAGCAGCGCCGCGCGGTCCGCCGGGGCGACCGCCCGCCAGGCTCCGAACGCCGCCTTCGCCCGCGCCACCGCGGCGTCGACCTCCTCCACCCCGGCGCGCGGGACCTCGGCCATCACCTGCTCGGTCGCCGGCTCGATCACCTCAATCGCGCCCATCACTCGCCCTCCATTGGCGCGTTGGTCGCTATATCAGCGACTTTCGCGCCACGCGCCGCCTCGACCAGGGCCGCGATCAGCTGCGAGTCGGGGTCCTCCTCCGGGTGCCAGACAACGCCGAGGGCGAAGCGCTTCTCGGGCAGCTCGATCGCCTCGATCAGGTCGTCGTCGACCGACCAGCCGCTCACCCGCAGCCCCTCGCCGACCTGCTCGACCCCCTGATGGTGGTGCGACCAGACGACGAAGCCCTCGATCCCGGCGGCGCGACAGGCGAGCGAGTCCGGCGCCAGGCGCACGTGATGCTCGCCGAAGGTCCCGCCGACGGCGCGGTGGACTTCGTTGCCCACCGAGTCCGGCAGGTGCTGGTCGAGCGTGCCGCCGAGCGCGACGTTGAGCAGCTGCATCCCCCGGCAGATCCCCAGCAGCGGCATGTCGCGCTCCAGTGCCCGCTGCACCAGCGCGATCTCGGTGCGGTCGCGCTCCGGCCAGGTCCCCAGCGTCGCCGGGTGCGTCTCGGCGCCGTAGCTGGCCGGATCGATGTCGGCGCCGCCGGCCAGCATCAGCCCGTCGACGCGGTCGAGCAGCAGGTCGGGATCCTCGGCCACCGCCTCGCCGGGGGGAAGGACCAGGGCCAGCCCGCCGGCCCGCTGCACGGCGGTCACGTAGGTGCGCGGCGCCAGGGTCACCTCGTAGCGGTCCCAGACCCCCCAGGAGACCCGCTCGATCGCGGCGCAGATGCCGATCACCGGCGGCGAAGAAGGCCCGCCCGACATCAATGTTCGTCTCCAAATCGCCCCGGATTCGAATAACCGGAAGTCACCGTGTCGATTTGGAGACTCACAGTCGCTCGAAGCCCCGGAAGCGCTCCCAGTCGGTGACGGCCGCCTCGAAGGCGTCGATCTCGACGCCGGCACGGTTCACGTAGTGGTCGACGACCTCTTGACCGAAGGCCGCGGCGACCATCTCGCTGCCGGCGAAGGCGTCGCGCGCGTCGTAGATGTTGTGGGGAACGCGGGGCTTGTCGGATTTGTAGGCGTCGCCCTCGAAGACGGGCTCCAGCGCCAGCTCGTTCTCGATCCCGTGCAGACCGGCGGCGATCAGCGCGCTCAGCGCCAGGTAGGGGTTGACGTCGGCGCCGGGCAGGCGGTTCTCGACCCGCAACCCCTCGCCGTGGCCGACGACGCGCAGCGAGCAGGTGCGGTTGTCCTTGCCCCAGGCGATCGCGGTCGGCGCGAAGGAGCCGAGCGCGAAGCGTTTGTAGGAGTTGACGTGCGGCGCGTAGAGCAGGGTCAGCTCCTTCATGCAGGCCAGCTGGCCGGCGACGAAGTGCTCGAACAGAGCTTGGTCGGCGGCGAACGCGTTGGCGCCGTCCTCCCCCGCCAGCGAGCAGTGGATATGGCACGAGTTGCCCTCGCGCTCGTTGAACTTGGCCATAAAGGTGATCGCGTGCCCCTCCTGGGCGGCGATCTCCTTGGCGCCGTTCTTGTAGATCGCGTGGTTGTCGGCGCTGCGCAGCGCCTCCTCGTAGCGGAAGTTGATCTCGTGCTGGCCGAGGTTGCACTCGCCCTTGGAGTTCTCCACCGCCATCCCGGCCGCCGACATCTCGTTGCGGATCCGGCGGATCAGCGGCTCGACCCGGGCGGTGCCGAGCAGCGAGTAGTCGATGTTGTAGAGGTTGGCCGGCTCGAGCTCGTGGAAGCCCTTCTTCCAGGCCTCCTCGTAGGTGTCGCGGAAGACGATGAACTCGAGCTCGGTGGCGGCGTTGGCGCTCCACCCGCGCTCGGCCAGCCGGGCCAGCTGGCGGCGCAGGATCTGGCGCGGCGAGGCGAGCACCTCGCGCCCGTCGGCCCACTGCAGGTCGGCCATCACCAGCGCCGTCCCCGGCAGCCACGGGACCGGCCGCAGCGTCGCCATGTCCGGGACCATCTCGAAGTCGCCGTAGCCGGTGTCCCAGGAGGACATCGCGTAGCCGCCGACCGTCTCCATGTCGACGTCGACGGCGAGCAGGTAGTTGCAGCCCTCGGCGCCGTGCGCGACGACGTCGTCGAGGAAGTGGGCCGCGGTCAGCCGCTTGCCCTGCAGCCGCCCCTCCATGTCGGCGATCGCCAGGAGCACGGTGTCGACCGCGCCCTCGGCAACCGCTTTCCTCAGTTCGTCGAGCGTCACGCCGCGAACGTTACGCCGTCGCGCCTATGGAGCCGACGGTCCGACCGCCGGCGGCTCGCCGATCTCCTCCTCGAGCTCGACCTCCCTCACCTGGCCGGTGAAGTGCTTGTGCGCACTGACCTTCCAGGCGATCGCCGCGAGCAGGATCACCAAGCCGACCGTGACCGGCGCGTAGTTCAGCGACTCCCATTCGAACTGGTCGTTCCACGGCACCGCGAACGGCGTGAACGGCAGGCAGAAGATGATCGTGATGAAGATGACCCAGACGGTCGCGAACGAGTTCATCCACTTGTACTTCCTGCCGTTCGTCCACGGTCCCGGCTGGAACGCGTCGCCCATCCGCCAGCGCAGGTAGATCGGGATCACGTAGGCGATGTAGAGGCCGATCACGCAGACCGAGACGACCGCGAAGAACGCCCACGGCACGCCTTCGCCGGTGCCCTCGAGCGCCGGCAGGGTGATGATCAGCGCCGCCGCCGCCATCGTCAGCACGGCGTTGCGCGGCACTTTCAGCTCGTTGACCTTGGAGATCACTTTCGAGGTCCGTTTGCCGAAGCCCTCGTCGCGCGAGAAGGCGTAACACATGCGCGAGGCGCTGGTCAGGCAGGCGGCGCCGCAGAACAGCTGGCCGACCGTGGAGATGATCATCACCAGCTTGGTCCAGCCAGAGCCGAGCGCGCTTTCGAAGATCGACGGCGAGAAGCCGGCCGCTTCGTTGACCGCGTCGACGTCGGTCGCCGCGAAGGTGATCGCGAGCAGCACGATCCAACCGATCACCGCCGAGTAGAAGATCGAGCGCCAGACGCCCTTGGCCGCCGCCATCTCGGCGTCGTGCGTCTCCTCGGATATGTGCGCCGAGGCGTCGAACCCGGTGATCGTGTACTGGGTCAGCAGAAAGCCCAGCGGCAGGATGTAGAACCAGTACATGCCGTCGCTGAAGCCGCTGTTGTTGATCCGTTCGGTGAAGACGAAGTCGAAGCTCTGGTGCGTGTCGGGCACGAACGCCAGCACCCCGACGATCACCGCGACGCCGATCACGTGCCACCAGACCGAGACGCTGTTGACGGTCGACAACAGGTGCGTTCGTTTGACGTTGACGAGCGTGTGTAAGCAGAGGATCAGGAAGAAGAGCAGGAAGGCCTCCTGCAGGACGTGCGAGCTGTCGCCGAAGTTGATCCCGAAGATGTCGACTCCGTAGAGGCCGAGGATCACGTTGAGGAAGGTCGCGCAGGCGTAGTCGACCGAGGCGACGACGGCGGCGAGGCCGATCAGGTTGAACCAGCCGGTGAACCAGGCCCAGACCGGCCCGCCGAGCTTGCCGGCCCACCAGTAGATGCCGCCCGCGGTCGGGTAGGCGGAGACCAGCTCGGAGAGGCAGAAGCCGATGATCAGGATCGGGATCGAGATCAGCGGCCAGCCCCAGGAGATCGCGATCGGGCCGCCGTTGTTCCAGGCCTGCCCGTAGGTCGTGAAGCAACCGGCGAGGATCGAGATGATCGTGAACGAGATCGCGAAATTGGAGAAGCCGCTCCAAGCTCGGTTCAGCGACTGTTTGTAACCGAGTTCCGCGAGGCGTTTCTCGTCACTTCCCGGGGACGAAACACTGCTCTCCATGGCGCCTCTCTTCCTGAACGTCGACCTTGCGGTAAAAGGTGTGCTGAGCCGACCTAACGACTCCGGGCGAGCCTAGACTGGCCGTGAGACTCGTGTCAATCCCCACATCTAGAAATTTCTCCGCAATCTCTGGGCCGTGCTGTCGGAAGCCACCGACCGACTGATCGCGCAGCTCGGCCCGCTCGAAGGGGAGCCGACGCCGCTCGAGGGCGGGATCACCAACCGCAACTTCCGCGCGCGCTTCGGCGGGACCGAGGTGGTCGTGCGGATGCCCGGCAAGGACACCGAGCTGCTCGGCATCGACCGGCGCGGCGAGGCCGAGGCGAACCGCTGCGCCGCGGCGGCCGGCGTCGCTCCCGAGGTGATCGCGCTGCTCGACGAGCCGCCCTGTCTGATCACCCGCTTCATCGAGGGCAGGGCGGCGGAGGCCGCCGAGCTGTGCGACCCCGCGGCGCTGACCGAGGTCGCCGCGGCGCTGCGCGCAGTGCACGCCTGCCCACCGGTCGAGCCGACCTTCTCCGCCTTTCGGATCGTCGAGGACTACGCCGCCAAGGCGGTCGCCCGCGGCGCGACCGTGCCCGCCGCCTACGAGCGCTCCCACCCAACCGCGGCGCGGGTCGAGGCCGCCCTGGGTCAGCGCCCGCAGGAACCGGCGCTCTGCCACAACGACCTGCTGGCGGCCAACTTCCTGCGCTCCGCCGGCGGCCTGCGGATCGTCGACTGGGAGTATGCGGGGATGGGGGACCGCCGCTTCGACCTCGGCAACTTCGCGGTCAACAACGAGCTCGGCGGCGCCGAAGAGGAAGCGCTGCTGCTCGCCTACCTGGGTGAGCCGCCGAGCGCAGCCGAGCTCGCCGCGCTGCGCCTGATGCGCTTCATGTCCGACTTCCGCGAGGCGATGTGGGCGGTCCTGCAGGGCACGCTCTCCGACCTCGAGTTCGACTTCGGCGCCTACGCCGAGAAGCACTTCGAGCGGCTCGCCGAGGCGGAAGCCGAGCCGCGCTTCGCGCTCCTGCTGGAGGAGGCCGGCGGTGCCGCGAGCTGAGCTGCCCGAGGCGGCCCGCTGCGTGATCGTCGGCGGCGGCGTCGGCGGCACCTCGCTCGCCTACCACCTGGCGAAACTGGGCTGGGACGACGTCGTCCTGCTCGAGCGCTCCCAACTCACCTCCGGTTCGACCTTCCACTCCGCCGGGCTGGTCGGGCAGCTGCGCGGCTCGGTCTCGCTGACCAAGATGATGATGCACTCGGTCGAGCTCTACCGGCGGCTCGGCGAGGAGTCGGAGTTCGACCCGGGCTGGACCGAGTGCGGCGGGATCCGGCTCGCCTCCAGCGAGCAGAGGATGGAGGAGTTGCGCCGTCAGGCCGGCTGGGCGAAGACCTTCGGGCTGCCGCTCGAGCTGATCTCCGCCGACGAGGCCCAGGGGCTGTTCCCGCTGATGTCGACTGAGGGCGTGCTCGGCGCCGCCTGGCTGCCGACCGACGGCTACCTCGACCCCTCGCAGCTGACCTACGCGCTCGCCGACGGCGCTCGCCGGGGCGGCTGCCGGATCCACACCAACACCCGCGTGACCGGGATCGAGGTGCGCGACGGTCGCGTGCGCGGAGTGCACACCGACAAGGGCGACGTCGAGGCCGAGGTCGTGGTCGACGCGGGCGGGATGTACGCGGCCGAGATCGGTCGCATGGCCGGCGTGCGCGTGCCGCTGATCCCGATGTCCCACCAGTACCTGGTCACGCAGCCGCTCGACGCGGTGGCGCAGGCCCGCAACGCGAGCGGGGAGCGGCGCAGCCTGCCCACCCTGCGCGACCCGGACCTGCTCGTCTACTACCGCGAGGACGGCGACGGGCTGGTGATGGGCGGCTACGAGCGCCAGAGCGAACCCGCCTTCCTGCCCGGCGGCGCGACCCGGGTCGAGGCGATCCCCGCCGACTTCAACGGCCGCCTGCTCGAAGAGGAGTGGGACCGCTTCGAGGAGATCACCGAGAACTCGAAGCGGCGCGTGCCGGCGATGAACGAGATCACCGTGACCAAACTGATCAACGGTCCCGAGGCGTTCACCCCGGACAACGAGTTCTGCCTCGGCGAGAGCGAGATCGCCGGCTTCTTCGTCTGCGCCGGCTTCTGCGCCCACGGCCTGGCCGGAGCCGGCGGGGTCGGCAAAGTCGTCGCCGAGTGGATCGCCGAGGGCGAACCCAGCCTCGACCTCTGGCGCATGGACATCCGCCGCTTCGGCGCCCAGTACCGCTCGCCCGCCTACACGCACGCGCGCACGGTCGAGAACTACGAGACCTACTACGACATCCACTACCCCAACGAGGAGCGCCAGGCCGGGCGACCGCTGCGGGTGACGCCGGTCAATGCCTGGCACCGCGAGCACGGCGCCAGCTTCGGCGAGAAGTCCGGCTGGGAGCGGGTCAACTGGTACGACTCGAACGCCGCCGCCGGCGAGGAGTCGCTGCGCCCGCGCGGCTGGGCCGGCGAGAACTGGTCGCCGGCGATCGGCGCCGAGCACCGCGCCACCCGCGAGGCGGTGGGGCTGTTCGACGAGTCCTCGTTCGCGAAGCTGGAGATCTCCGGCCCGGGCGCGGCCGCCTACCTGGAAGGACTCTGCGACAACCGCGTCGCCCGCGCGGTCGGCCAGATCACCTACACGCAGATGCTCAACCGGCGCGGCGGCATCGAGTGCGACTTCACGGTCGCGCGGCTCGGCGAGGACCGCTTCTCGATCGTCACGGGCACGGCCTTCGGCAACCACGACCGCGAGTGGATGCGCCGCCACCTGCCCGCCGGCGGCGGCGTCCACCTCGCCGACGTGACCTCGCAGTTCGCCTGCTTCGGAATCTGGGGGCCGGCCGCGCGCGAGGTGCTCGCCCCGCTCACCCCCCAGGACCTCGGCAACGACGCCTTCCCCTACATGACGCTGCGCGAGACCACGGTCGGCCACGTGCCGGTGCGCGTCCTGCGCGTCACCTACGTCGGCGAGCTCGGCTGGGAGCTCTACTGCCCGACCGAGTACGGGCTGGGGCTGTGGCGGGCGCTCTGGGAGGCGGGTGGGCCGCACGGCATCGTCGCCGGCGGCTACCGGGCGATCGACTCGCTGCGCCTCGAGAAGGGCTACCGCGTCTGGGGTGCCGACATCACCCCGGACGAGACCCCGGACGAGGGCGGCGTCGGCTTCTGCGTGAAGCTCGACAAGGAGGGCGGCTTCGTCGGTCGCGAGGCCCTGGTCGAGGCCGGGGAGAACGGCCCCCGCACCAAGCTCTGCTGCATCGCCCTCGAGGACCCAAGCTCGATCGCGTTGGGCAACGAGCCGGTCCGGGTGGGCGGCGAGATCCGTGGCCGCGTCACCACCGGCGGCTACGGCTACACGGTCGGGCGCTCGATCGCCTACGCCTACCTGCCGCCGGACTCGGCGGAGGCGGGGACCGCGGTCGAGGTGGAGATCTTCGGCCGCTGGGTCGCCGGCGAGCTCAGCTCCGAGCCGCTCTTGGACCCCAAGGGAAGCCGCATCCGCGCCTGAGGGGGCAGCAGCCCGGCGAGGATGTGCTCGGTGCCCTCGATGTGCTCGCGCATCAGCTTCACCGCGCGCGGCCCGTCGCTCTTGCGCAGCGCCTTGACCAGGCGGCGGTGCTGCTCGTTGGAGCGCTCCAGCACCTCCGGCGGGTGGGCGATCAGCGCGATCAGGTCGCTCATCTGTCCCTGCACCTCAGTCATCGCGCCGAGCAGCCGCGGCGAGTGCGCAGCCTCGGCGATCGCGATGTGGAAGCGCACGTCGGCGCGGCGGTACTCCTCGAAGTCGTCGGCCACCTCGGTCATCCGCTCGACCAGCTCCTCCAGGCGCGGCAGCTCCTCCTCCTCGACGCGCTCGGCGGCGAGCAGGGCGGCGCCGCACTCGACCGCCACGCGGTAGTCGAGCACCGCCCAGGCGCCCTGGTCGAGCGGCTCGTCGTCGCGCTCGGCCAGCGGCGGCTGCTCGGCGACGAAGGTGCCGCCCTTGCGCCCCCGCAGGGAGACCAGGTGGCCGCTCTGCACCAGCGTGGTCAACGCCTGGCGCAGGGTCGAGCGCGAGATCCGCAGCTCGCGCGCCAGCTCGCGCTCGGGCGGCAGCTGGCTGCCCGGCGCCAGCAGGCCGAGCCGGATCGCCGTACCCAGCCGCTCCACCGTCTCCTCGAAGGTGCTCGGCGGGCGGACCGGCATGAACACGGCCTCGAGGGCAGGGTCGCGCTGCATGTCCACACCGTAGCGCCGAGCCGGCCGGCCCGCCGTTGTGAGGAGGTTCAGTTGCCCTGTTCGAAGGTGTGGCGGTAGAGGGTGCTTTCGCCGGGGCCGTAGATCGACTGCATCGGGCTCTGCTGGGTGCAGCCCGGGGCGGGCACGGTGGCGGTTCCGTCCTGTCCGGCGAAGGCGTATTCCTTGATCCGTTTGAAGAAGCTTTCGGCCGCTTCTTTGTTCAGTTTTTCGAGTTCTTCCGGCGGGATGTCGGCGCCATTTTTTTTCAGGGTGGAGCCGGCGCGGTTCGTCCGTTCCATGAACGCCGGGTCGCTGGCCGTTTCCGGATCGAGGGTCGCGGTGATGCCCGAGCTGCACTGGCGGACGTCGAACCCGGGCAGCCCGGCGAGCAGGCCTTCGGCCCATTTCGGCGGGCTGTAGGCGCTGTTGCGGTTGATCGTCAGTCGGTTCGCGTAGGCGGCGTAGGTTTCCGGGTTGATCGGTCCCATCGCCCGCAGGAACTGCGGGTGGTCGCCGTTTTTCAGGGTTTCGGTCAGCCTCACGTTCGCCGACGCGGCGATGTTGGCGAAGAACGAGGTGAACTCCTGTTTGTAGAGCTTCAGCCCGGTGAACAGCGGGTTGAGGTTGCGCAGGAACGGATCGGACGCGCGCAGCAGCGGCGGGAAGTCGTCGCGGAACAGCTTGCGGCCGGCGGCGAAGCCCTTCGGGGCGCGGTCGATCACCGGCATCAGGCCTTCGAAGAAGCCCTTCGCTTCCGGCGCCAGCCTGGAGAAGGCGATCAGCGTCGGCGAGAGCTCTTCGGCGGCCGGGACGAGCTGGCGCATCAGCGGCGTGGTGTTTTCGGAGAACTCGCGCAGCCGGGCGACGGTCAGCTTCGACTCGTCGAGGAAGGTCGGGAAGGCACGGAAGAGCGCTTCGATGTCGCGGTCGCGGCGGGCGGTGGTCTGGAACACCGCGTTCGAGCTTTGGATCAGGTCACCGAGCTCGCCGCCCCGGCCGCGCAGCGCGGTGAAGGTCTTGGCGCCGTTGCTGAACAGCTTGCCGACGGCGAGGCGCTGGGTGTCGAGGGTGCGGAAGAGGCGGTCGAACTCGGTGAAGGTCGGTTCGAACTGGCCGAAGGCGTAGGAGAGCGCCTCGCCCTGGCCGTTGATCGCGACCGCGGCTTCCTGCATCCAGGTCCGGAAGGCCGCCTGGGTTTCGGGATCGAAGGTGCGGAAGATCTCGTCGAGCTGGACCGATTCGGCGACGTTGGCCTCGGGCAGCGTGCCGCCGTCGTCGAGCTCGGGCCCCGCGCTGTCGCCGGGCGTCAGTTCGATGTAGGTCTCGCCGAGCAGGGTCTTGGTGCGCAGGATCGCCCGGGTCGACTCCGGCAGCGGCGCGTACTTGTCTTCGATGTCGACCGTCGCCATCGCCTGGCGGCCGTTGGGAGCGAGCGCGATGCCCTGGACTTTGCCGACGTTGACCCCGGAGATCCGCACGTCGGACTGTTCGGCCAGCTGCGTCGCCTCGTTGAAGGGCACCTTCAGCTGGTAGGGCTTCGCCCGGAACGGGGTCGGGCCGCCGAAGGTGACCCAGAGGAAGAGCAGGATCCCGAAGCAGGACAGCGCGAAGCCGACGATCACGAGCAGCTGCGTGGTGCTGGGCGCGCGCTTGCTCATTTCGCCGGCGCTTCCACGACTTCACAGAAGCCGGTTTCGGAGAAGTCGACGGGAATTTCGTCGAAGCGGGGGATGTTCGCCGTCTGCAGCAGCGTTTTGACGAACGGCTGGACCGGGGCGACCGCTCCGTAGGCGAGCGCCGAGCCGGTGCAGGTGACCAGGACCAGCCCGCGCAGCAGCGGGCCGCCCGAGTCCTGCAGGTTGAAGGAGGTGTTGAAGTTGTGGTTCAGCCAGGGCAGGTAGAAGAGGACGCTTTCCTTGCCCTTCGGCTTGTAGGCGAGCTCGTTGAGGAAGCTGTTGAAGCCGCCCAGCGCGTTGCCGAAGCCGCGCACCGTCTTGCTCAGCGGCGTGGCTCCTTCGGCGGCGTGGGTCAGCACCGGCCGGACCTGGCGGGTGAAGGGCCGGATCTGGTCGCGGATCGGCGCGGTCGTCTGGGCGAACATCTCTTCCGTCGCCTGGAAGGCCGGCTGCAGCGCCTGCGCCTGCGGGATCAGGCCGGTCAGCGCCGGGTAGGCCGCCTGCGAGAAGCGGGTCGAGCTGGCCAGCCCCGACTTGGCCGCCCGCAGCGTCGCCGGGAACTCGACCAGCGCCTGCTGGATCGAGTCCTGCTGGTTGGCGAAGTTGCCGAGCGCCGCGTCGGAGGAGGTGACGAAGCGCTTGATCTCGGCGTCGTGGCGGGCGAGCTCGGTGGTCAGCTCGCCGAAGTTGTGGATCACGTTGGCGAGCGCGACGTGCCGGGCCGCCACAGCTTTGTTCAGCTTCGCGTTGTAGCGGACGAACGGTTCGAAACGGCGGAAGGCGTTGCCGAGCTGCTTGCCGCGGCCGCCGATCCCCTGGGCGCCGCCGGCGACGAGCAGCTGGATGTACTGGCGGGTGTCGCCGTCGAGCGTCGCCAGGAACGAGTCGAGGTTGGTGTTCGGTTCGGTCTGGGCGAGGGTGAAGTGGGCGCCGTCCTCGATCGACTTCGGGCCGCTGCCCGGGTCGACCTCGACGATCATGTCGTTGAGCCCGGTTTTCGGCCGCAACAGGAACTGGGCGTTGGGGTGGATCAGCTCCATGTACTTGGGCTGGATGTCCATGCCGACGACGGCGTGGCCGTCTTCGAGCATCACCGAGGTGACCTTGCCGATTTCGACCCCGGCGATGTCGACCGACTGGCCCTGCCCGGGCGTGACCGCCTGCGCGGTCGAGAACTCGGCCGAGATCTGCTCGAATTCTTCGCCGACCAGGGGCAGCCACGAGGGCAGCGAGGCCTTCTGCTGGGTGAAGATCCCGAGCATCATCGCGATCCCGGCGATCGCCAGGACGATGATCGCGATCGTGTCCTTGCGGTGGCCGCGGGCCTGGCGCGAGAGCCACGCCCGGAAGTGCTTCCAGCGGCTGACTTCGGGGGCGCGGCCGCTCATTTGCCCACCTCCGCGACCGACGGGGTCGGCGCGCCGACCTGGGCCAGCGAGGACCCGTTCAGGTCCGGGACGGGGTTCGAGTCACAGCGGACGTCGGGCTTCAATGGCGGCATCCCCGCCAGCTGCGGCTGCACGCCGATCGGGTTGGCGACGCTGTTCGCGTAGGCGATCTGGTCGCTGAGCGTGGCCGGGTTGCCCTGCGGGTTGGTGGAGCCGAGCAGGAGGTTGCCGCCGCCGGCCTGGGCGCGGACGTAGGGACCGTTGCCGTCGAAGTTCTGCGCCGCGCCGGCGAAGTTCGTCAGCGTGTAGAGGAACTCGCGGTAGTTGGGCCCGCCGGTGCTGAAGCGGTCGTTGATCACCTGGTTCGCGGTCGGCACCAGGACCTTCGTGGTGCAGAGGCTGAGCCGGTTCAGCTGCGGCAGCGCCACCGCCTTGCCGGCCTGGGCGGCGCCGGCGAGGCCCGGCGTCGATTCGGCCAGCAGCTTGGCGACGCCGCCCGCCTCTTTGCCGGAGAGCAGCGGCCGCACCTGGGCGAGCCACGGTTTCGAGGCGCTGATCAGGCCCGGCAGCTCGGCGACCGCCGGGGTGAACACCATCGCCCAGGTACGCAGCGGCGGCAGCGTGCGGTTGAGGCTGACCAGCGAGGTCTTGGTGACCTTCAGGGTCGGGGCGAGCAGGTTGACCGTGGTCGAGAGGTTGGCCGACTGGGTCGCCAGCGCGCCGGTGAAGACGTTGAAGTTGTCGATCAGGCCCTGCAGGTCGTCGCGGCGGCTGGCGAAGGCGCCGAAGGTGCGGCCCGCCCCCGCGACCAGGCGGGAGAGGTCGCCGGGCCGCGTGCCGAGCAGCGCGTTGGCGACCTGCGACCCGTAGCGGCCGGCGTCGGCGCCGTATTTGAAGACGTTGTTGAGCGCTTCGGCGCCGGTCTTGCCCCTCACCTCCGGCACCTGGGTGGCGTCTTCGGCGGCCGTCGGCTCGTTGGTGAAGGCGGTGCCGATGCCCTCGAGCACGCGGCTGAAGTCGGCGCGGACCGGCGCCTGCAGGGCGGTCAGAACCTCGTCGAGCTGCACCGCCGTGGAGGTGTGGCTGACCGGGATCGTGCCGCCGCTGTCCATCTCCGGCGCGCTCGGGCTGCCCGGGTCCAGGTCGATGAAGAAGTTGCCCTCGAGGAAGATCCGCGGCCGGATCGCCGCGAACGCGTCGTCGTGGATCGGACGGCCGGAGCCGTCGACCGTGAAGGTGACCTTGGTCGCGTCGCCGTCGCGTTCGCTGGAGATCACTTTGCCGACGTCGACGCCGGCGATCCGCACCGGCGAGTTCTTGGCGATGTTCGCCGAGTTGGAGAAGGTCGCGTGGACTTCGTAGCCGTAGCTCGTGAACGGCACGTGGCCGGTGAACGCCAGGTACGGGCCGATCGTGAAGATCAGGATGAAGATGACCGCGATCGCGGCGTTGCTCGGCCGCCAGCGGAAGCGGCCCTTGTTCGCGCTCTGGCGCGTGTCGCGCTCCGGCAGCCGGCTCACTTCTCCACCTGCCCTCGGGTTTCGGTTCCCCACAGCTGGGGCGCGTGCCCGATCACGGTCTTGCCGGCGGCGTACTTCTCGTTGCCGGCTTCGCAGACGTTGTCCTGGCCGGGCGCGGCGGTGCGCGGGAACGGGTTGAAGTGGAGGTGGTTGGCCTTTTCGCCGCTGCCGCCGTTGGCCGGGGCCGAGGCCGGGCCGCCCTCGGAGTTGGGGCCTTTCGGCGGTTCGAAGCTGAGGAAGTTGAGCCACTTGCCCTGGCCGTTGCCCTGGCCGTTGGAGCGCGCCAGGTTTTCGAACAGCAGGGTGCCGTAGTTGCAGACGGTCTGGGCGGGGGTGATGAAGGTCAGCGCCGGCTTCAGGATCCGGTTGGTGTCGATCAGCAGGTCGAGGCCATTGAAGACGCCCGGCGCTTCCTGGAAGGCGACGAGGGCTTCGGCGGTCGGCTGCAGCTGGTCGTTCAGCACCGGCGAGGCGTTCAGCGCGGGCACGCCGGCGTGCAGCGCCGCGGCGATCACCGGCGAGGTTTCGCCGAGCGCTTTGGCGCCCGGCTGCAGGGCGGCGAAGAACCGTTCCGAGCTCTTGAGGAACGGGTTCAGCGCGGGCAGATCGGCGTTGACCGCGTCGAGGGTCCCGGGGCTTTTCTCGATCGTTTCCTGGATGTAGGGCCGCGAGACACGGGCGAACGCGCCGAAGGTCCGGTCGAGCGCGACGAACATGCTCGCCTGCGTCTCGGCGACCGGCGCGACGGTGGCCGAGAGCGCCTCCAGCGCCCGCCAGAAACCGGCGAAGTCGGTGCTCGGCGCGACCAGCGTGCGCAGCACCGGCTGGCCGTTGACGACGAGGCGGCGCAAGGCGCCGAAGGCTTCGTTCAGCTGCGGGCCGCGGCCGGCGAAGGCGTTGCCGAAGCCGGCGAGGTTCTGGCGGATCGCGTCGCGGGTCTTCTTGTCGAACATGCTGAAGAACTCGTCGATGTCGACCGGTTCGGGCGTCGCCGCGGAGACCGGGATCGTGTCGCCGGCCTCGAAGCCCTGCGAGGAGTCGCCGGGGGTGACCTGCAGGAACTTCAGCCCGAGCGCCGACTTGGGACGGATCGTGATCGTCGAGTCGACCGGCAGGGGGTCGACGTTCTGGTCGAGGCGCAGCGAGAGTTCCGCCGCGACCTCGCCGTTTTCGAGCTGCACCGGCACCACCGACTCGACGATGCCGACGCGGACGCCGCCGATCCGCACCTCGTTGCCTTTGACCAGGGCGTCGGCGTTCGGCACCCGCGCCTTGAGGTCGTAGGTGGAGACGAACGGCAGCCCGTTGTTGGCGTTGTAGGCGAGGAAGACGGCGACGATCACGACCAGCACGGTCACCGCCCCGACCAGGATCGGGTTGCTCGCCAGCCCTTGGATTCCGCCGCGATTTCTCATGGGCCGAGGAGGTAGTCGAGGAGCGGTTCGGTGCCGGCGGCGCTCGAGGCGCTGCCCACTTCGGGTTCTTCTTCGACGCCGTCGGCGGCGCCGAGGCCGGTGGTCGGGCCGCCTCCCAGCGGCCCGGAGGTGCCGCCGTTCTCAGCGTCGAGGTTGCGGGACAGTTCGGCGATCAGCTCGGTCAGGCCGGCGCTGGAGATGTCCGCGGCTTCCGGGCCGTTGAAGTTCGCGTTGCAGCCCGAGGTGCCCCTCGGGTCGGTGATGTATTCGGTGCAGTTCGCCAGCGAGACGAAGGTGCGCCCGAAGTGGCCGTACTGGTCGAAGCCGTTGAGCGAGGCGGACGTGTTGTAGATCAGTTTGACCAGCGAGTCCCAGCCTTCGGTCTGCTTCAGGTTGACGGTCAGCTTGGCCAGTTCGCGCGTCGGCACCACGCCGGTCTTGGAGAGTTCGGTCGTCTTGCGGATGATCGGGTCGGCTTCGGCGAAGATCGGCCCGGAGGCTTCGCCGGCGGCGCCGAGGCTCTTCAGCGCGACCGTCGTCGCTTCCGAGAACGGGGTCAGCGTCCGCGTCGCGTCGGTCAGCGAGGGCGCCGCCTTGCCGAGGTCTTCCATCACCGGCGTCGCCGCGTCGGCGAAACCGCCGAGGTTGCGCATCGTCGTGCGGAACTCGGTCAGGAAGGTGGGGAATTTCTGCAGCGACTCTTCGAGCTGCTCGCCGCGTTCGGAGCTCGCCTGCGCGGCGGCGCCGGCGTTGGAGATGAAGCCGGCGACGTGGCGCCGCTCACGGGCCAGCGGGCCGAGGATCGCGTCGGAGTCGGCGGCCAGCTGGGCCAGTTCGTCGCGCTGGTCGTTGAGGATCCCGAACAGCCGGTCGACGTCGCGCAGCACGGGGTTGGCGCGCTTGACCAGGACCTTCAGGTCGGCGCCGCGGCCGGCGAAGCCGGCGCCGAGTTCGTTGAAGATCAGCCGGAAGCGCTGCGCGTAGGGCAGCGTCTGGATGTCGTTGATCAGGTCCGGGTCGACGCTGGCGCCGCTGTTGCCGAGCGGCAGCAGGTACTGGCCGGCTCCCGTCTCGCCGTCTTCGATCTGCTGCAGCTCCGGCGCGGACTGCGAGCCGGGCGCCCGCGGCATGGTGGGGCGGCAGTCGACGAACTTCTCGCCGATCAGCGACTGCGGCCGGATCTGGCAGGTCGCGTCGCTGCGGAAGTCCTGGAAGGCGGGGTCGGTGATCTCCATCTCCATGAACGCTTTGCCCGCCTTGGTGACCGGCTCGCCGTCGCGGTAGGCGACCACGTCGTCGGGCATCGTCACCCCGACCGACTTGATTTCGCCGACGTTGGCGCCGGCGACGCGCACCTGCTCGCCGCTGACCATGAAGGCGGCGTTGTCGAAGATCGCGCGCACGACGTAGCCGTTGCTCGAGCTGCCGCCGCCGGAGACCAGCAGCACGATCACGACGACCGCCGCGACCAGCACCGCCACGGGTATCAGCCGCCTGATCATGGTCCCGGGGGCACGTCGGTCGGGTCGCATTCGGAGGGGCTGACGGCGCTGCCCCCCTGCGGCGGGTTCACGTAGGGACTGGAGCCGTCGGTGGCGTTCTGGGTGGCGCCTCCGGGGCACGGTTTGCGCACGCCGGCTTCGGAGCCGAAGAAGTCGAGCTGTTCGCTCTTCGAGATCGGGTTCAGGTTGCCGCTTTCGTAGGCGAAGAGGTTCTGGGCCGAGGGCGAGACGCGCACGTAGTGGCCGTTGCCGTCGTAGTAGCCGGCGGCCGTGCCGAGCTTGCCGATCGCGCTGAACAGGTCGGTCGTGTAGGAGCGCGCGAAGTTGAGGTGCGGCTGGAAGGCGGCGATCGCCGCCTCGGAGTGCGGGAACGCCTTCGAGGCCCGCGACTGCACGGTCGGCAGCGCGGCCAGCAGTTCGGCAGCGTCGTTGGCGAAGCCGGGACGGGCGACGGTGAGCCGCAGGTTGCGCGTCAGCGGGATGAATTTCGACAGCACCGGACGCAGTTCGGCGAGGAACGGAGCGAGTTCCTGGGTCGCCGGCTTCGCAGTTTCGACCAGCGGATCGAGGTCGTCGAGCGCCGCGCGCAGGTTGACGAAGGTCGTGTTCGACTGGCGCATCACCGGCGCCAGCCGCTGCAGGGTCTGGTCGAAGGCGACGTTCTGCGAGGCGATCGCGTCGAAGGCGGCGTTGGCGTTGCCGATCGCGCTGGAGAGCTGTTCGCCGCTTTCGGCGACCGTGGTCGTCAGCTTCGCCGAGCTGACCACGAAGCGCTGCAGCAGCCGCTGGTCGGCGTTCAGTTCGGAGGCGAAGGCGCCGGCCCGGTTGAGCACCGGCCCGAAGTACTTGGCCCCTTCGTTGGCGTCCTCGCCGCGGCCGGCGTACCAGGTCGCGTTGCCCTTGATGAAGTTGCTGAGCCCTTCGCGCACCGAGGGCGGGAAAGTGTTGAAGAACTGGTCGATGTCGATCGGCGTCGTGGTCGAGGCGAGGCCGAGCTCGGCACCGTCGTCGAGCGCCGGGTTGCTGTTCGGGCCCGGGCTGATCGACACGTAGTGGTTGGCGACGCCGGAGAGCGAGGTCGCCCGGATCACCGCGGTCGTGCCCTCGTGCAGCTCCTGTTCGACTTCGACGTTGACCGCGGCGAGGTTGTCGTCGGTCAGCTCGATGCTTTCCACCGAACCGACCGGCGAGCCGCCGATCAGCACCTGGTTGTCGGGCACCAGTTGGGCGGCGTTCTGGAAGACCAACGTGTACTTGTGGCCTCCATTGCCGGTGAAGAAAAGGATCGCCAAGACGATCACCGCTACCGCGAGCGCCGCGATCGTCGCGATGCGCGCGGGGGTGACCCCCCGGCTCGGAGCCGGGCTTTTCTCCTCGCCTAAGGAATTGGAAGCCACGGGTCGTCGCTGCTCGCTCTCCGGCCCTCCTTCCCGGCCGAGCGAACGCGCCCGATCGTATCCGAGCCTCTCCCGGCCAAGTGACGCCTGAGCGGGGACTTAACTGGAAATCAACGCGCTACTCTGGGTGCGGGAAGCGGTTAGGGGGAATGGGAGGTGCCTCGTTAAATGAAAGAGGAGAGGTGCTACATGCGTAAACGTGGAACCACGGTTGCGGCCTTGGCCGTGACCGCCTGCGCCGCGCTCGCGGCGTCGATCGCGGTCGCGGGTCCGCCCGTCACCGGCAAAGACGGGAATTCTCAGTCGATCGACGTCAAGGTCGCTCCGAAGAAGCTCTCCAAATCGACCTACTCGCCGGCGAGCCTCGAAGTGACGACGAAAGTCACCTCGAACTCCGCGAACGGGGTACCGAGCCCCGCTGTGCGCGTGGTCGTCGACTTCGACAAGAACGCGAAGCTCTACACCAAGGGGATCCCGACCTGCAACGCGTCGCTGATCCAGAACACGTCGACCGAAGTCGCCGAACAGCAGTGCGGCAAAGCCAAAATCGGCAGCGGCAAAGCGGCGGCGCTGCTTCCCGTCGGAACGCAGATCTTCCCGGTTCAGCAAACCGTGACCGCGTTCAACGGCGTGCCCAAAGGCGGCAAGCCGGTCGTGCTCCTGCACACCTTCGGCACGACCCCGATCCAGACCTCGTTCGTGCTTACCGGGGTGGTCTCCAACTACAACAAGGAAGGCTACGGCCCGCGCCTCGACGTCGAAGTCCCGCTGCTCGCCGGCGGCGCTGGAGCGCTGACGGACTTCAACGTCAAGATCGACAAGAAATACAAGTACAAGGGCAAACAGCGCAGCTTCATCAGCGCCAAATGCCCGAACAACAAGAAGCTGAAGAACCGCGGTGCCTTCACCTTCAAAGACGGCGAAACGATCACCGCCTACTCGACGCAGAGCTGCAAGCAGAAGAAATAGCTCCGGCTGAGCCTGCGTGGCAAAGGGGCGGCCAAGCGGCCGCCCCTTTCTTTGCCTGGAAGGCCTAGACGTTCACCTTCGGCAGCGCCCGCGCCAGTGGCTTCGGCAGCCACCAGACGCGGTCGCCGAGCAGCAGCATCAGCGCCGGCAGGAGGACGATGCGCACCACCGTGGCGTCGAGGATCACGGCGACGGTGAGTCCGACGCCGAGCTGCGAGACCGTCGCGATCGGGGCGCCGGCGAAGACGACGAAGACGGCGAGCATGATCGCCGCGGCGCCGGTGATCACGCGGGCGGTCTTCTCGAGGCCGAAGTTGATCGCGGCGGTGTTGTCGCCCTCTTGGTCGTAGTGCTCGCGCATGCGGCTGAGCAGGAAGACCGCGTAGTCGATCGAGAGGCCGAAGACGACCGCGAAGATCATCATCGCGCCGATCGCGTCGACGTAGTTGTGGCCACCCAACGGCCAGTCCTCCGGCACCTCGAAGAGCAGGGTGAGGATGCCGAATGCGACCCCGACCGTGAGCAGGTTGAGGCCGACGGCGATCGCCGCCAGCGGGATCGCCCGCAGGACCAGGACCAGGACCAGGAAGGTGACCAGGGTGATCGCCACGATCACCCACGGGATCCGCGCCTGGGTGACGTCGCTGTAGTCGTTCAGCTGCGCGGCGCCGCCGGCCACACCGGTCTGCAGGCCGGCTTCCTCCGCGAGGCGCTGCGCTTTGCGCTCGAGCGTCGCGTTCAGGGCCACCGAGCCGGGCGTGTTGAAGGAGTAGTCGGAGACGACCAGCACCGAGGCTGCCTGCCCGCCGCGGCGCAGGTCGATCGCGGCGGCGGCGGCCTCGCGGGCGCGCGGCTGGGCACCGTCGAGCGCCGAGAGCACGAAGTAGCCCGAGTTGAAGAGGTTGGGAGTCGCGTCGGCGACCCGGGTGGCCTGCCGGAAGATCTGCCGCCTGCCCTCGCGGATCCGCACGCTGGCGCGTTCGAGGCCGGTTTCCAGCGGCGCCGACTGCTCGAAGCCTTCCGCCAGCCCCGCTTCCAGCGCCTCGGCGCCGCCGCCGAGTTCGTCGAGCCCGCCGACCAGGGCGGTCGCGCCGCCACTCAGCTGGTCGAGACCCTCACCCAGTTCGGCCGCCGCGTCGGCGAGCCGTTCGGAGCCGTCGGCAAGGCGGTTGCCCGCCGACTTGATCTTGTTCAGGCCTTCGGTGAGTTTTTCCACCCCGGCGGTGAGCCGCTTCAATTCCTTGATCGTCGAGGCCAGGAAGACGCTGATCTGCTTCGCCTCTTCGTAGTCTTCGGTCAGTTCCACCTGCAGGCTGGTGAGTTCGGGTGGCAGGCCCGCGTAGCCCTCGGCGTAGGGCGCGCCGCTGACCGGATCGGTGCCGCTGACCGCGGCCAGCGCGCGCCGCACCGCTTCCAGCGCCGCCGCGTAGTTGGGATCCGCCTGGCCGGTCGTCATCCCCTGCAGCGCCGCCAGCGCCGCTTTCAGCTGTTCTTCGCCGACCTGGGCGGGACCGATCAGGCGCGGCACCTTGCCGTTGGCCAGTTCGTTGAGGCTCTTCTGGACCACCCGCGAGCGGCGCAGCGGGTTCGCCCTCAGGTTGGGCACGAAGCCGCCGCGCAGCGCCAGCTGGACTTCGAGCGAAGCGAGCGCCGCGCGTTCCTGCGCGGTCGCGAGCCGACGCGAGCCGTCGGCGAACCTGTCGAGCGCGCCGATCGCCTGCTCGCTGCCGGCGGCGGCGCGGCCGAGGCCGAGCGCGATCCGCTCCGCTCCATCGCCGGCCCGTTTGGAGCCGAGCGCCAGCAACCCCGCCCCGGCGCTGGCTTCGGCGATGCCTTCGCGCAGCTGACCGACGCCGCCGGCCGCGACCCGCAGGTTGCGGCCGAGCCGGCCGAGCTGTTTGACCGGCCCGATGTCGCCTCCCGTGGTCAGCACGGCGTTGCCGAGATCGCGCAGCGGGTCGACCCGTTTGGTGATCTCGCCCGGCCCGACCACCGCCTGCACGCCCGGCAGCTCGGCCAGCTCGGCCTGGAACTGGTTGAGCGCGGCGAGGCTCTTCGCGTCGGTGATCGGCCCGTTCTCGTTGACCGCGACGATCTGGAAGGGCGCGTCCCAGCCCGGGCCGATCGAGTCGTCGATCAGTTCGGCGTCCTCGCGCGCCGGCGTGTCCTTGGCGAGCTGCTCGGGGCTCGGCGGGCCCAGCTTGAGCGCGATCGCCGGCCCCGCCAGCAGCAGCAGCACGGCGCCGATCGCGATCGCCACCGGCGCCGGGCGGCGCAGGGCGGCGTTGACGAAGCGCATCAGCCGCGAGCCCTCCTCGTCCGGCGCCGAGCCGATCCGCCAGCGGTCGACGTTGGGTCCGATCAGGGTGAGCAGCGCCGGACCGACGACGGTCGCCACCGCGATGCTGAGCAGCACGACCATGATCAGCGTCCCGGCCAGCGAGACCAGCAGCGAGCCGGGCACCAGGAACAGCGCCACCACCATCGAGAGCAGCAGCGTGCTGCCCGCGAAGGCGACGGTGCGACCGGCGGTGCGGCGGGTCAGGCGGGCGGCCTCGGCGGGCGTCCTGCCCGCCGCCAGCTCCTCGCGGAAGCGCGAGACCATCAGCAGCGAGTAGTCGACGCCCAGCGCCAGGCCCATCATCGTGCAGACGACGTGGGCGAAGGCGTCGACGTCGAACCAGCCGGCGAGGAAGTAGAGGATGCCGCGCGAGGAGAGCACGGTCGCGGCGCCGAAGGCGAGCGGGATCAGCGCCGCGACCGGCGAGCGGAAGACCAGCAGGAGGACGATCAGCAGGAACGGCAGGGCGAGCAGCTCGCCGCGTTCGGAGGCCTCGAGGGACTCGTCCTGGATCGCCCGCGAGAGGCTCGCGTAGCCGGTCTGGGTCGCCCGCACCGGCGGCCGGATCTGGCGCTCGAGGATCTCGTTGAGGCGCGGCACGGTCTCGTTGACCGCGGTGCGGGTGTCGACGTGGAAGTCGACCAGGATCAGCGCCCGGTTCGGCTTCGGCCGCAACGGCGCGACCGTGCCCCGGTCCCAGGGCGAGAGGGTCGTAACGCGGGGATCGAGGCGCAGCGTGCGAACCAGCCGCGGGCCCTGCCGGTCGATCGCCGCCGCCGGGCCGCGCAGCAGGATCGCGAACGGCGCCGAGTCGCCGAAGTGGTCGCGCAGGATCGTGTTGGCGCGCGAGGAGGGCGTGCCGGGAACGTCGAGCGTGGTCGGGTCCAGTCTGCCCTCGACGCCGGTGCCGATCAGGCCGAGCACGACGAGCAGGACCGCCGCCACGGCAAGGACCGTGCGGGGGTGCCCCAAAAGCGGCGAACTTCGTCGGGCCGAGGCCGAGCGTGCAGGCCCTGGCCTTACCCTGCTCCTCCTGCTTCCCACCCGTGGTAGTTTGGCGGTCAGGGGGAACGGGAGGAGCGAAGGATGCGGAAGAGTCTGTTAAGGACTTTCGCGATCGCGGCAGTCCTGTTGGTCGTGGGCGCCGGCACGGCGTTGGCGCTGACGCTGCGGATCGCAAACATCGTCGTGGTAACCGACGGCGGCTTCACGCCGACGACGCTGCCCAAGCACGAGTTCGCGCCGATCAAGCTGCACGGCTTCGGCAAGATCTCGACCGCCGACGGCGAGCTGCCACCGATCCTCGAAACGATCACCCTCTGGTTCGACAAGCACGGCTCGGTCGAGACCCGCGGCCTGCCTGTCTGCACCGCGGCGAAGCTGGCCGCCACGACCACCCCGGTCGCGCGCAAGCTCTGCGCCGGTGCGATCGTCGGCACCGGGTTCGGCAAGGCGGTGGTCAAATTCGAAGAACAACCGCCGATCCCGGCCTCCTCGCCGATCACGATCTTCAACGGGCCGCGCAAGAACGGCAACCCGACCGTGCTCGCCCACGCCCACCTGACCGTGCCGGCGCCGACCACCTTCGTGGTGCCGATCGAGATCCAGCGGGTCAGCAACGGCCGCTACGGCTTCAAGACCGTGGCGAAGATCCCGAAAATCGCCGGCGGCAACGGCATCCCGGTCTACGGACGGCTGAACATCGGGCGCGAGTGGAAGTTCCGCGGCAAGAATTTGAGCTACGTCAACGCCAGCTGTCCCGACGGGCGGCTGCAGGCGAAAGGCCAGTTCCGCTTCAAAGACGGCACCTTCCTGCAGGGAACGGTGTTGAAACCGTGCAAGAGCCGATGAGCCGCCGACTTCGCAAGAGCCTCCTCCTCGCCCTGCCGCTGGTGCTGCTGATCTGCGCCAGCGCCTTCGCGATCCGCGCCTCGGTCGGCAACACGACCCTCAGTTCGACGGCCAACATGCTGCCTCGTGAGCTGCCCGCCAAGGGCGGCGCGCCGATCACGCTGAGCAGCATCACCCGGATCGGCTCGGTCGACAAATCGCCGCCGCAGGTGCTCAGCAGCATCGACTTCCTGATCGACAAGCACGGCTTCCTGGCGGCCAAGGGCGTGCCGGTCTGCACGACCGCCAAGCTCGAAGGGACGACGCCGAATCAGGCGCGCCAGCGCTGCGCCGGGGCCCTCGTCGGCAAGGGGACCGGCAAAGCGCAGGTCAACCTCCCCGGCCAGCCACGCACGGAGATCAGCTCGCCGCTCTCCTTCTTCAACGGCCCGAAGGTCGGCGGCCAGCCCAGCCTGATCGCGCACGCCTACGAGACCGTGCCGGTGGCGAAGACCCTGCTGGTTCCGATCACGATCGAAAAAGTCAGCAAAGGCCGCTACGGCTACCGCGTCCGGGTCGACATCCCCGAGATCGCCGGCGGCTACGGCGCGGCCACGCTGGCCGAAGCGACCGTCGGTCGCACCTGGAAGCGGGGTGGCAAGAAGGTCGGCTACCTCAACGCCTACTGCGCCGGCGGGCGGCTGCAGGTGCACGGCGACATCAGCTTCGAGAACGGCGACATCTTCCCCGCGACCCTCACCTCCGCGTGTCACGTGCCCGGCTGAGCCGGGCAGCACTCGTCCTCTGCGGGCTGACGTTGTTGCTGGTCGCGGCCGGGGCGAGCGGCCGCGGTGCCCTGGTCGAAGTCGACAACCTGGTGCTGCGCGCCGACGGGGAATTCCAGCCGACGGCGCTTCCCCGCGACCGCTTTCAGGCGATCGAATTTTCCGGCCACGCCTCGATCGCCAGCAAAGACGGCAGCCGGCCCGTCGCCCTGCGCAAGGCGATCGTCGACTTCGACGCCGACGGCCGGCTCGGCACCCGCGGCCTGCCCAGCTGCGCGCCCGATCAGATCGCCAACGCCACGGTCGAGGAGGCACGGCAGATCTGCGCCAACGCGATCGTCGGTCGCGGCCGGATCGAGGCGGTGATCTCGCTCTCCAGCGGACCGCTGGAGAGCGGCTCGCCGCTGACGATCTTCAACGGGCCGCGCCAACCGAACGGAATGCCGACGGCGGTTCTGCACGCCCACATCACCTCGCCCGGCACCCAGACCTTCGCGATCCTCGTCCCGATCGAACGGATCCGCGGCGAGTTCCGCTACCGGGTCACGCTCGAGCTGCCGCCGATCGCGGCAGGGCTGGGGTCGCTGAGTCTGATCGAAGTCGAGGTCGGGCGGCGCTTCTCCTTCGAAGGCAAGCGGCGCAGCTACATCTCCGCCCGCTGCCGCGACAGCATCCTGCGCACGCGGGGCTGGTTCGCCTTCGAAGACGGGACCGTGATCGCCGGCGCGGTCGAGAAGTTCTGCCGGGCGCTGCCGCAGCGCTGACTTCCTATACTTGCCCGTCCTGGGCCGCTAGCTCAACTGGTTAGAGCAGGAGCCTCTTAAGCTCAAGGTTGAAGGTTCGAGTCCTTCGCGGCCCACTATTCGGACAGGGAGCTGCCGCCGCCGAGCGCCCCGCCGAGCGGGTTTCCGGTTTCGGGGAGCTGGCCGCCGCCCTGCCCCTGGCCACCGCCCTGCCGCGTCTGTTCTGCTTCGGCTTTTTTCACTTCGTTCTGTTCGGCTTCGAATTCTTTGGCGCGTTTCACGGCCGCCTGGTACTGACGGGTGATTTCCGTGCGCTGCGTTTTCGAGACCGCCAGATCTTCGGCTTCTTCGATCGCTTCCTTGGCCGCCGCGTATTCGAAGGCGAAGAGGGCGTAGAGGGCGTAGCTGGTCAGCGAGCCGACGTTGGGCCGTTGTTCGGCCACGATCTTCTGCGCTTGCGCCGAGGCGTCGAGGTTCGATTCGATTTCCCGTCGCGAGGTCGAGGTCTGAGCGAGCGAGAAGAAGGCGGCCCCCATCGACTGGGCGAGGGCGGCGCTCGGTTCGTCGGTAGCCTCGAGGTATTCGGACCAGGTGGAGCTGGCCTGCTCGAGCTGCTGGCGCGACTCGACCGTGAGGATCGGTTCCGCGGTCGTTTCGTTGAATTCGGAGAGCTGGTTGGCGGCGTTGACGCGCGCCCGGGTCAGGTTGACGAGCAGGGCGGGATCTTCGGGGTCTTTGACCAGTTTGGCTTCGATCCGCTCCGCCTGTTCTTCGTACTGCTTCGCCGCGTTGCTGACTTCGTCCTGGGTCCCGAAGATGTCGGCCAGCGGCGCCGGTCCGATGACCAGCAGGAGGCTGAGACCCATGAGCACGGCGAGGATCGCGTAGACGACCTTGACGACGTTGCGCCGTTTCCCTTGCAGGTCGAAGAGCATCCTGTGCTCGTCTTTCCCCCCCTTTGCCATCAGTTCCCCGCTCCGTCTCAGGTGGAGGGCTCAGCCACTCCACCTGCTTCTCGTCTTCGGTCGAATACCTTTGCGAGGAGGATACTCAGCTCGAACAGAACAAGCAGGGGCACCAGCTCGATCAGCATCGAGATCGGGTCGACGCCGGGCAGGGCGGCGGCCACGACGGCGAGGCCGAGGTAGGCGTAGCGACGGTTCTTGGTGATCTGCTCGACCTTGACGATGCCCATCGTCGTCAGCGCCAGGATCGCCAACGGCATCTGGAAGACGAGGCCGCCGGCCAGCATCGCCATGCCAAAGAAGCCGTAGTAGTCCTTGGCCCTGACCTGGATGTTGAACTGGTCGTCGTTGAAGTCGAGCAGGAAGTGGATCGCCGCCGGCATCACGACGAAGTAGGCGAAGGCGATCCCGGCGATGAAGAGGACCGGGAAGAGCAGCAGGATCGGCACCACCGCTTTGCGCTCGCGTTCGCTGAAGGCCGGCAGGATGTAGGCGTAGAGCTGGTAGAGCAGGACCGGCATCGCGAGGACGATCGCCCCGTAGGCGGCGACCGTGATCGTCGTCGTGAACGGCTCGGTGACGCCGAAGGTGATCAGTTTCTTGTCGCCGGGCAGCGGCCCACCGGCGATCTCGAGCAGCAGGTTGTTCTGCCAGAAGCAGAGCGCCAGGGCGACGCCGAAGACGATCAGGCAGACGATCAGGCGACTGCGCAGCTCGTCGAGGTGCTCGACCAGACTGAGCTGGTCCTCGTGGGAGATCGCCCGGACGCGGCGGGGCACCGAAACGCCGTCCTAGCTGCGTTTGTCGGAGGTCGTGGGCTCGGCCTCGGCTGGTGCGGCCGGCGGCTCGGCCTGGCTGGGCGCCGCCTCCGAGGCGCTCAGAGCCTTGACTTCGTCTTCGTCGCCCTCGTCGTCGTGCCTGTCGCCGGTGACGGTTTCTTTGAACTCGCGCAGACCGCGACCGAGGCTCTTGCCCAGCTCCGGCAGACGTTTCGGGCCGAAGACGATCAGGGCGATGATCAGGACGATGAAGATCTCCAGGGGGCCGATATTCCCAGGCATTGCCCCAATGGTAACGGGGTGCGGAGGTGCCCGGATCAGGGTCGCACGAGGTTTTAGATACTCGGTAGTGGGGTTTTGTGGCCTGGGCGTCGAAGATTGTGGATCAAGTCCCTCTCCGCGGTGTTCGATAGGTAGGGAAATGAGAGAGCCGGCTCACAAGAACAAGGCCAAGCGAGGTCAACAACAGCAGCTGCACCTCTGTCCGGAGTGCGGCTCCGACCTGGTCCAGCCGACCTTCTGGGAGCAGGCCGGCGATCGGGCTCACTGGCGGGTCTGGCGGCGTTGCCCCGAGTGCGAGTGGTTCTCGCAGGGGGTCCACGGCGAGGACGAGATCGACGCCTTCGACGAGCAGCTCGACCTCGGCGCCCACGAGCTCGCCGAGGAGCTGCGCGCGCTCGAGCAGGCGAACATGGCCGACATGGCCGACGCCTTCATCGCCGCGCTCGACGCCGATCTGATCGGCGCCGACGACTTCTCCTGACCTGGAGGCACCCCCCTTATGAGGGGTGCGCGAGCGCCTGGGCGCGCGGTCGGCGGACGGGGTTTGGATAGCTTGGCGGCATGGGAAGCCTCGAGGGAACGGTGGCGCTGGTCACCGGCGCATCCAGCGGGATCGGACAGGCGACGGCGCGGACGCTCGCCGAGCGCGGCGCCGGCGTGGCGCTGGTCGCGCGGCGCGGCGACCGTCTGCAGGAGCTTGCCGGCGCGATCGCCGACGCCGGCGGCACCGCGCTGGCGGTCGAGGCCGACATCACCGAGCGCGAGCAGGCCGAGGCTGCGGTGGCGAAGGCGGTCGAGGAGCTCGGCCGGCTCGACATCCTCGTCAACAGCGCCGGGCTGATGCTGCTCGGCCCGATCCCCGGCGCGGAGGCCGAGGACTGGGACCGGATGATCGACCTCAACCTCAAGGGCCTGCTCTACACCGCTCGGGCGGCACTCCCCCACCTGCTCGAGGCCACCGGCTACGATCCCCGCCGGGTCGCCGACCTGGTCAACGTCTCCTCCGTCGCCGGGCGCGTCGTCCGCAAAGGCCAGGGCGTCTACAACGCCACCAAGTTCGCCGTCGGCGCGTTCAGCGAGGCGCTGCGCCAGGAGGTCACCGCCCGCCACCTGCGGATCTCCCTGGTCGAGCCCGGGCCGGTCTCGACCGAGCTGTTCGAACAGAACCGCCCCGAGGTCCACGACCACATCAAGGAGCGGCTCGCCGACATCGACATCCTCCAGGCAGCCGACATCGCCGACGCGATCTCCTACATCGTCACCCGGCCGCGCCACGTGGTGATCAACGAGCTGACCGTGCGACCGACCGCCCAGGACGTCTAGACGCCCTAGCTGTAGCGCTGCACGACGCCGTCGGCGACGAGGGCGAGGAGCTCCCGCTGCTCGGCCTCGAAGCCGGCGTCGGCCAGCTGGCGCTTGCCGTCGGCGACCATCTCCAGGGCCATGGCGCGAACCCGCTCGAGCGCGCCGGTCGCCGCGATCCGGTCGCACAGCGCCTCGGCCGAGCTGGCGTCGAGGCCGTGCAGGTCGACCGCGGCGATGCCCGGTTCGGCCGCGATCGCGTCGATCAGGGGCAACGTGATCGTGCCGTCGAGCAGGTCGGTGCCGCGCGCCTTGCCGGTCCGCTCCGGCGGTCCGCTGACGTCGAGGACGTCGTCGAGCAGCTGGAAGGCGAGCCCGATGTCGGCGCCGAAGGCGCGCAGGCGCTCGTCGTCGTGGCCGAGCAGGCAGGCGCACTCGAACAGGCGCGCGGTCTTCAGCCGACAGCGATGCAGGTAGCGGGCCTCGTCGACGGCGAGGTCGAAGGCGTCGCGGCGTTGGGCCAGCTCGCCACGGGCGAGCGCGACCGCGGCCTCGGCGAGCAGTGCCACCGCGCGCCGATCGCCGGCCTCGGCCAAGAGCGCGAAAGCTCGCGAGAAGAGCAGGTCGCCGGTCGCTTCCGCGCGCCCCCGGCCAGAGGTGGCGGCGACCGTCGGCAGGCCACGACGCAGCGGCGCCGCGTCGAGCACGTCGTCGTGGACCAGCGTCGCCATGTGGACCAGCTCGATCGCGGTGGCGGCGCGGACAGCGGCCTCCCCGCCCCGCTCGCCCGCGCAGAGCAACACCAGCATCGGCCGCAGGCGCTTGCCGCCGGCCTCCAGCGTCGCCGCCGCGTCCTCGCCGAGCAGCTCGCCGTGAGCGCCGACCGCGGCGCGCAACTGTTCCTCGACCGCTCCGAGCCGAGCCGGCAGCCAGCGGCTGGAGGCGTCCAGGACCGCCGTCACCGGCGGCGGCACCGAGGAGCGCTTGGTCACCCGCGAACGCCGCTGTGGATCGCGATGATCCCGCCGGCGAGCACCGTGTAACGGATCCGCTCGAACCCGGCGTGGTCCATCTTCTCCGCCAAGCCGCGCGGGCTGGGGAAGCTGCGAACCGATTCGGGCAGGTAGGAGTAGGCCTCGGCGTCGTCCGAGAAGGCGCCGAGCAACGGCACGATCCGGTCGAACCAGAGGGAGTAGAAGAGCGAGAGGGGCGGTCGGGTCGGCTGGGTGATCTCGAGGATCACGGCGCGACCGCCGGGCTTCAGCACGCGGGCCATCTCGCGCAGGCCGCGGTCGAGGTCGGCGAGATTGCGGACCCCGAAGCCGACCGTGACGGCATCGAAGCGGGCGGCGTCGTAGGGCAGCTCGAGCGCGTCGGCCCACTCGAAGCGCACCCCGCCGGTGCCGCGCGCGGCAGCCTTCTCGCGGGCGAGGTCGAGCATCGGCTCGGAGAAGTCGCAGCCGACGACGCGACCGCTCGGCGCGACCCGGCCGGCCAGCTCGAGCGCGAGGTCGCCGGTGCCACAACAGATGTCGAGCGCCGAGTCGCCAGGTCCGAGCGCCGCCTGGGTCGCCGCCCGCTCGCGCCAGCGGTGGTGCAGCCCGGCGGTCATCACCGAGTTGAGCGCGTCGTAGCGACCCGCCACGCGGTCGAACATGCGGTTGACCTGCCCGGCGAAATCGGGCGACTGGCGGTTGTCGTTGATGGTGTCCAAGACCTAGGACTCTAGGCCGCGCCGTGCTTCGGCGCCCGCCGCTAGTCGAGCGACGAAAGGAAGTCGGCCATCTGGTTGAGCTTCTTTTCCGGCAGGTCGCGGAAGGAAGGCATCAAGCCGGGGCCGATTTCGACCGAGCGGATGATCGCGGCCCTGGGGACGCGGGCGGCGATGTGGGTCAGGTTCGGGCCGAGCGTGCCGCCGTTCTCGCCGATCTTGTGGCAGGCCAGGCAGCCGGCTCCGGCCACCACCTCCTTGCCCGCCTCGTACTGCGGGGCGACCTCCATCTCGATCTCGGTCGGCGAGCCGCTGGTCGCGCCGAGGAAGGTCAGGTAGCCCATCGCGATGATCGTCAGGATCCCCGCCGTGGTCGCCAGCGGCCGGCGCTCGGGCCGGCGCTCCGGACCGCGGTCGTAGAACGGCAGCAGGAGCAGCAGCACCATGCAGATCGTCGGGATGCCGATCGTCGCGATCGGGACCAGCTCCGGCGGCTTGATCACGCGCAGGAGCTCGAAGAGGAAGAAGAAGTACCACTCGGGGCGCGGCACGTAGGTGGTGGAGGTCGGGTCCGCCTTCGGACCCTGCTCGGCGCCGAGCATCAGCGACATGAAGATGATCACGGCGACGACGATCAGCGCCATCGCCGAGTCCTTGAGGACGGCGTAGGGGAAGAACGGCTTGCCCTTCTTCTTGAGGAGCTCGTATTCCTCCAGGTACGCCTGCTTGTCCTGCGGCTTCACGAGCGCGACGCTCCGTTCGGCGAGGCGCCGTTGCTCTCGACGCCGGCGTCGAGCTGGGCGACCGGCGCGGCGACCTTCGGCTTGTCGGCTTTGACCCAGGGCGGCGCCGTGGTTCCGAGCTTGACCACCAGGTACATATGGGCGCCGATCAGGGCGATGATCGCCCCTGGCACGAGCAGCATGTGGATCGCGTAGAAGCGCGAGAGCGTGGTCGCGCCCAGCTCGGGCCCGGCTCTGAGGAAGTCGCTCAGGTAGGGACCGACGACCGGGCCGGTGCCGTTGATGTTGATGCCGACGATGGAGGCCCAGAAGGAGCGCTGGTCGAAGGGCAGCAGGTAGCCGGTGAAGGCCATCGTCATCGTCAGGATCAGCAGCACCACGCCGATCACCCAGTTGAGCTCGCGCGGGTACTTGTAGGCGCCGAAGAAGAACGTCCTGCCCATGTGGAGGAAGATCAGGATCACCATCACGCTCGAGCCCCACTTGTGCATCCCGTGTACGAGCGCGCCGAGCGGGACGTCGTTGTTGATGTGGGAGATCGAGGCGTAGGCCTGGGTCGCCGAGGGCGTGTAGAACATCGCCAGGAAGACGCCGGTCGTCGCCTGGACGATGAAGGCGAAGAGGGTCGCCGAGCCGAGCGTGTAGAACCAGTTGGTCCCCTTCGGCACCTTGCGGTAGAGCATCCCGGTGAGGAAGCCGCTGGCGCCGGTGCGCTGGTCGACCCAGGCGAGGACGTCGGCCGGGGCGTCTTTGGCCTGGTCGAGCAGACGGTCGCCGTCGGTCTTGCTCGGCGGCGGCGAGGTCTTCAGGTCGGCCGGGGCGTCGCCTTTGGGCTCGCCGGCGGCGCCCGGCTTGGGCGGTTTGCGCAGCGGCGGCGGGACGACCGCGTCGGGGATCTTGAGGGTCGGAAGTTTCGGCATCAGGGCGGTGGGAAGGTAGACGGACGCGGCGGGTAGAGGTATTCCCAGATCCCGCCGGTGAACTCGCCGGGGTCGCGGGCGCGGACCGGCTCCATCTGCGAAGTGACGCTGTAGCGCGGGCCGATCTCGACCTGGCCGCCCCGGACGCGGGTCTGGAACTGGTCGAGCGGGCGCACCGGCGGGCCGCCGATCCGCTTGCCCTGGAAGTCGTAGACGCCGCCGTGGCAGGGGCAGATGAAGTTGCCGGCCGCCTCGACGAAGCGGACCGGGCAGCCGAGGTGCACGCAGCGGTTGGAGACGGCGACGAACTTGCCCGGTTCTTCGTCGAGCTCCTTGGAGCTCATCCGCACATAGGCGGTGGTCTTGCCGGCGTCGCCGATCCCCTCGGTCTCGGTGAAGACGACCTGGCGGTAGGTGTCCTCGACGAAGTCGCCGGTCGGGCCGACCGCCTCCCAACGCTCCTTGCCGCGGTGGAAGATAGGCGCGACTGCGAAGCCGACGGCGGGCAGGATGATCGCGGCGCCGGCGATCCCGCCCAGGCCCTGGGCGGCGATCGTGAAGGCGCGACGGCGGGTCATCGACTCGCCCTCGAAGTAGCCGGGCGGGTCGGGCTTTGCCCGCTGCTGCCGGGGGGCCTCTTCGGCCCCGTTCATCTTGTCCGCGTCCTCAGCCACAGTCGATTCGCGTTCGGCGAGGGAGTTTATTGCCTTGGCCGCGCGACCGGCTCGTGCCCGGCGATCTCGCGCGCCGCGGCCGGCCACAACTCCTCCACCTCGCGGGCGCGGCCTTCGGCGTGGAGCTGCGCGCAGCGGCTGATCAGGTCGGCGAGTACCGCCACCGCGGCGGTGTCGCCGAGCGTCGCCAGGCGGTCGAGGCCGAGCGCGTAGAGATAGTCGCCGGCGAGCAGGGCGAGGTCGGCGTCGTGCCCGGCGAGCAGGCGCGGCTCGCCGTAGTGGAGCAGGTAGCCCTCGCGCACCGCCTCGACGACCAGCGCGTACTCGCCCGGGGCGGTGGCGGCGCGCGGCCCGGACGCGGCGAGCTCGCCGAGCGTGGCGGGCGCCGGCGGCTCGACGACGTGGGCGGAGATCGGCGTGTCCTCCTCGCGCAGCCGCGTGGCGAGGGTACGCAGGGCATCCTCCGGTCGAGCCGTCACTTGACCCCCCTATACCGGGCAAACTGCCGGCTCGTCACGCGAGCGCCTCGGCGGCGGCTTCGAGGGTGCGGTCGACGGTCTCCTCGCTGTGGGCGAGCGAGACGAACCAGGCCTCGAACTGCGACGGCGGCGGGTAGACGCCGCGATCGAGCAGCGCCCGGCAGAAAGCGGCGTGGGCGTCGGTGTCGCAGGCGCCGGCGGCGGCGAAGTCGGTGACGGGGCGCTGGCTGAAGAAGAGCGTGACCAGGCCCGGGGCGCTGGCCACCTGCAGCGGTCGATCCTCGGCCAGCGCCGCGAAGCCACCGGCGAGACGGTCGGTGAGCGTGCCGATCCGCGCGTAGGCGGCCTCGTCGAGCTGCGCGAGCGTCGCCAGCCCGGCGGCGACGGCGAGCGGGTTGCCGGAGAGCGTGCCCGCCTGGTAGACGTCGCCGGCCGGGGCGATCCGCTCCATCGCCGCGCGCGGCCCGCCGAAGCCCGCGGCGGGCAATCCGCCGCCGAGCACCTTGCCCATCACGGTCAGGTCGGGTTCGATCCCGTAGAGCTCCTGGGCGCCGCCGCGGGCGACGCGGAAGCCGGTGATCACCTCGTCGAAGACGAGCAGCGCGCCGGCGGCGACGGTCGCCTCGCGCAGAAACTCGAGGTAGCCCTCGGTGGGCGGGACGACGCCCATGTTGGCGGCGATCGGCTCGGCCAGCAGGGCCGCGACGTCGTGCTCGGCGAGCGCCCGCGAGACCGCCTCGCGGTCGTTCCACGGCACGACGACCGTGCTCGCCGCCTGCGCCGCGGTCACCCCCGGGCTGCCCGGCACGCCCAGCGTCGCCAGGCCCGAGCCGGCGTCGGCGAGCAGACCGTCGGAGTGCCCGTGGTAGGCGCCGGCGAACTTGACCACCACCTCGCGGCCCGTGATCGCACGGGCGAGGCGCACCGCGCCCATCGCCGCCTCGGTGCCGGAGCTGGTCATGCGCAGCATCTCGACCGAGGGGAAGCGCTTGGCGACCTGCTCGGCGAGCTCGACCTCGGCGGCCGTCGCGGCGCCGTAGCTCGTCCCCTTCTTGGCCGCTTCGATCACCGCCGCGACCACGCTCGGCTCGGCGTGGCCGAGGATCAGCGGCCCCCAGGAGCCGACCCAGTCGAGGTACCGCGCGCCCTCGACGTCGACGAGCTCGCAGCCCTCGCCGCGCTCGATGAAGATCGGCTCGCGGCCGATCTGGCGCATCGCGCGGACCGGTGAGTTGACGCCGCCGGGGAGGACCCGCCGCGCCCGCTCGTACAACCCCTCCAAATTAGGAATGCTCCGCCTCCCAGGCGGCGTAGTCCTCGGTGAAGTAGTGCAGGCGGATCTTCTTGTACTCGGTCGAGGAGTAGAGGGTGGCGCGGTCGTCCGGACCCATCCCGCAGTCGGCGGCGATCGAGTCGAGGATCGCGTCGCACTCCTCTTTGGAGCGACCGTGGGCCATCGTGAAGACGCTGTAGGGCCAGTCCTCGTAGGTCGGCCGCTGGTAGCAGTGGGAGATGCCGCGGAAGGAGGCCATCCGCCCGCCGACCTCCATGATGTCCTCCTCGGGGACTTTCCAGACGCCCATCCCGTTGGCCGAGAAGCCGGCGCGGCGGTGGTAGAGGATCGCCGCGACCCGGCGCAGGATCTTGCGGTCGACCATCGTGCGCAGCCGCTCGAGCAGCTCGTCGGTGGAGATGCCGAGCTCGGCGGCGGCCTCGTCGTAGGGGCGCTCGACCGCGGCCATCGGCCCCTGCAGGGCCTTGATCAGCGCGATGTCCCCGTCGTCGTAGGGCTGCATCTCCAGCTCGCGCGGCGGGGCCGCTTCGACCGTCGAGGCGAGCGCCTCGGTGCCCTTCTCCATCTCCAGGTTCATGTTGATCTTGAACAGGGTCAGGGTCGGCAGCTCGCGCATCGACTCCGCCCCCGCCTCCGCCATCAAGGCCTCGAGCGTGCCGCTGAGGCCGAGCTTGGAGTCCGGCGGGGTGGCGATCGTGAACCAGAGGTTGAAGTCGTGGGTGCGCAGGTAGTTGTGCGAGACGCCGGGGTGCGCGTTGACGACCTGGGCGGCCCGCTGCGGGTTCTCGGCGTCGACTTTGGCCGCGACCAGCATCGACTCGTAGCCGAGCGCGCGGGTGTCGAAGATCGGCGTGATCTCGCGGATGATCCGGCCGTCGAGCAGCCGCTGCGTGCGGGCCAGGACGTCGGGCAGCTCGAGCTCGGCCTCGGAGGCGAGGAGCGCGAACGGTTCCGGGTCGAGCGGGAAGCTCGACTGCAGCAGGTTCATCAGCCGCTTGTCGGTCTCGTCGAGCGGGATCGCCGAGCCGTCCTTGCGGGAACGGGCCTTCGACTGCGGGGTTTTCACCGAAGCCAAGCTGCGGCCTCCTTCGCGTAGTAGGTGACGATCGCGTCGGCGCCGGCGCGGCGGATCGAGGTCAGCGTCTCGACGACCGCGGCGCGCTCGTCGATCCAGCCGTTTGCGGCGGCGGCCTTCAGCATCGAGTACTCGCCGGAGACGTGGTAGGCGGCCAGCGGCGCGGCGGTCGCGTCCTTGACCCGGCGCACGACGTCCAGATAAGGAAGCGCCGGCTTGACCATCAGCATGTCGGCGCCCTCGTCGAGGTCGAGTTCGGCCTCGCGCACTGCTTCGGCGGCGTTGGCCGGATCCATCTGGTAGCCGCGTCGGTCGCCGTGGGCCGGGGTCGACTCGGCGGCGTCCCGGAACGGTCCGTAGAAGGCGGAGGCGTACTTGGCGCTGTAGGCGACGATCGGCACGCCCGGGTGACCCTCCTCGTCCATCTGGTAGCGGATCGAGCCGATCCGGCCGTCCATCATGTCGCTCGGCGCGACCGCGTCGGCGCCGGCCTCGGCGTGCGAGATCGCGGTTTTCGCCAGCAGCTCGACCGAGAGGTCGTTGTCGACCTCCGTCTCGCCCTCGCGGAAAACGCCGCAGTGGCCGTGCGACGTGTACTCGCAGAGGCAGACGTCGGTGATCACGGTCAGCTCGGGATGCGCCTCCTTGAGCGCCCGCACCGCCATCTGCACGATGCCCTCGTCGTCGTAGGCGCCGGTGCCGAACTCGTCCTTGGCAGCGGGCACGCCGAAGAGCAGGACCGTGCCGACCCCCGCCGCGAGGACCTCACCGGCCTCCTCGACCAGGTTCGAGATCGAGAAGCGCTCGATTCCCGGCATCGACGCCACCTCCTCGCGGACACCCTCGCCGGCGACGACGAAGAGTGGCTGGATCAGGTGTGCGGGGGAGAGCTCGGTCTCGCGGACCAGGCCGCGAAGCGTGTCCGTGCGCCGCAGACGCCGCAGGCGCGTACTTGGGAAAGCCATTGACGACGAGTTTAGGGAAGGGGCGGGTAGCGTTCCCCTCCGTGCGGGCACGGGCGCTGGTCAAGAGGTACGGGGGCAGGGAGGCCCTGCGCGGGGTCAGCCTCAGCGCCGATGCCGGCGAGCTGGTCGCCGTGATCGGGCCGAACGGGGCCGGCAAGACGACCCTGCTCTCGATCCTCGCCGGGATCCTCGAGCCCGACGCCGGGACGGTCGACGTCGAGGCGGGCGAGGTCGGCTGGGTCCCGCAGCAGGCCGGGCTCTATCGCCGCCTCACCGTCGAGGAGAACCTGCTGCTCTTCGCCCGCCTGGAGGGACACGAGGACCCGCGCGGATCGGCCGAGCAGATGCTCGAGCTCTGCGGGCTCGCCGAGCGACGGGGAGAGGTCGTCGGTCGGCTCTCCGGCGGCAATCAGCAGCGGATCAACATCGCGATCGGGCTGCTCTCGCGGCCGCGGGTGCTGCTGCTCGACGAGCCCAGCGTCGGCCTCGATCCGCGCCAGCGGGCGCGACTCTGGGAGTTCGTCTCGGCGCTCGCCGACGGCGGCACCACGGTGGTCTTCTCGACCCACGACATCCAGGAGGCCGAGCGCTACGGCGGCCGGCTGCTCGTCCTCGCCGACGGCGAGTCGCTCTTCGACGGGCCGGCCGAGGAGCTGCGCGGGGCGGTCCGCCGCGAGGCCCAGGCTCCGGAGGCGGCCGAGCGCGACTTCGAGACCGCCTTCGTCGCCTACCTGCACCACCGGGGGCACTGATGCGCTGGCTGCTGCTCAAGGACCTGCAGATCCTGCGCCGCTCGCCGCTGCAGGCGGCGCTGCTGGTCGCCTACCCGATCCTGATCGCGGTCCTCGTCGGCTTCGCGATCTCGCGCGATCCAGGCGAGCCCCGGGTCGCCTTCCTCAACGAGGTTCCCGCCGACAGCCGGATCAGCGTCGGCGGCGAGCAGTTGCCTTCGAGCAACGTCAACGCGCGGATCTGCCGCAAAGTCGAGTGCGTCGACGTCGCCGACCGCGAGGAAGCCGAAGCGAGAGTCAGCTCGGGAGACGTGCTCGCCGCGCTGATCCTGCCCGCCAACCTGGTCGACCAGATCAACTCGCTCTCGACCCTCACCCCCGGCGTGCCCGAAGTCGAAGTGCTGGTCAACGAGGAGGACCCGGTCAAGGCCGGTCTGGTCAGCGACCGGATCGACGCGCTGCTCGCCCAGGCCAACCTGCTGCTGGCCCGGCGGATCGCCCGCGAAGGCAGCCGCTACCTGGAGCTGGTGATCGACGGCGGCAAGCTGAGCCTGATCGGCCAGGAGTTCCCGATCCTCGGGCTGCGCGCCAGCGCCCGGATCCTCGCGGCGCTGGAACCGGCGCTGGAACCGAGCCTGCGGCCGGCGTTGCGCCAGGTGACGAAATTCGCCGGCGAGGCGCGCGAGAACCTCGACGTCGCCGGACCGCTGCTCGACCGGCTCGCGCAGCCGATCCGGGTCGAGAAAGTGGCGGTCGGCGGCTCCGCCCCGCCGCTGGAAATCTTCGCGATCGCGGTAGCCGCGACCCTCACCCTGGCTTTCGTCACCGTCCTCCTGGTCGCCGGTTCGCTGGCGCTCGAGCGCGAGGAGAACGCTTTCCCTCGGCTCGCCGGCAGGCTCGTCTCGCCGACCGCGCTGCTCGGCGAGAAGGTCCTGCTGGGGGTCGCCGTCGGCTTCGCGGTGACGCTGCTGCTGCTCGGCGGGCTGGCGATCTTCGTGCCCCTGCAGTGGGACCGGATCGGCCTCTGGCTCGTCGCGATCCTCGTCGGCGCCGGCGCGCTGAGCGCCGCCGGCGCCGCCCTTGGAGCGGTGGCGCGCGAGGTCCGCGCCGTCTCCCTGCTCGCCTTCATGGTGACCCTGCCGATCGCCTTCCTCTCGCTGGTCCCGTCCGGCGCCGTCGGCGCGACCCTCTACGACGCGATCCGGATCGTCACCGCGCTCTTCCCGTTCAAGCCCGCCCTGCAGGCGATCACCGGGGCGCTCGACTCGGCCGGCGACGGGATCGGGCTGCCGCTGGTCCACCTGGCGGCGCTGGCGGTCGTCTACGGCGCGATCGCCCGCCTCGCCCTGCGCCGCTTCAGCGCGGTTTAGGAGGCTCGGCGAACGGGATCGCGTTGCCGCGCAGGACAGCGGTGCGAGCGCTGGCGAGGCCGGGGTCGAGGCTGGACTCGACGAAACGCTCGAGCGAGAGCTCGGGGGCGAGCAGATGGCGGACGTGTTCCAGCACTTCGATCTCGCCGCGACCGCGGAAGCGGCGCGGGTACGACTCGACCGCGGCCAGCGCGATCTCGGCGTTTTCGAAGGAGAGGCAGCCGTGGCGGCTGATGAAGGCGAGCAGCCGCGTCGGCTCCCCGGCCGCGAGATCGACGTACAGCTCGTGGCCGCGTAACTCCCGCAGGTCGTAGTTCGGCTCGGTCCCGGTCAGCGCCTCGAGCTGCGGCGCGGTCGGGTAGGCAACGTGGACGGGGGTGTGGGTGCCGGGACTGCCCTGCAGGGTCGAGGGCACGGCGCCGTAGGGCGAGATGTGCGCCGAGTAGACGACGTCGTAGCCGATCAGCTCCGCGTAGACCAGCGGCAAGGGCACCGCGGGCAGGGCCGCCAGCTTGCGGGTCAGCACTTCCGGCGAGGCGTTGGCACCGTAGGCGAGCACCGCCGTGCGACCGTCCAGGTCGAGCTCGGCGCTGCGCGTCAGCTCGTTCGTGCGGGCGCCGATCTGGACGAACGAGTGCAACGGCGCCTCGTATGGGTAGCGCGCGGCGCGCGCCAAGATCGCATGCGGATCCAGGTCCTCGGGCACCACTGTGAATGTCGCATATAGGCTCGGTAAATGCGCGTTCTTTTCATCGGCGACGTGGTCGGCGGGCCGGGGCGGCGGGGGCTACGCGAGGCGATGCCCGGGCTGCGCGAGCGCTACGCGCCGGACCTGGTGATCGTCAACGGCGAGAACTCCGCCGGCGGCATGGGGATCACCGAGCGCACCGCCAACGACTTCTTCGGGATCGGCACCGGCGTGATCACCACCGGCAACCACGTCTACCGCCACCGCGAGGCCTACGAGTTCCTCGACCGCGAGCAGCGCGTGGTCAGGCCGGCCAACTACCCGAGCGCGAACCCCGGCCGCGGCCACACGGTGGTCGAGGCGGCCGGCATGCGGGTCGGCGTGATCAACCTCAGCGGCGGCGTCGGGCTGCGGGTCGCCCGCTCGCCGTTCGACGCCGTCGACGGGATCCTCGAGCGGATCGAGGCCGACGCGGTCATCGTCGACTTCCACGCCGAGGTGACCAGCGAGAAGGTGGCGATGGGATGGCACCTCGACGGCCGGGTCGGCGCCGTGTTCGGCACTCACACCCACGTGCCCACCGCCGACGGGAGGGTGCTGCCGAAGGGGACCGCCTTCATCTCCGACGTCGGCATGACCGGCGCGCGCGTCAGCGTCCTCGGCGTCAAACCCGAGCAGGCGCTGGCCTCGCTGATCACCCAGATGCCGACCCGCTTCGAGACCGCCGAGGAGGACGTCTGGGTGATGGGCGCGGCGGTCGAGATCAACCAGCGGGGGCTGGCTGACTCGTTCGAGCAGGTGATGGTTCCTGCTCCGCCGCCGCAGGCCTAGCCGGCCCGGCCGCCAGCGCCACCAGCAGCAGCGGGTAGAACCAGTCGATGTACAGGTAGAACCAGTGGTGCATGGTGATCTGCAGCGCGATGATCAACGCCGCACCGAAGGCGGCGACCTGGACCAGGGTCTTGCGGCGCGGGTAGAAGGCGAGGGCGCCCGCGAGCGCGGCGGTCGCGGCGAGGATCGCGACCCGCAGGGGCTCGAGGGCCTCGACCTGCCCCCAGATGCTGAACGGCGAGTTGCGCCCGGTCTGGAAGGCGATCGTGCGCTCCCAGGTGGTCGCGATCCCGGGATCGATGGCAGGCCAGAGGATCGCGAGGGCCGCGAACAGGGAAAAGCCCGCGATGAAGAGCAGGGCGGGACGACCGAAGAGAGCATCCTGCGCGCGAGGTCTCCGTGCTCGGACGCTCTCTTCGGTCGTCGCACCAGCCTCTTCCGCCGGCTTGTAGGTCAGCAACATCGGAGTCAGAAGAGCCGGGGCGAACTTGGCGAACGTGGCGAGGGAGATCAGGGCGCCGCGGGCGAAGGGGCGGGCGAGCAACAGCAGCGTGGCGACGAGCAGCATCGCGACCAGCGGGTCGTTGGTGTTCGACTCCAGCGCGTAGGCGGTGTACGGGTAGGCGGCCCAGCCGAAGGCGAGGATCGCGGCCAGGCGGCGCCCCGCCGGCCCCGGGCGGATGCGGATCCCGAGCAGGATCAGGAAGCCGAAGACGAGGAGGTCGAAGGTGAAGGCCGCGCCGTGGGCGGCGGGCAGGTCGTCCCAGGTCCCCGACCAGGGCCAGATCAGCTCGAAGGGAACGTAGAAGTAGTAGTTGACCGGCCCGTAAGTGTCGCCCTGGGAGACGTCGTCTGGGAAGTTGCCGTAGATCGGTTCCCCGTGGGTGATCCGGTCGGCGCCGACGACGCTCGCGTAGCCGATGTCCGCAGTGCCGGCGTCGGCCATGTTGAGGCCGGTGCGGACGCCCATCAGGAAGAGCGCGGCGACCAGCAGGTAGACGGCGGGCCAGACCGGGCGCAACCCCTCCCCCCTGCCGCGGAACCCGATCCACAACGCGCGCGCGAGCAGGTAGACGAGCACGGGGTAGTAGAGCGGCACCGACACCCCGATCTCGGCCCGGTTGAAGAAGATGTGCGAGACGCCGAAACCGATCAGCACCAACAGGTCTAGGTTGGCGATCCGCCACGGTCGCCGCCAGTCGAACAGGCCGACGAGGAAGATCAGGCAGAGCGGCACGAAGACGTAGGGGGCGTTGAGCTTGTGTCCGAAAGCGCCCGAGTAGCCGCGCGCCATCTTCCAGGCGATCTGCTCGCCGGTCCACGACTCGGCCACTTCGCGGGTCGTCGGGTCGACGATGACCAGCGCGACCTCGTCGCCGGCGGCGAAGTACGCGACCTCCCAACGGCCGTCGTTCATGCTCGCGCTCGAGCTCAGCTCGCCGTTCTTCTCTTCCTGGTCGGCGACGTTCGGGTCGCGATCGGCGATCGCGACCGCCTGCGCTTCGGTCAGCTTCCCCTCGGCCGCCTGGGCGGCCGAGGGCGCGAGCGCGAGCAGCACCACGGCCAGCGCCAGCCAGCGCAGCATCAGCTCAACCCAAAGTGCTCGAGGACTACCGGGGCGACGTCGCGCAGCGTCCACTGCTCCTTCTCCGCCGCCGAGTCCGGGCCGCAGCCGACGAAGAGCAGCGGGCCGAGCGAGTCGCCGGCGTGGAGCGCCCCGTGGCTGCCGCCACCCTGGTGGGTGACGCCGCCCCAGTCGACCGCCTCGAAGCCATCGGCGAGCGAGAGCACGAAGTCGCCGGAGTGCGGCGCCGCCAGCGCCGAGAAGACCCGCGCCAGCGGGTCGGGGTAGGTCTCGCTGCGCAGCTTGCCGTCTTCGACCCTCGCCTCGAGCACGGCGAGCTCGCCCTCGAGCTCCCAGCTGGCCCCGCGCAGGTCGGCGACGCCCTCCCCCGGCCGGAAGCGAATCGACTCGCCGCCGCGCTCGACCACCGCCCACTCGCCGCCGGCAGCCGGCATCCCGGGCTCGTCGCGGCGCAGCGGCGCGCCGTCGACGCCCTCGAGCCGGCAGATCAGGTCGACTCCCTCGATCTCCGCCAGGCGCGCCCGGACCGCGGCGGGGTCGGCGCGCTCGCGCTCGGCCGGCAGCAGGTAGACGTGGGCCGCGCGCCCGGTCGGGCTGACCGCGAGCTGGGCGAGCTCGGGGCGATCGTCGGAAGGCTGCAGGACCGACCACTCGCGGGCGAGCAACTCGGCCAGCGGCAGGCCGCGGTGGACGTCGGTCTGGGCGTGGTCGGCGAGCAGGATCACCGCGTGGGCGGCGAGGAACTCGTCTAGCCCACCGCCCGCCTCGACTACGGTCGCGAAGGCGTCGTCGGCTCTGGCGATCGACTCGACGCTCGCCTCCGGCCCGTTGCGGTGCGAGTAGTTGTCGTTGTCGGGCAGGGAGAGCAGGAGGAAGTCGCAGCTGCCCTCACGGACCAGCTCGACCGCGCAGCAGGCCGCGTAGGGATCGCGGTTGCCGGGGATCGACGTCGACTTGCAGGGGACCTCGCGGCTGGCGTAGAGGTCGCCGTAGAAGAGGTCCGCCGGCCCCCAGGTGTGGTGCTGGAACTTCAGCCTGCTCGCGTCGACGGCGCGGCGCAGCAGCCCGTCGAGCGAGACCTCGTGGCGGTGGCGGCCCCGGTAGATCAGGAACGGCGTGCAGGCGGTGCGGGCGCCGACGTCGTCGAGGCGCTCGAAGACGGTCTCGATCTCCGGGCTGAGGTGCGCCAGGTTCATGTTGTAGACGAGGTCGTAGAGGGCGCGGAAGACGCCGAAGGCACGGGTCGCCTCCAGCGAGGAGCCGTACTCGACGTAGCGCCGCTCGAGACGGTGATACCAGTTCATGCCGCTGATCCAGTGCTGATCGGCGCCGACGCCGGTGACCATCTCCGAGCAGGCGACCGGGGTCACCGAAGGGAAGCTGGAGACGCAGTTCGGGATCAGCACGCCGCGCTCGAGCAGCGCCCCGAAGGTCGGCGCCCGGCCCTGCTCGATCGCCCGTCGCAGCATGTCGGTGCGCAGCGAGTCGACGTAGGTGAGGACCAGCTTCTTGGTGGCCGGCATGGGCCGAATGATGCTCGACCGGGACGGTCGGCTAAGGCGCGCTCAGCGCAGGACCCGCAGGCCGGCGTGCTTGCGCTGCGCGCGGCGGTGGCGGGAGATGCCCAGCCAGAGCAGGGCGACGATGACGAGGATGACCCCGATCTCGACCAGCAGCGAGATCGCCACGACGATCAGCGCGGCCACGACGACGATGAAGGCGAGGCCCGCTGCGGCGCTGCCCTCGCGGCGGCTGGCGCCAGCGACGATGTCGCTGACCACGAGGCAGCCGCCGGCCGCGCCGAGCGCCGCCAGGACCGCGCCGAGCACCCCGTCGAGCAGGAAGCCGACGACCAGGCCGATCACCGCGGCGAGCAGCGTCATCCGCCCGCGGGCCGACCCGTGGGTGCCGGTCGTGCCGGCGAGCATCCCGATCGCGATGCCGATACCTAGCTCCTGCAGGAAATCCACGTGCGCAAACCTAACCTCCCGAGCACCTGCGTGTCGATACGCCACACTTCTGCAATGAGCGAAGTCCCGCAGCCGCCGCACCGCCGACGCGCCCACACCAGCACCCGCGACCTCGAGCGCTACGCCGACCTGTTCGCCTCGCGCACCAAGGTGATGCGCTCCTCGGCGATGCGCGACCTGATGGCGATCACCGCGAGGCCGGAAGTGATCTCGCTCGCCGGCGGGCTGCCGGACACCTCGACCTTCCCGGCGAAGAGCTTCGCCGCGCAGATGACCCGGATCGCCCAGGAGTCGGCCGCCGAGGCCCTGCAGTACGGGCCGACCGAGGGCTTCGAGGAGACCAAGGACTGCATCCTCGAGGTGATGGCCGCGCAGGGGATGCTTCCCGACCCCGAGGACGTGATCGTCACCACCGGCGGCCAGCAGGCGATCGACCTGGTCGCCAAGACCTTGGTCGACCCCGGCGACGTGGTGATCTGCGAGGCGCCGACCTACCCAGGCGCGGTGCCGGTCTTCTGCAGCTACGAGGCCGAGGTGATCCAGGTCGAGTGCGACGCCGACGGGATGCGGATCGACGAGCTGGAAACGCTGCTCGAGCGCCTGCGCGGCGAGGGGCGGCGGCCGAAGTTCATCTACTCGGTGCCGACATTCCAGAACCCCGCCGGGGTGACGATGAGCTTCGAGCGGCGGGCGCGCCTGGTCGAACTGGCGCGCATGCACGAGCTGCTCGTCGTCGAGGACAGTCCCTACGGCCTGCTCCGCTACAGCGGCGAGGCGCTGCCCTCGCTCTACCAGCTCGACGGCGGCGACTTCGTGATCTACCTCGGCACCTTCTCGAAGATCCTCTCCCCCGGGATCCGGCTCGGCTGGGCGGTGGCGCCGCCGCCGGTGATGGAGAAGATCATCCTCGGCAAGCAGGCGGCCGACCTCTGCAGCTCGACCCTGACCCAGTACTTCGTGCGCGAGTACTTCGCCGAAGGGCGCTGGCGGCAGTACATCGAAGACCTGGTCGAGCTCTACCGCCGCCGGCGCGACACGATGCTGGCGGCGCTGCGCGAGCACTTCCCGGCGGAGGCCACCTGGACCGAACCGGAGGGCGGCCTGTTCATCTGGGCGACCCTGCCCGAGTACATCGACACCGGCGACCTGCTCGCCAAGGCGCTGCGCGCCGACGTCGCCTTCGTCCCCGGCCAGGCGGCCTACGTCGACGAGCGCGGCAAGAGCTCGATGCGGCTCAACTTCTCCGGGGTCGACGAGGACGAGATCCGCGAGGGCATCCGCAGGATCGGCAAGACGATCGCCGAGCAGGTCGAGCTCTACGGCGCGCTGACCGGCGAACGCTCGATCCCCGTTCCACGGCCCGAGCAAGAGGCCGAGGGGGGCGAGAACGTGGTGCCCTTCCGCAAGGCCGGCGAGGGGGCGGCGTGAAGGTCGCGGTCCTCAAGGGCGGCCGTTCGCTGGAGCGCGGCGTCTCGCTGCGCTCGGGGGCGCGGGTCGAGGACGCGCTGGAGCGGCTCGGCCACGAGGTGCTGGCGATCGACGTCGGTCCCGACCTGGTCAAGCAACTCGGCGGTGAGCGACCCGACGTCGCCTTCGTCGCGATGCACGGCGTCGGCGGCGAGGACGGCACCGCGCAGGAGCTGCTCGAGATCCTCGGCATCCCCTTCACCGGTCCGGCCGCGGCCGCCTGCGCCCGCTGCATGGACAAGTCGGCGGCCAAGCACGCGATGCGCGCCGCCGGCGTGCCGACGCCGGACTGGTTCGCCTTCAACCAGGCTGCCTTCCGCGAACTCGGCGCCGCCGACGCGCTCGGCGAGCTCGAGCGCAGCCTCGGCTTCCCGCTCGTCGTCAAGCCGAGTCGAGGCGGATCCTCGCTGGGCGTCAAGTTCGCCGGCGCGGCGGCCGAGGTCCCGCAGGCGCTGGTCTCGGCCTTCAGCTACGACGACCGCGTGCTGCTCGAGCGCTTCGTCGACGGCCGCGAGCTGGCGGTCAGCGTGCTCGGCGACGAAGCGCTGCCGGTGGTCGAGGCGGTGCCGACCGAGGGCGACCGCTACGACTTCGAGGCCCGCTACGAGATCGGCCGCACCCGCTTCGTCTCGCCCGCCGAGCTCGGCGAGGGCGAGCGGCAGCAGGTCGTCGAGGCGGCGCTGGCAACCTACCGGGCGCTCGGCTGCACCGGCTTCGCCCGGGTCGACCTGATCCTCGCCGCCGACGGGCCCTGGGTGCTCGAGGCCAACGCGATCCCCGGCCTCACCGACACCAGCCTGCTCCCCCAGGCCGCCGAGGCCGCGGGGATGTCGTTCGAGGCTCTGGTCGAACGGATCGTCGAGCTCGCGCCCAAGCCCGCCGCCGCCTGAGCCGGCGCTCTACTGGTCGCCGGCGGCGAAGTCGTCCGGGGTGACCTCGTCGAGGAACTCTTTGAACTTGTCGACGACCTCCTCGGTGTCCTCGACCTCGTGCTCGAACTCGATCGCCGACTCCTCGATCACCTCCTCGGCCGCGAAGATCGGTGCCGAGACCCGCACCGCGAGCGCCAGCGCGTCGGAGGGCCGCGAGTCGATCTCGACCTCGGTGCCGTTGACCGAGACCGTGATCGAGGCGTAGAAGGTGTTGTCGCGCAGCTCGGTGACGGCGACCCGCTCGCACTTCGCGTCGAGGTTCTCGAGCATGTCGGAGAGCAGGTCGTGGGTCATCGGTCGCGGCGTCGAAGCGCCCTGCAGCTTCATCAGGATCGCCGCCGCCTCCGGGTGGCCGATCCAGATCGGCAGGAAGCGGTTTCCGTCGACGGTCTTCAGCAACACGATCGGCTGCTTGCCGACCATGTCGAAGCTGACGCCGTAGATCTGCATCTGCTGCACGAGAAACGCTCCCGACCGTGGTTGGACGGCCGATTATAGGCCGGCGAAAATGGGCGATCCTGGATTCGAACCAGGGACCTCGTCCTTATCAGAGACGCGCTCTAACCAACTGAGCTAATCGCCCGGGGCAGGCGATGATAGCGGCGAGCTGCTGGCGCCGAAACGCAGGGCAATCCGTCAGGTGCTGCGCCGACGCAGGCTGCGCGCCAGGGCATGTGCCTCGGCGACGTCGTCGAAGACGAGCTCGACCGCGAAGCCCTGTTTGCGGGGCCGCACCTTGACCTCGTGGCCGAGTGCCGCCTCGAGCGCGTCGCCGGCGGCTTCGAGCGCCTCGACCTCGTCGGGGTCGATCGGGTCGGGCCGCTTCTTCAGTCTTGGCTGGCCAGCCAGCCGGACCCTGTTCTCGGTTTCGCGGACCGACCAACCCCCCCGCACCGCGTCGCGGGCGAGGCGGCGGCGGACGTCGTTGCCCTGCGCGCCGAGCAGGGCCTTGCCGTGGCCCTCGCTGAGCTCACGGGACTCGAGCAGCTCGAGCGTGTCGTCGGGCAGCTCGAGCAGGCGGATCAGGTTGGACACGGCCGGGCGCGAACGACCGACGCGACGGGCGAGCTCCTCTTTGGTGAGGCCAAGATCCTCGACCAAGGCGGCGCAGGCCTTCGCCTCCTCGACCGGGTTGAGGTCCTCTCGAACCATGTTCTCGATCAGCGCCGCCTGTAGCCGCTCGGCTTCCTCCTGATCGCGAATCACCGCGGGCACCTTCTCCAGTCCGGCCTCCTGGGCGGCCCGCCAGCGCCGCTCGCCGGCGACCAGCTCGTAGCTGCCGTCGGGGAGGGGACGGACGAGCAGCGGCTGGACCACGCCGCTGCTCTCGATCGAGGCGGCGAGCGCGGCGAGCGCGGCGGGGTCGAAGTTGGTGCGCGGCTGGTTCGGGTTCGGCTTGATCAGCCCCACCGGGAGGTCGCGCAGCTCACCTGACGCGGTCGCCTCGACCTCCGGCAGGATCGCCGCCAGGCCCCGTCCCATGCCACGCTTGGTGCCGCTAGCCACGGTTGGCCAGCTCCTTGGAAAGGGCTGTGTAGGCGACGGCGCCGCGCGAGTCGGGGGCGTGCTCGGTCACCGGCAGACCATAACTCGGCGACTCGGCGACTCGGACGCTGCGCGGGATCACCGTCTCGAAGACCAGCTCGCCGAAGTGGCCGCGCAACTCCGCCTCGACGTCGTGAGCCAGTCTGGTGCGCTCGTCGTACATGGTGATCAGCAAACCCGATACCTCGAGTCGAGGGTTGAGCTGCTGCCTGATCAGCCCGAGGGTCTCGAGGAATTGAACCAGGCCCTCCAGCGCCAGATACTCGGCCTGCACCGGGACGATCACCCGGTCGGCCGCGGTCAGCGCGGCCACGCTCACCGGGCCCAGCGAGGGCGGGCAGTCGAGCAGGGTCACCGCGAAGCGCTCGCGCAGCGGGCCGAGGCGCTCGCGCAAGCGGGTCTCGGAGCCCTCGATGCGCGGCATCTCGACGGCGGCGCCGGCCAGGTCGCGGCTCGCCGGGACCAGCCAGAGGTTGTCGGGGCCGGCCGGACGCGCCGCCTGGGCGACCGAGACGTCGGCGGTCAGGCAGTCGTAGGAGGAGGGGTGCATCTCCCGGTCGGCGCCGAGGGCGGTGGTCGCGTTGCACTGCGGGTCGAGGTCGACGATCAGGGTCTGCTGGCCTTCGGCCGCGGCGCAGGAGGCCAGGTTCACCGCGGTGGTCGTCTTGCCGACTCCGCCCTTCTGGTTCGCCACCGCGTAGACCTTGCCCATGCGGGGTCCAGCCTAGTTATCCCGGCGCGGCGGCGGGAGGTCGGATAGCCTGCTGGCCGTGTCCGAGTCCACCGACTGGCCCGACGATCCCGCTGAGCGCGCCCGCGAGCTGGTCGAGGGCGTGCTCGACGAGCTCGACCTCGACGGGGACGTGTTGGTCGAGGAGGAGGACGAGCGGATCTCGATCACGGTCTCGGGCAACGACGACTACGGCTTGCTGATCGGCAAACGCGGCCAGACGATCGACGCCCTGCAGCTGCTCTGCTACCAGGCCGCCTTCCGCGGGCTGCGCGAGCGCAAACGCGTCGTCGTCGACGCGGCGGGCTACCGCGCACGGCGGCGCGAGACACTCGAGGGGCGCGCCGATCGCGCTGCCGAGCAGGCCCTGAGCAACAACCGGATCGTCGAGATGGACCCGATGAGCGCCCAGGAGCGGCGCGTGGTGCACGAGCGGCTCAAGGACCGCTCCGGGGTCGAGACTTACAGCGAGGGCGACGAGCCCCATCGCTGCGTGGTCGTCGCGCCGCTCGTCTCGGAGTGAGCGCCGGCGATCCGGTCGCCGGGCTCGACCCAACGGCCCGCGCGGCCCTGGGCACCGTCCTCGAGCTGCTCGCGGCGGAGCGGGCCTCGGTCAGCTCGGTGGTCGACGAGCGGGCCTGGCAGGTCCACGTCGCCGACAGCCTCACCGGGCTCGAGGTGCCGGCGCTGCGCGAGGCCGAGCGGATCGCCGACGTCGGGGCCGGGGCGGGCTTTCCCGGCCTCGTCCTCGCCGTCGCCCTGCCCAGCGCCCAGGTCGACCTGATCGAGTCGGTCGGGCGCAAGTGCGACTTCATGAAGCACGCGATCGCGGCGGCCGGGATCGCCAACGCCACCGTGCTGAACACCCGCTCCGAGGAGTGGGCCGGCGCTGAGGGCCGCGAGGCCTACGACGTGGTCACGGCCCGCGCGGTCGCCCGGCTCTCGACCCTCGCTGAGCTCGCATCCCCACTTCTGAAGCCAAATGGCGCCCTGGTCGCCTGGAAGGGCAAGCGCGACGAAGACGAGGAGGATCAGCTGGCCCGCGGCGCGGAGTCCCTGGCCATGCGCCCCGAATCGGTCCTCGACGTAGGCAACCGCGCCGGCAGCCAACACCGCCACCTCCACGTGATCGCCAAGTCCGGCCCCACGCCGAACGATTTACCTCGCAGACCCGGCGTCGCCAAGAATCGACCGCGCGGCTAGCCCAGCTCGACGAGCCGGCGACAGCACTAAGAGAAGGTCGGGAGCACGCCCGCAGAGGGGATCTACACCCCTCGAAGCGTCTTGTACTTCTCGCCCAACCAACCCCCGCGGCCAGCCGCTGGCGATCCAGCGAGCAAGTTAAGCGAAGAGGGGTGTAGATCCCCTCTTCAGCGCGTCCTACCGCCGCTTCCTCTTCTTTTTTTTCGGCGGAGGGGGCGGCGGCTTCGCCTCCGCAATCGCAGCCGCGCCCTCGGGCGTGGCGGCAACGGGCGCCGGGATCAGTTTCTGGACGATGAACGACTGGCCGATGGTCCAGACGTTGGTCGTGATCCAGTAGAGGATCAGGCCGGCGGGGAAGTTGAGGATGAAGGGAACGAAGATCAGCGGCAGCATGAACATCAGGGCCCGCTGGCTTTTGTCGGCCGTGACCGACATGACCAGGCCGGAGATCAGCTGGGTGCTGACGTAGATGACCAGCAGGGCGATCAGTTCGCCGCCCGTCGCCTTCGCGGTCAGGTCGGTGATGAAGAGGAAGCTTTCGCCGTAGGGCCCGCCTGCCGCTTCGCCGCAGGCCTTCGCGGTCTGGCCGCAGATGTCGAAGCGCAGGTCGTGCTGGAGGACGTAGAAGAGGGTGATGAAGACCGGCAGCTGCGCCAGTAGGGGGATGCAGGAGGCGAACGGGTTGACGTTGTTCTCTTTGTAGAAGCGCATCATTTCCTGCTGCATGCGCTGTTTGTCGTTTTTGAATTTCTCCTGGAGTTTTTTGATCTCGGGCTGGTGCGCCTGCAGGGCCCGCATGCCTTTGATCTGTTTGTAGGTGAGCGGGATCAGCAGCGCCCGCACCGAGAAGGTGAGCGCGATGATCGCGCCGCCCCAGGAGAGGCCGACGGTGTCGTGGAAGAAGACGAGAACTTCGTCGGCGATGTCGACGAGGAACTGCGGCGCGAGCTGGAATCCGAGCGGCAGCATCAGACTTTTGCCTCACCGTGGTACTCGGCCGGGTGGACATGGCCGAGGCCGCGCAGGGTGAAGCGATCCGGGACCGGGTCGAAGCCACCGTGGTTGAACGGATTGCAGCGCAGCAGGCGCCAAGTCCCGAGGATCAGGCCGCGCACGACGCCGAAGCGCTCGACGGCCTCGACGGTGTAGGCCGAGCAGGTCGGCTCGTAGCGGCAGCGGCGTGGGCGGGCCGGGGAAATCCAGCGCTGGTAGGCCAGGATCGGGGCCAGGAAGGCGCGTTTCACGTGGAACGCCCTCCGGGCGAAGCGCCGGCCAGAGCCTCTTCAAGGCTCACGGCGAGCCCACCGGTTCCCTCGCGGTCGATCAGGTCGGTGATCTCCGAGCGGGCGACGATCACGAAGTCGTGCTGGGGGGGCAGCCGGTCCGAGAGGCCCCAGAAAGCCTCGCGCAGGGCCCGCTTGACGCGGTTGCGCTCCACCGAACCGCCAACCTTGCGGCTGACCGAGACACCCAGCCTCACGTCCTCTCCGTCCTCGTCACGACGGGGAAAGGTATAGAGAACGAGGTAGCGGGTCGCATGCGAGGAGCCGTCGCGGTAGACGCGGTCGAACTCGCCACTGCGCGAGAGACGCCGTCGCTTCGACGCCATCTAGGGAGTGAGACGCTTGCGCCCTTTGCGCCGGCGACGCGAGAGGATCGCGCGACCGCCGCGCGTGCTCATCCGGGCTCGAAAGCCGTGCGTTTTCGCGCGCTTGCGCTTCTTCGGCTGGTAGGTCCGCTTCATGGGGCCGAGAAGTATACGGACGCCGGCCTGAGACGCCGGCTCGAAATCTTTTCTGCGGGATTTGCGACCCGGGCCGGACCCCTGCCCAGGCACGCCGCTATGGTCGCCGACCGAGTGCCCGATGACCTCTCCAGCCAAGATCTCGACGCCCTTTGGCGGGCGACCCAGAACCGGTTACGGGCATCGGTACCGGAGTCGACTTTCCGTATCTGGCTCGAGCCGCTGACCGTCGCCGGGGCTGCCGGCGACACGCTCTATCTGAACGCTCCCGACGGGATCCGCGCCTGGGCCGAGCGCCGCTACGCCTCGCTGATCGCGGAAGCGCTGGCCGACTCGGGAACGCCGTTGCGCGCGGTCAGCTTCGCCACCCCTCGCGGGGTCGACGCCGGCGAGGCGGGCGGCGTGCAGCTGAACCCGAACTACACCTTCGACCGCTTCGTGATCGGCCCCGGCAACCGCCTCGCCCACGCCGCGGCGCTGGCCGTCGCCGAGGCGCCGTCGGAGGCCTACAACCCACTCTTCCTGCACGGCCCCCCGGGACTCGGCAAGACCCACCTGCTGGCGGCGATCGCCAACTACCTAGGCGCCAACGCGCCGGGGCTCAGCGTCCGCTACACCACCGCCGAGTCGTTCACCAACGAGTTCGTACTCGCCCTCAAGTCGACCGGCTCCGAGGCCTTCAAGGCGCGCTACCGCGACATCGACGTGCTGCTGATCGACGACGTGCAGTTCCTCGAGGGCAAGCCGGCGACCGAGGAGGAGTTCTTCCACACCTTCAACGCCCTCTACGAGTCGGGGAGCCAACTGGTCCTCTCCGCCGACCGGATCCCCAGCGAACTATCGACCCTGGCGAGCCGCCTGCGTGACCGCTTCGAGTGGGGCCTGACCGTGGCCATGGAGCCGCCCAACCTGACGACCAGGCTGACCGTGCTGCGCAGGTTGGTCGAGGAGGCGGGGGTCGAGATCGCGGACTCCTCGGCGCTCTCCGAGCTCGCCGGCAGGATCGACGCCAACATCCGCCAGCTGCACGGCGCGCTGACCCGTGTAGTCGCCCACGCCTCGCTGATGGCCCGGCCGCTCAGCTCCGAGTTGATCGCCGAGGTGATCCCGCAGGCGCGCTCGGCCCAGGCGACCTCTGCCGAGGAGATCCAGCAGCGGGTCGCCGAGCGGTTCGGCATCTCCCGCGCCGAGCTCGTCGGCTCCAGCCGAGCCGCGACGCCCTTGCGGGCTCGCCAGGTGGCGATCTTCCTGACCCGCGAGATGACCGACCTCTCTCTGCCCCAGATCGGCCGGCTCTACGGCGGCCGCGACCACTCGACCGTGCTCAACTCGCTGCGCCGGGTCGAAGCCGGGATCGGCGAGGACGGCGAGCTCGCGGCGCGGGTCGAGGAGTTGCGCGGAGCAATCCACAACCCGACCCACGGCACCCCCTGACGGCCGATGCCGATGCAAGAATCAGCAACTTCCCACAGCCGCTCCCACAGGCCGGAAACCGCGGCGCCAGGCCAAATCGCTCGTCTTGCACGCCGTTTCCACAGGTCCTAACCCAACTTAAGAAGGCAGCCACCTTTTGAAGCTCACGACCAACCGAGAAGAACTCGTCTCCAAGCTCTCCACCGTCTCCAGAGCGGTTTCAACCCGCGGCGCGATCCAGGCCCTGTCGGGCGTGCTGCTCAGCGCCGCCGAGGGGCGACTCACCCTCACCGCGACCGACAACGACCTGGGGCTGCAGACCACGGTCGACGCCGAGGTGGCCAGCGAGGGCACGGTTCTCCTGCCCGGCCGGCTGCTCGCCGAAGTCACCCGCTCGTTGGCCGACCCGAAGGTGGAGATCGAGACGCGCGAGGCGGAGCACGACGTCGAGATCCGCAGCGGCAGCTCGAGCTTCCACCTCCGGGTGCTCGCCGCCGAGGACTTCCCGAAGCTGCCGAGCGCCGCGGAGGAGACCGGGCTGACGATCCCGGCCAAGGCGCTCGAGGCGAGCATCGACCTGGTCGCCCGCGCCGCCTCCCGGGACGACATGCGCCCGGTGCTGACCGGCGTGCTCGTCTCCGCCGCCGGCAAGGAGATGACGATGGTGGCGACCGACTCCTACCGGCTGGCGGTCAAACGGACCGAGCTGGAGAACGAGCTCGGTGGCGAGATCGAGGCCAACATCCCCGCCCGGGCGCTGCGTGAGCTGAGCCGGATCCTCGCCGCCGAGGGGGTCGATCAGGCGCGCATCTGGCTGCTCACCAACCAGGCGGTCTTCGAGGCCGGCTCGATCACCCTGACCACGCGCCTGATCGACGGCCAGTTCCCGAACTTCCGCCAGCTGCTGCCGGAGTCCTACGAGCACGACGTGCGCCTCCCGCGTCCCGAGTTCCTCGACGTCGCGAGGCGCGTCAGCCAGCTGGCGCAGCGCAACGCGCCGCTGCGCCTCTCCTTCCGGCCCGGCGAGCTGACGGTCGCGGCGGAGACGCCCGACGTCGGCGACGCGACCGAGACGATGCCCGCCGCCTTCGAGGGCGAGCCGCTGGAGATCGGCTTCAACCCCGAGTTCCTCAAGGAGGGAATCGAGAGCGTCAGCGGCGACGAGGTGCTGCTGCGGTTGATATCGCCGCTGCGACCGGGTCTGTTGGAACCGGTCGAGGGCGAGGACTTCCGCTATCTGGTGATGCCGATCCGCCTCAACGTCTGAGCCGGTGATCCGGTGCTCGTCACCGCGATCGAAGCGCGGCCGGTCCGCAGCCTCGAGCGGGTGCGGGTCGATCTCGACCCCGGCATAGTCAGCGTCGTCGGCCCCAACGGCACCGGCAAGACCAACCTGGTCGAGTCGCTTTACTTTGCCCTCACCGGCCGCTCCTTTCGCACCTCCGACCGGCGCGAGCTGATCCCGTTCGGTGCCTCGCTGGCCCGTGCGGAGGCGACGATTCGCGACTCCGACGGTCTCGAGCGGCGGCTGCTCGCCTCGGTAAGCCGCACCGAGGGGCGACGTCACCTGCTCGACGGCAGCCCGGCGGACCCGGCGACGCTCGCCCGCAATCGCCCGCCGGTGGCGGTCTTCGCACCGGACCGCCTCAGCCTCGTCAAGGGCCCGCCGGCCGAGCGCCGCGCCCACCTCGACGGCTTTATCGCCGCCCGCTGGCCCGCCCGCGCGGAGCTGCGCAAGCAGTTCGGCCAGGCGCTGGCGCAGCGCAACGCACTGCTCTCGCGACTCGCCGCCGGCTACGGGGCCTCCGCAGACCTCGGTATCTGGGACGCCGGGATGGCCCGCGCCGCCGCGCCGCTCCTCGCGGCCCGCGAGGAGGCCGTCGCGGAGCTCTCGGCGCCGTTCGCGCGCGCTGCCGAGGAGCTCGGCCTCGACGGCGGCGCCGCGCTCGAGTACGCGCCGCGCGCGGCCGGCTCCGAGGAGGAGATCCGCGCCGGCCTGGAGGAGCGCCGCGAGCAGGACATCCGCATGGGCCGCAGCTCCTGGGGCCCGCACCTCGACGAGCTGAAGCTCGAGGCCGGCGGCCGCGCTCTGCGGCGCTACGGCTCGCAGGGCCAGCAGCGCGCCGCCCTCCTGGCCCTGCTCTTCGCCGAGCGCGAGGTGCTGCTGGCGGCGCGGCTCGTCACCCCGCTACTGTTGCTCGACGACGTGATGAGCGAGCTCGACCCGGGTCGCCGCGAGCGCCTGGTCGCGCGGCTTGGCGACGGCGGACAGGTCCTGATCACCGCGGCCGACGAAGAGTCGCTGCCCGTACCGGCGTTGCAGTCGGTGGTGCGCATGCCTCCGCCCGCCGACGCCGCGAGCACGGTCGCGGCGTGACCCGCCGCCGCGCCCCCCGCCAGGCGAGCGCCGCCTTCCGCGCCGCCCGCGACCTGGTCGCTCCCAAGACCGGACTGGCCACGGTTCAGGGGGCCTGGGAGCAGACGGTCGGAGCGCAGCTCGCGGCGGTCGCCACCCCCGTCTCCGAGCGCGCCGGCACGCTGACGATCGAGGTCACCGACAGCGTCTGGGCGCAGGAGCTCGACCTCATGCAGGGGCAGCTCCTGGAGCGCCTGCGAGCGGAGTTGGGCGAGCGCGCCCCCGAGAGTTTGAAGTTTCGCCTTAAAAGCGACACTTCCCAGTAGCGCTTTTTCCACGATTTGCAGGGAAAAAGGCCTCTGCGGTCAAGTTATACACAGGGCCCGACTGGTATTCTTATGGCAACCCGCGTATCGGCCCCGACCGGTCTGGAGGAGGCTTCCAGGCGTCGGGGTTTTCTGTGTCAACCGGAAGGGACTCATTGCCTGAGAAGAAAGCGAAAGACGGCTCCTACGGCGCCGCGGACATCACCGTCCTCGAGGGTCTGGAAGCCGTCCGCAAGCGCCCGGGCATGTACATCGGCTCGACCGGTCCACGTGGCCTGCACCACCTCGTCTACGAGATCGTCGACAACTCGGTCGACGAGGCGCTCGCCGGCCACTGCGACACGGTGCGCGTCACCCTGCACCCGGACAACGCCTGCACGGTCGAGGACAACGGCCGCGGGATCCCGGTCGGGATCATGGAGAAAGAGGGGCGGCCCGCCGCCGAGGTGGTGCTCACCGTCCTGCACGCCGGCGGCAAGTTCGGCGACGGTGGCGGCTACAAGGTCTCCGGTGGCCTGCACGGCGTCGGCGTCTCGGTCGTCAACGCGCTCTCCGAGCGGCTGCACCTGCAGATCGAAACCGACGGCCACGTCTGGACCCAGGACTACGAGCGCGGCAAACCGCAGGCCGACCTGAAGAAGGGCGCCGCCAGCAAGGACCACGGCACGACGATCACCTTCCTCCCCGACCTGGAGATCTTCGAGGAGATCGAGTTCGACTTCCAGACGCTCGCCGAGCGCCTGCGCGAGACCGCTTTCTTGACCCGTGGGCTCAAGATCGAGCTGATCGACGAGCGCGGCGAGACCAAGAAGGTCGAGTTCCAGTACGACGGCGGCATCGAGGACTTCGTCCGGCACCTCAACGAGAACAAGGACGAGCTGCACCGCAAGGTGATCTTCTTCGAGGGCACCGAGGACTCCGGCGAAGTCGAACTGGCGATGCAGTGGAACTCCTCCTACCAGGAGTCGATCTTCAGCTTCGCCAACAACATCAACACCCACGAGGGCGGCACCCACCTCTCCGGCTTCCGCGCCGCGCTGACCCGCACGGTCAACGCCTACGCGCGCAACAAAGGGCTGCTCAAAGAGAAAGACGACAACCTCGCCGGCGAGGACGTGCGCGAGGGGCTGACCGCGGTGATCTCGGTGAAGCTCCACGACCCGCAGTTCGAGGGTCAGACGAAGACGAAACTCGGCAACCCGCCGATCAAAGGGTTGGTCGAGGAGACGGTCAACCGCAAGCTGGGCGAGTACCTCGAGGAGAACCCGAGCGACGCGCGGCGGATCATCAGCAAGGCGATCGACGCCGCCCGCGCCCGCGACGCCGCCCGCAAGGCGCGCGACCTGACCCGGCGCAAGTCGGCGCTGGAGAACTCGACCCTGCCCGGCAAGCTCGCCGACTGCACGGTCAAGGACCCGAGCCTGGCCGAGATCTTCGTGGTCGAGGGCGACTCCGCGGGCGGTTCGGCCAAGCAGGCCCGCGACCGCAACACCCAGGCGGTGCTGCCGCTGCGCGGCAAGATCATCAACGTCGAGAAGAGCCGGATCGACAAAGTGCTCGCCAACAACGAGGTGCAGGCGCTGATCACGGCGATCGGCACCGGCGTCCACGACGAGTTCAACCTCGAGGACGCCCGCTACCACAAGATCGTGATGGCGACCGACGCCGACGTCGACGGTGCCCACATTCGCACCCTCGTGCTCACCTTCCTCTACCGGCAGATGCCCGAGCTGATCGACGCCGGCTACGTCTACATCGCCAAACCACCGCTCTACCGCGTCAAACAGGGCAACCAGGAGACCTACCTGGAGCGCGAGTCCGAACTCGAAGAGCTGCTGCTGCGCGACAAGCTCGAGGAGTTCGAGCTGAAGCCGGCGGGTGGCACGGCGAAGAAACTCACGCCGAGCCGCTGGCAGGCCTACATCCGGCGATCGAAAGAGTACGAGGGGTGGGGCTCCTCGCTGCAGGCCGAGTTCGGCCACGAAGTCGTCCGCTTCCTCGAGGAGTCGAACCTGCTCGACGAGGGCGTGGCGACGCTGAAAGCGGCGGCCACGCTGCTGGCGAAGAAGGCGCCGGAGGGCGAGCCGTTCGACACGGAGGTCGTCTCGACCAGCGACGACCTGCTCGTCGTCAAGGCGATCGAACGCAAGACCGGCCTCGCCCGCACCCACCGGCTGCCGGCGACGCTCTTCTCCCACCACGACTACCGCAAGTTCGCCGAGGTCCACGCGGCGCTGCTCAAACAGGTTGGCCGACCGCCCTTCGAGATCCAGTTCGGCGGCAGGCAAAACGTCGCGCTCTCCTTCGAGGCGCTGCGCGGGGCGGTGCTCGAGCTCGCCCGCCACGGCGTCCAGCTCACCCGGTTCAAGGGACTCGGCGAGATGAACGCCGAGCAGCTGCGCGAGACGACGATGGACCCGGCCAGCCGCACGCTGGCGCGGGTGACGCTGGAAGACGCGACCGCCGCCGACCAGATCTTCTCGATGCTGATGGGCGACCAGGTCGGTCCGCGTCGCGACTTCATCGAGAGCCACGCCAAGGACGTGAAATTCCTCGATGTCTGATCACCGCACCGCCGAGGCCAGGAGGATGAGCTGATGGCGCTCGACGCGCTGACCGGTCGCATCGAAGAGCGCGAGCTCGAGAAGGAGATGCGCTCGTCGTATCTCGATTACGCGATGAGCGTGATCGTCGGTCGGGCGCTGCCCGACGTCCGCGACGGCCTCAAGCCGGTCCACCGCCGCGTGCTCTACGCGATGCACGACATCGGCCTGCAGCCGACCCGGCCGTACCGCAAGTGCGCCTTCATCGTCGGCGAGGTGATGGGCAAGTACCACCCGCACGGCGACTCGGCGATCTACGACACGCTGGTGCGGATGGCGCAGGACTTCTCGCTGCGCTACCTGCTCGTCGACGGCCAGGGCAACTTCGGCTCGATCGACGACGATCCGGCCGCGGCGATGCGGTACACCGAGGCGCGGCTCCACCGTCTCGCCACCGAGCTGTTGCGCGACATCGACGCCGACACGGTCGACTTCGGGCCCAACTACGACGAGTCGACGCAGGAGCCGCTGGTCCTGCCGGCGCGCTTCCCCAACCTGCTGGTCAACGGCACCTCGGGGATCGCCGTCGGCATGGCGACGAACATCCCGCCGCACAACCTGCGCGAGGTCGCCGCCGCGGTGACCGCCTACATCGACGACCCGCAGATCGACCTCGATGGGTTGATGACGCACGTCAAGGGCCCGGACTTCCCCGGCGGCGGGATCATGAGCCGCGAGGGGATCCGCGACGCCTACGCCTCGGGCCGCGGCAGCATCAGGGTCCGCGCCCGCGCCCACGTCGAGCCGCTGAAGGGCGGCAAGGAGGCGATCATCGTCACCGAGCTCCCCTTCATGGTCAAGAAGGGCGGCGAAGGTGGCCTGATCACGAAGATCGCCGACCTCGTCCGCGACAAAAAACTCGAGGGCATCTCCGACCTGCGCGACGAGTCGGACCGCTCCGGGATGCGGCTGGTGATCGAGCTCAAGCGCGGCGGTCCGCCGGCCAAAGTCGTCCTCAACAACCTCTACAAAAAAACCTCGATGCAGTCGACCTTCGGCGCCAACATGGTGGCGTTGGTCGACGGTGTGCCGCGCACGCTGAGCCTGCGCGAGCTGATCCACTACTACGTCGAGCACCAGCGCGAGGTCGTCACCCGCCGCACCCAGTACGAACTGCGCCGCGCCGAGGCCCGCGCCCACATCCTCGAGGGGTTGCTGATCGCGCTCGACAACCTCGACGCGGTGATCAAACTGATCCGCGCCTCGAAAGACCCGGACACCGCCCGCGACGGGCTGATCGAGAAGTTCGACCTCTCGCGCGAGCAGGCGCAGGCGATTCTCGACATGCGCCTGCAGCGGCTCACCGCGCTCGAGGCCGACAAAGTCCGCGCCGAGCACGCCGACCTGATGGAGCGGATCGGCGAGCTGCGCGCGATCCTCGGCGACGAAGCCAGGGTGATGGGCCTGGTCAAGGACGAGCTCACCGAAGTCGTCGAGTCCTACGGCGACGAGCGCCGCACCGAACTTGCCCACTTCGAGGGCGACGTCGGGATCGAGGACATGATCGCCGACCAGCAGATGGTGATCTCGCTGACCGCCTCGGGCTACGTGAAGCGCCTGCCGCTGGCGACCTACCGCCAGCAGAACCGCGGCGGCGTCGGGGTGATGGGGATGAACCTCAAAGAGGACGACTACATCGCCCACCTGCACATCAGCTCGACCCACGACTTCCTCTTGTTCTTCACCAACCGGGGCAAGGTCTACCGGCTCAAGGTCTACGAGCTGCCGGAGGGCTCGCGGACGGCGAAAGGCAGCTCGCTGCGCAACCTGCTGCCGCTGCGCGAGGGCGAGCGGGTGATGGCGGTGATCCCGACGCGCGACTTCAAAGAGAACAAGTACCTCGTCTTCGCCACCGCCGACGGCCTGATCAAGAAGACCGAGTTCCTCGCCTACAACACGCCGATCCGCGCCGACGGCATCATCGCGATCAAGATCCGCGACGACGACGAGTTGGTGCAGGTGCGACTCACCTCGGGCGAAGACGACATCCTGATGGTCTCCCACTCGGGCCACGCCGCCCGTTTCTCGGAGCAGCTGACCCGGCCGATGGGCCGCGACACCAGCGGCGTCAAAGGGATGAACGTCTCCGGCAAGGACAACCGCGTCCTGGCGATGGACATCGCCCGCAACGACACCGAACTGTTCGTCGTCACGGAGAACGGCTACGGCAAGCGCACGCCGGTCTCCGAATACCCGGTCAAGGGCCGCGGCACGAAAGGCGTGCTGACCGCGAAGCTGACCGAGAAGAAGGGCGGCCTCGCCGGCGCGCTGATCGTCGGCGAGCACCAGGACCTGCTGTTCATCTCGCAGAACGGGATGGTCCAGCGCACCTCGGTCGGCGGGATCTCGCAGATGGGCCGCTCGACCCAGGGCGTCAAGGTGATGAACATCAAGGACGACGACCGCGTCAGCGCCGTCGCCCTGGTGGTCGAGTCGGAGACCGAGGACGCGTCAGTTGACGGCAGCGCCCCCGAGGAACTGCCGCCGACCGACGGCGCGGCGGCGGACGGCGCTTCGCCCGACGGCGCCTCAGCCGACAGCGAGGGCTAGGCGGCCTGCGGTAAGTACTGCTGCCAGGCCGTCGGGATCTTCGGGCTGGCCACCTGGATGAAGACCGTCGGCTCGGGAGCCTTGGGCTTCTGCTTGGGGTGCATGTGGATCTCGCGGGGCAGGCGGTTGCCCTTGCGGCGGTTGCAGGCGGCGCAGGCGGCGACGATGTTCTCCCAGACGGATTTGCCGCCGCGCGAGCGGGGGATCACGTGGTCGACGGTGAGCCCCGACTTGGTCGAGCCGCAGTACTGGCAGGTCCAGGAGTCGCGGGCGAGCACGGCGCGGCGGGTGATTTTGCGCCGGTGGGCCTCGCGCGGGATGCGCACGTAGTTGACCAGGCGGATCACGTCGGGGCGCTCCAGGGTCATGTGCTCGGAGTGCAGGGCGGCGCCTTCGCGTTGCTCGACCGGCTCGGCCTTTTCCTTGAGCAGGAGCACCGCGGCGCGTCTCAGCGTGCAGACGTTGATCGGCTCATACGTCGCATTGAGGACCAAGACACGTGCCATGGTGCTCGGAATTGTAAGCGGGTCGGCCAGCCACCTCGCTCCAAACGCCGAAAAGCGCCTGCAGAGGCGCCGTTTAGGAGACCGGGTACGAACCGAGGATGCGCACCGAGCCGGCCTTCAGGTGCAGCTCGCCGATCGCCTCGGCGACCCGCGAATCGGTCAGCGCGCCCTCGAGGTCGCAGAAGAACATGTAGCGGCCGAGGCCCTGGCGCATCGGCCTCGACTCGATCCGGCTGAGGTTGATCTCGCGACTGGAGAAGACCGCCAGCGCCTCGACCAGGGCGCCCGGGTGGTCCTCGCCGAGCTCGGAGAAGACGAGCGAGGTTTTCCACGGCCCGCCCCCGTTCGGCTCGGTGCCCGCGGGGGCGATCCAGACGAAGCGGGTGACGTTGCCGCTCTCGTCCTCGACCCCCTCGCGGACGATCGCGCAGCCGTAGAGCCCCGCCGCCGCCCGCGCACCGAGCGCCGCCCAGGGGCGCTGCGACTCGCTAACCATGCGCACCGCGGCTGCGGTGCTGCTGACGCTGCGCTGTTCGACCCCGGCCAGCGTCTCGCGCAGGAAGCGCGCGCACTGGGCGAGCGGCTGGGGGTGGGAGAGGACTGCCTCGATCTCGCCGACGTCGACGCCGGCGCGGGCGATCAGGTGGACGCGCACGCGGTAGTCGTGCTCGCCGACGATCGTCACGGTCTCGGTGTCGAAGGCGAGCGCGTCGAGGGTCGGGCGGACCGACCCCTCGATCGAGTTCTCGAACGGAACCAGCGCCCGCTCGGCCTCGCCGTGCTCGACGGCGAGGATCGCGTCGTGGATCGTCTCCGTGCGCAGCGGTTCGAACTCGGCGGCGCCGACCGCTTCGCCAAGCGCATCCTCGGTGAAGGTCCCCGCCGGACCCAGGTAGGCGATCCGCATCGCTAGACCACCACCCAATCCCTATTCGAAGGCGACCGTGTAGCTGGCTTCGTTGTTTTCGGTGACGAGCTCGCCGGGCACCGGGTCGACTTTGACTTCCAGCGTCACTTCGCCTTTCGGCGTCGGCGTCAGCAGGATCGTCGCGGTGCCGATTTCCCCCGCTTCGACCGAGGAGATGTCGCCCTCGAGGGTGTTGCCGCCGTCGACGGAGACCGAGACGGTGACGCCGTTCTCGGCCGATTCGCCCTGGTTCTGGACCTGGACTTCGACTTCGACCGCTTCTTCGCCGCTGATCACCGCCGGCGCGCCCTCGGCCAGTTCGGTGCCGTTGACGATCGTGCCGACCAGTTCGGTTCCGTGCACGCCCGGGGTTTCGGCTTCGCCGGCGCCGGTGACGCCGAGCGCGGCGGCGACTTCGTCTTCGTCGAGCCACTTGTCGTCGGGCAGGAAGGAGCTCTTCGGCACGTCGCTGTCGTCGATCCCGTTGGATTCGAGCACGCCGTCGATCTCCGGCCGCACGACGGTTTCGTAGAGCACGTCGCTGGCCAGCAGCTTCTGCATCTGGTTGGCGATCACGGCGGTCGCTTTGGCCGCGCCCTCGTCGGCGAGCGCCGTGCTCATCCTGTTGGCGATCTCGCTCATCGCGCTGGCGCGCAGCTCGTAGACCAGCTCGAGGGTGCGCTGCGCGTCGCCCATGTCGCCCGGCGTGCTGAGTCCGTCGACCCGCGAGGCGTAGCTGTCCATCGCGCTGCTGTCTGCGTTGACCTGCTCGACCAGGTCGGTCACCGAGAGGCTGCCCGGGTCTTCCAGCTTGCCGAAGAAGGTTTTGCTCGTCTGCGCCGTCTCGTCGACGATCTGGGTGACGTTGCGGGCGTAGTCGCTGAGCTCGCGGTTGGCGCGCGCGTCGAGGCAACCCTTGATGCCGAGCACGATCAGGATCAGCACGATCAGGCCGCCGCCGAGCGCAAGCGCGCGGCGCAGCATGATCTGCTGGCGTTCGGGGCGTCGCCTGGGCCGCTCGCGTAGCGGCCCTCGTGCTGCTGAATCCTCCAAAGAGCGCTCTCCAGGCTGGTTGGGACTGGCCGGGGAGTATGAAGCCTGCCGAGGTCGGGAAGCGCAGAGAGGCCGCAAACGGTGCCTTTTTCCCATCCTGGGATCCCGCGGTCAGGCGCAGGAGAGGGGCTCTTCACGGCGAACTCCGAGGTGCTTTGGTCGGATCTCTGGTCCTCAACCGCTTCCTGATTGAGCGCCGCATCGGCAGTGGCGGCTTCGGCGTTGTCTACGAGGCGTGGGACGGCCGCCTCGAGCGCCCCGTCGCGGTCAAGGCGATCGAGCAACAGGGCGAGGCCGGCCGCCGCGTGCTGCGCGAGGCCCAGGCCGCCGCGCGGCTCAACCACCCAGGCATCGTCACGCTCTACGAGCTCGGCGAGGAGGACGGCAACGCCCTGCTGGTCACCGAGCTGGTCGAGGGCTCGACCCTGGCCCGCCTCGCCAACGCCGGCGAGCTCTCCGACCGCGAGATCGGCGAGATCGGCGCCGACCTCTGCGAGGCGCTCGACCACGCCCACTCGCGCGGCGTCGTGCACCGCGACATCAAGCCCCAGAACGTCCAGGTCACCGACACCGAGCCGCGCGCCAAGCTGATGGACTTCGGGATCGCCCGGCTCGCCGACGAGGCGCCGATGACCGTCGCCGGCGACGTCGTCGGCACGCTCGCCTACATGTCCCCCGAGCAGGCCGAGGGCCGCCCCGCCGGACCCGAGGCCGACGTCTACTCGCTCGCCCTGACCCTGTACGAGTGCTGGAGCGGCGAGAACCCGAACCGCCGCGCCACGCCGGCCGCAACCGCCCGCTCGATCGGCAGCCGACCGCGCCGCCTGCGCCGCCTGCGCCCCGATCTGCCGCGCGAGCTCAGCGACGCGATCGACGCCTGTCTGGCGCCCCGCCCGAACCACCGCCCCTCGCTCGAGGAACTGGGCACGACGATCGAGGACTGCCTGGATCTGCTCGACGACAACATGCCCGAGCAACGCACCCACGTGCTGCGTCGGCTCAGCGCGATCGCGGTCGCCGCGACTGCCACGGGGTTCCTGATCGCCGGGCACGGGGCACTACTGCCCTAGGATCTCGACCGGCTGCCCCAGCGCGGGGAGCCGGTTCCCCCGACCCGGCGAAGGAGCATCCCGATCGGCATCTTCCGCAAACTTGAGTCCGGCATCGAAGGTCTGGTCGAGGGCGTCTTCAGCCGCACCTTCAGCTCCGAGGTGCAGCCTGTCGAACTGGCGCGCAAGCTGGCGAAGGAAATGGACGCCCACAAGACCGCGTCGGTGCAGCGCGTCTACGTGCCCAACGAGTACACGGTCTACCTCTCCAAGCAGGATCGCACCAAGCTCGAGGGATACGAGAGATCGCTGGAGCAGGAGCTCTCCGGCTACCTGCTGGAGCACGCCCGCCGTCGCGGCTACGACCTGCTGACCAGGCCGGCGGTCGAGTTCTCCACCGACGAGCGCCTGCGGCTCGGCGAGTTCGGGATCCAGGCGCGCCTGGTCAAGCCGCCCGCCCACGAGGGCGAGGCGCCCAAACAGGGCGAAGAGGGTCACACGATGGTCTACTCGGCGGTCCGCGAGCGCGACCGCAGCCGCCCGAAACGGCCCGAGCAGGCGGTCGAGGCCCTGGTCTCCACGCGTGCCGTGGTCTCGCTCGACGACCGCCGCTACGTGCTCGACGGCCCCCGCGCGACGATCGGCCGCTCGAAGTCGGTCGAGTGCGTGCTACCCGACCCCAACGTCTCCCGTCGTCACGCCGAGCTGCGCCGGGCCGAGTCCGGCGACTGGCAGATCGTCGACCTCGGCTCGACCAACGGGATCAAGGTCAACGGGCGCCGCGTCGCCTCGACCCGGCTCAGCCCGGGCGACAAGGTGACGGTCGGCACGACGACGTTCCTCTTCGACATCGAGCAGTAGCGGGCGCGGCCCGTAAGGTGCCGGACAAGTGGACTACGACCCGATATCAGTCGCTCTCAAATTCGGCTTCCTGGCCGTCCTCTACCTGTTCGTGCTGGTGATCGCCCGCAGCGCGGCGAAGGACCTGCGCCGCACGACCTCACCGGCTCCCGACGCGACCGGCTTCCACGCCGTGCCCGCCTACTCGGAGGTCGTGCGCGGCGAAGACGCGTGGCTGGTCGTCGAGCGCGGCGGCGGCCTGGAGGCCAAACGCCGCTACGACCTGATCGGCGGGCTCTCGATCGGTCGCTCGCGCGACTCCGACGTGCAGATCGAGGATCGCTACGCCTCCAGCCTCCACGCCCGCGTCTTTTCGCGCGACGGACGGTTCTTCGTCGAGGACATGAATTCGACCAACGGCACCCTGCTGAACGGCGCCACCCTGGTGGGCGAGGCGGAGCTGATCGACGGCGACACCGTGCAGATCGGCGACACGGTGTTCCGGTTCGAGGTCGGCTGAGATGACGCTGCGGGTCGACGACCAGGCGGTGCGCACCGACACCGGCCGCCAGCGCAACGCCAACGAGGACGCGCTCTTCACCCGCGGCTGGGTCTTCGTCGTCGCCGACGGGATGGGCGGCGCTCAGGCGGGAGAGGTCGCCTCCAAAGCCGCCGCCGAGTCGTTTGCCGGCGAGCTGCCGGAGGCACCGCCCGAACGGATCCTCGAGCAGACGATCAAGGCCGCCAACCGGACGATCCACGAGCGCGCCCGCCGCGATCCCAGCCTGGCCGGGATGGGAACGACGACCACGGCGGCGATCGTCGACCCGGACGCGGAGACGGTCGTGATCGGTCACGTCGGCGACAGCCGCGCCTACCGGCTGCGCGACGGCAAGCTCGAACGGCTGACCCGCGACCACTCGCTGGTCGAGGAGATGCGCCGCAAAGGCCAGATCACCGAGGCCCAGGCGGAGGACCACCCGCAGCGCTCGATCATCACCCGCGCGCTCGGCCCGGAACCGGAGGTGGAGGTCGACCTGCAGACGGTGCCGGCGCTGGCCGGCGACGTCTTCCTGATCTGCTCGGACGGGCTGACGACGATGCTCGACGACGAGCACATCGCCCGCCTGCTCGGCCGCGCCTCCTCGATGGACGCGGCGGTCCGCACCCTGGTCGACGAAGCCAACCGCGCCGGCGGCCGCGACAACATCTCGGTTATCGCCTTCCGGCTCGAGGACTCCGAGGCTCCGGCGCGGGCGCCGGAGGGGGCGACGCTGATCGGGCAGAGCGCCGAGGAGGCCGGCCTGACCGCCGCCGAGGTGCGCCGCCGCGCCGCAGCCGAGGCCGCCCGCCAGCGCCAGGCGGAGCTCGACTCGCGACCGCCGCGCCGCCGCCTGAAGACCGCAGCCAAGGCGCTCGTCGCCCTGCTCGTCGCCGCGGCGATCGGCTTCGGTGCCTGGTACGGCAACCGTCAGGTCTGGTTCCTCGGCACCGACGACGCCGGCCGGGTCGCCCTCTACCGCGGGCTGCCCTACGAGCTGCCCTTCGGTTGGAAGCTCTACGACGAGCGCTACGCCAGCCCGATCCAGACCGACTCGCTGCCGCAGCGCCGCCGTGACGCCGTCACCGGCCACGAGCTGCGCTCGCGCGAGGACGCCGTCTCGCTGATCGAAGACATCCAGAAGAGCCAGGGGCTGCCTTGACGTCGGCCAGGAACCGGGAGCTGGTCGCCCTGGTCCCGGTGGCGCTCCTCCTCACCGCCGGCTTCGCGGCCGTCTTCGCCCAGGAGGAAGCACAGCTCGGCGACGCCAGCCTGATCTACGGCGCCTACTTCTTCGCGATCTGCATCGCGACCCATATCTACCTGCGCATCCGCCTGCCCAACGCCGACCCCTACCTGTTCCCGCTGGTCGCGTTGCTGACCGCCTTCGGGTTGGTGATGATCTACCGGATCGACGACGGGCTCGCCCGCGACCAGGCCAACTGGTTCGTGCTCGGGTTGATCCTCTTCGCCCTGACGATCCAGTTCCTGCGCGACTACGAGGTGCTAGAGCGCTACCGCTACACGATCGCCGGCGTCGGGCTGCTGCTTCTGCTGGCGCCGCGGCTGCCGGGCATCGGCCAGCAGGTCAACGGCGCCTACCTCGGCGTCAAGATCGGGCCGCTCGCCTTCCAGCCCGCCGAGTTCTCGAAGATCGCGATCGTCATCTTCCTGGCCAGCTACCTGCGCGAGAACCGCGAGGTGCTGATCGTCGGCGCCAGGCGCGTGCTCGGCGTCACCCTGCCGCCGCTCAAGCACTTCGGTCCGATGCTGGTCGTCTGGGGCGCCTCGATGTTCATGCTCGTCTTCATCCGCGACCTCGGCAGCTCGCTGATGTTCTTCGCCGCCTTCCTCGCCCTGCTCTACGTGGCGACGGGGCGCTTCTCGTTCGTCGTCATCGGGATGGCGATGTTCTTCGTCGGCGCCTGGTTCATCGCGACGACCGTGCCGCACGTCCACGACCGGGTGGAGATCTGGCTCGACCCCTATGTCGACGCGCCGGGCAGCGGGTACCAGATCCTCCAGTCGATCTTCGCCCAGGCCGATGGCGGGCTGTTCGGCAAAGGGTTCGGGCAGGCGCTGATCGAGATCCCCGACGGTGGCGGCACCCTGCTCCCGGCCGCCCAGACCGACCTGATCTACTCGCTGATCGTCAACGAGGTCGGGCTGTTCGGCGCCTGCGGGGTCGTGCTGATCTACCTGTTGATCGCCGCCCGCGGCTTCAAGATCGCGCTGCTCGCCTCCGACGGGTTCTCGAAGCTGCTCGCCACGGGCCTCACCGCGGTCTTCTCGATCCAGGCCTTCGTGATCATCGGCGGCGTCACCCGGGTGATTCCGCTGACCGGCGTCACCCTGCCGTTCATCAGCTATGGCGGCAGCTCGATCGTCGCCAACTTCGTGCTGCTCGCCCTGCTCCTGCTGATCTCCGATCGCGCCCGTCGCGAGGCGACCGCGCCGGCGGGCCGTGACCTGGCGTTCGGGAGAGCATGAACCGGCAGATCGTCAAACTCTTCGCCTTCATCGTCGTCCTCTTCGGCGTGTTGATCGGCTTCACGTCCTACTGGTCGGTCTTCGACGCCGAGGCGCTGAAGGAAAAGGATCAGAACGCGCGGCCGTTGATCGAGCAGCAGCAGATCCCCCGCGGCCGCATCCTCACCGCCGACGGCGTCGTGATCGCGAAGTCGATTCCCCAGGGGCCGAAGGGAGAACGGACCTACGTGCGCCGCTACCCGGAGGGGCCGCTCTACGGCCACCCGATCGGCTACAGCTTCGTCCAGCAGGGCAACTCCGAGTTCGAGCAGTTCCACAACGACACGTTGGTCGGCGAAGAATCGGAGTTCGGCTCGATCCTCGACGAAATCACCGGCGCCACCCCCGAGGGCAGCGACATCGTCACCAACATCGACTCCGAGGCCCAGGCGATCGCGCTGGCCGACCTGGAAGCGGCCGGGTTCGGCGCGGTCGTCGCGATCGAGCCGAAGAGCGGTCGGGTCCAGGTGATGGCCTCGAACAAGCCCTACGACCCGAACCGGATCCCGGAGGAAATCAACAGGCTGAACAGGAACAAGCTGGAAACGCCGCTGCTCAACCGGCCGGCCCAGGGGCTCTACCCGCCGGGCTCGACCTTCAAGGTGGTGACCGCCGCGGCGGGACTGGAAAGCGGCACGATCACGCCCGACTCGACGATCGACGCGCCCGGCACGATCGAGGTCGAAGGGGTGCCGCTTTCGAACGACTTCAACGAGGACTTCTTCGGCGCTGACCTGGAGACGGCGCTGACCAACTCGGTCAACACCTGGTTCGCCCAGCTCGGCGAGGACGTCGGCGCGAATGCCCTGTTCGAACAGATGCGCAAGTTCGGCTTCGGCTCGACCCCGCCGATCGACCTGCCCGACGACCAGGTCTACGTCAGCGGCGTCAGGGAACTCGACGGGCAGGTGCTCGGTCCCAACGACGCCGTCGACCTCGGCCGCGTCGCGATCGGCCAGGAGCGCCTGCAGGTGACGCCGCTGCAGATGGCGATGGTCGCCGCCGCGGTCGCCAACGGCGGCAAGCTGATGAAGCCGCAGATCTGGAGCCGCGTGATCGACCCGGACGGACGCGTGACCGAAAAGCTCGACCCCTCCGAGTACAGCCAGGCCACCAGTCCCGAGACCGCCGCCGAGCTGACCGTGGCGATGGAAGGCGTCGTGCGCGAAGGAACCGGCACCAACGCGGCGATCGAAGGCGTCGCGGTGGCCGGCAAGACCGGTACGGCGGAGACGCCCGGGAACAAGTCCTGCGGCGGCGGCGAAGACGAGAACCAGGCCTGGTTCATCGGTTTCGCCCCGGCCGACGACCCGCAGGTCGCGATCGCCGCCTCGGTCGAGTGCACCGAACAGTTTGGCAACGACGTTGCAGCCCCGATCTTCCGCGACGTGGCGGAAGCACTGCTGGACGGAAAATGAGGTCAGCGCGACATCTAAAAGGAGGAGTGGGTGGCTGAGGTCACGGAGGGGAGCGTCGTCGACGGCCGCTACAAGGTCGAGCGACGGATCGGCAGTGGCGGCATGGCCGACGTCTGGCTGGCTGAAGACACCCACCTTCAGCGCCACGTCGCGCTGAAGGTCCTGCACAAGCACTTCTCCCAGGACCGCGAGTTCGTCGCCCGCTTCCAGCGCGAGGCGGAGGCGGCGGCCGGGCTGCAGCACCCGAACGTGGTCGCCGTCTACGACCGCGGCGACGTCGACGGGGTCAACTACATCGCCATGCAGTACGTCGAGGGGCCGACGCTGAAGCAGCTGATCGACGGCGGGCTGACGCCCGAACGGGCGGTGTCGTTGATCCGCCAGGTGCTCGAGGCGGCCCGTTTCGCGCACCGCAACGGGATCGTTCACCGCGATCTGAAGCCGCAGAACGTGATCATCGGTCCGGAGGGCGCGGCGATGGTCACCGACTTCGGGATCGCCCGCGCCGGCGTCTCGGAGATCACCCAGACCGGCTCGGTGATGGGCACGCCGCACTACCTGTCTCCCGAGCAGGCCCAGGGCGAGGACGTCACCTCGGTCTCCGACCTCTACTCGATCGGCGTGATCCTCTACGAGGCGCTGACCGGGCGGGTCCCGTTCGAGGGCGAAAGCGCCGTCGCGGTGGCGATGAAACAGGTCTCGCAGACTCCGCAGCGGCCCAGCTCGATCAACGCCCAGGTCTCGCCGGCGCTCGACGCGGTGGTGATGCGGGCGCTCGAGAAGGAGCCCGGCCAGCGCTTCCAGAGCGCCGACGCCTTCATCGCCGCGCTCGACGCGGCGATCCGCGAACCGGGCGGCAACGGCGGCGGGACCGACTCCTTCGCCGCCCTTCCCCCGGTCGTGGCCGCGCCGGTGGAGGCGGAGAGCCAGGACGAGGAGGAGTGGGAGGAGCGACACAAGCGCCGGCGCCGCCGCATCCTCGCCGCGATCGCGGCGGTGATCGTCGGCGTCCTGATCGGGCTGGCGGTGACCAGCGAGAGCAGCACCAACGTCCCGAACGTGACCGGCGAATCGCGCAGCGCCGCGACCACGCGCCTGGAACTGAACGGCTTTCCGGTCGGCGAACCCAACGAGGTGCAGAGCCAGGCGCCGCGCAACACGGTGCTCGAGCAGGATCCGCTGCCCGGCGAGGCGGAAGAAGACTGCTCGTTCTTCAGCCTCTTCTGCTCGAAGCCGACGATCAAGCTGACGATCAGCACCGGGCCGGGCAGCAGCGCGGTGCCGCGCGTCTCCTCGTTCACCGAGCAGAAGGCGACCCAGACGCTCGAGGCCGCCGGCTTCCAGGTCGACGTGCAGCGAGTCAACTCGTCCGCCGTCGAGGAAGGCGTCGTGATCAACTCCGAACCGGCGGGCGGCAGGTCCGCGACCAACGGCTCGACCGTGACGATCAACGTCTCCAAGGGTCCGAAGCTGATCAAGGTGCCGGTCCTGGTCGGCGCCCAGCGCGACGTTGCCGCCGAACGAATACGCGGGCGCGGTCTCGAACCGTCGGTCTCCGAAGAAGAAAGCAGCGCCCCGCAGGGTCAGGTGATCTCGCAGTCGCCCGACGCCGGCTCCCGGGTCGAATCGGGCTCGACCGTCTCGATCGTCGTCTCGAAGGGCGAAAAGCAGGCGAAGATGCCGAACGTGATCGGCAAGGAAAGGCGCGAAGCGGTGGAACTGGTCCGCGCCGCCGGCCTCGTCCCGGTCGTCGAAGAAGAAGAAACGGAAGTCACCGGCCAGATCGGCCGCGTCGTCGACCAGTTCCCGCCGCCGCGCCAGCAGCTGGCTCCGGGGTCGGAAGTCACGCTGGTGGTCGGCAGGAAGTCCGCCGTGGTCGAACCGGAAGCCGAAGAAGAAGAATGAGGGTCGCGGTCCTCTCCGGCGGGCGTTCCTCCGAGCACGACGTCTCGCTGCGCTCGGGCGCGGCGGTCGCGGCCGGTCTGCGCGAGGCGGGCCACGAGGCGCTCGAGCTGAAGATCGCCCGCACCGGCGCCTGGGAATACGCCGGCAGCGGCGTCGAGCTCGTCCCCGGCGCCGGCCTGCTCGGCGCCGACGTCGTCTTTCCGGCCCTGCACGGACCGTTCGGCGAGGACGGCAGCATCCAGGGGCTGCTGGAGTGGCTCGACGTTCCCTACGTCGGCTCCGACGTGCTCTCTTCGGCGGTCTGCATGGACAAGCTCACCCTGAAGCGCCTGTTCGCCGTCCACGGCGTCCCCCAGGTCGAGTTCACCGCGGTCGAGGGGAGCGAGTGGTGGGGCCGTTGCGAGGCGCTGGGGTTGCCCCTCTGGGTGAAGCCCTCGCGGCTCGGCTCGAGCGTCGGCATCACCCGGGTCGAGCGGCTCGAGGAGCTCGACGAGGCGGTCGAGCTGGCCCTGCGCCACGACCCGCGGGTGATCGTCGAGGCCGCGGCGCCCGGCCGCGAGGTCGAGTGCTCGGTGCTTGGCAACGAGAATCCGGAAACGTCGCTGCCCGGCGAGATCGTCGCCCACGCCGAGTGGTACGACTTCGAGGCCAAGTACACCGAGGGCGGCATGGAGCTGCGCGTGCCCGCCCCGATCCCGGACGAGGCGATCGCCAAGGTCCGCGAGCTCGCTGCCTCCACCTTCGCCCTGGCCGGCTGCTCGGGCCTCGCCCGCTGCGACTTCTTCGTCGCCGAGGACGGCGAGGTCCTGGTCAACGAGATCAACACGATGCCCGGCTTCACCGAGACCAGCGTCTACGCGAAGCTCTGGGAGGCCAGCGGCACCGCCTACCCAACCCTCTGCGACCGCCTCGTAGCGCTAGCGGTCGAGCGCCACAAGCGCGAACGCGCCCACGAGTTCTGAGAGCTCGATGACGTTTGTAACCCTGTGGGTTACAAACGTCATACCCCTAGTCGATCAGCTTCACGTCGCTGATCTCGAGCTGGTAGCGGCCCGGTTGGTCCCTTGACGGGGCGGCCTTGTTGAACCAGATCAGGAAGTACTTGGAGGGGGCCGGGACGTTCAGCGCGACCTCCTCGCTGGCGCTCGCGTCGGCGATCTCGCCGACCGGTTCGCCCCACTCTTCGAGCGATTCGGGAGCTGCGGAGACGGAGGCGTAGATCTGCGCGTCGTAGCCGGGGGCGCCGCGGATCACCATCTCGGTCGGCTGCACGGCGCTCTCGCTGGCGACGTAGAGGCCGACGCCGGGATTGGGGCCGGACTTGGTGCCGGCGAAGGTCTCGTCGTCGTAGTGCTCGCTGGTCCAGGCGGTGGCGAGGCTGCCGTCGACGGCGAGGGAGATCGCTTCCGGGTCCTCCTGGCCGTCGCCCTGGGGGTCGAAGTCGGTCGCCGATTCGAGCGGCACGGTCTTGCCCTTGCCCTGCAGCGCCCCGCCGCCACCGCCCGGCGCGTCGCCCCCGCCGATCAGCGCGACCGCGGCCAGCGCGCCGCCGCCGACCAAGGCGATCAGCGCGATCGCCGCCCAGGACCAGCGCGCCCGGTTCGAGGAGAGCTTGCGCTTGGCCGGCGGCACCGCGTCGAGCACGCTGGTCGCCTCGCCGGTGCTCGAGCCAGCCCGCGCCGCCTCGACTTCGAGCGCGGTCGAGAGGTCGTCGATCATCTCGCCGACGTCCTGGTAGCGCCGGTTCGGATCCTTGTCGGTGGCCCGCTCGACCACCAGCGCGGCGGCGGCGGAGACTTCCGGGCGGCGCTGCTGGACGTCGGGCAGCTCCTCGTTGACGTGTTTCATCGCCACGCCGACCTGACTGTCGGCGTGGAACGGGACCTGGCCGATCAGCATCTCGTAGAGGACGACGCCGAGCGAGTAGACGTCCGAGCGCGGGTCGACCGCCATCCCCATCGCCTGCTCGGGAGCGACGTAGTCGGTGGTCCCCAGCACCCGCCCGGTGGCGGTCATCCCGTCCTGCTCGAGCTGACGGGAGATCCCGAAGTCGGTCAGCTTGGCGCGGCCCTCGGCGTCGATCAGCACGTTCTGGGGCTTGATGTCGCGGTGCACCATGTTGCGCGCGTGGGCGACGGTCAGGCCGCGGCCGATCTCGATCGCGTAGGCGAGCGCCTCCTGCGGGTCGAGCGCCCCGACCCGGTTGATCCGCTGCTTCAGCGTCTCCCCTTCGACGTACTCGAAGACGATGTAGGGGTGGCCGCCGTCCTCGCCCGCGTCGATCACCGCGACCACGTTGGGGTGGGAGAGCTTGGCGACCGCGCGCGCCTCCTGGCGGAAGCGCTCGAGCTGGTCGGCCTGCTCGGACATCTCGCGGTGCATCACCTTGACGGCGACGTCGCGGTCGAGCGTCTGGTCGCGCGCCAGGTAGACGGTCGACATGCCGCCGCTGCCGAGCTTCGCCTCCAGCCGGTAGCGACCCGAGAGAACGGTGCCGATCATCTTGGAGCTTGTCGAGACGGGGTCCATTCGGCTGCCAGGGGCAACGTTATGCGGCGCGGTGGCCGTTGTTCCTATTGTCGATCACTCAGGAGAGGATCTGCGGCTCGCCGGCGACGGCGCGCCCGATCCGCTTCGCTGCCGGATAGTGTCGGCGCAGCAGCTCCAGCGCGGCAACTTCGTCGCTGGCGGGCACGACGATGCAGAAGCCGCAGCCCATGTTGAAGACCTCGTGCATCTCCGCGTCGGAGACCTCGCCGCGCTCCTGGATCAGCGCGAAGACCTCGGGGACCGGCAGCGGGTCGTCGATCGCGTAGGCGACCCCGGCCGCTAGGCGCAGCAGGTTGCCGGTGCCACCGGAGGTGATGTGGGCGAGACCGTGGACCTCGACCGGCGAGCGCAGCAGCTCGACGACCGGCTTGACGTAGATCTCGGTCGGCTCGAGCAGGACGTCGCCGAGCGGGCGGCCTAGCCGCTCGTCGTCGAGGGCGATGCCGACCAGGGCGGCGCGGGCGAGCGTGTAGCCGTTGGAGTGCAGACCGCTGGAGGGGAGCCCGATCACCGCGTCGCCGGGCTCGACCGCGGCGCCGTCGACGACGGCGTCCAGGGCGACCGTGCCGAAGCAGGCCCCGGAGACGTCGACGCCGCTGACCATCTTGCCGAGCTGGGCGAGCTCGCCGCCGGGGATCTCGACCCCCGCCAGTTCGGCTCCGCGCGCCAGCCCGACGCCGATTTCCGCGCAGACCCCCGGATCGGCCTTCTCGATCGCGATGTAGTCGAGCATCGCCAGCGGCTCGGCGCCGACGCAGATCACGTCGTTGACGTTCATCGCCACGCAGTCGATCCCGACCGTGTCGTAGCGGCCCAGCTCCTCGGCGATCGCCAGCTTGGTGCCGACGCCGTCGGTCGAGAGGGCGATCCCGGTGCGCTCGTCGATCCGGATCACGCTCGCGTAGTGGCCGGGCAGCGGCACCTGCGCCGACGGTCGGTCGAGCTTGATCGCCCCCAGCGCCGCGACGAGCCCGGCGACCGCCGCGTCGGCGGCGCTCTGGTCGACTCCGGCTTTGGCGTAGGCGTCGCTCATCGGCGCAGCTTTGCAAGAACCGCGGCGGCCAGGCCTACCCGGTAGGCCGCGTAGGGCCAGAGGGCGCGGTCGCGCTCGACCAGGCCGATCAGCCCCTGCGAGGCGAGCGTCGAGGCGAACGAGGCGGCGACGCCGATGGCGAGCGAGCGGCGCAGCTCGGGCGGGGTGCCGCGGCGGGCCAGGCGGGCGCCCTTCAGGGTGCTGGCCCCGACGATGATCGGCAGCGCGATCGTGCGCGAGAGCAGGTTGGCCTGGTCGCGCGAGAAGCCGCGCCAGCGCGCCGCCGCCAAGGTGACGCCGTTGCGCGAGACGCCCGGAGCCAGCGCCGCCGCCTGGGCGACGCCAAGCGCCAGCCCGTCGGCCGGCGTCGCGTCGCCGCGCCCCCGCCGTTGCGGCCTGCGGTCGGCGAGGAACATCGCCGCGGCGCCGGCGAGCAGCCCGTAGGCGGTCGCGCGAGGGCCACCCAACCGCCGCTCGATCGGCCGCTCGAGCGTGTAGCCGACGATCGCGGCGGGCAGGAAGGAGAGGATCAGGAAGGCGACCCTGCGGCCGTCGAGCTGGCGCAGCTCCTCGGCGATCACGCGCCGCTGGCCGATCAACAGGGCCGCCGCCGCTCCCGTGTGCAGGGCGACCTCGAAGCTCTTGCGCAGCTCCGGGTCGATCTCCTCCCAGTTCCACCCGGCCAGCCATGGAACGAGCACGATGTGGGCGGAGCTGGAGACGGGCAGCAGCTCGGCCGGTCCCTGGACGATCCCCAGCGCGACCGCGCGCCGGGCCGGTATCGCTCCCTGCAGGGCTCCGCTCAAGCGCCGCTGGAGCCGGCCGGCTCCGGGGTAGCGCTGCTCTCGCCCTCGGCGGGCGGACCGCCACCGCGGCGGCGCTTGACGACCAGGTAGACGACAAAGGCCACGGCGGCGACGATCACCGCGTAGTCGATGTAGTGCAGGTGGCCGCGCCACTCCTCCCAGTTCTCGCCGACCGCTTCGCCGACCAGGGCCAGCATCAGCACCCAGGGGATGCAGCCGAGCAGGGTCAGCACGGTGAACCGCCAGAAGGGCATTTTCGCCACGCCGGCCGGCAGCGAGATGAAGGTGCGGATGATCGGCAGCATCCGCGAGAAGAAGACGATCGCGTCGCCGTAGCGCGCGAACAGGTCGTCGGCCCATTTCAGGTGCTTGGGGTTGACGTGGATCAGGCGGTTCTTCTCGAGCAGGTCGAGGCGGCCGTAGTAGCCGACCGCGTAGGCCACCCAGGAGCCGACCAGGTTGCCGAGCACCCCGGCGGCGACCACCCCGAACAGGCTCAGTTCACCGGCGGCGACGCTGGAGCCGGCGAACAGCATGATCGCCTCGCTCGGCACCGGCAGGCAGGCGGACTCGAGCGCCATCAGCACGAACACGGCGGGCAGGCCCGTCGAGCTGATGAAGTCGGTCCCCGCGTTGACGATCGGGTCGAGGAAGAAGTCCGTGAAGCTCGCGTAGACGATTGGCGTCAATGAAGCGCGGATTGTATGGATGTGGCTTTACAGAGGTTAAACTCGCGCTTCGATGAGCCGGTTGAACCATCCCGTGTACCGCAACCGGGTACTGCAGGTGGCGGCCGACGCGCTGCTCGTCACGCTGGCCTTCTACCTGGCTTTCCAGCTGCGCTTCCTCGACGAGGGCGGCTGGCCGCCGCGCTACGAAGAGCTGTTCGCGCAGACGGTCGGCTTCGTCGTCGCCGGCAAGCTGATCGTCTTCGCCGCCTGCGGGCTCTACCAGAAGTGGTGGCGCTACGTGAGCGGCCGCGACTTCATGCTGATCCTGCGCGCCGTCGCGCTCGCCAGCGCGATCCTGGTGATCGTCTTCGCGGTGATCAAGCCGTTTTCGCCGACGCTGCCGCGCTCGGTCGAGGTCACCGACTTCGTGCTCACCCTGATCCTGATCGCCGGCGCCCGTCTGGCGGTGCGGCTGATCGTCGAACGTCCCACCCGCGCCGACCGCGTGCCCAAGCGCGAGGTGCTGGTGATCGGCGCCGGATCGGGAGGCCAGATGGTCGTCCGCGAGCTGCAGCTCAACCCCAACATCGGCTCGACCGCGATCGGCTTCGTCGACGACGACCCGCGCAAGCGGGGTATGCGGATGCTCGGACTCAAGGTGCTGGGCTCGACCGAGGAGATCAGCCCGATCCTCGACGAGACGAAGCCCGACGAGGTGGTGATCGCGATCCCCTCGGCGCCCGGAACGCTGCGCGCCAAGGTCGTCGCGGCCTGCCGCGAGCGCGAGATCCGCGTGCGCACCCTGCCGACCGTCTTCGAGCTGCTGCGTGGCGGCGTGCAGCTCAACCGCCAGCTGCGCGAGGTCCAGGTCGAGGACGTGCTCGGCCGCGACCCGATCGTGCGCGAGCTCGACCGGGTCGGCGCCTACCTGCGCGACCGCATCGTCCTGGTCACCGGCGCCGGCGGCTCGATCGGCTCCGAGCTCTGCCGCCAGATCGCCCAGGTCAAGCCGCGCCTGCTGGTGATGCTCGACCACGCCGAGGACAACCTCTTCCAGATCGACCGCGAGATGGTCGAGGAGCGCCACTTCACCAACGTCGAGTCGGTGCTCGCGGACTGCAAGGAGCCGCACCGGATGCTCGAGGTGATGCAGCGCTTCAAGCCGACGGTCGTCTTCCACGCGGCCGCCTACAAGCACGTACCGCTGATGGAGGCGAACCCGTTGGAGGCGGTGCGCAACAACGCGATCGCGACGCGGATCACCGCCGAGACCGCCGCCGCCTCGAAGGTCGAGCGCTTCGTGCTGATCTCCACCGACAAGGCGGTCAACCCGCAGACCGTGATGGGCGCCTCGAAGGCGATGGCCGAGTGGATCGTCGAGTCGGCCGGCCACACCCATCCCGGCACCCGCTTCGCCTCGGTGCGCTTCGGCAACGTGCTCGCCTCCTCGGGCAGCGTCGTGCCGATCTTCCGCCGCCAGATCGAGCGCGGCGGTCCGGTCACCGTCACCCACCCGGAGATGTCGCGCTTCTTCATGACCATCCCGGAGGCGGTGCAGCTGGTGATCCGCGCCGGCGACATCGGCGCCGGCAAAGGCGAGGTCTTCGTGCTCGACATGGGCGAGCCGGTGAAGATCCTCGACCTCGCCCACAACATGATCCGACTGGCCGGCTACGAGCCCGAACAGGACATTGCAGTCGAGTTCACCCAGCCGCGACCCGGCGAGAAGCTCCACGAGGAGCTGATCGACGAGCGCGAGCAGCTGCAGCCGACCGCGGCGCGGCGGATCAACCGGGCGGTACGGGCGACGCCGCTGGACTCCGAGTGGGTCGACGCGACGCTGAACTCGCTGGAAAGCCTCGTGTTGGCCGGCGACGAGGCTAATCTGGCGGAGCGAGTGGTCGAGATGATCTCAGCGCCGGGCGGCGACGCCGCGACGGTCGTGTACGACGAGTAGCCTCTCGCAGCCACTTGCTCGACGCCCTCGAACAGATCGGCTCGATCGCCGGACTCGCCGCTTTTCTCGGCCTCGGCGTCCTAGCTCTGCTCTCGTTCACGCAGGCGCGCGACATCAGGCGCCTGCGCGACTGGGCCGGCTCGGCGCCCGAGCGCGACGCCGATCGCAAGGAGACGACCTCGACGATCGCCGCCCAGCGGGCGGAGGAGCTGCGCGCGCTGGAGGAAGCGCGCACCGCCGAGCACGAGGCGGTCAGCAAGCGCGAGGAGCGCCGCCGCCGGCGCGAGGAAGGCCTGCCGGAAACGTCCCGCCGCGAGCGCCTCGGCGCCTGGTTCTCCAACTTCGGGGAACGGCTCGCCGAACCGCGCTGGCTCGTCGTCCTCTTCGTCGTCGTCGTGGTGGTCGCCGGCGGCATCGGCTACGCGGTGTTGAGCGGCTCCGACGAAGCGGCCAAGAGCGGCAACAGCAAGCAGGCGGCGGTGAAGATCAAGCCGAGCGAAATCGAAGTCGCGGTGCTCAACGGCACCGCCGTCGCCGGGCTCGCGGCGACCTACGGCGACAAGGTCAAGCGCAAGGACTTCCAGCTCGGCGCCGTCACCAACACCTCCCAGCCGGTCGAAAGCAGCGTCGTGATGTTCACCCGCGGCCACAAGACCGAAGCCAAGAAGGTCGCCAAGCAGCTCGGCATCCCGGACACGCAGCTGATGAGCGAGGAAATCGAGACGGCCGCCGAGGGGGCGAACGTCGCGGTGATCGTCGGCGAGGACAATGCCTCGGAAGCGGGTTAGCGGCAGTGCCGCGGCCCTCGTCTTCGCGCTGCTGACCCTCGCCACCGTCGCCGCCTTCGCCTGGTCCCAGAAGCAGAAGCGCGACCCGCTGGTCCTCGACCGGGTGACGATCGTCGCGGCGCCGGTGCTGCGCCCCGACGATCCGGTGCACCCCTTCACGCCGAATGGGGACTGCCGCTACGACCGCGTGCGGATCCGCTTCCGCACCACCCAGTCCGACGACGCGACCGTGCAGGTGATCCGGCCCGGCGGCGGGGTCGTGGTGACGCTCACCCGCGACGAGTTCCTCAAGCGCTACAAGTTCCACACCTTTTTCTGGGACGGCCGCCAGCGTGGCGGGGGCACCGCGCCCCCCGGCCGTTACAAGCTGCGCGTCAGGCTGATCGGCCAGGACCGCACCCTGGTCCCGCCTGGCGTGATCCGTCTGCACCGCGCCTCGGGTGGGAAGGGCTCGGCCTGTACGGAGCGGGCCGGGACCGGCGGGGTCGGCAGCCGGACGGGGTCGGCGCCTTGAGCGAGATCTTGGCCGGCGGCGGGCTCCTCGTCGCGGCCGGCGCCGCTGCCGCCTCGATTCTGCTGCCGCCGGGTCGGACGCGGTCGCGGGCGATGCTGGTCGCGATCGTCCTCTTCCCGGTCCTGATTCTCGGCGACCAGTGGCACACGCACCAGATCGAGGACCTGCGCGACGACTCCGCCCGCACCCTCGCCCTCCTGGCGATCGGCGCCGCCCTCGTCGCCACCCTCACCGTCGTCTTCCGCCGCTGGCCGATCGCGCTCCCCCTGGCGATCGTCTTCGCCCTCCCCTTCCGCGTCCCCCTGCACGCCGGCGGAGACACCGCGAACCTCCTCGTCCCGCTCTACCTGGTCATCGCGGGAGGTGTGGTGGCAACGGTCCTGCGGGACTGGCGGGATCCCCCCAGGCGGGCCGAGCCCGCCGGACCGACCCTCTGGTTGCCACGGATTCTCGCCGCCGCTGTCCTGCTCTACGCCCTCCAGACCGTGTACTCGGAGGACTTCTCGAAGGGTCTGCAGAACGTCTGCTTCTTCCTCGTCCCCTTCTCCGTCGTCTACGCCCTCGTTCGCGACGTCGAGTGGGACAAGCGCCTGCTCGTCGCCGTGCTCTGGGTGGTCGGGCTCGAGGCGGCCGCCTTCGTCCTGATCGGCACCGTCGAGTACGCCTCGCGCAGCCTCTTCTGGAACGACCAGGTGATCCGCTCCAACGAGTTCCACACCTACTTCCGGGTCAACTCGGTCTTCTGGGACCCCAACATCTACGGTCGTTACCTGGCGCTGGCGATCGTCCTGGCCACCGCGCCGCTGCTCTGGATCCGCGAACGGCGCGGCTTCGCTCTGCTCACCTGCCTGCTCGCGCTGCTCTGGTTCGGTCTGGTCCAGACCTACTCGGAGTCGAGCTTCCTCGCCCTGCTCGCCGGCCTGGCGATGCTGGCGGCGCTGCGCTGGAGCTGGCGCTGGACGCTGGCGGCGTCGGCCCTCGGGGTCGTCGGCGTGGTCCTGGTCGTCCTCTTCGCCGGCGGCAAGAGCTCGATCAACGTCAACGTCCTGACCAGCGGCCGCGCCGACCTGGTCGAAGGCGGCCTCGAGCTGTGGACCGAACGGCCGCTCGGGGGCTACGGCTCCGGCTCGTTCCAGGCGGCCTACCGCGACAACCGCGAGAACAAGGACAAGCCGGTCTCGATCTCGCACACCGAGCCGGTCACGGTGCTCGCCGAGCAGGGACTGGTCGGGTTTCTCGTCTACCTGGCGCTGATCGTCCTCGCCCTGTGGACGATGGGAGCGGGAATGTGGACGCGGGCGGCGGAGCGGGCGCCGCCCTACGCCGGACGCGGAGCCGTGCTGGCGGCGTTCGTCGCCCTGCTGGTGCACACGATGGCCTACGCCGGCTTCTACGAGGACCCGATCACCTGGGTGCTGCTCGCGGTCGGCGGCTCGCTGGCCGCCGCGGCAGCGAGCGAGGCCGCGGTCCGCGAGCCGGCGTAGTTTTCGCGGGGTGGTGAGCCGCTGATGTCGGGATACCTGCGCCGCCTGGCGACGACCGGAGCCGCCTACACGGCGGCGAGCATCCTCTCGAAGCTGATCGCGGTCGCGCTGCTGCCGCTCTACACGCGCTACCTGACGCCGGAGGACTACGGCGCCGCCGAGGTCCTCTTCGCCTCCGTCGTCTCGATCAGCATCGTCGTCCGCTTCGGCCTGATCGAGGCCGTGCTGCGCTTCTACTACAAGGAAGACGAGGAACCGGCCCGGGTCGTCTCCAGCACCTTCGCCGGGCTCTTCTGGTTCTCGACCGCCGCGGCGCTGATCTGCCTTCCCTTCGCCGGGCCGATCTCCGAAGCGCTGCTCGACCCCGACCCGGGGGAATTCACCGAGGCTGCGGAGCTGACGCGGATCGCGATCGGCGGCCTCTGGGTGCTGACCATGTTCGAGTTCCTGCTCACCCTCTTCCGGCTCGAGGAGCGCGCCCGCGCGTTCTTCGCGACCACGATCCTCAACGTGCTGGCGACGATCGCGCTGACGATCGTCCTGGTCGTCGGCCTCGACGAGGGGGCCCGCGGCCTCTTGCTCGGCAGCTACGCGACCGGTGCGGCGACCGTGCTCGTGCTGGTCGCGATGCAGTGGCGTCGGCTCTCGCTGCTCTTCGACTCGGCGCTGCTCAAACGGCTGTTGCGCTTCGGCCTGCCGACGATGCCGGCCGAGGTCTCGCTCTACCTGCTCAACTTCGTCGACCGGATCATCATCGTCCGCACCGTCGGGCTCGCCGAGGCCGGGCTCTACTCGCTGGCGGTCAAGTTCGCCCAGGCGGTCAACGTGCTGGTGCGCGGCTTCCAGCTCGCCTGGCCGCCCCTTGCCTACTCGATCCGCGACGACGACGAGGCCCGCCGCGCCTACGCGACCGTCATCACCCTCTTCGTCGCCGGCTGCGCCTTCGTGGTCACCGGCATGTGGCTGTTCTCGCGCTGGATCGTGCGCGCCCTGGCGGCGCCCGAATTCTTCGACTCCTACGAAGCTGTCGGCCTGATCTCCACCGCCGTCACCCTCTACGCGCTCTACATGGTGATGGTCGTGATCCTCGGCAGGACGGGCCGCACCGAGTTCAACTTCCCGGCCGCGATCGCGGCCCTGATCGCCAACGTCGCGCTCAACCTCGCCCTGGTGCCGTCGATGGGGATCGTCGGCGCCGGCCTGGCGCTGGTCGCCTCCTACCTCGTCGTCGCGGCGCTGATGTACGCGTTCACGCAGCGCCTCTTCCCAGTCCCCTACCAGTGGGGCCGGCTCGCCCGGGTCGTGCTCACCTCGGCGGCCCTGGTCGGCCTCGGCGAGCTGCTGATGCCGACCTCGGGAGCCCTCGGCCTGCTCGGCCGCGCGGTTCTGTTCTGCGCCTACCCCCTCGCCCTCTTCGCCAGCGGCTTCTTCACCCCGGGCGAGCGCCGCTGGCTCGCCCGCCTGCGGCGCCCCGGCGAGCTGGCGGCCGAGTACAGGCGCATGCGCGAGGCGCCGGCGGCGGTCGACGGCCGCCTGCCGGAGACCTACGAGGTGGAGCGCATGGACGAGGACTCGCGGTTCTGAGCTTCGGCTCGGTCTCTGAGGCTTTCGCCGCGCTCTGGATGTAGGGCCTGCCGGGCGTGGGCCCAGTAGATGCGAGCCGGCTGCTTGGGGATGAAGAGCGCCGCGAAGGCGCGGGCGGCGTAGGACCAGGCGGTCAGCCAGCGCACCGTGCGGGCGGCCTCGGCACCGTGGTGCTTGAGCATGTACTTGTCGCGGTTGCGGTGGAATTCGACGATCCGCGGCAGCCCGGCGGCCAGGTCGGTCGAGAGCTGGTCGTGGTGGACGGCGAGCGCGTCGGGGACGAAGAGGGAGCGCCAGCCCGCGTCGGCGAGGCGTTTGGCGAAGTCGCACTCGTCGTAGTAGACGAAGAAGGACGTGTCGAGGTAGGAGACCCGCTCGGCGGCGCGGCGGCGGACGAGCAGCGCGCTCGACTGCGCCCACTCGACCTGGTGCGTCTCCCAGCCGGTGCTCTGCACGGTGAACCGCCGGTGCAGGAAGAAGGCGCCGGCGACGGCGACGCCCACCCCGGGGAAGCGCCAGGCGCAGGGGACGGGATCGCCTTCGGAGTCGAGCAGACGCGGCCCGGCCAGCGCCGCCTGGGGATCGTCGTCGAGCGCCGCGACCAGCGCCGCAGCGGCGCCCGACTTCAGTTCGGAGTCCTCGTTCAGCAGCAGGCAGTAACGGCCCCGTGCCTCGCGCAGCAGGGTCGAGTCGTTCTTCGCCTTGCCGGTGCGCTGTTTGCGCTCGATCAGCCGGATCTCGCCGCCAAGCGCGCGTACCGCGTCGGCCGAGCCGTCCTCCGAGGCGTTGTCGAGGACGAGGATCTCGTGCTCCATCCCCTCCGGGTGGGTGGCCTCGATCGCCGCCAGGCAGGCGAGCAGGTAGTCGCGGCCGTTGGTGTTCACGACGCAGTAGGAGAGCGTGGGAGCCAAGCCGGTCACGATAATCGGGCCTGTCCCGTTTCGATGGGACGGCCACCAGATGAAAGTTCAGCTCATCGACCCGTCGGCCTTCACGCCGCCCTACGACCGCGCGCTCGCGGCGGCCCTGGCACGCGCCGGTGCCGAGGTCGAGCTGCTCACCTCGGCGTTCCTGCACGGCGGCGTGCCGGCCGCGGAGGGCTATGCGGTCGAGGAGCGCTTCTACCGGCGCAGCGCCAAGCGCGGCCTCGACGCCCGCGCCCGCCTGCCGTTCAAGGCGGCCGAGCACGTGCCGGACATGCTGCGCCTGCGCGGCGCTCTCGACGGCGACGTGGTCCACTACCAGTGGCTGACGGTCCCCGTCCTCGACGCGCTGCTCCTGCCGCGCCGCCGCCCGCGGGTGATGACCGCCCACTACATCGCCGCCCCCGACGCGACCGGCTCGCAGGTGCTCGCCGCCCGCCTCGCCTTCAACCGTATGGACGCGGTCGTCGCCCACTCCGATCACTCGGCGGCCCACCTGCGCGAGCGGCTCGGGCTCGATCCCGCCAAGGTCCGCGTGATTCCCCACGGCGCTTTCGACTACCTGACCCACTTGCCCGCGGAGGCGCCGCTGCCCGCGGAGCTCGAGGGCGCCGAGGGCCCGGTGATCCTCTGCTTCGGCCTGCTGCGCCCCTACAAGGGAACCGAGGTCCTGCTCGAAGCCTTCCGCCAGGTACCCGATGCCGAGCTCTGGATCGTCGGCAACCCGCGCATGGACGTGGCGCCGTTGCAGGAGCTCGCCGCGCAGGCGCGGGGCCGGGTCCGCTTTGTCACCCGCTTCGTCGAGGAGGCCGAGATCCCGGCGATCTTCCGCCGCGCCGACCTCGTCGCGCTGCCCTACCTCGACGCCGAGCACTCCGGTGTTCTCTACACCGGCCTCGCCTTCGGCAAGCCGCTGGTCCTCAGCGCCGTCGGCGGCTTCCCCGAGGTCGCCGCGACCGGCGCGGCGCGACTCGTGCCGCCCGGCGACCCCGAGGCGCTCGCCGGCGTGCTCGAGGAGCTGATCACGGACGAGCGCGCCCGCGTCGAGCTCGGGGACGCGGCCACCCGCGCCGCCGCCGGCCCCTGCTCCTGGGACGAGGCTGCCCGGCTCACCCTCGAGCTCTACCGCGAGCTGATCGAGGCGCGCTCGTGACCACCCTCGCCGCGCTGCTCTTCTGGCTCAGCGCTCTGCTGATCGTCTACACGCACGTCGGCTACCCGGCGGTGCTCTACGCGTTCGTACTCGTCCGCGGGCGGCCGCCGGCCTTCGAACTCGACGCCCCGCTCGTCGCGGACGCCGATCTGCCCACCGTATCGCTGCTGATCCCCGCCTATGACGAGGAGGAGGTGATCGCCGCCAAGGTCGCCAACGCGCAGGCGCTCGACTACCCGCGCGAGCGGCTGCAGGTGATCGTCGCCTCCGACGGCTCGACCGACGCGACCGTCGAGCGCGCCCGCGCGGCCGCCGCCGACCTCGTGCTCGATCTGCCGGCGGGTGGCAAGGTCGCGGCGCTGAACGCCGCCGCCGAGCGCGCCACCGGCACGCTGCTCGCTTTCTCGGACGCCAACAGCGAGTGGGAGCCGGGCGCCCTGCGCCGCCTCGTCGCGCCCTTCGCCGACCCCGGGGTCGGCTACGTGTGCGGCCAGGTGCGCTTCGTCGACGCCGGCGGCGACAACCTCGAGGGCGCCTACTGGCGCTACGAGATGGCCGTGCGCGAGATGGAGTCGGCACTGGCCGGGATCACCGCCGGCAACGGCGCGATCTACGCGGTCCGCCGCGAGCAGTACCTGCCGCTCGAGCCCTCCGGCAGTCACGACCTCAGCTTCCCCGCCGCGCTTGCCAAGCGCGGCCTGCGCTCGCTCTACGCGCCGGGCGCGCGTGCCGAGGAGAAGATGGTGCCGACCCTGGAGGGCGAGTTCGCCCGCAAACGCCGGATGATGCTCGGCCTCTGGGACATCGTCGTCGGCGAAGGGATGATCTCGCCGCGCGGATACCCACCGCTGTTCGCCTTCGAGATCGCCTCGCACCGGCTGCTCCGCTACGCGAGCCCGTTCCTGCACCTCGTCGTCTTCCTCGCCAACCTGGTGCTGCTCGGCGACGGCTGGTTCTACTACCTCACCTTCATCCTCCAGCTCGGCCTGCTGGCCGGCGCCCTGCTCGCCCCCTACGTGTCCTCGACGCCGCTGCGCGTCGCGCGCTACTACGTGATGACGACCGCCTCGATCGCCGCCGGCCTCTGGGACCGCTGGCGGGGAAAGCGGCCCGCCGGCCGCTGGGAGAAGGCGGAGGGGACGCGCTGATGCCCCGCGCCTTCGACCTCCTCGCCGCCGTCGTCGCCCTGCTCGTGCTCTCGCCGCTGCTGCTCGCCGTGGCGATCTGGATCAAGCTCGGCAGTCGCGGGCCCGTGTTCTACCGCCAGCGCCGCGTCGGCCTGGACGGGGGCGAGTTCGAGATGCTGAAGCTGCGCACGATGGTCGAAGGCTCCGACCCGGTCGGGGTCGGCAAAGTCGTCTACCGCGACGATCCGCGGGTAACCGCCGCCGGCCGCTTCCTGCGCCGCACCTCGCTCGACGAGGTGCCCAACCTGGTCAACGTGCTGCGCGGCGAGATGGCGATCGTCGGCCCCCGCCCGACCATCCCCGCGCAGGTCGACGACTACACGGCGTTCCAGCGCCGCCGCCACGAGGTCCTGCCCGGGATCACCGGCTGGGCCCAGATCCAGGGCCGCGCCGGCATCCCCTGGGAGGAGCGGATCGAGCTCGACGTCTGGTACGTCGAGCACCGCAGCTTCGCGCTCGACGCCCGCATCCTCGCCCGCACCACCTGGCTCGTGCTCACCGGCCAGGGCCTCGCCCCGGACTGAAATAAGCTCCCGCCCGTGAACGACCGCCCCAAGGTGACCCTGCGCCCGTTCGAGCCCGGCGACGCCGCCGCCGTGCACCGCTGGTTCAACAACGAGGAGGCGACGAAGACGCTGATGGAGCAGCGGCAGAGCTTCTCGATGGAGGAAGCCGAGGGGTGGGCGCGGCGGGCGATGGACGACTCGGGCGAGGACCGCAAGTTCGCGATCGTCGTCGAGGGCTACGACGAGCCGGTCGGCTTCACCGCCCTCTACGGCCTCTTCCGCCAGACCGCGCCGGAGCTCGGCGCCCTGATCGGCGACGACGTGCGCGGCAAGGGCGTCGGCCGCCGCGCCGAGGCGCTGACGATCGCCAAGGCTTTCGACGAGTACGGCGCGCACCGGGTCTACGGCCGCATCCCAGCCCGCAACGAGGGCGCCAAGCGCGCCGTCGCCAGCCTCGGCTGGGTGCACGAGGGGACGATGCGCGGCCACCTGCGCCGCGAGGGCCTGCCGACCGACGACTGCGAGGTCTGGGGCGTCCTCCCCGACGAGTTCCGCGCCGCCGCCGCCGACCTGCTGGAGTGAGCGCGCGCCCCGAAGGGCGAACGAGATGAACGAGACGATCGCCAAGGCCGAGTTGCTCGAGGACCGCGGCGAGGCCGCGGTCTCGGAGCAGTTCTTCCGCTCGCGGCCGTTCCTCGGTGCCGAGGGTGCGACCCACACCCTGCGGATCCGCAACGCCGCCGGCGCCGAGCTGCTCGCCCCGCTGCTCGTCCGCCAGATCGACGGCGGCCCTGAGCGCGACGCGATCTCCCCCTACGGCTACCCCGGTCTGGTCGGCGCCGGTGGGCCCCTCGACCCCGCCGCGATCGATTGGAGCGAGACGGGACTGGTCTCGATCTTCCTGCGCCACACGCTCGGGTCACCGCCACTGACGGCGACGACCGAGCGCAACGTCGTCCAGATCGCCGATCCGGCGCTGGCGCCGAAGAGCCGTCCCAGCGACCGCCGCCAGGTCCGCCGCAACCTCGAAGCCGGTTACTCGTTCGCGCTCGTCCCCGGGGCCGAGACGAGCGCCGCCCAAAGGGCCGGCTTCCTCGACCTCTACGAGCAGACGATGCGCCGCGCCGAAGCCGCCGCGCACTACTTCTTCGGTGCCGCCTACTTCGACCGGGTGCTCGAAGCCGAGCGGACCTGGCTGGTGCTGGTCTCCGCGCCCGACGGCGAGTTGGCGGCCGCCTCGATCGCCGTGGTCAGCGACGGCTACCTGCACTACTACCTGAGCGGCACCGCCGACTCGCAGCTGCGCGACTCGCCGATGAAGAACGTCGTCGCCGCCCTGGCCGCGCACGCCGTCGAGCTCGGCCTTCCCCTCAACCTCGGCGGCGGGATCTCCCGTGGCGACGCGCTGGAGGAGTTCAAGCGCGGCTTCGCCAACCGCGAGTTGGCCTGGCACAGCTCCGAGATCGTCTGCGACCGCGCCGCCTACGAGCGACTCGGCGCCGGCCGCGATGCCGGCGGTTTCTTCCCCGCCTACCGCGCCCCGTAGGTCGCGGCTATTCGGCCGGTTCGGCGGGCGTCGGCCCGGTGAAGGTGAACGCTTCGACCGGCTCGCCGCCGAACTTGCCCCAGGTGGCTTTGCCGAAGGCGCGGATCGCGTCCAGCGTCGCCTGGCCCTTGTAGGCGGGGCAGCCGAGCAGGTTGGTCCAGGTCGTCGCCGCGACTTTGTAGACCATGTTGGGGTTCGGGAAGAGCAGCGACGCCCCGTACATCGTGTCGTAGAGCCCCTTCAGTTCCAGCTGCGCCTGTTCGGGCAGGCTGGGCGCGTACTGGATCTCCAGCCGGCCGTGCTCGAGCGAGTGGACGATGTCGATTTCTTTCGGCACCTCGCTGTAGGCGCCGTCCGCCTGCTGATAGGGCGGTTCGACGTGGTTGCCGGAGGTCGGCGGCCTGGTTTCGTAGTTGGGCGTCGGCGCGCTTGGCGGGATGTGTTCCGCGCCCTCGTTTTTGAGCCGCAGGCGCAGCACGCAGCCCGCCTTGGTGGCCGCGTCTTCGAGGTCGGTCACTTTCGCGGGCGCCGGCGCGATCCCGGCTCGGTCGTCCGGTTCCACGCCGTTGGTCGAGCCCATCGAGGTGTTGAGGTTGATGTGAGCGTCGCCACCGGCGCTGGCGTCGTCGCTGCCGCCGCTGACCAGCACGAAGATGACGACGGCGATCGCGATCACGGCCGTCGAGGCGATCGCGTAGGTGATCACGAGGCGATTTCGGCCCGAGCTCTTCTCGGCCTGTTCTGCCTCGAGCCGCTCCTGTCGAAGCTGCTCGCGTTCGCGTTCTCTATCGCCCTTGCCCATCGAAGCTCCCCCTCGAAAAACTCAAACTATTCGGCCCTGCCGGTCAGGGTACCGAGGTCGCCGCGAGCCCGCTCCCACGGGCGCGACGCCCGCAGCGCGCCGAGGACCGCCCGCGTGGCCGGAGCCTTGTTGAGGGCGTAGAAGTGGATGCCGGGCGCGCCGGCGATCAGCAGCTCGGCGCACTGCTGGGTCGCGTAGGCGATGCCCAGCTCGAACTCGCGCTCGGGGTCGCCGCCGGCCGCCTCGAAGGCCGCTTCCAGGCGCGCCGGGATCGACGCGTCGCAGAGCTCGCAGATCCGCTTCGTCTGGGCGAAGCTGGCGACCGGGATCACGCCGGCGAGGATCGGCACCTCGATCCCGCGCTCGCGGGCCGCGCGCACGAAGTCGAAGTAGACCTGGTTGTCGAAGAACAGCTGGGTGATCAGGAACCCGGCGCCGGAGTCGACCTTGGTCTTCAGGTAGGAGAGGTCGGTCTCGAGGTCGGGCGCCTCGGGGTGCACCTCGGGGAAGCAGGCTCCGCCGATCGCGAAGTCCCAGCCGCCGCCGACGAACGCCGCCAGCTCGGCCGCGCTGCCGAGCCCGCCCTCGGGCTGCACGAACTCCTCCTGCCCGCGGGGCGGGTCGCCGCGCAGGGCGAAGATGTTGTCGACCCCCGCCGCCGCGATCCGGTCGAGCGTCTCGGCGAGCCCCTCCGTGGTCTCGCCGACGCAGCTGAGGTGAGCCATCGTCTCCAGCCCGACCTCGTTCAGCAGCGCCGCGGTGATTTCCACCGTGCCGTCGCGGTTCGAGCCACCGGCTCCGTAGGTGACCGAGACGAAGTCCAACCCGAGCTGCTGCAGGTCACGCGCGGTCGCGTAGAGCTGCTCGGTTGCCTCGGCCGTCTTCGGCGGGAAGAACTCGACCGAGAAGGTCGGCTTCCGCGCGGCGATGATCTCGTCGATCCGCATCGGGGGAGCGTAGCCGCCCGCCTCGTTCGGGAGTCGCCGCTAGGAGGCCTTGCGACGATCCACCCGGGCCTGGAACTCCGCCTGGATGTCCTCGAGGTGCTTGCCCTTGGTCTCGGGCACCAGCTTCCAACAGAAGATCAGGGTGACGATTCCGATCGCGCCGTAGAACCAGAAGGCGCCGGAGCGGCCGAGCGCTTCGATCAGCAGCAGGAAGGTCAGCGAGACGATGAAGTTGAAGGTCCAGTTGGCCATCGTGCCCAGGCCGGCGGCCTTGCTGCGCACGCTGAGCGGGTAGATCTCGGCGTTGAGCAGCCAGAAGATCGGCCCGAGGCTGATCGCGAACGAGGCCACGTAGGCCATCAGGCTGCCGATCGCGAGGACCGACTCGAAGGTGCTTCCGCCGCCACCGCCCTCGAACGCGAGGCCGAGCAAGAAGAGCGAGATCACCATCCCGCTGACCCCGACCATCAGCAGAGTGCGCCGCCCAGCGCGGTCGAGCAGGCGCAGCGCGACCACGGTCATCGCGACGTTGACCACGCCGACCCCGACCGCGGCGAGGATCGAGCCGGCCGAGGAGTCGACGCCGGTGAATTCGACGATCGTCGGCGCGTAGTAGATGACCGTGTTGATCCCGGTCACCTGCTGGAGGATCGCCAGCCCGACCCCGACGACCAGCGCCGCTTTCACCACTGGCTGAAGCAGCTCGCTCCAGGCGCCTGGCTTTTCATCGAGGCTCTCCTTGATTTCCTCGAGCTCGCGGTCGATCGTGTCGGGGTCGTCGACGCGGATCTTCGCCAGCGTCGCCCGCGCCGCGAAGTCGTCGCCGGTCATCACCAGCCAGCGCGGACTCTGCGGCATCCGGATCATCCCGAAGGCGAGCGCCAGCGCCGGTACGCAGCCGAGGCCGAGCATCCAGCGCCAGCCTTCGCTGGCGTCGAAGGCGAGCCCGACCAGGTAGGCGACGAGGATGCCGACGGTGACGGCGAGCTGGAAGAAGGTGACCAGCTGCCCGCGGCTCTCCGGCGGTGCCACCTCGGAGATGTAGACGGGCGCCGCCGCCGAGGCGACCCCGATCGCGACCCCGATCACGATGCGCGCGATCACCAGGACCTCCACCCCGGGCGCCGCCGCGCTGGCCAACGCGCCGACGATGAATACGCCGGCGGAGACGAGGATCATCAGCCGTCGCCCGTAGTTGTCGGCCGCCGGTCCGGCGATCGCGGCGCCGGCGACGGCGCCGATCGGGACCGCCGCCACGACCAGTCCCTGGGCGAAGCTGCCGAGGTCGAACTCCGGCTTGATGAACAGCAGGGCGCCGGCGATGACCCCGGTGTCGTAGCCGAACAGCAGGCCGCCGAGACCGGCGATCGCTGCGGTCAGTACGACGTTACGACGCGCCCTGCGAGCGGACGCAGCGGATCCCTCGGTCATCCCGGCGGGAACCTATACGGCAGCGCGGCGCCGCGCTGCCCCCCGTTTGGAGTTGCTCAAGTTTTCTATTACCCCGTACTTTGCGGGGTCGCACCCCTCGACCCCCTTGCGCACCCCCGGAAGGCCCCGTAGGTTCGCTCCTGCGGCCGGGAGAGACCCGGGCCCCGCGGAAGCCAAGCGGGTGAAGGGTCTCGAAGGTGGCGCGACGAGCTTCTAAGCGCGAAGGCTACGCGCAAGGCAGGCGACGAGCGTCATCCCCGGTCGCTTTTTCGTGCGCCTCGAGGCCGTTCGCCGTCCGACCCGGGGCCTAGCTTTCGTCCTCGGCCCTGGGAGACCTGCCCTCCCCGGCCCGCGACCGGGGCGCACCGCGCCGGGAGCGCGGCGTCGCCGGCGAACCCCGTGAGCCCTCGCCGCGACTAGCCCGCCCGCTCCCACCCTCTTGCGGACCCGCACCGCTGTGGGAGGATGGATCGATGAGCGGCGGGGAGGTTCGCTACGAGCGCGTCGGCGCGGCGGCGGTGCTGACGATCGACCGGCCCGAACGCCGCAACGCCGTCGATGCCGCGACCGCGCGGGCGCTGCGCCAGGGATTCGAGGACTTCGAGGCCGACGACGGCGCGCGTGTGCTGGTCCTCACCGGCGCCGGCGGCGAGGCCTTCTGTGCCGGCGCCGACCTCAAGGCGATCGACCTCGACGTCGACGACCCGGCCGGTCCGATGGGGTTCAGCCGCCTCACCCCGACGAAGCCGACGATCGCCGCGGTCGACGGCTGGTGCCTGGCCGGCGGCCTCGAGCTCGCCCTCTGGTGCGACCTGCGCATCGCCACGCCTGCCTCGACCTTCGGCTACTTCGAGCGCCGTTGGGGCGTGCCGCTGGTCGACGGCGGCACCCAGCGCCTGCCCCGTGTCATCGGCCTCGGCCGCGCCCTCGACCTGATCCTCACCGGCCGCCCGGTCGACGCCGAGGAGGCCGAGCGGATCGGCCTCGTCAACGAGGTCGTCGACCCCGGCGCCCACCTCGACCGCGCCCTCGAGCTGGCCGAGCGGATCGCCGCCTTTCCGCAGGAGACGATGCTCGCCGACCGCCGCGCCGCGATCGAGGGGCTCGGCATGCCGCTCGCCGACGGCCTCGCGCTCGAGCACCGGCTCGGCCGCGAGACGCTCCATGTCGCCGCCCGCGGCGCCGCCCGCTTCGCCTCCGGCGAGGGGCGGCACGGGGAGGGCGCTTGACGGGGAGGGTTCGATGCCCCTCCTCACTCGCCTGACTGGCTGTATCGCCTCCGGCTTACCGCGATGGCTCCCGCGCCAGCGGCGCAAGACGTTCGGAGAGGCATCGAACCCTCCACGACAGGCGTCGCCCCCGTTCTCGAGAGCAGCCTTGCGACACCCAATCTCTCCACACCAGCCCCTCCAGCGAGCTTTAGCTCTCGCCGTCGTAGTAGCCGACGGCGCTGTCGCGCCGGACCAGCACGTCGGTCTCGGGGTCGCCGGTCCAGATCCCGACCTTGTCGCTGTCGGGGTAGACCGTCGCGGTCGGCACGACCACGGTCGAGAACATCAGCACCCGCGCCGGCTCGGCGCTCTCGTTGCGGATGCCGTGCGCGCCCTCGGGCCCGCGTGGGAAGCAGACGACGTCCCAGGGCTCGAGCCGGTCGGAGCCGCCGGGGTGGCGCAGGGTCGGGTTGCCGGCCAGGACCAGCAGCCACTCCTCCTCCCCCACCTCGTAGTGGTAGGGGCAGACGGCCTGTCCCGGCGCCAGCTCGTAGACGCTGACGCCGGACTCCTTGGCCCCGAGCAGCTCGCCGAGCTTGACCATGCCGGCCTGGAAGCCGTCGGGATCGTCGGAGTCGTACTCGAACTCGGGCGCGGCGATGTTGACCCGCTTCATCGACCTCGAAGCTAGCACCAGCGAGTAGCTTTGATCTCGTGGAGCGGCCTGGAGAACTAGAGCTGCGGCGCTATCTGCGCAGCCAGCGCCAGCTCGCCGCTCGCCTGCTCGAGGGCGAGACGATCGACGGCGTCGCGACCGACTTCCTGCAGACGGTCGGCAGCCTGCTGCGCTGGGACGCGGGGGCGCTCTGGGAAGCGGGCCCCGGCGAGCCGATGCTGCGCTTCGTCGCCGGCTGGAGCGTCGAGGACCTCGACGCCGAGCCGCTCTGGCGCCACAGTCGCGAGCTGGTGGTCGAGTCGGGTGCCGGTCTGCCCGGCCGCGCCTGGGCCGAGGGCGAGATCGCCTGGGCCCCGGATTTCGCCGAAAACCCGGCCTATCCCCGCGGCGCCACCGCCGCCCAGCTCGGCCTCAGGGCGGCGCTGGCGATCCCGGTGCCGGTCGGCTCACCCGACGGGGTCCTCGCGGTCGCCGAGTTCCACGCCCGCTCGTTCAGCTCTCCCTCGGAGGAACTGCTCGCTCTGCTCTCCGCCTTCGCGGACCAGCTCGGCACCTTCATCAGCCGCCGCCGCGGGCTCGCCGAGGCGGAGCGAGCGGAGAACCACCTCGCCGCGGTCGTGCAGGGGACCCAGGACGCGGTTCTCAGCAAGAACCTGGAGGGCGTCCTCACCTCCTGGAACCCGGCCGCCGAACGGCTCTACGGCTACAGCGCCGAGGAGGCGATCGGCCGCCACGTCGCCTTCCTGATGCCGGACGAGCTCAAACACGAGGAGCGCGAGATCCTCGACCGCGTCCGCAATGGCGAATATCTGAATACCTACGAGACGCGACGGGTGCGCAAGGACGGCGCCGTGATCGACGTCGCGCTGACCGTCTCGCCGATCAGCGATCCGGGCGCCGGTCTGGTCGGGGCCTCGGTCGTCGCCCGCGACATCACCGCCGAGGTGCGCCGCCGCCGCGCCCAGGCCTTCCTCGCCGGCGCCAGTCGCGACTTCGACTCCTCGCTGGACCCGGCCGAAACCGCCCACAACATCGTCAGCGCGGCGATCCCCGAACTCGCCGAGGTCTGCGTGATCGACCTGATCCGCCCCGACGGCCGGCTCGGCGACAGCATCGTCGCCGCGGCACACCCACAGGTCGCCGCCAAGCTCGAGGAGATCCGCCGCACGGCGCCGCTCGATCCGACAGGCGAGCATCCGGTAGCCGTCGTGCTGCGCGAGGGCAAGCCGATGATCTGGCGCGACCTGAAGGCCCCTGACGTGATCGTCAAGGTCGTCCAGAACAGCGACCACCAGCAGCTGCTCGAGGACGCCAGCTACAGCTCCGCGGCGGTCGTGCCGCTGCGCGCTCGCGGCGAGACCTTCGGGACGCTCTCCTTTCTGCACGCGCACGGCGACCAGCGTTACGACACCATCGACCTCGAGTTCCTCGCCGAGCTCGGCGATCGCGCCGCGACCGCACTCGACAACGCTCGTCTTTTCCGCGAGCGCGACATGATCGCCCGCAACCTGCAGCGCGGTCTGCGCCCGCCGCGCCCACCCGAGGTTCCGGGGTTGGAGATCTCCGTCTTCTTCGAGGCCGCCGGGGAGGGAATCGAGATCGGCGGCGACCTCTACGACGTGCTGCCGAGCGAGGACGGCTGCTGGATCCTGATCGGCGACGTCGCCGGCAAGGGCAGCGCCGCGGCCGGCGTCTCGGTCGCGGTCCGCCACGCGGTCCGCGGCCTGACCCGCGAGGTCGACGAGCCCGGGGAGGTGCTGAGCCGGGTCAACGAGCTGCTTCTCGAAGGGACCAGCCTCAACGATTTCGCCACCGCGCTGCTGATCCGGATGCGCGCCGGCGAGCGGGGCTGGAGCCTGGCGCTGGCCAGCGCCGGTCACCCACCCGCGGTCCACGTCGGCGACGACCGCACCAGCCAGCTCGGTGGCGGCTCGGTCCTCGGCGCCTGGCCGGACGCGGCCGTGCAGAGCCACGAGCTGGGGATCGAGTCCGGCGAGACGCTGATCCTCTACACCGACGGCTGGCTCGAGGCCGGCCCGGTCGCGCAGCACCGTGACTCGGAGGCGCTCGCCGAGCTCGCCGGGGTCCTGCGCGACGTGGACCTGGAGGGGCTCACCGAGCGACTGCGCCGTGACGTGCTCGAGCGCAGCAGCGGCACCCTGCGCGACGACGTCGTCGTGCTCGCGATCCGGCCGGCGAGCTAGCGCCCGCGCCGGCCGAAGCTGTGCCCGGCCGGCGCGACCGCGCGCAGCTCGGCGACCGCGCGCCGCCGCCGCGTCGCCGGCTCGGCCTGCTTGGCGGCCTCGCTGCGCTCCAGCGCCCAGACCTTCTCGACGAGGACGTTGACGACGCCTTCGCGACGCTCGAGCACGCCGCGGGCGCCGAGCAGCGGCGCCGTGCGGACGAGCGCCCGGTAGCGGTCGTAGACCGTCTTCGGCACGACCAGGTTGACGACCCCGGTCTCGTCCTCGAAGAGCATGAAGACGATTCCCTTGGCGGTCTCGGGCCGTTGTCGGGCGACGACCATGCCGGCGACCTCGACCGTCGCGCCGTCCTTGATTTCATCCAGTTCGACGCCGCGCCGGATCGCCGGATCGAGCCCCGGGCGGAGCAGCTCCAGCGGGTGCTTGCCGAGCACCATCCCGGTGGAGCGGTAGTCGGCGATCAGCTTGCCCCACTCGCCGAGCGGCTCGAGGTCCGGCGGTGGCGGTGGCTCCAGCGGCAGTGCCAGCTGGGTCGCGCCGCGCCCGCCGCGCCCGCCGCGCCCGGCGGCGACCACGCCGACGCTCCAGAGCGCCCCGCGACGGTCTGTGACCGAGCCGGCGGGGACGCTGTCCAAGGCTCCCGCCCAGGCCAGCCGTTCGAGGCTGCGCAGCCCCGCCCCCGAGCGCGAGGCCAGCTCGGCGATCCCCTCGTAGGGGCCCGCCCGCTCGCGCTCGGCGACCAGCGCCTCCACCTCTTCCACGTTCACTCCCTTGACGTAGCCGAGCCCGATCCGCACGACCAGACCGCCACGCAGCTCGGGGTCGCGCCGCGGCGACTCGACGTGGCAGAGCAGGCGGCTGCGGTTGGCGTCGGGCGGGGCGATTCGGATGCCGCGGCGCTGCGCCTCGTGGGCCAGCGAGTCGGGCGGGTAGAAGCCCATCGGCTGCTCGTTGAGCAGCGCGCAGAGGAACTCGGGGCCGCGGTGCACGCGCAGCCAGGCCGACTGGTAGGCGAGCAGCCCGAAGGCGGCCGAGTGCGCCTTCGGAAAGCCGAAGCCGGAGAAGCCCTGGATCTTGTCCCAGATCCGCTCGGCCAGCTCTAAGCTCGCGCCGCTCTTCTCGGCGGCGCCGGCGATGAAGTCCCGGTGGTGCGCCTCGATCGCCTGCACCGAGCGCTTGCGGCTCATCGCCCGCCGCAGGCTCTCCGCTTTGGAGGAAGAGAAGCCGGCGAACTCCATCGCCACCTCGAGCACCTGCTCCTGGTAGACGATCGTCCCCAGCGTGTCGGCCAGCACCCTGCGCAGCGCCGGGTGCTCGTAGGGGATCTCGTAGGTCGGGTCCTCGCGCAGCCGTTTTTTGCGCTCGATGTAGGGGTGGACGGCGCCGCCCTGGATCGGCCCTGGTCGGACCAGGGCGACCTGCACGGTCAGGTCGTCGAGGTTCTCCGGCCTGGTGCGCGGCAGCATCTGCATCTGCGCGCGACTCTCGATCTGGAAGACGCCGGTGGTCTCGGCGGCGCGGATCGATTCGAAGGTCTGCACGTCGTCGTAGGCGATCCGCGAGAGGTCCAGGCGTTCGTCGCGCGTGTCCTCGAGTTCGTCGACGCAGCGCTCGACCGCCGAGAGCATGCCCAGTCCGAGCAGGTCGATCTTCAGCAGGCCGGCGTCGGTGCAGGAGTCCTTGTCCCACTGGATGATCTGCCGCCCCTCCATCGCCGCCGGCACGATCGGGCAGACGTCGATCAGCGGCGCGGTCGAGATCACCATCCCGCCGGAGTGCTGGGAAGCGTGACGCGGCAGCCCCATCGCGTCCTCGCTGAGCCAGAGCAGCGCCCGCCAGCGCGGCGAGGCGGCGCGCGCGGTGCCGATCGCGGCGACCACGTCGAGCGCGATCTCCCCGGCGGTCTCGTGGAAGCCGACGGTGCCGGCGACCTTCTCGATCTCCTCCGGCGGCAGCCCCAGCGCCTTGCCGAGGTCGCGGACGACGCCGCGCGGACGGTAGGTCGGGAAGGCGGCGACCAGGGCGGAGCGGTCGGCGCCGTAGACCTCGTGCACGCGCGGGATCAGCACCTCGCGGATGTCGCGCGGGAAGTCGAGGTCGATGTCCGGCAGCGCGCCGCCGTTGCCGAGGTCTACTTCCTCGTTGAGGAAGCGCCCCGAGAAGAGGTTCTTCTGCACCGGGTCGATGTGCGAGAGGCCGGTCAGGTAGCAGACGATCGAGCTGACGCTGGAGCCGCGGCCCCGCCCCGGCGGCAGCAGCGCCCGCACGGAGTCGCGACCGCGCACCTCGACGGCGACGTCGCGGGCCAGCTCCAGCAACTCGTGGTGGAGCAGGAAGAAGCCGGAGAGGCCGAGGTGGCGGATCGTCGCCAGCTCCTCGTCGAGCCGCGCCTCCGCGCGGCGCCATTCGGATTTGCCGGCGTAGGCGTCGAGCAGCCGGTGTCGACAGAGCTCGGCGAGGACGAAGTCGGCGTCCTCCTCCTGCGGGTACTCGTAGCCGAGCTGGGTGGTGAGGTCGAACTGCAGCCGCTCGGCCAGCCGCACCGTCTCGGCGACCGCCTCCGGGTGCTCGGCGAAGCGCGCGGCCATCGCCTGCGGCGAGACCAGGCCACAGCTGCGGTTGCCACGCCGGCTCGGCTCGGACTCCTCCAGGGTCTCGCCGCGGCGCACGGCGACGAAGGCGTCCTGCAGGCGGGTGCGGCGCAGGTTGTGGGCGTGAACGTTGCCGGTCGCCACGGTGGGCACGCCGAGCCGGGAGGCGAGCAGGGTGAGCCAGCGGTTGCGGGCGCGGTCGTGGCGCCAGTAGGGCCGCTGCAGCTCGACCCGGAAGCGCTCGGCTCCGAAGGCCTCGAGCAGGAACCGCCCGAGCCTCTCGCCCCGCGCGGTGTCGCCGCGCTCCCAGGCGCCGGCGAGGGCGCCGTCGCGGGCGCAGCCGGAGAGGCAGACGAGCCCCCCGGCGTGCTCGGCGAGCTGCTCGGGCGTCACCCACGGCTGGGTCGCGCTGCGCGCCTTGTTCTCGCGCGTGTGGGCGTGGGCCGCGCTGAGCAGGCGGCAGAGATTGCGGTAGCCGGCCCGGTCCTCGACCAGCAGGGTCAGGTGGGCCAGCTCCCCCGCGGCGATCCTCACGGTCAGCTCGGTACCGGTGATCGCGCGCACCGGCAGGCCCTTGCAGGACTCGGCGAACTCGCGCGAGCCCCAGACCCCGTCGTGGTCGGTGAGCGCGAAGGCGCGGTAGCCGAGCCCCGCCGCCGCGCTGGCCAGCTCCATCGGCGTCGAGGCCCCGTCGAGAAAGGAGAAGGCCGAGTGGGCGTGCAGCTCTACGTATGGAGGCGCGGCGCCCATCAGGCCCGCTGCCGGAACCAGCGCTCGGTCTCGCCGAGCCGGAAGACGGTGAGCGAGCGTCCGTCGGCCAGGGCCAGCTCGAAGTAGTGGCGCGCCAGCTTGCGCGGTGTCCACCAGCGGTCGTCGACCAGCCACTCCTCGCGAATCGCCTCGACGGCGATCCCGTCGATCTCGCTCGGCGCGCCGCCGAGGTCGAGCCGCACCCGCACCGGCCGGGGCGTGTAGAGACGGCGCAGGCCGGGAGTCACAGCTCCGGGAAGGGCGTCAACAGCGCCCAGCGCTCCGGCACCCGCGAGGCGGAGTCGACCGGGAGGATCTTCAACAGCGCCTCGGGGCCCTGGGTGGCGCGAACCTCGCGCACGGCGGCCCCGAGCCGCCGCCGTCGCGGCTCCTGCGCTCCGACCGAGAGCTCGAGCTGGTCGGCCGCCGCCGGGCCGAAGCCGAGCGCCCGCAGCCGCAGCATCTCGGCCGGGCCGGGCAGGGTCTCCAGCTGCGGTGCCAGCACCCTGTACAGGACCCGCGCCGAGCCGCTCGGGCGCCCCAGGCCCTGCTCGACGCTCCAGCTGCCTCCGCCGCTGAGCCGCGCCCCGAGGCGCAGCCCGAGCAGGGTCCGGCCGCGCCGTTGCGGCGCGGCCAGCAGCCGATCGACGAGCAGCTCCAGGGCGCGGTCCAGTTGGCGCCCCGCGATTCCCTCGGGCAGGTCGATCTGCTCGGCCAGCTCCTCGTGCGGGACACGCGGGCGCAGTGGCTCGTCCTCGCCGCGGGCGAGACGCAGCGCCGCCAGGCCGCGCGGCCCGAAGCGGTCGGCGACTTGGTCGGGCGAGAGCCTGGCCAGGGCGCCGAGGGTGCCGATCCCGAGCCGCTCGAGGGCGAGCACCAGCTGCTCCGCCTCCCCCGGCGGCGCGGCGAGTCGGCGGGGGAGGATCGCGACCCGCAACGGGGCCAGGAAGCCGCGCAGTCCGGCTGGGTGGACGACCGTCCCGTCGCGCCGGCTGGCGGCAGCGAAGGCGGCGAACCTGGTCGGCGCCACCCCGATGTCAACCGACCGTGGCGGAGCTTCCGGAGCGTCGGAGCTCCCGCCTCGGATCGCCGCCTTCGCTGCCGCCAGCACTCCCTCGCGACTGCCCCCGTGGATCCCCCGCAACCCGTCGACGGCGAAGAAGGCCTCCCCCGGCCACTCGCTCTCCACCGCCGCCCCGATCGCCTCCAGGGCTCGCACCATCGTCTCGGTCCGCTCCGCCGCCACGACCGGGTCGGCAAGCTCGGCGCGCCCGGGCCGGGACCCCCCGGATCGGCCCGGGCGCGGTGGAGACGCCAGACGGCCATCTGTTGCGCAAGCGATCTCCATACGAACGTATGTTCGTATGTCCGACCGCAGAAATCAAGTCCCCGGGAAGGGACTTGCGCGCACTCCGCTCGGGTCGCTAGGCCCCGCGGGCGATCGCCACGGCCTCGGCGGTGCCGAGGTAGGGCGTCAGGGTGAACTCGACCAGATCGGGGAGGAGATCCTCCAGCTCGGTCGTCCGGTCGGCGAGGATGCGCCGGGAGATCAGCGAGACCATTCCCCCGACCAGCGCTTCCTCGGTGGTCGGCGAGAGGCGCGCCAGGACCTCGGGGGAACGCCCTTTGCGGCCGGCCTCGAGGTAGGGGACGAGACCCTTGATCGCGGCGTCGTAGCGCTCGACCACGACCGGGCCGGCGACCAGCGACTCGACCATGCTGAGCCGCGCCAGGTTGGGCTCGGCGGCTAGGAAGCCGAGCATCGCGTCGATTCCGGCGCGCATCGCGTGAGGCCAGTCTTCCTGTTCGTCGAAGGCGTTGGCTACGCGCTCGCGAAGCTGCTCCATCACCGTCTCGTAGGCGGCGACGAAGCACTCGTCCTTGCTGGCGAAGTGCTCGTAGAAAGTGCGCCGGGAGACCGCCGCGTGGCGGGTGATGTGGGCGATCGTCGTGCTGGCGTAGCCGTTTTCGGCGATCGCCTCGGCGACGCCGGCGATCAGCCGCTCACGCTGGTTGTGGACGACGAACTCGCGCGGCAGTCCGTGTCTGCCCGGGGGCAGGCGGGAGAGCTCGGGGGGATACTCGGCGACCGACTCGGAGGCGTTGGGGTCTGCGGCCACGGGTGCGACGATACCGGTCGGGGAAGTTGGAGCCGAACGCGGCAGCCGCGCTCAGGCAGCCGCCTGTTTCGCCGCGTCGGCGCCTATGTAGGGGATCAACGCGAACTCGACCAGCTGCGGGAGCAACTGCTCGATCTGCTCGGTCTCGCCGAGGATGATGCGCTGGTAGATGATCCAGAAGATCCCGCCGATGATCGTCTCCTCGAGTGTCTCCGGCAGCTCGCCGCCGTGCGGGGAGACCTGGCGACCGATCCGGAAGAGCGGGACGAAGGACTGCAGGGACTCCTCGTAGCGCTCCAACGAGGCCGGCCCGGCGGAGAGCGCCTCGACGATGCAGGTGCGGGCGAGGGCCGGCTCGCTGGCGACGTAGTGGAGGAAGGCGGCGAGGCCGGCGTCGACCCGCGCCTGCCAGCTCTCGACCTCGGTCGCCGCGTCGACGACCCGGCGCAGGGCCTCGTCGACCGCGTAGTCCTGGGTCGCCAGGAAGCAGTCCTGCTTGGAGGAGAAGTTCTCGTAGAAGGTGTTGCGGGCGATCCCGGCGCGGCGGACGATGTCGGCCACGGTGACGGCGCGATAGCCCCGGGCGACGGTCTCCTCGGCGAGCGCGGCGATGATCCGCGCACGTTGGTGCTGGGCGATGAACTCGCGGGAGAGCTGCTGGCGGCCCGGGGGCGGCCTCATTGTCGAGCTGCGCTGCGGCACGAACGCCAGAGTACCTGAGCCGGACTCAATTCAACCGGGACGCGGCCCAGTTTCGTACGCCGCATACTCGTCAAGTTCCGCATGACACTCAAACTCACTCCACCGATCTGACCCCCGCCCTCCGGTCGGTGAGCCGAGCTGAAGTTAACTCAGTTTGGGTCTGGGCTCTCGATCAGTCGCCGGGCCGGAGCCGCGGGCCTCAGCTTGGTCGCGCCCGCCGGCCGCAGGCCGTCGAGCAGCATCCCCAGGTAGCGCTTCCAGAGATCCTCGCGCAGGCCGGGGAACGGCTGGCAGCCGAGCGACCCGATGGTGGGGATCAGGAAGACGAGGTCCTGTCCCGTGAGGTCCTCGCGGACGACGCCCGCCCGCTGGCCGCGACGGACGAGCTCGGAGCAGATGTCGAGCATCCGCTTGCGCTGGGGCGCCAACTCCACCGCTGCGACGCAGCGGTCCTTGGCCGCGTCGGAGACACCGAGGTCGCGCACCGAGCGCTCGCACATCTCGAAGAGGAAGCGCTCGATCCCGCGCCACGGGTCCTCCTCCTCCAGGCACGCCTCGCCGCTGGCCAGCGCCTCCGCCATCTTGGCCGCGACGATCGCGGCGATCAAATCGTCCTTGGTCGGGAAACGGCGAAAGAGAGTGGCCTCGCCGACCCCGGCGCGGTCGGCGATCTCCGCGGTTGAGGCTTCGAGGCCGCGCTCGGCGAAGACCTCGGCGGCGGCGGCGACGATCAGCGCCCGGTTGCGGGCGGCATCTGCGCGCAGTGCCAGAGCGGTGTCGATCGTCGCCACCATCGACCGCAAAGTATAAGCGAACCGGAGTCCTCCCTCCGGTTTAACGGAGCAGAGACTCCGCTTTTGCTAGGGTCCTGCGACCGATGGCCGAACCCGACCAGAACCGCTGGCTCGCCCTCTACGTCCTCTGCGCGGGGATGCTGATGATGGTCCTCGACGCGACGATCGTCAACGTCGCGCTGCCCTCGATCCAGGACGACCTCGGCTTCTCCCAGAACAACCTCGCCTGGGTGGTCAACGCCTACATGATCCCCTTCGGCGGTCTGCTGCTCCTGGCAGGAAGGATCGGCGATCTGGTCGGCCAGCGGCGCGTCTTCCTGATCGGCCTCACCGTCTTCACCGCCGCCTCGGTGTTCTGCGCCCTCTCCCTGAACCAGGAGATGCTGGTTGCCGCCCGCTTCGTCCAGGGGATCGGCGGCGCGCTGGCCTCGGCCGTGATCCTCGGCATGATCGTGACGATGTTCCCCGAGCCGGGGCACCAGGCGAAAGCGATCGGCGTCTACGGGTTCGTCGCCTCCGCCGGCGGCGCGATCGGGCTGCTGCTCGGCGGCATCCTCACCGACGCGATCAGCTGGCACTGGATCTTCTTCATCAACGTCCCGATCGGGATCGCCGTCGCCTACCTGGCGCGCCAGCTGGTCAGGGCCGACAAGGGGATCGGCCTCAGCGAGGGCGCCGACTTCCGCGGCGCCGCCTTGATCACGGTCTCGCTGATGCTCGGCGTCTTCACGATCCTGCAGATCGCCGAGTGGGGTTGGGTCGACCCCCGCACGCTCGCCCTCGGCGCCGTCTCGGCCGCGTTGCTGGCGATCTTCATCCACCGCCAGGCGACGATCGCCAATCCGCTGATGCCGCTGCGCCTCTTCCGCTCGCGCAACGTCGCCGGCACCAACGTCCTGCAGGCGCTGCTCGTCGCCGGCATGTTCGGCATGTTCTTCCTCGGCGCCCTATACCTGCAGCGAGTGCTCGGGTACTCGCCGCTCGAGGTCGGTCTCGCCTTCCTGCCGACCACGATCGTGATGGGCGCGCTCTCGCTCGGCTTCGCGGAAAAACTGATCATGCGCTTCGGCGCTCGCAACACGCTGATCCCCGGGGTGGTCGGGATCGCCGTCGCCCTGCTGTTGCTCGCCCGCACGCCGGTCGACGGCAACTACTGGGTCGACCTGCTGCCGCCGTTCCTGCTGATCGCGGCGTCGATCGGCACCGCCTTCCCGGCGATCGTCAGCCTGGCGATGTCCGGTGCCACCCCCGAGGACTCCGGTCTCGCCTCGGGCTTGGTCAACACCAGCATGCAGGTCGGTGGCGCGATCGGGCTGGCGCTGCTGGCGACGCTGTCGACCGAACGCACCGACACGCTGCTCGGCGAAGGGGTTGCGGAAGCCTCGGCGCTGACCTCCGGCTACCACCTCGCCTACCTGCTGGGTGCCGGCCTGGCGGCGATCGCCGCGCTGATCGCGATCTTCGTCCTGCGCCCGGCGCCCGCGCCCGCTCCGCACGGCGCCGGCGAGCAGCAGCCCGAGGCTCCCGAGCCCGCTTACTCCGAGGCGAGCTGACCGGTCGCGCCCCGGCGGCCCCGGGCGGGTAGGCTGCCGTTGATCGTGGGCGATCAGTGCAGACGAGGGACCGAGTGAGCGGCCGCGCGACGGTGATCGGCGGCGGCACCATGGGCGCCGGCATCGCCAGCGTCCTCGCCAAGGCCGGGTTCGAGACCGAGCTGGTCGAGGTCGACCAGCAGCACGCCGACGCCGGTGTGCGCAGCGCGACCCAGATGATCGCCGAAAGCGTCGCGCGCAGCCGCATCACCGTGGGCGACGGAGAGGCGGCGAAGGCGCGGCTCAGCGCCCGCGCCGGAATCGAGGGAGCGACACCGCGGCCGCGCCTCGTGGTCGAGGCCGTTCCGGAGCGGATCGAGCTGAAGCACGAGGTGCTGACCGCCGCGGAGGCGCTCGAGCCCGAGCTCCTGGCCAGCAACACCAGCGGCATCTCGATCACCGATCTGGCCGAGCCGCTCGGCGATCCCAGCCGCTTCGTAGGTCTCCACTTCTTCAACCCTGTGCCGGCGATGGGCCTGGTCGAGGTGATCCTCGGCGAGCAGACCTCGCCGGCGACCGAGAGGGCGGCGACCGACCTGGTCGCCGAACTCGGCAAGGAGCCGATCATCGTCGGCGACTCCCCTGGCTTCGCCAGCAGCCGCCTGGGCCTGATCCTCGGCCTGGAGGCGATCCGCATGGTCGAATCCGACGTCGCCGCCCCCGCCGACATCGACCGCGCGATGGTGCTCGGCTACCGCCACCCGGTCGGGCCGCTGCGCCTCACCGACCTGATCGGCCTCGACGTCCGTCTCGACATCGCCCGCAACCTCGAGCACGCCTACGGCGAGCGCTTCTCGCCGCCGCCGCTCCTCGAAGAGATGGTCGCCGAAGGCAAGCTCGGCAAGAAGTCCGGCCAGGGCTTCTTCACCTGGGGCTAGCGCCCTAGTCCTTCCCCGGCTGCTTTTCCCGCCGTCGCTCCTCGCGGCGGTGGCGGCGCAGGACGGGGAACGCGTAGCCGACCAGGGCGCCGATCGCGGCCGAGGCGAGGATGACAACGATCAGCGGTGCGTTGAGGTTGATGAAGAGGACGTCGACGTCGACCTGCTGGGAGTTCTGCAGCGCGACGACGAGAACCAGGGCGATCAGGGCGCCGACGCCCCAGGCGCGCCAGTTGACGGGTTTCTTATCTTGCGGCGGCATCCTGCGATCATCCCATTACCCCGACCGGCGCGATAAGGAAGGCATCTAGATGGCGATCACCGAGCAGGAGAGCCAGCAGATCGAGAAGGCCAACGCGAGCGGGGGGACTCCCGCTGTGTTCATCCACGGCCTCTGGCTGCTGCCGAGCAGTTGGGAGCGCTGGGCCGCGGTCTTCGAGGAGGCCGGCTACCCGGCGATCACCCCCGTCTGGCCGGACGACCCCTTGACGGTCGAGGAGGCGCGGGCGAACCCCGACATCTTCGCCAAGAAGACGCTCGGCCAGATCGCCGACCACACCGCCGAGGTGATCGCCGAGCTGAACGAGAAACCGGCCGTGCTCGGGCACTCCACCGGCGGCCTGCTCGCGCAGATCATCGCCGACAGGGGGCTCTCCGTCGCGACCGTGGCGATCGACCCCGGCCCGTTCCGCGGCGTCCTGCCGCTGCCGCTCTCGGCGCTGAAGTCGGCCAAACCGGTGCTCGCCAACCCGCTCAACCGCAACCGCGCCGTGACGCTCACCCTCGACCAGTTCAAGTACGGCTGGGCGAACGCGCTGAGCGACGAGGAGGCGAAACAGCTCTACGAGACCTACCACGTGGCCGCCCCCGGCGTGGCCCTGATGCAGATGGCCAACGCGAACCTCAACCCCTTCACCGAGGCGAAGGTCGACGTCCGCAACCCCGAGCGCGGCCCGCTGCTGATCATCGACGGCGAGGTGGACCACACCGTGCCCTGGGCGATCGCCAACGCCTCCTACAAGCGCCAGAAGCGCAACCCGGCGGTCACCGAGATCAAGGCGATCCCCAACCGCGGCCACTCGCTGACGATCGACAGTGGCTGGCGCGAGGTTTGCGACACCTCGCTCGAGTTCGTCAAGCGCTTCGCTTGAGGCGCGCCTCTATATAAGGAGCAGATGGTGGGAAGCGAGATCCCGGTCCGCCGCGCCAGCGCCGCCGACGCGGCGCTGGCGGCGCGCATGCTGCACGACTTCAACGCCGAGTTCGACGAACCGGCCCCGCCCGTCGAGGAGCTGAGCGGCTACGTCGGCGACCTGATCCAAAGCGGCGAGGCGACCGTGCTGCTCGGCGGCGAGGGCCCGGACGGGATCGCGGTGATGCGGCTGCGCACGGCGATCTGGACCGGCCGCCCCGAAGCGCACCTGCAGGAGCTCTACGTCGTCCCGGCCCGCCGCGGCCAGGGCATCGGCCGGACGCTGCTCGAGGCGACGATGGCGGCCGCCCGGGCGGCCGGCGCCACCGGAATCGACCTCAACACCGGCGAGACCGACACCGCCGCGCGGGCGCTGTACGAGGCCGCCGGGTTCACCAACCGCGAAGGTTCACCCGACGGCCCCTCGATGCTCTTCTACGAGCGCGAGCTCGATCTATAGAGCCGCCACCAGCGCGTTGGCACCGCCCTGCATCCCGGCTTTGTTGGGATGAATGGGAGCCGCGAGCGTGGTCGGGATCAACGGTTCGACCCAGCGGTTCGAGGTCGACTTGCAGGCGTCGTGGCCAATGCTGGCTTTGTACCAGTCGACCAGCGCCGCCCCGTTTGCCGTGGCCTGAGTCGCCAGCATCGCGTTGAGGTTTTTCTCCGTCTGGCGCAGGTACGGGACGTCGCCGAACCCGATCGGCATCTGCGGCCAGCAACCGAACCCGGTCTCCGGGAAGATCGCCGGGTAGTTGACGACGTAGATTTTCGCCAGCGGCGAGCGGGCGCGGATCCCGTCGAGGACCGCGTCGACTTTCGGCGCCGTCGCGGCGATCCGTTCGGCCAGCTGGTCTTTGCCCCCCGAGGCGTATTTGTCTTTGCAGGGGGTGGCGAACGGGTTGATCGTGATGCAGCTTTCGGCGACTTCGGAGAAGCCGATGTCGTTGCCGCCGATCGTGATCGAGACCACCGTCGTTTCCGCGCTCAGCGAGTTGAACTGCGGCGGATTCGGGCCCGGTTCGACGTTCTGCTGTTCGGTCATGTGGTTCGTCTTGGCGCCGCTGCAGCTCGGGTCTTTGAGCGGCAAACCGATGCTCGGCGCCGCCAGGTGCGAGTAGTTGTTGCTCGAGCGCAGGCACCCAAGCGGTTCGAGCGACTGGTTGGGGATCAGTGGCCCGGCCGCGTATGAGTCGCCGAGCGAGACGTAGTTGGCCGCCCGGGCCGCGCTTGCCGCAAACGCCGCCACCAGAGCCAGCGCGACCAGCGCCGCGATCGTCACGAGCCGCCAATGGCGGGCTCCACTCACTTCTGTTGCTGCACGCATCTCTGCCTCCTGACTGGAAAGTTCCCTGCCTCCCAATGCTCAATATCTTTTACTTCCAAACCTCGGTGTAGGCAACGGCCTCGGGGCGAGGGCCAACGATCGTCCGAGGCGACGCCTAGAGCTCGAGCTGGGAGCCGAGCACCACCGTGCGCTCGCGCGGCAGGTGGAAGTACTCGACCGGGCTGGCGGCGTTGCGCAGCATCGCCACGAACAGGCGCTTGCGCCAGCGGGCCATCCCCGGCGCGTCGGTCGGGGTCACCGAAACGGAAGAGAGGAAGTAGACGGCCCCCTCGACGTCGACCTCGGACTCCAGCCCTGTCCGCGCGGCGAGCGCGAGCAGGCCGGGCACGTCCGGCGTGTCCTGGAAGCCGAGCCGCGCGGTCAGGTGGGTGATCCCGTCGTCCTCGAAGCCGAGGTCGTCGACGACCAGCCGCTCCGGCTCGGGTACGTAGGGCGCTTTGGTCGTCTCGATCGAGATGATCACGACCGTCTCGTGCAGCGCGCGAGTGTGCTCGACGCCGGCGCGCAGCGCCAGCGGCGTCGTCTCGCGGCGGGTGTTCAGGTAGACGGCCGTTCCCGGCACCCGCACCGCCGCTGGATCGAGCCCGCGCAGCTCGGTGACGAAGGAGCGCAGCGACCCCTCTTCGGCAAGCCGTGCCTCATGGACCTTGGCGCTGCCGTGGCGCCAGGTGCTCAGCACGGTGAAGACGACGATCCCGACCGAGAGCGGGAACCAGCCGCCGTGCTCGACTTTGGTCAGGTTGGCGCCGAGGAAGGCGAGGTCGACGGTGAAGAAGACGGCGGCGCCGAGCGCGACCAGCCAGCGCGGCTTGCGCCAGAGAACGGCGACCACGACGAGGAAGAGCACGGTGTCGGCGGTGATCGTCCCGGTCACCGCGATCCCGTAGGCCGAGGCGATGCTGGTCGAGGAGCCGAAGCCGATCACCAGTGCGACCACCGCGGCGAGCAGGAACCAGTTGACCGCCGGGATGTAGATCTGACCGATCTCGCGCGCCGAGGTGTGGCGGATCCGCAGGCGCGGCAGGAAGCCGAGCTGAACCGCCTGCCGGGTCACCGAGAAGGCCCCGGAGATCACCGCCTGCGAGGCGATCACGGTCGCGACCGTGGCGAGGATCACCATAGGTATCCGACCCCAGTGCGGGATCAGCAGGAAGAACGGGCTTTCGATCGCGCTCGGGTCACGGAGGATCAACGAGCCCTGCCCCATGTAGTTGAGCGTCAGCGCCGGGAAGACGACCAGGAACCAGGCGCGGCTGATCGGCTTGCGGCCGAAGTGGCCCATGTCGGCGTAGAGCGCCTCGGCGCCGGTGATCGTCAGCACGATCGCCCCCAGCGAGATGAACGCCACGCCCGGGTGAGCGGTGAAGAACTCGACCCCGTAGCTGGGCAGCAGCGCCTTGACTATCTCCGGGTGCTCGAGCACCCGACCGAGCCCGGCCGCGGCGATCACCCCGAACCAGACCAGCATCACCGGCCCGAAGACGCGGCCGATCACGTGCGTGCCGAAGCGCTGGATCGCGAACAGCGCGACCAGGATCGCGATCGTCACCGGCAGGACCAGCTCCTCGAGGCTGGGCACCGCGACCTCCACCCCCTCGACCGCGGAGAGCACCGAGATCCCGGGCGTGATGATTCCGTCGCCGTAGAACAGCGCCACGCCGAACATCCCGAGCCCGACCAGCACCGCCTTGGCCCGGCGGCTGCGCAGCGGCGCGCCCTCGACCAGCGCGATCAGCGCCATGATCCCGCCCTCGCCGTCGTTGTCGGCGCGCATGATGAAGAGCACGAACTCGATCGAGACGATCAGCGTGATCGACCAGAAGACGAGCGAGATCACACCGAAGACGTCGCCTTCGGTCGGCTTGACCGCGTGGTGGTCGGCCGAGAAGACCGTCTGCAGCGCGTAGAGCGGGCTGGTGCCGATGTCGCCGAAGACGATTCCGAGCGCGCCCAGCGCCAGCGCGGCGGCGCCGAGCTGGCGGCGAGGGGACCCGGAGGCCGGCGTCGGCATCCGGCAAACTTAGGCGATGGGCACCGCGCAGATCCCCGATCCGACCGAGTCGGTCCGCCACCAGCTGCGTCCGCTGTTCGATCAGATCGTGATCAAGGAGCTCGACCAGGATCGCGTTCGCCGCAGCGGGCTGGTCGTCCCGCCGGGCACCCACGAGCCGCCGCCGGAGCAGGGCATCGTGCTCGCGGTCGGTCCCGGGCTCGACTGGTGGGCGCAGGCGGGGGTGGAGATGCCTGTCGCTCCCGGCGACCACGTCGTCTTTCCGGCCGCCGCCGGCGTCTGGGTCGAGATCGACGAGGAGCGTCTGCTCGTCTGCCGGGTCACGCAGCTGCTCGGCGTGCTCGAGTCGGCCGCGCTCGAGCCTTAGACCGCTAGTCCAACAGGCCGAGCAGGCCGGCTTCGGCCTGCGAGCGCTCGTTCTTCAACCGCATCATCCGCTGGTCGGCGCAGTGGATCAGGGTCTCGAAGTCCTCGCCGTCCTCGGGGAAGACCGCCCACCCGATCGAGGCGCTGGACGCCGGCCCAGAGGCCTCGGGGTCATGGGCGCCGACGGCGGTGCGGATCGCCTCCGCCATCCGCCGGGCGCTCTCCCCAGGCGCGCCCGGCGCGATCACGGCGAACTCGTCGCCGCCGATCCGCGCCAAGGTGTCGGTCGAGCGCAGCATCGACTGGGCGCGGCTCGCCGCCTCGCGCAGCACCGCGTCGCCGACCTGGTGGCCGTGGCGGTCGTTGATCGCCTTGAACTCGTCGAGGTCGAAGATCAGCAGCGCCAGCGGGCTCTCGTCGGCCTCGCGCCGGCCGCCCCGGGGCCGGGTGCGGGCCGCCAGCTCGCGGTGCAGCGTCGCGTCGAACTCACGCCGGTTGCCGACGCCGGTCAGCGGGTCGCGGTTGGCGATGTCGCGCTGGCGCACCTCGGCCGCAACCAGGCGGCGTTTCAGCCCGACCATCACCCAGGTCGCGGCGAGGAAGCCGACGACCAGGGCGAGGTAGCGCGGCAGGTAGGCATTCTCGATCGCCCGACTGTCGTAGAGCAGCGGCGCGCCGGCGGTGAGGACCAGCTCGATCGAGAGTGGCCAGGCCCAGCGGGCGGGGAAGAAGAAGGCGGCGTAGAGCAGCGAGCAGACCAGCAGCGGCTCGATGTAGCTGAGCGAGGCGCCGGTCATGTACACGGCAAGGCCGACGATCGGGACGGTCACGACCATGCCCACCGCGAGCAGGTCGATCGAGGCGCGTTCCCAGGGGATCGCGCCGGTGACGCTGGCTAGCCCGTAGAGGAAGACGACGCCGGCCAGAGCGACGACCCACCCGACCCCGACGTGCTGGGCGCCCGGCAGGAAGGTCGCGGCGAGGGCGACGACCGCCGACGCCATCCACAGCACCCCGGAGATTCGGCCCATGCGGCTGACCTCGTCGGGCGCTTCGGCGAAGGCGACCGCCGAGCTCGAGGAGTGTCCTGGGCGCACCGGCATGGAGGTGCATCGGCCTCAGGGCCACCGCCTTTAGAGCTGAATCGGTTCCGCTTCCTGCCCGAAGATCTCCGCCGAGGGGATCCCGATCACTTCGCCGGCGAAGCGCTTACGGGTCCCGTAGACGACCCAGGTCGTATCGATTTCGCCGATCTCGAGGTCGAGGCGAAGCTCGTCCGGGTGCAGCGCGAGGTGCTCGAGGTGCGTGAGGCCGGCCTCGTAGCGCCCCTCGAGCAGCTCTTCCGCGACGATCGGCTTCGACTGCACGTCGATGATCTGGTCCCAGTCGGAGCGGTCGATGTAGCCGGCCGTCGCAGGCACGAGGCCGAGCGTCTTTGGCTGCTCGACCTCGCGACGGCTGAGCACCGCCAAGGCCTTGGTCGGGTAGATGAAGGTGTCGACCACGAAGACCTCGTCCCAGTACTTCTCGGTCACCTCGTGGACCAGCGGGTGGGCGCTGCACTGGATCAGGAAGGCGTCCTCCCGTCCGCGGATCCGCTCCAACCCGTCGAAGAAGTCGCCGATGTAGGCAAACCCGTAGTCGGCCTCGGCGACCCCCTGGAAGGCCATATAGGCCTTGCAGGCCCGCTCGTGGCAGGTGCCGGTCGGCCCGAGGGTCACGAGCTCGATCATCCCCTCTTCGACCTCCCAATTTTCATTAGACAAGACTAGCCAATTATTAAGCTCGGGGTCCATTTGAGTGGACAATCACCGATTGATAGATATCGTTCCACCAAATTGTCGTCAAGGGGACGACAGGGAACAACAAGGGAGAGACACAATGAGGTTGAGGAAATCCACGCTGCTCATGGCCGCGACGGCCATGGTCGCGGCGATGGCTCTCGTGCCCGCCGCGCAGGCGGCCACGCCGGCACCCGGCTACACGCAGTTCGCGGGGTGCCCGACCCAGGCCGAACACGCGGGGACGTACGCCTGCCTGCGCTCGGTCATCAAAAGCGGCCACTTCCAGATGGGCTCGAAGGACGTGCCGATCACGAATCCGATGACGTTGAGCGGCGGCCTCGACGAAAACACCGGAGCCCTCGTCGCCAACTCGAAAGGCGGCCTGTCGCCTGTCAAACAGAAAGTTCCGGGCGGCGTCGTGGGCCTCACCGGCCTCACCTGGCTGCTCGAACTGTTCGGCAGCGAAGCGCTGACCCTGTACGCGATCACCGAGATCGCTGGCCAGCCTTTCCTGAGCGAAGAAAACGGCAGCACGCTGACCTTGCCGATCAGGGTTCACCTGGTGAACTCGATCCTCGGAAACAACTGCTACGTCGGCTCCTTCGCCAGCCCGATCAATCTCAAACTGACGGTCGGGACGACCAGCCCCCCGCCGCCGAACAAACCGATCACCGGCTCCAAAGGAACGCTCGTCTTCGATCCGGTCACGGAAATCGTGCACCAGAATGGCGTTCGCTACGTCGACAACTCGTTCTCGGCGCCTGGTGCGAACGGTTGCGTACTGACGCTCTTCGGGTTCATCCCGGTGAGCATCAACGGGCTCGTCAACTCCCAGTCGGGCCTGCCGGCCGCGGCGGGTACCAACGAGACCGTCCAGGACACCGACGTGGAACTCGTCAGCTCCGCGCTGGTCTACCCGTAGTCGGGGTCCCACGAGTCAACGAGGAGCGCGTGGCGGGCAACCGCCGCGCGCTCCTTTTCTTGCAGCATCCCAACCCAGTTCCCTTTTCTTGACAAGCCGTTTTCCATTCCTGTACCGTGATCCCACCTGGCGTGGGTACCAGGCACAGAGGCGGGAGTCGCCACAATGGGGACCGGGGAACTTCAGGGATGGGATCAGCCCGCGGGGCGCGGAGAGTGCCGATGCCGCCGCTGGGCCGCTTTGCCATTCGCCCCCCCTGCCTTCACCAGTCTCCAACAAGCACTAAGAAACAGGGAGGGTTAGATGTTGTCTCGCATGCACCAGAAGCTCGGCACGGCCGGCTTCATCATCGCGATCGTGGCCTTGGTCGCGGCGCTGGGCGGTGGCGCCTATGCGGCGACGAAGCTGAATTCGACGCAGAAGAAAGAAGTTCGCAACATCGCTAAGTCAGAAGCGAAGAAGTACGCCAATAGCAATCCGGGTGCGCCCGGCAAAGACGGGACCAACGGGACCAACGGCAAAGACGGGACCAACGGCAAAGACGGGACCAACGGGACCAACGGCAAATCGGTCGCGGTGACCGCGATCCCGACTGAAGTCGAAGCCTGCGAAGGACGCGGCGGCGCCGAAGTCAAACAGGAAGGCGCTGGCAGCGGTCAGAAAGTCTGCAACGGCGAAGAAGGTTCGCCCTGGACCGTTGGGGGGACCCTTCCGTCAGGGGAGACCTTGACCGGAACCTGGAGCGTGTCGCTGGGCCCGGGCGGATCCGCGCAGCAGCCGATCTCCTTCGCTCTACCGCTCGCCGCGGCCCCGGAACCGATCTTCGTCGAAGGCGAAGGCCCGGTCACCGGGTGTCCGGGAACCGAAGCCGACGGGACGCCTACCGCAGCGGCGGGCAAACTCTGCCTCTACGGGTACACGATCACGACCGGAGCGTTCGGCGCGGAAACGGGCTTCCTCCCGCCGTTCGAACCGCTTGAACCCGGAAAAGTTGGCCCCAGCGGCGGTATCTTCGCCGCTGAATGTGAAGGGCCGGGAGCCTGCGTGTGGTTTGGCACCTGGGCGGTGAAAGCCCCGTAGGGAAGCAATGCGCGAAGTTCTGCGCAACGGCAAGCTGTACAGAAAGCGGCCGGCTTAACGCCGGCCGCTTTATGTATGTCCGAAGTGGAGAGCTGTTTCCGCCGACGTCGGACGAGTTTCTTCGACTCGAAATGGCCAGATGGTCCACCGCCCTTGACTAGTCAGAAAACTCTGGTATTTATACCTCAGTGTCCGCCGGACACTGAGCCGGATTGCTAGGCGATCCGGCATGGGGACGCGGAGGGGGCGGCTCGATGTGTAGTCAAGGGAACAGGGAACGTGTGAGAGCTACGCATGCTTCTTGCTCAGGGGGCTTCCCCGTCTGCGGCCAGACAAGTCCGGTGCTTGCGAGCGCCGGATCACTAGAGGGAAGGGAACAATGAGGAATATGAAGATGCTCGGGCTGCTCGCCATCTCGGCGATGGCCCTGGTTGCGTTCGTCGGCACCTCTTCGGCGTCGGCTGCGGCCAAATTTACAGCGGAAAAAGCGGGTAACGCCCTCTCCACGACCCTGGTCGAAAACCATGTGTTCACCGTGGAAGGCAGCGCAGTCGAATGTGAAGAAATCGCGTTCAACGGTGAAACCGAAGGTACGGCTACCGAAAGTCAGACCGTCGCGCCGAGCTACAAAAAATGCAAAGCGTTCGGTTTCGCTAGCGCTACCGTAAACACGGGTACCTGCAAATTCACGTTCAAAGCCGCAACAGACGAAGCCAGCATGGCAACAGTCAACCTGTCTGGCTGCGCCGACGCGACAAAAGGGATTCAGATCGAAGTGAACGTCCCGTTCGTCGCCAAATGTGTTGTTGACGTACCGCACCAGTCGATCTCCAGTGCGGTCGGTTACACCAACGGGGCGGGGAATGTCACCGTCAAAGCTACAGCGACCAGTGTCATGAACGACGTTACAACGTCGACCGGTCTCTGCCCGTTGAAAGTAGGTACAAACAGCACCGGTGCCTACAACGGCGCATCGTCGGTCAGTGCGGCCGGCGGCGTCCAGTGGGATGCGAGCTAGGCGCTAACGCCTGGGAACGAGCTCGACGCTCCGTGCTGAGAGCAATTGGGGGGAGCCGGGAGGGGCCCGGCTCCCCCTATTTGACAGGCGCGTTTTTTCTCTTTAAGGTTGGCGCCGGCGCACTTTGGGAACGCGCTGGGTACACCCAACGGGACGGCGTCGGTATTGGCGCAGGGGGACTTATGCGATGAGGCGGTTGGTGGAAAAGGGAGCCATGGTCGTGGTGGGCGCGGTCTGCCTAGCCCTGGCTGCCGGTTCGGTAGCGCGGGCTGAAATCGGCCCTTCGCTGTATCGGATCGGAGAGTACGGCTCGGGCGCTGGGCAGTTCACCTTCGAAGGCGGTGGGATCGCCGGCGACCCCACTACCGGCCACCTCTTCATCTCCGATCGGCTGAACAACCGGATCAGCGAGTTCACTGCTTGGGGCGAGTTCGTCAAGGCCTGGGGCTGGGGGGTCGCCAACGGGGCGTCCGCCGCGCAGACCTGTGGTCCGGCGTTGCCGACGCTGGAACCGGAAGTATCGCTCTGCCAGGCCGGCATAAGTGGCTCCAAAGCCGGGCAGCTGCTGCAGCCGGGCGGGATCGCCCTGAGTCCCAGTGGCGAGCTCTACGTCTTCGAACGCGACAACCACCGAGTACAGGTCTTCACCAAAGCCGGCGCCTTCGTGCGCATGTTCGGCGGGGGGGTAAACAAAACCACGGGCGAAGACATCTGCACCGCGGCCGACATCGTGGGCGGCGAGGAATGCGGCGCGGGGGTCGAAGGAACCGGCAACAGCGAGTTCTCCGTCCAGCAGCTGGTCCGGACCGGCTCCGACTACATCGACATAGCTGCCAGCGGCACCGTCTACGTCGCCGACCGCAACAGGATCCAGGTCTTCGAAGCAGACGGCACCTACGTCAAATCGCTGCCTCTGCCGGAACCCGGCAACCCCGGGGCCATGGCACTCGATCCAGCCAGCGGCGACATCTACTTCAGCTACAGGTGGGGGGTGGAAGCGGCGAAATCCTACCGTCTAGATGAGAGTACCGGTGCGGTCATCTACCCCTTGCCGGCGACGGCGCCGGAAGCCTTCGCCCCCGGTCCCGGTGGGGCAATGTATCTCTCCGACGACCCCGTGCCGGCGGATGACCTGTTCGGAGACAATCCCCGCCTCCTGGAGCTGAACAGCTTGGGCGAAGTGGTCGTCAACTGCTGCGAATCGGCGACCAAACCAGGCGAACAGTTCAACCTGCCGGCGATCGCCACCAATGTGGTGACGGCTGGAGGAGGAGTCGACCTCTACGCTGCGCACTACACCTTCACCAACGGCGGCGCCGCGTTCATCGACGTGCGCGGGCCCGCGCCGGAAAAATTCCTGCCGCCGCCTACGGTTCCCCCGTCAATCGAAGCCCAGTCGGCGATCTCAGTGGGCGAAGACGAGGCAACCGTTCGGGCTGACATCAATCCGAACTTCTGGGCGGACACCTCCTACCACCTCGAATACGGCACCGCTCCCTGCTCGGGCGGCGGTTGCATCTCGACCTCGGAGGAAGAACTGGGAGCCGGGATCGTGAAAAAAGCCGTCCAGACCGACCCGATCGAGTTGCTCGGCCTCGAAGCGGGCACCACCTATCACTTCCGCTTCGTCGCCGAAAGCGGCGGTGGCGGACCGGTCGTCGGACCGGACGCGACCTTCACGACCTTCAGCGAAGAACCAGACGTGGGGCCCTGTGCGAACGACGCCTTCCGCCCGGGCGGAGGCGCGCGCCTCGCGGACTGCCGCGCCTACGAGATGGTTTCGCCGGTCAATAAATCAGGCGGCGACATCCTGGTGCAGGGCAACATCAACGCGATGCAGGCGCGTCTCAACCAGGCGGCTCCCACGGGCGACGCGATCACCTACTCCTCCTACCGCTCCTACGGCGACGCCGAATCGGCCCCCTTCACGAGTCAGTACATGGCGAACCGCGGGTCGACGACCTGGTCGAGCGACGGGATCTCGCCGCCGATCAGCCCGCCGCCGCTGATCGGCGACGGGCTCGACTCCCAGTACCAGGGGTTCTCGGAAGACCTCTCGAGCGGCTGGCTCTTCTACAACTACACGCCGCTCCTGGCGCCTGGGGCGATTGCGGGGCGGCCCAACCTCTATCGCCGCGACAACGTCGCCGGGAGTTTCGAAACGCTGAGCACCGCGGCGCCGATCGGCGTTCTCGCCGAAGGGCCCGCGTACGAACTGCAGGGCTTCTCGTCGGATGGGACGCGGACCGTGTTCCGGGCGCAAGGGAAGCTGACGGCGAACGCCGCCTCGGATCAGACCGTGATCCAGACCTATGAAGCGTTCAACGGCAACGTGCGACTGGTGAGCGTGAAACCGGAAGGAAGCGCAGCGACGACCAGCTCGAGCGCGGGCTCGCTGGGGGGCAATCTGTCGCGCGAAGGCAACACCGAAACCGCGGTCTCCGATGACGGCACCAAGATCTACTGGAGCGCTGACAAGCTCTATGTCCGCGTCAACACGGTCAAAACGGTCGCGGTGTCGACGGGCGCTGCGAGGTTCTGGGCGGCGACCCCCACCGGCAGTCAGGCCATCTACAGCCAAGAAGGTGCACTCAAACTCTTCACGCTCGCCACCGAGTCGTCCGCCACCTTGGTGGCCTCCGGCGTGCAGGGAGTGGTCGGCGCAAGCGACGACCTGACCAGGATCTACTTCGTCTCCACGGCGGCGCTGGCGGGCGCTGCCCAAGCGGGCAAACCGAACCTCTACTTCTATGAAGAGGGCCAGCCGCTGAAGTTCCTGGGGGCGGTTTCCGCAACGGACCTCGTGTCATCGAGCGAGCCGTCCCTGGTCTCGCTGAGTCCGTTCTACCACGTCGCTCACGTCTCCTCCGACGGTTCGGTTGCGGTGTTCATGTCGCGGGCGGCGCTGACCGGCGCGGACAACGTCGACTACGAAAGCGGCGAACCGGACGCGGAGGTGTTCCGCTACGACGCGAATGACGACGAGCTGCTGTGTGTGTCTTGCATCTCGACGGGTGCGGCGCCGGCCGGCCGAAAACTGCAGATACGCAGCGGTGAAGAGAGCTCCTACTGGTACGCCTCGCGCATCCCCACCTGGGAATTCCAGTTGCACGCACCGCGTGTCATCGCCGCCGACGGCAACCGGATCTTCTTCAACAGCCTCAGCCGTCTCGTCCCCGCCGACACCAACGGTCGCGAGGACGTCTACCAGTGGGAGGCAGTCGGCACCGGCACCTGCACGGAAGGAGCCCCGGGCTTCAAAGCGATCGTGGGGGGCTGCGTGACCCTGATCTCCAGTGGGGAGGACGAACGCGACTCCGAATTCGTCGATGCCTCGGCCGACGGGGACGATGTCTTCTTCCTCACCGGCGAGAGCCTGGTTGGCTGGGATCCGGGCCAGATCGATCTCTACGACGCTCGGGCAGAAGGCGGCCTGCCGGCCCCGCCGCCGGCTCGCGGGCCCGAATGCGAAGGGGAAGGCTGTCAGCCGCAAGGCTCGCCGCCGCCGGCGCCGCCCACCAACGTGAGCGAAAGCTTCGTGGGCCCCGGCAACCCGAAATCCAAACCGCCCTGCCGCAAAGGTTTCGTACGCAAGCACGGCAAGTGCGTGAAGAAGCCGAAAAAAGGCAAAGGTAAAGGCAAGCACAAGCAGGCAAAGCACAAGAGCGGGAGGGCAGGGCGATGAGGGGCTTCGTGTCGACTCCCCCGCGCCCACAGGAGGCTCCGCCGGCAGCCAAGCCGAGTGTGGCGAAGCGCGCCGCGTTCTGGGTTGCCGTCGCTGCTACAGCCGTGACTCCGTCGGTCAAGTGCGAGTCGGCGGGAACCGGTTCGACCCCGTTCTTCATTCCCGCCAGGGATTGCGCCCCAGCCAAGAAGATCTCCCGCCGCAAGGGCTCGGGGGGTAAGACCTTGCGCTTCTCATGGGAGATGAGTGGACAGGTTGAAATCCCGTTGGAAGACGGCAGCGACTCGGCTGGAGGCACCCGATGAGAACTTCACTTTTGCGCGGCCTCTTCGTAGCCGCTACCTGCGCCGCTTGCCTTTGGGCCCCGGCGCAGGCAGGCGCAGATTTTGGGGTCACGTCCCCCGACATCTACTTCGAAAAAGAAGGCGGCGAGGCGGAGCTTCAGGCCGGCGCTCACCCGTTCGCCCTCTCGACCGGGTTCAAACTGAACACCACCGTCACCGGGCCGACCGAAACTCCCGATGGCACGATCAAGGACCTCGAAGTGGAGCTTCCGATCGGCATCGCGGGAATCCCCAAAGCGGTGCCCCAATGCTCGGGCGCGGATTTCGTGACCCTGAAGGAAGAGTTCTCACCACCGGTGACGTCCTGTTCGGACGACTCGGCGATCGGCTACGTAAGCCTCGTCGCCGCCTTCAACCCTTATCCGGTCGGCGGTCAGGAACAGAGCGGCGCTCCCCTCTACAACCTCGTCCCCGCTCCTGGCACGGTGGCGAAGTTCGGCTTCGTCTACGCCAAGGTGCCGGTGACGATCGAAGTCACCCTCTCCAAAGAGGCGCCCTACCGAGTGATCGCGACGCTGCGCCACGCGCCCCAGCCCTTGCTCTTCTACGGCTCGACGGTGACCGTCTGGGGCGACCCGGCCGCCGCAGTCCATGACCCCTACCGCGGCTTCTGCCTGGAAGGGATCGAAGCCGACGGCACCCTGGTCTCGAGGGATAGCTGCCCGTTCAGCCCAAGCGTTCCCCACAGCGCCTTCCTGACTACGCCTCGCGCTTGCGGCGCACCGCTTCTGACCCTCTTCAACGGCAACACTTGGGAGCAGCCGCTTCTGCCGCCGGTGACGGTCTCTGCCGAAACCCGCAACAAAGAAGGCACCCCGTCTGGGTTCGAAGACTGCGGAGCACTCGGCTTTGCGCCGTCGATCTCGGCCACCACGTCGAGCCAGCAGGCCGAATCGCCCACCGGTCTCGACTTCGACGTCAGCTTCGCCGCCGACGAAGGCCTCACCAACCCAGGCGTGCGCGCGAACTCCGACCTCAAGAAAATCGTCGCCAAGCTGCCCGAGGGCGTCACCCTCAACCCCTCCGCGGGCGTGGGCCTGAGCGGCTGCACCACCGCGCAGCTGGATGCGGAAGACCTCACCACCCCGCCCGGGGCCGGTTGCCCCGAGGCCGCGAAGCTCGGCACGATCACCGCCACCAGCCCGTTGATCGACGAAGCGCTGAGCGGGGCGATCTTCGCCGCCGCTCCCGACGACCCCGCCACCCCGGGTCAGGAGAACCCGTTCGACTCCTTCCTCGGGATCTACCTGGTGCTGCGAAACCAGAACCTGGGCGTGATCGTCAAGCAGGCCGGCAAGGTCGAAGCCGACCCCGTGACCGGCCAGCTCACGACCATCGTCGACGAAGCGCCCCAATTGCCAATCTCGTCGATCCAAACCCACTTCCGCGACGGCCCGCGAGCGCCGCTGGTGACTCCCGGCGGCTGCGGCACCTTCACCGCCGAGGCCTTCGAGACCTCCTGGGCGGGCAAAGAAGTGACCAAAACGACGAGCTTCGAGATCACGTCCGGTCCGGACGGCGGCGCCTGCCCCTCTGGTCAGGGCGCGCTTTCGCCGAGCTTCAAGGCCGGTACCACCTCCAACGCTGCCGGCACCTATGCGCCGTTCACGGTCAACCTGACGCGCAAAGACGGCGAAGCTGACATAACCCGCGTCTCCATGACCCTGCCCGACGGCTTGACCGGCAAGCTCGCGGGTATCGAGCACTGCTCCGACGGCGCGATCGCTGCCGCGGAAGCGCGAACCGGAAAAGCCGAGCTCGCTTCGCCCAGTTGCCCGAGCGGCTCGCAGGTCGGCCATGTGATGGTCGGTGCCGGCGTCGGGCCCTCGCTCATCTACGTGCCCGGGACGATCTACCTGGCGGGCCCGTACCTCGGTGCCCCCTTCAGCGTCGCGATCGTCACTCCCGGCGTGGCCGGGCCCTTCGACCTCGGCAACGTCGTCGTCCGCCTGCCCCTGCGCGTCGATCTCTTCACCGCCCAGGCTTCCGTCGACGGCGCCAGCGCGGCGCCCCTGCCACGCATCCTCAAAGGCATCCCGGTGCGTTTGCGTACTGTGCAGGTGGACATCGACCGCCCCGGCTTCATCGTCAACCCGACCAGCTGCGAACCGAAGCAGATCCAGGCCGCCGTCGCCGGTCAGGGCCCCTCGCTGACGCTGACGACCGAGACGCTGGCCAACCTCGTCGCCCGCTACCAGGCGGCCGACTGTCGTTCGCTCGGCTTCAAGCCGAAGCTGAAGCTGAGCCTCAAGGGCGGCACCAAGCGAAGCGACCACCCGGCGCTGCGCGCAGAATTGACCTACCCCAAGAGCGGCGCCTACGCCAACATCGCCCGTGCCCAGGTTGGGCTGCCCCACGCCGAGTTCCTCGACCAAGGCAACCTCGACAAGGTTTGCAACCAGGCGAACCTCCGCGCCGGCACCTGCCCGGCACGATCGATCTACGGTCACGCCAAAGCCTGGACCCCGCTGCTGGACAAGCCGCTCGAAGGACCGGTCTACATCGGCGTGGGCTTCGGCCACGTTCTCCCCGACCTGGTCGCCGACCTGAACGGCGAAGCCCGGATCCTCCTGCACGGTCGTGTCGACACCACCAAACAGGCCGGCCTTCGCAACACCTTCGAAGTCATCCCCGATGCACCCGTCACCCGCTTTGTCCTGCAGCTCAAAGGGGGCAAGAAATACGGGCTGCTCGAAAATTCCGAAAACATCTGCGCCAAACCCCTTCGAGCCAGTGCCCGATTCACTGCCCAGAACGGGAAGATCGCCCAGCTGAACCCCAGAATCGCGATCAGCTGCAAGGGCAAAGGCAAACGTCGGCACTGAGCGCCGACGTCCAGCCGTCAATTCTGAGTGCCTCAGGAATGAGGGTGGAGGGACTGAGCGTGAGCTCGGCCCTCGAATCTACGCTAGTCGCGTAATTTGACTCAATAGGTCTTGACCGGTCAGAAACCTTCTGGTATTGATATTCCCTGTGTCCAATGGACGCACGGCCGGATCGCCTAACCGCTCCGGCTGAGAACCGCGAAGGGGGAGCTCAATGTCCAGTCAGGGAACGAGCGGGGAGACGGGCATCACCGATGCCAGCGCGTCGCTTGGGGCCTTCTTCCTTCGTGGCAAGACAAGTCCGGCGCCTGCGGGGGCCGGATCGACAAGGGAGAAGCAAGTAATGAAGAACATCAAGATGTTCGGGCTGCTCGCCGTTTCGGCGATGGCCTTGATCGCGTTCGTCGGCACCTCGTCGGCGTCCGCCGTCTCGACATTCACATCGTCGGGCGCCGGAGTCAAAATCAGCTCGTCGGGCGTGCCGGTCGAAAACCACGTGTTCACCGTGGAAGGCAGCGCGGTCGAATGTGAAGAAATCGAATTCAAAGGCGAAACCACCGGGGCCTCTGCGGAAACCCAGACAGTGACGCCGACCTACAAAAAATGTAAAGCGTTCGGTTTCGCTAACGCGACCGTGACGACCGGTACCTGCAGCTTCACCTTCAAAGCTGCTACAGATGGTGCCGGCATGGCGACAGTCAACCTGAGCAACTGCGCCAATTCGACAGAAGGCATCAAGATCGACGTGAACGCTCCGTTCGTCGCTCGATGCATCGTTGACGTGCCGCATCAGTCGGTCGCCAGCGCTGTCAGCTACACCAACAGTACACCGACGCCCTCTACGATGGACGTCACCGTCAACGTTACAGCTAGCGGGATCATGAACGACGTTACAACGTCGACCGGTCTCTGCCCGCTGAAAGTCGGTACAAACAGCACCGGTGCCTACACCGGCAAATCCACAGTGACCTCCGCTGATAACAACATCACATGGAGCGCGTAATTAGGCTCTAACGCCTAAGTGGATGGCTCGACGCGAGTGCGACGAGCAAGCAGGGGGGCCGGGAGCGATCCCGGCCCCCCCTTTTCAGTGGTGCGGATGCCTCTGAGAAGCTTGAACCTAGGCCCGAAGGAGGAACGCGTGAAGCTGGTCAGGAAACTCGCGCTTGCCACTGCGGTACTGACGTTCACCGTGGCATCTGCAGGAGCGGCGTCGGCCATGGGCGCGGCGAAATTTACAGCCAATGCCTCCGAAGAAACTCTCAGTGTCGAAGTTCTCAAACAACACGTGATCAAAGTTGAAGGCAGTGAACTTGACTGCGAAATCACCGAACTCGCCGGTCAGACCCCGGGAACGTCATTCACGGAATTGTCGGTCACGCCGACCTACGGTGGATGCGTTGCCTTCGGCCTCAGCGCAACCGTGGATACCAACGGTTGTGAGTTCAACTTCAAGGCCGAAACAGAAGAAGGCAGCATGGCCACACTCGACTTGACCGGCTGTCAGGAACCGTCCAGGGGCATTCAAATCACAGTAAAAATTCCCTTTATCGCTGAATGCACTGTCGATATTCCCGAGCAGTTGATCTCCAGCGCGGTCTCATACCAAAACACACTCTCTAAAGGGGAAATCGACATCGCTATAACATCGACGAGTCTCGCGACGGAAGTAACATTGTCTAAAGGCCTCTGCCCGCTCGCGCCGGGTCCAGACGCGTCTAGCTTCACCGGCGAATCGTCGATCACCACGAAAGGCGGCATGACTTGGGATGCCCCTTAGGTTCGGCTCCGAGATTTACGCAGAAATTATGTTTAGTCAGAGCTTTTCTAGTAGACTTGAGGCCCATGGGAGGGAAAGCGAAATTCTCGATCGCAGCGCTGCTGGTCGTCCTGCTGGGACTCGCGCTCAGTGCCTGCGGAGGCGGTGGAGACGACAGCACGGGCTCGAGCGACGCGACCGTGGCCGAAGCGGAAACGAACCCTGCTCAGGACGAAACTTCACAGGACGAAACTTCACCCCCTGACTCCACGCAGCCGGCGGACGGCGCGGAATCGGAAGACGGGAAAACTGACGGCGGGAAGTCTGACGGCGGAGATGGCAGCCAGAAGGGCGAAGGGGCGCCCGATTCCGAAGGCTCGGGCGACGGTCAGGCAGGCGGCGGGCAGACGAACAACAACGGCAACGCCAGCGGTGGGCAGAACGCCAGCGGTGGGCAGAACGGTGGCGGTGGGAAGAAGAGCGGCGGTGGGAAGAAGCAGCCTCCCTCGAACAGCCTCGCCGGCATCCGCGACTTCGGGTCCGAGGCGGGTTCTTCGGAAAGCGAGGAGGCCGAAGCCGTCCTCGCGACCTACCTGAAGAGCTACAGCGGGAAAAACTGGAAAGCGGCGTGCGCGACGCTGGCCCAGCCCGTTCTCACCACGCTGCGGCAGATTGCGGCATCGATCCCGCAGCTCAACAGCACGGATTGCGTGGCGATCCTCTCCTTCCCTGGCCTGGTCTTCAATCTCGGTCCCAGCGCCAACATCGATGCGGTCGACAGCTTCCGGATCGAAGGCAACGTGGGATACGCCTTCTACAACGGCGGCACGATGGTCATGCTGATGCAGAAGGAAGGCGGCGAGTGGAAGGTCAACGGGGTCCAGCCCGAACCGGCTCCCTGAGGCCTTAAGCCGAGCTTCTCATTGCTTTTTAGCCCCCTGGCTACGATCGTCGTGTGGGAGGGGAGCAGCCTCAAGGCGGCGGTTTGAGCCTGCGGCGGTCGCGGGTCACGGTGGCGATCGCGTTGATCGCGGTCACCGTCTTGGGTGTGGTGGGAGTGGGCGTAGAGGACCAGCTGCGCCCCACCTCGATCGCCGTCCCGGGAACCGAGTCCGCGCGCGGCGAGGCGCTGCTGCGCGAGCGTTTTGGCGCCTCCTCCCCGTTCGTGATCCTGCTGCGGGGTCCCGCTGAGGCGCTCGACCGCCAGGGGCCCGAGCTGGTGCGGAGGCTGCGGCAGCAGCCCGGCGCGACGACGCTCTCGGCCTGGGACCGGGGCGAACTGGAGCGACTGCGGCCCTCGCCGCGCGTCGCCCTGATCCTCACCGACTTCCACCTCGGTGCGGAGGAGGCCGTCGGGGAGGGGGTGCCACGGCTGGACCTGATCCTCGAGCAGACCGTGCGGGCGCCGGTCAGCGCCACGCAGACCGGCTTCGCCACGCTCTCGCGGGCGATCCAGCACGAGTCGGTGAGCGCGACCCGTACCGCCGAGCTCGTCGCGGTGCCCGTTCTCCTGCTCGTCCTGCTCCTCGTCTTCCGCTCACCCATCGCCGCGCTGGTCCCGCTGGCACTCGGCGCGGCGGCGGTGATCTCCAGCCGCGGCCTGCTCGCGCTCGCCGCCGAGCGGCTCGCGATCGACGGCTTCGCGCTCACCGTGGCGACGATGATGGGACTCGCGCTCGGGGTCGACTACGCCCTGCTGATGGTCTCGCGCTTCCGCGAGGAGCTGGCCGCCGGCGTCGCTCCGGCGCTCTCCGCTCGCCGCACGCGGCAAACCGCGGGACGGACCACCGCGTTCGCCGGGTCGACGCTGGTGCTGGCGATGGCGGTGACGCTCGTCGTCATGCCGGGCACGCTGTTCCTCTCGCTGGCCGGCACGGCGATCCTCGTCACCGTCGTCAGCGTCGCCATCGCCCACCTGGTCGCGCCCTCCCTGCTCCACCTGTTGGGTCGCGACGTCGACCGCTGGCAGCTCGGTTCCGGCGGCAACGGCAAGCGGCTGATGGCGACGGTCTCCAGCGCCCTGCGCAGACCGCGGCTCGCAGCCTGTTTGATCGGCGGTGCGCTGCTGCTGCTGGCCGCGCCGGCGCTTGCTCTGCGGACCGGCCCGCCCAGCGCCGACCAGCTGCCCGAGTCCAACGCGGCGCGCGAGGACGCCGAGGCGGTCGCCGCCGCGATCGGCTCGGGCTGGGATGCTCCATTCGTCCTCGTCGCCGCGACCGCCCGCGGGCCGATCACGGGCAGCGCCGAGTTGGCGGCGCTGAACCGGGCACAACGGCTGATCGCCGCCGATCCGGCCGTCGAGACCGTGATCGGGCCCAGCCAGATCGACCGGCGAGTGGCGCCGCTGCGGCGCAGCGGCGAGGAGCTGTTGGCGGGCGAAGGCGAGGCGAGTCCGGCCGAGCTGAGCAGGCTCGGCCGCAACCTCGACCGCGCCGCCGGCGGGGTCGAGCGGTTGCGCGACGGCATCGCCCAGGCCGCCGCCGGGGCCGGTCTGCTCGCGACCGGGTCCGGATACGCCGGCGACGGCGCCGGTCAGATCTCCGCCGGGATCGCGGCGGCCTCGAGCGGCGCCGACCGCGCGGTCGACGCGCTCGGCCGCCTCGACGAGGGCTCCGGCAAGCTCGCCGAAGGGCAGCGCCGCGCCGCCCTCGGCGCGCGCTCGCTGCGCGACGAACTGAACGCGCTGATGCCGGTGATCCGCGGCGCCAGCCTCGAACGCGCCCGCCACCTGCGCGCGCGGCTGCGCGCGGCGGCGGCCGCTGACCCCGGCCTCGAGGGCGCCGCGCGCGAAGCCGACCTGCTGGTCGAGGTCCTCGCCCTCGCTCGCGACCAGACCCAGCGCGCCGAGTCCACCGCCACCCGCCTGCACGAGGGTCAGCAGGAGCTGGCGAACGGCGGTGCGCGCCTGCACCGCGGTGCGGCGAAGCTCGCCGGCGAAGCCGAGCAGCTTCCGGAAGGCCTCGAGCAGCTCGGCTCCGGCGCGACCGCGCTGGCGGCAGGGCTGGAGCGGCTGACCGGCGGCGCAGACGCCCTCTCCCGCAACCTCAGCGCCGGATACGACGCCTCGCGTCCGCTGCAGGGCGGCCTCGACCGGGCCGGGGTCCGCGTCTCCGCCTCCGCCTCCCGGCTGGAGGACGACGTCGACCGACTGCGCCGGTCCTCGCCCGAGATCTTCGACTCCGGCTACTTCGTCCTCTCGGCGCTCGACGGCGCCCCCCGCGAGCAGCGCCGGCGCGCCGGGCAGGTGATCGACCTCGACCGCGGCGGTCAGGCGGCGCAGATGCTGATCATCCCCCGCTACACCTTCAACACGCCGGGTTCGGAAGCGCTCAGCGACCGTCTCGACGAGGACGCCTCGGTCCTCTCGGAGTCCTCGGGACTGGAGACCGGGGTGACCGGCGGGCCCGCTCAGCTGGCCGACTACAGCGAGGCGATCTCTTCGCGGGTGCCGTTGGTGATCGCCTTGGTCAGCATCGCCACCTTCCTCGTGCTCGCGCTCGTCCTGCGCGCGCTGCCCTTGGCGGCGATCGCGGTCGCGCTCAACCTGCTCACCGTCGCCGCCGCCTTTGGCGTCCTCACCCTGCTCTTCGACGTGCCGGTCGGCTGGCCGCTCGGCGGCCACGACTACGTCGACGCGATCGGCGCGGCAGGGATCTTCGGGATCGTCTTCGGCCTCTCGATCGACTACGCCGTCTTCCTGCTGACGCGGATGCGCGAGAGCTACGACGCGGGGGCAGGCAACGAGGAGGCGATCGAGTTCGGCCTGGAGCGGACCGCGCGGGTTATCACCGGAGCGGCGGCGATCATGGTCGCGGTCTTCGTCGTCTTCGCGGCGGCGCCGATCGCGACGATCAGCCAGCTCGGGACCGGCCTCACGGTAGCCGTGATCATCGACGCGACCTTGGTGAGGATCGTCTTGCTGCCCGCCCTGATGCTGCTCGTCGGGGAGCGGGTCTGGTGGCTGCCACGCAGCCTCGAGCGTGTGCTGCCGAGGGTCGGTCTACACGCGACTTAGATGTGTTCCAGGCATAGGAGAAAGGACAGGTTTGAGATGAGGGAGCGAGTTTTGAGACAGGGGATCCTTGCGGGCGCGGTGACGGTGCTCTGCGCGCTGGCGCCGATCGCGGCGGCGGCGGAACCGAGCGAACGGGAAGCGTATGTGGATCAGGCGGAGCCGATCTGCAAGACCAACGTGCTCGCCAACAAGCGCATCTTCCAAGGGCTGAAGGGCGAGGTGAAACGTGGCGAACTGAAAAAAGCTTCCAGGCACTTCTTCCGTGCCGTCACGGCGTTCAACAAGACGATCCGCCAGCTCGCCGCGATCCCCAAGCCGCCCGCCGACGCCGCCAAGCTGACCACCTGGCTCGGCCTGCTCGAAGACGAGAGCGCCCTGATCAAGAAGATCGGCACGGCGCTGGCGGCCGAGAAGAAGCAGCGGGCCGAGTCCTACGGGGTCGACCTCAACCGCAACTCGAGCAAGGCCAACAACGCGGTGCTCGCCTTCGGCTTCGACTACTGCCGCATCGAACCCTCGCGGTTCGGCTGAGCTCGCCGAGCGTCGGCGCGATCAGTCGCCCGGCGGGTCCCGGCCCTCGAGCCAGCGCTGCGCTTCGGCGCTGACGTCGGTGCCCTTCTCGATGATCGCCGCCGTCACCTCGTCTTCGTAGGCGCGAGTGCCGGCGGCCCAGGCCCGCGAGAGGAACTTCCAGAAGGCCAGGGTTCCGCTGGCCGGCAGGTTCAGCACCTCGGCCGAGGCCTCCATCAGCTCTTTGAACTCCTCCTCGATCCGCGCCAGCAGGCTCGGGTCGGCGGGGAGCTGCCGTGGGTCCTGGCACTCCGGCTCCTCGCGGTACCTGGTCACCTGATCGATCAGCCTTGTGTGCCCGTTGCGCACGCCCGAGAACCACGCACCCTCGAAGAACGCCTCCATCTGCCAGGCCCGCTTTTCGTCGAGCCCCAAAGTCTCGATCCCCTCGGCGAGCAGCGGCTTCAGATCGCGTTCCTTCGCACTCAGAAAGTGGTTGTCGCCCCCATCCTGCGACACCAGGCCAGTTTAACCGGATAGGAGTACTTGTCCATGGGCCTATGTACTCGGTGTCTATGCGGAGAAAATGCGCCTGGAACGGAGAAGGGCGGCCAGATGGCCGCCCTTCTCGCTACCGCTTGTGGCTCTGGCGAGCTTTGCTCGGGCTCAGCCCTTGCCGGTGCAGGCGCGGACGAATTCAGCCGAGGCCTTGGTGCCGTCGGAGAAGATGCCGGTCGCGTGGGCCTGCAGCTTGCCGTCGGGGCATTTGGCCGTCAGGACGCTGACTTTCTTGCCCTTGTAGGTGTATTTCTTGTTCACGGTCAGGTTGAACGACGTGACCGAGCCGCTGCCACCGGCGATTTTCGGGATTTTCGCCACGGACAGCAGGCCGTAACGGCCTTTGTTGATCTTCTTGATTTTGACCGTGGTGACGATCGCCGCCGGTACCGGGACGGTGATGTAGGCGTGGATGAAGAACGTCGTCGTGCCGCCGCTGACGCCGCCGTTGAAGACGAGCAATTTGCTCTTCACCTGGACCGGTTTCGATTCTTCGAAGAGGATCTCGACGTTGGTCGTGCCGGTGCCGATGATCGCTTTTTTGCAGATCGCTTCGGCGTGCGGGGTGTCCTGGGACTGCAGCTGACCCGATTTGCAGACCGGCAGGCCTTTGACGTTGACCGCGCCGTTCTTGTCGGTTTCGAGCAGGACTTCTTTCAGCGCCGGCGGGTGCGTGCCGTCGAGCGTCTGGATTTTGCCGGAGGCCGTCAGCGCGATCGGCGCCAGCGTCTTCTTCGGCAGTGCTTTCGGGCTGAAGCCCCCGTCGGCGGTGAATTTGAGGTTGCCGACCGTGACCGTCTCAGCCGCCGACATGCCAGCCACGCTGACCGCCAGCAGCGCCCCCAGTGCCATCGTGACCATCAAGTACTTGCGCATTCCCTATATCTCCTTTGCGGGCGCCCGTCCAGGGCGCGCCGTCGAAAAGCATTGCGTGGATCGGTGATCCATTCCCTCCGGGGCGGAAGCTACCAACTTCTGCCAATTCATAAACCCGGGCATACGCGGAAAAGATCGCCTTAACGATCTTTTCCGGAACCACTCAGGTATTTCGAATCGTCTGCCGCGCTCGCTCCCGCTCCGCCGTGGCCCGTTCAGGGCCGAGGAACGGCAGGGTGATCCAAAACATCAGGTCGGGCAAGCGACTGGGCAGCCGCGCCGCGCTGCCGTGCAGGATCTCGGTGTAGAGCAGCTCGTTGACGCCGCCGGCCAGCGAGAGCGCGGTGATCCCGGGCAGTTCGACCGACGCCTCCGAGCGTCCCGACTCGAGGAAGCCGGTGAACTGGCGCAGGGCGGCGTCGCGCCTGGCCATCGCCTTCGGTCCGGCGGCGAGCACCTCGACGATCGCGAAGCGTGCCTCGTCGGGGTGCTCGGCCAGGTGCTCGAGGAGCGCTCCCATCCCACCCGCGACCCGCTCGGCCCAGGGTGCGCCGGGACGCTCCTCGAAGCCGTCGGCGGTGTCGGAGAGGAGGTTGCCGAGCAGCACGTCGTAGGCGGCGAGGAAGCAGTCCTCCTTGCTGTCGAAGAGTTCGTAGAAGGTCTTGCGGGAGACGCCGGCGACGCCGATCACGTCGACCACCCGGGTCTCCGGGTAGCCCCGCTCGGAGACCACCTCGATCATCGCCTGGTGGATGCGGTTGCGCTGGGACTCGGTCACCACCTCACGGGGGAGACCGTGTCTCCCTCTCGGCAGTCGGTCCTTCAGGTCCACCGCGCGTCTGCTCGGCGCCACTCCCTGACTGTAGAGCAGAACACCACGTACCCAAAGGCCCTATTCTGTATCGCGATGGGGGTAGCGGGGGAGAGGTGGAGGCCCGTGCTCGCGGCTCTTTTCGCCGCGGCGTTGCTCGTGGCCGCCTTCGGCGGCTGCGGCGGCGGCGATGCGACGACCGCGTCGTCCGGCTCCACCACCCGGGGTTCGGCCGCCAACGACGGCGGCGACGGGGTGCCCGACGGCAAAGGGGAGCCGAGTCAGGAGAGCAGCCGGTTCGGCACCCCCGGCGCCGACGACAGCATCCAGCGCACGGGTCAGGAGGCGAGCGTTGCCGAACGTGAAGCCGCCTCGACGGTCGTCCTCGCCTACCTGCGCGCGGGCGCGGCGGAGGACAGGGCCGCACAGTGCAGCTACCTCGCGGCGGAAGCGGCCAGGCCGCTCGAACGGATCGGCGCCGCCGGCACGGAAGGCAGCGGCACGGGTTGCCCCCAGGGCCTCGATCAGCTTCTCAAGCTGGCTCCGAAGGCCGCCCACGGCGCCGCTCCGGCGGGCGCGGTCGGCAGCTTGCGCGTCGAAGGCGATCGCGGCTTCGCGCTCTTTCACGGCAAGGACGGCCTCGACTACATGATGCCGCTGGTGAAGGAAGGCGGCGAGTGGAAGATCGCCTCGGTAGTGGCGCTTGAACTTCCCTAGCGAGCGCGAGCGCTAACCGCGCAGCCAGACCGTCTGGTCGCGGTCGGGACCGACACCGACCAGCCGCACGGGCACCCCGACGAAGTCGGCGATGTAGGCGAGGAAGTCGCGGGCGGCCTGCGGCAGGTCGGCCTCCTCGCGGCACTCGCCCAGCTCGGCGTCGAAGCCGGGCAGCTCCTCGTACTCGGCGCTCGCCGAGTGCAGGATCGACTGGTGGTAGGGGAAGCTGTCGAGCACCGCCCCCTCCTTCGAGCGGTAGCGCACCGCGACCCGCAACGGCCCGATGCCGCTGAGCACGTCGAGCTTGGTGATCGCCAGCGCGTCCATCCGGTTCAGCCGCACCGCGTAGCGCAGCGCGACCAGGTCCATCCAGCCGCAGCGCCGCCGCCGCCCGGTCGTCGTGCCGAACTCGTGGCCGCGCTCGACCATCCGCTCGCCGACCTCGTCGTGCAGCTCGGTCGGGAACGGGCCGGCGCCGACCCTGGTCGCGTAGGCCTTGGCGATGCCCCAGACCTCGTCGACGTCGGCGGGACCGACGCCGGCGCCGACGCAGGCCGCGCCGGCGATCGGGTTCGAGGAGGTGACGAAGGGATAGGTGCCGTGGTCGAGGTCGAGCAGCGCCGCCTGGGCGCCCTCGAAGATCACCGTGTGGTCGGCGTCGAGCTCGTCCCAGCAGAGCTTCGCGGTGTCGGCGATGTGGGGCTCGAGGCGGTGCCCAAAGCTGACGTGTTCCTCGACCATGCCGTGCACGTCGAGCCGCGGGTCCGGCACCAGGTCGGAGGACTCGCCGCCCTTCGCTTCCTCGCCGGCTTCCTTGCGGGCTTTGCGGCGCTGCACCGATAGCTCGCGCAGCGCCTGCTGCTTGGGCTCCAGGGCGGCGCGGATCTTGGTCCGCAGGATCTTCTCGTCGAGCAGGTCCTGGACGCGGATGCCGAGCCGCAGCGCCTTGTCGGCGTAGGCCGGCCCGATCCCGCGCCGCGTCGTCCCGATCGAGTTCTTCCCCAGCTTCGTCTCGCCGGCCTGGTCGAGCAGCACGTGGTAGGGCATGATCAGGTGCGCGTTGGCGGAGAGCTTCAGGTTGCCGACGCCGACGCCGGCCCGCCGCAGACCGTCGATCTCGCCGAGCAGGACGCGCGGGTCGACGACCACGCCGTTGCCGATCACGCAGAGCTTCTCGGCGTGCAGGATTCCGGAGGGGATCAGGTGGAACTTGAACTCCTCGCCCCCGCGGACGATCGTGTGGCCGGCGTTGTTGCCGCCCTGGAAGCGCACGATCGCGGTAGCCCGCTCGGCGAGCAGATCGGTGATCTTGCCCTTGCCCTCGTCGCCCCACTGGGCGCCGACTATGACTACGCCTGGCATCGGAGGGGCATTCTGACGGTCGCGCGCACCCGGTGTGGGCCGGCCCGGCTCAGGCGACCTTGCGGTAGCTGCCGTAGCGCCTGTCGTCGCCGAAGACCGGCACTTCGTCGCAGATCTGGGTCAGCCTGGAAACGGTTCGCGAGCCGATCTGCTCCTCGAGCTCCTCGTGCTGCAGGTTGGTCGTGATCAGCACCGACCGCTGCGTCTCGTAGCGCTCGTTGACCAGCGCGTAGAGCTGCTCGAGCACCCAATCCGAGCGTTTCTCGGCGCCGAGGTCGTCGATATGGAGCAGGTCGACCGAGGTCAGCTGCTCGAAGAAGGAGAGGTAGGAGTCGCCGCCGGGCTCGGAGTCGTAGGTGCGGCGGATCCGCGCCAGCAGCTTCGGCAGCGAGTAGATCGCCACCGTCTTGCCGGCTTCCAGGGCGGCCTTGGAGATCAGCATCGCCAGCGTCGTCTTGCCGGTGCCGGTGTCGCCGAAGAGCCAGAGGCCGCGCCCTTCCTCGAGCCGGGTGTCGAGCTCCTCGACGAAGCCCTGCACCTCCGCGACCGCCGCTTTCGTCTGCAGGTCGCGGGCCATGTCGGAGACAGGCGGGCGATCGAGCGAGACGCCGCGGTAGCGCGGCGGGATCACGGAGGAGATGCCGCGGCTGCGACCGCGGCTGAGCCGCTCGGCCCGGCACTCGCAGGCGCGCGCGACGTCCTCGGGACCGAGGATCCAGCCCGACCCGTCGCAGACGCCGAGCGGGCAGACCTGGTCGCGGAAGGGCTCCGAGCGGGCGATCGCTCCCATCAGAAGTCAGGCCCCGCCGCCGCGGCGTCTTCGAGCGGCGGGCCTTCGCCGGCGGGCTGCTCGATCGGAGCCTCCTGGCCGGAGTGGTCGGCGAATTTCGGGAAGCGGTCGAGGAAGACCAGGCTCCTGGTCCCGATCGGGCCGTTCCTATGCTTGGCGATGATCAGGTCGGCCAGGCCGTCGGGCTCCTCGTCGGGGTCGCGGTAGTAGTCGGCCCGGTAGAGGAAGGCGACGACGTCGGCGTCCTGCTCGATCTGGCCCGACTCGCGCAGGTCGGAGAGCTGCGGCTTCGGCGGCGTGCGCTGCTCGGGGGCGCGGGAGAGCTGCGAGATCGCCACAACCGGCACCTCCAGCTCGCGGGCGAGGATCTTCAGGCCACGGCTGATCTGGCCGACCTGCTCGACCCGGTTGGCGCGCGGGTCGTCGGAGCGCATCAGCTGCATGTAGTCGAGGATGATCAGGCCGAGCCCGCCGCGCTCCTGTTCCTGGGCGTGCAGGCGGCGCGCCTTGGCGCGCAGGTCGAGGATGCCGAGGTCGGAGGAGTCGTCGAACCAGAGCGGTGCCTCCTCGAGCTCGTTGCAGGCGCGCACCACCTTCGGCCAGTCGCGCTGGGAGACCTGGCCCTTGCGCAGCTTGTCGCCGGAGATCCGCGCCCGGCAGGCGATGAAGCGCTGGGCGAGCTCGACCTCGGACATCTCGAGCGAGAAGAAGGCGACCGGCTTGTTGCGCTTGACGGCGACGTTTTCGGCGATGTTGGCGACCAGCGCGCTCTTGCCCATCGCCGGCCGCGCGGCGACGATGATCAGGTTGCCCGGCTGGAAGCCGCCGGTGATCGCGTCGATGTCGCGAAAGCCCGAGGGCGTCCCGGTCAGCTCGATCTCGCCGGTCGAGAGCTTCTCCAGCCGGTCGACCTCGTCGTGGAGGATGTCGCCGAGGATCCTGAAGTCGGAGGCCTGCTCTTTGTGGGCGACTTCGAAGAGCAGCTTCTCGGCCCGCTCGGAGAGTTCGCGCGGCTCGCCGTCGCGCTCGTTGACCCAGCCCTGGATCTCCTGGCCGGCGCCGAGCAGCCGCCGCAGCAGCGAGTTCTGCTGGACGATCTCGGCGTAGTGTTTGGCGTTGCCGGCCGCCGGGACCTTGGCCGCCAGCTCGGACACGTAGTGCTTGCCGCCGGCGGTGTCGATCATGTTGCGCTGCGTCAGCGCCTCGCTGACGCTCAGCTCGTCGACCGGCTTGGACGCGGCGTAGAGGTCGTGGACCACCTCGAAGATCGCCCGGTGGCGGTCGAGGTAGAAGTCCGCCGCGTTCAACTTGACCTCGTCGATCACCCGGGTCAGCGTCGGCTCGGCCACCAGCATCGCGCCCAGGACAGATTCCTCCGCCTCGATGTTCTGCGGCGGAACGTGGCTGGTGGGAGATTGCGACATAGGGTCTAGTTAAGGCGGCGAATCGGCGGCAACGGGGACGAGCGTCGAGCGCGATTCCAACCTAACGAGGCGACGTTGCGCTTACGGCACACATCCGAGCAACTGCCGTGAAAAAGAGATCGGCCTTCGGTTACGCCAACGCGCCAGTTCCGGCGGAGAGGTGATCGCCGGCCGGCGGGATCAGACCGGCCTCCTCCTGATCGCGCTCGCCGCGGCGCAGCATTCGCTGGGTGAGGATCGCGATGCTGAGGATCGCCGTGGCGCCGAGGCTGAGCTGCACGCTGAGCAGCCCCTCGCGGGTCCAGTAGACGTCGCGCAGGTCGAGCAGCAGGGCGGCCTCGTCGAAGGTGAGGCCGATCCCGGCGCCCATCGGCACCGCCAGCTTCTGCTCGAGCTCGTCGTCGTCGGTGATGAGCGCGGCGATCCCGGCGCCGAAGGCGACCACGATGCCGGGCACGAAGTGGTGCACGTGGTGGCCGCGGATGTGGACGTTGCGGAACGGTCCCCAGCTGTCGCGGATCGCCAGGGTCGAGAGGCGCACGGTGGCAAAGGCGCCCAGGAACCCCGCCAGGAGGTTGAAGAGCACGGTCTCGCTGCGCGGCGCGGCGACGTAGCCGCGGACGGCGACCGCGACGGTGTCTTTGGCGGCTTCGGCCGGCGCCAGCCCGATCAGGTGCTCTTCGCTGCGCCGCTCGTGCGCGCGCCGTGCCAGCAGACGGCCGAACTGGTCCGCTATGACCGCGCCGGCTCCGACGAGGGCGACGGTGGCGAGACCGACGGTGGCGCGCTCCGAGCGGGCCCAGCCGAGACGCGTGCGTGCCTTTGCACGGCGCTTGATCCGCGTCGGCAGAGCGGGAACCGGAATCAGTGTCGGCAGTCGCGGCGAGGCCACGCGCCGAGACTAACGCGAGAGGGCTACTTCTCCTCGCTGATGATCGTCTTCACCGCGGCGACGGTGCCGTCGGCGAGCTCGATCTCGACCATGAAGGTGCCGATTTCGCGCAGCGGCTGGTCGAGCCGCACGCGTTTTTTCTCGATCCGCAGGTCGCGGGCCTCGCGCAACGCGTCGACGATCTCCTTGGCGCCGACCGAGCCGAACAGCTTGCCGTCCTCGCCGGCCCGCTGGTGGATCGTCAGCACGGTCTTGCCGAGCAGGCCGGCCGCCTCGGCTTCGCGCTCGGCGCGCTGTGCTTCGGCCTTTTCGGCCGCTGCCAGCCGCCGCTGCGCTTCCTCCAACGCACCGGGCGTGGCCGGCTGGGCCAGCTTGCGCGGGATCAGGTAGTTGCGCAGGTAGCCGGGGGAAACCTCGACGGCCGTCCCCCGCGCGCCGAGCGACTCGACGTCCTGAAGCAGGATGGCCTGGGCCATCAACGCTCTCCGACGTAGGGAAGCAGGGCGATTTCGCGCGCCCGCTTCACCGCCACCGAGAGCTGTCGCTGGTGGCGGCGGGAAAGCCCGGTGACCCGGCGACCGCGCGTCTTCCCCTTGTCGGAGAGGAAGCGCCGCAGCAGGTTGAGGTCCTTGTAGTCGACGACTTCCGAGTTGACCCGCGTGTACTTGCGCGGGCGTGCCCGGTCGGCGCCGCGGCGACCGCGCCGGCCGCCGCTCTCTGAGTTCTCTCGTGCTCTTGCCATCGGCGCGGGATGGTACAGGTCCGCGACCGGCCGCCGCTTGGCGGTCTAGAAAGGAATGTCGTCTTCGCCGCCGCCCGAACCGGCCGCGGCACCTTCGAAGTCGGAGGTGTCGGCCGGCACGTCGCTCTGCGGCGGGGCGAAGCCACCGCCGTTGCCGTTGCCGCCGCCCTGGCCGCCGCCGGAGCCGTCGCGCGAGCCGAGGAACTGGACGGTGTTGGCGATGATCTGGATCGCCTGGCGTTTGCCGCTGCCGTCTTTGGCCTCCCACTCGCGCCAGTCGAGCCGACCCTCGATCGCGACCGGACGGCCCTTGGACAGGTAGTTGGCGCAGTTCTCGCCCTGGCCGCCGAAGACGACGACGTTGAAGTAGTTCGGCTTGTCCACCCAGTTGCCGCTCTGGTCTTTGCGGCGGCTGTTGACCGCCACTCGCAGCTCGCAGACCGACGTTCCGCCGCCGGTGTGCCGCAGTTCAGGATCGGTGGTCAGGTTCCCGGTGATGACCACCACGTTCACGTTCGAAGCCGCCAAAGTCACTCACTCCTCTGAAGTTCGCTTATCGAGCTTCAGTCTAAGAGGGGGGACGGCGCGACTCTTCCCCCGGATGCCGGCGTTCCCGCAAACAGCGGGGGCCGGGGCTACTCCTCGTCGGGCTCGGCGTCGTGGGAGTCGCCGTGATCGTCGCGGGCGCCCGTGGCGCTGCGCTCACGGGGTCCGGGAGCGGCGGCGGTCGCGGGGGGGATGATCACCGGCGCGTCGGGATCGACTTTGAAGATGCGGAAGCGCAGCACGCCGTCGGCGATCTTCAGGTTGTGGTCGAGCGAGTCGAGCAGCTCGTTGGGGGCCTCGAAGCGGAACCAGCGGTAGTCCGCCTCGGTGCGCTTGTTGATTTCGTAGGCCATCTTGCGCAGGCCCCAGCTGTTCTCGGTCTTCAGCGAGCCCGATCCCTCGATCTGGCCACGGGCCTCCGCCGCCAGCCCGTCACGTGCGGGGGCGTCCAGCTGGGGGTCCAGCATCAGGACCAGCTCGTATTCGCGTGGGGCTGCCGACAAAACGGCGAGTGACTATAGCGGCGAAGTTTTGGCGCAGCGCTGCGGTCAGTGCGGCGCGAACTCCAGGGACCCGTCTTCGGGCGCCGGTGGAGGCGTCGGCGCCGGCGTGACCGGCACCGCTTCAGGGGCCGGAGAGGGTGGGGGTGGCGACTTCCTCTCGCATGCCGAGAGCAACTCGACACGCTTGCAGCGTGCGCGGCGAGGGCGTGGCTTGTCTCGCCGCGGGGTCGTCCCGAGCACCGCGGTGGCCGCGGAGGTCCCGCGCGAAGGGCGGGGCTGGGGCGCCGGTCTGTGTTCCGGGGCCGGTACCGCCCGCTCGGGCGGGACTTCGACTTGTGCGCCCCGTCCGCTACGCGGCAGCCCGACGTCGGCCGCGAGCGGCGGCGCCTCGGGCGCCGCCAGGAGGCCAGGCAGCACCTGCAGCGCGAGCAGCCCGGCGGCGAGCACGCCCGCGCCGCGCGCCAGCCAGCCCCAGCGGATCCGCAGCCGCACCATTCACGGCCAAGGCCCCGGCCGCGCCCGTCTCTCCCCGGGTCAGACCGCGCGCGCCCGGAGCGTCTCGATGTCCTGCAGCTGGTCATCCACCCAGTCGCCGGGGCTGCGCGAGAAGATGATCTCCTTGAGCCCCTCGGCGCGCGCGCGGCGCTGCTCGGGCGGCATCGTCAGGGCCTTGTAGATCGCGTCGGCCTGCTGCTGGATGTCGAACGGGTTGACCGAGATCACGTAGTCCCAGAGCTCCTGGTGGGAGCCGGTGTTCTCGGAGAGCATCAGCACGCCGTCGCGCAGATTGACCGCCGGGGCCTCCTTGGCGACCAGGTTCATCCCGTCGAAGATCGAGTTGACCATCAGCAGGTCGAAGTGCTTGTAGCGGGCGACCGCCTCGGGGAAGTTCTCGTAGATCTTCAGGTCGATCGGCATCCAGTCGGTGGTGCCGTGGCGGTGGTTGACCACCGCGACCAGGGCCTCGATCCGCTCCAGGTACTCGGCGTACTCGGGCACGTCCTGGCGCGAGGGCTGCAGGTGGGCGATGAAGGTGACCTCTTCGCGGAACTCGGGGTGCTGGGTGAGGAAGGTGTCGAAGGCGGTGAAACCGCGCAGCACGTTCTTGGAGAGGTCGGCGCGGTCGACGCGGATGATCAGGTGCTTGCGTCGGCGCTCCAGCACCTCGCGCTCGGCCGCCGCCACCTCCGGCGACTCGGCGGCGCGGCTGAGCCGCTCGGCGTCGATCCCGAGCGGGTAGGCGCGGGCCAGGGTGCGGCCGCCGGCGTGGCGCACCTCGCCGTTGGCGTAGTCGACCTCGGCCTCGAGCAGTTCGTCGCAGCAGCGCAGGAAGTTGATGCAGTAGGCGAGGGTGTGGAAGCCGATGATGTCGTTGGCCAGCAGGCCGTCGAAGACGGCGTCGCGAATCCGCGTCGGCAGCACCCGCCAGCTGTCCGGCTGCGACCAGGGGATGTGGACGAAGTGGTGCAGGAAGACGTCCTCGCGCTGTTCGCGGATCATCCGTGGCGCGGTGTAGAGGTGGTAGTCGTGGAGCATCACCAGCGGCTGCTCCTGGCTCTCGATCTGCCCCAGCACGGCGTCGGCGATGTCCTTGTTGACCGCCTGGTAGCCGTAGTCCCAGGCGTCGAGCTCCTCCTGGCGGATGTCGGGAGCGTTCGAGAGGTCCCAGAGGTAGTGCTGGATGAACCAGAGGATCGGGTTGGCGATCACGTTGTAGAAGCGGTCGTAGGCCTGCGGGTCGCTGCCGACCAGGCAGACCCGGTAGTCGATCCCGTCGAGCGAGAGCTCGACCGCGCCGCCCTGTTCTTCGGAGACGGCGACGTCCTCGTCGGTCATCGCCGAGGCGATCCAGAGCGCGTCGCGGTGCTTGACCAGGCCCGAGAGCGCCGTGACCAGGCCGCCGCCGCCGCGCCGCACCGTGCGCTGGCCGCTCTCGTCGAGCTCGAACTGGGCTGGCCCCCGGTTCGAGACGATGATCAACGGCGAGGAGTCCACGCCGCGAAGACTACGCCCTGGGCAGCCGGCTCAGGTGTCGAGCTCGCCGAGCAGGCCGAGCCAGTCGCGCAGCAGCCGCGGCGAGAGGAACTCGCGCCGCGCGTGCTCCTTGCCGGCGCGCCCCAGCTTCTTGCCGAGCTCGGGATCGCCGAGAATCTCCAGACAGCGCCTGGCGCACTCGGCGGGCGAGTCGACCAGGTAGCCGGTCTCGCCGTCTGAGATCTGCAGCGGGATGCCGCCGACGTTGCCAGCCACGGTCGGCCGGCCCTTCCAGAGCGCCTCGGTGACGGTCAGGCCGAAGCCCTCGCGAATCGACTTCTGCAGGCAGATGTCGGACTGCGACTGGAAGGCGTTGACCTCGATCGCGCCGACGTTGTTGAGGTTGCTGAGGATCTTGATGTCCGGGTCGTTGTCGGCGTATTCGTAGGTTTTCTGGAAGTACTCGCGACCCTCGGGATCGTCGGAGGCCATCGAGCCGACCATCGCCAGCTGCGCCTCGGGGATCTGCTCGGTGACTTCGCGGTAGGCGTCGATCACGCCGATCGGGTCCTTCCACGGGTCGAAGCGCGAAACCTGGGTGATCAGCGGCCGCTCGACGTCGATCCCGAACTGGCGGCAGACGAAGGCGGCGTCCTCGGGGGAGAAGGCCATGTTCTTCGGCGAGAGCGGGTCGATCGCCGGCGGGATGATGTTGACCCCGGCCCGCGCCCCGTCCATATCGGCGGGCACGTAACTGGGCAGGTGCCAGACGCTCGCGTCGTATTCTTCGATCATCGGCAGCAGCCGCTCGATCGGCGCCGGGTTCGGGGTCGAGAGGTCGATGTGGCAGCGCCAGATCCAGCGCTTGCCCTTCTCCTTGGCGCCTTTGTGCAGGCCGATCGGCTGCGGATCGTGGACGATCACCGCGTCCCACTCGCCCTGCAGGCCGTCGGCGTTGATCTGGTTGATCTCGTCGAAGATCTTCCACTGCTCGTCGCTGAGCGTCTCCTCGGCTCCCTGCAGGGAGTTGTGGAGCAGCTTGGTGGCGTTGAAGAACTCCTCCTTGCCGAAGATCACGTGCCAGTGGGCGTCGAGCCCGACGTCCCGCATCAGCGGCACGATCGTGTAGAGGATCTCCGAGACGCCGCCGCCAAACGCGGTCGCGCTGACGTGCAGGACGCGCTTGCCTTTCAGCGGCTCGGCCAGCTCGCGAATGCGCTCGGTCGTCTCCTTGCCGACTATGTGGGTGTAGTCGGTGAGCGACTTCTGTCCGAGGGCGACTTCCTGAAGCAAGGCCGGAGTTCTACACCTCCCGGCGGCGACGCGTCGTTCAGCCCCCGCCGACCGAGTCGGGACGGCGGCCCAGCGTGACGTCGATCCGCTCTTTCTGCCCATCGCGGAGCACCGTCAGCGTGACCTCGTCGCCGGGCTCGTGTTCGGAGATCAGCCTGGACAGATCGGCCGGCCCGACCACCTTGTGGCCGTCGACGCGGAGGATCACGTCGCCACCGGTGCGGTATTCGCCCGCCTGGAAACGCAGGCTCTGGTCGCCGCCCCGCAGACCCGCTCGCTCGCCCGGGCCGCCGGGAACGACCGTGGACAGCAGGCCGCCGTAGGTCGTGTCGAGTTTGAGCTTCTCGGCCAGCTGCGGGTAGAGCGCCTGGCTGGAGACGCCGATGTAGGCGTATTCGGCGCTGCCGTCCTCCTCGATCTGGGCGATCGAGCGCTTGATCGAGGAGATCGGCACGGCGAAGCCGACGCCGTCGTTGGCGCCGGAGCTGGTCTCGATCTGCTGGTTGATCCCGATCACGCGAGCGCCGGCGTCGAGCAGCGGTCCGCCCGAGTTGCCCGGGTTGATCGAGGCGTCGGTCTGGATTGCGCCCTCGATCTGGAACTGGGTGAGCGAGCGCACCGAGCGCTCGGTCGCCGAGACGACGCCGACGGAGAGCGACTGCTGCTCGCCGAACGGGCTGCCGATCGCCGCCACCGGCTGGCCGACCACGAGGTCGCGGTCGTCGCCGAGCTTCAGGGGGTGCAGCGCGAACCCGTCCGGCTCGACCTTGAGCAGGGCGACGTCGGCGAACGGGTCGAAGCCGAGGATCTCGGCCGGCAGGACGTTGCGATCGGAGAACTCGACGAAGACTTCCTCGGCCGCCTCGCGGCCGCCGCCCGATTCTTCGGTGACGACGTGGGCGTTGGTGACGATCTCGCCGTCGGTGTTGAGCACGAAGCCGGAGCCCTCGGCGGCACCGGCGCCGCCGAAGACGGAGCGGATCGTGACCACCCCCGGCGAGGCCTCGCGAAAGACCTCGGCGGCGTCGAAGCCGGCCTCGGCGGTCTCGACGATCACCCGGGCCGGGACCTCCGTGGCAGCGTTATCCGCCGTCTCGGCTGAGCCGCCGTCGTTGCTGCCCGAACCGCACCCGACGAGCAGCCCGAGGCAGAGCATCAGGGCGGCCAGCAGCGTTCCTCGCGAGCTCACGAGGCGACCTTGCTGGGCACCCGTGCCGGCGCGGCGAGGGCGTCGCGCGCGGGCGGCAGGTCCAGCGTGAAGGCGGTGAAGCGGCGGTTCGAGCGGCTCGAGGTGATCTTGATCCGCCCCTGCATCCGCTGCGCGAGCTCGGTCGCGATCGCCAGGCCGAGCCCCGAGCCGCCAGCCGAGTCGCCGGTGTAGAAGCGCTCGAAGATCCGTTTCTGGACGCGCGGCGGGATGCCCTCTCCTTCGTCGAAGACGGTCAGCTCGGCGCGGCCTTTGGCTGAGTTCGTGAGCACGGTTACCTTGGTGCCCTCCGGCGTGTGCGTGAGGGCGTTGTCGAGCAGGATACGGATGATCTGGCGCACACGATCGGGGTCGCCGAGGGCGATCGCCGGATGCTCGGGCGTGCGCAGCTCGAGGCGCGAGTCGCGCAGTTTGGCCCGGGCGCTGAACTCCAGGGTGACCTCGCGGGCGAGGCCGCCGAGGTCGACCGACCGGGCCTGCATGATCATCGCCCCGGCGTCGAGCTGGGAGAGGTCGAGCAGGTCGGCGGTGAGCTTGGTCAGCCGCTCGATCTGCTGGCGCATCGTGCGCACGAACTCGGCCCGCTCCTCGGGACTCGGGTTCTCCTCGTCGAGCAGCTCGACGAAGCCGCCGAGGCTGAAGATCGGCGTGCGCAGCTCGTGCGAAGCGTTGGCGATGAACTTCTTACGGGCGCTGTCGAGCTCGTAGAGCCGACGCTGCATCTGGTTGAACGTGCGGGCGAGCTGGCCGAGCTCGCCGGCCGAGGCGACCGGGATCGTCGTTTCGAAGTTGCCGGCCGCGACTTTGCGCGCGGCTTCCTGGAGGCGACTGACGTTGCCGACCGCCTCGTGGGTCCCGTAGACCCCGATCAGGGTGGCCAGCAGGGCGGCGATCAGGCCGCCGACGACGATCTGGGATTTGACCGAGGAGAGGCCGCTGGCGGCGCCGCCGATCGTGACGACGGTGAGGTAGACGATCAGGACGGTGCCGAGGCTGATCGCAACTGCCGAGAGGGTGATGCGGCTGCGGAAGTTGCTGGGCCTGAAGATGCGCACCGGACGTCGCTCACTCCTTGAAGCGGTAGCCGACCCCGCGCACGGTGAATAGGAACTCCGGCTGCTTGGGGTCCTGCTCGAGCTTCTCACGCAGGTGGCGGATGTGCACGTCGACGGTGCGCGGATCGCGGTACTCCGAGTCGCCCCAGACATGCTCGAGCAGCGTCTCGCGGGTCAGCACCCGGCCGGGGGAGCGCGCCAGCGCGCCGAGGATCTCGAACTCCACGTAGGTGACGCCGATCTCCTGGTCGCGAAGTGTGACCATGCGGCGGTCGAAGTCGATCGACAGACCTCCCGACTCGATCGCCCCTTCCTCGGTGGTCTCGGCGGCCATCCGCGAACGGCGCAGCGCGGCTTTCACCCGGCTGCGGAACTCGCGCATCGAGAACGGCTTGGTGATGTAGTCGTCGGCGCCGACCTCGAGGCCGGCGACCTTGTCGGTCTCGCTGCCCTTGGCGGTCAGCATGATGATCGGCACCTGGCTGCGCGAGCGCAGCTGCCGGCAGACTTCGACGCCGTCGAGCCGGGGCAGCATCAGATCGAGGATCACCAGGTCGAAGCGGCCGTCCTCGAAGCGCTGCAGGGCTTCCGAACCGTCCAGCGCCGAGGTGACGTGGTAGCCGTCCTTGCGCAGGGGATAGCTGAGCAACGTCTGTATCGACTGCTCGTCGTCGACGAGAAGTATCCGGGCCGACCCATTAGCCACACGCACAGGGTAGTCATGCGCGGACCTTGCTTGGTCCCCGCGTGTATTTGGACGCATGTGCGATACCCAGAACTAAGGTGCAGGCAATCGCCGCCGATAAGAGAAGCGATGCAGATGCAGGAACTGAAGACACTGGTCGAGTCTGGGCACTACAAGCCCGATCCCTCGCGGATCGCCGCCGCGATGCTGCAGCGGCGTGGCGTCAGGGAGCTGCTCGTCCCGGCCCTGGCGAGCGACGGCCAAGCTGGTCGAAGCCACTCGTCTCCACAGTTCCCCCGCCGGGCAGCCTGATCTCCACCCCCGAGCCGGCGAGGATCTCGCCGACCGGCGTCAGCGACGTTTCCCCGGCCTCCCCGATCGCGCTGGCCAGCCCGGCGCCGAGGCGATCCGCCGGCAGCGCGGCGAGCAACTCGTAGTCCTCGCCGCCTGAGCCCGCCAGCTCGAGGGGCTCGCGTCCCGCTGCCGCCGCGACCTCGGCCACGCCCTTGGCAAGGGGCAGCGCCCCCGCGTCGATCCGCAGGGCGACGCCGCTCTGATCAGCGAGGTGGCCGGCGTCGGCTCCGAGGCCGTCGCTGAGGTCGATCATCGCGGTCGCTCCCGCGCCGGCCAGAGCCCGGCCGGCGCGCAGCCGCGGCCGCGGCTCGAGCTGGCGGGCGCGCAGGCGCGCGGCGGTCTCGGCGGAGACGGAGGAGGCGAGTTCGGGCCGTTCGAGCAGCAGCAGGCCAGCCGCGGCGCCGCCGAGCTCGCCGCTGAGCACGAGCGCGTCGCCGGGCCTGGCGCCGCGGCGGGCGACGAAGTCCTCGGCCGTGTCGGCGTGGCCGACGACGGTGACCGTGAGGGTGAGGACCGGCGCGCGGGTGACGTCGCCGCCGGCGAGGGTCGTCCCGGTCTCGCCGGCGAGCGCGACCATGCCCGCGACCAGCTCGAGGCAGCCCTCCTCGTCGAGGTCGGCGGGTACGCCGAGGACGACGTAGGCCTCGCCCGCTTCGGCGCCCATCGCCGCGAGGTCGGAGAGCGCCGTGGCGAGGGCCTTGTGGCCGATCTGGCCCAGCGAGGCCTGCTCGCGGCGGAAGTGGACGCCGTCGACGATCGCGTCGACCGAGGTCGCCGTGGCGCCGCCGGGAAGCGTCACCGCGGCGTCGTCGCCGCTGCCGAGCAGGACCCGCGACCCCGCCTCCGGCAGGCGCTCGCGCAGCTTCGCCAGCAGCTCGAACTCGCCCATCCGCTGACTATCCCAAACCCGCCCGGGCAGATTCACCTAACCGGACCGCAACCGGTCGACGCTTCTCGCCTCTTTAAGGTGCAGATGGACGTGGACCGCCGCCAACCACTTCTGCACCGGATAGGTGAGGCCGGGGCGCGGGTCGGCAGCAGGCCGCCGCGCAGCCGGCGGGTTCGCCTCGCCATCCAGATCGGCCTCGCCGTGCTGATCTTCGGCTTCCTGGTTCTGACCGTGATCGACCAGTGGTCGGAGATCCAGAGCGAAGGCGTGCACTTCAAGGTCGGCTGGCTGATCCCGGCGATCGTGATCCTGCCCTTCTTCTACGTGTTCAGCGCCTACGGGTGGGACCTGATCCTGCGCTTCCTCGGCTACCGGATCGGGTTCGGCCGCGCCCAGGTCGCGTGGGGGCAGCCGCTGCTCGCCCGCTACGTGCCGGGCAGCGTGCTCTACGTGCTGGGGCGCGTGCTGCTCTCCGAACGGGCCGGGATCCCGCGCCGGATAACGATCGCCAGCATCGTCTACGAACAGGCGATCTCGGCGACCTCGGCGGTGGTCGTCGCCTCCTACTTCATCATCAACCACCCCGACCTCGAAGGGCAGCCGCTGCGCTGGGCGGTGCTGCTGCTGATCCCGCTGGCGATCGTGCTGCTGGCGCCGCGCGTCTTCGGTCCGCTCGCCAACCGCGCCCTGCGCGCGTTCGGCCGCGAGCCGCTGCCGGGGGTCGTGCCGCTGCGCGGCGTGCTGCTGCTGGTCGTCTACTTCTCGCTGAACTGGTTCGTCGTCGCGCTCGGCATCTACTGCGTCGCCCGCTCGGTCACCTACATCCCCTTCGACGACATCCTCCTGGTCGGCTCGGCGCAGGCGATCGGCTACTTCGCGGCGTTGGTCACGCTCGTCGCCCCGGCCGGCCTCGGCGTCCGCGACGCCGCCTTCGCCTGGGGGCTGAAGGCGGCGCTGCCGAGCCGCAGCTTCGCGCTCGGCTCGCTGATCGCGATCGCGGTCCGCGGCGTGATGACGGTCGGCGAACTGATCTACGTCGGCACGGTGACGGCGCTCGGCCGCCGCGAGGGTTGGAGCATCCAGACCGGGATCATCCACCCGTCTCCCGAGGAGGAGGCGGACAAGGACGAGCCCGAGATGGCCAGGCACTCGCCGGAAATCCTCTGAGGCCGAGCTAGGAGGGCAGGCGGGCGCCCAGCTGGTAGGCCGTCAGCGCCAGGGTGAGCAGCTGCAGGGGGCGATTCCTGGAGATCGCGGCCAGCGGCAGGACCCAGATCAGGTACCAGGGGAGCAGCCAGGCGGTGGCGAGCAGCAGGCCGAGCGAGGCCCAGGCGGCGGCGTCGACCCAGTCGCGGCCGCGCCAGGTGCGGACGAGGAGGAAGGCGACGGCGACGGCGTAGAGGGCGACCGCGACGGCGCGCACGGCGTCGGCGTCGATCCCGGTCAGCCGTGCGACGGTGATCGGGATGCTCATGTGGCTGGTCAGGTCCTGGTTTTCGCCGGCCAGGCCGAGGGCACGGGTCCAGTCCCAGCCGAAGGCGAGGTAGGCCGCGATGGCGATCGCCACCACCGCCCCTAGCCCTCCGACCAGCAACCTGCCGAGAGGCGCATGCGCGTAACCGGATCTGGTGGGGTCATATCCCCGCCAAGTCCGGTTACGACGAGTGGTGGCCACGAGGGCGAAGGGGGCGAGGACGAGGGCCGAGATCTTGATCGCGGCGGCGCCGACCAGCGCCCCGCCGGCGCTCGCGGGCCGCGCCGCGAGCAGCGCGCCGACGGCGAGCATCGCCAGCAACATCGTCAGGCCGTCGTTGTGGGCGCCACCGACGACGTGGACGAGTACCAGTGGGTTGAGGGCGACGAACGCCGCGGCGCGCAGCGGGTCGACGCCGCGCCCGGGGGCGATCCGCGCGACTACCGCGGCCAGCGCCAACACGGAGAGCGCCGCGACCGCCTTCAGCGCCGCGACCGCGACGCCCACCGGCAGCCAGGCGAGCGGGTAGGTGGCGAGCGTGAACAGCGGCCCGTAGACGCTGGTCGCCTTGGTCCAGGTGACGTCGGCGAAGGCCGGGTCGGAGGGGACCGCGTCTGGCGCGTTCAGATACGGGTTGAGGTCGTGCACGACGCCGAGCCGGGCGTAGTCGACGTAGCTGTAGACGTCGTGGGAGAGCAGCACCGGCGCTACCGCGAAGGCGGTGACGAGCACGGCGATCGTCCCCCAGACGACCCGCGCACCCAGCCGCGGGGCGAGCGCGAGCACGCCGAGGTAGGCGAGGAATCCGGCCCAAATCAGGGCGAAGGCGAGCTGCCCGTCGATCGTCGCTACCCGTTGCTGCCGCCGGCGGATTCGGCGCCGCCGACGCCGCCTCCGGAGGGCGGTTCGTAGGGAGGGGGCAGCGGCGCCGGTTCCTGGCCGGCGCCGGGCGCGTAGGCGTTCGGGTCGTAGCCGCCGACCGCCGCGGTTCCAGGCGGCGCTTCCTCTTCGCTCCCGCCCCCGTCGCCACCATTGCCGCCACTCTCACTCGGCGCTGCCCGGGCGAAGCGCCCGTAGTAGGGCGCCCACTGGATCGGTTGCTCGGGTTCGCCGAATTCCTCGCACGGGACGCCGCCGGCGGAGTAGATCGAGTTCCAGATCTCCGCCGGGAAGGTGCCGCCGAAGACGGTGATCCCGTGCACGCTGGTCATCGAGATCTCGTTCGACTCCGGGTAGCCGACCCAGACGGCGGTCGCCAGGTTCGGCTGGTAGCCGGCGAACCAGGCGTCGGTGTATTCGTCGGTCGTCCCGGTCTTGCCCGCCTGGCCGGGGCAGCCGGTGTAGGCGGCGGTGCCGGTGCCTTCGGTGATGTTGTCGTGGAGCAGGCGCGTCACCTCGTAGGCGACGGCTTCGGAGACCGCCCGTTCGGGCCGCGGCGGCTCGGGTTTGTCGACGTGCCCGTTGGGAAAGACGACGCGCTCGATCGCGACCGGTCGGCGGTGGATGCCGCCGGCCGCCAGGGTCGCGTAGGCGTCGGCCATCTCGAGGGGCGAGACGCCGATCCGCAGGCCGCCGATGCCCTCGGCCGGGATTCCGTCGAGCTGCGTGGTGATCCCCATCGACTTCGCCGTCTGGGCGACGCTCTTCGGCCCGACGTCGAGGTCGAGCTGGGCGAACACGGTGTTGTCGGAGCTGACCGTCGCCTGCTGCAGGTTGACCGTGCCCTGGTAGCCCTCGTCGGCGGTCGCGACCTCCCAGTGGCCCCAGTAGGGCAGGTCGAGGTCGAGCGGTTTGGAGGTGTAGTAGGTCGAGTAGGGGTCGATGCCCTGCTTGATCGCCGTGGTCAGCACGAACGTCTTGAAGGTCGAGCCCGGCTGCCGCCGCCCCTGGGCGGCGAGGTTGAACTGGGTGTCCGCGTAGCTGGCGCTGGAGACCATCGCCCGCACGTGCCCGTTGCGGGGGTCGACCGAGACCAGCGCCGCGGAGGGGTCGGTCGAGTAGGGCAGGGCGCCGCGCATCGCCTCCAGTCCGACCCGCTGCAGGCCGAGGTCGATCGTCGTGTGCACCTCGAGACCGCCCTCGCGAACCAGGCGCGCCCCGTACTCGTCGATCAGCTCGTTTTCGACGTAGTCGAAGAAGTAGGGCTCGCGGTGTTCGAAGAAGCCCTCCGAGAGGTCGAGCCCGAGCCCGCGGGCCTGCGCCGCCCGGGCCCGCTCGGGGGTCACGTAGCCCTGCGCGGCCATCTGCCGCAGCACCTGGTTGCGCCGCGCTTTGGCGGCGCCGGGGTTGAGGATCGGGTTGTATTCGGAGGGGGCCTGGGGCAGCCCGGCGATCAGCGCCGACTCGGTCAGGCTCAGCTTCGAGACCGGCTTGGAGAAGTAGATTCGCGCCGCGGCGCCGACCCCGACCGCGGTCGACCCTTCGACCGTGCCGTAGGTGGCGACGTTCAGGTAGGCGTTGAGGATCTGGCGCCGGGAGTGGCGCTCGAAATACTCTTCGGCCAGCTCGATCTCGATGATCTTGCGCTCGACCGTGCGCTCGGGGTTGCGGATGCAGAGGTTGCGGACCAGCTGCTGGGTGATCGTCGAGCCGCCCTCGACCGCTTCGCCGGCCTCGATGTTCTTGAGCACGGCGCGGGCGATCCCCTCGTCGTCGCGCCCGCTGTGCTCGTAGAAGCGCTGGTCCTCGATCGCCACCGTGGCGTGCTGGAGCGTCTTCGGGATCCGCGCGATCGAGACCGGGACCCGCGTCTCCTTCGAGGCGACGCGGCCGAGCAGGGTTCCGTCGGCGGCGTAGACCGTCGTGTTGCCGCGCTTCTCGACCTTCTTGCAGCTCGACAGCGGCGGCGCGTCGGCGGCGACGTCGAGCACCCAGGAGGTGATCGCGATCACCGCGATCGCCAGCACCGCGAAGACGCCGCCGAAGACCAGCAGCAGCTTGCCGCCGACTCCTCCGCGGCGTCTCTGCCTCCGCCGGATGCGCTGCTGCGCCATCGGCCCAGAGGGTACTTCGCCGGTTCAGCCCGGTTCTTGAAGCTTGCGCTGTTCCTGGGTCTCGCCGGCCGAGTGGTTGTGGACGATGCCGTCGACCAGCATCTGGTTGGGGATCACGACCGAGCTGCCGTCGCCGGGGTCGATGTAGGTGTAGGAGAGCGAGATGTCGGTTACCCGGCCCTCGGTCTCTTCGAAGGTCACCTTGTCGCCGATCCGAAACGGCTGCGTGACGCCGATCTGGACCCCGGCGACCATGTTGCCGAGCGTGTGCTGAGCGGCGAAGCCGACGATCAGGGCGATCACCGCGGAGGAGGCGAGCACGCCGGTCGCGATCCGCTCGAGATCGGTGAACTGGCCGAGCGCGATCATCCCCAGCACGACGACGATCGCCGCGACGCAGAGCCGGCGCAGCAGGCGCAGCCGGGTTTTGGTCGAGCGGGAGACCTGTGAGACTGCCGGCGACATGGACGCCAACTTAACCGCGCAGGCGCCGGAGCGCGATACCGGGTCGAGCTTCCCTTACTCCAACTGGGGACCGGGGGCGGCTGTGCTCGGCGTGGTGATGGCGATCGGCGCCGGCATCCTGCTGGGAATCCCGGCCGCCTTCTTCCCCAAGGAAGCGGACGGCGACCTCAGCGCAGCCGCCAGCTCGGTCGCCCAGCTCGGCCTGGTGATGGGCTTCCTGCTCGTGCCGATGGCGATCGCCTCCTGGCGCGGCGCGATCGGCACGGCCGAGATCCTCGGCCGCCTCGGCGTGCGCCGCTTCGAGGCCTCGGCGGTCAAGTGGATGGCGGCGGCGGTCGGTGCCTACCTGCTCTTCGCCGCCCTCTACACGGCACTGATCGTCGAACCCGACCAGGAAGACATCGCCGACAGCTTCGGCCCGGTCTCGGTGCAGATCCTGCTGATCGTCGTCGGCGCCGCGATCGCCGAGGAGATCTGCTTCCGCGGCTTCCTCTACGGCGGTCTGCGCGAGAAACTGCCCCGCTACCTGGCGGCGCTGATCGCCGGGGTGATCTTCGGCGCCCTGCACGCGCTGACCGGGATCACCGCGGTGCCGCCGCTGATCGCCTTCGGCTTCATCTTCTGCCTGCTCTACGAGAAAACCGGCTCGATCGTGCCGGGGATTCTGCTGCACATGCTGAACAACTCTGTCGCCCTGCTTGCCCAGTAGGATTTCCGGCTCCGTGATCCGCCGCCTCGCCCCGATCCTCGCCACGCTCTCGTTGCTGGCGCTCCCGGCCGCCGCCGCCGCGGCGCCCGCCCCTTCGGGATCGGTTCCCGAGGCGAAGGTGAAGATCAAGCTCGGCAACCTCGACAAGGGCCGCGCCGAGATCTTCTCCTCGGTCCCGGTCTTCGGCACGATCGCTCCGTTCGTCGCGGGTCAGAAGGTCCAGGTCGACTTCTTCCTCGACGGCAAGCCGCTGGTCAGCAAGAAGGTCGCCGTGACCAAGGGCGGTGGCAACTTCGGCAAGTTCAAGTCGAACGTGACCGTGCGCGAGGACGGCCGCTACACGGTCAGCGCGACCCACGAGGCCACCGACCAGCAGGGCGGCGACAGCACCGTCCGCAAGCTCTGGCGGGTCAGCTACCCGTCGCTTCACGAGGGCGAGTGCGGCAAAGCCGTGGTCGGTTTCAAGCAGGCGATGCGGGAGATGGGTTACATCGCCAACAGCGGCAAGTGCTTCGGCGGCAAGACCGCCCGCGGCGTGCTCGCCTACCGCAAAGTCAACGACATGAGCCGCAGCTCGCGCGCGGGCTCGGCCCTGGTCAAGGCCGTCTACGCGGGCAAGGGCGAATACCACGTGCGCTACCCGAACGCCGGCCAGCACGTCGAGGCGCCGCTCTCCAAGCAGGTACTCGTCTTCGCCGACGGCGACAAGCCGACCGCGATCTACCCGATCTCCTCGGGCAAGTCCTCGACCCCGACGGTCACCGGCCACTTCGAGTTCATCCGCACCGAACCGGGCTACAACTCGCACGGGATGTACTACTCGTTCTACTTCTACGGCGGCTACGCGGTGCACGGCTACGAATCCGTGCCCGACTACCCCGCCAGCCACGGCTGCCTGCGCACCTTCATCGCCGACCAGCCTGAGATCTACAACCGGATCAACTTCGGGGAAGACATCTTCATCTGGTAGCGCCGGCGCCCCGCATTGCCTATGTTCGAGGGGCGGAGGTAGGCGAGAGGACTAGGAGGCGCGGGATGAAGGTCTTTGTGGCAGGTGCGAGCGGGGCCATCGGCCGGCCGCTGGTGCGGCAGCTGGTCGCGGGGGGGCACGAGGTGACCGGGATGACGCGCCGCGAGTCGGCAGCGGAGGAGATCCGCGCGGCCGGGGCCGCGGCGGCGGTCTGCGACGTATACGACGGCGAGGCGCTGACCGCAGCCGTGGTAGCCGCCCAGCCGGAGGCGGTCGTGCACGTGCTGACGGCGCTGCCGGAGAAGTTCGACCCGCGCAGCGACTACCTGGCCGCGACCAATCGGGTGCGGACCGAGGGCACGCGGAACCTGATCGCCGCGGCGCGCGCAGCCGGGGCGCGGCGGCTGGTCGCCGAGAGCGTCGCCTTCTTCTACGAGCCCGAGGGCGAGTGGGTGAAGGACGAGGAGGCGCCGCTGATGAGCAACGCGCCGGGGCGGTTCGCCGCCGGCCGCGACGCCCTGGTCGATCTCGAGGGACAGGTACTCGGCGCCGCGGGCCTCGAGGGCGTTGTCCTGCGCTGCGGCTGGCTGTACGGCCCCGGCACTTACTACGAGCGCGGCGGCTCGATGGCGGACGAAACGCAGAAGCGACGCAACCCGATCGTCGGCGGCGGCACCGGGGTCTTCTCCTTCGTCCACGTCGATGACGCGGCCGCCGCGTTCGTCTCCGCGGCCACGGGGCAGGCCAATGGCATCTTCAACGTCGCCGACGACGAGCCGGCGCCGCTGCACGAGTGGCTGCCCGTCTACGCCGCGGCGCTGGGCGCGAAGCCGCCCCGCCGGGTGCCCGCCTGGCTCGCCAAGCTGATCGCCGGCCGCGACCTCGTCTCCTCGGCGATCACGATGCGTGGCGCCTCCAACGCGAAGGCCAAGCGCGAGCTCGGCTGGCAGCCGAGCCGGTCGAGTTGGCGGCAGGGGTTCGAGGAGCTTCGCTCCGCGTAGGATGCCGGCGGTGACCGACCTCGCCGCCGCCAAGAGCACGCTGCTCGCCGTCCTCCAGGAGCACTCGCTGGTGCTCGGCGAAGTGACGCTGGCCAGCGGCGCGGTGGCCCAGTACTACGTCGACGCGCGGCGCACGCTGATGCGCCCCGACGGGTTCCTCGCCGCCGGCGAGCTGATCGCGGCGAGCGCCCACGAGCTCGGCGCCGAGGCGGTCGGCGGCCCCGCCACCGCGGCGATCCCGCCCGCCTGCGCGGCGATCGCGGTCCCGGCCGGCGCGGACCTCGTCGCCTACTTCGTCCGCGGCGAGCGCAAGGAGCACGGCCTGCAGCGCTGGGTCGAGGGTCCGGTGACGCCGGGCATGCGCTGCCTGGTCGTCGAGGACACCGTCACGACGGGTGGCTCGACCGCGACCGCGATCGGGCGAATCCGCGAGGAGGGGCTGGAAGTGGCCGGGGTCGTGGCCGTCGTCGACCGGCTGGCCGGCGGCGCGGCGAAGATCGAAGCCGCGGCCGAGGCGCCCTACCGCGCGCTGGTAACGATCGACGAGATCTACCCGACCCGGCCCGATCGCGACTGAGCGATGGAGCCGGACGCGGTCGAGATTCGCGTGCTCGGCTGCCTGGTCGAGAAGCAGCGCACCACGCCGGACGCTTACCCGCTCTCGCTGAACGCGCTGCGCCTGGCCTGCAACCAGAGCACCAACCGCGACCCCGTCGTCGCCTACGAGGAGGCGACGGTCAGCGAGGCGTTGCGACGCTTGGCGCAGCGCGGCTGGACCCGTTTGGCCAGCGGCGCCGGCAGCCGCGCCCGCAAGTACCGCCACCTGCTGCCCGAGGCACTCGGACTCGACGACGCCGAGGTCTCCCTCTTGGCCGTGCTGATGCTGCGTGGACCGCAGACCCCCGGCGAGCTCAAGCAGCGCAGCGAGCGGCTGCACGGATTCGCCGGCCTGGGGGAGGTCGAGGAAGCGCTCGACCGTCTGGTCGAGCGGGGCTGGGTCGCCCGTCTCGAACGGCGTCCCGGGCAGAAGGAGGAGCGCTACGAGCAGCTGCTCGGCGGTGGCGATGAGGATGGGGATGACGCGCCGCGGGACGCGGCTACGGCCGCCCTGGCCGGCGCGGCGGCCGAGGTCGAAGTCGCCGACGAGGCCCGTCTCGACCGGTTGGAAGCGGAGCTGCTCGCGTTGCGCGAGGAGCTGGCCCGGCTGCGCGAGACCCTCAGCGACGCTCGATCGCCAGAACCGTGACCCGGCGGCCGCCGGGGATCGCCGCGATCAGCTGCGTGCGCAGCTTGCCGCGCTGGCGCAACAGCTCGCGTCCCTGAGCGCTGAGCGGGACCACGAAGGCCTGCGAGCCCTTGCCGGTCAGCTGGAAGCTGGTGCGGCCGATCGAGCGCTTCACGGTGCGCAGTCGCGGCGGCCGGCCGTGGCCGCGGCGGACCGCGACCTTGAAGCGCGTGCGCAGCGCCAGCTGGCCTGGGCACGCGGTGCCCGCTGGCCAGGCGCAGGAGACCCGGACGTGGACCCCCGCCTTGGTGGCGCGGACGTTGGAGAGCGTGATCGCGACCGGGATGTGGGTCGGCTTGCAGGCAAGCAGGCGGTCCTCACCGGGGCCGACGTCGACCGCGTAGACGCAGACCGGCTGCGATCCCGACTTCACCGTCGGGACGCGCACGTCGAAGCCGTGGGCCGCGCCCGCTTCCGGGTATTTGGCGGCGATGTCGGGCCGCGACTTGCTGGCGATCGGCCCGAAGTCGTAGGCAAGCGCGTTCGGCGAGCCCGCCCGCCCGCCGACGTAGGCGCGGATCGTCAGCGCCTGGGTCGGCGCGCTGGGGTCGAAGGCCCAACCCTTCACCCGCACCTGGCCGGGTTCGGGGGCGCCGCTGAGGTCGAGGTTGCCGATCGGATCGTCGCCGCCGGCGATGCCGCCGCTGCCGACCGTGGCGCCGTCCACGTAGTTGTTGTCGATGTTGATCGTCACCCCGCCGTAGGTCTCGTTGTGACCGCCGCGGTACTGGTGGATTCGCTGGTGCGGGGTCCAGGCGTTGGCGGGTATGTAGGGGTCGGAGGTGTTGGCGACGCCGTTCCAGTTGGCGAACCAGATGTCGTCGGGGAGGACGTAGCCGGTGCCGATCTGCGCGGCCAGGTCGGCGACCCCCGAGGCGCTCGAGCTGTAGACGCCGGAGCTGTAGCCGAGCGCGTGCAGCTTGTTGGTCCAGGCCTCGAGGAAGGCGAGCGTCGCCGCGGTCGCGCTCGAGGTGCGCGTGTAGGCCTCCATGTCGAAGTAGATCGGGCTGCCGGGGCCCATCGAGAGGGCGCTGGCCTGGTTGACCGCGTCGACCGCCGCGGCCGTCCCCTGCGCGGTGGCCTGGCTGGAGCTGAGCTTGGCGCAGCTCGAGCAGGCGCTGGTCGGCGCCTGCAAACCGACGTAGGTGGGGATCAGGTGCCAGCCGGCTGCGGTTTGGGTGCTGACCCAACTCGACGTCAGGTTCGGCTGCGAGCAGCCGCGGTTGGAACCGCCGATGTAGACCCCGATCGCCTCGTAGGGAGACGACGCCTTCCAGGCGGCCATCGATTTCGAAGACGGCGCCGTGCAGGCGTCGAAGCCGAGGCCGGTGAAGATCGCGCCGCCGGCGGAGATCGTCGCCTGCGGCCGCGGCAGGACCGAGCGCGCGGCGCGGCCGGCGCGCTCCGGTTCGACCAGGATCGCCCGACGGCCGCCGACCGCCGCCGTGCTGGGGCAGCGCTGGCTGCTCGCCGGGACGCCCAGGTAGACGGCGCGGCGGTCGAGCCGCACGCACATCCCGGGGTGCTGAGCCAGCCTGTAGATCGGCCATTGCCCCGGCACCCGCACCTGCTTGCCGTCGAACGCGACGGTGCGCGCGGAGGCGGCGGGCGCCGCTGCGGTCCAGGCCGCGCAGAGGGCCAGCGATGCCAGCAGGGCGGCGAAGATCGGCGGGAGCGGGCGCTGTCGGCGGCGGCGTCGAATCATCGCTTCCCCGATACAACCGGATCGACACCCGGAAAGTTGCTGCCCGGACCCCGCCGCAAGCAAATGCCCCGAGCTGGATTCGAACCAGCGGCCTATCCCTTAGGAGGGGATCGCTCTATCCAGCTGAGCTATCGGGGCTCTGAGTCCGGGATTTTCCCTTAGTCGTCCATTCGGTGCGGGAAAAGTTCCATTTGGCGCGCCACGCGGTGCACCTTGCCGGGCAGGATCTCGTGCATGAGCAGATCCCAGCTGGTCGACGTGTCCGCCACAGAGTTTAATGTGGTGCACATGTCCAAGATGATTCAGGTCAGAAACGTCCCAGACGAGATGCACCGTGCCCTCAAGGCGAGCGCGGCGGCGGAAGGCATGTCGCTCTCGGACTACATAAAGCGCGAACTCGGTGGGCTCACCTACCGGTCCAGTTTCGAGGAGATCGAAGCGCGCATCAAGGCCCGGGGGCCGTCGAAGATCAAAGCCACGACGGTTGTCCAGATCCTGCGGGAAAGCCGAGGCGTCGAGTGAAGGTGCTCGACGCCTCGGTGCTGGTCGAGGCGCTGGGGGACGGTGATCTCGGCGAAGCGGCGCGCAGCCATATTCGTGCCAGCCCGGGTTGGCTCTGGGCTCCGTTCGTCGTCGATGCCGAGGTCGGGCACGCGCTGCGCGGCGCCGCCCGGCGAGGCGAGGTCAGCGTCAGGGCGGCTAAGGCGGCGCTCGACGATCTGATGGACATGCGGCTGGAGCGGGTCTCGCACCGTTTCCTCTCCGAGCGCGCCTGGCAGCTGCGCGACAACCTCAGCTTCTACGACGGCCTCTACGTCGCCCTCGCCGAGGCGCTGGAAGCGCCGCTGGTCACCCTCGATGCACGGCTCGCAAAGGCGCCGGGAGTGCGGGCCGAGGTCGAGGTCGTTCAGGCCGCGTAGAGGCTCTCGGAAGCGAGCTCCATGGCGCGGCGGCTCCAGAGCTTCACCTCCATGAAGACGCTGTCGCCGTAGCCCTCGAGCGCGTCGAGGGCGATCAGCGTGAAGCGATCCTGGGAGACCTCCTCCTGGTCGACCGTCTCGCCGTCGAGCGCCGCGGTCGCGGCGACGGCGCCGCGGACCAGCGGCCGTCCCCAGACCAGCGTGACCGCGCCCGCACGTCCGTTCTCGCCGCGCCAGCGGCCGATCACGTCGTCGTTGAGGTCGATCCGCCACTCGGGATTGTCCTCGGCGAGCACGTCGGTGAAGTCCGCCTTGGCCTTGAAGTCGGCCGGCTCGCCGCCGGGCGGCAGGACGTAGGAGACGTGGCCGAACAGCTCCAGCTTGCCCTCCTCGCTGGTGCTGTGAGACGAGCAGGGCACCCAGACCCGGCCGCCCCAGGCGCGCTCGGGGAACCAGTCGAGCTCGGCCGGCAGCGCTGCGCCGACCGGCAGATCCTCGATCTCTCCGACGGCCTCCGCGAAGGACTCGCGCAGCCGCTCGGCGAAGCGACCGTGCGGGATCCCCTCCTGGGTCGAGTCGGCGATGAAGCGGGGGATCGGGCGTGGGTTCGGGGTCATTGGCCCTCAGTCTCCCAGGGCTTCGCGCAGATCGCCGGCGGCGCGCTCGGGGGGGTAGACGTTGATGTCGACGCCGGTGCCGAGCTCGAAGCCGGCCTTGATCGTCAGCCGCGGCGCGATGTCGACGTGCCAGTGGAAGCGTTCGGCGCCGCGTGGCGCGGTCCGCACCCAGAGGTTCAGCTCGGGTGGGCCGTCGAAGCGGGCGGCGAGGGCGCGCATCGCGGTGCGGATCATCGCCGCGCCGCCCTCGTCGTCGGCGAAGCTCGCCGCCTCGCGGCGCGGCACGACACGCAGCTCGAAGGGTGAGCGCGAGGCCCAGGGGCAGATCAGCGCCGCCTCGTCGTCGATCGCGACCAGCCGTTCGGCGCGCCGCACCTCCTCGACCAGCACGTCGCTGAGCAGCCCGCCGCCGGCGGTGCGTTCGCCGTAGGCGCCGGCCCGCTCGCGCTCGCGAGCTACCGCGGCCGGCACGAAGGGCAGCGCGTAGAGCTGCGCGTGGCTGTGCTCGAGCGAGGCGCCGGCGCCGCCCCCCTCGTTGACGATTAGCTGCACGTAGGAGGCGTCGGCGTGCGCCCGCATGCGCTCGCGCCAGGTGGCGATCGCGTCGGTGAACTGCGCCTCGTCCAGCTCGGCCATCGCGGTGGCGTGCTGGGGCGCGTTGATCACGACCTCGTGGGCGCCGTTGGCCGGGCGCGAGGAGAAGAGGTCCGGCTCGCCGGCGCGCCGCGAGGCGAGCAGCGGGTCGCCGCTGCTCGAGAAAGCGCCGGCATCGGCGCTGGTGGCCTCGCTTGCCTCTTCACTCTCGTCGCCGAGCGCCGGGTAGAGGTTCGGCACCACCCGCGTCCGCCAGCCGGGGCTGTTCGGGGCGCCGCCGTCGGGGCGCAGGGCGTAGCTCTCCGGCGGGGTGCGGTCCTCGCGGCCCTCGCAGAAGGGGCAGTTCTCGGCTCCCTTCGGCTCGCTCTTGGGCGCCGAGAAGCTGTCCGGGCGGTCGGCTCGGCCGGGGGCGAGGATCGTCCTCAGCCCGCTCAGCTGGTCGATGCGTATCTCCGGCGAGCTCAGGACCGCGAGGGGGGGAGATCGCCGGAGTCCGGCAGGTCCGGATCGTCGGGCAGGGGCGGGGGCGGCGGCGCGCTCGGGCGCGGTTTCGCCGCGGTCGGGTTGAGGAACGGCTCGAGCACGTCCATCGGCAACGGGAAGACGACGGTGGTGTTCTGGTTGCTGCCGATTTCGAGCAGCGTCTGCAGGTAGCGCAGCTGCAGCGAGGCCGGGTTGGTGCTGATGATGTCGGCCGCGTCGGTGAGCTTCTGGGCGGCCTGGAACTCGCCCTCGGAGTTGATGATCTTCGCCCGCCGCTCGCGCTCGGCCTCGGCCTGGCGCGCCATCGCCCGCTGCATCTGCTCGGGGATCTCGACGTCCTTGATCTCGACCGCGGTCACCTTCACGCCCCAGGGCTCGGTCGATTCGTCGATGATCTTCTGCAGCTCCTCGTTGAGCCGCTCGCGGTCGGAGAGCAGCTGGTCGAGCTCGGCCTTGCCGAGCACCGAGCGCAGCGCCGTCTGGGCGATCTGCGAGGTCGCGATCAGGTAGTTCTCGACCTCGACGATCGCCCGGTTGGAGTCGACGACACGGAAGTAGGCGACCGCGTTGACCCGGGAGGGGACGTTGTCGCGGGTGATCACCTCCTGCGGCGGCACGTTCAGGGTGACGGTCCGCAGGTCGACCTTGACCATCCGGTCGACCAGCGGGATCAGCAGGATCAGGCCGGGCCCCTTGGTGGCGATCAGGCGGCCGAGCCGGAAGATCACGCCGCGCTCGTACTCGCGCAGGACCTTGACCGAGAGCCCGACCGCGATCAGCGCGAAGAAGGCGAGTACGACGAGGACTCCGAGCACCGCTTCCATCAGCTGCCTCCTTGGCTGGACTGCGCTGGCTGTGGCTCCGGGCGAACCTCGAGCGTCAGCCCGTCGACCGCCTCGACCCGGACTCTATCCCCAAGCGCGACCGGGCCCGCGCCGGGGGCCAGCCGTGCCGCCCAGAGAGTTCCCTCCATCCAGACTTTGCCCTCCGGGTCGATTCCGGTGCGCGCTTCGGCGAGCCCGCCGACCATCTGCTCGGGCCCGGTCTGGGCGGGGTTGCCGACCTGGGACTCGACGACTTTGCGGGCGACGAAGAAAAAGGTGATCGCGGAGAGCACACCGAGCGCGATCAGCGCCGGACCTGCGTAGTCGGCGGCGTTGCTGTCGGACGTCAGGGCAACGACGCCGCTGGCGATCAAGCCGAACGCTCCCACTCCCGCCAGCACGCCGCCGGTCGGCAGGACCAGCTCCGCCAGCAGCAGAGCAAAGGCGATCAGGGCGATGACGACGAAAGCTTCCACCGCTCCGGATTATCCGCTATCGCACTCTTCGCGCAGGGCGAATCGACGGACGTCCGCTTCCAGTTCGGCGGTGTCGGCGTACTGGCCCTGCTTGAGGAAGCAGAGGGTTCCGTCGGCGTTGTAGTAGGCGGTGTCGGGGAGTCCGCCGGCGGTTGGCCCGAGCGAGTGGAGGATCGCTTTGTCGGGATCGCTGTAGCTCGGGTAGGGGACCGGCGTGCTTTCGAGGTAGGTCTTGGCCGCGTCGGCGTCGTCTTCGGAGTTGACGCCGAGGAAGGCGACGCGTTTGCCGTAGCGGGCGGAGAGCTTCTGTAGGACCGGGAACTCGACCCGGCAGGGGATGCACCAGGACGCCCAGACGTTGGTGACGATCGGGTAGCCCTGCAGCGCGGCGATCCGCTTCTCGTAGGCGTCGGTGCCGCCGGGGAGCAGCTCGTTGGCCTGTTCGTGCAGGGCGGCGAGCGGGGCCGGCGCCCCGGCCAAAAGGCGCGCGTAGTCGGGCGGCTTGGAGGTCTCTTCGCCGCCCGAGGAGCCGCATCCGGCGGTGCCGAGCAGGGCCAGGAGCAGCGCGAGCAGCGCGATTCGGAAGGTGTTTCGCCCGGTCATCGGTTCCGTGAGTACAATACGAAGCGTTCGGTCCGGCAGTTCGCGGACAGCAGAGATCGCCGGGGGGACGGGATCGAATCCTCGGCAGCCTCGTTCACTTGCCTCCAGCCGTACGTTCCGTGCTCGCTGGAGGCAGACACAGAAGCCTTCTATGGCCAACACCAGCGACGTTGCCGCGTCCGCGGCAGTTCCATCTAGCGCCGATATCGAGCGTGCGTCCTCGTTCGCCCGCGAGCCCTTCCTGCTCGACGGCGAGGGACCCGAGGCGCTGGCGCCCGGGACCGCCCGGCGGCGCGCCCTGGACGGTGCGCTGCGCGAGCTCGACGCCGGCGCCGAGCACCCCTCGATCGAGTGGCGCCGCGACTTCTCGCTGCTGCTCGGCCTCGAGCGGCTGCTCGCCGACGAACCGCCGAAGCTGCGCGACGGCGCCGAACTGAACCCCCACCAGGTCGACGCGCTCTCCGGCACCCTGGCCGAGCTGATGTCCGAGCAGCAGGTCGGCGGCGCCGACGGCGTTTCACCGGAGGGCGACGGCGAGGCGGCGGTCGCGGACGGTGACGAGGAGGTCGACGCCGCGCCGCTGGAGGTGGCCGCGGTGGACGGGGAGGCCGAGCTCGACGGCGACGCCGAGCTCGAGGAGGACGAGGAGCTGGCCCCCGACGAGGAGCCGCAGGACTGGGAGGAAGTGGCCCCGGAGGACGCCGACGAAGAGGTCGTCGAGGACGCCCCCGAGGACCCCGGCGCGGAGCGTCGCTTCTGGTTCGAGCACGCCACCGGCGCCGGCAAGACGGTCGCCGCGGTCGGCTTCATCGAGGCGACCAAGACCGGCGGCGTGCTGATCCTCACCCACCGCCGCAACCTGGTCGACCAGTTCATCGGCGAGATCTCCGACCGTGGCTACAAGGAGCGTCTGCGGCCGCCGCTGCTCGACGGCCGCGACGACCCCGACGGCCCGGTCACGGTCGAGACCTACCAGTGGTTCGTGCGCAACCACAAGAAGGTCTCCGACGCCTACTCGGTGGTGATCTGCGACGAGGCCCACACCGCGCTGGGCGAGAAAACCAGCGCCTGCATCCGCGCCTGGAACGGTCCCGTCTACATCGGCATGACCGCCACCGGCGCGTTGATCGCCCGCCACGTCGCCGACCTCTTCCCGACCCAGACCTCGCGCTTCGACCTCGCCCAGGCGGCCCGCCGCGGGGTGATCTCGCCGCTGCGCTGCCTGCGCATCCCGCCGGGTCCGGGGGTGCGGACGATCGCCAAGGTGCCGCTGCGTAAAGGCGAGGTCGACCAGGACTTCGACCAGGAGGAGCTGGCGGCGCTGCTCGACCAGGAGCCCTTCAACGTCGCGATCGCCGACCTCTACCGCTCGCGCTTCCGCAAAGTCCCCGGCGTCCTCTACACCGCCGGCGTCCAGCACGCCAAGAACGTCGCCAAAGCGTTCCGCGCCGTCGGGATCAACGCCCAGGCGGTCTCCGGCGAGACGCCGAAGCGCGAGCTGGCCGAAATCCTCGCCGGCTTCGAGCGCGGCAGCGTCGACGTGCTCTGCAACGCGATGCTGCTCGCCGAGGGGTGGAACAGCCCGCGGGCGACGATCTGCATGCACCTCGCGCCGACCGCCTCGCGGCGGATCTACCAGCAGCGGGTCGGCCGCGTCACCCGGCGGGCGCCGGGCAAGGAGGCCGGTCTGGTGATCGACTTCGTGCACCCGGCGACGACCCACGACGAGACGATCGTCACCCTGCACAGCCTGCTCGACCGCGACGTCTACCGCGGTGGCGCGATCGTCGTCGGGCCGGTGCGCCGCGGCCGCGGACGCAAGGTCAGGGTCGAGCGGCGGATCGTCCCGGTCTCCGACGTCGAGGAGAAACGGATGGAGGTGCTCGAACGGGAGATCTGGCGGATCGCGGTCGAGAACCTCGACTACCCCGAGCAGCACGCCTGGGCCGCGCTGGCCGGCGCCCGGGTCAACACCCAGGGCTGGCGGCGGGCGCGCGCGATGCTCCAGAACGACCGCACCAAAGAGCTGCGCCGCCGCTTCCTGCTCACCTGCGTGCAGCGCAACCGCAACGCGCAGCTGCGCCTCAAGGCGCTCGCCGAGATCGCCGACCTCGGCGATCCGGAGGCCTTCGACGACGCGATCGACATCGTCGGCACCTGGAGCCGTGAGGACAAGCGCGCCGGCACGAAAACCCTGCTGCAGGCGTTGATCGACAAGCGGATCGGCCGCCGCGACCAGGCGCAGGCGTGGGTCTGGCGGCTCGCCTCCTACACCCGCGAGCTGCACGAGGAGTACGCCGTGCAGCGCTGGCCGGAGACGAAGCGGCTGCTCGGCCTGCTGGTCAACTCCTCCGGCCGTGCCCACGGGCGGAACGCCCGCCGGCTCGTCCACGCGGCCCGCAAACAGGATCGCCGTCTCGCCGTGGCCCTGCTCGCCGCCGCCGTCTCGCACACGCCCGAGGGCGAGGAGGTCCTGCGCGGCGCGCGGATGCGGATGGCGAGGAAACCGTCGGCGGTCGCGCGCGAGCTGCTGCGCAACTTCCCGAAAGGCGGCAAGCGCCGCCGCAAGCGCGGCAAGCGCAACGGCAGCGGGCAGGGAGAGAACGGTGGCGCGCCGGAGGGCGAGGCACAGGCGAACGGCGCCGAGCTCGCTGAGGCGAGCGAGAACGGCGAGGCGTCGAGCGGCGGCGAGGCGAAGCCGCGCAAACGCAAACCACGCAAACGGCGCAAAGCCAAACCGAAAGCATCCTCCGCCGCGAAGGGCGACTCAGAAGCGGGTGAGGTGGACCTCGCCGGCGCCGACGGCGACGCGCTCCCCTCCGGCGGTGACGACGAGCAGGTAGCCACGGTCGTCGACGCCGTCGGCGACGCCTGAGCCTCCGTCCCAGGCGACCTCCCGCCCGCGCAGCGCGTCGCGCTCCCGCCAGCCGGCGAGGATCTCCGGCTCCTCGGCCTCGACCCAACATGTGAGCCGCGCGCTGAGCATCGCTGCCACCTCGGTGCTTTTGCCCTCGATCGCGAGGGAGGCGGCGGTGTCGCGGAGCTCGGGCGGGAACTCATCCTCGGCGATGTCGAGGTTGAGGCCGACGCCGACCACGGCCCAGCCGTCCTGGGGGCGGGCTTCGATCAGGACGCCGGCCAGCTTGCGGCGGCCGACGAGCACGTCGTTGGGCCACTTGACCCCGCACTCGACGCCGGGCGCGAGCTGCTCGGCGACTTCGGCGACGGCCAGCGGCACGGCCAGGGGCAGCAGCATGTGGCGGCGCTCGAGCGGCCGCACCAGCGCCGAGTAGAGCAGCGCTTTGCCGGGCGGGGCGGTCCAGACGCGCCCCTGCCGCCCGCGTCCCTCGGTCTGCTCGCCCGCGGTGACGACGGTTCCGTGCGGCGCCCCGGCTGCGGCCAGCTCCCGCGCCCGTGTGTTGGTCGAGTCGGTGCGGGTGTAGTGCCGGTGCGGCGTGCCGAAGCTAGCTGGCGTCATCGAGCAGAGCTTGCAGCAAGCCGTCGATGTCGTGGCGCTCGGCTTCGACGTCGACCTGCAGTCCCGCCTGGCGAACGGCTTCGCTCGTTACCGGGCCGATCGAGACGACGCGGGCGCCGGCGGGGAAGCGGTCGACGAGCGCCTCGGTCAGGTTGGTCACGGTCGAGGAGGAGGTGAAGGTGACGTAGTCGGCGCCCTGGGCGGCCTCGACCGCGTCGGCGCTCGGCTGCTCGCGGACGGTCTCGTACAGCGCCACCACGTCGACGAGGGCGCCGCGTTTGCGAAGGTGGTCGGGAAGCACGTCGCGAGCCTCGCCGGCGCGGGCGACGAGCACGCGCTTGCCCTCCAGGTCCACGTCGGCCAACGCCTCGATCAGACCCTCGGCGACGTAGCGCTCGGGCACGATGTCGGCGACGACCCCGTGCCTGGCGAGCGCCCGTGCGGTGCCCGGGCCGATCGCGGCGACGGTGACGCCGGCGAGGGCGCGGGAGTCGAGGTCGGCCCGCTCGATCGCCTCGAAGAGCAGCTTCACCCCGTTGGGGCTGGTCAGGCAGATCAGGTCGTAGACGGCGACGGCCGCCGCCGCCTCGCGGACCTCGGCGGCGTCGAGCCGCGGCTCGATCCGGATCGCCGGCAGCTCGACGACCTCGGCGCCGAGCTCGCGCAGGGTCGCGGCAAAGGGACTGGCCTGGGCGCGGGCGCGGGTCACGATCACGCGCTTGCCGTACAGCGGACGGCGCTCGATCCAGGCGAGCTCCTCGCGGCGCTCGGCGACCGGGCCGATCACGATCAGAGCCGGGGCCTTCACCGCGGCGAGCGCGACTGCCTCGTGGATCGTCCGCAGGGTCGCGCTCACGGTCCGCTGCCCGCCCATCGTGCCGCGTTCGATCGCCGCGGCGGGCTGCTCGGGGTCGCGGCCGGCGGCGATCAGCGCGTTGGCGTTCTCCTCCAGCCGTTTCACCCCCATGTAGAAGACGAGCGTGCCGGGGAAGGCGGCCAGCGCCTTCCAGTCGAGCGCGGTCTCGTCCTTCTCCGGGTCCTCGTGGCCGGTGACGAAGGCGACCGCGGAGGCGTCGTCGCGGTGGGTGACCGGGATGCCGGCGTAGGCCGTGGCGGCGACGCCGGCGGTGACCCCCGGGACGACCTCGAACTCGACCCCGGCGGCCCGCAGCGCTTCGCCCTCCTCGGCGCCGCGTCCGAAGACGAACGGGTCGCCGCCCTTGAGGCGGACGACGCTCTGCCCTCGCTTTGCCGCCTCGACCAGCCGCTCGCCGATCTCCTCCTGCGGCACCGAGGGAACCCCGGGTTGCTTGCCGACGTAGATCAGCTCGGCGTCCTCGCGCGCGCCGGAGAGAGCTCCGGGCGGGATCAGCCGGTCGTAGAAGACCGCGTCGGCGCCGGCGATCAGCTCCAGCGAGCGGCGCGTCATCAGGCCCGGATCGCCGGGGCCGGCGCCGACCAGGTAGACGATCCCAGGACGGGCGCTCATTCCGCTGTTCCTTTTCCGCGGATAGCGCGGTGAAGGCACAGGGGAATCATGCTGCCGCCCTCTCGAGCAGCTCGCGGGCGCCGGCGGAGAGCAGCCGCTCGGCGAGCTCGAAGCCGAGCGCCGTCGGGTTCGCCGCCTCTCCCTCGACCCGGTCGCGCAGCCACTCGCTGCCGTCGGGCAGCCCGACGAAAGCCTCGACGGTGAGCCGCTCGCCCGCGGTGCTGGCGTGCACGCCGATCGGGGTCGAGCAGCTCGCGTCGAGCGGCGCCACGGTGGCGCGCTCGGCGGTCAGCTCGCGCATCGCGGTCAGGTCGGCGAGCGGCGCCAGCGCCTCGATCGTCGCCTCGTCGCCGCTGCGGACCTGCAGGGCCAGCGAGCCCTGGCCCGGCGCCGGGACCATCTCGGCGGTCGACAGCGAGAAGCCGATCTCCGCGGCGCGGCCGAGCCGGCGCAGCCCGGCGGCCGCCAGCACGATCGCGTCGAGCTCGCCCCCGGCGAGCTTGCGCAGCCGCGTGTCGACGTTGCCGTGCAGCTCCTCGACGCGCAGGTCGGGCCGCGCGGCGAGCAGCTGCGCGCGGCGCCGCAGGCTGGCGGTGCCGACGCGTGCGCCCTCGGGGACCTCGGCGAGCGAGGCGCCGGCGCCGACCCAGACGTCGGCCGGGTCCTCGCGCCGTGGCACGGCGGCGATCTCCAGCCCCTCGGGCTCATCGCCCGGCAGGTCCTTGGCCGAGTGCACGCCCAGCTCGGCCTCGCCGGCCAGCACCGCCCGCTCGACCCCGCGCACGAAGCGCGACTTGTCGCCGAGCTCGCCGCCGGAAGTCACCTCGACCAGCTCCGCGTCGCCGAGCATCTCGGCGACCAGCCCGGCCTGAGTCAGGGCGAGAGCGCTACCGCGAGTGGCGATCCGCAGCGCCAAGCACGCCGCCTCAGCGCTGTTTCTTGCGCAGCTCGGTGACGCTGCCGCCGGCTTCCGCCTCCGGCGCGGTCTCGACGTCGAGACCGAAGAGCTCGCGCAGGGCGCCGAGCAGGAAGTGGGCGTCCTCGTCCCCGGCGGCGCGGCGGATCCGCAGGGTCGGGTCGTGCAGCAGCCGCGAGGCGATGGCCTTGGCCATCGCCTCGACCCGCTCGCGGTCGGCCTCGCCGAGGTTCTCCCAGCGCGACTCGTTCTCGGTCAGCACCCGGGCGACGACCTCGTCGCCGCGCGCGCGCAGGGCGGCGATCGTCGGCACGACCTCCAGCGAGGCGAGCCAGCGCTCGAAGCGGTCGAGCTCGGCCTCGATGATCAGCTCCGCCCGCTTCGCCTCGGCCTCGCGGCCGCTGGCGTTGCGTTCGACGATCTGCTGGACGTCGTCGATGTCGAAGACGCTGACGCCGGGGATCTCGCGGCAGGCGGGCTCGATGTCGCGCGGCACGGCGAGGTCGATCGCCAGGAGCGGCCGTCCCCCGCGCACCTCCATCACGTGTTCGAGGCCGTCGCGCTCGACGATGTGGTGGGGCGAGTTGGTCGCCGAGACGACGATGTCGGCGGACTCGAGTTGTTCGGGCAGGTCCTCGAAGCGGACCGCGGCGCCCTGGAACTGCTGGGCGAGCCCGATCGCGCGGTCGTAGTGGCGGTTGGCGACGAAGACGGTGTGCACGCCGCGCGCGACCATCGCCCGGGCGACCAGCTCGGCGGTCTCGCCGGCGCCGACCATCAGCACGTGCTGCGCGGAGAGGTCGCCGATGGAGCGGCGGGCCAGCTCGACCGCGACGGAGGGGATCGAGACGCCCTTCTCGCCGATCCCGGTCTCCTCGCGGGCGCGGCCGCCGGCGGCGAGGGCGCCGCGGAAGAGGCGGTTGAGGATCGGTCCGGTCGCGCCCTCGACCAAGGCCAGCTCGTAGGCGCGTTTGACCTGGCCCTGGATCTCGGCCTCGCCGACGATCATCGAGTCGAGCCCGGCGGTGACCCGCAGCAGGTGGCGCGATGCCTCGGTCGAGCGCAGCGAGTAGAGGTGACCGAGCAGCTCGGTGGGGCGGATCTCCGCCTGGCGGGTGAGCACGCCGAGCGCTGTCGACTCGGCCTCGATCGGGTCGGAGACGATCAGGTAGAGCTCGGTGCGGTTGCAGGTCGAGATCGCCGCCGCCTCGTGGATCCCCTCGGCGCCGGTCAGCTCGCGCAGGGCGCCGGCGGCGCTGCCCTCGGTCAGCGAGAGCCGCTCGCGCAGGTCCAGCGGCGCGGTCTTGTGGGAGACGCCCAGGGCGAGCAACTCGCTCATCAGACGCCGGCCTCCTCGGGCTTCGACGCGGCCTCGCCCTGCTTGCGGTCCTCGGCGAACTCGGCCACCTCGCGCAGTTCGCGCTCGATCCGCTGCACTTTCGCCGCCATGATCGCCACGTAGACGACCAGCAGGACGACGAAGACGATGTAGGCGCCGGCGACGTACTTGCCGGCCTCGTCGAGCGGCAGGGCCGGGGCGGCGGTGAGCCAGGCGAGCATCAGCTCACCTCCGGGGCGATCCGCGAGCTGTTCGCCGGTCCGGGCGCGTCGAGCGCGCGGCGCAGACGCTTGACCTGGCCGCTGGCGCTCTTCGCCGCCAGCTCGAACTTGACCAGGGTGACCCAGAGCAGCGCGATCGCGGCGAGGCTGCAGAGGAAGGTGAACATCATCTCGCCGGGCAGCCCGCCGTTGGAGGTCGCGAAGGTGCGCGGGTGGACGAGGCTCTCGGCCATCCGCACCGCCATGAAGTTGAGCGGCACGAAGGCGCCGGCGGTGATCGCGAAGACGGAGGCGTAGCGGGCCTGCTGGTCGCGGTCCTCGATCGCGTAGCGGAACGGGTAGTAGGTGGCGTAGAGCAGGAAGACGATCAGGAAGCTGACCAGGGTCGGCTCGTCCCAGACCCACCAGTGCCCCCAGGAGGCCTTCGCCCAGATCGCCCCGGTGATCAGCACGGCGACGCCGAAGATCACCGACATGTGGATCGCCACATAGGAGTAGGCGTCCCACTTGCGGTCGCCGCTGCGCAGGTGGAGGATCGCGAAGACGCCGCCGACCACGAACCCGACCAGGGCGACCATTGCCAAGGGCACGTGGATGTAGAAGATCTTCTGGATGAAGCCCTGGTCGGCGTCCAGCGGCGCGTAGAAGAAGACCAGCGAAAGCGACACGGCGAGCATCGCCACGGTGGCGATCGAGAGTGGTCTCAGTCCTTTGCCGTACATGCTCGAGGGGTCAGGGGCCCGGTCGGGGTCAGTCCTCCAGGAGGAAGTCGAATACCGCGTAGCCGAGCAATACGAAGATCAGATCGTATAGGCCGAGCACCATCAGCCAGGTCCCGAAGCGCCCGTAACCGGGACCGCCCACCGCGAGCAGCGGGTCGGTGGCGCCGGTCGCGGCGATCATCAGCGGCACGACCAGTGGCAGCAGGATCAGCGGGACCAGCAGGTCGCGGGCGCGCGAGTTGACCGCCATCGAGGAGATCAGCGTGCCGGTCGCGGCGAGCCCGAGGTCGGCGAGCAGCAGCACGGCGACGAGCGGGCCGAGCGCCTCGGCGGAGTCGAGGAAGAAGAGCGCGAAGACGGGCACCGCGACCAGCTCGAGGGCGAGCAGGTAGATCACGAGCGCCGTCGCCTTGGCGGCGAACAGGGCGCTGCGGTCGATCGGCGCGAGGCGAATCGCGTCGAAGCCGCCCTCCTCGCGCTCGGCGACGAAGAGCCGGTTGATCCCGAGCACGGCGGCGAACAGCAGCGTCGCCCAGAGCACCCCGGAGGCGAGGTCGCCGGAGAGCTGGGTGCGGTCGAGGCCGAAGCGGAAGATCACGAAGGTGGTGACCGCGAAGATCGCCATCGCCGGCAGCGACTGCAGGGTGCGCAGCTCGGCGCGCAGGTCCTTGGCGAGGATCGCCGCGAAGGCGGTGCGGGAGGGGGTCACGCGACGGCCGCCCTCTCGCCGACGCCGAGTCGCAGCACCTGGTCGGCCTCGGGCAGGAAGCGCTCGGGGTCGTGGGTGACGACGACGCGGGTGAGGCCGGCGCCGGGACCGATCAGGCCGTGGGCGAGCTCGCGGCCCTCGGCGTCGAGGTTGGAGTCGGGCTCATCGAGCAGCAGCAGGCTGGGCCGGTGCAGGACACAGCGGCAGATCGCCAGGCGCTGGCGCATCCCGGCCGAGAGCTCGGCGACGCGGTCGTCGCCGCGGCGCTCCATCCCCGCGGCGGCGAGCAACTCGGCGATCCGCGCCTCCGCCTCGTCCCCGGCGATCCCGTGCAGGCGGGCGTGGAAGCGCAGGTTCTCGCGCCCGGAGAGGTCGCGGTAGAGCAGCGGTTCGTGACCGAGGTAGCCGATCTGCCCGCGCAGCTTCCAGGCCTCGCGGGGCAGCGCGCAGCCGAGCACGGTGACCTCGCCGCCACTCGGTCGCAGCAGCGTCGCCAGGATGCGCAGCAGCGTCGTCTTACCGGCGCCGTTGGGGCCGAGCACCACGAGCGTCTCGCCGCTGGCGAGCTCGACGCCGACGCCGTCGAGCGCCGCCCGCTCGCCGAAGTCGCGCCGCAGCCCGGCGAGGACGATCGCCGGTGGTGGTACTTCCTGCTCTGGGGCCATCTCTGGGAATTGTGAAGCGTGGCGGTCATCTAGGCTGCCGCGGCGACTCTCGGCAAGAGGCGCAGCAAATCTCGAGAAGGAGAAGCTGGATGAAGAAGTGGAACCGTGTTGCGACGCTCAGCCTGGCTGCCGTCGTGGTGCTCGCCCTCGGCGCGGCCGTGGTGTCCGCCGCCGGACCCGGTCAGACCGTGAAAGTGAAGTCCGAAGTCACCCTCGGCGCGAGCGGCTACCAGGGCAAGGTCAAGTCGAAGAACTCGAACTGCATCGGCGAACGGATCGTCGTGCTCAAGCAGAAGGGCAACGGCGTGCTCAGCCGGGTCGAGTCGAAGGCCAACGGCAACTGGAAGGCCGACCTCGACGAACTGAACGCCAACCTCAAGATCCCCGCCAAGGTCTTCGCCGAAGTGAAGCCGATGACCCAGGCGACCGCCGGGCCGATCTACAAGTGCCTCGCCGCGGTCTCCAAGACGGTCGAAATCGCCGGCGGCTGATTCGTGGTTGTCGAGTTAGTCGCTCATATGGCGACTAACTCGACAGGCGCCGCTTCTTGAGCGTGCGCCGTCCCACCGCGAGGAGTGGGGCGGCGCCTTCGCGCAGCGCCTTGGTGCGGGTCTCGCCCTTGCCGTAGAGGATCTTCGCCGAGGCCTTCACCGCCTCGCCGAGGGTGCGGTCGTAGGGGTGCCACCAGAAGTCGCGGGTCAGCCCCGGCTCCCAGGCGTTCATCTTGATGTTTACGCACTCGTAGAAGCCGAATTTGGAGTGCGAGCGGCCGAGGCCGGAGTCCTTGACGCCGCCCCAGGCGCACTGGCAGGCGCCGTGGCTGAACGAGTGGTCGTTGATCCAGACCATCCCCGACTCCAGCCGCCGGGCGATCCGTTCGCCGTTCAGCCGGTCGCGGGTCCAGACCGAGGCGCCGAGGCCGAACTCGGAATCGTTGGCGAGCTCGACCGCCTCCTGCACCGAGTCGACGACGACGATCGGCAACACCGGGCCGAAGATCTCCTCGCGCATGATCCGCATCTCGTGGGTGACGTCGGTCAGCACGGTCGGGGCGACGAACCTGCCCGGCATCCCGGCGACCTCGGTCGGGCCGCCGCAGAGCTTGGTCGCGCCCGCGGCGACGGCGTCCTCGATCAGGTCGACGACGATCTCGTACTGACCGCCCGAGGTCATCGGGCCGATTTCGGTCTCCCACTCGAGCGGGTCGCCGAGCCGCATCCGCTCGGCCTCGCGGGCGACGCCGGAGACGAAGCGGTCGGCGACCTCGCGCATAACGTAGACGCGCTCGATCCCCGAGCAGGTCTGCCCGGCGTTGGCGAAGCCGCCCCAGATCGCGCCGCTGACGGCGTTGTCGAGGTCGGCGTCGGCGCAGACGATCATCGGGTCCTTGCCGCCGAGCTCGAGCACGCTGCCCTTGAGCGCTTCGGCGCAGACCTCGCCGACCTTGCGGCCGACCTCGACCGAGCCGGTGAAGAAAACCTTGCCGACGCTGGAGCGCGCCAGCGCGTCGCCGACCGCGCCGCCGCCGTGGACGACCCGGACGAGGCCCTCGGGCAGCCCGCCCTTCTCGAACACGGCGCGGATCCGCTCGCCGAGCAGCGGCGTCAAACTGGCCGGCTTGAGCACGACGCCGTTGCCCGCCATCAGCGCGATCGCCACCTCGCCGAAGGGGATCGACCAGGGGTAGTTCCAGGGCGCGATCACACCGACGACGCCGATCGGCTCGTAGGAGAAGTGGCCGCTCTTGGAGAGCGTGAAGGCCTGGCTCATCCGCACCTTCTCCTCGGCGAGGATCTTCGGCCCCGCCTTGGCGCACCAGTGCAGCGCGTCGACCGTCGGCAACAGCTCCATCGTGTAGGCCTCGGCGCGCGGCTTGCCCTGCTCGCGGACCAGCAGCTCGGCGATCTCGTCGATGTCGTCGAGCAGCGCCAGGGCGGCGCGGCGCATGTACTCGGCGCGCGTCTTCGGGCGCAGCTCCGCCCAGGCCGGTTGGATCCGGGCGACGTCGTCGACCACTGCCTGGACCTGGTCCGGCGCGATCGTCGGAACCGAGCCAACCAGCTCCCCAGTAGCTGGGTTGAACGACTCCAGGGTTGATACGGACACGGGTACCTGCATAGCGCTCTCCATGGCTCGATTCTAGACTCGGGCCTGGTGAGCGACCAGCTATTCGACCCGGGGCCCGAAGCCGCGTCCGCCGCATCGCCGCCCGCCGCCGACGCGCCGCTGGCGGTGCGGATGCGGCCGCGCACGCTGGACGAGCTGGTCGGCCAGGAGCACGTCGTCGGCCCCGGCTCGGCTCTGCGCGACGCGATCGAGGCGGGTCGCCCGCACAGCGCGATCCTCTACGGGCCGCCCGGGGCGGGCAAGACGACGCTGGCGCGGATCGCCGCCAGCGGGGCCGAAGGGGCCTTCGAGGAGGAGTCGGCGGTCAACGCCGGCAAAGCCGAGATCCGCGGCGTGATCGAGCGGGCGCGCGAACGGCGCAAGGGGTCGGGGCGGCCGACGATCCTCTTCCTGGACGAGATCCACCGCTTCAACAAGGCCCAGCAGGACGCGCTGCTGCCGGCGGTCGAGGAAGGGCTGCTGACCCTGATCGGGGCGACCACCGAGAACCCCTACTTCGAGGTCAACTCGGCGCTGCTCTCGCGCGCCCAGATCTATGAGCTGCGCCCGCTCGAGCCCGCGCAGGTCGAAGAGCTCTTGCGCCGCGCGATCGCCGACCCCGAGCGCGGTCTCGGTGCCGACCCGCCGAGCGTCGAGGACGCCGCCCTGGCGATGCTCGCCGAGCGCAGCGGCGGTGACGCCCGGGTCGCGCTCGGCGCGCTCGAGCGCGCCGCCGAGCGCGCCGGCGGCAAGTCGGTCGACGTCGCCGCGGTCGAGGACGCGCTGCAGCGCAAGGCGATCGACTACGACCGCCAGGGCGACCGCCACTACGACTTCGTCTCGGCCTGGATCAAGGCGACCCGCGGCTCCGACGTCGACGCCTCGCTCTACTACCTGGCGGTGATGCTGGAGGGCGGCGAGGACCCACGCTTCATCGCCCGGCGGATGGTCATCCTCGCCTCCGAGGACATCGGCAACGCCGACCCGCAGGCGCTGCTCGTCGCCGACGCGGCGGCCCGGGCGGTCGACCGCGTCGGTCTGCCCGAGTGCGCCCTGAACCTCGCCCAGGCGACGGTCCACCTCGCCCTCGCGCCGAAGTCCAACGCCTCCTACAAGGCGCTCGCCGAGGCGCGTGCCGAGGTCCGCGCGAACGGCGCCAAGACCCCGCCGGATTATCTGCGCGACGCTCACTACCCGGGCGCCGAGACGCTCGGCCGCGGCAGCGGCTACCGCTACGCGCACGACGAGCCGGGCGCCGTCAGCGACCAGCCGCTGCTCCCCGACGGCCTCCGCGGTCGCCGCTTCTACACCCCCACCGACAGGGGTCGCGAGGCCGAGCTGGGGCGCCGTCTGGAGGAGCTCCGCCGGCTGCTCGGCAAGACGTAGATCGCGGCGCAACTTCACTGGTATGGGGGTGTTTTGTGAGGTGGCTTTCCAAGCTAGAGCCAGGGAGAGCCGACTACCGGCCGGAGGCCTGGACTGGGGGTCTCCGGCCGGGTTTTGAAAACAGGGGGGATAGGGCGTCGAGGCGGGACCACCTCGACGCCCTCGTCTTTCGGCGCTGGCCGATTTTGCGATCGCCTAAGGTGAGTGGATGGCGGCGCATGACGCTCAGCGGTTGCGACTCGGCGGAATGGCGCTGCGCAACGGGCTGCTGATCCACGGCCCGACCCACTGGGCCGCCGCGGTGCGCGACCGCGACGGAGCGATCCAGGTTGCCTCCGAGCGCAAGCCGGAGCTGGCGCCGCAGTTGGTTGCCAAGGTGCCGGGGCTGCGCGGGCCGATCAAACTGGCCGAGGCGATGGCGGTGCTGCCGCTGGCGCGCCGGCGACTGCCGGCCGCGCGGATGCCGTTCGAGGACTGGCGGGTCGTCGCCGCGATCGGGGCGACCCTGGTGGCGACGGCGGCGCTGCGCAAGCGGGCGCCGGCGACGGCGCTGCGCGAGAGCGTCGTCCAGGCGATCGGCGTGGTGCCCGCGCTGGTCGCGCTCTCCGACCGCGACCTCGCCGCCTACCACGGCGTCGAGCACAAGGCGATCGCCGCCTACGAGCAGGACATCGACGACGTCGCCAGCGTGCCCAAAGAGCACGACCGCTGCGGCTCCAACCTGATCGTGCCGATGATGCTGCTCTCGGCGGGCGGGACGGTCGTGCTCGAGCGCCTGGTCGAGCAGCCGAGCACCGCGGTCCGCGCCGGCGTCGGCCTCGCCGGCGCCTCGCTGGCGGTCGAGATGTTCGCCTGGAGCGATCGCCACCACGGCGACCCGCTGGCCGAGGCCTTCCACACCCCGGGCCGGGAGATCCAGCGCCACTGGGCGACCAAGGAGCCGACTGCCGAGCAGCTCGAGGTCGGGCTGGCGGCGATGGCCGAGATCCTCCGCGTCGAGGCCCCGCCCGGTGGCGAGGACGAGCTGCCGCCGGCTGCATAGACTGGCCAGCGATGTTTGGAAGGATCGATCACATCGGAGTCGCGGTCGAGGACATCGACGCGGCGCTCGCCCTCTACGAGGGTCAGTTCGAGATGCCGCTCGTGCACCGCGAGACGGTCGAGTCGCAGGGGGTCGAGGCGGTCCTGCTCGACGTCGGCGACGGCCACGTCGAGCTGCTGCGCCCGCTCGGCCCGGATACGCCTGTCGGCAAGTTCATCGCCAAGAACGGGTCGGGTCTGCACCACGTCGCCTACGCCGTCGACGACATCGAGGCCGAGCTCGAGCGCGTGATCGCCGCCGGCGTCAAGCCGATCGACACGACGCCGCGGGTCGGCATCCGCGAGAGCCGCGTCGCCTTCCTCCACCCCCGCTACACCGGCGGGGTCCTGACCGAGATCGTCGAACCAGCGGGAGGGCACTGATGGCCGAAGCACAGCGAGTCGAGATCGGCTTCGAGGGGGGCCAGGTGATCTCCGCCCGGCTCGCCGAGGGCGATCTCAAGGACCTCCGCAAGCAGCTCGAGAAGGGCGGCTGGCACGACGTCCACACGGAGGACGGGGCCAGCTTGGCGCTCGACCTCGGCAAGGTCGCCTTCGTCCGGGTTCAGTCCGGCAGCGGACACGTCGGCTTCGGCTCGGTGGAGTAGATGCGCCCGCGGCTCCTACTCGGTGCCGCTGCCGCCGCAGTGCTGGGTGCCGCGCTCTGGTGGCGCAAGAACCCCTCTGCCTGCCCCTACGGCCAGCGCTTCTGGGTCGAAGCGCCGCACCCGATCATCACCCGTGAGCGGCTGCGCGAAGTCCTGCGCCCAGAGCCCGGCGAGCGCCTGCTGGAGATCGGCGTCGGCACCGGCTACTACAGCCACGACGTCGCCGGCTGGATCGAGCCCGAGGGCACGCTGGAGCTGTTCGACCTGCAGCAGGAGTTCCTCGACCACGTGATGCGCGGCGCCGCCGAGCGCGGCCTCGCCAACCTCGTGCCCACCCAGGGCGACGCGACCGCGCTGCCCTACGGCGACGCCTCCGTGGACGCCGTGATCCTCACCGCCGTGCTCGGCGAGATCCCTGATACCGACGCCGCGCTGCGCGAGATCCGCCGGGTGCTGAAGCCCGACGGCCGGCTCGTCGTCGGCGAGCTGTTCGGCGACCCGCACTTCACCACCCGCGCAGCCCTGGAGCGCCAGGGCGCCGCCGCCGGCCTGCGCCTCGAGCAGCGCTCCGGCAACTGGTTCGGCTACTTCGCCCGGCTCACTCCGGCCTAGCCCTCCCTGGGCGCGTAGCGGTTGTGGAACATCAGCACGTTGCCGTCGGGGTCGGCGAAGTGCGCCATGTGGCAGACGCCGCTGTCCATCGTCTCACCGAAGAAGGCGACCCCCTCGGCCTCCAGTGCGGCGCGAGCCGCTTCGACGTCGTCGACGTGCAGGGCGATCGGCTGTCGGCGGGGGCTGAACTCCTGGCCGATCGACGCCGCATCCATCACCTGCAGGGTGACGTTGCCGGTCTCGTACTCGCCGGCGGGGATTTTCTTGTAGTCGACCGAGTGCTCGAGGCCGAGCAGGTCGCGGTAGAACCGCTGCGCCGCGGGGTAGTCCTTGACGAAGACGGTGATGAAGTCGACGCCGCTGACGGAAACGCTCATTGCTGGCCTCCTGGGGGATCCTTGGCTGACGGTCGGGATAGTAGGTGACCTATTGGTCACATGTCAACCCCGAGGCCCCGACGGGCGGCCCGAATCTAGCCCTGGCGGGCGCGGGCGATGTAGATCGCCTTGTAGTGCGCGTCTTCGTCGAGCGGCTGGGTCAGCGGGATGCCGTCGTCGTAGCCGAAGACGTCGAGCGGCTCGAGCCCGGCTCGCTCGAGCGCGGCGAGGATTTCCGCTTCGCCGAAGTGGCGCTCGCGGTGCAGCTCGGGAGGGATCGACGCTCCCTCGGTGTCGCCCAGCGGTTCGGCTTCGAAGCTCGCCTCTCTGACCATGCCGGGCGGGTCGTCGGGCTTCGCGTGTCCGTGCCAGATCAGCCGCCAGCCGTCGCGCTCGAACTCGATCTCCTCGGTGAAGAAGCCGCGGTAGGCCTTGACGGTGTTGGCGTCGAACATCAGCAGCCCGTCGGGACCGAGGTTGCGGCGCATCCCGACCAGCGCCTGCTCGAGCTCCTCCTCCTCGAGCAGGTAGTTGACCGGGTCGTTGAGCGCCCAGACGAGTTCGAACTCGCCGAAGACCGGCAGGGCTCGCATGTCGGCGACGTCGAGCTCGACCTCGCCGCCGCCTCGCTCGCGCGCCTGGTCGAGCATCGCCGCCGAGACGTCGCAGCCGTGGATCTGCCAGCCGCGGCGCAGCATCGGCGGGAAGGCCTTCCCCGAGCCGCAGCCTACGTCGAGCAGTTTTCCCCGGCGTAGGCCGTGTTTTTCCAGTGCTGGCAGCAGCAGCCCGAACCACGTCTCGTAGTCGTTTGCGTAGGTGAACGAGTCGTACACCGGCGCCATCGCCTCATAGGCGATCTCGGCCCAGCGCGAGCGCTCATCCCCCACCATGTTCACCTCCACGACGCAAAGACCGAGGTTTACTAGAAACCGTTACAGCGTTTTAGTTCGCCGCGGTGGTTATGGGCGATGTAGGTTCGTTTGATCAGCACTCCGAACGAAAATCGTCATGGGGAAGACGACGGTTGGGAGTGGGGAGAGGCACATAGGGTCTGTCTGCGGTTGGCTTATCGCTACGCGAGCAATCCGAGCGAAGCCGAGGACATAGCTCAGGATGCCCTGCTCCGCGCCTGGCGCCGTCGCTCTACCCTGCGCGAGCCCGAGCGCCGCAACCAGTGGCTGGCCACGATCGTCCGCAACGAGGCCTTCCGCCAGCACGCTCGGGTGCGCCCCGACCCGACCGACACGATCGAGCTCAGCGAGGGAGCGGAGGATTCGCGGGTCGTCGCCGCCGTCGAGCTGGCCGACCTGCACCAGGCGCTCAAGAAGCTGAGCGAAAAGGACCGCGACCTGCTGGAGATGCGCTACCAGGACGACCTCACCCAGGGCGCGATCGCGCGCAAGCTCGGCATCCCCGAAGGCACGGTCAAGGTGAGGCTGCACCGCGCCCGCAACAAGCTGCGCCGCGCCTACGTGCTCCAGTAGCCCGAAGGCGCCCTGTACACGCGGGCGAGCGATGCAGGGCGAACTTCAGACCGCTGTACAAGGACTGCGCGGTCCGCGTGGCCGACTATTGGGTAATGAAGACGTCACCGCGACAGATAGTGGCTTTCGGGGGCGGCGGCTTCTCGATGGAGTCGGGCAACCCACTGCTCGACGACTACGTGCTGGGCCTGACCGGCGCGGAGCGGCCGCGGGTCTGCTTCCTGCCCTCGGCGAGCGGCGACGCCGACCACTACATCGTGCGCTTTTACCGCGCCTTCTCGGCGCACCGCTGCGAGGCCAGCCACATCTCCCTGTTCCGCCGCGAGCAGGGGCCCGAGGACCTGCGCCGCCACCTGCTCTCGCAGGACCTGATCTACGTCGGCGGCGGCAGCGTGATCAGCCTGCTCGGCGTCTGGCGCGCCCACGGGATCGACCAGATCCTGCGCGAAGCGTGGCAGGCGGGGGTGATCCTCTGCGGGCTCTCGGCGGGTTCGCTGTGCTGGTTCGCCGAGGCGGTGACCGGGTTCCACGGCGCGCCGCGGCGGCTCGAGGGCATCGGCCTGCTGCCGTTCAGCAACTGCGTCCACTACGAGCCGAAGTCGAGCCGGCGCGAGTCCTACCACCGCTTCCTGCGCGAGGGGATGCGGCCGGGCTACGCGGCCGAGGACGGGGCCGCGCTGCACTTCGTGGAAGAAGAACTGAGCCACGTGGTCGCCTCGCGCCCCGACGTCCGCGGCTACCGGCTCGACGTTTCCGGGCAGCGGGTCGTGGAGATGAGGATCGCGACGACCTACCTCGGCGACCGCGGCGTCGTCCCGGCGGCGCCCCTTCCCGAGGCGCTGTCCACCGCGGTCGCGGCCTAGTGGACACCCGCCGCATCCTCGCGCTCGGCGGGCACGACTTCACCTCGCGCCCACCCGACCGCGCCATCTGCGAGCTGCTCCTGCGCCTGGCCGGCGAGCGCGGCTCGGAGCGCCCGCGCATCTGCATCCTGCCGACCGCTAGCGGCGACACCTCCGAGCAGATCGGCCGTTTCTACGCCGCCTTCGGCGAGCGCTCCTGCGAGCCCTCCGACCTCTCGCTGTTTCGGCTCGGGCGGCGGCCGATGGCGCTGCGCGACCACCTGCTCGCCCAGGACCTGATCTACGTCGGCGGCGGCAGCCTGGTCAACCTGCTGGCGGTCTGGGAGGCCCACGACATCGCCTCGATCCTCAGCCTCGCCTGGCGGCGTGGGATCGTCCTCGCCGGCCAGAGCGCCGGGGCGATGTGCTGGTTCGAGGCTGGGATCACCAAGTCGTCCGGCAAACCGCTCGCCGCGGCCGGGCTGGGGCTGCTCTCCGGCAGCCTCTGCGTCCACTACAACAACGAACCGGAGCGCCGCGCCGCCTACCTCGAGGCGGTTGCCGACGGGATGCCCGGCGGCTACGGCCTCGACGACTACGCCGGCCTGCTCTGGGAGGGCGAGGGCACGCCGGCGGCGGTCACCGCCCGCCGCGGCGCCCGCGCCTACCGGGTCAGCGTCCGCGAGGGCGACTCGGTCTCCGAGTCGCCCCTTCCCGCCCGCTTCCTGCCGGCCCCGGCCCCGGCTGCCCTGCGCGAGGACATCGCCGAGTTCCGGCGCATCAAAACGATGCGCAAGCGGGCGGGGTGGCTCGGGTAGGGCTTGCGTCTCTCGGTTGGGGGGCTGGTGTGGAGAGATGAGGTATCTCTCTACCTTCGCTGGGATTTTCGCCGTTAACTCGCCAGCTCTCGCTGACCTTGCCGGCGAAAATCAGGACGCCGCTCGTACGAGAGACACCTCATCCCTCCCAATCAGTCCTCCACCTCGATTCGCAGGCAGATCGAGCCGTTTGGAAGAAACGCAAAGGGACCGAGGTTCCGCGAGGGTGCTCTCGGAGACGAGCGGCTGCGCCCGCCCTGCCTTCGGAGCGGGAGTGGGGTTCTTGTGGAGGGTTCGGTGCCCCTCCGAACGTTTTGCGCCGCTGGCGCGCCAGCCACCGCGGCCAGCCTGCGGCGATCCAGCCAGTCAGGCGAGTGAGGAGGGGTACCGAACCCTCCACACAAACGCCCTAGCCCTCGCCGGCGGCCGGCGGCGCGGTCGGGTCGGAGCCCTCCTCGCCGAGGCTCTCACGGGCGATGTACTCCTCGGCGAGCAGCAGGTTGTCGATCGAGCGCTCGACCACGTTCAGCAGGTCGCCCATCAGCGCGACCTCCTCGACCTGCTCCTTGACGAACCACTGCAGGAACTGCTCGGCCCGGTAGTCCTTGATGTCGCGGGCTAGCTCGAACAGGGCGAAGATCTCCTCGCTGACCCGTTTCTCCTGCTCGAGCGCCATCTTCACCGGCTCGGAGCCGTTGGCGTAGGTGGTCTCGGCGGCCTTGATGTCCGGGACGTGCACCTCCTCGCCGACGTCGAGCAGGTACTGGATCATCATCATCGCGTGCTCGCGCTCCTCGAGCGCCTGGCGGTAGAAGAAGGCGGCGAGCCGCGGCAGGGTCTCGGTGTCGTAGTAGACGGCGGCGCCCACGTACTGCTGGGAGGCCGCGAACTCGTTGGCGATCTGCTCGTTGAGCGCGTCGGAGAAAGACTTGTCTGCCATCTCAAACCTCCTTGTCAGCGGGGCGGGGAACCCCAACGTAGCCGAAACCGCGAGTTCGGTCGGCCGAAGCGCCGGTTAGGCGGACCGAACCCCCGTCAGACCGAGCGCAGCGCCTCGGTCGGGGGCAGGCGAGCCGCGCGCAGGGCGGGGTAGAGGCCGGCGACGCCGCCGAGCAGGCAGGCGGCGGCGAGACCGCCGCCGACCGCGAGCGGCGGGACCAGCAGTTCGAGCCCTTCGTAGGCGGCGTAGGCGCCGGTCGCGGCGACGCCGAGCAGGACCCCGACCGCGCCGCCGGCGACGCCGAGCACGAGCGACTCGGAGAGGAACTGGGTGGCGATGTGGCGCTGGCGGGCGCCGAGCGCGCGGCGCAGGCCGACCTCCGAACGGCGCTCGAGCACCGAGATGATCATCACGTTGGCGATGCCGATCCCGCCGACCAGCAGGGCGACCGCGCCGAGGCCGAGGAACAGCGAGGTGAACGCGTTCTCGGCGGCGGCCTGGGCCTCCAGTGCGTCGGAGGGGCGGCTGACCGCGACCTCTTCGGGGTCCCAGGGATCGGCGGCGCTGGGCAGCAGGGCACCGGCGCGGTGGACGTCCGCCTCGCCGTCCGCGGTGCGGACGTAGATCTGCGAGGCGCTCCGTGCGGTCCCGAAGAGCCGCTTGGCGACCGGATAACCGATCAGCGCCGAGCTGTCGATCTCGGGCGCAAGGCGCAGCGGTTCGAGGATGCCGACGACCGTGAAGAAGCGGCCGGAGAGGTAGACCTGGGTTATCCCACCGAGTCGCTCGATGCCGAGCCGTTCGGCGGTTTTGGCGCCGAGCACGATCGCCGGGTAGCGTTCGGTCGCGGCGTCCAGGAAGCGTCCGGCGCGCAGCTCGCCGTCGAGGGTGCGGAGCAGCGAGTCCTCGCTGGCGCGCACGGCGATCCCGCCGGTGATCTCTTCGGGCACGTAGGAGCTGCGCCGCACCGTCACCCCTTCCACCTGGGTCACGGCGCTGGCCGAGTCGACCTCGCCGAGCAGTCGGATCCGCGCCGCCGCCGCGGCCGGCAACTCGGTTTCCTCGCCGAACAGCGATTCGCCGGGGCCGACCGTGAGCAGGCTCGTCCCCAGTCGCTCGATCGCTGCCAGCAGGTCGGCCTTGCTGGTTTCCGAGATCGCCAGCACCGCGACCAGGGAGGCGATCCCGATCGAGATTCCCAGCACCGAAAGCGCGGCGCGCAGCTTGCGCGTGCGCAGGCCGATCGTCGCCAGCCTGAGCGTGTCGCGGGGCAGCAGGCGGCTACGCATCGCGAGGCTCCAGGCGGCCGTCGCGGACGGCGACCCGGCGCGGCAGCGAGGCGGCGATCGCCTCGTCGTGGGTGATGATCACGAGCGTCGCGCCCGCCGCGTTCAGCTCGCGCAGCAGCTCCATCAGCTGCGCGCCGGTTCTGCTGTCGAGGTTGCCGGTCGGCTCGTCGGCGAGCACGATCGCCGGCTCGCCGATCAGCGCCCGCGCCACGGCGACCCGCTGGCGCTCGCCGCCGGAGAGCTTGGCGGCGTTGTGGCGCTCGCGGTGGGAGAGGCCGACCCGGGCGAGCGCCGCCGCGGCGCGCTCGCGGCGCTCGCCGGCCGGCACCCCGGCGTAGAGCAGACCGTCGGCGACGTTGTCGATCACCGGCGCGGCCTCGAGCAGGAAGAACTGCTGGAAGACGAACCCGATCCGCGTCGCCCGCACCGCGGCCAGCTCGTCGTCGCCGGCGGCCGAGACATCGCGGCCCTCGACCGCGACCCGCCCGCTGGTCGGACGGTCGAGGGTGCCCATCAGGTGCAGGAGCGTCGACTTGCCCGAGCCGGAGGGTCCGACGATCGCGGTCAGCTCGCCCGCCCCGACGCGCAGCGAGACGCCGCGCAGCGCCTCGACCCCGCCGGGGTAGGACTTGCGCACGTCGGTCAGCTCGAGCACCGGGCCGGCGCTCATTCGCCGGTCTCCACCCGCATGCCCGCGGCGAGGCCCTTGCCCTCGACCTCGACGTAGCCGTCGGCGGCGAGGCCCGGGGTGACCGCGATCCTCCGTCGCTGCCCGGCTTCGACCGCGATGACGGCGAAGCGCTCGCCGCCGATCGCCAGCAGCGCCGTCAGGGGCACGCTGAGCACGTCGCGGCGCACGCTCTGGGTGAAGAGCACGCTGACCGCGGCGCCGTCGAGGGCGGGGACCTTGGTCTTGCCGACGAGCGAGACGCTGACCTCGACGCCAGGTTCGGCTTCGCCACCGGCCGCTTCTTCGCTCGAGTCTTCGGTGGCGACGATCCGCCGCACCTTGCCGCGCGCTTCCTCGCCGCCGGGGAGGAGCACCCCGACCCGCTGTCCGCGGTGGGCGATCGACTGCTGGTCGGCGCTGAGTTCGACGCTGACGACGCGCTGGGTCGAGCTCGTCTTCATCACCGGCACCGAGCCCGGTTCGGACGCTTCTTCGTCGCCGTCGCTCTCGGGCCTCGCCTCACCCTTTTTCGGCGAGTCCGACGCGGGGGCATCCGACTGATCGCCGCCTCCTCCGCCCCCGGCGCCGATCGATTGCCCCAGCGTCACCTGCACGTCGGTCACCCGCCGTGGACCCGGCAGGAAGGCGACCCGGCCGAGCTCGACCGCGCCCGTCGCCTCCAGGCCGAGGTCTTCCTGCCAGGCGCTGACCGCGGCGGCGGTGGAGGAGGTGAATTCCCCGTCGACCGTGCCCGGTTCATACCCCAGCGCCGCCAGGTTCCGCTCCAGCTGGCGGACGTCGGCGCCTTCCTCGACCCCCTCGGAGAGCTCGCGGTAGGCCGGGACCTCGCCGTACATCAGCAGCACCGGCTTGCCGCCCAGCTCGTAGAGCCGCTCGCCGCGTTCGATCGTGTCACCGACCTTGGGCAGCCAGGTGACCGTCCCGGAGAGTCGGGCGAGCACGGTCGACTCGCCGGCGTAGCCGATCGTGCCGGCGGCGGTCAGCCGTTCGGCGAGCGTGCGCCGCTCGACCGTGCCGGTGCCGGTCCCGGGCAAGCCACCGGGCGGCGCGGCGCCTTCGCCAGAGCCCCCGGAGAGCGCCAGCGCCGCGCCGCCGACGGCGATCGGCAGCAGCGCAGCGACCAGCAGCGCACGCTTTCTCACGGCCCGGCTTTGAAGGCCATGCCGCCGTCCGGCAGGTTCTCCTGGCAGGCCTCCTGGGCGGCTTCGACCGCCGGCTGGTCCAGTTTCGGCCCGCCCGGACCGCCCATCTGCATCGTCACTTTTCCGCCCTTCTCGAACTGGGGGTCGGGCATGTCGACGCCGTGCTCGCGCATGCACTGGGCGAAGGCGAGCATGCTTTCCTGCATCTCTTCCTGTTGCTCGGGGCTCGGTTCGGGCGGGTGGAAGTCGACTTCGTCCTCGCAGGCTTCGATCGCCTGCTCGGTCGCCGGATCGCCGAGCCCCTTCTCGCCGTCATCCCTTCTCTCGAGGATCGCGCCTTTCCCGCCGGCCACGGGGTCGGGCGCGTCGATGCCGTGCTCACGCAGGCATTCGGCCATTTCGATCCGACCTTCTTCGAGCTCCGCCTCGCTCATCTCACCCGATCCGCCGCCGCCCGGGTCCGACCCGCCGCCACTCCCGCAGGCAACCAACCCGATCGCGCAGAGCGTCAGCGCCAGTGCAACTGCCCAGTCCCGCTTGCCCATCTTCAGCTCCTTTCGGTTGACGGCGGAGATCAAGCCGCCCGCGGCTGAGAACTGGCTGAGAGCGAGCTATGAAGTGGGTAAAGCCGCCGTCCTCCGGGTGTCCGCGGCGGCCAGCGCGACGGTCGGCAGGCGCAGTTGCAGCAGACCGCCGCCGCCCGCCGCGTTGGTGGCCGTAACGGTGCCGCGGTGGCGCTCGGCGACCTGGCGGACGATCGCCAGGCCGAGGCCCGAGCCAGGGAGACCGCGCGCCGAGGGGGCGCGGTAGAAGCGGTCGAAGACGTGGTCGAGGTCGGGCTCGGCGAATCCCGGGCCGTGGTCGCGGATCGCGAGCAGGCCGTCGGCGAGCGTCACCTCGACCGGGTCGTCGGGCGCGCTCCACTTGGCGGCGTTGTCGAGCAGGTTGGCGACGGCGCGCTCGAGCCGCGGCGGCGAGCCCCAGACGGTGCACGGTTCGAGCACGGCGACGAAGCGGTGCCCGGGCGCGTGCCGTTCGGCCCGTTCGATCGCCGCCGCGACCAGGTCGTCGAGCCGCACGTCCTCCTCGACCGGCGCCTGCTCCTCTTCGCGGGCGAGGTCGATCAGGTCGCCGACCAGGGCGGTCAGCTCCTCCAGCTGGGCGACGACGTCGGCGAGCAGGCGTTCGCGCTCGGCCGGGTCGAGGCGCTCGGCGTCGGCGAGGACCTCGACGTTGGTGCGCAGGCTGGTCAGCGGCGTGCGCAGCTCGTGCGAGGCGTCGGCGACGAGCTGGCGCTGGGCGCCGAGCGAGCGCTCCAGGGCGGCCAGCATCGTGTTGAAGCTGATCGCCAGGCGGGCGAGCTCGTCGCGGCCGGCGCCGGCGTCTATCCGGCGGCTCAGGTCGCGAGTCGTGGCGACGTGCTCGGCTGCCTCGCTCAGCCGCTGCACGGGCCCGAGCGCGGTGCGGCCGACCAGCAGGCCGAGGCCGACGCCGAGTCCGATCCCGCCGACGCTGACCAGGACGAGGATCAGGGCGAGCCGGTCGAGGGTGCTGTCGACTCCCTCCAGCGAGCGCACCGCCTGCACGGCGCGGTCCTCGCCGACCTTGCGGGTGAAGATCCGCGCGTGCACCCCGTTGACGGTCGCGTCGGTGAAGAAGGGCCCGGCATCGCCGCGGGCGACGGCGATCGTCTGCGCCGTTACCGGCAGCCGCACGTCGCCGAGCGCCGGCCCCAGAACCTTGCCGTCGGCGTTGACGAACTGGGCGTAACCGCTGGTCCCGCCAAGCGCGTCGCGCGGCAGCCTCACCTCGAGTTTCCCTTTCTCGAGGCGTTTGTCGGCCACTTCCCCGAGCACGTCCGGGAGGGAGGCGCTGCCGGGGCCCACGGTCGCGGGAGCGGCACCCTTTACCCGGATCGCGAAGACGGCGCCGGAGAGCTCGCCGAGCTGATCGTCGACCTGCTCGCGCAGCTCCGCTTTGACGAAGACGTAGACGGCAACCGAGGCGAGCACGATCGCGACCGAGACGGCGATCCCGGTGGCCAGGACGATGCGCCGGCGGAAGCTCACCGCGGCTCCCGCAGCACGTAGCCGACACCGCGCACCGTGTGGATCAGCCGCGGCTCGCCCTCGCGCTCGAGCTTGCGGCGCAGGTAGCCGACGTAGACCTCCAGCGAGTTCGAGCTGGGGCCGAAGTCGTAACCCCAGACGCGCTCGAAGATCGTCGCCCGCTCGAGCACCTGGCGCGGGTTGCGCAGGAACAGCTCGAGCAGCAGGAACTCGGTCCTGGTCAGCTCGATCGGCCGCTCGCCGCGCCGCACCTCGTGGCCGGAGAGGTCGAGCGTGACGTCGGCGAAAGCGAGCGCTCCGGGCTCCTCCTCGGCCGAGCCGCCGCGGCGCAGCAGCGCCCGCAGTCGCGCCTGCAGCTCCTCCAGCGCGAACGGCTTGACCAGGTAGTCGTCGGCGCCGGCGTCGAGACCGGAGACGCGGTCGGAGACCGCGTCGCGCGCGGTCAGCATCAGCACCGGGGTGCGGTCGCCGCCGGCGCGCAGCCGCCGGCACAGCTCCAGCCCGTCCATGTCCGGCATCAGCACGTCGAGCACGATCGCGTCCGGGCGGCCTTCGCGCACCAGCCCGATTGCCGCGGCGCCACCGGGGGCTATCTGGACGTCGTAGCCGTCGAGCCGCAGCGCCCGGCGCAGGGCGTCGCGAACGGCGTGCTCGTCGTCGACGACGAGGATGCGCATCGGCGCAGCCTCACAGCCGCGCCTGAGTTTTTCCTAAGAGCGCCAGCGGAAGCCGAGCTCGTCGATCGACGGCTCGAGCGGGCTGGAGGGCAGCCCCGGCGCGGTCGCCTTGGCCGGGTCGTTGTAGCCGCCGGGGGCGACGTCGTTGGGCGTATCCGGGTGGAAGATCGAGGCGAGGTACTGGATCTGGCCGCGGCCGGGGCCGAGCTCGGTCTGGCCGCCGCCGTAGGCGCCGATCCCGCGCGCCTCGCAATAGTCGTAGGCGGCGAACAGCCGACTGATCGGGCCGAAGCGCGAGGGCTTGACGTTGACCGTCTTCGGCGGCGACCACGGCATCGCCTCGATGTCGGCGATCGAGTGGATCGGCGCGTCCCAGGTGACCCGCTCGGAGACCGGGTCGAGCAGCGGTTTGGTCTCCTCGGTGACGTCGGGATCCTCGAGCCAGGCGTCGGGGAACTTCTCGATCAGCTTCGCGTAGAGCTCCGGATCGGTGACCACGTCGACCGGGGTGCCTTTGTAGAAGCCCTTGAGGTCGAGCGAGTCGACCGCGCCGGTCTCGACCAGGGCGTCGATCAGCTCGTCGTCCCAGTCGTTGAACGGATCGAGCTTGAAGCGCAGGGTCGGGTAGATGGCGAGCCGTTCGAGCAGCGGCTCGATCGAGGACTTGGCCTCCGGGTCGAAGCCGGCCAGCCGCATCGAGCTGACGAAGTTGAGCGGGCGCGGCTCGCGACCGAGGATCGTCGCCAGGTTGGTGCCGGCCTGCCGCAGCGCCAGGTCGAGCGCCGCCGACTCGTAGGCCCAGCGGCGGTAGTCGACCGAGATATCGCGCTCGGGACCGCCGCCGGCGAAGAGGTCGACCGTGTCGAGCAGCTGCGAGAAGGAGTCGAAGGTATGCGAGCCGGCGAGGCCGTCGGGCGGCCCGGCGCTCTGCTGGGCGATGTGGTCGACCGCGTCGTAGACGACGTCTTCGCCGACGCCCTCGTGGCCGCCGCCGCTGAACGTGATCACCGTGGTCAGCCGTTCGAAGTCGCCGAGGACCAGTTCCAACCCTTCGAAGCTGCACGCCTCGATCTCGAGCGGCAGGTCGGCGATCGCGTCGTAGCTGGCCACCGGCGAAACCTAGACCATCGCCCCCACCGGCCTTGCCGCTGACGTTTGTAACCCACAGGGTTACAAACGTCATAGGAGGCTTACTTGGCGACGCGCAGCGTCTTCAGCTCGCGGTCGCTGCCGCCGCGCACGTAGCCGCCGTGGGCGACGCTCTCGCGGATGTAGTCGAGCGTCTCGGCGGTGAGCCGCTCGCCGGGCAGCACGTTGGGGATCCCGGGCGGATAGGCGGCGAGGCCCTCGGCGGCGATCCGGCCGGCGGCGGCGTCGAAGGGGATCACCTCCTGTGGGCCGAGGAAGGCCTCGCGGGGGGAGAGGACCAGCTCGCCCCAGGGTGGCGGCGGGGCGAGCTTCTCCTGCGGCTCGCCCGACTCGCCGCCGAGGTCGGCGACCGCCTCGCGCAGCGCCGCGACCAGTCGTTCGCCGGCCGGCGCGGCGGGCTCGCCGAGGCCGAAGATCGCGACGACGACGTTCTCCGAGTAGAGCTCGAGGTCGATCCCGTGCGAGTAGAAGATCGAGTGGGCGAGCTTGTACCCGGTCGAGCCGGTCTCGCGCACGTCGATCGCGAGTCGCAGCGGATCCCAGCCGGCGATCCCGGGACGGCCGACGAGGCGCTCGTCGAGCACCGCCAGGCCGGGGATTCGCGCGACCGTCTCGCGGGTTGCCGCGACCGCGGCCAGCGTCTCGCCGAGCAGCTCGCCGCCGTGCACCGCGGCCTGGCGCCGCGCCGCGTCGAGCGAGCCGGTCAGCAGGCCGCTGGGGCTGGTCGTTTCGACCAGGCTGACGCAGCGGTCGACCACCGCCGGGTCGATGCGGCCGCCGTGGCCGAGGTGGAGCATCGCCGCCTGGGTGAGGCTGCCGACGATCTTGTGGGTCGAGGAGGTGACCAGGTCGGCGCCGCAGGCGAGCGCGTCGGCCGGCAGCGCGTCGCTGAAGTGCAGGTGGGCGCCCCAGGCCTCGTCGACGACCAGCGGCACGTCGCGCGCGTGGGCGACCTCGGCGAGCCCGGCGACGTCGGCGCAGGCGCCGAAGTAGGTGGGCGAGACGACCATCGCCGCGACCGCGCCGGGCGTGGCCTCGATCGCCGCGCCCAGCGAGTCCGGGGTGAGGCCGTGGGCGATGCCGAGCTCGGGGTCGAGCTCGGGGGCGACGAAGGTCGGCCGCATGCCGCTGAGCACCAGCCCGTCGATCACCGAGGAGTGGACGTTGCGCTGCACGACCACGCGGTTGCCGCCGTGGGCAAGCGCCAGGCAGGTGCTGTGGTTGCCCTGCGAGGCGCCGTTCATCAGGAACCAGGTGCGCCGTGCTCCCCACGCCTCGGCGGCGAGGGTCTGCGCCCGCTGGAACGGCGTCGGTTCGGGGCCGATGTCGACGCCCTCGGTGACCGAGGGGACGTCGTTACGCATCCCCGCCTCGCCGACCAGCTCGCGCATCGCCGGGTCGGCGCCGGCGCCGCCCTTGTGCCCTGGCACCTGGAAGCGACCGGGCTCGCGCGCCGCGTAGGCCAGCAGGGCGTCGACGAACGGGACCGAGTCCTGACCGGGATCGGACATCCAGTCGAGTCTACGCAGCCCGACCTGCGCGTCCGCGAGACTGCTGGGGGGATGGAGCACACGAGACTCGGCTACTGGCTGGCGGAGGCCGGCGAGGTAGCGCCGGCGACCCCGCTCGGCGCCGAGGTCGAGGCCGACGTGCTCGTCGTCGGCGGTGGCTTCACCGGCCTCTGGGCCGCCTGGTACGCGAAGCAGCTCGAGCCGGCCGCGCGCGTCGTCCTGCTCGAGGCCGAGGTCTGCGGCCACGGCCCGAGCGGTCGCAACGGTGGCTTCTGCAACGCGATGTGGTTCTCGCTGGCCTCGATGCGCGACCGCTGGGGCGCCGAGCCGGCGCTCGCGGTCGCCCGCGCCGCCGACGCCGCGGTCGGTGAGATCGGCGCCTTCTGCGCCGAGCAGGTGGTCGACGCCTGGTTCCGCACCGCCGAGTACGTCCACGTCTCGACCGCGGCCGCCCACGACGGCGCCTGGTCGGCCGCCCTCGAGGCCTGTCGCGAGCTCGGCGTCGCCGAGAAGCTGGAGCCGCAGAGCGCCGAGCAGATCGCCGCCCGCTGCTTCTCGCCCGCCTTCCGCGCCGGCGTCGCCTGCCCGACCTCGGCGACGGTCCAGCCGGCGCGCCTGGCACTCGGTCTACGCGAGCGCCTGCGCGCGGTCGGGGTCGACGTCCACGAGCACTCGCCGGTCCGCTCCTTCCGCGAAGGCGGCGACGGGGTCGAGGCGCGCACCGCCGCCGGCGTCGTGCGTGCCCCGCGTGCGGTGCTCGCGATCGGCAGCGCCGCGAAGGGACGGCACGGACCGCTGCGCGGCCGCTTCTCGGTCGCCTCCTCGCACATCGTCATCACCGAGCCGGTCCCCGCGCTGCTCGAGCGGATCGGCTGGACCGGGGGCGAGTGCATCGCCGACTGCCGCGCCCTGCTCGACTACTTCCGCACGACCCCGGACGGACGCATCGCCTTCGGCTGGGGCGGCGGGCGAATCGCCATGGGGGCGCGGATCGGCGGGCGCTCCGAGCTCGACCGCGAGGTCGTCGACGCCACCCGCCACCACCTGCTCGACTACTTCCCCGGTCTCGCCGGCGTGCGCATCGCCCACGCCTGGGGCGGGCCGATCGACGCCTCGCCGTCGCACCTGCCGATGGTCGTCTCGCTGCGCGCCGGCCGCGCCTTCGCCGCCGCCGGCTACACCGGCAACGGCGTCGGTCCCTCCAACATGGTCGGCCGCAGCCTCGCCGCGCTGGCGCTCGACCGCCGCGACGAGTTCACCGCGCTGGCCTTCGTCGACCCGAAGCTGCCGCGCGTCCCCCCGGAGCCCTTCCACTGGATCGGCGGCGAGGCGATCCGGCTCGGGATCATGGCCAAGGAGGAGGCCGAGCTAGCGGGCCGCGCTCCCGGCAAGCTGGCCTCGGCCGTCGCCGGCATTCCGAAGCTGATCGGTTTTCATATCGGCCGGTAGCGCCGCCATCCGCTCGGCCCGGCGCTGCTGCCACATGACCGCGATCGCCGCGATCGAGGCGATGACGAAGAGCAGGGTGGCGATCGCGTTGACCTGGACCGGGATGCCGCGCAGGCTGACCCCGTAGACGTAGAGCGGGAAGGTCACGGTCGTCCCGGAGTTGAAGTTGGAGATCACGAAGTCGTCGATCGAGAGCGCGAAGGCGAGCATCGCCGCGGCGATCACCCCGGGAAGGATCAGCGGCAGCGTCACCAGCCGGAAGGTCTGGAAAGGCGTCGCGCCGAGATCCGCCGCCGCCTCCTCGAGCCGGCGGTCGAAGCCGATCAGGCGCGAGCGCACGACGACGACGACGAAGCTGATGCAGAACATCACGTGGGCGATCAGCAGGGTGGAGAAGCCGAGCGCGAAGTTGGCGTAGATGAACATCGAGAGCAGTGAGGCGCCGATCACCACCTCCGGCGTCGCCATCGGGATCACGATCAGCAGGTTGGCGGCCCGCCGGCCCTTGAACTGGTGGCGGACCAGGGCGATCGCCATCGCCGTCCCGATCGCCGTCGAGATCACCGTCGCCAGCGCCGCCAGCTCGATGCTGGTGAGCAGCGCTTCGTTCAGCGCTTCGATGTCGAACATCGTTTCCCAGTATTCGAGGGTGAAACCGTTGTCGAGGGCGAAGGTGAGTTTGCCTTTCGGCGTGGAGCCGAACGAGAAGATCGCGATCACGGCGATCGGGATCAGCAGGTAGGCGGTCGCCAACACCGCGTAGATCGGCAGCGCCTGGTGGCGCAGCCAGGCCCAGGCTCGCGCCCGCGCCGACATCAGCCTTTCTCCGTCTCGTCGTCGCCCATGAAGGCGCCGATCCCGGCGAAGCGGATGTAGAGCGAGACGACGATCAGGATCAGCGCCATCATCAGGAAGGAGAGCGCCGCCGCCTCCGGGTAGTTGCGCTGGTTCAGATAGAGGTTCTGAATCACGTTGCCGACCATCGCCTGCTGGGGCCCGCCGAGCAGCTGCGCGTTGATGTAGTCGCCGAAGGCGGGGATGAAGGTGAGCAGGACGCCGGCGACGATCCCCGGCATCGTCAGCGGCAGCGTCACCTTGCGGAAGGCTGCCCAGGAGGACGAGTAGAGGTCCTTGGCGGCCTCGATCAGGCGCCCGTCGAGCCGCTCGAGGCTGGCGTAGAGCGGCAGGATCATGAACGGCAGGAAGTTGTAGGTGAGTCCGGCGATCACCGCGCCAGAGGTGGCGAGGATGCGCCCGTCGCCCGGCGCCAGCGAGAGGAATTCGAGCACGTCGACGACCGGGCTGTCGTCGCTGAGGATCGTTTTCCAGGCGATCGTGCGGATCAGGTAGGTGGTGAAGAAGGGTGCGATCACCGCGAACAGCAGGAGTAGTCGGAAGCGCCCGCCGCGGAAGGCGATCGCGTAGGCGAGCGGGTAGCCGATCGCCAGCGCCAGCAGCGTCGCCGCCCCCGCGTAGTAGAAGGAACGGAGGATCTGCTCGGTGTGTCCGGAGAGCGCGTCGGGGAAGTTCGAGAAGGCCCAGTCGAAGGTGTAGCCGACGGTCAGGTTCCCTGAGCGCAGCGCCAGTTCGCCCATGAAGTACATGGGCACGACGAAGAAGAGGATGAGCCAGAGCAGGCCCGGTCCCAGGAGCCAATACGGGACCAGGCGCTGCTTCCAACTCATCTCGCTACCTCATCCTGCGAGCACTTCTGCCCACGCTTCGGAGACTTCTTCGACGTCCGGCGGCGAGTCCTGGGTCGAGCAGTTCTCCTGGAATTTCGGCGAGGGGAAGACCAGTTGGTCTTTCGCCAGCTCCGGTTTGACCAGGTCCTTGACCCCTTCCACCGGCGAGACGTAGGTGATGAATTCGGTCAGGCCGGCGGCGATCTCCGGCTGGTAGACAAAGTCCATCCAGCCGAAGGCGGCGCCCACGTTCGGCGCACCGACCGGGACCACCATGTTGTCCGACCAGAGCACGCAGCCCTGTTCGGGCATCCGCCATTCGGCGTTCGGGTTGTTGACGATCGAGGCATCGCCGGACCAGCCGATCGCGGCGACGATGTTGCCGGCGTTCAGTTCCTCGGTGTAGTCGTTGCCGGTGAAGCGGCGCAGTTGCCCTGAGTCCGCGGCACCCTTGATTTTTTCGATCGCTTTCAGCCAGTCCTCGTTGCTGGCCTCCTCTGGATCGACTCCTTCGGCCTTCATCACCAGCGGCACGGTGTCGCGCATCTCTTCGAGGAAGGTGACTTTGCCTTTGTATTTGGGGTCGAAGAGGTCGTTGACCGATTTGATCTCGGGCGCCTTCGAGGTGTCTACCCAGACCCCGGTCATCCCGCTCTGCCACGGGATCGAGAATTTCCGCCCCGGGTCGAACGACGGGTCCCTCAGGTTCGCGACCATGTTTTCGAAGACCGTAGGTATGTCTTCTGGGTCGATTTCCTGCAGGTAGCCCTGGTCGAACATCTGTTTCGCCATCCAGTCGGTGACGACGAAGATGCTGCGGCCGCCCGATTCGCCCTGTTCGAGCTGTGGCTGCATCTTGCCGAAGAACGTGTTGTTGTCGTTGACGTCTTCGATGTAGTTGACCTTCACTCCGGTCGCCTTTTCGAATTCGGCCAACGTGCCTTTGGGGCCTTCGTCGATGTAGCCGGGCCAGTTGGAGATCGTCAGCTCGCCTTCGACTTTGCCGCCTTCGGCGACCGAGACTTCGCCCGTGTTCCCGCCGCCGATCGTGTCGCCGCCGCCACAGGCCGCCAGGCCCAGCGCCAGCGCCAACGCGGCGATGATCACCGCGAGGACCGCCGTCGGTTTGCCTTGTCCGTTCCTACTCATCCCGATCACCCCTCTTCGTCGGTCACTACGTGCATGTGCTCGGGCTCCCAGCTGAGAGCAACCCGGGCTCCTCCTCCTGGCAGGTTCTGGCGCTCGGCCTCGTCGGCGTTGGGGACGAGCACGGTCATCCGCACGTCCTCGCCGAGGTCGACGACGATCTGGGTCGCCGTGCCGAGGTAGATCGAGCTCTCGACCACGCCCTCGACCTGCGGCGCGCCGTTCTGCGCCGCCGCGCCCCGCTCGGCCAACTCGATCCGCAGCTTCTCCGGCCGCACGACCGCCGCGCACCCTTCGCCGGGCATCAGCGGGCCGGTCTCGCCGGCGACCTCGGGCCCGCTGTCGAGCTTGACCAGGCCCGGTGCCGAGACGGTCCCCGGCATCAGGTTGGAGACGCCGATGAAGCCGGCGACGAAGCTCGTCGTCGGCCGCTCGTAGACCTCCTCGGGCCCGCCGATCTGCTCGACCCGGCCGCGGTTCATGATCGCGATCCGGTCGCTCATCGTCAGCGCCTCCTCCTGATCGTGGGTGACGTAGACGAAGGTGATGCCGACCTCGCGCTGGATCCGTTTCAGCTCGACCTGCAGCCCCTTGCGGAGTTTCAGGTCGAGCGCGCCGAGCGGCTCGTCGAGCAGCAGCACCTTGGGCAGGTTGACCAGCGCCCGCGCCAGCGCCACCCGCTGCTGCATCCCTCCCGAAAGCTGTGCCGGCTTGCGCCGCGCCTCCGCGGCCAGCCCGACCCGCTCGAGCTCGGCGCGGACACGCGCGGCGATCTCGTCCTTGCTGACCTTCTTGCGCTTCAGCCCGAAGGCGACGTTGTCCTCGACGCTGAGGTGGGGGAAGAGCGCGTAGCTCTGGAAGACGGTGTTGGTCGGGCGCTTGAAGGGCGGCAGCCCGGCGACGTCGGTGCCCTCGATCCGCACCTCGCCCTCGCTCGGCTGCTCGAAGCCGGCGATCATCCGCAGCGTCGTCGTCTTGCCGCAGCCGCTGGGTCCGAGCAGGGTGAAGAATTCGCCGCTGCCCAACTCGAGGCTGAGGTCGTCGACCGCCAGGAAGTCGCCGAAGCGCTTGCTGACGCCGCGAAGCTCGACGCTGGGAGTTGGTTGCTCGTTCATCGCTCTGGAGTTGGTCCTTCCGTCGTGTGGTTACCCCTGTTTGCCCTCTTTATCCGCCGGCACGACGAGCACCGGCCGCTCGCTGAGGTGCAGGAGCTTGGTCGGCGTCGAGCCGAGGATCACCCCCTTCAGGGGCGGGTCGCCGAAGCTGCCGACGACGATCATCCGCGCGTCGTGGCGCTCGGCGGCGTCGAGCAGCGCGTCGACGGCTTTCTTGGCGACCAGCTCGATCTCGACCTCGGCGCCGCGCGCGCCGGCCTGGGCCCGTGCCTGACCGGTCACCTTCTCGCCGAGTTCCTCGATCGCCTGCTCGTGGTCGGCGATCTCGCCGCCCCACATTCCCGGTGGCGCGTAGCCGAAGACGACGACCACCCCGTCGCCGAGCGGCCCGGCGAGGTCGAGCGCCGCGTTCAGCGCGACGTCGCCGCACTCCGACCCGTCGTATCCGACGACTATCCGGCTCATCAGTCAGCCACCCCCGTTGGTCCGGGAGGCGGTGCTTCGCCCTCGAGGAATCCGGCCGGCACCACCTCCGGCTTGCGCTTGAAGAAGGCCGGGAAGGCGCGCCACTGGACGAACATCAGCAGCACGCCGAGGACCAGGAAGAAGACGGCGATCAGCAGCGGCGGCCCGACCCCGAGCCAGGAGTCGCCCGATTCGGAGTTCGCCGGGTCGGAGAGTTCGATCGCGTTCTTGCCCAGCAGGTAGAAGAGGATCGCGCCGCCCAGTGCCGGTCCCAGGCCGATGAAGAAGAAGTTCTTGACGCTGCGCAGCAGCTCGCGCCGGTAGTAGACCGCGCAGGCGAAGCCGGTCAGACCGATGTAGAAGGAGATCATCAGGCCGAGCGCGGCCAGCGAGTCGAAGAGGATGTCTTCGCTGACCAGGGTCAGGCCGACGTACCAGACGATCGAGAAGGTCCCCATCAGGATCGTCGAGACGTGCGGGGTGAGGAAGCGCGGGTGGACCTTGCCGAGGCTCTTCGGCATCGCGTTGGCGCGGGCCATCGAGAGGGTCGTGCGCGCGGTCGGCAGGATCGTCGTCTGGGTCGAGGCGGCGGCCGAGGTGAGCACGGCGATGATCAGGATCTTGTCGAGCGGCGAGCCGAAGACTTCGGCGCCGAGGTGGCTGAGCACGTCTTCCGGTTCGGTGGTCAGTCCCTTGACGCCGTCGTAGGCCTGCGCGGCGACGGCGACGATCACGTAGATCCCGAGCAGGATCAGGGTGCTGACCACGCTCGCCCTGCCGGGCGCCTCGTCGGAGTTCTCGGTCTCCTCGTTGACGGTCGCGGTCGTGTCCCATCCCCAGTAGATGAAGACGGCGAGCAGCATCCCGGCCGAGATCTCGCTGGCGCTGAGCGAGAATGGGTTGAGCCAGCTGAGGCTCGGGTCGATCGCGTTGGGGCCGGCGTCGCCGGAGTAGACCTTGATCAAGGCGACGACCGCGAACAGCGCCAGGGTGACGATCTCGGCGGCGAGCAGCCCGACCTGGGTGCGCGCCGAGAGCTCGATCCCGATCACGACGATCGCGGTCATGACCACGATCCAGAGCACGCCGACCGCGGTCACCGCCGCGGTCGATTCGACCGCGGCGTCCCAGCTGAACAGCTCGAAGGTGTAGAGGCCGGCGATCTGGGCGAGGTTCGCCATCACGATGATGTCGGCGACGACGATCGTCCAGCCGGCGATCCAACCGAGCTGCGGGCCCATCGCCTTGGTCACCCAGGAGAAGCTGGTGCCGCAGTCCGGGTCGGCTTTGTTCATGTAGTAGTAGCCGGCCGCGACCAGGAACATCGGCACGAAACTGATGATCAGGATCGCCGGCGACTGCAGGGCGACCGCGGCGGCGACGAAGCCGAGCGTGGCGGCGAGGCTGTAACCCGGGGCGGTCGAGGCGACGCCGATGACGACGCTGGAGACGAAGCCGATCGCGTTCTTCTTCAGCCCCTTCTCGCCGACTTCCGGGCCCGTGCTGGGAGCGGCTCGGGTTGCCCCGGGGGGTGGAACTGCCGAGCTCTCCATCCGTTGCCCCTCCTTCTCCCCGTCCGTGCCGAAGCGAACGGCGTCTTTGGCCGACCGTAAGCCCCGGCGGACACCGGCGCAAGTGGCGAATGTCCCAAAAGCACAGGCACCACTTGTACCAAGCGTACAAGTGGTGCGCTCTTGCTTGACCCATTGACCACTTGCGTCTGTGGGGTACTGGGGCTAGCGTTGTCCATAACGTCGTAGCCCGAGAGGAGAGTCGTATGGCCACCGCGCCGCAGTCCGTCGACACCGAGCTCCAGCAGTTGGCGAGGCGCCACCTCTGGATGCATTTCTCACGGATGGGCGGCTACGACGCTGAGCACCAGATCCCGATCATCACCCGCGCCGAGGGCTGCTACGTCTTCGACGAGCAGGGCAACCGCTACCTCGACGGCCTCTCCGGCCTGTTCTGCGTCAACGCCGGCCACGGCCGCACCGAGTACGGCGAGGCGGCGGCGCGCCAGGTCGAAGAGCTCGACTTCTACACGCTGTGGAGCTACGCCCACCCGCGGGCGATCGAGCTGGCGGCGCGGATCGCCGCGCTCGCCCCCGGCGACCTCAACCGCGTCTTCTTCACCAACGGCGGCTCGGAGGCGGTCGAGTCGGCGATCAAGCTGGCGCGCAACTACCACCGCATGCACGGCAAAGGGCAGAAGCACAAGCTGATCGCCCGCGAGGTCGCCTACCACGGGACCACGATGGGGGCGCTCTCGGCGACCGGGATCACCGAGCTGCGCACCCAGTTCGAACCGATGACCCCGGGGGCCTGCCACGTCCCCAACACCAACGTCTACCGCTGGCCCGAGGAGCGCGAGCCGACCTGGGCCGCCGACGCGATCGAGGAGCGGATCGTCTTCGAGGGGCCCGAGTCGGTCGCCGCGGTGATCCTCGAGCCGGTCCAGAACGCCGGCGGCTGCTTCGTGCCGCCGGACGGCTACTTCCAGCAGGTGCGCGAGATCTGCGACCGCTACGACGTGCTGATGATCTCCGACGAGGTGATCTGCGCCTGGGGCAGGCTCGGCCACTACTTCGGCTGCGAACGCTTCGGCTACCAGCCGGACATCGTCACCGTCGCCAAGGCGCTCACCTCGGCCTACGCGCCGATGGGAGCGGTGCTCGCCTCCGACGCCGTCGCGGCGCCGTTCATGGAGGGGACCGCCTCCTTCTCGCACGGCTTCACCTTCGCCGGTCACCCGCTCGCCTCGGCGATCGCGATGGCCAACCTCGACGTCTTCGAGCGTGAGGACCTCTGCGGGCACGTGCTCGCCAAAGAGGGCGAGTTCCGCTCGATGCTGGAGACGCTGCACGACCTGCCGATCGTCGGCGACGTGCGCGGCGCCGGCTTCTTCCAGGCGATCGAGCTGGTCAAGGACAAGGAGACGAAGGAGAGCTTCGACGACGACGAGGCCGAGTACCTGCTGCGCGGCTTCCTCTCCGGCGAGCTCTACAGGCGCGGGCTGATCTGCCGCGCCGACGACCGCGGCGACCCGGTGATCCAGCTGGCGCCGCCGCTGATCTCCGACACCGAGCAGTTCGAAGAGATCCACGACGTCCTGCGCGCGGTGCTGACCGAGGCGTGGGACCAGATGGCCGGCTAGGAGCCGCGTGCTCACCGTCCAGAGCCTGCTTGACGAGCTCGACCTCGAGCTGGCGGCCGGCGGCAAGGCGGTTGCGGCACCGGTGCGCTGGGTGCACATCTCCGAGCTCGCCGACCCGACGCCGTGGCTCTCGGGCGGCGAGCTGATGCTGACCACCGGCATCCCGCTCGACAGCGCCGCCAAGCAGCGCTCGTTCGTGCGGCTGCTCGCCGACCGCAATCTCGCCGGGCTCGGCTTCGGCACCGGCTTCAGCCACGACAGCCTGCCCAAGGCACTCGTCGACGAGGCCGAGAAACGCGAGTTCCCGCTCTTCGAGGTGCCCTACTCGGTGCCGTTCATCGCGATCACCGAGAAAGCCTTCGCGCGGCTCGTCAACGAGCAGTACGAGGTGCTGCAGCGCGGCATCGCCGTGCAGCGGCGGCTCGAGCGGCTGGTCCTCGAGGAGCGCGGCCTGGAGGAAATCGCCGCGACGATCGCCTCCGCGGTGGGCGGCACCGTGGCGATCCTCGATGGCCGCGGCGAGCGCCTCGCCGGGCGCGGTTTCCGCCGCCAGCTCTCCGCCGACGCGATCGGCGGCATCCGCAAGGAGGCGCTCGGCCACGCCGGCGACGGCCACCCGTTCGTGCCCTCGCACCCCTCGGTCGCCGGCCGGGCGCTCGCCCACCCGGTGATCTCGCCCGGCGGCGGGCCGCCGCAGGCCTGGGTGGTGATCGTCCGCGATTCCGGCGGGCTCGGCGACTTCGAGCGGTTGATCCTCCAGCAGGCGGTGGCGGTGGTGGCGCTCGAGCTGATGCGCCGCCGCGTCGCCCGCGAGACCGAGCGCCGGCTCGCCGGCGACGTGCTCGCCGGGGCGCTGGGCGGCCGTATGGAGCCGACCGAGCTGCGCCGCCGCCTCGAGCCGTTCGGGATCGGCGACGAGGCCGCGGTCCTGGTCTTCGACCTCGAGCATCCTGCCACCGCCGTCTCCGCCCTCGAACGGGCGCTGGCCGCCGACGCCTGCCCGGCCGTGGTCGCGCCGCACGCGGTCGGCAGCCGCGAGCTGCTCTGCGCCGTCGTCGACGCCGCCGACCGCGACCCGATCGACGTCGCCGCCGACGCGCGCCGCGCGCTCAGCCCCGAACGCGGCGCCGTGCGCGCCGCCGCCAGCCGCCCCGCTCCTCCGGAGAGCCTGCGCCACTCCTTCCACGAAGCCCGCTGCGCGCTCGAGGCGACCGCCTTCGACAACGGCAACGCCCCCGAGGTCGCCTCCTGGCGCGATCTCGGCGCCTTCACCCTGCTGCTCTCGATCCAGGACGACGAGGCGCTGCGGCTCTACTGCGACAGCGTGCTCGGCCCGATCGAGGACGGCGACGCAGAGTACGGCGGCGAGCTGCTGCGCTCGCTGGAGGCGTTCATCGAGCAGAACGGCCAGTGGGAGCGCGCCGCGCGCGAGGTCTACTGCCACCGTCACACGCTGCGTTACCGGATGCGCAAGGTCGAAGAGCTGACCGGCCGCGATCTCTCGCGCGCCCACGACCGAATCGAGTTCTGGCTTGCCCTGCGAGCGAGGGAGTTGGTGACGTGAAGATCGGAGTGCCGACCGAGATCAAGGCCGACGAGTACCGGGTCGCGGTGACCCCGGCCGGGGTGCGGGAAATGTCAGAGCACGGCCACGAGGTGTTGGTCCAGGCCGGCGCCGGCGAGGGCAGCGCGATCCTCGACGAGGAGTACTCGGCGCAGGGGGCGACGATCGTCCCCGACGCCGCCGCGGTCTTCGAGGCGGCCGAGATGATCCTCCACGTCAAGGAGCTGCAGGCGAGCGAGATCGAGATGCTGCGCCCGGGGCAGCTGCTCTTCACCTACCTGCACCTCGCGCCGGATCCCGAGCAGACCCGCGGGCTGCGCGAGGCCGGCGTCACCGCGATCGCCTACGAGACCGTCGAGGACGCCCACGGGCGGCTGCCGCTGCTGGCTCCGATGAGCGAGATCGCCGGCAAGATCGCCACCCAGGCCGGCGCCTTCATGCTCGAGAAGCCGCTCGGCGGGCGCGGCATCCTGCTCGGCGGCGTGCCCGGCGTCGCCGCCGCCAACGTGATGGTGATCGGCGGCGGCGTGGTCGGCATGAACGCCGCCTTCATCGCGATCGGGATGGAATCCGACGTCTTCGTCTTCGACCGCTCGATCGACCGCCTGCGTGAGCTCGAAGTCGCCTTCGGGGGCCGCTGCTCGACTGTCTACTCGACCACGCTCGCGGTCGAGGAGATGCTGCCGCGCGCCGACCTGGTGATCGGCGCGGTGCTGGTCCACGGCGCGCGCGCTCCTTATGTGGTGCGCCGCGACCAGCTGGCGCTGATGAAGCCCGGCGCGGTGCTGGTCGACGTGGCGATCGACCAGGGCGGCTGCTTCGAGACCTCGCGGCCGACCACCCACCGCGACCCCACCTTCGAGGTCGACGGGATCACCCACTACTGCGTCGCCAACATGCCCGGCGCGGTCCCGATCACCTCGACCCACGCGCTGACCAACGCGACGTTGCCGTACGCGATCGCGCTCGCCGACCTCGGCGTCGCCGGGGCGATCCGGCGCGACCCCGGCCTGCGGCCAGGGGTCAACGTCGCCGCCGGCCAGGTGACGCATCCGGCCGTCGCGGAGGGGGTAGGCATGGACTACGTACCCGTCGAGGAGGCACTCGGCCTCGACCAGAAAATCCCTGGAGGAGTCGAATGAGCAGCTACGCGGTTGTCAACCCAGCCACCGGCGAGACGGTCAAGGAGTACCCGGAGATCAGCGACGAGGAGCTGCTCGCCGCGATCGACCGCGCCGACGAGGCGCGTCGCAGGTGGTCGTCGTCCTCCACCGTCGCGGAGCGCGCGGCGCTGATCCGCAAGGTCGGCGAGCTCCACGGCGAGCGTCGCCAGCAGCTCGCCGAGATCATCGTCCGCGAGATGGGCAAGCCGATCGAGCAGGCGCTGATGGAGGTCGACTTCGCAGCCGAAATCTACGGCTACTACGCCGACAACGCCGAGGCGCTGATGGCCGACGAGCCGATCGAGCTACTCGGCGGCGAGGGGACCGCGGTGGTCCGCCGCAGCGCCTTCGGGGTGCTGCTCGGGATCATGCCCTGGAATTTCCCCTACTACCAGGTGGCCCGCTTCGCCGGCCCGAACCTGATCATCGGCAACCCGATCCTGCTCAAGCACGCGCCGCAGTGCCCGGAATCGGCCGAGGCGATGGCGCAGATGTACAAGGACGCCGGCTTCCCGTCGGGTGCCTACGAGAACGTCTACGCCACCAACGAGCAGGTCGAGTGGGTGATCGCCGACCCGCGCGTGCACGGCGTCTCCGTGACCGGCTCCGAGCGCGCCGGCGCCGCCGTCGCCGAGATCGCCGGGCGCAACCTGAAGAAGGTCGTGCTCGAGCTCGGCGGCTCGGACCCGTTCATCGTGCTCGGCACCGACGACCTCGATGCCACCGTGCAGGCGGCGGCGGAAGCGCGGCTCGACAACACCGGCCAGTCCTGCAACGCCGCCAAGCGCTTCATCGTCGTCGAGGACTACTACGACGAGTTCGTCGAGAAGTTCGCCGCGGCGCTGGGCGAGGCGAAGCCCGGCGATCCGACCGCCGAGGACACCGCCGTCGGTCCGCTCTCCTCGCAGCTGGCGGCCGACCGGCTCGAGGAGCAGGTCAAGCGGGCGATCGAGAACGGGGCGGAGGTGGTCGTCGGCGGCAAGCGCGAGGGCAACTTCTTCGAACCGACGCTGCTCACCGGGATCGAGCCGGGCGACGAGGCCTCCCAGGAAGAGTTCTTCGGCCCGGTCGCCCAGGTCTACCGGGTCGGCTCCGAGGAGGAGGCGGTCAAGCTGGCCAACCTGACCCCGTTCGGGCTCGGCTCCTACGTGATGAGCACCGACGCGGAGCAGGCCGAGCGGGTCGCCGACAAGATCGAAGCCGGGATGGTCTACGTCAACCTGGTCGGGGCCGACAGCCCCGAGCTGCCGTTCGGCGGCTTCAAGCGCTCCGGCTTCGGCCGTGAGCTCGGCCGCCTCGGCGCCGACGAGTTCGTCAACAAGAAGCTGATTCGCAGCGCCTGACCCGGATACGATTCGCTGCTCGTGAGCCGACGCACTACGGGGGTCCTCGCTGTCTTGGTGCTGGTCGCTGCCGTCTGGGCGGCCGGCGCGCTGGCGGCTGCCGAGCAGCAGCCAGAGGATCCGCGCTGCCGGGGACGGCTGGCGAAGATCGTCGGCACCGACGGTGACGACGTCCTGCACGGCACCTCGGGTCGCGACGTGATCTGGGGGGGCAAGGGCGACGACACGATCTACGGCAGCCTCGGCAACGACCTGCTCTGTGGCGGGCCCGGCGCCGACTTGGTGCACGGCGGCCGTGGCAACGACGACGCCGACGGCGGCGCCGGCGACTACGACCGCGTGATCGGCGACCTCGGCGACGACCACGTGCTGGGCGGTGCCGGCTCCCACGACGAGGCCGCCGGCAGCCTCGGGATCGACATCGTCAACGGCGGTCCCGGCAACTTCGACCTGGTCCGCGGCGACTACGGCTGGGACCGGATGAGCGGTGGCGCCGGCCGCGGCGACATCGCCTCGTTCGCCACCGCCGTCGCCGGCGGCAAGGGCAGCGGCGTCTGGGTCTCGCTGAAGAAGCACCGCGCCTACGGCGACGGCCACGACAAGTTGTTCTCCTTCGAGGACCTCGAAGGCTCCGCCTTCCGCGACACGCTGATCGGCGACAAGGGCAACAACCTGATCGACGGCGGCCCCGGCGACGACAAGATCTTCGGCGCCGGCGGCGTCGACACGATCGCCGGCGGCCAGGGCAAGGACGGCTGCAGCGGCGCCAAGGGGCGGCTCACCTCCTGCGGCAGGGAACGGGCGCCAAAGGCGTCGGCGTACGTGCAGCTGAACCCGCTGGCGCGCGGCGGCGCCGGCCTGCAGGTGGTCGGCGGCGGCGGTCCCGACGATTTCGTCGTCGCCTGGGACGAAGCGAGCGAGACCTTCTCGGTGACCGCCAGGAAGCCGCTGGCGATCGGCCCGGGCTGCTCGCGCCCGGTCGGCGTCGCCAACCAGGTCTCCTGCCCGGCGAAAGGGCCCGGCCTGTGGCTGATGGCCGACCTCGGTCCCGGCGACGACAGCCTGCGGGTGAGCGGCTCGCTGAAAGCGGTCGGCAGCGCCCGCTTCGCGGGCGGCTACGGCAACGACGAGATCCATGGGGGCCCGGAGGACAACCTGATCGAGTCCGGTCCCGGCGCCGACAAGCTCTACGGCGGCGCCGGCGCCGACGGCCTGATCGGCGGCCTGCCCGGGCCGACCTATCTATATGGGGAAGGGAACGGCGACCTGCTGGCAGCCGGCGGCGGCTGCGCCGGCGGCGCGATCGTCGGCGGTCCCGGCCGCGACGACGCCTCCTTCGCCGAGACCCAGGCCCACCCCGGCCTGCTGATCGTCTCCTTCCCCCGTCGGGCCGCCTGGATCGACGTGGTCAGGGGTTGCGACAAAGTCCGCCTCTCGCCGACCAACGAGGACATGGAGGGCTCCTTCGACAACGACGTCCTGATCGGCGACGGCCGCGCCAACGCGATGCTCGGCCAGCCGGGTCACGATCGCTTCTACGGCAACGGCGGCGACGACGTGATCGACGCCCGCGACGGCGTCCGCGACTTCTCGATGCAGTGCGGCCGCGGCCGTCCCCCGGTCTCGAAAGGAAAAGGCAGGGGCTTCACCAAAGCCACCGGCACCCCCGCCGGCCGCGCCCTGCTCGACTCCTTCGACCCGCCCCCCTTCAACTGCACGATCGCCAAATTCGGCACCCCCGTGCCCGGCCTCAACGGTTAGTGCCCGGCCGCTAGGCTAGATCCATGGCGCCGAAGACCGCGAAAGGAGACGAGGCGGCCGCGATCGCGGCGGCGCTCGCGCGGTTCGAGGCGGAGTTCGCGACCGCGGCCGGCAGCGCGCCGCCGGCGGTCAGCCCCTGGCAGCGCGCCGCGCTGCTCGAGGGAGTGGGGGCCAAGGAGGCGGTCCAGGAGTCGAAAGGAAAGGGAGCGACATGGCTGTCGTGAAGATCATCGAGCTGGTCGGCAGCTCGAAGACGTCTACCGACGACGCGGCGAAACAGGCGCTGAGTCAGGCCGAGGGATCGATCCGCAACATCCGTGCCGTCGACATCGTCTCGACCGGGATCCGGGGCGAGAACCTCGACGAGTATCGGGCCCACGTGCGGGTCGCCTTCCTGATCGAGGGAACGGAGATCGATTGATGGACGAGGCAACTGGCGAGCCCCGCGAGGTCTCGCGCGAGGAAGCGCAGAAGCTGGTCGAGGACGGCGCGCAGCTGATCGACGTGCGCGCCGATCACGAGTGGGAGGTCGGCAGGATCGCCGGCGCCACCCACCTGCCGCTGGACCAGCTGGCCGAGCGCGCCGGGGAGATCGACAAGGATCGCCCGGTCGTCGTCTACTGCCGTGGCGGCAACCGCTCCTCGATGGCGACCGCCGCTCTTGCGGAGGCGGGCTACGACGCGGTGAAGCTCAGCGAGGGCATCGTCGGCTGGGACGACGCGGACCTGCCGGTCGAGCCGCCGGACGGCTACGTCGCCGAGTCGGGCGAGGCCGCGGCGGTGCTGCAGGCGCGCAAGCGGGCCGGCTGAGCGGCCGGCAAGCGGTCAAGAATCTGAAGTCCAAACCGGCTACAGGTTCCCGACACGGCCGCAAATTGCCTGCTCAGAGCTAAATACCCTAATCCCGGTCAGGTTTTGCTATTTTCCTCCCCATGGAGGTAGTAGTCGCCGAGAACAAGGAGCAGCGCGGCAAGGGCCGCGTCGGCACCGTCGAGAACCCCGAGACCTACGTCAACGTCCCGGGGCACATCATCCCGATCATCGAGCGCGAGTTCGACGACTTCGACAACGAAGCGGAGTCGTTCCTCGCCGGCGAGATGGAGGAGCCGGAGTTCATCGGCTTCCGCCTCAAACAGGGCGTCTACGGGCAGCGCCAGCCCGACGTCCAGATGGTCCGCGTCAAGCTTCCCTTCGGCGGCGTCACGCCGGAGCAGATGGACGCCTTCGCCGACGTGGTCGAAAAGTACGCGCCGCTCGACAAGGGCCACATCACGACCCGCCAGAACATCCAGATCCACCACGTGCCGCTGCGCGACATGGAGGCGCTGATCCGCGAAATCTCCGCGGTCGGCCTCTCCTCACGCGAGGGCTGCGGCAACACCGTCCGCAACGTCACCGGCGACCCCTGGGCCGGCGTCGCCGAGGACGAGATCTTCGACCCGACCCCCTACGTCGGCGCCTACGTCCGCTACTTCGTCCGCCACCCGACGACGCAGCTGATGCCGCGCAAGATCAAGACCGCCTTCACCGGCTCCGACGAGGACCGGGCGATCACCGGCATCCACGACATCGCCTTCATCTCGCGCGAAAAGGACGGCGTCAAGGGCTTCGAGGTCCGGGTCGGCGGGGGCACCTCGATCATGGCCCGCGTCGCGCCGACGCTCTACGAGTTCGTCGAGGCCGACAACGGCGACTACATGAAGGTCTCCGAGGCCGTCTTCCGGATCTTCGACCGCCAGGACTGGCTGCGCGTCAACCGCGCCCGCGCCCGCATCAAGGTGCTGGTCGACAAGATCGGCATGGACGCCTTCCGCGACCTCGTCGACCAGGAGCTCGAAGGCGAGTGGGTCGGCGAAAGGGAATTCGACGCCGACCTGGTCAGCCGCCTGCGCTTCGACGACGACGAGGCCGCCAACGCGCCGAAGCCGCCGCCGCAGGCCGCTTCGCCGAACGGCGACCGCACCGAGTTCGAGCGCTTCCTCGAGGCCAACGTCCAGGCGCAGCGCCAGGAGGGCTTCTCCTCGGTCGAGGTGAAGATCACCCGCGGCGACCTGACCCCGGAGCAGTTCCGCGGCCTCGGTCAGATCATGCGCGAGTACACCGGCGGCTACGCCCGCAGCACGGTCCAGCAGAACCTGGTCCTGCGCTGGGTCCGCGACGAGGCGCTCTACGACGTCTGGCAGCGGCTCGAGGCGCTCGACCTCGGCGAGGCCGGCCCGCGGCAGATCACCGACGTGGTCAGCTGCCCCGGCACCGACAGCTGCAAACTCGGCATCACCGCCTCGATGGGCCTCAACCGGGCGATCAAGCAGCGGGTCGAGGAGATGCAGATCGAGGACGAGCTGACGAAGCGGATCCACGTCAAAATGAGCGGCTGCCCGAACGGCTGCAGCCAGCACCACATCGCCAACATCGGCTTCTACGGCGCTTCGCTGAAAGTCGGCGAGCGCCAGGTGCCCGCCTACATCCCGCACATCGGCGGCAACTTCGAGGGCGGTGAGGTGATCTTCGGCACGCGGCTGAAATCGCGCCTGCCCGCCAAGCGGGTCCCCGAGGCGGTCGAGCGCTGGGTGCGCCTCTACGAGGCCGACCGCAACGACGGCGAGGAGTTCAACGCCTTCGCCGAGCGCAGCGGCGCCGAGCCCTTCGAAGCGGCGGTCAAGGACCTGACCCTGCCGGTCGAGTTCAGCCTCGAGACGATGCAGCAGTTCATCGACTGGAACCGCTCCAGCCCCTACAAAGTCGAGCGCGGCGAGGGGGAGTGCGCGATCTAGCTGTCGCGCCGCGAGCGATGAAGCCACCGCCGATCACTCTCTCCGGAACGGTGCCCACAGTCACCGACCTCGACCACGAGGCGATCGCCGCTGAACTCGAGGACCGCACCGCCCAGCAGGCCCTCGAGTGGATGTTCGAGAGCTTCGGGTCAGACCACTACATCGCCTGCTCGTTCCAGAAAACCAGCTCGGTGACCGCTCACATGGCGAGCGTCGTCAACCCCGAGGCGCGCTTCTTCTACCTCGACACCGAAGTCCTCTTCGAGGAGAGCTACGAGACCCGCGACCGGCTGGCCGAGGCGCTCGGCATCGAGTTCGATCGCTACCACGACCTGACGATGGCCGAACAGGCCGAGCAGTACGGCGACGAGCTGTGGAAGCGCGACCCCGACTCCTGCTGCGGTTTGCGCAAGGTCGACCCGATGCGGAGGGCGCTCTCTTCCGTAGACTGCTGGGTCGCCGGCGTCCGTCGCGGCGACTCCAGTGCCCGTTCCAAGACGCCGAAGTTCGGCTGGGACAAAAAGTTCAACCTCTGGAAGCTGAATCCGCTCGCCGACTGGACCGAGCGGGACGTCTGGAACTACATCCGTGAGCACCACCTCCCGTACAACCCTCTCCACGACTACGGCTACCCGTCGATCGGCTGCACCCACTGCACGCAGCCTGTCGGGCCGGGCGGCTCCTCGCGGGACGGCCGCTGGGTCGGCACCGGCAAGACGGAGTGCGGCATCAACTAGCGCGCCGTCGGCGCCCGGGTTGAGGTCCATAGGGTGATGGAGGAGGTCACCAAAGCGCGGCCGTCGAGCGCCGTCGAGCTCACCGATCTCGACACGCTCGAAGCCGAGTCGATCCACATCATCCGCGAGGTCGTCGCCGAGTTCGAGAACCCGGTGATGCTCTTCTCCGGCGGCAAGGACTCGGTGCTGATGCTGCACCTGGCGCGCAAGGCGTTCGCGCCGGCGCCGGTGCCGTTCCCGATCATGCACGTCGACACCGGGCACAACTTCCCCGAGGTGATCGAGTTCCGCGACCGGGTCGCCAGCGAGCACGGCCTGCGGCTCGAGGTCGCCTCCGTGCAGGAGCTGATCGACGCCGGCCGGATCCAGGTCGGCCACGAACTGGAAAGCCGCAACCGCCACCAGACCGTCGCCCTGCTGGAAGGAATCCAGAACGGTGGCTACGACGCTGTCTTCGGCGGCGGCCGCCGCGACGAGGAGAAGGCGCGGGCGAAGGAGCGGGTCTTCTCCTTCCGCGACAAATTCGGCCAGTGGGACCCGAAGAACCAGCGGCCCGAGCTCTGGAACCTCTTCAACGGCCGCCACCGCAAGGGCGAGCACATCCGCGTCTTCCCGATCTCCGACTGGACCGAGCTCGACGTCTGGCGCTACCTCGCCCGCGAGCAGGTCGACCTGCCCTCGATCTACTTCGCCCACGAGCGCGAGGTCGTCGACTTCGAGGGGCTGCTGATGGCCGTCAACGAGTTCTTCCCGCTGCCCGAGGGGGCCCAGGTCGAGCGGCTGATGGTCCGTTACCGGACTGTCGGCGACGCGACCGGCACCGGCGCCGTGCGCTCGGAAGCGACCCACTACGAGGCCGTGATCGAGGAGACCGCGGCGACCCGGATCACCGAGCGCGGCGCGACCCGCGGCGACGACCGCTTCTCCGAAGCGGCGATGGAGGATCGCAAGAAGGAAGGCTACTTCTAGTGCCGTCCGAGCTGCTGCGCATCGCCACCGCCGGTTCGGTCGACGACGGCAAGTCGACCCTGATCGGCCGCCTCCTGCACGACACCAAATCAATCTTCGAGGACCAGCTCGAGTCGATCGAGCTGACCTCGCAGAAACGCGGCAACGAGCAGACCGACCTGGCCCTGCTGACCGACGGGCTGCGCGCCGAGCGAGAGCAGGGAATCACGATCGACGTCGCCCACCGCTACTTCGCGACGCCGAAGCGCAAGTTCGTGATCGCCGACACGCCCGGCCACATCCAGTACACGCGCAACATGGTCACCGGCGCCTCGAACGCAAACCTGGCGCTGCTGCTCGTCGATGCCCGCAAAGGCGTGCTCGAACAGACCCGTCGCCACGCGCTGCTCTCCTCGCTCTTGCGCGTTCCCCACCTGGTCCTCTGCGTCAACAAAATGGACCTGGTCGACTACGACGAGGCGGTCTACGACGAGATCCGCGACGAGTTCAAATCCTTCGCCGCGAAGCTCGAGATCACCGACCTCGGCTTTGTGCCGATCTCGGCCCTGGAGGGCGACAACGTCGTCGACCGCTCGCTCAACATGCCGTGGTTCGACGGGCAGCCACTGCTCGGCCACCTCGAGGACGTCCACATCGCCTCCGACCGCAACCTGGTCGACAACCGCTTCCCCGTCCAGTACGTGATCCGGCCGCAGACCGAGGAGCACCGCGACTACCGCGGCTTCGCCGGCTCGGTGGTCGGCGGCATCTTCAAGCAGGGCGACGAAGTGATGGTCCTGCCCTCGCGGCGCACCTCGACGATCGCCCAGATCGATACCCCCGACGGCGCCGTCGCCCAGGCCTTCCCGCCGATGGCGGTGACGATGCTGCTCGAGGACGAGCTCGACGTCTCGCGCGGCGACATGATCTGCCGCCCGACCAACCAGCCGACCGCCAACCGCAGCTTCGAGGCGATGATCTGCTGGTTCGACGAGACGACCAGCCTGCGCACCGGCATCCCCTACCAGCTCAAGCACACGAGCAAGTGGGTCGCCGCCGAGGTCGAAGAGCTGCGCTACCAGCTCGACGTCGACACCCTGCACCGCGACCTCGAGGCGGAGACGCTTGAGGTCAACGACATCGGCCGGATCCGCGTCCACACCACCTCGCCGCTCTTCTTCGACGAGTACCGGCTGAACCGCAACACCGGCAGCTTCATCCTCGTTGATCCCGCAACCGACCTGACCGTGGCCGCCGGGATGATCATCGGCACTGGCGAGGCGGTGACGGGCTCGCACTCGATCGTCGCCGAGAACATCACCTTCCACCCCTCGAAGCTCTCCCGCGAGGAGCGCTGGGGCACGCTCGACACCGGCGGCGCGACGATCTGGATGACCGGCCTCTCGGGCTCGGGCAAGTCGACGATCGCGACCGCGGTCGAGCACAGCCTCGTCTCCAGCGGCCGCTTCGCCTACATGCTCGACGGCGACAACCTGCGCCACGGCCTCAACGCCGACCTCGGCTTCAGCGAGGAGGACCGGGCCGAGAACGTGCGCCGGGTCGGTGAGGTCGCCCGCATCCTCGCCGAGTCGGGGACCGTCTCGATCGTCTCCCTGGTCAGCCCCTACGCCGCTGAGCGCGACAAGGTGCGTGCCGCCCACGAGGAGGCCGGCATCCCCTTCTTCGAGGTCTTCGTCGACACCCCGCTGGAGGAGTGCGAAAAGCGCGACCCCAAGGGCCTCTACGCGAAGGCCCGGGCCGGCGAGATCACCAACCTGACCGGCGTCGGCGCGCCCTACGAGGCACCGGCCAGCCCGAACCTGGTCACCGACCCAGACCTGGAGACCGCGGTTCGCCAGGTTTTGGGGTTGCTGGGCTAGTCCCCGGCTGCGCTCGGTCCGTGACTTGTGGGCGCTATAGCGCCCACAATCCACCGCGGGCGCTAGCGCCGCGGCTCGCGGACGATCACGGTGCGGCCGTCGCTGAGTTCGTAGACGGTGCCGATCGCCTCGCCGCGGCCGACGACCTTCTCGCCGGGCTTGACCTCGACCTCTTTGACCTCGTCGTCCTTGCCGGCGACGACTTTGTCGGACTCGGACTGCTGTTTGGCCTTGCCGGTGATCGCCTCGGTCAGGTTGAGCGAGGAGAGGGCGGCGAGCAGGAAGGCGACCGAGAGGACGATGCCGAGGTCGAAGAGGTTGACCAGGCCGTCGAGCGGGTCGCCGGCGCGATCGTCGCGGCTGCGCGCGCGGGCGCTCACCTTCACGGCGCAACCGCCAGGTGGCTGTGGGGGACCGGGGCCTCGCCGGCCGGGCTGGTGAGGCGGGCGGCGACGTACTCGACGTCGGAGTAGTCCTGGGCGTAGAGGCGGTCGCGGACCAGCGAGATGCCGAAGGCGAAGGCGCCGATCAGCAGGCCGGCGACGGTGACGCTGAAGGCGACCCGGAGGTTGTCGCTGAGCGTCGCCACGTCGCCGTCGGCGAGGCCGGCGAGGGCCGGTGAGAGCGGGATCAGCGTGCCCATCAGGCCGAGTGCCGGGCCCATGCGGACGAGGATGCGGGTGCGCTCGAGCTTGCGCAGCGAGCGGTAGTCGTACTCGGCCAGCCGCTTGGCGATCCGCGCTTCGGCGCCGGGGTGGCCGTACTGCTCGACGATGCCGGCCATCGCTTCCTCCATCTGCCGGTTCCAGGCGAAGGGGAGGAGCGCCGCCAGGGCGGGCGCCGGCGTGCCGGCGACGAGCAGGCCGCGGCACTTCTCGACCGCGCGCTCGAGCGCCCAGAGATCGCGCCGCCGTCGCTTGGCGAGCTCCATCAGCAGGGCGCCGACTTCGACGACGACGACGAGCAGGGCCAGCAGAGTGAGGACGAGGACCGGGACCTTCAGCGCTTCCGATACGTCGAAGAGGATCTCCTCGATCACCTCACTCCTCCCCGCCGAGTCCGCAGGCCGGCCAGGCCGCGCGCCTCGAGCAGCGCGCCGAGACCGAGCAGACCGATCGTGCCGAGCACGCCCGCGGCGGTGCCCGAGATGCCGAGCCCACCCTCACCACCGCCGTCGAGGCTGCCGGTGCGCGCCGCGGCGCGCTGCTGCTCGGGCTCAGGCGCCGGCGTCACCGAAGAGGTCAGCAGTTCGCCGCTGACCTCCTCGCCTTCGGGCTCGGCCCGTCGCTCCACCTGACATTTGTCACCCTGTGGGTTACAAACGTCAGGGGTGGGCTTGGCTGGGTTCGTTGCGGGAGGGGTGCTTGGGTTGCCTGCGGGGTTGGCGCCGATGCCCCAGCTGCCTTCGCCACCGTTCGATGGGCCTTCGGCGGCGCCGTGGTCGGGGGCGCCGGCGCTGCGGTTGGTGCCGCCGCCCTTGCGGTCGGGGCCGGCGAGCGGCTCGCCGACCTGGATCGTGATCACGTCCGAGGCGCCGGCCTCGTCGCCGCTGCTGGTCACGCCGACGACGACGTCGTAGCTGCCGCGTTTGGCGAAGCTGTGGGTCGCTTCGGCACCGCTGCCGGAATGGCCGTCGTCGAAGTTCCAGGAGAAGGTCAGCTGCTCGCCGGAGCCGGCCCGTTCGACGATCGCGCTGAAGTCGACCTTCTTGCCGGGCGCGGTCCTCACCGTCGAGGCTTCCGCTTTGACTTGCAGCGCCATGCCTTTGCGCAGCACGATCGAGACCCCCTGCGGGGCCTCGAAGGTGTCGGTCGAGTTGAGGTCGCCGCTGCCGGAGCTGGGGCGCAGGAAGCCAGTGCCGGCCGCGGTCGCGTAGACGACCGGCGGGCCGTCGGCGAAGCCGCCCGAGCCGAGCGTCTGCTCGCGGCTGAGCAGCACCGTCCCCCCGGCCGGTCGCTGCACTTCGAGGTAGGAGAAGCCGTAGGGGTCGGCTCCGGCCGCCTCGATCAGCTTGGCCAGGGAGAAGCCGGTCACGGTCTGGGTCGTCTCGCCGCTGGCCGAGCGCAACACGTAGGGGCGCCCGGCGACGTCCTCGCCGCCGGCCATCGCGTCGAGCGCCAGCGTCTGCTCGGCGCCGCCGGGGGAGACGACGGTGACCTGGGCGACGTCGGCGCGCGCCTCGGCGGCGAACAGGCAGACGACGAGCGCCGCCACGATGGCGGCGCTCGTCTGTCCCAGTGCCCTGAGGCGCGGCATCTGCCTACGGCAGCACTATCTGGGCCGCCACCGGATCCATCCCGCCGGAGGCGGTGCTCGCGATCGTCAGGCCGAGCTTCGAGAAAGCTTCGGTCTGCAGGCCGCCGTTGACCGGGATCCCGTTCTGCAGCGGTTCGAAGTCGGCGTTGACTTCGCCCCACTTGATCGTGCCAACGCCGGTGACGGCGTTGATCCCGGTCATGTTCAGGTTGACCAGCTTGACGCGGCCGCCCGCCCAGCCGCCCGCCGGGCCCCCGCCGAAGCTGCCGGCGAAGCTGTAGGCGTTGGCGACGATCCGCGAGTTGGCCCCGTCGATCACCAGCGTCGGCTTGGAGATGATCAAGCCGAAGTTGCCCTGGGCGACGTTGCAGAAGCCGATGGTGGCGCTGCTGGTCGCGATCAGGCGGTCATCTGCCGGGTCGGCGGTTCCCGCTTCGTACTGGTAGCTGGAGATCGGGAAGCGGAAGAACTTCCCGAGCCCGCCCGACGGAGGCAGCGAGTTGCCGCCACCCATCGCACCGGGGAAGCCTTCGCTCGCCCCGCCCAGCAACTGGAACGCGTTGGCGCCGCCGCCGGTGAAGGTGGTGGCACGCGGCGAGCGACGGAAACCCCAGTTGATCGTGCCGAGGTTTTTGCCGCTGCGGACCACCGGGCTGACCAGGGTCGGCAGCACGTCCGGCGTGAAGGTGACCGCCGCGGCAGCGGCGGTTCCGGCGTCGATCGTGCAGCCGGGCAGCACCGGCCGCTGCAGGGTCGTTTTCAGGGTGATCGGATCGAGCGCTTCGCCGGCTGCGTAGAAGCCGCCCAGCCCGGACGCTTTCGAGCCGTCCGCGGTGAGGGTCGCCGGAATCGCCGACCAGGCGATCGTGTTGCCGCCGTCGGTGATCGTCGGGGTCACGCCGCTGAGGTCGAGTTTGGCGACATCGACCCGCTGGAACGGGTACCAGGTGCCGTTGAAGTTGGCGCCGAGGTCGGCGGTGATCCGCGAGTTGGCGCCGTCGATCGTCACCGTCGGGTTCTTGAGGACGACGTCGAAGCCGTGGGCCGACTTGCAGAACAGGACCGTGCCGGTGCCCTCGACGACCAGCTTGTCGTCGGAGTGGTCGGCCGCGACGCCGCGCTCGTAGGTGCCGCCGTCAGCCGGGAAGCTGAAGAACGAGGCGGCGTCGGCCATGCCCGTCCCGTTGGCGACGGAGCCGGCGCCGTCGAGCGGCTGCAGCGAGCCGCTGCCGCCGGTGGTGAGGACGTATTCGCGGAAGCTCTGCTTGAAGCCCCAGTCGACCTCGGTGCCGGTCACTTCCTGCGAGGTGCCGGTGTTGAAGACCGGCGCGGCGGCGATGCCGCTGACCGTGCCCGGAGCGTCACCCGCGCCACCCGGCGCGCCCGCGACGGCGCCGATCGGGCACTGGCTGGCGTAAGGGTAGGGATCGACTTTCGGCTGCTCGGCTTTCGGTCCGCCGTCGGCGGTCGACGAAACGGCGGCACTGAACGTCGCCGATCCCAGCTTGCCCGCGCTGATCCCGTCGAGCCCGAGCGCGTCGCGCAGCGCCTTCGCGCCGGCGCCGGTCAGGCTCAGCGTGCCTTTGCCGCTGAGCGCGCTGCCGATCGCCTGCGGACTTCCGGCGACGCGGAAGAAGACCTTGCGCTTGCCGGCCTGTTTGGCGCTGATCGCGCTGTCTTTCGCGCCGGCCTTCAGCTGGGCGTCGCTCAGCTTCACGCTCTTGCCGTTGGCGCTGAGCGTCAGCGCGGCGCCGGTGGCGAGCGTGCGGGCCGTCAGGTCGAGGTCGACGACCGCCAGCTTCACGGTCTGGGTTTTGCCTTTGCCGCTGCGCGGCGTTACTTGGACGCCCTCGCGCAGGAGCGAGCTTTTTGCCCCTTTCTTCAAGGTCAGAACCAGCTCGCCGGTGGCGGGGGCGGCGCCGGCGGTGGACGCGAACGCCATCAAGGCGAGCGCGGCTGCGGCGAGCGCCAGCACGGCGCGCCGCATCGGGGGGGAAGTCGAGAGCGAGCTCATCGAAGTCGGGTCTCCTAGCTGTCGGGAAGGGGTAGGGCGCCCTAATTAGGGATGCCTAAGAATCCACCCTAACAAACTCGGAATTAGGGTGCCCTAAGGGCTGCCGGCCCGTCGATCCAGGCGACGTGAAGGGCGGTGCGGCCGTCGTGCTCGCTGAGCCGAGCGTCGGCGCCCCAGACCTCGGCCAGGCGTTCGGGAGTCAGCACCGCGGCGGGTGGGCCGGCGGCGACCGTGCGGCCCGCGGAGACGACGACGACGGTGTCGGCGACGGCCAGCGCCAGGGCGAGGTCGTGGACGACGAGCAGGACCGTGAGACCGTCGTCGGCGAGGCCGCGCAGCAGCCCGGCGACGCCGATCGTCGCGCCGAGGTCGAGCTGGGAGGTCGGCTCGTCGGCGATCAGCACCGGCGCTTCCTGGGCCAGGCCGATCGCGATCTGGACGCGCTGCAGCTCGCCGCCGGAGAGCGTGGTCAGCGCTCGCTCGGCGAAGCGACCGACCTCGGTGCGCTCGATCGCCGCGTCGACGGCGGCGCGGTCGGCGGCGGTAAGGCGGCCGAGCATGCGCAGATGGGAGGAGCGCCCGATCGTCACCGCTTCGCGCACGGTCACCCCCGCGGGCACCGGCATGCGCTGGGGCACGAAGGCGCGCAGGCGGGAGAACTCGCGCCCGCGGATGCCGCTGAGCAGGCGGCCGCCCCAGAGCACCTTGCCGGCGCTCGGGTTCTGCAGCCCGGCGACCGCGCGGACCAGCGTCGACTTGCCGGCGCCGTTGGGCCCGACGATGGCGACCAGCTCGCCGCGCCCGAGCCGCAGGTCGGCGCCGCGGAGGATCTGGGTGCCGCCGATCTCCACCTCGACGGCCTCGGCGTCGAGCAGCGGCACGGCCGTAGCGTCGGCGGCCAACTCAGACCGCCTTCCTGAGCAGCCAGAGGAACAGGGGCACGCCGAGCAGGACCATGAACGGGCCGACCGGCATCTCGATCGGCGCCCGCAGCGTGCGGGCCAGCGTGTCGCCGGCGGCGAGCAGGGCGGCGCCGCCGATCGCCGAGGCCGGGACCACGTAGGCGTGGCTGGAGCTGCCGCCGGCCATGCGGACGACGTGGGGAACGACCAGGCCGAGGAAGCCGAGCAGCCCGGCGATCGCCGCCGAGGCCGCCGCCAGCAGCGCCGCCGCGATCCCGGCGCCGAGCCGGATCAGCTGCGGCTTGGAGCCGAGCGAGGCGGCGACGTCGTCGCCCAGCGCGAGCCGGTCGAGCGGCCGGATCAGGAGCAGGGCGAGCACGAAGCCGACCGCGAAGTAGGGCCAGATCGTCTCGAGTTGCTCCCAGCCGCTGGAGGTCAGGCCGCCGGCGATGAAGAAGATCGCCGAGGGGGCGCGCTCGGGGAAGGCGGCGAGCAGCCCCGTGGTCCCGGCGGTGAACAGCGAGAGCATCGCGATCCCGGCGAGGATCACCTTGGTGGCGCTGCCGCGGTTGCGCCCCGACCAGGCGAAGAGGAAGACCAGCGTCGCCGCCAGCAGTCCGAAGCAGAGCGCGCCGATCGGCAGCAGCGCGATCGAGCCGGGGAAGAGGATGATGATCAGGATCGCGCCGAAGCCGGCCCCGCCGGTGACGCCGATCACGTCGGGCGAGGCGAGCGGGTTGCCGAGTGCCCCCTGCAGGATCGCCCCGGCGATCCCCAGCGCCGCGCCGACGAGCAGCGCCTCGACCGTGCGCGGCAGCCGCAGCGCCTCGACGATCTGCTGGTCGGGCCCGCCCGGGCCGTTGCCGAAGACGATCTCGATCACCTCCGAGAACGGCACTTTGATCGCCCCAAACGCGAGCGAGGCGACGGTGGCGAGGGCGAGCGCGACCAGCAGCGCCGCGAATACCGATGCACGACGGGCCAAGCGGGCTCAGTTCTGCAGGTAGGCGCGGCGGACTTTGCGGATCGTCCGGGCGATGTCGGTGCCGGCCTGCAGCAGCGAGTTGTCGACCGAGACGTAGACCCTGCCGGTCTGCGCCGCCGTCGTCGAGGCCCAGGCCGGGTTGTCGCGCAGGTACTCGGTGAGGCTGGGGATGTCGTCCTCGTTGGCGTGCGGGACGGCGATGATGATGTCCGGGTTTTCGGCGACGACGACTTCGTCGGAGATCCGCTCGAAGCCGGAGCTCGAGCTGACCCCGCCGGTCAGCAGTTCGCCGCCCGCCTTGCTGACGATGTCGCCGCCCCAGCTGTTCGGCAGCATCGTGAAGGGGGTGCGGCCGACGCCGAGGATCAGCATCACCTTGGGGCGCTCGGTGATCCCTCTGGTGGCGGCGTCGACGCGCGCCCGCATCGCTTTCAGCTGCAGGCGGGCGCGGTGCTTCATCCCGACCAGCTGGCCGATCTTGTAGGTGTCGGCGTAGGCGCCGGCGATCGTGCGCGGCTCGCGGATCACGACCTTGATCCCGAGGCTCCCCATCGCCTGGTTGCCTTTCGCCCAGGTCGGCGAGGAGAGCACCAGGTCCGGATCCAGCGAGGCGAGCTGCTCGAGGTTGGGACCGTTCGGGTGCGAGAGCGGCAGCTCCTCGACGCCCTTCAGCTTGGGCGAGAAGCGTTCGTTGCCGCCCAGCGTCTGGCCGATCCCGACCGGCGTGACGCCGAGCCGGACCAGCGTGTTGGCGCCGAACGGCGTGAGCGCGACGATCCGCTGCGCCTTGGCCGCGCTCGCGCCGGTCGGCAGCGCCAGCGCGGCGAGCAGCGCGAGGACGAGGGCGAGACGCTTCACGCCGCGACCTTGGTGTCGATCACGTCGTAGTTGCGCACCTCGCTGCCGTGGGCGAGCTCGCCGTCGGCGTGGCGGTGGCTGAGTTTGAAGAGGTCGCTGTTGACCCAGGCGGTGAAGGCGTCCTTGTCCTGCCAGCGGCTCAGCACGACGTACTCGCCGTCGCGATCGCGGCGCAGCAGCTCGAAGCCGGCGAAGCCCTCCGCTTTGTGGACGTGGCTCTCGCGCTCGAGGAAAGCGCGCTCGAACGCCTCCCTGCGCTCCTCGTCCACGTGCACCACGTTCATCACCAAGTACAAGGGTCCGGCTCCTTTCGGTCCGGCTCCCTTGCTTTCCTACGAACTTTTAGGGAGCCCTAATTAGGTTGTCCTAATTAGGGTAGCCAAAGTCCGACCGCCGTGGGTCGGCCGTTACGGACGCACCGGTACCTGTGGCTCGCCGAGCCCGTAGGTCTCGTAGTCGCCGAACTTCGAGAAGGTCTTGTGGGTCGGGCCGTGGTAGTCGGAGGATGCCGTGGCGACCATGCCGAGCTCCTCGCAGAGCCCCAGCAGGTGCGCGGTCTGCTCCTCGGTGTGGGGCGGGTAGAAGGTCTCGACGCCGTCGGGGCGCAGCGAGCGGATCAGGTCCTCGACCTCGCCGCGATCGGAGATGTCCCAGTAGGGGTGGGCGATCACCGCGACGCCGCCGGCGCCGCGGATCAACTCGATCGCCTGCGCGGCGTCGGGCCAGCGCCTCGGCACGAAGGCCTTCGCGCCGGGCACCAGGTACTCCTCGAAGAAGGGGCCGAGGTCGCCGGTCGCACCGGCCGCCTTGGCGATGTGGGGGCGGCCGATCGAGTCGGCGTCGCCGGCCTCGCGGATCGCGTCCTCGAGGGTCAGCTCGAAGCCCTCGCGGCGCAGGTTCTCGACGATCTCGCCGGCTCGCGTGCGGCGCTCCTCCTGAGCCCGCTCGCAGATCGGCGCCATCGCCTCGAGGTCGATCCAGTAGCCGCAGACGTGCAGGTCTTCGGCGTAGGGGTGCACGCACGACATCTCGATCGCCGGCACCAGCTCGATTCCCAACCGTTCCGCCGCCTCCGCCGCCTCGGGCACGCCGGCCACCCCGTCGTGGTCGGTCAGCGCCAGCGTCGTGACGCCCGCCTTGGCGGCTTCCTCGACGACGCCGGCCGGCGCCAGCTGTCCGTCGGACACGGTCGAGTGGCTTTGCAGCTCGATCAGCACGGCGCGTAGCGTAGAGCGACGAGGCGAATTAGGGCACCCTAAGACAAGCTTGCTATCTTGCCGGCCGATGACGAAGCGCGTCCCACTCCTCGCCGCCCTGCTCGTCCTGTTGCTGGCCGTTCCCGCCTCCGCACAGCTCCGCTACGTCGGCGCCAAGGGTGTGGTCACGGTCGGCAAGGTCAGCTGCCGCGGTTCCAGCTGCGCGCTCGAGACGCCCAAACGGGTGCGCGCCGAGATCGGCGGCGAGCGCTTCTGGGTGAAGGTGCTGGCCCCCCGACGGGCCGCGGCTGGCGCAAAGGTCGGCGTCCGCGTCAAGTTCGGCGCCGGCGCCCTCGCCCGGCTCGCCGGTCGGACGACGACCGTCAAGGTCGACGTGCTGATCCGCCAGGGCGAGCGGAGCCGCACCCAGCTGCTGAAGAGCAGGTTGCGCCGCGCCGCGCTGCCGGCGGGGCCGGCGGCTCCTTACTCGGGGCCGTTGAGCGCGGAACCGCCGCTTCTCGCGAGGCCGATCACCGCGGTCGACGTCAGCGCGGTGCAGGTCACCTGGTATCCGCGTGACTCCTGGGTTCGCTACGTCTCCAGCGAGGAAAGCATCCTCTTCTCGAACGGGGCGACCGGGATCGACTCCGAACAGTCCGCCTGTCCCTACAACCCCGCCAGCCCGGTCAAACAGGCGCCGCCCGGCCTGCCCTTCACGGCCGAGTTCAGCGCCAAGCCGAGTTGGTATGACCCGGTCAGCGGCACGGCGGGGATCTACGGCCAGGGCGACGTCCGCTTCCGGTACGCCTCGCGCGGGATCGACCTGACCGCCTCCGATCCCGAGGTCGAGATCAACGGCTCCGCCTCGCGGGCGATCTTCCGCTTCAACGGCAGCAAGAACACGCCGATCGAAAATCGCCGCGCCGCGCTGGTCGACTTGGACCTCGGCGGCCAGCCGACGATCACCAACGGCGGCAAGACCTTCGCCTACACGCTGATGCGAGGGGCGCTGACCGCGGACGGGGTGAACGTCTTCGCCGGCTTCTACCAGGCGGGGACGAACTTCGGCTGCATGTCGGTCTCTTTCACGACGCCCTAGCCCCCACCGCGGCGACAGCGCAAGTCGGCGGCACCGCGAATAGACTGCGCCGCCGTGTTCCAGAAGGTCCTAATTGCCAACCGCGGCGAGATCGCCATCCGCGTCGCGCGGACGCTGAAGGAGATGGGGATCACCTCCGTCGCCGTCTACTCGGAGATCGACCGCGACGCCCCGCACGTGCGCGAGGCCGACGAGGCGTTCCTGATCGGCCCGGCGGTTCCGGCCGAGAGCTACCTGAACATCGCCAAGATCATCGAGACGGCGAAGGAGGCGGGGGCGGAAGCGATCCATCCCGGCTACGGCTTCCTCGCCGAGAACGCCGAGTTCGCCAACGCCTGCGCAGACGCCGACATCGTCTTCGTCGGCCCGCCCGCCAGCGCGATCGAAGAGATGGGCTCGAAGACGCGCGCCCGCGAGATCATGGAGCAGGCCGGGGTGCCGATCGTGCCCGGCTCGACCGAGGTCGCCAAGGACCTCGACGAGGCCCGCGCGCAGGCCGAGGAAGCGGGCTACCCGGTCGCCTGCAAGGCCGCCGGTGGCGGTGGCGGCAAGGGCTTCCGCGTGGCGATGACCCCGGACGATCTGCAGGAGGCCTTCGAGGGCTCGGCCCGCGAAGGCGAGAAGTTCTTCTCCGACGACCGCGTCTACGTCGAGCGCTACCTCGAGGACCCGCGCCACGTCGAGGTCCAGGTGCTGGCCGACTCGCACGGCAACGTGATCCACCTCGGCGAGCGCGACTGCTCGATCCAGCGCCGTCACCAGAAGGTGATCGAGGAGGCCCCGGGCCCGCACGTCGACGAGGAGATGCGCGAGCGGATCGGCAAGATCGCGATCGACGCGGCCGCCGCGGTCGGCTATCGCGGCGCCGGCACGATCGAGGGCATGCAGGTCGGCGACGAGTACTTCTTCCTCGAGATGAACACGCGGGTCCAGGTCGAGCACTGCGTGACCGAGATGATCAGCGGTGTCGACATCGTCCGCGAGCAGATCCTCGTCGCCGCCGGCGAGCCGCTCTCGATCTCCCAGGAGGAGGTCGACCTGCGCGGCTGGGCGATCGAGTGCCGGATCAACGCCGAGGCGGCGCACAAGAAGTTCGCCCCCGCGCCGGGCCCGATCGGCGATTCCTACCGCGAGCCCTCCGGCCCGGGCGTGCGCGTCGATTCCGGCGTCGAGGGCGGCGGCGAGGTGACGCCGATGTACGACCCGATGGTGGCCAAGCTGATCGTCTGGGACGTCGACCGCGAGAAGGCGACGCGGCGCATGCTGCGCGCCCTGGCCGAATACGACTCCGGCGGCCTGACCACGCTGATCCCCTTCCACGAAGCGATCCTCGCGACCGAGCAGTGGGCCAAGGGCGAGACCTGCCGCGACCTGATGGAGGACGGCGAGTGGCTGAAGTCGACCGCCCCGGCCGACGCCGCGCCGCCCGCGCCCTCCGAGGAGGGTGGCGAGATGGTCAGCCGCGACTACAAGGTCGAGGTCTCCGGCAAGCTCTTCGACGTCAAGGTGATCGGTGAGGCTGTCGCCGGCGGCAACCCCGGCCCCGCGGCGGCGGGCAAGAAGCCGCCGAAACGCGAGCGCAAGTCCGGCGGTGGCGCCAGCGCCTCCAGCGAGGCCCTGCCCGCGCCGCTCCAGGGCACGGTCTTCAAAGTCGTAGTCGAGGAGGGCGCCGAGGTCGCCGAGGGCGACCTGATCTGCGTGATCGAGGCGATGAAGATGGAGAACGAGATCACCGCCCACCGCGCCGGCAAAGTCACTTCGCTGAGCATCAAGGAGGGCGACGCCGTCAACTCCGGCGACGTTCTCGCGACGATCGAGTAGACGTTCTTCCGTGAGGGCGGGCGGGGGTCCTCCTCACTCGCCTGAGCATCTGCTCGCGGCGCTCAGCAGCTGAAAACGAAGTTGGCGTTTGTGGGAGGACGGACACCCCCTCCGAACGTTTTGCGCTTCTCGCCCGAAGAGAATCTCGGAGCGGACTGAAGCGATCCAGCGAGCAAGCGAGAGAGGAGGGGGGTGTCCGTCCTCCCCCTGACAGCAGCCCCTATTTCTGCTGCTGTTTGTGCTCGCGTTCTTTTTCGCGCCGTTCCTTTTCTTTCTGGCGCTTGATCTTGCGCTGCTGTAGCTTGGTCAGCGGGATCGGGGCGGTGATTTCTTCGCGGCAGGTGAGCCCGGAGCAGTCCTCCAGCTCGCGCAGCCGGTTGTGCAGGAAGTTGCGGATCGGCGCGTAGTTCTTGCTGCGCGCGAGGTTGTGGAGCTCGTACTGGTCCTTGGTGATGTCGTAGAGCTCCTTCTCGCCCGACGGCCACTCGATGTACTTGTAGGCGCCGAGCCGGATCCCCTCGTAGTCTTTCGGCGGCGCGGTGATCGAGGCGGTCGCCTCGCTGTTGGAGCTGGCGTTCGCCCGTGCGGCTTTCGACGGTTCGGCGCCATTGGCCTCGACGTCGTTGGTCTCGACGAAGGACTCGAAGAGCAGCGGCCGCCGCGAGCGCAGGCTGGTGTCGGTCACGTAGGGGACGAGCGAGCGGCCGTCGACGCTTTTGTCCGGCAGCACGTGGGCGAGCTCGAGGATCGTCGGCGCGATGTCGATGTTCATCGCCAGCTCGCCGGTAGTGCTGCCCGGCTTGATGCCGGGGCCGCGCATCAGGAAGGGCAGGTGGGTGGCCGGCTCGTAGGCGAGGAACTTGCCGCCGACCAGGCGGTGCTCGCCGAAGAAGAAGCCGTTGTCGGAGGTGAAGATGATGTAGGTGTTGCGCAGGCGGCCCATCGCGCCGAGCGTGTCGACGACCTGTTTGACGCCCTCGTCGATCGAGCGCAGCGACTCGAGCTGCTTCTCGTAGTAGACGCGGTAGGTGTGCAGTTCGACGGGCGAGAGGAAGGCGGCTTCGCGGATGAAGCGGGGCTTGTCGGAGACGTTGCCCTCGTTGACGCCCTGCTGGCGGGAGTGAGGCAGGCGGGCGCCGGCCAGCGAGTTGTAGTGGCGGGTCGCCGGCTCGGGCCCGGCCGGGCGGCGGAAGTCGCCGTGCGGGGCGGTGTAGTCGAGCTGCAGGTAGAACGGGGTCCCGGCCGGCGTGCCGAGCATCTCTTCGCTGGCGATCCGGTTGAAGACGTCCGTCTCGTACAGGCAGGGACGGCCGTTGAGCGGCGCCAGCGGGCAGCCGAAGTCGTCGCGCGATTCTTCGCTGTATTCGCGCGTGTCCCAGCTGCCGGAGTCGCCGTAGGGCCCTTCGACGTTGCCGTTGTTGTTGAGCGTGTAGCCGTAGAAGTAGTGATCGGTATCGGCCTTGAGGACCGAGTGCCAGGCGCTCCAGCCGGGCGGGACCGTTTTGCCGTCGTCGAACGGCTCGTCGCCGTAGCCGTTGAGGAACTTGCCGATGTGGATCGTGCGGTAGCCGGCACCCTGCAGCCAGGTCGCCAGGTTGTGCGTGTTGGCGCCGCGGAAGGAGAAGCCGAAGTAGCCGCCGTTGGGCTGGACGTTGCCGCGCACGTTGTGGTTGTGGGCGTAGCGGCCGGTCAGCAGGCTGACCCGCGACGGACAGCAGAGCGGGTAGGAGACGTAGTAGCGGCTCAGCGACACGCCTTTTTCGCCGATCAGCGAGAGGGTGTTGGGCATCACCTGGATCGGCTGGCCGCCGGGGGGCGTAAAGGTCGCGTAGAGGCTGTCGATCGTCTGGTCGTCGGTCTGGATCACGACGAAGTTGGGCTGCTGGCCCTCCGGCAGCAGCGCCGCGTGCTTGGTCTTGCCCTGCTTGGGCGCCGCGCTGCCCGGCGCGGCGGTGGCGACCAGCACGACGACGAGCGCCAGCAGGCCGGCGGCGAGCAGGAGCCGCGGACCCGCGAGGGCGCGCAAATGAGTCCTTGGGTGGGAGAACCTATTCATAGGGCGTCTGGCCGACTACGACGAAAAACCGGCGGCTCCTGCCGGAGTTGCGCTCTGAACGCTAGAAAACGGCGAAGACGGCGCGTTCAGGACGCGCCGAGTTTTTTCGCTGCGTCGCGGAAGTTTTTCACCGTGGCGCTGGGGGCTTTGCGGCCTTCCAGTTTCTCGCCGTGGCGGTTGACCCAGATCACCGGGACGTTCATCTTCAGCAACGGCGCCACATCGGTCGTGTAGTCGCAGCCGATGTGCAGCCAGCCTTTCTTGCCGCCGATCCGCCGCGCGCACTCTTTGAAGTGCACCGGGTCCGGCTTGTAGCTGCGCACCTGCTGAGCGGTGACGACGAGGTCCAGTTCGGTGCGCAGGTGGCGGCGCGAGACGCCGAGCAGTTTGTCGTCGATGTTGGAGATGATCCCGATCTCGTACTTCTTGCCGAGCCGGTCCATCGCCGCGTTGGCCTCGCGGAAGGGCAGCCAGTAGGCGACGCTGTTGGGCAGGAACTGGGCCCTCGAGGGCTCCACCTCCCAGCCCAGCTCGCCGGCGACTTTGACGATCGTGCGGCGCAGGACCTCGGCGTAGAGCTCGTAGGAGCCGGCCATGATTTCCGCCTGGACCTCCATGAAGCGGGCCAGGAAGGGCGCTTCCTCGAAGCTGAAGCCGTCTTTCGCCGCCTCTTTCTTGCAGGCGTCGACGATGCCTTTCTCCCAATCGATGAGGGTGCCGTAGCAGTCGGTCGTCACCCAGTTGATGTTTTTGAGGCTAGGAAGGGCCATCGGCGAGCGCGGCATTATGTCATTGGCCCTGCACCGGAGGACTTCACCTTCCGGCGACGGGCACGATGCGGCGCCGCCAGGCCGATCTTGGATAGGGTCCCCGGCCGCGCTCCCGCGCTCCCCCATGGACCTGCTCGAGTACCAAGGCAAGCAGCTGTTCGCCAAGCACGGCATCGCCGTGCCGAGCGGCGAGGTCGCCGACACCGTCGACGAGGCGGTCGCCGCCGCGGAGAAGATCGGCTACCCCTGCGCGATCAAGGCCCAGGTCCTGATCGGCGGCCGCGGCAAGGCCGGCGGGATCAAGATCGCCAAGGACGCCGGCGAGGCGCGCGAGTACGCCGACGCGATCGTCGGCATGGACATCGTCGGCCCGCACGGCGAGGGCCCGTTCCGCGTCGACCAGGTCTGGATCGAGGGCGGCTCGGACATCGCCGAGGAGTACTACGCCTCGGTGATCCTCGACCGCGGCGAGAAGAAGCTGCTGGCGATGGTCTCGGCCAAGGGCGGGATGGATATCGAGGCGGTTGCCGCCGAGGACCCCGACGCGCTGGTCAAGCGGCACATCGACCCGACCCGCGAGTTCACCGTCGCCGACGCGCGCGCGATCGTCGCCGACGCCGGCCTCGCCGAGGACGCACTCGACGCGGCCGCCGAGGTGCTGGTCAAGCTCGCCACGGTCGCGGCCGAAGAGGACGCCAACCTGATCGAGGTCAACCCGCTGATCGTCACCGCCGATCGCGACGTGGTCGCGCTCGACGCCAAGGTGACGATCGACGGCAACGCGCTCTTCCGTCACCAGGAGCTCGCCGAGATCGCCGACACGGTCGACGATCCGCAGGAGCAGATGGCCAAGGAAAAGGGCCTCACCTACGTGAAGCTCGACGGCAACGTCGGCATCCTCGCCAACGGCGCCGGGCTCTGCATGTCGACGCTCGACGTCGTCGCCCAGGCCGGTGGGGCGCCCGCCAACTTCCTCGACGCCGGCGGCGGCTCGAAAGCGGAGGCGATCGTCAACGCGCTGGAAGTCATCAAGTCCGACGCGAAGGTGACGGCGATCCTCTTCAACATCTTCGGCGGGATCACCCGTTGCGACGAGATCGCCAAGGGCATCGTCACCGCCTCCGGGCAGATCGACCTCGGCGTGCCGTTGGTCGTCCGCCTCGACGGCACCAACTCCGAGGAGGGCTTGCGGATCCTCGCCGAGGCCGACCTTCCCAACCTGCACCAGGAGAAGACGATGCTGGACGCGGCGCGCCGCGTCGTCGAGCTCGCCGGGGGTGCCTCGTGAGCATCATCGTCGGCGGCGAGACGAAGCTGGCGGTCTCCGGCCTGACCGGCCGCGAGGGCTCCTTCCATGGCCTGCGCAACAAGGCGTACGGGACCGACCTGGTCGCCGGCGTGACGCCCGGCAAGGGCGGCCAGGACGTCGAGGGCGTACCCGTCTTCGACACGATCGCGGAGGCTGTCACCGAGGCCGGCGCCAACACCTCGATGATCTTCGTGCCGGCGCGCTTCGCGGCGCCGGCGATCGACGAGGCGATCGAGTCCGGCGTCGAGACGGTGATCGCGATCACCGAGGGCATCCCCGTGCTCGACATGCTGAAGACCTACTGGAAGGCCAAGGAGGCCGGCGTGCGGTTGATCGGCCCGAACTGCCCCGGCGTGCTCTCGCCCGGCAAGGCCAACGTCGGGATCATCCCGGCCCAGTTCTTCGACCCGGGCCCGATCGGCGTCGTCTCCAAGAGCGGCACGCTGACCTACCAGATCGGCAACGAGCTGAAGCAGGCCGGCACCGGCAACTCCTCGATCGTCGGGATCGGCGGCGACCCGATCGTCGGCTCCGACTTCATCGACATCCTGAAGCTCTACGAGGCCGACCCCGAGACCGAGATGATCGTGATGGTCGGCGAGATCGGCGGCGACGCCGAGGAGCGCGCCGCCGAGTTCATCGCCGCGGAGGTCTCCAAGCCGGTGGTCGCCTACATCGCCGGCTTCACCGCCCCGCCCGGCAAGCAGATGGGCCACGCCGGGGCGATCATCTCCGGCTCCTCGGGCACCGCCGCCGCGAAGAAAGAGGCGCTCGAGGCCAAGGGCGTGCGGGTCGGCGAAAGTCCGACCGAGACCGCGGCGATCGCGGTCGAAGTCCTGCGCGGGCTCTAGTAAGCACTCAGCTGTTCTCGACCATCTGACCCCCGATCGCTATCCCTGGAGGGTTAATCGGCATCCGGGACGTGCGCCCGGCTGCCCAACTGGGGGAGAAACCCGATGATCAAGAAGACGATTCTCGTCGCCCTGTCGGTACTCGGTCTCGCCGCTTTCGTTGGCGTCGCGGCCGCCTCGGCGGCGGAAGAATTCCACACGAGCGGGACCGTGGGCGAAAAAGTGTCCGGGTCACAGACCATCACTCACACGATCTCGGTCGAAGGAAGCGAAGCGAGTTGCGAAACGGCCGAACTCGAAGGCGAAGTCCTGTCCGAAACCGGAGTGTCCTTTGGCGTCGCTCCCGTCTACGGCGGTTGCAAAGCCTTTGGCTTCAAAGAAGCAACGTTCCAATCCAGTGAATGCGTATTCACGTTCAACTCGAAAACAACTGCCGGACACGCGACGTGGGCATTGAGCGGTTGCGCGAACGGAGGCCTGAGGATCTTGGTCAGCATCCCGTTCATCGCGAAATGCACCGTCCACATCAAAAACCAGACCGGCATCAACCGGGTGAGCTACGAAAACTCGGTCAACAAAAAAGAAATGACCATCAAACTCACAAGCACCGGCATTCACTCGGAAGTTCTTTCGTCCACGGGCGCTTGTCCGCTGAAAGTTGGGACAAATACCGCCACGACCTACAGCGGCAGCAGCAAAATGACCGCGGCTGGCGGCGGCCAGCTGTTCTGGGAATAGCGCGCTTCGGGAGTGTCGGGGGCCGACGAGGCCCCCGACACGGCTAAAAGAGCCGCTTCGTCCGCGCTTCGAGGCCGCGGACGATCGCCGTCATTCCCTTGAAGGAGTTATAGGGGCCGCCGCCTGGGCCTCCGCATTCGGCGCAGGTCGCCTCGAGGGTCGCGCCGATCACGGCGCGGCCGACGAAGACCTCGGCGAAGTACATCCCCGGCGGGCGCTTGGGACAGGTAGGCGTCGATCCCCAGTAAGCCCCGTAAAGGACTGCGTGGCCCCTTGGCAGGGCGATCCGCTTGGTCCGCCCGCAGCGGCCCCGCGAGGGCAGGTAGGTCCCATGGATGCGCCGATACTTCCTGGCGGTGACACGGAGATGGAGGCCGCTGATGCCCTTGCCGTCGGCGCGGGAGTAGGCGAGGTTGGCGTATTGGTAAGTGTCGTCCGCGGAGTCGACCTCCGAGGCTTCGAGTCGCAGCGGCGGCAGGTCGTTGCCGGGGGCGAATTCGCGACCCAGCCAGTAGACGGGCCGCTCCAGCTTCGGGTCGTCGAGGGCGACTTCGGCGTCGTCGCGCTCGGCGGCCGTGTACGGGGTGGGGTGTTCGATGTGGGCCTGCTGCAGGCGGGCAAGCGCAAGCGCGTCGCGTTTGGCGGCGGCCCGTGACTTGCCGGTTGCCATCGTCACGCCGACCACTCCGCCCGAACGCCAGACCAGGTAAGTGCTGGTCTTACCGCTGACGATGCCCTCCTCCCCGGGAACGAGCATGCTTTCCTCGCCGACCGGCTCCGGACTGGGCAGCGTTCTGGGGATCTCGTCATTGAAGAGGAAGTGGCTGAGGATCTGTGGCGCCAGCGCGAAGGCCTCCCGGGCGGCCTCGGCGCTGTGGACGTCGAGCACGCCGCTGCCGGCGAGGAAAGGCTTCGGACCCGGCACGGGCGTGGCGTAAAGGCGCAGGTAGGCGGCGAAGCAGCCCGCCGGCCGGTGTCTGCGGACGAAGGCAGCCAGCGGCGGCGCCGGGTCGGCGGGGTCGAGTTCGCCGCAGGGCATGTCCGGCCCCGTGGGTTCGCCGCCCTCGGCCCCGATCGCACCGATCGGCAGGACCGCGAAGCCGGGCGGCAGGTCGGTGAGCCGCAGCAGGTAGCGGGTCTGTTTAGCGCCCGGGCTGGACGCGGCGTCGGCTCCCTCGCGCGTCAACGGGAAGAGCAGCGCGGCGATCGCGAGCGTGCCGAGCAGCGCCGCGAAGCCAATGCGAAGCCGGGACGAGGCGACCATGCGGCGCGAGTATAGGTCCGCTCCAAATCGAGCCGTCACTTGTGCCCCTCACAGGTGCTCAACTGCCGGCTCGTCGGCGGCGCGCCAGGGCAGGCGCGTTGCTAGGGTCGGTGGTCGATGGCGAACTCGACGATCTCCTTCGCGCGCGGCGCCCCTAGCGCCGACATCCTGCCCCACGAAGCGGTGCGGGAGGCGGCGGCGCGGGCGCTTGCCGAGGACTGGCAGACGGCGCTCTCCTACGGCGTCGGGATCGGCCATCCAGGGCTCTGCCAGTGGATCGCCGAGCGCCACGCCGGGCTCGACCCCGCGCAGGTGATGGTCGCCAACGGCTCGCTCGAGGCCGGGGCGATGCTGTTCGAGCACCTACTCTCCGCCGGCGACCGCGTGGTCGTCGAGCAGCCGACCTACGACCGCACGCTGCTGCTCCTGCAGCGGCTCGGGGTCGAGCTGGTCCCGGTCGCGCTCGAGGACGACGGGCTCGACGTCACGGCGCTCGAAGCGGCGCTCGCCGAGGGTCCGATCCGGCTCGCGCACGTCATCCCGAACTCGCACAACCCGGCCGGCTGCACCCTCTCGGAGGCCAAGCGCCGGCGCCTGGTCGAGCTCGCCGCCGAGCACGGCTTCTACATCTTCGAGGACGACCCCTACCGCGAGCTGCCCTTCGAGGGCGAGCCGCTCGAGACGATGCTCTCGATGGACGGGGCCGACCGCGTCGTCCACGCCTCCTCGTTCTCGAAGACGGTCAGCCCGGGCATCCGGGTCGGCTACCTGGCCGGGCCCGCCGAGGAGATCGCCAAGATCGCCAAGCGCGCCAACGAGACCTACATCTCGCCGAACATGCTGGCCGAGTCGATCGTCCTCGACCTCTGCAGGACCGGCGAGCTCGACCGCAACATCGCTTTCTGCAAGGGCGCGCTGAAGGAGCGCTGCGACGCGCTCGTCGCCGCCCTGCGCGAGCGGATCCCGGAGGCCGAGTTCGTCGTCCCCCAAGGCGGCTACTTCCTCTGGCTCGACCTCGCCGAGGGGACCGACAGCGTCGCCCTGCTGAACGAGGCGAAGGCCGACGGTGTCTCCTTCGTCGCCGGGCCCGACTTCATGATCGAGGGCGGCGAGAACAGCCTGCGCCTCTCCTTCGCGCCGGTTCCGGCGGAGCAGATGTCCGAGGGCGTCGGCCGCATCGCCGCCGCGCTCGAGCGCCTGCGGGCAGCCTCACCGGCCTGATTCCTACGCGCCCGAAGGCGCATCGGATCAGTTCGGATCAATACTGATCCACCTCCTCGCCGGCCGCCGTAGGGAACCGGCGGAAGCGCAAACCAGCCGGAGGAGGAACTCATGGCAGTGAAGGACAGCAGCGTCTCGCGGCGCCAGTTCATGGCTCTCACGGGAGGCTCGGCGGCGGCTGCCGCGTTCCTCGCGGCATGCGGCAGCGACGACGACAGCGGCAGCACCGCGGCCGACACGACGATGTCGGAAATGGGCGGTGGCGACAGCGAAACCGCGCAGTTCGGCAAGGGCGACCTCGGGATCGTCAACTACGCGCTCACCCTCGAGTACCTCGAGGCTGCCTTCTACGCCGACGTGGTCAAGAGCGGCCTCTTCAAAGACGCCGAGCTGAAGGCGATCGAAAAGTTCGGCCGGGAGGAGGCCGAACATGTCGAAGCGCTGACCCAGGCCGCCAAGGCGCTGGGCGGCAAGCCGGCGCCGGAACCGAAAACGGAATTCCCGCTCGAAAACGCCAAAGCCGTGGTCGAACTGGCCGGCACCGTCGAGAACCTCGGCGCCGCCGCCTACCTCGGCCAGGCGGCCAACATCCAGAGCCCGGAAGTGCTCGCCTCGGCGCTCGCGATCCACAGCGTCGAGGGCCGTCACGCGGCGACGCTGAACGGGATGCTCGGCCTCCCGATCACCCCCGACGGCGCCTTCGCCAAGCCGGCCGACGCGGCAACCGTCCTCGAGTCCGTCGAACCGTTCATCGTCGGCTGAGCCGGCGGCAAGCAAAGGAGACAGCAGATGACCCAGCAGGAACTTGCCCATCCAGAGCTCGCCGGCATCCAGGTCGACGAGGACAGCGGCGACCTCTCGCGCAGCGAGGTGATCCTCAAGGGCGCGTTGGCGGCCGGCGCCGTCTACGGCACGTTCATGGTCGGCCCCTTCGTCCGCAAGGCGCTGGCAATGACCGACGGCGGCGACGTCGACATCCTCAACTTCGCGCTCACGCTCGAGTACCTGGAGACGAAGTTCTACGAGGAAGCCAAGTCCAGGGCCGGGGCGAAGGGCGAACTGAAGAGCCTGATCGACCTGATCGCCAAGGATGAGAAGCAGCACGTCGAAGCGCTGACGGCGACGATCAAACAGCTCGGCGGCAAGCCTGTGGCGGAACCGAAATTCGACTTCCCCTACAGCGACACGGCCGGCTTCCTGAAGCTGGCGCAGACCTTCGAGGACACTGGGGTCAGCGCCTACAACGGCGCCGGGCCGGCGATCAAGTCCAAAGACGTGCTCGCCGCGGCCGGCTCGATCGTCCAGGTCGAGGCGCGCCACGCGGCGGCGATCCGGATCCAGAACGGCGAAGAACCGTCCCCGGACGCCTTCGACCCGCCGCTCGACGAAGCCCAGGTGCTGAAGGCGGTCGAACCGTTCCTCGCCTAGACGGGACGCGGCCGCGGTAAGAGAATCGGAGAGCGATGACGATCAGGCGGGAGAAGGCGGAGCGGCTGGCCGACGAGGAGCTGATGCCGCTGATCGGGGCCAAGGACCCCGAGGCGTTCGAGGTCTTCTACGACCGCCACGGCGGCGTCGCCTACTCGCTGGCCTACAGGATCGTCGGCGAGCAGGCGGCCGCCGAAGACGTCACCCAGGAGGCCTTCATCTCGCTCTGGCGCAGCGGCGCCCGCTTCGACTCGACCCGCGGCAGCGTGCGCTCCTGGATGCTCAGCATCGTCCGCAACCGGGCGATCGACCACCTGCGCAGCAAGGCCGGCAAAGCGCCGAAGCTGGCCTTCGACGACGACTCGATCCTCGAGCAGCGCCCGGCCGAGGAGATGACCGAGGAGCTGGCGATCGAGCACGAGACCGCCGACGAGGTGCGCGGCGCGCTGGGCACGCTGCCGGGCGATCAGTCGAAGGTGATCGAGCTGGCCTACTTCGGCGGCTTCAGCCACTCGGAGATCGCGCAGATGCTCGGTGTCCCGCTGGGCACCGTGAAGGGAAGGATGAGATTGGGACTGGAGAAGATCCGCGGCGAGCTGGCGGAGGGCCTGGCATGAGCGACGCGCACGAGAAGCACTGGGAGAACGAGGTCGCCGCCTACGCGCTGGGCGCGCTCGAGCCGACCGAGGCCGCCGAGCTGGAGGCCCACCTCGAGGAGTGCGAGCACTGCCGGATGGCGTTGCGCTGGCTGAGCCCAGCCGTCCAGGCGCTGCCGGAGAGCGTCGAGCGCGTGAAGGCGCCGCGGCAGGTGCGCGAGAACGTGATGAGCGAGGTCCGCGCCGACGCGAAGCAAAGCCGCCGGGCGGCCGAGGGCGGGCTGCTCGCCCGCTTGCGCCTGCGCCAGCCGGGCAGTGGCTCCCTCGCCTGGCGGCCGATCGCGGCGCTGGCCGCGGTGGCGCTGGCGGTGGTCGCCTTCGCCGGCTACGAGCTCGGCAACGACGACTCCGGCGGCGGCCGGGCCGGCACCCCGATCGTCGTCGGCGAGGCGCCGGGAGTGGTCGCCGAAATGGTCCCCGAAGGGGAGGGCGGCACGCTGGAGCTGGAGAACGTCGAGCAACTGCCCGACGACCGCGTGCTCGAGGCCTGGGTCCAGCGCGAAGGCGAAGTCGAACCGGTGCGGGCGCTGTTCGTCCCCGACCACGAAGGGCACGCCTCGACGGTCGTCGCCGACATGGACGGGGTCGAAGCGGTGATGGTCACGACCGAGCCGAAAGGCGGCAGCGAGGCGCCGACCTCGGAGCCGATCGTGACGATGCCTATTCCGGAGTAGACGCCTGCAAACCGGCGCCTGACGGCGTCCTCGGTCGCTCACGTGCAGAGCACGCTTCGCTCCCTGCGTCCTTGTCAGGCTTGGTTTTCGCCGTCTACTAGCGGCCGTAGCGGTCGCTGGACAGCACGAGCTGCTCGGGGATCGCGGCGCGCGGCGGCGGCGCCGGGTCGGCCCGGACCGAGACGGTCTCGGCGACGCTGCGGCTGACCTCGTGCTTGCCGTCGGCGGAGGCGATCACGACCTTCTCCTCGTCGGAGCTCTCGAGCTTGCCCTCGAGGCCCGGATCGAGGCCGGCGGCCTTGAGGTAGTGGAGCAGCTCCTCCGCCTCGTTCTCGAAGCGCAGCACGGTCACGTCGGCGCCGACCTCGACGTCGGCCAGCAGCGAGCCCTGCTCGCGGATGCCCTCGATGATCGGGTGGCCGTGCGGGCAGGTCGTGGCATCGCCGATCGCCGCCCGCATGCGCTCCTCGAGCACCGGCGACATCGCGTGCTCGATCCGCTCGGCCTCCTCGTGGACCTCGTCCCAGGGAATGCCGAGCACGTCGGTGAGGAAGCGCTCGATCATCCGGTGGCGCTGCACGATGTGGGTCGCGTGGGCGCGGCCGGACTCGGTGAAGGCGAGCGATTTGTTCGGGTTGCGCTCGATGTAGCCGTCCTCGACCAGGCGGCCGACCATCTCGTGCACGGTCGGCGGGGAGAGCTGCATCGCGCGGGCGATGTTGGCGCCGGTCATCGGCAGCCCGGCCTCCTCCAGCCAGAACATGATCTCGAGGTACTCCTGCTCCGCGACGGTCGCGGTCTCCGAAGACATACGCCGATACTAACGACGCTCGACCAGCGTCGAAACGACGGCCTCGTAGAAGCCGTCTCCCATCGCTCCCTCGGTGACCGTGACGTTGTCCCAGGAGGAGAGCGCGGCGCGCAGGCCGGGGTCGTTCTCGGGTCCGTTGGCGACGACGAAGAAGCGGCCGACCGCGGCCGCGACCTCGAGGTCCTCGACCGCGTCGCCGACCGCGATGCACTCGCTCGGGTCGTAGCCGCGGGCGCGCGCGTGGGCGGTGGCGGCGTTGGCCTTGCTGACCTGGCGCGGGACCAGGTGGTAGCAGTGGGTGCGGCCCTCGACGGTCGGCATCGCCGTGCCGATCGCGCCGTTGTCGAGCATGCGCAGGTCGTCGTCGCCGCGCTCGGCGAGCAGGGCGTTGGCCGCGTCGACGTCGATCTTGCCGCGGAAGAGGTGGGAGAGGACGCGACCGTGGTGCCACGGGTGGTGGTACTCGAGGTGGCCGGGGAAGCGCTCGAAAAGCGCCTGCGGCACGCCGCGGGCCTCGATCTGCTCGTAGATCGTGCCGTCCTCGTTGGGCACCATCTCGCCGGTCAGCAGCGTCGTCTCACCCTCGATCGCGAAGGCGCAGCCGGCCTCGTATATGTAGGAGCGCTGGCCCATCAGCCGGGCCAGCTCGTGGACCTGCGGCTCGCGGCGGCCGGACATCACGACGATCTCGACCCCGGCGCGGTGGCAGGCCTCGATCCCGCGCGCCTGGGCGAGCGAGAAGTTGCCCTCGGCGTCGTGGAACAGCGAACCCCCCGGCGCGAGCAGGGTGCCGTCGAGGTCGGTGTAGACGCAGCGGAGTGCCATCGGCCCGGCCGCTACCGTAGCGGCGATGAGGTGGAAGCTGACCGACGAGGCGCTCGATCTGTCCCAGCCGCTCGGGGCGGCGATCGTCAACGTCACCGTCGACTCGATGTTCGAGGGCGCGCGCAGCGGCACCCCCGAGCAGGCGGTCGCCGACGGTTTGGCGCTGGTCGAGGCCGGCTTCGACATGCTCGACGTCGGCGCCGTCGCGGCCAAAGCCGGCCCCCCGGTCGCGGCCGAGGACGAGGCGGCGGCGCTGGTCCCGGCGATCGAAGGGCTGACCGGTGCCAGTCGTCATTTGTCGTCCACGGGGCTACAAGCGCCAACCGGAGTGCCGATCTCCGCCGACACCTTCTCGGTCGAGGTGGCGCGGCGGGCGCTGGCCGCCGGCGCCGGCGCGGTCAACGACATCTCCGGCGGCTCGGAAGAGATGTTCGAGCTGGTCGCCGAGGCCGGTTGCGGCTACGTGCTGATGCACATCGAGGGCCCGCCGCGGGTCGACCGGCCGTGGCGCGAGTACGGCGACGTCGTCGACCACCTGCGCGCCTGGTTCGAGGGGAGAGTCGAGCTGGCCCGCGAGCTTGGCGTCGCCGAGGAGCAGATCGCGATCGACCCGGGCCTCGACTTCGACCTCAGCCCCGCGCAGGACCTGGAGATCCTGCGCCGGCTCGGCGAGCTGCGCGCGCTCGGGCTGCCGCTCTACGTCTCGCTCTCGCGCAAGGACTTCGTCGGCGCCGTGCTCGCCGGCTCCTGGGAGGAGCGCTGGCCGGCGGGCGAACGCGAGTGGGGCACGGTCGCCGCGGTCGCCCTGGCGGTCCGCGAGGGCGCCGACGTCCTGCGCATCCACGACCGTTCGTCACTGCAAGCAATGAGGGTTGCTGGTCGGATCCGGGCGTCGTCAGGCAAGGACGCAGGAAGCCGGAATGGCAACGCTATTTCGGCGACCGAGGACGCCGGATGACGGCGCCCGGCGGTGGCAGTCTGCTGGCCAACCCCTGGTCGGTCGCCGTCGACCCGGGGCGCCGCGACGGCCGGATCGTCGCCGAGAGCGCTGAGGCGGAGCGGCGCTCGCGGCCGGTGGCGCTGCCCGGCGCGCTCGACCCGGGCCTGGTCGAGGCGCTCGACCGGGCCGGGATCGAGCGCCTCTACTCGCATCAGCTCGCCGCCTACGAAGCCGCCGAGCGCTCCAATCTGGTGATCACCAGCGGCACCGCCTCGGGCAAGAGCCTCGCCTTCAACCTGCCGGTGCTCGACGGGATCGCGCGCCAGCCGAAGCGCCGCGCCCTCTACCTCTATCCGACCAAGGCGCTGGCCCAGGACCAGGCGCGCAAGCTCGCCCAGCTGCGCCCGCCGGGCCTGCGCGAGGCGATCTACGACGGCGACACCCCCAAGGAGGAGCGCCCGGCGATCCGTCGCCGCAACAACCTCGTGCTGACCAACCCGGACATGCTGCACGTCGGCCTCCTGCCGAACCACAAGGCCTGGGGCGATTTCATGGCCAACCTCGGCTGGGTCGTCGTCGACGAGGCGCACACCTACCGCGGCGTGTTCGGCTCGCATGTAGCCAACGTGCTGCGCCGGCTGCGCCGGGTGGCGCGGGCCTACGGCGCCGAGCCGCGCTTCCTGCTCGCCTCGGCGACGATCGCCAACCCGGTCGAGCTGGCCGAGCGTTTGGTCGGCACGCCGTTCGAGCTGATCGACGACGACGGCGCCCCGCGCGCCGGTCGCGAGCTGGCGATGTGGAACCCGCCGCTGCTCGACGAGGCGACCGGGGCGCGGCGCTCGGCGCTCTCGGAGGCCGCCGATCTGCTCGCCGAGCTGGTCAGCCAGGGCGTGCGGACGATCTGCTTCCTGAAAAGCCGCCGCGGGATCGAGCTGATCCAGCGCTTCGCGCGGGAAAACCTGGAGCGGCGCGGCAAGCCGGAGCTGGCCGCGCGGATCGCCCCCTACCGCGGTGGCTACACGCCCCAGCAGCGGCGCGAGATCGAGGGGCGGCTGAGCTCCGGCGAGCTGCTGGCGGTGGTCGCGACCGATGCGCTGGAGCTGGGGATCGACGTCGGCGAGCTCGACGCGGCGATCTGCGTCACCTTCCCGGGCACGGTCGCCAGCCTGCGCCAGATGTGGGGTCGGGCCGGCCGGCGGCGGCGCGGTCTGGCGGTCTACGTCGCCGGCCAGGACGCGCTCGATCAGTTCTTCTGCCGTCACCCCGAGGAGTTCCTCGAGCGTCCGGTCGAGGCGGCGATCCTCGACCACACCAACGAGCAGATCGCCGGCCGGCACCTGATCGCCGCCGCCTACGAGCTGCCGCTCACGGACGAGGACGAGGAGGTCTTCGGGCCCGAGTGGCGGGCGCGGGCGGAGCGGCTGCTCGAGGCGGGCGAGCTGCGCAGCGCCGGCGGCAAGCTGCTGCCGCGGCGCAGCGAGTTCGTCGCCGGGAGGATCGCCCTGCGCTCGGCCTCGGCCGACTCGGTCGCGGTGATCGAGCGCGACTCGGGCGAGATGCTCGGGCTGGTCGAGGCCGAGCGCGCCTTCACGACGATCCACCCCGGCGCGGTCTACCTGCACCTCGGGCGCTCCTACGAGGTCGAGCGGCTCGACATCGAGGAGCGGCGCGCGATCGTCTCGGCCTTCGACGGCGACTGGTACACGCGGCCGAAAAAGGAGACCGAGATCTACGTCGAACGGATCCACGAGCAGCGCTCGGTCGCGGGGGTCGAGCTGCACTTCGGCGAGGTCTCGGTGAGCGAGCAGGTGATCGCCTTCCAGCGCGTCTCGATCGCCGAGCAGGAGCCGATCGACATCGTCGCGCTCGAGCTGCCCGAGCAGAACTTCGTCACCCAGGCGCTCTGGTACGTGCTGCCGGAGCGGCTCAGCGGGGCGCTGCCCTCCGACGTCCTGCTTGGCGCCCTGCACGCCACCGAGCACGGCCAGATCGCGGTGCTGCCGCTGATCGCGATGTGCGACCGCTGGGACATCGGCGGCCTCTCGACCAACGTCCACTTCCAGACCGGTCGCTCGACGATCTTCATCTACGACGGCCACCCCGGCGGGGTCGGGATCACCAAGCGCGGCTACGAGCAGTTCGAGCGCCTGCTCGGCGACGCCGAGCGGCTGATCGCCGAGTGCCCCTGCGAGGCCGGCTGCCCGTCCTGCGTGCAGAGCCCGAAGTGCGGCAACCTCAACGAACCGCTGCACAAGGCCGGCGCGCTGGAGCTGATGGGACAGATGAGAGCCTCGGCGTGATCCGCCAGGTGGCGGTGATCGGCGCCGGACGGGCCGAGTCGGGCTCGGAGGCCTGGACGCTCGCCGAGGAGGTCGGCCGGCTGCTGGCCGAGGCGGGCCTGGCCGTCGTCTGCGGCGGAATGGGCGGGGTGATGGAAGCGGCCTGCCGCGGGGCCGTCGCGGCGGGAGGGACGGCGATCGGGATCGTGCCCGGGCACGCCGTATCCGAAGCCAACCCCCACTGCACCCATGTCGTCGCCACCGGCATCGGCCACGCGAGGAACCTCGCCGTAGTCGGTTCCGGCGAGGTCGTCGTCGCGATCGGCGGTGAGTGGGGGACGCTCTCGGAGATCGGCCACGCGCGGGCGATCGGCCGCACGGTGGTGGCGCTGCGCAGCTGGTCGCTCAGCGGCCGCGAGCCGATGGAGGGCGCGCCCGGCGTGATCGAGGTCGAGGCTCCCGGCGAGGCCGTCGCGGCTGTCCTCGCCGCCCTCCCGGCCACCTGAAATTCGTCGTCACAGGGCGACGAATGTCATACGGATCACCGGGTCAGGTGAAGAGGCGGGCCATGATCACCGCCGAGCGCAGCGAGCTGTCGCCCTGCGCACCTCCATCGTTCTGAACTAGGCGGGCCAGAGTTGGCGCAGAGCGAGGATCGTGAAGGCGTGTGACCAGGGGAGGGGGGTGGTCGAGCGAGGGACGCCGCTGCGGGCGTCGACCCGCTCGGGCAGCGCGCCTGCCGGAGTGGCGGCGCGGCGCAGGTCGGCGAGCAGACGCAGAGCGGCGCGGCGATCGGCGGCGGGGTCGGGGGAATCCGGAACCCCGGCAAGTGCGGCTAACGCCCAGGCCGTCCAGGCGGTCGGGGCGGTCCAGGGATCGACGCCGCCGCTCCAACCCTCGCCCGGCGTGATCCCGAACCGGGTTTGATCGGCGGCCAGGCGCAGCAGCGTGCGACGGACCTGCGGGTAGAGCGCCGGCCGCGGGAACGGCCGCACCGCCCAGGCCGCTGCCGAGTCGAGCCCCGAGGCCGGATCGCCGGCGCGCCGCACCAGTCCCCGCGGCGACACAACCCCCCCGGCTTTCTCCGCTCCATGGGTTGTAGGCGCTATAGCCCGCACAACCCACGGAGCGCCCGAGGCGATCGCGTTGGCGAGGTAGTCGCCGGGCTCGCCCTCCTGGTAGTCGGGGCGGTCGCGCCAGGCGTAGGGGTGGGAGGGAGGAGGGAGGCCCGCGGCGCCCGCGGCGGCGCTCACCCAGCCGTTGGCGTCGCCCTGCGGGCCGCGCCCTGGGACCGGCGTGCCGTCGCCGTGGAATCGCGCGGCGGCGTCTAGATCGAGGCCGAGCAGGAAGCTGGCGACCCGGCGAGCCTCCTCGGTGTAGCCGGCGGTGGCGAAGGCTAGTGCCACCGTGCCCGCGTCGCGCGGCCATACGTAGGCCCAGCCGTCCCGGGCCCCGGCGCTGGCCGCGCCGCTGCGCGCGTCGGTCAGCGCCCGCAGGGTGAGCAGCGAGCGCCCGTACATCTCCATGGCCCAGTCCGGCGCCATGGCGCTGAGCGGTCGCGCCCGCGCGAGCCAGCGCCTGTCGCCGGCTGCCGCCTCTCCGATCAGTCGCCAGTTCTGATCGATTCCGCCCTTTTCTTCGATCGCAGAGGAGGGTGGATCGGCTCGGCCTACCCGACAGAGCAGGCTGAGCCGATCCACCCGCCGCTTGGCCGCGCAGCGCGCCTCGGCCTCCACCTGGACGGAGCCGACCGCGCGCTCGCCGGCCACCGCGCTCCCACCCTCCGTTGCAACCACCAGCGCCAGCTCGTCCCCGCGCGCCGCCGCGGTCACCCGCACCTCCACCGCGCCGAACCGCGCGACGGTCCGCACCACGTTCGTCCCCGGCAGGTGGCGCTGCTCGACCGAGTCCGCCCGCCAGAGCGGCAGCGCCGCCCCGCCGCCGATCCGCACCTGCGGCACGATCCCGGTGCCCACGTCGACGCTGCCCGCCGCCTGCCGCTCGGCCGGGTTGTCGATCAGCGCCGGTCCCGCCGGCCCGGCCCGCAGGTCGACGACGTCGCCGTAGGCGTCGACCGCAGCCGTCAGCCCGCCGTCCCCGACCACCGCTGTGCCGAGAAACGGCGGCGGCAGCCCCGGCAGCCCGGCCGGCGTCCGCGGATCGGTCTCCGACCCACCCGAGAGTGCCAGCAGTCCGACCGCGACCGCGGCGGCCAGCGCCAGCGCTGCACGGGTCCGGGTCACCCCGCTATGCAATCAGCCTTTGCGTCGCCCGGCCGCTAGCCTTCCCGCTGCGCGAGCTTCTCGCGCCCAGGCGAGGTAGCTCAGTTGGTAGAGCACACGACTGAAAATCGTGGTGTCGCGGGTTCGAATCCCGCCCTCGCCATGAACGCCTGACCCAGCTCGCGGTCAGCTGACCGCGAACGTCTGGTGGCGGATCCCGAGGACGGTGGCCGCGTAGATCTCGAAGACCGCGGCCAGGCGATTGTCGTCTATCTCGACGACCCGGCAGTCCATGCAGGCGACTCGCAGGCACTGCTTGCGGAACTCGTCCATGAACTCGGGGTCTGCGCAGTTCGCCGCTCGCGTCTTGGCGAGAGGGAGTCGCTTTCGCTCGAAGGCTCGAACGGCTCGGTTGTAGGCATAGGTACCTTCGTTGTGGCGTGGCCGTATGTGTCCGTTCAGGCGGGTGCGGAAGTTCGAGTAGCCCTTGCCGGTGCGCCGCGACCTCTCGGTGAGGCCCGCCCTGCCGACGTAGCGCGGCGCTCCCTTCTCGGACAGCAGATAGACGCCGTGCGCTGCGGGCGGGAGTTCGCGGTCGCCGACCAGACCGAACTCCTGGGACGCGAGCAGAGCGGTGAGGAGCGACGGGAGCTGCTCGGTCACCCGCTCCCGCCAGCGCTCCTCCCGGGCGAGGATCTTCGGGTCGTCGCGGCCGGTCATCGACCGCGCTGGCGCTCGGTTTCGGGGTGCCTGGCCGCGTTGGAGATCTCGCCGAGGCTTGCCGTGCTGAGCTCGTTGCGGCGCTCGCGCAGTCCCACGGGCCTCGGTTCGCGCTCCTCGCCGGGTTCGTGGGGCGCGATCGGGACTTCGAATTTGCTGCCGGCCCGTACGCCCCGAACGCGCGAGTGGAAGGCGAAGAGGATCGCTACGAGGATTCCGAGGACGACCAGGATCAGGCCGGCGTAGTGGTCGAGCCGGGTGAAGCCCGCGATCAGGAGCGCGATGCTGACGACGCCCAGGAGAGGTCGCCCGCCCGGGTCGGGTGAGCCGCTCCTCCGGGCCGCGCTCATGAGCCGGCCTTCGCGCGGGCGATGGCCTTCTTGTTGTGGGCGCGCAGCTCCCGCGCGGACATGATCTGCGCGACCAGGCCCTCGCGGACCACGAACCCGGCGTCGAGCAGGGCCAGGACCAGGGCGTCGACGAGGCCGTCGTCGGCACCCGGGTTCATCGCGACGAGCTGCTCGTCGGCCGAGTTGGTCCGCGCCACCCACGAGATCGCTCCGGCGAGGGTGCTGGAGGAAAGCAGGCGCATCGCCTCCATGCGCCCAGGTCCGCCCCAGACCGAGAGAAGACGCTGGTGCTCTTCCAGCGACCCCGGCCGTTGGAAGCCTTCCGCCGCTTCGACGAGCGCTTTTCTCGCATCCGGGTGGACTTCGTAGAGGGTTCCCCGGGTCGGCGGGTCGGTGTCCGCCTTCAGCTGTCGGTCGGCGACCATCCGGCGCAGCAGGCCGTGCACGGAGCCGCTCGGCTTGCCTTGCAGTTTCGCGATCTCGTACTGCGTGCGAGGTTGATCGAGGACGGAAAGTCCGACCTCGAGTCTGGAGCCGTCGAAATCTCTTGGGTGCGCGGGCATCGGGGGTCCCTTTATCGGCCTCGTGGTTACACGAGACCAATTTGGCTACGTTCGAGTCTTCATCAAGCCAATAATCGACCAATTCCCGATGGAATATGGTTTCGTACCACTATTGGGAGGGAAAGTGCAGCAGCGCTGCTGACCGGAGTGCCGGCCCAGATCGGTGCGTCGAGGAAAGCGGCTCGGCCGCTCAGCCGGTGACGCTGCGGCGCTGCTCGCGCAGCAGCCACCAGTCGACCACGTAGCCGCCGAAGGGCAGCACGGCGCCGACCAGGATCCAGAAGGTGACCTTGGGACTCCAGCCCTGCTGGTTGCGGATCACCAGGGCGATGTAGACGTAGGCGATGAAGAGCAGGCCGTGGATCGGGCCGAGGATCTGCACGCCGACCTCGCTGCCGCCGGTGCGTTTGATCGCGGTGGCGATCAGCAGGGCGAGGAAGCTGGTCGCCTCGGTCAGGGCGACGTAGCGGAACGTCTTCAGGCTCACGTCAGGGAACCCTAATGGGAATGCGGCCGCCGGCACGGTGAGATCCGTCACCATGCCGGGCATGAGCACGCGCGTCGCGGCGGTCCAGATGCAGTCCTCGCCCGACAAGGCGGAGAACGTCGAGCGCGCCGGCCGGCTGGTCCGCGAGGCCGCCGAGCGCGGGGCCGAGCTGGTCGTGCTGCCCGAGAAGTGGACCGGCCTCGGCGAGGCGGAGGAGCTGCGCCGCGTCGCCGAGCCGCTCGGCGAGGGGCCGGCCTACGCGGCGATGCGCGCCTGGGCCGCGGAGCTCGGCATCGCCCTCGTCGGCGGCTCGATCACCGAGCTGCGCGGGGACGGCAGGCTCGCCAACACCTCGGTCGCCTTCGACAGCGATGGCAGCGAGGCCGGCGTTTACCGCAAGATCCACATGTTCGACGTCGAGGTCGAGGGCCGCGTCTACCGTGAGTCGGCCGCCGAGCAGGCGGGCGAGGAGGTCGTCGCCTGCGACCTCGCCGGCTGGCGCACCGGTCTCAGCGTCTGTTACGACCTGCGCTTCCCCGAGCTCTTCCGCGACCTGCTCGAGCGCGACGTGCGCCTGCTGGTCGTCCCCGCCGCGTTCACGCTCGCCACCGGCCGCGACCACTGGGAGGTGCTGCTGCGAGCGCGCGCGATCGAGAGCCAGTGTTTCCTGATCGCCGCCAACCAGTGGGGCGAGCCGGCGGGGCTGCCGTGCTACGGCCACTCGATGGTCGTCGACCCCTGGGGCACGGTGCTCGCCGAGGCGCCCGAGGCCGACTGCGTGGTGCTCGCCGAGCTCGACCGCGCCCGCCAGGACGAGGTGCGCGCCCAGCTGCCGGCGCTCACCCACCGCCGGCCGGAGCTCTACGGCCGCCCGCCTGACCACTGACGTTTGTAACCCCCTGGGTTACAAACGTCATACGCCCGGCTCAGTTGCCGCTCGCCGAGAAGTGCTGGAAGTCCTTTGGCCAGGACCAGTTGCCGCCCCACTCCCAGCCGATCGAGGCGAAGGCGGCGACGACGTCGCCGCCCCGGTGGATCAGCCCCTTGGCGCGCTGGCCGCGGTCCGCGAAGGGGGCGCCGGCGGGCGGCGAGACGTAGCCCTCGCCGTCCGCGTAGGGGTTCTCGATCGGGTTGACGTCGATCGCGTGCCCGTAGGCGTGTTCGGACCAGCGGGTCGTGCCGGAGACGTAGCGGCAGTTGAAGGCCGAGGTGTTGTCGGCGTCCATGCTGCGGTGGTCGTCGGCGCCGTAGGCGTCGACCAGCTGCATCCGCCGGATCGGGAAGTGCAGGCGGAAGAGCCGGCGCATCACGCGGACCATGCCGCGGGCCGAGTCCTCGTGGACGACCAGCCGGCCACGGTGCACGCGCCCGTCGAAGCCCCAGTGCCTGACCTTGAGCAGGCGCAGGTCGTCGAGTCCGACCGGGCAGCCGGGCCGCCAGGAGACCCCGACCATGCGCTGCTTGGTCGCCGCGTCGATCGGGCCGAACTGGAAGGCGGGTCGGGCCTGGGCGCCGGCGGTGGCCAGCAGCGCGATCGCCACGGCGAGCCCAACCGACAACCGCACTCTGCTCGACAGCCCCATTCGCGACCACGATAGCCGCGCCCGCCGCCGGGTCAGCTCATTCTTCGGTGCGCAGCTGGTCGACCGGGGCGTAGTCGTCGTGCAGGAGCTCGCCTTCGGCGGCGAGCCCTTCGGCGACCGGCTGGCCGAAGGTGCGGGCGATCGGCGATTTGACGCTTATCGCGTTGTCGATCGGCTGCTCGGAGGCGACGACGACGACGTTGCCGCCGAACGGTTCGCCGGATTCGTCGACGAAGGTGGTGAAACGGGCGTAGGGGAAGGCATCGAGCACGGTCGCCGTCTCCGCCTTGATGAAGTCGAGCGGGCCGGTGTCGATCAGGTTCAGCGCGTAGATCCCGCCGGGCTTCAGCACGCGCTTCACTTCGTCCATCCACTGCGAGGTCGTCAGGTGCCAGGGCACGCTGAAGCCGCTGAACGCGTCGCCGACGACCACGTCGGCGCTGTTGTCGGGAACGTCGAGGATCGTCATCCGCGCGTCGCCGACGGTGACCTCGAGGTCGGCCGAGGTGCGCAGCCCGAGCCGTTCTTCGTCGAGGTCGACGACGTCGCCGTCGACCTCGAGCACCTCGGCGTGCGAGCCGGGCCGGGTCGCGATCAGCCAGTTCGGGAGGGTGAAGCCGCCGCCGCCGACGAAGACCACGTCGAGCGGCTGGCCGCCTGGATAGGAGCCGTTGATCGCTTTGGCGATCCAGCGGGTGTAGTCGTACTGGAGGTAGGTCGGGTCCTTGAGGTCGACGTAGGAGTTGTAGGTCCCGTCGAGGATCAGGTTGTAGCCGAAGGACTTGGTCGGGTCCTTTTCGACGTCGAGGCAGTGGTACTTCGTCTCGCGCACGCAGGGTGACTCGGAGGCCAGCGAGAGCGCTCCGAAGCCGACCGCGACGATCACCGCGCCGCCCGCGACCGCCGCCGTCACCACCCGCGCCCGCGCTCCCAGGATGACGCCGGTGAGCACCAGCACGGTCCCGATCAGGAAGACCGCGGTGTTGATCGACATCACCGGGACGAGCACGAAGCCGGTGCCGAAGGTGCCGATCAGCGCCCCTGCCGTCGCCCAGGCGGAGAGCCGCCCCACGACCGTGCCGCTGACCCTCAGATCGTGCAACTGCAGGTGCGCCACCGCCGGGGAGACCGCGCTGAGCACGGCGGCGGCCGGGACCAGGGCGAGCACGGTGATGCCGAGCGCGGCGGCGTCGCCGCTGCCGCGGGCGCCGGGGCCGAGCCCGTGGACGATCGGCACGGTCAGCAGGCTGAGCAGCCCGCCACCGATGAACAGGCCGACGATCAGCAGCCGCGTGTTCATCCGGTCGGCGAGGTAGCCGCCGATCGCGGCGCCGATCGCGATCCCGGCCAGCGCGGCGCCGATGATCGAGGTCGTCGTCTCCAGGGTCAGGCCGACGTACGGCGCGAGCAGGCGGACCGCGAGGATCTCGAGCATCAGCACGGCGCCGGCGGCGAGGAAGACGAGCGCCGCCGCCAACGGTTGCGGCAGGGCGCGTGGAAGCTCGGCCTCGGGGTCGACCCGCTTGCGCCCGCGAGGCTCCGCTTTGGGCTTCGGCCTGGCCGCGGCCTTGGGCTTCTCCTCGACCTCGGCCTCGAGGGCGACTTCCGAACCGGTATCCCCCTGCGTCTCGAGCGGGCGCCTCCTGCGCTTCCCCTTGGCCATGCTCCGATACTAAGCGAGATTTTAGTTATCGATCAACCTCTGCCCCGGCGCAAACCGATAATGCCCGCGCGTGGGCATCTCGAGACATCCCGGCCGCAAGCTGGCGGCGATCTACGCCGGCGGCGTCGCCGGCGCGCTGATCCGGGTCGGGCTGGCGCAGGCGTTCCCGCCCGCGGCGGGAACCTGGCCGTGGCCCACCTTCGCGGTGAACATGGTCGGGGCGCTGCTGCTCGGCTACTTCTTCGCGCTCTTCCGCGACCACCCGGAGGAGAGCCTCCACCACCCCTTCCTCGCCACCGGCATCTGCGGCACGCTGACCACCTTCTCGACCCTGCAGCTCGAGTTCTACGAGCTGATCGACGCGGGCGAGACCGCCCTCGCCGCCCTCTACTGCGCGGTCACCGTCCTCGCCGGCTACGCGTTCGTGCGGCTGGGCATCGCGATCGAGGCGCGCCGGCCGCGCTGGGCGGCGCGGTGAGCGTCGCAGCCTGGATCGCGGTCGGGCTGCTCGGCGGGATCGCCGCCGGCGCCCGCTTCCTGCTCGACGCCGAGGTCACGGCGCGGTTCGGCCACCGCTTCCCGTTCGGCATCCTCGCCGTCAACCTGACCGGGGCGCTGGCGATCGGGATCGTCGCCGGCGCCGGTCTCGACGGCGATGCGCTGGCGATCGTCGCCGGCGGGACGATCGGCTCCTTCACGACCTTCTCGACCTGGATCCTCGACTCGCACCGGCTCGAGCGCGCCGGTCACGCCGACCTCGCCCTGCTCAACGTCGGCCTTTCCCTGGTCGCCGGCTTCGCCGCCGTTGCGCTCGGCCACTGGCTCGGCGGCATCTGAGCCCGGACCGCTAGTTTTTCAGTCCCCCCATGCAGCAGTTCAACAGCGAACAGGCGCACGAGCGCGTCGTCCACGCCAAGGGCAGCGCCGCGCACGGCTTCTTCGAGACCACCGAAGACGTCTCCCAGTTCACCCGCGCCGGGCTCTTCCAGCCCGGCGTCCGCACGCCCGTCTTCCTGCGCTTCTCGACCGCCTCCGGCGAGGCGGGCTCCGCCGACACCGTCCGCGACCCCCGTGGGTTCGCGGTCAAGTTCTACGCCGCGGAGGGCAACTACGACCTGGTCGGCAACAGCCTGCCGGTCTACCCGATCCGCGACCCCGAGAAGTTCGGCGACCTGGTCTACTCGCAGCGGCGCCAGCCCGACACCGGCGTCCGCTCCAACGACCTGCAGTGGGACTTCTGGACGCTCGCGCCGGAGAGCGCCCACCAGGTGACGATCCTGATGTCCGACCGGGGCACGCCGCGGACGCTGCGCCACATGAACGGCTACGGCGGCCACACCTTCTCCTGGGCCAACGCCGCCGGCGAGAAGTTCTGGGTCAAGTACCACTTCAGGACGGCGCAGGGAGTCGAGAGCCACAGCGAGGCCGAGGCGCGCGCGATCGCGGCCGAGGACCCCGACGCGCACGGCCGCGACCTGCGTCGGGCGATCGACGCCGGCGAAGCGCCGGAGTGGCGGCTCGAGGTGCAGGTGATGCCCTTCGAGGAGGCGGCCGCCTACCGCTTCAACCCGTTCGACGTGACCAAGGTCTGGCCGCACGGCGACTACGCGCCGGTCGAGGTCGGCCGGCTCGTCCTCGACCGCAACCCGGACAGCTCCCTCGCCGAGGCCGAGCGGTCGACCTTCTCGCCGTCCAACCTGGTGCCGGGGATCGGGCTCAGCCCGGACAAGATGCTGACCGAGCGGATCTTCAGCTACCACGACAGCCAGGTCGAGCGGCTCGGCGCCGACTACGAACAGCTGCCGATCAACTCGCCGAAGCCGTCGCCGCGCGCAGGGGACGTCGGCCCCGACCTGATCTGGTGGGTCGAGGCGAGCGAGATCGCCCGCTACGCCAACGCGCGCCACGCCGAGGACGACGACTTCTCCCAGGCCGGCGCGCTCTACCGCGAGGTGATGGACGACGCGCAGCGCGCCCGGCTGGTCGACAACGTCGTCGGCCACGCCGGCACCGACGTCACCACTGATGTGCAGCACCGCGTCGTCGACTACTGGACGCAAGTAGATGCTGAGCTGGGCGCCCGCGTCGACGCAGGTTTGAGGGTGTCCTCGGGTATCTAGCTCCTGTCGTTCGCTGTCCGCGGTCGTCTCTAACTTGGGTTACGAGATGGGCGCTGAAGAGCAAGAGCAGATCTCGATCCCGACGCCGCCGGAACCGCGGGTGCCGTTGGGGGAGCTGGAGGACGGCCAGCGGGTGCGCGGCGTCTACGCCGTGCGCGAGCGCGAGCTGCGCCGCAAGCGCAACGGCGAGCCCTGGCTGCGGCTCGTCCTCGGCGACGCCAGCGGCAGCGCCGAGGCGGTCTCCTGGGAGGAGGCCGAGGAGCTCTACGCGCTCTGCAGCAAGGGCAGCGCCGTCTTCGTCACCGGCATCTTCGAGCAGAGCGAGCGCTGGGGGGCGAAGGTCAAGCTCGTCTCGATCCGGCTGGCCGAGGCCGACGAGTACGAGTCCGCCGACCTGGCGCCCGCCTCGGCGATCTCGGCCGAGCGGCTCGAGGCCGAACTGCGCGACCTGCTCGGCACGGTCGAGGACACCCACCTGCGCCAGCTGCTCGACTACTTCTTCGGCGAGCTCTCGCCGACCTGGCACCGCTTCCGCGACGCGCCTGCCGCGAAGGTCTACCACCAGGCCTACCAGCACGGCCTGCTAGAGCACACGCTCACGGTCGCCCAGGCGGTCAACGCCGCCTCCGCGTTCTTCCCCGGCATCGACCGCGAAGTCGCCCTCGCCGGCGCGCTGCTGCACGACGTCGGCAAGCTCGTCGCCTACAACGACGACCCGCTGGCGATCGACCTCACCGACGCCGGCCGGTTGGAAGGCGAGATCCCGCTCGGCTACTACACGGTGCGCCGCAAGATCGAGGAGATCCCCGACTTCGACCCCGGTCTCGCCCAGTCGGTCCTGCACATCATCCTCAGCCACCACGGCTCGCTCGAACACGGCTCGCCGGTCGTCCCCGCCACCCGCGAGGCGGTGCTCGTCCACATGATCGACAACCTCGGCGGCCGGCTCGGCAGCTTCGACCGCCTCGAGCGCGCCCTCCCCGCCGGCGAGTCCTGGTCGGGCTTCGACCGGGCGCTCTCCGGCTCCGCCTACTTCGGCAACCGCGAAGCGGCCTAGCTAGAACTTCACCGTGCAGCGCTGGATGCGCTGCACGTCGCCGTGGGCGCGCTGGATGCACTTGACCAGCTTCTGCGGGTTGCCGTGCCGCTCGGCGGCCTTCAGCGATTTGCGGATCTCGCGCTGGATCTGCTTGTTGACTTCGTCGATCGTGCCGCTGATGTCGGTGACGTTCGTGCCGTGCGTGCCGAACGACTTTTCGAAGCTCTTGTTGGCGCTGTCGATCGCCTTGTCGGTCGTGTTCAGCACCGGCTTGACGAGGAAGAAGTAGGCCGCCGCGAGGATTCCGACGGTCACCAAGAGCCGGATGATGCCGGAAGTCAGGTTGCCGAAGAGGTTGCGCAGGAAGTCCATGGCGACCGCCGCAGACTATCCTGCCCATCGTGGCGAAGGACACCGAGAAGCTGATCCGCCAGCTCTCTCTGATCTCGTTCCTGATGGCTCAAGGGAGGCCCGTCTCGGCTCTCGAGATCAAGCGCGAGGTAGAGGGCTACAGCGACATGAACGACGACGCGTTCGCGCGCCGTTTCTACGCCGACCGCGCGGAGCTGGAGAGCCTCGGCATCCAGCTCGGGGTCGAGAAGCCCGGCGAGGGCTTCTTCGAGGCCGAGCTCTACTCGCTGCCGCCGGAGAACTTCTACCTCGACGCGATCAAGTTCTCCGACGACGAGCTGGCCGCGCTGAGCACCGCGCTGCTCCTGCTCACCGACGGCGGCTTCGCCTACGCCGAGCCGCTGCGCCTCGCCCTGCAGCAGGTCGCCTGGGGACATCCGAACCCCCTGAACGAAGCCGAGCGCGCCCCGGTCGAGATGGCGATGACCGCCTCCGCCGGCGGCCGCGACCTCTCCCAGCGCCTCTCCAAGATCGAGACCGCGATCAGCCGCCGCAAGACGATCGAGTTCACCTACTACACGATGGAGCGCGGCGAGACCGAGAAGCGCAAGGTCGACCCCTACCACCTGGTCTTCCGCGGCGGCCAGTTCTACTTGATCGGCCACTCGCACGAGCGCGACGCGGTGCGCGTCTTCCGGCTCTCGCGGATCCAGGGCAAGGTCGGCTACGCCTCCAAGGCCGAGCACGACTTCTCGCCGCCCGAGGACTTCGACCGCCGCGACTACGGCAGCCGCGCCGACTGGCAGCTGGGCGAGACCCAGGGGACGGCGAGGATCTTCATCCGCGAGCGGATCGCCTGGCTGATCGAGCGCGACTACGGCTCCTACGGCGAGCTGCGCGAGGCCAAGAAGGCCGACGGCGCGCCGGGCAAGGGCAGGATCTTCGAAACCCCCTACGCCTCGCACCGCGAGCTGATCGCCTGGGTGCTGCGCTGGCGCGCCAACGCCCAGGTGCTGGCGCCCGACGACCTGCGCGAGGAGGCCGAGCAGCGCGTCGCCCTGCTCCGCGACCGCCACGAGAACGGCTTCAAGCCCGCCAAGGTCGTCGACACGCCGCTGCGCGAGGCGCCGCGGCGCTCGCGCTCCAACGGCCGCGGCGAGGCGGCGATCCGGCCGGAGCGCTTCGCCCGCCTGGTCACCCTCGCCGGCCTGCTGATCGAAGCGGCGAAAAAGGGCGAGCGGCTGCAGATCGCCGAGCTGCGCCAGCGGCTCGAGCTGACCGACGAGGAGCTGCGCGAGGACGTCGAGCTGCTCAACGTCGTCAACTTCGGCGGCGGCACCTACGTGCTCTACGCGGAAATCCTCGGCGAGGAGATCGAGGTCGACTCCGAGCCCTACGGCGACAACTTCGCCCGCCCGGCGCGCCTCTTGCCGTTGGAGGCGAAGGCGCTGGTCGCCGCGATCGACCTGTTCGGCGACCACCTGCCGCAGTCCGACCTGCAGAGCGCCCGCCAGAAGATCGTCAAGGCGCTCGGCCACGACCCCTCCGAGGAGGGGCTGGAGATCGCCTCCGCGGGGGGCGGCGACGCCGCGGTGGCGCGCCTGGTCAACGACGCGATCGCCGGCGGCAAGGTGCTCGAGCTGAGCTACTACAAGGAGAACGAGGACCAGTTCACCGACCGCCGGGTCGAGCCCTACAGGCTCGAGAACGGCAAGGAGGGCTGGTACGTCGAGTGCTACGACCTGACCAAAGAGGGCGTCCGCCACTTCAAGCTCGACCGGATCAAGGAGGCCAACCTCTCCGAGGAGAGCTTCGAGCCGCGCCCCGAAGTCGAGGAGTTCGCCGGGGTCGAGGGCTGGATGACCCACGGCGAGGTGCCGACCGCCGAGGTCGCCCGCGTCTGGGTCTCGCCGGAGCGCGCCCGCTGGCTGCGCGAGGAGCGCACCGTGGTCGAGGAGCTGGCCGACGGCGCCGTCGTCGTCGAGCTGCCTTATGCCGGCAAGCCGTGGCTGGTCCGCGAGATCCTGCGCGGCGCCGGCGACCTGGTCGTGCTCGAGCCCAAGGACGCCCGCGAGGCGATCGCCAAAGAGGTCGCGCCTGACTGAGGCGCCGGGTCACCCCGAGATCGTTCGGATCGTCGCGCCCAACCCCGGGCCGATGACCCTGGAGGGGACCAACACCTACATATATGGAGCGGCGGGGGAGGGTCCCTGTGCGGTGATCGACCCCGGCAGCGAGGACCCCGGCCACCTCGACGCGATCCGCGCCGCCGCCGAGCGGCGCGGCGGCATCGGCATCGTCCTTTTGACCCACTCCCACGGCGACCACACCGCCGGCGCCGAGCGGCTCGGCGCCGAGGTCGTGCTGCCGGGCGACGGCGAGGAGCACGCCGGCCTGCGCGCGCTCGCCACGCCCGGCCACGCCGCCGACCACGTCGCCTTCCTCAGCGCCGACGGCGTCTGCTTCAGCGGCGACCTGGTGCTCGGGCTGGGCTCGACGATCGTGCCCCCCGGTGGCGGCTCGATGGGTGCCTTCATGGCCTCGCTGCGCGCTCTGCAGGCCGAGCCGATCGAGCTGATCGCGCCTGGCCACGGCCCCTGGGTCACCGACCCGGCCGTCAAGCTGGCCGAATACCTCGGGCATCGCGAGGCCCGCGAGGACCGCCTTGCCAGCGAGCTCGAGGCCGGCGAGCGCTCCCGGGCGGCGCTGCTCGCCACGGTCTGGGACGACGTCCCGGTCGAGCTGCTGCCGATGGCGGCGATGGCGATGGAGGCCCACCTCGAAAAGCTCGAGGAAGAGGGCCGGATGCCGGGCGACGACCTCCTCCCCTGAACAAGCGGACGGTCGATCCCCCCAGAAGGGGGTGATCCGAAGAGTTTCCGGCGTACACAAACATCCTCGTATATGAAGGGCCCCTTACTTCTCAAAGTGGTTTGACTAGATAGGGGGGTCTGATGACGGAAGCCGTGGTTGGAGCAAGGAAGAGAGGGCGAATTTCCAGGCTCGCCTCATTGGTCCTCGGCAGCGCGGCGCTGATGCTCGCCGTGGCGTCCGCCCCCGCGCAGGCAGCGCCCCCGCTGGGAATGATGTGGAGCGAGACCTACGGCTCCGCGGAAGACTGGGCTGTGATCAACAAATCCGGAGCCGACATCTTCAGGCTGCCGATCAACACCAAAGAAACGAAATACGGGGAAGACTTCAGCAAATACGACACGATCTTCGCGCTGGCTGCCAAAGGCGGGATCCGGATCCTCCCGGTCCTCGACGGCCGGATGGACGGCAAAGAAGGACTCCCCGAAAAATCGGAAGAAAAAAACTGGTCGGCGTGGGCGCGGGAAGCCGTGTGCCGGTACGGCTACAACGGAACCTTCTGGGCGGCAAACCCGACGGTTCCGGCCTTGCCTGTCCAGGCTTGGGAAATCTGGAACGAGCCCAATGAAATAACCAACGGCGAAGAATACGGCAAATTTCTCGCCTGGGCCGGGCCTGCCGTTCAAGCCGCTTCGGAAAGCGCGAGCTGTGGCAAAAAACCCACCGGGGTCATCTTCGGCGCGATGATGGCAAAAAATATGGACACCGCCTACCAGGCCTTCTTCACCAACGCCGTGGCCAAATCCGGAGCGGGAGCGTTCACGGGTGTCGGCTTCCACCCCTACGAGCTGAACCCGGCCAAACTTCCAGAAGGAAAAAGGCTGCAGGGTCTAAAAAACGCCGTCACTGCCATCCGTTGGTTCCTGGACGGCAAAGCCGAATGGAAAGGCAAGTCCCTCTGGGTCACCGAGTATGGCTGGCCGGTCGAACGCGAAAACGCGATCAGCGAAGACGAACAAGTCAAACTGCTGAGGGAATCGGTCGACTGGTTCAACAGCAACGAGGCGATCCTCGATCTGAAGGCGGTCGTTTGGTACAACTACCGCGACAGTTTTAACTACGGCACCCAATGGCAGTACCGGTGCGGTATGCGTGACGAAGTAGGGAACTTCCGCAAGTCCTGGTTCGCTTTCCAGGAAAAGGCCGGGGCGGCGCGCTGGCCGATCGCCACGACCGCGTTCCAGGCGAACACCACCCAGCTGTTCACGCAGACCGCGAGCGCCTCGACCAACACCCTCCTGGGGATGAAAGCCGGTACGAGCCCGAGCATCGGCCAGAAGGGCGGCAGTTTCATGGTCGCCTTCCAGGCGAACACCGGCGACCTCTATTACTACACGCCGGCCGAAGGTGGGAAAAACACCGGCTTTGGCATGGCTGCGGGCACGAGTCCCGCGATCAGCAGGCTCGAGGGCGGGATGATCGCCTTCCAGTCGAACGCGGGGCAGCTCTGGTACGTCCAGCCCGGGGGGATCGCAGCGGTGAACACCGAACAGGCGATGGCTGCCGGCACCAGTCCGAGCGTCACGCGCATACACAGCAACGGGAACTGGTTGATCGCCTACCAGGGACCCGACACCAAACTCCGGATCCTCGAGGTCGGCGGCGCGGTAACGAACACCGGGGCCGAAATGATGCCTGGGACCAGCCCATCTATCGCCGCGATCAACCACGAGAAACTTGAACCGACGTACGCCGTCGCCTACCAGGGGGCTGGATCGAGCCTCGGGTTCTATCTCGACGGCAAAGAACCCGTCAGCACTCCCTATGGCATGAAAGCGGGCACCAGCCCGGGAATCGCGTCGCTGCCGACCTCGCCGTCCAGCATTGTCCCCGCGTACAGCAGGTTCGAGGCGGTCTTCCAGGCCAACACGACCGATCTCTGGATATACCAGCCGTATGGGACCGTCGCCGCTACCCCCTATGGCATGCAAGCGGGCTCGAGCCCCAGCGTCGCCGCCATTTCCGACGGGGTCTGCTGTGCGAGCCCCAGCCTCTACAGGCAGTTCAAGATCGGCTTCCACGCCGGCACCGGCTCCCTGTGGACCTACGAACCGGGTGGTGCGGTCACCAACACCCTGCTCGGCAACGCGGCTAACACCAGCCCCAGCATCGCGCCGGGCTGAGCCCTGCGCGACCGAGCTCGCTGAGTCCGCCCTGGGGTCCGTATAGCGCACCCTAGGGCGGACTGGCTGGGCAGCCAGTCGCCGGCTACACTGCCGCTATGGGGCGACTGAGCAATAACCGGGCGGCGCGCAACGGTCTCTTGGCAGGGGCCGCTGGAGCGGGAGTCGCGGCGGCCTCCACGGCCGTCGCCTGGCACTGGCTGGCGCGCCGGCCGCTGCCGAAGACCAAGGGGACGATCGAGGTACCGGGGCTGGAAGGCTCCGTGAAGGTGCGCCGCGATCGCTGGGGCGTGCCCCACGTCGAGGCCGCCGAGCGCCACGACCTCTACTTCGCGCAGGGCTTCGTCCACGCCCAGGACCGGCTCTGGCAGATGGACTTCTACCGCCGCGTCGTGCGCGGCCGGGTCAGCGAGATGGCCGGGCCGGAGGGACTGCCGGTCGACCGGCTGCTGCGCACGCTCGGCATCCGCCGCGCCGCCGAGCGCGAGGCGGCCGAGCTCGACCCGACCCTGCTCGCCCAGCTCGAGCGCTTCTGCGCCGGCGTCAACGCCGGCGCCGCCGCGGCCCCCGCGCCGCCCTTCGAGATGCGCCTGCTCGGGCTCAAGTGGACCCCGTGGACCCCGGTCGACATCCTCAGCCTCGGCAAGCTGCTCGCCTTCGGGCTCTCGACCAACTGGGAGCGCGAGTTGCTGCGCGCCGACATGCTGCGCGAGCTCGGTCCCGAGCTGACCGCCCGCCTCGACCCGACCTACCCGGCCGACAACCCGGTCGTCACCCAGGAAGCGTGGACCGGCGACGGGCTCTCGATCGTCGGCCAGATCGACGCTGTGCGCCGCTCGATGGGGCTGGCCGCCGAGGCGTCGGGCTCCAACAACTGGGCCGTCAGCGGCGCCCGCTCGGCGACCGGCTCGCCGCTGATCGCCGGCGACCCACACCTGCCCCCGAGCATGCCGGGCATCTGGTACGAGATCAGCCTGCGCCACGGCGACCGCTTCGTGCGCGGCGCCTCGATGCCGGGCATGCCGGGCATCTACATGGGCCAGAACAACGACGTCGCCTGGACGATCACCAACGTGATGGCCGACGTCCAGGACCTCTTCGTCGAGCGGGTCGACGGCGACACGTACCTGTTCGAGGACGAGTGGCGGCCGCTGGAGATCGTGCGCGAGGAGATCCGGGTCAAGGGGCGCAAGGAGCCGGTCGTGCACGAGGTCCGCAAGACCCACCACGGCCCGATCGTCAACGAGGCGCTCGGCGCCGGCGACGAGGAGCCGCTGGCGCTGCGCTGGGCGACGCTCGACGAGCCGACCACCTTCTCGGGGATCTTCGAGCTGCTCGAGATCGACTCCGGACCCGACCTGGTGCGGCGCCTCGAGGGCCACACCTCGCCCGCCTCGAACATGATCTGGGCCGACCGCCACGGCTCGATCGGCTACAAGCTGATCGGCCGGCTGCCGCTGCGCCGCGGCGACTGCCCGGACCTGCCGAAGCCCGGCTGGACCGGCGAGTTCGAGTGGGAGGGGACGATCCCCTACGCCGACCTGCCCGAGACGGTCGACCCCGAGAGCGGCTACCTGATCACCGCCAACAACCGGATCGTCGGCGACGAGTACCCGCACCACATCACCAGCGAGTGGCTCGACGGCTTCCGCGCCAAGCGGATCGAAGAGATGTTGGGCGAGCGCGAGCGCCACGACCTGGAGAGCTTCGAGGCGATCCAGGCCGACAACCTCTCGCTGCCCGGGCTGGAGGCGGCGCGCCGGCTCGGCCGGCTGGCGCCGCGCGGCCAGCGCGAGCGCAGCGCGATCGAGCGGCTGCGCAGCTGGGACGGGCGGCTCGACCCCGACACGGTCGCCGGCACGATCTACCAGGCCTTCCTGCTGCGCCTCGCCCGCGAGGTGGCGCGCGCGGCGATCGGCGACCGCGACCTCTCCGAGCGCTGGCTCGACCGCGCCGACAACGGCTTCACCTCGCACTCGACCTCGCCCTGGCGCTGGCACTCGCACCTGATGGACCTCTGGGAGGAGGCCGACGAGGGGCTGATCGGCCGACCCTGGGACGAGCTCGTGCTCGAGGCGCTGGCCGGCGCCCTCGACGACCTCGATGAGCGCTTCGGCCCCGACCCGGCGGCCTGGCGGTGGGGCAAGGTGCACGAGATGGAGTTCCCGCACCCGCTCGGCGACGCCAACCCGCTGCTGAAGCGCTTCCTCAACCGGCGCCTGCGTGCCGGCGGGGCCCAGGAGACGGTCAGCCAGATCGCCTACGACCCCAACGACCCCTACCGCGCGGTCTGGGGCCCGAGCTGGCGGATGGTCGCCGACCCGGCCGACCCCGACCGCTCGCGCTGGCAGATGTTCACCGGCCAGTCCGGTCACCCCGCCAGCCCGCACTACGACGACCTGCAGCCCGACTGGCTGGAGGGGCGGACCCAGCCGATGTGCGGCGAGGGGCCCTGGCGCGAGCTGACGCTGGCGCCGGCTTAGTCGAAGTTCAGGGTCGAGCCTTCGGCCTGCGAGACCGCGGTGACGAGCTCGACGATCGGCTGCGGCGCTTTCGCCGGCGAGCCGGCGTCGTGGGGCGGCTGCGGGTCGTACTCGATCCCGAGCTGGACGGCCTGGGCGACCTCGGGACCGACCTCCTGGGTGACCAGGTGCAGAGCCATGTCGATTCCGGCGGAGACGCCGGCGGCGGTGATCACCTTGCCGTCCTCGACGTAGCGGCCGCCGACCGGCTCGGCCCCGTAGGCGCGCAGCGGCTCGAGGAAGAGCCAGTGGCCGGTCGCCCGCCTGCCGTCGAGCAGACCGGCGGCGCCGAGCACCAGTGAGCCGGTGCAGACCGAGGTCGTCCACTTCGTGGTCGCGTCGACCTGGCGCAGCCAGGCGAGCACCTCGTCGTCCTCGAGCAGCGGCCGGTTGCCGACGCCGCCGGGGACGAGGACGATCTCGGGCTCGCCGACCTCCGCCAGGGCGCGGTCGGCGCTGAGGCCGAGGGCGCCGCTGTCGGTGCGGACCTCGCCGCGCTGCTTGGCGACGAACTCGACCTCCCAGCCGGGTACCGAGCGCAGCACCTCGTAGGGCCCGATCGCGTCGAGGGCCGTGATCCCGTCGAAAATCAGAATCGCCGTCCGCATCGACAGACATCCTCCCCCGTGGAGGAGGGATCCGGGGGCGGATTCCCGCAATTTCCTACTAAAAAGTATGGAATTGAATGGAAAAACTTAGTATCGGTGTTAGAAGAAGTAATCGAACGGGGACCGGGTAGAGGGATGGCTCTGACTGGCAACGCGGGCGGGGTGTCTGCACTGGAAAGGCTGGCTGTCAGCCTCGAGAGCAGGGTGCCCGGAACCTACGGCCACTCGCACCGCGTCGCGGCGTACGCCGAGCAGCTCTGCCGTGCGCTGGGAATGCCGCGGGCCAGGGTCAAGCGCGTGCGCCGCGCGGCCGCGCTGCACGACATCGGCAAGGTCGAACTCCCCGGCGAGATCGTCAACAAGCCGGGGCCGCTCAGCGACGAGGAGTTCTCGCTGATCCAGAGCCACGCCGAGGTCGGCGCCGAGATGGTCGCCGAGCTCGGCGACCCGGAGCTGACCGCGATCGTCCGCCACCACCACGAGAGCTTCGACGGCGGCGGCTATCCCGACGGCCTGCACGGCGAGGAGATCCCGCTCGGCGCCCGCATCGTCGCCGTCGCCGACACCTTCGACGCGCTGACCACGACCCGGCCGTACCGGTCGGCGATCGGCTACCCCCAGGCGCTCCAGGTCCTCGATATCGAGGCCGGCCGCCAGCTCGACCCCGAGCTCACCGGTCTCTTCCAGTCCCGCTTCGCCCATCTCTGGGCAGCCGCCTGACCGCGGCCCGGTAGCGTTCCGGGGGTGAGCCGTCGCGGGGAGATCGTGCTCGGCGAGGCCGAGCTGGCCGAGCTGCTGGAGTCCGAGCGGATCGCGGTCGTCAGCAGCCTCGGACCGCGTGGCTGGCCGCACTCGATGCCGCTCTGGTACGTCCCGCGCGACGGCGAGGTCTGGATCTGGACCTACGCGAAGTCTCAGAAGGTGCGCAACCTCGAACGCGATCCGCGCGCCACGGTGCTGGTCGAGACCGGCCACGAGTACGGCGAGCTGCGCGGCGCGATGATCGAGGCCGAGGCGGTCATCCACCGCGATTTCGAGACCGTGATCGGCTTCGCCGAGCAGCTCACGCTGCGCTACGCGGAGGGGATCTCCTCAGTCGAGGGGGATGCCCGGGCGGCCCTGGAAGCGCAGGCGCCCAAACGGGTGGCGATCCAGTTCCGGGCGGTGCGCACCGCCAGCTGGGACCACCGCAAGCTCGGCGGCACCTACTGATCGGAGCGAGAGGATCGCTACATCGGCGGCCTTGCCGTGTTCCAAGCTGACCTGACCGCTACCCTGCTCGATTCGATGAGACGACGACTTGCCACCGCGCTGCTCTTCGCGGCGCTCGCCACCACCCTCTTCGCCACCGCCCAGACCGGCTCGGCCAAGCCGGTCCCGCACGCGCCCAAGACCTTCTTCGGGATCGGCCCGCAGGCCGGCCTCACCTCCGAGGACCTCGAATACATGCGCGCGGGGGGGATCGGCAGCATCCGCGTGCTCGTCTCCTGGCCGGGCACGCAGCCGAAGGAAAAGGGCCCCTACGAATGGGGCGGCATGGACGCGGCGGTCGAGGAAGCGACCCGTCGCGGCCTACGCCTGCTGCCGTTCGTCTACGGCACGCCGAAGTGGCTCTCCGGCGACGAACGGCGCCTGCCGATCGACAGCGCCCGCAAGCGCCAGGCCTGGACGCGCTTCCTGAAGGCGCTGGTCGGCCGCTACGGCCCGGGCGGCGAGTTCTGGCAGGAGCACGCGCCCGGCGCGGTCAACTACGAATCGGAAGCGCTGCCCAAGCAGCTGCCGATCCGCGACTGGCAGATCTGGAACGAGGTCAACTTCTTCTACTTCGCCTTCCCGGTCTCGGTACCGCGCTACGCGAAGCTGCTGAACATCACCGCGCCGGCGATCAAATCGGTCGACCCGGGCGCGAACATCGTGCTCAGCGGTCTCTTCGGCGAACCGAAGCAGAAGGGCGTCAAAGGCATGCTCGCGGTCGACTTCCTCAGCAAGCTCTACCGCGTCCCGGGGATCAAGAGCCGCTTCGACAGCATCGCCCTGCACCCCTACGCCGTCGACGCCGAATCGCTCGAGGAAATGGTCGAGGGGATCCACGACGTGACGGTCGAAAGCCACGACCGCCCCGGCCTCTACGTCACCGAGCTCGGCTGGGGCTCCGCCAACAACTTCCAGCAGGTCGCCTTCGAGCAGGGCCCGCGCGGACAGGTCAAGCAGATGCGCGACTCCTACCGCTACATGCTCGAGAACCGCCGCCGCCTCAACCTCAAAGCGGCCTACTGGTTCTCCTGGAAGGACCTGCCCGACTCCTGCACCTTCTGCGACTCGGTCGGCCTCTTCCACGCCGGCCCGAAGTTCCGGGCCAAGCCCGCCTGGCACACCTTCGTCGGCATCACCGGCGGCCGCGCCCGCCCGTAGCTCTCAAGAAAGCCGGCGCCCTACCTCACGAACCGAGGCGGCGGCCTGATTGGGAGGGAGTGGGTGTCTCTCGTTGAGCGGCGTCCTGATTTCGCCTGGCAAGGCGCTTCTAGGACTGCCGCTAGGTCACGGGCGAAATCCCAGCGAAAGTAGAGAGACACCCACTCCCTCCACACCAGCCCTCCAACCGAGGGCCGCTCGCTTCAGGAGCGCCGGTGCGCTTTTTTCGCCCGCAGGATCTTGATCTGCAGCTTGCGTGAGGTCGCGGCTTCGTAGTTGGCGTCCTCGCCGATCGTCGCGCGGAAGGTCGCCTTGCGGGTGATTCGCGGGCGGAAGCGGACCGAGCAGGCGCGGTCGAGGTGCCGGGTGCCGAGGTGTTTGCGGCCGCGGAACAGCTTGACCGGCTCGCCGCGGCGGCCGGCGCAAGGGGAGACGTAGGCGGTGATCTGGGCTCGCATACGCCGCTTGACCCGGCCGTTCTGGGCCTTGATGCCGATGAACGAGCGGGCGCGCGGCGCCGCTTTCGGACAGACGATCGGGCCGCTGCCGGTCAGCCGCGAGACCCGGCCCGCTTCCTGGGCGACGTAGATCCGCCCGCAGGCGTCCTCGCCGAACGAGGTGATGAACGGCGCGTCGAGACCCTCCGAGCGATCGGTGGCGACCGGGTCGGCGGGGTGGAAGGAGCGCACGTTGCCGCCGCAGTAGTCGCCGTAGAGGTAGCGGCCGACCAGCTCGGGCAGGTTCGGGTCGCGGACCACGTAGCCGCCGACGACCGCGCAGCGCGAGCTGCCGGCGCCCGGGTCGTCGTGGGGGTAGTCGAAGATCGGGTCGACGAAGGTCTGTCCTTCCATGCATTCCGGTTGCGCCGCGTTGGGCCCGATCAAGAGGCCCTCCCTGCAGGCCCAGCCATAGTTTGCTTTGGGTGCCCCGCCCGGCGGCGCGTAGTTGATCTCCTCGCGTTCGTCCTGGCCGACGTCGGCGATCAGCAGCGCGCCCTTTTCGCGGTCGAAGGAGAAGCGGTAGGGGTTGCGCAGGCCGATGTTCCAGATCGTGTCGAAGGGTTCGGGCAGATCCGCGTAGGGGTTGCCGGCGGGGACGGTGTAGCCGAGCAGGCTGGCGGGCTCCGGGTGGATCCGCAGGATCTTGCCGAGCAGGCTGTCGACGCTCTGGGCGTGGTGGAAAGGGTCGTTGCTGCCGCCGCCGTCGCCGGTCGAGATGAAGAGGTTGCCTTCGGGGCCGAACTGCAGCTGGCCACCGTTGTGGTTGGATTTTTCGGGGTGGGGGATCTCGAGCAGGTCGCGCAGGCTGGAGATCGGCGCCGAGCCGCCGCTGGCGCGCATTTCGGCGATGTGGAGCTCGCCTTCGGTGCCGTTGTAGAAGAGGTAGAAGCGGCCGCTGGCGGCGAAGTCCGGCGCCATCGCGATCGACTGCAGGCCGCGCTCGCCGGTGCAGCAGCTGAATTTTTCGCTGATGTCGGCGAAGGTTGAGACGACGCCGCCCTGCACCTGCTTGACCTTGCCGCCGCGCTCGGCGACGAAGAGGCGGTCCGGGTCGTTGGGCGCCGAGGTCACGTACATCGGCTGCGTGAAGACACCGACCTGCTGCAGGGTCGCCGCGCGGGCGAGGGCCGACCCCGCCAGGACGAGCAGTACCGCCGTGGCCACCGCAACGCGCATCACTCCCGGCAAGCTAGCTAATAGCATCGACTGAATGTCCGAGACCGCGGCGCCGGGTCCCGCCTGGTTGGTTCTGCCCACCTACAACGAGGCCGGGAACATCGAGTCTTTGGTCGCCGCGGCGCGGGCCAACCTGCCCGCCTCGGCGCACCTCTTGATCGTCGACGACGGCTCGCCCGACGGCACCGGAGAGATCGCCGACCGGCTTGCCAGCGCCGATCCGGCGCTCGAGGTGCTGCACCGCGAGCGCAAGGAAGGGCTCGGCCCGGCCTACATCGCCGGCTTCCGCCACGCGCTCGCGGCCGGCGCCGGGCTGATCCTGGAGATGGATTCCGACTTCTCCCACGACCCCGCCGACCTTGGACGCTTGATCGAGGCCAGCGCCGCCGCCGACCTGGTGATCGGCTCGCGCTACGTGAGCGGCGGCGGGATCGGCGACTGGAGCGCCCTGCGGCGCGGGATCAGCCGCAGCGGCAGCAGCTACGCGCGGCTCGTCCTCGGGGTCGGGGTGCGCGACCTGACCGGCGGCTTCAAGTGCTTCCGCCGCGAGGTCCTCGAGGCGATCGACCTCGACGCGGTCTCCTCGCGCGGCTACGCGTTCCAGGTCGAGATGACCTACCGGGCGATCCAGCTCGGCTTCCGCGTCGTCGAGGTGCCGATCGTCTTCCGCGACCGCCGCGAGGGCGACTCGAAGATGAACGCGCCGATCGTCGCCGAGGCGATCTGGCGGGTGCCGCTGCTGCGGTTCGCTCAGCGCAGGTCGAGCCGGTAGAGCCGCACGGCCGCCGGTGCGTCTCCGGGTACCGCGACGGCGGCCGCGTAGCCGTTGCCGACGTCGAGGTCGGTGACCGCGATCGGCCCGCTGGGCGGCGGCCCACCGAGTCCGCCGCCGTGGCACTTGAGGCGCGCCTCGTGGCGGGTCCAAGCGGCGTAGAAGGTCGCCGCTCGCCGCTCCGGGGCGGCGGCCTCGAGTTCGGCGGCGGCCTCGCCGCCGAACTCCCGCGCGGCCAACCTGACGAAGTCGCGCCGGCGGCCGACTCGCTCGACGTCCACGCCCACCGGTCCCTCGCCGGCGATCGCGACGAGCGCGAGCCCGCCGGAGTGGCTGAGGTTGAAATCGAGCCGCGCCCGCGGGTCGGCGAGCGCCGGCTTGCCGTGCTCGCGGTGGGCTAGCTCGATGGCGTCGGGATCCTCGCCGAGGTAGCGGGAGAGGACCTCGCGCAGGCCGCGCCGCGCCGCGGCGAGTCGCGCCGCGGGGGCGGTCTCCCCGCCGGCGTCGAGGTCGGCGACCCAGACGTGGACCTCGCCGGCAGCCGGCCTCGCCGGTCGCGACGGGCCCTCGGGGCGGGGGGGTGAGTCGGGCGAGGGCAAGCGCGTCCGATCCTAGTCCGCGACCGAGTTCGGTAGCTTCAGGCGCCGTGACTCGCCTCCTGATCACCGGCGGCGCCGGCTTCGTCGGCTCGAACCTGGCCGTCTCCCTGGCGGCGCGGCACCCCGACTGGGAGATCGTCGCGCTCGACAATCTCTACCGGCGCGGCTCGGAACTGAACCTGCCGCGGCTGGAGGAAGCCGGGGTCGAGTTCGTGCGCGGCGACGTGCGGGACCCCGAAGCCCTAAAGGCCCTGCCTGCGATTGACTTTTTGATCGAGTGCTCGGCCGAGCCGTCGGTGATGAGCGGCGTCGACGGCGAGACCGACTACCTCGTACACACCAACCTCACCGGCGCCTACAACTGCCTCGAGCTGGCCCGCCGCGACGGCGCCTTCCTCGTCTTCCTCTCGACCAGCCGCGTCTACCCGGTGGCCCCGCAGCTGGAGATCGCCCTCGAGGAGGCCGAGACGCGCTTCGAGATCGCCGCCGAGCAGCCGCTGCCGGGGGTCTCGCCGGCCGGCATCTCCGAGGCCTTTCCGCTCGAGGGCGCCCGCACCCTCTACGGCGCGACCAAGCTCGCCGCCGAGCTGCTGATCGAGGAGTTCCGCGCCGGGCTCGGCGTGCCGGCGGTGATCGACCGCTGCGGCGTGATCGCCGGTCCGTGGCAGATGGGCAAGGTCGACCAGGGCGTCTTCACCCACTGGATGCTTGCCCACCAGTTCCGCAAGCCGCTCACCTACATCGGCTTCGGCGGCGAGGGCAAGCAGGTGCGCGATCTCCTGCACGTCGAGGACCTGGTCGACCTGGTCGAGCGCCAGCTGCTCGCCCCCGACGAGTGGGACGGGCGCACGGTCAACGTCGGCGGCGGGCGCGAGTGCAGCCTCTCGCTGCGCGAGACGACCGAGATCTGCCGCGAGCTGACCGGCGTCGAGGTGCCGATCGAGCCGGTCTTGGAGACGCGCCGGGGAGACGTGCCGATCTACCTCTCCGACTGCGCCCGGCTGTTCGGGCTCGACGAGTGGCGACCGCGTCGAAGCGCCAAGCAGGTGTTGACCGATATACACGGGTGGGTAGCTGCCGATCCGGAGCGGATCGCCGCGGCGCTCAACGTCTAAGTCCGAACGGAGAAGGAGAAAGCGAGCCAGATGCCGGTTGCGATCATCACTGGGGCGGGGGGCCTGATCGGCTCCGAGGCGGTCGACTACTTCGTCGCCGAGGGCTTCGACGTCGTCGGCATCGAGAACGACATGCGGGCGCGCTTCTTCGGCCCGGAGTCCTCGACCGCGCACGTCACCGAGCGGCTCGTCGCCGAGCACCCGAGCTTCCACTGGGAGGAGGCCGACATCCGCGACGCCGCCGCGGTCGAGCGGATCTTCGCCAAGCACGCCGGCCAGATCGGGCTGGTCGTCCACACCGCCGCCCAGCCCTCGCACGACTGGGCCGCCAGCGACCCGCAGACCGACTTCGGCGTCAACGCCAACGGCACGCTCAACCTGCTGGAGGCGGCCCGCGCCCACTGCCTCGACGCCCCGTTCATCTTCTGCTCGACCAACAAGGTCTACGGCGACACGCCCAACCGGCTGCCCCTGCAGTCGCTGGAGAAACGGCTCGAGCTCCCCGAGGACCACCCCTACTACGAGGGGATCGACATCTCGATGTCGATCGACACCGCGACCCACTCGCTGTTCGGCGTCTCCAAGGCGGCCGCCGACCTGCTCGTCCAGGAGTACGGCTACTACTTCGAGATGCCCACCGTCTGCTTCCGCGGCGGCTGCCTGACCGGCCCCCAGCACGCCGGCGCGAAGCTGCACGGCTTCCTCGCCTACCTGATGAAGTGCACCGTCACCGGCACGCCCTACACGGTGTTCGGCTACGAGGGCAAGCAGGTGCGCGACAACATCCACAGCGCCGACCTGATCGCCGCCTTCGATGCCTTCCGCAAGGCACCGCGCGCCCACGCGGTCTACAACATCGGCGGCGGCCGCTTCTCGAACTGCTCGATGCTCGAGGCGATCGACGTCTGCGAGCGGATCGCCGGCCGCGAGCTCGACTGGGAGATGGGCGAGGAGCCGCGGATCGGCGATCACCGCTGGTGGATCTCCGACCTGGCGCCGTTCCAGGCCGACTACCCGGAGTTCGAGCTGCGCTACGGGATCGAGGAGATCCTGCAGGAGATGTACGAGCAGAACCTCGAGCGCTGGACCGTGAGCACGGCATGAAGCTGTCGGTGGTGATGCCGGCCCAGAACGAGGAGGGGTCGGTCGGGGCGACGGTCGAAGGCGTCGTCGCCGTGCTCGAGCGCGAGGCGATCGACTACGAGGTCGTCGTCGTCAACGACGACTCCGAGGACTCGACCGAAGCGCTGGTCAACGCGATCGGCGAGGGCAATCCCCGGGTGCGCTGCCACCGCTCCCACTACGAACGCGGCTTCGGAATGGCGATCCGCGCCGGGCTCGACGTCTTCGAGGGCGACGCCGTCGCGATCGTGATGGCCGACGCCTCCGACAACCCCGAGGACCTGATCCGCTACCACCGACTGCTCGAAGAGGGCTGGGACTGCGCCTTCGGCTCGCGCTTCGTGCCCGGCGCCAAGGTCTACGACTACCCGCGCCTCAAGTACTACGTCAACCGGCTCGCCAACCAGTTCATCCGCGTCCTCTTCCGCCACCGCTACAACGACACGACCAACGCCTTCAAGGCCTACAAGCGCGAGGTGATCGAGACGATCAGCCCGCTGCTCTCCAAGCACTTCAACCTGACCGTCGAGATGCCGCTGAAGGCGATCGTGCGGGGCCACACCTACGAGGTGATCCCGACCGACTGGACCAATCGCGCGGCCGGCGTCGCCAAGCTGAAGATGAAGGAGATGGGCAGCCGCTACCTCTTCATCGTCCTCTACGTGTGGCTGGAGAACGCGCTCAGCCGCGGCGACTACCAGGTGCGCAACCGGCCGGACCGGCGCCGCCGCGGCGAGCGGCGCAAGATCAGCCGGCCCTGATCTCGCGGTCGAAGACGTCGGCGAGACGGTCGACGTACTCGCCGAGGTCGTGCCGCTCGAGCGCGATCCGGCGCCCGGCGAGACCGACCTCGCGCCGGCGCGCGGGGTCGGTGCCGAGCACGCGCTCCAGAGCGCTCGCCATCGCGGCGAGGTCGCCCGGCTCGCAGAGCCAGCCCGAGACGCCGTCCTCGATCGTCTCGGGAACTCCGAAGATCGCCGTCGAGAGGACGGGGGTGCCCCAGGCCATCGCCTCGAGCACGGTCTTCGGCAGCGACTCGACGTCGGAGGCGCAGACGAGCAGATCGGCCATCCCGATCCAGCGCTGGACCGCGCGCGTGCGCGGCACCATCAGGAAGCGCTCCGGGCAGGGCGAGACGGCGATCCACTCGGCCAGGGCGGCCGAGCCGGGGCCGTCGTCGCTGCCGACGAAGGCGAGCGTCGCCTCCGGGTGCCCGGCGGCGACGCGGGCGAAGGCCTGGGCCAGGGGCAGCTGTGCCTTGCGCGGCTCGACGGTGCCGACGCAGACGACCAGCGTCGCGTCGTCGGGAACGCCGGCCTCGCGTCGCACCCGGGCGCGATCGAAGCCGACCCGCTCGGCGTCGATCGGCGCCAGGTCGATCCCGTACGGCATCACCGCCGAGCGCTCGGCGAGCGAGCGCGCGTAGAGCTCGCGGGTCGCCTCGGCGGCGAAGACCGCGAAGGTCGCCTCGGCCAGCGTCGCCTCGGCATGGGCCGCCATGCCCGGTCCCAGCCCTTCCCAGAGCAGGTCGGGGTGGAAGCTCTCGTGGATCGACCAGATCGCCGGCAGGCCGAGCCGCCTGGCCAGGTCGGCGCCGGGCAGCGTGAGCGCCGTCGCCGTGTTGACGAGGACGAGCTCGAAGCCCTGCGGCGCCGCCCAGGCGGCCAGCTCCTCGACCCGGTCCTCGTAGGCGTCGAGATCGTGGAGCGGCAGCGAGCTGAGCACGTGCACGGGGATCCCGTCGGCTTCGAGGTCGGCGCGCAGCGGCCCGTCGATCGCGGTCACCACGCTCGGTGCCATCCGGCCCCTGCGGCGGGCCTCGCGCAGGACCTCGGCCAGGTAGATCGCGGCGCCGCCGAGGGTGAGCACGTTGGAGAAGGCGAGGACCCGCCGTCCCGTGTGCGCCGGCTCGCGCCGGCGCGCCGGCCGCGCCGGCGCCGGCGCGGCGCTCGCCAGCACGATCGGCAGCGGGCCGAGCTCGCGCCGCTCGCCGCCGACCGAGGTGGCGAGCACGCGCAGCTCAGCCGTGCGCTCGCCGTCGGCGGGCAGCTCGAGCCCGGCCCGCAGCTCGAAGCCGCTGGCGAGGGCGTCGGGGCCGCCGTGCAGGGCGGCGACGTCGGGGCGCGGCAGACCGAGCCTGGCGCGGCCGAGCGGGACCCCGTCGAGCCAGACCTCGACCCGCGCCAGAGGCCCGTCGGCGAAGAGCGCCCAGCCGCTGACGAGGAGCGGCCCGCTCTCGAGTCGGGTCTCGGGGCGGGGCAGGTCGAGGCTGGCGGTCGGCAGCTCGGGCGCGGCGGGGCGCTCGCGCCTGATTCGGGCTGACAGGTCCCGTTTACCCATTCAGGCGGGCTGCCGGCGCTCGCCGCCGCAGCCGCGGCCGGCGCCGCACCGCCCAGCGCAGCGGCGAGCTCAGTCGCGGCATCCCGTTGCGCAGGTGGGGGTTCGAAGAGGGGTCGACCGCGGTCTGCGGCATCCAGCGCTCGCGCAGCTTGTCCTTCTCCCAGTCGGCGACGTCGGGGGAGCGGCTGGAGGACTCGAAGTGGTACATGACGAGGTCGGGGTCGTAGACGACCCGCTTGCCGAGCCCGCGCAGCTTCAGGCAGTAGTCGATGTCGTTGTAGTTGACCGGCAGGGTCGTGCTGAGCCCGCCGACCTCCCAGAAGAGGTCGCGCCTGGTCATCAGGCAGGCGCCGGTGACGGCGAGGTAGTTCTGGGCGACCCGGACGGCGTTGCCGTAGCCGCGGAACTCACGCCCGAAGCCCCTGTAGGGGTGCCCGGGGAGGCCGCTCTCGAACTGCACGCCGACGTGCTGGAGGCGGCCGTCCTCGAGGAGCAGGCGGCCGCCGACGGCGCCGATGCCTGGCAGGCTCGAGTACATGACCATGCGCTCGATCCAGTCCGGGGTGGCGACCTCCATGTCGTCGTTGAGCAGCAGCAGGTGCTCGCCCCTGGCGGCGACGGCGCCGAGGTTGATCTTCGCCGAGAAGCTGAACGGCCGGTCGTAGCTGACCAGGCGCAGCCGCTCGCCGGCGACCTCCTTCAGCTCGGCGAGCACCGCCGGCTGGGTCGAGGTGTCGGCGACGACGACGATCTCGTAGTTCTCGTAGGTCGAGTCCGCGACGATGCTGCGCACGCAGTGGCTGACCAGCACGACCGGCTCGAAGCGGACCTCGCGCGGCTGCCCGCAGGTCGGGATGACGATGCTGACCAGCGGTTCCTCGCCGCCGCTGGGCTGCAGGTGGTACACGCCGGCGTCGGCCTCGTCGCGCTCGACCCGCGCCCGCAGCCCGATCCGCTCGCAGTGGGCCTGCACGGCGCGCTTGCCGGCTTCGAAGGCCCACGGCTTGGCGGCCTCGCCGCCGCCCGCGGTCGAGCTCTCCAGCGTCCGCCAGTGGTAGAGGACCCGCGGCACGTGCAGCACGGCGCGCGCCCGCTCGGTCACCTTGAGGACCAGGTCCCAGTCCTGGGAGCCCTCGAACTCGGGGTCGAAGCCGCCGACCTCTTCGGCCAGCGTGCGGCGGAAGACGCTGAGGTGGCAGGTGTACATCTGCGTGCGCATCCGCTCCGGCGACCAGTCGGGCTTGAAGAACGGCCCCGAGTGGTGCCCGCCGGCGTCGATCTTGTCCTCGTCGGTGTAGACGTAGTCGGCCTCGGGGTTGGAGGCGAGCGCCTCGGCGACCAGGGCGAGGGCGTCGGGGTGGAGCTCGTCGTCGTGGTCGAGCATCGCGACGAACTCGCCCACCGCCAACGCCAGGGCGTCGTTGGAGGCCGCCACGATGCCGCCGTTCTCCTCCCGGTAGGCGACCTTGATCCGCGGATCCTCGGCGGCGGCGCGGTCGAGCATCTCGCGCACGTGTGGTTGCGAGGAGCGGTCGTCGACGACGCACAGCTCCCAGTTCTCGTACGTCTGGGTGCGCACCGACTCGAGCATCTCCCAGAGCACGCGCGGCGGCGTGTCGTAGACCGGGGTGAGGACCGAGAAGAAGGGCTCAGTCACCGGACTGCCCTCGCCGCCCCTGCAGGCGGCGGAGCGCGGCGCCCCCGAGGCGCATCGCGCCCGGGACGCGTGCCTGCAGGCGTTGCGCGGCGTGGGCGAAAGCGCGTGAGTGGGCGTCGAGCTCCGCGATCCGGCCGTGGGCCGCGCCCAGCTCGGCGTCTTTGCCGATCAGCAGGTCGCGCAAGCGGAGAATTTCCTCGTCGCGGCTGTCCAGCTCGCGCTGCAGGCGGGGCGCCTCGTCGCCTTCGCCGGCCTCGATCCGCGCCGCGCGCTCCTGCTCGGCGATCAGTGCCCGGCGGACCTCGGCGGCCTCGCGCCGCAGCCGCCAGAGCGAACGGTCGTAGGCGCGCACGGTCTCGGCGAGCGGCTCCTCGCGGCGCGTGTAGAAGGTCGCCCAGGGGGTTATGAAGGAGAAGTCCAGCTCGAGGTCACGGAGGAAGCCTTCGCGCGCCAGCGCCGCCGACCACGCCTCGGGCGCTTGCACGTTCAGGTGCGTCGCCTCGCCGAAGTCTTCCGGCGAGGTCGAGAGCAGCAGCCGGTCGGTGGCGCCGCAGAGGTTGGCGATCACCGCGTCGATCTCGGCGGGGGGGATGTGCTCGAGGACCTCGATCGAGACGATCAGGTCGTAGCGGCGGTCGAGCGGCTGGGCGAGCGAGGCGACGCTGCAGCGCTCGCGCACCGACTCGTGGACCTGGGAGATCGCGTACTCGGAGACGTCGACTCCCCAGGCGTCGACGCCACGGGCGTGCAACGCCTCGACCAGGAAGCCCATCGCGCAGCCCGCGTCGAGCACGGAGGTCGGGCGCAGGCTGCGCACGATCCCGTCGGCGATGTCGCCGAAGAAGCCCAGCCAGTGGTCGTTGCGCTCGTAGGGGATCCCGCAGGAGTGCTTGTAGTAGTCGGCGCCGTACTCGGGGGCCGCTGCGCTCCCTGCGGGCTCGACCGACGTGGTCTGATCAGCCATCGTGGCGAGTCTACCCAGCATTTGGGTCGCCCTACCGCCGCGGACGACTGTGCGAACCTGCTGCCGGTGATCGCCGAACTGGCAGGGCTGCTGGCGGCCCACCTCCTGCTCACTGCGCTGCCCGTCCTCGCCGCGATGCTGGTCGCGGCGCGGCTGGGGGTCCGCTCCGCGCCGGTCCTGCTGGCCACCGGGCTCGGTGCGGGGAGCGCCGTCGCCCTGCTCGCCTTTTGGACCTACTACGGCGATCGCACGCTGGGCGAAACTTTCTCCTACTTCGTCCTCTTCGGCGCCGCCGGCTCGGTCGCCTGGTCGCTCTACGCCGGCGGTATCCGGCGCGAGCTGCTGCGCCAGCTGGCGACCCCGCTGGCGCTCTGGGCGCTGGGCTCGGCCTTCCTGGTCTTCCTCGGCTTCGCCCACGGCGGCACCGACGCGCCGATCGCCACGGCGAGCACCCGCTTCTACGGCCCGCTGCCGTCGGACAACTTCATCCCCTTCCACTTCGCCAACTGGTTCCAGGTCAACGGCCACAGCGGCCACCCGACCTTCGCGCCGGACTGGCTGGCCAGCGACCGGCCGCCGCTGCAGACCGGCTACGTGCTCTCGCAGCGTCTGTTCGGCCGCGGCGAGACCGAAATCAGCTACCAGGTGCTCGGCGTCGTCCTCCAGCAGCTCTGGATCGTCGGCCTCTGGGCGCTGCTGCTCGCCTGCCGGGTCGGCCGGGTCACCCGGGCGCTGGCGATCTGCACCCTGCTGGTCAGCGACGTGGCGATCGTCAACGGCTTCTTCGTCTGGCCGAAGATGCTGCCGGCGGCGCTGCTGCTCGCCGCCGCCGCGCTCGTCCTCTCGCCGCTCTGGGTCGAGCTGCGGCGCAGCCCCTGGGCGGCGGCGCTGCTCGGGGCGCTGTTCGGGCTGGCGATGATGGGCCACGGCTCGAGCGTCTTCGGGGTCGTCCCGCTGGCCCTGGTCGCGGCTTTCCGCGGGCTGCCGAGCTGGCGCTGGGTCGGCGTCCTGGTGCTCGCCGGGATCGTCGTCGTCGCCCCCTGGTCGGCCTACCAGCGCTACGGCGAGCCGCCGGGCGACCGGCTGCTCAAGTACATGCTCGCCGGCGCCGTCGAAGTCGACGACCGCGGCGTCGGCGAGGCGATCTCCGACTCCTACTCCGAAGTCGGCTTCGGCGGCGCGCTTCACAACAAGGGACAGAACTTCGTGACCATGGCCGGCGGCGGGCCGGCCTACGAACACGTTGAGGTCGCCGTGGAAGCCGTCGGCTCGGGGGACTTCGACACCTTCCTGCGGGAAACCCGGACCAACCTCTTCTACAACCTGCTGCCCTCGCTGGGCCTGCTGCTGATCGCCCCGCTGGCGATGCTCCTCGGCCGCGACCGCGGCCGGGGGAGCCCGGCCGAGTGGCGCCTGGCGCTGAGTTGCTTTGCCGTGCTCGCGCTCGGCGCGCTCTTCTGGGGGCTGGTCATGTTCGGCAACGAAGCCTCGCGCACGGTCCTGCACCAGGGCAGCTTCCTGTTGCCGGTCCTGGGGCTCTGTGGCGCCGTCTGCGGCCTGCGTGCGACCTACCCGCGCGCGGCTCTCTGGTTCGTCGGCTTGGCCGCGCTGACGATGCTGGCGATCTACGTGCCCTCGCTGGACCCGCCGGCGGGAACCGCGTACTCGGCGCCGGCCTTGCTGCTCGCCGCGGCCGCCCTGGCCGGCTTCGTCGTACTCGCCGTGCGCGGTGCTAGCGACGCAGACGCTGCTTCGCCGCCCGCAGCGGCGCCGTGACCCGCCACGAGGGCGAGGCCTTCACCCGCTCGAGCTCCTCGCCCAGGGGGCGCAGCGCCTCCAGCTGACCCGCCTGGATTTCGTGGGCGATCCGCAGCCGCGTCGTTTCGTCGGCGAGCTGCTCGACGTGATGCTGGATCGAGCGCAGCTCGCGCGGCTCGTCCGGCTCCAGCGCGGTCAGCTCCTCGACCGTGACCTCGACCGGCTTCTTGCGGGCGAGCACGACGCCGTGGCTCGGCACCCCCTCCTCGATCACCGGCAGCAGCTCGACGATCTCGAAGGCACGCCCCCAGTGGGCGCGGAGCCACCAGGGCGAGTTGATCGCGATCGGCCCGCCGCGGTCCCACGGGTAGCCGTGCATCAGCGGGTTCATGCCGATCCGGTCTTCGTCCCACTCCTCCCCGGTCAGCGGCTCGAGCATCCCCCTGCCGAGGAAGGTGGCGAAGAGCAGGCCGCCGTCGGCGAGCACGCGGTGGTGCTCGCGCAGCCAGCCGGCCCAGTTGTCGGTGAAGTGCGTGTAGACGCTGAAGGCGTAGACCAGGTCGAAGCTGCCGTCCTCCTGGGGCAGGCCCGGGCTCTCGCCCGACTCGAAGAACTCGAACGGCGGCGAGAGGTTCGCTTCCAGCCAGTCGAGGCTCGGCCGGTCGAGGTCACAGCCCCGGAACTCGGCATCGCCGGCCTCCGGCGCGAACTGGCGCAGCACGCGGCCGACTCCGCAGCCGAAGTCGAGCACCCGCTTGCCCTGCCAGGTCCAGTCGTCGGGCAGAACGTTCTCGAGCAACTGCCGGTGCATGCGACCGGTCTCTTCGTAGACGCCGGCCGGGTCCTCGTCGCCCATCGGCCCGATGCGGCGCAGGAGATCGCGCGGGGGAAGCGGCAGGCTGGTCGGCTCGGCGGGCGGCACGGCGCGGTAAAGCTAGCGCACGGTAGGCCGGCTCAGAGTTCCTCGGCGATCCGCGGTGCGTCGCGCCTGAAGATCCAGACGCCGAAGGCGCAGACCGCGACGAAGATCGTCGCGGCCGGCAGCAGCCAGATCCAGCCGCCGGCGGTCTCGACCGCCGTCTGCGCGTCCGGTTCGATCACCCAGACGCGAACCTGCTGGAAGATCGGCGCCAGGGGGTTGATCATCAGCAGCCGCTCGAGCGTCTTGTCTTCGAAGCCACCCGGGCCGAGCGGGTAGAGGACCGGCGTCGCGTAGAACAGCACCTGCGCCATCACCGCCCAGATGATCGCCACGTCGCGGAAGCGGACGTAGAGCACGGAGAGCGCCATGCTGACCGCCGCGGTGAAGACGAAGAGCAACAGCAGGGCGAACGGGAAGAGCAGCCAGGTCCAGGTCGGGTCGACCCCCCAGGCGAGGATGAAGACGAAGACGACGATCAGGTTGAGGCCGAGGTTGAAGACGCTGGTCAGCACGGTCGCGAGCGGGATCACCAGGCGGGGGAACTGGGTCTTGCGGACCACGCCCTCCTGGCCGACCACCGAGGTGACCGAGTTGACCGTCGTTTCCTGGAAGAAGGTGAAGAGGACGATGCCGAGCAGCAGCAGCACCGGGTAGTAGGGCAGGTCGGCGCCGACCCGGAAGATCTTCGTGAAGACGAAGAGCAGGACCCCGAACAGCATCAGCGGGCGGATCAGCGACCAGAGGTAGCCGAGCACCGTGCCGAAGTAGACCCGCTTGAACTCGGTCACCGACATCAGCAGGAGCAGGTCGAAGAAGCGCCGCGGGCCGCCGCCCAGGGCCGACGGCCCGCGCACCTCGCGCAGCTCGGTGGTGGCCGCGGGGGCTTCGGCGCTCAACCGCCCGGCTCCTCGATCGAGGTCTCGATCGTGTGCGGGAGGGTGACCACGCCCTGGCTCGCGTGGGCGCCGAAGACGAGGAAGTCGAGGGCTCGTTCGACGTGGAAGACGACGGCACGGGGATCGGGATGGCGCTTGACGCCGCAGTGCACGAAGTAGCGCCCGGGGGTCAGCAGGTTCTCGACCCGGACGCCGACGGCGACCCGCTGGCCGGCCTGGATCGGCCCGTCCGCCTCCTCGGTGCTGGTGCCGAACTGAAAGACGCCGACGCCGTCTTCGTTGGTCAGGGTGAAGCCGATCTGCACCCCCGGCGACTCGTGCAGCAGCTCGACCTCGGCGCGCAGGAGGATCTCCTCGCCGCTCTCGACGTTGGTCACCCGCTTGCCCGAGGAGTCCTCGAGCCAGACGCCGAGCAGGCGCAGGTCGTCGGTCCCGGAGGTGACCTTGGCGCTGGCGTCGCCGCCCTCGAAGTTGAGCCTCAGGTAGTCGCGGCCGACCTCGCCGGGGTCGCCGATGCGCTGGATCCGGCCGTCGCCGATCAGCATCGCGCGGTGGCAGTAGGCCTCGACGGTCGACATCTCGTGCGTGACGAGGACGATCGTCTTGCCCTCGGCTTTCATCTGGTGGAAGGCATCCGCGCACTTCTGCTGGAAGGAGGCGTCGCCGACCGCCAGCACCTCGTCGATCAGCAGCACGTCGGCGTCGGCCTCCATCATCACCGAGAAGGCGAGCCGGACCAGCATGCCCGAGGAGTAGTTCTTCAGTTTCAGCTCGGCGAAGTCGCCGAGCTCGGCGAACTCGATCACCGAGTCGAGGCGCTGGCGCATCTCCTTCGGCGTCAGGCCCATCATCACGCCGTTCAGCACGACGTTCTCGCGGGCCGTGAGGTCGTGGTTGAAGCCGACCCCGAGCTCGATGAACGGAGCCAGTCGCCCGGCCATCCTGATCGTCCCCCGGTCGGCCCGGTAGATGCTGGCGAGCAGCTTCAGCAGGGTGCTCTTGCCGGACCCGTTGCGGCCGACGATGCCGAAGAACTCGCCCTTGGAGACCTCGAAGGAGACTCCGTTGAGGGCGTGCAGCTCGCGGTAGTCGCGCGAGGAGAAGGGTCGCACGGCGCGCTCTTTGAGCGAGTCGACCCGGTGGGTCGGGATCCGGAAGGACTTGTGCAGGCCCTCGACCTGGATCGCCAGCGGCGCACCGGTGGCCGGTGGGCGCTCGGCGCTGCTCGGGCTCGTGGTGGCGTCTTCGACGGGCATCGGGGGCGAGGCCGGGCACCTGCCCGAACCGTTGTCCAATAGCGAACGCTACCGGGCGGCGGAAGGTGCGGAGCCCGATGGCAGCTGGTCGCAGGGGACGACCACCACCCAGCCCGGCGGCGAGGTCGCGATCCGCCCTTCCGGGCTGTGTTCGGCGTTGCAGGCGGCACCCGCGTCCTCCAGCGCCGTGCCCCAGGGGGGCTGGCCGCGGCCCTCGGGGTTGCCGACGTAGAACGACGTGGCCAGGCCGCCGAGCAGGACGACGGTCGCCGCCGCCGCGACCCAGGGCAGCCGCCCCGAGGCGATCCGCCGCCCCGGCGACTGGTCGACGAGGACGAGGGCGACGCTGACCAGCAGCAACGCCGGCACGATCACGTAGCGACCGCCGTCGCCGAAGCTGTCCCCGTCGGGCCAGATCATCTGGGGGCCGACGGCGCGCTGGTAGATCGAGAAGACGAACATGCCCAGCGAGGTCGGGATCGCGATCGCCGCGAGGTAGCGGCCGGTCGGGTTCGAGCGGCGCAGGCCGATCGCCAGGCCGACCGCGAGGGCGGCGATCAGGGCGATCAGGAACGGCCAGCCGAGCACCTGCCAGGCGGCTCCCGCGGCGCGTTCGCCGAAGCTGCCGCCGTCGAGGACGCGCTGGATGTAGACGGTCCAGATGTCGCTGCTCCAGAGCGGCGCGACCGTTTCTTCCTCGTTGAACAGGATCACCGGGACCTGGACGAACGCCCCGGCGGCCCAGGAGCCGAGCAGGATCAGGTCGCGGCGGCCGCGTGCGGCGACGGCGCGCAGCGCCGCGACCGGTGCGAAGAACCAGACGCCCGGGGTGCTGAGCCCGGTGAGCAGGACGAACAGCCCGCCGAGCGACGCCGCGCGGGTGCTCGGCGGCCGCCAGAGCAGCAGCCAGAAGGTCGCGAAGAGCATGTACCAGGGCACGTAGGCCCCGGAGGCCACCGACTCGAGGTTGCCGACCGGGACCAGCACCGTCAGGCCGACCAGCGTGCCGCGCAGGTAGGGGTTGCGGATGTGGGCGGCGCTTGCGTGCCAGACGGCCAGCCCGCTGAGCGCGACGACGATCGCCGAGCAGATCGCCACCGCGGCGGGAGCGTCGCGCAGCGGCACGGCGGCGCCGGCCTCGCCGATCAGGCGCGGGACGAGAACCAGGTAGCCGGCGTAGGTGGAGAAGACCGTGTCCCAGAAGCCGCCCGAGAGCGCCCCCTGCAGGAAGACCTGGCCGTCCTCGGCCCAGAGGGCGTCGAGTGCGGAGGAGGGGCCGACGCGGAGGATCTGCAGGACCACGGCGAGGACGAGCAGGGCGACGAGGACCAGCGCGTACTCGCCCCCGCCCAGGGTCGAGCGTCCCCTCGGCGGGGCGGGGAAGAGCCACTCCTGGAGGCTCCGCCGCAGCGTCATGACCGCGGTTCGGGCGCGCGCCGTCACCGGGCGGACGATATGGCTCTGCCCGGCGATTCGGCTGGCCGCCCTCCGGCGCTTCCCCAGCTGTCAGGCTTCCGCGGCGTGAGCGTCGACCGATCCCTCGCGGTGGTGATCCCCAGCTGGAACTCGTTGGAGCTGCTGCCGCGCTGCCTCGACTCGCTCGCGCGGCAGGACGTCGAGCTCGAGCTGATCGTCGTCGACAACGGCTCCGAGGACGGCTCGGTCGCCTACCTCGAGGAGCGCGGCGTGCCGCACCTCTCGCTGCCGCGCAACGCCGGCTTCGCCGCCGCCGTCAACCTCGGCGCCGCCCGGGTCGAGGCGGACTCGATTCTGGCCCTGAACGCCGACACGGTGCTCGAGCCCGGCTGCCTCGCCGCCCTGGCTGCGGCGCTGGCCGCCGATGCGGAGCTGGGCGGGGTGCAGCCGCGCATCCTGCAGCTGGAGGGCGAGGAGGGGTCGGTCGAGGCGGCGCGCCTCTACAGCTGCGGCCAGGCGCTGACTCGCGACGGTCGGGCGCTCGAGCGGGGGGCTGGTGAGCCCCAGCGCCCCGAGCATCTGCGCCCGCGTGAGGTCTTCGGCGTCTGCGGCGCCGCCTGCCTGCTGCGCCGCGAGCTGTTCGACCGGCTCGGCGGCTACGACGAGTCCTACTTCGCCTTCTACGAGGACGTCGACCTGAACGTCCGCGCCCGGATCGCCGGCTGGCGCTTCGGCTACGTGCCCGAGGCGGTCGTCTGGCACGTCGGCAACGCCTCCTGGAGCGCGCAGGCGCCCCGGCCGAGCGCCTGGAACGCCCGCCTGGTCGCTCGCAACCGCCTCGCCACCCAGATGAAGTTCATGCCGGCCACGGCCACGCCGCGAATCGCCGCGGTCGAGCTCGGCGCGCTCGCCCGCGCGGCCTCCCGGCGGCGCTTCGCCGCGACCCTGCGCGGCAAGCTCGCCGCGCTGCGCTGGCTGCCGCGCCTCCTGCGCGAGCGCCGCCGCCTGCGCCGCGAGGGCGACCCCGCCCGCGCCCGCCGCTGGCTCGGCGCCTGGGAGTAGCCGCCCGCAGACAGCCTGGGCTCAGCCGCGCCGCTTGCGTCGCAGCGCCAGCGCCTCGCGGGCGCTGATCTCCAGCAGCGGCGCGCCGTCGAGCTCGCGGCGTTCCAGGCCGGCGCCGTCGCGCCAGCCGCGCAGGCGGCCGGCGATGCCCTTGGCGGTGCGGTCGCGGAGCAGCTGGCCGGCGCCGAGCGCGCCCTCGCAGGCGAGCGCGCGCAGGGCGAGGCGGGGGCTCGCGGTCACTCCGTAGCGGCGCAGCATGTAGCCGCGGCTCCAGCCGGTGCGGGCGTACTTCTCGCCCGTCGCGGCGCCGAGGCTGGCCGAGTACGCGTGCAGGGCGCGGGCGCCGCCGGCGAGTCGGCAGCGGCCGCCGGCGGCCGCCAGGCGCAGGGCCAGGTCGAGGTCCTCGTAGTAGAGGAAGATGCGCTCGTCGAAGCCGCCGACCGCCTCGAAGGCGGCGCGCCGATAGAGGCCCGCGCCGCCGGTCGGGCCGAGCGGATCGGGGGCGCCGAGCGCCGCCGCCACCGGCTCGCCGTGCAGGTGGTCGAAGCCCATCAGCGTCGCGTCGGCGACGACGCCGGCGGAGTCGATCAGCGTCGGCTCGCGTTCCTGCACGAGCACGCCGGCGACCATCTCGACTCCCTCGTCGAGCCCGTCGAGCAGCGCCTCGACGAAGCGCGGCTCGGCCTCGGCGTCGTTGTTGAGCAGGATCACGTTCTCGGCGGGATGGGCCGCGACCGCCCGGTTGAGCGCCGCGCCGAAGCCGGCGTTGCGCCCCAGCTCGAGCAGCTCGACCTCCGGGAATTCGCTGCGCACCAGCTCGATCGAGTCGTCCGTCGAGCCGTTGTCGACGACCACGACCTCGCATGGCCGGGTCTGCTCGCGCACGCTCTCGAGCGCCCGGCCGAGCCAGCGCGAGCCGTTGAAGTTGGGGATGTAAACGGCGCTCTGCACAGGTACTTCCGTCAATAAGTAGGGTTGCAGCCTCGCATGGAGCCCTTGAAGGGATTGATCCTCTCTGGTGGCGCCGGCACGCGACTGCGCCCGATCACCCACACCTCGGCGAAGCAGCTCGTCCCCGTCGCCAACAAGCCCGTCCTCTTTTACGGGATCGAGGCGCTGGTCGATGCCGGCGCCACCGAGATCGGCATCATCATCGCGCCCGAGACCGGCGGCGAGATCCGCGAGGCGGTCGGCGACGGTTCGCGGTTCGGCGCCGAGATCACCTACATCGTCCAGGACAAGCCGGCCGGGCTCGCCCACGCGGTACTGACCGCGGAGGAGTTCATCGGCGGCTCGCCCTTCGTCATGTACCTCGGCGACAACCTCCTGCGCGACGGGCTGCGCGGCCTGGTCTCGACCTTCACGGCCGACGAACCGGAGGCGCTGATCCTGCTCACCCCGGTCGAGGAGCCCGAGCACTACGGCGTCGCCGAGCTCGACGGCGAGCGGATCGTGCGGCTGATCGAGAAGCCCAAAGAGCCGCCCTCGAACCTCGCCCTGGTCGGCGTCTACCTGTTCAGCTCCTCGATCTTCGACGCGGCGCGCTCGCTCGAGCCCTCCTGGCGCGGCGAGCTCGAGATCACCGAGGCGATCCAGAAACTGATCGACGACGGCCGCAAGGTCCAGTCCGAGGTCGTGCGCGGCTGGTGGAAGGACACCGGCCAGCTCGCCGACATGCTCGAGGCCAACCGGCTCGTGCTCGAGGAGCTGGAAACGCGGCTCGAGGGCGAGATCGACGAGGGCTCGCGGGTCGAGGGCCGGGTCGTGCTCGAGCCCGGCGCCTCGCTGACCCGCTCGGTCGTCCGCGGCCCGGCGGTGATCGGCGCCGGCGCCTGCATCGAGGACGCCTACATCGGCCCCTACACCTCGATCGGCGAGCAGGTCCACGTGCGCCGCTCGGAGGTCGAGCACTCGATCGTGCTCTCCGGCTCGGTGGTCGAGGACCTCGGCACGCGGATGGAGGCCAGCCTGCTCGGCCGCAACGTCAAGCTGACCCGCTCCGACGGGATGCCGAAGACCCTGCGCCTGCTGGTCGGCGACAGCTCCGAGATCGAAATCGTCTGATGGCGTTCGAGCGATGAAGGTCCTCGTCACTGGCGCGGCGGGAATGCTCGGCCGCGACCTGATGCTGGCCGCCGGCAACGCCGGCCACGACGTCGTCGGCTACGGCCACGCCGAGCTCGACGTCACCGACGCCGACGCGGTCGAGCGCAAGCTCGACCTCGAGCGCCCCGACGTCGTCGTCAACAGCGCCGCCTGGACCGACGTCGACGGCGCCGAGACCGCCGAGGAGGCCGCCTTCGCGGTCAACGGGACCGGCGCCGGCAACGTCGCCGCGGCCGCCGCCAAGGCCGGCGCCAGCGTCGTCTACGTCTCGACCGACTACGTCTTCGACGGCGCCAAGGCCGAGCCCTACGTGGAGAGCGACCAGCCGGCGCCGCTCTCGGCCTACGGTCGCACCAAGCTGGCCGGCGAGGAGGCGACCGCGGCCGCCAACAAGCGCCACTACCTGGTCCGCTCGGCCGGGCTGTTCGGCGTCGGCGGGGCCAACTTCGTCGACACGATGCTGCGCCTCGCCGAGACCCAGAACGAGGTCCTCGTGGTCCGCGACCAGGTCGGCTCGCCGACCTACACCTGGCACCTCGCCTACGGGATCGTGCGGCTGATCGAGGGGCTCGAGTACGGGATCCACCACATGGCCGCCGGCGGGCAGTGCTCCTGGTACGAGTTCGCGCGCGAAATCTTCGAGCAGGCCAAGGTCGAGTGCAAAGTGCTCTCGGTCAGCACCGCCGAGTTCGGCCGCCCGGCGACGCGGCCGCCCTTCTCGGCCCTGACCAGCCAGCGCGAGCACGCGATCGAGCTGCCCTCCTGGCAGGACGGCCTGGCCGGATATCTCGCCCAACGCGAAGCGGAGGAAAACTAGAAATGAAGCTCCTGGTCACCGGCGCCGCCGGGTTCATCGGCTCGACCTACGTCCGGATCGCCGGCGCCGAGCACGAGATCGTCGTCCTCGACAAGCTCACCTACGCGGGCCGTCCGGAGAACCTGCCCGAGGGGACCGAGCTGATCGAGGGGGCGATCGAGGACCCGGCAATCGTGCGCGAGGCGATGCAGGGAGTCGACGCGGTCGTCAACTTCGCCGCCGAGTCGCACGTCGACCGCTCGATCGACGACCAGGACGCCTTCGCCCGCACCCACGTGATCGGCACCGGGACGCTGCTCGACGCCGCCCGCGAGCTCGGGGTCGAGCGCTACCTGCAGGTCTCGACCGACGAGGTCTACGGCTCGATCGAGTCCGGCTCGTTCACCGAGACCTCGCCGCTGGACCCCTCCTCGCCCTACTCGGCGACCAAGGCGGCCGGCGATCTGCTCGTCTCCGCCCACGTCCACACCTACGGGATCGAAGCCTCGATCGTGCGCGGCTCCAACAACTACGGGCCGCGCCAGTACCCGGAGAAGCTGATCCCGCTGATGGTCCTGAACGCGCTCCACGGCGACTCGCTGCCCGTGTACGGCGACGGCAGGCAGGTGCGCAACTGGCTCTACGTCGAGGACTTCTGCCGCGGCATCCACACGGTGCTGATGAACGGCCGCGCCGGCGAGGCCTACAACGTCGGCGGCCCCGACGAGTGCGAGAACATCGAGGTGGTCAAGCGCGTGATCGAGCTGACCGGCGCCGACGAGTCGTTGATCGAGTATGTCCAGGACCGGCCCGGCCACGACCGCCGCTACTCGCTCGCCTCCGACAAGCTGCGCGACGAGCTCGGCTGGGAGGCGCAGGTCCACTTCGCCGAGGGCCTCGAGAAAACCGTCGCCTGGTACCGCGACAACGAGGAGTGGTGGGGACCGATCCGCTCCGGCGAGTACCGCGAGTACTACGAGAAGCAGTACGGGAAGAGCCTCGGCTGATGCCGACCGCGCTGCCGACCAAGCTCGACGGGGTCGTCCTGCTCGAGCCGGCCGTGCACGGCGACGAGCGCGGCTTCTTCGTCGAGACCTACAGCCGCGACGCCTGGGCGGAGCTCGGCGTCGACGCCGAGTTCGTCCAGCACAACCACTCGCGCTCGGGCAAGGGGATCCTGCGGGGGCTGCACTTCCAGACCGAGCCGGGCCAGGCGAAGCTCTTGCGCTGCGCGCGCGGCGCGATCCTCGACGTCGCCGTCGACCTGCGCCGCGGCTCGCCGACCTACGGACAGTGGGAGGCGCACGTGCTCGACGACGAGCGCCACCGCCAGCTGTTCGTGCCGATCGGGTTCGCCCACGGCTTCGTCGTGCTCAGCGACGTCGCCGACGTCGCCTACCTCGTCTCCAGCGTCTACGACCCGGCCACCGAGGCCGGGATCGCCTGGGACGACCCCGACGTCGGGGTCGACTGGCAGGTCGCCGAGCCGGTGCTCTCCGAGCGCGACGAGACCGCCCCCAAGCTGGCCGAGATCGCCGACTCGCTGCCCTGGTGAGACGCTCCCCAGGCGGGAACGCGCGCAGCGCACAGCTTTCGTAAACTGCTCAACGATGATTCGCGCAGGGGATCGTTTCGGCGGCGTTCGGCTGCTGCTCGCGCTCGGGCTTGCACTGGTAGGCGCTCTCGCCGTCCAGGTTGCGCCGGCCGCGGCGGCTGGCTCCAACACCTTCGCCGGCGCCGGCGCGATCAGCGGCAAAGAACTGAGCGAAGGCGAAGCCTTCGGCTCGACCAAAACGGCGACCAAGGAGGCCGGCGAGCCCAACCACGCCGGCAACCCGGGCGGCGGCTCGGTCTGGTTCTCGCTGACGCTCTCGCAGACCCAGGAAGTCGAGATCGGCACCTGCGGTGGCTTCGACTCGTTGCTCGGCGTCTACACCGGCAGCGCCGTCAACGAACTGACCGAAATCGCCGGCAACGACGAAAGCGCGCTCACCGACACCGGCTGCGGACCCACCGACGCGGGCGTGCGGCTGACGATGACCGGCGGGGTCAAATACATGATCGCCGTCGACCGCAAGGAAGGGGTGACGGGCGGCAGCTTCCAGCTGCAGATCCAACGCATCCCGTTCAACGACGATTTCGCCGACGCGGAGGTCGTCCCGGTGCTGCCGGCGACCCTCAAAGTCGACAACCGGGCCGCGACCAAAGAGGCCGGCGAGCCGGCCCACGCCGGGTACGGGGGCGACGACTCGGTCTGGTACGAGTGGACCGCGCCGAAAAACGGCCTGGTCAGCCTCGAGACCTGCGCGGCCGAACACTCGAACACGGCGCTCGCCGTCTACACCGGCAGCGCGGTCGGCGAACTCACCGAAATCGCCAGCAACGACGACGCCGGCGGCCTCTGCCACAGCGAAAGCGAGCTGCGCTTCGAAGCGAGCGAAGGCGTCACCTACATGATCGCGCTCGACGGCATCCCGGACAACTCGAACCTCCGTCTGTGGGCCAGCTGGGTTCTGCACCACACGCTGACGGTCGAAAAGGCCGGTTCGGGGGAAGGCACGGTCAGCTCCGAACCCGGTGGGATCGAATGCGGCGCGTTCTGCGAAGCGCTGTTCGCCCGCCAGACCATGGCCGACTACTACGACGGCGCCGCCCGCCTGACCGCGACGCCAGCGCCGGGTTCGGTCTTCACCGGCTGGAGCGGCGACGCCGATTGCGACGGCGGTCCGACCGTCAACCCGTGCGCCTGGTTGATGGTCGACGCAGACGCGACCCTGGTCGCCACCTTCGAGCTGGAAGAAGAACTGCCGAAATCCTCCCCTCCCGAGGAAGGGGACGAGGAGCAGAAAGCCGGCCCGCCGGCGCCACCGGCGCTCGACCCCGCGCCTCCCGTCGGCCGCCCGCACCGCCCCAAGTGCCGCAAGCACCCGCAGCGTCACGGCGCGCAGCGCGCCAAGCCCTGTAAGCGCGGCAAGCACCGCTCGCAGCGCCGCTGAGCCTGTCGACTTTCTCTCGCATACCGAGAGGAACTCGACAGCGCCGCGACTTTCCGGTCGGCGCGTGTTGATGCGGTCGGGATGAGGCAGCAGATGCGGAGCCGGATCGCCAACGGTCTCGACCGGACCAGGCTGTTGCGACCGGCGGAGCGGTTGCGCGAGGAGTGGCTGACGATCCGCGCCCACGACGATCACCTCGGCCCCGACGGCCTGCCGGTCCCGCCCGCCAGGCTGCGCCTGCTGGTCGACGGCCGCAGCGGCGACGCCGGCCGTTTCCTGCACATCGGCGCGCGCATGGCGGAGACGATCCACGCGGCGGCGAGCGCCGCCGGCAACCCGCCGGAGGGGATGGCGGCGATCCTCGACTTCGGCTGCGGTTGCGGCCGGGTCGCGCGCAACTGGGCGCCGCTCGAGGGCCCGGAGATCCACGGCTGCGACTACAACGCCGAGCTGGTCGGCTGGTGCCAGGGCAACCTGCCCTTCCTGCTGGCGGCGCGCAACGAGCTGGTCCCGCCGGCCCCCTACGTCGCCGGCAGCTTCGACCTGGTCTACGCGCTCTCGGTGCTCAGCCACCTCGACGCCGACCTGCAGGCGGCCTGGATCGCCGAGTTCCACCGCCTGCTGCGCCCCGGCGGGCTGCTCGTCGTCAGCGTCCTCGGCAGCTCGGTGCGCCAGCGCCTCGAGCGCCACGAGCGCGAGCGGTTCGACCGCGGCGAGCTGGTCCTGCAACGGCCGCGGATGGTCGGCAGCAACCTCTGCACCGCCTACCACCCGCGCACCTACGTGACCGACACGCTGCTCGCCGAGTTCAGCGACGTCGAGAGCTTCGAGCTCGGCACGCCCGACCTGGCTCTGCTGCAGGACGCCTACATCGCCCGCCGCTAAGCCAATGCCTATGACGTTTGTAACCCAGAGGGTTACAAACGTCATACGGCCGCCGGATCTGCTGGGGTCCAGCGGGTGTGGCGGCTGAGTTCAATACCCACCTGGGCGTTCGGCGTCGCTGTGGCGCTGCTCTCCTGGCAGGTCGGGATGCACGCTCCCGGGCCCGGTCTCGACGCGAGCTGGAACGGCGGCCTGGCGATGGCGACCGAGTCCGGTCTGCAGTTCGGCCGCGACGTCGTCTTCTCCTACGGCCCGCTCGGCTTCCTGCGCGGCCCGTACGTCTGGTTCGGCGATCTCTCCGTGCTCGGCCTGCTCTTCTCGGCGGCGCTCTACCTCGGCTTCTGCACCGCCCTGGTCTGGGCGCTGCGCCGCTCCCTGCCGGCGCTGGTCAGCGCCGCGGCCGCCTTCCTCGCCGTCGCGGTCCTGCCCGGGCTCGAGCAGTCGCTGCTGCTCGCCGTGCTCGTCTCGCTGGCGCTGCTCGAGCGCGAGCGCTCGCAGCGGCTGCTCTGGGCCTTCGTCGTCGGCGCCGCCTCCTTCGCCGCGCTCGAGGCGCTGATCAAGCTCTCGATCGGCCCGGTGATCGTCGCCGTCTTCGTGCTGGCGCTGATCGGCGCCCGCGCCCGGCCGCTCCAGCTCGCCGCCTTCTTCGCGATCCTCGCCGCCGAGCTGGCCCTGCTCTGGCTGGCAACCGGCCAGAGCTTCGCCGCCCTGCCGGACTTCGCCCGCAACAGCTGGCAGATCATCTCCGGCTACAGCTCGGCGATGCTGCGCGACGTCGACGTCCCGGCCTGGAAGGTGACGCTGGCGACGATCGCCGCGGCGCTGATCACGCTCGGGCTCGTCGTCGCCACCGGCCTGGCCCGCTTCCGCGACGCGCGCGCCCGCTGGTGCGCGGTGCTGCTGATGGCTGGGGCCGGCTTCGTCGTCTTCAAGGAGGGCGTGGTGCGGACCGACGCCGGTCACCTCAGCCTCTACTTCTCGACCGCCTGCGTGCTCTGGATCGCGATCCCCTGGTCACGGCAGCGCTGGCCGCTGCTGCTCGCCGGCGCCGCCGTGATCGCCGCGATCGGCATCCCGGTGCGCCCGCCGGGGATGCCGACCAATCTCGACGTCGTCGCCAACCTGCGCTTCGCCGGCGAGCAGGTGGGGAACCTGTTCAGCGGCTCGCGCCGCGAGCGGCTGATCGAAGAGGGACGTAGCGGGATGCAGGCCGTCTACGACCTCGACCCCCGGATGCGGGCCGAGCTGCTCGGCCGCAGTGTCGCGATCGAGCCCTGGGAGATCGGCGCCGCCTGGGCTTACCGGCTCGACTGGGAGCCGTTGCCGGTCTTCCAGAACTACTCCGCCTACACCGAGGAGCTCGACCAGCTCAACGTCGCCGCGGTCGAGAGCCCCGACGGCCCGGAACGGATCCTGCGCGAGAACCCGCTCGAGGTCCTGCCCGAGTTCGACACCCGCGACCTCGACAACCGCTACACCGGTTGGGACCCGCCGGCGCAGGCGCGCGCGATCCTCTGCAACTTCGCCCCGCTGGCGACCGACCGGCGCTGGCAGGTGCTCGGCCGCGTCCCCGACCGCTGCGGGGAGCCGCGGCCGCTCGGCTCGGTCGAGGCCGGCGAGGGCGAGGCGGTCAGGGTGCCGGTGCCGGGCCGCGGCGAGGCCGTCTTCGTGCAGATCGACGGCGCCGGGGTGAGCGGCCTCGAACGGCTGACCACGATGCTGCTGCACGCCCGCCTGCGCACCGCGATCCTCGACGGCGGGGTCAGCTACCGGCTGGTCCCCGAAACCGCCGGCGACGGCCTGCTGCTGCGCGCCGACCCGCGCGTCGTCGCCGGACTCGGCTCCTTCTCGCCGGTCCCGCAGACCCGCACGCTGGCGGTCGAGGGCGGCGGCGGCGAGCTGCGCTACGACTTCTACGCGGTCCGGGTCAGCGGCGCCCGGAGAGGGCCGTGAGCGCCAGGCTGACGCCGAGTTTGGCGCCGATCCCGGCGTAGACCGCGGCGTTCAGCAGCGGGTTGCTCTGCGGCGCGTCGAAGCGGCGGTAGAAGCGGCCCATGCCGCGGTGGAAGGCGACCTCCTGCTTGACCGCCCGGCGCCCGCCGCTGGAGCCGCCCTTGACGTGCAGGACGACGCCGGCGGGCTCGTAGAAGACCTTCCAGCCGGCGTCCCAGAAACGGTGGCACCAGTCGAGGTCCTCCATGTAGAGCCAGTAGCCCTCGTCGAGCAGGCCGACCTCGGCGACCGCCTCTGCGCGGCAGAGCATGAAGGCGCCGTTGACCGCGTCGACCTCGCCCGGCTCGTCGTCGCCGAGCTCGGTCGCCCGGTACTGGCTGAGCGCTCCGGCGGCACCCTCCTTGCGGCCGATCCCGGTGAAGTGGGCGAGGGCCGAGAGCGGGGTGGGGAAGGAGCGCTTGCAGGCGTGGTCGAGCTCGCCGGACTCGGTCACCAGCTTGACCCCGACCATGCCGATCCGCGGCTCCGCGCGCAGCCGCGCCAGGCCGGCGTCGAGGCTGCCGGCGTAGACCTCGGTGTCGGGGTTGAGCAGCAGCACCGCGTCGGCCTCGCTGTCGCGCAGGGCGAGGTTGTTGGCGGCCGAGAAGCCGATGTTCTCGCAGCGCAGCAGCCGCACCGCGGGGAACTCGCGTTCGACCATGTCCGGCGTCTCGTCGGGGCTGCCGCTGTCGACCACGGTCACCCCCATCTCCCCCTCGGCGGGGTGCTCGGCGAGCGAGCGCAGGCAGCGGCGCAGGAGATCCCGCGCGCCGTGGCTGACGATCACTACCTCGAGGTCCACGGCTCAGTAGGCGCCGTCGCCGCGCACGATCGCCCGTGGCGTGCGGATCAGGATCTGCAGGTCGGTGAGCAGCGAGAGGTTGTCGAGGTAGTCGCGCTCCATCGCCAGGCGCTCCTCGAAGGTCAGGTCGCTGCGCCCGTACACCTGCATCGGCCCGGTCAGGCCGGGCTTGATCGCCAGGCGGACGCGCTGGCGCTCGTCGTAGAGCGCGACCACGCTCTCCTCCTCGGGCCGCGGGCCGACCAGCGACATGTCGCCGCGCAGCACGTTGATCAGCTGCGGCACCTCGTCCATGCTCGTGCGGCGCAGCAGCCGGCCGGTGCGGGTGACGCGCGGGTCGTCGACGATCTTGAAGGCGGGCTCCTCCAGCTTTTCCAGGTCGACCAGCTCGCCGAGCCGCTGCTCGGCGTCGGCGACCATGGTGCGGAACTTCAGCATCGTGAACGGCACGCCGTCCTTGCCGGCGCGGCGCTGGCGGAAGAAGACCGGTTTGCCGGTGTCGAACAGGATCGCGACCGCGACGACGAGCAGCAGCGGCGAGAGCAGCGCCAACAGGCCGCCGGAGATGACCACGTCCATCACCCGCTTCATCGCTTGGGTCGAGCGCGGCGGGTCGCTGAAGCGGAAGTCGAGCACCGGCAGCTCGGCGAGCCGGTTGAGCTCGATGCCCGGGCCGAGCAGGCCGTAGTGCTGGGGCAGGAAGGTGAGCGCCAGCCCGGCCGCCTTGCACTCCTCGATCAGGTGCTCGGCCGCCGGCTCGCTCATTTCCTGTTCGGTGACGACGACGCGCTCGATCGCGTACTTGCCGGCGACCTCGGAGATGTCGGCGGGCGAGCCCAGGCGGGGCAGCTCGGCGGCGCTGTCGTCGCCCTCGGAGGAGAGGTAGCCGACCAACGAGAGGCGCGTCTCCGGGTGGGTCGAGACGCGCCGGGCGACCATGTCGACCGCGGCGGCCGGGCCGACGACGAGCCCGAAGGCGAGGCCGGTCAGCCGGTGCCAGAGGAAGCGGATCACGCCGCGCAGGACGAAGCTGCCGACGAGCGAGCCCGCTCCGACCGCGATCGCGCTGGTCGGCGAGAGCGGACCGACCGGGCTGAGCGCGAGCAGGCCGTCGAGCACCAGCGTGCCGAGCACCGTCGCCGAGACCAGCGAGGGCAGCTCGTCGAGGGTCGAGTGACGGATCCGCCGGTGGTCGTTGTCGTAGAGGCCGTGGAGCTTGACCACCAGGATCCAGGTCGGGCTGAAGAGCACAGCCCAGAAGAGCGTCGCGACGTCGGTGGTCGAGGTCGCCGCGGTGACGACGAATAGCGAGCCGAGCAGCGCCGCCCAGTCGCCCAGCGCCAGCACCCGGCGCAGCAGCGCCCCGCGGCGGCGCGAGCCGTCGGCGCCGGCAAAGGCGCCGCCCTCGGGCGCGGGGGGTGGGGCCGGTCGCGGGGCGGCGGGATGCTCGGTCATCCCGGCGCTCGCCTTCCCGGTGTCGGACGCGCGACTCATCCGCAGCCTTCGAACCCTTCCCGCAGGCACTCTTCTTCGGGGTTGAGCCGCTGCGCTTCGGCGATGTCGGCTTCGGCGGCGGCGGTGTCGCCGGCGTCCGCGGCGATCCTCGCCCGCAGGTAGTAGAGGATCCAGTTGCGGTCTTCACGGTCGATCGCCTGGCCGATCCGCTCGCTCGCGGTCGCGTAGTCGCCCTGCGCCTGGGCGATCAGGCCGAGTTCGACGTACGGGGTGGCCGCCCAGGGCTCGATCGACCGTGCCGTGTCGGCGCGGTCGACGGCGAGCGCGTATTCGCCCTTTTCGGCGGCATCGCGGCTGGCGCTCAGCTCGCGGTCGACCAGCAGTGGGCCGATCAGGGCCAGGGCGGTGACCCAGGCGAGCGCCAGTCCGGCGACGGCGAGCCCGAAGCGACGTCCTTCGCCCGCCTGGCCGTTGGTCTGCGCCCGCGCGCTCGTCAGCTGGGCACAGCGGGCTGCGACCAGCACCCCGCTGGCGAGGAAGAAGATCGCACCGACCGCGGCGATCTCCCAGAACCAGTCGATCGCCACGGCGACGGCGAAGGCGACCGAGGTCGCGAGCAGCGCCGCATAGAGCTCGCGCTGGGCGCCGCGCGCCGCGCGCCAGGCGGCGAAGCCGGTCCAGAGCAGCGCGCCGACCATCGCCAGCGTCAGCAGCCCGCCGACGGCGCCCAACTCGGCGAAGGCCTCGAGGTAGAGCGAGTGCGCCTCGGTCACCGGTTTGGGGATCTCGCGCAGCTGGTCCCAGGAGAACTTGTAGGTGCCGGCACCGTGGCCGCCCACCGGCTCTTCGCCGAAGGCGTCGATCGCGACCCGCCAGAATTCCGAGCGCCCGGCCCCGGAGAGGTCGTTGAAGCGGCCCTCGGGGTTCGCCGTGGTCAGGTCGGAGGTGCTGAACTGGTCCCAGGCGCGGCCGCCCACTGCGATCGCGGCGACGGTCGCCGCCAGCGCGGCGAGGACCCCGATCCAGAGCAGCACACGGCGATCGCGGGAGAGCGCCAGGGCGCGGCCGGTCAGGCCGTCGTCGCGGCGCTCGAGGCGGCGCAGGCCGGCGAACAGCAACAGGGTCAGCGCCGTGCCGGCGATCAGGATCAGCAGGACGGTGAGGCCCTGGTCGACCGCGGCCTGGTTGTCGACGTTGTCGGCGAGCGAGCGGTTGGCCTGCACCGCGAGGACCGCGGGCAGCGCTCCGAGGAAGCCGATCGCCAACGTGCCAAGCAGCCAGAGGCGGTCGTGGGAGAGGGCGATCAGGACGCCGCAGGTGACCAGCAGGGCCAGCAGGCCGCCGCGCGAGTAGGTGAAGTAGAGAGCGAGCAGCACGGCGGGCATCGCTCCGACGGCCGTCCATCGCAAGATCGGCGTCAGCGAGCGGCGGCTCATCCAGAGGATCAAGCCCGTGGCGATCCCGAAGACGACCCCGTTCGCGTTCCAGTACTCGAGCGGAAAGCGCAGCCTGGCGCCGGTTCCGAGCCCTTCGGAGACCGAGATCAGGTCGGGCAGGAGGCGACTGGAAAGTCCGAGCAGCGCTACCCCGATCAGGCCAATTGCGATGCCTTCGGCGAAACGTTGGCGCCTTTGGTCGGTTTGGGCGATCAGGAAAGCGGCAAGGAAGACCCCGAGGTAGACCAGAACGCGGTCGACCTCGGTGACGCTCAGCTCAATCGAACCGGACCAGAGAGATGAGACTGCAGAAAAAAGCGCCACAGCCCCGATCAGCCCACTCGTCCAGTAGAACGGCCGCTCCAGCGCGGCCCGTCCTGCCGCACCGAGGACCAGCAGGACGACGACCACGAGCCATACCGCCAACCCGGCGACGTGGCGTTCGCTCAGCTCGAAACCCCCTCCAGCAAGCGCCAACCCGACGATCAGGACAAGCGGAGCGAGGAACGCCGACGATTCCTCTAACCTTGCGCGGAATGCATCGGCCCCGCCACCGCTACCGTAGCCCGGTCCGACCTGCCTTCTCGCTTCTGTCAGTGCTTGTTCTGCTGGCAATGGCTTTCTTTCCTGTCGCGGCCGAGGCCAGTTCGACCGGCTCGGTATATGAACCCGAAGTTCCGGCGGTCCCTTCGGAAAAGCCGCCGAAGAAAAACAACAGCATCGACGATCCGAAGGCCGGGAAGTCGAACGACGGCGGCTCCACCGCTCCTGACACCACCCCCGACGAAGGGGGCGAAGAAGTCGAAAACTCTGGGGGGACTGGTGGAGATCAAGGTTCCGGCAGCGGCGGAGGCGGCGGCAAGTCGGGGAACGACGGGGGCACGGGCCAGGGTAATCCAGGCAACGGCTCCAATGGCGGTCAGAAGCTCGCGGTGGGAGAGGGGACCCAGGTCTCCGGCGCCACGCAGCCAGCCGACGACGGCGACTCGTCCTCGCCTCTGGTCCCGATCCTGATCGCGGTTGCCGCGCTGGCGGCGATCTCGGTGGGGGCCGTCGTGGTTCGCAACCGTCGCCAGGGCGGCGGGTCCGACGCAGGCGTCTCGCCCAGGGCGAGCTAGCCCGATGTCGATATCGACGATGCGAGTCCGCGGTCGTGTGCGTGCTTTCGTTGCGGCGCTGGCCGTGGCGATGGTCGGGCTGGTCGCCTTCGCGGCGACCGCTCAGGCCCTGCCGGCCCGCTTCTGGGGCCTCGTGCCCCAGGCGCTGCCCAGCGACGAACAGTTCCAGCGCTTGCAGCGCGGCGGCGCCGAATCGATCCGCGTGCCGTTCGACTGGGCGGGCCTGCAGCCGGGCGGCAAGACCGCGCCGCTCAACTTCACCGGCACCGACCCGATCATCGAACGCGCCGCCAGGGTCAACATGGACGTGCTGCCGTTCGTGACCGGGGCGCCGATCTGGGCCGTCCCGCAGGTCTTCGTTCCCGGCGATCGCAACGCCAAAGCGCCGGCGCACCTGCCGGCCGCCGGCGCCGCCTCGACCGCCTGGTCGAAGCTGCTCAAGGGCCTGGTCGCCCGCTACGGTCCGGCCGGGACCTTCTGGAGCGAGAACCCGACCGTGCCCAAGCACCCGATCCGGACCTGGCAGATCTGGAACGAGCAGAACTTCAAGTACTTCGTCGCCAGGCCCAACCCGGCCGAATACGGCCGCCTGGTCAAGCTCTCCTACACGGCGCTCAAAGCGGCCGATCCGGGCGCTCGCGTGCTGCTCGGCGGGCTCTTCGCCGAACCCAAGGGGTGTCGCAAAGAAGCGCTGCCGAAGAGCCTCTGTGCCGACAACTTCCTGCAGCAGATGTACAAGAAGACGCCGGGCGTCAAAACCAAGTTCAACGCCGTCGCGCTGCACCCGTACACGAGCAAATACCAGTACCTGACCCCGCAGATCGAAGACTTCCGCGACGTCCTCGCGGCCAACAGAGACGCCGCCAAGGGCCTCTGGATCACCGAGGTCAGCTGGTCCTCGCAGCCGCCCGCGGCGGGCAACAGCTTCGCCAAAGGCGTCGCCGGCCAGGCGACCCAGCTGCGCGGCGCCTTCACGGTTCTGCGCAACAAGCAGGTGAAGTGGAAGATCCAGCGCGTCTACTGGTTCTCGGTCGACGACTCGGCCGGCACCTGCAACTTCTGCGACGGCTCCGGCCTCTTCGGCGACGGCTTCGTGCCCAAGAAGTCCTGGTACGAATACGTCAAGTTCGCCGGCGGCACCCCCTAGCGCCGCTACCGCCCGTCCGATTCCACGAGTCTGCATTTAGACACGCATAGCGTGCTCAAATGCAGACTCGTGGAGCCAGGGTGGCGAGCTGCGTAAGATCGATGGGTTGAGCTCGGCCAAGAAACGCACCCCCAAGTCCGACCCGTTGGCGCCGTTCAGCCCGGCGGTGCGGCGCTGGTTCGAGGCCTCCTTCGAGGGGCCGACGCCCGCCCAGGCGGGCGGCTGGGAGGCGATCTCGGGCGGCGACAACGCGCTGATCTGCGCGCCCACCGGATCCGGCAAGACCCTGGCCAGCTTCCTCTGGGGGATCGACCGCCTGGTCCGCGCCGAGGAGCAGGGCCGCGCCCCGCTCGGCACCGGCGTCCGCCTCGTCTACGTCTCACCGCTGAAGGCGCTCTCCTACGACATCGAGCGCAACCTGCGCGCGCCGCTGCGCGGCATCGGCGCCGAGATCGCCGTCGGCCTGCGCACCGGCGACACCTCCCAGAAAGAGCGCCGGGAGATGGCCAAGAAGCCGCCCGACATCCTGATCACCACCCCCGAGTCCCTGTATCTGATGCTGAGCTCCCAGGTGCGCGAGATCCTCGCCACGACCGAAGCCGTGATCGTCGACGAGATCCACGCCGTCGCGCAAACCAAGCGAGGCGCGCATCTCGCATTGACCCTGGAGCGCCTCGACAACCTCGTCCAACTACACCGCCCGGAGAAGTCGGGGGAGGACTCGCCGGGAGCACCTGCAAGTAGTCCCGGCGAGTCCTCCCCCGACGGTCGGGCCGCGTTCAAATCTTCCCCGTCGCCCATGGCCGTCCAGCGCATCGGCCTCTCGGCCACCCAGCGCCCCCTGGAGCGGATCGCCAAGTTCCTCGTCGGCCCGAAGCGCGAGTGCAAGGTCGTCGACGCCGGGCAGCGCAAGGACCTGGACATCGAGATCGTCGTCCCGGTCGAGGACATGGCCGACCCCGGCGCCCCGGCCTACCCGTCGGAGGACGGTCTGCCCCCGACCGAAGTCGAGCCCTCCGCCCACATCCGCTCGATCTGGCCCGCGATCTACCCGAAGCTCCTGGAGCTGGTCCAGTCCCACACCTCGACGATCATCTTCGTAAATAACAGGAGAGCCTCCGAGCGCCTGGCCAAGCGCCTCAACGAGCTCGCCAACGGCGAAGGCGAGCACGAGCTCCCGGCGACCGAGCACGCAGGCCACGGAGGGGAGGGGGACTCGCCGGGGACACGAGCAAGTAGCCCCGGCGAGTCCCCCTCCCCGGCCCAGCCCTACATAGAGATTGCAAGGGCCCACCACGGCTCTCTCAGTCACGAGGAGCGCACCGTGGTCGAGGAGCTGCTCAAGTCCGGGGAGCTTCCGTGCCTCGTCGCGACGAGCTCCTTGGAGCTCGGCATCGACATGGGCGCGGTCGACCTGGTGATCCAGGTCGAGTCGCCGAAGTCGGTGACCCGCGGGCTGCAGCGGATCGGCCGCGCCGGGCACGGGCTGGGGGAGACCTCGAAAGGGCGGATCTTCCCCAAATACCGCGGCGACCTGCTCGAGTGCGCGGTCGTCGCCCGGCGCATGCGCGAAGGCGAGATCGAGGAGACGACGATCCCGCAGAACCCGCTCGACGTGCTCGCCCAGCACCTGGTCTCGATGGCGGCGCTGGACGAGTGGGCGATCGACGAGGTCGAGGCGCTGGTCACCGCCACCGAGTCGTTCCGCGAGCTCTCCCGCGAGCAGCTCGAGAACGTGCTCGACATGCTCGACGGCCGCTACCCGTCCGACCGCTTCGCCGAGCTGCGCCCGCGGATCGTCTGGGACCGCACCAACGGCACCATGCACGGCCGCAAAGGCGCCCGTCAGCTGGTCGTCACCAACGCCGGCACGATCCCCGACCGCGGCCTCTACGGCGTCCACCTGCCCGACGGTCGCCGGGTCGGCGAGCTCGACGAGGAGATGGTCTACGAGGCACGGCCCGGCCAGACCTTCCTGCTCGGCGCCAGCACCTGGCGGATCGAGGAAATCACCCGCGACCGGGTGATCGTGATCCCCGCCCCCGGCGCCCCCGGCGCGGTGCCGTTCTGGCGCGGCGACGGGATCGGCCGCCCGGCCGAGCTGGGTCGCGCGATCGGCGCCTTCAGCCGCGAGGCGGTCAACCGCGAGCCGGCCGAGCTGGCCGCCGAGTACGACCTCGACGAGCGCGCCGCCAACAACCTCGTCGCCTACCTGCGCGAGCAGCAGCAGGCGACCCGCGTCGTCCCCTCCGACGAGTCGATCGTGGTCGAGCGCTTCCGCGACGAGATCGGCGACTGGCGGCTCTGCATCCTCTCGCCCTACGGCGGCCGCGTGCACGCCGCCTGGGGCCTCGCCCTCGCCGCCAAGATCCGCCACGACCGCGACCTCGAGGCCGACGCGATCTGGTCCGACGACGGGATCGTCATCCACCTGCCCGACGCCGACGAGCCGCCGCCCGCCGACCTCGTCCTGATCGAGCCCGACGAGGTCGAGGACCTGGTCGTCGGCGAGCTCTCCGGATCGGCCCTGTTCGGCGCTCGCTTCCGCGAGAACGCCTCGCGCTCGCTCTTGATCCCGCGCGCCTACCCGGGCAAACGCACGCCGCTCTGGCAGCAGCGGCTCAAGTCGCAGAGCCTGCTCGAGGTCGCCCGGGACTTCCCGCGCTTCCCGGTCATCCTCGAGACCTACCGCGAGTGCCTGCAGGACGTGCTCGACCTGCCGGCGCTGCGCGACCTGCTCGGCAAGCTGGCGGCGCGCAGCCTCAGCCTGGTCGAGGTCGAGACGCCGACCGCCTCGCCCTTCGCCTCCTCGCTGCTCTTCGACTACGTCGCCACCTACATGTACGAGGGGGACACGCCGAACGCCGAGCGCCGCGCCGCCGCGCTCGCCCTCGACCGCGACCTGCTGCGCGAGCTGCTCGGCCAGGAGGAGCTGCGCGAGCTGATCGACCCGCTGGCGCTGGAGGAGGTCGAGGCGCAGCTCCAGCACCGCACCGAGGCCGGCCGCGCCGGCGACCGCGACGCCCTGCAGCAGATCCTCCGCAACATCGGCGACCTGACCGCGCGCGAGTGCGCCGACCGGGTCGCGTCCGGCTACTCGGCCGACTCGATGCTCGAAAAGCTGGTCGCCGAGCGCCGCGTCGCCGCCGTCCGGATCGCCGGCGAGGAGCGCTACGTCGCCGCCGAGGACGCCGGCCTCTACCGCGACGCGCTCGGCGTGCCGCCACCCGGCGGGCTGCCCGAGTCCTTCCTCGAGGAGCACCCCGACGCGATGCGGGCGCTGGTCCGCCGCTTCGCCCGCACCCACGGGCCCTTCCCGACCGCGCGCCTGGCCGAGCGCTACGGGGTCGACCCCTCGCCGGCGCTGCGCGAGCTCGAGGCCGAAGGGGCGCTGGTCCGCGGCGAGCTGCTGCCCGGCGGAACCGAGCGCGAGTGGTGCGACTCCGAAGTGCTGCGCCGCGTGCGCCGGGCGAGCCTGGCGCGACTGCGCAAGGAGGTCGAGGCCGCCGACACCCGCGAGCTGGCCCGTTTCCTGCCGAGCTGGCAGAACGTCGACGCCTTCCGCCGCGCCGGTGCCGGGATCGACCGCCTGCGCGAGGCGCTGGTGCCGCTGCAGGGCGTCGCCCTGACCCCGAAAGTGTGGGAGGGGGACGTGCTGCCGCGCCGGCTCGGCGCCTACTCGCCGAGCTGGCTCGACGAGCTCTGCACCAGCGGTGAGGTCGTCTGGGTCGGCGCCGGGGCGCTGGGGCGCTCCGACGGCCGCGTCGCCCTCTACTTCCGCGAGGACGTGCGCCTCGCCGGGCCGCCGCCGGCCAACTCGAAGCTGGAGGCGCCGAGCGGCGAGATCCACGACGCGATCCGCGAGCGGCTCGCCGCCGGACCGTCGTTCTGGCTCGACCTGCTCGCCGACGTCGACCACCCGCCAGAGGAGCTCAACAACGCCCTCTGGGATCTCGCCTGGTCCGGTGCGGTGACCAACGACGCCTTCGCGCCGCTGCGCGCGCCGCGCCTGCGCGCCGTCGCCAACAGCGAGCGCCCGGGCCGCCGCTTCGCCCGGCGCCGCTCGACCACCGGCGCCGCGGTGCAGGGCCGCTGGTCGCTGACCGAGCCGCTGTTCGCCAACGCGCCCGGGCCCGGCGCCCGCCTGCGCGCCCAAGCCGAGCTGATGATGGAGCGCTACGGGATCGTCACTCGCGAGACGGTGCTCGCCGAGGGGGTGCCGGGCGGCTTCTCGACCCTCTACGCCGAGCTCGGCAACCTCGAGCTGCTCGGCACCGCCCGGCGCGGCTACTTCGTCGAGGGCCTCGGCGGCGCCCAGTTCGCCCTGCCCGGCGCGGTCGAGCGGCTGCGCTCGCTGCCCGAAGCCGACGGCTCCTACCTGGTCCTCGCCGCCACCGACCCGGCCAACCCCTACGGCGCCTCGTTGCCCTGGCCGAAACTCGAGGGGGGCCGCAAACCGGGCCGCACCCCCGGCGCCCACCTGCTGCTGCGCGACGGCGAGCCGGTCGTCTTCGTCGAGCGCGGCGGGCGCGGCGTGTTGCGCCTGCGCAAGCTCGACGGCACGGAGCTGCAGGAGGCGATGCAGGCGCTCGCCGACGCGGTCAGCGCCGGCCAGTTGCCCAAGCTCGCGATCGAGAAACTCGACGGCGAGGCGGTGATCGGCTCCGGCCACGAGGAGACGCTGATCGGCGCCGGATTCAGCCGTGGGCCGCGCAAACTGACCGCGTCGGCGAGGTAGTCGAGCCCCGTTGCCATAATCGCCCCGGTGTCTGACAGGGAGCAGAGCGCGGTTGAGCTACTGAAGAGCGTCGCGCTCTTCGCCGATCTCGGCGAGGACGAGCTCGAGCGCTTCTCCCACGTCGCCGTGCCACGCACCTTCCCGGCCGGCACGCGGGTCTTCCACGAGGGCGACAGCTCCGACGCCTGCTACATCGTCAAGGAAGGCAGCTTCCGGGTCACCCGCGAGCACTCCGACGGCCGCGCGATCACCCTCGCGACGCTCGGTCAGGGCGAGATCTTCGGCGAGCTGGCGATGCTCGACGGCGACAGCCGCTCGGCCAGCGCCGAGGCGCTGACCGACGGCCAGCTGCTCGCCCTGCCGGCCAGCGACGTGCGCTCGCTGCTCGCCCGCCACCCGGAGATCGCCCTGAAGCTCGTCGCCGGCCTCGTCCGCCGCCTGCGCGCCGCCAACGTGCGGCTCACCAAACAGTCCTTCCAGACGGTGCCGAGCCGCGTCGCCGGCATCCTCTCGCAGCTCAGCCGCGAGGCCGCCGACGGCAACGGTCCCGGCGAAGAGGTGACGATCCGGATGAACCAGACCGACCTAGCCCAACTCGCCGGCACCTCGCGCGAGAGCGTCAGCCGCTTCCTCGCCGAGCTCGAGCGCGCCGGCGTCGTCCGCTCCGGCCGCGGCCGCGTCACCGTCTTGGACCCCCCCAAGCTGAGGAACTACATCTACTGACTCGCGTTCCGTGCTTTGTGTGGGCTATAGCGCCCACAACCTACGGAGCGGCGCCACACTAGGCGCATGGCCGACTTCGCTACGCGCCGGGCTCGGATGGTCGAGCGGCAGCTGCGCCGGCGGGAGATCGTCGACGAGCGGGTGTTGGAGGCGATGGGCAGGGTGCCGCGCGAGGCGTTCGTCTCGGCCCGCCAGCGCCACCGTGCCTACGCCGACTCGGCGCTGCCGATCGCGGCCGGCCAGACGATCTCCCAGCCCTGGATCGTCGCCGCGATCTGCCAGGCGCTGGAGCTGCGCGGCTCCGAGCGGGTGCTCGAGGTCGGCACCGGCTCGGGCTACTCGGCCGCGGTGCTGGCGCTGCTCGCCGCCGGGGTGATCGGCGTCGAGCGCCACGAGGAGCTGGCCCAGGGGGCGGCGGCGGCTCTGGCCGGGCTCGGGATCGCCAACGTGCGCGTCCTGGTCGGCGACGGCAGCCTCGGCCTGCCCGCGGAGGCGCCCTTCGAGGCGATCGCGGTGCACGCGTCCGCTCCGGCGCCGCCGCCGGCATTGCTCGCGCAGCTCGCCGACGGCGGCCGCCTGGTCCTGCCGATCGCCGCCGAGCAGGGCGACGACCTGATCGTGCTGCGCCGTCGCGGCGAGCGATTCCAGGCCGAGCTGATCGCGCCCTGTCGGTTCGTGCCGTTGATCGGCGAGGGAGGGTTCTAGGAGGGCCGAGCCGCGCTCAGCAGCTCGAGCCCTTGGGATCCTTGGGATCCCGCAGCACTTCGTCGTCGCCACCGCCGCACTCGATCATCTTGTCGCGCTGGCCGTCGACCGCGTCGATGAAGTCGGTGCCGCCCTTGCCGACGAAGACGTCGGCGCCGAGGTGGCCCATGAAGCCGTTGTCGCCGTTGTCCCCGACCAGCACGTCGGGGCCGTCGGATCCCTCCAAGCTGTCGTTACTGGCCAGCACCTGGTCCATGTTGCCGCAGCCTTTCGGGCCGCCGGTGCCGCCGAGGGTGGCGCGCACGCCGGTGCTCGAGCGCGCCCAGGAGACGGTGTCCTCGCCGCTGCCGCCGTCATAGCTGTGGCCCTGGCAGGTCGGGACCGAGGAGACGAGCAGGTCGTTGCCGGGACCGCCGCTGAGTTTGTCGCCGCCGGGGTCGGCGTAGAGCACGTCGGAGCCGCCGTTGCCGACCAGGGTGTCGTTGCCGTGGTCGGGGTCGTTGTAGTTCTCGCCCGCTTCGAGCACGTCGTCGCCGGCGCCGCCGACCACGGTGTCGTTGCCGGCGTTGCCGTTGATCCGCACTTTCGCGCTGCCGGGCACGCTGGCGTCGACCTCGAGGTCGTCGTCGCCGCTGCCGCCGGTGACCACGACCAGGGCGAGCGAGCCGGGGCCGGGGCAGGAGGCGACGTTCGGGTTGTCCGCCGGGCTGGTGCAGCCGTCGCCGGCGTAGATCGGGCCGGCGTCGACGATCGACCAGGCCGCGCCGTCGTAGCCGATGTGGATCGTGTCGTTGCCCGCGCCGCCCTGGATGATCAGGCTGGAGCCGTCGAGGCCCTGGTTGAGGATCACGAAGGAGGTGCCGGGGGGAGGCGGCTCTTCGGGGCCGCAGGAGTTCTCGACGTCGAAGCCCAGGCACTCGTCGCTGCCGGGTCCGCCGAAGGCCTCGCCACCGCCACCGCCGCTCTCCAGGGTGTCGTCGCCGACGCCGCCGTCGAGCCGGTTGGCGCTGCCGTCGCCGACCAGCGTGTCGCCCTGTGGCGAGCCGACCACGTCCTCGAAGCCGGAGAGATCGTCGTGGCCGTCGCCTTTGGCCTTGTTGGCGGCGAGGTCGACGGTGATCGCGCCGCGGGTCGCGCTCGCGTAGGAGACGATGTCGTCGGCGCCGCCGCCGCCGGAGAGGATGTCGGTGCCGGCGTCGCCGCGGACGATGTCGCCGTCGCCCTCGCCGCCGTCGGCGTTGTCGGTGCCGGCGCCGCCGAAGACCGCGTCGCTGCCGTCGCCGCCGTCGAGGTCGCCGTCGTCGCCGGGACCGCCTTCGATCCGGTCGTCGTCGGGTCCGCCGAGCACGGTGTCGTTGCCCTTGTCGCCGTGCATCAGGTCCTCGCCCGGTCCACCCTCGAGCTTGTCGCTGCCCTGTTCGCCGTCGACGAAGTCGTCGCCGGGGCCGCCGTCGAGGTCGTCGCCGCCTTTGAACCCGACGAGGCTGTCGTCGCCGCCCCCGCCGTAGAGCTTGTCGGCGCCTTTGTAGCCGGAGAGCTCGTCGTTGTCGGCGCCGCCGTTGAGCATGTCCGAGCCGGTTTCGCCGAGCAGCGTGTCCTCGCCGCCTTCGCCGTAGAGCGAGTCGTAACCCTTGCCGCCCTTCAGCACGTCGTCGCCGGGGCCGCCGCAGATCGTGTCGTTGCCGTTGCGCCCGCCGCGGATGTTGTCGTCGCCACCGCCGCCGTAGATCACGTCGTTGGCGCCTTTGCCGACGATCACGTCGTCGCCGGCGGTGCCCATGATCGTCACTTTCTTGCCCGCGCAGGTTTTCGCCGCGGCCTGGCTGGCGAGCGGCAGGGCGAGCAGCGCGACGGCGCAGGAAAACGCCACGGCGAGCAGGCGGGTGCGGGTCATAACGGCGGGCACGACCCCTCCATCGGCTTGCCCAGGCGTCGACGTGAGCCTTGTCAAACATCCGTCTAGACACGCGCCAGACGCCTACGTCACGGGGTCCTATACGCTCGCAGCGCACATGAGGACCGGCATCTACGTCTTGAACTTCTACTCGGCGGTCTTCATCGACCAGCTGAAGCGCGGCCGCAAGACGGCGACGATCCGGCTCGGCGACAAGAGCGGCAAGTACGAGCGCGGCCAGGTGGTCTGGGTCACGGTCGGCCTGCGCCACAGCCCGCGCGAGAAGATCTTCACCGCGGTGATCGACGACGTCGAGGTGAAGCGGGTCAGCGAGCTCTCGCGACGCGACATCGAGCACGACAACCCGGAGTTCCGCCGCACCGAGGAGGAGGTCAAGTTCCTCGAACAGATCTACAGCCGGCCGGTCTCCGAGGACGACCTCGTCACCGTGATCCGCTTCTCGCAGATCGTCGAGCCGCCGCGCGCGCACCTCGGCAACGGCGAGACCCCGCACCACAACTAGCCCTCGCGCGGAGGGGCTGGTGTGGAGGGATTGGGTGCCTCTCCTCACTCGCCTGCTCGCTGAGTCCAATGCGGCTGACCGCGTTGCTTATCGGGCAAGAGGCGCAAAACGTTCGGAGAGACACCCAATCCCTCCCAATCAAGCCACCGCCCCGGTTCGTTAGCTGCAAGGGACCAAGGTTCCGCAAGGGTGCTTCGAAGCGGGGAGTGGGACCGCGGGGGAGGGTCGGGTGTCCCTCCCGACGAAACTCCCGCGACAGCGGCGGCGGGAGGGACACCCGACCCTCCCTAGGGCGACCCACCCCATACGCTTCCGCCATGGCCGAGTACGCCTTCCTCACCACCTGGCTGCTCGAGTCCCCACGCGAGCCGGTCTTCGCGGCGGTCCACGACCAGGCCAACTGGCCGAGCTGGTGGCGCGGGGTGGAGGAGGCCGAGGAGATCTCGCGGCCCGAGAACGGCGACGACGTCGGCACGGTCGCGCGGATGGTCTGGAAGAGCCTGCTGCCCTACCGCGTCAGCTTCGACGTGACGACGACCCGGGTCGAGCGCCCGACGCTGCTCGAAGGCCACGCGGTCGGCGAGCTGGAAGGGATCGGCCGCTGGCGCTTCTACGAGCAGGACGGGGTCACCGCGGTGCTCTACGAGTGGAACGTGGCGACGACGAAGCCGTGGATGAACCGGATGGCGCCGCTGCTGCGCCCGGCCTTCGAGTGGAATCACGACTGGGTGATGGCGCGCGGCGGCGAGGGGCTGGCGGCGTTGCTGGGCTGCAGGCTGCTCGCCTCGGACTGAAACTTCGCGGTCGCGCTTGACCGGCGTCGGCAGATCGCTATCTTTCCTCTCTGTTGGCACTCTTGGCTAGAGAGTGCCAAGCGCCTTGAAAGAGCGAAAAGCGCTCTACAGAGGCGTTTCCCTGACTTTTCACCAGAAACCACTTACCGATGACGGAGGTATACGGATGAAGCTGAAGCCCCTCGGGGACCGGCTGATCGTCAAGCCGATCGAGGAGGAGGAGACGACCGCCAGCGGCATCGTCCTCCCCGACACGGCCAAAGAGAAGCCGCAGAAGGGCAAGGTCGTCGCCGTCGGCGACGGCGCGATCCAGGAGGACGGCAGCCGCCGCCCGCTCGACGTCGTGGAGGGGGACGAGGTCCTCTACTCCAAATACGGCGGCACCGAGGTGAGCGTCGAGGGGGACGACCTGCTCGTCCTGCGCGAGTCGGACGTCCTGGCGAAGCTCAGCTAGAGCCGGAACCACCAACCGGACTTAGAGAACCAAGGAGAAGAGGAGAACATGGCTCACAAGGAGCTGAAGTACAGCGAGGAGGCCCGGGGCGCGCTGCAGGCCGGCGTCGACGCCGTCGCCAACGCCGTCAAGGTCACCCTCGGCCCGAAGGGTCGCTACGTCGTGCTCGACAAAAAGTTCGGCGCGCCGACGATCACCAACGACGGCGTCACCATCGCCCGCGAGGTCGAGGTCGAGGACGTCTTCGAGAACCAGGGCGCCCAGCTCGTCCGCGAGGTCGCCACGGCGACCAACGACGTCGCCGGTGACGGCACCACCACCGCCACCCTGCTGGCCCAGATCATCGTCCGCCAGGGCCTCAAGAACGTGGCCGCCGGCGCCAACCCGCTGGCCCTGCGCCGCGGCATCGAGAAGGCCGTCGAGGCGGTCGTCGAGAACCTCCGCGAGAAGCAGTCCAAAGAGGTCGCCGGCAAGGACCAGATCGCCCGCGTGGCGGCCATCTCCGCCGCCGACGACGAGATCGGCAACGTGATCGCCGACGCGATCGAGAAAGTCGGCAAAGACGGCGTCGTCAACGTCGAGGAGGGTCAGACCTTCGGCATGGACCTCGAGTTCACCGAGGGCATGCAGTTCGACAAGGGCTACATCTCGCCCTACATGGTCACCGACCAGGACCGCATGGAGGCCGTCCTGGAGGAGCCGTTCATCCTCATCGCCAACCAGAAAATCGGCTCCGTGCGGGACATCCTGCCGGTGCTCGAGCAGGTGATGCAGGGCGGCAAGCCGTTGCTGATCGTCGCCGAGGACGTCGAGGGCGAGTGCCTCGCGACCCTGGTCGTCAACAAGCTGCGCGGCACCTTCACCGGTGTGGCCGTCAAAGCCCCCGGCTTCGGCGACCGCCGCAAGCGGATGCTCGAGGACATCGCGATCCTCACCGGCGGCGAGGTGATCACCGAGGAGATGGGTCTCAAACTCGAGAACACCCAGCTCGCTCAGCTCGGCAAGGCCCGTCGCGTCGTCATCTCCAAGGACACCACCACGGTGATCGACGGTGACGGCTCGGCCGACGACATCAAGGGCCGGATCAAGCAGATCAAACAGGAGATCGAGAACACCGACTCCGACTTCGATCGCGAGAAGCTCCAGGAGCGTCTCGCCAAGCTCTCCGGCGGTGTCGCCGTGGTCAAGGTCGGCGCCGCCACCGAGACCGAGATGAAGGAGAAAAAGCACCGCGTCGAGGACGCGCTGCAGGCGACCCGCGCCGCCCTCGAGGAGGGTGTCGTCCCGGGTGGTGGCGTTGCGCTGCTGAACGCCCAGGCCGGTCTGGACCCGGAGAAGATCGCCGGCGACGCCGACGAGATCACCGGTGCCCGGATCATCCACCGGGCGCTCGAGGAGCCGGTTCGCCAGATCGCCGAGAACTCCGGCGAGGAGGGCTCGGTCGTGGTCAACAAGGTCCGCGACCTGAAGGCCGGCGAAGGCCTCAACGCCGCGACCGGCGAGTACGGCGACCTGATCAAGGCCGGCGTCATCGACCCGACCAAAGTGAGCCGTTCGGCACTGGAGAACGCGGCCTCGATCGCCAAGAACATCCTCGTCACCGAGGCGATCATCGCCGAGCCGCCGGAGGACGCCGGCGCCGGTGGCGGCATGCCGGGTGGCATGCCCGACATGGGCGGCATGATGTAGGCACCCTCTCACGAGGGAGCTTCGGAAAAGGCCCGGCGGACGCCGGGCCTTTTTCATGCCATATGACGTTTGTAACCCTGTGGGTTACAAACGTCAGCCGGTGGCTATTTCTTCGCCTTTTCCTTCGGCGGCAGCGGCGGGAAGAGGCCGGCGTTGTAGTCGGCGTAGGGGAGGAAGGTGGAGCGGCGGATCTTCCTCTTCAGCATGTTCTTGGTGCGCGGATAGAGGTTGAGGTCGTACTCGTTGCCGGCGCCGAAGCCGGTGTAGTAGACGAGCATGCGCACGCGCGGGCGTTTGACCACCCAGGAGACGAGCTGTTTGACGAAGCGCGGGTCGTCCTCGCGCGAGACCGCCCACTCGGTGATCGCCACCGGCTTGCCCTTCCACTGAGCGCCGCGGTAGAAGCGCTCGAGGTCTTTCCAGACCGGGTACTGGGAGTAGAAGTCGGTGCCGACCCAGTCGACCCAGCGGCCGCCGGGCCAGTAGTTGCCGGGGAAGTTGCCGGGCACGCGCGGCGAGCCGCCGGGCAGCGGGCTCCAGACCACGCTCACCGGCGCGGCCGGCAGGCTGGTCGGGTTCGGCCCTTTGGTCCGGTTCAGCGGCGGCAGGCCGATTTCGGCCAGGGTCGCGTCGATCCCTTCCAGGCTCTGGCCGCCGCGCACGATCGCGGCGATCCGGCGGAAGGCCTGCTTGTACCAGCCGGCGGTGTGTTCGCCGCCTTTCTGGCTGCCGTCGCAGTAGACCGCCGACCAGGCGTTGAGGCAGCGGTTCGGCTCGCCCAGCGGGCGGATGTAGGCCGGCAGCCCGCGGGTGGCGAAGAACGAGTTGAGTTGCAGCAGGTAGTCGTCGCCGCCGCCCTGGGCGATCTGCTGCGGGGTGATCAGCTCGGCCAGGGTCTGGTCGTCGGCGGTGGAGATGTGCAGGATCGGCCGCGTGCCGGTTTCGCGCCACCGTTCGAAGGCTTCGTTGACGCTGTTGCCCCAGGGGTGGAAGGTCTGCAGCAGCGCCGGGTGCTTGCCGGTCAGGGCGGCGAATTCGTTGAACTCCTGCGTCGTGCCGCGGTCCGAGACGCCGAGGAAGACGTTCGACTTCGGCGGGACCAGCGAGAGGGCCGAGGCGCCGGCCGGGGCGAGCAGCGCCGCGGCGGCGACCAGCAGGGCGAGGAAATGCCGGGGTAGGCGAGGGCTAGGGACTCTCCGTGGGGTTCTGAAGTACATCGCTCATCCTTCGCGGTTCGACGCCGAGTGCCTGCGCGTCGGCCGTACCCCGCGCGCTGACCATGGAGACCTCCATCAGCTCGGCCTCCTCCCAGGTTGCAAACACGGCCTCGCCGAAAAGGGAGCGGATCGCGATCAGGCCGGAGCGGACCAGCCCCAGCGGCAGATGGACGAGCGGCCGCGGCCGGCCGGCGATGCGGCTGACCAGGTCGGACATCTGGTCGTAGCTGAGCGTCTCCGGCCCGGCCAGCTCGTAACGCGGGCCCGGCGAGTCAGCGCGCAGCGCCCCGACCACGCAGCGGGCGACGTCGGCCGCCCAGATCGGCTGGAAGACCGCCTCGCCCTCGCCCGAGACCGGCAGCACCGGCAGGAAGGAGAAGCGGCGCAGCAGGGTGATCCAGGGGTCGCTGTGGTCGTAGACGACCGAGGGCGCGAACACGGTCGTCGCCAGCGGCGAGGAGTCGACCGCCTGCTCGGCCACCCACTTGGCGCGAAAGAAGCGCGTGCGCTGGGCGGCGCCGGCGTCGATCGCGCTGAAGAAGTGGAAGCGTTCGACCCCGCTGCGCTCGGCGGCGCGCAGCAGCCGCACCGTGGCCAGCCCGTTCAGCTCCTCGATCCGTTTCGGCGGCTGGTCGCGGATCGTCGCCGCCAGGTGGATCACGGTGTCGACCCCGCGCAGCGCCTGGCGCACCAGGTAGGGGTCGGAGAGCTCGCCGAGATCGCCGAGCGCGATCTGCACGTCGACCCGGCGCTCGCCGAGCCGGCGCGGCTCGCGGACCAGGCAGCGCACGTCCTCGCCGCTCTCGAGCAACAGCGGCAGCAGCCGCGAGCCGATGCTGCCGGTCGCCCCGGTCAGCAGCAGCATCGCCGTCGCCCCTGTCGCGTCGTCGCTGATCGCATCGCTGCATCGAAAGCCTAGTGGCGCTGTCCGCCGGTCTATTTCCGTAGAATGCGGCTTCGCTTTTGGCGGGGGCCACCAAGCCTCCCGTCCCGGCACCGAAACCGACTTAGTAGGAGAATCCCTGAATGACCTACGTGATCGCTGAGCCGTGCATCGGCACCAAGGACAACTCGTGCGTCGAGGTATGCCCTGTCGACTGCATCCATCCGACCCCGGATGAGCCCGATTACGACTCGGTCGAGATGCTCTACATCGACGCCGACGAGTGCATCGACTGCGATGCCTGCGTCGAGGCGTGCCCGGTGGACGCCTGCTTCGCCGAGGACCAGCTCCCCGGCGAGTGGGCCAAATACGCCGAGATCAACGCCGAGTACTACAAGAGCAAAGCCGCTTAGCCCTGCCGGCCCGGCTCAGGGCCGGGTCCGGTGGCGAAGCCCGACGCCAGGGCACCGAACGCCTCGTCGAGGCAGCGCTCGAGCTGCGCGTCGGGCGTCCTCACCCAGCGGGTGAAGGCGGCGATCGTCGTTCCCAGCGCCGCCTGGGCGAGCGTCTGCGGAACCAGGTCGTCGGGGCGGCAGCCGAGCCGCATCGCCGCGAAGCCGGCGACCTCGCTGCGCCAGGCGGCGTAGCGGACCGTCGCGTGGGCCTGGAGCTCGGGCACGCGGGCGAGCAGGCTCATCTGGATCCGCAGGGCGCCCAGCTGGCGCTCCTCGAAGCGGTTGGCGGCCAGCACTGCCTGGCGCAGCGCCTCGACCACCGGCAGCTGCGGATCGGTCTCGGCGAGGGCGCTGTGCAGCCGCCGCCGCACCAGGTCGAGATCGCCGAGCACGATGTCGTTCTTGGAGGGGAAGTAGCGGAAGATCGTGCGCCGGCCGACCCCGACCGCGGCGGCGATTTCGTCGACCGTCGTCTGCCGGAAGCCCCGCCGGGAGAAGAGCTCGAGCGCGACCGCGACGATCCGGTCGTGGGTGGTGCTGGGCGGTCGTCCGCCGCCGAGGTCGGCGATCCCCGGTGCTGCCGCTTCGCCGCTCAGCGGAAGGCCTGGATCCCGGTCACGGCGCCGCCGATCACCAGCGCGTGCACGTCGGCGGTGCCCTCGTAGGTCAGCACCGTCTCGAGGTTGTTCATGTGGCGGATCACCGGATACTCGAGCGTGATCCCGTTGGCGCCGAGCACCTGCCGGGCCGAGCGGGCGACGTCGAGCGCGGCGTTGACGTTGGCCAGCTTGCCCATCGAGACGTGCTCGTTGCGCAGCGTGCCGGCGTCCTTGAGGCGGCCGAGGTGCATGCAGAGCAGCGTCGCCCGGTTGACCTCCATCGCCATGTAGGCGAGCTTCTGCTGCTGGATCTGGAAGGAGGCGATCGGTTTGCCGAACTGTTCGCGCTCGACCGCGTATGAGAGCGCCGCTTCGTAGCAGGCACGGGCCGCGCCGACGGCGCCGAAGACGATCCCGAAGCGGGCCTCGTTGAGGCAGGAGAGCGGCCCTTTCAGCGAGCTCACCTCGGGCAGCACGGCGTCGGCGGGCAGCCGCACGTCGTCGAGCAGCAGCTCCGAGGTGACCGAGGCGCGCAGGCTCATCTTGCCGTGGATGTCCTGGGTGCTGAAGCCCTTGGTCCCTTTCGGGACGAGGAAGCCGCGCACCCCTTCCTCGGTGTGCGCCCAGACGACCGCGACCTCGGAGGCCGAGCCGTTGGTGATCCACATCTTCTGGCCGTGCAGGACCCAGTCGTCGCCGTCGCGGCGGGCGCGGGTGCGCATCGCGCCCGGGTCCGAGCCGGCGTCGGGCTCGGTCAGCCCGAAGCAGCCGAGCGCCTCGCCGGCAGCCATGCGCGGCAGCCACTCTCGTTTCTGCTCCTCCGAGCCCCAGCGCCAGATCGCGAACATCGCCAGCGAGCCCTGCACCGAGACGAGGCTGCGGATTCCCGAGTCGCCCGCCTCCAGCTCCATGCAGGCCAGTCCGTAGGCGGTCGCCGAGGTGCCGGCGCAGCCGTAGCCCTCGAGGTGCATGCCGAGCAGGTTGAGCCGGCCCATCTCCGCGGCCAGCTCCATCAGCGGGATCTCGCCCGCCTCGAACCACTTGCCGACGTTCGGCGTCACCCGGTCGGCGACGAAGGCGCGCACCGTGTCGCGGATGTCGCGCTCGGTGTCGCTGAGGAGGCTGTCGACCGCGAGGAAATCCTCCGGGCGTATCTCGGTACCTGCCACGGCGCGTAGAGTAGCCGCCGGGATGAGCGATGCGGAGTCCACTCCCCTCTGGGAACCGACCCCGGAGGAAGTCGAAGGGGCGGCCCTGACCCGTTACGCGGGCTGGCTGGCGCGCGAGCGCGGCGTCGAGACCGACGGCTACCGCGAGCTCTGGCGATGGTCGGTCGACGATCCCGCGGCCTTCTGGGGCTCGATCTGGGACTACTTCGAGGTGATCTCCGACGCTCCGTACGAGCGCGTGCTCGGCAGCCGCGAGATGCCCGGCGCCGAGTGGTTCCCCGGCACCCGCCTCAACTACGCCGAGCACGTCTTCCGCGGCCACGGCGACGGGGAGGTCGCGCTCGTCCACGCCTCGGAGCTGCGCGAGCTGACCGAGACGACCTGGGGCGAGCTGCGCGCCGAGGTCGCCCGCGTCGCCGCCGGGCTGCGCGAGCTCGACGTCGGCGAGGGGGACCGCGTCGTCGCCTACCTGCCGAACGTCGCCGAGGCGGTCGTCGGCTTCCTCGCCACCGCCTCGCTGGGCGCGGTCTGGTCCTCGGCCTCGCCCGATTTCGGCGCCGACTCGGTGGTCGACCGCTTCGCCCAGATCGAGCCGAAGGTGCTGATCGCCTGCGACGGCTACCGCTACGGCGGCAAGGACTTCTCGAGAGTGGAGATCGTCGCGCGGCTGCGCGCCGAGCTCGGCGTCGAGCACACCGTGCTGCTGCGCTACCTCGGTGCCGACGGCGGGCTTGACGGGTCGATCGACTGGGCGCGGCTCGGCCCGGCCGAGGGGGCGGAGCTCGAGTTCGCCCGCCTGCCCTTCGCGGCGCCGCTCTGGGTCCTCTACTCCTCGGGGACGACCGGCCTGCCGAAGGCGATCGTGCAGAGCCAGGGCGGCATCCTGCTCGAGCACCTGAAGAAGCTCCACCTGCACTTCGACCTCGGCGAGAGCGACCGCCTCTTCTGGTTCACGACGACCGGCTGGATGATGTGGAACCTGCTCGTCTCCGGCCTGCTGACCAAGGCGCCGATCGTGCTCTACGACGGCAACCCCGGCCACCCCGACCTCGGCGCCCTCTGGGATCTCGCCGAGCGCGCCGAAATCACCGTCTTCGGCACCTCGGCCGCCTTCGTCGCCAACTGCATGAAGCAGGGGGTCGAGCCGGCCGCCGGCCGCGACCTCTCGCGCATCCGGGCGCTCGGCTCGACCGGCTCGCCCCTCGCCCCGGAGGGCTTCGACTGGCTCTACGAGCAGCTCGGCGAGCGCCTCTGGCTGTTCTCGACCAGCGGCGGCACCGACGTCTGCACGGCCTTCGTCGGCGGCGTGCCGACGCTGCCGGTCTACCGCGGCGAGCTGCAGGCGCCGGCGCTCGGCGCCGCCCTCGCCTCCTTCGACGAGCGCGGCGAGCCGCTGCTCGGCGAGGTCGGCGAGCTGGTGATCACCGAGCCGATGCCCTCGATGCCGGTCTTCTTTTGGGGCGACGAGGACGGCAGCCGCCTGCGCGACGCCTACTTCGACATGTACCCGGGGATCTGGCGCCACGGCGACTGGATCGAACTGACCGAGCGCGGCACGGCGGTCATCTACGGCCGCTCGGACTCGACGATCAACCGCGGCGGCGTGCGCATGGGGACGAGCGAGATCTATCGGGCGCTCGGCGAGGTCGACGAGGTGCTCGACGCGCTCGTCGTCGACCTGCCGCGCGAGGGCACCGAGGGCTGGATTGCGCTCTTCGTCGTGCTTCGCGACGGGGTCGAGCTGGACGACGACCTGCGCGCCCGGGTGGCGCGGGAGATCCGCGGCCGCTGCTCGCCGCGCCACGTCCCCGACGAGCTCTACGCGATCGCCGAGGTGCCCCGCACCCTCTCCGGCAAGGTGCTCGAGGTGCCGGTCAAACGGATCCTGATGGGCGCCGACCCGGAGAAGGTGGTGAGCCGGGGCTCGATGGCCAACCCCGGGTCGCTCGCCCCCTTCGAGGAGTTGGCGGCGACCCTGGGCTAGGCCTGTCGAGTTAGTCGCCTATATAGCTAACTCGACCTCAGGCGAACTGGATGACGCTGCGGATGCCGTCCTGGGCCTCCATCAGCTCGAAGCCCTTGTTGACCTCATCGAGGCTGATCTCGTGGGAGACGAAGGGGGCGACGTCGATCTCGCCGGCCATCGCCTGCTCGATGAACTGGGGGACCTGGTCGCGGCCCTTGACGCCGCCGAACGAGGAGCCGGCGATGCGGCGGCCCTGGATCAGCCAGCGAGGGATCACGTCGAGCGTCTCGCCCTTGCCGGCGACGCCGGCGACCGTGCAGAGGCCCCAGGCCATGCGCGCCGCCTCGACCGCCTGCGCCATCACCTTGACGAGGCCGGTCGCCTCGAAGGTGTAGTCGGCGCCGAAGCCGCCGGTCGACTCGATGATTTCGGCGACGGTGTCCGGGCCGGCGACCATCAGCTCGGTCGCGCCCTGGCCGCGGGCCAGCTCGAGCCGCTCGGGGGAGAGGTCGACGCAGACGATCCGCTCGGCGCCCTGCAGGCGGCAGCCGGCGACCGCGCCGAGGCCGACCATGCCGGCGCCGAAGATCACGCAGGTGCTGCCCGGGGTGACCTTGGCGGTGTTGATCGCCGCGCCGAGGCCGGTCGAGAGGCCGCAGGCGAACAGGCAGGCGTGGTCGAGCGGCGCCTCGGGATTGACCTTGGCGAGCGCGATCTCCGGCATCACCGTGTACTCGGCGAAGGTCGAGCAGCCCATGAAGCTGCGGATCTCCTCGCCGTCGCGGCTGATCCGCGTCGTCCCGTCGGGCAGGTGGCCGAGGTTCTGCTCGGCGCGGATCGCCATGCAGAGGTTGGTGCGGTCGTCGACGCAGTGGACGCACTCGCGGCACTGCGGCGAGAAGAGCGTGACCACGTGGTCGCCGGCCGCGACCGAGGTGACGCCCTCGCCGACCTTCTCGACCACGCCGGCGCCCTCGTGACCGAGCACCGTCGGCGCGTAGCCGGACGGGTCGGCGCCGGAGGCGGTGTAGAGATCGGTGTGGCAGACGCCGCAGGCGACGAGCCGGACCAGCACCTCTCCCGCCTTCGGCTCGGCGAGGTCCACCTCCTGGACCGCCAGCGGCGCTCCGAACTCCTCCAGCACTGCGGCACGCATCTTCATCTCTCTCAAGCTCCTTTGGGGGGTCGACGGCGGGCTACCCTAGCCAGTCGTTTCGGGCTGGACGACTTTATTCTTCGACGCCGGAAGCGGCAACCTCGCGGCCGGGTCGCAGCGGCGGGCCGGTGACGCCGCAGCTGTACTCCTCCTCGAGACGCTCGTCGCCGGGCTCCTCGTGGAGCACCGCCGAGTCGATCGTGAACCAGGCGAGCACGCCGCCGGCGAGGGCCAGCGCGGCGCAGGCCATCATCCCGATCTGGAAGCCGTCGGTCATCGCCCCCGGGTCGTAGAAGCTGTCGCCGGTCAGCCCGGCGATCACCGGCAGGACGGCGACGGCGAGCAGCCCGGCGACCCGGGCGACGGCGTTGTTGACCCCGGAGGCGATGCCGGAGTGGTTGGAGTCGGCGGCGGCGAGCACGGTCGCGGTGACCGGGGCGACGACGAGCGTCAGGCCGGCCCCGAAGACGACGATCGGCGGCAGGATCGCGCCGAGGTAGGAGTCGCCGGGTTCGACCATCGAGAGCCAGGCGAGTCCCAGCGCGATCACCAGCGGGCCGACCGTGAGCGGCACGCGCGGGCCGATCCGCTGCGCGAGCGCGCCGGCGCGGGCCGAGAAGACGAGCATCAGGCCGGTCACCGGCAGCGAGGCGGAGCCGGCCTCGATCGGCGTGTAGCCCATCGAGATCTGCAGGAAGGAGACGAGCAGGAAGAAGACGCCGCCGAGCGCCGCGTAGACGACGAAGGTGACCCCGTTGGCGGCGCTGAACTGGCGCGAGGAGAAGATCCCCAAGGGCAGCATCGGGTTGGCAGTGCGGTGCTCGTGGACGAAGAAGGCGGCCAGGGCGAGAAGGCCGCCGAGGCCGGTCAGCAGGATCGCCGCCGAGGCGCCCCGCTCGGGCACTTCGATCAGCGCGTAGGTGGTGCCGGCGAGTCCGAGTGCGGTCAGCACCGAGCCGGTCAGGTCGAGGCGGCCGTTGGCGCCCGGGTCGCGGCTCTCCGGGACGTGGCGGGCCGCGGCCCAGATCACGAAGGCGCCGAGCGGGATGTTGATCAGGAAGATCGCCCGCCAGGAGATCGCGCCGATCAGGTAGCCGCCGACCAGCGGCCCGATCGCCGCCGCGACCCCGCCCAGCCCCGACCAGGCGCCGATCGCGCGGGCGCGGTCGCCGGGCCGGAAGCTGGCCTCGATCAGGGCGAGGCTGCCGGGCGTGAGCAGGGCCCCGCCGATCCCCTGCAGCAGCCTGGCGGCGACGAGCAGCTCGGTGCTGGGCGCCGCGGCGCAGAGGGCCGAGGCTGCGGTGAACACGGCGACCCCGATCGAGAACACCCGCCGCCGCCCGTAGCGGTCGCCGAGCGAGCCGCCGAGCAGGATCAGCGAGGCCAGCGTGAGCAGGTAGCCGTTGAGGATCCACTGCAGCGAGCTGGTGCCGGCGCCGAAGTCCTCGCCGATGTCCGGCAGCGCGACGTTGACGACGGTGCCGTCGAGAAATGCCATCCCCGAGCCGGCGACGGCGACGGCGAGTAGCCAGCGTCCCCCGCTCGACTCGAAGGCGATCCCCTCTGGTGCCCGGCCGGCCTCCATCGTCCGATGGTAGCCAGGCGCTTGCGCCGCCCCGTTCCCCTGTGCCTTTACCGCGATACGTGCGGCTAAGGCACAGCGGAACCGGCGAGCCCGGCGGCGACGGCGGTCGCCAGCCGCTCGATCGCGTCCGAGCCCTCCTCGACGTGGTCGGGGTTCAGCTCGGTGATCGTCAGCGCGGCGAGCAGCGGCGAGGCGAGCAGGACGCCGAGCGCCCGCAGGGCGGCCTCGAACTCGAGCCCCTCGTTGCGGCCCCAGTTCTCCGAGAGCGGCGTGTCGGTGAAGTCGACGACGTCGACGTCGAAGTGGACGAGCAGGCGGTCGCAGCCGGGTTCGAGCAGGTCCAGCGCCGCCGCCGCGGCGCCCTCGGGGTCGGCGCGCACCTCCTCGACGGGGACCGTGGCGAGGCCGAGCCGGTCGATCGCCGAGCGCTCGTGCGGGGTCGCCTGTTCCGGGCCCCAGCCGAAGAGCAGCACCTGCCCGGGATCGAGGAGGGGGGAGCGCGGGCCGGCTTCGACCAACTCGCCGCGCGCGCCGGGCTCGCCGAGCATGTGGGCCATGCCCATCCAGTCGAGCGCCCCCTCGGTGACGCGGTCCGGCACGTTGAGGTCGGCGTGGGTGTCGAAGTAGAGGAGCCCGACGTCCTCGCCGGCGGCGAGGTGGCCGGCGACGGTGCCGATGCCGACCGTGCAGTCGCCGCCGAGCACCAGCGTCACGCCGCCGTCCGCCGCTGCGCGCTCCACTCGGTCGGCGGTCTCGGCGACGATCTCGACCACCTTGCCGATGTTCTGGGCGCGGCGCTCCTCGCGGTCGGGACGCCAGCGCCAGACCTCGCGGTCGCCCTGGTCGTCGACCTCGAGCCCCGCTTCGTGCAGTCGTTCGACCAGCCCGGCGCCGCGCAGCGCCGCGGGCGCCTGCTCCTGGCCGGGAGCGAAGGCGCCGGCACTGGTCGGCACTCCGATCAGGCTGACCTTGCGAGCCACGCTTCTCCTCGTTCTACTTCGGGACCGAGCTCCCTCTACCCGGAGAGCTCGGGCGGTAAAGCCTTCGGCCCCTCGGGGTAGAGGTGGCGCAGCTGCTCCTCGCTCATCTCCAGCGTGTTGGCCAGCTCCGGCGGCGCGCCGACGACGAGCCAGAGCTGCTCGGCCTCGGTGTCGTTGAAGAGCTGGCGCACCGAGTCCGGGCGGACCAGCAGCGTGTCCAGCGGCGCCAGGGTGAGCAGCTCGTCGTCGACGCGCACCCGTCCCTCCCCCTCGAGCAGCACGTAGAGCTCCTCCTGTGTGAAGTGCTGGTGCTTGGTCGACGCCTGCCCCGGCGCCAGCCGCCACAGCCGCGCCCCCAGCGCCTCCGCCTCGAGCTGCTTACCGAGGTCGGTGTTCTCGACCTTCATCTGGTTCGACGGACGCCAGAAGGCGTCCTCGGCGCGCAGCAGCTTCCAACTCACGCGGCGATTATTGCGACGCAGCCGCTATCTTGCATACTTGATTCATATAGCAATTGGAATGTATTATCCAGCAACCTGAATGCGAAATATGTCAAGTAGTGACCAATGTCGTTAGAGCGGAAAGAAGCCGACCCCTTCGCGAGGGCGCTGGGTCGAGCTATTGCCGCTGCCCGAGTCGAACGCCTAGTGACCCAAGACGAGCTTGGCTGGCGATCGAATCTGCATTCCACGGCTATCTCTCGGATCGAGAGTGGACGCAGCAATCCCTCAGTCCGAATGTTGGTCCTGATTAGCGAAGGCCTCGGGATGAAGCCGTCTGAGCTAGTCCTCAAGGCGGAACACATTGAGTCGTTGCTGTCTCCCGGCGGTGATGGAAAGAACGCAGCCCCAGACCGATGAGTCCTCCTCGCTCAATCAAGCTGGAGTTGAGCGAAGCAGTCATTGGGGGAATCCGCGAGCGTGGGCCCGACGCTGTGGGTCTTGTTCTTATGGGAGTTGCCCGACTGCTTGTGGGGGCCGCGACCCTGGCGGTGCTTCTTCTTGTCAGCGCCATTTCGGGATACGACCTAACCGCTGCGCACTTCGCGGGCTTGGGTGCTCTGGTTGTGCTGCTCAACGTGCTGATAGCGCCGCGCTCTGCGATTGCCGCCCGGCGTCAGCACCGTCCCTTCGACTAGGCCGCCGCAGACAATAACTTCCGGTCGTTGTGCGATCCTCGTTGGCGTGAGTGCGATCGAGAAACGGATCCTCGTCATGCGTGGACGCCAGGTGATGCTCGACGAGGATCTCGCGGATCTCTATGGGGTCGAGACCAAGCGGCTAATCGAGCAGGTCAAGCGGAACATCGACCGCTTCCCGGCGGATTTCATGTTCCAGCTCGACAAGTCCGAGGCGACGAGTTTGAGGTCGCAGATTGCGACCTCAAAGTCCGATGGACGGGGCGGCCGCCGTTACGCGCCCTATGTGTTCACGGAGCAGGGGGTCGCGATGCTCTCCGGGGTCCTGCGGAGCGAGCGCGCCGTCGCTGTGAACATCGAGATCATGCGGGCGTTCGTCGAGCTGAGACGTGCGGCGGGTTCGCACGTCGAGCTCGAACGACGGCTGGAGCAGATCGAAGGCGACATCGGCAAACACGACGAGCAGTTGCGAGAGGTCTTCGGCGCCCTCCGGCGATTGATCTCCCCGCCGCCACAGCCCAAGCGGCAAGTTGGTTTCAGGATTCGAGACGGCGAGGGGTAGTTCTAGCCAGGCGCGGGATCCCCAGCCGTGTCCTCGGCGTGGAAGCGTTCGATCAGCTCGTTCTCGCGCTTGTGTTTGGGGAAGAGGAAGAAGATCACGGCGATGCCGAGGGAGATCGCGATCATCCCGGCGAAGTAGGCGTCGTCGCCGCCGTTGAGGAAGGATTCGCGCGCGGCGTGGATGATCTGGGGCGCGTACTGGGGGTACTGCTCGGCGGTCGTCGCGGCGCTGGCGAAGGACTTGGTCAGCTCTTCCTGGACCTGTCCGGAGACCTTTTCGGCTTCCGGCGAGGCATCGATCTGGGAGATGAAGCTGGCGGTGTAGCCGGCGGTCAGCAGGGCGCCGAAGATCGACTGCATGATCGCGCCGCCGAGGTCGCGCTGCAGGTCGGCGGTGCCCGAGGCCATGCCGGCGCGGTGGACCGGGACCGAGCCGGTCAGCGAGCGCGAGGCGGGCGTGCCGGCGAAGCCGACCCCGATCCCGACCAGCAGGTAACCCAGGCCGATGTGGATGTACTGGGCGTCTTCGTCCCAGAAGATCAGCATCTCGGTGAAGGCGAGCAGGCAGAAGGCGAAGCCGATCAGCAGCACGAGCCGCGAGCCGTGCGAGTTGACCAGCTTGGCCGAGCGCGGGGCGACCAGGATCATCCCCAGCGCCCCCGGCAGGATCGCGGCGCCGGCGCCGAGCGTGCTGTATCCGAGCACGTTCTGGACGAACTGCTGGCCGATGAACATCGCCCCCATCAGCGAGCCGAAGACGATGATCCCAGCCAGCGCCGCACACCAGAAGGTGCGGCGGGCGGCGACGTGCAGGTCGTAGAGCGGGTTGGGGGCGCGTTTCTGGCGCCAGAGGAAGGCGATCCCGGCGGCGAGCGCGACGATGCCGAAGATGATCGCGGTCTGGCCCTTGCCTTCTTCGGGGGCGAAGTTGATCGCCAGCACCATCGTCCCGACGAAGGCGATCGAGATGATCCCGCCCATGTGGTCGACCCGCTCGGTGGTCTCGTTGACGTGGGCGGGCACCAGCTTCCAGGCGAGCACCAGGGCGATCGCCGCGAGCGGCGCGGTGACGATGAACACCGACCACCAGTCGAACACTTCCAGCAGGGCGCCGGCGGTCAGCGGGCCGAGGGCGGAGATGCCGCCGCCGAGCGCCGACCAGAGTGCGATCGATCTGGTTCGCGCCTGGCCCGACCAGAGTGCCGTGATCAGCGCCAGCGTGGTCGGGTAGGCCATCCCGGCGGCGACCCCGCCGAGCACGCGGGCGATGAAGAGGACCTGGGCCGAGGGGGCGAGTGCCGCGAGCGCGGCGAAGGGGAGGGAGAGCGCCATCCCCAGGAGCAGCAGCGACTTGCGCCCGTAGCGGTCGCCGACCGCGCCGAGGTAGAGGACCGAGGCGGCGAGGCCGAGCGAGTAGCCGACCGCGATCAGGTTGAGTTCGGTCTGACCGGCGTCGAAGGCCTTGCCGATGTCCGGCAGGGCGACGTTGGCGACCGCGAGGTTGAGGTTGGCGACGGCGGCGACGAGGATCAGCGTCGCGAGGACCGCACCGGCGCGCCTGGGTGCGCTCGACTCCACCGCCTAGAGCTCGATCCAGGTCCCGGTCGGGCCGAGGTTGCGCAGCTGGGTCGTGCCGATCTCGCCCTCGCAGCCCCAGGACTCGTGGATGTGGCCGCAGACCGCCAGCCGCGGCTGCTTGGCCTCGATCGCCGCGAGCAGCGCCGGGCTGCCGAAGTGGGTGCCATCGCCGGCGCTGTCGCAGTGCCCGCGCGGCGGCGAGTGGAGGACGAGCACGGCGCCCTCCGGGCAGGGCTCCAGCATCGCGCTCGCCTGCTCGTCGTCGAGGTCGAAGCTCCACTCCCAGGGCGTCACCGGGATGCCGGCGCCGAGGCCGAAGAACTCGGTCCCGCCGATCACCGTCCCTTCGCCGTGCAGCACGGTCGCCGCCGCCCAGTTGGCGGTGGCGTCGCGCAGCGCGTCGACGGTCTCGTTGTTGCCCGGGACCAGCACGGTCGGCGTCGCGATCGGGGCGAGCGCCGCGATCGTCTCCTCCAGCCCCTCGTGGACCGAGGCGAAGTCGCCGGCGCCGATCACGACGTCGGCCTCGGCCGACATCTCGACCAGCCGCGCGGCCTGCTCGAGGTCGCGGTGCAGGTCGCTGAAGGCGAGCAGCTTCACGCCCGGAAACCTACGCCAGCCCCATGACGTTTGTCACCCACAGGGTGACAAACGTCATGGGGTCACTGGGACGACCCGCCCGAACTGGCGCGGGCGCCAGACCTTCCAGGAGCGGCGCGGCTTGATCCCCTCGGTCTCCGCGCGCGCCTGCAGGTCGAAGTAGAGGAGCGTGTCGCCGAGCGCGACGTAGGGGATCATCAGCGCGAAGACGAGCGCGCCGAGCAGGTTGGTCCAGAACAGCGGCAGGGTGGTGAAGATCAGCGCGAAGCTGACCATCGGCCCGAGCACGACGCTGAGCACGACGAAGAAGACGACGATGCGCAGGGTGTGCCACCAGCGGCCGCGGACCAGGTCGGAGCTGCCCCGGAAGGCGTCGCGGAAGCGCTTGTCGGTGAAGATCACTTCCTGTTGGACGAAGCGCCAGCTGACCAGCTTGTTGATCGCGAAGGGGATGCCGACGACGGTCAGGAAGAGCGCCAGGATTCCCAGCGAGGCCAACAGCTGCGCGCCGACCACGCGCCAGAAGCGCCGGCGCACGCCGAGCACGGCGGGGCGCAGGCCGGCCGGCCGGCCTTCGACGGTCAGGCGCACGAAGAAGACGACGAAGGCGGCGACGACCGCCTGCGCCGCGGGCAGGGCGAACGAGCGGATCAGGTCGCCGAACGCGAGGTTCAGCCCGTTGCGCCCGGCGGCGTCGTCGAGCCCGCCGCCCCCGGAGAGTTGATCGGCGAGCAGGTTGGTGCCGCCGACGATCACGAAGGCGGTCAGGGCGATCGGCACCAGCACCCTCCAGTTGCGGCCGTAGAGCTGGCGCGCCGTGCGGGCGATCTGGCCGAAGCTGCGCCGCGCGCGCAGCCGCTCGAGGTCGATCGGCCCCCACTTGGTGAAGCCGACGAAGAGCGCGATCACGAGAACGACGACGGCGATCGTGACGATCGCCGCCGGGCGTGACTTGGCGTCGAGGTTGATCAGTTCCGAGGCGGTCTCGACGGCGCCGCAGAAGGCGCCGGTCACCTGCGGGCCGACGATCGAGCCGCCGGGCAGGCGCGGGCTGGTCGAGCGCTGCTCGGCCATCCAGGTGAACGGTTCGCGCCACACCGTCTTGGTCTGCGGCCCGGTCGGCCCGTTGTTGTAGCCCTTTTCCCTTTCGCCCCAGCGACCGCCGTAGCCGAGCCACACGAACGGCCCCGTGGCGGGCACGTCGTTGGGCAGGAGGATCGGCCGCAGCGGCAGTTCGCGCACCGGCTCGGAGGTGTTGTCGCAGCCGAGCCCGGAGCCTTCCTGACCGTTCTCGACGTAGACGGCCGAGTCGTAGAAGGTGGCGTGCGAGCCGGCCGCGGGATAGACGATCGGCCGCGTGCCCTCCTTTTGGACCTTGCTGTCGTCCCAGCCGGCGCGCTCGCCGCCGGCGTGCTGGAAGAGGATGATCTCGTCCGGTTCTTCGGCGGCCGCCAGCGCGGCCGCCGGGCCTGCGGACTCGAAGGAGATCTGCATCCCCTCCCAGTCGCCCTCGTGCAGGTCGTTGAACTGGTTGAAGTACCAGAAGAACCAGTACTGCAGGACGAAGCCGCCGTGGCCGCCCTCGCGGGCGATGTGGGCGTAGGTGACCGCCGGAGCCTTGCCCTCCGCGACGAGCCGGCGGAACCCCTTCGCGTACTCGCAGGTTTCGCCCAGCGCCTCGCCGCGCAGGTTCAGGTAGTAGTCGCCGTCGAGCCCGGCGATGTCCTCGGCGCTCGGCGCCCTCTTGACGTCGACCAGGCCCTTGCCGGGGACGAACTCCTGCAGCGTCACCGAGGGGTTGCCGAGCACCGTGTCGACGCTGGTCGGCTCGTACTGCTCCTCGTCGGTGTCGCAGGGCGGGTCCTGCTGTTCGCGCAGCATCGCGATCGGCGCGTACTTCTTCGCCAGCTTGGCGGCGGCGGCAGCTTCCTGCTCGACGTTTTCGACCGCCAGCGCGCCGCCGGCGCCGTACAGCGAGAGCAGCCCGAACACCGCGAGTCCCAGAACGACGCGGAGTGCGTGACGAGTCACGCGCGCAAACTATCCGCTCAAACGGGGTCTGGCGAGGGTTTCGGCGTCTCGCTCGGCGCTTCCTCGACTTTGCCGCGCGGCATTTTCGCCAACGCGACGACGAAGGCCACCGCCATCACCGCGGCGAAGCCGTGGAAGACGGTTTGGGTGGCGAGTGCGAAGTCGTGGGGGATCTGCGCGAAGACCTTGGCGACGTTGGCGCCGCCGCTGTTCAAGGTGTTTTCGGCGCCGGCGCCGCCCTGGCTGATCGCGTCGGCGATTTCGTCGGCGGTCGCCTTGGGCACGCCGTGTTCGGCGGCGCTCGCCTCGATGTTCGACTTGTTCTGCAGGATCAGCACCGAGCCGAGCACGGCGAGGCCGAGGCTGGAGCCGAAGTTGCGGACCGTCTGGGTGATCCCGGTCGCCTCGCCGTAGCGCTCTTTCGGCACCCGGTTGAGCGCGTCGGTGTTGGCGGGGCTGAGGATCAGCCCGGCCCCGGCCCCGGCGATCACGATGAAGTACCACTGTTCGGAGACCGAGAGGTCGGTCAGCGACTGCCCCCAGAGATAGAACCCGATCGCCGCGACCGCGCAGCCGGCGATCACCGTGGGTCGGGCGCCGACCCGGTCGAGGACTTTGCCGCCGTACTGCGAGGCGACGGCGAAGCCGGCGAAGAAAATCAGGATGTAGAGGCCGGTCTGCGTGGCGCTTTCGCCGAGCGAGATCTGCGCGTACATGCTGGCGAAGAAGAACAGCGGCACGAACGGGATCATCAACAGGAAGAGGATGATGTTGTCGACCGTGAAGGCGCGGTCTTCGAAGACGCGAAGGTTGAGCAACGGGTTCTCGACGCGCAGCTCGTAGACCACGAAGGCGGCCAGGATCGCCAGCCCCGCGACGATGCAGATCCAGGTCTCGGCGCCGCCCCAGCCCCAGACGCTCGACTGCTGCAGGCCGAGCACGAGCAGGCCCATGCCGCCGGTGATCAGCACCGTGCCGCGGTAGTCGAGCGGGGCCGGGTGCCGGGTGTTCTCCGGTTTCGCGCGCCAGATCAGGAAGAGCGAGATCAGCGCCACCGGGATGTTGATCCAGAAGATCGCCCGCCAGGTCCACTCGGTCAGGTAGCCGCCGGCGATCGGGCCGACCGAGGTGAGACCGCCGGTGATCCCGAAGAAGATCGCCATCGCGCGACCGCGCTCGCGTAGCGGGAAGCTGGCGATCACGATCGCCAGGGCGGCGGGGAACATCATCGCCGCGCCGGCGCCCTGGACGATGCGGAAGACGATCAGCCAGGCCTCGTCGAGCGAGCCGCTCGGGGTGGCGCCGCAGAGCGCCGAGGCGGTGGCGAAGGTGATCACGCCGATCACCACCATGCGGCGGTGGCCGGCGATGTCGGCGAGCCGGCCGCCGAAGGCGAACAGCGCGGAGAGCGCCAGCAGGTAGCCGTTGATGATCCACTGCACGCCCGTCTCCGAGAGCGAGAGGTCGGTCTGGATGTCGGGGACCGCGATCGCGACGATCGTCTGGTCGATGAACATCATCGCGACGGCGAAGATCATCGCCGCGAGGATCAGTTTGCTGTTCTTGGCGCCTGGCTCGCTCATGTCGTGCGTTTTGCTGCGCGCGCGCCGATTCCTCCTACCCAGCGGACGTTTCGATAGTCTCGCGCCGCAATGCCTCCCGTCTTCTGGCTCGGCCTCGGAATCGCCGCCGCCATCTTCCTGATCGGCGTGATCTCCGGTGCCCGGGCGCGCACCGCCAGCATCGGCACCGGCGCCGCGATCGGCGCCTTCATGGGCGTGATGCTCGCCTTCCCGCTGCTGGCCATCGGCCTCGCCACCTCCTAGCGCCGCGAGTCCGCACTCAACCACCGATACGGTGGTCTAGGACGGACTCGCCGCATACTCGCCTCCGCCCGTGGGTACCGGCCCGGTGAGCAACCGGAACGGAGGAGCAGAGATGACCCACTTAGCGTCGATCCCGTGCGTCGAGCTGCACGACGGGGTCGAGATCCCGCAGATCGGCTTCGGCGTCTTCCAGGTCCCGGCCGATGACACCCAGCGCGTGGTCGAGGAAGCGCTCGCCGTCGGCTATCGCCACATCGACACGGCCGCCGTCTACGGCAACGAGGCCGGCGTCGGCGCGGCGCTGGCGGCGACCGGCGTGCCGCGCGGGGAGATCTTCGTGACGACCAAGCTGTGGAACTCCGAGCAGGGCTTCGACTCGACGCTGCGCGCCTTCGAGGGGAGCCTCGGCCGGCTTGGCCTCGAACAGGTCGACCTGTACCTGATCCACTGGCCGATGCCGGACGACGACCGCTATATGGAGACCTGGCGCGCCTTCGAACGGCTGCGCGGCGAAGGCGGCGTGCGTTCGATCGGCGTCTCCAACTTCCGCGTCGAGGACCTCGAGCGGCTGCGTGCCGAGGCCGAGCTGCTGCCCACCGTCAACCAGGTCGAGCTGCACCCGCGTCTGCAGCAGGCCGAGCTGCGCCGCTGGCACGCCGAGCACGCGATCGCGACCGAGGCCTGGGGGCCGCTCGCCCAGGGCGCGGCGCTCGGCGAGGAGACGATCGAGGCGATCGCCACCCACCACGCCAAGACCCCGGCCCAGGCGATCCTGCGCTGGCACCTGCAGCTCGGCAACATCGTCATCCCCAAGTCGGTGACGCCGCAGCGGATTCGAGAGAACATCGAGATCTTCGACTTCGTGCTCGAGGACGACGAGCTGGAGACGCTGGCGGGGCTGGACACCGGCGAGCGCGTCGGCGACGACCCCGCCGAGGTTCATTACCAGTAGCTAACCTCGCCCGCCGATGGCCAGCGATCGGCGGGCGATGCGCAAGCGCGGGGTCCTGCGCGACCTCGGCGAGGAGCTGAGCGAGGCGCGGGCGCGCGCCGACGCCGCGACGCTGACGCGGTTGCGGCGGGTCAACGCGATCTCGGCGACCGCCTTCGTGATCGGCGGCTCGCTGTTCGCGATCGGCGCGGCCCTGGCCCAGGGCGACGTCGGCGGGCCGCTGCTGCCGGCCTCCGTCTACCTCGTCGGCGGCGTCTTCTTCAGCACCGGCGGTTACGCGGCGCTGCTGCAGGCGATCAACGGCCCGCGCGAGCGCGCGGACGGCAGCTTCGAAGCCGCCGCCTGGCGCTGGTGGGCGAGCGAGCTGGGTCACCCGGGGTGGCTGAGCGCGCTCGTCCTCTTCGTCGGCACGCTGGTCTTCGCGGTCAACCTGGTCGACTCGTTCCTGACCGAACTGACGCCGCGCCAGGCCGACCGGCTGATCTGGTCGCCGGACATGATCGGCTGCGCGCTCTTCCTCGTCTCCGGGCATCTGGCGATGGTCGAGATCAGCGGCACCTGGCTGCCCTGCTGGCGGCCCCGCGAGCTCGACTGGCAGATCGTCGCCGTCAACCAGCTCGGTTCGGTGCTCTTCATGGTCTCCGCGGTTGCCTCCTTCGTGCACACCGACGGCGACCTGACCGCGGTCGGGATCGCCAACTGGGGCACGCTGACCGGGGCGCTCTGCTTCGCCGTCGGCGGGGTCCTGCAGGAGTTCGAGCGACCCGAGTAAGCCGCCCCGCGGCGCCGACTGAGAGGATTGGCCAGATGGCCAAGTCACGAGCGGAGGCGCCGCGCGCCGAACGGATCCTCCCGGGCATCTGGCGGTTGCGGCTGCCGCTGCCCTGGCCCGGGGTGCCGCACGGCAACGCCTGGGTGCTCGCCGCCGGCGACGGGCTGGTCCTCGTCGACACCGGCATGGGCGGCACGCACGGGCTGCGCAACTTCGAACTGGCGCTCGCCCAGGTCGGCTTCTCGGTTGAGGACATCGGCCTGGTCGTCTGCACCCACTCGCACTCCGATCACTACGGGCTGGCCGCGCCGATCACCGCGGCGACCGGGGCCGAGCTCTGGATGCACCCGGCCTGGGAGCACATCCGGCTGATGGCCGACGATCCGCAGGCGGCGCTCGAGCAGCGCCTCGAGGTGGCCAGGCAGAGCGGCGTGCCGGTGATCGGGCTGGAACGCTACCGCGAGCGCAGCGAGGACTCCGAGACCGGGATCGACGGGATCCGCGCTCCCGACCGCGAGCTCGTGCCCGGCGTCGAGGTCGAGACCGACCACGGCGCCTGGCAGGTCTACGAGACCCCCGGCCACGCCCCCTCGCACGTCGTCCTGCATCAGCCGGAGCGCCGGCTGATGCTGACCGGCGACCACCTGCTCGGCCGCACGGTGCTGTTCTTCGACCACGGCCACACCGCCGACCCGGTGGGCGAATTCCTGACCAGCCTCGACACGGTCGAGCCGCTCGGTCCGAACCTCTGCCTGCCCGGTCACGGACGTCCCTTCCGCGATCCGGAGACGAAGATCGCGGCGGCGCGCCAGCAGGTCGAGGACCTGCGCGCCAAAGTCACCGAGCAGCTCGACGAGGGCGACCGGACGGCCTTCGACGTCGTCGCCGGGATCCTCGGCCCCGAGAACCTCGACGGCCCGGCGAGCGGCTTCCTGCTGCAGATCGTGCTCGCCCTGATCGACAACATGGCGATCCGCGGCGAAGTGGAGCCGGTCGAGGGCACCGACCCGCAGCGCTGGGCGCTGACCGTGTGATCCCCTCGACCCTCTAGCCTTTCGGCGATGGCCAGCTTCACCTACCGGCGCCACATCGCGGCGCCGCCGCAGACCGTCTTCGACGTCCTCACCGAACACCACTTGTACGCGGCGATCACGCCGATGCGCAAGTCGGTGCTCGAGCGCGAGGGCGATCCGCCGCCCAACGGGGTCGGCGCGATCCGGGTGCTGACCTCGATCGGCCCGCCGCTGCGCGAGGAGGTGATCGCCTACGAGTCGCCTTCCCGCTTCTCCTACAAGCTGCTCTCCGGCGCCCCCGTGCGCGACCACGTCGGCACGGTCGAGCTCAGCCCCGACGGCAGCGGCACCGAGATGGTCTACGCGGTGAAGACGATCCCGACCCTGCCGTTCGGCGGCGCCGCCGTGGTCGGCGTCGTCAAGCAGGCGATCAAAGCCCTGATCCGGGGGATCACCACCGAGTCCGAGCGGCGCGCCGCGGCGAATGGCTGAGGGCGGGCCCAAGGCCCGCCGGTTCCGCGACGCCCTGCTCCTCTTGCTGCGTCACCCGCGCCGCTTCTGGGAGGAGCACCGCACCTGGGCGCTGGTCCTGATCGCCGCCGTCGTGGTCGGGATCTTCGGCGTGCTGATCGCCTACGAGGAGCTGAAGCGCCCGGCCGACGTCCACAACGAAGACGTCGCCTTCGAAGCGCCGGAGCCGCCTCCGCCGCCCCCGCAGGCGAAAACGCTGAACTGGCCGCTGTTCGGCCTCAACCCGGCCCGCACCCGCTACATGCCGGCGAAAGGGATCGCGCCGCCGTTCCGCAAGCTCTGGCGCTACACCGACCGGCCGCTGCTCGAGTTCCCGCCGATCTTCGTCGGCGGCGTGCTCTACGCGGTCAACAACAACGGCTACGCGTTCGCGCTCGACGCCGACAGCGGCCGGACGCTCTGGAAGCGGCGGATCGGCACGCTCAACGCCTCCTCGCCGGCCTATTACAAACACCGCCTCTACATCGTCAACCTCGTCCCCGGTCACATCGTCAAGCTCGACGCGAAAACCGGCCGGACGATCTGGAAGCGCCAGCTGCCCGGGCGCGCCGAGTCCTCGCCGGTGGTGATCGACCGCACGGTCTACTTCGGCTGCGAGGACGGCAACCTCTACGCGCTCAGCACGCTCAGCGGCGACGTGCGCTGGGCGACCGACCTCGGCGGCGGCGTCAAGGCCGCGCCGGCTTACTACGGCGGCCGGCTCTACGTCGGCGACTACGGCGGTTACATGAACGCGGTCGACGCGAAGACCGGCAAGCTGATCTGGCAGAGCGGCTCGCTCGGCCCCGGCTTCGGCGGCTCCGGCGCCTTCTACTCGACCCCGGCGGTCGCCTTCGGCCGCGTCTACGCCGGCAACAACGACGGCCGCGTCTACAGCTACGGGTTGCGCGACGGGACGCTCGCCTGGAGTCACTCGACCGGCGGCTACGTCTACTCCGGGCCGACCGTGGCGAGCACCCGCCACAGCCCGCCGTCGGTCTACATCGGCTCCTTCGACGGCAACGTCTACTCGCTGAACGCCAAGAACGGCGAGGTGCGCTGGAGCCGCTCGGCCGGCGGCCAGGTGATCGGCTCGCTCTCCGCGGTCGGCGACATCGTCTACGTCGCCGAGTTCACCGAGAAGACGACCAGCGGCTTCATGATGCGCAGCGGCCGGCGCGTGTTCACCTACCCCTACGGCACCTACTCGCCGGTGATCTCCGACGGGCGCCGGATCTACCTGACCGGCTACTCGAGCATCACCGCGCTGCAGCCGTTCAACGCGAAACGGCTGCGCGCCGCGCGGATTAAGCTGCGCCGCGCAGGCAAAGCGCCGGCGATGGTCGTGCGCCACCACGCCGAGGCGTGGCGCAAGAAAGCGCGCCGCGAAGGCAAGAGCGGGCGGGCCCAGATCCGCGCCGGGCGCGAAGCCGCGGCTAGGGTCCGGGCGCGATACCGCCGGGCGGCGGTGGCGGCAAACGCGGGAAGCCGGTCGCAAAGGGCGGGAAGAGCGGCGAGCGCAGACGCGCCCTGAGCACGGCGAGGCTGGCCGACCAGTTCTGGATCCGGTAGCTGCTCGAGCTGCCGAAGTCCTGGTAGTAGACGAGCATCTTCGTCCGCGGGTGGCTCTTCACCCAGTTGAAGAGACGGCTGACGAAGGCCGGGTCGTCGCCGGCTTCGACGCCCCACTCGGTGATCGCGAACGGCTTGCCCCGGAAGCGCTTGTAGACGGCGTTGAGCGATTTCCAGTCGGCGTAGCCGGCGTAGAAGTCGGTGCCGGCCCAGTCGACCCATTTGGAGCCGGGGTAGAAGTTGTGCGGGCGGTTCTGCGGCACGGTCGGCGAGCCGGCCGGCAGCGGGCTCCAGACGACCGCGACCGGGGCGGCCGGCAGCCCGGGCACGACGACGGTCAGCGGCGGCAGCCCGGCTTCGGCCAGGCGGACGTTGATCTTGGCCGCTTTGCCGCCGCCGTGGACGAGGATGTAGATGCGGCGGAAGGCGCGTTTGTAGGCGCGCGGGCTGTGCGCCGCGTCGCGGAAGTCGCCCTCGCAGTCGTAGGCGGCGTAGACGTTGAGGCAGCGGTTGGGCTCGCCGAGCGGCCGGATGTAGACGGCCATCTTCTTGTTCCAGAAGAGCTTGTTGAGGCGCAGCAGGTACTCGTCGCCGAGGCCGCGGGCGATCTGGGCGGGGTTGATCAGCTCGTGCCCGTCGTTCGAGTCGGCGGTGGTGATGTGGAGCATCGGCCGGGCCCGCGCCGTCTGCCAGCGCTGGATCGACTCGGGGAAGTCCGCGCCCCAGGTGCGGAAGGACTGGATCACCGCCGGGTGGTGGCCGGTGTCGGTCGTGAAGGTGCCGAAGTCGGCCGGGTCGCCGGTGTCGGAGACGCCGAAGTAGACCTTCTTGGCGGGCGGTTCGAGCGGCGCGCCGTGGGCCGACCCGGTCAGCGCCAGGCAGGCGAGCGCGAGCGCGGCAACGGTGACCGTGCCGAGCAGGGCGGTGAGGTGAGCGTGGAGCCGGGCCAGAGCTCCCATGCTCGCTTCTCGGCGCCGGGATGCCGCTTTCGGCGGGGTGCCTGGGACATCCCTGTCATCGCCGCGCGGTGTTTCGCTCTCCTCAATCGGGGCACTTGGGGGGACGGGAGAGGAAAGGAGTGGATATGTCGACCGTTGCAGTGATAGCCATAGTCGTGGCTGCGCTGATCGTGATTGCGATCCTCGTCTCCGTCTCGCGCCGAGCGGCGCAACGGCGGGAGATCGGCCGGGTCCAGTCGCGGGCCCAGCACGACGACGCGCGCCACCACCGCGACCGCGCCGACGAGAGCCGCAAAGAGGCGGCGCTCGCCGAGGAGCGGGCTAAGCGGGCCGAGGTGGAGGCCCAGCTCGACGAAGAGCGGGCCCGTAGCCGCGAGGAGGAGCTCGGCGAACGCCGCTGAGCGAGACCACCAGGAAGGACTGCAAGAAGGAGAGAGAGATGGCCCAGACCAAAACCAAATCGCCGAGCAGGACGAAAGCGCGCTCGGCGAGCAAACCGAAAGCGAAAACCCGGAAAGCGAAAACGAGCAAACCGCGCTCGCGCAAACCGAGCTCGGTGCCCGACAAAGCCAAAGCCGTCGGGGAGACGATCGAGAGCGGCGCCAAGGAGGCCGGCAACTCCGTCGGCCGTGCGGTCGGCAAAGCGAAGGTGCCACTGCTCGCCGGCGGTGCGGCGTTGGCCGGCGTCGCCGGCGGCGCGGCACTCGGCGCCCACCAGGCCCGTCGTCACCGCGGCGTCGCCGGGGTCCGCTCCGAGGATCTCGGCAAGGCGGCCCGCAAGGTCGGCGACTTCGGCGCCCAGATGGGCGAAGTGGCGCTCGAGCTGCGCCGTGCCCGCCAGGCGTCGAACGGGAAGGGGCGCTCGCCGGTCGAGGTCGTCCTCGACGGCCTTACTGCGCGACACGGCCGGGAGTAGGAGAGCCAGGGAAGCTACGTAGGAGCGTTATTCCGTCAGGCCGAGTCGTTTTGCCGCCAGTTGCAGAGCGGCGTCGAAATCGCTCAGAGACGCGCGGTTATAGAGACCGTCGATCTCGTTGCGTGACCAGAGGGCATGGATTCGCCGGAGGTCGTTCTGCCGGCGAAGCCACCCTTGGCCGTCGACGATGGCGAAGATGAACTGGCTTGGCTTGCGGACCTTCGCCATCTCCTCGATCTCGCGACTGGCGTCGGTCAGCTTGCTGCCGGTCGAGTCGAACCCCTTTACCGCCACGGTGATGAGCGCCGCCGGGCCGCCCGCGGGAATCGCGAAGTCAGATGGTGCCGTCGCGCCGCCGGCTCCGTCGAAACGGGTTCGTGGCTCGAAGTCCAGGCCGAGAAGCCGAATGACGGATTCGACTTCGTCCTCGAGGTCGCGCCCCTGCCGCACCGCGCTTCCAGCTCGTTGCCGGGGAGCCATCACGCTGGCGAGCACGTCCGCCCAGGTCCATTGGCGCTGCGACTGCTCCCTGAGCAGAGCCACCAAGTCGAACGCGTCATCCAGAGCGGCGATCACGTCGCCACTGCGTTTGCGCCCGAGGACTATCCAACCCGCGGTGCTGAACTCGGATTGAAGCCAGGTCTTGAACCGCTCCTGCGAGAGACCGATCGCCGCGGCAAATACGGGGAGCAGCTCTGGCTCGGTCCTCACCGCGTCGGCGAGGCTTTCTCTGTCGAGCGGATCCAGGCCCGCGATCGTGGCCGCGGCGCTCCTGCACAGGTCAAGCGCCTCTGGATCCCCCGAAACGGACTGGGGTGCGACGGCCGACAGCGTCGCGAGGTATTCCTCGAAGGTCGGGAGATTCAAGCCGCTATGTAGACGTGCTCGGTCGCGTTTCGACGTCGTGCCGCTCCGTGGGTGCCGAACGCGTAGCGGTGCGGAATGTCGATGCGGGTGACCGATTTCCTGTGGGCCTGGAGCATCTCCTCCAGTTCGCCTTCGCCGATCGCCGCGTTCGAGCCGTAGGAGACCACCAGTACGGCTTGGTTGAAATGACCGAAGAGATCTTCGAGGGCCGGTCCCGCCGAGCGCTTGTAGGCAAACGGGGTGTAGCGCTTCTCCAACTTCCGGGTGCGCGTGTCCCACATGATTTTCTGCCCCCGCCAGTAGGTGGCCAGACCCTCCAGAAAGTGGTAGCGCTTGATGTAGCAGGTGTCGTCCTTCGGAGGGGCGTAAGGCGGGTCGAAATACGCGACCGAGAAGCCGTCCCGCGGGAGCTCGAAGACGTCCAGCGAGTCCGCGGAGCAGGGCGCGTCGCCTTGGAACACCGCGTCGTTGAAAGCGGTCACCGCCTCGCGGAAGAGGCTCTCGAGCGACATCCGGAGATGGCGACGCCCGTCGTCGTATCGGGGGGTCGTGACCGTGAAGACCCCTCGAGGCTGTTTCCAGGCGGCCGCCAAACAGAGCGAGCCGAGGGCCAGCGCCTTCTGCGGATCGGGCAGGAGCTCCAGCTGAGACCACGCCGCGTCGAGAAACTCGTGATCCGCTTTGGGGAAGTAGAGACCGTCGAAGGTCTCGGCGATGAAGTGCCTGCCGTCTCGGTTCCCCGAGCAGATCAGGTCGACGTCCTCGGCGCTGAGCTTGTGTCCGTCGTTGGCGATCAGCGCGCTTCCGATCGTCGACGTGAAGGCGAGGTGGTCGTTTGCCAAGACGCTTCGGCCGGTCGCCTTCAGGGCGTAGGCGACGACGCCGCTGCCCGAGAAGGCATCGACCGCCGGCCCAGCGGGCAGGGTTTCGAAGATCTCGACGAGTTTGGGGGCAAGCCGGTACTTCGACCCCATGAATCGGAAACGCGGGTAGCGCGACAGTCGCTCCGCCGGCGACGGCGTCGCCGCGACGCCGTCTACGGGGTCAGTGAGAGTCGGCGACGCCATTGGCTGGAGACGCTACGTGAGACACCGGCGGCTCAGGCGGCCTCGCCCAGCGCCGCCGGATGCTGGGCGACGATCGCCAGCACGTCCGGCGCGTACTTGGCGATGAAGCTGGGGCCGACGCCGCTGATCCCGATCAGCGCGTCGGCGTCGCCGGGCCGCAGCGCGGCGATCGCCGCGAGCGTCTTGTTGCTGGCGACGGTGTAAGCCGGCTTGCCGGCGGCGGCGCCGAGCCGCCACGCTTTCAGCGCCTCGAAGAGCGGTGCGTCCGCGGCGGTGAGGTCCGGCGCCGGGGCGCTCGAGCCGCGCCCGGCCGGCTTGCGGACCGCGATCGTCTCCGGGTCGGGCAGCCAGTCGAGCATGTCGCAGACGTCGCAGCAGCGCTCCAGCGGCGCTCCGGCGGTGCGGTCGCCGAAGTGGGCGAGCAGCGCCTCCCGGCGGCAGTCGCGGCCGTAGATGAAGGCTTTGATCGCGTGGTAGGCGCGCCAGCCGCGCTCGTGGGCGATCGCCAGGTCGGGGTCGCCGGCACGCTGTTCGTTGAAACGGACGAGCCGGCCGAGGTCCATCTTCAGGGCCAGCATCACCGCCCGCGCCGGCAGGCCGTCGCGCCCGGCGCGGCCGGCCTCCTGGTAGTAGGCCTCGACGCTGGTCGGGATCGTCATGTGCCAGACCGAGCGCACGTCGGCCTTGTCGACGCCCATCCCGAAGGCGTTGGTTGCGACGATCACGCCGCTGTCGCTGGCCATGAACCGCTCCTGCACGGCGCTGCGCCGCTCCGACTCCATTCCCGCGTGGTAGGCGACGGCGGGGACGTCGGCCTCGCGCAGCGTCGCGGCGACCTCCTCGGTGTCCTTGCGGGTGCCGCAGTAGACGATCGCGGGCCGGTTGGCCGGGTCGGCGAGGCCGGTCTCGAGCAGCGCCTGGCGGCGGGCGACCGAGCCCTTGCCCTCGAGCGCGACCACGTCGAAGGAGAGGTTCGGCCGGTCGAAGCCGGAGCGCACCTGCAGCGGCTCGCGCATCCCGAAGCGCGAGGCGATCTCGGCCGCCACCTGCTCGGTCGCGGTCGCCGTGCAGGCCATCACCGTCGGCCGGCCGAGCCGCTCGGCGATCTGCGGCAGACGCAGGTAGTCGGGCCGGAAGTCGTGACCCCACTCGGAGACGCAGTGCGCCTCGTCGACGGCGAGCAGGTCGACCTCGCGCTCGGCCAGGGCGTCGAGGAAGACCCGCGAGGCGAAGCGCTCCGGAGCGCAGTAGACGATCCGGGCCCCGCCGCGCACCTGGTCGAGCGCCGCCCAGGTTTCGCCCTCGTCCATCCCCGAGGAGATCATCGCCACCGGGTGGCCGGCCGCGGTCAGCCGTTGCCACTGGTCGCGCATCAGCGCGATCAAGGGGCTGACCACGATCGTCAGCTCCTCGGAGGCGAGCCCGGGCAGCTGGTAGCAGAGGCTCTTGCCGCCGCCGGTCGGCATCACGATCAGCGAGTCGCGCCCCTCCAGGGCCGCTTCGACCGCCTCGCGCTGTCCCGGCCGCCAGTGCTCGAAGCCGAGCTCGGCGAGCAGCTGGTCGGCTCTCTCTCCGGAGTTCATCGAGTCAGCCACCATAGGCGGCTGACAGGCGGGTCGCTAAAAGCCCAGCACCTTGTCGGCTTCGGTTTCCGGCAGCCACGGCTCCGACCAGGTCGCGATCCCGCGGGTCAGCTCGTTGGCCTCCTTCGGCCCCCAGGTGCCCGGCTCGTAGGAGAACACCGGCCCGGGCTCGTCGAGCAGCGGCTGGACCACGCGCCAGGTCTCTTCGATCGCGTCCTGGCGGGTGAAGAGCGTGTGGTTGCCGGCGAGCGCGTCGCCGAGCAGCCGCTCGTAGGGCTCGGGGTCGACGCCGGGCTCGCGTTCGAAGAGCACCTCGAGGTCGGCCGGTTCGAAGGCCTCCTCGCCGGCCTTTTTGGCGAAGAGCCGCATCCGCGAGCCCGGCTCGGGCTCGATCCGGATCGTCATCTGGTTCGGTTCGGGCGTCTTGCCGTGGCCGATCCCGAGGTTCGGCGGCCGCTTGAAGACGACCGTCACCTCGCTCGCCTTGGCCGGCATGCACTTGCCGGCGCGGACGAAGAACGGGACGCCGCTCCAGCGCCAGTTGTCGACCTCGAGCTCGATCGCGGCGAAGGTCTCGGTGGTCGAGTCCGCGGCGACGTCGGGAACGTCGAGGAAGCCCTCGTACTGGCCGCGCACGTACTTCTTCGGGTCGGCGGCGCGCATGGCTTTGAAGAATTCGAGCTTCTTGTCGCGGATCGAGTCGTGGTGGTTTCCGGTCGGCGGCCCCATCCCGATCAGGGCGAGCACCTGCAGGGCGTGGTTCTGGACCACGTCGCGCATCGCCCCGACCGCGTCGTAGAAGCGGCCGCGGTCGTCGACCCCGAAGTTCTCGGCGATCGTCATCTGCACGTGCGAGACGTGGCTGCGGTTCCAGACCGGCTCGAGCACCGAGTTGACGAAGCGCAGGTAGGCGATGTCCATCACCGGCTCCTTGCCGAGGTAATGGTCGATGCGCAGGATCTGCTCCTCGTCGAGCACCTCGCGCAGTTCCGCGTTCAGCGCCCGGGCCGACTCGAGGTCGTGGCCGAACGGCTTCTCGATCACCACGTGGGCGTTCTCGGTCAGCCCCGCGGCGCCGAGGCCCTTGACCACGGTCGAGAACAGCGAGGGCGGGATCTCCAGGTAGAAGACCGGGTGCTCGGCGTCGCCGAGCGCCTGCTTGACGCGCTCGAAGGTGGCCGCCTCGGCGTAGTCGCCCTGGACGTAGGCGAGCCGCGCTTCGAGGCGGGCGATCACCTCCTCGTCGGGCTCCTTGACGGTCGTGACGATCGCCTCGCGGGCGTGCGCGCGCAGCTTCGCGTCGTCCCACTCGTCGATCGCGACACCGACGATCGGGCAGCTGAGCTTGCCGGTCCGCTCCAGCCGGTAGAGCGCCCGGAAGGTCATTTTCTTGGCCAGGTCGCCGCTGATCCCGAAGATCGCCAGCACGCCGGCGGCGTTGTTGGTGTGCGCGTCAACCGCCATTCGCGAGCAGGCTACCCGCTCCGCAACCGGTGAAAGTACGATGCGGCTCCGCCCATCCCGCAGCGCTCACAACGGAGGTCACGCATGGAACTCGGAATCGTCGGCCTCGGCCGGATGGGGGCCAACATGGCCCGCCGTCTGATGCGGGACGGCCACAAGATCGTCGCCTTCGACGTCAACGCCGACGCGGTCGCCGAGCTCGCCGGCGAGGGGGCGGAGGGGGCGTCTTCGCTCGAGGACCTGGCCGCGAAGCTGAGCGCGCCGCGCTCGGTCTGGGTGATGGTGCCGGCCGGTGGGATCACCGAGCAGACCGTCGTGGACGTCGCCGCCGTGCTCGAGTCCGGCGACGCGATCGTCGACGGGGGCAACTCCTACTACCGCGACGACATCCGCCGCGCCGCGATGGTCGGCGAGCGGGGCATCGACTACGTCGACTGCGGCACCAGCGGCGGCGTCTTCGGGCTCGAGCGCGGCTACTGCCTGATGATCGGCGGCCCCGACCGAGCGGTCGAGCGGCTCGACCCGATCTTCGCCTCGCTCGCCCCGGGCGTCGAGCAGGCCGAGCGCACGCCGGGCCGCAGCGGCGACGTCTCGCCGTCGGAGAACGGCTACCTGCACTGCGGCCCCAACGGGGCGGGGCACTTCGTGAAGATGGTCCACAACGGGATCGAGTACGGGATCATGGCCGCCTACGCCGAGGGCCTCAACATCCTCAAGAACGCCAACGCCGGCAAGGTCGAACGCGAAGCCGACGCCGAGACGGCCCCGCTGGAGAACCCCGAGTACTACCAGTACGACCTCGACCTGCCCGAGGTCGCGGAGGTCTGGCGGCGCGGCAGCGTGATCGGCTCCTGGCTGCTCGACCTGACCGCGGCGGCAATGCAGGAATCCCCCGAACTGAGCGAGTTCTCCGGCCGCGTCTCCGACTCCGGCGAGGGCCGTTGGACGGCGATCGCGGCGATCGACGAGGGCGTGCCGACGCCGGTCCTGACCACCGCGCTGCACGAGCGCTTCTACTCGCGCGGGCTCGGCGACTTCGGCGACAAGGTGCTCTCGGCGATGCGCAAACAGTTCGGCGGCCACGACGAGAAGCCGAGTTGAGCGGGGCAGCGCAGCTGGAGGTCGCCGGCGACGAGCGCGCGGCGGCGCGCCGGGCGGCCGAGCTGATCGCCGCGGCCGGCGCGGCGGCTGTCGCCGAGCGCGGCTTCTTCGGCTTCGCGATGAGCGGCGGCCGCTCGCCCTGGGCGATGCTGGCGATCCTCGGCGACCTCGAGCAGATGCCGTGGGGGGAGACCGAGCTCTTCCAGGTCGACGAGCGGGTCGCCTCGCCGGGCAGCGAGGACCGCAACCTCACCCACATGGTGCTCGGCCTCTCGATGGAGCACCAGTCCTCGCTGCGGCCGATGCCGGTCACCAGCCTCGACCTCGACGCCGCCGCGCGCGAGTACGAAACATCGCTGCCCGAGCCCTTCGACCTCGTCCATCTCGGCCTCGGTCCCGACGGCCACACCGCCTCGCTGGTCCCCGGCGACCCGGTGCTCGAGGTCGGCGACCGCCACGTCGCGATGACCGGTGGCGAGTACCAGGGCCACCCGCGGATGACGCTCACCTACCCGGCGCTCGACGCCGCCAAGCGGATCCTCTTCCTGGTCACCGGAGCGGAGAAGCGCGAGCCGCTGGCAAAGCTGCTCGCCGGCGACCGCTCGATCCCCGCCGGCCGCGTCGCCAACGACGAGATCGTCGTCGTCGCCGACGAAGCCGCGGCGCCCGAGTAAGGGCATCCTTCAAGTGTTAGCGAATTCGCTAACATTCCTCCATGGCAGCAAGAGGGGACACGACCCTTCCAGGTAGGTCGGCAGCCGAGTTGGTGGCCCAGATTCACCAGCGCAGCGAACTGAGCCAGGCCGAGCTTGCCCGCCGAGCCGGGATTCCGCGCTCGGTCCTCAACGCCTACATCCGCGGGCACCGCGAGCCGGGGGCCGACGCGCTGATGCGGATTGCCGCTGCGGGGGGGTATGGATTGGGGCTGAGGGAGAGACGGCCGCCTGTCGATCCAGAGCGGGCCGGCCGAATCCTGGTCCAGGTCCTCGAGCTCGCCGAGGCGCTTCCGTTTCGGCCGCGAGCCGAGATGCAGTTCCCGCCGCTCGCCGGACGGCTCGAGGAACGGAAGGCGACGGCGTGAGCGAGCTGGTCGAAAAGCTCTTCGCCATCCACGACGCCCTGCGGGAAAAGTCGCTGCCCCACGCCTTCGGCGGCGCGATCGCGCTTGCCTACTGCGTCGAGGAGCCGCGCGGCACCCGCGATCTCGACGTGAACATCTTCTGTGACGCGGCCGACGCGGCGAAGGTGCTGGCGGCTCTGCCGGAGGGCGTCACGGTCACCCCGGAAGACGTCGAAGCGATTGAACGAAGCGCCCAGACCAGACTCAACTGGGATGGCGTCCCGGTGGATGTCTTCATGAACAACCTTCCCCTTCACGAAGAGGTTGCCGGCGCCGTGGTCTGGGTGCCCCTGCAGGGCCGCCAGATTCCGGTTCTGGATTGCGCCTCGCTCGTCATCTTCAAGGCGATGTTCGACCGCACCAAGGACTGGGCAGATATCGAGGCGGTCGCCGCGGCCACGCCGGAGGACATCGAGTCCGCGGCGCGCACGATCGCCGAGCTGATCGGCGAAGACGACCCGGCCTACGCTCGGCTGGCGAAAATCCGGCAGCAGAATCCCGCCTGAGGCGCCGTTCTCTCCGGGGCCATCCCGATCGCTTGAGAACTCCCGATCGCTCCCGGGCAGCCGTGGGCGTAAAGTCATTGACGAGATGGGGAACTCGGGCATCGCCACCAGCGCGCCGGCTCCCAGGGTCGGCACCGTCGAGGTGCTGGTCGGGCTGCTCGCGGACCTCGACGCGGCGACCGAATCGGGGGTCTTCTACGACCGCGTCTGCAAGGCGGTCTGCTCGCTGACGACGATGAAGCGGGCGGCGCTGCTGCTCCACGACGACACCTACCGGGTGGTGGTGCCGATGGGCTCGCACGGGCTGCCGCCGGAGCTGGTCAAACGGATCGAGGGCACCCTGGACGAGACGCCGATCGCGCGCCTGGCGCTGGAAGAGGACCGGGTCGTCGAAGTGCAGGCGCCGCTGACCGGCCACGTGCCGGCGCGCTACGCCGAGTTTGCCGACACGCCGACGATCACCTGCACGCCGATCGCCGCGGCGCGGCGCTGGCTCGGCGTGATCTTCGCCGACCGCGGCGGCGAGGAGTTCACGCTCGAGGACGACGAGCGCGAGACGATGCTGACCCTCGGCCGGCTGGCGGCGCTGACCGCCAGCGTCGAGCGCTCGACCGAGCACCGCGCCAGCGAGCGGCGCCTCGCCGAACGGGTCGAGCTGACCCGCGAGCTGCACGAGAACGCGATCCAGCGGCTCTTCGGCGTCGCCCTCGCGCTCGGCTCCGAGCGCGGCCTCTCGGCCGACGAGCGGCGCCGCTGCCAGGAGGAGCTGCGCTCGGTCGTCGCCGACCTGCGCCACGCGCTGACCCGGCCGGTCGGGCTGCCGGCGCGCGGCAGCAAGCAGAGCCTCGCGCAGGTCGTCCGCCGGCTGATCGAGCGCCGGCCCGAGGTGGCGCTGGAGTGGGGGGAGGGGGTGGAGGTGCCGGCCCACCTCGAGCCGCTCGCCCAGTCGGTGCTGAACGAGGCGCTGCGCAACGCCGACCGCCACTCCGAGCCGACCCGGATCGACGTCCGCATCGCCTCCGACGGCGACACCTTCAGTCTGGCGGTGGAAAACGACGGCGCCCGCGACGGGCGGGCGACCAAAGGCGGCGGCCTCGGGCTGCGGCTTGCGGCCCTGGAGGCGCTGCGCTACGAGGGCATGATCGAGTTCGGATCCCCGAGCGAGGGGCGCTGGCGTGTCCGCCTCGTCGTCCCGGTGGCCGCCTGATGGGCTCCGAGGAGGGCAAGCTGCGCGTCCTCGTCGTCGACGACCACGACGTCGTCCAGTGGGGCTTCCGGCTGTTGCTCGAGCGCCAGAGCTGGGTCGAGCGCTGCCTCGCCGCCTCGACTGGCGCCGAGGCGGTCGAGGTCTGCCGCAAGCTGCGCCCCGAGGTCGCCCTCGTCGACATGCTGCTCGGCAGCGAGTCCGGCGCCGAGGTCTGCGAGGAGATCCGCTCGGTCAGCCCGCAGACCCGCGTGCTGCTGATCTCCGGCGCCGGCGTGATCTCACCAAACGTGGCCCGCTCGGCGGGCGCCTCCGGCTTCATCTCCAAGGACTGGTCGGCGGTCGACGTGGTCAAGGCGGTGCGCATGGTCTCGCTGGGCACCGAGGTCTTCGCCGACCAGGCGCCGCTGGACTCGCCGCTCTCCGAGCGCGAGCAGGAGGTGCTCTCGCTGATCGCGACCGGCTCGACCAACAAGGAGATCGCCCGCCACCTGCACCTCTCGCCGCACACCGTCAAGGAGCACACCAGCGCGATCTACCGCAAGCTCGGCGTAAGAAACCGCGCCGAGGCCACGCGCCAAGCCCAGCGCCTCAAGATCCTCGTCTAGCCCGGGCCTTCGAGGGGGAGCCTTTCTCGCCCTCGATCCCTCGTACACGCTATGGCGTGTACGAAACATCGAGCGCGTAGCAGCAGGGCCTGGCGGTTGGCGCGGGCGCAGCATGGCGTTGTGGCGCGGCGGCAGCTGCTGGCGCTTGGCTTCACCAGGAGCGCCATCGAGCACCGCCTGAGGACGGGCAGGTTGAGGCGGGTTTGGCCTGCCGTCTACGCCGTCGGCAGATCGGAGCTCACGCGCGAGGGGCGCTGGATGGGGGCGGTTCTGGCCTGCGGGCCGGGCGCGTTCCTCACCCATTTGAGCGCCGGAGCCCATTACGGGATCTGTGAGGAGCGTCCTGGCCGGATCGAAGCGGGCGTTCGCGTCGCCTACCCGGTGGGTCCGCCGGTGCTGCGCGTGAGGCGGCGCCCCTCCCTTCCCAGCGAAGAGGTCGGCACCCTGGACCGTATCCCGATCACCTCGCCGGTCCAGACGATGATCGATCTCGCGACCAAGCTCGGACCCAAAGGCCTGGCGCGAGCGGTCAACGAGGCCGACAAGCGGGACGTGATCGACGTCGAGACCTTGCGCGTGGAGCTCGACGCCCGCACCGGCCAACCGGGCGTGAAGGTACTCCGGACGCTGCTCGACCGCGACACTTTCGTGCTCACCGAGGAGGAGCTCGAACGCCTTTTCCTCCCTCTGGCCAGGGAGGTCGGGCTCCCTCTCCCGAAGACCAAGGAGATCGTGAACGGTTACGAGGTCGACTTCTTCTGGCCCGAGCTACGCCTCGTCGTCGAGACCGACGGCCTGCGCTACCACCGCACGCCCCTGGCCCAGGCCAAGGACGCCCGCCGCGACCAGACCCACACCGCCGCCGGCTACGCCCGCCTGCGCTTCTCCCACCACCAGGTCAAGTACGAGTCCGGGCACGTCAAGGAGATCCTCGGGGCTACGTCGGCGCGGCTGTCTCGCATCCACACCTGATCGGGGATGCGAGACTGCCGCGCCCCCACGCCTACTGAGTGCGGGTCAGCCGCGCGCCCAGCAGCACCCCCCGACCATCCCCTCGCATCCCCCGATTGGAGGGATTGAGGGCCGGATAGGGGTCACCTTCGCCGAACTCGGGACCACTATGGATCAGTGCCCCCGAGCGTGACGAACACGGCGATCCTCTTCCCCGGCCAGGGAAGCCAGACCTCCGGGATGGCCGCGGTCACCGCGGCCCAGCGACCCGACCTGCTCGAGCAGGCCCGCGAGGAACTCGGCCTCGACCCGTTCGAGCAGATCGCCGACGGCACCCACCACGCCCAGCCGGCGATCTTCTGCGCCAGCCTCGCCCACTGGAAGCAGGCGGGCAGCCCGGCCGGCGAGATGCTCGCCGGCCACTCGCTCGGCGAGCTGGCGGCGCTGGTCGCCGGTGGCGCGCTCGACGCCGAGGAGGGCCTGCGCCTGGCGATCGTGCGCGGCCGCCTGATGGAGGACGCCGCCGAGCTCGCCCCCGGCGGCATGCTCGCCTCGCTCGGTGGCGAGGAGGCGACGGTGCGCGAGATCGCCGCCCGCTTCGAACTGATCGTCGCCAACGAAAACGCGCCCGGCCAGCTGGTCCTCTCCGGTCCCGCCGAGGGGCTCGGCGAAGCCCGCAAAGAGCTGCGCGCCAGCGGCGCCAAGGCGATCCGCCTGCCGGTCGCCGGCGCCTTCCACTCGCCGCTGATGGCCGAGGCCGCGACGGCGTTCAGCGCCGCCCTGGAGTCGGTCGAGTTCCGCCGCCCCGAGCGCCCGGTCTACTCCTCGACCGCCGCCGCCCCTTTCGACACCGACATCCGCGGCCGGCTCGCCGCGGCGCTGACCGAGCCGGTGATCTGGTGCCAGACGCTGGCGCGGATGCAGGAGGCCGGCGCCGGGACCTTCCTCGAGACCGGCCCCGGCGACGTGCTCACCGGCCTGGTCCGCCGCACCCTGCCCGACGCCGAGGCCAGCTCGCTGGCCGAGACCGAGGCGGAGGCGATCGGTGCCTGACTCGACCGCCGCCCTGCCCCTCGAGGCTGCCGCCGAGCCGCGCACCGCGCTGGGCGCGGAGATCGCCGGCCTCGGCGTGGCGGTGCCCGAGACCGTCGTCGGCAACGCCGAGATCGCCGCTCGCTTCGGAATCGACGAGAGCTGGATCGTGCGCCGCACCGGCATCGCCGAGCGCCGCGTCGCCGCCCCCGGGGAACTGCTCCACGAGATCGCCGCCAAGGCCGGCGAACGCGCCCTTGCGGCCGCCGACGTGGCCGCCGCCGACGTCGACCTGGTCCTGCTCGCGACGACCAGCAACGACGAGCTGATGCCGGGCGCCTCGCCGCGCGTCGCCGCCGCGATCGGCGCCACCAAGGCTGGCGCGATCGACCTCAATGCCGCCTGCACCGGCTTCGTCTCCGGCCTGGCGCTCGGCTGCGGGCAGATCGAGTCCGGCCGCGCCACGCTGGTCCTGCTGATCGGCGCCGACATGATGACCCGGCTGACCGACCCGGACGACCGCGGCACCGCCGCCGTGTTCGCCGACGGCGCCGGCGCGATCGTCCTCCGTGCCGCCGAGCAGGGCCGCGTCGGCCGCGTCGTGCTCGGCGCCGACGGCGACAGCGCCGAGCTGATCTACACGCCGAAGGAGACCGGCAGGACCGTGATGCAGGGCCACGAGACCTTCCGCCACGCGGTCGACCGGATGTGCGAGGCGACGCTGGCCGCCGCCGCCGCGGCCGGGCTGGAGCTCGCCGACGTCGACCTTTTCGTCTACCACCAGGCCAACGCCCGCATCCTGCGCTCGGTCGGCGAACGTCTGGAGCTGCCCGAGGAGCGGGTGGTCAACTCGATCGAGCACTACGGCAACACCTCGGCCGCCTCGGTGCCGCTGGCGCTCGACGACGCCCGCCTCGCCGGCCAGCTGCAGCCGGGCGCGCGGGTCCTGATCGCCGCCTTCGGTGCCGGCTTCACCTGGGGCGGGACCGTGGTCGAGTGGGGGAGTGCCTGATGGCCGAGCGACCCGAGGGCTGCGCGCTCGTCACCGGCGCCTCGCGTGGGATCGGCGCCGCCACCGCGCTGGCGCTGGCCGCCGACGGCTGGCCGGTCCGCGTCAACTACCGCAGCGACGAGCAGGGCGCCCATGAGGTCGTCGCCAGGATCGAGGCCGCCGGCGGCAGCGCCAGCGCGGTGCAGGGCGACGTCGCCGACGGCGACGCGGTCGCCGGCCTGCTCGAGCGCGGCGAGGACGGCCCGGTTCTGGTCCTCGTCAACAACGCCGGCCTGCGCCTCGACGGCCTCTCGCCGCAGATCGAGGACGAGCAGTGGCAGCGGGTGATCGACGTCAACCTGACCGCGACCTTCCGCGCCACCCGCGCGGCGCTGCCGACGATGATGCGCGCCCGCTTCGGCCGGGTCGTCAACGTCGCCTCGATCGTCGGCCTGCGCGCCAACGCCGGCCAGGCCAACTACGCCGCCTCGAAGGCCGGCGTGGTCGGCTTCACCAAGACCGTTGCCGCCGAGGTGGCACGCCGCGGCGTGACCGTCAACGCGGTCGCCCCCGGCTTCATCGAGACCAAGCTGACCGAGGAGATCCTCGGCGGCGAGCTCGAGAAGGCGATCCCCGCAAGGCGCGTCGGCACCCCCGAGGAGGTCGCCGCCTGCATCCGTTTTCTGGCTTCCGAGGAAGCCTCGTACGTGACCGGAACCACGCTGACCGTCGACGGCGGCCTCAGCGCCTGACCACAACAAGGAGAAGAACTAGATGCCGACTGATGTGACCCCGGAGAACGTCGAGAAGACGATCTACGACGGCTTGGTGGAGCTCGGGACCGAGCGCGACGAGCTCTCCCGCGAGGCGACCCTGGAGGACCTCGACGTCGACTCGCTCGACCTCGTCGAGCTGGCCCAGATCGTCGAGGACGAGTTCGGCGTCGAGCTCAAAGGCGACGACGTCAAGGACGTCAAGACCGTCGGCGAGGTCATCGACCTGGTGGTGAGCAAGTCCTCGTGACCCGCCGGGTAGTCATCACGGGAGTCGGCGCCATCACCCCGCTCGGGGTCGGCGCGGAGCCCCTGATCGAGCGCTGGATCGCCGGCGAGTGCGGGATCGAGGACGGCGAGGGTCGCTGCCGCGAGTTCGTCGCCACCGACTTCCTCTCCAAGAAGGAGGCGCGCCGCTCCGACCGCTTCGCGCAGATGGCCGTGGTCGCCGCCAAGGAAGCGATCGGCCAGGCCGGCTTCGGCGAGGAGCTGCCCTACGAGCCGCACCGGGTCGGCTGCGTGGTCGGCACCGGGATCGGCGGGCTGCCCTCGCTGGAGGAGAACCAGGGCAAGCTGATCGAGCGCGGCCCGAAAGCGGTCTCGCCGCTCGCCGTGCCGCTGATGATGGGCAACGCCGCCGCCGCCGCGGTGGCGATGCAGCACGGGTTGCGCGGCCACTGCTACGGCGTCGTCTCGGCCTGCGCCGCCGGCGCCCACGCGCTCGGCGACGCCTCGCGGATCATCCGCGCCGGCGATGCCGACGCGGTCATCTCCGGCGGCGCCGAGGCGGCGATCTCGGGCGTCGCGATCGCCGCCTTCGGGGCGATGGAAGCGACCTCGCCGACCGGCATCTCGCGCCCCTTCGACGCCCGTCGCGACGGCTTCGTGATCGGCGAGGGCGCCGGCATCCTGGTGCTCGAGGAGAAGGAGGCCGCGGAAGCCCGCGGGGCGACGATCCTCGGCGAGCTGCTCGGCTACGGGGCAACCTGCGACGCCTTCCACCTGACCGCGCCGCAGCCGGAAGGGACCGAGGCGGCGCGGGCGATCAGCCTGGCGATCGCCGACGCCGGCCTGACCGCCCCGGACATCGACTACGTCAACGCCCACGGCACCTCGACCCCACTCAACGACCGCTCCGAGACGGTCGCGCTGAAGGCCGCGCTGGGCGAGCGCGCCGCCGACATCCCGGTCAGTTCGACCAAGTCGGCGATCGGCCACCTGCTCGGCGCCGCCGGCGCGGTCGAGGCGATCGCCACGGTCGAAGCGCTGCGCCGCCGCACCGCCCCGCCGACGGTCGGCTGGGAAGAGGCCGACGAGGGTCTCGACCTCGACTACGTGCCCGGAGCGTCGAAACCGATCGAGAACGGGGAGGGGCCGCTGGTCGCCATCTCCGACTCCTTCGGCTTCGGCGGTCACAACGCCGTCCTCGTCCTCGCCGCCTGATGGCCACCGCGACCGCCAAGCCCGCCGTCGCCGCGGAGCTGTCCCCCGACGCGCCGCTGCCGCTGCTCGAGCGCCTCTGCGATCCCGGCACCTTCCGGCCGCTGCGCAGCGGCGCCGTCTCGATCCGCCTCGGCGACCGGGCGACCCCCGGCGACGGCGTGCTCGGCGGCGCCGGCGAGGTCGGCGGCCGGCCCGTCTTCTGCTACTCGCAGGATCCCAAGTACCTGGGCGGCTCGCTCGGCGAAGTCCACGCCGACACGATCGTGCGGCTGCTGCGCATGGCCGGCGACGCCGGCGCTCCGGTGGTCGGCTTCGTGCGCTCCGGCGGCGCCCGCCTGCAGGAGGGCCACGCCGGGCTGGCCGGCTACGGCCGCATCTTCCGCGCCAGCGTCGAACTCTCGCGCAAGGTCCCGCAGATCTCGGTGTTGAGCGGCGTCTCGGCCGGCGGTGGCGCCTACTCGCCGGCGCTGACCGACTTCGTCTTCATGACCGAGGACGCGCGGATGTTCCTCACCGGGCCGAAAGTCGTGCTCGAGGCGATGGGCGAAGACATCAGCATGGAGGCGCTGGGCGGCCCCAAGGTGCACGGCAAGAACGGCGTCGCCCACCTCGTCACCGCCGACGCCGAGGGCGCGATCGCCGCGACCCGCCACCTGCTCGGCCTGCTGCCCCAGTCGATCTCGCGGCCGCCCGAGATCGTCGCCCCGGTCGAGGCGGACGGCACCGACCCCGGCGCCCACGTGCCGGCCGAGCAGCGCAAGGTCTACGACGTCCGCGACGTCGCCGCCGCGATCCTCGACCGCGGCAGCTTCCTCGAGCTCTCGCCCCGCTGGGCGCCGAACATCGTCACCGGGATCGCCCGGCTCGAGGGCCGCTCGGTCGGCCTGATCGCCAACCAGCCGAAGTCGATGGGCGGCGTGATCGACGCCGCCGCCTCCGAGAAGGCGGCGCTCTTCGTCGAGTCCTGCGACCGCTTCGGGCTGCCGCTGCTGGTCTTCGTCGACACGCCCGGGTTCATGCCCGGCAAGAAGCAGGAGGAAGCCGGCGTGATCCGCCACGGTGCCTCGCTCTTGCGCGCCTTCGCCGGCGCGAGCGTGCCGAAAGTGACCCTGGTCCTGCGCAAGGCCTTCGGCGGCGCCGCGATCACGATGAACTCGAAAGAGCTCGGCGCCGACGTCGTCTACTCCTGGCCGGACGCGCAGGTCGGCGTGATGGCCGCCCGCCAGGCGGTCGGCATCGTCCACCACCGGGCGCTGAAAGAAGAGGGCGGCCCCACACGCGACGAGCTCGCCGAGGCCTACGAGGCCGAGCACCTGACCGCTCCGGCGGCTGCCGCCAGCGGCTGGGTCGACGAGGTGATCGACCCCGCCGCCAGCCGCGACCGGCTCGCCTGGGCGCTGCGCTCGATGGGGGGACGATGAGCGTCGCCGACCCGCCGGCCGGGGCCGACGTGGTGAGCGGCGCGCCGGTCCGCGGGCGGATCGTCTCGACCTACGCCGCCCTCGGCGACAGCTTCACCGCCGGCCGCGAATCGATCGAGGCGCTGCGCTGGGCCGACCGGCTCGCCGACGGCCTGCGCGCGGTCAACTCGGAGCTGGTCTACGCCAACCTGGCGGTCGACGGCGCCAACAGCGCCGAAGTGCTCGAGCAGATCCCGCCGGCGCTGGAGCTCTCGCCCGACCTGGTCACCGTGATCTGCGGCGCCAACGACGTGCTGCTCACCTCGCGGCCCGACATCGAGGGCTACGAAAAGCGCTTCTCGGAGATCCTCGAACGGTTGCGCGACGGCGCTCCCGACGCGGCGATCCTGACCGCGACGGCGCCGGAGAGCTGGCACTTCATGGAACTGCGCCCGCGCACCAAGGCGCGCCTGGTCAAAGCGCTCTCCGACCTCAACGCGGTGACCCGCACGGTCGCCGCCCGTCACCACGTCCCCTGCCTCAACGTCGCCGGCCACCCCGGCCTCACCGACCGCGCCAACTTCTCCGCCGACGGGCTGCACCCGTCGACCCAGGGCCACGAACGAGCGACACAGGAGATCGCCCTCTCGCTGCGGGCCCATTTCGGAATCCAGGGCGATTTCCAAGGAGGCCACGCCTAGGTGACCACCCCGCAGCCCCCACGCACGCCTGGCGGCCCCGGACACACTTCGCGGGGCGTCGTCCTCGGTCGGCCGAATAGCGCCGCTATTCGGCCTCCCTGCGTCCCACCCCCGCTCGGCCCGGGTCTCGCCAGCCGCACGCGCGGGCTGCGGGGTGATCACTGATGGACGCCTCGCTCTCCCGCGACTTCGACGCGCTCGAGGTCGGCGGCCGCTTCCGCTCGCCCGGGCGCACGATCACCGAGACCGACCTGGTCTCCTTCGCCGCCCTGACCGGCGACTTCCACCCGCTGCACACCGACGCCGAGTGGGCCGCGGCCAGCGAGTTCAACGGCCGCATCGCCCACGGCATGCTGCTGCTCTCCTACTGCGTCGGGCTGGTCCCGCTCGACCCCGACCACGTGCTCGCCCTGCGCGGCTTCGAGAGCGTCGCCTTCAAGCGCCCGGTGCGGATCGGCGACACGATCCACGTCGAGGGCAAGCTCGACTCCAAGAAGGAGCTCGACGCGGCCAGCGGCCTCGCCGTCTTCGCCTGGAAGATCGTCAACCAGCGCGGCGAGGTCGTCGCCCTGGTCAAGGTCAGGGTCGTCTGGCGCCGCACGCCGCAGCAGCCGCCCGCCGAGCTCGAGGCCGAGCAGCGCGAGGAGGTCTACCTGTGATCCTCGCCGGCAAGCGGATCCTCGTCACCGGGGTCGTCAACCGCCGCAGCATCGCCTTCTCGATCGCCGAGCGGGCGCAGGCCGCGGGCGCCGAGGTCCTGCTGACCAGCTTCGGCCGGATGATGCGGATGACCGAGCGCTCGGCCGCGCGCCTCGATCCGGCTCCCGAGGTGCTCGAGCTCGACGTCAACGAGGACTCCCACTTCACAGTGCTGCACGAGGAGCTGGCGAGTCGCTGGGGTCGCGTCGACGGCGCCGTGCACGCGATCGCCTTCGCCCCGGCCGACGCGCTCGGCGGCGACTTCCTGGCGACGCCGCGGGCGAGCGCCGCGACCGCCTTCGAGACCAGTGCCTACTCCTTCAAGGCGCTGGCCCAGGCCCTGGCGCCGCTGATGGAGGACGGCGGCGGGATCGTCGGCCTCGACTTCGACGCCACCGTCGCCTGGCCCTCGTACGACTGGATGGGCGTCTCCAAGGCCGCCCTGGAGTCGGTCAGCCGCTACCTGGCCCGCGACATGGGCCCGCAGGGCGTGCGCGTCAACCTGGTCGCCGCGGGCCCGATCAGCACCGCCGCCGCCTCCGGGGTGCCCGGCTTCTCGGACCTCGAATCGGCCTGGGCCGAGCAGGCGCCGCTGGGCTGGGCGGTCGACGACCCGTCCCCGGTCGCCGACGCCGCCCTCTTCCTGCTCTCCGACCTCTCGCGCGCGATCACCGGAGAGATCGTCCACGTCGACGGCGGCGTGCACGCGATCGGCGCGGCGACGCCGAACCCGGTCGCCGCCGCGACGCTCGCCGAGTAGCCCGCAAACCGCAATGACGTTTGTAACCCTCTGGGTTACAAACGTCATACGGAGCGGAGCTCAGCGCTCGTACTTCTCCGCTTCCTCGGAGCCGCCGGTCGCGTTGCCGGCGCTGTAGGAGTGGGCTCCGGTGCCGGCGAGGTTGCCGCCGTCGACGATCAGGTACTCGTCGCGCTGCGGGCGCCCGTCGAAGTAGCACTCGAGGATCTCCCTGGTGCCGGCCGCGTAGCGGGCCTGGGCGGAGAGCGAGGAGCCGGAGATGTGCGGGGTCATCCCGTGGTGGGGCATCGTCCGCCAGGGGTGATCCTGCGGGGCGGGCTGGGGGAACCAGACGTCGCCCGCGTAGCCGGCCAGCTGGCCGGACTCGAGCGCCCGCACGACCGCGTCGCGGTCGCAGATCTTGCCGCGGGCGGTGTTGACCAGGTAGGCGCCGCGCTTCATCTTGCCGATCATCTCGTCGTCGAAGAGGTGTTCGGTCTCCGGGTGAAGCGGGCAGTTGATCGTGACCACGTCGCAGACCTCGACCAGGCTCTCGACCGTCTCGTGGTGCGTCGCGTTCAGTGCCTTCTCGACCTCGGCCGGCAGCGGATGCCGGTCCATGTAGTGCAGGCCGACGTCGAACGGCTGCAGGCGGCGCAGTACGCCGAGCCCGATCCGGCCCGCTGCGACGGTGCCGACCTGCATGCCTTCCACGTCGTAGGAGCGGGCGACCGCGTCGGCGATGTTCCAGCCGCCGTCGACGACGATCTTGTAGGACGGGATGTAGTTGCGGACGAGGCCGAGGATCATCATCACGACGTGCTCGGCGACGCTGTTCGAGTTGCAGTAGGTGACCTCGGCGACGGTGATGCCGGCGTCCATCGCGGCCTGCAGGTCGACGTGGTCGGAGCCGATGCCGGCGGTCACCGCCAGTTTCAGGTTCGGCGCCTTGGCGATCCGCTCGGCGGTCAGGTAGGCGGGCCAGAAAGGCTGGGAGATGACGATCTCGGCGTCGGCCAGGTGGCGCTCGAACTCGGAGTCCTCGCCGTCCTTGTCGGCGGTGACGACGAGCTCGTGGCCGTTGGCCTCGAGGAAGGAGCGCAGGCCGAGCTCACCGGAGACGCTGCCGAGCAGCTCGCCCGGGGTGAAGTCGATCGCCGCCGGGGTCGGGGCGCTCTGCCCGTCGGGGTAGGACTCGATCTTCGGGATGTCGTCGCGGGCGTAGCTCGACGGGTACCCGTCAACCGGGTCGTCGTAGAGCACGCATAGGACCTTTGCCATCGTTTACTCCTTCGTTTGGGGGGATTTTCGACTCGGAACTGTTGCTGCCTCAGCCGGTTATCTGCTGGCTGGCGTGGAAGACGTTGTCGGCGTCGTAACGCTGCTTGACCTCGCGCAGGCGGGCGACGGTCTCCGCCGGGAAGGCGGCGTCGAGCTCGGTCGGCTCTTCGCAGAAGTTGAGGTAGTGGCCGCTCCCGTAGGGCTCGAGCGCGGACAGCATGGCGCCCAGCCAGGCGCGGGTCGGCTCCGCCGCCTCGGGCACCGGCACGATCCCGACGCCGAAGGAGAGGAAGGAGCCCGGCAGGGTGGCCAGCGCGCCGGCCCCCTCGGGGGCGCGGGCGAAGGCGCCGCCGCAGTGGCGCAGCTCGACCGAGACCAGCTGCGAGCCCGAGCCGGGGCCGACGGCCTCGAGCAGAGCGTCGATCGCCGTCGCCGGCAGGTCGCCGGTCATCGTCGTGCCGCCGATCCAGGGCGAGGCCTCGGGCGGGTCCATGTGCAGCTCGGAGATCGAGGCCGGCGGTCCGACCGCGACCGTGTCCATCTCGGCGCCGAGCCCGCGCAGCGGCGCGACCAGCTCCTCGCCGTCGGCGGGGTCGCCGCAGTGGATCACCTCGATCGCGACGAACGAGCGCCCGCGGAAGGGCTCGGGAATCTCGGGGATCGGCGGGAAGTTCATCAACCGCCCGACCGAGGTGATCTCCTCCGGCGCGGCCGCGGTCCACTCGTGCCAGGCGTGCAGGACCTCGGCGGCGCGCTGGGCCGGGAAGAGCATCATCCCGGCGAAGATCTGCGGCTGCTCGAGCAGCTCGAACTCGATCGCGGTGACGACGCCGAAGTTGCCGCCGCCGCCGCGCAGCGCCCAGAACAGGTCGGGCTCGTTGTCGGCGTCGACGCGGCGCTGCTCGCCGTCGGCGGTGACCAGCTCGATCGCGCTGACTCGGTTGCAGGCGAGCCCGTGCTTGCGGCCGTAGAAGCTGACGCCGCCGCCCAGTGAGTAGCCGGCGATGCAGACCGTCGGGGTCGAGCCGTGCAGGGCGGCGAGCCCGTGCTCGGAGGCGGCGGGGACGAAATCGCCCCAGAGCGCGCCGGCGCCGACCCGGCCGCGGCGCGCCTCGCGGTCGACCTCGACGCCGCCGAGACCGGCGGTGCGCAGCAGCACGGTGTCGGCGAGCGAGCCCAGCGCCGCCGCCGCGTGGCCGGTGCGCTGCGCCGCGACCCGCTTGCCGTCGGCGACCGCGGCGCGCACGACCGCGGCAACCTCCGCAGCGCTGGTCGGGGTCGCGATCGCCGTCGGCTGCTGGTCGATCAGGGCGTTGAACGCACCCCGCTCGGCATCCCAGTTGGCGTCCTGCGGGTTCAGCAGCTCGGTCGGCATCGGTTCTCCTCTCAGTTGGTCGAGCTGGCTCGCTGGCCGGAAAAGCTCGTTCTCTGTACGTCCTCGCCGCGGCAGACGAACAGCTCGCTGGTCATCTGCGGGGGAAAGAGTCCGTGGGCGGCGACGCCGGGGTCGGCCTCGAGGCGGGCGGCGAGCTCGCCGGGATCGCCGATCGGGCCGCGGTAGTCGGCGATCGTGCCGCCGTCGGGGCTGGCCGGGACGTCGCGCAGCTCGACCTCGTCGCCGAGCCGGGCCAGGGTGGAGCTGACGCCGAAGGCGAACAGCTCCAGCGGGACCGGGCCGCGCAGCGCCTCGACCGGCTTGCTGGAGTCGGCGATCACGACGAAGCGCTCGGCCGCCGCGGCGACGATCTTCTCGCGCAGGTGGGCCGCCCCGCCGCCCTTGATCAGCCAGCCGTCCGGAGTCACCTCGTCGGTGCCGTCGATCGCGATGTCGAGCCGCTCCAGCGCGCTGAATCGCTCGACCGGGATGCCCAGTTCGCGGGCCTGGTCTTCGGTGGCGACCGAGGTGGCGACGCAGCGGATGTCGGTCAGTCCGCGGCGCGCGATCGCCGGCAACAGGTGGGCCACGGTCGAGCCGGTGCCGAGCCCGACGGTCATGCCGCTCTCGACCAGCTCTGCGGCGGCCTCGGCCGCCAGGCGCTTCTCCGTCTCCGCTGCGCTCACCGGGCTGACTCTATTCGCTGAGTTGTCCATACTTATGCGACGCGCGAGGGAATCCCCCACCGGGAGGGAAATCCCCACCGCCAGATAAATCCCGACCAGGAGAGATTTGACTCGATGACCACCAGCACCGCAACCCAGGACTACAAAGTCGCCGACATCGGACTGGCGGAGTTCGGGCGCAAAGAGATTTCGCTGGCCGAGGTCGAGATGCCGGGCCTGATGCAGACCCGCGAGGAGTTCGGCGACGCGCAGCCGCTGAAGGGCGCGCGGATCACCGGCTCGCTCCACATGACCGTGCAGACCGCGGTCCTGATCGAGACCCTGGTCGCGCTCGGCGCCGAGGTGCGCTGGGCCAGCTGCAACATCTTCTCGACCCAGGACCACGCCGCCGCCGCGATCGCCGCGGCCGGCGTCCCCGTCTACGCATGGAAGGGCGAGACCCTCGAGGAGTACTGGTGGTGCACCGAGCAGGCGCTCGTCTGGCCCGACGGCGAGGGCCCGAACATGATCCTCGACGACGGCGGCGACGCCACCCTGCTCGTCCACAAGGGGGTCGAGTTCGAGAAGGCCGGCGCCGTGCCGGACCCCTCGACCGCCGAGTCGGAGGAGTTCCGGATCGTGCTGGCGACCCTGCAGGCCTCGCTCGAGGCCGACCCGCAGCGCTGGACCAAGATCGCCGCCGGGATCAGGGGCGTCACCGAGGAGACGACCACCGGCGTGCACCGGCTCTACCAGCTGGCCGAGACCGGCGACCTGCTCTTCCCGGCGATCAACGTCAACGACTCGGTCACCAAGTCGAAGTTCGACAACCTCTACGGCTGCCGCCACTCGCTGATCGACGGGATCAACCGCGCCACCGACGTGATGATCGGCGGCAAGGTTGCCGTCGTCTGCGGCTACGGCGACGTCGGCAAGGGCTGCGCGTCCTCGCTGCGCGGCCAGGGCGCCCGCGTGATCGTCACCGAGATCGACCCGATCTGCGCGCTGCAGGCGGCGATGGAGGGCTACGAGGTGCGCACGCTCGACGAAGTCGTCGAGAGCGCCGACATCTTCGTCACCGCCACCGGCAACAAGGACATCATCACCGTCGACCACATGGCGCGGATGAAGCACAACGCGATCGTCGGAAACATCGGCCACTTCGACAACGAGATCGAGATGGAAGCGCTGGAAGGCTCCGACGCCGAGCGCACCCAGATCAAGCCGCAGGTCGACGAGTGGAGCTTCCCCGACGGCCACTCGATCATCGTCCTCTCCGAAGGCCGGCTGCTCAACCTCGGCAACGCGACCGGGCACCCGAGCTTCGTGATGTCGAACTCGTTCACCAATCAGGTGATCGCCCAGATCGAGCTCTTCGGCCAGCCCGAGGGCTTCGCGGCGAAGCAGGTCTACACGCTGCCCAAGCACCTCGACGAGAAAGTCGCCCGCCTGCACCTGGCCTCGCTCGGCGTCGAGCTGACCGAGCTGACCGCCGAGCAGTCCGCCTACCTGGGGATCCCGGTCGAGGGCCCCTACAAGTCGGACCACTACCGCTACTAGGGGCGCGCCGGCGGATGGAGGCGCGGCTCTGGCTGTCGGTCGCCGGTGAGGCGCCGCGGTCGGTGCCGCTCCGCGCCGAGCGCACCGTGGTCGGTCGCTCGCCGGAGGCCGACGTCGTGATCGACGACGAGGCGGTCTCCTGGAACCACCTCGAGATCGAGCGCCGCGGCGAGGTGCTGATGGCGACCGACCTCGACAGCCGCAACGGCACGGCGCTGAACGGTGAGCCGCTCGACCGCCCGCGGCGGTTGCGCGACGGCGACACGCTGATCGTCGGCGGCCACCGCCTGGAAGTCTCGACCGGCTCGGTGACGCCCGTCGGCGCGACGGTGGCGAGCTCGGAGCCCTCGGTGGCGCTGAGCGAGGAGGAGCGTGCGACCGCGGCGGCGCTGGTCGCGCCGTACCGCAGCGAGGGCGCCTTCGCCGGCCGTCCCGCGACCCGCGCCGAGATCGCCGCCGAGCTGCACGTCAGCGAGCGCACCGCCCAGCGCCGCCTCGACGCGCTCGCCGGCAAGCTCGGCATCGGCGGCGAGGCCGGCCGCGACCGCCCGCGCCAGATCGCCGCCCGCGTGATCGAGCTCGGCCTCGACCGCCCCCGCTGAGGACTGACGTTTGTAACCCACGGGGTTACAAACGTCATAGGAAGATCGAGGCGGCACTTGAGCCCCCTATAGGAGGTCAAGTGCCGGATCGATCCTGTGACTGACCCGGTGCGGGCCAGAGGCGGCCCGATGAAGGGCGCGGCTGTCGTTGGCTGGCTCGCTCCCGACCCCGAGCATCGGTGGAGCAAACGATCCACTGCTCGGAAAGGAGCACCAGATGTCACACCGCACCCTGATCAGCGCCCTGCTCGCTCTCATCGCCTTCGCCGTGCCGGCGGCCGCCCAGGCGGCGCCGAACTCGGCGGCGGTGGTCTTCTCCAAGGTCACCACCAACGGCGAAGAGGTCAAAGGCGGCCTCTACGCGGTCCGCGACGGGCGCCTCAACCAGCTGACCGAGAACCCGACCGACACCGAACCGGGCTTCTCTCCCGACGGCCGCACGATCGCCTTCGCCCGCGACGGCGATCTCTTCTCGATCCGTCCCGACGGCTCCGGCCAGCGCCAGCTGACCAGCGGTGCGGGGATCGACTCCGTCCCGGTCGTCGCACCGAACGGCAAATACGTCGTCTTCGAGCGACGGGCGACGGCTGACGGCCCCGCCGACCTCTACACGGTCGGGATCTCCGGCGGCGGCCTCAAGGCGCTCACCGGCGGGGTCGAGGGCGACCGCGAAGCGGCCTTCTCGCCCGACGGCAAGGTGATCGTCTTCGTCCGCGCCACGGCCGGCAGCGGCGGCGCGGTCAACGACGACCTCTACTCGATCCGTCCCTCGGCGACCGGCCTGGCCCGGCTGACCACGACCGGCGGTGTCGACGAGTTCGCACCGCGCTACTTCGCCGGCGGCATCCTCTACAGCCGCGGCGAGAGCACCCCCGGCCCGGCCGCCTACGCCGACGTCTACACGATGCGGCGCGACGGCAGCAGGGTCAAACCGCAGGTCGCAGGGGTCGGCTCGGCCTACGTCGAAGACGTCTCTCCCGACGGCCACACCGTCGCCTTCCGGCGCGACCAGGGCCTCTGGGTCAAGACGATCGGCAAGGGCAAAGCCCGCCGGCTCAGCGCCCTGCCCGACGGCTCGGAGACCAGCTCGGTCTTCTCGTCCAACGGCAAACGGATCGCCGCCTTCGTCGCGCTCGAAAACGAGCAGACCCTGGTCTCGATCGACGTCGCCAGCGGCCGCGAGTCCCGCCTCGCCGACGCCGTCCACTACTCCGAAGGCGACGGCACCACGATCGGCCCCGTGATCGACTGGCAGCCCACTCGCTGACCGGCGAGGCCCGGAGGTTGTCAGGCTAGGACGCAGGGAGGCCGAATAGCAGCGCTATTTGGCCGACTGAGGACACCGCCTGACGATCTCCGGGTCCGCCGGTATAACGGCGGGGTGGGAGACCTCGCCATAGGCTCTGAGATCGCCGGCTACCGGGTCGATTCCCTGATCGCCCGTGGCGGCATGGGGGTCGTCTACAAGGCGACGCACGTCGGGCTCGAACGGACGGTCGCGCTCAAGGTGATCGCCCGCGAGCTCGCCGACCGCGAGGGCTTCCGCGAGCGCTTCCTGCGCGAGTCCCGCCTCGCCGCCCGCCTCGACCACCCGGCGGTAGTGCCGATCTACGACTCGCGCGAGGTCGACGGCGAGCTGATCGTGGCGATGCGCTACGTCGCCGGCGGCGACCTGCGCCGCACGCTCGACCGCGAAGGGCCGCTCGAACCGGCTCGCGCCACGGCGCTGCTCGGCCAGGTCGCGGAAGCGCTCGACGCCGCCCATGCCGCGGGGATCGTCCACCGCGACGTCAAGCCCCACAACGTCCTGGTCGAAGGCGAGCGCGCCTACCTCTCCGACTTCGGCCTCGCCAAAGCGATGGGCGAGAGCGGCGTCGCCAGCAGCGCCTCGGTCGTCGGCACCGCCGAGTACATGTCGCCGGAGCAGTGGCGCGGCGGCGTCGTCGGCCCGGCTGCCGACGTCTACTCGCTCGGCTGCGTGCTCTATGAGGCGCTGACCGGGATCCCGCCGTTCGCCCGCAAGGAAGCCGACAGCGAGCCGGAGATGCCGGAGGGTCTCGACGAGGTGATCGAGCACGCGGTCTCCAAGGACCCGGACGACCGCTACCCGAGCGCCGGCGCCCTGATCGCCGCCGCCCGCGAGCGCGAGAGCGGCGAGCTGGCCCGCACCCGGGTGCTCTCCGAGGGCGACGGCGAGCGCACCACGGTGCCGCTGCGCGAGCGCGCCGGCGGACTGCGGGTCGGCCCGCTGCGCGGCCGCGCGCTCGGCCTCGTCGCCGCCGGGCTGGCCCTGATCGCGGTGATGGCGGCGCTGGTCCTCGTCCTGCTCGACAGCGGTGGGGTGAACGTCTCCAGACCGATCCCGATCGGCAGCGCGCCGCTGCGCATCGCCGCCGGCCCGGAAGCGATCTGGGTGACCAGCGAAAAGGACGGGACGCTGACCCGTCTCGACCCCGACGACGGCGAGCTGGTGGGCGAGCCGATCCAGCTCGGCACCGGGATCTCCGGCGTCGCCGTCGGCGAAGGCTCGGTCTGGGTCACCGACCCCCTGCACGGCGAGTTGCTGCGCATCGACCCGGCGAACGGCAGCGTCACCCAGCGCATCCCCGTCGGCGGCCGCCCCGGGGCGATCGTCTACGGCGGCTACCGGATCTGGACCGCCGACCTCGACGGCCGCGGCGTCACCGCCGTCAACGCCAAAGGCGGTCGCGTCTTCAAGCGCGACATCGCGCCACGGGAAGCGCCGCTGCGCCTGGCCGCGGGTGGCGGTGGCGTCTGGGTGGCGATCGCCAACACCAACCGGGTGCGCCGGATCGACCAGAGCACGACCGTGACCAGCGGGGCGACGATCGTCGGCGCCAACCCGGCCGGGCTGACCGTCGCCGGCGGCAAGCTCTGGGTCGCCAACAGCGGCTCGGACACCGTCACCGCGGTCGACCTGCAGACCCGCACGGCGCTCGGCGCCCCGATCGAGGTCGGCGAGCAGCCGGGCGGGGTCGACGCCGGGCCGAGCACGGTCTGGGTCGCGACCGCCGGGGACGACGCGGTGACGCGCCTCGACATCGAGACCGGGGAGCGCGTCGGCGCGCCGATCGGGGTCGGTCCCGAACCCGGCGCGGTCGCGGTAGGCCGGACGGCCGCCTGGGTAGTGAACAACGGAGACGGCACCGTGACCAGGATCGAAAACTGACGAGCGGCCGTAAAGGCTAGGATCGGGGACCGCATGACCCAGGACATCGACCAGCTCGCAATCAACACGATCCGCACCCTCTCGATCGACGCGGTGCAGAAGGCCAACTCGGGGCACCCGGGGACGCCGATGTCGATGGCGCCGGTCGCCTACGAGCTCTGGCAGAACCACCTGCGCTACGACCCGGCCGACCCGGTCTGGCCCAACCGCGACCGTTTCGTGCTCTCGGCCGGCCACGCCTCGATGCTGCTCTACTCGATGCTCTTCCTCGCCGGGGTCAGGCGGGTCGACGAGGACTACGTCGTCCACGACGAGCCGGCCTGCTCGCTGCACGAGATCGAAAACTTCCGCCAGCTGCACTCGCGCACGCCCGGTCACCCCGAGTACCGCTGGACCTCCGGAGTGGAGACGACCACCGGCCCGCTCGGCCAGGGGATCGCGACCTCGGTCGGGATGGCGATCGCCTCGAAGTGGCAGGCCGAGCAGTTCGGCGCCGACCTCTTCGACTTCGACGTCTACGCGCTGGCCGGCGACGGCTGCCTGATGGAGGGCGTCTCGCACGAGTCCGCCTCGCTCGCCGGCCACCTCAAGCTCGACAACCTCTGCTGGCTCTACGACAACAACCACATCACGATCGACGGCGACACCTCGCTCGCCTACGGCGACGACGTGCTGAGCCGCTTCGAGGGCTACGGGTGGAACGTGCTGCGGGTCGGCGACGCCAACGACGCCGGGCTGCTCTCGCGCGCGCTCGAGGAGTTCAAGGCCGAGACCGGCCGCCCGACCCTGATCGTCGTCGACAGCCACATCGGCTGGGGCTCGCCGAACAAGCAGGACACCGAGTCCGCCCATGGCGAACCGCTCGGCGAGGAGGAGGTGAAGCTGACCAAGAAGGCCTACGGCTGGCCCGAGGACGCTCAGTTCCTCGTCCCCGACGGCGTCCGCGAGCGCTTCGGCGAGCTGATCGGCAAGCGCGGCGCCGAGCTCAACGCCGCCTGGCAGGAGAAGCTCGCCGGCTCGCCGCACGCGGCGGCGATCGAGACGATGCAGCGCCGTCGCCTGCCCGAGGACTGGGACAGCGCGATCCCCAGCTTCGAGACCGACGAAGCGAAGGGCCTGGCCACCCGCAAGGCGTCGAACAAGGTCCAGAACGCGATCGGCGAGAAGCTGCCCTGGCTGATCGCCGGCTCCGCCGACCTGACCGACTCGACCTCGGTGCGGCTGACCTTCGACGGTATGGAGAACTTCGAGCCCGGCAGCTACGGCGGCCGCCAGATCCACTACGGGATCCGCGAACACGCCGCGGTCACCGCCTGCAACGGGATGTCGCTCTGCAAGCTGCGCCCGCTCTGGTCGACCTACCTGACCTTCTCCGACTACGGCCGTCCCGGCATCCGCCTCTCGGCGTTGATGGAGATCCCGGTGATCCACCTCTTCACCCACGACTCGATCGGGCTCGGCGAGGACGGTCCGACCCACCAGCCGATCGAGCAGCTCGCCTCGCTGCGGGCGATGCCCAACCTCGACGTGATCCGTCCCGGCGACGCCAACGAGGTCGCCGAGGCGTGGCGGCTGGCGATCGAGCGCACCAAAGACCCGGTGGCGCTGGTGATGACCCGCCAGAACGTGCCGGTCCTCGACCGCTCGAGATACGCCTCGGCGGAGGGCGTCCAGAAAGGCGGCTACGTGCTCGCCGACAGCGAGGGCGGCGACCCCGAGCTGATCCTGATGGCGACCGGCAGCGAGGTCTCACTCGCCGTCTTCGCCCACGAGAAGCTGCAGGCGGAAGGGATCCGCTCGCGCGTGGTCAGCCTGCCCTGCTGGGAGATCTTCGACCGCCAGGACGCGGAGTACCGCGACGCGGTGCTGCCCCCGTCGGTGACCGCGCGGATGGCGATCGAGGAGGCCTCGCCGCTCGGTTGGGAGCGCTACGTCGGCGACGCCGGCGAGATTCTCGCGATGCGCACCTTCGGCCAGTCGGCACCGTTTGCCGACGTCGAGGACGAGTTCGGTTTCACGCCTGAGAAGATTGCCAAGGCGGCTCGAGAGCTCGCCGAGCGCGCCGCCACTCCTACGACCTGAGGAGGTCGATCGTGAAGGCAACCGCACGACTGCACGAAGTGGGCCAGAGCCTCTGGCTCGACAACATCACCCGGCCGATGCTCGACGAGGGCGTGCTGAAGGGCTACATCGACGAGCTCTCGGTCACCGGCCTCACCTCCAACCCGACGATCTTCGACAAGGCGATCGGCGCCGGCGACGCTTACGACGAGCAGATCGGCGAAGTCAGCGCCGCCGCCGAGGCCGGCGAGGGCGTCGGCGCCAACTCCGACGAGAAGGTCTTCTTCGAGCTCGCGATCGCCGACCTGCGCGAGGCGACCGACCTGTTCGCCGGCGTCCACGAGCGCACCGACGGCGTCGACGGCTTCTGCTCGCTCGAGGTCTCGCCGCTGCTCGCCGACGACACCGCCGCGACGATCGAGCAGGCCGCGCAGCTCCACGCCAAGGCCGAGCGCAAGAACCTCTACATCAAGATCCCCGGCACCCAGGCCGGGCTGGGTGCGATCGAGGAGTCGATCTTCGCCGGCATCCCGATCAACGTCACCCTGCTGTTCGACGACAAGCACTACCTGGCGGCCGCCGACGCCTACATGAAGGGCGTCGAACGGCGGATCGAGGCGGGGCTCGACCCCAACGTCGCCTCGGTCGCCTCGCTGTTCATCAGCCGCTGGGACGTCGCCGTCGCCGAGTCGGTGCCCGAGAACCTGCACAACCGCCTCGGGGTCGCGATCGGCGGTCGCACCTTCCGCGCCTACCACGAGCTGCTCGACTCGGATCGCTGGCAGCGCCTGCTCAACGAGGGCGCCCGCGCCCAGCGGCTGCTCTGGGCGAGCACCGGGACCAAGGACCCGAACGCCTCGGACACGCTCTACGTCGAAGCGCTGGCCTCGCCGTTCACGGTCAACACGATGCCCGAGCCGACCCTGGTCGCCTTCTCCCAGCACGGCGAGGTCGGCGACCTGCTGCCCTCCGACGGCGGCAACGCCGAGGCGGTGCTGGCGGAGTTCGCCGACGCCGGGATCGACGTCGCCGCGCTGGCGACGCGCCTCCAGGAGGAGGGCAAGGTCAGCTTCGTGAAGTCCTGGGAAGAGATGCTCGCCTCGATCCAGTCCAAGCGCGGGGCGCTCGCCGCGTGAGCGAGGCGCCGCTGCGGGAGCTGCCCGCCTGGGCGGCGCTGCAGTCCCATTTCGAAGCCGTCCGCGGCGAGCACCTGCGCGACCTCTTCGCCGCCGACCCCCAGCGCGGCGAGCGCCTGGTCGCCGACGCCGCCGGGCTCTACCTCGACTTCTCGAAGAACCGGATCACCGACGAGACGGTGATGCTGCTCGGCGAGCTGGCCCGCGAACGCGGCGTCGCCGAGCGCCGCGACGCGATGTTCGCCGGCGAGCACATCAACGTCTCCGAGGACCGCGCCGTGCTTCACGTGGCGCTGCGCATGCCGCGCAACCGCTCGCTCGTCGTCGACGGGGTCGACGTCGTCAAGCAGGTGCACGAGACGCTCGACCGGATGGGCGCCTTCGCCGAGCGGGTCCGCTCGGGCGAGTGGGTCGGCCACACCGGCAAGCCGATCGCGGCCGTGGTCAACATCGGCATCGGCGGCTCCGACCTCGGCCCGGTGATGGCCTACGAGGCGCTCCGCCACTACAGCCGTCGCGAGATCGCCTTCCGGTTCGTCTCGAACGTCGACGGCACCGACTTCGCCGAGGCGACGCGCGACCTCGACCCCGAGCAGACGCTCTTCATCGTCTCCTCGAAGACCTTCACGACGCTGGAGACGATGACCAACGCGAAGACCGCGCGCGAGTGGTCGCTGGCCGGGCTCGGCGGCGAGGAGGCGGCGGTCGCCAAGCACTTCGTCGCCGTCTCGACCAACGCCGAGGGCGTCGCCGAGTTCGGCATCGACACCGACAACATGTTCGGCTTCTGGGAGTGGGTCGGCGGCCGCTACTCGATGGACTCGGCGATCGGGCTCTCGACGATGCTGGCGATCGGCCCGGCCCGCTTCGCCGAGATGCTGGCCGGCTTCCACGCGATGGACGAGCACTTCCGCGAGGCGCCGACCGGGTCCAATCTGCCGATGCTGATGGGCCTGCTCTCGGTCTGGTACGGCGACTTCTTCGGCGCCGAAACCAGCGCCGTCTTCCCCTACGACCAGTACCTGCACCGCTTCCCGGCCTACCTCCAGCAGCTGACGATGGAGTCCAACGGCAAGCACGTCACGCTCGACGGCACCCACGTCGACTACAAGACCGGGGCGATCTACTGGGGCGAGCCGGGGACCAACGGCCAGCACAGCTTCTACCAGCTGATCCACCAGGGCACGCGGCTCATCCCCTGCGACTTCATCGGCTTCGCCCACTCGCTGAACCCGCTCGGCCGCCACCACGACCTGCTGATGTCCAACGTCTTCGCCCAGGGCGAGGCGCTCGCCTTCGGCAAAACGGCCGAGGAGGTGCGCGCCGAGGGCACCCCGGAGGAGGTCGTCCCGCACCGGGTGATGCAGGGCAACCGCCCCTCGAACACGATCCTCGCCGAGCGGCTCACCCCGGAGACCCTCGGCACCCTGGTCGCGCTCTACGAGCACAGCGTCTTCACCCAGGGGGCGATCTGGGGGATCGACTCCTTCGACCAGTGGGGGGTCGAGCTCGGCAAGGTGCTGGCCGTCGCGATCATCCCCGAGCTCGAGGCCGACGCCGAGCCGAAGCTCGGCCACGACAGCTCGACCAACGCGCTGATCAGGCGCTACCGCAACGCCCGCCGCGGCGAGTAGGTTCCCGGCATGATCCCGTTCGACCCGCTCCCCCTGGCGGCGTCGGCGTCGAACCTTCTCGCCGCCCGCGAGATGATGGCCTTCACGCTGGCCTTCCACATCGTGCTCTCCTGCCTGGGAGTGGCGCTGCCGGCGACGATCCTCGTCGCCAACTACCTCGGGCTGAAGCGCGACGACGAGGACGCGATGGAGCTGGCCCGGCGCTGGTCGAAGGCGATGGCGGTGACCTTCGCGGTCGGCGCCGTCACCGGCACCGTGCTGAGCTTCGAGTTCGGGCTGCTCTGGCCGGAGTTCATGGACCGCTTCGGCTCGGTCTTCGGGGTCGCCTTCGCGATCGAGGGGATCTTCTTCTTCATCGAGGCGATCTTCCTGGCGATCTACATCTACGGCTGGAAGCGGCTCTCCGGCTGGGCGCACTTCTGGTCGGGGGTGCCGATGGTGATCACCGGGATCGGCGGTGCCGCCTCGGTCGTCGCCGCCAACGCCTGGATGAACCAGCCGCAGGGCTTCACGCTCGACGAGGCCGGCAAGGTGATCGACGTCGAACCGCTCGACGTCCTCTTCAACCCCGCCTTCGGCTACGAGGTCCCGCACATGATCCTCGCCGCCTACATGGTCACCGGGTTCCTGGTCGCCTCGATCTACGCGGTCGGGATGCTGAAGGGCCGGCGCGACCGGCTGCACCGGCTCGGCCTCTTGATCCCGCTGACCATCGCCTGCATCGCCACGCCGATCCAACTCTTCGTCGGCGACACCGCGGCGCGCGAAGTCGCCGACCACCAGCCGGCCAAGTTCGCCGGCATGGAGTGCATCCAGGAGACCGGCCCGAACCAGACCGAGTGGGTGGGTGGGATCTGCACCGACGACGGGGTCAAGTTCGGGATCGGCATCCCCGACCTCGACTCCTTCCTGGTCGGCTGGAGCGCCGACACGGTGGTCACCGGGCTGAACGACATACCCGAGGACGAGCGCCCGCCGGCCAACACGCTGCTGCACCTCTCCTTCGACGCGATGGTCGGGATCGGCTCGGCGCTGATGCTGCTGGCCCTCTGGCTCGCCTGGGTCTGGTGGAAACGGCGCGACATCCCGCAGACGCCCTGGTTCCTGCGCGCCGTCGCGGTCTCGGGCGTGGGGGCGATCGTCGCCCTGTGGTGCGGCTGGATCGTCACCGAGGTCGGCCGCCAACCGTGGATCGTGCAGGGCTACATGCGCACCGAGGAAGCGGTCACCGATGCCGGCGGGATCTGGTTCGCCTTCGCCCTCGTGCTGCTCGTCTACGCGGTGCTGGGGACGACCGCCGTGCTCGTCCTGCGCGGCATGTCGAAGCGCTGGCGCGAGGGGGGTGGGGCGGAGGTCGAGCGCGGCGCGCCCTACGCGCCCCCGGAGGAGGCGGCGCCGTGAGCAAGGCCGACGCCGCCGCGGCGATCCTCTGGGTCGGGGTGACCTTCTACGCGCTCTTCGGCGGCGCCGACTTCGGCGGCGGCCTCTGGGACCTCGTCGCCGGCGACGCGGAGCGGGGGCGGCGGCCGCGGATGCTGATCCAGCGCTCGCTGACCCCCGTCTGGGAGGCCAACCACGTCTGGCTGATCTTCGTCCTCGTCGTCCTCTGGACCGCCTTCTCGGAGGCCTTCAGCGCGATCTTCACGACCCTCTACGTGCCGATCGCGCTGGCCGCGCTGGGGATCGTGCTGCGCGGCGCCGGCTTCGCCTTCCGCAAGTCGGTGGTGACCTTGAACGAGGAACGGACCGCGGGGGCGATCTTCGCGCTCTCCTCGCTGCTGACGCCGTTCTTCATGGGCGCCGTGGTCGGCGCGATCGCCTCCGGCGAAGTCCCGGCCGAGGGCAACGGCGACGCCTTCTCCAGCTGGCTGACGCCGCTCTCGCTGGCGACCGGCGTGATCTTCGTCGCCACCGGCGCCTACCTCTCCGCGGTCTTCCTGGTCGGCGATGCCCGCCGCGCCGGCGAAGCGGACATGGAGCGCTACTTCGTGCGGCGGGCGCTCGCTGTAGGCGCGGTCGCCGGCGCCGCCGCCGCGTTCGGCCTGGTCGAGCTGCACGCCGAAGCCGGCTACGTCTTCGACCGTCTCGTCGACGAGGGGCTGCCGCTGGTGATCCTCTCGGTGCTCTGCGGCGTCTCCCTGCTCGTCGTGCTGCTGCGCGGCGGCCGCCGGCCGCTGCGCCCGCTCGCCGCCGGCGCCGTCGTCGCGGTGATCTGGGGCTGGGGCGTCGCCCAGTTCCCCTACCTGCTGCCGACGAGCCTGCGGATCGACCAGGCGGCCGCCCCCGACCCGACGATGACGGTGATCTTCATCGTCTTCGGCGTCGCCGCGCTGCTCGTCCTGCCCTCGCTCGGCCTGCTCTACGCGCTGAGCCAGAAAGACCTGCTCGAGCACGAGTGATGATCAGGGCGGTCCTCTTCGACATCGACGGCACGCTGCTCAAGACCGGCGGAGCCGGCGCGGTCGCCTGGCAGCGCGCCTTTCGCGAGCTCTTCGAGGTCGACGCCAACATCACCGAACACACTCGCGAAGGGATGACCGACCCGGAGATCGTCGAGATCATCTTCCGCGAGGTGATCGGGCGCGAGGGCAGCGACGCCGAGCACGCGGAAGCGATCGCCGCCTACCTCGGCCACCTGCAGGAGGCGGTCGACGAGTCGCAGGGCTACGAACTGATGCCGGGGATCGAGCAGATCCTGCCGCGCCTCGCCGACCAGGGCGTCCTGCTCGGCCTCGTCACCGGCAACATCGAGGCCGCCGCCCACATCAAGCTGAGCCGCGGCGACCTCAACCGCTACTTCGCCTTCGGCGGCTATGGCTCCGACGCCCGCGACCGCACCGAGCTGACCGCGCGCGGGATCGAGCGCGGCGGCGAGGTCGCCGGCCACCCGCTCGACCTGGCTGCGACGATCGGCGTCGGCGACACCCCGCGCGACGTCAGCGCCTGCCACGGCGCCGGCATCCGCGTCGTCGGCGTCGCCACCGGCGTCTACAGCGTCGAGGAACAGCGCGCGGCCGGCGCCGACTGGGCGATCGAGGACGTCACCTCGGGCTTCCCTCTTTAGCGATCCGTGCTTTGTCCCCCGCGGGCGGTGGACAACCCACGGCGCGCGCTCAGGCGAGCTCGCAGCGCGCCTGGTAAATGCTCGTGAAGCCGTTCAAGAACCCGTTGCGCGCCGCACGCAGGTAGAGGCGCCAGACGCGGATCCGTTCCTCGCCGGCGAGCCGCGTCGCCTGCTCGATGTTGTCGTCGAGATTCGTGTACCAGTGGCGCAGGGTCTCGGCGTAATCGGGGGCGAAGTCCTCGACGTGGTGGGTGACGAAGCCGGCCCGTTCGAGCGCCAGCAGGTTGCGCGAGAGGTGCAGCGGCGCCGCGTCGGGGAAGACGTAGCGCTCGGAGAAGGCGCCGGCCTCGGCGTCGGTGTGGCGTAGGCGGGTGATGCCGTGGTTGAGCAGCCGCCCGCCCGGCTCGAGCATCGCCGCGAGGGTCCGCGCGTAGACCTCGATCTGCGCGGCGCCGACGTGCTCGACCATGCCGATGCTGGCGATCGCGTCGAACTTCTCGCCGGTCGCGGGCAGGTCGCGGTAGTCCATGACGCGGATCTCGACCCGGTCGGCGACGCCCGCCTCCTCGGCCCGCCGGCGCGCCTTTTCGGCCTGCGGGGGTGAGAGCGTGATGCCGACCACGCTGGCGCCGTGTCTGGTCGCCGCCCAGAGCGGGAAGCCGCCCCAGCCGCAGCCGACGTCGAGCACCCGCTCGCCCTCCTTCAGGGCGAGCTTGCGGGCGACCGTCTCGAGCTTCTCTTCCTGGGCCTCCTTCAGCGTCGTCGCGCCTTTGTTCCAGATCGCGCAGCTGTAGACCATCGTCTCGCCGAGGAAGAGCTCGAAGAACTCGTTGGAGACGTCGTAGTGGTGGCGCACCGCGCGGGCGTCGCGCTCTTTGCTGTGGCGGCGGCCACTGGGGCGCAGCTCGGCTTCGGGGCGGGGCGGCGGCAGGGTCAAGCCGGCGGCGCGCACCGCGCCGAGCAGCAGCGCCCGCTTGTCGGCGCCGTCGAGCGCGGGCGGCTGCCAGCTGTCGAGCAGGGCGATCACCGCGTCCATGTCGTCGACGTCGAGCTCGCCGCTGACGTAGGCGCGGCCGAGACCGAGCTGACCCGGCGCGCGCATCGCGTGGGCGGCGGCGCGCGGCGAGCGCACGCTGAAAGTGGGGCCCTCGCCGGTCGTCGAGGGGAGCGCGGAGCCGTCCCAGAACTCGACGGCGAAGGGGCGCTCGGGGAGCCTGGCCTCGATCTCCCTGCGCAGCGACGCGGTGCTTGCGAACGGCATCCTCGCGCACCCTACCGCCGTGCGAGTCCCGGCGGCGCGAACCCGCCGCTCACCGTCACTTCAGCTTCAGTCCGTATGATCGCGCGGCAATGGACGCGGCAGGGCCCCTTCCTTCAGACATACAGCCGGTCGAGAACGAGACCCGCGACCGGATCATCACCGGCCTGGTCACGCTGATCCCGTTCGTCGCCCTCGGCCTCGCCGGGTGGCAGGTCTGGGGCAGCGCCCTGCACTGGAGCGACGTCTTCCTCTTCCTCGGCATGTACGTGCTCACCGGGCTGGGGATCACGGTCGGCTTCCACCGCCTCTTCACCCACCGCTCGTTCAAGACCTACAACTGGCTGCGCGCGGTGCTGGCGATCCTCGGCTCCGCCGCGATCGAGGGCCCGATCATCTCCTGGGTCGCAGACCACCGCAAGCACCACGCCTTCTCCGACCAGGAGGGCGACCCGCACAGCCCCCACGTCGACCACGGCCACGGCTGGTCGGGGGCGATGCGCGGCCTCTTCCACGCGCACATGGGCTGGCTCTTCATCCACACCCAGCGCGGCAACAAGGAACGGTTCGCGCCGGACCTGCTCAAGGACCCGACGATCAGCTGGGTCGACCGCACCTTCATCTACTGGGCGATCCTCGGCCTGCTGCTTCCGTTCTTCCTCGGCTGGCTGATCGGCGGCACGATCTTCGCCGGCCTGACCGGCCTGCTCTGGGGCGGCCTGGTCCGCGTCTTCGTCCTGCACCACTTCACCTACAGCATCAACTCGCTCTGCCACGTCTTCGGCAAGCGCGAATTCGAGAGCACCGACCACTCGCGCAACCTGGCGCTGATCGCGATCCCGACCCTCGGCGAGGCCTTCCACAACAGCCACCACGCCTTCCCGACCTCCTCGACCCACGGTCTGCGCTGGTACCAGCTCGACATCTCCGCGGTGGTCATCGACTCACTAGAGAAGGTGCATCTCGTCTGGGATGTGGTGCGCGTGAGCCCCGAGCGGCTCGCGGCCAAGGCCGTGTAGCCCGTCAGGGCACTTCTTCGGATTCGTAGTTGTCGATCCAGGCGTCGCAGGCCGCGGCGAGGGCGACTTCGCGGTGCGGTTCGGCCGGAACGGCGACCAGCTCGCCGACGTAGGTTTTCGGGTCGTAGCCGGTGAGGTCCTGCAGGGTGCTGGCCTCGGCGGTGGTCAGCGTGAAGGTGGTCGTGCCGCCGTCGCTCTCGTAGCGGCCCGCGGGCCAGAACTGGCCGTTGTTGGCGAGGCTGATCGTGTTCGGCCGCTGGCCGTCCAGCGCGGCCACCAGGGGTTCCTCGAAGCCGGGCGCCGAGAGGGTCAACCCGACTGGGGAGAAGTACTGCAGGGAGAGGTTCCAGGTGCCGGCGGGCAGCGCCAGCGACTGCGAGGTGGTGGCGCCGGCGCCGAGCACGCCGCCCTCGTCCCAGGCGGACTTCGGCCCGATCACCGCGTCGGGGAAGAGCGATGCGCGGCCGGGGTTGGCGAAGAGGGCGCGGATCTCCGGCGAGCCGCAGTCGGCGAAGGCGCCGGACTCGACCCCCTCGAGCAGGACGTGGCGGTCCTCGGGCGTCTCACCGGTCCGTTCCCAGAGCACGTAGGAGGGGGTGACGGCGACGCGCTTGAAGTTGGCCGGCGGCTTGCTGTTCCAGGCGGCGCGGCCGGTGACCACGTAGGGGAACTGTTCGAGCGTTTCGCGCGAGAAGGAGTCGAAGTCGATCGGGCTGTAGGCGTCGCCGGTGTCGAACGGTTTCTCCGGGTTCGGGCTGACCGCTTCGTCGGGGAACTCGACCAGCGGCACGTGGGTGTCGGCGCCGAGCAGCTCGTAGGCGGCGTAGCGGTCCTGGCCGGCGTAGAGCACCGGTTCGCCGCGCACGATCGGCAGGAAGGCGCTGAGCTCGGCACCGTGGCCGGGAGGCGCGACCGGGGCGTCGCGCAGGACCAGCAGGCTCGAGTAGATCGCCCCGCCGACGAAGGCGACGGCGAGCATCGCCCAGCCGAGCCGCAGCAGGGGCGGCCGGGCGCTGGAGGCCGACCCACCGAGGCTCGGGAACTCCCAGATCAGCGGTTTGGCGGCGACCAGCATCGCCAGCGGGGCGGCGATCATCAGCGCCTTCGCCTGCGAGTAGTCGCCGCTGAACGGCAGCGAGACGAGGTAGAGGAGCGCGCAGGCGCCGAGCGCGATCGGCACCGTCGGTTCGCGGCGCTCGACCCACCAGGCGATCCCGACGAGCAGGGCGAGGACGGCGATCGTGCCCGCCAGGCCCGAGAGCGGGGCGCCGCCGAGCGCGTCGAGACGGTAGTTCGAGCTCCACCAGACGCCGAGCGTCTCGATCGGCGAGACCGGCCCGTAGGTGTTGCTGCCGGCGACCTTGTTGAAGCCGCTGGCGAAGCCGAAGGGCCCGACGATCGTCAGCACCACGGCGAGGCCGGCGAGCACGGCGATCGAGATCAGCGTCAGCGGGCGGAGCAGGAAGCGCAGCAGCGCCTTCGGGCGCAGCGCCCGCCGCACGGCCGGCAGGGTGAGGCTCCAGAGCGCCACGATCGCGACCGGCCAGGCGACCCCGGCGAAGCTGTAGGAGAAGAAGATGCCGCCGAGCAGGGCGAGCGGCACCAGCGCGAAGCGCAGCCGGTCGCGCGAACCCGCCGGCAGCGCCCCCGGCGCCAGCAGGAAGACGACGGCGGCGAGCACGAAGAGCGCCTCGGCGGTCTCCTTGAAGGCGGCCTGGGCGAAGTAGGAGGCGGCCAGGTAGGGGAGGGCGACGAGCGCGGCGGCGAGGGTGCGCCGCCCGGGCCGCATCTCGCCGAGCGCGCCGAGCGCGGTCAGACCGGTGAGCACGCCGATCGCGATGATCTCGCCGAGGAACGCCTGGGCGAGGCCGATCCCCGGCAGCGCCGCGGTCGCGACCGCCAGCCCGTGCGGGCCGAGCGGGTAGCCGGGCTCCGGGGTCGGGCCGAAGCCGCTGCGCAGCCACTCGGCCCAGGCGAGGTGCAGGCCGAGGTCGTTGTTGAAGCCGACGCCGAGGAGGCCCCAGCGGCCGCTGATCGCGAACGGGATCGCCAGCAGCAGGGCGATCGCGATCGCCACCGGCAGGCCCATCCGCAGCGCGCCGGCGGCGCCGTAGTGGGTTTTGGCGACGATCGCCACCGCGACGACGACCAGCGCCACGGCGCCGAGCGTGGCGCCGCTGCCGTGTCCGGGCGCGCGCGCCAACAGCCCGGTCACGGTCAGGATCGCGCCGAACCCGACCGCCGGCTCGAGCCAGGACCAGGCCTGCCTTCCCGCCACCGTCAGCAGGGCGCGACCGACCACGAGCGACGCGGCGCAGATCAGCGCCGCCGAGGCGTAAGTCCCGATCATCAGGCAGGGAACCTATGCCATCGAGGACGGTCCTAGGCGCCGCGGGGCGCTACTTCTCGGCGGCGCGCTCGAGCGTCTCGCGCAGGCCCGGCCCGCGCAGCGGCTTCTCGTGGCCGGTGCAGAGCAGCTCCGGTTCGAGCGCCGCCAGCCGTCGCACCGAGGCGCGGGCCTGCTCGTGGTCCCAGCCGAACGCGGGGTGGGGGACGCTCGCCTCGCCCTCGGGCAGCGGTTTCAGCCGCGCCGAGTCGACCAGGTAGACGACGTCGCTGACCACGGCGACGCGGTCGCTCTCGCGCCAGAGGCCGATCAGGCCGGGCGCATGTCCGGGGAAGTGCAGGACCCGGAAGCCGGCGACCTCGTCGCCCTCCGCCACCGTCCCGGCGATCTTCACCGGGCCGCCGTCCCAGCGGCGCATCAGGAAGTGTTCGTAGAGCCAACGAACCCAGCCGACCGGCAGTTCCTCCAGGTGCCAGTAGGGCGGGATCGAAGCGTCGCTTTCGGCTTCGGCGACCTCGTCGGGGTGACAGAAGACCGGTGCCCCCATATATGGAGCGGTGCCGCGATGGTCGGCGTGGGCGTGGCCAAGCACGACGCGCTTGGCGCCGCCGAGCTGTTCGGCCGCCGCGCGCGCCTTCCTGCGCATCCCCTTGGTCGCGGCGTCGAACTGGACGACGCCGTCGCCGTCCTCGAGGAAGTAGACGTTCATCGCCCGGCGGAAATCGCCGCGCAACAGCCAGACCCCGTCTGCCACCCGCTCCAGCCCCATCGACCCACCATAGCCCCTAGGGTTCGCGTCGTGCCCTGGATCTGGAAAGCCGGGATGGTCGTGCTGATCGTCTGCCTCGCCGCCTCTATGGCGATCGCGATCGTGCGACTGGCGACCACGCCGACGGAGATCCTCGGCGACGGCTTCCGCGGCCTGCCCGCCGAGCGCCACCCTTAATCCACCCGCCACATCGCCGCGCGCGGCGACGTTAGTATCGAAGCCGTCCAGCGACCGAGCAGAGGGAGGCGGGCGTGTTCACTCGCATTGTGGTTGGGACCGACGGCTCCGATACGGCGTCAGGAGCGGTCAAAGAGGCGATCGACCTGGCCAAACTGGAGGGAGCCCAGCTGCACGTCATCAGCGCCTACGCGCCCGTGTCCGGGCGCCGGGTCAGGGACGAGCAGAGCGCTGCCCCGGCCGACGTACAGCACGAGATCGGCCCGCGCGAGGACGTCAACCTGGTCCTCGACGCCGCCGCCGCGGCGGCCCGCAAAGAGGGGATCGAGGTGCAGACCCACCCGGTCGAAGCGGATCCCGCCGACGCGATCCTCAACGTCGCCGAACAGGTCGACGCCGACCTGATCGTGGTCGGCAACAAGGGCATGACCGGCGCTCGCCGCTACCTGCTCGGCAGCGTCCCGAACAACGTCTCCCACCACGCCCCCTGCTCCGTAATCATCGTCCGCACGACCTAGCCGGAGGACGGCCCTGGCGCTTCGCGTCTCGGCGTCCTCCCTCGGTCATGTGCGGAGCACACTCCCTCGGTCGTCCTTGATCCGCTCGGCCAGGGCCGTCCTCCGGCTAGGTCGGAGGTTTAGCGGCGGCGCTTCAGCGGCAGGGTCGTCGCCGCGCCGGCGTCGATCAGGCCGGCGCCCTGCTGGGTGGCGGGGAGGCCGAAGCTGCGCGCGGTCGAGGTGAGGCGGCGCCTGACCGCGTCGACCCGGGTTTTCGGCTTCTTCGCCTTGACGACGCCGCTGGCGAGCACCATCGCGGCGACGCCGGAGACGTGGGCGGCGGCCATCGAGGTGCCGACGTAGTTGGTCGGGATCCCGAACTGGTTGGTGGCTCCGAGTTTCAGGGTCACCTGGTAGATCGGCCGCGCCGAGATCGAGCTGCAGGCGGCTGCCGGCGTGCCGCCGCCGGGAGCGAGCAGGTCGATCCCCGCGCCGAACAGCGAGTAGCTGCCCAGGCAGCCGCCCTCGGTGCTGCCGCCGACGCCGAGCACGCGCGGCCCGGTGGCCGGCGGCGAGACGCAGGTCTCGGCGCCGAGGTTGCCGACCGAGGCGACGACGACGACTCCGGCCGAGTAGGCCTCGCGCAGCGCTTCGTCGACGCCCGGGACCTTCTTGCCGCAGCCGAAGTTGAAGCTCATGTTGATCACCTGGGCGCCGTGCTGGACGGCGAAGCGGATCCCCTTGGCGATCCCGGTCGCGTCGCCGCGTCCCTGGGCGTCGAGCACGCGGATCGGCATCAGCTTGGCCCGGTAGGCGAGCCCGGTCAGCCCGATCCCGTTGTCGGTCTTCTCGGCGATCGTGCCGGCGACGTGGGTGCCGTGGCCGTTCTCGTCCAGCGGCACGCGGTCGTCGTCGACGAAGTCGTAGCCCTTGACGAACTGGCCGGGGCCGAAGTCGGGGCTGCGCAGGAAGCTGCTGCCCTTGTCGCGGTAGGCGATGCCGGTGTCGAGCACGGCGACGGTGATGCCCTGGGCACCGGGCCGCCCGACCGCGGCGAGGTTCTGCCAGGCGCCGACCGCGTCGATCCCGCCGGGTGAGATCGGCAGGCGGCTGGTCGCGATCCCCTCCCAGGGCAGGAAGTTCCACTGTCTCAGGGTCCAGTCGCCGAGCACGGAGGCGGCTTCGGCGCCGTCGAGGCCGCCGGGATCGTTGGGCAGCGCGAAGACCGGCGAGGTCGCCGAGGCGGTGGCGATGTAGTTGGGCACGGCGTACTCGACCCGCGCCTGCTCGCGCAGCGCCGCGGCGCCCGTCCGCACGCTGAGGCCTTTGCGCAGGTCGACCGTCCGCGCCGTGCGCTCGCCCTCGAACTTGACGACCAGCTCGCGGGGGACGAACCCACGCGCCGGCGCCAGCCCGATCTGGGCCGCTGCGGGCACGGTCGTGGCGAGCAGCGCCGCGGCTGCCGCCAGGGCATGAATGCAGAGAAGTCGTTTCATGCAAAAAGATCTGGGCTCGCCACGGCCGTGGGTTGCCGCGCGAGCCCTCTTTCTGGCTAACACAGCGACGGCGGCGAAGTTGTAGGAGACATACTCCCGGATCGGTGAACGCGGATACGCAAATGGCAGCCCATGAAAGGGCGATGGGCCTGGCCCTCGAACAGGCGCGCCGCGCCGAGGGGCACGGCGACGTGCCGATCGGGGCCGCGATCCTCGGCGCCGACGGCGAGCCGCTGGCCGCGGCCGGCAACGAGCGCGAGCTGCGCCGCGAGCCGACCGCCCACGCCGAGATCCTCGCGATCCGCGCCGCGGCGGAGGCGCTGGGCGGCTGGCGCCTGCCCGGCACGACCCTCTACGTGACGCTCGAGCCCTGCGCGATGTGCGCCGGCGCGATCGTCCTCGCCCGCATCCCCACAGTCGTGATCGGCGCTCCCGATCCCAAGGCCGGTGCCGCCGGCAGCGTCCTCGACGTGCTCGCCGAGCCGGCCCTCAACCACCGCCCCCAGGTGATCGCCGGCGTCCGCGAGCCCGAGTGCGCCGCCCTGCTCCGCGAGTTCTTCGCGGCGCGCAGGCGCACTCCCTAGCTAGGCTTTCACCAGCACCCCGGAGAGGTGTCCGAGTGGCTTAAGGAGCGCGACTGGAAATCGCGTGGGCGGGGTTAACCCGCCTCGTGGGTTCGAATCCCACCCTCTCCGTTGAGACCGGCTCAGCCCGAGGCGGGCTGTACCTGCGGTCGCAGTGACGCGAGGCTCTCGCGGTAGTCGTCGATCGAGATGACGATCGCGTCGGTCTCGGGGATCGGGGCGGCCGGGCGGTGGCCGCGCAGGCGCTCGTGGCTGCAGACGACGTAGCACCACTCCATCAGGCGCAGGCGGGCCTGCGGGTCGATTTCGAGGATCGTCGCGCCGACCAGGTAGCGGCCGTCGGCCTCGCGGCAGCTGCGCACCTCGACCTGGGTGGCGACCTCGTGGACCTTGCCGTCGGCGTCCTCGAGATCGAGCAGGACGGCCGGCGTCGCGCCGACCTCGATCGGCGCCTCGGCGACCAGGCCGAGACCGGCGGCGCTGGCGTCTACCAGGCGGGCGGGGGTCACCCCCTCGTCGGAGAAGCAGCGGGCGCGGGCGTCGCCCTCGAAGCGGTAGACGAGGCGCCGCTGACTGCGGCGGCCGACGGTCCAGGTCGTCTTGACCAGGCGGCGCAGCTCGATCAGGCCGAGCAGCGGCACGATCACGGCGGCGATCCCCGGCATGTCGGGAAGCGGCCCGACCCCGGCCAGGTCGAGCAGGCGCAGCAGCGTGCCGGCGCCGATCAGCAGCGTGCAGAAGAGCACCAGGTGGAGCTTGCGAACCGCCTCGAAGCCCCCGCCGTCGCTGCCCTGCTTGGGCGTCACTTTGAAGGCGGTCTTGGCCGGCAGGACCGCGCAGCGCAGCGCGCGGGTGTAGATCTCCATGGTCAGCAGCTCGTAGTGGGCGGTCTCGGGGATCCGCATGTAGCCACGCGCCAGCGCCATGCCGGCGCTCAGGTTGAGCGCCACCGAGGGCAGCCAGAGCGCCGCCAGGGCGAGCACGCTGATCTTCAGCGGCAGCTCGCCGCTCCACAGCACCGCTCCGAGGGTGAGCAGCAGGAGCAGCCGCATCGGCGGCGCCAGGTAGGCGAGCAGGCTGGCCAGGTAGGAGAGCCGCTGCAAGAGCGAGAGAGAGCGCGCGCGCAGCGGCGACTCGTCGAGGGTGAAGACGGCGAGGTTGCCGCGCGCCCAGCGGTCGCGCTGCAGCAGGTAGCCGTCGAGGTCGTGCGGGGCGAGTCCCTGGACGAGGACCTCGTCGTGGTAGCGGCTGCGCCAGCCGTGGCGCAGCAGGCGGATCGTCGTGTGGAAGTCCTCGGCGATCGTCTCGGTGGCGACGCCGCCGATCTCGAGCAGCGCCTCGCGCCGGATCAGCGCCGCCGAGCCGCACCAGTAGGCGGCGCCGTGGCGGTCCTTGCCGGGGCAGACGACGCGGTAGAAGAGCGACTGCTCGTGGCGGCCGACGTCGTAGTGCTGGGCGGAGTCGTGGTTGAAGAAGTCGTGCGGCGTCTGGACGATCGCCATCCGCTCGTCGTCGAAGTAGCCGACCACGGCGTCGAGCGCGTCGGGCATCGGCACATGGTCGGCGTCGAGGACGAGGACCAGCTCGCCCTCGGTGCGCGGCAGCGCCGCATTGAGGTTGCCGGCCTTGGCGTGCGAGTTGTCGGGCCGGGTCATGTACTCGGCCCCGGCGAGCTCGGCGATCTCGCGCATCTCCTCGCGCCGCCCGTCGTCGAGCAGGTAGGTGGTGTGGGGGTAGGTGAGCGCCCGGCAGCCAGCCAGCGTCGCCATGATCACCTCGGCCGGCTCGTCGTAGGTGCAGACGTAGACGTCGACCTTGCGACCGGGCGTCGCCGCCGGCCGCACCGCCGGCGGCCGCGACCAGGAGAACCAGGTCAGCGTCGCCAGCGCGTAGAGGCCGTAGACCTCGGTCACCAGCAGCATCGCGAAGAGGTAGGGGTTCGCTCCTTCCCAGCTCCAGCCGATCCGCCAGATCAGGTAGCCGGCGCCCCAGAGCAGGGCGACGATCGCCAGCGCGCGCAGCAGGCCGGTATGACGATCGAAGAATCGACCCACACGGGTCTGCTCGCGGCTGTCCATGCGAGATTGATCGGCATCTCGCGGGTCTTAGTTGAACGCTGGCACGATTTGTGAACCAGGTTGTTCGTCTAAGCGGAGGGGGTGGGATTCGAACCCACGAGCGCCTTGCGACGCCAACAGTTTTCGAGACTGCCCCGTTCAACCACTCCGGCACCCCTCCAGGGCACTGCAGAGCCGAATCCTATCGACGCCGAATCTGTAGGGAACGCTCTAGGGAACGAACCCAATCTGAATCCGGCTCTATGCGTCTACTCGGCCGAGGATGGACCCGGCTGGTGGGCATGGCCTGGCGGGGTGCCAAGGGCGATTGAGTGTGCGAGGCGCTCAATCAGCTTGCCGATCTGCTCGGGAGCTTCCGGCAGAGCCGCTACGCGAGTCCGAATCTCGGTGTCGAGCTTGGCATTGACCGCGCCGAAACGCTGCGCGTATTGGATGATCTGCAGGGCGGTGCCTTGACGAAAGCGGGGCGACTCGGCATTCCCGTCGAACTGCTGAATGAGGAAGGCGTGGGCTAGGCGGTTTCGCTCATCAACGAGGTCCGAGACTTCAGAGAAAAGCTGCTCGGAGATCCGTCCCTCGATTCGAGCACGCGAAGCCGATGGCGACCCGCGCTGGAAGGCGTGAACTCCCTGACGGATCGCGTTTCGCAGCTGGCGCTCAAGGCTCGCGTTGGAAATCCGTTGTGGATCGGCCTCAACAATGAGAGCAAGGGTTGCAAGCAGCAACTCGTAGGCCTGCACCTGCTGCATGAGCGCTCCGTAGATCGCGAAGAGATCGTAGGCGGAGCGATCTGGATCGACGTCAGGCATTCGGATCAACTAGCGAGCGCGCTCAAGGGGGATCACTAGCTCGGCGCGGGGATACTCGTGGGCAAGTTCGCCCGCGAGGTCGATCGCTCGCACGATCGGGATTCGCCCCTCCCTGTTTTTCTTTTCGGCACGGCTTATTTTCTTCTCCAAGACAGGCCAAAGCGCCTCGGCAAGATCGACCTTAGACCCAGCGCCGAGGAGCTCGTCGAGGCGGCCGCGACGAGCTCGTAGGCGCTTAACCGCCTCGATCCGATCCTCCAGCGAAGGGCAGCGCTTGCCTTTCTTCTTGGGCCGGTAGACCCGGCCAATGGCGACTGCAATCTGGCGATCAGTGAAGTGGGCAAACTCGAAGCTCTCCCCTTTGCGGTTCCAGGTCTCGATGGTGATCAGGCCCGAAATCGACTCTTCGGCTGCGGGCGTGCGGTAGCCCTTCGGGAAGGTGAGCATGATGCGTTCGATCAGCTTGCGATGCTCTTCCTCGCGCTGCCTGGGCAATGCATAGCGCCCCTCAGCATCCATCACTGCCAATAGGCGCGTCGGCGGAGTCTCCATGCGCAGATAGCGGCGGCCTTCTTCGATTTCAACTTGTGGAGAGATTGCGAAAGCGACCAGCGCGGTTAGGTCGCGATCTACGCCGCGTGCGTTCTCGATCGCGATGAACTCGCGGTCGAGACGGAGATTGAAATGGGCGTAAACGCGCGGCAACAGCAACGCCTCGGTGTCGCCCTCGACGACAAAGACGAGGTTGGGATGTGGTGAGGCACGGTGCTCGGTCAGGACTCGATTTAGCTTCCCGGTCGGCTTCAGTCGCGAGGCGAAGGGATTGCGGTGCCCTGGCTTTACCCGCGGCAAGGCTCGGGCACCCGGCACCCGAGCCTTAGCCAGGCGTTCGCAGTAGCGGAGAAGGATCTCGGCGCCGACCCGGAGATCGACGGCGATGCGGGCATCGCCCCGAAGCAACTCCCAGCTGCGCGGGTCCGCCTCGCGGATCACCCGCTGCCAAGTGCCGAGAGGGTCGATGCGGTCGGCCTCTGCGAGCAGGCCTTTACCGCGAACTCGTAGCCAGTCGGGATCGACGCCGAGCCAATTCATCATGGCCCGGCCGCGCTGGCGCTTGAGCCACCGTTGGTATCGCTCGTACTCGTCGCCGCGCGAGCGGGTGCGAAGCACGATGAATGGGTACTGGGCGGGCTCGAGGGCGCTGCAGGCGATCACTACCTCCCTGATGGCCGCGGAGTTGGCGCGAAGTCGTGGCATCTGAGGTGGTTGACCTCCTTCAAAGCGCCCGGAAGGGCCTGGATGCAGACGAGAGAGGATGTCCCTCACCTCGGGAAGATGAAGGAGCTGGTGGTGGGAGTAGAGGTAGTCGCTCGTGTTGTAGGTGCCTTCACCAAGCGCTCGTTGGAAGCGCTGGCGGGCGGTAAATCCCTCAGTGGCAGGGTCGTGGAGCAAGCCCTGCTCGAAGGCCTCGCGTAGGTCAGCGGCTTCGGTAGGGACAAACTGCGCCCGCTCCCAAAGCCAAGGGTCCTGCTGGCGCGCAGCGGCAGCAATCTCACGGCCGTTGCGTCGTACGCGCAAGAAGGGCACCAAGAGGCCGACTCGATGCAATGCCTCAAGCCAACTGGGAGTCAGATACACGTCGCGCTCGCGAGCGGCGTCGATGAACTTGTCAGGTCTGAGCAGGGGAAGCTGCCAGAACGAGAAAGGCAGCTCACATAGCTCCGGGGTAGAGCGCGCCAAGGGAGCGACGCTCATCGTTTGAGCAAGGCGTCCTCGGGGGCATCCGCTGGCGAGGACAGGGAGACCTTGACGGTGTTCTCGCCATCGGGCACCACGGCGATCGTCTCCCCTACCTCCGCTCCAGCAGACTCGGGTGCGAGTTTCGCCCTGGGAATCGCGACAAGCTCGCCGCCGGCGTAGTGAGTCTCGCCGAAGAGTGGGGCATAGATTGGGCGGATCAGAGCAAGAACGAAGACCTCGTGATCGGGGCGGTTGGTCATCGTCAGCTCGATCCTGTCCCAGGTTCCCTCGACCTTCGGATTGCGTATGCGCCCGATTAGCTCAGACAAAACCTTGGCGTCGGCCTCAGTTGGGGACGCTGGGGGGCAAAGTGGTGAGCCAAGCCAGACTTCCGCCTCAGCGGCGTATTCGAGATAGGCGATCTCCGCCTCAAGCTCGGAGGTGCGCTTATCTAGATCGCTGGGATCGTCGACAGGCGAGGAGATCACGACACGGTCGAGGGCAGGGTCATAGATCTCTACCGGCTCCCCCCGGTGGGCGGAGAGGAGGAGCTGCGCGGCAAGCAATTGCTCCAGTGCGGTGCCCTCGCCAGGGGTCCATCGCCAGGACATAGCGATGTTGCCTTTTCCGGGCGAGCCGTGGAAGTCAAGGCGTAGTTCGAGGCCGCCCGCGGAGCCGAGGAGCAATCCGGTTTGGCCGGGTGGAGGGTCGACGGGCGCGAGGGTGAGACCGAGTTCGGTCGCACCACAGCGGGCGAGGACAGATAGACCCTCCGGGGCGGCCGACGGGGTGGACTGCGCAACAGGCTCCAGCTCTATCGCGCTAGACATCTCACCCTCGGGGAGTAGGCCGCGAAGGCCGACCGGAACTCTGTCGAAGCTAGTCCTAAGCCCGGAGGAAATCGTCACCGCCTCGCCTGTCTTCACCGCGCGGTCGAGCGCCTCGCGCGCGCTTCTCCCAGCCTCATCATCGCTGAAGAGAAGCCTGCCGGCGATACCCGCTTCGGCGGCGGCTCCTGGATAACGCTGGGTGCCATCAAAGCGAACCAGCTTTGAGCCAAATCGTGCCTCGAAGCTGACAATCGTCTCCGCAGCGGGAGGAGTGGGTGGCGCATCAACGTCAGCGGAGACGATCGTGTAGCGAAGGTGAGGATCGCGGTCAACGAAGCCCTGGACCTCGGCGACGCGCTCTGCTGCCTGGTGGGCGTCGGCGAGCTCGCCGCCAACTGCGAGCGCGCGGCGCATCCGCTCCTCGGTCTCTTCAAGGTTGTCGAAGAGCCAGGCAGCGGCGCGGCGACCGCCCTCGGTGTCGCGCATGCGGGCTTGAAGCTCCTCGCCGTCCCACCAATCAAGGTGGAGCCGAGGGAACTTCTCGATCAGGCGAGTGCGGAAGTCGTCCTGCTCCTTCGCCGAGAGAACCTTCGGGAAGGCAAAGGTAATGCGAGGAGGTCGCCAAAAAGCCAGCGCACGGCGTACCGACTGCTCGCATTGATGCCACTTGATTTCATCAGTGAAGCGCTTCGCCTGCCAACCGCGAAGAGTGGCACCGGAAGGATCGGGGCGACGGGCGTCGAGGCCGCGATCCTTCGCACGAATGCGAACAACCTCCGGGAACTCGTCGCGAGCAATGAGAAAAACCAATGCCTCGAACTGGTCGGGCGTAAGGTCGCCAAGCGGGTATTCGGTCGGTCCTTTAGGGGTAACGGCCATTCTCTTGAGCGCTAAGGCTAATGCCCATCAAGTGAAGCGACTGCCAGACAGGCGCAGACGCAAGGGTGCCGAATTCCCAATAGGCAGTTCGCTCCAGTGAGCTGACAACTCGGGATTCAGGACGCGAGTGCTGCCGTCGGCGGAGACGAGGACGACGAATCGGCCTGGTCAGCGGCCATGCGATCGAGTGCGGCGGCGGACGGGGAGGTGCGGGAAAGACGCGAGAGGATCGCAGCGAGAGGAGGAGGGGCAGCGCAGCGCGCCTCCCTGCCGCTGCCAGGCTCCCAGCGACAGGCGCAACGAGCCGTGATTCCGGGGGCGACTACCTTGCAGGGATGCCGAAGACGACGGCCGATGAATGGTTTGAGAACTACCTTCACGAACAGGGCGCCGAACCGGGCGCCCATGAGCCCGACCCGTGGGGCCTCGGCGACTCTCGTCCCGACTATCTACCCACAGCAGAGGGCGAGCAGATCGCCTGCGAGGTCAAGCAGTTCGGCAAAGGGTCCAAACTCGAGCGCCGTCTTGCCGAGCAGTCGGCGGGCACGATCCCCGACACCGAGCTGTACGGGCCGATCCGCAACCAGGTCAAGGAGGCCGCCAAGCAGCTCAAACCGCTCGTCTCCCGGAGGATTCCGCTCGTCGTCGTGCTCGCCAACCCCGAGGAGGTCTGGGTCGATCTCAGCGTCCAGAACGTCATCGCCGCCCTCTACGGAAACCCTCAGTGGACGATGCAGATTGATACCGCCACCGGGGCTGCGGTGGATGACGGGCACTTGGAGCTAGGTCGCGACGGCAAGCTGACGAACGACCATGCCTATCTCAGCGCGGTCGCGCTGCTGCGGCGACGCGAGCTTGCGCTCGATGCGCGGAACGAAATCCTCACGGAGCTGAGGAAGAGCTACGACGGCGAGGCGACAACGGCGGAGGAGCGGCAGAGGCGCGCGGTCGCCGCGATCGAGGAGATGGAGCGCCACGACCTCCCAGACGGGCACTACTTCTACGTCGAGGTGATCGAGACGCTCAGCCAGGAGGCGGTTCCGTTGCCGGAGGCGTGGTTCTCTGGCGAGCGAGATCGGCGGTGGCGCTGCAACGCCGAGGGCTACTACGAGTTGATCCACGGCAGCCCCGATCCGGCCGACTGAGCGCAGGAGGCGGGGATCTCTAGGAACGAAGGATCCCCGAAACAGCGCTTTTCTGACGGCACCCCTCCAGGGCATTTCCGGCCTCCGCTCAGCGAGACGGCCGGGCCGCCGCTGGGCGCTCGGTCGCCCAGACCGCCAGCGGCGGAGGCACGAGCAGCAGGGCGAGGCTGGCGACCTCGGCGATCGCGTCGCCGGTGTCGAAGTTCTCGAGGTGGCCGGCGTGGAAGAAGAGGTGGAGGGCCGCGGCGAGCAGCCAGGCGACCGAGACGGCGCGGACGAGCGTGCGGTCGAGGGTCCAGGCGGCCCAGGCGAAGAGCACCGAGAAGCCAAGGTAGAGGCCGCCGACGTCGGTGACCAGGTGCTCGTTGTAGGGGGGCAGCAGCTCGACCCAGCTGGCCAGGAAGGGGAAGTCGTCGTAGAAGGTGCGCGGCACGAGCGAAGCCGTCAGGCCGATCGACAGGCTGGCGACGAGCAGGACGGCCAGCGCCCCCCGAGCGATCCGCGGCGACCTCATCGGCCCACTCTAGATCCCCGGCCGGCTCAGGCGGTCTTGACGGCGAGCTCTTCGCTTGCCGCCTCGTGGCCCTCGTAGGGGAGGACCGCGAAATACATCAACGAGGGCAACAGGTCCTCGAGGCCGTCGAACTCTCCCTTGCAGAGGCGCGCGTAGAGCAGCGATTCGACCCCGCCGACGACGCCCGAGGCGGTTATCGAGGAGAACGACGCGGAGGGATTCAGCTCGCGCACCTCGGCCTCGAGGCAGGCGGCGAAGTACTCGAGCAACTGCACCCGGCGCAGCACGGCGTCGGCGCTGGCGGCGCGGGCCTCGACGATCAGCGTCCTCGCCGTCTCCGGCTCGGCGATCGCGAACTCGAGCAGCGCCTGCAGGCTGCAGCGCAGACGGTCGCGCCACTGCTCGCCGCCCTGACGGGCAGCCGCGTTGACTTTGTTGCGCAGGCGCGCCGCGCTGGTGTCGAACGCCGCGAGGAAGCAGTCTTCCTTGTTCGAGAAGTGCTCGTAGAAGGTCGGGCGGGAAACGCCGGCGCGGTCGATCACGTCCTGAACGTTGGTTTCCCGGTAGCCGAGCTCCGAGGCCGCCATCAGCATCGCCACGACGAGGCGCTCGCGCTGGACCGCTTTGACGAGGTCGGAGGGGAGCCGGCGCGTGCCCGCCGGGAACTTTCCGTCACTGTCGGTGAGCAGCTCGATCGCCGTCTCGACCAACTCCGGCGGCCAGTCGTCACCGATTGCCGCGACAAGGATCTCCTGACTCAGCTGCATTCGATCGAGGCACCTAGAAACTTAGCGGTTCCTAACAAGAACGAGGCAAGTTTCCCAACGGTACCAGAAGGGATGGAGCCTCGTGCAGCAATTGGAGTACCGCGGCTATTCTTCATTCAATGCTCCCAGCCCAACCCGGGGAGCCAATATGAAGCCGACTCGGCCCGAGCTTCCACGAGAATTCGTCGCAGTACACAAGAGACGTCGAATGATCGACGCCATCGTTGAGCTGTGCGCCGAGCAGGGTTATGAGGCGACCAAGATCGCAGACATCGTCAGCCGTGCCGGTGTTGCTCGGAAAACTTTGTATGACAACTTCGACGGCAAGGAAGATCTGTTCCTCAGTGCTTTCGACCTCTACCTGAGCGAGGCGAAAACGGCGGTCGCCGCGGCTTGCGACAGCACCGGAGGCGGGTGGCAGCAGCGGATCGAATCGGGCCTCGCCGGCCTGCTCCGCTTCGTCGGCGACCATCCGACGGCGGCGCGGATGTGCCTGGTGGAGGCGACATCGGCGACGCGCAGCGCCTCGCTGCGCTACGAGGCGGCGATCGCCGACTTCGTGGCGATGCTCAAGGAGAACGCGCCGCCAGACGTCGAGCTGCCCGAGACGATCGAGGAGTCCCTCGTCGGCGGCGTCGCCTGGATCCTCCACCAGTGGACTCGCTCCAGCGAACCGAGGCGGATCGCCGAGTTGCTGCCGGAGCTCTCGCAGTTCGTACTGTCGCCGTACAACGGAAGCAAGAATTTTCAAACCGGCAAGCGAAAGTGACAGTACGGTGGCAGACTTCGATGTATAGATGGAGCGACTACCCCGCGGACGCCACGGTCTTTCCCCCGAGTACGTAGCGCAGAATCAGCGCGAGAGGCTGATCATCGGGCTCACCGAAGTCCTCTACGAGGTGGGGTACCAGAGCACCACTGTGTCACTGATCGGCCAGCGCGCGGCCGTTTCCAAGAGTGACTTCTACAAGCATTTCGAGAGCAAGGATGACTGCTTTTACGCGGCTTACGAAACCGCGATCGAGCGGATTCGCGAGGTGGTCATCGTTGCCTGTGCCGAGCACGGCGACGACGAGTGGCCGCCGCGGGTGCGCAACGCGATCACCTCGATGATCGCGTTGCTGGCCAGCGACCCGCCGTTGGCGGGTATCGCCCTGGTCGAGGGCCTGCGCGCCGGCCGCGGCGTCTACGACCGCTACCAGGCGGCGCTGGAGAGCTTCGTCCCGTACTTGCGCGAAGGGGCGCCGAGCGCTCCCGACGGCGGCGAGGTTCCCGCCGCGACCGACGAGGCCGTGATCGGCGGGATCGCCTCGCTGCTCGGCAGGCGCGTGCTCGCCGGCGAAGTGGAGGAGCTCGACGAGCTCACGCCGGCGGTGCTCGAATTCGCCCTGACGCCCTACCTCGGCACCGTGGAGGCGCGGCGAATAGTCTCTGCTGGATGAGCGAGGCGCAGAGCGCTGGCGGGGCCGCCCTGGGGGCACCTCCGACCGGCCCTGGCGTCGGCGTGTTCCCCTCGCAGGCGCTCGGTGAGGCGATCGAGCGCGAGTGGGTCAGCTCGGGCGATTACCGGATCCGGCCCGAGGCGATCCAGCCGGCCAGCATCGACCTGCGCCTCGGCGACGTCGCCTGGGCGCTGCGCTGCTCCTTCTTGCCGGACGCCGACTCGACCGTCGAGGAAAAGATGGAGGACCTCGCCTTCCAGAAGATCGACCTGCGCGACGGCGCCGTGCTCGAGCGCGACCGGCCCTACCTGGTGCCGCTGATCGAGGAGCTGGCGCTGCCCGACGACGTGCGCGCCAAGGCCAACCCGAAGAGCTCGACCGGCCGGCTCGACGTCTTCACCCGCGTGATCACCGACCGCCACCACCGCTTCGACGACATCCGCGCCGGCTACCGCGGACGCCTCTACTTGGAGATCGTGCCGCGTTCGTTCGCGATCCAGGTGAAGACCGGGCTCTCGCTCAACCAGCTGCGGCTGGCGCGTGGCGACGTCCGCCTCGCCGACGAGCGGATTCGCGAGCTGCAAGGCGAGTCGCCGCTCGTCTATGTCGACGCCGAGCCGGTGCCGCAGGCCGACGTGGCGCTCGCCGACGGCCTCTTCCTCAGCCTCGACCTCTCCGGGCCCGCCGACCGCACCGTCGGCTACCGGGCGAAGAAGAACAGCCTGCCGGTCGACCTCTCGCGGATTCGCGCCTACCGCTGGAGCGACTACTGGGACCCGGTCTTCCCGGAGCCCGGCGGGCGGATCGTGCTCGAGCCGGAGATCTTCTACCTGCTGCTCTCCGCCGAGGGGGTGAGCATCCCGCCGCAGATCGCCGCCGAGATGATGGCCTACGACCCGACCGCGGGTGAGCTGCGCACCCACTACGCCGGTTTCTTCGACCCGGGCTTCGGCTTCGACCCGGCCGGGAACCGGCCCGGCAGCCGCGCGGCGCTCGAGGTGCGCGCGCGCGACGTCTCCTTCATGGTCGAGCACCGCCAGCCGGTCTGCAAGCTCGCCCTCGAGCGGATGGAGGCTCCGGCCGAGCGCCTCTACGGCGCCGACCTAGGCTCCAACTACCAGGGTCAGGTGACGATGCTGAGCAAGCACTTCGAGGAGCAGACCGCGGGGGCCTAGCTCGCTCGCGCGGGCGCCTCGCGGAGCAGTTCGCGGACGCGTCGGCGCTTGGCCAGGAGTTCGGCTTCCAAGGCGGCGACCTCGTCGCGGCGGCGGCGCACCAGCTGCAGCTGACGGCCGCTCAGCTCCAACGACTCCTCGAGGATCTGCCGCCGGCGCACCGGGTCGTCGACCCCCGCCTGCCACTCGCGCCGCAGCGCCGCGCGCGCCTCGTCGGCATCGACCAGCGCCTTCAGCTCCTCCAGCGAGACACCGAGCAGGTCCTTCATGCGCAGCAGGTCGGTGAGGCGCTCGACGTCGGCCTCGGCGTAGGTCCGGTGGGCGCCCCGCGCTCGCGCCGCGCTCGCCGGCAGCAGCCCGATCTCCTCGTAGTAGCGGATCGTCCGCGGCGTCGTGCCGGCCAGCCTGGCGACGTCGCCGATGCGCAGCTCGGGGCGGGGAACGTCGCTCACGGCGTCGCCTCGATCTCGTCGCGGATCGCCTCGTCGATCGCGAGGCCGCCCTCGCGCCGCGCCGCGGTGCGCTGCTCGCTCGGTCGCATCAGCGAGACGACGGCGCCGAGCACGGAGATCGCCGCCAGCACCCATAGGGCGGTGTGCATGTTGGCGATGAACGGGTCGAGCTGGACGCTGGTCAGCCCGGAGGCGAGCCCGGAGAAGATCTTGAAGAGGACCGGTTTCGGCACCGCCGCGGTGATGATCGCCAGCACGAAGGCGATCGAGATCACCGCGCCGGTGTTCTGCACCATCGTGCGCGCGCCGGCCGCGATCCCGCGCCGCTCGGTCGGCACGGCACCCATCATCGCCGCCGTGTTGGGCGACATGAACATCCCCGAGCCGACGCCCACCAGGGCCAGCAGGATCATCCCCTGCCAGTAGGCGGTGTCCGCCTCGAGCGTCGTCATCAGGGCGAGCCCGACGGCGGTGACGAGCATGCCCAGCGCGGCGAGCAGGCGGGAGCCGTGGCGGTCGGCCCAGATGCCGGCCAGGGGGGAGGCGACGAGCATGCCGAGCGCCATCGGGGCCAGCTTGATCCCGGCCTCGATCGGGTCGTCGCCCTGGGCGCCCTGGTAGTAGAAGACGAAGATGAACATCAGCGCGAAGCGGGAGAGGCCGTTGATGAAGGCCGCCCCGGTCGCCGCCGCGAAGAGCCGGTTCTCGAAGATCGTCAGGTCGAGCATCGGCGCCCGGCCGCGGTGCTCGATCAGGACGAAGAGCGGCAGCAGGACCACGGCGACGGCGAGGGCGCCGATCACCAGCGGGTCGTCCCAGCCGGAGATGCCGCCGCGCGAGATCCCGTAGACGAGGCCGGTCAGGCCGACGACGAAGGTGAGCGTGCCGCCGAGGTCGAGGCCGCGGACGCTGTCGCGGCCGGCCAGCTCGCGCAGGACTAGCGCCGCCCAGAGGGCGCCGGCGAGGGCGAGCGGCACGTTGAACCAGAAGACCCACTGCCAGGAGATCGCGACCAGGGCGCCGCCGAGCACCGGGCCGACGACCAGGCCGATCGCGGCGATCATCGTGTTGGTCCCCATCGCCAGGCCGAGCTGCTCCTTGGGGAAGGCGTCGGTGACCAAAGCGGGGCCGTTGGCGAAGATGAAGGCGCCGCCGATCCCCTGCAGGATCCGCCAGAGGATCAGCTGCGTGCCGTCGGCGGCGAAGCCGGCGCCGAGCGAGGCGAGGCCGAAGATCCCGAAGGCGGCGACGAAGGCCGTCTTGCGCCCGAACAGGTCGGAGAGCCGGCCGGCGGTGAGGACCAGCACGGTCGAGGAGATCATGTAGGCGAGGATCACCCAGACCAGTTCCAGCAGGCTGGTGCCGAGCGCCCGCTCGAGGTCCGGCAGGGCGATGATCAGCGTTCCCGAGTTGGTCGCGACGAGCAGCATCCCCAGGCTGGTGCAGGAGAGGGCCCACCACTTGTAGCTCTCCGGGTCGCCTCCCACCGCGCCGCCAAATCTCTTTCTTACGTTCACGTCAATTAGCGTAGCAACCCGTAGGATTCGCCCGATGGAGATCTGGAACGTCTACCTCTCGGGAGAGATCCACTCCGACTGGCGCGAGCGGATCGAAACCGGGGTGCGCGAGGCCGGCCTGCCCGTTGCCTGTTCGGCGCCGGTCACCGATCACGCCGCCTCCGACGACGCCGGCACCGGCACGCTGGGCGAGGAGGCCGAGCCGTTCTGGCGCGACCACATGGGCGCCGGCGTCAACGCGATCCGCACCCAGACGCTGATCCGCGCCGCCGACGTGGTCGTCGTCCGCTTCGGCGACAGGTACCGCCAGTGGAACGCCGCCTTCGACGCCGGCTTCGCGGCCGCGCTCGGCAAGCCGATCGTCACCCTGCACGACGGCGAGCTCGACCACGCGCTGAAGGAGGTCGACCGCGCCGCCCAGGCGACCGCGCGCACCCCCGAGCAGGTGGTCGACGTGCTGCGCTACGTGATCCGCGGCGAGCTTCCCTGATCCGCCGTTATGGTGGGTGCGTGGGGGCGGCGGAGAACACGGCGACGATCGAGCGGCTCTACGCCGCCTTCGCCGAGCGCAACGGCGCGGCGATGACCGCCTGCTACGCGCCCGCCGCGCACTTCCGCGACCCGGCCTTCGGCGACCTCGAGGGCGCCGACGTCGGCGCGATGTGGCGGATGCTGACCGGCCGCGCCACCGACCTCGAGATCGAGCTGCGCGAGCACGAGGCCGGTGAGCAAACCGGCAGCGCCCACTGGATCGCCCGCTACACGTTCTCCACCGGCCGTCCGGTCGTCAACGACATCCGCGCCAGCTTCCGCTTCGGCCCCGATGGCCTGATCGTCGACCACGTCGACGAGTTCGACTTCCGCGCCTGGGCCAAGCAGGCGCTCGGCCCGAGCGGTCACCTGGTCGCCCTGCTGCCGCCGCTGCGCAAGAAGGCGAGGGCCAAAGCCCTCGACCAGCTGGCCGCCTACAAGCGCGAAGAGACCGGCTCCAGCCTCTAGCTCCACGAGTCTGCATTTATGCACCCATAGGGTGCCTCAGAGCAGACTCGTGTCCGAATGCTATGCGAACGTATGTTCGTATGCGGTGGGACGAGCAACGAGTCGAGAACGACCTGCGTCTGCCCGGCGTCGGCGACGGCTCCGTGGTGCGCACCTTCGACGCGCCGGAGGCGATGGGGATCAACTTCCACGAGGTCCGCGCCCGCTCCGCGCTCAATCACGTGCCCGGCGGCCGCTACGGGTTCAGCTGGACGATCAACCCGTACAGGGGATGTAGCCACGCCTGCTCTTACTGCATGGATGGAGACACGCAGATCTCCATGGCAGACGGGAGAACGCGGGCGTTACGGGACATTCGTGTCGGTGACGCGATTTACGGGACCGTGCGCCGCGGTTCCTATCGCCGCTACGAGATCACCGAGGTGCTGGCTCATTGGCAGACGCGCAAACCTGGCTTCCGAATCTTGCTCGAAGACGGAACGGAGCTGATCGCAAGTGGCGATCATCGCTTCCTCACCGACAGAGGGTGGAAGTACGTCGTCGGCGCAGAACAGGGTCCGGGGCAGCGCCCGTTTCTGACTCTGAACAACAAGCTGATGGGCGTGGGGAGCCTGGGCCCGTCAATGTCCGAGTCGGCCGAGTACCGGCGCGGTTATCTCTGCGGGATGATCCGCGGCAACGGTCACGTGGGCTCATATTCGTACGCTCGAGAGGGTCGGGCTCGTGACGATCACCATCGTTTCAGGCTCGCGCTGGCGGACCACGAGGGGTTGGCGCGGACGCGGGACTACCTCGCGAAAGCCGGTGTGCGCACCGACGAGTTTCAGTTCTCGAAGGGCAATGAGCGACACCGGCCGATGCGCGCGATCAGGACTTCGTCCAAGGAAGGAGTCGACCGCGTACGAGGCTTGATCGCCTGGCCCGGTTCGCCCTCTGACGAGTGGTCTCGAGGCTTCCTGGCCGGGATCTTCGATGCAGAGGGTGGCCGCAACGAGTCCCTGCGGATCTGCAACAGGGATCCGGAGATGATCGCCTGGATTGAGGCTGGGCTCGCGCGGCTCGGCTTCGTTTCCACGACCGAGAAGGCAAACCGAGTTGGCGCTCGCAATGTCCGCCTACTGGGCGGATTGCGTCGACAGTTGCTCCTCTTCCAGCGAATCGACCCGGCGATCACCCGCAAGCGGTCGGTCGACGGCATCGCTCTCAAGTCGCCAGCGAAGCTTGGCGTCGTGGCGATCGAACCGCTGGGCGTCGAGATCCCGATGTGCGACATCACGACCGGGACCGGCGACTTCATCGCTAACGGCGTGGTCAGCCACAACTGCTTCGCCCGTCGTACCCACACCTATCTGGACATGGACGCCGGGCGCGATTTCGAGCGTGAGATCGTCGTCAAGGTCAACGTGCCGGAGCTGGTGCGGGCGGAGCTCGCGCGGCCGAGCTGGAAGCGCGAGCTGGTCGCGCTGGGGACGAACACCGATCCTTACCAGTGGGTCGAGAGCCGCTACCGGATGATGCCCGAGATCCTCGCGGCGCTGGAGGAGGCGGAGACGCCGGTCTCGGTGCTGACCAAGTCGCCGCTGGCGATGCGCGACGTAGAGCTGTTCGAGCGGATGGCGAAGAAGGGGCTGCGGGTCTCGGTCAACCTCTCGGTGCCGACCCTCGACGAGGACGCCTGGCGGGCGACCGAGCCGCACACGCCGAGCCCGGAAGCCCGGCTCGACGCGGTCGCCGAGCTGCGCCGCCGCGGGATCGACTCCGGGGTCCTGATCGCGCCGCTGATGCCGGGGATCAACGACCATCCCGACCAGGTGCGGCCGATCGTCGAGCGCGCCCGCAAGGCCGGCGCGACCTTCCTCGGCGGCGTCGCCCTGCACCTGCGCGACGAGGTCAAGGACGTCTTCTTCGCCTGGCTCGAATCCAAACGCCCCGACCTGCTCCCCAAATACGAGGCCCTCTACCGCGACCGCGCCTACATGCAACCTGCTCAGCGAAAACACGCGACCCGTGGCCTTCGCCCTTGGGGCCGCGACAAGCTGAGGCGTTCCTTGGTTGATCGTTCGCAGCGCTGGGCCCCGCCGCCCCCGAGACCGGACCCGCCGGCGCAGAGCGCGCTGTTCTAGCACCGGACCAGCCCGCACACCACACGGCAGGTAGGTGTGCGGGCTGGTCCGGTGCCACGGAGGAAGCCCATGGTCCAACAGCGCTCCCGACATTGACCACGCCAGGTGGGGGTCAATGTCGGGAGCGCGTTCGGGAGGCTAGGCGCCTTCGTCCAACTGCTCGAAGCGACACTCACTGGGCGCTTTGTCATCCCGGAAGCTGTGGAAGCGGGCGCCATGGCGAATCCGCCCGCCCGCCGCGTGGTCGTAGCCGACCTCGATCACCAGCTCCGGCCGCAGCTCGACCCACTCGAGGTCGCGGCCGCCCGTCCAGCGGCTCGGCTCGGCGCTGCCGCTCTTGCCCGTCTCCAGCGGCGCCAGCATCGCCCGCATGCTGCGTTTGGCGGCGGCGCTGAAGCCGGAGATGTGGCCGACCGAGCGCAGCTCGCCGCCGTCGTAGAGGCCGAGGATCAACGAACCCACCGTGCCCTCCTCTTTGCCCGGCCGCCAGCCCATCACCACGCAGTCGATCGTGCGCTCGCGCTTCACCTTGGCGAACCCTTTGCGTTTGCCGGGGATGTAGGGGGCGTCGAGCTGCTTCGCCATCACCCCCTCGATGCTGCCCAGCCAGCGTTCGGCCTGCTCGGTGTCCGGGGTCAGCGGGGTCAACTCGATGCTCGCGCGCTCGGCGATCGCCTCGAGCCGCGCGCGGCGTTCGCCGAGCGGCGTCTCGAGCAGCGACTCCTCGCCCTCGGCGAGCAGGTCGAAGCCGATGAACTCGGCCGGGATCTCCTTGGCGAGCAGGTCGATCCGCGACTGGGCCGGGTGGATCCGCTGCTGCAGCAGGTCGAACGCGATGTTGCCGTCGGCGTCGCGGATCACCAGCTCGCCGTCGAGCACCCAGCGCCCCGGCTCGAAAGCGAGCTCCGGGAAGTAGCGCTTCAGCTCTTTGCCGCTGCGCGACTGGACGTAGACGTCCTCGCCGTCGACGAAGACGATCGCGCGGAAGCCGTCGAGCTTCGGCTCGTAGGCCCACTCCTCGCCAAGCGGCAGCGCTTTGCGGGTCAGCGCCAGCTGCGGCTTGATCGGGGGGGAGAGCGGAAGGGCCACGCAGCCCGGAGCCTAGATGGTCTCGGCGGGCCGCTCAGACGGTGCCGGCGCCGGCGCGCCGCGCCCGGCTCTCGCGCGGGTCCGGCACCGGCACGGCGGCGAGCAGTTTCCTCGTGTACGGGTCGGTCGGCCGCTCGCAGACCTGGTCGGCCGAGCCCTCCTCGACGATCTTGCCCTGGTTCATCACCGCGATCCGGTCGGAGATGTGGCGGACGACGCCGATGTCGTGGGCGACGAACAGGTAGGTGAGGCCGAACTCGTCCTGGAGGTCGTCGAGCAAGTTGATGATCTGCGCCTGGATCGAGACGTCGAGGGCGGAGACCGGCTCGTCGCAGATCACCAGCTTGGGCTGCAGCGCCAGCGCCCGGGCGATGCCGATCCGCTGGCGCTGGCCGCCGGAGAACTCGTGCGGGTAGCGGTGGTAGTGCTCGGCGGAGAGACCGACCCGGTCGAGCAGCTCCTGGACCCGCTTCTTCAGCTCGCCACCCGAGGCGGCGCCCTGGCGCTTCAGCGGGTCGCCGACGATCTGGCCGATCCGTTTGCGCGGGTTCAGCGAGGCGTAGGGGTCCTGGAAGATCATCTGCATCTCGCGTCGGTAGGGCCGCATCTGGCGGCGACCGAGCCCGGCGATCTCGGCTCCCTCGAACCTGACCGAGCCCGACGTCGGCCTGGTCAGGTTGAGGATCGCCCGGCAGGCGGTCGACTTGCCCGAGCCCGACTCGCCGACCAGGCCGAGCGTCTGCCCGCGCGCGAGGCTGAAGCTGATCCCGTCGACCGCCCGCACGTGGTCGACCGTGCGGTCGACGAGCACCCCGTGCTTGACCGGGAAGTGTTTGACCAGGTCGGTGACCTCGAGCAGCGTCTCGGCGCTCATCACGACGGTGCCTCCAGGCCGATCTGGCCACCGACCTCGCGCTTCGCGCGCTTCTGCTCCGGCGAGAGCCAGCAGCGGTCGCAGTGGCCCGGCTCCTCGGTGACTTTCGCGTCCAGCGGCGGCAGGTCGGTGCAGGCCTCGAACTCGTGCGGGCAGCGCGGCCGGAACGAGCAGCCCTCGGGCAGCGCCAGCAGCGACGGCGGCGCGCCGGCGATCTGCGGCAGCCGTTTCGGGCGCGGCCGGTCGAGCCGCGTCAGCGAGCCCATCAGCCCCCAGGTGTAGGGGTGTTGGGGGTCGTAGAAGATCTGCTCCAGCGTCCCCTGCTCGACCACCCGGCCCGCGTACATGACGAGCACCCGGTCGGCCGCTTCGGCGACGACGCCGAGATCGTGGGTGATCAGGATCGTCGCCAGGTTGCGCTGCTCGTTGAGCTTGCGCAGCAGGTCGAGGATCTGTGCCTGGATCGTCACGTCGAGCGCGGTCGTCGGCTCGTCGGCGATCAGCAGCTCCGGCTCGAGCGCCAGCGCCATCGCGATCATCGCCCGCTGGCGCATCCCGCCAGAGAACTCGTGCGGGTAGGAGTCGACGCGGCTCGCGGCGTCGGGGATGCCGACCGACTGGAACAGCTCGACCGCCCGCGCCCGCGCCGCCTGCTTGGAGACGTCGCCGCGGTGCGCCCGGATCGCCTCGCCGATCTGCGCGCCGAGCCGGTAGACCGGGTTGAACGAGGTCATCGGGTCCTGGAAGATCATCGCCACCCGCTCGCCGCGCAGCTTGCGCATCGTCGCGTCGGACGCGTCGAGCAGCTCCTCGCCGTCGAGCACCGCCGAGCCCTCGATCCGCGAGTTCTTCGAGCGCGTCAGCCCCATGATCGTCTGCGCGGTGACGCTCTTGCCCGAGCCCGACTCGCCGACGATCGCGACGACCTCGCCGGGGCGGACCTCGAAGCTGACCCCGTCGACCGCCTGCAGCAGGCCGCCTTCGGTGGCGAAGCCGACGCGCAGGTCCCTGACCTCGAGCAGCGGCGCGCTCATGAGGCCGCCGTCTCCCCGAGGCGCACGCGGGGGTCGAGGTAGGCGTAGGCGATGTCGACCAGGGTGTTGACGAAGACGACGAAGAAGGCGCCGTAGATCGTCACGCCCATGACCGGCGGGAGTTCGAATTTCTGCACGGCTTCGATCGCGTAGAGGCCGACGCCGTCGAGGCTGTAGAGGAATTCGGTGATCAGCGCGGTGCCGGCGATCGTCGCGCCGAAGTCGAGCCCGAAGAGGGTGACGATCGGGATCAGCGAGTTGCGCAGCACGTGGCGCGTCATCACCCTGCGTTCGCTGAGGCCCTTGGCGCGCGCGGTGCGCACGTAGTCCTCGTTCATCACGTCGAGCATGTTCGAGCGCAGCACGCGGCTGTAGAAGCCGATCGAGAGGATCGCCAGGGTGATCCAGGGCAGGATCAGGTGGTTGACCCACTCGAACGGGTCTTCGGTGAACGGCACGTACTGGGCGTTGGGGAAGATTTCGAGCTTGTAGGTGAACAGGTAGAGGAAGACCGGGGCGATCAGGAAGACCGGGATCGAGACGCCGGCGATCGCCACTCCGGTGAGCAGCCGGTCGAGCCAGCCGCCCGCCCGGATCGCCGATATGTAGCCGAGCAGCAGGCCGAAGAAGAGCCAGATGATCGCCGCCCCGATGCTCAACGAGAAGGTCGCCGGAATCCGTTCGAAGATCTGTTCGTCGACCGGGATGCGCGGCTTGTAGGAGGTCAGGTCGCCGGTGAAGATCTTCTCCATCATCGTCACGTACTGCTGGGGCAGCGACTCGTCGAAGCCCCATTCCTCTTCGATGCTCTTGACCAGCACCGGCGTCGCGTTCTTGCCGGCGAGGCGCTGCGCGGGGTTCGAGTTGGGGACGACGTTGAAGATCAGGAAGACGATCACCGAGACGGCGAAGAGCACCGCGACCATGCCGACCAGCCGCCTGGCGATGAAGCGGGCCACTTAGACCGAGGCCCCTTTCGGCTCGACCATGCCGGCGTGTGCCTCCAGCCGGACTTTCGAGCGCGGGTCGAGCGCGTCGCGCAGCCCGTCGCCGACGATGTTCAGCGCCAGCACCGTCAGCATGATCATGGTGCCGGGGATGATCGCCAGGGTCGGCTGCGTGTTGAGCAGCTCGACGCCGGTCGTGATCAGCGTGCCCCAGGAGGAGTTCGGGGGTTGCACGCCGGCGCCGAGGAAGGAGAGCGCCGCCTCGAAGAGCATGTTGTTGGCGATCGTCAGGGTGAAGAAGACGATGATCGTCGAGGCGAGGTTGGGCAGGATCTCGCCGAACATGATCCGCAGCGGTCCCGCACCCTGGGCGACGGCCGCCTCGACGAACTCTTTTTTGCTGAGCGCGAGGACTTCGCCGCGGATCGGCCGGGCGATGTAGGGCACGGTGAAGATGCAGATCACGAAGATCGGGATCCAGATCGAGCCGCCGGAGACTTCGATCGGGCCGATCTTCAGGCCTCCGACCGCGAGCGAGACGCCGAGCGCGATCCCGAACAGCAGGACCGGCAGCGACCAGAGCACGTCGAGCGTGCGGGCGATCACGGTGTCGACCCAGCCGCGGTAGTAGCCGGCGAGCAGGCCGAGCACGACCGCCAGCGCGGTGGTGATCAGCGCGGTCGTGATCCCGATCAGCAGCGAGGTCCGCCCCCCGTACATCAGCCGCACCATCTCGTCGCGGCCGAGGCGGCTGTCGGCGCCGAGGAAGAACTTGCCGTCGGCGGCGAAGAACTGCGGCCCGATCGGCCGGCCTTCGACGTTGACGACGTCGACTTCCTCGCCGTCGACGGTGATTTTTTCCAGCGTGTGGGTCTTGTTGGGTCCGGTGTGGGCGACGTGGTTCGCCCAGAGCGGCGCCGCCAGGACGAAGAGGACGATCAGGACGAAGACGCCGAGGAAGACGACCGCGAGGCGGTTGTGCAGGAAGCGCCGCAGGGCGAGGGCCCAAGGCCCGCGCTCCCCAGCCTGCGTCCCGTCGGGCTGGGGCTCGCTCGCCATGCTCCTATCTTCCGCCCACGGCCGGCGGTTCCTACTTGAACTCGAAGCTGGTCAGGTACTCGAAGAACGTCGGGTTGTAGATGATCTTGTCGAGGTCGATTTCGTCGGAGACGAAGGTCGACAGCGTCCGCGTTCCGTAGGGCGCCCAAGGCGCCAGTTCCATGTATTTCTTGTCCAGTTCCGCGTAGGCGGCTTCCTGGTCGGGCCCGAGCTGTTCTTCGCCGAGTTTGGTGATTTCTTTGTTCAGCGTCGGGTCGTCGATCTTGGCGAAGTTGCCGTTGTTGGTCGGCAGGATGCTTTCGCCGGCGAGCAGCGGCTGGAAGAAGTCGTTCGGGTGCGGGTAGTCCTGGAACCAGTCCGACCAGCCGGCGTCGAGGTCGGGCGTCGTCGCGTTGCCGATCACCGTGAAGTAGTTGTCGGCGTTGAGGATTTTCAGCGTCGTGTTGAAGCCGAGTTCCTGGAGCACGTCGTTGAGGTATTCGCCCGCTTCGTTGTTCGGGCTTTCGGTATCGGTCCAGACGGTGATGTCCATGTCAGCCGGGTTGGCTTCTTTGATCATCTGTTTGGCTTTCTCGACGTCGTACGGGTAGAGGTCGAACTGCTCGTACCCGGGCATCCCCGGCGGCAGGATCTGGTGGGTGCCGACGATCTGACCGGCGTAGATCCGTTCCAGCGCGTCCGAGTTGATCGCGTAGTTGACCGCCTGGCGGACTTTGACGTCGTCGAACGGCGCCGTCGTCGTGTTGAACCAGAAGTAGTAGGTGCTGATCGTCGACTGGACCTTGAACTGGGTGCCCTCGAATTTTTCCTTGACTTCGGCGTAGCGCGAGGACGGCGGCGGGTTCTGCATCCACTGGTAGGTGCCCTGTTCGATGTCGTCGACCTGCGACTGCGGGTTGCGGATCACGGTCATCTTCGCCTTGTCGATCGTGCCCGTCGGGTATTCCGGCATCGCCGCCGAGTTGGCTTTGGCCCAGTAGGGGTTGCGTTCGTATTCCCAGCCTTTGCCCGGCTGCGAGTTGACGATCATGTACGGGCCGGTCCCGGGCGGCGGGTTCGCCGACTGGTCTTCGTTGGGCGTGTCGGGCGGTATCGGCGCGACGAACATCAGCGCCAGCTCGTTGGTGAAGGTTCCGCGCGGCTTGGTCAGGTTGATCACGACTTCGCCGGTCTGGTCGTTGGTTTTGATCCCCGGGATGCCGCCCTTCTTCGTTTCGGCGAACTCTTCCGCGCCGACGATCCCGGTGTAGAAGGGCGAGCCGCCGGAGCTGAGGATGAAGGCGCGTTCGACCGCGTGGGTGAAGTCGGAGGCTTTGACCGGCGTGCCGTCCGAGTATTTGAGGCCGGGACGCAGTTTCAGCGTGTAGGTCTTGCCGCCGTTGGTGATTTCGGGCATGTCTTCCGCCAGGCCCGGGACGACTTCGCTGCCTTCCACGCCCTCGGCGTGTTTGTAGGTCAGCAGCGGGATGTAGACCTCGCCCATCGCCGTCCAGCCTTCGGCCGTGTAGGAGAGCTGCGGATCCAGGTAGTCCGGGAACGAGGCGTAGGTCCCTTTCAGGGTCCCGCCGGTCTGGCCGCCGCCGGTGTCGCTGCCACCGCCGCTCGTGTCGTCACCGCCCCCGCAGGCCACCAATCCAACAGACGCGATTAGTGCAATCCCCAACACCGCGAAAACGACGACGAGCTTCTTCACAGTCTGACCTCCGGGCCTCTCTGGACGGGCGAGCCTCCTGGAATCAACTCCAGCACAACGTCGTTATCCCCGTCAAGCTTTTGTAAATCAGTCGTTTCTAACCCGCCGGGCCAGTTGCGCCCGAGTACAGGAATGGCCAAGACGACGATCGCGAATACCCCCAAGCCGGCAAAGGCAAACGCGGCGCGTGGGCTGACCAGAGCCGCGATCACGCCGCCGAGCGCGAAGCCGACACCCGGCATCGCCGCCCCGATCGACTCGAGCACGCTCATCACCCGCGCCTGCATCCCGGGCGCGGTCAGCTCCTGCACGGCGCTCACCGCGGCGACCCACTGGACGCCGTTGCCGGCGCCGCCGACCGCCGAGGCGACGCAGGCCAGGGCCAGCGTCGGCGCGACCGCCAAACCGAGGTAGCCGGCGCCGACCCCGAGGGTGCTGAACAGCAGCAGGTAGGCGAGCGGGGCCTTGCGGATCGCCGCGAAGACGACGCTGCCGATCACCATCCCGGCTCCCCAGGCGGCCAACATCAGGCCGTAGCCGGAGTCGCCGGCGCCGAGCGTCTCCTTCGCGAAGACCACCTCGACCGGGATCACGGCGGAGAAGAACACGAAGGCCGCGCCCTGGGCGATCAGCAGGCGGCGCAGCGTCGCCTTCTCGCGGATGTAGGCGAGTCCGGCGCGGACCCGTTCGCGCAGGTGGCCCGGCTCGGGCTCGGCGCGTGGCATCTCGCCGGCGGTGAAGAGGATCCAGGCGATCGCGTAGAAGGAGAGCGCGTCGAGCAGCAGCGCGGTCGGCACGCCGAAGCCGGCGACGACGAGGCCGGCGATCGCCGGGCCGACGGCGGCGCCGCCGGTGAAGGCGACGTTGAGGATCGCGTTGCCGGCGCGCAGCTCGCCGGCCGGCTCGAGCAGCGCCGCGGCGACCGCCCGGGTCAGCGAACGCCCGGCGAGCATCAGGGCGCCGTCGATCGCGGCGAGGACGACGACGCCGGCCAGCGAGAAGTTGAGCGCCAGCAGGGCCAGGCCGGCGAAGGCCGCCGCCTCGGCGCAGTAGATGACCGGCAGGGCGTAGCGGGGGGAGGGGATCTCGACCCGGGCGACCAGAACCGGCGCCAGCAGCGCCGGCAGGAAACCGGTGCCGATGAACAGCGCCGCCGTCGCCAAGGCGCTGCCGGTTTCGTCGTAGACGAGAACCGAGAGCGCGATCAACCCCATCCAATCGCCCAGCTCGTTGATCGCGTAGGTGGCCGCAAGCCGCCTGAAAAGCGGGCGGCGCAGGGGGGCGGCTAGGCCTGAGCTAGGCATGACTGGATCATTGTCCTAATCGATATCTGCACAAGATTTCCTGCAGTTGCACAAGTTTCCGGAAGGTTGTGCTACAACTTGCCCCAGCGTTTTGCACGAGTTTCAGAGGGCCACGCACAGAGTTCTTTGGGCTTCAATCCATAGGAAGGGAGCGGAAAATGGGTTTTCGTCGCTAATTTGACTTAGAAAGCGGACTTCACCTGGAGGTCCGCAGCAGTTTCGAAAGGCGCCCCTGGAGGCGCCTTTCGTATGTTCGGGACCCGGGCGTGCCCCCCTGCCGCGGCCGAACCCGGGCCGAACCGCGTTCTGCAAGATCAATTTCCCCCTGGAATATCTGCCTATTTCCGGGGGTCCGAAGCGGTTACGGGCGCTAACGTCTCCTCACCAGTCCAATTGACCGAGAGTTTGCCGCTGCCTTCACGCAGGGAACCTGCGTTGGTCGCGGAATCCCGAACCGAGGTTGCCTTCGCCCCTAGAAGGCCGACGCTACCCCAGATGCCAAACGAGCGCCCCACGCGGAGAGTCATCGCCTTCGAGGCCCTTGCCCTCGTCGCCGTCTGCGCGATCGCCGTCGTCGAGGCGCCGCAGGGAAACTGGGACCTCGGCCTGCTCCTCGTCCTCTTCGGATTCGCCGCCTTCAGCGACCTGACGGCGATCACCACCAACGCCCAGATCAAGATCTCGGGCAGCTTCCTCGCCCTCGTCCTGGCGATGGTCTTCCTCGGCGGCACCCCTGCCGCCGTGCTCGGCGTGCTGACGATCGCGGTCGGCTGGCTGCGCTGGCGCGACGCGCCGCACGACCTGCTCAACAACGTGCTCACCTACGCGACCTTCCCGCTGGTCGGAGGTCTCGCCTTCTTCGAGGCGACCGAGCGCGCCGGCATCGACGCCGGCGAACCGATGTTCTACGTGCTCGTCTTCGTGCTCTTCCAGGTCGTCCTGGCGATCAACTTCGCGATGACCGCCGGCTACGGCGCCTACCTGGAGCGGACCCGCTTCAGCGAGAAGCTCAAGGTGCTGCCGCCGGTCCTGCCCTCCGAGTTCGCCAGCGCGATGATGGCGATCGCGGTCGCCTTCATCTACCACGTGATCGGGATCGCGGCGATCGCGCTCTTCGGCGTCGTCTTGATCACCTTCCAGTACCTGCTCGGCCAGCTGCTGCTCTCCCAGCAGCGCGCCGAGGAGCTGGAGTTGCGCTCCAAGCAGCTGGCCAGCTTCCAGGTCGGGATGTTGAGCGCGATGCTGCGCACGCTCGACCTGCGCGACCAGATGACCGCGCGCCACTCGGCCGCCGTCGCGCGCTACTCGCGGGCGATCGCCCAGCGGGCCGGCTTCTCGCGCCGCGAGGAGGAGCTCGTCCACATCGCGGCGTTGCTGCACGACATCGGCAAGTTCATCCTGCCCGACCGGATCCTCAAGGCCAACGTGCCGCTCACCGACGAGGACTGGATGCTGATCAAGCGCCATCCGCAGCAGGGCGCCCGTGTGGTCTCCTCGCTGGACGGCTACGGCCCGGTGGCGGAGATCATCCTCGCCCACCACGAGCGGATCGACGGCAAAGGCTATCCGCGCGGCCTCGCCGGCGACGACATTCCCGAGCTCTCGCGGATCATCTCCGTCGCCGACACCTACGACGTGATGACCGCGCGCGACTCCTACCGCACGCCGATGTCGAGCTACGACGCGATCCAGGAGCTGCGCCGCGTCGCCGGCAAACAGCTCGACGCCCGCTTCGTCGAGGTCTTCATCGAGCTGCTCGAGGGCAAGGACGTCTCCTTCCAGCACGGCGAGGCCGCCGACTTCGAGAAGGAGCTGGCGCTCGAGGCACGGATCGCCGAGACGGCGAGTCCCGGCGCCGAGACCAGCCGCTTCCAGATCGCCGGCGTCAGCGTCTAGCGCAGCTCGAACGCCGCCTCGATACGGTGCCCGCATGCGGGCGGTCACCTTGCAGGGGCCCGAGCAGGTACGGGTCGACGAGAAGCCGGAGCCGGAGCTGGCGGCGCGCGACGACGCGATCGTGCAGGTCGAGGTCAGCGCCGTCTGCGGGTCCGATCTGCACATCTACCACGGCCGCGTGCCGGTCGAGCCCGGCTTCACGATCGGCCACGAGTTCGTCGGCACCGTGCTCGAGGCCGGCGATGAGGTCGAGCGGGTCGCCGTCGGCGACCGCGTGGTCGGCTGCTTCCACACCGCCTGTGCCACCTGCACGCCCTGCCTGCGCGGCGACTACCACCGCTGCGCCAACGGCCGGACCTTCGGCCACGGCGCCCACCTCGGCGACCTGCAGGGCTCCCAGGCCGAGCGGGTGCTGGTCCCTTACGCCAACCTGAGCCTGCGCCGCGTGCCGGAGGCGCTCTCCTCCGACGTCGCTTTGTTCGCCGGCGACGTGCTGGCGACCGGCTTCCACGCTGTCTCCCACGGCGGTGTCGGCCCCGGCGACACCGTGGCTGTGCTCGGTCTCGGCCCGGTCGGCCTCTGCGCGGTGCAGGCGGCCTTCGTCGCCGGGGCCGTCGAGGTCTTCGCGATCGACACGGTCGCCGAGCGGCTGGCGATGGCCGCTTCCTTCGGGGCGACCCCTTTCCACCTCACCGAGCAGGACCCCAAGGCGGAGGTCCGTGCCGCGACCGGCGGGAGCGGCGTCGACGTCGCGGTCGACGCGGTGGGCGTGCCGGAGTCGCTGGCGCTGGCGGTCAGCCTCGCCCGCGACGCCGGCACCGTCTCCGGGATCGGCGCCTACTCGGGCAAGGCGGAGATCCCGCTCGGCCTCGCCTGGCTGAAGGGGCTCTCGCTGCGGCTCGGGCTGGCCAACGTGATCGCCCACGTCGACCGCGTGCTCGACCTCCTCGAGGCCGGCAGGTTCGACCCGGCGCCCTTGGTCAGCCACCACATGCCGCTCGACCAGGCCCCCGAGGCCTACGAGATGTACGACGCGCGCGAAGCGCTGAAGATCGTCTTCACTCCTTAGCGACGGCACCCGCTTAGGCGCGGTGCTCAGAGCTTGATCAGGAGGGTGATGATCAGGCCGACCATGGTGACGATCAAGCCCAGGGAGCCGCGGTGGATCGCGAGATGGAGCTCGAAGAGGCGCTGCTTAACTTCGGCGAGCTCCTCTTTGACACCGGCGACTTCTCTCCCCAAAGCGCCGACTTCGACCTTCAGTTCGGCGACCTCGGTTCGAACGGCGGCAACTTCGAGCCGAACCTCGCCCACTTCGTTCCGAACGGCCGCTACTTCGTTCCGAACGGCGGCTACTTCGTCGCGGACTGCTTCGATCTTCCGATCGGTCTGGTCGAAGCGGGCGTCCAGCTTTTGGTCGGTCCATGCCATCAGCTCCATAGTCGCAAGCTAACCGAAAAGTCGCAACGTGTTGTCTGCGTATCGCAACTTCTCTGTAACAAAGACCTAGAGGCTTGCGGTCGCCGACGGCAAGCCGATACCGCGGCGGTGCCTGCGGAAGGTGTCTTCCACCCAGCGGAAGCCGAGGCGCTCGCTCTGGGACTCGCGGAACTCCTCGTAGGCGGGCGGCATCTGCTGGCCGGTCGCCACCGGTCCCTCCTCGGGTCCCACCAGCGGCCCGAACATCGCCGCCGCGGTCAGGTCGGCGACGGTGAAGCGCTCGCCGACGAGGTAGCCGCCGCCGTTGGCGTCGAGCTCCGCCTCGAGGCGGTCGAGGGCGGCGACGATCTTGGTCCGGGCCTCGGCCGCGGCATCGCTGCTGCCGGCGCCCCAGCGCAGGCGGGTGTAGGTGCGGGCGTAGAAGCCGACCATGCCCTTCGCCTTGCCGAGCGGGCCGGGGACGGACTGCGCGGCCAGCTCGGCGAACAGATCCGGCTCGCCGAGCAACTCGTGGAACGGCAAGACCCGCGTGTAGGGACCGAGCTGCTCGTCGAAGAAGTCCTCCAGCTCGAGCGCCCGGCGTCGCTCGTCCGGGTCGGCGGGGTAGAGCGCCGGCTCGGGCTGGCGCTGCTCCAGCGCCGCGATCGCCGCGGTCGAGTCGCCGATCGTGCGTCCGTCGAGTTGCAGGATCGGCAGCGTTTTCTGCGCACCGCCGGTCATCCAGAGGGCGATCGGGATGTGCATCCCCGGCAGCGGCGAGCGGCGGCGGTGGCCGATGCCCTTGTGCTCGAGCGCCCAGCGGACCTTCTCGCTGTAGTGCGAGATCTCGATCTGCCAGAGGATCGGCGATTCTCCCGTTTGCGCCCCCATCTCCCGCCTGCCAGCATAAGGGCGATGGCGCTGCTGAGCGACTCCGAGATCGAAGCCCGCCTCGCCGAGCTCGCGGGCTGGATGCGGGCGGGCGAGACGATCGAGAAGGAGTTCGACCGCGGCGACTTCGTCGGCTCGGTCGAGTTCGTCGCCAAGCTGGTCGAGCCGGCGGAGGCGATGAACCACCATCCCGACCTCAGCGTCTCGTGGGGCACCGTCGAGGTCTCGATCTCGACCCACTCCGAGGGCGGCCTCACCGCCAACGACTTCGAGCTCGCCGCGAAGATCGACGCACTGGCCTAGCAGGCGAGCGCGGCGCCGAGCGACCTGACCAGCTCCCGGCCACAGCTCCCGTCCGGGTCCTTCTCGGGGTTGTAGCAGGCGACCGAGGCGCCGACGAGCGCCGGCGAGGAGCCCAGCGGCGCCAGCATCGCGTCGACCTCGGCCCAGCTCGCTCCGCCCGACATCAGATAGTCGGTGGCACCGAAGACGTCCTGGTCGAGCGCGTCGACGTCGAAGTGCAGCCAGAATGGGACGGCGCTGCGCAGGCGAGCGGCGAGCTCGGCGGCGCACGCCTCGGGGCCGGCGGCGCGCACCAGGTCGAGCGGGCGCAGGACCGGTGCGGGGGAGAGGGTCTCCGGCTGGCGCATCCCGTCCGCGATCGACTCCTCGCGGTCGCGATAGCCGAGCAGAGCGAGGTGTTGGGGGGCGACGGTCGGGCCGCCGCAGGCCTCGACCCAGGCTGCCGGCCCGAGGCCGAGGGCGACCGATACCGGCATGTCGGCGGCCTCGCCGGTGGTCGAGGTCTCGCCGTCGTAGAGGTCGGTGTGGCCGTCGAGGTGGACGAGGCCGAGCGGGCCGCGCGCGTCGCGGACGCCGGCGAGAGCGCCCGGGAGCTCGGCGCAACAGCCGCCGGCGAGAAAGGGACGTTCGCCCCTGGCGATCGCCTTGGCGACGCGGGCGCGAATCGTCGCGGTGCTCCTCAGCACGTCGTCGCCGGCGAGGATCCCGGTCTGCGGATCGCGCTCCTCGCCGCGCACCCGCACGTCGAGGTCGCCGCCGTCGCGGCCGCCGAGAGCCTCGAGCAGGCCGAGCTCGCGCAGCGCCGCCGGCCCGTGCTCGCTGCCGCCGTCGCGGCCGACCGAGTCGATCGGGACCCCGATGAAGGTGAACGGCTGCACGTGTCCGACCTTATCCCCAGCCGGGCGGTGTCAAACTCGGCGGCGTGGCGAAGCGCAGGAACAAGCGCCGTCCGCGCGAGAAGGCGCCGACGGTCGAGTACACCGACCCGGAGGGGAACGTGCTGACCCTGCGGCAGTCGCTGAGCGCCGGCACGATCGCGAAGATCGGCGAGCCGCCGAGCAGCGCCGCCGCCTCGCTGGAGGACGCCTGGCAGCGGCGCTCGGAGGTCCTCTTCGAGCGGCTCGCGGTCAGCTGGGAGATCGCCGGGCTGCCGTTGGACGATCAGAAGATGCTGCTCGGCCGCTACCGGATGGCGGATGCCGAAACCCAGCGCTGGGTTCGCCAGACGATCGCCGCGCACCTCGAGCAGCACATCCCGGAGCTGGCGGGATAGCCCGGGAGGGACCGTGGCGGAAGAGCTGAGAATCGACGAGCGGCTCTCGATCCCGCTTGCCGAGATCGAGCTGCGCACCAGCCGCTCCTCCGGTCCCGGCGGTCAGCACGCCAACGTCACCGCCTCGCGGGTCGAAGCGGCGTTCGACGTCGATGCCTCGGCCTCGCTCGACGAGGCGCTGCGGGCGCGCCTGCGGGAGCGGGCCGGGGCGCTGATCACCGCGGTCGCCCAGGACACCCGTAGCCAGTCCCGCAACCGCGAGCTCGCCCTCGAAAGGCTGGCGGAGAAGATCGCCGCCGGCTTGCTGCCGCCGCGCCGCCGGCGCCCGACCCGACCGAGCAGGGCCTCGCGCCAGCGCCGGCTCGAGCAGAAGCGCCGCGCCGGCGAGCGCAAGCGTGGACGGCGTCGGCCCGGGTACGGGGACGACTGAGGGCAGGCAACCGAGAGGAGCTGAGATGTTCGCCGAGACGAAAGCGTTCAGCGGCTTTGCCGTCGACGACCTGGCCGCGGCCGAGCGGTTCTACGGCGAGACGCTGGGCGTGAAGACCACCGTGTTGATCGAGGACATGCTGCTGCAGCTCGACCTGGCCGGCGACCGGCCGACGATGGTCTACGCCAAACCGGACTTCGTCCCCGCCACCTACACGGTCCTCAACTTCGAGGTTGCCGACATCGAGGCGACGGTCGCGGAGCTGGCCGAGCGCGGCGTCGAGTTGGAGCGCTACGAGGGGATGGACCTGGACGAGCAGGGCATCTCGCGCAGCCCCGATGGTCCGTTGATCGCCTGGTTCGAGGACCCCGCCGGGAACATCCTCTCGGCACTGCAGCAGCCCTAGGGCCCGTTCGGCGAAGATGCCGGCTTGGTCGGCGAGCGAAGCGAGGACGGGATGGTGGGCCTGACGCTGACGAGCGAGGCGCTCGGCGGCGTCGAGGCGACCTTCGTGCCCGAGGCGGGGATGATCGGGTGCTCGCTGCGCCACCGCGGCGAGGAGCTGCTCGGCCAGCGCGGCGGCCTGCGCCACTACGTCGAGTCCGGCTCGACGATGGGCATCCCATTCCTTCACCCATGGGCCAACCGGCTGGGGCGGGACGTCTTCGAGGCCGCCGGCGCGGAGGTGGACCTCGAGGGGAGCGGCCTGTCGCTGAAGCGCGACGAGAACGGCCTGCCGATGCACGGCCTGCTCGCGGCGGCGCCGGGCTGGCGGGTCGAGAGCCACGCCGAGCTCGAGGACGGCGGGGTGCTGGCGGCGAGCTTCGACTTCGGGGCCTACCCGCGCCTGCTCGAGGCCTTCCCGTTCCCGCACCGGGTCCGGATCGAGGCGAGGCTCGTCGGCGCCGAGCTCGCGATCGCGACGACGGTGACCCCGAGCGGCGCCGTCGCGGTGCCGGTCGCGTTCGGGTTCCATCCCTACCTCTGTCTGCCCGGCGTACCGCGGACCGAGTGGGAGCTGGAGGCGCCGGTGGGCGAGCGACTCTTGCTGGACGAGCGCCAGCTGCCCACCGGAGAGCGCGAGCCGGTGGCGATCGAGACCGGCCCGCTCGGCTCGCGGACCTACGACGACGCCTTTCTCGCTCCGGCGGGCGGCGCCCCGTTCGCGCTGCAGGGCGGCGGGCGTCGGATCGAGCTGCGCATGGGCGAGGCCTACCCGTTCGCCCAGATCTACGCGCCGGCGGACACCGACGCGGTCGCGATCGAGCCGATGACCGCGCCCACCGACGCGCTCGTCACCGGGGCCGACCTGACTGCGGTCGGCCCCGGTGAGAGCTTCGGCGCGAGCTTCGCGATTCGCGTCTGTGCCGGTTAGGGCTACAGCGAGGCCGCGGCTAGGCGAGCGAGTAGGAACCGCCCACTTCGCCGGTCGCCTCGCCTTCCTCGGCGAGGCGCTCGAGCTGAAAGGCGACCTCGGCGAGCGAGACGTCCTCGAGCATGTGCGGGAGCAGATCGGCGGCGCTTTGCGCCCCTCCGTCCCGCAGCCTCGCCTTGATCTCGATACGGAGCCCTTCGCCGCGCGCCTGGGCGCGCTGCGCACGCTGGTCCTGCGCCTGAGTTTCCTCTGCGTCGTACACCTCTGATTCCCCTTTCAGACCCCTGCCGAATCGGTCGAAGACGCCCGGACCCTATGACAATCTGGCAGGTTCGTCCAAGGGAGGCAGGACAAAGCTGCCACCGTGCCCTCCCCCATCGACAGCCCGCAGGCGCGGTTTGCCGCGAACGTCGCCCGCATGCGCGAGCGACGCGGGCTGACGCAGGAGCAGCTCGGTTGGGCGGCCGGCATCCACCAGACCGCGATCGCCCGGATCGAGAAGGGCGAGCGCAAACCGTCGCTCGACACGATCCTCAAGCTGGCTAAGGGGCTCGAGGTGCCGCCCGCGGACCTGTTCGCCGGAATCGGCTAGAGACGCGCCGGCGGGCCAGCGGATCGATGGGCACGGCTGGTTTCGAACCAGCGACCTCTCGCGTGTGAAGCGAGCGCTCTCCCACTGAGCTACGCGCCCTTTCGCGCCTGATTCTAGGGGCCAGTCGATTCTCGAACGTTAGTCCATAAAACTAGGTAGTGAGGTTGAGAATTTTAAGTAAAGGGCAGATCCTCCGGGCAGTCAGTTCTTTCACAGGCGAACGCACGGAGGACAAACGTGAGTGGAGCGCTAGACAGATCGGTTAGGTGGATCTCCATGGCAGGGGTCGTGGCCTTCCTCGTAATGGCGATCGCAGGGCAGGCGCGGGCCGCGGTCTACCCCGGCGGAGGCAGCGCCTTCTCCGGCGGCGCCGAAGGGTGGAAGACGGCCCAGCCGCCCGCCTGCAACATCGACTTCGCCGGGCTCTGCAGCACCTCGGCGGGCTACGACGGCGCGAACGGAAACCCGGCGGGCTCGTTGGCCGCGACGACGACCGTGACCGTCAACCTCGGCGGGCTGTTCAAATCGACAGCCGTCTTCGAATCGCCGAACTTCACGGCGACCGAAGGCGGGCCGGCGACGCTCTCCCTGGATCGCCAGCTGGCTTCGGGCAGCCTGCTCGACCTGACCCCGAAACTCGACTACGCGGTGACCCTGGTCGACCGCACCGGCGGCTCCAGCACGGACGTGATCACCGAGTCGGTGAGCGGCGCCGCCGAAACGTTCGCCAACAAAGAGGAGGCGACCAAACTCGTCGCCGGTCACACGTACGCGATCTTGATCGACTCGGAAATGAGCTCGTCGGTTGCCAACGTCGGCTTGCTCGGCTCGGCCTCGGCGCGCTTCGACAACGTCTCGCTCACGGTCGGCAGCTCCGGCGGCGGGGGCGGTGGCGGTGGCAGCTTGACCGACACGCAGCTGGCCGGCCTGATCCAGAACAGCCTGGTCGGTCCGGCCGTGCTGAAAAGAGGCAAGCGGATCTTCGTCAAGGCGAGGTGCCCGGCCAGAGTCGGGCGCGCCTGCAGGGTGACCGTCCAGGGCCTGCTGAAGAAAGGCAGGCCGGTGACGACCAGGCGCACGGCGAGGATCGCCAAGGGCAAGACCAGGCAGCTGGTGCTCAGGGTGAAGCCGAAGCTGAAGGGCAGGGTGGCGAAGAAGAGCCGGCTGCTCTTCAAGCAGACGGTCAAGGCCGGCCCGGCGAAGGCGACCGTCTACAAGCGCCTGAAGCTGATCAGGCGCCGCTAGCCGGCAGGGGCTCGGCGGGGGGAGGGGGTTCGCCCTCCTCCCACTCGGCTTTCTTGCGCAGGGCGAGCCCGACGAACGGGAAGACGAGCGTCGAGAGCATCGCGGCGCCGACCAGGCCGGCCGCGGTCGAGGTCTTCATCTCGTCGGATTCGACCGCGATCGTCGTGATCGCGACGACCAGCGGCAGCTCGGTCGCCGAGTAGAAGGCCAGGGCGGCGCGGTCGCGGGCGCCGAGCACGCCGCGGTAGAGCAGCATCGCCGGGGCGCCGCGCACGACCAGGAAGAGCCCGAAGAACATGAACAGCTTGGCGATCGCTTCCGCCGAGCCGAGCGCCTCGAGGTCGAAGGCGATACCGCTGGTGACGAAGAAGAACGGCACGAAGAAGCCGAACCCGACCGCGGTCAGCTTCGACTCGAAGACTTTGACCTCCTGTCCCTTGAGGGCGAGGCGCGTGATCATCCCGGCGACGAAGCCGCCGAGCAGGATGTCGAGGCCGAGCTCGCCGGCGAGCAGGACGAGCCCGAATACGAGCACGACGGTGACCCGTACGGCGAGCTGGCTGGAGGCCTCGAAGGTGCGCTCCAGGGCCGGCCAGCCGCGCCAGGCGTAGCGGATCGAGCCGAGCGCGAGGATCAGGGCGAGGGCGACGAAGCCGAGCAGGATCACCGCCTCGTGCAGCGGGTTGGTCGTCGAGAGGACCAGGGTGACGAGCAGGATCGGTCCGAACTCGCCGGCGCCGCCGGCCGCCAGCAGGTAGGTGCCGAAGCGGGTTTTCAGCTCGCCGTTGTCGCGCAGGATCGGGATCAGCGTGCCGATCGCCGTGGTCGCCATCGCCGAGCCGGTGTAGAGGAAGGAGACGATCACCCCGGCCGCGGCGAGCAGGCCGCCGAGCCCGTAGGCGAGCCCGACCGAGAGCGCCCAGCCGAGCGCCCCGAGCTGCATCGGCTTGCCCTTGATCCGCTCGAAGTCGATCTCGTAGCCGGCGAAGAAGAAGAGCATGCCGAGGCCGAGGTTGGAGAAGAAGTCGACGAACTCGTCGGTCTTGGCGAGGTCGAGGATTTCCGGCCCGACGACGATCCCGAGCACCAGCTCGAGCACGACGACCGGCGGCGCGAAGCGTTTCGGCACCGCCGCGACGACGATCGCCGCGATCGCCGCGACGACGACGATCACGAAGAAGGACTGGGAGTCGACCTCGATCGCGGCGTTTGGCAGGGCGGCGAGCAAGTGCGCATCCTACGTCCGGGCAGTAGGATCAGCAACGGACCGTGCTAGGCGGGGAATCAGCGGTGCCCTGTAACCCGCAATCCGCTCTAGCGGGGCCGAATTCCCGTTCCGAGGGGCTGGCCGTCGGGGTCAGTGCGTCGCGGCGGCGTTGACGGCCGGGTCCTGCGCGACGTGGGCACGCGAATCAGGTCAGGTCCGGAAGGAAGCAGCCTTAAGCGGATGCCGCGGGTGCCGCAGGTGAGCCCGGCAAGAGCCAAAAACGACGGACACGCCCGGTGACTTCGTCTCAGAGGCGGGTGCACGGTCCATGACTTCGAGTCCGTTCCTGACCACCCATACGGTGGCTCAGGGCGGACTCGCGCCTCAGTCGATCAGGCGCGCCTGCATGCGGTTGATCGCGAAGCGCCAGGTGGTGGTGGCGAAGGCGACCAGGAAGGCGAAGCGGGCGATGTCCCAGGCTTCGAAGCCGAAGGCGCCGCCGCGGACCAGTTCGACCAGCTGATGCAGCGGGTTGACGTTGGCGACGACCTGCACGCCCTCGGGCAGCCCGGAGATCGGGAAGAAGGTGCCGGCGACCAGGAAGAGCGGCGTCACGAACAGCGCGGTCACGTAGTTGAACTGGTCGATCTTGGCGACGACCGCCGCCATCGTGATCCCGAACCCGGCGAAGCCGAGCGCGGTGACGAAGGCGAAGATCGGGACCAGCAGCATGCCCCAGGCCGGGTCGAGCCCCCAGAAGAAGGTGACGATCAGCGGCACGCACCCGTAGACGGCCGAGCGAGCGGCGATCCAGAGCATCTCGGCGCTGACCAGCTCTTCGATGTCGACCGGCGCGGCGAGGATCGCTTCGTAGGTGTTCTGGAAGCGGTGCTTGACGAAGGTGCCGAACATCGAGGGCAGGGCGGAGGAGAAGATCACCGCGGTCGCGACCATGCCGGTGCCGACGAACTGGATGTAGGGGACGCCTTCGACTTCGTCGACCAGGGTGGCGCCGAGGCCGAGCCCGAAGGCGAGCAGGTAGACCAGCGGTTCGAGCACGCTGGAGAAGGTCGTGCCCTTCCAGTAGGTCTGGAAGTTGGCGACCTCGCGGCTCATCACCCCGGCGATCGCCGCTGGTTCGAGCCGTCGCATCGTGCGTCGTGCGGGCGGCGTCACCGCGGCGGGCGCGGCCTGCGGCTGGGCGCTCACTCCGCCTCCTCTCCGGTCAGCAGGACGAAGACGTCCTCGAGCGTCGCCGCCCGCTGCACGGCGTCCTCGGGGACGATGCCGTTCTCGGCCCGCTCGGAGCCGACGATCGCGATCGCCGGGCCGGCCGGCCGCACCCGCAGGCCGGCGCTTTCGGCCTCGGCGCGCAGCTCGGCGAGTCGGTCGGGCGGCGCGTAGACCTCGGCGGTCTGGCGGCCGGCGTGCTCGCCGATCAGGTCGGCGGGGCGGCCGCGGCTGATGATCCGGCCCTGGTGCATGACCGCGACCTCGTCGGCGAGCCGTTCGGCCTCCTCGATGTAGTGGGTCGACATCAGGATCGTCGTGCCGCGCGCTTTGAGGTCGCCGATCAGCGTCCAGAGCTCGGTGCGGATCTGCGGGTCGAGCCCGACGGTCGGCTCGTCGAGCAGGACGAGCCGGGGCTCGTGGACGAGGCCGCGGGCGAGCAGCAGGCGGCGGCGCATCCCGCCGGAGAGTTTCTCGACCGCGTCGCCGCGGCGGTCGCGCAGGCGGGCGAGGTCGAGGGCGCGGTCAACCGCGGCGCCGACGTCCTTGACCCGGTAGAGGCGCGCGTAGACGGCCAGATTGTCTTCGACCGTGACGTCGATGTCGAGGTTGTCGAGCTGGGGGACGACGCCCATCAGCGCCCGCGCTTCCTTCGACTGGCGGGGCAGCTCGTGGCCGAGTACCTGCAGCGAGCCGGCATCGGCGATCGCCTGCCCGGTGAGCAGCCGCATGGTCGTCGACTTGCCGGCGCCGTTGGGGCCGAGCAGGCCGAGGCAGATCCCTTCCGGCACGTCGAGGTCGAGTCCGTTGACCGCTCTGATCGGCCCGAAGCTCTTGACGACACCCTGTAGTTCGATCGCGGCCATCGGGCCCCACGCTAGCGAGTTGGCGCCGCGGCCAAGTGCTCGGCCAGCCAGAGGTCGCAGAGCCAGTCGCGCCCGCCGCCCTTGCGCCGGGTGACGACGATGCCTTCCGGCCCGCTGCTGACCTCGACGCGCTTGGACTTGGCGGCGAACTCGTGGCAGGGCACGGCGACGATCACCTCGGTCGTGCCGGCGTCTTCGTGCCCGCCGATCCGCACCACCGTCGGGTGGCCGTGCCGCTCGCCGCTCAGCACCGTCCAGCCACGCAGGCGGTAGTCGAAGCCGGGCATGCCGAGCCGCATCTCGAAACCGCCGTCGGGCCGCTCGGTCACCGCCAGGCCGAGCGGCGCCATCGCCCGGTCGGTGAGCTCGTAGCTCTGCTCGATCGCGCCGCCCGGGCCGACCGCGCGGAAGGAGCCGTAGAGGGCGGCGGCGACGATCAGCGGGCCGCCGATCAGGAGCGGCAGGAACGATTCGAGCAGGTAGATCGCCGGCACCGTGAGGAAGATCAGGATCGTCACGACGATCGCCAGGTTCTGGCTGCTGCGCGCGACGCCCCACATCTGGTCGCGGGCGCGGACCGCGTCGGCGTCGATCGGCTCGGTCGCCAACGCCGCCCAGAGGTCGGGCTCGGCCAGCGTCGTCGGGTCCTCGACCTGGTGCCCACCTTCGGCGGCGGCGCGGCTGCTGGCGGCGGCGTCGCGGCCGGAGACCCTGTTGAGGTCGGCGCGCTGCAGGGTGAAGAGGATCACGCAGAAGAGCCCGACCACGCCGAAGATCAGCGCGTAGGTGAGCTTCGGGTTGTCGTTGCCTTCCGTGCTGAGGCCGATCGCGGCGACCAGAACGGCCACGACGACGACGCCGACGACACCGAAAAGGCCCGACCTCTTGAACCCCCCAAACACGCGCGGCAGCCTACTGCCGACACTCAAGTACGGCAATCCGGTTGCCGATGGTGCGGAATGCCACTCTCCAAACGGTTTCTCGAGCTCGTCCCGCTTGCCCTCTTCGGCCTCCTGCTCGCCGCGATCGCGGTCGCCAGCGCGGCGGCCCAGCCCTCGTCCGCGGAGCGCCCCCGCTACGTGCGCCCGGCGCCGGCGCTCGACGGCCGCTACGGCAAAGTCCGCGGCGACGAGCTGATCGGCTTCAAGGTCGAAGATCGCCGGGTGACGGAGTTCTTCTTCAACCTGCGGATGGACTGCCACAACTCGGAAACGGGCGAAGACTACGTTCGCTACTTCGACGGCCACAACCTCAACGGCGGCCGCGCCAACTTCAACGGCCACGCTCAGCGAGAGTACGATGCCGAAAGCAACCTGCGCCAGGGCAGCGGCCTGATCGAAGTCGACTTCACCCGCGGGCGCGGCGTCTTCGCCTCGGTCTCCGTGGTCGCCCCGGGCAACGTCGACACGCCCGAGGACTGCAACGGCTTCCTGGCGATGAAAATGAGGCGCGGGCCGCTCCGTTGATGCTCGACGAGCGCTGGATCCGCTCGCTTCACGTGGAGTCGATGCGGCGCGCCGACCTCCACGCGGAGCGGGAGCCGCACGTGCTCTTCCAGGCCTCGACGATCGGGGCGCTGCTCGACGGCGCCTTCGACGGCGACCTCAGCTTCGCCGAACTGGCCGAGCACGGCGACCTCGGGCTGGGCACGCTGAACCGGCTCGACGGCGAGATGATCGCCCTCGACGGCGAGTTCCTGCGCGCCGACGTCGAGGGCGTCCTGCACCCGATCCCAGCCGACGCGCTGACCCCGTTCGCGGTCGTCACCCGCTTCGAACCGACGATCGACGAGCGGATCGAGGAGAACCTCGTCCACGAGGAGCTGCTCGAGCGCCTCGACGCCCTGGTCCCAGCCGGGGCGTCCTCCTGCGCGATCCGCCTCGACGGGCACTTCGAGCTCCTCCGCGCCCGCTCGGTCCCGGCGCAGTCGCCGCCCTACCGGCCGCTGGCAGAGGTGGTCGCCGAACAGAACGTCTTCGAGCTCGCCGACCTGCCGGGCACGATGCTCGGCTTCCGCTTCCCCGCCTACGTCGAGGGGATCGAGGTCGCCGGCTACCACCTGCACTTCGTCAGCGCCGACCGCAAGCGCGGCGGCCACGTGCTCGACTCGCGCAGCGAGGGCCTGCGCGCCCGCATCGACCCCTCCAACGACCTGCACATCGAGCTGCCGCCGGCGATCGACCTCGCCGACCCCGACCTGGCCGCCGAGACCCACGCCGCGATCGTCCGCGCCGAGGGTGGCTAGCAGCGCCGGTAGACCTGCCAGGACTCGTTTTCGGCGACGAGTTCGAAGCCGGGGGGTGGGGGGAGGTCGACCTTGGTCGGATCGCCGGGGTCGAGGATGAAGTTTTCGATCACGAAGTCGGAGGCCGGGGCGACGAAGAAGCCGCGCGCCGGGGTCTCTTCCTCGCTGGCGCTGACCACTTCGCTGGGGCGGATGTCGAGGCCGAAGGCGAGGCGGGGGACGGCGCGGTGGTTGGGGACGGCGATCTTGCCGCAGAGCGGCTCGAAGGCGCCACCGTCGACCAGGTCGGTGAGGTCATCCTCGATTCGGGCCTGGTTGGTCAGGTCGGTGTCGACCCGCGAGTCGAGGTCCCACTGGTTTGGAGCCCAGACGACGAACATCAGCGCGACGAGCGCGGCGAAGCCGATCCACCAACGGCGCCAGGGGTGCTCGCGGGGGAGCAGTCGCCAGCCGAGCAGCCCGAGCGCGGCGAAGATCGCCAGGATCGCCGCGGCCAGCATCGTGTAGCGGGGCAGGATCGCCAGCCCGCCGCAGGCGAGGATCGCGAAGGCGAGCAGGGCAAGTGCGGCGGCGGCGACGCCGAGCGCCGAGCGGCGGCGCAGGAAGGCGAGCCCGAGCGCGACCCCGCCCGCGGCGCCGACCATCCCCGGCCACTGCAGCACCTCGCCGAGCCGGCGCGGCCCGTAGAGGACGAGGTCGACCGGCCCCGTCTGCCGTTCCAGCGTCTCGACCGTTTCTTTGGTCCCGGTCCACGAGTAAAGGACGTCGCCGGCGGTGATCGCGTCGAACACGGCCCACAGCACCGGACCGGCCGCGGCGAGGACGGCGAGCCAGGCCAGCTCCGTGGTCGAGCGCTCGCCGCGCCAGCGGATCGTTCCGGTGCGACTTTTGCTCGCTACGCGGTCATTTCTCGCACCGGAACCGATCTCGACCGCCAGCCAGAGCCAGTAGGCGCCGGCGAACAGCCAGGCCTCGGGGCGCAGCAGGCCGGCGAGGGCGAGCAGGGCGAGGACGGGCCATCCGGCGCGCGGCCGCTTCGCCTCGACCAGCAGCGCGGCGAGGCAGAGGGCGATGTAGGGGAGGTCGATGTAGGCGCGCAGCCCGTTGGAGAGGAAGGGGGCGCGGGTCAGCACGATCGCCGCGGCGACGCCGCCGACCCAGCGGTCGAACCAGATCGCCCCGAGCCGGTAGACGAAGAACCCGATCAGCCCCAGCGAGGCGTAGGCGATCACCATCGTCACCGTGATCGCGCCGTCGCCGAGTGGCGTGGTCACCAGCCCGATCAGCTCGGTCAGCGGGTGCGGGGTGGGCGGCAGCGCCGAGCCCACGTCCGGGCTGAGTCCGTGGGCCAGTTCGCGGCCCCAGACGAGCGCGTAGATCGTGTCGTAGTTGGGGAAGCCGAGCGGGAAGAGCAGCAGCAGGACGGCGGAGACCCCGGCGACCCAGGCGGCCGGCACGAGCCAGCTGGAGACCCTCGTTGGCACCGGCGCACGGTATCCGCTGGGGCGGTGCGGGGCGTGGATACACTGGCCGGAGACCCGATGTCAGCCGAGTCGACCTCCCTCTACCGCCGTTACCGCCCGGGCTCCTTCGAGAAAGTGGAGGGCCAAGAGCACGTCGTGCGCACCCTGCGCAACGCGGTCGAGCAGGACAAGGTCCACCACGCCTACCTGTTCGTCGGCTCGCGCGGGACCGGCAAGACCTCGATGGCGAAGATCCTCGCCCGCTCGCTGAACTGCGAGCGTGGCGGGCCGACGGTGACGCCGTGCGGCGAGTGCGAGTCCTGCCTGACGATCGCCTCGGGGACCTCGGTCGATGTGATCGAGATGGACGCCGCCTCGAACCGCTCGGTCGACGACGTCCGCGACCTGCGCGAGCGCGTCGCCTACGCGCCGGCCGGCGGCCACTGGAAGGTCTACATCCTCGACGAGGCGCACATGCTCACCAAAGAGGCCTGGAACGCCTTCCTGAAGACGCTCGAGGAGCCGCCGCCGAAAACCGTCTTCGTGCTGGCGACGACCGAGGCGCACAAGGTGATGCCGACGATCGCCGACCGCTGCCAGCGCTTCGACTTCCAGCGGCCCTCGCTGGAGCAGATATCCAAGGTGCTGTCGTGGGTAGCAGAGGAAGAGAAGATTGAGATCGATGATGGCGCTGTCGGGATGATCGCCCGCTCGGCGCAGGGCAGCTTCCGCGACGCACTCGGCACGCTTGACCAACTAGTTGCCTTTCAAGGGTTTGGGGGGTCGGGCACCCAGGGGGACGATGGGAAGTTTGGTGTGGATCGGGTCACTCTTGACGCGGTCATGGAGATGCTCGGCGCCGCCGACGCGGAGCTGCTCTTCGCCGCGGTCGACGCGGTCGCCGCCGAGGACCCGAAGGAGGTCCTGCTCGGGGTCGAGCGGATGGCGCGCTCGGGCCGCGACCCGGCCCAGTTCGCCCGCGACCTGCTCGCCCACCTGCGCTTCCTGCTGGTCACCCAAACCACCGGCGAGGTCCCGACCTCGTTCGTAGTGACGGCCACCGACTCCGACCGCCTGCGCGCCCAGGCGGCCGCCGTCGGCCCCGCGACCCTCGTCCGCACGATCGACGAGCTGGCAGGCGCCCTCACCGCAGTGAGGGAGGGCGACGACGCCCGCATGGCCGTGGAGATCGCCCTGCTCAAGGCGGCCCGCCCCGATCTCGACCCTTCCACCGAGAACCTGCTCCGCCGCATCGAGGTACTCGAGTCCCGCTTGTCGGGCTCCGCGCCCCCGCCCGCGCCGGCATCCCCGCCACCGGCGCCCGAACCTCCTGCACCACAACCGGAAGAGACGCCCGAACCCGTCCCGCCCTCCGATTCGCCGGCGCCGCCCGCGCCGGTCCCGTCCGAGGAAGACGCCCCTCCCGCGGGTGGCACGGTAGGGGGGCCCACCCCCGAGGAAGCTTCAGCTACCGCAGGGGGTGGGGGGTCCCCTGCCGTGACAGGACCCGCGGGCGGAGGGGCCGGTCTGACCTTGGACGGGATCAAGCAGGCCTGGCCGATCGTGCTCGACAAGCTGGCCGAGAAAGCGCCCGCCCTGGCCGCGACCTTCGAGGGCGTGCAGCCCGACGGGCTCGCCGGCGACGAGCTCTCGATCGGGTTCCCCCGCGACAAGACGTTCAACAAGCGCAAGGCGGAGTCCCCCGAGCGTCGCGAAGCGCTGATCGCGGCGCTGAAAGAGGTGACCGGCCACGATCTGCGACCGACCTACGACCTGCTCGAGGGGGACGCCGAGCCGCAGGGCGAGGACGCCGCCAAAGCTGATGGAGTTGACGAGCAAGAGCTGCTGGAGCGGCTGAAGAGCGAGTTCGACGCGGAGGAGGTCAGTTAGGTGGCTCGAGGAGGCGGTCCCGGCGGGTTCGACATGAACGCCCTGATGAAACAGGCGCAGCAGATGCAGGCCGAGATGATGGCCGCGCAGGAGAAGCTGAAAGACGAAGTCGTCGAGGCGAGCGCCGGCGGCGGCATGGTCAAGGTGAAGGTGGGCGGCGACATGACCCTGCGCGAGATCACGATCGACCCCGAGGCGATCGACCCCGAGGATGCCGAGATGCTCGCCGAGATGGTCCAGGCGGCCGTCAACGAGGGGCTGCGCGCGGCCCAGGAGCTGGCCGCCACGAAGATGGGCGGCGCGACCGGCGGGCTCGGCGGCGACCTCGGCGGGATGCTCGGCGGTTGAGCTGGTGAGCACCGAGGGCCCGGCACCGCTCGCGCGCCTGGTCGCCGAGCTCTCGCGACTGCCGGGGATCGGCCAGCGCACCGCCCAGCGGCTCGCCTTCCACCTGCTGCGCGCGCCCGACGAAGAGGCCTTCGCGCTCGGCGATGCGATCCGCGAAGTCAAGGAGAAGGTCGGCCTCTGCGAGGAGTGCTTCAACCTCGCCGAGGGGCCGCTCTGCCGGATCTGCGCCGACCACGACCGCGACCGCACGACGATCTGCGTGGTCGAGGAACCGGCCGACGTGATCCCGCTCGAGCGCACCCACGAATACCGCGGCCTCTACCACGTGCTCGGTGGGGCGCTCTCGCCGATCGACGGCGTCGACGCCGAGGACCTGAAGATCGCCGAGCTGCTCGGCCGGGTCGAGCGCGGCGGCGTCGAGGAGGTCGTGCTGGCCACCAACCCGACCACCACCGGCGAAGCGACCGCCCTGCACATCGCCGAACGGCTGCGCGGTCAGGTCGAGGTAACCCGCTTGGCGAGCGGCCTGCCCGTCGGCGCCGACCTCGAGCATGCCGACGAGGTGACGCTCGGCAAGGCTCTCGCCGGTCGCCGCAGCCTCGATTAGTCGATTTCGCTGAACATTTGTCCTGGACGCCTGTTGTCCCGCAAATAGCGGCTTTTTGACCGTGCTGGCGTCCGCCGCTTCCGGCAGGGTCCGTGCGTGGCCACGCACGCGGGCAACGGCAACGGATCAGACGGGGGCACGCCGGCGGGCAGGTTGGCCCGCGAGGTCTCCGCGCAGCAGGTCGCGCTGCTGGCGAAACTGGTCGAGGAGCTCGGCAGCGAGGACGGCGAGGCGCTCGCCGCCGCCGCGCAGCGCTTGGCCGCTGGGTTCGGCGACGTCGCTGCGGCCGCGGTCGACGCCGCCTGCGAAAAGGCGGTCGCCACCGCCACCGCCGCCGCCGAGGTCGAGCCGCTTCCCTGGTCGCCGCCCGAAGAGCTGCCGAGCCTCTACCGGCCCGGTCACATGCGCCGCCGCCTCGACCAGCTGATCGAGACCAACGAGCGCTACGGCCACCCCTTCGGTCTCGTCGTCTTCGACGCCTCCGGGCCCGGCACGCGCAGCGGCGACCCGGGCGGCGGTCGCGAGACCGTGCTGGCGATCGTCGGCGCGGCGCTGCGCGACAGCATCCGCATCGTCGACGAAGCGTTCCGCCTCGAGGAGGACGCGATCTGCGTGCTCGCCCCGAACCTGGACACCGTCGAGGGCGTGAAAATGGCCGAGCGGCTGCTCGGCAAGCTGGATGAGCTGGAGCGCGCGGGGGGATTGCGGATCGCCCTCGCTGCCGGCGTCGTCGCCTGCCCCGAGCACGGCGCCGAGGCCGACTCGCTCCTGCACAAGGCCGACGCCGCGCTCTGGCGCGCCCGCGCGGTCGGCCAGCCGCTCGGCGTCGGCGCGCTCAGTGCCGCCTAGCCGCCCCGAACCTCTGCAAGATCGCGGGCAGATTTCGCAAATTTGTCCATAACCGGTGTAAACCTGGATTTCCGGTGGAAGAATCCCCGCAGATGTCCGGAATCCGCACCAACGCAGCCGCCGAAGTCCTCGGCGTCAGCCCCAATACCCTGCGCAGCTGGGAGCGCCGCTACGGCTACCCGGTGCCGAAGCGCACGGTCGGCAACCACCGCAACTACGAGCTGGTCGAGCTGCAGACGCTGCGCGATGCGCTGGCCCAGACCGGCAACATCTCCTCGGCGATCGAGCTCGCCCGCCAGCGCCAGGACGCGCCGGCCAGCGGCAGCTCCCTGTTGACCGCCTTCGAGAGCTTCGACGAGGCCGCCGCCGACCGCGCCGTGGAGGAGAGCTTGGCGGTGCGCCCGCTCGAGCGCACGGTCGAGGAGATGCTGCTGCCGGCGATCGACCAGCTCGCCGCCGACCCCGAGCGCGAGGCCGAGCTCGAGTTCGCCGCCCGCTGGGCGACCGGTTGGCTGCACGGCGCCCGCCGCCTCGCCGCCACGGCTTCGCGCCCGGCCGGAATCCTGCTGCTCGACTCCAGCCGCGGCCTCGACGCCGAGGAGGTCCACGCCCAGGCGCTCGACCTCGCCCTGCGGCGCGCCGGCTTCCGCGTTCTGATGCTTTCCAACGAGCTCGGCGACGAGCGGCTCGAGCGTGCCCTCGGCGCCCTCGACCCGACCGCGATCGTGCTCTGCGGCCCCGGTGCCGAGACCCAGGACGCGGTTCGCCTGGTTCGCAAGATCCGCGAGCTCGGCTTCGTCGCCCCGCTCTACGGGTTCCGCGCCGACGGCCTGATCGGCGCCGCCGTGCCCTCCGCCGGCATCACGCCCAGCCAGGTCACCGGCATGCTCAACGCCGACCTGCGTCGGCGCGCCGCCCAGGCGTTCGCCTAGGTCACGAAAAAACCGGCACGAGGCGCGTGGCCCCGTGCCGGCTGTGTGGTGTGCCGCTGGCCTGGGAGCCTAGAGAGCGGCGTTGGCCTTCTTGGCTGCTGCCGAGACGACGCTGGGGAGCGGGGGGAAGTCGAGCGAAGCTCCGAACGACTGCCCTTTCGTCAACGCGTAGTCGATGAAGGACTTGATGTCGGCCTTCTTCGACGAGCTCTTCGGCACGATCGCGTAGGTGAAGGTCGAGACCGGGTAGGCGGTCTTCGCGCTGGCCGCCGGGTAGACGATGCTGACCGTGTTGCTGGAGGGCACGCTCTTCACCGTCTTGCCCGCCGCGGCGATGTTGCTGAGGTTGGGGAAGATGTACTTCCCGGCGCGGTTCTGCACCGCGACGGCGCTCATCCCCGAGGCGATCAGGTAGGCGGCCGAGATGTAGCCGATCGCGCCCTTGGTCCCCTTCACGGCACCGGTCATGCCGGAGTTGCCTTTCGCGCCGACGCCGACCGGGAAGCCGACCGAGGTGGCGAACCCGACCTGCGAGCGGAACTTGGAGCTCACTTTGGAGAGGAAGTCGGTGAACGCGTAGGTGTCTCCGGACCCGTCGTTGCGGAAGACCGGCGTCACCTTCGTGGCCGGCAGCTTCACGCCCGGATTCGACTTCTTGATCTTCGGGTCGTTCCACTTCTTGATCTTGCCGAGGTACATGTCGGCGATCACCGAGCCGCTCAGCTTGAGGCTCTTGATCCCCGGCAGGTTGAAGCCGATGCCGGTCGCCGAGAGCGCCCAGGGGATCTGCACGCAACCACCGCAGGCAGCGGCCTGTTCGGAGGTCAGCGGCGCGTCGGAGGCGCCGAAGTCGACCGTGCGGGCGGTGATCTGCGCGATCCCCGCGCCCGAGCCGACGGCCCCGTAGGTGATCGAGGTCCCGCCGCTTTTTTCGAAGCCGGCCTTCCAGTTGGCCAGGATCGGGGCGACGAGCGTCGAGCCGGCGCCGGTGAGGCTGGCGGAGGCCGTCGCCGCGCTGAGAGCGAAGAGGCAGCCGACCACGGCGGCGACCGCTAGTGAAGTACCCAGCAACCTGTTGCGAATCAAGAGTGTCCCTTCCGTTCGCTTTCGAAGAACGGGGGTAGCGTCGCGTCCGGGTGAAGGGGATTTGTTTCAGTCCTGTGAATAGAAGTACGGGTCTCCCCGGGCTCGCCTGAAAACCGTCTTTGTGACTGTTTTGTAAACACACTTGTGACAGTCCTGTGAAAATTCGGGGCGAGTGTAGGAACAACACCAATATGTCCTCTACGCTGCCGGCCCATGAGCACCGCCGCCAGCTCCGGAGGAGCGCTCCCCCGGCCCCGCGCAGCGCGTGCCGCGGCCCGTCGCAAGCGGTTCGACCGGCTCGGCGACCGCGCCCTCTTCGGCGTCTGCCTGCTCGCCGCGGCGATCGCCGCGCTGGTGATCGTCGCCGTCATCTACCAGGTCGTCGACGGCGCCAGCCCGGCGATCTCCGAGTTCGGCCTCGGCTTCGTCACCGAGACGACCTGGCAGCCCAACTTCGACGAATTCGGCGCCGGCTCGCTGATCTTCGGCACCCTGGTCAGCTCCTTCTTCGCGCTGCTGATCGGCGGCCCGCTGGCGATCGCGATCGGCCTCTTCCTCAGCCTGCTGGCGCCGCGCGGGGTGAGCAGCGTGATCTCGCCGCTGGTCGAGATGCTGGCGGCGATCCCCAGCGTGATCCTCGGCTTCTGGGGCCTGATCGTGCTCGCCCCGTTCGTGCGCGACCACGTCGAGCCCACCCTGCACGACACGCTCGGCTTCATCCCGATCTTCGGCCCGCCGGAAGCGACCGGGCTGAGCGTCTTCACCGCCAGCCTGATCCTGACGATCATGATGATCCCGATCATCGCCTCGATCTCGCGCGACCTCTTCCTCGCCGTCCCGCGCGACGTCCAGGACGGCGCCAGCGCGCTCGGCGCGACCCGCTGGGAGGTGGTGCGGGGGGTCGTCCTGCCCTCGACCACGTCCGGCATCGTCGCGGCCTCTCTGCTCGGGCTCGGCCGCGCTCTCGGCGAGGCGATCGCGGTCACCCAGGTGATCGGCGCCGGCTCGGAGATCCAGGCCTCGCTGTTCGAGACCGGCGACACCCTCGCGGCGCGGATCGCCAACCAGTTCCCCGGCGCGCTGACCGAGCTGCACATCGCCTCGCTCTTCTACCTCGGCGCGATCCTGCTGGTGATCGGCCTGATCACGAACCTGGTCGCCCAGTGGATCGGCCGCCGCTTCGGCTACCAGGGGGCGGCGGTGCGATGAGCCAGCGGGCCGCGATCCCCGACCCGAGCGCGCCGCTGACCCCGAGCGGCAACCTGCGCCGCCGCCAGCTGGCCAGCCGGATCGCCGTCTTCGGCGCCACCGCCGCCGCGGTGCTGGCGGTCGCCGTGCTCGGCATCGTCATCTACAGCGTCGTCGCCCGCGGCGCCAGCGCGCTCAGCCTCGACTTCCTGATCAAGGGCGCCCCCGACGGGATCGGGCCGATGCTGGTCGGCACCGGCGTGATCGTCGGCATCGCCGCCCTGATCGCGACTCCGATCGGGGTGGCGATCGCGCTCTTCCTGACCGAGTACGCGGGGCGCCGGCTGACCTCGCTGATCCAGCTCACCCTCGACCTGATGAACGGGTTGCCCTCGATCATCATCGGGCTCTTCGTCTTCATCCTGCTGGTCGAAGGAAGCGGGCAGTCGGGCTTCTTCGCCTCGGTGGCGCTGGCGATCATCATGGTCCCGCTGATCGCTCGCGGCACCCAGGAGGTCCTGCTGCTGGTGCCGCAGAACCTGCGCGAAGCCGCCGACGCGCTCGGCGTCGCCCGCTGGCGCGCGGTGCTGACGATCGTGCTGCCGAGCGCGATGGGCGGGATCCTCACCGCCACCGTCCTCTCCGTCGCCCGCGCCGCCGGCGAGACGGCGCCGCTGATCTTCGCCAGCAACACCTTCGACCCGGCGAACTACTCGCTGAACCCGTTCGAAGCGCTGCCGAACGTGCCGATCCGGATCTTCCAGCTCTCCGAAGAACCGAGCCCGACCGCGATCTCCGAAGCCTGGGGCCTCTCGCTGACCCTCGTCTCGCTGATCCTCTTCGCCAGCCTCGGCGCCCGAGCCCTGCACGCCCGCAGCAAGAGAAGGATGGCCTCATGAGCTTCGACCCGAGCACCGCGCAGAGCGCCCCGCCGCCGCGTCTGCGGCTGCACGGCGAGCCGCTGCCGCAGACCGCCGACGCGGCGGTCGCGGTCAACGGCCACCACGCGGTCGCCACCGAGGTCGTCTTCGACGCCCAGCAGGTGGCGGTCTTCTACGGCGCCAAGGAAGCGCTGACCAACGTCTCGATGAAGATCCGCCGCGGCCAGATCACCGCCCTGATCGGCCCGTCGGGCTGTGGCAAGACGACCTTCCTGCGCAGCCTCAACCGGATGAACGACTCGGTGCCGGGCTTCCGGATCGACGGCCAGATCCTCTACCACGGCCACGACATGTACGGGGGCAACGTCGACCAGGTCGAGGTGCGCCGCCGGATCGGCATGGTCTTCCAGAAACCGAACCCCTTCCCGAAGTCGATCTACGACAACATCGCCTGGGCGCCGCGCAACCTCGGTCTGCGCTCTGGGCTCGACGAGCGGGTCGAGAAAGCGCTGCGCGGCGCCGCCCTCTGGGACGAGGTGAAGGACCGGCTCAAGGACAGCGCCTTCGGCCTCTCCGGCGGTCAGCAGCAGCGTCTCTGCATCGCCCGGGCGATCGCGATCGAGCCCGACGTGCTGCTGCTCGACGAGCCCGCCTCGGCGCTCGACCCGATCGCCACGGGCGCGATCGAGGACCTGATGCACAGCCTCAAAGGGCGCTTCACGATCGTGATCGTCACCCACAACATGCAGCAGGCCGCCCGCGTCGCCGATCGCACCGCCTTCTTCAGCCTCGAGTCGGGCGCCGCCGCCAAGCCGGTCGGCACGCTGATCGAGCTCGACGACACCGAGACGATCTTCTCCCAGCCGCGCGACCCCCGCACGCGCGACTACGTGACCGGTCGCTTCGGCTAGCCGCGCAGGATCGAGTCGCCGGAGACCTGGCGCAGCAGCGGCTGGCCGCACTGCCAGCAGTAGGTGGCGCCGCTGCTGTGCGGGGCGCCGCACTTGCCGCAGGAGCCGGCCGTGCCGGTCTCCTCGGTGCGGACGATCCGTTCGACCTCGCTGAGTTCCGCGTCGGCGTCCTGCAGGGCGACGGCCCGCCGGACCAGCAGCTCGGTCTGCATCCGGTCGCGGATCGCCATCTCGTAGGCGAGGCCGCCGAGATCCCACTGCAGCTCGGCGACGCGGGCGATCAGCTGGTCGCGGCGGCGGCGCAGGTCGACGGCGAACTCCTCGCCGCCGGGGGTGGGGGGAGGCTCGCGCAGGCTCATTCGCCGAAGAAGTCGCCTTCGAACTTGCCGCCGGAGCAGCCCGCGGTGCCTTCCTCGCAGGGGTCGCCCACCTGCACTTCCGACGGCGGCAGCTTCACGTCGCCCTCGGGTTTGAGGATTTCTTCGGAGGCTTCGGAGCCGCCGTGGCTGCCGGTCTCCAGGTCGGCGCCGGCCTTTTTCGCTTTGTCCGCGGAGTTGCCTTTGGCGCCCTTGGCCTTCTTGTTCGCATCGGTGGTTGCAGCTCCTTCGCCGCCGTTCGCGCCGCCACCGCCGCCGGTTTCGACCGTGACCACCTGCGGGGTGGCGGCCGCGACCGGGGCGCTGTCCTCGCCGGAGCGGCCGATCAGCACGCCCACCCCGATCGCCAGGACCAGCGTCGCGACGCCGGCGATCAGCGAGGTGCCGTTGCTGATCCGCGGCCGCTGGGCGGGCGGGGGAGGCGGTGCCGCCGCGGCGGGCGGCTGCTTCGACGCGTCCATGAAGGCGACCGCGTCCATGAACGGCAGACGCGGCTCGCCGCGCCGGTTGCCGCAGCTCAGGCAGTAGCGCTGGTCCCTCGCCATGTAGGCGTTGCAGTTGGGGCAGAGGTCGTTGCCGGTCGGCGCGACCGCCGGCGGGACGGGCGTCGGCCCCAGCGAGGCGGTCGGCATCTCGGCGGGCGCGGCGGCGCCACCAGAAGGAACCTGACCCGGTTGGCGCGCCTGCTGGCTCGGGTCCGGGCTAACAGTCACCAGTGCATATTCAGTTCCGCCCCCCCGCCGAGATGTTTAAGCCTTGTAAAGAGGTTTTTCGGAGCGGGCCTCCGGACGCAGGATCTTCACATCGCGGTAACGCGGCGCCCGGATACTCGCGGGGCGACGTGGCCGGGACCAGCGACCAAGAGACCTCCGGCGGGGGGCGGGCCACCGGCTGCGCCGACTGCGGCGCGGCGATGGGCGACGACCAGCGCTACTGCGTTGCCTGTGGGGCCCGCCGCGGGCCGCTGCCGAGCGCGGTGGCCGCGGCAGTCGGCGCCGTGATCGCCGCGGCGCGAGCCGGGCGGGAGCCGAGCACGAGCGCGGCTGCCGAGACGGGCGCAACGGCCTTCTCCTGGCTGCCCTCCCCTCGGGCGGCGGCGGTCGCGGTGATGGCGATGCTGGCGCTAGGCGTGATCCTCGGTTCGGTCACCGAGCGGGTCGCGCAGAGCGCTCCCGCCAGTTCGATCGTCGTCGAAGTCCCGGTGGAAGAGGAGCCGGCGCCGCCCGCCGAAGAAGAAATCGAAGAAGCGCCGGTCGAAGAAGCCGCGCCGGAAGAGGCGCTGCCGGAAGAAGCGTTTCCGGAACCCGCCCCGGAAGCGTCGCCGCCCGCGGAACCCGAAGAGGAAGAACCGCTGGTCCCCTTCGATCCCGAAGCGGACGAAAGCGAACTCCCGGACGTCAATCACGTGTTCGTGATCGTGCTCGGCGAAAACGGCTTCGAAGAAACCTTCGGCACCGATTCGACTGCGCCCTACCTGGCCAAGGAGCTGCCCGCCAAGGGCGCTCTGCTGAGCAACTACTACGCGGTCGCGCCCGGCGAGCTGGCCAACGGGATCGCCCTGATCAGCGGCCAGGGGCCGACGCCCGAAACGGTCGCGAACTGCCCCAACTACGCGGACGTCGTTCCGGGAACCGAGTCGGAGGCCGGTCAGGTCGAAGGCAACGGCTGCGTCTACCCGGCGACGACCAAGACCCTGCCGGGCCAGCTCGCCGAAGGCGGCCTGACCTGGAAGGCCTACGTCGAGGACGTCGGCAACGCCCCCGGGCAGCCGACCAGCTGTCGCCGGCCGGAGCTGGGCACGCCGGACGCCAAGCGGACGGCCGTCCCCGGAGACGCCTACCTGACCTGGCGCAACCCGTTCGTCTACTTCCACTCGCTCGTCGACGGCAGCGAGTGCGCCGAACGCGACGTCGGCCTCGACCAGCTGGCGCTCGACCTGAAAGCGAAGAAAAAGACGCCGACCTTCTCCTACATAGTTCCCAGCGCCTGCCATGACGGCGGGGCCGTCCCCTGCGAACCGGGGCTCGTCGCCGGGCCGGCCGAGACCGAGGCGTTCCTGCGCCAGGTCGTCCCGCAGATCCTCGAGTCGCCCGCCTTCGAAGAAGACGGGCTGATCGCGATCACCTCCACCCAGGCCCAGCAGACCGGTCCCACCGCCGACTCGAGCGCCTGCTGCGTCTACCCGGAATATCCGAACCTGCCGCCGCCGGCGAGCGCCGAAGAGGTCAGCGGCTCGACCAAACCGAGCGGAGGCGGCGGCCGGGTCGGCATGCTGTTGCTCTCCCCGTTCATCAAAGCGGGCACCGTCGACGAGGGCTACTACAACCACTACAGCCTGCTGCTGACGATCGAGGAACTGCTCGAACTGGAAAAGCTGGGTTACGCCAACGAGATCTCGCTGTCGGCCTTCGGCTCCTCGATCTTCAACGTGAAGACCGAAGAGAAGCCGAAGAAGAAGAGCTCAGGAGGCAACTTCTTCGGCCGGCTCGGCTTGCCGGATTGGTGAGCCCTCGCCGATTCCCCAGCGCTGGTGCAGGCGGCGCAGCGGCGCCGGCGCCCACCAGTTCCACTTGCCGAGCAGCTCCATCAGCGAGGGCACGAGCAGGGCGCGGACGATCGTCGCGTCGATCAGCACGGCGAGGGCGACGCCGACCCCGTTCTCCTTGATGAAGATGATCTGCGAGGTGGCGAAGGCGCCCATCGCGACCGCGAAAAGCAGCGCCGCCGCGGTGACGATCCGTCCCGTCCGCTCGAGCCCGATCGCCACCGACTCGGAGTCCGAGGCGCCGTCGTCGCGCGCCTCCTTGATCCGCGAGAGCAGGAAGACGGCGTAGTCGGTGGAGAGGCCGAAGGCGACGGCGAAGATCAGGATCGGCATCGTCTGCTCGATCGTCCCCGGGCTCGAGTAGTCGAGCAGGCCTTCGAGCCGGCCGTCCTGGAAGATCAGCACGAGCAGTCCGAAGACGGCGCTGATGTTGAGGAAGTTCATCAGCAGCGACTTGACCGGCAGCACCACCGAGCCGGTCATCAGGAAGAGGATGACCAGGGTGGCGACGACGATGATCGCCAGCGCGATCGGCAGGTGCTCGGCGAGGCTCGACTGGAAGTCGATGAAGTCGGCGCTGGCGCCTCCGACCAGCACCGTGGTTGCGGGCGGGGCAGGCAGATCCCGGATCGCCTCCACGGTGTCGCGGCTGGCAGCGGAGCCGTAGGGGTTGGCCGAGATCGCCTGCACCGCGGTGACGTCGCCGCCGAGCTGCTGCGGGGGTAGGACTTCGGCGACGCCGTCGACGCCGCGCGCGGCGGCCGCGACCTGGGCCGGCGCCGCCGGCCCGCCGCCTTCGACGTCGATCCAGATCGGCGTCTCGTGGTAGGGAGGGAACTGTTCGGAGACCACGTCGTAGGCCTGACGGGCGCCGGCCGACTCGGGCAGCACGGTCGGGTCGACGGTGCCGAACTTGATCCCCAGGAAGGGCAGGCCCATGACGATCAGGAGCAGGGCGCTGAGCGTCGCGACCGGCAGCGGCCGGCGCATCACGAAACGCGAGAGCCGGTACCAGAAGCCGTGCTCGTCGGGCCGCGTATCGGCCGCGGCACGGCGGCGCAGGAACTTCGGCGCGCCGGCGTTGACCCGGGTCCCGAGCAGGGTCAGCACCGCCGGCAGCACGGTCAGCGAGATCAGCGCCGCGAACAACGCCACCAGGGCGCCGCCGAGGCCCATCGAGTAGAGGAAGCGCTGCGGGAAGACGAGCAGGGAGGCGAGCGCCGCGGCGACGGTCAGCGAGGAGAAGAAGACGGTGCGCCCGGCGGTGGCGAGCACGCGCCGCATCGCCGCCAGTCCCGGGCCGTGTCGGGCGATCTCCTCGCGGTAGCGGGAGACGATGAAGAGGCTGTAGTCGATCGCCAGACCCAGGCCCAGCGCCGTGGTCAGGTTGAGGGCGAAGACCGAGATCGAGCCGAGTTCGCTGGCGACGCGCAGGATCAGGAAGGTGCCGACGATCGCCAGGCCGCCGATCATCAGCGGCAGCAGCGAGGCGACGAGGCTGCGGAAGAAGAGCAGCGAGAGCAGGAAGAGCAGCGGGAAGGCGAGCAGCTCGGCCTTTTTGAGGTCTTCCTCGACCTGGTTGTTGACCTGCTCCTGGGCGACCGCCGGCCCGCCGACGAGCACGCCGGGGTGGGCGGCGAGCTGCTCGGCGACGTCGGCGCCGGCTTCCTGCCACTTCTTGTCGTCGGTCGTCTTCAGCGAGACCGAGAAGTAGGTGGCGTCGCCGTCGTTGGAGACGAAGGCGGGGGAGCGGGTGTCGTAGTAGCCGGTCACGGCGGCGACGTCGGGGCGGGCGCGGACTTCGTTCTCGAGCGCGACCACGCGCGCCCGGGTCGCCGGCTCGTCGACCGGCGCGTCCTGGACGACGGCGATCACCGCGGGCACGCGCAGCCCGGCGTCCTGCAGGCGTTCCTTCGCCTGCACCGTCTCGGTCGACTCGTCGTCGGCGCCGTAGGGGTCGAGGCGGTTGGCGACCGAGCCGCCGAGCGCGCCGGCGAGCAGGAAGAAGGCGATCGCCGCGACGCCGATGCGGCGGGCGTTGCCGTTTGCGAAACGGGCCAGGGCGTCGAACATCAGCTGCTCCTCTCTTCGGCGGCGGACGCGAGGATCTCGGCCTCGGTGCGCTCGCACCAGTCTGCGAACCACTCGGTGAACTCGATGCCGCTGCGCAGGACCAGCAGCGGGAAGCGATCGTCCTTCTCGGCGGCCAACGGCTCGATCGCGCGCAGCTGCTCGTTGACGGCGAGCCGGTGGGCACGCATCGCGCGCAGGATCTCGACCGCCTCCTCGGGCGGCAGTGCGCCGGCGAAGAACAGCTTCAACAGCCCTTCCTCGCGCATCTCGAAGGTCGTCGGGGGTTGGCGCAGCCAGGCGATCAGCTCCTCTTCGCCGTCGGCGGTGATCTCGTAGACCGTGCGCCGCCTTCCGCCGGTGGGCGAGTCGACCCCGACCACGAGCCCGGCCTCGGAGAGCCGTTTCAGCTCCGGGTAGATCTGCCCGTAGCTGGCCGCCCAGAAGAAGCGGGTCGAGCCGTCGACGGTCGCTTTGATCTCGTATCCCGAGCGCGGCTCCTTGCTGACCAGGCCGAGGATCACGTAGGCGGTCGGGCTGAGCTGCTCCATGAATCTAGATATATCGGATCGATATATCTAGAAGTGTGATTGGCGTCACACTCACGCGGCTGGCATTCGCCCCACTACAGTGGGACGAAAGGTCGGCTGCGCCGACGGGCGGTGGAAAGGGGATCGAGATGGGGCTTGACCAGAGCAAGATCGGTCGGGTCGTGGCCGAACAGATGGAGGCGATCGAAGGCGACTACGGCGAAGAGTGCGAGATCGGCGACGTCTGCACGATCGTCGAGGTGATCGGCCCGCACGGCTCCCACGTGCGCGTGCGCAGCAGCGACATGCGCCCGCACAGCGGCCTCGGCCTGATACGCATGGCCGAACAGGCGATGCTCGGCAACCTGGGCGGAACCGAGTAGCCCTTTTCGTCAGTGGGTCAGCTCGGCGACGAGCGCCTCGACCACGGCGGGGTCGAACTGGCTGCCGGCGTTGGCCTCGAGCTCGGCGATCGCGTCCTCGCGTCCCATCGCCCGCCGGTAGGAGCGGTTCGAGGTCATCGCGTGGAAGGCGTCGCAGGTGGCGATCACCATCGCCGCCCGCGGGATGTCCTCGCCGCTGAGCCCGTCCGGGTAGCCGCCGCCGTCGTGGCGCTCGTGGGCCGAGCGAACCAGGGGCGCGACCGGGGCGAGGAACGGGATCCGCTCCAGCATCCGCGCGCCGATCGCGGTGTGCTCGTTCATCCGCTCGCGCTCGGCCGGGGTCAGTGGGCCGGGCTTGCGCAGCAGCTCGCCGGGCACGCCGATCTTGCCGACGTCGTGGAGCAGGGCGCCGTAGCGCAGGCGGTCGAGCTCGACGCCCTCGACGCCGAGCCGGCGCCCGACCGCGACGGCCAGGTCGGCGACCTCGTTGGCGTGATCGGCGGTGTAGGAGTCCTGCAGCTCGACCGCGTCGGCGATCACGCCGACGGTGGTCAGAAAGGCGCCCTCGAGCTCGTCGACCAGCTGGCAGCGGTGGATCGCCGCGCCGACCTGGCTGGCGACGACGTGGGCGAGCAGCAGGTCGTCCTCGGCGAAGGCGCCGGGGTCGAGCTGCTCGAGGTTCATCACGCCCCAGATCGAGCCGGCGACGAGGATCGGCAGGGAGAGCTCGGAGCCCGGGTCGGTACGCGGGTTGCGGGTCAGGTAGTCGGAGTCCAGCCGGGTGTCGTTGACCATCGCCGGCCGGCCCGAGCGGGCGACGCGCCCGTTGACGCCGACCTCGACCGGCTGCTCCTGGGCGAGGAAGTCGGTCACCTCCTCGGCCAGCGGGCCGGCGCCGTCGACGACGCGCAGGTAGCCGTCGCCGTCGAGTCGCTGGACGACGGCCAGGTAGTAGTCGAAGGACTCGTGCAGCAGGCGCACGGCCTCGCCGGCGACCTGCTCGACGGTGCCGGCGCGCGAGAGGTTGGTCGCCAGACGGCTGGCGACGAGCAGGCGGGCGCCGTGCCCTGAGGCGTCCGTTGCCGAGCTGACGATCGGCATGGTGCTCGTCTTCGGCTCCATGAACCGAGTTATCGGCGGTGCCGTGGCTGGCTTGAGGGCGCCACTATCCTCAGGGGTTCATGAATCCGGCCGGTTCGGACATAGTCGTGATGAAGTTCGGCGGCACCTCGGTGGCCGGCGCCGAGCAGATCAAGCGCGCCGCCGGGCGGATCGTCGCCGCCCGCGAGGCCGGCAACCGCGTCGTCGCGGTGCTCTCCGCGCGCGGCAAGACGACCGACGAGCTGGTCCAGATGGCGGGGGAGATCTCCGACCGCCCGGTCGCCCGCGAGATGGACATGCTGCTCTCCACCGGCGAGCGGATCTCCTGCGCGCTCTGCGCGATGGCGATCCACGACATGGGACACGAGGCGATCTCGCTGACCGGCTCCCAGGCTGGGATCGTCACCGACTCCACCCATACCAAGGCGCGGATCATCGACGTGCGCGCCGACCGCATCCAGGCTGCCCTGGAGGAGGACCGGATCGTCCTCGTCGCCGGCTTCCAGGGGGTCTCGACCGAGAGCCGCGACGTCACCACGCTCGGCCGCGGCGGTTCCGACACCACCGCCGTTGCCCTCGCCGCGGCGCTCGACGCCAGCGTCTGCGAGATCTACACCGACGTCGCCGGCGTCTTCAGCGCCGACCCGCGGATCGTCCCCGGCGCCCGCAAGCTGCCCCAGGTCTCCTTCGAGGAGATGCTCGAGATGTCGGCCTCCGGCGCCGGCGTGCTGCAGCTGCGCTCGGTCGAGTACGCGCGCAACCACGGCGTCCGCATCCACTGCCGCAGCAGCTTCGAGGACGGTCCCGGTACCCTCGTCGTAGCCGAGGACGACACCGTGGAGCAACCTTTCGTAACCGCCGTCACCCACTCCAACGCGGAGGCCCGCGTGACGCTGAACGGCGTCCGCGACGAGCCCGGCGTCGCGGGTCGCATCTTCACCGCGCTGGCCGAGGCCAACGTAAACGTCGACGTGATCATCCAGAACGAGCCGGTCGGCGGCGACCAGCTCGCCGACCTCTCCTTCACCGTCGACCGCGCCGACCTGACCACCGCGATGGACACCCTCGCCGCGCTCGGCGACGTCTCGCTGAAGGTCCGCACCGACGAGCAGATCGGCAAGGTCTCGATCGTCGGCGCCGGCATGCGCTCGCACCCCGGCGTCGCCGCCAAGGTCTTCGAGGTGCTCGGCGAGGAACGGATCAACATCGAGATGATCTCGACCTCGCCGATCAAGATCTCGTGCGTCATCCCCGCCGACCGCGTGCCCGACGCGGTCCGGGCGCTGCACAAGACCTTCGAGCTCGGCGACGACGCGATCCACCCCGAGGACCCGACTGGCCCGGACCACCGGCCGACGGTCGCCGGCTGAGCCCGCCCGCGAGCAGAGCGATGGCGAGCGACGGATACAGAGTCGGGGTGCTCGGCGCGACCGGGCTGGTCGGGACGACGATCCTCGGCCTGCTCGCCGACCGCGACTTCCCGGTGGCTGAGCTCGTGCCGCTCGCCTCGGAGCGCTCGGCCGGCAGGGAGATCGAGTGGAACGGGCAGTCTCTGACCTGTCGGCAGATCTCCGACGAGTCGATCCAGGGGCTCGACCTGGTGCTCTCCTCGGCGGGCGGCTCGGTCAGCGCCGAGTGGGTGCCGAAGATCGTCGCGGCGGGCGCCGTGGTCGTCGACAACACCAGCTTCTTCCGGATGCGCGACGACGTGCCGCTGGTCGTCTCCGAGGTAAACCCGGAGGCGCTCGACGCGCACCAGGGGATCATCGCCAACCCCAACTGCTCGACCATGCAGATGGTCGTGGCGCTGAAGCCGCTGCACGACGCCGCCGGGATCGCGCGCCTCGTCGTCTCCACCTATCAGGCGGTCTCCGGGACCGGCAAGGCGGCGATCGACGAGCTGATGGACCAGTCGCACGCGATCCTCCACGGCCAGGAGGCGAGCGCCTCGATCTACCCCCACCAGATCGCCTTCAACCCGCTCGCCCAGGCCGGCAGCTTCGCCGCCGGCGACGACCACACCGACGAGGAGCGCAAGCTGATCAACGAGACCCGCAAGATCCTCGGCGACGCCGAGATCAAGGTCTCCGCGACCTGCATCCGCGTGCCGGTCGTCACCGGGCACTCCGAGGCGGTCAACGTGCAGACGCGCGAGCCGCTCAGCGCCGACCGCGCTCGCGAGCTGCTCGCCGCGGCGCCGGGCGTCACCGTCGTCGACGACCCGGCCAGCTCGCGCTTCCCGATGGCGATCGAGGCCGCCGGCAAGGACGACGTCTTCGTCGGCCGGATCCGCGAGGACGCCTCCAACGAGAGCACCCTCGACATGTGGATCGTCGCCGACAACCTGCGCAAGGGCGCGGCCACGAACGCCGTGCAGGTAGCCGAGTTGCTGGTCGAGCGCGACCTGCTGTCGAGTTAGTCTCGTATAGAGCGACTAAGTCGACACTCGCCGACTGAGACGGCGTAAGGCAAACGGCGCGATCAGCGTGGTCAGGATCGACATCCCGACGACGACGCCGAACAGCTCCGGGTCGACGACTCCCTCGGCGGCGCCGATCGAGGCGACGACGATGCCGACCTCGCCGCGCGGGATCATCCCGACGCCGACGACCGCCGCTTCGCGCTTGCCGAGCGCCGGCCGCGCCGCCAGGTAGGCGGGTACGAGCTTGGCGACGGCGGCGAGCGCGACGACCGCCGCGAGCAGGACCAGCGCGTGGCCGTCGAGCAGCTCGCCGAGGTCGAGCTCGATGCCGATGAAGGCGAAGAAGAACGGCGGGAAGAAGGCGTAGAGGGGGCGGACTTCTTCCTCGATCGAGGTGTGGTCCTTGGTCTCGGCGACGATCATCCCGGCGAGGAAGGCGCCGATCAGCGCCGCCAACCCGATGTTGGCGGCGAAGGCGGCGAGGCCGAGGCAGAGCAGCACCGCCGGGAGCAGTGGCGAGTTGGCGAAGGCGGGTGCCTGCAGGAGCTGCGGCCGGCGCTGCAGGAGTCGCGTGCCGCCGAGCGCGACGAAGGCGACGAAGGCGACCGCGATCGCCAGCGCCAGGGCGATCTTGCCGGCGTCGACGCCGCCGTCGGCGGCCATCCCGACCGCGACCGAGAGCAGGATCAGGGCGAGGATGTCGTCGACCACGGCGGCGCCGAGCACGGTGCGGGCGGCGCGGGTGCGGGCGATGCCGAGCTCGAGGAAGGTCGCCGAGGTGATGCCGGCGCTGGTCGCGGCCAGCGCGGCGCCGAGGAAGACGCTGGTTTCCGTGCTTTCGCCCAGCGCCAGGCCGAACCCGATCCCGGCCAGGAAGGGCACGACGACGCCGGCGCTGCCGACGCCGAGCGCGGTCCTGCCGACCGCGCGCATCTCCGAGAGCCGCGTCTCCAGCCCGACCCAGAAGAGCAGGAAGACGACGCCGAGCTCGGAGAAGACGCGCAGCACCTCGCCGACCTCGACCCAGCCGAGCACCGAGGGGCCGACCAGGACGCCGCCGAGGATCTCGCCGACGATCGCCGGCTGGCCGATCCGCTTGAAGACCTCGTCGCCGAGCTTGGCGGCGAGCAGGACCAGGAAGAGGTCGGTGAGGACCCCGGCGGTATCGCTGGTCGCGGCGAGGGGGAGGGCTAGGGGGTCGATGCAGGCAGGCTATTCAGCGGCGCGGAATCGCACACTTCCGTGCGCCATATGTAACGTTTTGTCCGCTACGCTGAGCTGATGATGAAGAACGTCAGAGAAAGGATCGCCGCATCTCGACTTGCGGCCAGACTCGAAGCGGGAGTGAGCGCCCTGCGATCTCCGATCTGGATCATTCCGCGTCGAGTAGCCGGCGGGCCCGGCCGCACGGGGGACCACAGGACAGAGAGTTCCCCGAGGCGACCGGCAGCCAACCTGCACTCTCGACACTGCCCCGATGTTCCGTCCGCACATGCCGTCAAGCTGACGGCTAGCCGTCAGCTTGACGGCGTGAGCGGCTGTAGCATTCCTCAACTAATGAAGGCGCGCGATCGACTTCTCCTCTTCGTCGCCCTCGACGGCGCCCCGCGCGGGCTCGACCCGGTGCGCCTCCAGAAGGGCTTGTTCCTCGACGCAGAAGAGGGCAACGTCAGCGACGGCGAAAAGTACGTCTTCGTCCCCTACAACTACGGGCCGATGAGCGCCCAGATCTACACCGACCTCGAAGACCTCGTTTCCGAAGGCCTGGTCGAGGCGGTGCCCGTCAAAGGCCAGTCGTGGTCCCGTTACGTGGCCACCGACAAAGGGCTCGAGGCGGGGCGCCACCTCCTCGCCGAGGATCCCTCGGGGGCGACCGCCCAGCACCTCTACGGCATCAAGAAGAACGTGGCGTCGAAGACTTTCAAGGCGCTGCTCGAGGACGTCTACGAGAAATACCCCGCCTTCGCCGAGAAGTCGGTATTTCGCAAGGGGGAGTAGCGGCCGTCCTCGGGCTTATGCTCGGGCGATATGACGTTAATCACCGGTCTGCGCTGCAACGACGCGGTTGTCCTGGCCTCGGACAGCCAGGTGACCGTCGAGAGCGGGACGATGAAGACGAAGGCCCAGAAGCTGTTTTGCACCCCGCAGGGCATCATCTGGGGCATCGCCGGCCCAATTCCATCGGCGCAAGCCATCCGGGCGAGGTTCGATGAACTCATCCTGGAGGGCAATCCCGGCCGGGATGCCGGTAGGAGGGCGGTAAGGGAAGTGATGCTCTCCGCCGCCGCCGACATGAAGCGGTCGGACGGCTCACTCAACGGAGGCGCCTTCGAGGGCCTCTTCGCTTGGTACGCCGAAGAAGAAGAAGCCCACTACTTGCTCAAGGCTAGGAGCAACGGCGTCGTCGAACTACAGGAACAGGGATACGGTGCGGTCGGGAGCCCGAGCAGCGCGGACCTTGCCCGGTACGCGTTTTTCGGATTCGGCAGTTTGGCTTTCTTCGAGTACGAGACGCTGCCCCTAGAGGCCGCGAAGATGCTGGTTCACACCATCACGGACGACGCGGTCAACGCCTCGGCGGGGGGCGTTGACGGCCCGATCCAACTTGCGGTCGCATCTCCCGACGAGTGCGGCGTCCTCGAAGGCAAGGACCTTCAGCCTGTCCAGGACACGGCGGCTGCGTTCAAGATGCACCAAGCCGACTTCCTGAAACGAAAGGAGCCGGCAGAGGACGTTGGTACCAGCGGCCTCGTCCCGGGCGAGGACGCTCGGCAGGACTCAGAGTAATCGCCATTTTGCCTCCTCGACACCTGATGCTTCGTCGAGAACCAGCGCCCCGATCCGGGCAGGCTATCCAGCGGAACGAAATTTCACTTTTGGCACGGTTTGCTCACATAAGGAAACGTTTTGTCGTCTAGCTTGTAGGCGTGGCTTCGGATTGGAGAGACGCGCGAGTGGAACGCTTAACCGAACGGGTCGACCGGATTGAAAGCGAGCGCCGTAAGGAGAAGTGGCGGGTCCAGGACCGCCGCATGGACTTAATGCTCGCACTCGTCTGGCTCTCGGTGATCGCGACGATTGCGATCGTCGCGTTTAGAGCCGGGGCGAGTTAGGCGCGCTCGCGCTGCTCCGGCAGCGGAATATCCCCGATCCGGTACTCCCGCACCGGCGAGAGCAGCGCCTCCAGCGCCACCCCCGAGAGGGTCTCCTGCTCGAGCAGCGCCGAGGCGATCTCCTGCACCGC